>JAESGW010000005.1_pt1 | contig 1147201 bp, 968 predicted proteins | sample 9269791 | NCBI WGS metagenome assembly JAESGW01 (sample SAMN16773120, study PRJNA677053) | algae metagenome | isolation source: Aphanocapsa lilacina HA4352-LM1 and co-occurring heterotrophs from near cave... | place: USA: Maniniholo cave, near Haena, Kauai, HI | collected 2009-07-28 | reverse complement strand
TCGTTTTTGAATCTCAGAATCCAGATGCTGAATTCTTGGATCACTTAGTCCCGGTAAAGGTCATGCACTTGCTGCTCTACCCCATCATGCACTCCCCCGTCGAGCTTAATCACCAGGTGGAGTTCGTGGCTGCTATTTAATGATAGCCTGGTGCTGGTGAGGGAGAATCTGGCCCAATCCGAAATGGGCTCAACCTGAACCAAAGCCATCAACGGAATAAGTGCCGTCCCGATGGGACTTTTGGGATTAGGCTCCTAAATTCCCTGCGGCACATTCCCCAGTAGTCAAATTAGGTCGCCAGGATAGAATGAACAGAATCTATCCCTTTGGGTCACAGCGCATCATTCATTTCATATTGGCTGATGGCTCCGGCGGTCTGGTAGGCTGATGTAATTTTTGGTAGTTTCGTCTCAGATGAAAGTTTGCATTGCCGAAAAACCTAGCGTGGCCCGTGAGATCGCCGCTGTCCTTGGAGCGAATTCCAAGCACGATGGGTACTACGAAGGGAATGGCTACATAGTCACGTATACGTTCGGCCACTTTTGCACCTTGCTTGAGCCCAATGACTATGACCCCTTTTGGAAAAGCTGGAGTCTGAGCCACCTGCCCATGCTTCCCGAAAAATTCAAGACCAAAGTGGTGGAAAATGCCGGGATACAGAAACAATTCAATATTGTCAAAAAGCTATTTGAAACGGCCAAATTGGTGATCAACTGCGGGGATGCCGGTCAGGAGGGGGAACTGATCCAGCGATGGGTCATTGAACAGGCCGAGTACAAGGGAGAAGTCAAAAGATTGTGGATTTCCTCATTGACCACCGAGGCCATCAAAGAGGGCTTCGAAAAACTCCAGCCCTCCTCCAAATACGACAACCTGTATTATGCGGGATATTCCAGAGCTATAGGCGACTGGTTGCTAGGCATCAATGCCACGCGGCTCTATACCGTCAAATACGGTGGATACAAACAGGTACTGTCCATAGGACGAGTCCAAACGCCTACGCTGGCGATGATCGTGAACCGGTTCAGGGAAATCCAAAATTTCCAGCCCCAACCCTATTGGGAATTGCAGACCGTCTATCGGGAGACCACCTTCAATTGCGAAGAAGGGAAATTTCAGAGAAAGGAAGACGGGGAGGCTTTTGCCAACCAGGTAAAGGCGCATGATTTTGAAGTCGTCTCCGTAGAAAAGAAAAAGGGAAGGGAATCCCCGCCGAAGCTTTTTGATCTGACGGGCTTACAGGTGTATTGCAACACCAAGCTCGGGCTTTCCGCCGATGAGACGCTCAAGATTGCCCAGCAACTCTACGAACAGAAAGTCATCACCTACCCGAGGGTGGATACCACGTTCTTGCCAAGCGACATCTACCCCAAAGCATCTGGAATACTGGAGAAGCTCAGCCAATATCAGGTCTTGACCCGGCCTATCTTGGGGAAGAAATTAAAAAAGTCTGCCAAGGTATTCGACGACAAAAAAATAACCGACCATCATGCCATCATTCCCACGGGCGTACAGGCGAGCTTGCACGGGAATCACCAGAAAGTGTTTGACATCATCGCCCGACGCTTCATCGCGGTATTTTATGAGGATTGCTCTGTGGCCAATACCATCGTCCATGGAAAGGTGGATACCGTTCCGTTCAAGACCACCGGAAAGGTAATCCTGGATAAGGGCTGGCGGGTCGTGTTTGAATCCTTGGAAAAAGAAAAGAAGGAGAAAGAGGAGCTTCCTGTCTTTACCACAGGTGAGAAAGGGCCGCATGAGCCTTCCTTTCTCCAGAAAGAAACCAGTCCTCCAAAACACTACACGGAAGCGACCCTTTTGCGGGCGATGGAGACTGCCGGCAAACAGGTAGATGATGAAGAGATGCGGGAGTTGATGAAGGAGAACGGCATCGGTCGTCCCTCTACCCGCGCAAGCATCATCGAAACGCTTTTCAAACGGCAGTATATCGAACGGAACAAAAAGCTGATACTGCCTACGGAAACCGGGATTCAACTGATCGATATCATCAACAACAACCTGCTTACCTCTGCGGAGCTGACCGGACAATGGGAAAAACAACTGAGGGAGATAGAAAAGGGGAATTACCACGCGGGCTCCTTTGTGAAAAACATGAAGCTCATGGTCGAGGATCTGGTCTATGAGGTAATCCGGGAGAACAGGCAAGCGACCATCGCCCCTCCCACTGAAATCAAGGTTGCCGAAAAGACCAAGACTGTGGAAAAAGAAAAAACAGCCGCAGCCGTGGTGGGATATACCTGCCCGAAATGCAAGGAGGGATCGCTGCTAAAAGGCAATTCCAGCTATGGATGCAGCGGCTATAAAAAGGGATGCAAGTTTTTACTTCCCTTTTCTTTCGAAGGAAAGAAAATCTCGGAGAACCAGTATTTGCGATTGCTCCAAAAAGGGTCTACCGTCAATTTGAAGGGATTTAAAACCCAGTCGGGCGACAAGGAAGGGTTGCTCCGTTTCGATGGGCAGTTTCAACTCGTACTCGAAGAAAAGAAAGAAGCGACTCCCCGGGAATCAAAAGACACTCCCCCTGTCATCCCCTGTCCCCTATGCCGGAAAGGCACCATAATCAAGGGAAAGACAGCCTTTGGCTGCAGTGCTTACAAGGAAGGCTGTGGCTTCCGGTATCCCTTTGACACCCTTCGGCAAAAGGCGCAAGGCAAGCCGCTAAGCAAAGAGCTGGTTATCTCCCTATTGGAGAAGAGTGTGGGTGTTTAAACAAATGTAGCAGGGCGAATTATTCTTTTTTAAATTGAACCTGCTGACCACCCTGCGTGAGTATCATGGCATTTTTTTCCGGATCAAACTCCATGACAATTCCCGCAGGATCAAATTTGAACACGTTCTTTTCCGTAGCTTCCAGTGGGAAGGCTGATTGTCCGGTTGCCTGGGCAAGTAGAGAGTTCTTATCCCTTGTAATCGTGATTTTCAAGGGGATTTGCGTAGAAGCATAGACTCCCAAGTACGAATCCAGCTCCTCGGAAGAAACCTCGTAGATGTTAAAAGTTGGGATTTCGTAGGGCTTGTCAAACAAAGCACTCAGCACCGCAATGGTAATATTATTTCCATTGTAATTGCTGCCGTTTGAAGTCAGGGCATAGCTGACACTACCATCCGAAAAATGTGAGAACACGGAAGTAAACCCATCAATGCCCCCAGTATGACCATAGCTAATCTTTTCATAGAAAGGAATCGGAAACAAGCCAAATCCAAAATTGTCTCTCATGGCGGTCATCAGTTTTAGGCTTTCCGGCTGAAGTATCTTCCCTCCAAACAAGGCATCGCTGAATTTATTCAAATCTATCGGGGTGGAAACAATCCCTCCCGCTCCCAAAGGAATGGAGAGGTCCGTTTCAGGTTGTAGCACCCAGGCTCCATCGAAACTGTAGGACTTACATTCATTATCAGCAGAATCTATAATGCCACCGAAATAGGTATTCTTCAATCCGATGGGCTGTACAATGTATTCCTGAATTAGGTCTCCGTAGGATTTTCCGAACCCTTTCTCAAGAATATATGTAAGGAGGACATAATTGGAATTACTGTAGGAAGCCTTGCTGTCAGGCTCAAAATCACTACCTCCAGCTGCGATGATAGCTACCATATCCGCTTCACTCTTGGGCTGGGTAAACCAAGTCATGTAACTCTGGTCATCGGTAAAATTATGAATGCCGCTTCTATGGGACAGCAATTGCTTCAAGGTGATTTTTTCTGCATTTGGAACAGTAGGGAAATATTTCTCAATCGTCTGGTCCAAACCCAGTCTATTCTCCTCTACAGCCTTTAGGACCAAAACTGACGTAAAAGTCTTGGATATGGACCCAATTCTATATTTGGAGTTTTCATTTGCCTTAACTGCTCTCTCCACATCCACATAGCCGAGGGAACGGGAATAAATCACGTGTCCATTCTCTGAAACCGCTACACTCCCCATAAACCTATTGCTCTCTTCCAGCGCGTCAAAGTATCTGTCCAGTTTCGCTTTGTCAAAAGATTGGGCAAGAGCCAGGTTTACCCAAAAACCAAACAGCATGGCGGTAAAAAATAAATTTTTCATTCTATTCGATTTTAAAGACTCAATAAATAAACCAGATCCAAAAAGACAATCCCGAAGAAATACTTCTATTGATCCCCGTGACATCTTTGTCCGGGAGCAATGGCCAATGAGAAATTAAGAATCCAGGCCAATGTTTCAAGGAAGATAAATTAATTCCCGCCTCTCCCCAATGATAAACAAGGCTATTAACGAGATATAACATCCGTTTTTAAGGAGAGTGTGGCTGTGTAATTCCCCCATCAAATGTAGCAGGGCTAATCCTCTGTCTTTTGAGCTCCTATTAGCTACCCCTATCAAAAAAATATTCCTGTCTGCTGCTAATTACTACCCTAAGCTTGCCTCACAAGACCATTGAAATCCTGTCTTGGAGTAGAAAAGCTAATGGGAAGTAGTAGGGGTAAGGGAGAGTTTCGTCAATCCTGTCTCGAAGCTATCTGTCTGGAAGTTTGCCGAAGCCAAGTCGAAGTCTATGCCATTGAAATAGCTTTCTGCTAGACCGAACGGAGTCGAGGTCTCAATTGACGACTTTCGCATTTTATCCCTTCTACTAAATTTCATACTGTACTACTGATCACTGCTTCGTCCCCACAGCCTTCTTTTCCCCAAAAACCCTCCTGTAGTCCACCGGTGTGTAGCCCATCACTTGTCGGAATTGGCGGGCGATGTTTTTGCTGTCCTGCAGGCCCATGTCCAGGGCTATCTCAAAAATGGTCTGGTCGGAACTGATCAGCTTCTCGGCCATCTTCTCTATTCTCAGATTGGAAATGTATTTGTACACGGGCATGCCTGTCACCTCTAGGAAACGCTTTTCAAGGGATCTCCTGGACATGGGAACCTCCTTGACGATGTCACTCACCTGCAGGTTGGTTTCAATATTGCGGTGAATAAAGTCCAGGGCATCGGCTACATGGTCGTCCGAGGAGGCGTAGATATTGGTCGAGGTGCGGGTGATGACCTTCAGCGGTGGCACGGGGATATCCCGGTAGAACTTCACCCTTCCCTGTATCATCAGGTCCAAGGCCCGGGCTGCGTCATATCCGCCTTTTTCGATATCCAATTCTATGCTCGACAGCGGCGGGTCGGAGAGCTCACAGAGCATCACGTCGTTGTCCACGCCCAGCACTGCCACTTCCTGTGGCACCCGAATGTCGTTATGCTTGCAGGTCTCGGTGATGTGTACGCCTTGGTTGTCGTCACAAGCCATCAGTGCGACCGGCTTGGGAAGACTTTTTAGCCACTTGCTGAGTGACTTGCTCTTGTAGTACCAGATGTCCGTGGATCGGGCTTTTTTGTGCTCAAAGTAATGGACCTGATAGCCGGCTTTGTTCACCGCCGTCTCAAAACCCTCCGCACGCTCCCGGGACCACACGATGTTGTTGAAGCCATAAAAGGCAAAGTTTTGGTAGCCTTTCTTCAAAAAATACTCCGCCCCCATCCTTCCCGTCTGTCGGTAAAGTCCGGTAATGTTGGGAAGCTTTTTAAATCGTTCCTTGAAGTCCTGTGCGATGACTGGAAACGGGGATTCGTAAAACTCGGTCTCCATTTCGTTGTACAGCTGCCCGATTATGCCGTGGGCTTTCCATTCCTTGGCCCATTCGACGATGCCCTTCACGCCCATAGTCTCCCGATAGTAGAGCGGCATTCGGCAAAAGCTCCAGTTGCCGTTTTCAGAAGAATACTTGCTAATGCCCTTTAGCAGGGCTTTGCTGTATTCCTCCCCGAAATCGAGTAGCAGGATGACTTTGTACATGGGGCGCTAGGAGAAAAGCTCTTTTAATGATCCCACACGGGCATTAGAGATCAGGGGTTTCGCCCAAATCCCGATAGAAAAGATATAGCCCAGTGGAATCAGCAGGAAAAACATTGCCACCCTCAGCCCCGTGAAATCCGCGATTGCTCCGATCACCAAAGGGACGACCGCTCCTCCGATGATCCCGCTGCACAGAAGCCCCGCAAAGGTTCCGTGGGCAAAAGACACCGAGTTGAGCGAAAGGGAAATGATGATGGACCACATCACGGAAAGGCAAAATCCGGTCAGTGCAAAAGCAATCAAGGCGAGGTTTCCCCCGGCAGTGAGACCTATGACCAAGGCGGCGATTGCAGCGAGGGAAAAAAGCATCAACACGTGCTTGCTGTCCATCAGCTTGAGCAATAGCAATCCCAGCAGACAGCCTATAGTAAGCAATCCCCAGAAATAGGAAATGACCTGCGCGCCGGTAGTCGCCGGATCGGCACCATGATACTCCTGAAGAAACTTGCTCACCCAGTTGGCTATTCCCTGCTCGGATCCTACGTAGCAGAATATCCCGATAAAAAACAGCCAGACTTTGCGCTGTCCCATCAAGGCCTTCAAAGATTGTCCTAGGTCGACTTTTTCATCTTCTTTGAGTTCGACTTTGGGGAACTTCACCCCCAGGATCAACAAAAACATCAAAAGGGCGATCAGGGCAAAGAGATAATACACCGAAACCCAGGACAAGTCGGCGGGCACGAGCCTTTCCAAAAACTGAAAATGGAAGGCATCATTTCCCGTGTGGAGATTCTGAACCAAGTAGCTGTAGAGCCAGGGACTAAGGAAGGAGGCCGCTCCGAAAGCCAGCTGTCCCAAGACCGAGTTGAAGGCGAAGTTTTCCTCACCTCCTGCCACACGCAGCAAGGGATTGATCACGACCTGCAACATGGCCATGCCCAAGCCGATCACAAACAGGGAAATAAGTGCAAAGCTAAACTGCGGGTTGAAGGCGAAAACCAAGGCCCCAAGCGCGGCCAGCCCGAAAGCCAGAAGAAGGACGGGTTTTTCCCGGTACTTTTCCACCAGAAGCCCCGATGGAAGGGACATCACCCCATAGGCGACAAAAAAGGAAAAGGGCAGAAATCCCGCCAGGGAGAGGCTCAGGGAAAAGCTGTTGATGATGTCCGGAATGATCGGCCCCAGGATGTTGGACATGAGGGAGATTACAAAGAAGATCAGGAAAATCAGAAGAAGTAAGGAAGTTCTTTTCTTCATGGGTGGGGGACGGGCGATTTATTAGACCTCCAATAATGACTCGTTTCTATTAATTATTCATACTGCAAGGGGAAATATTTTTTGGCAAAAACCCATTTTTATGTGGGCGGATTAGTCCTAATTGAAGCTCATCTAGTATTTAATCCAAAATAAAGAAACGAATGACACCTTTTCCATTTCGCCTGCTGTCCGTAGTCTGCTGCGCCCTTGCGAGCTCCTTACTTTTTGTCTGCTGTGCTGGCTCCAGCAGCTCCGAAGAATCCGATGCTGTGGCCCCTGATTCCCTGAGCTTGACCCAGGTCAGCTCGAGCAAGATCTTTGATAGCCATCCGGAATTTGCCCAAGGACATGCCTCCACGATTATAGAGGCAAATCCCGGAGAATACCTAGTGGCATGGTTTGGAGGCTCACACGAAAAGCACGACGATGTGAGCATCTGGATGGCAAAAGGCGATGGAAACAACTGGGAAGTTCCCCGGAAAGTAGCCAAGATCCGAAACGACCCGCATTGGAATCCGGTGCTTTTCAACGCTCCCGACGAAAAGATTTACCTGTATTTCAAAGTCGGGAAGGAAATCGACGATTGGGAAACCTGGGTGCAAACCTCCGAAGACAAGGGAAAAACCTGGACCACACCCGTGGAACTGGTACCCGGTGACAAAGGCGGAAGAGGCCCTGTTAGAAATCATAATATCGTATTGTCGGACGGTACTTGGCTAGCTCCAGCTTCCAACGAGAAAAACAAAGTCTGGAATGCCTTTATGGACAGAAGTACTGATGGCGGAAAAACCTGGGAAGCCACACCCTTCATCGAACTGGACAGAACACTCATTCCCGAAGAAGGCGTCATACAGCCTACGGTTTGGGAATCCTCTCCTGGCAATGTCCACGCCCTACTCAGAACGTCCGGTGGAAAAATCGCCCGCACCGACTCCAAAGACTATGGGAAAACCTGGTCACCCATTTACCTGACCGACCTGCCAAACAACAACAGCGGGATTGATGTCGCTCATCTTGGAGGAGAAAAAATCGCCCTTATCTACAACCCCGTTGGTGAAAACTGGGGTGACCGAAACCCGATCAACCTCGCCATCTCCCTGGATAACGGAAAAACCTGGGCCATTGACCAGACCATTGAAAAAGGCGAAGATCCCGAGACCGAGTTTTCCTACCCCAGCATCATTTTCGACGGTGAAAACCTGATCATTACCTACACCTGGAACCGACAGAAAGTCGCCTTCTGGAAATTCAAGGTCGAAGGACTGTAATCTCAGCTGCGGATACCGCTGGCTGAAAAGTAAAGAAACAACATTCAACATTGTAGTACCGCACTCCCCTCCCGCATGCTCACGGAATCAAAGGGGGCTAGGCGGATTTGTCTCAAAAAAATCAAAAGATGCAGTTCAAGCGCACAATAACCCGATGCTTACCAATCCTTTTTCTCATGGTAGCAATTGGGGAAATCGCGGCACAAACAGTCGTCCAAACAGAGGTCAGCCAGCAAATTTTCACCCCCCAGGCTGAGCATGCCCACGGCAGCAGCATTGTAGCCTTACCAAATGGAGACCTTCTTGCAGCTTGGTTCCAAGGGTCGGGAGAACGGACAGCGGATGATGTACGGATTTTGGGCGCGCGTAAAAGCAAAGGCGCTTCCACCTGGTCCGCTCCTTTCCCAATGGCCGATACGCCGGGAATCCCCGACTGCAACCCGGTACTATTTCTCAATTCCAAAAACGAACTGACCCTCGCTTGGATCGCCGTATTGGGCAACCAATGGGAACAGTCCATCCTGAGAACCCGCAAAAGCAACAACTACGACCAAGCCGGAGCACCTATCTGGAACTGGCAGGACAATATTCTGCTGAAACCCGGTGAGGAATTTGCAAAAGAAGTGGAGACAAAACTGAAACAACTTCCCGACAGCCACCACGGATGGTCAGCCTATGCGCCCGACTACGACAAACTCACGGTCGAGGCCTCCAAAAATCCCAAATACCGCAGCATTGGATGGATGACGCGAATCAAGCCTTTGGTGATGGGAGAAAAAATCATCTTGCCGCTCTACTCCGACGGATTCAACCTTTCGCTCATGGCAATCTCGGAAGACCATGGGGAGACCTGGAAGCCCAGTCTGCCACTGGTTGGCAGAGGCCCTATCCAGCCAGCTTTGGCCCAGCGCAAAAACGGCGAAATCGTAGCCATGCTCCGGGACTCGGGTGACGGCCCCAACTTTATCCAAAAGAGTATTTCCAAAGACCAAGGACTAAGCTGGACACCCGCTACCAAAACCTCCCTGCCCAACACCGCAAGCGTGGAACTGCTTCGGCTGGCGGATGGCAGGTGGATACTTGTGGGCAATGACATTCCCGATGGGCGCTACCAGCTTGCCCTCTGGATATCCTCCGACGAAGGGGAAACTTGGTCCAGTCAGCCCCTCTACTTGGAGAATGACACAACCAAAAATGAAGGCTTCTCCTACCCGTCCCTCATTCAGGACGTGTCTGGGACGATCCACATCACCTACTCCAGCCATAAGCCTGGAGGCAAAACCATTGTATATAAGCGTATCAATCCCGAATCACTAAAGTAAGATGAAGAAAAAACCACTGATGCTGGCCTTGGCTCTGGCTACCCAAGTTGGGATGCAGACCTCGGCACAGAATGCAGCCACAAAAGAGGTTCACAAAGACCGGGTGTTTTTGCAGGACTATGCGGTCAAGAATAACGCAAGTCTCAGCACTGCCCACCAGTATAGCCTCGCCGCTGACCGCAACGGCGTAGTGCAAGTCTTGGAGGCAAACCAACTTCTGATGCCCTATGGGGGGTATTTCCAGCTGGATGGCAAACTTGTCCCGGACAAAACCTACCTGCCCATGAAGGACAAAAAGGTCCTGGCGATAGATCGCTACCAAGACCAACTGGTTTATCTGGACGACAAGGCTGTGTTCAGCAATGCTTGGGCTGGGTCAGTCTACTTTCAGCATAGTCTCGTAGCTCCTACTGCCTTTGTTGGTGGAAAAGACTTCGTCTTCTTGGCTGCCGCAAAAAACAAACTGCAGCTTCTCCAAAAAGACCAAGCACCCCACGCCTTTGAGCTGCCTGCGGGCTCCACAGTCTTGGACATTGTCTTTGACGCTGGCGAAAACCTGTTTTGGATCCTGACCGAGAAAGAGATCTACTCCTTTTCTCCTGGCGGAAAAACGGTCAACAAAGCCCTGAGCGGGGAGCAGATGACTGCCTTGGCTTTTCACCCTGCCAAAAACCAATTGATCGTAGGAACCAAAAACGGCTACTTTACCTACGACGTCAAGGCTAAAAAACAAAGCGAAATAAACCAAAAACTCCCGTGGACGGAGATCACCACGGTGCAGAGCAATGGCGACGACATCTGGTTTGGCTCCAGCATGGGGGCTTTCAAAATGGATGCGGGCGGTCATTTCAGCTACTACCACGGCAAGCGCTGGATGCCCGGCGAGCAGGTAAAAGACCTCATCGTCCAAGACAATAAGACCCACGTGCTGACCGAAAATGGCCTTGGAACTATCGTATTTGAGGAAATGACTCTGGAACAAAAAGCTGCCATCCTCGACAGACAGATGCGGGAGCGCCATATCCGCCATGGCTTCAACTCCTCCATAGACCTCCTGGAGCCGGGGAATCTTGGCACCGCCCGACTGACCGATTCCGACAACGACGGTCTTTGGACCACGATGTACCTTGCCGGAGAAGCTTTCCGCTATGCGGTCACCAAATCTCCTGAAGCCCTGCAGAACTGCAAAGAGTCCCTCTTGGCAATGGAGCGCTTGTTCACCATCAATCCAGTCGAGGGCTTTCCCTCCAGATCCTTTGAGCGCAGAGGCTATATCGAGCAGCTTTCTGACCCGGAGAGATGGCAGCATGCCTCTGACCCGGAGTGGGATTGGAAGGCTACCACTTCATCAGATGAGGCCATCGGACACGTATTTGTTTTCGGAGTACTTGCTGAGGTAGTCGATGACCCCTGGGTCAAAGCCAAATCTATAGAGCTTCTTGACGCGCTCATGACCCACATCGTGAAAAACGACATGTACCTCATCGACTACGACGGCAAGCCAACACTCTGGGGTAAGTGGAACCCGGACTATGTCAACAGCTTCCCCACAAGCGTAGGCGACCGCAAACTCAATTCCTCCAACATCACCGGTATGCTTCAGACCGCTTACTATTTTACCGGCAAACAAATGTACAAGGACAAGGCTTTTGAGCTGATGGACAAGTACGGCTATCTAGAAAACATGATGCGTCCGATGGCTGGCATCGGCAGATCCGGCGAGGGCAGCGATGACTGGAGCAAAATGCTATCAGACGGCTGGAACCATTCAGACGATGAAATGTATTACGTCGGGTATTGGGGCTTGTACCGCTATGCCTTTGATGAAAAGCTCAAAGCAAAGTACAAGGAAAGCATCGTAGATCATTGGGAAGCAGAACGTCCGGAAAAGGAAGGGCTTTGGAATATCATGACTGCGTTAGTTCAGCCCGAAAACTTTGACTTGGAGGAAGCGATCTGGTTTCTCGAAAGACATCCTATTGACCTGATCAGTTGGAATGTCAAAAACAGCCACAGAAAAGACATAGAATTGATGGAGCCGAACTTTCGAAACCAGACGACCAAGGAGGTGCTTCCGCCTAGCGAGGCACGCATCGCAAGACACAATGCCAACCGCTTTGCCCTAGATGGCGGCAATGATGGACGGGTCGAATATAGTCCAGGCGATATCTGGCTGCTTCCCTACTGGATGGGCAGATACTTGGAAGTCATCCAATAACTATGGCGGATTAACTATCGAAAAAGGGAGACGGGTTTCTTGTCTTCCTTTTTTTTCTTCTGAAAACACCTGGAGGTGACGCCGACTGGCCGGTGCCGGAACCATGATTTCTACTTTTGCCAAGTGGTCGCGGAAGACAACACCCCGTTAACACTTCAGTCTATCCTTGCTAATTCACCAACAAAACAATCCAAAAATTACCAGAATGATAACTTCCTGGTAAAACGACGCCAACCTTCTGATTTTTAAGACATATACCAGTAATCTTGGGCCGACAAACTTTTCGCAAATTGAGGTCTGATATGCGTGTTATGCGTAAGAACTTGTGTTTATTTTTTTGAAAATTTCACCCGAAAGAAAAACACAAAAAAAATGAACCCACTTGATCGATCAATTTTTGAAGCATTCAGGAACGGAGAAAAGCACGCCATCGAGGCGGTCTATACCTTCTACAAAGCGCCTGTCATGCGATTTATTGTATCCATGGTCAAGGATACCAACGACTCAGAAAGCATTTTCCATGAAGTGATCATGAAGATCATTCGCAGAAGGGAGAAGCTTTGCACGGATGACGGCATCAACGCCTACGTGTTCACCATTGCGAAGAATGAAGTGATCGACTACTTCAAAAAACTCAAAAAAGACAGGGAACGCATCGAGGATTATTACAAAAATCGGATTGAATCCGGCGACTCGATGACCGCCGCTGAGGAGGAGGAGATCTTCACCAACCTGGAGTATGCACTGGAAGGGCTTTCAGTTCAGCGCAAAAAGGTAATCGAACTCTCCTACTTCCAAAACCTTTCTTACCAGGAAATAGCCGAGAAGCTGATGATTTCAAAAAACACCGTTAAAAACCACCTGATTAAAGCCAAACTGATGCTGAGAGAGCAGCTGCTTTGAGCTCAATACAACTTAACACTGCATTTTTTCAGCTTGTGCAACAATAGCCCAAAACCAGTCCAAGTATCAAAATTCCCCCTGCGAGCTTTTCGCTTTTAGGGGGAATTTTCTTTGGTGGTTGGTTTCACAAGGCTTTGGGAATTTAAGTCCGAGGATCCAAAATTTCTTCCATTTTTGACCCCCATGGCCCTATTTTCCTAGATTATCCCCTAGCGGTCCGGATGACCATTGGTTGGCGATCGATCGACCGCGCGATGCCTCGCCACTTCTCGAAAGCGCCAGCAATCCCAGTAATGGCCCAATTGCCAGCAAGAGATAAAGGTATTGGAAGCCCATGCGTGATGACAGAAGATTGATCGCCTGAATGCTGACGATGGTGATCGAAAATCCTATGCAATTCACGATGGTAAGGGAAGAACCCCGAGATTCCGCAGGAGCATGCGTTGCGACCAATGTTGAAAACAAGGGAGAATCGGCAATGACAGAAAGTCCCCAAACAAACAGAAAAGTCAAAAACAGCACTGGCGAACTGGATAACAGGAAGATAGGCGAAACCAAACAGCAGATACAGGAAATAAGCAGAGACAAGCTAGCTATCTTCTTTGCCCCAAAATACTGCGAAAGAACCCCACCTAAAATGCAGGCAAATGCGCCTGAGGCAATGATCAGAAAAGCATACAGGGGAACATTTAGCCCAAGCTCGGGATAGGACCTGTTGTAGGTTGATAGCATCACCGGGACAAAAGCCCAAAAGGCATACAGCTCCCACATATGGCCGAAGTAGCCGAAAGCGAATGCCCGAAAATCCCGGTTTCTAAACCCTCTCATAAAGGCAGTGAGCTTAATGCCCTGTCCGGATTTATGGAAGGGACCGTCCGGCACAAAAAACCAAATGCCCATCCCACCAATCAGCGACAGAACAGATGTGCCATACATTACAAATTTCCAGGGTAGGCCGAGGGTAAGGTATTTCAGAAGATGCGGAAAAGCAGTTCCCATAACCAATGCACCAACCAAAAAACCAAGCGATTTTCCCAGGCCTGCTTGATAGTAATCGGAAGCGATTTTCATTCCAACAGGGTAGATTCCTGCAAGAAAGAAACCTGTCAAAAATCTGAATGCCAGGATTTCGGCGGGACCAATCCCGTCTAGGGTAATCCCAAGATTAAAAAGTCCCGCAAAGATTGCACTGAGGAAAAAAACCAATGAAGGCGAAAATCGGTCGGCAATCGTAAACACTGCAAACACCAAAGTACCTGCAATAAACCCAAGCTGGATCGAGCTGGTAAGATGTGCCAAAAAACCCTGATCCAGCTCCAATTCCTTTCCCAGGTCAGCTATAATTGAGTTGCCCGCAAACCAAAGTGATGTACAAAAAAACTGTGCAATGACAATCGTGGGCAAAATGTATCTCATTTTTGTTCGAGCTGTGGAGCTTTTTTGGGGGTTAGATCTCAAGCTCAAGATAGTATGTTTTCCAAACTAAAGCCTTGGATTTGAATTGAAGCTTAACTGACAGAAACCACCACTCAATTCGCCAACAAGGAAGTGAGGAGCAGGCGCGAAATCAGTGACGTCCTTCTTTGCGATGCTTTTCTTCACAAGTGAAGAACACAAAAAAACCGAAGCTCTAGACTTCGGTTTTTTGATGTGATGTAGCCAGATTCTTACTTCAAAGAATTGATCCATCTGGCGATCTTGAGAGCTTCCTCACGTGGTACCTGGGGCATGGGAGCCATAGGCGTCGCATAGCCAGGCCAGTTTTCCGGCTTGGGATTGTAGATCAGGTCCACAATCTTTTCAGGTGTATAGTTGCGCTTAGCGATTTCTGCAAATGGTGGACCAACCACCTTCTTGTCTGTCTGATGGCAGGCTGTACAGGTGTTTTTGGCCAACAAAGTTTTGATCTCAGCTTCGCTGGGAACAGCATTGGCTACAGGTTTGGCAGGCGAGGTTGCAGCTGATTTGGAAGTTGTCGCAGTAGCCTTCGCTGGTGCTGGCGCTACCGGAGCAGGCTTAGGCTTGATAACCATCTTGTCTCCAGAAGGAATCTGGTTCAATGTGTAGTAAGCATCCATGTGAACCAACTCGTGCGAGTTAACCGCTTCACGGATGCCCGGAAGGCTGATTTTGTGGATATGGTACTGCTGAGGATCGTTGATCGCGATTCTTACTTTTCGGCCGTCCTCGGATACTTCTACGCCCAAGATTTCGTGATCCATCGCCTTCACAGGAGGGCTACCATAGACTGGAAAATACTTGTAGGTAAAGCTGGAAACCATGTAAGAGGTCAGATCCTCCGCAGACTTTTTATCCACCGGCTTGGTAAATTCGATTTCGAATCCGTCAGGTTTTGCTTTTACGGTTCTCATCTCGAATGGAGCCTCGCGGTTCCACACCAGACGCTGCAAGCCTTCATTGACATCGCCCGCAGAACCCCAACCCCTGTTGGTTTCACCCACAAAGAGTGACTGGTCTTCTGCGAAAACCATTCTCAACACTCCAGACTGGAACCCAGCCCTGAAGTCAATCGAAGCCCCCTGATACACTCCATTTACCTTTTCCAGCATGATGCGCATGATCTTGCTTTGTCCTTGGTCTCCGACCAGGATCTGTCCACCAAAGGGACCCCAGTAATTCTCAGGAATCATGATCGGCTCGGAGTTGGAAATCCCGTGGATGCCGTGAGGCAACCAAACCGCCGGAAGTTTGATGGCCGGCAGGGATTTTTCAGCTTCCGCCAAAGTGATGAAGGGAGCGTTGACATCGTTTTCGGGCTTGATAAAGTTGCCATTTGCACCCTTGATTTTCATCGGATCCACCACCGCGTCAAATTCAGAAGGAGTCATCTTGATCGGTGAATTTTCCAAGTCCGACCAGCGGAGACCCGCCGGGTGGCCTGAGAAGTCGCCTTTCTCCAAGTGCCAAAGACCGCCAGACCCCATGTAATCACCTTGGTTTTCAGTGTAAAACACTTCCCCGTGAAGAATACCTGGGCCTGCCGGAGATCTCATCCCCGTGGCATAGGGCTCGATAGTACCGTCCGGATGGATCTTGAGCGTCCAACCTCTGAAAGGCACTTTGCTTTCGCCTCTCCACCATTCCTGATCACCAAAAGCCACATTAGTCGTGACGATGAAGTTGCCGTCAGAGGCGATTTTTGGGCCAAAGCTGTACTCGTGATAGTGAGCGGATAGCGGCCAGCTGGCTACCGTCTCGTACCAATCTGCCTTTCCGTCGGAGTTCAGATCCGTCAACTTGGTCAGCTCTCCCCGCTGCACCATGTAGAGTGAACCTTCATGGTATGCCAAGCCCAAGATCTCATGGAGACCTGAGGCAAACTTGTTGAAATAGGGTCTCTGGGAGGTAGGATTTTCTACGATAAACACGTCGCCACGGCGGGTAGAAACAGCCAAATTGCCGTTTGGCATCATGGCCAATCCCCCTACTTCAAGCAGGGTGCCTTCCGGCGCTGGGACTTTGAGGATCTTGAAAAAGTCCTCCTCTTTGGGTGACTCCTGAGCTAGCAAAGAAAGGCTCATTCCGAATGCCAAGGCACCCAGAGTCAAGGATTTCAAATTAAAATTCAATCGAAACATATCTTTTTCTTTCTAAACAGGATTAAAACAGCAGACTATAGGTCAACGCGGTGGTGACAGGCAGATAGATACCATCGGTACCGACTTTGGGAGCCTGGCCTGAAACCAGAAAAACGCCGGTCTCTTCGACCAAATACGTGTTGTCTGACACTTTTGTGAGTGTCTTGCCTGGTGCGACGCAAACCAGCATCGATGCGCTGTTGCCTGAAAGTTCCAGGATTCTGTCTATGCCTTTTCCGTCGGCTTTTACCTGGATCTGGTCTTTCAGCTGGATTCCGTCTTTGGAAACGGACATAAATTTTACCGCTCCATCACCCAGAATCTGATAGCCTTTGGCTTGCCATTCCTTGGAAGCCGCGCTAAAGTCCGCGTTGTGCAGCAAGGGTGATCCTTGGTTAAGTTCGGTCACTACCCCCACTGGTCTGGATACTCCGTTGCCTCGACTGTCCCACATCGGAGTAGCATCCAAAAATCCACCTCTCCAAACTCTGAGGAGCTGGTTGGAATTTAGATCGTAAGAATAATTTGCTCCGGCAGCAGAAGAAACTGAAATCCCATGGGAAATCTTCTTCCGTCCCGGCACTTCAATAAATGATCTTAGCACAGGAGTCTCACGGGTATCGACTAGAATTGGGTCAGTGGACCAAGAATCCATCCCAGCAGGATTGCTATAGATAGTTGGCCACATGGCCTCTGCTTCCGCCATGAGGTAAAATCCCTGTGCAGTCCAGTCTGTGGGCTTGGACACCCAGATTACAAAGGAAATCTCTCCAGGCTGGAGAGCTTTTGCAGAAGTAATCATTCCCTGCCTCAATTGGAGTTGCTCTGAGCCATTTCCAATCTGGATAGCCCCCAATCCATTGTTGGGCACGGCCATTCTGAAGGTATAGTTTCCAGCTTTTTTCACTGAGATAGTCCCTTCAAACTTGCTCAGGGAGGCAGAGGTTAGACCCGCCACAAATTCATCGAACGTTTTGATTTTGCCGGTAGAGGAAGATTTCAGGGTAGATTCTTCAGGCAAAGTGGTGTAAGAACCCGGATAAACCTGATAAGAAATACTGCTGAATTCCGGAGCTGGGGTATCGTATTGCTTCACTTCCAAAGACTGGATGGCAATCGGACCATGATCGCCTTGGATCCGGATGGGCCCTTCGGCCACTTCACCGCCGGGAAGTGCGCCACGGGTAGGACCAAACAGTTCCACATCTTCGTGGATGGTTACGCCATTCAGGGTGGCAGATACGATGCGGGCGTTTTCGACCTTCTCTCCTGATTCTGAAAACCTAGGGGCTCTAAACTGAACTTTGAGGGTTTGCCATACTCCAGGAGCCTTGCTGGCATTGAGGCGTGGGGCATATCCTTGGTAGCCTTTTTGTCCATCTGGCTTGGACTCATCCCAGCGCTCATAGATGCCACCGTTGTCTCCTGCTTTAAACTGGGTTTTGGTCCAGCTGTCGAGTAGCTGGATCTCATATTGGCCCTGGAGGTAGATGCCGGAGTTGGAGCCGGGCGCCATCATGTACACCAGCGTGTATTCGCCGTCGCCAAACTTCTCGGTAGAGACGATGTCTGTCCCGGGTTTCTTTTTGGTGGGGGCGTTGAGGAGGATGCTGCCCTTCCCTTCGGAAAGCAGCTCGTGGCTGGACTGGGTAGGATCAACCCAGACCTTTGCGACTTCACTCCAGCTTCCTTTGTTGTTTTCGAAGGAAGCCAGCTGAAGCTTGGTTTGCGCTTGGATGGACACGGCCGAAAAAATCAGAGCCGTTCCCATCCAAATCGATTTTCGGTTTGAGAACATAAAACTTTGGGAAATTAATTGGGGCGGAAATTAGCTCCGATTGACGAGAGCGGCAAAAGAAATGTGAGGGAATGCGGGAAGACGGGAGGCGGGAGGCAGGAAGTCGGAAGTTACGAGGCTTGGATGTCTGATGACCATTGTACGGTGACCGGTATTCTGGAAGTCGAGGTGTCAGGCTGAGCGGAGTCGAAGCCTCGGGAGCCAGAAAGTCGGGAAGTCGGAGGTTGGAAAGTAGCATACTTCGACAAGCTCAGTACGAGCGTTGGAAAGTCCCGCACCTCGGACGCCCATCTGGGTCTTGACCTAACCCCAATTTTAATCTCGAAAATCGCAAATCAAAAATCTCTTCGATCTTACTTCTAGCGTCCAGCTTCTTGATACTCACGTCTTGCAACTTCCATCACAGCTTAAGATACATCACATAGACATCCGTCGGCCCGAGTTTGGGATGCACAAACGCATCGGGAACCTGCCCCACAATCTTGAAACCCAGCTTCTCCCAAAGACTTACAGCAATTGTATTGCTTGAGATGACATAATTAAACTGCATGGCCGTGTAGCCCAAGCGCCTGGCCTCTGAAAAAGAAAAGTCGGCCATGGCTCTGCCAATGCCCCTTCCTCCCGCCTTTGCCGCAACCATATAGCCTGCATTGACGACGTGTGAGCCACGGTCGGGTTGATTGGCTTTGAGGTAAAAAGTCCCCAGGATCTCACCGTCCAACTTCGCCACGTAGGTGTCTTTGTCGGAGTCGAGCCAATAGTCCAGCATCTTTTCCCTAGATGAGTCAGGCGAAAACACGTAGGTTTCTCCTGCCCGTATGATGGGCTCAATGATTTCCCATAGCCGATCAGAATCCTCCCAAGTTGCCGTCTGAAAAATCATTTTCTGCATTGTGGTCAGTGTTTCTTGTCAAAGTAAAAGTAAAAACCCAGACTCGAAACCAATCCGGGCGGGGGCAATTAAATCAACTGTTTACTAGATCCTAGTCAAGAGACGAATTCGGCTATCAATCTTGCGGGACGGAGTTCTAGGTCCGCGAAGTCCTTCTCAAGATTCTTCTGGGACACATATTCCAGTTCGAAGATCAGCCCGTTGATGAAGACCTCATCCATATGCAGGTCGTTTTTCAGGTGAAGGTTCCCCTGTTTTCCGTCGTAGTTGATTCCATACGACTCAAATACTTTGTACAGCTTTTTGGCAATATTGACTCCTCTCATATCACAGCGCTTTAGTTGGTTTTATTTTTTTCTATTCGTTTCCATAAAATCTGGGCCGGGACCCGAATCCCAGTCGAGGGAATCAGGCCCTTGCTCAGTCCTCATCATCAACCAATTCGGATCAGACGTAAGCAGCGGCCTCAGATTCAAATTCCTCCACTGGAGTGTCATCCAATGCGATTTCCTTTTTCTCAGACTTACCTATCTTCGCCAAGAAGCGGTCAAAGAGGTAGTAAATCACCGGCACGACAACCAAGGTCAGGAACATGGAGGAGATCAAGCCCCCGATGATTACCCAAGCCAAACCGTTTTTCCACTCCGCACCTGCGCCACCTGCCAAGGCAATCGGGAGCATCCCGATCACCATCGCAAGCGTGGTCATTAGGATAGGACGGAATCGGATCTTCACGGCCTTTTCCAAGGCTTTCTTCACTTCCACGCCAGCTTCTTTCAGCTGGTTGGTAAAGTCTACCAAGAGAATCGCATTTTTCGCAACCAGCCCCATCAGCATGATCAAACCCATGATGGAAAAGATACTCAGCGTACTCTTTGTCAGTGCCAAAGCAAGTAATGAACCGATCAAGGCCATCGGCAGTGAGAACATTACCACCAGCGGATACACGTATGAATCGTACAGCGCTACCATGATCAGATAGATCAGTAGGATGGATGCTATCAAGGCGATACCCAAGCTGCCAAAGCCTTCACTTTGGTTTTTCATGTCCCCATCGTAGTTGATCTGGACCTGGGGAGGTAGCTGGAGCTCGTTGATCTGGGCAGTGAGCTGAGCTCCAACAGTACCGGAAGGCACACCAGCGACCTGCGAGGTAATCTTCACGGATCCTACTCGGTCTCTTCGTTCAAGCTTTGTCGGCCCTTCGGACTGCAGCACCTGGGCAAACTGTGCGAGTTTTACCAGCTGGCCTTTGTCATTGAGGAAAGTGATGCTTTCGACGTCGGAAATTTCCCTGCGGTCAAACTCATTCAATCGAATTTGGATGTCGTATTCGTAGTCGCCGTCGGAGTACTTGGAATCGTCGTTACCGTTGAACGCCACCTGCAAGGTACCACCCACCTGATCCATGGTGAGTCCCAGTTCGTTCATTTTGAACCGATCTACCTCTACCCGGATTTCTGGGTTGCCTGCTTCCAAGGAGCTTTCGATCTTTCTGGTACCACGTATTCCCCTTAGGATTTCTTCGATTTTCTGAGCGGTCACCGCCACGGAGTCACGATCTGGACCGGATACAATGACCTGAATAGGTGCATCGGCCGCTGTGCCCATGATGGAGATCGGCACGGAAGTGTATTCCGCACCCGGGATATTCTCCTCAAGATAGTTTTCGACATCCCGGGCAAACTCCGGCCCAGTCTGGGTTCTGTGTTTTTTATCCACCAGCTTCACCGCTATCTCCGCGGTGAACGGCGAGGCTTGGGATCCGGTAAACTGTCCGCTGGATCTACCCACTGTGGTGAACACTTCGCTCACCTCTGGCAGAGTCCTTAGGTAGGATTCCACCTCCTGGGTTTTGAAATTGGTCTGCTCCAGCGTGGCGTCCTTAGGCAATTCCATCCGGATTTGAAATTCACCCCGGTCACCTTGGGACACGAATTCACTTCCAATCCAGCCCCCGGCTATCAGGAAGAAAGAGGCAATAAACAACACGAAGGTGGTCGCGAGCATGACAAACTTGTGGGCGAATCCCCACTTGAGAATGTCGACCAGCCAGTCCACAAAGGCATCCAAGCCTCTTTCAAAGCCGTAGACCAGCTTTCCGAAAAAGGAGTTTTTGTTCAGGTGCTCCAGCTTGGAAAATCTCGAAGTCAGCAGTGGAATCAAGGTAAATGCCACCAGCAAACTGAATAAGGTAGCCACGGCGACGGTAATACTGAACTGGCGGATAATCCCGGAAATCAAGCCGCTAGTCATCGCCAGAGGCACAAATACCACGATAATAACTAGGGTAATCGAAACGACCGTCGCACCAATCTCGCGAATCCCGTCATAGGAAGCCTGGGCAATCGATTTTCCCATCTCTAGGTGTCTGTAGATGTTTTCGATCACCACAATGGCGTCATCCACCAAGATGCCAACCACCAGCGACAGCGCCAAAAGCGACATCAAGTTGAGCGTAAAGCCCATCAGCAGCATCACCGTGAAGGTGGCGATGATAGATGCAGGTACCGCGACCATGACGATCACCGCGTTTCGGATACTATGCAGGAAGAGCAACATGATCAGGGCCACCAAGACAATCGCAATGATCAAATCCTTGATTACATCATTGGCGGCCTCCAGGGTAAAATCAGAGCTGTCCTGTGAAATCTGGAAGGAAAGTCCGTCGGACGCATAAGATTGTTCGAGTTTCTCCAGCTCGCTGTGGATAATTTCCGACAGCTCCACGGCATTGGCATCCGACTGTTTTTGGATCGTTAGGCCAATTGCGTCGTTGTTGTTGAGACGGGTGAGGATATCTTCGTCCTTGAAGGTATCCACCACTTCGGCTACTTCCTTGAGTTGAATGGGCGATTCATCCTTTCGGTAGGCAACGACGAGCTCCTTCAATTCGTCCACGGCGGTAAATTTTCCCGCCAAACGGATCAGTACCTGTCCCTCGTTGTTTTTCAAGCGACCGGTAGGAAAGTCTAGATTGGAGGTGTTGATTTTTTGCATCACCATCAAGGGGGAAATCCCGTAGGCTTCCAACTTGTTACGGTCCAGATTCACCTTGATTTCACGCTCGGTTCCCCCCAGCATATTGACCTGAGCCACCCCGTTGATCTGTGCCAAGGAGGGCTGGATCTTATTTTTGATCAAATCGTAAAACTGCGCCGGATCGAGATTGGAGTAGACCGCCATCTGGATGATTGGCATATCGTCCAAATCGAATTTTCCCAAGCTGGGCGGATCCACGCCTTCCGGCAAATCGCCGAGGATGGCATTGATCTTTCGCTGGGCATCCTGAAGAGATATATCCACGTCGATGCCGGACTCCAACTCAAGCGTGATGATGGAAATACTCTCCTGGGAGATGGAATTCATCGACTTGATCCCCTCGAGCGAGGCGATGGCGTCTTCGATCTTTTTGGTGACGGATGTTTCCACTTCGGATGGCGCTGCGCCGGGGTAGACCGTCGTTACGGTGACGATGTTGGTCTCCATCTTGGGAAGCAGCTCGTAGGACAGCTGGGTGTAGGAGAATATCCCCAACAAGGTCAGTACGGTAAAGAGGACGACGACTAGCGACGACCGCTGTATGGATAGTTTTGTAATCTGCATGGTTACTGTACTTTGACTGGGGTACCTTCTTTCACATTGATCAAACCTGACACGATGACCTCATCGTTGGAATCCAAACCTTCGAGCACCTCGATGGAACCTTCCGTGAGCGGGTTAACTTTGATCGGTCTATATACGGCTTTGCCGTTTTGGATCGTATAGACCCCTGGATCCTTCAAGCTTCCGGCGATAGCCTTTCTGCTGATCTGTAGAACTTTGCCTTCCTGGGCAAACTGAAACTCGGCGGTACCGAACATACCAGGGCTGATCTTGTCCAAGTTGGAGCCAGTCATGATGATGATGACCTCGTATTTGAATGAACCATCTGCCTTTTTGGAGATGAAGTCCACCTTGCCGGTGAACGTTTCGCCTTTGATCGCGTTGACCCGGATGGAAAGCTGGTCGCCGAGCTTCACCTTGGAAATCTCGTTTTCGGTCACGTGCACGGACAGCTTTAGCTGGGAAGTATTGATCAGGTCGGCTATCGCCATTCCTGGGCTGACCAAAACACCCATTTCATAATACTCCTCGTTGATATACCCGGAGATTGGAGCCTTGATTTGGGTATCGTCGAGTCTCTTTTGCAAGGCGGAAAACTGCGCCTCCGCGATATTGTAGGCTTTCTGGCTGTCCTCCAGCTGCTTTTTGGTGATCGCGTCGGTATTGGCGAGGTTTTCATAGCGTTTGACATCCTTGGCGGCCTGCTCCAAGTTGAGCTGGGCGATGGTGTAGTCGGCACGGATCAGACGGTCATCGACCTGCACGATGACGTCCCCCTTCTTCACATAATCCCCTTTTCTCTTGTTGATTTTGACGATCGTACCAGAGGTTTCGGACATGAGCTTCAGCTCCTGTGAGGGCTCGAATACCCCGTTCGCTTCAAAATTCCGGTTGACTTCTTTCTCGCTTACTTTCTCCACTGTCACGGAGATGTATTCGCTGGACTTCATGGCCAAGGTCGCCGATTCTTCCAGTTCGGTCTTGTTGTTGTAAAGTGTGTAAGCAATGGCGCTGACGCCAATGAGCAAAAATCCGACGATAAGTAATTTTTTCATGATAGGTAGGTGTTGGCGTTACAGAATGAGGTTTTTGATCTTGCCGGTGGAGTTAAGGATTTCCAGCTGAGCAAGGCGTACTTGAATGATCTGGTTGTTGTAATTGCCCTGCGCCTGTCTACTGGCTGCCTCTGCCGCCAGGAGGTCGGTCAATGGGCTGAGCGATTCCTTGTAGAGCAGCTGGGTCTCGTTGAGAACATCATTGGAAAGGGCGAGATTTTCTTCAAGCGACTTGAGCGTACTCAGCGAGTTGTAATACTGCTTGAGCGCATTTTGGTACTCCAGCTCGGCAGCATCGGTCGCCTGGAATTTGTCCAGTTGCAACTGTTCCGCATTGACTTTGGATTGGGCCGCCTTGTACTTGGTCTGCATCCCGTTGAAAATGGGGATCTCCAGCTTCAAGCCGACCAAAAAGCCTTGATACCAGTTGTGGCCACTGCTAACGAAATCAAATTCCTGGGAAAAAGCGCTTTTGTTGAAGTCAGCAAACCCGACCAATTGGGGCATGTGCTCCGCCTTGATGTTTTTGTATTCGTATTCGTAGAGCTTCTCCTGCACCCCGAGGATCTGGATGTCCATTCGGTCCTCGATGTTCAAGTCGGCGATCTGAAACTCCCTCACCATGTGGTTCATGTCCGTTACTTTCAGATCCAAGCTGATCTCTGTGTCCACTGGGATCCCCATGACGAGCTTTAGATAGCCTTGGCGTTGGTAGATAGCGATCTCCAGATTCTCCAGTTCGGAGCGGACTGAGGTGAGATTTACCTTGACCCGGTTCAGGTCAACCTTTCGGGCCAAGTCGTTTTCATATTGTGCCTGGAGGATTTTCTCCAAGCCTTCCAGCTCAGCGATCGTAGCCAGCAGGTTTTCCTTTTGCAACTCCAGCTGGATCGAGCCCAGGTAGTTCATCGCGATCTCATGGATCACGTCCTCTTCTGACTGTTGTGCCAAAAGTCTATAGAACTCCTCTCCTGTTTTGGCAGCTTTCAGTCCGATCAAATAGGAGTTGCTGTAGATTAGCTGATTGACCTGAAGTCCAGCTTTAAGGGATTGTGGGACGCCAAAGGCGATGACGTTGATATCCTCTGGGCTGCCGCCAAAAAAGCCGCCGCCAGGGATCGCCTGCGGATAGACATCGATGAAATTGTTGTAGTCGCCATAAGCGGAAACCTGAGGAAGTCCGGCTCCCCTGATTTCATTTCGCTGATACTTGGCTTTGTCCTCATCCAAAAGGGCTTTCTGGTAGTTGCGGTTGTTTTCCAATCCGATCTGAATTGTCTCCTTGAGAGTCAAAGGCTCCGGAAACGACAATTCCGCAACGGAATTTTGCGCCGACAACACCCCTGGAATCAGTAAAGTGAATGCGTAAATCAGGCTTTTTCGAAACATTTTGTTTGTCAGTAGTTTATTTTGATACTAATAGTTTGTTCTGTATTAAAAGAACTAATTGGGAAAATTTTTTAGGAGTACTGTTTCTTAAACCGCTCAAACATTGCCGGTATTTCCTTCCGGAAAAATTCGAGAAAATTGGAGAAGTCCTTCATTCGGCAGCAGAATTCCGTGTTTTGGTTTTTATGAAGATCCAATACTTCGTCGATAAACTGCTGGATCTCGGCGATGTTCATCAGTTCCTTTTCGAAATCGGCCCTCCAATCATTTACCTTCATAGTAAAGTATCTTTTGCGGTCACCAGGCTTGGTGTGGTAGGTAATCCTCTCCTTGGCTTGGAGAAAGGTCAGCGCGTTGCTCACGGCACTTTTACTCACCCCGAGTTGCTCTACGATTTCCTCAAAAGTCGCCTCCGCATTTTCCTTCACGAGCAAAAGTCCGATAATACGCCCGACTAAGGGCTGCATGCCCTTATGCTCATGGAATACTCCGATTCGCTCAATCAGTTCTTTCTGTTTTTCGGTCAGCATCTTCGGTGGGTTTTGTATTGTTAACGCCACAAAGATAATTTGGTTCAGTTAGTTCTCAAAAAAAAGAACCAACTTTTCTTAAAAATTTGTCTCCTTAGCTTTGAAGCTCTCGTGATTCAAGGGTCCTTCACGCTATATCTGTCGGATAAAAATTCCCGAAACTACACTTCGATTAATGTCCACATCGAGATATCTTCGCAGGCAAATTCAAGCCATATGTCCCCAAGCAGCAGTCGCCAAAAAATCTATGGTCTGATCATGGCAATTACCTCGGCGGCACTTTGGGGGCTTTCGGGGACCTGCGCGCAGTTTCTCTTCGAACAAAAAGGCTTCGACCCGGAAAGGTTGGTCTGCTGGAGACTGCTTGCCGCCGGAGTGATTTTGGTGACCTTTTCGTCGACGAAGAAAAACAACGACACCCTTCGGATCTGGAAAAAAAAGACTGATGCGCTAAACCTGTTGCTGTTTGGAATATTGGGGATGGTGGCCGTCCAATACACCTATTTTTACAGCATCTCACTCTCCAATGCGGCGACAGCCACGGTTTTGCAATACATAGGCCCCTTGTTGGTGGTGGCCTTTTATGCCATCAAATATCGTAGATGGCCCATTTTGGCGGAATATGCGTCGCTAGCACTTGCATTGATTGGTACATTTCTTTTGGTGACCCACGGCTCCTTTGACCAGCTGGTCATCTCCGAAGCAGCGCTCTTTTGGGGCTTGCTTTCCGCGCTAGCCTTAGCCTTCTATACCATTCAGCCAGTAGGATTGCTCCGGAAATTTGATCCGGCCACCGTGACCGGTTGGGGCATGCTGGTGGGAGGATTGGTCTTCGCATTCTTCGGCAAGCCACTTGATGTCGAAGGAATTTGGGATCTGGAGGCATGGATCGCTTTTTCCTACATCATCTTGTTTGGAAGTGTGATATCCTTCTATTTCTTCTTGAAATCCGTGACTTTGATTGGACCTTCTACAGCTAGTCTGCTCTGTAGCGTTGAGCCTTTGGCTGCGGCCGGAGTGGCGGTGGTTTGGCTGGGCGTTTATTTCGGTCCAATGGATTGGCTGGGAACGCTATTCATCCTGACGACCATTGTACTCCTTGCGCTGGGTACAAGGAAGAAAAAAGAAGGAAAAGAAAGCCAAATCCACCTTCCCGGCTAGCTGATGCTGGGCTAATCCGTCTATCAAGACCACAGATCCTAACTAAGCGTGGAGCAAAACCGGTCGAAAACCTTGATAAAATCATAATATTGGTCCGCCTCCGAAGGCTTGACAATGTAGCAGCTAGCCTGCTCCTGATAGCTGGTCATGATGTCATCCTGGGTAGAGGACGTGGTAAGCATGATGACCGGAATCTCCCGAGTCATCGAGTTGGCCTTGATCTCCTGAAGAACTTCATGTCCAGTCTTCAATGGCAAATTGATATCCAGCAAGACCAAATCAGGACGTGTGCTGTTTTTGTACTTTTCCCTTTGGAACAAAAAATCCACTCCCTCTTCGCCGTTGTGAACGACTTCTATGTCGATGACATATTTGCTTTCCCCCAGTGCCTCCGATGTCAACAGAACATCCCCCGGGTTGTCCTCAATCATCAAAACTTTAAACCTTTTCATATACTGACTGAATAAAAATGCAATTCAAAAAAGATGCGAAATTTCACCAGAATTTAGCTCCATCCCTGGAGTAGACCTATTTCAAACGTTCAGCTTGTCGATCAATTCCTTATACAAGCCTCTACGTATTGGAATATTCGTCTCACCGAGATTGATTTTTTTGGCGTTAAACGACGCCACAAATGAAATATTCACCAGAAAAGACTTGTGGACTCTCAAAAACTGCTCGGAGGGAAGTTTTTCCTCGAAGCTCTTCAAAATATCCCTGACCAAGTACGACTTGGCTTTGGTAAAAACCTTGGTATAGAGACCGTCCGCTTGGAGATAAACAATCTCAGAATACGGCACAGGCACCAAGTACCCCTTATCCATGATCTTTAGCGAACCTTTTGCCTTGGTTTCCTTGGTCGATTTTTCCTCATGTCGCTTCAGCCCAAAAAAGACCGCTGTTTTCAGGCTGTCCATGGTAAAGGGCTTCAGCAAATATCCCTCATGGATATCCGAGGAGATTCTCTCCAAATACTCCGTGCCGGAATAGGCAGTGCTAAAGACGATCGGAAGATTGTACTTCTCCCTGATTTGGTAGGCCAAATCGATCCCGTCCAAATCCCCGTGAATCAATATATCCAACAAGATCAAATTGACCTCATTCTTTTCCAAAAATTCGAGTGCACTCGAAGCGTTGTCCACTATTGCCGCCACCTTGTAGTCAAGATTGGACAGAATCTCGCCGATATTGTTGGCCAACTCCGCTTCATCTTCGACAATCAGGATCTTCTTCATGTTTTCAATTTATGAAACATCAGCTTAATTTTCTCTCACCTTGATGCGACATCCCTCCAATTTGATTCATGTGCTTCAAATTGTAAACGTAGTGACCAACCAGGGATTTGAAGAAGGTGGTTGGAAAGTCTAATTTAGCGTCTGTTCCAGATCGAGCGTCCTTTGTAGCCAAAGGCGCACCATCAAAATAAAGACGGTTTGGTCGGCATTCACAACAGCACGCTGGTATTCTAAAATTATCAGGTAAATTCCACCTTGTTCCCCGCTACATTGAACTTTTCGGACCAATCTTCCCTCGATCCCATTCTTCCCTCTGGTTTTTCCGAGCGGGAAATCCTACAGATGATCTTCGATCAATCCGAAGACATCCTTATCCTGACCAATGCCTCCATGGAAGTGGAGTTTGTATCCCAGTCACTCCAAAACACCCTGGAGATTCCGGTGAAGAAGGCAATTGGTAAAAAGGTTGACCAGATTTTGGAAAATTTCCCCTCCCTTCCTCTGATGAAACCCAATCAGAAAATGGTCATTCCCGTCACTACGCCCAAGACGAAAAAGAAATTCCTGATAGAATTTGAATTCAAGCCACAGTTTACGCAAGCCGGAGCGGTGCAGTCGATCATCGCGATAGGCCGAAACGTGACCGAGCGGGAAGTTTCCCTCAAAAAATTCAAGGACATCGCCTTTAAGGAAAAAGAGCTCAACCAGCTCAAATCCCGCTTTGTATCGATGGCTTCCCACGAATTTAGGACTCCCCTCGCCACTATTTTAAGCAGCGCGCTGTTGATCGATATGCTACTGAAAAAAGATTTCACTCCAGAAATTAAGGCCAAAGTCCTGAATCACGTGGACAAGATCGTCACCCAAACCAACCGCCTCACCGACATCACCAGCGATGTGCTGCTATTGGAAAAAAGCATACAGCCCGAAATGAAAATCTCGCTGAAAAAAATCCTCATCGGCGAATTTTTGAAGGATTTGGTGGACACGATCAACAGGGAGAACTTCGAAAGAAGGACTGTAGCCTTCTCTATGCCGGAGAAAGACGTCGCCGTCTGGACAGACCCAAGCCTCCTGGTACATATTTTCAGAAATCTGATCCTCAACGCGCTGAAGTATTCCGAGGGATCCCTCGAGCCAGAGGTTAGTCTGCAGCTGCGAGGATCTTATTTTGAAGTCTCCGTCAAAGACTACGGCTTGGGGATCCCCAAGGAAGAGCAAGAGCAAATCTTCGGATCTTTCTACCGAGCAAAAAACGTAGGAAACATCAAAGGAACAGGCCTGGGACTCAACATCGTGAGGGAACTGACCAAAAAACTTAATGGCGAAATCTGGTTTAAAAGCAGCGTTGGAATCGGATCGGAATTTTTTGTTTCCTTCCCGATCAAGTAGCCCTTGGCTTCGCCCTGATCTTGGATTCCGTGGGAAGATCCCCATCAATCTGGGCACCGGGGCCGATTTCCGTATCCCGCCCAATTCTGACTCCCTGGGAAATGACGACGCCATTACCTATTGTCTCCGAATCTTCCAAAAAGCTATAACCGCCCACATTCACCGATTGCCCTAGATAACTATAGTTGCTGATGACGGCTTCGTGCCCGATGGAACAGTGGCGGTCGATTGTATTAAAATCACCGATTTGGGTTCCAAAATTGATCAAACTCCCCTCCAGTATGAGGTTCCCCCTGCCAAAGATGCAGTCCCGGGAGACCCAGGCATTTTTGGAAAAAAGATTGGGGTAGTTGAGGGAAGGGTGATAGAGCAGCCGCCGTACGATATCCACCTTAAGGCTCGGGCTGTCTATGGCCAACACCACCGCCGCCTTCTCCACCTCCATGACCGCATCAAAAGACCCCAAAACCGGTAATCCCGCACACTTTTTCCCCTTCAGCCTGCTGCGGTCGTCTACAAACCCTAATAAATCACAACGCAGGCCAAATTGCGAGTAATTTCTCACTAGGTATTCTCCCAATTTGTTTGCTCCCGCTATAATCAAGTTCATGAGAGTTTCGGACGTGATTTAGCCAATCCTATGAAAAAATAAGAATCTAAAACTAAAAAAATGACACTAAGCCGAATTATTTCTTGAAGACGAAACCCTAAGGTTGGCGAGCTTAAATCCTAGCTTGATAAGTGTAGAGTTGGTAGTATCTGCCCTTCAGTGCGATTAGCTCTTCGTGCTGTCCCCGCTCTACAATCCTGCCCTGCTCGATTACCAGGATTTGGTCAGCCTGTCTGATAGTGCTCAAGCGGTGAGCGATGACAAATGTGGTCCTTCCCTTCATCAATTCCTTCAAACTGGCCTGGATCAAAGACTCGGACTCCGTATCTAGATTGGAAGTAGCCTCGTCCAAAATCAAGATCCTCGGATCTGCCAGTATCGCCCGGGCGATGGCAATCCGCTGTCGCTGTCCACCGGAGAGCTTGACGCCACGCTCACCGATCAGGGTATCGAGACCTTTTTCAAACCTGTCGGTAAATTCACTCACATGGGCTGCCCGGGCCGCACTTTTCACCTGTTCTTCAGTAGCATCAGGCCTCGGGAAAAGGATGTTTTCCCGGATCGTACCTTCAAACAAAAAGTCATCCTGCAAGACCACCCCAAGCCGGGATCGGAATGAATCCAGTGTGACAGCCTGGAGGTCTTTCCCATCAAGAAGAATCTGTCCCGCGTCGGGATTTAGGAAAGTGGCTGCAAGCCCCGCAATAGTGGTCTTTCCAGAGCCGGAGGAACCAACCAAGGCAGTCACAGAGCCCGCCGGCGCGGTGAAGCTAATTCCCTTCACGACATCCTTGCCGGATTCGTATGCGAAAGACACATCACGAAACTCAACATCGCCATCAATCCGGTCCAGCGAGACCGTGCGCGTCCGATCATCCGCCTCCAGGGGAGTATTCATGATCTCCTCCGTCCGGTCCAGTCCTGCAAACGCTTCTGTCAATTGGCTTCCGATGTTGGACATCTGGACGATTGGGGCGATCATGAATCCCAGATAGAGGGTAAAGGCCAAGAAATCGCCAAATGTCATCTGGCCTTCCATGATCATATATCCGCCTATTCCCATGATGCCCGCCGAGGCTAGCCCGAGCAGAAGTGCCCCTGCCGAAGTGACAACACTTGTGGCGGTCAGGCTTGCCTTTACATTTTGGAAAAGCTCATCTACGCCCCTTTCAAAGGTTTTGATTTCTTGCTGCTCGGCGTTGAATCCCTTAATGACGCGGATGCCACCGAGCGTTTCAGTAAGTCTGCCTGTCACTTGGGCGTTGATTTTGCCCCGCTCCCTGAAGATCGGACGGATTTTGCCAAAAGCTTTCAGCGAAACCAATCCGAAAACCACCACGGGAAGCAGGACATACAAGGTCATCATCGGACTGATCGATATCAGCAAAGCCAAGGAAATGATGGCGGTAAGAATCCCGCCAACCATCTGGGCAAAACCCGTCCCAACGAGGTTTCTCACTCCTTCCACATCCGTCATGATTCTTGACACCAGTTCTCCGGTTTTGGCATTGTCAAAGTAGCGGATGGGGAGTTTGATGATGTGCTTCTGAACCTGCGAGCGCAGCTTGGCAATCAGATGCTGGGCTTCGACACTCAGGATCTGGGTCAAGGCATAGGACGTGACGGACTGGACGACAATGGAAGCAACAACGGCAAGTATCAGCCACTTTAGCATGTTGAGGTCGTTGCTGGGAATCACGTCATCGACCAAGTACTTGCTCGCCCCCGGCAAAACCAAGCTCGCCAACCTACTGATGACAATCAAAAAGAGGCCTAAAAACAAGTGTTTTCTTCTGGGCCAAACGATAGTGGTGAATACTTGTCGGATGGTGACCCGACGCTCTTTTGCTTTTGCCATGTTGCTTAAAAACTAAAATGGGAAACCCAGGAATCGATTCGGGGGTTCCTTTTTGACTTCTTTCTTTTAGGGCGACGCAAATGAGCGGAAAGAGCGGCCAGTGAGTGTGGACATCCCCCCGCTTTTTTTGCCCGATGCGCAAAAAAAAGCCTGTCAAATCATGACAGGCTTAGGATATGAAAACAACCGATTAGTTTGTTTTGGGGAGAACGTTGGAGATCAGTGATATTTTCTCGATTGGCTCAGAAGCGTTGGAATAGATCCTCACTACCGAGTTTTGCTTCCCCATCTTTCCCGTGGAATTGAAGGAGACTTTGATCTCTGCTGACTTCCCTGGAGCAACAGGCTCTTTGGGCCAGCTAGGCACGGTACATCCGCAGGTCGCGGCTACATTGGAAATGACCAAGGGGGCGCTTCCCGAATTGGTCAAGACGAAAGTATGCTCCACTTTGGCGCCTTGCACGATGTCACCAAAATCCACGGATTTCTCCTCGAATGTAATCACGGCGCCCGATGCCTGCTCTTGGGCAGATGCCCGGAACACCAGGGCAAAAGCAAACAGGCTCAATAGAATTCCTAGTTTTTTCATGGTATTATCAGAATTGATTTTCAAATATTTCGTTTTTTTAGCGAACTGTCAAACTTCTTTTAACCAAGCTTCGCAGCATCAAAAGTGAAAAAAACATGCCAAAAAAAAGATCACGGGCACAAAAAATATGAAAGATTTCAACCTAGAAGCTTTTACTCTGGCTTGTTTTCTACCGCCTTCATAAAAAACGAGGGAGCAAAATTCACCAAAAACAGCTCTTCGGTAGCTCGGGTAATGGCCGTGTAGAGCCATCGCACAAACTCCTTGTCAATCTGATCCTCATTAAGAAATCCCTGATCGACAAAAACCGCTCTCCACTGCCCTCCTTGTGCCTTGTGGCAGGTCAACGCATAGGCAAACTTGACCTGAAGTGCGTTGAGATAGGGATCTTTCCGGATGTGTTCCTGTCGCTCGGTTTTGTTTGCCACATCAGCATAGTCCTCCGCGACCTGCTCATAGAGGCTCCGATACTGATCCCGAGCCAAGGAAGGGCTCGGTGAATAAAGTGTATCGAGTATTACCTTGGCCTCAAAAAAAGGCTCCTCGGGGTAGTCCAGCAATCGCAGCTCCAACGTGGCAAACCGCAGTCCGTACATCTCTTCAAAACTCCGGATCTTCATCACCTCGACCATGTCCCCGTTGGCAAGAAAGTTGACTTTCTCGGAGTCTGCCATGTAGGTGTAGTTGTTTTTGACAATCATGAGAAGGTCCCCGGTGCTGATCTCATCCTCGAAAAAATGGATCACCCTTCGAATGTAAAGGTTGTATTGTACCGCGGCCTTATTGGATCGGGTGACGATGATTGAATTTTCGGTACCGTATTTATCATAGGCATACCGCAGCCCATCTTCCAGCCTCTCCGACGTCATCTTAAACACGTCCTTGAAACTGCTAGTCTGAATTCTGACTTTCGGCTCGGGTAGCGCAAGCTGATCCCTGAGATCTGTGGCATTGAAAAGGATTCCAGATTCCAGGCGCTGGCGCATCACCTCGGAGAGTTCTATTTGGTCAGCCTCCAGCCGATAGTGCCGCTGAAGGTAGCCTGCATCCAGCGCCGGGCTATATTCACTTCCCACTGGGGGAAGCTGAGCAGTATCCCCTATCAGGAGGAGTCTATTGTCTTTGCCGGAAAAAACAAACTGGACCAAGTCCCATAGTAGATTCCCCGACATGCCCCCGTCATCGGCAAGCATGGAGGATTCATCGACTATGAACACTGTGTCCTTGTAGTAGTTTTTTTGTAGGGTGAAACTTCCTCCGAGAGTTCCCGGATCACCTTTGGGTTTGTAGATGATTTTATGTACGGTATAGGCGCCCCGGCCCGAGTAATTACTCATGACCTTTGCCGCGCGACCTGTCGGGGCCAAAAGGAGCGAGCGCATCTCCAACTGGGGCAAAACCTTGACCAAGGCCGAAACCAGCGAAGTCTTGCCGGTACCTGCATAGCCCTTGAGGATGAATACCGGCTTTGTCTCGGGTTTTTTGATCAGAAATTCATCCATCCTTTTGAAAAAAACCGCCTGACCGGAAGTCGGGGCAAACGGAAAATACTTACTTAGCAGTCTCGATGGTTTAATTTCTGCCCGGCTATCTGTTCCCATAGAGACGAATGTAGATGTCAGAAGACAATATCAGCAAGGAAATAAAAGCAAAATTCGGAAATCAGCTTAGAACCCGAGTCAATGGGATTTTGATCGAAGATGACCGCATCCTTCTGGTCAAACATCGCATGGGAAATGGACGCATGCTCTGGTCAGTGCCCGGAGGAGGGATGCACTATGGTACCGATGCTGCAGAGAATCTCCGAAGGGAATTTCTGGAAGAAACCAACTTGGAGATATTCGTTGGCCCGTATCTCTTTGTGCACGAATACCTCGATCCGCCGCTGCATGCGATGGAGCATTTTTTTGAGGTAAAAAGGATAAACGGCAGTGTAAAATTGGGAAATGACCCCGAGCTTTCGGTAGGGAATCAGATTCTTCTAGAGATTTCATGGAAATCCATTGACGAAATCCGCTCCCTTCCAGCCCGTTCACTCCATCAGATCTTTTGGGGAATTAAATCCCTTTCTGAGCTGGGATTGTGGAAGGGATATTTTAATTTTGGAAATAATTCTATAAAATAGCACGTTTTAAAAACCTTCAACCTTAACCAGATTTCTAAATCTCTATCAAAATGAATCTTACAAAAGTTCTCTCATTAGTATTCTTTGCAGTTGCTGCGTTCCTCGGCTATCTTTTATGGAAAGGCGTGGATGACGTAGTAGAAGAAGAAAAAAGAATCGCTTTGCTCGAAGCTGCTACCATCGAAAAGCTGGAAATGCTTCGCGATGCCCAACTGGCTTACCAGGCATCTAATGGGAAGTACGCTAGCACTTGGGATTCTTTGAAGACCTTTATCGAAAGCGGTACCATCTGGATCGTTCAAAGGACTGAAACCACCAAGTTGCTGGACTATGGAGCTGAGGAAATTACCGTGAAGTTTGACACCTTGGGTTCTGTGGGTGTGATGGACTCCTTGTTCAACGAAAGAAAGCATCCTGATTTCAACGTGGAACTTCTTCCTGTCGTGCCTGGCACCGGCGGAAAACAATTTGAATTCTTTGCCAGCAAGATCGAGAAAAATGAAGGTGCCTACACTGTAAACGTATTCGAAATCCGCGACCCGTCTCCAGTCAATCCGGCAAGACGAATGAACAACAACGAAAAAGCCTTGAGAGTTGGATCCAGAACCGACGCTTCTACTGAAGGTAACTGGAAATAATCCCTTTGGATTTTGGAAAACAACCTTAAGGTTTATAGAAGTGATAAGTTTGATGTGGAGGACACAGCGGGCTTATCACTTTTTCTTTACCCCCGATCGCTCTTCATATTTGCCAAAGACAAAAACCAGGCGAATATCGTCATCCACCACTACCGCAATTTTGAGCTACAAAATCTTGAGGGGCTTTTCAGTACAGATCCTCTGCTGAGAAACGACGTGCCTTCCAAGTTTTATTTTCATCAGCCGGGTTTTAGCCTCGTTCCAGGGGTGCTATTTCAGCCGGGAAAAGAAAGGGAATACCTTCAGTTTGCCGAAAATCTACCTGCCGATCCTCACTTTTTTTCTACCCCACTGGACAGCAACAACCTTCAGGTACTCAGCTTCATCTCATCCAAACTGAGAAAAAATCTCGACGCAAGATTCTCTGAGATCACTTTGCACCACGGCTGCTGTTCTTTTCTTTCCTATCTTTTCAAAGAACGGTTTAATCTAATCGGCCAAGAGATTCTGGTAAACTACTTCGACAGCCATATCTACCTTGCCGCTTTTACCGATCAGGATCTCAGCGTTTTCAATTTCTTCGACATCAGCGGGAGGGACGACATCCTCAAGTATGTCCTGATTATCATCGACCAGTTGGCATACGACAGGAACCATGTGAGGGTAAGCCTCTTTGGTGCTACAGAAAAAAGCGACATCACGGAAGCTTGGGGAAGAGATTACTTCCAAAATTTCCGTCTCGTAAATCCGCACTCCAACCAAAACTATTCCCACGGCTTCAAGCATCTCAAGTCTGAAAACGTCTTGGAGTCTTACTGGCAATACGAATAGTGGGGAGAATCGAGCATGTCTCAGGCAACAAAAAATAGGGTGATTATCCATCATGGGAGGTTCCATGTTGCCATAACAAAATCATTATACGCACATGAAAAAGACAGCCATTTTTCCTGGATCTTTTGATCCTTACACCATGGGCCACCACGACATCGTGTTGCGGAGTCTCAATCTTTTTGACGAGGTCATCATAGGAATAGGGTACAATTCTACCAAAAGAAACAGGTATTTCGATATTGACCTGATGGTCTCCAAGATCAAGGGAGTCTATGAGGGGGAAGACAGGGTAAAAGTGGTGGTATACAATGAGCTGACTTCGACACTGGCCAAGACCTACGGTGCCCAATTTTTGATCCGGGGGCTGAGAAACACGACTGATTTTGAATATGAAAATACAATCAGCCAAATGAACCGCTATCTCAATGAGGAACTGGAGACCGTATTTTTGATCACTTCTCCGCAATTCGCCGCTATCAGCTCGACAGTGATTCGTGAGGTACATCGCTATGGCGGAAACGTAAGCGAGTTTCTCCCCTATCCGGTTTAGGATTTGATGTGGTTTTTGAGGTAGTGCTTAAACAAATACCTCATCGAGGGGTAGGAATTGATCAAGGCTGTTTTTGCATCTGCCTCGGATAGCCAAACGATGTCGTCAATCCCTTCCTCCGCCTGAGGCTTCATACTAGAATCGTTCACTGAATCCATCGCAAACCAATAAGTCTTCTTAAGGATGCTCTTTCGGTTTTGGGTGTAGGTATGCCAAGTGTTGCAGATGTGGGGCCCCAGCTTTACCCTGACATTGGTCTCCTCCTCCACCTCACGCTTTGCGCATTCTTCCGGAGTCTCTCCCTTGTCAAATTTCCCCTTTGGAAAATCCCATTTGCCCAATCGGAAAATCATCAGGACTTTGTCTTTCTTGGACACAACTCCTCCCGCTGCCTTGATGATCGAAAACCGGCTTTTTATAAAATCCTTCAGCGCCTTTTTGTCCTTGGTCACCAGCGTTATTGAGTCCAGCTCCTTCATCTTTCTGGTCCGAAGTAGATACAGCAACCGGATGATAATGTCATGGCTTGGCTCGCGGAAAAGTATATCCTCTTCCCAATGGATATCCAAAGGCAGCTCCTCAAGATTGGAAAAAGTATAATCAAAAGACTTGGCGGGATCGAGTTCCTCATAGCTCAGCAACTCTACCGGCTTGTCATTGACGAAGATTTTCATGATTAAAATCCAACAATAATGGTGTCTTGGCCAAAAATGCATAAAAAAAACAGGCAGTACAATCTTCAGGTAAATGATTGTACTAATTTTGAAGCCATGGAAATCTTAGACCCAAGCATCGCGGCCGAAGTAGCCGACAAACTCCTGGAAATCCAGGCGATACGCCTCCAACCCACCAAGCCTTTCACCTGGGCATCGGGTTGGAAATCCCCAATCTACTGCGACAACAGGCTTTCTCTTTCCTTCCCCCCTGTCAGAAACCTAATCCGAGACAGCTTGGTAGAAAGCATCCAGCACTTTTTCCAAAATGCAGAAGCCATCGCCGGCGTAGCCACTGCAGGGATTCCTCAAGGTGCACTCATCGCCAACGAGCTTGGGCTCCCGTTTATCTATGTGAGATCCAAACCCAAGGGGCATGGCATGGAAAACATGATCGAAGGGCAGGTAGTCCCCGGTCAAAAGGTCGTGGTAGTTGAGGACTTGGTCTCCACCGGAGGAAGCTCCCTGAAAGCTGCCGAAGATCTTAAAAAGGCTGGATTTGAAGTCTTGGGCATGGTGGCCATATTCAGCTACGGGTTCCCGATAGCCGACGAAAACTTCACCAATGCAGGAATCAAGCTAGTATGTCTGAGTCACTACGACGCACTTCTTCCCCGCGCAGTCGCAAAAAAATACATCACATCCGAAACGCTGGACTCGCTATCTGAGTGGCGTAAGGATCCGGGAAACTGGATGAAAGACTAGCAAAAAGCCGGAAATCCGGCTTTTTTTCTTCCTGAAACCTAATCCGGGACAAAAGAGCATTACAGGATGACCTTTTTGCAAAGCCGGAAAAATCAGATCAAGGTAGGCGCGCTTGCCACTTTCAGCTTTCGTATGGCCTGCTCCAGAAAATTGGGGATCAGTGTCTCGTTGGTTTTATACACTTTTTCCCGGTCCACCAGATCCTCTAGCATGGATCTGAATTTGGCCTTGCCCTTGAGTTCTATGATTTTCTCTTTGACCATAGGCTTTTTCAGATGTTCGAGAAAACTAACCGGATCAGCTTCAGGATGAAACTGGGTACCCACTATTTCTTCGGAAAATCGAATTGCCATGATCGCCCGCTCAAATTCAACGTGGTTTCGTATTTTCTCCAGGGCGATTAGTTTAGCTCCCAATGCTTTGAATTTTCTACCGTTTGGCTGTACGACCTGATAATCCCTCGAGTCCACTGACCAAAACGGGTTGTCCAAGCCCGCAAAAAGCGGATCATTCAATCCTTCTGGGGTCTTGTGTATCGTGGTGACTCCGAAAGATGTTGACCTTCTCTGGGTGATCTGCCCAAGTCCAAAATGCTTGCAGGCCATCTGGAAGGAATGACAAATCAGCAGAAGCTGCTTTTTTTGTGAATGGTTTTGATTCCAAATCCAGATTTGGTCGAGGAACTCATTGTAGAGCAAATCCCAATTTCCGTCGCCTTCCCGAGGATCTCCTGGCCCACCAGTAGAGATAAAAATGTCGAAATTCCTAATATCCGGCAGCTCGGCTCTTCCCCTTACGTCAAATTCCCTATAGCTGATTACATCCGAAAACCTGCCCAAAATATCGTGTATACACCGCATGCCTTGATTGGGTTCGCCATCATACATGTCCAGAATAGCCAGATTTACTTTCTTCCTTCCCACGGCGCAGTTAGGTTTGTTTTCAGTAAATGTAAGCATTCGCCGTATTCACGAATACTACACGTTTGAGAATTTATCCTTCGCAAACTTGTCCTTTTATGAGAATCACCTGCTTATCACTCCGTGCTGGAAACAATTGTCCGGAAGGGCAGACTGAAGCCTATCAAAAATTGGCTAGAAACTACTACGCGGAAAATAGAATTCAAATTGGAATTGGACGTCAAACTTCGAACAATCGCCAAATTCGAACAGAATATCAGATGAAAGATCTCACTGACGCCACGACGAAGAAATGGTCAAATCCTAAGCCCGGCAGATTTTGCAAAAAAACGCTTCCGATAAGCTATGCTTGAAATCAAACCGCAGAATATCGACAATACCAAAAAACCCACCATTGTCCATTTACTTGTCGTGAAAAATGAAGCAACGGTCACCAAGAATTCTTGTCTGAGCGGAAAGAGATACAAAATTCTCGATATCGACAAATTCTCAAAAAGATCCATTGTAGCTATGCCAAGCGGAAGCCAAACCACGACCGTGCGCTTCCAGATTTTGAGGAGAAGTCCTGTGAAAAGGAGTCCATAAATCACAATGTAGGGCATATCCAATACCCAGATTCCTACGCTATAGACACTTAGCTGATCTCCATCCAATTGGGCCAAGGCAGCATAAGCATCTTCCGCGGAATAAGCAAACATCAAATCCAAAGCATGCTTTTTAGGCAAAATGGAGTTGAGGAGGCCATTGAACAACACGAAGAGGAAAAACAGCAACAGGAGATTTCTCCATCTGCTGAGAAATTGAAAAAGTGATTTCATGGTAAAAAATTTCAGCGGGGCTAAAGTACCAAAGAAGAAAAAAAGTCAAAAGCTTTGCTGGTTTTATTTTGAAAATCATTTTTACATCCACGGACATCAGTTTTCTGAATCCGTAAACCATTGAGCATACATGGGATAATTTCTGGCTGTCCGCATGATTACTTCACGCATTTCATCACCTATTTCTTTTAGCTTTTTTGCAGGCATACCTCCATAGATCGTATTGGACTCTATCACGGTGCCCGCCAAAACCACAGCGCCAGCTGCTATGACTGAATCGGAGTGAATCACTGCTCCATCCATCACAATGGCTCCCATTCCGATCAGTACCCGATCGTGGATGGTACACCCATGGACGATTGCGTTGTGTGCAATTGAGACCTGATTTCCAATAAAGGTTGGCGCTTTTTGATAAGTACAGTGGATTACCGCTCCATCTTGGATATTGGTGTCATCACCGATTCGGATCTGGTGAACGTCCCCTCGGATTACGGCATTAAACCATACCGTACAGTTTTTTCCCATAACCACATCCCCCACTATTGTTGCATTGGGGGCAAGCCAACACTTTTCCCCAAACTCGGGGGTCTTGTCTTTCACACTGAGGATCAAAGCCATAGGTTTTTGGTAGATGTTGTAGAAAAATTTCAGTCAGAAAATTAAAGATTTTAATCCTATGGTGAACTTTTTGCCACAGAATCAGTTTACGTGTCTATACATATAATTTCAACCAATTCAATCATTTTAAAAATGACAAAAATTAACCAACTAGGACTATTTGTAGCCGCTGCAGCGATCACCTTTGCCTGTGGGGGCCCGAGCAACACAGTGGAAACCTCCGAAGCCCAAGAAGTCGCTGTCGGAGAAGGAAAAACGCTAACCTTGGATACTGCTTCATCCACCATAGGCTGGAGAGGATATAAGCCTGCGGGTGAGCACTATGGTGAAATTCCCGCCGCGAGTGGCGAAGTGACCGTGTCCGGAAATGAGATTACCGGAGGTTCATTCACCTTTGACGTTCCAGGCCTAAAAATCGAAGACATCCCGGCAACTGACGAAAACTACGGCAAGTTGTATGGTCACCTGCAATCTCCTGATTTCTTCGACGCTGCCAATTTCCCAACCGCAAGCTTTGAAATCACTTCTGTCGAACCATTTCATTCGGGAGATTCCATAGCCGACACCGAAGAGTATGCCTCAGAACACGCTCCTAAGCACAATTCTGAATTGACTCCAGCCAATCCAACCCATTGGATAAGCGGCAATCTGACTATGCGCGGAACTACCAAAAACATTAAGTTCCCAGCAGCAGTGAGTGTATCTGAAGGAGAAGTGTCCGCGAAAGCCGGATTTAATATCAATCGAATCGACTGGGGCTTGTCCTATGGTGACGAATCTGATCCTGCAAACAAAGCCAAAGACCAGTTTATCTACAACAACGTCTCTTTGGAACTGGATGTAACTGCCAAATAAAACCAAAACCACAATGCTAGAAAGAGGAATTCCGCGGAATTCCTCTTTTTTTTGCCTTCCGATGAAGTCCTATCCCCATTTTTATCCAATTCCAAAATCTCGTCTGCTGCCGACGCTGCTTCACTGGGGGGCAAAAAAATTCCCCTACATGGCCTACTTTGAGGGAAATAGTCATGCTTATCCGCAGGGTCCTTTTGACAATTTGTTTTTTGCCGGAAAAACCCGACTGACTGAACAAGAGCTTTTTGAAAAAAACTACCCAAAGGAAAAAGTGGGGGTTCTGTCGTATGATTTCAAAAACAAAATCGAGAACCTGAGCAGCACTAACACCGAATTCTTTCACCTACCGGAACTGTGCTTTTTTGAACCTGAAATTTCCATCCAGCTAACAGAGAATGGTGTCTTTTCAAAGAATCAGCTTTCGGATCAATGGTTAGAAGAACTGGAGGCCTTTGCTCCGCCGCAAGGAGGAAACCTAGCCTGCGCTGTCGCTCCACAGATTCCCAAGGACGTCTATTTGGAGAAAATCAAAATTATCCAAAATGAAATTCGGGAGGGCAATACGTATGAGGCGAACTTTTGCCAGGCCTACTCTGGAGAATTTGAGTGCTGGGATTCCGTTGCTGCCTACTTCAGGCTCAACGAGCTTTCTAAAATGCCGTTTTCCGGCTTGTTCAAAGCAGAAAACCAATGGTTGGTCTCCGCTTCGCCAGAGCGCTATCTCAAAAAGTGTGGGAATCAGTTGATCGCCCAACCCATCAAAGGAACGACTAAAAGGGGCCAAAACGAGGCCCAAGACACTTTGAATCAAAAATTGCTTCTGGAAAGCGAAAAAGAGCGGGCGGAAAATCTGATGATCACAGACCTGACCCGTAACGACTTGGCCCGGGTTTCAAAAACGGGAACAGTACAAGTGAAGGAACTCTTTGGAATCTACCCTCTGCCGAGGGTATTTCAGATGATTAGCACAGTTCGGAGTGAGCTGCGGCCGGAGATTACCTTTAGGCAAATCATCGACGCCACCTTTCCGATGGGAAGCATGACCGGAGCTCCAAAAATCAGCACGATGAAAATCATCGAGCGGGAGGAAACATTTCGCAGGGGCTGGTTTTCCGGAGCATTCGGCTGGATGGATGAGGAAGGCGATTTTGATTTCTCCGTGGTCATTCGCTCCATCATCGCTGATTTGAATGTAAAAAAGCTCTATTTTGGAGTGGGAAGTGCCATCACCATCGATGCTTCTGCTGCGCAGGAATACGAAGAATGTGCACTCAAGGCTGAAGCCATTCTGGAACTGCTAAGTGGAAAACATACCTGACCAATCCCTCTTTGTTCGGAAAATCATCCATGTCGATATGGATGCTTTCTACGCCTCAGTCGAACAGTTGGACCATCCCGAATGGCGGGGCAAAGCCCTCGTGGTCGGGGGAAACGAGGCGAGGGGGGTAATCGCGGCGGCCAGCTACGAAGCTCGGAAATACGGTATCTTCTCTGCCATGTCTTCGGTTTTGGCAGCAAAAAAATGCCCCGACCTGATCTTCGCCAGGCCTAGATTCGATCGCTATCGGGAGATTTCACTCCAAATCCGGGAGATCTTCCACGAATACACCGACTTAGTTGAGCCGCTTTCGCTGGACGAGGCATTTTTGGATGTCACCGAAAACAAAGCTGGACTCAAGTCTGCCATTCTGATCGCCAGGCAAATCCGAGCCAAGATCAAAGAAAAAACCGGGCTCAATGCTTCCGCGGGGGTCTCCTACAACAAGTTTTTGGCAAAAACAGCATCGGACCTCAACAAACCAAATGGACAGGCGGTGATTTTGCCGGAAGAAGCCGAGGCATTTTTGGAAAGACTGCCGATTGAAAAATTCTTCGGTATCGGAAAAGTCACTGCCGAAAAAATGCAAAAACTCGGAATCCACAACGGTGCCGACCTAAAGCAATTCTCGCTTCAGTATCTGACCAGGAAATTTGGCAAGTCGGGACTCCATTACTATAATATCGTTCGGGGAATCCACCTGTCTGCGGTGCAACCCAACCGCATCCGGAAGTCCCTGAGCGCGGAAAACACGTTTGAAAGAGACTTGGTTTCCCCTAAGGAAATGGCAGAAAACCTTATGGCAATCTTCGAGGAACTCATTCGGCGTATTGATAAAAGCGACATCAAAGGCAGAACGGTCACGCTAAAAATCAAACATTCAGACTTCACGCTACAAACCCGAAGCAAGACCTTGGAACAGTATCCCGACCCAGAGCAAATCTGGGAAGTAGCGCTGGAACTCCTCCATCAGGATGGAATCACCAAGCCCGTGCGCCTTTTGGGCCTTGGGCTATCCAATCTTAACGTCACCGAGGAGCAGGCCCATTTTGGAGAGCAATTGAAGATTCCCTTCAATCTTCCTCCAGCCAAGAAATAAACGCAGTACTCCTGCCATTTTGTCCGCATTTTCTTAATTTTGCAACCTGAAGGGCGATTTTTGGGTTTGATTGTTTTCGAATCCGTCAGGCTTCCTTCTAATTCCACAGAATAAACTCCAGTTCATGGATTTGATAAAAGACATAGATATCATTAGTGCCGAAGAGGCGCAAGCCTGCGATTTCAAAACCACGGTGGACGAAAACACCGGAAAATCCAAGAGACTTTACATCGAGAGTTACGGTTGTCAGATGAATTTCTCCGATTCGGAAATCGTCGCTTCAATCATGAAGGAAAACGGTTTCGACACCACTTCTGACTTTGAGCAAGCCGACGTGATCTTCCTGAACACCTGCTCGATACGCGAAAAAGCGGAGCAAACTGTCCGCAAACGCCTTAGCCAATTTAACCAAGTGAAAAAAAACAAGCCTGAGCTGACCATAGGCGTGTTGGGCTGCATGGCTGAGCGCTTGAAGGAAAATTTACTCCAAGAGGAAAAAATCGTAGACGTGGTCGTGGGCCCCGACGCCTACCGGGACCTACCCAACCTCGTTTCCGCAGCCGAGGACGGTCAAAAAGGCGTCAATACCTTTTTGTCACGGGAGGAAACCTACGCCGATATCGCGCCAGTCCGCCTCAACTCCAACGGAGTCACCGCCTTTATCTCCATCATGCGTGGCTGTGACAACATGTGCTCTTTTTGCGTGGTCCCATTCACCAGAGGAAGAGAGCGGAGTAGAGACCCCCATTCCATAGTGGCTGAAGCACTCGATCTCTTCGAAAGAGGCTACCGCGAAGTGACCCTACTCGGCCAAAACGTAGACAGCTACAAGTGGTCGCCCGAAGAGAACAACAAAGCCCGTCTGAACAAAAAAGAAGGCGAAGTAAGCGAAGTCGTCAATTTCGCCCATTTGCTGGAGATGGTCGCCAAAGTGAGCCCTCTCCTTCGCGTCCGTTTTTCCACTTCCCATCCCAAAGACATAACAGACGAGGTGCTCTACACAATGCGGAAGTACGAAAACATCTGCAAATACATCCACCTTCCTGTTCAGAGTGGCAACAGCCGCGTACTCGAGCTGATGAACCGTACCTACAACAGGGAGTGGTATCTAGATCGGGTGGCGGCAATTCGCAGGATTCTCGGCGATGAATGCGGCATATCATCCGATATGATCGCTGGCTTTTGCACAGAGACCGAGGAAGAGCACCAAGACACACTGACCCTGATGGACATCGTGAAGTACGACTTCTCCTACATGTTCTTTTACTCCGAGCGTCCAGGTACGTTGGCGGCGAAAAAATTTGAAGATGACATTCCCTTGGAAATCAAAAAAAGAAGGCTGGCCGAGATTATCGAAAAGCAAAACTCTCTCTCGTACGAGAGAAATCAGCTCGATCTGGGCCAAGAGCAGCTGATCCTGATCGAGGGAACAGCCAAAAAATCAGACCAACAGCTGAAAGGAAGAAACTCCGCCAATAAGGTCGTGATCATCCCAGCCGACCGCGCTAAAAAAGGAGACTACGTCAAGGTCAGAATCACCGACGTCTCCCAAGCCACGCTGTTCGGAGAGGTACTTGAAGTAAATCCTGCTCTCGCATGATTACTCCATCGGAAATCCAAAGCGTCAAACAGCGCTACGGCATTATCGGCAATAGTCCCCTGCTCAACCAAGCGATCTTGGTTGCGATGCAGGCCGCGCCAACTGACATGACGGTGCTGATTACCGGAGAAAGCGGCAGTGGTAAGGAGAGTTTTTCCAAAATCATCCACGCGCTTTCGCTGCGCAAACACGGCAAGTTCATCGCAATCAACTGTGGAGCAATCCCGGAGGGCACGATAGACTCGGAACTTTTCGGCCATGAAAAGGGCTCCTTCACCGGCGCACATGAAGCCAGAAAAGGGTACTTTGAGGTGACTGACGGCGGCTCAATCTTCCTGGACGAAATCGGCGAAATGCCACTGGGCACGCAGGCTCGCCTGCTTCGGGTCTTGGAAAACGGCGAGTTTATCAAGGTAGGATCCTCAAAAGTCCAGAAGACCAACGTCCGCGTCATCACGGCAACCAACGTCAACCTCCTCAAGGCTGTCGAGAAGGGCAAATTCCGGGAGGATCTCTATTACAGGCTTAACACTGTCCCAATTTATGTACCTCCTTTGAGGGAAAGAGGTGAAGACGTGGTGCTGCTTTTTAGAAAGTTTACTGGCGATTTTTCCGAAAAATATCACGTAAAACCCATCAGCCTCGATGCTCAGGCGCAAGAACTATTGATGCGGTATGCCTTCCCCGGTAATATCCGACAGCTAAAAAATATCGCGGAACAGATCTCTCTTTTGGAAGAAAACCGCGAGGTCAATGCCCAAACGCTCTCCAAATACCTGCCTGCTGACACCACACGCCTTCCCATGGCTTTGGGATCCGGAAGTTCTGGAGACCACATCGACTTTTCCGAGCGTGACCTGCTTTACAAAGTCCTTTTTGACATGAAAAAGGACATGAACGATCTTAAAAAGCTCGTTCTTGAATCCTACCAAAGTGGAGGAATCAACTCCTCTATCATGCAGAAACACCAAGGCCTTTTCGAAGATATGGATTCGGGATTTTCCCAAAAGGAAAACATGGAAAGCGGTCCTTCCTACCAAGTCCCCCTCGTTTTGGAAGCACAAAAAAACAGCTCTCTCAACAATGATGACTACGAGGAAGATGCCATAGAGGACATTATACATGAGGAGGATGACAATTCCCTTTCCTTGGAAAAGAAGGAAAAGGAAATGATACTCCGAGCCCTCCGCAAGCACAACAACAAACGAAAGTATGCTGCAAGCGATCTGGGGATCTCTGAAAGGACGCTCTACAGAAAAATCAAACAGTATGAGATTGAATAGGCGTTTTTTCCCTTTGCTGTGTTTGGTTTTTCTGGCCCTTCAGGCCTGCTCAGTGAAGTATAGCTTTACCGGCACCAATATCAATTATGAATTGGTCAAAACCTTCTCGGTGGAGAACTTCTTCAACGATTCCGGCGGAGGCCCCCCAAATTTGGAACAACGCTTCACGGAAGCATTCAAGGAATATTACCAGCGAAACACGCAGCTGGAGCTGGTCAATACCAATGGGCAGCTGCAATTTTCCGGTGCCATCAGCCGATACACCCTTACCCCTCAAGCTGCCGTCTCGAGCAATGATCCCAATCTGCCGGACCGGGCCGGCCAGATGCGACTTACCATCACCGTGGAAGTAGAATACATCAACCTGGCCAACGAGGAAGAAAGCAAAACACAGCCATTTAGCTTCTTCAAGGACTACGATCCCAGGACTGTAACCCTGCTGGACGTCGAAAACCAACTCGTGGAGGAAATTTTCGAAGTCATCATCCAGGATATCTTCACCGCGACGGTAGCCAACTGGTAATTTTGCTATATTCAAAATCAAAACCCAGCCTGTGAACGCCACTCAATTCCTTGATCTCATTCAAAAAGCCGATCTCTTGGAAAAGGCCGATCTCCTGCAGCTCAAAAAAGTCCAGGAGAACTTCCCCTATTTCCAGATTCCGCACGTTCTCGCTGCCAGGTATGAGTATTTGAAAAACGGAGCAAAAAAAAGCAAAGCACTGGGTCAAGCTGCTATTACCAGTCCAGACCGGATATGGCTGAAAACGTTGATCGAAAAGCCTCTCGCCATAGAATCCACATCGGACGGAATTAAAGTAGACTTCCTGCCGGAAAGCCCCGAAAACATTTCTCATCCGTCCAAGAGAACCGAATCCCTCAAAAAATTGGGACAGCAGCTGAAAGCCTCGAATCCAGATGGGGCTGAAGCGAAAGCAGAGAAACCCAAGGCAAAGAGACGCCAGCCTCCGAAAGACGACCTGATTGAGACGATCAAGCGAAAGGAAAAAAAGGCTATTCTAGATGCTAAGAAAAAAGAGCAGATTGACCTGATCAAGGCATTCAGCAAAAAAGACATCAAGCTGGCAACGATCAAAGAAATAGAAGCCAACCAAAACACCGAAAACCTAGCTGAGTCGAGTACCAAACTTAACGACAACCTACTTTCCGAGTCCTTTGCGAAGATTTTGATCAACCAAGGAAAAAAAGCCATGGCAAGGGAAATTTATGAGAAGCTGATTTTGAAGTTTCCCGAGAAAAGGGCTTACTTTGCGGACTTGATTGAAAAACTGAAAGAATAATTTAACAGATATGTTTACAGTATTGATTACAATTATTTTGATTTTGGCGGTGTTGCTGATCTTGGTGATCTTGGGCCAAAACTCAAAAGGAGGAGCCGGAGCGGCTTTCGGAGGCAGCGCTTCCCAGATCATGGGAGTGACCAGAACAGGAAATGTATTGGAAAAAGCCACTTGGGTCCTTGCGGTTTCAATCTTGGCTTTGTCACTGGTGTCGTCCGCTTTCTACACCAACAGTCAGCCAAACCAATTCTCTTCCCCAAACATTGAAAGCGCCAAGCAGCAAGTAGTAGCTCCGGCATTTGGTGACGAGAGCCTACTTCCATCAACTGACACTGCGGCGTCCACAGCAACGGAAGAAGATACCACAGGTAACTAATCCAAAGGCATAGATAAAAAAAATCCCGCTCAAAGCGGGATTTTTTTTATCCCTGAAATCGCAAATGCCTGACAGGTACTGGATCAGGAAAAGCTTCTCATTTATTACAAGGCCAACGAAACACCGATTTAGTCCAGGTTTTCGTCCCCAGTGCTATTTGACCTCAATCCAAGCCTTTTCGTGTTTGATTTTTCCCGAGGAGTCCATGACCGTCGATTCGATCAGATATCTGCCTTTCACCCAGGATGCCGTGACCGTTACGCCAGAAACTGAGGCACGTCTACCGAAGACTTCCGACCAATGTAAAACGGTCCGCCAGTCCATTTCCATCGAATTTTCCCTGGGCACCTCGAACAGCCTTTCCTTCTCCATGACCGGAGGCTGCAGCCCCGAATAGGGTATAAAAACAGCCTTTTCGGAAAGTGGAAAACCGCCAAATTCATGGTCGAAAGAACTGAAGCTGACCACGCCAGCAAACCTTGCGTCGTTCAGAAAAAACGGGCGAGAATATATTTCCAGTTGCTTGAACTTGGCGGGATTGAACCGAAGCAGCCGATCCGGCTCAAAAACCGGCATGGCATCCAGCAATATCAGTGGGCTCTCCTCAAAGGACCTTTCCTGCAGAGCATTTAGTACGCGAAGCTCCTTGTGGCGGTCTCGGGTCCTAACCAATACCTCCGGTACGTACTCCTTGATATGCGTCTCCACGTCCTCGAAACGGGTGTAGTCGTCCAGCAAAAAAGTGCGATCCGGAACAAACCCTTCCACGACCGGGATATCATTTTGTTCAAATTCCTGCGCAAAGTAGCCACCGATCTGGCTTCCTAGGAGCAATTTTCTGAGGAAGGTCGAATCGGACGGGCTGATTTCCAGCGTCGGAAAACTAAAATCTTGTCGAAACTTGGTTGGCGGGCTAGGCGCGACAATCTCAAAATCGTCCAGGGGTTGATTTTCATCTCGTTGCGCAATTAGGTAATCCCAGTGTCTGAATCCTCCGGCATCAATTAACAAATTGCCTTTCCCGTTTTTCCTGTCAGTAAACAGGGCGGATTTTTTGCCATGCAGAGAAAGAAAATAAAGTCCAGAACCGCTAGAGTCTCTCCCATCTATTTGGGCCTTCGCTTCGATGATATGCCCAAAGAACTCGGGCACCAATGCTTTTGCTTCCAGCTTGTCATAGAGGATTTTTGACAAATGCCGCCCTCGACTGTCCAGAAAAGGATTGGCAACGGCGACAGAAAGCTCTATCAAGCTGTCCGATCCAATGTAGTTCACGCGAAGCTGCTCTCCGGGCGATAGGCTAGAATGGGAAAACTCCAAAAATTCGGAAGGAACCTCCTCTATCGACAAAACCTCTCGCGACTCCACCACCTTTGGAGGGATATGTGGGTTGAACACCGTCACAAATTCCTGCACGAGTCCGATATCGGGATTTTGATAGGGACTCACCCGTGTAAATAGCCGCAGCAGATAATGGTCTGAAGGCAGATCGCTCGGGATCTCAAGATAATTGAAAGCCAAACCGTCTTGGAGTGGGATCTTTGCCAGGGCGACAGATTCGCTGTGGCGATTCCAGAGTTCGGCATAGACGACGCGGGAAGGCGTAGGTCCAGAGGAAATGGCTACGTCGATGGAAAGCCAAATTTTCTCCCCCGTGAAATAGACCGTCTTCGGAATGGAAAAACCGACCGTCTCTTCGAAGTTCGGCTGGATTTGGGCAAGGGCACTTTCCCCCAAGCCAAGGAGAAAAAATCCAAAAAGCGCATGAATAATTTTCATGGTCAATCCTCCCAAAAATCTGGTTTTACATTGCTTCCCCTGAGCGTACAGTCAACACACCTTCTCAAGGCCGAACGATATCCAATGATTGAGCTTTCCACAAAGACGGCCATCGCCGGAAACTTGACTCCCGTGCCAAAGCGTTCCTCAAAACCACTTGCCGAAACCGTGTCGGCATCAAGTTCACAATCATAATATGCTTCCAGGTTGTTGACCCAAGGGCTCACCTCCTGCACCCCAATGAACATTCTGCGCTCCTGTATCACGCCTAGGCTGACGAAGCCGATGACCGGGGCAGATGGATCCAGGTCCTTGCTGACATTGCCGGTGATATTTGACGGCATGGGGCTGAAGATAGTTCCGATGTCATCGGTATTCTTGCGCATGGTCTCCCAAAACTCCGCCGCCTCCGGCGACAGTGCCATCTGGGAAACCAAAATGCTGTACCTAGTAGAAAGCCGTTCGTCTCCCGGAATGATGCGGGTAATGGGTTTCTTAAAAATCACACCTTCGTCAAAGTTGGAGGAAGTCTCCAAAATGAGATCCGAGCTATTCAGCGTTCGATAGCAAAGGTAGATAGTCTCCTCCGGACGCCTGGTGTCCACTTCCCCTGTTTCAGGACGATAGATATACGGGGAGACAAATTTCGGGGAGAAGGCATAGGTCTCTGTGAAGGTCCACAAAAAGTCCTCAACCGTGCCGGAACCCTTTGTGGTGATGTAGACTTCCACCCCACGCTCATCTTTTTCAAAGCCAATATCCTCAATCGGCGTGGAGATCAGGGGGTGGAGCGATTCGGATGTGTAGCCCTCCCCCTCCAACAGAATCTTCAGGCGATAACTCCCTTCCTCCTCTATATCCTGTGCAAATTGATAAAAGCCGTCTCCAACATCCACGAGAGGATAGCGATTGCCTTCGGAGCTTTCCAGAAAGACCTCGGCACCGACCGCAGGCGTCGAACCAGGCCCCAGATTGTCGCCGTATATTCTCCGTGTATAGCCCAGGTAGAGTTCACTCGGCTTACCCTCCGTATCCAGATATCCTTCCACAGTAAGTACGCGAAGATTCGCTTCTGATAGTTCGGGCTCAAATGGTTCTTTGCATGCGAAAAGCGAAAGAACCAAAAAAAGAAACACTATCCCCTTTCTCATTAAAATCTGAAATTATAGGTGACATAGGGAATCGGCCGTGCAAAAATCGACAGCTGATACCCTCTCAGCTGACCCTGGTCTGGCACGAAATACACCGAATAGGGATTGCTTCTACCCAAAAGATTGTACACGCCCAGAGACCAAGAGGAATGGGCCAACTTGTCGACTTTGTGGCTTCCCTCCAGATTGAGGCTGAGGTCGATCCGGAAATAATCCGGAATTCGATAGGCATTGCGATCGGTATAGTAGACGCGCTCTGATCCGCCGTAGTCAAATTCCGCCGCGGGCAGTGTGATCGGCCTTCCGGTACTATAGCTAAGATTGACTGTGGTGTTGATTCTTTTGGTGGCTTCATAGTTGGCCACCACGACCAAGTTGTGGGGTTGGTCAAAGTTGCTTGGATACGCCTTGCCCTTGTTGATCTTCTCGACACTGGGCTCGTCGGAGGTTTTCAGCAACGAGCGGCTATAGGTGTAGGCTAAAGAGCCCCGGAGATTGCCCATATTTTTTTTGATCAAAAACTCGGCGCCATAGGACTTTCCATCCGTATTGAGCGCATCTTGCTCCAAATGCTCATTGAGTATAATGGAGGCTCCAGAGCGATAGTCCAGGAGATTTTCCATTTCGCGATAGAAAAATTCCGTGGACACTTCGACTGAATTTTTGAAGATCGTCCTAAAATAACCTACCGAGGTCTGTTGTCCCAGCTGGGGCTTGAGATAGCGGTCGCTCAGCTTCCAACTGTCTGTGGGAGTGATTACCGAACTGTTGGAAAGCAGGTGGATATTCTGCCTCATCGTGCTGAGACCCAGTTTCAGCGAGGATTTTTTGTCCAACAAATACCTCCCTCCAAATCGCAACTCAGGGCCATGGTAGGTCTGGACTACCTCTCTCGGTCCAAAATCCACTTCTCCGGATACGTTTCCTGGACTATAGGGCATGCCCTCCGCGTAGGTTTTGAATTGCGCCGGTCCCAAAAGCTGATAGAGCATGTAACGTACTCCAAAGTTGAACGCCAGCCTATCAGTCCACTGAAACTCATCACCGATGAACAGTGAAAATTCCCGCCCCTCTTCCCTGTCCAGCTGTCTGTCCGTCACGATGGACTCCGCACCATGCGGGCTCATATGCCCCGGATTCAGCAGGTATTGTATGCCTTGGAAGCCGAAATCAAGCAAGTGTTTCTCGGTTCGGTATTCAAAGTCAGTCCTGAGCTGGAGCTGGGCGATATCGAATCCATAGTCAAAGGAGTTGAGAGGATTGTCGAGGCCTTCTATGTTGAATTCATAGGCGTCTCGGGACATTGTGATTTTGCCCTCCAAGCGCTCACTGAAGTACCTCCGCCATGATAGCGCAAGGTTGAGATTTTTATAGGAATACGATGTGTCTGGATCAAATCGAAACTGGTCCCGGCTTCCATAGCTGGTCAGTTCCAGGGAATTTTTTTCATTGATCTGATGCCGTAAGTTGGCGTTCCAGTCGTAAAAATTGACTTGGCTGCCCGAAAGCTCGGCATTCTCCTCCAACAAGTCCAAGGCCCAATTGGAATAAGTCCCCCTAGCGCCGACCACAAAAGTGGTGTTTTCCCCCAGCGGCCCATCTACACTGAGTCTGCTGGTGAGTATGCCGATTCCCCCGGATCCCCCGATTTTTTCCTTCCTGCCAAACTGTGGCTCTATCGCCAGCACGGAAGAGAGTCGTCCTCCATAGTTCACCGGTACCGTGCCCTTGTGCAGCTCGACTCCGGAAACCATATCGGAGTTAAATGCGGAGAAAAAGCCAAAAACATGGGAAGGGTTGAATACAGTGGAAGCGCCATACAGGATCAGGTTTTGGTCGGCGGATCCACCGCGGACGTTGAATCCTACCGTAGCCTCTCCAGCAGTATTGACGCCGGGAACCGTGAGGATTCCGCGCAAAATATCCACCTCTCCCATTACAGCGGGAAGACGCTTGACTTCCGCAATGCTCAGGGATTGCACCCCCATTTCAAGCTTATTGACCTGCGACAGTGCACCAGAACTTACAACCACTTCGTCCAGAGAGAGGACACTCTCGGGGATTTCCACATTGAGGATGCCGTCTCCTTTGAGATCGATATGCCGAGGTTCCTGATATCCGCCTATACTTTGCACATAGAGCGTGTGCCGACCTTTGTCCAGTGTAATGGAATACCTTCCCTCCCGGTCAGCAACGGTTTGTGTGAAATCCACCTTTTCCACCACCACGGCACCGGGCATGGGCTTGCCATTTTCCACGCTTGAGACTATGCCGCTGAGCGTTGCTTTTTTGGATTCTGGATTGTCCGTCTCCCTTCCTATGGCAAATACTTGGTTTTTCGCAAAAGCACCCAATCCATCCTCAGTCCGAGGTGGAATGGAGTCAAACTGCAGCTCAAAGTAGCCTGTGGAAAATCCCAGAGTAATCGGCTTCCCGTTGGTAATCCACACTTTCCTGTCCCCATCAATGACGAAGAAAAGGCCGGTTCCAGCCAACACTTGGCCAAGAAGCGTACGCAGCTCCACATCTTGGGCCTGCAAGTTCACCATCAATCCCTGAGTATCTGACTCACGAAACACGAAACGATACCCTGTCTCGAACTCGATGGACTGGACAAAACGGGAAAATGGCATTTCACGGTACATCCCGGATACCCGAACGGAGTCCTGTTGTGCTATCGCACCTAGGCCGTAAAACAGCAAAACCACAATTGCAAGCACGCACTTCATCTCGATGGAAAGCTTTGGAAGGGTTCGGGTTTTTCTTCTCTCACACGGAGCAGCTCCTTGAGATAGGTCTCGGGATCGTGCTTGAAGTTCTGCTTCATTCCTTTGAAATGGCCCGCTACCTCCTTCTTGGATAGGCCCAATCCGGCGATCGCCTCACTCTTGCTGCCCACCTGCCAAAACTCTCCCTGAAACCAAAAGAAGAAATCCTGTCCTGGCTTAAATTCCCGGGTAATCAACCCTGGCTCCTTCACAGACTCTATACTTCGATAGTGCTTTTTCAGAAGCATGGGCTCGCCTATTGCCACTACCTGATAGAATCCCCGTTTGTGCCGACCGTACCCGGGGTTGTTTTCGATATTCAAAAAAACGACTCCATCTGAGAAAACGAATTTCTCGACTTTGGCTGCCTTGATTTGAACCATTTGGTTGTAAAGCGGATGGACGACCAGAACCTCATCATGCCAGGCATCATAGCGCAGCTGCACCTTGGGGTATCGAAGCCCGTTAATCCAGATCTCACCGAAGTCAAATTGCTGCGACTCGTAGTAAGGCGATCCCAGATATCCCGCTGGAGCATCGACATATTGTCCTCCACTGACTGCCTCCTGAAACAGAGGTAAAGTCCGCTGGTACCAGGCCAATTGTTCAGCATCTAAATGAGTCTCCTGTCCAATCGCCGGATTGGCAATCGGATGGAACAGGATCAAGAGAAAAAATATGGCTCTTCTCATAGGTTATCGGGGCAAAAGGCCAATTAATGAGAAAAACGTCTCTTTTTCAATTTCCTGACTCGATAGTGGATAAACGGATGCTGGCCTAAACAAGCGGGGGAAAAGCAAGCATATACACTTGGGAAATTTCTGAAAAAGATTTTCGGTATTTTCAGAAAAAAAGCGAGCATCCCATGAAATCACTCTTTTTGACTTTCGGTCTTATCTGCCTGACAGTATACCCAGACATTTCACAAAACCAGTCTGTTGGCGAAAGCATTGGACGGATAATAGAGGAGAACGGGATCCCGGGAATCTCTTACACCTATTTGGACAGCGGGCGGATAAAGGAGGACTTTGCCCTCGGGGTGGGTTCTAAAGCTGAAGAACCGATCAATCGGGAAACCGTCTTTTCCGCAGCATCCCTAAGTAAACCGGTTTTTGCCTACTTGGTCATGCAACTGGTGGACGAGGGATTGATCGATTTGGACAGTTCTTTGTCCAGGTATTACGACTACATGGATATTCAGAAAGAACCGTACTATCCATTGGTCACCGCGAGAATGGTGCTCAGCCATACCAGCGGACTGCCTAACTGGAGAACGAAGGAGCTCCAATTCAAATACAAGCCGGGAGAGCGATTTAACTACTCAGGCGAGGGATACGTTTGGCTGCAACGTGTAGTCGAGCATTTGAAAGAAAAACCGCTTGAAGACTTGGCTCAGGAGTATGTATTTAAGCCATTGGAAATGAAAAGGAGCAGTTACATCTTTTTGGATGAGTTTGAAGAAAACCACAGTTTGTCATTCAAGAAAAACGGAGAGCAGCAGGCAAAAAACAGAATTCAAAGCGGAAATGCCGCGGCGTCTTTGCAGACCACATCCCACAACTTCGGACTCTTTCTGGAAGCACTTCTTTCCGGAAAACTTATTGGTAGCCAGCTTCGTGACAGGATGTTTTTCCCGCAGGTTCCGGTAGATTATAGAGAAGGAAAACCTCAGGAACTCTATTGGGGCTTGGGCATAGGGATTCAGCAAACATCAGAGGGTAAACAGATTTTCCAGTGGGGGGACAACTATACCTTCAGGGGCTATTTCACAGCCAACACAGAAACCGGCGATGCGGTAGTCTATCTTACCAACAGCGAAAAAGGACTCAAACCCGTGCGGGAACTCGTGGCACTGGCGATGCCCGACCCCCAGCCAGCTTGCGACTGGATGGACTACGACTGACTTTGTCCGACGGTTCCAAATGCTATGATTTTCGCGATATCATGGCTAACTTCAAAACGGCAAAACATTCCGGCAGCCGAAAAACAAGCCGTTCCATACCATGAAATTCAATTCAGCAATTCTCAGCCTTCTACTTTCCTTGGCCCTCTCTTCCTGCACGCTCAATTTCTCTTCCAAGGACTCCGACAACCAAGTCACTGACGAGCGGGATTTGGGCCAGGTGACCCAACTGTATGTCAACGGAATCTTCAACCTGTACCTTTTGCAGGGAGATAAGCCCTCGATACGCATAGAGGGCGATGAAGAAATGGTCAAAAAGCTCAAAGTAAACCAGGACGGGGAAAGCCTGGAGTTGAAATTTGAAGAAATCAACAACAATTTTTTTGGGGGTTCAAGACCAGACGTCTATCTGACGCTCGGCGACCTGAAGCGTTTGGAATTTGACGGCGTCGGCAATATCAAGTCCCAAGGGGCTTTCAAAGTAGAAGACATACGACTGCAAGGCAACGGGGTCGGCAATATCTTGCTGCACTTTGACGCACGGAAAATCGACGCCGAGTTTAATCTGATGGGCAACATGACTCTGAAGGGAAGCGCAACCGTAATCAATCTCGCCAATGAGGGCATCGGGAATATCGAAGCCTCCGACCTTATCGCCCAGGAAATGACCTTGACCAGCAATGGGATCGGAAAAGTGGCCGTGCATTGTACCGGCAACCTCTCCATTACCGTCAACGGCATCGGAGCGGTCAGCTATGTGGGAAACCCAAATGTAATCAAAGAGGAAATCAACGGGATTGGGAAAGTGAGCAGAAACTAGAACTCATCTATGCCCATTCCGGCCATCCTCTAGATATTACAGGAGTTGTTGGACGACTTCCAGATCACCTTTCTGTCGGTGATTTCTTCAAATGGAACCCCCGCCGACCCTATTACCCCTAGGGAATTTCCGCTGCAATCGTACACCGGATAAACCGAATTACACAAAGGGCAACAATTTTGTAGTACAAAAACCGTCTGAGAATCATAGATTCCCATGGTAATGAAAGAGTAGTCTCTGCCGATTTCAAATTCCTCGGTTTCCACTATCAGCTCCTGTAGCCAAACCAGATCCATCGCGTTTTCCACATTGCACGCCCGAATTGGATCGGGATCATCCGAGCAGGAGACGGTTAAGAGTACTAAGAAGGAGAGAGAATAAAGTAACTTTTTCATCATATTTTGTTTACGGGTTAGGCTCCACCACACTGGTTGTTGGAAGATCTCCAAATTATCCGGGAATCCTTGATATCTTCCCATTCAATCCCATCAGTCCCCATGTAGCCCAACACTCTTCCGGTGCAATCATAGACGGCTGGAGGGGCCATCGAGCAATTGGGACAACAATTTCCAATCACAAAAACTGTCTTGGACTTGTAGGCTCCCGTGTACAAAATGGAATAGGTTTGGCCAATGAAGTGATTTTCCTCTTCTGCCAACAAATCCGCCAACCATGGCAGATCCGTCACCACATTACCCACATTACAAGAGGGATCGGGATCATCGGAGCAGGAAGTCATCAGTCCCAAAAATACGAAGGGGTAGATGAGGTTTTTCATGAGCCTTTTTGTAACCTGACGGCCAACTTAACGAGTTCGTTACAGGGGTGCGAAAAAAATAAAGAAAAACTTTAACAGCTTCTGGCAATCCGCTGTTTGTTTATCTCATCAAATCCGTTCATTTTCGGTCAATGCCTCCTGACCCTCTGGATTCGATCCGTCTGAATTTCTCGCAAAGCGATCTTTTCGCGCTCAATCTGGCCCTGGCTCTCATCATGTATGGAGTCGCCCTGGATCTGAGATGGGAGGATTTCAGATATCTGCTTAAAAATCCCAAGGGATTCATTCTGGGGATTTTTTCCCAATTTATCCTTTTGCCTTTTTTAACCTGGGGTCTGGTTTCCCTGCTCAATCCTCCACCCAGTTTGGCTTTGGGGATGATGCTGGTTGCTGCCTGTCCTGGAGGCAATGTTTCCAATTTCCTCTCCAATTTAGCAAAGGGCAATGCCGCCCTTTCGGTGAGTTTGACTGCTTTTTCCTCGGTGTTTGCCATTTTCATCACACCTCTGAATTTTGCGCTTTGGGCAGGATTGTATGAGCCCACTTCCCTTCTACTTAGGGAGATCAGACTGGATATCGCGGAGGTATTTTTCACGGTGGGAATCATTCTTGGCATCCCGCTGATTCTCGGAATAGTTACCCATCAAAAGCTTCCTGAATTCGCAAAAAAGGCCTCAAAAATCCTCAAACCGCTGAGTATCCTAATTTTCTCAGCTTTTATCATCTTGGCATTTGCGGGCAATTTTGAGCTTTTTCTTCAGTATATCGGAGTCATTTTCCTTTGGGTAATGGCCCACAACTTCATTGCCCTATCGGCAGGCTACCTCACTGGAAAGCTCGGCAGCCTACCTCTCTCCGACATCAAAACCCTGACGATTGAGACGGGAATTCAAAACTCCGGCTTGGGGCTGGTATTGATTTTTACTTACTTTGAAGGCCTCGGCGGCATGGCCCTGATCACCGCTTGGTGGGGCATCTGGCATCTGATCTCCGGGATCTCCCTCGTTGCCCTTTGGAAAAAAACCACATGAAATCGAGCATACCAAAAACACAACATTCCCAGGCGACTTCTGATCAAAGGAATATCAGTATGGCTAAAAAAAGAGTGATTCCAAGCACATGAAAGACCTTTTCAATGCGATACTCCGACTCCTTGTAAAGGTTGCTCTTCACGGTTATTTCAATAAAATCATCGTGGAGGGAAAGGAAAACCTCCCCAAAAATCGGCCGGTAATCTTAGTTGCCAATCATCAAAACGCACTCATCGATCCTTTGCTGCTGGCTACCCATACCCGTCTCAACCCCTGGTTTTTGACACGGGCGGCCGTTTTTACCAATCCCGTCGTGTGCAAGTTGCTCCATTTTATCCGCATGCTGCCCGTATATCGCCTGAGGGATGGATTTTCGACCATACAGCAAAACCAACAGACCTTCGACGACACCTACGAAGTGCTGCGCAAAAACGGCACCGTGGTCATCTTTGCCGAAGGCAGCCACAGCTTGGTCAGAAATCTGCGGCCTCTCAGCAAGGGATTTACGCGGATGGCGTTTGGGCTGAAGGAAAAATACCCCGATCTCGAACCAGTCATCCTTCCGGTTGGCATAGGATTCAGCGCGCACAAGAGATCAGGGAGTCGTGTTAGGATCACCTTTGGGGCTACCATCCCAGTCGACATGCCGCCATCGCAGTCCGGAAAACTGACCAAAAGCGTGGAAAGAGCGCTGAAGGCCCTAATCGTGGATATTCCTGACGCAGACTACGACTCCACACTAGCACGCTTGATCGAGCATGAGGTCGACCTTACTTCTAGGGAAGACGTGGAAACCTTTTTGGAAACAGGAGTCGTGGCCAAGCCCGTAGGCTCGGTCACCGGTCTTGGCAACAAAGTGATGAAGATCTTTCATTTTCCCCTCTATTGGCTGTGGCTACTGAAAAGACCAGGAGTTAAAGACGAGGTTTTCAGCTCCACTTGGAAGTTTCTGATCGGGTTTACTTTGGCCATCCCCTACTATTTTTTCCTGCTTTGGCTGACAATGGACACGCTAGTGGGAAGTTGGGGTCTGACCTTTCTGATCCTAGCTTGGATCACATTGTGGAAAAACAAAAACCCCCAAGAGTAGGCAAATCCAAGATTTGAACCTCAAAAAAGAATGGGCGGACACCAAATAATCTTTGGCAATGTTCTTAACTTTGGGAAGCAACAACCCAAATATAACCGATCATGACCCAAGATTTTCTCCCGCTCAACGGAACAGACTACGTGGAGCTCTATGTAGGCAACGCCAAACAAAGCTCCCTCTACTATCAATATGCATTTGGTTTTGAGCTGATTGCCTATTCCGGACCCGAAACGGGTGTCCGTGACCGTGCATCATACGTCCTCAAGCAAGACAAGATCCGGTTGGTTCTCACCTCTCCCCTGACTGCCGACCATCCTATAGCCGCGCACATCCAAAAACACGGGGACGGAGTAAAGGTCCTTGCCCTTTGGGTGGATGACGCGGAGAAGTCTTGGCGGGAAACCACCTCCCGTGGCGCAGAATCCGCTTCCGCTCCCGCGACGCTCAAGGACCAGTTTGGCGAGGTAAAGGTCGCTTCGATCAAAACCTATGGCGAAACGATTCACACTTTTGTGGAGAGAAAAAACTACTCCGGTGTATTCTTACCCGGCTTTCAGCCCAGAAAAAGTGGATTTGCAAGCCAAGGCATCGGACTGAAATACATCGACCATTGCGTCGGCAATGTAGAACTCGGAGCGATGAACCGCTGGGTGGAATTCTACGAAAATGTCATGGGCTTCAAGCTCCTGCTGACCTTTGACGACAAGGACATTTCCACCGAATATTCCGCACTCATGTCCAAGGTGGTATCGAATGGAAACGGCTACATCAAATTCCCCATCAACGAACCTGCTGAAGGCAAGAAAAAGTCGCAGATCGAGGAATACCTCGATTTCTATGGTGGCCCCGGCGTGCAGCACATGGCTATCGCCACCGATGACATTTGCCATACGGTGAGAGAATTGAGAAATCGTGGCGTGGAGTTTCTCGAAGTACCAGCCTCATACTATGATGACCTTCTCGATCGGGTAGGCAAAATCGATGAGGCGATCGAGCCCCTGAAAAACCTCAACATCCTGGTGGATCGCGACGAGGAAGGCTACCTGCTACAGATCTTCACCAAGCCTGTGCAGGATCGCCCGACGCTTTTCTTTGAGATCATTCAGCGCAAAGGGGCAAAGTCCTTTGGAAAGGGAAATTTCAAGGCGCTTTTCGAAGCCATCGAAAGGGAACAGGCATTACGCGGAAATCTCTAGAGTTCCATAAATCTCCAAAGAAGCCAGACAGCCCTGCTGCTCTGGCTTTTTTGTTTCCATTGTGCAGAAAAAGGGATATTTTGATTGAAAATCAACGTTATGAAAGTTTTCGTCTCCATTGTTTCCCAGACAGTCAAAGGAGGTCTGTTTTTTCTTCTTCCTCTGGTCATTGTCATCATACTGCTTAAAAAAGCAGTCGAGCTGATCCTCCCCTTGGCCCACGTGGTCAATGGATGGGTGCCTTTTGCCCTACCGTTTTCAGCTATGGCCTTGAGCGTCATTTTTCTTATTCTGATCTGCTTCCTTGCGGGTTGGCTGACCAAACTGGGGTTTGCCAAGAAGCTCATCCTATTGTTGGAGGAGAATTTTCTCGTGCTGTTTCCTGGCTACCAGCTCATGAAAAACACCTTTGAGTCCAAGGTGGGATTGGACTCCCAAAAGGAATACCCGGTCGTCTTGGTACCCATCGACGGATGGATGATCGCATTTTTGGTCGAAGAACTCACCGAAACCGAAGTGATGGTTTTCGTGCCCTCTGCCCCCAGCCCGTGGGAAGGTAGTCTGGTGATTTTCGAAAGATCTCAGATAAGGGAATCGACGCTAAAACCTGGCGACATCATGGCCATCATGAAAAAACTGGGGGTGGGATCAAAGGCGGTTTTTGCAGAGCAAACAAGAAGGCCTTTCCGGAATTCCTAATCCGAAAAGGCCATTTAATAGCCACTGAGGCTTTTTTTCAGTTCCTATTTATAGAGTTTTTCATGAAGCTTTTTCAGTTCCCCTTCCGGAATCTTGATGACTTTTCTGTCATAGGTCATTATTCCGTTGGTCTCGATCTCCACATCCGTGGTTTGGGTATAGATGGCTGCGGCGAGCCCTTTGGGAATCAACTCGGACAAATCTTCGATCAGAATGGAATAGCGGGCTTTAAGCTCATCCAAGGTTGTGAAGCTTTGATACCCCCAATTATCCTTGAGCTGCCAGGTATGTCCTTCGATTGGCAAGCCCAGCCCGCCGAACTCTCCTAAAACCAAGACGGTGCTAGCTCCGAAAATTGCAGGATCGGGCATCACTGGATCGGGATAGTTGTGTAGATCCATGATGTCGCCCACTATCTTTGTCCCCTCCATTTCAAAATTGCCTCCACTGGCACTATTGATCAATCGGCTCGCATCCAGCTCCCGGGTCAGCTTGACAATTTCCGTGGTCTTGAATTGGCCCCATGCTTCATTGAAGGGAACCCAAACCACGATAGAGGGGAAAAACCTAAACTCATTGATGATCTCTTTCCATTCTGTCTTGAAGATTTCCTCAGATTCGGGAGTTCTCGCCTTGTTCATTCCCTCACGGATGATTCCCGGGCGGACTTCCCAACGGTTGCCCATATCTCCGCTTGGCATGTCCTGCCATACCAGCATACCGAGTTTGTCCGCATGGTAATACCAACGGGCAGGTTCCACTTTCACATGTTTTCGGATCATGTTGAATCCCATTTCCTTGGTCTTTTCGATATCGAAAAGCAGCGCTTCGTCCGTGGGTGCGGTATAGAGCCCGTCTGGCCACCAGCCTTGGTCAAGCGGACCGTATTGGAAAAGTGCTTTTCCATTGAGGTACATTCGCTGATAACCATCCTCGCCTTTTGCCATTCGGATGTCCCGGTATGCGGCGTAGGACCTGACCTCTTCGATCAGTTTCTTCCCCTGAAAAAGTTTGATCGAAACATCGTAGAGAAAAGGGGAATCGGGCGACCAGGCTTTGGGACCTGAGATTTTTAAGGGAGCAGGTTTATTGGCTTGGGATCTGAAGGATGCGACAACTTGCCCTCCCTCTAGGAGACTTACCTCCACTTCTTGGCCCTCTTGGGAATTCTTGATTTCAGGGTAGAAAACCTGTGCAGAATTCTCCCAATCCGTCTGGGAATAGCTGGATGCTATGAAAGACTCGGGAACCGTTTCTAGCCAAACCGTCTGCCAGATTCCGGTGACTGGAGTATACCAGATGCTTTTGGGTTCCTTGACCTGTTTGCCTCGTGGCTGGGGCCCAGAATCACTTGGATCCCATACCCTCACGCGAATCTTCTGGGATTTTCCCTTTACGAGATGGTCGGTAATGTCAAAGCTGAAGCTATCAAATCCTCCCTGATGCTTCCCAACTTGCTGGCCGTTTACCCAAACTTCGGCCTCCCAATCCACCGCACCAAAATGAAGCAAGACTCGCTTGCCCTTTCGGTCCAGCCCCAGGTCAAGGGTACGCTCGTACCAAAGCTCATGATCTGGTCCCACTGGCTTCTGGACACCTGACAAAAAAGACTCAACGGAAAAGGGCACGGTGATTTTCCCGGCGAAGCCCGTTTCCGGACTGCTGCCTTTGGGCAAAATGGCGAAATCCCATTGACCATTGAGATTTTGCCAGGAATCCCTCACCAGTTGAGGACGGGGATATTCTGGGAGTGGATTCTCTGGATTGAGGTCGTCAGCCCAGGGTGTTTTGAGGATTGTCTGGGAAAAACCGCTGTAGCTCAGAGCGATCAGCGCAAAAAAGAAAATCTTTCTCATAAATAAAATCTGAATTGTGATGGCTGAACTTATTGAAAATGAAACCAAAGAACAAGCGGATTTAAAGAATCGGATTGAAGGAGCTGCTTATTTCCCTCTTGCCTGGACGGCAGCTTTCTGAACGATGGCTCCATCGGATTGAAAGAAAAATTTAACTCTAGCCGATTCAAAGAAACTCTGAACCCTGATTTTCAAGGCTTCCCACCTTGGTCTTGCCCAATTCGCCCCAAATCTTTCCAAGGAACCGCCGATTGGCTAGGGTCAATTGAAGCTTTGATGGACCAAACGCAATGCAAAGGAAAAGCAGAGTACGTACAAGCACGGAAATACTTTGCGATCATTTATTGGGCAAGATGGCATTTTTTGACATTTTCTATATCTTAGAACCACACTGAAATTTTTAAACGAGATGAGTTCAATCGACCCTGCTATCCTAGGCAAGGCTCAAAGCTGGCTGGATGGAAATGTGGATGCTGACACCAAGGCGTCCATCAAAAAACTAATAAGCGACAACCCCACCGAGTTGGTAGATTCATTCTACCAGGATCTGGAGTTTGGTACGGGAGGGCTGAGGGGGCTGATGGGAGTCGGCACCAACCGCATGAATGTCTACACCGTGGGCATGGCCACACAGGGATTGGCAAACTACCTGCTTCAGTCCTTTCCGGGAGAGGAAATCAAAGTTGCGATTACCCACGACTGTAGGATCAACAACACAGTGTTTGCGAAAACGACCGCAGATGTCTTCACCGCCAATGGAATCAAGGTACTTTACTTCAGGGAAATGAGACCTACCCCTATGCTCTCCTTTGCTGTGCGACACTATGGATGCAAAAGCGGCGTCATGATCACTGCCTCCCACAATCCCAAGGAATACAATGGATACAAAGCGTACTGGGAAGACGGAGCACAGGTAGTCGCTCCCCACGACACCAACATCATCAAAGAGGTGCAGAAGATTATTTCGTTTGACCAAGTCAACTGGAATAAAAATGACAGTCTGCTCGAATATATCGAAGCCGATTTTGACAAAATCTACCTGGATCTCGTCAAGGGACTGAGTCTTTCCCCTGACGCCATCCAGGCCCAAAAGTCTATGCCGATTGTTTTCTCTCCAATCCATGGAGCATCTGGCAAAATGGTACCAGCAGCGCTAAAAGCCTTTGGCTTTGAAAACGTCCACATTGTAAAGGAACAGGCAGAGCCAGACGGCAATTTCCCGACCGTGATCTACCCCAATCCTGAGGAAGCGGAAGCTTTGACTCTCGCGGTGGAACTTGGCAAAAAGGTAAACGCGGAGCTTGTACTCGCCTGCGATCCCGACGGAGACCGCTACGCGGCGGTCGTCCCCAACGAGACGGGAGAATTTGAACTGCTCAATGGCAACCAAACCGGGGCGATGATCAGCTACTACCTGCTTTCAAAATGGAAGGAAGCAGGAAAGCTTGACGGCAACCAATTTATGGTCAACACGATTGTGACAACAGAGCTCATCAACGTCATTGCGGCCGGGTTCGGGGTCACTTGCTACAATGTGCTCACAGGATTCAAGAACATCGCGGCAATCATTCGTGACTTGGAAGGCAAGGCGACCTTCGTAGGTGGTGGCGAGGAATCCTATGGCTATCTTGTCGGGGACTTTGTGCGTGACAAGGACGCCGTAAGTGCAGCAGCCATTTTTGCAGAGCTGGTCGCTTATTATAAAACCAAAGGCATGAGTGTGATTGATCTTATGGCCGAGATTTATTCCAAATTCAGCTTCTACAAAGAATCCTTGATTTCGGTCACTAAAAAAGGAAAAGACGGTGCAGAACAAATCCAAGCGCTGATGAATGGATTCCGTACCAATCCTCCTTCTCAAATGAACGGAGTGGATGTCGAGCGCGTCGTAGACGTAAAAAACTCTACCGTGACTCATGTGAAGTCTGGCAAAGTGGAAAAGCTCGATATGGACAAGTCCAACGTGATGCAGTTCTATCTCGCTGACGGAAGCAAAATTTCAGCACGCCCTTCCGGTACAGAGCCAAAGATCAAGTACTATTTCTCGGTCAATGCCCCCCTCTCCTCGCCTTCTGAGTACCGGAATGTCGAAGCCTTACTCGCTGAAAGACTGGAAGGTTTAAAAAATTACTTCAGCTAAGCTGATTCCAATACCGAAAAAAGAAAGCACCGACAAGTCGGTGCTTTCTTTTTTTCAGCTTAACGGATTTGCTATTCCTTTCCGATGTGGAGGATCGCATCCCCCACATTTACCACGGGGTTATTGTTCAGTCCGATCACGTGGCCATTGGTCGCCGCCTTTACCGGAACGATTACCTGGCCGTAGGGATCGGAAATCCTCGCGATGATCTGGCCCTTCTTTACGGAATCGCCAAGTTTGACCGAGGAGTAGAAAATCCCCGAAGCCTTTGCCCTGGTCCATTGGCTTTCTTTGAGGATGAGGGTTTCATGTGGCAACTGGGGCGCGTCAATCATGTCCAAATGATGGAGCAAGCGCTTAGTACCGACGATTCCCTCTTCGATAGCGTAGTTGTCCAGCCGCATCGACTCCCCTCCTTCAAACACCAGCAAGTGCTTTCTAGCCTTGTACGCCGTTTTTCTAAATGACTTCTCGATGTGTTTGGAATTGACGACAAAATGCGTCCCAAAGGCTTTGGCCAACTCCAAGCCGACTTTATCCTTGAAGTCTACCCGGATTTGTGGATGGTTTGACAGCATACGCCCACCCGTGTGAAAATCTATTCCAAAGTCGATTTGGGGAATTACCTCCTCGTTTAGAATATAGGCTATCCTGGAGGCAAGAGAGCCCTTTTTGCTCCCCGGAAAGCTGCGGTTCAGGTCTCGCCCATCAGGAAATGTCCTACTGTTGGACAGAAAGCCATAGATGTTTACCAGCGGGATAATGATCAGAGTCCCCTTTAGAAGCTCCAAGCCTTGGTCAAATTCCTCGAGAAGTTTCTTGGCAGTCACCACCCCGTTGATTTCGTCTCCGTGCACTCCGCCGGAGATGAGCACCACCGGACCTTCATTTTTTGAAGAGCGGATAAAAATCGGCAAATCGATCAAGGTATGGGTGGGGAGTTTCGCTATTGGCAATTCGATGTTGACAGACTGGCCCGGGCGTACCCGAACTCCGTTAATCTGAACTTCTTTCATTGATGGGGATGGCAGATTGGGGTTTCATTTCGCATTGGCTCAAAATCTTGCTTATTTCGCAGGACAGTCAAAGGCACATGAATATACAAGAAAACATTTCCCTAAAATCTCTCAACACGTTCGGATTTGATCAAAAGGCACGTTTTTTCCTAAAAGCCAGCTCCGCACAAGAGCTGATAGACGCCTTATCGTGGGCTAAGGAAAACATGCTGGAAGTGTTGATTTTGGGCGGTGGCAGCAATATTCTCTTGACCAGGGATTTTGGCGGGTTGGTGATCAAGGTGGATATAAAAGGCATACAGACCCTTCGCGAGGATGAAGACCTGGTTTGGGTCAAAGTCGGAGCCGGCGAGATCTGGCAGGACTGGGTCTCTTTTGCCATTAACAATAACTGGGCTGGAATCGAGAATCTTTCGTTGATCCCTGGTACGGTTGGTGCCTCTCCCATGCAGAATATAGGCGCCTATGGAGTGGAAATCAAAGAAGTCTTCGACAGCTTGGAGGCGCTGAATAGATCGACTTTGGAAATTGAAACATTCACGGCCGAAGCCTGTGAGTTTGGATATAGAGAAAGTGTTTTTAAGAATAAGCTGAAAGACCAATACGTCATCTGTTCAGTTACTTTTCGATTGGAAAAAAAACCGAATTTCCGAGTTGACTATGGAGCGATCAAAGATGTATTGAATCAAAAAGGCATAGTCGACCTATCGCTTCGGGCAGTGAGCGAGGCCGTAATAGAGATCAGAAAATCAAAGCTCCCCGACCCGAAGGAAATCGGTAATTCTGGGTCGTTTTTTAAGAATCCGACGATAAACAGAGAAAAATTTGACTCATTGAGATTAGCATTTCCGCAGATTCCAGGATATCCCAATGAAGAGGGTGTGAAAGTGCCCGCAGGCTGGCTCATCGAACAGGCAGGATGGAAAGGACATCGTGATGGCGAGGTGGGAGTCCACTCCAAGCAAGCCTTGGTTTTGGTCAATTTCGGGAAAGGAAGCGGAAGAGAAATCCAGCTGCTTTCCGAAAAAATCAGATTGTCGGTAAAAGAAAAATTCGGGATAGAACTCCATCCCGAGGTGAATTTCATCTAGATCAATTGGTCGAGGATCTCGAGTTCTTTGGAATATCTCTCGACTTCCACGCCAAACTTCCTCAGGAAATCCACCCCTTCATCCCTTCCGATCCCCTTGTACTCTGCATAGGAGAAAAGATAGACCACCTTGGAAATCCCCATCGAAAAGATGATTCTCGCGCAGGCAAGGCACGGTGCCAAGGTCACATAGAGTGTGGAGCCATCCACCGATGTATTGTTCTTTACCGCATAGAGTATCGCATTTTGTTCCGCATGAAGTGCAAGCGAGCAACTACCCTTGCTGTCTCTGGCGCAGCCAGATTCCGGAAACTCGACGTCGCAATTATGCGTACCGGCAGGTGGGCCGTTGTAGCCTATGGAAATAATCCGAGTGTCTTTGGACAGCACTGCCCCTACATGCTTTTTGATACAATGAGAACGCTTGGCAAGATTCACGGCCAACTCCATGAAAATATCATCAAAATCAGGTCTATTCATGAAAATAAATTTGTCAAAAATAACAATCCTGTCCGTTGTCTTGAAAGATTTGCGAATAAAGGGATTTGTTTCCCCGTTAAGTAAGAAAAACTATATTCAACAATCTATGAGTTTTCAGATCCCAAATTACTCGGAATTGAAGCGGAAAACCCAACGTTTTGCATCCTTGGTAGGAGCCTTGGTCCTAACTTCTTGCAGCTCGATTGAAGTATTCAAAGAGAACACCGAACTGCCGATTGCTAAGCCATATCAAACCTTTGTCATCATCAACAAGGAGGTTGGGATGAGGGGATTTTCCTCCCAGTTCTTGGATGAGTTGGTTCAGATCCAGCTTCAAGAAACCTTGGAGGAGGCTGGCCTAGTATACGATGCCAAGCAGCCTGATCTCGTGATACGGTACAACTCGAATGAAGATCCCCGCCAGCGGGAGACAGTCAACAATCCAAACCCATATCCCTTTTGGGGCTACCGAATCTATGACCCATGGATGTATAATCCCTATAACACACCCCGGGTTACTACCAGCAATTATGAGCTATTGCAGGTGATTGTAGATTTTATAGATCCAGTACAGGATAAATTCCTGATGACGCTCACAGGCGTGACCGAGGTCAGCAGTCCAAAGTACAAGGAAAAAAAGGTTAGAAAAACACTAGATACGGTCCTCAGCACATTTTTGAGTCAAAGCACCCAAACTCAAAAGTAGATGTAAGTTTGAAACCAAACGTTCGAAGAGCCTTTAAGTTATCAATACCGCCAAAAAAGTAGTTTTTCTCTCAAAAAAGCACATTTCAGATAATTGCGCTGACTTCTTTCGCCTTGGGAGTGTTGATGTATTACCGGAATTCAACGTCGGATCACCCCCATATAAACTGTGAATTTAGTATTTTTCTCTTCCTGCTATTTTTACAAAAAAACTGATTCCGGAATTCGTTGATATCCTTTGTTTAGTCTGTCGACAGACTAAATTCTCTATTTCAATAGGCTAGCTGGAAAAGAAATTTACCGCTGACCGAATTTTTATTTCATTATAGGGCAGATTTATGGCAAAGAATTTGCAAAGCTTAAAATATGCTATACTTTTGTGTAGTTATTAATGTATTTCAAAACATGGATTTTGCACTTTAATGTTGACGATTGTTTTAATAGACGATGACCCTATCAGTACATTTGTGACTGAAAAACTCATTTCCAAGAATGTGAAAGAGCCATGTCAGTTTTACAAGTATCAAAGTGCAAAATTAGCTCTCCAAGAAATCAACGGAATACAGCCTCAATACCTTTTTCTGGACTTGAATATGCCTGAGATGAATGGCTGGGATTTTTTGGATCTCTTTAAGCCCGAATACGAAGACCCTCAAATTTATATTTTGAGCAGTTCAGTAGATGAAAGAGATATTTCCAAAGCCAGCCAGTACCAGGTTGTCAAGGAGTACCTTTCGAAACCTCTAATTAAGAAGTACATCAAAACCATCTTCAGCTGAGCCGACGACGGCCAGTTTTTTGACTAATTAGAAATTCAAAATAAAAATATCTTTACTGCCGCATAGTTGTCCGGATGTCCGGCGTTAGAAAAAGTCTGACAGGATTACTGAATCCAACTTTTTTTTAAAACCAATACCAACTTTATTGGCATGGGTATAGTTGGCTATTTTTGATGAAATACCCCCCACATTTCCACAATATCAAAAAGTCTACTCTGTACTTTTTGGAAATGAAAATAAGAGGCTTTTTAAAAATCTTCAGCCGGCTAGCTCCAAGCCAGTGGTCTCTACAGCGCCAAACTTAAGTTTTTGTTAAAAAAAAGAAACCAAAATTGATTATCTTAAGCTAGTGCTGAAGGTCGATTGGAAAAAATCCCAGAAACAATTGGAATAAATAACGGGAGAAAAAAAATCGATTTATCGAGGAAAAAAAATTAAAGTTTCCAGTATTGGTGGAATTAATTTTTTGCCTTATTTCGTAACGATTAAACCAATAAAACCCCTTTAAAACAGCCATGGAGGATTTTGAAGAAGATTTCGATGAAATTGATGACTTCGAGGATGAAGAAGAGTTCGAAGATGAATTTGAAGACGAATATGATCTGGATGAAGAGAGCGATCTGGACAATATTGTAGATTTTGATGAAGAGGACGAAGACTTCGATGATGAAGAGGATTTCGAAGATGATGACTTCGAGGACGATTTAGATTAATCAGTTCAAAATCCTCTTATAGAGCTGATTCGGCTTTGTAAACTCGCCGTTCCGCTTTATCTTCGCAGTTCAATCCTGAATTCAAAAAACAACAAATGATACTATTGGATATTTTCAGCTCACCTATCATGTCAGGAGCACAGCTGTTTCTCTTGATCGTGTGTACTCTTATTGGACTAGGCGCAGGACTTTCTGCAATGGATGCGAGAAGCACATTTTCCAAAAAGAAAAAAGCTGATCATTGATTGATTTACGATACGTTTAAAGGAGGCTTTGCCTCCTTTTTTTTTACCGTCTGGAATCCATGAAGACACAAAACTATCAAAACCACGCCCGGATTTATCCATTTCACCATCTCATCATCACTCCCCTGACCCTGATATTTCTGGGATGGACTGTTTATCGTCTGAATTTCAGTACCGCTGAAGCCATTTGGGACAGTGTCTATGTGATGTTGGGCGCGGTGATACTCGCCATGCTTCCCCTTTTGGCCAGGATCTATGCCTTGAAAACCCAAAACAGGATAATCCTTATGGAGATGAGGCTACGGTATTTTCATCTGACTGGTGAACCATTTTACCCTAAAGAAAAGCTACTTCGCATGGGCCAAATTATCGCCTTGCGCTTTGCTGGGGACGAGGAACTACTACCCTTGATTGAAAAAACCATCAAAGAGAAACTGAGCCCAAAAGACATAAAACAACGGATCCAAGACTGGCAAGGAGACTACCGCAGAGTTTAAGGAAGCCTTCTCTGCACTATTGCCTCATCAAGCGATTTAAGGAGGTTCTCCCTCGCCATTTCGCGAAATCTTGGATCCTTGAAATCCAGGTCGGGGAGCTCTAAAACCAAGTCAAAGGCAGAGTCCCTGCCTCCTTGGCCAGAGGTAATCAAAGCGGCTTTTTTTCCATAGGCTTTTGCCCGTCTTAATATCTCAAAACTGGCTTTTCCCTGATCGCTTTGCGTGTCATACTGTCCCTCGCCAGTGATGATCCAATCCGACCACCGCACTTTCTCTTCCAGATTTACAAGCTCAAAAAAATGGCCCGCACCAAACTTTATCACTGACGGGAAAAAGAACTGCAGGCCCATAGCGACTCCCCCCGCCGCGCCATAGCCGGCCTGGTCGATCCAACCTCTTTTTGATTTATCCAATAGGAGTTCGAAAACCCGACTGCAGCTTTCTTGGAAAACAGGCAGTTGATCTTGTGAAAGACCTTTTTGAGGACCGAAAACGTAAACCGCCCCATTTGGTCCAAAGAAGGTGTTCCTGACGTCGCAAAGAAAAGTAAAGCTGGCCTTTGGCATTTGGGGCGAGCGTTGGATATGGTGTATTTTGCCAATATATCCAGGTGAAAACATTGGCAGTTCGCGCCCGTTTTGATCCAGAAAAATTACTCCGAGCGCCGCTAGTATACCTAAGCCCATGTCCACGGTCGCACTTCCGCCCAAGCCAAGCACTATTTCCTGAGCGCCATATTCGATGGCTTTTCGTATCACCAGGCCGGTACCAAAGGTAGAGGTAAGGAATGGATCGCGCTGGGATTTATCCAAGATACCTATCCCTGAAGCCGTCGAGATGTCCAAAAATGCCTTCCTCGAGTCTGGATCCCAACCGAAATATCCCAAAACAGATTGTCCTACCGCGTTTAGCGTTCTGACCGGGACTTTTTCCAAACCCATGGACTCTATCAGTAAATCACAAGTCCCATCTCCCCCATCCGCAATCGGCTGGATCAGATATTCCGCCTCAGGGATATTTTTAATTTTCGAGGCGATGAGCCTTGCTGCTTCCCATGCCGGGATTGTCCCTTTGAATGCATTCGGAGCAATCAGGTATTGCATTACTTTCCAGCTTTGATCCTGGCAAAATAGTCCTTGGATGCAGCTCTGACCTTCGGAGACAAATACAAAGCAGCAATCATATTTGGAAATGCCATTATAGCATACATTCCATCTACCAGACTAACCACGACTTCGAGGCTCACAACAGCTCCAACGACAATCGTGGCCAAATAGAAGTAGTTGTAGTAGTGTGCCTTGGAGGCTCCAAAAAGGTAATTGGTACACTTGTGCCCGTAGTAGGAATAGGTAAACATGGTGGACAGCGCAAATACCAGTACCGAGAGCATCAAAAGGTATTTGCCAAATCCTGGAATACCCAGTTCAAAGGCTTCGAGCGTCAGCCTAACACCATCATTTTCAGAGGTTTGCCATACACCCGTAAGCAAAATCACCAAAGCTGTCAGTGTGCAAACCACGATGGTGTCAACAAAAGGTCCGAGCATGGCAATCAAACCCTCTCGGATCGGTTCTCTGTTCTTCGAAGCTCCATGTACCATGGGTGCGGTACCGATTCCTGCCTCGTTGGAAAAAGCCGCGCGCCGCGCCCCGATAACGATCACGGAACCGACCGCGCCACCAAGTGCGGCATTGCCTGTAAATGCATCGACAAGGATCAATTTGAACATGTCTGGAACTTGGCCAATGTATTGAAATACGATGATCAATACGGTCACCATATACACTCCGACCATGAAGGGAACCATCTTGGAAGCGACCGACGCGATTCTCTGGATACCGCCCAGGATTACTACCGCCGTCAAACCCATCATTCCAAATCCGATTATCCAGCGGTTTCGGACGGTCTCCTCCATAGTTTCCGGTTGGATCAATACGGCCTGGAGCACTGCAGTCAATTGGTTGGCCTGGAAAATAGCCAACAGACCAATGACGCCAGCCACACAGAAGATGACCGAAAGAAACTTCCACTTCTTGCCCATACCTTCCTCGATGAAATACATAGGACCTCCCTGGACCTCTCCTGCACTGTCTTTTCCACGGTACATTATTGCTAAAGTACAGGTGTAGAATTTGGTGGCCATTCCGACAAAGGCAGCGACCCACATCCAAAACAATGCTCCCGGGCCGCCCATATTGATCGCTATTGCGACCCCGGAGATGTTGCCCAACCCCACCGTCGCAGCGATTGCCGAAGATAGCGCCTGGGCCGAGGAGATCTGACCCTCAGCCAGATCATCGTCGTATTTCCCGGTCAAAAGCTTGATCGCATGACCCATTTTTAGAAAAGGGACAAAACCGGAATGGATCAAAAAGTAAAGCCCACCTCCCAACAGCAAGACCAAAATCGGCGGTCCCCAGATCCAATTGCTAAACTCTATGATGATGTCTCCCATTGATTTTTCTGTATTCCTATGAAAAGATCGCTCTCTGATTAGTATTCGATAATAGGCCCAATTTCCCCAAAATCAAAAATTAATGTCATCGGGCAAAAAAATCCCGGAACCTGATTGGGCTCCGGGCTGTCTTTCCAACTGATTTTTACCAGTTTACTTTTGGCGACCTATAAAAACCGACACCTTGGGTGTCCCATCTTTTTCCATGCGCGGAAACCCTCCTGCTGTAGCTTTCCCAACTTCTCCTTTCCTTTTTGGTCCAAGCCACTTCTGCGATTGCCGTAAGTCGGGGAAACACGAGATAGTCAAGGTCTACTCGGTTGGCCACGGTCTCGGTCCAAAGTGGAGCCTCCACGCCTAGGATATTCTCCTTGGTAATTCCTGACGTATATTCTGTAGGTTCCCAGATGTAGGCTGAATCCAACTCTATGTATGCTGCCCAATGGAGGCCTATTCTGCTGGTACTGTCATATTGCATATCCAGATAAGCTTTCTTTGCAGGCGAGATCAGTATCTGGTTGCCCTGGTCTTTAGCGAGCTTGGCGTTTTCCTCCTTTGCCCAGAATTGGGCTACGTTGCCGGGAAGCAGCTTGGCAGTCGCCACTTCATCCCAGCCTATGCTGGTCTTTCCATATTTGGAAACAATGTCTTGGACACGCTCTACAAAATAGACGTAATCGTCCTTTTCGGTCACATGGGATTCATCTCCACCAATGTGGAAATACGGGCCCGGAGTAATTTCTGAAATCTCCCTTACCACGCTGTCAACAAAGGCATAGGTCAGTTCAAAATCTGTGTTAAATGTACTCCAACCCACCTCAATACCCGTGTAAAGCTCGGACGCTTGGGGAACTTTGAGCTGCATCTCGTATTCCAAGGGAGCCTTGGTTACGGTAGTAAGGTCACCGTCCGGCAAATTTACTCCGGGGTTCAACTCGCCATAAGAAGCCAAAACAGCGTTGGTATGGCCCGGCATATCCACCTCAGGGACGATAGTGATGAATTGTTCGGCCGCGTAGGCAACGATTTCCTTGTATTCTTCTTGGGTGTAATAACCGCCCTCTCCTCCGCCGACTTCAGTACTGCCGCCGATCTCGGTCAATTTTGGCCAAGACTTGATCTCGATTCTCCATCCTTGGTCATCAGTTAAGTGAAGATGGAGGTAGTTCAGTTTATAGACTGCCATCTGATCTATGTAGTACTTGACGTCTTCGACGGGCATGAAATGCCGGGCGACATCCAGCATCGATCCACGATACCCAAAAGTCGGTTTGTCTTTGATCGTTCCCGCAGGGACCGCCCAATCGACAGATTGTGCAGATGCATGCGCAATTTCCCTTGGCAAAAGCTGTAAAAAAGTCTGGACTCCGTAAAACAAGCCAGCTTCACCCGAAGAAGTGATCTTCACTTCCTCCTCCGAAATTCGGATCTCATAGGCCTCTGAAGCGTCACCATCGGCAAGTTCCAAAACAATCTGGCCCGCCTCATTTGACACTGGCAGATCAAAGGATGTAGCCGGACGAAGTTTTTTTGCGAGATATTCTCCTATTTCAGTCAAATTGACCCCAGCTCCAACAACTTTGATCCCTGTCTCCGGAGTCAGATTGAAGCTTCCTGATGCATTGTTGATCTCCTGCGGGAGAGGGATGATCGCTGAGTCAGAAAGTGAGGGTGATTCCTTGCAAGCACTTGCCGCAAATGTGCCTGCAAGCAAAAGGGTCCAGATTGTTTTTTTCATTTTACGTGATTTTCGATAAACTTAATTGAAATTTTCAATAATCTATTTTCCACAAATCAAATAAATTTTGATATTAGGCCCGATCAAATTCAGAGATTAAATATCCTTTGGTCAAAGTCCAATATCGGCGAGATGAAGGTGAAGCTGAACCATCAATTTTTGGACTAGAGGGTATATTATTTCCATCCTTTTGATAATTTCAACCTGATTAGTTTAAAAACCTGAAATAACCATGGAAAATAAAAATTCCAATCTAGAGCAATCCTCAAGAAGAAGTTTCATCAAGGGCTCAGCTTTGGCTTTGGCTGGTATTGCCATCGTCCCTAGGCATGTTCTGGGTGGTCCGGGCTATGTAGCACCAAGTGACCGACTCAGAGTGGCCAGCATTGGCGTTGGCGGCATGGGCGGTGGTGATGTACGGGGCATTTTCAGTTCCGGCAAAGTCGATATAATCGCACTCTGCGACGTGGATGACACACGAGCCAAGCAAAGCCGCGATGCCCATCCCAAGGCTGCCTACTACAAGGACTACCGAGTAATGCTCGAAAAAGAGGAGAAAAACATTGATGCCGTTTCGGTTTCTACCCCTGACCATATGCACGCGGTGCAAGCCATGATGGCTATGAAGATGGGAAAGCATGTCTACGTCCAAAAACCGATGTCCCATGACATCTATGAGGCCAGAATGCTTACCGAAGCCGCCGACAAATACAAAGTTGTCACCCAGATGGGTAACCAGGGCTCTTCCGGTGACGGCGTAAGACAAATGGTGGAATGGTACAATGCAGGGGTCATCGGTGAAGCCACCAAGGTATATTCTTGGACTAACCGCCCCGTCTGGCCCCAAGGGATCGAATGGCCAAAAACGCCAATAGCACCTCCGGCCGATCTTGACTGGGATTTATGGCTGGGCACGGCTCCGTACAAGGACTACGTCGGAAATCTTGTACCCTTCAACTGGAGGGGCTGGTGGGACTACGGCACGGGAGCTTTGGGAGATATGGCATGCCACATCATGGAGCCACCATTCCGGGTGCTCGGCTTAGGCTATCCCAAATCAGCGGAATGCTCCGTGGGATCGGTGTATGTGGGCGAGTTTAGCAGAGGGTATTTCCCAGAAAGTTGCCCTCCTTCCTCTCACATTACTCTGCGATTTGACCGACCAGGAAAATCAGACCTTGAGTTTCACTGGATGGATGGAGGAATACAGCCGACACGCCCAGAAGAGCTCGAGCCCAACGAAATGATGGGCGACGGAGGAAATGGTGTGATCATCGAGGGGACCAAAGGCAAAATGATGTGTTCTACTTATGGAGCAAATCCCAAACTTCTGCCAACCAAAAGAACCGACGAAGTCAGCGTGCCACAAACTGAGTACAGAGTACCGGGTGGAGACCGTGGCCATTATAACAACTGGGTAGAGGCTTGCATCGGAGGCTATGGCTCAGAAGAATATAAGAGACTCAGTTCACCATTCTCGGTGGCGGGCCCTTTGACGGAGTCTGTGTTGATGGGCAATCTGGCGATCAGAAGCTACGATTATAGAGTGCCAAGAGAGGGAGGAAACAATCAATTTGACTACCCTGGGAGAGGCATCAAACTGCTGTGGGATGGCACAAACATGAAAATCACCAACTTCGACCCGGCAAATCAATTTGTAAAACGCAACTATCGAGGAGACTACTCGCTCTAGCTGTTAGATAAAGACCAAAAAAGTAAAAAGGGCTTTCGGAGATTCCGAAAGCCCTTTCTGTTTATTCCACTGCCAACTCGACTCTCCTGTTTTTTGCTCTGCCTGCCTCGGTCGCATTGGATGCTATGGGGCGGGTGCCACCCCAACCTGATATCCTGAGATTTTCGAAACTGACCCCTTTACTAACCAAAAAGTCTCTGACACTCCCGGCTCGCTCAAGCGAAAGTTGCTTGTTTAGCCCGGGATCGCCGGCGTTGTCCGTGTGCCCGTTGATTCTGATAACTATCTTTGGATTTTCCCTGAGAAAATCCGCCAGATCGGCAAGACTTGCCTCAGTGTCTTCGCCCTCAAGTTCCGCAGTACCCCGTTTGAAGTTCACGTTTTCCAAAAGGACTGAACTCCCCGGCTCGGCTTTGGTCATCAAGACTACCGTCTTGTCTCGATAGCCAAGATTTTCCACCAAAATCTGCTTTGGAAAATATCCTTGTGACGAAACTTTTACCACAGTGATGCCCTGCTTCCTCAAATCCGAAACCATTTGATCATCCGGATAATCAACAATCTCCGAACCTCTGATAAATGAAAGAACATAAGGCAATTCCAACTTGTTTTTACCGTCTATGACAAGCCAAGAAATGGGCTGCTCGACTATCTCAGCGGCTTTTTCCACAGGCGTAATTGGAGAAACGGGAAGATAAACTTCAGTGGTATCCGAAAGCGGAATGGCTCGAGTTTCAGGCTTATTTGTCTCCTTGGCTTGCGAAATCTGCCTTGAAAGCGTACTTACCCGTTCTGGCTTAGTATCCGAAATAACCGGCGCCACAAATTCCGTGGGGACCACCAATGGCACGGGTGTTGCGAACGTCATCAAGTCGGCAAACCCGTCGCTGTTTTGGGTGCTGGTCCAGACAATCTCATCGGCACTGAGAAAAGTGATCGACGCCTCTGAGCCATTGGAGCTGATCTGCTCCCACTTTTCGGGTTTGCTCCAGCTTCCCCAAGATTCCCCCAGCTTTTTCGCAATCAGGACATCCTTGCCGTTTGCCCCAGGATAGGAGTTGGAGGAAAAGTACAGCTGATTTGTCTTTGGATCAAAATACGGGCCTGTCTCCTGACCAAAGCCATTGATCGCCGGGCCAAGATTTTTCAGTTCTGTCCAATCGGCTGGCGCCTTTTTCTCCGAAACATAAATATCCTCGTTACCAAGACCTCCTTTTCGCTTGCCTGCGAGAAAGATTTGCTTGCCTCCTTCTGCCACCCTTCCGGTAACAAGGCCCTCAAATAAATTCAAATCCGGGAAATTTACTTTTCGCAAGTAATTCCACTCCTGCCCAAATTTAGAAAACTGGTGGATGGAAAATTCGCTCCCTTCTTTTCTCAAAACCAAGAGCGTCAATACATCCTCCAAGCCCAATGCGAGATCGTAGCCTACGGAGCTCAAGTCCGCGCGATGGGTCGCTTGCCCCCATTCGCCTGATTCACTTTTGCGTGTTTCCCAGATATCTCCTGGGTCAGTCGCGCCGCCAAGGTTCAAGGGATGGAAGGCCCGCGTAAACAGCAGTGTGTTGTTTCCAATCCAAACTGGGTTGGTGTCATCGTTTGGGCTGTTGGCGCCGGAAAGCGAGCGGAGCTCCTGAGCTTTGGACGTGAGGAAAAAACAAAAAGCAAGCAGTACTAAGCCGCTTGCTTTCAGAATATGTGGGTTTGAATTTTTCATGCTTATTGATCCAACACAATGGCGAAAATCAGTGGCGCCACGATGGTTGCATCAGATTCGACAATATACTTTGGTGTATCTTGGCCAAGCTTGCCCCAAGTGATTTTTTCATTGGGAACTGCTCCTGAATACGAACCATAGGAGGTTGTAGAATCGGAGATTTGGCAGAAGTAGCCCCAAAGAGGCACATTGGTGCGCTGCAGATCCTGGTGCAACATCGGTACCACACAGATTGGGAAATCTCCTGCAATTCCCCCGCCAATTTGGAAAAATCCGACTGTACTTTCTTCGGAAGCATTTGCCGTATACCACTCAGCCAAAAACATCATGTACTCAATACCGGTACGGACGGTGTGCACTTTCTTCACGTCTCCGGAGATCACATGGCCGGCAAACATATTACCAAGGGTGGAATCTTCCCATCCAGGAACGATTATCGGCAAGTTTTTCTTGGCCGCCTCCAGCAACCAGCTGTTTTTGGGATCGATTTGGTAGGACTCTTCGAGCTTGCCGGACAAAAGGATTTTGTAGAAGAACTCGTGGGGGAAATAGGCTTCATTTGCCTTGTCGGCTTTCATCCACTCCTCCAATATTACGTTTTCAATACGGCGCATCGCCTCCATCTCTGGAATGCAGGTGTCGGTGACCCGGTTCATATGACGTTCCAAGAGCTCTTGCTCTTGGGCCGGGGTAAGCTCGCGGTAATTGGGAACTCGTTCGTAATAATCGTGGGCCACGAGATTAAACACATCTTCCTCCAAGTTGGCGCCAGTACAGGATATGATCTGCACTTTGTCCTGGCGGATCATTTCTGCAAGGGAAATGCCCAGTTCGGCGGTAGACATGGCCCCAGCGAGGGTTACCATCATCTTTCCTCCTTGGTCCAGGTGAGTCTTGTACCCTTCAGCGGCGTCAATCAAGGCGGCGGCATTGAAGTGTCGGTAGTTGTGTTTTAAAAATTCCGTGATTTTCATTTCGTTCGGGTTTTCGATAGTGCCGCAAAAATACCCAATTTTTACCCACAAAAAAACCCGGACTAAATCCGGGTTTCAGGTATCGACTGCAGGTCGACGTTACTTTTTTGCGGTAGAATCCGCAGCAGCTGGAGCAGCTCCGGCTGGATTTGCAGCATATTTCTTGTTCAAACCATCAACGACAGACGCAGTCACGTCGATGGCCTCCGTAGCATACCACATGGCACCACCGCGAGTGTAGCTAAGGATGATATCGATATTGTTTTCTTTGGCGTAGTCCTTAATATACGCCTGAACCTGTTCGTATACGTCATTCATCAGTTTCGCCTCGTCCGCAGACAATTCCTGCATCAGGTTGTTTCTGTAGGTCATGAGGTTTTGTTCCTTCTGCATCAGTTCATCCTGCTTGGCTCTGGCCTGGTTTGGCGTCATGTTTCCGCCAGTTTGCTGGAATGTGGCCACTTCCTGCTCAAATCCTCTTGCTCTGGACTGGAGATCAGAATCAAATCTCTTTCCCTTGGACGTGATCTCTTCGGACATCTTCTTGAAGTAATCATACTTATTGATCACAGAATCTGTATATACGAAAGCCACTTTCATATCCTCTGCAGCCATTCCTTCACCGGAAGAAGCTGCTTCGGTAGTCGTAGCGGTTTTTTGGTCGCATGAATAGAAAAGCACTGAGGCAAATGCAAGTACTCCTAAGAATTTTAATCCTTTTTTCACTTTTAATACGTTAAGGTTGACTGGCCGCAAATATATAGAAAGTATTGATTCTGCAAGAATTAGAGGGAAATCTGTCAGTTAAATTCAGTTAAGCCTCTAAAAATAAAGCTCTTGGGCAAGCCTGAAAACCTGGGCATGGCCCTCGACGATATCCCTTATCTGCCGTGAATAGCCTCCGCCCATGCAGCACATCACCGGAATCCCGTTGTTTTTTGCCAGGGCCAGCACGGTTTTGTCCCTTTCCTTCAATCCGCTTTGACTTAGACTCAGTCGCCCCAGCTTATCCGATGCCAAAACATCCACGCCGCTTTGATAGATCATAAAGTCAGGTTCAAACGCATCCACTACCATTGGCAAGCTCTGTCTCAGAATCATGAGGTATTCCAGGTCGACGGTTCCATCTGGCACGCCAATATCCAGATGGGACTTTTCCTTCCGATAGGGATAATTTTTCTCCCCGTGGATGCTGAGCGTAAAAACATCCCTTCTATTCCGAAAAATCTCTGCGGTCCCGTTCCCTTGATGCACATCCAAATCCACGATTAAGACCCGCTTTGCCAGCTGGTTTTCCAGCAGGTAGTTAGCTGTGATCGCGAGGTCATTGAGCAGACAAAAGCCCTCTCCCCTATCTGAAAAGGCATGGTGTGTCCCCCCTGCTATGTTCATTCCTATTCCATGGCTTAGTGCATGGACCGCAGCCTGCACCGATCCACTCATGATAGACTTCTCCCTTTCTACCAGCCCTTTGGAAAGCGGAAAACCTATCGCCCTTACCTCGGCCCTGCTTAGCTGGAGTGCCGAGAGCCTGGCAAAATAACCACAGGTGTGTGTATTGAGCATCCATTTTTCGTTGATCAACTCCGGGGAGAAGAAATTGGACGGCGACAAAGTCCCCTCATAAAGCAGCTGCTCCGGCAAGAGGCTGTACTTTTCCATCGGAAACCGGTGCCCCTCAGGCAAGGGATGTGCATAGGATTCTGACCAAGCAACTTTGAGCATAAAAAAAGCACCGGCAAATGCCAGTGCGGAATTTGGGATATTTTAAATGGTTGTGTCTAGGCAGTTTTTTTGGGAAAAAGAAATCTAGATTTCGTCCTCTTCGGTCTGGAAGGCGTAGAGCGTATCGTCCAGCACCAGCGTGTCGTCGTTGAATTCCGCCACAAACTTTGAGATCACTTTTTCCGTGATTTCGTCGACATTGAGCGCCGCATCCAATCCTACGCCATAGTCGTGATTGGTATCTATGTCCACAAACTCCTGGACTTTCACCGCTTCTTCTTCCTCCAACTCCATGATGATCTCGGTAATAAACCAGCCGATTTCCTCTTCTTCGCTGCTCAGCGGCTTCATGTTGCCATTTTCATCCTCTTCGTAGTTGATTCCCTTGAAGTTGGGAAACTTCTTGGCCGCCTCATGTTCGGCCAATTCATATACTTCGCTGGCATGATGAAGCCTCAACGTGTAAAGCGCCGCGTCGTAGATCGCCTCTTTGCCCTCAAACATTCCGACAAAATAAAAATTGACAAACTCATCCGAGTTTTCGTCGTCTGGGATAATCTTGAAGTTTTTTCCGGACTGCTTGAGTTCGGCCTTTAGAGTATCGACGTTTTGTGGATCAAAGCCTGGATTGGAAAAAGTCATATTGAAAATTTACTGGTTGGTTGAGAATGTTGACTTGGAGGATAACGAAACAGACCAAATCTCAGTTTACATTCAGATAAGAAATTAAACGAATAAAATGAAATCAGCAAAATTTGATGAGGAATTTGTCAAAGGCCTAATAAAACAAAAAGAGGGCGAAAAATTGGATTTCAAACAGAAAATAACTTCAAGGGAAAAAATCGCAAAAACATTGGCGGGTTTGGCCAATACTGAGGGTGGTATTATTCTGGTCGGCATTTCTGATGGAAGAAAAGTCGTCGGCATAGATCCGGAAGAAGAGCGCTACATGGTAGAGTCGGCCAATGAGGAATTTTGCTTCCCAAGAGTCTCCCTGACCGTTGAGGAAATCAAGTTTTATGATGAAAAAAACCCTGATAAATCCGAAGACATTGAAAGGTCAATCCTGGTGGTTGAGGTAAAAAGAAGCCAAGGGCCTAAGATTGTTTGCAGGGGAAAAAACGGGGACCACAAAACATACATACGGGTTGCGGACCAAACCCTAGCGGTCAGACCCCAGACTGATTCCAAAAACACCGTTGATTAGACTCAGCACGAGCGAAAAACCCAAGGCCCACCAGAAGCCGTCTACCGTGAATCCTGGAATAAAGTAAGCGGCGATCAGGATGACAGCGGCGTTGATGACCAATAGGAAAAGTCCCAAGGTGATGAGCGTAATGGGAAAAGTGAGCACAATCATAATCGGCTTTAGCGTAAAATTGATCAGGATGATCACCGCCGCCAAAATAAATCCCGTGGTCCAAGTGTCGATACTCACTCCCCTCATCAAGTAATCCGCGATCAGCACGGAAATGCCCCCTAGAACGATCTTGGTCAAGACGGAAGTGCCGGCGTTTTTTTCCCCCATAGTATTTCTAATTAAGATCCGACTCAAAAAGGGCCAAACCTGACATAAATCATCGACCAATTTGGCCGTATTCTTCTGCCAATTAAGAATCTAACCCGATCAAGCCTTATATTTGTAGCTTGAATATAAAAATTACCTGAGTGATTATAATCGTCTTCTTCCTGCTTCACTGGTATTTCTCCCTGTTTTGCCAGAGTTTCTTCCTTCACAGATACGCTGCCCACCAGATGTTCGTCATGAGCAAATTTTGGGAAAAGTTCTTCTATTTCTTCACCTGGATATGGCAGGGCAGTTCTTACCTATCGCCAAGGGCCTATGCGATTCTGCATCGCATGCACCACGCCTACTCCGACACACCCAAAGACCCACACAGTCCCCATCATACCGAAAACCTGTTCACGATGATGTGGAAGACGAAAAATATCTACAACGACTATTTCAGCTTCAAGCTCAAGCCCGAGGAGCGCTTCTCGAAGGATATCCCCAACTGGAACGCTTTTGACAAATTTGCCGACAATATGACGATCCGAGTGGGTTGGATTCTGATTTACGTTTTAATTTATGTCCTTTGCATTTCCGTATTTGAACTGCCGGGCACACACTGGTGGATGTACTTTTTGCTCCCTATCCACTTTCTGATGGGGCCTGTACACGGAGCAATTGTCAACTGGAGCGGCCACAAGTATGGCTATGCAAACTTTGACAACAACGACAAATCAAAAAACTCCCTGCTGCTCGATGTGCTGATGCTGGGCGAGCTTTTCCAAAACAATCACCACAAGCTGCCGAACCGACCCAACTTTGCGGTCAAATGGTATGAGTTTGATCCTACCTACCCAATTGTGAAGTTGCTTCACGCCACGGGGATAATACGACTGAGGACTGCCTAGTTCGTCTGACCAAGCTATCAGGACCGCTCACGAGCGGTCTTTTTTTTTAATAAATGAAATTTTTACAGATTTTTTTCCGCTCTTAGCATCATTTTAACTAGGAGAGACAGACTTTTAAACTTCCTTGGCACCTTATTGGCTAGTAGCGTTTCAAGATTTTTGCTGACTCCCTGGGTATACCTTTCTCTTTTATCAGAAAAACAGTCTGTAATTAAGGATACCGCGGAAAAAGTCTATATAGTTTACTGTCAGTATTTTAGTGAAAAACACCAACTAAATAGTATAAATATTATCTTAATTCTTTTGGATTTAAGGAACTAAACGAATAATTTTCTATTGATTTAAAACTTAACACCTTATGAAACCATTAACAAGAGCGGAAGAGGAGATTATGCAGATCCTTTGGGATATCGAGCGCGGATTCGTGAAAGATATCCTAACTCCAATGACAGAACCCAAGCCTGCATACAACACCGTTTCAACGATCGTAAGAATCCTTGAAAGAAAGGGATTTGTAAGCCACAAATCCTACGGTAAAAGCCACGAATATTTCCCGATTGTGTCCAAGGATGAATACAGGACATTTATCATCAAACGAATGCTTGAGGGATATTTCGACAGTTCATTTGCGAAAATGAGTCAGTTTTTCAAAAATGATGAATCGCTGAACACCAAACAGTATCAGTAAAAAATCATCATCGAAAAGAGTAAAGAAGCCCGGTCAAATTGACCGGGTTTTTCTTTTTTAGGCGATATGTACATGCGTTGGGGATTTATCCCTCATATCGTGGATGGGATCAACGGACCAGCTTTCTTCAGGAAAGACTGTCAGCCGCTTCGATACTCCCTTGCGAAGGCTTATATTTGCCCCCTGATAAAAAAGCCCCTTCCCAATGAATTCATTTATACAAGAGCTGAGATGGAGAGGAATGCTCCAGGACATGACACCGGAGATCGAAGAACACCTGAACAAAGGAATGGCCTCCGCCTACTTGGGTTTTGACCCTACTGCGGATTCTCTCCACATCGGCCACTTGGTGGGTGTAATGACATTGCTGCATTTTCAGCGTGCCGGCCACAAACCCTTTGCGTTAGTAGGAGGTGCAACCGGCATGATCGGCGATCCCTCTTTCAAGTCAGCCGAGCGTAATCTCCTCGATAAGTCCACGCTCGACCACAACGTTGCCTGCATCCAAAAACAGCTCTCCAAGTTTCTCGATTTTTCCGGTGCCACGACCAACAAGGCAGAGCTCGTCAACAATTTTGACTGGATTTCGCAATTCTCATTCTTGGAGTTTATCCGAGACGTAGGAAAGCACATCACCGTAAACTACATGATGTCCAAAGACAGTGTTAAACGTCGTTTGGAGGATGGAAATGGCTTGTCCTTTACCGAATTCAGTTACCAGCTGATCCAAGGTTATGACTTCTATCATCTTTGGAAAAACAACAACTGCTCGATCCAGCTCGGCGGCTCCGACCAATGGGGTAACATTGTCACAGGCACTGAGCTGATCCGACGAATGGGTGGTGGCAGTGCCTATGCCCTGACCGTTCCGCTGATCACCAAGGCAGACGGCACCAAGTTTGGCAAGACGGAAGGCGGCTCCGTATGGCTTGATCCAGAGAAGACCTCGCCGTATGCCTTCTACCAGTTTTGGCTAAATGTGTCCGATGAGGATGCCAGCAAATACATTCGGATTTTCACCGTGCTTGACCAGCAAACGATAGAAGACCTCGAATCCGACCACGCTGCCGCGCCTCATTTGAGACTTCTGCAAAAAGAAATCGCCAAACAGGTCACGGTGATGGTGCACAGCCAGGAAGATTACGAAATGGCCCTCAAGGCCTCGGAGATTCTTTTTGGCAAATCCTCGACAGAAGATCTAGCTTCCTTAGACGAAAGGACCTTCTTGGCAGTATTTGAAGGCGTGCCGCAGGTGCAGCTCAGCAAAGAAGAGTTTGCAGGCATGGAATCAGTGTTGGACCTCTTCGGGGAAAAAACGCAAGCTCAAATATTTCCATCCAAGGGCGAGGCTAGAAAGATGATCCAAGGAGGAGGTGTGAGCATCAACAAGGAAAAACTCGGAGACCCCAATGCCAATCCGAATTTCACGCTCCTGCAGGAGAAGTATCTCCTTATTCAAAAAGGGAAGAAAAATTATTATATACTGGAAGTCAAATAAACTCCTGACATCCAGATAAAAAAGGCCTCGATTTCAAAATTGGGGCCTTTTTTGTGCCCTTTGGCCAAAAAACAAGGAGAGCGTTTGACCCTGATTTAATATCTTTGGGAGAGACTTTTAACCCATGGACAAATCAGTATGGCAGGAGAAAAAAACAAGGAAAAACTAATTCTGGATTCCGCTGTGGCGCTGTTCACCAGCAAGGGCTATCAGGCGACCCGAATGGAGGATGTGGCCAAAAAAGCGGGTATCAGCAAGGGCCTCACCTATTTTTACTACAAGAACAAAGAGGATCTGTTCATGGCATTGAGCAAGAAGGCCTTCGACCAGTTTAAGGAAGAATTCAGGGAAGTACTCCGCTCAAAGGGAAAAAACGGCATGGAGATGCTTTGTGATCTTTTGGCGAAGCTTGTCAATTTTGCCAAGGAACAGCCCGTCTACTACCAAGCGGTGCTGAACTTTCTCGAGGTGTTGAAAAAATACAACCAACCAGCGCTGAGAAAGGAAATAGACCCGTTAATTCTGGACTCCGTCCATTTTCATAAACTGTTGGAGATCCATCACGAACCAATCAAGCTGGGAATACAGATGGTTTCCCAAGGGATCAAAGACGGAAGTATAAGACCCGAGCTTCAGCCAGAAATTACTTTTTACACCGTGTGGGCGATGATCATCGGGTTTGAAAAAATAAGCGGACCGGTCGGATATGAGAGCAAAGAGGCGAAGATCAGCGCCGAAGCTTGGCAACCCGGCTTCACCAAGCTGATGCAGGATATGCTCAGAGGCACTATTCAGGCAAGCAGACCGGCAATCGTCCAGACCAGTCTTTTCTAATCCTAATGAAGAAAATTTTACTGCCCCTAGCTTCGATTTGCCTAGCACTGTCTTGTACGCCAAAAACGGAAGTTGGACTGCTTATCAAAAACGCAACGGTCATCGACCTCAAGTCCGGAGCTCTCCTACCCTCCCGGGTAGTACTGATTGAAGGCGACTCGATCTATCTGACGGGAGGCGACAGCCTGCTTGGAGAGTTCAAGGGAAGAATCGAGATCGATGCCGAATCCAGGTTTCTACTGCCTGGTCTTTGGGATAACCACGTGCATTTTGGCGGCGCGGAATACGTGGATGAAAACGAACAACTTTTGCCGCTCTACCTTGCCTATGGCGTGACCGCTGTCCGCGATGCTGCCGGAGATATCCCCATTGAGGTACTGGAATGGAAATCCGAGATCAATTCCGGAGTACGTTTGGGCCCCAGGATCTTCACCTCCGGTCCAAAGATCGAAGGCATCAATTCAGTCTGGCCTGGAGATCTGGAGATAGGCACCGAGGAGGAATTGGACCGGGCCCTGGATTCACTGGAGAAACTTGACGTGGACTTTGTGAAAATCACGGACAATACGCTTTCAGCCGAGTTATTCCTTTCCGCAACCAAGAAAGCTCGTGCCCGTGGATGGTCAGTTTCCGGACACGTCCACCCGGGAATAACCTTGGATGAAATTTCCAAAGCGGGCTTGACTACAATCGAGCACCAAGGCTACCTGCTACGCGCGGCTACTGCAGAAGAGAATCGAATTCGAGATGGAAGGTTTACGAACACACTTTCGGCAAGTGAAGCCAACAAGCTACAATTCAGCACGATAAATGACTCCGTTGCCTCCTTAAACTTCAAAAAGTTTGCGGAACAGGGCACTGGAATCGTCCCCACACTATTGATCAGCTACAACATCGCCTACCTGGATTCCCTGGATTTTTCGAAAGACACCATCATCGACTACCTAGGACCAAAACTGAAGGAAAGCTACCAATGGAGGATAGAGCGCTACGCCCAGGAGGATTCTGCGAGCCGACGTACCCGAAAAATGCAATTTGAGGCCTCTGCCAGATTGCTTCCCCTAGCCTTGAAATCCGGAATGAAAATCATGGCGGGAACCGATGCAGGATATCTGAACACCTTTGACTTTCCCGGGCTGGCAATCCACCGGGAGCTGGCCTTGATGGTAAAATACGGCCTGAGTCCCTTGCAGGCACTTCAAGCATCAATCATTAACGGCCCTGCATACTTTGGCTTGGAAAATGAGTATGGCGCTATCGAACCGGGCAAACGGGCTAGTCTTTTGCTGCTAAACCAAAACCCCTTGGAAAACATCACCAACACCCTGTCCATTGAGGCAATCGTCGTAGATGGAAAATACCTTTCGCGTGGTGACCTTGACCAAATGCTTGCCGAAATCAAAGCCTGGGTGAAGGAAAAGGAGGCCATCTGATGTGCCCGAGTGCAAACCTTACAACTAAGAAAGGCTAGCCACATTGGACTAGCCTTTCCCTTTTTATTTCTTCCTGCCCCGCCATAGGATTCAATCTACTGCGAGATTGCCCAAGAGGCTAGATCACCTGCTCTTCCAGAGATCTTTCAGCTGCTTTCCATTGACTATCAGGACAAATCTTGCGGGATTTGGGATCAGGACGATTCGTACATCCATTTTGTCAAACTGGTCCGATTCGATGGGAACTCCCACTTTTCCACTCACCTCGTAGGTAACTACTCCGTTAGCGTCGGCGAGCATTTCCCGGTATGCGTTTGCCAAGTAAGCCGATGGTAGCAATACATCCGTATCAGACTTAAGTTTTGAATAGATCTTTTCAAGCTGGGGCTCAAGAATCCCCTCATATTCCTCGTTAAAATCGTCTTCCAAATCGTGCAGCTCCTCTTCCAGATCGTCATAGCTTGCATCGCTATAGTCCATTGCTGCGAGTTGGTTTCTTTTTTTTACGATTTCGGTGAGTTGCTGATCCAGCTGTTCCCAATTCATTGACTAGTTGATTTGTTGAAAGTGCAAAGATGACCAATACTTCTTTTTTCACCGAAAAATATCATGGAAATTAACCCACCAGAAGGATTTTTCCATTCCGGCCGGGTTTCTCGTAGGCCTCCAAGGCTAGGGCAAAGTCTTCCAATCTGTATTTTCCGTCGATTGCGATCTTGGAATCCTGCTTCGTCAAAAAATCAAATACTTCGCTGAAGGCAGCTTTTTTCTCCTCCCCATTGAGCTGCGCCATCCAAGTCGACAACCAAAACCCTTCGATGGTGAGATTCTTGAATATGAGCTGTCCGCTGTTTATCGGCATGTTTTCCAAAGCCAGGCCACCAAAGACCATCATCTTGCCGCTTGGCCTGAGACAGGCGAGCGCATTGGCGCCGAGTAGCCCGCCGACCGCATCAAAAACAGTGTGTACTCCTCCACCGACCTTTTCACCTATGACTTTCTGCAGCTTTTCTGTTTCCGTGTTAATGACCAAATCTGCCCCCAAGCTTTCTAGCAGTCCTTTTTGTGAATCATGTCGAACTGTTGCGACAAACTTGATTCCCTTGGCTTTGGCCATCTGCAGTGTAAATTTCCCGAAAGCCGAAGCCCCGGGGGTCACCAGCAGCCATTCACCGGATTTCAGTCCCGCTCTATCGAGCATCGCATACGCAGTCATCGGATTCACAAAGGCCTGACAAGCCACCTCATCCGGCATTTCGTTGGGTACGGGAATGACGGCAGAAGCCGGCAGGCAAAGATATTCCTTCCAAGTGCCCAGCGCCGTGAACATAACGCGTGTGCCAGGCTTTACTGCCCCGTCACGATCGCCTTTTTCGACAACGCCGCACGCCTCAAAGCCAGCACTACTGGGAAGATTTGGAGTAATTCCATACATCCCCCGCACAAACATGATATCGGCAGGATTGATGTTTCGGGCGCTTACTCGGATCAGCACTTCACTTTCCCTGGGATCGGGAGTAGGAACTTCACGGAGCTGAATGACGTCCTTTGGGAGGCCAGTCTGTTCAAAAATGAGTGCTTTCATGCCGCTTTAGAAATTAGGTTAGAAAAAAACAACCCGATAGCGAGACCGACTGTTTGGTGAAGAGGACGAAAAATCAAACAAAAACCAACCTGTACTTCGCTTACGCTATCGCCAGATAAAAGGTGCGAATACTCAATAGGATAATCAACACGCCTACGCCAACCATCAGATGCTTTGGCTTGATGAGTTTACAAATGTAGGCTGCGAAGGGAGCCGCTACCACACCGCCGAGGATCAGCCCCAACACCGGTGCAAGGCTCAGTTCTTTGACGAAAAACAAAAAAGTGGAAGCACTGGCAAGGGAGACAAAAAACTCGACAAAATTTCCTGTACCGATCGCATACCTTGCGATCTTCCCTTTACTGACCAGCGTGCTGTTTACGATTGGACCCCAGCCGCCTCCGCCGACTGCGTCCGCAAAGCCCCCACTTGTCGCCAATACAGGCAGGCTTCTGCTGTCCCGGTTAAATTTCGAAGCGTGCTTTTTCTTCACTTTTCTCAAGATCACGATTCCCATCACAAACAGGTAAAGTGCAATTACCGGCTTGACCATCTCCCCGTTTACATTGGACAGCAAAAATGCGCCGAGAATCGATCCCAGCACGCCGGGAATCAAAAGCCTTTTGGCGAGCTTCCAATCCACATTACCCATCTTCCAATGGGAAATCCCCGAAGCCAAACTTGTAAACACCTGCGCGAAATGTACCCAAGCTGAAGCCGAGGCCGGAGGTATCCCTATTCCCAAAAGGATGGAATTGCAGCTCACTCCATAGGCCATACCCAAAGCGCCGTCAATACTCTGGGCTACAAAACCCACTAACAAGAACCAGAGAAACATTTCCATGTCCAACTCCCAGCTCTTGATCGACTCTGTAAGGGTCTGCGTGACAAGAAGAGCGAAGATCACGGCTGCAAAGGCAAAAAACATCGACCAGAAGGGTTCGGTCCGCAGGCGAAGGATCAGTTTTTCCATAAAGATTCTCAAGGTTTGCCGAGTAGGTTTTGCAAACTTAAGAACAAAAATTATTTATCCTATCATTTTAATAGGATTTATAGGTTTAATTAAAAATAGCTTGGCCGAAGCTAGCTTTGAGCATCGATATGGACCCCGGCCCATGGCAAAATATCAGCGGATTAAGTCTTTCAGGATAGCTCAAAGTATTTCCGGCAAGCCCTGTAGTCGCTCCAAGGCTTCGAACAGTTCAGCCTCCTCTTTAGCAAAACAAAAACGGATAAACTTGTCGTCTCGCCGGTCGGAGTGGAATACAGATACGGGGATACAGGCAACTTTGAGCTTTCGTGTCATTCTTTCCGCAAGGTCCCGATCGCCGATTTGGGATAGGTGTCCATAGGATGCAAGCTGGAAGAAGCTTCCCCTGGCCGGGGTAAAAATCAAACCCGTCCGGGTCAAACCTCCCGCAAACAAATCTCGCTTGCTTTGGTAAAAGGCAGGAATGGACAGGTAGCGATTGGGTTCTTCCAGATACTCGGCAAGCGCATATTGAATGGGAGTCACCGTGGTAAAAGTCAGGAATTGGTGAATCTTTCTGAATTCCACGGTCATATCCAAAGGAGCGATACAATACCCTATCTTCCAACCCGTGACATGGAATGTCTTTCCGAAAGAGCCGCAGACAAAGGTCTTATTTCTCAATTCGGGATGCGAACCCAGAGAAATGTGTTTTCGGCCGTCAAAGGTGATGTGTTCATACACCTCATCGCTTACCAGATAGATATCCCTATCCCTAACCAAGGTCGCCAAGCTGTCAATATCTTCCTCCGTCCAGACATAGCCACTGGGATTATGGGGTGAATTGACCATGATCAGGCGGGTTTTAGGACTGAGAGCCTTTTCTACCCTTTCCCAATCTACCGAAAAGTCTTCGGCATTGAGCGGGACGTATACCGGTACACCTCCATTGAGTGTGACCGCGGGCTCATAGCTGTCGTAGGCGGGCTCCAACAAAACCACCTCATCGCCTGGCCGCACAACGGCGGTAACTGCCGAGAAAAGAGCCTCAGTGGCTCCAGAAACAATCGTAACCTCAGTCTCTGGATCCGGGAAATAAGCCTGGGTCAGCTCGGTCTTCTCCGCAAGTCTTCGACGCAGCTGGGGAATACCCGACATAGGCGGGTACTGGTTGTAGCCATCCCGGGTGTACTTTCCCACCAATTCCAAAAGCACAGGATCGGCTCCAAATCCTGGAAATCCCTGGGATAGATTGATGGCCCCCTCTTCTGAGGCCATACGTGACATCACGGTGAAGATCGTAGTCCCTACATGAGGAAGTTTGGAGCCTATTGCCATGGCTAGTCTGGGTCATAAAACAACATTCAAGAAAACACTTTTTTCGAAAAGAAAAGACATGAAAAAAGCCGCAATAATTTGCGGCTCTCTAAAGGGGCAGTCTATTTCCAGCTGGTTAGTTCACGTTTTCTCCGGCATTTTTGGCAAGGGCCTTACCCTTTTCCAAACCTTCCATGCCCACGGCTTTCAGTTTTTTGCCGATGTCTTCGCTAGCTTTCTGTAGTTCTCCAAGCAGCTTTACAAGCTTCTCTTTTTGCGGCCCGAGCTTTTCCCTGTTCTGATAGAGGAAGTATCCGGCAACGACTCCAGAAGCCAAACCTGCCAACCAGTAGGTCATCGTTTGTTTCGAGGTATTCATGGTATTAGTGTTTAGTGGTTAAACAATAAATTTAAATGTGGTGAACCGGTTTTTCGATTCTGATGAGGAGTCGGAAAAAGCGGAGAATTGAACTTCACCCTGTTTCTTGTCCACGGATCAAAAGATTTTAGGTTTTAGAATTTTCAATAAATCTTCCGCCTAAAACACATGACCCGAAAATTCACCAAAGACCGAAAAAAACCGATTCAATAACTTTTACCCAATCGCCATGCCTACCGCGCAAAAATATCAAAAAAGGCCCAACATGTCCAATTTTGGGCATTCCCGTCCGAAATACAGGATAACCTTGCCGAGACTTCTTTGGCCAACAATGGGGAATCTTTCCACATTAAAAAGGCCCCTTTCCAAAACAAAACTTAAAATGCGCTGCCTGAGAGATCTGTCTACCAGGGCATTTCTCTGTTTTTTTTTGAAAAGCCGACCAACTGCACTTAAGCGCTGGTGCTTGGTCTTGATTGAAAATAGCAGCTTCTCTATCTTGATCGGATGAATCAGCTCGAATTCCCGGGTAGACTAGAGAGGTTTGACTTCAACCACTGGAGCTATCACATTCCTGTATCCGACGAGAATGCTTCCCAGATGATGGACGAAAAACACCGGCGTGTGCTTGTCTGGATCAAAAACTCAGGACCTTATCACATGGCCTTGATGAAGTCAAAAGACTATTGGTATCTTTTGGTCAACCAAGAATTGAGGACAAAGCTCAATCTCGACCATGAAAAATCCTTTGCTGTTCGGATTGAGCGGGACCACAGCGAATTTGGCCATGAGGTGCCCGAAGAGCTCGCAGTACTCCTCGATCAGGACGAAGAAGGCAATGGTTTCTTTCGAAAGCTGACTCCCGGCAAACAACGTAGCCTTATCTACATCGTGACTACGGTCAAAAACCCGGATTCCAGGATGAGAAAATCACTGGCAATCCTACACCACCTCAAGTTGGCCAAAGGAAAGTTGGACTTCAAACATTTGAACATCTGGATTAAACACTACAACAATCTATAGCCATTACATATTGTATGTCTGATTTTTATGAAATAACATCTCATGCATAACTTTCCATGTATTTAACTTTCTAGAGGATAAAATTTTCGATGAATTTTGACGCCAATGCGTAAGGAGACGGGAGAAAAGACTTGATATTAAATGAAAAACTACCAGATTTGAAGTCCCTTTGGGTAGCAAAAATCCTTCGACAGACGTTACCTTTTCAAACCAAAACAACCATGCAAAAAATACATACCCTCCTTCTTTTGACTCTTTTGTTTTTGGCTGCCGCATGCTCGAATTCGGAAGAAGGAGATCCCTTGGACGTCTATCGCGAAATCGCCTACAATGCCCTTTCCAGTGCTGAAAAAGCAACCGTCATCAGCGATTGGAGACAGGCCGAGGTGGAAGCATGGATTGATGGATATTATTTGGTGGTCTTCCAAAGTACCGATGCGTCTTTGGGGGATATCCGGGTGGTAGTCGATCCGCTAGCTGGCACAGTGGTGGAAATACTACCACGCCAATAAATGAACAGAGGACCGAAATTCGGTCCTCTTTTATTTGGTTAGGTTTTTTGAAGCTTCAACTTTTCTTTTCTTGCCGCCTTGTTCTGCTTTTTCTTTGGCCGGTTAGCTCCAAACGTCCCTCGGTGAACCTTGCCTTTTTTGGACTTGATGTCTCCTTTTCCCATTATATTTCAGATTTAAGTGAACAATGCCCCAAAATAAAAAACGCCTAAAATCAGGTCAACCCCAGAAGGGGAAAATTGGCCCCAGTCGACTATTTTTAACAATACGTAACAAATCTATCGCACACGGAGCACTTTTTCAGGATGAGTCAAAGAAGCCGCTATAAAATCAATTGTGATCTGGGCGAAGGAATTCCGGATGAAGCGCTAATCATCCCAATGATTGATCTAGGCAGCGTGGCCTGCGGTGGGCACTTCGGCGATCGAAGTTCTATCCAAACTACCTTGGACCTGATCCAGACCCATGGGAAGAGTGCGGGAGCTCATCCCTCCTATCCTGACCGGGCAAATTTCGGAAGGAAATCCCTGGACATCTCCCCAAAGGATTTGGTGGCGAGCCTATCGGACCAGATTGGATTGTTTAGCGACATGGCTCAAGCCGCAAATCTATCCGTCGACCACATCAAGTTTCACGGAGCCTTGTACAATGATGCGGCGGAAAATGCCGACTTGGCGGAATTGCTGCTGGAATTCTTGGAAAGGAATTACGCCAATGTCCCCCTGCTTGTCCCTCCTTTTTCCCAACTGGAAAAGGCTGCGCTTGCAAAAAATCACCCGATCAGACTTGAGATCTTTGGTGATAGGGCATACCAAGATGACTACAGGCTACTCAGCCGAAAAGCTGAGAATTCGCTTTTAACGCATTTAGAGCAAGTAGTATCGCACTTGGATGCTGTGTTTTCAAATGGGCTACTAAGAACCGTATCGGGCCAGACACTCCCAATTCACGCCGATTCGATATGTTTCCACGGGGACAATCCCGGAATTTTGGGTTTCTTACCACAGGTTCGACAACGATACTGGACATGAAGCCAAGCTATACCCTTATTAGTCCATACCTCGGGGAGTTGCAGTGGGATAAAGTCCCCACAGATGCACTCTTAGCTGAGCAATTGGCATGGATGGATCTACTGAATGTCGAATTTGCCGAGCAATTTTTGGAGATCAGACAGGGATTTACAGCTTTAAGTATATACTGGAAAAGCACTGAAAATCAGATACAATTCCAAAATAACATTCACCGGTTACAGGTAAAAAAACACGAGCTTCCCTCAAGCGTTTGGATGCTGCCCGTCTGCTACGATCCGGCGTTTGGTCGAGATCTGGGCTCTTTGGCGCTCATTCACCGTATGACCGCCAACCAGCTGATCGAGCTTCATTCTTCGGCCACTTATCGACTGCATTTCTTCGGTTTTCTCCCCGGCTTCATGTACCTCAATGGTCTATCCGAACGACTTCATACTCCGCGCAAAGCAATACCTGACCGAAAGGTCGAGGAAGGGTCGGTCGCCATCGGCGGTTCCCAGACCGGAATCTATCCCACAGAAAGTCCAGGGGGCTGGCACCTGATTGGAAGATGTCCGCTGCCCCTATTCGATCCAATGAAGAGCCCACCTGTATGGGCAAAGCCCGGTGACCTAGTCAGATTTGAGCCAATTGGAATGGAGGAAATGGAAAGATTATTGCAAAACCCCATTCCTCCCAAAGTCCTATGAATGGCCAATCCGCAAAGGCAATCTTGCTCAAAACCGGACCTGGAAGCTCCATTCAAGACATGGGAAGGATGGGATTCGCACAATTTGGAGTCCCCAGTTCTGGAGCAATGGACCAAAGGTCGTTTCGCTGGGTTAATCACCTGCTACAAAATGACGAAAACGATGCCGTTTTGGAGATCTCCCAACCCGGATTTGCCATCCGTTTCAATTCCCCGACCCAAATTGCCCTTGCCGGGGCAATAGCCCACATGAAATTAAAAGGCCGAGAAATCCAAAAGACCGGTATAATCTCAATCCGATCGGGAGACATCTTGGAAATCGGCACTTTTCACCTTGGGGCAAGAATCTATCTCGGCATCAGCAGGGGATTTCAATCGCAGTCAGTACTTGGATCCAAAAGTTTTTACAAAGGTCTGACTGAGATCTCTCAACTATCTACTGGTGCAGAATTGAGCTACATTCCCAATCCGACTCCGGTGACTGGACACAATGCGGCAGCAAGATGGTCGCCTGATTGGTATGCCAAGGAGATTTTGACGGCCTATCCTGGCCCCGATTTTTGTCTGCTTGACCTGCATACCCGGGAAAAAATCGTAAGCGAGTCGTTTACGGTCTCCAACTTCGGCAATCGGATGGGGATTCAGCTTTCGGAATTGGTTCCAAACCAAGCCCCGGAGCTTGCAACAAACCCCATTTTCCCGGGGATGGTCCAACTGACTTCCGGAGGAAAGCTACTTGTACTACTCAGGGATGCCCAGGTGACTGGCGGCTACCCGAGGATTTTGCTTCTTGACGAGGAGAGCCAATGGATTATATCCCAAAAAAAACCCGGCGAGCAGATTCGATTCCGGCTTCCGAGCACCTCCGATAAGGCAATCTGAATCAGATTGAAGGCTAGGAAACAAAAATTATTCGGCTGTTTCTTCAAAAAACCTTCAATGCGGTTTGAGCAAAGGACGATCTCCTGCTATCTTTCAAAAACAACTTTTATAATCCGAACAACCATGGATGCAGGCCTAGAAGAAAAGATTCAGTCCCAGGGAATGACCCCTGGGACTGTCGCCCAACAAATTGAGAACTTTAAGAATGGCTTTCCATTTCTGAAAATTACCGCTCCAGCCACACCGGGAGATGGCATTCGGGTACTTTCCGAAGACGAATTGGCCCATTTCACCCAAACTTATCCCAAGAGAGCCGCCCAGCTTGATGTGGTAAAATTTGTACCGGCATCGGGAGCTGCCTCGCGGATGTTCAAGGATCTCTTCAGCTTTTTGGATGGCGATGGCGATCACTCAAAAAGTGCTTTCACCCAAAAATTCATCGCCAACATCGACAAGTTTGCGTTTTACTCAGACCTTGACGCAGCTTTGAAAGCACAAGGAAGCAGTATTCAAGCAAGCTTAGATGAGGGGGATTCCAAAAAAATCGTCTCAGCGCTTTTGGGCGAAGATGGATTGGGCTACGGCAACTTGCCGAAAGGCTTGCTCAGATTCCACAGGTACGACACCGAAAACCGGACCCCAGCGCAGGAACATTTGGTGGAAGGACTGCAATACGCGGTAGGCAAAAACAACAAGGTGAGGATACATTTCACGGTGTCTCCCGAGCACGAGGAAAAGTTCAAGGCGGAAATCGCTTCAGTATTGCCCGTGCTAAAAGCGGGTAGTGGGGTTGATTTTGAAGTCACCTATTCCCAACAGAAAAAATCCACCGATACCATTGCGGTGAATATGGACAACACGCCATTCGAGGAAGAGGACGGCAGTCTGCTCTTCAGACCGGCTGGACACGGCGCGCTCTTGGACAATCTCAACGACATCGAAGCGGACCTGATCTTCATCAAAAACATCGACAATGTGGTGCCCGACCGAATCAAGGGGACTACAAAAGATTATAAAATGGCCATTGCCGGGCTCCTCTTGGAAGTGCAGGAAAAGGTATTTCAGGCCCTGAGGGGGATGGAAAGCGAATATAGAGACGCGTATGCGGAAATGGCCGAAAGAGTTTTTACGGGTGATTTGGGAGGGAAACTCCCCGCCGACTTTCAGACTTATTCATCCAACGAAAAGGCCAATTTCCTGAAAGCCAAACTCAACCGCCCTATTCGGGTTTGCGGAATGGTGAAAAACACCGGAGAACCAGGAGGCGGGCCTTTTTGGATACAGGAAGCTGATGGATCCCAATCCCTGCAAATTTTGGAAACAGCCCAAATCGACCTTGGTGACCCTGAGTCAAAAAAGCACTTTCAAGGCTCCACGCACTTCAACCCGGTGGACTTGGTATGCGGTACCAAGGACTATACGGGGAACTCCTTTGACCTGATGAAGTACCGGGATATGCAGACGGGTTTCATCACAGAAAAGTCCAAGAGCGGGCGTGATCTCAAAGCCCTTGAGCTGCCGGGCCTGTGGAACGGTGCGATGGCGGGCTGGAACACCTTGTTTGTAGAGGTGCCATTGATCACTTTCAATCCCGTGAAAACCGTCAACGATCTATTGCGAGACGAGCATCAATAGCGATTTTAGTCGCTAGACAGAAGAGCCAAGTATGGAGATGTGAACGTTCTCCATGCTTGGCTCTTTTCAATTTACTTGGATCCAGCCCTTCGTCTCTCAAAACATTCCCTTCGCAAGCTGTTCTTTCAAATAGGCCTTCAGTTCCTCGCCTTCTTCCACTTTGATCTCTCCCGGCAATCCGAGAATAAATCTTGCCAAGCCGGGAAGCTGGGGAATTTCCCCCTGGAAATAATATTGGTTGCGGTTTTTGATAAACATGAAGGGCAAAGCATTTGGGTGTTCTTCCAGCATCAATTGATAAGCTCGCTTGCTGAGTTTCAGCTTTACGGAGAATCTGTTTTTCCCCGTAAATCCAAAGATAGCTTCACCTGGAAGTTCGTGTTTGGTTTCATGTTTCCAAGCTTCCATAGCAGGGACTACCTCTCCTATCCGCTCCACTTTGAAGACTTTCATGCTTTTGCTCTCGAGTTCAAAAGCATGGATGTTTTCGTAGTCACTTGAGAATCCCACCGGCTCGACTAATCGATCCGACACCGTCTCGCTGCTGAGCGAGTAGTAGTCCTTCAGCCAGATTTGCTTTTTTTCTGAAATCCCCTGCCCGATCTGATCCACCAGCCTTCCCAAATGCGCCTTAAACAACTGCTCAGTACCCTGCTTGACCTCTGATCGAAGCTGGAGTTTCTGGAGTACGGCATCTCTCAAAAGGTTGGCTTTGCCTTGGCTTTCGATCAGGGACTTTAGCCAGTTGCTCTCCTCCGGAGAAAAGGTACTGTAGGACAAAGTGCTATCCTGTCCCGGGCGCTGCTTGATCTTGTATTTGCTAAACTCCTTGACCACTTCAAAACCCAAAGCCTCCAGCAGTTTGAAATAGCGATAGATGGTACGCTCGTCCGTCTCCAGCAATTCCGCAAGACGGTGCACGGGCTTCCCGATATTGCCCTGCAGGAGGTTGATCAATTTGAAGACGCGAAGGATTTTTTGCTGTTCGATTTGTCCTGACTTGCTCATGGCGATGTGACGATTCCCGTCCAAAAATAGGGATAAGATTCTCTCACCACCCACCCGATGACGCATATTGTCAGAAAACATGCGCTTGCCATGGCGCAGAATCATCTATTTTTACATCATGCCCATGATCGAATTAGCCCAATGCCAATCCAGAAAAACCCCATTTCTCATTGGCCTGTTGTTCCTTTCTTGCTATTGGCTTTTCTCCTTCGACGGCATCACCTTTTCTGACGATGTGTATTACCTGCTTGCTGGGAAAAAGTTTTGGGAAGGCTCAATGGAGACAGGCTCCTACCACTTTTCCAGCCGATGGGGAGCCTATGTGCCCAGTGGATTGATGGGGGCGCTTTTGGGTTTTGAACCGCATAGGATTTCACTCGTTTCCCTCTTGAGCTATCTCGGGACTTTGGCGATGTTGCTGAAGGTTTTGCCCCAAAAAGCCAATCCCTGGATATTGGTTACCTGGTCCTGCACGCAGGTTTATTTTATCCATTTTTTGACCAAGGTTTATCCTGATTCCCTGCTTGTTTTCTGGTCAAGCCTAGTCATCTTTTCCGCGGTATATCGGCACAAGAGCCCCCGCCTATCCGCCTTGGGGGTAATGGTGGGATTGTTCTTTGGCTTTCTCACCAAGGAGACCATTGTCTTTCTGGCGCCACTCCCCATCCTGCTTTTTCTCTGGGATTGGAAAAAGCGGAAAACCGCGCGTCGCTTCTACATATTCCTGCTTCAAATCGGTTTCCTCTTCGGAACAGCCTATCTGACTTACTTTTGGGCGAAGTTTGGCGACCCGCTCTACCGCTTTCATTCCATACAGGGCGGGCACTATGTCTCCGAATACACCTACGCAGACAAGACTGTTTGGGTGATGCTCAAGCGTCTGACCATCTCTCCCATCATCACTTTTGTAGAGCGTTCCTATTGGCTTTGGCTAGTTTTTGCCCTTCCTGCCTTCGCCAAACTTCGCAAAAATCCCAGTTCTCCCAGCCTAGAATTTGGCTTGGCCGCACTGGGTCTAGTGACCTGCTTTTGGCTGATGAGCACCAATTCCCAGTTTTACAATCCCCTCTACCTCAATCCACGGCATTTGATCGTACTGGTGCCAATCTTATCACTTTTGATAAGTGAGGGATGGGGGGAATGGGAGGAAAATTCCCGCGTTAGAAAAACGATGGTTGCCCTCATTACTTTAGGAGTGCTGATCAGTTTGTTCCAGCAGGATTGGAAGATGGCTGGATTTCAAGCTTTGTTTATCCCAGTTGTAGAATGGAAAAAACTAAAGATGAAAGAATGGGCTGTTGCCATAATACTACTTGTCCCGGCCTTGTTTTCGGTTTATTACCAGCATCAGCTCAAGGGCTATTCCGAGTTTTTGGAAGCGCTAAAAAGCGAAGCTGAAAATCCAGATGACCAAAGTCCTATCCTCACCAACAACTTTGTCCATTTCAGCCGGGAGGTACTCTTGCCAATTGATTACAAGGCGCAGAATCTCCTGCTTCCGATCGAGAAGTTGGACTCCTTGAAGCCCCATCTACCTGGCCGCTTCCGAGTGTTGCTCTATGATTATTATCTGCACGCCTATCCCAAAGAGCAGGAGGACGTGGATAGACTGGAACTTTTCCTCAAAGAAAATTGCAAAATGCAGGAAGAATCGCAACAGCAAAGGGTTTGGATTCGGTCTTTTCGGATGAAGTAAGTTGGGTGCCCCAAAGCTTCACCAGTCCTTGCCCAAGAAAAAGAGGCGATTCACATTGAATCCCAAGCGGAACTCCTCTCCAGGAACGCCATTGGAGCCCGCCAAGAGATAGGGTTCATTGAGTGAAGAAGAAGTCACAAAATACATCTGAAACACGTGCTGTCCAGCTTTGATGTCCCAGCCTATCCCAAAGTTGTTTTTGGTATCCGAGTTGAGATTGGGAATCCACTGAAGGGTCAGGGAGGAGCTTTCTGTTACCTGCCAAGCACCGCTCATGCCAAGGGCAAGGTAGAAGTTTTGTGTGCCTTCTATCTGATAGATCTCAAGCGGATTGGTGAAATAAGAAAACATGGGGGTAAGTGCGAGACTGATCTTCTCACCAAACTTCCTAGCGATCATCACCTGTCCGGAATACACCATTCGATCCGAAAACTCCGGTTGCTCCTCAGTAGGCAAATAGGAATAGTCGCCCGAGATCACGCCCGCACCACCGGCGAAGCTAAGGGAAAGCGGAATGCTTTCATCTGATTTTTGTTGGAGCAAATGATAACGGCCAAAGAGTTGATAGACCTTATCCTGGCTTGTCCGTGTGAGTCCAATGGAGACGCGATCACCCAAACCATATTCGAAACCGATAAGGATGTTGGCACCGTTGTCGAGGCCGAAGAGGTTTTCTATTCCTCCATCCAAGGTGCCGAAGGTATGCATGAGCGCAAAATGCATGGTCTTTTTGAGGAGGGGCTCTACAGTCAGCAGATTGATATGGCGGGGCGCATGGAAAATCGTTACCGTCTCAGCCGAGGTTGCCTCCTTTTCGACTTCCTCCTGCGCCCGAGACTTGCCGGCGCAAAAGCAGAGCAAAAGTCCGAAGCAGATCAAAATCTTAGGCTTCATCGGACTATGGTAAGAGTATTGCCGGAGACGCTCGCGCTGTATTGGTCAAGATTCTGGGTTGCCGGACCGCTCAGGACCGCACCGGAGGAATTGAATACCGAGCCATGGCAGTTGCAGGTATATCGACCACTAGAGAAAGTCCAGCTGTCGCTGCATCCCTGATGGGTGCACACCGAAGTGAGGGCGGTATAGCTTCCGCCTACATTAGCGACCAAGACCTTTGCATTGACGATCAGTAACCAGCCCCCTGAGGCAGCCAGACCTGTTTGAATCGTCAAATCTATGGTCACAGTATTTCCGGAAATGGTGATTCCCGTACCTGCACCAGCGTTTCCGGTATTGCCACTGGGAGTTTTAGGGACGGGATCCGCATCTTCAGTGCTGGAGCAGGAAGTGAAAAAAGTCAGTCCCAATGTTCCGTAGACCAATCCCAAGCCAGCCTCTTCCAAAAAATCCCTACGGGATTTGGATAGCCGTCCACTGACAATATGAGTAGGGTTTTCCATAGCGATGTTTTTCTTCGTTCTTGAATACATAAACGAATTATCTCTCGCTCTTGGATGATATCACGGAAAAATCTCTTGGCTAAAAATACTTGGGCTTCAAAATCTCGCTTACGACTACCGCTTGTTTCAGCGTTTTGGGATTTTTGAGGAGTTCAGAGTAAGGATTTATCTTTTTCGTCTCTAGGCTAGCATAGTCGAATTTCACAGCGGGGGCTGTTTCAGCAGGGGTATTCTCACGAAAAGACTGATAGGGATTGGCTTGGCTCGATCGGTAGGCTCCCTCATAGTATCTAGCTTCCTCGTCGTCTTCCTCCACTCTTGTCGGCTTTCGCACGACAGGCTTTGTCCTGGGAATTTCCACTGGCACGGGAGCAGGAGAAGCACTGGTGGGTTTTGGAGTTTTTGGGCTGGGAATTGGATTTTGCGCGTCTCGGATTTCCTTGAGCAGTTCCTCGAACGACATGCCCTTTTTGGGAGTCTCGGGTTTATGCCCCGCGGAATCAGGCAGCTCTTGCTCCCGCTTTTTTTTTGTCGCCTGATAGATGAAGTAGGCCACTACCGCGACGATGTAAATGATATTTCCCAAATCCATGGGCTTAAGATAGGAGAAAGGATCGGGGATTTATAAGAATTGGAATATCGAAATATTGAAAGGTTGCAAATTTGAGTAGGAAGTTATTGATATCCTTTTCAAATCGACTTGGGTATGTCTTCTTGCTTTCCAGTTCGTTGGGACTAAAGTGGCTGGGAAAAACTTTGCTTACGCCCATCCTTTGCAGGTTTTCCCAGTCGTATTTTGCTTTTTCGTCATCCAGTTCATTCGCTTCATGCTCTTGGAGCAAATCTCCTACGAACGCTTCACCGATGTCCAAAAAGATGGCAATCCCATCCTCCGTAGGTCCTTTGGTTGGGATTATTTCTCCAGCAATTCCCAATCCGTTCAAGAATGATCTTGATTGCTCAAGGGAAATGCACAGGTTGTCCGTGAGCAACAAGCGCTTATAATTTTTTCTAATCAGCAGCCTTTGCGCTGGTTTACATGTCGTTTGGCAATACCCTATTAACGCTCAGTTCTTAATTCACCAATGCTGCCACTTGGCTCTTCTCAATCCTGCCTTTTAACTTTCCATTTAAGTCTTTGATAAGTTCTCTCCGCTCCAGAAGCTCTTCCAAATTTGCTTCAAAGGATCTCGTGCCACCCAGTTTTGGAAATGACAGCTTGGCGTTTGCTATCGAATAGCTTGTCAAGACATTGAAATAATTAAGCGTCAAAAGCAGTTTTTGGAGATAGTCAGTTTTGACTGGCCTGAAACCAATTCTTTGGGCAGTTCTCTCGTTGATGATGTAGCTGGTTCCCTTAATTTTGACGCCTTTAGGCCATTTGTTTTCATTTTCTTCCATCAGGTTCAAAAGGCCTTCCAAGTATTGCTGGACGATGAAATCCCTTCGCTGCCTGCCATTCAGCTTACGATTGATGACGAATACATAGTCAAGCAGTGTGCCTCCATGTATTTTTATTGTATTATCTGTGAGTTTCTCGGATAGAAAAAGCAGAGAGTGATAGCTGAGGCTTCCGCTTTTGACAAGGGATGGTGTGTCGAAAAAGGGAGCTATAAGGGACAAGACGATTGGAAGCACCAGAACCACCAAGAAATAGTAGCCGATGAGCCAAGAAAGCATAAAAAGAAATAGAACGACTAAAAACGCTGCCAACCCAATCAACAATTGAATACGGATTTGTTGTTTTTGGGATTTTGAATAGAATTTATGCTGCATTGATTTTTCTCTTCCGGGAGTTCTCCACCTGCAGAGGCGAGATTTTTTTTCCCGAGATAAATTTGGATTGTTTCAGCCTTCCTCTGGAAAACCAGATTTGTATTGGTGCCGGGTCTCCAGCGTGGGAATCCCTTGTTTTAAATTCAAAGCACCTTGCCTGCTAGGTATCGCTGGACCTCATACACATCTATGCTTTTGTTGAATTTCTTGCTGATGGAGGGAAGACTTTCACTAGAAATCCAGATTTTCAGTTCAGCATCCAGGTCAAAAGTTCCCGCCGTTTCCAGAGAAAACCTGGAGATGCTTTTATAAGGCATGGACTTGTACTCGGCTTTGCTACCCGTGATCCCTTGTACATCGATCAGGATCAGCCGCTTGTCGGTAAACATAAAAGTGTCCCGAATCAGCTGAAATCCGAGTTCGATCTGTTCTCCTTCGCAGAGCAATCTACCATACTTTTCCCTCAACTTCTCGACGGATACCTCGCTCGCGTTTCCCAGTATTTTGTTTAACAGTCCCATTTGATATGATATTCGATTTGATTTCAGTGCACATGCTGCATCAGGCTGAGCCGGGCAGCTTTTCCAAGCGTCTCCCAAGAAAGGAAAATCAGTTGGGATAAAAAAAGTACTTGCGTGGGTGATTTTCTGTGGGCATTCTTCCAGCCTCCGAATAAACGCAGCGAGACTTGCGACCAAACCCTCGATCGTAAAAACACTACAACGCCATTTTTTTATCACAAACTGAAACCCAAACAATAATATACCGTTTGGTATAAAAGTTCTATCTTTGCGACCATCCTCCCATACCAAATCCTAAAGAAAATGTCGAAGGCAGACCAGACGCGGCAGTTTATCATAGAAAGCACGGCAACGCTGTTCAACAAGAATGGCTACTCTGGTACCTCCCTATCGGATATGACCAAGGCTACGGGTCTGACTAAAGGCAGCATCTACGGAAACTTCAAAAACAAAGAGGAGGTAGCCATCGAAGTTTTCAAACACAATTCCGGCCTGTTAGCCAAAAAAATGGAAAACGCGATGAGCCTGGAAAGCAGCTTCTACGGCAAGTTGACCGCATTCACGGAGTTTTATCGGAACAACTGGGCCTCGATGCTTGAAAGAGGTGGTTGTCCCCTGCTCAACACCGCGACAGAAATGGATGATGCGCTGCCCTTTATGAAGTCGACGGTACGGCATTCATTTACCAGACTTAGCGACCGAGTCGAACGCCTCATCGAGCAAGGCAAAACGGAAGGGGAATTCAGGGAAAACGCAAACGGCGCAACCTATGCCTCCCTTTTTATCATGCTGATCGAAGGCGGGATCCTTTTGTCCAAAACATTCGAAAATCAAGCACATCTCAACCAGGCTTTGGACAGGGTGTTGAAAATTATCGACGAAGAATTGACCAAGTAAAAAATTTTAAACCATAATATACCGATCGGTATTTTAATACTCAAACAACTAACATATGAACACTACAAACAACACCGTCTTGATTACAGGAGGAAGTGCAGGAATAGGCTTTGCGCTGGCGAAATTGCTTTCCGAAAAGGGAAACACCGTCATCATCACCGGAAGAAACCAAGAGCGGCTCCTGCAGGCTTCCGCAAAGCTGAAAAACGTCCATCCGATCGTTTCGGATATAACTGACCCGGATGACATGGATCTCTTGGTAGCGGAAATCATGGTGGAATTCCCCACGCTCAACCTAGTCGTCAACAACGCGGGCCGAGCCTTTCTCCACGACCTGACTGAGGAAAACACCAATGCCTCAGAAATCGCCCGGAAAGAAATGTTGACCAATTACCTGTCGGTGATCCGATTGAACGAGAGACTTTTGCCTCTGCTCAAAAAACAGGAAAGCGCCGCAATTGTAAACGTTTCTTCCATCGTGGCTTTTGTGCCGGGAAAATTGGCCACCTATTCGGCAAGCAAAGCTGCGCTTCACTCCTACACCCAGTCTCTACGCATGGCCTTGGAACAGGATAGCCGGGTGAAGGTCTTCGAACTGATGCCACCGCTCGTGGATACGGAATTGTCCGCACCGATAGGGGGAAAAAACGGAATCTCTCCGACGGTGGTCGCCGAGCAATTTGTGAATGCCTTGGCAAATGACGACTATGAAATCCGGGTAGGAAATACAGAAGACCTGTATCGTCTCTATTTGTCCTCGCCTAAAGAAGCACTTCAACTGATGCAAGGTGTCAGAACCTGAAGCCACCTTTCAAACCTATACGAAAACCAGAATGCAATGAAACAGAAAATCGCCTTTGCCCTGCTGATGGGCATCGTCACGACGGGGATTATCTCCTTCGTCTTGGTCTCCCTTAACCTAGGATGGCCCCCCAGCTACATCGACACCTGGTTGCAATCTTGGGCCGTCGCCTACATTATTGTGATTCCCGCAATCCTGCTGATCTCCCCGATAGTAGAAAAACTGGTCCATCTTCTAATACCGAAAAAATGAGTGCATTAGAATCGATAAAAGCCCAGATAGGGAAGGAATTCTCTGCATCGCCCTCGCCTTTTATGCGCTGGCTGAAACCTTCGGTAAAAAGAGCAGAGAGGGGCTCCTTGGAATTTGAATACCAAATCCGCGAGGAATGGCTAAATCCCGTTGGGAATCTGCATGGAGGAGTCACTGCGGCGATAATAGACGACGTGTTAGGGGCCACGCTTTTCACCTATGACGAACCCTCCTTCTACGCCACGATCAATAACGTGATAGACTATTTTTCCACGGCTACCCTAGGAGAAACCATAGTTGCCAAGACCAGGATTTTGAAAAAAGGAAGGCAGTTTGTCAACGCAGAATGCGAAATCTGGAATGCAAGCCAGACAAGGCTGATTGCGAAGGGGCACTCCAATTTGTTCAAGACAGAACCTAAAAAGAGCTAAATGAAACGAGTATTGGTTACCGGTATGGGTCTAGATCTGGTCGGGAGTCATTGCGGAGTTCTTCCTGCTTGACCGAAATCTTGGCTCAAATGACTTCACACCTTTTCCTCAACCCTGGGAACACAAAAGAAAAAGTTTAGCGGGTAAAAAGAAAGAAGAGACGATTGGATGGCTTCTGGATAAGGACTATTTTTAGAAATGACCTAAACCCATTGACCTATGAAAAGAATTTTTCTACTCACCTTAGTAATCTGTTTTGGATTGACTCTGGCATATGCACAAACAGGAAGCAAAGAGCGGATCAAAGTACACAGCAAAGCATTAGAGGGCAATCTCAGCGGGGACCCAGCCGACCGCGACGTAACCGTCTATCTGCCTCCCTCCTACCAATCCAACCCTGAGCGGCACTACCCTGTGCTCTACATGCTCCACGGCTTTACAGACTCGGATTCCCAGTGGTTTGGCTGGGAAGACCACTGGATCAACCTCCAGACGGTGATCGAGCAATCTCTCGCCGCGGGCCTTTCCAAAGAAATGATCGTGGTAATGCCCAATGCTTTCAACAGGTTTAAGGGAAGCATGTACGCAAGCTCGGCTACCATAGGTGACTGGGAGACCTTCATCACCCAAGAGCTGATTCGCCACATCGACTCCAACTACCGTACCCTACCTAACAAGGCAAGCCGGGGGTTGGCCGGGCACTCCATGGGCGGCTATGGCACACTTCGCCTGGGCATGAAATATCCTGATGTCTATGCGGCCATCTATGCCCTGAGCCCTTGCTGCATGGAAGGAGGAGCGGCTACCAATCCCGAGATGATCTCCAAACTTGAGGCTTTCACCCCGGAACAGTTGCAGGGGGCTTCTTTTTTCGAGATTGCTGCGCTCGCCACTTCCGCAGCTTTTGCGCCAAACCCCCAAAATCCGCCTTTTTATCTGGATCTGCCCGCGAAGGACGGTAGTCCGAGACAGGAAGTCATCAACAAGATCATCGCCAACCGAACACTAACTACCATAGATCAATACATCCCCAATATAAAAAGACTCAAGGCGATTGGTATGGATGCGGGCACCCAGGATCGGGGCATCAGCGAGGCTACCAAAAAGCTGCATGAAGTTTTGGACTCCTACCAGATTGCACATCTCTACGAAAGCTACGAGGGTGACCATCTCAACCGCATCGCGGAACGCATAGAAACCAAAGCGCTTCCTTTCTTTTCGGAGCATCTTGCCTTTCAGGAAAGCCCCATTTCGGAAATCATAGAAAATGGCGGTATGGGCAAATACCCAGCTGTGATGAGCTCAGAGAGCAGTCTTCCGACTCACACGATATTTAAACCTCAAGACCTTGATCCTTTTGGCGGAGAAAATAAGTTACCAGTAATTGCCTGGGGCAATGGAGCCTGCTTCGACTCTCCCTGGGAGCATGTTAACTTCCTGAATGAAATAGCTTCCCATGGATTTCTCGTCGTTGCCATTGGCACCATGCCCAAACAAACCGACGTTCGCTCGAAGTCCCAAAAGCTGCTGGACGCCATAGACTGGGCTATTGCTCAAAATGCAGATCCAAACAGCCCCTATTACCAAAAAATAGACACCAAACACATTGCCGTGAGCGGCATGTCCTGCGGGGGACTGCAGACCATCGAAGTCGCGGGAGACCCCAGGATCACAACGGTTGGGGTATTCAACAGTGGGGTCTTGGGAAATCCCGGAGCTGGTATGCCCGGAATGCCCCAAGTAAGCAAGGAACATCTGCAAAAAATCAAAGTCCCGACCCTCTACCTGCTGGGTGGAGAATCCGACATCGCCTATGGAAATGGGATGGACGATTTTAGGCGTATCAATCATGTCCCCGTATTTGTCGGTAACCTGGACGTGGGTCACGGTGGCACCTATGGACAGCCACATGGAGGCGAATTTGCAAGGGTAGCACTCAACTGGTACAAGTGGCAACTCAAGGGAGATGAGGAAGCTGGAAAGCTTTTTACAGGCAATCCCCCAGCACTTGCGAAATCAGCTGGCTGGGTAGTGGAAAAGAAGAACATGGACTGAGGCAATGCTTTTTCTTAACATGGGACAGGAGTCCAGGGCTAAAGCCAAAGTTTAAAAGGTGACCTCACCACAGCTTTTGTCGAGTTTATTTTGCAGGATTGTCAAAAGAAGATGGTGATCAATATGAAGAACTTGCCTCTCTTTTCCCGATTTGCCTTCAGCTTGGCTGACATACGCGTACAGGATAAGATACTCTTCTCAGACTAATGAAAAGGTTCTTTATTAAGCAATCCAACGCCCTTCAACCCCAACGAGAGTATCGCTTCAAAAAACACTTGCGTTCCCTTAGTATCTTTGGCCTAATGAAGAATCTGTTTTCCAACGCCGCCATTCTATTCATTCTGGCCTTTTTCTTTTCTCTATCGACAAATGCACAGGAAAGGGCATTCTATAGACAGCTGGAACTGCAGACGGGCGATCTGCTATTTTTCGGCGCCAAAACTGACCAGCTTTCGGGAGCTATTAACCGGGTAACCCAACGGCAGGAGGAGGTCTCCTTTGACCACGTTGGCCTCCTCGAGATTTCCGACTCCACTATCTATATCCTCCACGCCAGTCCTGCAGACGGATCTATACGCGAGGTACTTGATAGCGTGCTTAGCCGAGCAGGAGAAAAAAACAAGCGGATGGTTGTCTATAGGCTTTCTGACGACGCCCAGGCTTCAATTCCCACCGCAATCGACCGGGCCGAAACGATGCTGGGCAAACCTTATAACTGGAGCTATGTGCTTAATGACTCCTCGCTATACTGCTCGGATTTTGTAGAGCGGGCATTTCGGGATGCTGCCCTGTTTAGCTTGGAGCCGATGACTTTCAAAGATCCCAAAACAGGCCAAACGGACTCCTTTTGGGCCTCGTACTATAAAAACCTAGGAATGGACGTTCCTGAAGGGCAGCCTGGCTGCAATCCCAACGGCTTGGCAGCAAACGAACACCTGAAAAAAATTGGCGATCTAGAGATCAATTAACTCCGATAAGTGTTGGCTAATCCGGTCAGTCTAAAACTTGGCCCTAATGTTTGTCTAGGTATCTCGGAGTTCATCTTTTTCAGAAAGTTCCAAAGTTGCACACGTCTTCGACATCATGCTCAGGGCAGGTTTTGCTCATTTGGCCCAATGGATATAATCAGTCGAAACAGGCTCGAGACCGCCTTTGCGCATCAGAAAGGCAATCTGTCCTCGATGATAGGTGGAATGGTTGACGACGTGAACGAGGATGTCCGCAATCTTCTTTTCAAATTCCACTCCTGCGAAGGTCTTGAACCGGACAGTATCCTGCAGATCCTTGGATTCAAGCAAGTTCTCCGTCAAAACATGGAGTTCGTGGTTTCTCGAACCGAAGGCATCTAGGGGGAAATCCTCCCAGGGACTTTTCAATGAACTTCTGCCCTCGACCCTGTCTACCCAAATCTGGTGCGCGTTCAACATATGGCTAGCTAGTCGCATAGTCTCCGAGTCTAGCTTGTAGTCATAGGACCTAAATCTTTCCTCAAGTGTTTGGTTGACCTGATGGTTATATGCAAAGAGATCTTTTATCAATAGTTTCATCCGATTTATGTTTACGCAGTCAAGCAACTGGCCTCATATTCCAAATTAACTCTTGAAAACGGGCTTTCGAAGTAGGAAGACTATTTTCACAAAAAAATGGCATTGCAACTTTACGATAGCGCATCTATTCACAATTGCTGCGAAAAACTCCTATGTTTTAATCGTCCAAGGCTACACTGATCATTTGTAGATTTCAAGAGTCTTAGAAAAAAATAGGCCACTGTCCAGAAAAGGTATTTAATGGACTGCATTTTTGAAAGGTGATCTCTTCTCGGTAGGAGAAAAAATCACTAAAAATCGACAAACGGATACTTTCCAGTACAAGATAACTCAAAACGGAAAAACGAGATTTCTGTAAAGGAGGCTAAAATCAGCTCCACAGGAAATGAAACACTATTGTTTGGGGAGAGGTACGACCAGGCAAACGCCTGTTTGGCGAAAGAGTTTGATTGTCCAAGGGGGCTGCTACCTGCTACTTAGATTATCGAAGAATTTTAGGCAGGAAAAAATAAGCAGGAGTCAAAAAAACTTATCTAAAACTAAATATTTAATTAATCTTTGGGGCCATGGCCACTTTCGAAAAAGAAGGAACGGGGATGGGACGGATATGGCAATCACCTATTCGCCAACTTAATCACTCTGCCTGGTACTCCTACGACAGTGGCTCCCTCGGGAATGTCCTTGGTGACAACAGCCCCTGCCCCAATGATTGCGCGGCTTCCAATATTGACTTTGGGAAGGATAGTGGCATTGGATCCTATGATACAAGAGAACCCTATCTTAGCCTTACCGAGTATCACGGCGGCTGGACTGATTTCGGCAAAGTCACCAATCTCTACCTCGTGGTGGATTTGGGCTCCAGTATTGACCAAACAGCCTCTACCGATATGGGTGTTGGGTCCGACAAAACAGAGGCTGAAAATGTCGGCTTCCAGACAATCGGAGCTGGGGCTGAGGACAAGCCCCATTCCCCTAAGGCTAAAAAGCTCTCCTCCTAGGCGGGTCAGTTTGTCATAAAATGCTTTTCGAGTCTCGGGCTTGCCGGTACCCAGGACAAAGCGAGGGTCTTCTTGAAGGGCTGCCAGAATTTCCTCTTCATTTTGAATGATCGGATAGTTTTGGCAAAAGAACCTTTCACTCTTGTTCTCATCCAAAAAAGACATAGTGATGCCAGGACTTGTCGAGACCAAGATATCCAAGACTTCCTTGGCATGTCCGCCTGCGCCAGCTATAATCATCGCTAAAAGAGTAGTTTGGGATATGTAAAAATTATAATCGTAGTAGTGATTAACGAAAGCTCAGACAACCTATTGGCAACAGATATAGGCATATCCCAAAAACTCAATTCCTCCAATAATGGTAAATATATTCCTTTTGAGAAAGGGTGTATCCAGTGGATTGGTAAAGATGGCAGGCTGGAAGATTGTCTAGTTGAGTGGGAATGTAGAGCCCTTGGGCACCTTCCCTTTTAGCCTGCATTTCGGCTGCTTTGACAAGCTTTTTACCCCAGCCTTTGCCTCGACTATCGGGATGTACAGCTAGCAGCCCAATTTTTCCTGAATCCCCATCAATCGACACTGTCACCATACCCTCCTTTTCTGGAAGAGACAGAATTTCACGATTTTCCCAAGCTTTTTGTATCCAAAGGCGATAGAGCTTTTCGAACTCTTCATTGTCCAAGCGCTCATCTACTTTGAACCTCGAATAAGCCCCACTTTCGAATGCGAGTTTCACAAGTCTTTGGTCCAATTCACCATTGGGTCTTTCCAGACTAGAACATCCATCCGCCGACTGGTCTAGCCGCTTGAAGAAGGTTGCCTTAATATCAACCAGACGGACAGTTTCGGAACTGTATTTCAGCTCGGATTGGGAAAAGATATAAACCAACTGAAAGGTCTTGGCCTCCTCTAAAAAACCCTGTTCGTCCCAAGATTGGTCAACATTAATCTTTCCCACAGGGTAACCGAAAAGCAAGGAGTCGAAGTTAAGTGGATGTATCAAGGCAGATTAAAAATAGTTTTCATAGTAAATACAAGACCTCCTGCGACCTAGGAGCCTTAAATTTTCTGACTACAGTATTGAATAAATGCAAGACGGAGTGTCATCTATGCCAAGGAATTTGGAATATCCTTTCACGCCGGATTTTATTGACTGTGCGCTGAAGCACGATCTATTCTTCACCTCCCACTCTTTTCTCCACGATATAGATCGGTCGTTTTTTTACCCCTTCGAAGGTCTTGCCGACATAGAGTCCGACCATCCCCAAGGTAACCAGCAAAAAGCCGGTGAGAACCCAGAGTGAAATGATCAGGGAAGCGTATCCTGCCACAATGATATCACCCTGCAAGTATCGAAATAGAGTGTATGCGGCAAAAAGAAATCCAAAAAGGGCTACACCCAAACCCAGTTTGATGGTGAGGCGGATTGGCTTATCGCTGTAGGCCAACATAATATCCAATGCCAGATTGAACAATCTTTTGAAGTTGTAGCTGCTTTGTCTCCCATCATTTGCAGCATGAATAACGTCAATGGCGGTTTGCCGAAATCCCACCCAACGAACCATAGTTGGGAAGTATCGAATGCTCTCGCGCATGCCGGATATTTCTTTGATCACGGCTTTGCTATATACCCCGAAATTGGCGATGCTCTCATCCTGGTGAGAGCCAGTAAGCCACGCCAAAGTACGATAGAACAGTTTGGAAGAAAGCCTTTTAACGAAACCGTCTTGTCTATCAGCTCTTCTGGCAAGCACCACATCAAAACCCTCACGCGCTTTGGCAAGCAAGGCTGGAATCTCCTCCGGCCTATCCTGCAGATCGCAGTCCATCACCACCACCCAATCGCCCATCGCTGCATCCAGCCCCGCGGTAATTGCATAATGTTGACCAAAGTTGCGGGAAAGCTTAATTCCTTTAATCTCGGGATGCTGTGCTGACAACTTTTCTATTTTCTCCCAGGATTTATCCGGACTATAGTCATCGATCAAGATAATCTCGTAGTCAACGGCGGAGACGGCCGCCTTAATTCGGCCTACCAATTCGTCGAGGATATTTTCGGCCCGATATACTGGAGATACGATGGAAAGCGTCATTTACAAATAATCGGTAGGTTGTTTAAATTTTGCGCTATCAGCGGATTCATACAGAAGGGCATTGAAGCTTGCTTGTCAATTATTTCAGATTGCTGGCATATGTCATCCCCGGCTATGCGACATCTGCGAAAATTCGCTCCATTCTGCGAAAGTAGAACATACCGAAGACAAAGAAGATCGTTGCCGCGATGCTTCCCGGCCAAATCCAGTCCCAAGGCATCGGACGATCAAGAAAGGCCGCCCGAAAACCTTCAATCACTCCAACCATGGGATTAATTATGTAGAATTTCTGGTACTGTTCGGGAACCGCACTTGTACTGTAAACCACGGGAGCTGAATAAAGCAATAACTGCACGACAAAGGATAGGGCGTGTTTGACATCTCTGTATTTCACTGCCAGTGCAGATAGAAACATGCCTATCCCAAGACTGCATAGCAAAAGCTGGATAATCAAAAGAGGCAAAAAGACTACTCCCCAGCCGGGAATTTGCTTGAAGTATAATAGCATTCCCAATACAACGACAAAGGCGATCGTGAAATCCAGAAGCTTCGACAGGATGGCTGAGAGCGGGAGTACCATCCTGGGAAAGTACACTTTGGTGATCATGTTGGCATTCTGGATAAGGGAGTTTGCGGACTCTGTGAGTGTACCGGAAAAGTAGTTCCAAGGCCACAGTGCCAAATAGGAAAACAGAATATACGGCATTCCATCAGAATCTACCTTGGCCAAGCCCCCAAAAACTAAGGTAAAAACCAACGTCGTGAAAAGTGGCTGTATGATCGCCCAGGCTACTCCCAATACAGACTGGGCATACCTTGCTTTGATCCCTCTGAGAGTCAAGAAATAAAGTAGATCCTTGTATTTCCAAATCTCCTTGAAGTCCACCATCTTCCATCCAGAGCTGGCTTCAATGACTTTGTAATGGGTTGGTTGGTCCGTGTTCAACAATCTTTAGAATTCAAATGTCAGCAATTGAGTATCTGGAAGTCAAGCCATACGGCCAGGTATCTGGGAGAGAAACAAAATTTACTTTCCGTATACCAAGATACCGGCTAAATTTTCAGGACTTTCTTCCAGCACCCGAACCCGGATTTTCCGGTTTATTTTTTCAAAAGTCTTGTTTACAATAAAGTCAAGGTACACCAAGTCCAAGTCCCGCCCCACTAAAATGAGATCAATAGTCCCTGAGTCCACTCCATGCGCATAGTCCCCCACAATAATAGCCTTCTCCACATTCCCCATTCGCTTCACGATTTTCTCCATCAATTCGTCCAAGCCGAGGAATTTGGTCACCATGCCTTTGATTTCCGAAAAGAAGGGATGAGAATTATTCGCTCGATAAACCTTGGTTTTCCCCTCATCTTCAGCCAACAACAAACCGGCATCAGTCAAGCGATTAAGTTCTACCCTGACAGAATTGGTCGACTCGTCAAATTCCTTGGCGAGTGAGCGCAGATAACCTGAATTGGCATGGGCGAAAAACTTTAAAAGCAGCTTAACGCGGGTCTTGGATGTGACGAGGGAGTCTAGCAGAATAGGAACAAATAGGGAATGGTCGGGCCTACGTTACATCATTAATTCTTGATCGGTAGTTCAGCCTAAAAACAGCTTCGCCCTTTCAGTTACAGATGGAACCTAGGCAAATGAGTAAAAAAATTACTCGGTAAATCAAAAATAAGGGAATTGACTTTTTCTCCAAAATATGGACGAATTATCGATAGTCCTGTCACACGGGGGCATAGGTGCTTTTTTTTGACGATGTACATTAGCGTAGGCAAATTGGCTTGACCCAATAGGGAGGCGCATTGACTTTAGGAATGCGTAATTTTATTCTTAATCTTTACAGCAGTCTGAACATGCAAAAGCCGGCCAAACAATAAACAAAAAGTGGAAAAAACGAATGGCGCAAAAGTACTAGGCTGGATAGTGGCCACAAGTCTGGTGGTTATTGTTGGGATATATATCTATTGTTTTTTACTGGCGGATCGCGGCTTTTCTCCCTACTACGGAGACGAATTTTTTTACTTTCAGAACTCAAAGAGTTTTGCAGAGAACAGCAGTCTAAATGCGAGTTTTACCTATACAGGTGCGGGGGCAAAGTTACTCGGCGCAGATGCCCATGGCCCAGCATATCCCCTACTCTACGGACTGCCCGCCAAATTGGTCGGCTGGCATAGACCAATAATTCCCTTGATCAACGGTCTGGTGTTTTCGCTTGCAATTCTGGTAATGTTCTTATCGGAAAAGAAAGCGAAATCAACGGTCAATCTTCAGTTGATATTTGTTTTGGGAAGCCCGGTGACCCTATTTTATTCGTTCACCTTTATGCCGGAATTAATCCACCTGGCGGGGGGGATACTGCTCTATACTAGTACCAAAAAATACCTTGATACCCTTTCAAAGCCGGATTACCTACTTCTGCTGACGTCCATTTTAATTTTGGGTTTCCTGAGAAGTACTTGGTTTTTGGCCATGCTTGGCATGTTGGTTATACCCGGTCCATTGAACGGCTACCTAAAGTTGTTGTTTGTGGTCTCTGCGATACTCCTTGCCTTTTTCCACCAGCATTTCCTTCACGAGCAGGTTAGCAATGCCTTTTCCGAAGCTCTTCGCTTGGCAAAAGACGGCGCTGCTGGGACAGCAATGGAGCACTTGTTTTTTAACCTAAAGCGTAATGTTTACTTTTCACTGTACTACTCGGAAGGATGGTATTATTCTATTCAAAAAGCGCTATTTGCAATACTTCTTCTTTTTGCACTGTCTTATTTCAGGAGCAGTCCTCTGGTAAGATTTGGGGTCACCGTCTCCGTTGTTTTGCTCGGCTTTAATCTAATACTATATAAAAATTATGGCTGGGTGGAGTTAAGGATCCTTACCCCAATGGCCTTATTTCTCATGCTGAGTATGCTTCATGAGGAAAAATTCCGGAAGTTTTCCTACGGCCTCGCATTTCTGAATATACTTGCATTTATCCTGATTTTTCCGGTCGTAAAAACCCATATCAGACTCAGAAACCAACCAAATGTAGCCTCTGTCCCGGTCGATCTTAGGCAAGAATTGTTGAAAACCAACGCCGCGCTCGTCTATATTGACCACGAAACACTGGATAAGCTGGCACTCTATGAACTACCGGTGCAAAATGAAAAAGGCAAGTCTATTCGGTATATCCTCCCCTACTACGAGCTCAATATCGAATCCCCCAGCCACCGTCTAATCTCTCCGGGTCAATTAAGGGCATGTCCATCAAATATTCTATGCCAGTAGGCGATTCCCATGGCGACTTGTATGAGGTAGACAAGCGAAAAAACCAAGAAGGGTCGGATGCCGACTTTTTTTTCCTTAACAAATTGGTTAACTACCACAACAACCATACACAGGTAATGCAAAAACATCGCTATGGGGATTTGCCAATAGAAATTCCCGTGGAATTTCCTGAAGCCAGTCTCAGCAAGAAGCAGATAGACCATCAGGGAAAAAACCAAAAGCAAGAATGAAAAGACGAAGGGCTTGTCCTTAAGTCCGACCCGCCCCCAGAAGAGCATAAAGACCAAAGTACTCGGAAAGCTGCACAACAAATCAAAAATGGGTTCTTTGGAAAAATGCAGATGAACCACCAACGGATCCAAAACTACAGTCGATCTTTCCTCGGGTGTGTACATGATCTTGATCATCGGATCCAAATCGTAGATCCAGGCCTTTTCCAAAAAAAGCATTGCCAAAAAGGACATGGAGAAGCCACAAGAAGTCCAAAATCGCCTGTCAAATCGGAGGCTTTGGCTCCATGAGTACAGCGGAAGCGCTGGAATGTAGCAAAACATAAAACTGGGCTTGATCAGAATAATCACCAGTCCGAGAAAAAAAATGCTATAGAGCGCCTTATTGAAGCCACCTATTTGCCACCTGAGCGTTTCAAAAAAAAGCAGAAGGCAAAAAGGAAACACTGCAATCAAAGTGGAATTGTGCCAAATGGTCGGGGTGAATTTCCCCAAGTACCAAAATGAACCGTCTATAGCGGGGATAAAAATTGGACTGATAAACAGCAGACTGGCCGAAAGAAGCCCGACCTGAAAAGTACTAATGTGCAATTGCTTCGACAGCCATCGAAAGGTGATGCTGAATTTGAGCCAAAAGAAAAAGGTCAATACCAATAATGCGCTGAACACAAAGGGATACTTGTATCTGAATATCAGATCCACAACATAAAGGATGGCATAGTATCCAGGAGGTGCCGGAAACGCCCCCTCCTTCAAATAGTCCTGAAGCAAAAAATTATGAACCTTGATATCAAAGGATTGGACATCAAAGTACTTGATCATGTAAGCCAATGTGAAAAAATACAAGCAGACGACTACCAGATCGTAGGCTAGCGTCCAAGATTGCAAAAACTTTCCCCTCATTGCTTCGACACCAAAAGGTAAAGCCCAGACTGATACCCTAACAATTCTTCATTATTAAAGTAAGCTTTGTTGTAGTTATAGGTAGCCGAGTCAACCAGGTAAGCCCTGCCTAAACTAGGTGGCACCCCCTTACACTTTTCCAAAAGTGTCGGCCAACCCAGCACCTTAAAACCAGGGGCAGGCTCAAACAACAAGTCCGAATACAGATTGCTTGGACCGACGACGAACACTTCATCGTACCCATCCTGTCTGAGTCTGTCCAGCATAGATTTTAAGTTCTCCACGGGAACCCAATTTCCCGCACTGTGAAAAAAAGCATAAAAGTGAAATGCGATTCCAACGACAAGAACCGAAATGAACAAAAAATCGGCACCGAGTCGGTGAAATCGATTTGAAAAAAAACAAAACACTATCATCATAAAGATCAAAAACACCAAGGCATAAATCTGAACTTTAATCAGGAAAAAGGGGCTCAGCGCCAACATCCCAAAAGCCAGCACAGCAGCGATCCGAACGGATTTACTCCAATCGACTAGGAGAGAAAATGCAAAAAAAACCGCCATGAGTGCCAATAGAAAATGCTCGTGCTGGACGTAGGTCCAAAAGCTTTTTAACACAGCGTCGGGGCTTATCCAATCCCATCTCATGTTGTCCAGTTCCTTTTTCCAAATGGGTAGCTTTTCGACAAGCTTCGCGTCACTCCCAAAATCAATCATGCCATGTGAGAAGAAATAGAGCTCGGGATTCCTGGCCCTAAAAGCTTCCTTATTCAACTGTAAGGTTGGATGATCAAATACTCCGGATCTCTGTCGGTTAAGTTGCTCGAAGTTCGACAGATCCGCGTTAGCAATCCACAGAATGGATATGCCGTAACCTATGCAGCCAAGAAGTAGTGGCACGGCACTTCTTTTGTACAAGAAGGTGTGTTTGAACACCAGCACATTGATACATGTTGCCCCCGCCAGAAAAAGGAAAAGTACCTCTGGACGGACGAGAAAACCAAACAATATTAGCAGATCGGTTCGATGGAGTCTTGAATACCGATCATTTTGTTCCGCTGGATTTCCAAATCGGGCAATCAAACCTGAGAAAACCGCAAAGCCAGAAACTATTGAAAATTGGAGAAAAAAAAGGAAGTGCGCGTATAACGCAAATAGAAAGAGTGCCCAAATTTGCGCAGACAGGGTCGCTCCCAGTTTTTTTTTAACCTGAGTAACAGAAACCAAAAAACTTAAATAGGTGAGAGTGAACCAAACTAGTGGATACCAAAGAACACCCGGAGCAAATTTGTATAGCAAGGAAAAGCCCCAGCTTAGCAGCGGGTGAAGGAACACAGCATAGGATTCAGGGGAGCCGGTATATGCGCCTGAAACCAACCACATCATCACCTCATCGTCATTGACCTGAAATCTCCATGGCAAATACCAGATCAGCAAAGCTGCCAATCCTCCCAAAAGTCCCCAAAATTGTACAAAAAACTTTTCTTGGATCAATCCCATAATAAGCTAAGGCTGTCCCCTTGAAAAACTCCCAGATCCATTCTGTATCGAAATTTCCAGGCAGCGGGCAGGGTTTGAACATCGTTAAAGATTATCTTTTCAGGCTTGTCCATGACTCCATCTTCCAACTGCCGCTTATCCCAAATCCCAGGAGATCGGGGAACTTGCCTCCCGATCAGCCACACGATTCCCGGATTACGATAGATTGCCAAAATGGATTTGGAAGTGTCCATCTCTAGAGCCTGTTCCAGCTTGCTGAGTGATTCTATCAGCTCGCCGTCAAGTTGTACGGTCCCCTTACCCTTCAGACTCCATGGATATTTTGCAGTCCACAAAGGCCTTTCCTGTCCAAAAGGATGCCACCAAAGTCCATTAAAGACCAATAACAGCGAGAGCCCTGAGACTAAAATTGAGGTTTCTCTTTTCAAGTTTTCAAAGCAAAGTAAAAACGCCAAAACCCAAAAAATCCAATAATGGATGCCTATTCTGAGCCAATATACATTGCTTCCGAAATGAATAATGAAAGGCAAAATAAGCAAGAGTAAAATCCAACTGATATTGATTTCTGGTGGACGTTTGGATGCCCCAAAACAAAAACCAAGAAACCCGGCCGTGAAAACCATCAAGGTATGATTCCACTCCTCCGTGATATGGGTAATATAAACTATCCCCGAAATGGTCAAAACTGCAAGAACCGAGAGCATCTTATTGTGATCTCTTTCAGCCTTCTTCAAATATCCTACAAAGTAAAATAGGACTGCCGAAATCAGCGTCCACAAGGCCCCGACTGCGATACTTTTCAGCATTTGGCCAAATTGATAACCCGGCCTCAAACTATTTTGGGGGATTCCCTCAGTCAGACGCAAAGAGGCATTTTCTCCCAAAACGGCAAGAAAAATCAACTCCGTCAGAACCAATGGCACAAACGCTATCAGCATATCTCGAAAGGTCCCTTTTTTCCACACAAACACAAACGTCATTGGCCCTATCAGCAGCGCAAAGGAAACTTTAACGTAAATGAACAGCGCAACAATCAACCCCAAACAGAGATTGGTATCGTAACCCTGCACACGTTGGGAGACCGACCTAAGCCAGAAGCATACAAGGACTACCGTTAGGGAATTGTAGGAAAGTGTAGGAGGCAGAAACGCATATCCGGCCAGCAAGCCCAGTAAAGCCAAAAAGAAAATCTCAGGACGGAGCCGCGACTCAGCCTTGAGATACTTCCAAAATTCCGCCAATGCCCAAGCACCCGCGAAATAGCTGAGCAAACGTATTAGCCTGAGTTCGAAAAGGGAAAATGCGTGACCAAATATTTTATAAAAGAGCTTAAAAAACAGGTCGTAATTAAAAACACCGGCAACATTGTCCTGGACAGGGTCAGCGAGCAGCACGTACAATCCCTCGTCTGAGAGGTCAAAGCCTCTATTTACTCCCAATAAAACCAGTAGAATACCCACCAAAGAAGAGCCTACAAGGAGTTTGACCATGCCCGAAATTAAGGAGATTCTGCTCTAAAAGTTTGTCTCGCAAACGAAAATTGCCCTGATAGGTCGCTCCGATAAAACAAAGAAGGAATACCATCAAGAATGACGAGAAAGTTACTAAACTAACAGGTATTACTAGCGAAAGTCAAATTAGATAAATCAAAACCCGTATTGAAAATGTACTAATCTGTGGAAAACTTAAGGGGCAAAAAACAAAAAATACCCAATACAGGGTATTTATAAAAAAAGCAGAGGATGTATTTTTGATCAGGGTGATTAAGCAACTTTTCTCATCATTTTTTATGGAAAATAGCAAAGGGATTTTTTTCAGCACTTTTTTTCCCCTTTTATTTTGTCAGGCCACAAATGGTAGTGGTGATTTTTTGAAGGCGTGCAGGTGGTTTCCTGTTTTTTGATAAAGCCTAGCCGCATGTACCGGATAAGATCCGGTTAGTACGAAAAGTGTTACCCAGCCTAGCCGGGTAACACTTTTTTTCTTTAGCACCCCGTATAGTTGAGACACGTGGCACGTTTGTAAACAAGTTTTTTTTTGATTTTGCGAGCTAACTAGTGGTTGCGTCCTCAATAGTAGCGTACCTCGCAATCGGGATGTGAAGATTTGAAGGAATCCACTGCCCTTGAACTGAGATTGGTATTGAAACAGGAAAGCTTTCTAAGACTGGTAATGCCATCCAGAGGCTTTAGAGACCTCAGGTTTGTGCTGGCTACATCCAGCTCTTCTAGTGCTATAAGCGGCTCAAGTCCTTTTAATGTTTTCAGGTTTGTGCCGGAGATATTCAGCTTTTTCAGTTCACGAAGGTTGCTAATTGGCGACAAATCTTCTATCCCCGTATTGGAAAGGTCCAGCTCCTGAAGCAAAGACAGTCCTGATATAGGCAGAAAATCGGTTACGGCGACTTGGGAAAGCCTAAGCTTGGTCAATAAATTCAATCCGCTCAGCGGTGCCACTGAAGAGATTGGCGTATCGAAGACCTCTAGGCTCCTCAAATTGTCAAATACGCTAAGCGCTTTCAGATCAGGAATACTCAATCGCTCAAACTTCAGTTCCGGTTGGCTGGCCAAACGATGAAGTTGTTCAGTTTCTGGGCTTTCTCCCAAGGAAAACTTTTCGCGGAACACATCTTTCCAAATCGGATCTAGTCCATCCCACCAAGCGCTGAGCTCATCGGTACGATACACAAGGTTGAGGTCTGGCATCTGGGCCAATATCCCAGGTACTTCCTCCACGGAAACGTCGCCTCCGTTGACATTCAGATAGACTAGCTTCGGCAACGCAACGATATCCGTGATGCTTGCTACAGGGCTATTTTCAAGATTGATGTACTCGAGAACTTTGTTCTCACGGAGTGCCGAGAAGTCCGCTACTTGGGTGTTTTTTCCAGTAAGCTTAGTAAGGGTTCTGACCTCACTCAAAGGAAAGAGATCTGCCACTGGATTGTTTGAGAAGTCGAGACTGGCAAGATTTACAAATCTCGTTATCGGAACTAGATCTGAAATGCTGTCTCCGTCCAGATTCAGCTCTGGCATAGTCACCGTCTGCGTCAAAGTCTCGATGCCAGGGTCATCACTTGTGATTCTGGGATTGTTCTTTTTCAACGCTGCTTTCCACTCTGGGGAAAGCGCCGCCCACCAGCTTTCCAAATCCTTGACATGGTGAATAAGCAGCACGCTGGGCTTTTTCCTAACAAAACTATCCGCAGCCTCAGCTGTGAGCTGGGTTTCATCGGCTGAAATTTTCTTCAGGTTTGGAAGGGATTCGAGTGGGGAAATATCTGCCACCTGACTGCCTGAGATATCCAGCGATTCCAAATTGCTAAGCCCCTCCAACGAGCTTACATCCTGAACATTTGTATTGGAAAGATCTAAACTCTTCAGGGAAACAAGTCCTGAAAGCGCCGAAAAGTTGATCATGTAGTTGTCACTCAAGTCTAGACTTTCCAGCATGTTGAGATCTTTGATATTTTCCAGATTATTGAAACCCGAGCTTCCCAGATCAAGCACGATCAAATTCTTAAACTCGTTGAGAACGGCAAAGCTCATGATTGGGGTATTCTCAGCCTTCAACGAAACTAGACTTTTGAGATTGAGAAGCTGGGAAATGTCCTCAATTCCGGTATTTGAGATATCCAGGTGCTTCAGCCGGTCGGAGTATTTGATAAATTGGATGTCCGAAGTAGGGGTATTGGTCAGATTAAGGCTTTCGAGGAAAGTCACGTTGGAAATCGGCCCCAAATCTGTGATCGCAGTGTTGGAGATGTCTACCACCTTTAGGTCACGGAGTTCGGAGAGGGCGTGGAGGCCGAATATTTCCCGTCGCCCCGATATGTTCAGAGAGTCGACGCTCACAAAGCGATATAGCCAGTCCAAGGAAATAGAATCCTCCGGTGCCAGTTCAAACCTGCCTCGGAAATAATTTTTCCATGGGGAATCAAGTCCCTCCCACCATGCCGTCAGTTCCTCATCCCTACTCACTTTGGTGGTATAGACACTGACTATTTTCAGTTCTTGGGACTTGTCCTGTAGATTGACTTCTACGAACCTCGGCTTTGTATTCGTGATTTTCTCGCCTGAAACCGAAGTTGCTGTGATAGTTCTATCCAATGATGCCAAAAAGTAAACTTCACCATTTTCCTTCTGGGATGCTTTTACGTCCCGGATCTTAAACTTGAACTCGACGTTTTTATAGAAGAACTCGATGTCCTTGATGTAGGCGGTAACGTCTTTGTTGGTCACCACTTTGCGGTCAAGCAAAAGGTCATCCTCCACCTGCACCTTTTCATCACGGAAGATCTTGAGGTAGCTCTCGCGAATGATGATGTCTTTGTCCCTTGCGGAGGTTTCAGCACTGCCGACCGTATTGAGCAGGTATTCCAAAAACCTCACTTGGTCTTCCACCTTAGCCGAAAATTCTTCCACCTGCTCCTTACTATAGCCCTTGATGGTCTGGGCGCTGAGCGAAAGGTGAAGCAGAAAGTAAAGTGCTGAGAAAAGTAAATGTCTACTCCTGATCATAAATGTACTTGAGAATGGTCTCCTTGTCTCCCGGGCCGAGTCTTACCAAATTGGAGATAAGCCAACCGGTATTGAAGCCGGGACGGTTAAATTGATTGACCTCGAAATACCAGCCTTGAATCTGGAAGAAGTGAAACTTCAATCCCGAGACGGTTTCAAATCGAAGATTATTTTGCTTCATCTCATACAAGAAGATTGCCAGATAATCCGGCTTGTAGGAATTGGCGGTAAAAGATTCGGGCAAATTGGAATCTTGAAACGCACGCCTGAGGTTCATGAATCCGAGTTCATGACTTAGGGGATGGAGAAAATCCTTTTGTTCCCCCACGGGTTTGTTAAAGAGGTTTTTGAACGGTTCAAAGATGACCTGGTCAATTACCCACTCGTATCCCAATCCCTCGGATTGGATCTTCATGATCAAAGTGGCCTTTTCCCTTTTCCCTTTGAAAACAAAAATAGTCTCTACCTCTGCGTACCAGCCCTCTCTGTGGAAATTCAGGTAGTGGGGATATACTTCTGAGAGCGTGGTTTGGATGAACTGATTCTTCAGATCAGGGGATACAGAAGAAGTCTGGTTGTCAAACAGGATGTTCAGAAAACCCTTGCGTAGGGGGATATTTCTGTAGAGGGAATCTCCCGGATAATAGCGGACCGTCCCGTCCACAGATTCCTCGCCGTTGAATCGTCTAAAAAATTGGTTGAGTTGCTTCGTGGAAGCTGTAAATCTGCCATCGTCTTTAATAGTTCCGGGGCTGCCTATGCCTTGCCCCGGAACATTGGATATGATTGCAGTAATAAATGCAATAATCAGAAAGATTTTTCTCATGCGGAGGTTTCAGTCACTCTCACGTCACCAAGCATGACGTCCCAAAATTCGATGGTACGACCAGCTATTTGAGTTTGTTTTTTCTCTACGTAGATCGTGATATCTTTTTTGGTAGTGTCTTTATAGTTCATGCCGGTTTCGATCGAAGTACCTTCAAATCTCTGATAGACGGTGATCACACCAACATAGCGGCCATCAGGCTGTCTTTCCAGATCGGAAATGTATTGGATATCGTACCAAGTGATGTTAACGCGGTCGTAGTTGAGAGCCATCAGTCGCTCAAAGTATCTTCTTACCTTGTAATATGCGATTTCCTGGGTATTGATGGATGATACACCCATCTCAGCTCCTGGCGCGAAAAGCTCCTCAGCCCTATCCATAACGCGGTTGGCTTCCGAGAATTGTGTCTCCTTGCTTCCGATGATGGAGATATACTTGGAGAGATCCTTCACTTTTTCCAAAGCCAAGGAGTCAATTGCCTGCTTTCTAGCTGGGCTGATATTGTCCTGAGCCATGACCGCTACTGAAGCGGAAAGGAACAAGCCCAAGAAGAGAATAAATTTATTTTTCATGTCAAATCAGATTTTCGGGTGGTTTTTTACTTTCTTCTCAGCTCCAATTCAGATACTTTGCCGCTGGCGTCCATTCTGATGTCGGAGATATAATTGAGGTTTTTCTTGGTATCCTTCAGGTAATCAAGATATTTCTTGATAGTAGTCGGCTCATCGTAGTCTTTGATACCGTTTTCCTCGTGGATTACGATAAGGACCGGAGTCTCCTGGTTGGAGAACATCGCCAGCGTTTCCTGAATAGACTGGTTTGCTGAATTGGTGTTTCCCGCAGCAGCTACTGCATTGAAGTAATTTTCAAGCTTTTCGGCAGCCACTTCTTCGGCAGATCTTGAAGGGGCTGGTGCAGGGGCAGGCTGTACTACTTCCTCTACCGGAGCTGGTGTTGGAGTGGGCTGTACGGCTTTCTTTTTGCTTTTACAAGCACCCATTGCCAACATGGCAAGCAGTGCCAGGAACAGGGTTTTTCTGAGTGAAAAAGCGAACAAGGATTGTTTCATCTTTTTAATAAATTAGTTTTTTAAGAATTGGACTAAAGATTGCCGAATTGGGGCGATTTAATTTGCGTGCAAAGTAAATAAAAACTATGCACTTTAAAGCAAACGCTATTCCTAAACGGAAGCGTTATTTTTTGAGCAGGTTAATAATCCCAAAAAGAAGTCGCATTTACCGTCCAGATTGAACAAAAAAGCCGCAAAAATGGCCATTGGCGAAATTTCCAACAAGTAGCGGGCCCGAGACCATTTGACTAGTGCGGACACATTTTGTGGAAGTCCGTTTACACTATTGTCTTTGCAACGAATTTAGGATGGCTGCGAACTGCTGATACGGACAGTATTCAAAATTGATTTTTTTGCAGAAGTCCTGCTCAGAAACGGATTTTTTTCACAAAAATTTCAAAAAAACCGTCCCTTATTCAGGGAAAACACTAAAAAATACCCTGTACAGGGTATTTTTTTGCCACTTTTTTTCACCCAACTTTGACTAGTGTTAAGTTTTAAATCAGGCGAGAGCCAAAAACCAAAAGGCCTCCGGATTCCGGAGGCCTTTTCTTTTTAGAAGCGACAAAGTTTGGTGTAACTAAACTTTCGAATCGTTCATCTTCGAAAGTTGCTCTAGCGTGTCGACGGTAAACCATTTGTCAGGCAGAACAGAGGAACTAAACAGTTGTTTTTGGCCAATCAACTGAAACCAAAGGTCCCCAAAATCTTCAACTGCATCAACAATCTGGTTTACTTTGGAGGGATTGATCACCTGTATTCCAGAACAGTAGGTGGGCGCTGGATCATTGCGATCCAATTTTTCGACCATATTGTGGTGCTGATGGATGAAATCGCCAACCAATCCTTCAATCGGCTCCACCGGCACAACCATGCAGGCTGGTGATCCTAGTCGCACATATTCGGCAAATATCATGTCAATATTCAGGTCTGTGACATTGTCTGAAGTCAAAACGAGTACGGGTTCATCCAGTCTGTTCATCAAGGTATTGAAAATCCACCAAGCGTTACCTTTTCCCTCGGTGTTGAAGACGGAATGCACTCCAAGTTCGATTACGTGCTTGGCGAGTTCGGCCCCTTTGTATCCTACTGTGATATGAAGATTAGGAATATGCGGCAACAATTTTTCGATTCCATGGGCAATGAGTGTGGATCCCCAAAGTGGGGCCATTGGTTTGGGGATTACCTGGGTCAGCGGAAACATTCTTGTTCCGCGGCCGGCGGCCATAATGAGTGCGTGCTGGATTGTGCCCATGAGAGATTATTTTTCCTCAATGGGAGGATTATTAATTATCGTTAGGATTTCTTCCCTGCTAAGTCGGTCAGTATTTGCCGAAGAAAGTCCGAACGACACCGGATTTGCTACTTTGTCATTGAAGGAAATCAGATAATGTTTGATCCCATCAAGGGTAAGTTCTTCGGTATAAGGTAGCTCAAGATCCCCGATAAGAAACTCATCATTTCTCTCACCTGGTCGGCCATCGATTTTCTCCCATTTTCCACCCTTTTCTTCAACCCAAACTTGCAAGATATCCTCCATTTGGGCAGCCTTCATATGCCTTGAGAGGACTTTCCCCTGAATCAAATCGATGGAATTCATCGCGGTGATCACCAGTTGTGCTGCCTCCTCGACGCTAAAAAAGAAACGTCGCATCTCCGGCCCAGTGGTGCCCAATACACCGGTTTCTTCATGCATCTTTTTCCAGATTGTTAGCACAGACCCGGTAGACCAAGCAACGTTGCCATATCGGACAGCAGCAAATTTGGTTTTGGTCTTTCCGTTCATAGCACAGAATATCCGCTCCATGACACTTTTGGACATTCCGTAAATGTTCCTGACAGGAGGAGCGGCCTTATCAGTTGAAATCCCTATTACAACTGGTATTTCTCTTTCAACTGCGACCCTGGCGACATTCTGTGAGCCCAATACGTTAACATCCACGCATTCCATGGGATATTTCTCCGAAAGGTCCACAAATTTTGTAGCAGCTGCATGGATGACAATGTCTGGCTTGAATTCTACAAATACATCTCTGACGGACTCTATGCTACAGATATCTAGAGGCGCCACTTGGCATCCGGTGTATTTGGAGGCAAAAAGATTTTGCTTGTTGTTTCTTCCGGTTAAAATTACTTTATATTCGTTTTTAAGCTTGAGAGCAAGATTTCTGCCTAAAAACCCTGTTCCGCCAGTAATCAAAATTGTTTTCATCTATGTAACTCGTGTATTTTTTCGTGCGCAAATCTAATTAATCATGTGAACTTTCAGTTTCTACATGCCAATTCTTTTTCCCCTCGCCAAGTTTCCATGCTGCCTTCATTTTGGAATTTCCCGGCTTCCTTTCCGTATTAATTTTGGCGATTAAGCGTTTGTTTTCAAGCCGTATCGACCAAATAGCTAACGAAAAAACGGGCATAACGAACCCAACCCGACACATGCAACTCACCTTAGTTTGCAGACCAGCATTCCCGGCATCTTCCGATCTGAAGGAAAACCCATTCAGAGCCCCAGAATTGGTGATCTAGTGCAGATTAGGATTGGTTCATTTTAGTCCCATCTTGAATTATTCTCACTTTTCTGGCTAGTTTACAAGGTTTCCTCTTAATCTGGTTCTATTTTTGAACTTGCTAAAGGTCGAAAAAAACAACTCGCCATTTTGGAGAACAGCAGTACCCCACTATTTTCGCATGAAGGCAAAGACATATATAGGTACTAGTATCGCCCTTGCCTTATTCCTTGGGGTGTATCAATTCATCTTTGCGGAAAACCCCAAGTTGAGTCAGCATCTTTTTGCTGACCATATCTCCATTTTCTCCGAAGCGGCGCCAGAAAATTCTTTGGACACAGTAAAAAACGAGAGTGTTTTCAGGTTTACAAATACGGCAGAAGTAGTTCCTATCCGAACCGGATTTCCATTTTGCGAGACATTCATTGGCTTTGACCCCCGGCCAAACGCCATCTGGGATGGAACCCTTGCCGGTGGGGCACCTAATCCCAACGTCAAGCTTACCGGAAACTCACTCCAACTAACATCCAACGCAACAGACGAGAATGGCTATGTATTCGTGGATATTCCTTTTTCATCGGCTTTCGGTCTAAAAGTTTCTTTTGAGTTTTCTAGCTGGGGAGGTGACGGAGCGGATGGGTTTAGCTTCTTTATGTTTGATGGCTCGATTGACGCCACTACGTTTGAGATTGGCGGTACGGGTGGTGCACTGGGCTATACTGCGACGAGGGCCCGCTTTGATGAAGAGAATTTGATCAGTCCTGGGTTGAAAGGTGCATATTTGGGGATTGGCTTTGATGAGCTGGGCAATTTTGGGAACTCGTTTAACGGAAAAAATGGAGGGATGGAAGATCCCTCAGATGGCCCCGATGGGACAAACAGGCCGCTATTCAAGCATTCTGTAGTAGTCAGGGGACCTTCCGATGGTAACCCAGCTATTCCACTGAGCGATCGTGACAGGGAAAACGCTTGGATGTCAGGAACGCCGGGCTCGGGACCAAGATGGGATTCCTATAAATTTATTGATGGCAGAATTTTTGACCCCGTTCAAACTCCAACCATTAGTACCAATCCGCCGGATCTGGTTGATGTGAGCCAATATCTTCATAGCGAAAAAATGACACTCGATACCGATGCGTTCGCAGATGCGTGCCTGGACGAGGGGTTTAGAAAGGTCTTTATTGACCTAAACCCTATCGATGTCAATGACCGAAGCAAAGGATATACAGTTGAGGTTCAAATGCTGGTCAACGTTGGCGGGGTCATAAAGCTTATCAATGTATTTGACGGCCCGATAAATTTCGATTTTGCAGCGCCTGAACTATTAAAAGTAGGCTTTGCCGCTTCGACTGGCGCTCAGACCAATTTTCACGAAATCCGCAATGTCACTGTACAAGTTTCCAACGAGGACGAACTAGAAAAGCCACTAGTGGGTCCAATAAGTGAGGAGGTCTGTGCGGATGAAACCAAAACGTTCGACTTGGATGTCGAATTAAGAAATGACGTAAACAATGCGTTTATCCGGTGTATCCAACTTTATTATTCCGAACAAGAGGCAATTGATGTCATCACCGCAGGTGGCACTTCTATCCCCTTTCCTCCCTCCAATGATGTAAACAGCCTTTGTCCAACAGGTAACTGTGTGGATGTGCTTTGTCTTCCAGAAAGAACCCAAAGAACCGCCTATGATTCGACCGATCCAACCAAGGAAGCCGGGGAATTTGAGGTTTATGTTGAGCTTATAGACGGAGTGGAAGTACCGAAGGTGAGGTTTGTTCCTGAGCCGGGGTATTTTGGACAAACTTCCATCTTCTACACAGCCACTGACAATTTTGGCCAGATTTCTGAACCAGAGGAAATCACCATTAATATTCTGCCACAGCCTGTCCCTGTGATTACAACCTTGGATCCTTTGGTTTGGGAGCAACAGGAAGCCTCCAAAATCCGCGTATTGCTCAATGCCAGCATCACAGATACCAATAATAACTATCAGTGGTTTAGAGATGGGACTGCTATCGCCGGCGCAACCGGAATATTCTATTTAGCAACTCAGGCAGGAGAATATTCCATCTCCGTCACCCTTCCTCAGGGTTGCTATGGGGAGTCCAACCAAGTAGTTGTAGAGCTGGTCGGAGATTTAGGGCCAAATTTCCAGCAATCACCTGAACCGGAAACTTGTTCCGGCCTAGGCTCAATAGAAGTAAAGATCAATGACCTGGCGATTTCCGGTGTCGCCTCCGACGGTTCTACAGGAAATGAAAAGTGGAAAATAGTCACTTCCGCAGGCGAACTTGTTGAAGACTGGGCCTTTCTGGCTCAAGGGCAAAGCGAAATCATGTACACGGGGCTTGAGGCCGGAGAATATGTGCTTTTGATCGGAGACGAATATCGTTCCGGACAACCCGGCAGTGACGGGACTCCGCTCTATCGTCATGAGATGCCCTTCACCATACTTCCCAATCAGAGTCCCTTACAGCTCACTTCCGTCGTGGTGACGCCTGAATCCTGCTTTGGCAGTGGTGGGCAAATCATCCTCAACGCATCAGGCGGCGATGGTCCTACCTCCTACTCTTTTAACCTTATCAACCAGACAACCGGAGTTTCTATTGCCCCAGGCTCCATAGCCGGTGGACAAGCAATCTTCTCCCTCCTACCTCAGGGCGTCTACGATATAGAAGTAAGATCTGCTGCGTTATGTCTTCTGACAGACGTTGCTACGATTACGGGACCAACTTCTGAACTCGACCTTGCGCTTGTAGAATCCAATGGCATCTCCTGTGGGATTTCGGATAGCGGCTCGATACACTGGCGAGCCTCGGAGGGTACAGCTCCCTATTCTTTTGTCTCGCTTGAGCGAAATGGCGTATTGGTGCCTTCACCAAGTTTCACCCGAACTGCGGGTGATTTTGTATTCACAAATCTGATCGAAGGAGACTATACATTTAATGTCAAGGATGCGAATGAGTGCTTATTAACCTCCTCTCCAGTGTCTTTGTCAGTCCAAGCAGCTCCTGAATTTGAAGTAGTCGATGTTATAATTTGCGAGGGTGGGGTTGCCAGCCTTCAGCCCCTAATAGTAGAACTAAGCAACTCTGAGCCCACTTTCTCATGGAAAAACCACGATGGAGTTGCGATCAGCAGCAATACTACTATCGGTGGCGTCACCTACTCTTTTGTTGATGACGGAAATCCTGCAACACCTATGGAGCTGCTCGTTCAGGGTCTCTCAGCCGGTGTCTATGACTTCACGTTGAGCATATCAGGGGCCAATACCTGTAATCAACCCGACCAGGTTGTCGCTATTACGGTAACACCGCTGCCAATCATCGCAAATATAGGTAAACTTAACGCCAGCTGCTTTCAGCAACAAGATGGTCGTTTGGAGGTGATTTTGGATCCTGCCTTTGATCCAGCTGCTCATAGCTTTGAGTTGGTGGGCGTTTCAGCCCCTCAAGATTCTAACATCTTTGAAAATTTGCCTGCGGGCACCTATGAGATCAGTGTGGTGAACAAGATCAGCAACTGTGAAACGGTATCCGAATCGGTTGAAATTGCTGAACCGGCGCTACTCGGAGTCGAAGTACTTGATCAACAAAATCCTACCTGTGACTCAGACAACGGTTTCATTTCTTTCACAATCACGGGAGGAACTCCTGCTTATTCGGTTTTGATCGACAGTAGGCCCATCGACGAATTCAACTATTCTGAAACAGGAGGAGCCTATACCGTGCAATCGCTTGGGCCAGGCAACTACGTCGTTGAAATCATCGACTCCAAATCTTGTCAAGCGCTGACCAGCTCCCCGATAGTTCTATCCAATGAGCCACTTGATCCTATTTCGGTTACCATTGATGATTTGGAAATATGTGCGGGCGACGAGGCAACCATCACACCTTTGGTTACAACTGCAGGAACTTTTGAACTGACCTGGTATAAGGACGCCGCTGCTACCCAGGAAATCAAAACTACCAGTACCCCCGACCCTAGTGGCGTTACCTACACAGTTGACGCTGCTGCTGGCTCGCTAAAGATCCAAGGCTTGCCTGTTGGTGATCAGCTGGTTTATATGGTGGTTTCTGGCCCTAATCTTTGTCCCCGTCCAGCATATCCTGCAAAAATCAAGGTCTATGAGCCATTGAAAGCAACCTTGGCAATTTCCGATGAAACCTGTTTTGGTGCGCAGGACGGAAACATCGAGGTCATAGCAACCGGAGCGGACGGCAGCTATGAGTACAGTTTGAATGGAGGGACTTTCACCTCAAATCGACTTTTCTCCAGCCTAGCACCGGGAACATACACGGTCGAGGTGCGCAGTCAAAATGGATGTGGTTTTTCAAGTTCAGGTACTGTAGCCGGTTCTTCGGAGCCAATTTCAACAAATGTTCCCGACCAAATTCGGGCGTCCTGCGGCTTGGGGAATGGTGGGTTTGAAAACCTTGTCATTACCGGGGGGTGGGGAGGATATACCATCAAATGGACACAGGGATCTCCTTCCGGATCAGTTGTAGCGGGGGATGAAAAAGGAGCAAGCAATCTCTTCCCTGGAGATTATTTCCTTTCCGTGACGGATCAAAAAGGCTGCACCGAAATATTCCAGTTCAATCTGGGGGTCTTGTCTGATCCAGAGTACACGCTAGTGCCCACAATGGATGTGTGTGAAGGTAGTCAAGTTGAAATTCGCCCTGTCCATTTGCAGCCCTCCCCGAACTTGCCGCCGGCAGCCTTTACAGAGGTTCGCTGGTACAAGAAGCCAAACCAAGTTGATCCAATTCAAAACGGTCCAGATCCATTGAAACTTGGAGTTGTTTACACCATAGACGACTCGGATTGGCTCAACCCAAAACTCTTAGTAGATGGTCTGCCAGTCGGCGTTCACAATTATTACTTCTACGTGGAGTGTACCGGAGTGGAGCTCTCCTCTAAAGTCGAAATTTTTCCCATTCCAAAGGTTGAGTTTAGCGCACTTTCTGAAACCTGCTTCGACGCTGCGGACGGAAAAATCAAAATCGTCGAAGGGGCTGAGCCTAATCTAAGGTATAGCGTAGACGGAAACCCTGAGACTACCCAAGCAATACTGGAAGCCCAGCTTTTTGAGCCAGGCAAGTATTCTATAGTGGTCACCCGGGATGGGGTTGGCTGTCCAACAGCACCAGTGGAAGTGGAAATCCTAAAAGCTCCATCTCCCTTGAGCATCAATGACATCTCACCATTAGATCCAGGATGTGGGGCTCAAAATGGCAAAATAGAAGGCGAGATTTCGGGTGGTTGGCCAGGGTACGAAATCAGCTTGTTGGAGGGGAATACAAAATTGACGACACTGAGCAGTGAAGACGGAAAATTCTCCTTTGGGGACCTCTCTCCCGGAGACTTCACAGTTGAAGTCGTCGACCAGAAAGGTTGCAGCATCAGTTCCTCTCTTGTCACGCTGTTACCTGGACCAACCCGAATAGACGTTAAAGATTTGGAGATTTGCGAAGGCGAAGTAGCCGAAATAATCCCCGAGCTGGAACCTGCAACTCCTGGAGCTCTCATTTCCTGGTATTTCGATGCCAACAAGTCACAGCCGATCATCTCTTCTCCCGACCCCACCTCCGACGGCAAAATCTATCAGATTGATACCCAGGGAGTGCTTACGGTCAGTGGGCTAAAATCTAGCGACGGTACGCAAACCTATTATTCGGCTGTTTCAGGAGTAGGTGTATGTCCAGGTTTCACAGCAAGTCCAAAAGTAACCGTCAAGCAGGCGCCCATCCTATCATCAAAGGTTGACCCAGTGGCATGCTTTGGCGATTTGGGAACAATCACACTTACCGCATCGTCAGGTGACGGCAGCTATTTGTTTAGCCTCGATGGGCTTAATTTCCAAAGCTCAGGGGAATTTGAGGTACAACCGGGCATTTACACGGCTTATGCCCAAAGCGGAGGGTGTGTGACGTCTCTCTCAAATATTGAAGTCCTTTCTCCAGATGCCGCTCTCGTTGTGCAAAACTCGCAAATCGTAAATCCATCCTGCGACAATTCTGACGGCCAACTTGGTTTTACCTTCTCTGGCGGACATGGCGATACCTATACTTTGAACTTGAAAAAGGAGGATGAAGTCTTCAGGACTGAAACAATCGATGGAACGAATTTCCTTTTTGATCAGCTTCCAGCTGGAGACTATGAACTGGAAATAACGGACGATTTCTGCAAAGTAAGCACCCCACTACTTCAACTTACCGGCACATCGACGCCGATTTCAGCAAACGACGTAGAAGTATGTTTTGGTAGCGTTATTGAGCTGGTTCCTTACACGAGTCAAACTGGTGTCTCTCCTGTTTGGAGTTGGTTCAAGGACACAAGCGGCACACGGCCTATTTTGAACGGACAAACCGAAGGCAGCGTCACCTATAGGATAGCATCGAACGGAACACTTTCCATTTCAGGCTTGCCTGCGAGTCCAAATCCTTACTTGTATTACTTAGAAATATCCGGGGACAACATCTGTCCTCCTGAATTGCTGGAAGTCAAGGCAAGCGTTTATTCCATTCCAAATCTGAAAGTATCCAATCCTTCGATTGTATGCGATCCGAACCAAACGGTGGATTTGACGCAGTTTATCGAAGGATTCAACCCCTCAGTCTTCGACTATAAGATCATCAGCCCTAACGGTTCGGCCATGACCTTGCCGGAAAGCGAGAAAGTTAATCTGACAGGTGACTATAAAGTTTCCAGCGCATATAAAGGCTTAGGCTGCTGGAATAGAGAACAGAGTATTCGGGTGATAGTCTCCGACGCCGAGCTTATTCCTGAATTCCGCTATGAAGCTGACCTTGGAGGCGGGGTAATGGTCTCCGATTCCGATGTTCAGATCCTTGAAGACGTCGTGTTCTATGATCAATCCCAAGGTAAAATTCTCGTGTGGAATTGGGACTTTGGAGATGGCACCTCCAGCTCCAGCCAAAACCCAAGCCACGAATATATACAAACCGGGACCTATATAGTCAAACTGACGACTATTGATGAGTTTGGATGTGTTGCAGAAATACAAAAGACAATCCAAGCAAAGGACGACTATTTGCTGATGGTTCCTAACGCATTCACCCCAAGCGGCACAAAAAATCAATATTTCGTGCCTCAACACAGGGGTATAGTTAAAATGGAATTTTACGTGTTTTCTGCTTGGGGTGAATTGCTGTTTAGCACCCAGTCGCTTGAAAGCCAAGGATGGGACGGCAATATCAATGGGAAGCCTGCTCCGCCTGACAACTACGTTTACAAAGTCGTATTTAGTACCAAGTCAGGTGAGAACATCGAAAAGGCGGGGACCTTTGTCTTAATCCGCTAGGGCTCCAAGACAATTCTTAGTTGCCAGATGAATTATCCTGCATCTCATTGGAATGACCGTGTTGTATCAAGGAGTAATATCTCGGCATATCAAATTCGAGAAATCGCCTGGGATCAGTTAATATTGTGCAAAAAATCTTTCGTTCAAGACTAAACCTAATCTGCTTGACTATCAACGTTCCCTTTAATAAACCTTATTTGACTGGAAATGAGCTTTCTTACATTGAAAAAGCCGTCAAAATGGGAAAAATCTCCGGCAACGGGTATTTTACCAAAAAATGTCAACAATTTTTCGAGGAGAATTTCGGATTCAACAAATGTCTCCTGACCTCATCTTGTACCGATGCGCTCGAAATGGCGGCAATCCTCCTAGACATCAAATCTGGAGACGAAGTAATCGTCCCTAGCTATACTTTTGTTTCCTCTGCTAACGCCTTCGTACTTCGGGGAGCAAAAATAGTTTTTTTGGATAGCCTAGAAGATCATCCTGGAATGGACGTGGATAAGATTGAGTCGCTGATCTCCCCAAAAACAAAGGCAATTGTAGTAGTTCACTATGCCGGAGTTCCGGTGGACATGGCGAAAGTAATGGACTTAGCCAATCGCTTTAGTATCAAAGTAGTCGAGGACGCGGCACAGGCGATCGACATTTCATTTCAGGGAAAAGCTCTAGGGGGTGTCGGACATTTGGGGACTTTCAGCTTTCATGAGACTAAAAACCTGCAGTGCGGCGAGGGTGGGATGCTGACTATCAATGATCCTGGGCTAAAAAAAAGGGCGGAAATCATCTGGGAAAAAGGAACTGATAGAGCCGCTTTTTTCAGGGGAGAAGTAAACAAATACGGCTGGGTAGATCTGGGTAGCAGTTTCCTGCCCTCCGAGGTAACGGCAGCCTTTCTCTGGGCCCAACTCGAGAACCTACAGAGGATCCAAAGCCGTCGCAGCCAAATATGGCACGACTATTCCGGATTTCTCGCTTCCCTTGATAGAAGCTATATACCTAAAATTCAACACCTGCCCTACCTAGAGCTCCTAAGAAACGAGCTTGACAAAATACAGGAAGAATTCTCTCCAATCGTCCTTCAAAAGGATCCTGGAAATTACCATATGTTTTATATGCTTTTTCCAAGTCTGGAATCTCGTACCAAATTCTCGGAAAGCTTGAAAAGCAAGGGTATTTTGTCCGTGTTTCACTACCAAGCACTCCACCAAAGTGAGTTCATCAAAGCGTACCAAGGAATCGATAATACTCCCCTCCCTAATGCGGAAATCTTTGCAGACACTCTGCTTCGTCTTCCTTTTTTCTACGAACTACCAGAAGTTTCAAGTTCCTGTATCTGATCTCTTTTAAAATCGCGAGAAGTCCGCCTAGATTCATATGCAAATCGGGTATTCCACCGCAGATTTACGTTTTCTATTACTAAAACTGAATCTCCACTAATATGAAATCTGTGAATTAGGCCTATTTTTGAAACCAGCAGTTCCAAAGAAAACATAACTCTTACCCTGAAGATTTAATCAAAAAGGGAATTACCAACACTTCTTCAACCGCTAATGATCCTTAGCTACACCATCGTATTCCTCTCTTTGCTACTTGCAGGTCTGATCTACTATCGGTTGGCAAGACAGTTTGGAATAGTGGACAAGCCCAATTCCCGTTCGTCTCATTCGGCGACGACCATCAGAGGTGGGGGTATTCTTTTTCCTTTGGCAGTGGTGTTTTGGTGGATGTCTTATGACTTCCAAAATACCTGGATGGTCTTGGGCATTGTTTGGATTTCTGTGGTAAGTTTTTTGGATGATATCTACACCATTTCGAGAAAGCTTCGGCTAGGCATACAGTTCTTAGGCCTTTCGATGGCATTTTATGATTTGGGGGTGTTTGACCAGGAGTCGTGGTGGGCGCTGCCCGTTTTGTATTTTGTCGCCTTGGGAGTCATCAACGCGATTAACTTCATGGACGGAATCAATGGAATCACCGGTCTATATGGATTGGTCTTTCTTGGGTCTCTCCTTGCTGTAAATATCTATATGCCTATTTTTTCCGAAAGTCTAATTAGATATGTGATATTGGCGCTTTGTGTATTTCTGGTATTTAATTTCCGCAAGGATGCAAAGATGTTCGCCGGCGATATTGGAAGCATTTCGCTGGCCTATCTAATAATCTACTTTCTGGTGCAGTGGTACCTCTCCGCCCATACTTGGACTATTGTTCTTTTCCTGCTAATCTATGGGGCGGATAGCTTGATTACATTTGCCCATCGACTCTTTCGAAGAGAGAATGTAGCGCTTCCCCACCGCACTCATCTTTACCAAATTCTGGCAAATCAGGTGGGGATAGATCATGTTACGATTGCCTTGATTTACTCAATCCTCCAATTTGGGCTCAATTTTTTCCTGTTTATCTACCCACAAGCAATTCCAGAAGATCTCTTTGGATTTGGTATTTTAGTACTAACCGCAGTGGTTTATTCGAGTATAAAAATCCCACTGATAAAGAAATATGAAGTCTACCAAAATTGAATCCTAACATTTTCAGGTAAAAAAAAGAGGCTGTCTCGTTTGGAGACAGCCTCTCTTTCGGGTAGTAATTTGAGTTCAATCTCAACTACTCACTTCTCAAGCCTATGATTTGAATATTGGGAAGCCACCTTTTTTTCTTTCCATGAAAGTCAAATCGCGTAGTTAACCGCATCCCATGAAGGCTTATTGACCTTCATGAATTCAATGGCTTCATTAAGTCCTTGCTCCAAAGAGTAGGCGGGTTCCCAGCCCAAAAGTTGCTTCGCTTTTGAGTAATCACATATCAACTTCATCACCTCACTCTTCTCCGGTCTGATTCGTTCGTTTTGTGCTATTACAGCCTTATTGGTTCCGCAGATTTGTTGGATCATATCCACAATTTCCCCAATCGTTACGCCCCTACCAGTCCCGACGCTTATCACTTCGCCGGAAGATTTGTCGGACAAACCTGCCAGCATAAAGCCTCTCGCGGTATCTTTTACAAACAACATGTCCCTGACCGGATCCAAGGATCCCAACCGAATTTCCTTTGATTCACTCAGGACTTGCGAAATAATAGTAGGTATTACCGCACGGGTAGATTGTCTTGGGCCGAAAGTATTGAATGGGCGGAAAATACAAACGGGGAGCTCGAAAGAAAGAAAGTACGACTCGGCTATCTTGTCGGCTCCAATCTTGGTGGCCGAGTAGGGAGATTGGCCCTGCATCGGATGCTTTTCGTCAATTGGTGCATAAAGAGCGGTCCCATAGGTTTCCGAAGTAGAGGTCACGACCAATTTGCCGACTTTGTGAGATCTAGCAGCTTCCAGCATATTCAGTGTCCCAGTGATGTTTGCGGCTACATAGGCGGATGGGGCCACATAGGAGTACGGTATTCCAATGAGCGCAGCCAGGTGAAACACGACATCTTTCCCCTCTGACAGTCGACTCATCAAAAAAGTATCCTGAATATCGCCAAACACTACTTGAACGGATGCAAGTAGCGGCGAATCTAAATAGGCGAGGTTGGAGATATTGGAATTGGAATTATAGTGGACCAATGCAGTCACTTCCGCTCCTGCCCTCACGAGCTCCTCTGTAAGATGGCTTCCAATAAACCCACCGGCACCGGTTACTAGTACTTTTTTACCTTGATAATTCATGTCAGATTCTAATTGAAAAGATCTTTATAGTCGATGTTGGCTTTTTCGTAGTCTTGATGTTGTCCGATATCCAGCCAATATTCCTCGATGGGGAAGGCTACAACACTCCTTTTTTTCCTTAGGAGTCCTTCCATTAGATCGGTGATATCAAAGAAGTTTCCTCTTGGGATCAGCTCCAATGCTGAAGGGCTAAGGGCATAGATCCCTCCACTGATCCGGAAGGAATAAGTCGGTTTTTCGAGTATCGACACCACCTGATGGCCGTCGGTTTCCAATACGCCATAAGGTACTTTGGTTTTATAGGAAGCGCTTCCAATGGTCAGTTCTGCTTGATTTTCCAAATGAAAATCCAAAACCGTCTTATAGTTCAGAGATGTCAATAAATCCCCATTCATCACCAGAAAGGGCAGGTTGAGATCCTCCTCCAAGTACTTCACTGCTCCGATGGTCCCCAACTTAGTTTCCTCCTTGAAATATTGGATCTTGAGGCCAAATCTTGATCCATCCCCGCAAAATTTCTCGATATGGTCCGAGAGATAATTAGTGCAAAGAAAAACGTTTCTAAACCCGAAAAGATGGAGTCTTTCTAATATTGTCTGCAAAATCGGCTTATTGCCCACCTTTAGCAAAGGTTTAGGGATGTTCTGGGTGAGTGGCTCAAGTCGTATGCCTCTTCCCCCCACCATCAACACCACTGGATTTTCGATCGAGGCAAAGCTTTTTTCGGGATCTGCACTAAGCAACTGCAATATCTTGCCATCGGCTCCACAGACTGGAATCATTCTATATCCTTTTTCTTCGAAAAATTTAAGGTCAACCGAGGCCTGTTCGATTACGGTAATAAAAAAGGGACTTTCGTTCATCACCGTGTGGATAGGATCTTCAAGTTGGGATCCATTCAGTATTCCTCTCCTGATATCACCATCACTTATGGAACCCACCAGCCTACCGTCCTTGTCCAAGACAAACAAAAGGCCTTTTTTGTTTCCTTCTATTTGTCTCATGGCCTCTCGCACCGTGTTGTCAGATTGAGCGGTATATTCTTTTATCTTGTTTTTATCAATTAGCATGATCTACCAATTCGTCAATGTAGGTGTCCAAGGAATATTGTTCCTTAAAATCGGTCATCTGTCTAAAAATCCGGTCAGAGATCGACAACATATTGTCATAGGGTTTTATGGGATCAAATTGCTTGCGGTAGCTTACATGGAATTTCCCTTCGAATAATTCGATAAGTTGAGTTACAGTATACCGATCCTTCCCGACAATATTTACGATTGGTGACTGGATCTCCTCGTTTTTTTCAAGAAGTGCCAGCAGTCCGGATACCAAGTCCTCGACATGAAGGAAAGACCTCACCAACGTCCCGTCATTGTTAAACTCAAGGAAGGCATCCGAAAGAGCGGATTTCTTCAGATAAGCAAAAACCCCTTTTGGCTGAGAGGAACCGTAAATGTTTGAAAGCCTAACTATCAACCGCTGATGTTGGTCCAGACCATTCACCAGCAAGTTTTCCGCAGCCAGTTTTAGCGCGGAATAGGGGGTTTCGGGATTGCAGGGAGAGGATTCATCCACGCTTTCGCCAGATCCATATACCCCTACACTGGAAAGATGTACCAAAGTGCTGTGCTCCCCGCAGGCAGCGATTAGGTTTTGAATTCCCAGCGTGTTTTGGTTTAGACATGCATCTATCGGGCGGGAAATCTGACCAGTTAGATTGACTATGAAATCGAAGTTGCCCGCCTTGATTTGCCGAACAGATGAGACATCAGTGATGTCCAGCCCTACCCCGCCGGTACCCGAAGAATTACGGGATCCCACAAACACTTTCGAAAACCCATTTGACTTCAACTTGCGGGAAAGGTGGGTTCCAATATACCCACTACCCCCTAAAAGAAGCAATTTACTTTCCTTCGTAAAAGATTTTCTGAATGCTAACACGGGCTAAATCCAGATTTTTTAGTGTTTGAACGATTTGGTCAGCGGAATTCCCGTCGCCATAAGGATTCCTGATTTCGCTGACCATCTTACGGAAATCTCCGTCGAACAACGCTTTATTAATCGCTTTTTCGATCTCGGAAGCGTCATTGGTGACGTCGATTACATTGGCAGCACGCTCTCTCCCCATTTGCCTGTTTCCGATGTTGACGGCAGGGATCTTCAGCGTCGGCGTTTCATGGATTCCAGAGCTGGAGTTTCCTACCAACGCCCATGCATTTCTATACAAATTGACGAACTTCAGCGTAGGCAAAGAAGGAATCCATTTAAAACCCGATGCCTTTATTTCCTCGATGATCTTGGAATGCCCCGCGTCATTGTTTGGAAGAAGAAATACGACCTGTGCGTCAATTTGCTGCAGTGCTTTCATGGTCTCCCTTATTTGATCAATGGAGGACATCGCCTCAGTGGTCACTGGATGCTGGATAACCAAGACAAAAGGCTTTGAAAAATCCAGATCAAACTCAATTTCCAACTCTTTAGCGTCCAAGGAAGGTGTATTGACCAAAACATCGATGGAAGGACAACCTACAACGTAGATATCTTTGGGATTTTCTCCAAGTCTCACAAGTCGATCTCTGGCATCCTCGGTCGCAGGAAAATGGATGTGGGAAAATTTGGACATCGCATGGCGAATTGCTTCATCAATGCTGCCTGTCACTTCACCTCCTTGGATGTGTGCTACTGGAATATTCATGTGGGCAGCTGCAATGGTCACAGCAAAATTGCCCCCTATGTCGAAGCCTGAAAGCACTAAATCAGGCTTGGATTTTTCTAATTCAAAAGTTACATCCGTGAGCACTCTTGCCATAGAGCGAACCATCTCCGCACCGGAATCCGGAGCATTGGAGTCAAACATTGGGATTTTGGCATTGATGGTGAAGCCGTCATCTTCGATGTAGTTGACGTCTTTTCCATGCAGATCCAAAAGACAAATCCCTGTTACTACCAGATGAATTTCAAAAAAAGGATCAGCCTTCATCTTTTCTAGAATCGGCTTGTACCTGCTGTAATCTGCTCTGCGCTCTATGAGTACAAATACTTTCATCAAATATCTATTTACAATTAATAATCAGTTACTGAATGTGATCCCAAAGAACCTGAATATCAAACTCCAAGTCTACCTTTGCCTTCCTACCTAGTATGGATTCAAAATGCTCAGCCAAAATCCCCCCTTTACCTGGCCGCTTCACCCAAATGTTGTCTTTGGAAAATACCTCCCCCTCCTTGATGGAGCGGATCGTACACACCGTGGCAAATGCAAAATCGATGGTGGCCTGCTCTTCCGCGACTGGTTTTTTCTCCCCACCACGCTGGAGCTGTAACACTCTCGCTCCTTCTATCAATTCCCCGCAGGCCTGCTCATCCATCGAGCAAATGATGTCAGGACCGACTCTGTCCATGTGATCCGTAAAATGTCTTTCCAAAATCGAGGCACCAAGGGCAACTGCTCCAAAGCATGCAAGGTTACTCAAGGTGTGATCGCTCAGCCCAACCACTGCCTGAGGAAAAGCCTGCTGGAGCTGCTGCATCGCACCCAGCCTTACAAGGTGATTTGGTGTTGGATACAAATTTGTCGTATGCAGCAATGCGAAAGGAACACCATGCTTTTCCAGAATTTTCACTGCTTTGGCAACGCTTTCCAAATCATTCATGCCGGTGCTCAATATCATCGGCTTTCCAAAAGATGCTATATGCTCTAGCAGGGGATGATTATTGCATTCGCCTGATCCGATTTTGAAGGCTGGTACATCCCAGGCGATCAACCGATCTGCCGCGGCCCTTGAGAATGGAGTACTGATAAAAATCATCCCATGCCCCTCCACATATTTTTTGAGCTGCAGCTCATCCTCCTCAGACAAAGCACAGGATTGCATAATTTCGTAAATGCTCTCTTTAGTATGCGCCGGAACGGTATTCTTGGCTGCACGACTCATTTCATCGTCCACGATGTGGGTTTGATGTTTGACCATCTCCACTCCAGCTCTTTTTGCGGCATCAACCATCTCTTTTGCGACGGCAAGTGAGCCGCCATGGTTGATTCCGATTTCGGCTATCACCAAAGGGGGAAAGTAGTAGCCAATTTTGCGCCCGGCAATTTCTATATATGGATTTTTCATAATCATTTTTTCACCAGACGGAATACCCGCCGTCAATAATCAAATTATGTCCTACTACGTGTCGGGATGCGTCAGATGCCAAAAAAACTACTCCTCCGTTCATATCCGCCTTATCTGCCATATCACCGGATGGGTTCAATTGCTTGTATCTTTCGTAAAACAAGCCCTCGTGTCCGTTCCAAACCCCACCAGGGGTAAGTGCATTGACTCGGATTTTCTTGTCTGCCCAGAGTGTCCCCAAGTATTTGGTGAGGGCGACCACGGCATGCTTGCTAACACTGTATGCAACAGGCTGAAAAATCCCCGTACCCGGGTAAATTCGGTGGTTTGGGCTTACCACTCCATAAAGGCTGGCGATATTGATGATACTACCCCCGCCATTTTGCAGCATGTGTTTCCCTATGACCTGGCAGCCCAAAAAGACTCCTTTGAGATTGATGTCCATGATTCGATCCCAATCTTCCTCTGGAAAATCCTCAAATCCGGCTTCAAAATTGGCGGTTTTGGATTGGTTGGTACTTGCGGCACCATTGATCAGAATATCGATTTTCCCATGGCTGGCTTCGATTTGTCCTAGGGCATCTCCCCATGACCGCGAGGAAGCGACGTCAAGGCAAATTCCCTCCAAACGGTCGGGAGCCACCGTCATCTTTTCAATTTCGGCTCGGCATTTTTCCAGGGAAAGATCGGCCAAAATTACCCTAGCCCCTTTTTGAAGAAGTGCGCTAGCCATCTGGGGGCCCAAAAGACCTGCACCTCCGGTGATCAATGCCACCCTTCCGGTCAAGTCAAATAAATCTTGGTTCATTTTCGGTTCAATAAAAATTCAATCAAGTCAAAATCCAAAGCAGTATCGATGTCAAGAGCCCTTTCCCTGGGCATGGGGTAGATCATGCAGGGAGCCTTGCTCCAATGGGGATAGGAATAGAGCGCGGATCGCTTGATGACAAATGCAGCCGGGGACAAGCTATAGACCTGAGGAGCATCTTGTCGCCTCACGATGGGAGTTTCGGATTGTTTTACGAGCTCCGCCAAGCCATCCTTGCGAATCTCCATCATATTGAAATAGGGATTTCGCTCCGGCTCGTACCCGGTGATCACCACTTCAGTATCTGGATTATCCAGCGCCAAACCTATGGCACCGTCAATGTCATTCGCCGTTTTTAGCGGCACAGTCACATCCAAATCGACCAAATATTCGACGGTCACTCCCAATTCCTTTTCGTAGAATTCCAAGGCATGGACAAAGACGGGCCATTTGCTGGAACTATCTGAAGCCAATTCGGCCGGACGGATGAAAGGCACCTTGGCCCCCGCCTCCAATGCGATTTTTGCTATGCGCTCATCATCTGTGGAGATGATCAAATCATCAATCAGTTCACTAGTCTGGGCCTGCCGAATCGTGTGATCAATGAGCGGGACTCCATTGAGAGGTCTAATATTTTTGTCGGGAACTCCCTTGGATCCTCCCCTGCAGCAAATGGTAGCTAAAATCATGAACTAGGATATCGGCCTTTTTTCAGTTTTGGTCTGATTGCAAATTCCGTGTCTATCACCTCTTCGATAGGAAAATTTACAATGCGACAAAAGTATGGGATTCTGAAGACTTCTTTGCAGCCAAAACCATTTTTAAACTGGCGATCCCATCCTCAAAGGATGCCATCCTCTCGTCACTGACACCTGATAAAAACGCACTCATGATCGAGACAAACCTTTCATTGCGCTCAGCTTCGGAAAAATCCAGTTCTCCGACTTCACCCGAGTGTTCTACCCAAGCGACTTTTCTTTGGGCGAGATCCCATCGGATTGACCCTCGAGTGCATGTTACTACGCAAAACCGTTCCAGAATCCGCTGGTGATAGTCCAAATGTACCGTTGCAGTCGCCCCCGAATCAAACTTTATCAGAACATCTGCAAGATCTTCGGTTTCGATGTCCAGTTCCGGATTTTGTTGGTAGAAGGCACCAACGGCGTTAGCCGGACCAAGCAACCAATACAGGTAATCAAACTCATGGACAAGATCCAGCAAAACTCCCCCACCTTTTGCTTTTAGCGCACTGCTACCTTTCCTGTAATCTTCGTGAGGCCGCCAATTGGGAAGGTATTGGCCGACGAATGCATTAGCCGCCAGTATCCGCCCAAATCGTCCTGAGGCAATCAACTCCCGCACAAAGTTTAGTCCGGGGTCAAATCTCAAATCATATCCAACAATGATCCTTTGCCCTTCACCTATTCGCCGAAGAAGCACTTCAAAGCCATCGATACTGTGGCCGACCGGTTTTTCAAGATAGATATTGGCAACCCCCGCTTCAATGAGTGCTGACAACTCTTCTCGGTGCTGGGAGGTTGGGGTACAGATGAGCGCGTGGGAGTAATTTCGCCCATCCAACGCATCTGTAAGGCTTTCAAAAACCTCCAGTCTGGGCCAATTTTCTGGGAACTCTTTTCTTTTTGTAACCAGAGAAAGGATGTCTTCTCCGAGAGTAAGAAGGTTGGAAATGTGGCGAGATCCAATTGATCCAACGCCACATACAAGGATTTTATGTTTTGATTTCAAAACTCTAATTTGTTCAAACGAAAATTTGAAGGAGATTTGTAGCGCTTAGATCGGACAAATGTTCAATTTTCATCTTTGAAGTCTAAGCTGATTCAGTCCACCGGTGGACAAAATTTTACATGAAATTACCGATGCTTTCCCGCCTTAAGATTTCCCCTTTTCTTTTTCGACTGCCGATTCTGGTCTATTCCTCGCTGGGGATTTTGTATTGGATGGTCTTTCTTGAACCTGGAATGGGAGATGAGGGCTTAATGGCCCAGTATTTAGACGAGGCCAGAGATAGGGGATTTTATTGGCTACTTCAATCTGGAAATTTTTCAATTCCGCACGCTTTTTTAGTGTTTCCTCTAACGTTCTTTATGCCCAGTTACCTTTCCCTGAGGATTTTGAGTCTTTTGGGCACGATTTTCATCCTATTATTCTTGAAACGAAAACACCAGCTTGGAGGCAACACCATCGTCACCCATCTCCTTTTCTACCTTGCTTCCGGTTCATTTTTTTTAGGAACGAACGACAATTTGTTCGTCTGTTTTTTGGTCGTCTTTTTCTCTGAAGTGGTTCTTTTTATTTCCAGACAAAGTGACCGCATTTCGGGATTTGCCTGGTTTTGTTTGGTTTCCGCTTTTTTCACGAGAGAAATGGCTGTCGTTTATTTGCCCCTGATCGCCTGCATGACACTTTTCATTTTCAACTCCAGCAAATTCAGACCAAAGGAAGCGGGACTTGTGATCGGGAGTGTGGCGTTTTGGATTGTGCTCAATATCCCATCAATAGCACACCACGGCAGCCTGAGCTTCGACAACAAAGAAATGGCTAAACAAAATGGAATTACTTGGCCCCAACGTCAATACCTCTCTCAGCTCTATGCTACTCAGGGAATAATCCCCGAGCTTTCCCACGTAAGCTGGGAGGAAACTCGTTCTTACTTGGAAAAAAACGGAAAAGATTCTTTGCCTTCCAGCACATTCGATTCTCTCGTTTTCGATATCAGCTTCACTTGGAAAGAATTTTGGAAGGATTTCCTATACTTAATTTACTCCGGTTTTAGACAAGTCGGCCTTGTGATTTTTTTTCCATTTCTCATGTTCATTACTCCTACAAAAGAAAACCAGGCTATAAGGCTAATTGGATTCGGTCAACTTCTCCAAATGCTTGTCTTCTCGGCCATCATTATTTCCTATATAGAAATTCGGTGGCTAGCACCAGCATTTATCCTCGGGATCTTAGGTATGGACCTATTGTTAAAAAGCCGAGAAGGCAAAGCCCAAGTTGACTTCATAAACCAAATCGTGTTGACTGCGCTATCTATCTATGGGATATTCGCTTATATACACTTGATTGGAAACACCCGGACCTGGTTGGAAACATTCTTCTGACCGGAATCAGAGGAAATCGGCGTTTAACACTTTGTTTGGTGCCCATTTCAACTCATCGGCAGCTTTGGAATCGTCGAATGTCAAATCAAGAGTCATTTTGTCAATCAGGGCAGAGTTGACGGGAAAAAACGAGAACTTATCGCCAATCACGGCCAGAATTGACACCAATTTCAAAGGCAATTTGAAATGAATCTTTGTCTTTAGGATATCGGAGATTTTCCTCTCCAACTCGTTGAATGAAGGATGGCAGCGATCCGTCAGATTATAGATACCAGTTCGCCCAATTAGATTTGGGATTAAGTTTGCTACATCAACCGCCAAAACCATACTTTTTCTAGCTCTGCCGCCATTGATCGATGCGTAGCGCCCATTCTTAATCCCATTTATCATCTTATCCAAATTACCTGGCGGATTACTTCCGATCAAAAGTGGTAACCTAAGAACGACAATCGGCACCATGTTTTCTGCAGCCCAAGCCAAAACTGCCTTCTCAGCCAAAATCTTGCTTTTTGCGTAAGGAGAAGTACCCAATAGCGGATGGGTTTCGCTTATCAATTGGCCCGAATCCAATCCATAGACTGAAACTGTGCTGATCAAAATGAATTGCTTTGGCCTCTCGGACAATGCGTCGAGCGCCTTTAACAGGTTCTTGGTACCCTCGGTGTTTACTTTGTAAAACTCCTCTCCTTCCTCCGCAGTTTTGGGGACTACGTGCGCTTTTCCAGCACAATGAATAACAACATCAACCACTGGCAAACTTGGGACTGATTCGCCTAAGCTACAGGCGATGTCATTTTCCGGCCGTCTACCAAGAGTTATCACGTCCGCTCCCTGCAGCGACCCCAGGATATGACGTCCCAAAAATCCATAGGCGCCAGTTAACAGGTATTTCATAATAGACTTCTGGGAAATAAATTGTTCTTCAATCGAGAGGGCCAATTCTTGTCCATACAGGGCTTTTCGACCAATAGATAAAAAGCTGCTGACACCAAAAGCACTATCGGAAATGCGAAGACAATCTGGACAAAAAAATTCGACCAATAGCCTAAGCTGAGATCAATCTCAGCGGTCAACCTAACAATCAAATGAAAAAGAGCATAATGTATTAAGTATATGGTATAGCACATGCCTCCAACAAGGTAAACCGCCGGGCGAGTGAAAAACCAATTAACAGCTTTCGACTTAAAGGTTCCAACAAAAAAGAAAAATAGCGAAGTATTAAATAAAAGATTATTGAAAATCAAGTACTGTGGCTTGTAGAAATAAAACAAACCAAACAAAGCTACAAGTGCGACCAAATCGAATTTATAAGACTTCCCCTCTGCAAAAATGCGTGGGTGTTTGATATATAGAAACGAATACATCAACCCAACAGCAAAATTGACAAAATAGGCAAAAATAGAATTGGAAAATCTTCCAAGTCCAACTTCTAAAGAAAAACTCCTAAAATAGGCTGAACCCAAGGCCAACAAAATCAATAAAATCCAAAAGCCAAATTTCTTTGGAAGGCGAGCGACCAACCAAAAAAACAATGGAAGAATGATATAAAACTGGGCCTCAGTCTCCAAACTCCACGTAACCGGGTTAATGGGATTTGGAAAACCGAATACGAAAACGTGGGAATATACCAACCCCGAAACCAAATTGGGAAACAAATCCTCTGCGGACTCATTGAGTATCAAAACATGCACAAAATAAAAGCCTATCAAAGTCAGAACAAATGGAGGTTCCAATCTCGTGATCCTTCGGTAGAAATACTCCCTCATACCAACCATTTTTTTACCCAACAAGAGATATCGAAGAAATGGCATTCCGAGTATAAAGCCACTGATTGCAAAAAAGACTTTAACCCCCAAATCGAGTCGGGTGACCCACCAGCCCAGCTGAATGAGGTTTTCGATGCCCACTTCTCGACTCCATCCCTCGAGACCGATCCCGATTTCCCTAGAATACGCTGTATTCAAATGAAAGACCATAACCGTAATGATAGAGAAAAACCTTAGCCCGTCAATTTCTGGAATAAAGTGTCTAGAATTGGTTGATCGTCTGAAATAGCCGGTTAAATTCAATTAAATATATTTAACAATAGTACTTTATTTAAACCACTTGTTCATTCGCATTCCAGAATGATACGGACGTATATTTATCCGTAATATCAAACCAAGAAATCACTATAAGCAACTTCTTGTCTGAACAAAAATGGCATAATACCTAATCTATCGCCTCAGGACATTGATAGCTAAACTTACTTTCTGTTTTTTTGGATAATTATTTTTGCTCCGAAGTAGTAGTTCAAATTGACTAATTTACCTAGGCCTAAAACGAACTTATAGATTCGCTGCTTAGTACCGATCGCATTGTTTTTCTTGTATTCGTACCACACATCCATGGTGGGGAAATACTCCATCCTAGAGAGTTTTACCGAGCCATTACCTGCAAATTTTTTTGCCCTGGACTTCATCCAGCCAAAGGAAACATAGTCATGCAGTACCGGGGGGTACGGCCATGATGGATCGTGATCTGGTATACCAAATCCAAAGGCTTTGGCAATAGGTACCTTAATAAACCTAGGGAACCAGTGAATAAACAACTTGCCGGTATCATGATTGTCTCTCATGGTCCACCTGTTGGGCGTGCTAATGAACAAGACCCCTCCGTCCTCATTGACCAAGGAAAACACTTTCCTAAAGTACTCCTCTTGGTCCCATCCGGGTATATGTTCCAAAACTTGGATAAAAAATACAACATCGTACTTTTTTGCAGGTTTTTCCAGATCGATATCGTTAATGTCAAATTGCTTGATATCGGCATTTGTCATTCCCAAATCCCGCATTCTCATGCGCGTAAGCTCGATTGCGCCCGGATCAACATCCCAAGATTCTAGCACCTTGCACCGCTTCGCCAACTTCCAGGTAAAATTACCATCACCGCATCCAATTTCCAGAACCGAAGAATCCTTCAACTGTCTGTAGTATTTGTCGATGATTTCTACCTCCGTCAGGTAATAATCATCGGACTCCCTTGGCGGAGGCGCATTCCATATTTGCTCAATGGAGAGTTCGCTCTCTTTTGATCCAATGTATTGTCCCTCAGTATGCCAAGCATAATATCTTTGTTTGAATTCGCTGCTTAATTTTCTAAACTCTGAAAATTTACCCGATTTGTTCATGTCCATCTTATTCATTCTATCAGTACAATGGCATATTGCCATCTTTTTTTCTCCTATTTAGTAAACTTTTTACTCAAGCCTCAGGGAGCCAATTCCCGCACGAAACAACTTCCAAACTTTGCATGCTTCAATAGATGCCTCGTATGACGACTTCCCTTGTCGCTTAAATCCTGCATACTGTCTCCTCCATACAAAAAGCCGATTTGATCCCTAGTGTAGACTGAATTGACCTCATCCCAAAAGGGCAAACTTGGGATGCGGCCCTGGGCGAATTCATCATAGCCTACTTTCCCAAACAAAACGTAATCCCACTCCTTCTCGATAATAGATTTGCGGATTTGTTCATCTGTCCATTTTCGGAATTCACTTGGATGAGACCTTTCAAGTCTTCTCGTATATCCAAAGCCCTTTCCGTATAGTTTGAGCGACTCATCTTCCGGAAAGTCCCGGTAGGCGGGACTTAATTCCGGATACGAAACACAAACGCCACCATTCTCCTTGAGTACTCTATTAAGTCCAATAAATGTGAACTCCCTGGAGTAATTAACCCTTAGATCGCAGGTCAACAAAAGTACACTACATGAAGACGAAAGATCTAGTATTTTTAATATTTTCGTTGCAGTTGCTTCAGAGGTGGTATTTTCCAGACAGTATTCCCTTATTTGCCCTAAGAGCGTTTGGTACAGTTTCTCAGACTCTTCCATGTTTCTCCAAGGGATCAACTCGCTGTTAACCCGCTTGAAAAGATTTTTTGGCAGGTTTGTCAATGAGCTTTCTGGACAGTGATCAATATCCCTGAAAACTGGTATAGCACCATTTGCAATAATCTCGTAGTGCCTCAAGCAATCCCACCCCCCTTTTTTCCAAGTGAAACCGAATTTTGCCGCCTGATACATTTGGTAGTATTCAAGTTCACTACCAAATCGATAAGTTTCCTTGAAACCAGGAATTACCTCAGCCCAAATTTGGGCCTTTGTTGGATTCTCCTTCAAAAAGAGTTCTTTGGGATAGGAGTATCCCAGTGGATGGATATACTTTGACCTTTCCTCGGTATTGAAAATTCGTGGAAACAGCCTATCCAAATAGCGAAAACTTCTGCTTTCGAGCGCAAACCAAAGATTTCCAAGCTTCATCCGTATTTTATCAACTAACTTCATTTAGAATAGTCGCCTAAAAGAATTAGCTGTTTTGACAACGCCAGTCTTTTCCAAGCACCCTTGAGCAAGTATCTTGAAAAGTAAAAGGAGGCTTCAATAAAAGACAGCTTTTCAATTTGAACCAGCACCTTCCACATATCCTTTGCGCAGCCAAAAAAAGAATTCGACCTAGAGCCCTCTCGGATGCGATAATTGGAAAGCACGACTGGAATTCCATGCGCCACAAATCCCTGTTTTAAAATCATTAGGTGAAAAACATAGTCTTCCGCTTTGATCACCCCCGCCTCTACGATAGGTACATCGACTTTGTCCCTGTCCACCATAAGAGTAATAATGGAAAAAGCAGGATTCCCGAGAAGTTGCTGATGATTGAATTCACTGCGAAAAAAAGTATTGCTCAATGCAATCACATTTCCCGATTCGGAAATTCTCTGATACATGGTAAAGGAAACCGGTACGTTTTTCGCCATCATAAACTCCACCTGGTAGTTGAGTTTCTCGGGTTCATAGGTATCATCTGAATCCAAAAAACACAAAAATCTTCCCCTGGCATTTCTGATCCCCTCATTTCTGGCTTCCAGTGCCCCTTTGTTTTTTGGCATGGCCACGATCCTTATCCGGGGATCCTTTTGTCTATACTCGGTACAAATTTCCACAGATCTGTCTCTGGAGCAATCATCCACCAAGATGAGCTCCCAATTGGAATAGGACTGAGCTTGTACAGATTCGATCGTAGCTCCAACAAACTTCTCAGTATTGAAAACAGGCACAACAATGGAAACCAATGGATTTTGCTTCATCGGATTTCTTTATTTATTTTCATTTTTTACAAAATCAGCGAATTCCCGGGACCAATACTGAAGCGAATTTTTTGGAAACTCCTCAGCTAGATTCCCACTAATGCGGTTGTACAGTCCTTGGTCCCTCGCAAGAAGAACTGCGGCATCAGCCAATTGCGAAGGCTTGCCTGGGCTTACAAAAAGGCAGGTCTCCCCATGACGAAGTTCGTCTGCAATACCGCCGACTTTGGTCGATACTATCGGTATGGAGAATGCCCTAGCTTCGTTGATGATTTTGGGAAGCCCTTCACTGTAAGACGAAATCATCAGTATATCGTGGGAATTGTAGATGTCAAAAAGCTTATCCCCAAAGGCGACATAGCCCGCGAAGGAAATTCTATCGGTAAGCTGGAGTCTCTCTACCAAAAGTTCGGCATCGATTCTTGATATCCCCTCCCCCACTATGGTTAGGGTTGCTGGAAGCTCTATATTTACAAGATCAACCGCACGAATCAAATCTAACAATCCTTTTTCCGGCTCCAGACGCCCTACAAACAGCAGCTTCAAGGTTTTTCCGATGGAATACGTCCTGTTTCGAGAGACTTCTTCCGACACGATCGAGTCGCTGATGAACTTGGATTTTCTAAAGTCCGAGGAAAGCGACTGATACATTTCCTTGCCCACAGTCACCAGCATTGCGTTGGACCTAAATACGGAAGCGTATGAGTAAACCAGTTTGGCAAAAGCAATCCCTATACTTCTTCTTACACCCGAATATCGCACGTTGATGAGCGCCTCAATATTTTGTCGGACAAATAGGACAACAGGTTTTTTCTTACCAACCATCAACAAAATCAAAAAACTGACCGGGTGAGGCCAGGTAATCCAATATATGTCAAATCTCTTCAATTCGGATTTCAACTTTTTGAAAGCCTTAAAAAAAAGACTGGGTTTCGCCAAAAAATCCGAAACGCTTGAATAAAATGGCAACTCCAAAAGATGGGTATTTTGAGCTGTGAAAAAATAGTGTCCCTTACCCGAAATAGGCGACAACCTCGAGCCTAGACAAAAATCATCGAAATGTTTCAAACAAGTCGACTTGATGAATAAGATATGGGAATCATCCGCGTAGATATTCCCATCTTCTTTCGTCAAGATGAAGTCATTGTATGCGAAAATTCTCATGGGAGTAAATCAATAATCAGAATAGATCAATAAGAGACTCGAGAATTCTCTTCTTGACCGAAGGATAAAGGCATTGGCTTAGGGTTACCTGCAGGCGCTTGCTTTACGTTTCTTTTTGCCATGTTGACCATCAATACAGAAGAAATCCCCATCAGTAAAGGAGTGATGTAGGTACGGGTTGCGGAATGGAAAGTCGCCAAAAAGCCAATGATAAAACAAGCCAACAGAAAGCCCCTGCTGATATTTTCGGGGGCTTTATTTTTATTCAGGATGAATACTGCTATGAACACTGAAAAAATAAGAAGCCCCAAGATCCCGTGTTCCGCCAACAAGCGTGAAAGTTCAATGTGGGGCGCATAGCCTTTGAAATCTTCCCGTAGATACGTAGAGGCACCCACACCCACACCCATCACGGGATATTCGACAAATAGCTCAATATCCTTTACAAAAAGGCCAGCCCGGTTGCTTGTTATTTTGTCCAAGCTTTTGTCCGCGGTGCCAGTCAATGTCCCTTGCGTCTCGCCCATGTACCGAAGCAAAAGCATTCCTCCAGTGATGGAATTGGCTACCGCTGCGACAATAAATAGAAACACCACAAGTGGGAGAACAAATTTCTTGAAATTTGGAATCGAAAGCCTCTTCCGCTCAGCCATCGAAAGCTTGGTGAGATAGTATATCATCACCAAAACACCCAAAATACCTCCAATCATCCCACCCCTAGAAAATGTCAACAGACCCTGGGTGGTTAGAAGTAGCAAAAGCACAAAATCCATCCACCTGAAACCTGTGAGTCGATAGTTGAGCAGGATACATGCGGCAGTCAGAAAAACTCCCAAGCCCAAAATCGTGGAAACCTGATTGGAGCCAAATCCTCCTGAAGTTGAAAAATTTGCCCCGAGTGAAAAGTCGACACTATCTAGATCAGGCGTACGAATAATCGTAAATACCAAAACCGAGACAATAGGATAAATCAATAACTTCGACCAACCAACAAGAGTCCTCAAGTTTATCTTCAAAGATGAAAAGAACCATATTGCAAAGCCGATATTCAGCAATCCAAGTATATTAAATCTCACTTCAATAGGCGCAACTCGTCCGCTCTCATCAAAAAAGATCGCAGGAATGGCCAGAACAAGGATCATAAAACCCAGGGCACCTTTTATTGTCCTGCCCTTCGAAAGAAGTATTCCAAGTGGGCTGAGTAGTAAAAGGATATATTTACCCAACTCATAAGGGAGGAATGGATCAGCCTGCGCCAACCTTCCAATGGATTCAAAAGAAGCAAAATAAATAATTATCTCGGCCAGCAATTTTGGCCTATCCTGGCTTGAAACCTGGAATACATTGACCAATGAGTATAAAAAAACAACGTAAAAAAATCCCACGACCGGCAAAGCGCTCAACGTAGCCAAAATTCCGACAAGAACATGGACGGCAAACCAGAAAAAGGAATACTTATGTTTCTTTAACTCTGACAGAAAAATCCTCATTCGTTCAATACTTTCCTAACAGGGCACTATACTTTCTAAAAAAGCTATCCCCCCCAAATTCGGTCTTTACTTTATTTTCAAAACGCATCGCTTTGACTCTGGTTTCCTCTTTGTTGTCGACGAGATTACGCATAGCCATGCTGAGTTCACCAGAATCGTTTGGTTCAACGAGGTACCCACACCGTCCTGCTTCCAGTAAATCCCCACAGGCTCCGACCCGAGAACTTATCACAGGAACGCCACTAAGTCCAAGCTCTAGCAAGGACACAGGAAGCCCCTCGACATGGGACGAAAGAATCCCCATTCTTGCTTTGTCAAACCATTCCTTCAGCTCCATCACTGGGCCAAGCAAATGAACATGTTCTTGCACGTCTTCGGCTTGAATGACGCGATTCACTTCTTCTACATATTCGGGATCATCCATAGTTCCGATTAGTGCCAATTTATAGCCAGTATGCGACTTGATAAACTCCGAAAAGGCCCTAACCAAAACCACGTGGTTTTTTGGTTTTTTCAGGTTGGCTACCGAGATAATCCATTTTAACTTCTCTCGCTCGACGTGGCATTCCGAAACCCTATCCGGAAAATTGCCGATATAGGCTGCTTTGGGAATCATGGAAAAATCAGACTTCACCCATGCTAGCAATTCCGAATTGACCACAATCACCCGATCTATAGCAGCCTGTAGAAACTTGATTTTCTTTCCAAAGCGCCCATTCGCAGATGAAAAACCCCCGTAATGCGCATGCCAGACCAACATGGCCTTGGGGTAGAGTAGTTTGATCAACGCAGCCCAGAATATGGAGGAGTCGTGCGCGTGAATGATGCTCGGATCAAACGACCTCACTTTCCTCAGTATTCGGATAAAAGTAGCGAGATCCAGCACGTTGGATTTGGAAAATACCTCCAAGCTATTCGGACTCTTGATCAATTTCTCCAGTGGCCCACCCTTGCGTGTGGAAATCAAAAGATTGGGAATTTGATTCTCCGAGAAGTAGTTAGCCAAATTAACAGCCATGCGCTCCCCTCCCCCAACATCCAGAGAATCGATCAGTTGAAGTACCCTCATCCCAGCTTAGCTATTTCTTCTTGGAATTTCTCCAACGTAAACTCCCTCGACCATTCCATGGCCTGTCTGCTGGTTTTAAGATAGAGTTCTTCATCTTCTAAAAAAGGCAGCATAGCACTCAATATTTTGGCTGGATCGTTTTCCAAGAGCACGCCACGTTCTTGATTTCTTCCCACCATTTCGGGGACACAACTAACCGCTGAGGTAAAGGGCACACATCCCCAAAACATCGCTTCCGCGACAGCCTTGGGCCACCCTTCAGTCCTAGAAATAAAAATCAAAAAATGGGATTCACCGAGGATTCTTTTTATGTCGTCAGCCGTAACGTTTCCCAGAAAAACCACCTGCTCCGAAACTCCAAGTTCCTGCGAAAGCTTTTCCATCTCCTCCCGCATTACTCCGTCTCCACAATAGGTAAATTCAAAGTCGATCCCCCTATCCTTCAGCAGTCTACTTAGGTGTATTCCAGTTTCTGGGTTTTTACCCGAGTAGATAGCTCCGACAAACGCCAATTTTACTTTCTCACCTAAAGGAGATTTCGCAACAGGCTTTGCTTCAATCGCTCTGTAGCTAGCCGTAAATAAAGGCACTACGTTTGAAGAGCTATCCGGCCAATTGCCATATACCAGAACTTTCGAATTCTTGGTGAGAAACGTGGAATTGGCAATATTTCTCTGGATTTTAAAGGTCAGGGGCTGGCTGGACTCCGAATCCCAGTTTCCGGCATACTTGATGACTTTTGGCTTGTTGGGAAAAAGCACTTGGACAAACATCCCCAGAAGGCCCATGTTGCCTGGAATGCGAATATGAATTTGACTAGCTTTCGACATCTCCAAAGCCATCTTAAAAAGGATCAAAGGAACTTGCCATATCGCACAAAATCTTGCAGGCCAAGATTGGACATGATAGGCAGGCACTGCCCTGAACCTTAGGTTTGGATGCGAATAGGCAATGTCAATTTTCCCAGGAGATTTGGTATGGACTACAGGGGCGAGCACCGTTACTACCTCTTTGGACTGAATCCACAAATTCATCTCACGAACATAGGGGCCATACGCATAGTATATCCCATCCTTTTCGATGTGTTGGACGCATGTGATGATCAGAAGGCTATCCATGCAATATCTTTCTGTAGAATCGAATATTTTCGTCTAGGTTTTTCTCGATGCCAAAAAGATCCAAGACTCTTGCTCTGGCTGCTCCCGCTAGCTCTTCTTTTCGGTCACTTGACTCAAAAGCTTCCTCTATGGCCTCTACGATACTATGCACGTCATGGGGATCACAAAGGTAACCATTGACACCGTGCTGAATTGTTTCTGGCCCTGGGCCTTTATTGGTGAAAATAACGATTTTCCCCATTGCCATTGCCTCAGGCGCGACCAATCCCTGGGTTTCCATGAACGAGGGAAAAATACAGATCTCCGCACTTCGGTAAATCCCCGGAACTTGGTCGTGTGGGATCGCATCATGGATGCTGATATGCTTCTCCAAATCTCCCCGGATCTGATTTCTAATCAGGGCTTTGTAGGATCTTCCATCGGGAAATTCCCAATCCCTTCCATATATACCCAAATGTACCTCAGGATAGGCAGCTCGAACGAGGTCTATCGCTTTAACCAGGTTTCCAACTCCTTTCTTCTCACACACCGTGCCTAAGAAGATTAAACTCCTTGGATTCGGATTGGAGGATTTTGGCGAAAAATAGAATCGATTCGTGTCTACGATATTTCTGATCAAAACGACTGGTTTGCCGTGGAAACTCAGCATGCTCGAAGTATGGTTTCTCACATAATCTGAGATTGCGATGAAGGCATCTGCATTTTTAAAGGATCTTTTTTCTTGGTACCCCTTCCATGCGTCAATTTTTCTTTCCTCCGCCTCCGCAAAAAAATGATGCCCCCCGTGAAGACGAATCACCTTCTTGGCACCTGGTATTTTCGATAGGAATGCGAACGAAAGTTCAGATCCCTCCACAATATCCGGTGCAATTTCAATGATTTTCTTTTTCAGTCTTCTAGACAACACCCACCAATTGACAACGGGGATTTTTGGATTGGGTATTCGAATCACTCGGACACCTTGATCCCAATATTCCTCATACGAATTGCTGTTGTTAGCTCCCAATACAGTCACTTTATTCCCAAATCTCACAAGCTCGGGCGCGAGTGTCTTCAAGAAAATCCCTATGCCTCCTGGATTCAAACCATGCTTTGGGTATTCATGGGAGAGGAAACACAACTTCATGGTAAATCTACTATCTATTGTTTACCAGCCAATTGGCTATTCGATCTGAAGCTAGCAATCCGTCCCCGTCAAAGACAATTTTATCCCGCCACTTCAATCGGTCAGGGCCAACTTTCTCAGGATGATGTATAGCGAGATCAATCTTGGGTTCGATTTCCTCCGCAGAGTTGATCCAGCCCACAGGATCTATCCCATCCATGGTTCTAAAGTGTTGGAATTGATAGGTCCGTTTGATATCCCATGGATGTTTGGGATCAATGCAATAGTTGATGTAGAGACCAGGCTTGTCATATTGGGAAAAGTCCAAGGCCATTGTGGAGCCTACATTGACTACCGTAGAGCAGTGTTTGGCCAAATTCATCAATATCGCCACATCCTCAAAGTAGGGAAAAAAGGCATTCCATCCGTTACCATGCTTCCATTTTGGAGTCATTAGGACAATTTGGGGATATTGATTCAATACGTCCTGATAACGGTGGTGCCCCTCTACAGGAACCGGCCTGAACAGGATCTGAATGTCTTCCCTATGCTTTAGCCTTTCAGCAAGATCCCTAAGGTAAGATGCGTCACGGGGAGAAGTGAGGCTATCATCTCCGGAAAAACATATCCAACTTTTAGACGGACTAAGGTTGTGTTTTCTCGCGAAATCCTCCCTGCCTTCAAGCAAATCACGATTTCGATAAAAATCAAATTGCGGCGTGCCAACAATCGTGACATTCCTCTGATCTATATCCGGAAAGTAAAGCGCCATTTCGTCTTTCATGTACTTGGACCAAACCAAAAAATGATCTCCCCTGACAGGTAGCCTTCCTTTCGGCAGATTGTCCCAAGAAAAGATCGCAACCGCTGTCTTTATTCCCATATCCCTGGCTGCAAGCATCGCAATACCAGCATGTGGAATTCGCTGATGTGTACAGAATAGCATGTCGGGCATCATCTGCTTGAGCTCTTCCTTGTACTTATGATAGGCCTGTGACTTTCGATATCTCTGATCGATGTATGCCTCCATCGCCTCGATTTGTCTGAAATTACTCAGCATCTTGCCCATGCTTTTGGCCAGAACATTCGAAACCTTTCCCTTTCGAGTCTTCTTTGGCAGCCAATTGTCCAGTATTGTAGGGTTTTTGGTCAGCTTGGAGTTCACCACCAGTCTTGCAAAACCAACGCTGTCTCGGAGAATTTGGGCCACCGGATCCTCTCGGTAATTTTGAAATGGAAATTCCTTGGGCGCAACTGATGGGTTAAGCTTTTTGGCTTGGTCTATTACCTCGGGGTTCAGCCCATGCCAAACAACAACCTCGGCCCCCTTGTCGGCCAACAAGGGCAAAATCGGGGAATAGAGGTAATTTCTTATACCGACACCGTCTGGTATCAAAAAACAGATCTTCATCAAGTTTTAACTAATAGACTCTCCAGAATCGGTTGAATCGAATTTAGGCTCGAAAGATCCATAAGGAAGAGAGGTTTAATTTTCATTAATTCATCATCGCTCCAATCCCACCAGTTCAAGTTCTCCAGCTCGGCAATAACCCGATCCGAAAAACGCTTTCGAATTTCCTTGGCTGGATTGCCCGCCACAATGCTATATGGGGAAACATCCTTGGTCACCACTGATCCTGCTGCCAGAATCGCTCCGTTGCCTACATTGACTCCGCTAAGGACAATGACCCCATGCCCCACCCATACATCGTTGCCAAGGAATATTTCAGCTTCTGTTTTGAATTGCTTCATCTCGCCTCCAAAAAGCTGGGCATTGATGTAGGTAGTAATATGGGTAGTCGGATGATTCGTAGGATGAAAGGCCACATCCCTTCCTATTTGACAATATTTCCCCACGGTCACTTTGCCTCCGAAATAGTTGTTGGTCCCAAGCGTCGTCCTATACCCCAAACTTGTCCTATCCGCGAATGCACAATCTTCCGGAATTCCATTTCCGCCTCCAAAAACAACATGGTGTATTCCAGTCGTCCAAAAGGAAACTTTGCTGCCCGGCTCTACTGAATAATAGGGACGCGAGATGCGCTGCAGAAATCTTCTGATTTTGGTACCCAAGCCCATTCAATAGTTCTCCTTCATCCCCAACCAATTAAAAAATGGCCTTCTGAATCTATAAAATAGGTTGACCCATAAAAACTGACCGACAAGCATCTGAACTCGTGAAAGCGGCTTGGCCTTAGAAAGCTGATATTCACTTTTGCCATTGGAAGCTCCACTCTTGATTTCCTCAAGCTTATTTTGCATCCACTGTGCCGGAGAATTCCCCATATGGTAAGCGAAATTCCCTAAAGTCGCAAGTCGTAGGAAGCCAGAACGGTCATTGGGATCGTCAAGATAAGCCTCCTCGCTTCCGCCCTGAACTCGGAATTCGCAAACCTTTTTAGGGCTATTCTCAAATACTTCCCTTCTGAACGTAGCCACAAAATGCCCGCATCCGATGACCGCCTCTCCTGATGGGTTAGATACAACCAGGTATTTTCTCAGATGGATGGGATCGTATAGTTTAGAACCGACGCTTTTCTGGAAGTTATCCATTCCTTCAGGATCCTGGACATCCGCAAATCTCATTTTTCCCTTCAGCAATCCATAGAAGAGAGTCGACCCTGTACTGTACAAATACCCTTTGCTGCTTGGTACAGGAGAAACCATCCCAGCCTCTGGAAAACTATTGAATATATCGACAGACTCCTCCTGCCAGCCTTTCAGAAAAAGCACATCGGAATCTGAAATGGTGATCAAAGGTTCGAGATTACTTTTCACGACCGAGTATATCGCGTTGATTTTACCCACGTTCTCCCGGGTATAAAAAACCTGATCAATTGGAAAGTAGTTGTCTTTGTACCAAAAAATCAAATCCTCAACCTCACGACAACAGCCATTGATAACTATCGAGATACGTGTCTTTTCGTGAATGGTGTGAATCACCGACTCAATGCAAAGCTTGAATACCTCTAGCGCATGCTGAAAGTATTGATCCTGCAAGTTTGGGATATAAACCGACAGAATGATCCTGTGAATAGAGTCTATCTTAATTTTATTGTTCCGCTTTGAGGGGTTCTCTCCTTGTCTCATTTCGCTATCAACTATGCAACAAGAGCTTCAATCGCCGACTTGAGTATGGCGGTAGAGTATCTTTCCAAATACTTCGCCCTAAGCGCCATTTTCCTCTCCACTATCTTTGGCCCGTCCAATCGGGGAATGTCGTGAAGTTTTTTTCTTAAATCTTCCACGTCTTTGTAGATCAACTCTTCTCCCTCCAATCTGTCAGGCATGGCGCCAATTTCCCTAGAAAGGATCAACTTACCGGCTGCCATCGCCTCTATCCCAGTCATAGGACCTGTCTCTTCAGAGCTGTTGATAATCAAGCAATCAATTAATGAATAGATCTCATCTATTCTTGCAGGCGGGACAAAGCCTGCAATAGAAACATTTTTCAATTTCAGTCTTTGGATTAATTCCTCAAACCGGGATTGCAGCTCGCCTGCGCCGAATAGTAGAAGTTTGAATTGCGGGAATTCTTGAAAAATCTCAATCACCGTATCCATCTGTTTGACTTCCATAAAAAGCCCAATCATCCCAAATACTTTCAACTGGGAGTCTATTTCAATGTCCAGAAGCTTTCCCTCGGCCAAAGTCGTTTGATCGATAAAGACTTTTGGAATGGAGTTAGTGAGGCTTTTTATCTGAAACGGAGAGTGAAATACGTAGTTTCTGGATAAATGGGCTGGCAGAGTGGCATGCTTTTTCAAAATAGAAAAATCATGAATAGTGCCCGTAAAACGAACTGAAACGGGTACCGGAAGATCAGACTCGAAAATCTCCATCTCGCGGGAACTATACGTGATAAACAAAACGATGTGGTCGAAGTAAGAAGCAAAATCTTTCCACTGCTGGGAGTTATAAAAATCATCCCTTACGCCTTTAAGCCACTTTGAGCCCCAAAGCCGAAGCAAAACTCCTCTTAGAGAAGGGAAGATATTCCACAGATGGGGCCAAGCGAGAGATAGTGATTCGTTCATTTTGGCTCCGCCAAGTGTAAATCCACTGTTAAACATCGTAAATACGCTTACCTCGAATTGGCCTGCAGACAAGCAAGTAGCCCAAACTCTCATTTCCTCAAACCTCCCTCCCACGCCTTGCGAATTGATTGGGCCGACCAGTAGAATTCGTTTTGCCAACCTAGAATTCTTGAAGTTTAACCATCTTATTAAAGTAGTTGTTCTGGCTCATGAGAGTTTCAAAATCTCCCGAAGCGCTAATCTGACCATCTTTGATCAAATGGATGCAGTCTGCATTCTTTATTGTACTAAGCCTGTGGGCAATCAATAGTAAGGTATATTTTCCCTGAAGGGAATTGATGTTTTCTTGGATGACGTTTTCAGAGTCACTGTCAAGTGCCGAAGTAGCTTCATCAAATACTATAATCTCTACTTCCTTAAACAGCTCTCTGGCAATTGAAATCCGCTGCTTTTGTCCACCGCTAGCCCTTACTCCATTGTCGCCAAGCGGAGTATTCTCCCGTTGGTCCAGCTTGGCTACAAATTCAGACAAATTGGCAAGCTCAATAGCTTGATTAAATTTTCTAAGGTTTTCAGGATTCTTCTCAGCCCAAAAAGTAACATTGTTGAATACAGTATCATTAAAAATCACGGGCTCTTGGGTGATGTAGCCTATCTTCCCCCTGAGGACACTCAAATCCAACGCCGATCGCTCTACACCATTGATTCTTATATTTCCTTGGGTAGGCTCAAGAAGCCCCACTATAATATTGACCAATGTCGTCTTTCCGCTTCCACTCGGGCCGACGAACGCGATAGCCTCTTTGGGATTGACCTCCAAGGTGATGTTTTTGAGGACATCCCCGTTTTCTTTGAATCTAAAACCAACTTGATCCAGCCGAATCTGGCCAAAATCACCCATTGAGTTCGTTGTTTTATTTTCTTCCTTGCCCGAATCAAACATTTTTATCATTTCGGAAGTGGCAACAATCCCTCCAAACTGGGAGATGAACATTTGCCAGCTACTTTGTATACTTATCACGTAGTTCAATGCGCGATAAAAAAACATCAAACTCAACATGATGCTCGACAATGTTCCGCCCAGAAAATTGATTTGGATAATGATGACAAATACCACGATCACCAAAATCATTGGCTCTCTCAGTCCATTAAGAAGGGAATTGTAAAAGCCGATTTTACGTTGAAAGCTCTCAATCTCGTGAATCTGGTTGACTAGCTTGCGCTGGTACTTTGCAAAATACGAAGTTGCTTTTAAGTACTTAAAATGCTGTACAGCCTGAATCAAATAGGACTGAAATGCATGTCCTTTATTGGAAATCGTGATCGAAGCGGTCTCGGTCTTCCTGAAAAGTATTTTGAAAATCAAATTGGAAAGAAAGCCTCCTATGCTGACCAAAAGCGCAAACTTCCAGTCCGAAATCAAAGCAAGACCGGTATAAACAAACAACAAAACAGCATGCTGAAGGGTATTGAAGTAGCTAATAAAGGCCCCAGTGACTTTATAAACTTCGCCAGAGAGCGTATTCTGTATCCTTCCGGCGTCAAGTCCAACAAAATGCTGGTAGCTTACATGGCTGAGGCCATCGAGCATCTGAAATCGCAACCTTTTCACAAATGAAATCTGCAACGACACTTTGAAGTAACTATCCATGAACTTAAAAAAACCCTTTAAAACGAAAAGAGATGTCATGAATGTCAAAATGTTGCCAATCGAGATCTCAATCCCGGCATTTGTCAGAAAGTCAATCAAAAATGAAAATTCCCCAAGAGTATCCGAGCCTGAGCTCTTTGCAGGATCAACGGCTACCTCAAAAAGTGGGATAAACAGTGCCAGACCGAAACCGTCGAACACCCCCACCAGAACACTCAGAAAAATCAGGAGAAAAATATTGTATCCTAGGTAAGAAAAAAAGTAACTAAAATACTTGAAGTTTTTTTCGACTATATTTTTCAGAAGCATAGAGAGTTAAAAAGGGAAAACAAGAGTTCCCTTTTTATTTAATTTTCAGTATTTACTTCTTCTTCTCTTCATCATAGTAGCCATAGCCATACCCATATGAATAACCGTAGCCATAGGTCACATTGGTAGAATCGACTCCATTGAAAACAGCAAAGATATTTTTAAGCCCTCTGTTGGTCTTTAGGCCATTCACTGCATCGACAAAAGCCCGCTGGGAGAAGTTTTGCCTAAACACAAAAAGACTGCAATCTACCATTCCCATGATATCCAATGTCTCGCTCACAAGGCCTACGGGAGGCGTATCGAGAATAATCACATCATATTCCTGCTTGAGTTGCTTTATCAAAAACTCAAATCTCTCGGTAAACAGAAGCTCAGCCGGATTGGGAGGAATCGGACCAGAAACAATGATATCTAGATTTGAAAATTTCGTACTTGTCACAATTTCCTGCCAGGTGTCGACTTGGTTGCTCAAGTAGGACGAAAGGCCCGTCTCGTTTGTCAAGTCAAAGCTTGCAAAAATCTTGGGCTTTCTCATATCGCAGCCTACCAAGACTGTCTTTTTGCCAGTAAGACTGTAAGCGGAAGCCAAGTTCATCGCACAGAATGTTTTTCCTTCTCCTGAAATCGTGGAGGTCACCAAAAAGGTCAACTGTTTGCCTTTCGGCAATACGAATTTCATGTTGGCCCTGAGAGACCTGAACGATTCAGAAATCCCTGACTTTCTCTTGTCAAAAACTACTAGCTCGGTATCCGCCTTGTTGTTCAGAACGGTACCCAAGAGTGGAATTTTAAGCTTGTTTTCCAAATATTGGGCATCCTCAATTTTTGTCCGAAATAATTCGCTAATTACGATAAGCAGCACCGGTACGAAAAAGCCCACCATCAGCGCAATCAAATAGTTCTTTACCGGTGTCGGACTAATCTGGATGCCTTCTTTAGCATTTTCGACGACCTTGTTATTTGCCTCGTTAGATGCTTTGGATATTGCCGCCTCAGCCCTCCTTTCCATAAGGAAGTTGTAGATATTTTCACTGAGGGAAAACTCTCGTTGAATCCGAATGAGGTTTTGTTCTGTCTCGGGCAAACTTTTAAAGGACCGCTCGATTTCTGAAATCCGGTCTTGAATGTCGGTCATTAAAGTCTGGGAATTGAAATCCACATTTTCCAGATTCTCAATGATGGACCTGTTCAAGTCCGAGATCTTCCTGTTCACTTCTACTACGGCAGGAGACGCTTCAGTCTGGGTAGCCAGCATCCTGGATTTTTCAGACTGAAGCTCCAAAAGGTTTTTGATCAGTCCATTTAGAAAAGGATCTTCGATCCCGATACCCGAGGGAACAATTACCTCGGAATAATTTTCACTGGTTAGATATTTCTTAAGATTCTGGTAATAATTCCTCTTAAATCTCTCTTGGGTTAGTTGATTTTCATATTCAACGAGTCGTTCATATACGGAGCTACTTTCCGAACTTAGGTTATAAATTTTATTGGCCGATCTGAAATCCTGAAGTTGATTTTCAAAAAATCTCAATGAGTCCGCAACACCCGCTACTTGGGAGTCTATAAAGTCAACAGTTTTGCTCGCAGAGATATTTTTCTGCTCGAGCTCCATCTCCATTACCGTCTGCATTAGGGTGTTGAGGTAAATCTCTCCCTTGTTAAGGTTCGAACAAACCAGCGATAGCTGCATAATCGAAGCGCCTCGCTCGTACGGTTCCACGCTCAGCGATCCTGCATAAGACCTAGACAGCGAATTCAGGTCTCTCAATTTCACCAAAATCGATCCTTCCGAATCCGCCGAAACCTTCAACACGCGGATTTTTAGCTCGTTGTTTTCGAGCCATTCGCCGAATTTTCCCATAATAGGCCCGGGCTGAAACCCAAAGGAAACCTTGCTGCCGTCGGGCAAAAGCTTGTTGTATGCTTCGTCGGTAAAGGCCAAATCAAAGTCCGAATCATTAGTCCAAGAAATTTTAATGTGACCGTCTATGGTCTGGGCATTTTTCCAGTCGACCTCTACGACGATTGGGGTATTCACATAGATTTCCGTATTGGAAAAAGAGCCCTCCCTGAAGTACTCCACTTGAAAGTCAAGTTTTTGAAGTACTCTCAAAGCTACAGGGCGGGACTTAAGAATGATCACTTCATTTTGAAGCCCCATTCCGGAATTTTCTATAAGTGAAGGAGATCCAAAAATCGCCAAAGGGCTTTCTTTTTCCTTGATGAAAAACAAGCTGTTTACCCGATAAAGTGGGCTGGAAATCTTTGTATAGAACCATCCTAATACTAGGCAAATGAGAATAGATGCGGCAATAAACATCCATTTCTGGACGATCTTTCGATAGACGGTTTTTAACTCAAAAGAGGAATCTTCTACCAAAAAATCATTCTCATTGTTTTCAAAATTCATAAAGAAAGTTATTGAACTAAGGTTACTATTAACGCAATGGTCGACACTGTCGAGGTAATCAAAGCTAGTGTTTGGATAAAGTTGGTACCTGCTCCTATTTCTCTCACCTTTAGCGGTTCCGCGTAGATAACATCATTTGGCCTGATGAAATAAAACTCAGAAGAAAGTAAATTTCTATCGTTTAGGTTGATTTTGTGGATTTGCGACCCATCCGGGTATTGACGAAGCATAGTGATCTCATCTCTTTTGGCAATAGTATTCATGTCTCCAGAGGCGGCAATTGCTTCAAAAATGGTAACGCGGTTTTGCAGAATGGTAACTTTGCCCGGCGAGTTAAATTCCCCAAGAGCACTAAATCTGATTCCTCCCAATCTCACTCTCACAAAAAAATCATCCGGCACATATTGCTTGACCTTCCCTTCAATTAAGACTTTGGCTTCTTCCATCGTCAGTCCAACCAAAGTCACCTCTCCAACCAAGGGTATTTCCACTTTGCCTTGTTCATCAAGGGTGTATCCGTTCATATAAAATAGATCACCACCATTTTGTCCCATAGTCATACTAGTATTCTCGGTCTCTCCCGTGACGATACTGAATATTTTGTTGAGCTCCTCGCTGGCTGTTTTGATCGTAATATCTACGATATCATAATTTTGGAGGCGATACAGTTCCTCTTTGTAGGGGAATTTTTCACTTGAGAAGACCTGTGGAGACTGGGAATCTAGATCTTGAAGATAAATTAGTTTTTTGTTGGAAACACAAGAAGAAAAAAACAACAAAAAAAGTACAAGAATACTGATAGAATATTTTGACATGACTAGTTTTTTTTAAATTTCGCGTGAAGAAAGTGATTTTTCGCCGAAAGAAAAACTTGTCGCCTCAGGCTAAGTCTCAAATTACAATCGGGCATCCACTGTGCTTTTATCCAGAAAACCCTTCACGTCAAAAACTACCCGTGCAGCGGATTTTTGGATTTCCAAAGTTGCAAATTGCTTATGTGACACAGCCAGAATGACCGCGGAATATGCATCTAGTTCAGGGGCTTGCTGTCCGGCTATAATGTCTATGCCGTATTCATGCTTCACCTCTGCCGGATTCGCCCATGGATCATATACATCCACGTCCATGTCATATGACCTCAATTCACTGTAAATGTCGATTACTCGCGTGTTTCTCACATCCGGGCAATCTTCCTTGAAAGTAAAGCCGAGAACCAAAACCTTGGAATCAATCACTTTGAGGTCCTTACGCATCATCAGTTTGATCACCTCTGTGGCCACATGCTTTCCCATGCTGTCGTTTAAGCGGCGACCTGCGAGGATAATCTCGGGATGGTAGCCTACTTCTTGCGCTTTTTGCGCCAGATAGAACGGATCAACTCCGATGCAGTGCCCACCAACCAAACCAGGTCTGAATTTCAGGAAATTCCATTTGGTGCCGGCAGCTTCCAATACCTCATGAGTATCTATGCCCAGCAAATTGAAGATTTTGGAGAGTTCGTTGACGAACGCAATATTGATGTCTCGCTGCGAGTTTTCGATCACTTTGGCCGCTTCCGCTACTTTGATGGATGATGCCTTGTGGGTACCGGCTGTGATCACCTGCCGATAAAGTTGGTCGACATACTCTGCCACTTCAGGGGTACTTCCTGACGTCACTTTCAAGATCTTGGAGACGGTATGCTCTTTGTCTCCAGGATTGATCCTTTCCGGTGAATAACCGGCAAAGAAATCTTCGTTAAATTTTAGTCCCGACACCTTTTCCAAGACAGGCACGCATTCGTCCTCGGTCACACCTGGGTAAACAGTCGATTCATAAATGACAACGTCGCCTTTTTTGAGGTATCTCCCTATATTTTCTGACGCCCTCAGCATTGGAGTCAATACTGGGCGGTTGTGTTTATCAGTTGGAGTGGGTACAGTGACGATATACACCTGACAATCTGAGAGCGATTCGGGATCAAAGGTGGGAAAAAGTCCAGTCTCACCCAAGGCGGGTGCTTTGGGTACTACCACCGATTGCAGCAGCTCATCTTCTATCTCCAAAGTGAAGTCCTTTCCCGCATGAAGGTCTGCAATTCTCCTTTGGTCGATATCAAATCCGATGACTGGAAATTTCTTGGCAAATTCTACCGCTAGTGGGAGTCCGACATATCCGAGTCCGATAACTGCAATCTTGGTATCGTGAACTAGAGTCAACATGACTAAATTTTAAGAATAAATATTAGTGTGGATAAAGATGAGAAAGCTTCGCCCTTTCGGTCACAATGATGACTTAGCCTTGCTATAAATTAGAGCTAAGAAAAATGATGACTAAATGCCGAAAAACTCATCTTTAACCCCATCCAACTCATTATCAGTCTACTAACTAAACATTGGACGGAGTAAAAAATGAGTACTTTATTTGCTCACTTTATTCAAGTGGCAAAAGTAACAGAAAAGCGCTTAAAAAAAATGAAGTTTTAGGAGATTAGGAAAGACGGTACAGCTGCAGCAATTCTTGTTTACGCCAATTAGAACGACCCCTGCCAAAAAAATCAGTCGTTACGGTAGGCGATACTTAAAAAATTGGGTTAGTATCAATTTAGTCAATCCCATTTGTATATCTATCTGTTAGCTAGTTTGCCGAAGGCATTGCGCTAGCGAGTCTCTCCAATAGGCAATTTCCACGTTGAAGTCAGACTTGATCTTCGCTTTGTCAAGCACGGAATAAAAGGGTCTCTTAGCCGGAGTCGGATATTGGATCGATGGGATCGGATTCACTTTACAGACGAGATCTTTCATTTCCATGATCGCTTTTGCAAAATCATACCATGAACAGACCCCTTCGTTTGAAAAATGGTAAATCTCTGTTTTGGAATTGCTCAGCTTCGGCAAGATATCCAAAATACACGTTGCCAGATCTCTGGCGTAAGTTGGTGTGCCGACCTGATCGACCACAACGTTGATCTCTGGACGCTCGGCTCCAAGTCTGAGCATAGTTTTCACAAAGTTGTTTCCGAATGTGCTGTACACCCAAGAGGTCCTGATCACAGCCGAATTGGTAAGTCCTGATTGCAGAATCGCTTCTTCTCCCTTTAGCTTAGTCAATCCATAGACGCTCTTCGGGTTGGGAATTGAATCTTCCGAATAAGGACGGAAGGTTTCCCCGTCAAAGACATAATCCGTCGAAACATGGACAAATTTCAAATTGAATTCTTTGACTGCCTCTGCCAGATACCTTGGGGCTAAGTGATTGACACTGTCCGCACGCTCTACTTCGGTTTCCGCACGATCAACTGCAGTATAGGCTGCGCAATTGATTACTGCATCGAATTGGTTGGATTGAAAAAAACTCCAAACCGCCGACCTGTCGGTGATATCCAATTCGGCAGCACCGGTAAATACAAATTCAAAGGAATAGTTTGACGCGATGTATTTGATTTCAGAGCCGAGCTGCCCGTTAGAGCCAGTGACCAATATTTTATTCATACAATGTTGTTTTGGTTGTGAAAAGATGTGCATATACAAAAAGAGGCTGCCTCTTGTCTTTCTCGGATAGCTTCATTGGCTCCTTTTTCAGAGCCCCATCAATATCTAGCAAAGGATTGCCAAACCCATTTCCGCGATCCGATCTCGAACAATAGCAATCGTCAACTTTGTAGTGAACCACTGCAGTTTCACTCAAGTCTACAAAGCGTTAGACAAATCCTGTGGAACCAATCGAAGCCTCATGCTTCCGACAGCAAAACATCCTCTTTGGTCTCCAAAAAGCTGAGGCTAGACTGAGGGCTTCACTTTTTTGGTTCTAATAAATCTTATTTCCTCTTCTGCTGGACCTTTTTTATCAGATATTGTCCGTACTCGTTCTTTTTCAAAGGATCGGCAAGTGCGAGAAGCTGATCGCCGTCAATGTATCCCAGTTCAAAAGCGATTTCTTCCAGACATGCAACCTTTAGTCCTTGTCTTTTTTCGATGGTGTGGATAAAGTTTGACGCCTCCAGCATGGACTCGTGAGTGCCTGTATCCAACCATGCGTAGCCTCTACCGAGGAGCTCGACCATCAGGTCTTTCGATTCGAGGTAGACTTGGTTGACCGTCGTTATCTCCAATTCCCCCCGATGGCTCGGCTTGATCGTTTTTGCTACTTGGATCACCGAGTTAGGATAGAAATAAAGTCCCACAACCGCATAGTTACTTTTGGGCTCCTTTGGCTTTTCTTCAATGGAAATTACCGTTCCGTTGCGATCAAATTCAGCAACTCCATAGCGCTCGGGGTCATTGACATAATACCCAAAAATAGTCGCCTTGCCGTCTTCCTTTACATTTTTCAATGATTTCTTAAGAAGTTCTGTAAAGCCATGACCGTAAAAGATATTGTCACCCAAGACCAAGCAAACAGAATCATCACCAATAAACTCTTCTCCTATGATGAAAGCCTGAGCCAGTCCATCTGGACTGGGTTGCTCTGCATAGCTAAAACTCAACCCCAATTCCTTTCCGTCTCCCAAAAGCTTCTTGAAATTAGGCAAATCATCCGGGGTAGAAATAATCAGGATCTCCCTGATACCCGCCAACATCAACACAGATATCGGGTAATACACCATCGGTTTGTCATACACCGAGAGCAGCTGCTTTGAAGTTCCTTTGGTGATGGGGTACAGCCTAGTACCAGATCCTCCTGCTAAAACGATTCCTTTCATATTGTATATTTTGAGCGAACGAACGACGTCCTCTGAGTCATTTCTCTTTGATATAAATTTCGGCTTTGCTAAGCGGTGTTTTAAACCAATAGAACTAGTCAATTGGTTCATTGCATCTATAGACGAGATATTCGTCTATTTATTGAATAAAAAGATGATTGAAATCTGTCCCTGAAAAGAAAGTTTGTCCTCGCTGTTAGGGAAATCAACGCTACTATTTGTTCCAGATTGCCATTGGTAGTTGCTGGCATGGATAAACTGAGCACTACTACTCACTACTAGCTGCTCCCATTGCTGATTCCACAGTAAACCTAAACTATAATCAACCCAAGGCCTCTTCTCAGGTTTTTCGCTTGAGAGTAGATAATAAAAATCCTGGTGGTTTACCAAACGCTGCAGTAATAGTCCATATTTCTGCCGGCTGGTAATTTTGGCGACTTCTAGGATTTGCGCATTGGACCCCACCCCAATTCCCGTTCCCATCGCCTCCCCATAATTGGTAAATCCCCTGACCTGATAGTGTGTATGCCAACTGGCATTCAACACCCCCAATTGAAGATATCTCACATGTCGGTTAACTGACTCAGATTGTTGAATAACCTCACCTCTAAATTGCAAGTATTGATCAGACTTGGGGAGGGAAACCAACTTGTTGAAGCCAAAAAGATAGGCTCGGGCATGCTCAGGATTTAGGATGAATTCCCGCCAGTTGTAGGAGTGGTCATGCTTGCCGAACTCAGCATAGATTTCCGCTTTTGCCTTTGGTGCCTTCAATCGAAAAAACACTGACACTTGCTGGTCTTGGGCTTGACCATCGTAAACGACAGTATGCCCATCTTCAAAAAATTTCTCTTTTTGGAAGGCTTCGAAAATAGGAAGTCTGCCAGTGAAACTATCCTCCACGTCCTCCTCGTATTGCTGAAAGGTCCGGTTAAGTCCAAGGAAGAAGTTTTTCAAGAACTTTGGTTGATAGGCTACTGAAAAGCCAGTCACATATCGCCAGTCACCCGAAAAATACCTAAAATATTGCTGGTTTAGTGCATCATCTTGGGTTGGTGGAATGCCCGAATCCTCCGCCCGTCCAGCGATTATTTCAGCCTCGAGATGACCGATTCCGATGTTAATAGGCGCAGAAGTTCTCAGAAACGCATGGGGAATACCTCGAGCATTGTTGGAGAATATGAGGCTTGAAAACTGCCCAGGCCCCCACCAGATGTTTTGGGTGCCTACGCCAGCTTCTATTTTCGCAAGATTCAGCGATACGTATGACTGTCCCGGCGTAATGAAGTTGCCATAGCCATCTCCGAAATACTCTGGATTGTCGCCAAAATTCCAGTATCGGAACCTTGCGGAATTCATATTGTCTGAAAAATTCCCTTTATAACCTTGAAATGGCTGGTTTTGACTCCGCACCCATTCCGGACGCAGCTGAATTTCCAAGAAGAACAATCGGGCAAAAATTCCCGGAGACAGAAGGTTTTGCCAACCTGCACCATTGAGCAAGGCCGAGTTACCCCAGCCAAATGGGCGATCTGAGTTAAAGATCGTAGTATTTAGCAATGGCAGAATGGAAAAGTCTGTATGCTTTCGCCTTTGTGGAAATGAGTCTGTCGACGTGAATTCGTCGTCTTGCAGCATCCGCACCGGTCTGAGGGCAAAGGAAGAGTTTTTATGTCCCAGATCCAGCAAGTTTTCCCTACGTGCAACTTCTTCTAGCACCGGGAATCCCGCAGGTATGGTTTGACCAATCCCTTGAATGCCCCAGCAGAGTCCGCACACAAAAAGTGCTACTCGCTTCATCCATAAGTTAATCATCTAAAAGACTCCAGCATCGCGACATATTTCTTGCTAATCGCCCTCCAAGAATAATTCTTCTTTGCTAGCTTAAAAAGGACCTCCCCCATCTCTTCCCTACCTAGTGATCGAATCTCAAACAGCAGCCTCTTTAACTCCTCGGAGTCATCAAAATATACTGCTTTGCCAAAGGTCGTCTCACGATTATAGTTCACACCATACGCTATCACGGGTAGACCTAGATACATGGCCTCCACCAAAGAGGGATTAGTGCCTCCAGCGCTGTGGCCGTGAAGGTAAAAATAACAGTTAGATCGGAGGACATTTAGCTCCTCCATTTCATAAATCGGATTATATAGGATAATATTCTTGACTTTTGAATAGTCTTGATAAAGCTTCATCCCATATTCATTTGCGTTCCAGTTGCCCACGACGACATAGGGCATTCCAATCTCACATTCCTTGAATGCCTTGAGTTGCATCTCCACGTTATTTTCCGGTTCGATCCTGCAAACAGTAAATACATATGGGGAACCCAGAAAGGAAAACTTTTTGAAATAATGGTCCGGCGCGACGGCAGCCACGTGGTTTGCTCCATAGGCAATCAAAAAGGAGCTCTTCCGGTACTGTTCTTGGACATAATCCTGAATATGCTTGTTGTCCGCCACTACTCCGTGGGAAAAGCGAACTGCCAAGGCTTCCGAAAGCTTCAAAAACTTCTTCGCAAAGTACCCCCATTTCTCACGCTTCCACTCCAGCCCGTCTATGTGAGTGATGATTTTGGCTCGTGTAAATGGCTTGATCAAAGGAACCATAAAAGCTCCCGAGACGCCCAATAGCAAGATGTAGTCTTGATTCTTGTAGGTTTTGAGTAGCGATATGGAGTCGTACAAGATACTGCTGGCTCCATTTGCCCTCTGTCTGAGGTAGACCAAATTAGCGCTCTTGTACTTCTCCAATCTATCGGGATAGGATCGACTTTCACAAAAAATCGTTATGTCATAAAACTTTGGGAGGAAATCCAGAAGATTTTCAACTAGCGTTTCAAACCCACCATAGGTTGCCGGAACGCCTACTGTACCGAGTATTGCTAACTTTTGTTTTGCCATTTTAATATCGTGCTCTGGAGAGAGCGACTACTTGATCTGTCTTGTCGCCTTGAAATACGACGAAAAAGTCAAGGTAAGAACTATAAAACCCAATTTGCTGAATGGCCTCAGACTAAGCGAATTGCGAAAAAGTCTCAGCAGATTCGTGGTTGTCGGAAAGCCTTTGGACAAAAGAAATTCTTGATAGAGCAATAGTGCCTTACCATGTCTATGGGACTTCTTAATTTTCGACAAGGGATTTGCTTGCGAAGCGCCTAGCACATTACTGGAATGTTGTCTATAGAAACTAAGCTGTTCTGGAATGAAGCTATAGGAAACTGACCGGTGGAGTACCGTCAAGGAAATATACCAGTCATGCATCGGGATCCGTTCGTCAAAGTCCAGATCCAATTGGTTCAAAAAACCACTGGATAAGGCGATCGTGTGACCGATCACACAGTTGGACAAAAACAAGCTGGGCAATACAAAGTCCCGATGAACATCCCAAAACTTGTGGTAGAAAGACGTTTTGATCGGATTCAGGTCTGAGTCTGCGATGATCACGTCATGGAATACGAACTCCGCACCTCCCTGAATCTCCCCATATACCCGCTCATTTTTATTGTAGGTCCAGACATCATCCTGATCACAGAGATAAAGAACATAGTCCGAGCTGGCTTGCGCCTCTCTTACTACAGCTATCGAATTCAGAAAAGAATGGCAAGCCGACTTGGCAAAGTCGAAAAAAACAAAAGAAAGATTGGAGTAGGTCTCGCTCAGGCCTTTGATCTTCTCCCGAGTGGAATCGGTAGACAAGTAGTCATGCACAATGATAAAATCCACGGGCAAAGACTGTTTGGCTATACTTTCGACTTGCTGCGCTATAAAGTCCTCCCCGTTGTGGGAACAAATCAAGGCAATTTTCAACATTCTATTTTCTAAAGAAGTAACAACAGGTCAAAAACCAGATAGGCAAAAACAACCAGGGATTGACAAAACCTACAGAAAAATACATCAGGGTGCTTTGCAGCGGCTTGTGTATTCCGCTGATAAAAAAGATCGAGAAAATAAAGGTCGCAAACAGGAGAAATCCAATCAACCCAAACTGGAGAAACAGCATAGGAAGCTGCATCTCTATCTGGTAGGGCTGGCTGAAATCCGTGACATATTCTTCAATAACAAATCCAAATCCTCTCCCGAAAAACAAAAAATCGCCGCTAATCAACTCCAAAATACCCAGCAGTTGATTGTATTTGAACACAATGCTCAACGCAAGATCCGCTCTCACCACATAGGACACCAGCTCGACGCCCATAAAAACCACCCCCACCAACATCAGCGGAAAGAAATACCAGAACTTTCTCTTTATCAAATCGCTATGGTCAACCCACAGCCTCCATACAAAGAAAATGATGATGAAAAAACTCTTGCACAGTACAAAAACATAGACGAAGGTCAGCAAAAACAAAAAGATGTTGAGCAGCTTGTTTTTGAACAAGCTGTAGTCATTGAGTATAAGTAATGGGGTAGTCTCGATGAATACCCGGTGGATGGCTCCATCTGAACCCCGGATGAAATTCAAGCCCCTAAAAAAGCTGAAATCGAGGTTCAGTACAAAGAATACAATTGCCAATACGATGGATACGAAATTGAATATCGTGATCCATTTCAGATCCAAGTCGAAACTTATCCTACAGGAGTGCCCGATCAGGACAACCGAAACGACAAACAACACAAATCCCAAAAAATGACTAAAGCCGAAGTCATTTTTCATCGAGTTGTTTATCCAGAAAAGCATCAAAAAACACGCAAAGGCGGAAAAGAACACCAGAAAGTAGACCAAGAGCTTTTCCTTCTTCAAAATCAAAAAAGAAAGAAACTGCAAAGGAAGAAGCGCCTTCTGACTGACAAACAGGAACAAAGGCCAAACAGAGAAAATCCAATTGGTCAGATGGATGTCCTTAACTTTCATTCAGCTTGTTTAATACAGTCGTGGATTTGATCTTTCTGAATCCAAATTGCCTTTCGATGTCACTTTTGAGAAAAAGGCTGAAGTTGACCCTATCCAAATGGATCAGACCCCGCATATTGTCCAAAAATCCCAGCCGAAGCAAAAAAGCGGCGTATCCTTTTAGCTTGGTCAATAGACCAGGCTGGAACAAAACAGAAAAGCCCAACTTGAAATCCCTAACCACATAGTCATAGCTTTTCAACTCAAAAAGTCCAATCACTTCCTCCCGGGTAAAGGCCCGGTCATACCGAACACAGGTGTCTGTGACCGTCTCCATCACCTGCTCATGGCCAGTGAAATCAATCCCAAACAGAAAGGACTGGAAATGCTTTCTGATCTCATGGCTCAGACTAAAGGCAACAAATGGGCTGTCTTCCAGCTTTCGGCTCATCGAGAGAATGGTGCGCATGAACACCTCGGGATTTGAGATAAAAACAGAATTGTTCAGAAATACAAATCTCGCTCTGCCAGTCAGCCTAGCCTCCAAAAAACCCCTGATGTAGCAATTTAAATCGTATCCTTGGGTAGGATTTGGAATGCATCGTACACTGCTGGGAAGCCTGTCCAGATTAGACAGCTCGCCGTTATAGACCAGAAACACCTCGAAATCCGACTCTTGGGAAATCCAGTCCAAGAAGGCGATCACATCCTCCCTCAGTGCGGCGTTCCGCTCATACATAGCGAAAACGACTGTAGTCAACCTAGTCTTCAAATCACTTGGAAAACATATACACTAAAGCATCCGGACAATTTTCCCATAAATCCTGTCCAGATAGTCAAAAACGCGAGGGAGCGGCTGGTTAGAGTCATAGAATCTTTTGAATCTGACGTAGCCGATCAGCTTGGTAAATCGGGTGACAGCACCCTTGTGCGGCTCCATCGAAAAGTAGGGACTGCGTCGGGATGAAAATACGCCTGTCGTAAAGTCCAGGCCCGATTTCCACAGCACATACATTAATGAAAGCTGATCTCTTTTGCTTTTATTCTGAAACTCCTCCCACCAGAGCTCCATCGTCTTGATCACCTTTGGGTCAGTGTGCCTTCTGAAAAGAAGGTTGTTCTCCGTCAACCCAAACCCCACCGGAAAGCCTTCCGCTTCGTAGCCTTTCATTTGGGAGTTCACGACCTCCTCATTGCCCTTTCTGGACAGAATGATCACATTAGCTTCATCGTAGACACATCGTCGGCCAAAATGATCAGGAAGAGCAAACGTATAGTTGCTATCGATCAATTGGCGAAACAGCCTATTGGCCGCATTTTTTATGCGGATGTTGGAATCCACATAGAAGCTTATTTCATATTCTCCCAAAAACCGATGGGGAAAAAACTTATACATCCTATTGAGCTCCAGTGAGCTTAGCTCGGTATTGCAGACCTGTCGGATCTGCCAAATATCCGACTTCAAATCGACTTGGTCGGTAAAGCAGACGAAATCAACTCGATCAAACTTTCCAATCGGATCTATCAATCGATCATAGTCACCAAAAAGTGCGATATAGACTACCAAGCGACCCTTCCTTACCTCATCCATTTGTCATACCACATTTGGAACACAAGAACAGTCCAGACCTTTCCCAACAAATAAGAATGTCCGTCGAGAAACAGCTCCTTTATCTTGACCATCTCAAAAACGTCAAACAAGCCGTGCTCTTTCAGTCTCTCAGGCTGAAAATAAAACTCCAGATGATCCCTGAATCCCTCAACCAACCATCTTTCCAGGGGAATACTAAAACCCATTTTTGGTCTGTCGAGCAGATCCTTTGGAACATACTTGTGGGTAATGTCTTTCAACAGGTATTTTCTGTTCCCGTCCTTGATCTTTAGGCTTGGGTCCAAGCGGGAGACAAATTCAATCAGCCTATAGTCCAGCAAGGGCTCCCTCCCTTCTAGACTTACCGACATCGTGGACCGGTCCACCTTTGTCAAAATATCATCCTGCTGGTAAGTCTTGAAATCAATCGCCATCATCTTGTCCAAATCCGACAATCCACCCGACAAGTATTCCAAATCGTCAAAACCTGTGAATACCTGTCCCGATCCAGAATGAACCAGCTCATTCACTTCTTCTGAAGTGAAAAACTTCTGAAAACTGCCCATAAAATCGGCCGGGGACTCACACTTCAAAAAGGACACCGCTCGGTAAAACCGCTCGCTGGATTTGGGAAAAACAGTATTGAGGCGAAGCCTACGGGGTGACAGCTTTTCCAATACGCCGGACATCTGCTTTCTGTAGGGGAACTGACCGAACCTATCATGGTATTTTCCCGCTATCAGATATTTTTCATACCCTCCAAACAGCTCATCCCCACCATCAGCGCTTAGCGAGACAGTTACTTTCTCCCTTGCCAACTTGCTCACCAGTATAGTAGGAATCATCGAATTATCCGCGAATGGCTCATCAAAATAAAAGGCTAAATCAGGCAAAACAGCCGCTGCATCCTCCTGTCTACAATAATATTCAGTATGATCAGTCCCAAGGTAATCCGCGACTTTTTTCGCATGATGGGCTTCATTGAAGTTTTCTTCCAAAAAGCCAATTGAAAAGGTCTTGATTTTTTCGGTTCGAGAACTCTGCAACAAAGCCGTTACGGCAGAGGAATCGTAACCCCCACTCAAGAAAATCCCTACCGGGACATCCGCTACCATTCTATATTCACAAGCGGATTTAAGTAATTGTTCAGTCTCAGTTTTGGCCTCCTCTTCGCTGATGGAAAGCTTGTCTTGATTGTAGCATGATATGACATCCCAATATTTTGAGGCCTTAATATCCGCATTGGAAACACCAAATTCCAGTATATGGCCTGCCTTCAGCTTATGGGTATGTCTGAAAATCGTATACGGTTGCGGTATGTATCCGTATTGAAAAAATAGATTCAGCCCCTCTTCGCTAATCTCCCGTTTGAAACAAGGGTGCTCATGAAAGCTTTTGAGTTCACTCGCAAACATGAACAAGCCATCCCTGAAATACCAGTACACTGGCTTGACTCCGGCGCGATCTCGAAAAAGCGTGATCTTTTCCCCGATAGTATCATAGATCGCTATGGCAAACATACCATTTAGGCGATGAACCATCTCCTTGCCCCACTGACTGTAGGCCTTCAATATGACTTCCGTATCGGAATTTGAACTAAAGGAAAAACCCTCCTTTTCCAGATCGGTGCGGATCTCCTTAAAATTGTAGACCTCCCCGTTAAATATTATCTGATACTGCCCAAACTCCATGGGCTGATGGCCTTGTGGGGACAAGTCCAAAATAGAAAGACGCCTATGCCCCAACCCCACTTGAAACGATGACTCATTTTGAAAATAATATCCCGAGTCATCCGGACCCCGATGCAACATGGCATCGGTCATTTTTTTCAACACATTTTCATCTGATGACAAATTCAGATCGACAAATCCGACTATTCCACACATAACGCTACTTTTTCAAAAGGAAAATCGAACGAACAGAACAACTATTCAAAAGAATTGGGGACAATTGTAAAAACACCCTTTTCTCCCAATCTAACTGCAGAAAACAAAAATTTAATCCGGTTATATATAAAGGCCGGTTTCTTTAAAAACTTAAAAAACCCCCAATAGCAAATAATCAAAAAGAAGGAAATCCGATTTAAGCGATATCTGTAGCTATTGGTTTTTATACTATTGTAAAAATATGCGGTGTTTCTAAAAGAATAAAACAACTTAAATAGTGATACATTCTGGCTAAAAATATCCTCTCCATCCTTGAAGGACATATCCAAGTCTTCAATCTGGCTGGAGTAGATCAAAAATTGTTTTATGCCAAGCTTTGAAAACCTGATCGTGTATTCATGGTCATCGGCATAGACAAAAAATTCCTTCTTCGGTAAACCAATTTCCCTCAAATTGTCTACGTGGCTAAAAAGCCCGCCATACGGACCATATTGAACCTTTATGATAGGGAATCTAACATCGCTTTTATCGGGAGAAGCTGCCTTTCTGCCCAATTTGCCACCCAAATAGCTCGCAATGTCAAACCCACAAAAACCGTTGGCCACCGGAGCTTTGATTAATCCCGCCGACACTGCAAGCAAATCATCCCGCCAACAGTTTCCCCTGTAACAATACAAAACAGGACGAGCAAAGTCCTCTGACAACAGCGAATGCGCACTATGCAAAGCTCTAAGGCAGCCCGATCTGGGACAGTTGTCATCATCCAAAAACCATAAATAAATCTCTTCCCGAAGTCGAAAGGCATAATCAAGAACAAGAGAATATGCGCCTGCCGTACCCAAGTTGGCTTCGTTTGTGAAAACCGTCACATTTCCTAGCTCCGATCTTAGTGAACTTATCTGCTTTCTCGATTCAACGGCAGACGCGTTGTCCACTATCCAAACTTGGGACACCCCCTCCTTGACAGCCGCTCTAACCACCTGCTCCAGGAATACAAACCTGTCGCCATAAGTGACAATTACCGCAATAGTTTTAATCAAACCAATCTATTTTAAAGCATAATTGTTTTCCGACTCGATTTCAACCTTTGCTTTTCTGTATGACAAATAGAATCTCATAGCAAGGGAAGATATATGTAAATGTCTCCTCATACAGCTCCTTCATGTAGTTGGAAGAGTTAAAAATAGACGTCAATACCTTCTTGAAGAGATTTCTAAGCCGAAAGTCAGACCTAAAAATCAACTTGACATCCAAAATATCGAAGTCAATGTCATTGTAGTACATAGGCACTTTCCGTTTGAAAAAGGAATTTTTACTGAAGTAAGAAATAGAATACAGGCCCCAAAAAGCCTTGTGGGTATAATCGCTATAGTAGTAAGGGTTTGAAAAATGGGGCACAACATTAACCATCCTACCCCCAGGCTTCAAGACCCTAAAAACCTCCTTGAGAAACAGAGGCAAATTATCAATATGTTCCAAAAAATGGCTTGTATGAATTTCGTCTATACAACTATCCTGTATGAAAGAAAAACCCTCAGACAAGTCACAAACAAAGTCCACACTATCCTTGTTGACCATATCCAAACCAATACAGTACTCAAATTGCTTGGTCTCTCCAGGTCCTAATTCCAGCACACTTTTGCCGTACTTATTCTGATACTGGTTCAAAATTTCATCAAACATATTTTCTCTTATTAAATATCGAATAGCTATAGTAGTACAAAGACAAAGTAATCAACATCTCAGAAACCAGTGTTGCATAAAGAGCACCTCTATAGTCAAACTTTGGAACAAGTAAAAACAATAGAATCAAGTCAATAAGGACACCACACCACACAATGATGCTAAATCTCCGGGAATTCCCTGTTGTCAAAAGATACTGCACCGCAGGAACATTTATACCTATGATAAACAAGGCAATTGCCAGCATTCTAAGAATTTCTATAACGACAGCCTCTTGACTGCCTGACACAAGCAGCGAAATGTATCTGGCAAAGAAAAAGGTAAAAAGAAAAATAGAAGTAGAAAGAATCATCGAAATGGAGAAAAGACTTCTTAATCTATTTGAAATGGCCAAACCTCTGTCTTTCTGGGCCTGCGAGACACTCGGAAAAAAGGCCTGGGACAAAACGACATTCAATCCGTTGATCGCCTCAAAAATCTTCTTGCCTATAGAGTAAAACCCAAAAATTATTGGATCGAGATAAAATGCCAAAAGCAATATCGAATTGTTCTTATACCCCAAAATAGCCAAATTGGATGTGAATAGATCCCATCCGTCCTTGAGATAAAAACCTAAAACTTGCCTATTTGGAATATAAAACTTCACTCCAAACTGCCTAACAACTATAAAAACCGATACCACTCCGATAAAAACTAGGCCAATGGAATTGAGCAGAGGAACCAGCCATATATCCGCTTCATTTTTTACAAAAAGAAATATCCCTACAGTAAAAATAAACTTAGCTAAAATGCTCAGATAGGTAATATATTTCATTCTCTCCATCCCCTGAAAGAGCCAAATAGGAAATAAAACCTGTCCGAACACCATCCCAAATGAAATAAACAGCAGATCCCGTATTTGGTTGAACCTCTCGATCCAGAAAACAAGACACACCATCACCAAGAAACAGGCGGCCATCAACAACAACTTAATAAAGAGGATTGAACCGAAAATTTCACTGATCTTCTGGGAGTCATCCCTATTTATTGAAACCTGTCTGGTGGCAGAAAGATTAAATCCGTAGTCGGTAACTAGGGTAAAATATGATGAAACCGCCAAGCAAAAGGCTAGTACACCGTATTGATCAACCCCTAAAACCCTGACCAAATATGGAAAAGTCACCAAGGGCATAATATAGTTCATGCCCTGTAGGAGAAGTAAATTGAAAATATTTGAAAAAAGACTTTCTCTACCCAAAGAGTGTAATATTTAATCTAGCTTTTTTGAGTAGAAAGAATAAAAGTAAACAGGCACATAGTCTATAAAGCGTCTCTCCAATCGATATGGTATCATTGCAATTACAATCCCTATTTCAGTCTTTTGAAATACTCAGATGCTAAAATGTAGACTATCGAAAATGAAAATCCGATCATGGAAAAAATAATCAGGACAAGAGATCCTCGAATATTGGACTTTTCTATAGGGAGAGTAACAGGTTGAAGAATAGAAAAAACTTGGGTATCCTTTGCCACTTGTAATTTTGCTTGCTCTACTTGTTTGGCCAGCTCGGTGTACACATCAAAATAGAAGTTATAGTTTGCTTCCAACTGTTGAAGCTGACTGATTGCATAGGCTGAACTCAAATTTTGGTTGCGGTCTTTGAAGTTGGCCAATTTCATTTGGGCATCCTCGAATTCTTCCTTTCTCTCCAAAAAACGCTCTTCGGTAAACCTCAACTGTTCTTTCGCATTCTTTATCTTAAACTGGATCACTTCTTCCTGCAGCAAATCTACCGAGAATTTGGTCATTTCGGCAGCCATCAAAGGCTCAGGCATTTCGAAATGGACGGTGACGATGCCGTCTTTTTCGTTTGGAATGACCTTCAGTTGAGCATTAAGCCTCTTGAAGTGGGTGTACTCTTCCTGACTCACCCTGACAATCCCATTAATCTCTTGTACTAATACGGCTTCTGGCTCCCCTTTCAAAGCTTTCACCACCTTGCCAGGTAGGCCAACGGTAAAGTCTTTGACATACTCCATTACTCCTGGCGAATAAAGCTGATCGTAATATTCTTGATAGCTAATGGCACTGTCCAAAGCGTCCACGTGAATTTTTGCATTCAGCAGTGCCTTTTGAAAGCTTACAGACAAGGCAATCTTTGGATATAAAGCAGGCGGCACATCTGAGCTGCCTGACACTCCGCTAAGATTGAACCCTGCCAAAGAGGCCAATCCACCCAATGCTCCTTGAGAACCAGGTGATTCACCCATTTGGGGAATAAAGGTCGAAGTAGCAGAAAACCTTTTGGGGGAAACCAGTGCAACAACAATTCCCAAAACAACAAACAGGAGGGTAACCTTGTAAACTACTTTGCGCCTGTTCCAAACAACCGTTGCAAGGCCGCTCAATGTGAGTTCTTCAAAAGGAGACTTTGAGACGTTTTCCGACATACAACTATTAAATTACCAAATGAGATCAATTGGATACACTACAAGCTTTTTGCAAAACAATTTCAAAAAAACAAAATCCAGTCGGAAGAGATTGCAAATGAATTCAATTCTGTTGCCAAAGTGACTGTTATTTTTGGGAGATTTTTTTTGCTGGGCCTATTCGATATCTGTACGTTGCCTAGCTACCTAAAACAGGGACACTTTTACTAGAAAAGTGTCCCTGCTCGGCCTTTTTTAACTTTGTTAGGTTAACTCCAACTTTTCAATGAACCACAGAAATCACAATTCTTGAATCGCTTTTATCTTCCCTACTTTGACTGCTTCATTTATTTCCAATTCCAAAGTGCGTAAAGCCCAATGAATTTAGATACTTCTTGTCGTAAATATTCCTTCCATCGAATATCACCTTGTTGTTGAGTAGCTTGCCGACAACTTCCCAGCTAGGAATTCGGAATTCTGACCATTCGGTCACCAAAAGAAGTGCATCCGCATCGACCAACGCATCATAGGCATCATTACAATAGGTTACTTTGTCAAAAATATAGTGAGCCTCGGCTTCCTTCATCGCAACCGGGTCATAGGCCTTGACTTTCGCACCAGCAGCTCTGAGTTCGTCGATAATCACAGAAGCCGGCGATTCCCGCATGTCGTCAGTATTGGGCTTGAAGCTAAGTCCCCACATCGCAAAGGTTAATCCGCTTAGGTCTTCACCGAAATGGGCTTTGACCTTACTTGCCAATATGTGTTTTTGATCGTCATTTACATCCTCCACAGACTGGAGAACACGAAGGTTATATCCGTATTGTTTGGCAGTTTTGATGATCGCCTTTACGTCTTTGGGAAAGCAAGAACCCCCATAGCCGACACCCGGATATATAAATTTATTGCCAATCCTTGGATCTGATCCAATCCCTTTTCTGACCATATTCGCATCCGCTCCTACCCTCTCGCAGAGGTTGGCGATGTCGTTCATAAAGGAAATTTTGGTAGCTAGCATCGCGTTGGCGGCATATTTTGTCATCTCCGCCGAAGGTATGTCCATGTAAATGATCCTGTCACCGCTTAGCTGGAAAGGCTTGTACAGCCGCTGCATAATCTGCTCTGCGCGCTCGTCATCCACGCCAATCACAATTCTGTCCGGCTTCAAGAAGTCTTCCACCGCAGCACCTTCTTTGAGAAACTCCGGATTGGAGGCGACCGCAAAAGGAAGGTCGGAACCTCTTTTGACGAGCGCTGCTTGTATTGCCGCCCGGACTTTTTCACCTGTAGTTACAGGAACGGTGCTTTTTGTAGCTACAACTATATAATCGGTCATCTTGCTTCCGATCTCATCGGCAACCGCAAGTACATATTTCAAGTCAGCCGAACCGTCCTCACCTGGAGGCGTTCCAACCGCGATAAAAGCTACTTCCGCCCCTTGGATCGCTTCTCCTAAATCCGTGCTAAAATTTAGGCGGCCACTTTTGAAATTTCGAATTACAATTTCCTCCAAGCCTGGCTCATAGATCGGCATAATGCCATTTTTGAGATTCTCGATTTTTCTCTGATCGATATCGACGCAGGTCACCTCAATTCCCACGTCTGCAAAACATGCTCCTGATACTAAGCCTACATATCCGGTTCCGACTACTGTGATTTTCATAAAAATTGACTTTTGTTAGTTGTTAGTTTTTAGTTGTTTATTAATGATTGTACTAGGATCCCCAATGTGGCCAAGCTTGAAGCGATACCCAACCAAGCTGCCGCGCCCAATTTCTCCCTTTCGGGCTTTTTCGGGACAACAATCTCAGCCCCTGGCTCTAAATGGGGATAAAATTTAAACATCATAAAAGAATGCGTTCTCTTGGCGTCGCCATTTGCATAGATGACATAGGCTTTGCTTTTTCTGGCTTCCTCGGTAAAGCCTCCCGCTTGAGAAATATACCTACGCAAGCTTGCATTAGCGATATATCGGGTCGTAGTCGGCAACAGTACCTCTCCCACCATCCTGATGGTCTGAAGTTCCTTGGGAATCCGCAATATATCACCCTCATGCAAGATCAAATCTTCTCCCGAACCTGGATTTCGAAGGATATCCTCCAGGTTAATCCCGATTACATCCTGCTGTTTGAATCGCACCTCACTAAACAAAGAGTCCCTTGAAAGAGAATCCGAACTCATGAAGTCCTTGTTTGCCTCCAAGATTTTCTTCTGTTCTTGTATCAGTTTCTCCTCTTCTATAGCGTTGATCTTTTGCTCAAGCCTTTCGAAGATGATGAGCTCCGCTTGGTTGATTTGATCCCGCTTTTCGGGATCGACTTTCTCCCGAATATCTCTCAAGGTTTTCTCCTTAACCTGCTCAGGCGTTGGTTCTTTATAGTAAACGGTTCTTCTGACCAAGCTGGCTCCCTTCGGATAGGCGAATTGATTCAGTCCGCCCGCACGTTTGATTACATCCGAGATTCGCTCATCTGCAGAAGAGATAGCAAACTGTCCCGGATAGTTCACCTCACCTTGTATGGTCACCAAAAGCTCCCGCTCAAATCCCGGACTTTTTCGAATAAATACGTGATCAAATGGCAATAGTGGTTGATTTCTCTCTTCCTCAGTCAGTTGCAGGTTTGGATCAATGGAAAGAGTGATCAACTCAGCCAATTTGCCAGAACTAGCATCTCGCACTCTCCTTGCAATCTCGATATAAGAGTTGGAGGCCGATTCCAACAGCCCACCCGCCTGCAGGATCAAGTCGCCAACGGTCATGGAAGTCGCAAAAAGAAATGTACCAGGTGAATTTACTTCCCCTGAGATCTTCACATAAGTATCCTCTTGGATGTCGTAGCGGCTTGGTATATATAGCAAGTCCTCATTCTTCAAGACCACGTCCTCCACAGTCCCATCGAGAATACCTTTCAAATCCAAGGGCTCTGCAGCCAAGGTGAGGTCGTCACTTGTTCGATAGAGCGTTGCCCGGTTCACGAACGCTTCTGGCTTCAGGCCTTGAGCCTTTTCAATCAAACTTTTTACGGAGATCCCGTTTTCAAGTGCATATTCTCCGGGTCTTTGTACCGCGCCGGAAACCTGAACCCGATTGACAAACCGATCCAAAGCCTCTCCGATCAGGATCTCATCCCCGTCTTTGGGATTGAAGCTCTTGAAATCCGCCTGTGCTACATCAATGATTCTTCGCTCATTATTCTCTACTCGCCTAATCGTAAGTCTATCCGTGTAAGCCTCACTCTTAAATCCCCCGGTGTAGATATACAAATCAGAAAGGGTCTCCTCTGGAAGTACTTCAAAAAATCCCTCTCTCCTTACTGGTCCGATGATCTCCACACGAGACTGAACTGGCGGGACGATGATCACGTCGTTGTCATGGAGGGTGATATTTGCTTCGGATTCACCCTTGGACAAAAACTTATAGATGTCCACCGTTGTCACCAGTCGACTATCCCTGTAAACTTGGATATTTCTGAATGAACCGTTTTCATTGGGCCCTCCGGCCGCAAACAAGCCATTGAATACGGAGGCGAATGAGGGCAAGGTGTAGGTGCCCGGCTTGGACAACTCTCCGACCATAGATACTTTAATGGATCGGATATTTCCTAATCTTACCTGAAGGAAGGTGTTGGGATTGCTTCCCATCAACCCAGAATAAATCCTTCCCAAAGAGGATTTTAGCCGTGCCGTCGCTGCCTCTATCGTTGCCCCACCTACTTGGATAGGCCCTACATTGGGAACAAGAATACGCCCCTCTGGGGAGACTGTGACGTCATAAGACTCTTGAGAAGCTCCATACACGTCAATCAGCAACTGATCACCACCCCCGATTATATAACTTTGAGGGGTGGGGAGATTTAAACTCGGAGTAAAGTTCAAATTTCGGTTATGGAAAAGCTTGTACCCGAAAATCTTCTTTTGAAATGGGGTCAAGTCGTAGTAGGGGTCCGATTTTCGGATGGAATCAAAGAGGTCATCCGAGTCTTCTAATTCCATACTTCTCAATTCATTACCTGCAAATCCTCCTGTACTTGACTTCGAGCCGACTGTTCTTTGCAGCCCCATGATTCTTGTCCTCAACTTATTCGCCTCAATTGGAGAAAGCCCCTGCTCTCTTGCCATTGCTTCCATTTGGGAAGAAGTGAGTCCACTAGATTCAGCCCGTTTGATCAACTGCTCAATCTGGGCATCGGAGAGGTTGTCCACCTTCAGATTCCTCAAATCGCTGAGATTTTGTGCCCATAGCGAACTAAAAAACAGGACAAAAATTATCGACAGAAGTGCCTTTTTGGCAAAAACTGGGGTTAGCAAATGCTTCACTATTTTTCCTTGAAAATTATGGGTTCAATTTTTCGACCTGCTAAAGTCGCATCTTTTATTGAAAATCGCCACACCTTGTACAGCTTCGCCCTTTCAGTCACAACACCTGTGCCTAGCATGTTTGATTTAGTATGCAATAACATCCTTAAACCCCTGCCTGACGGTCAAACAGGATCAGCCCGTCCGAAGAAAAACGTCCGGAAGCCAAGTTGAAAATTACTTTTCGGTCAATTAATTGCTCCAATCGCTGGGTGAGGTGATAGAAATAATCCTCATTGAGACTGTCTCCAGTTACCAATACGTCAATAGTACCGGTATCGCTACCCCTTGCTATGTCTCCTATCAGAACTACCTGATCCACATCGCCCATTCTTTCCAAAATCTGCTCCAAAAGCATATCCAATCCCAGATATTTTCTGATGATGTCCCGGATATTCGTGTAGAATGGATGATGCGTATTGGCTTGATATTCGATTTTGTTCTTGTCGGAATGCTTGACCAGAATTCCCGCGTCAGTGAGGTTGTTCAGTTCTTTGCGAATCGCATTGGTAGATTCCCCAAACTCGTCCGCGAGTCCCCTTAAGTGACTGTGATTTTGGGAATTGACAAAAAACTTTATCAATAGACGCAATCGAGTCTTTGAAGTGATTAACGATTCAAGCATAAAAAGTCAGCAAATAATGAGTAACAAAGGTACTCATTCCGATCAACTGAAAAAATAAATATGCGCTTTTGCAAAAAAAGTAACGCTGCGGATTCCGCCAAAAACTATCCTCTATAGACGTTTTCAGGTGTTTTTTGAAACATTTTTCGGAATAGTATACCCGTCCACCCACTAAATCCCCCGAGCAAAAAACCAACGACTCCGGTAATGGCGATCAGGGTCATGCCAGAGCCCATACCCATCAATTCACCCATTCTGTCTGGCAGAGGACTTGACGTATTGATGCCCAAATAAATGCATTGCCCTAGCCAAGCCAGTCCCATTCCCAGTCCCCCTCCCATAAACCCTCCAAATCCATTGGGAGAAATCAAGGCACTCAAAAAAGCAATTCCTATCATCACCATCCAAAATGGTCCAACCGAATTGAGAAAAACCACAAGCAGGGCAACAAGTATGGTAAGAAAGATAAATCGCATGTCAGTTTATTTTAGTGTGGTTTTAAAGAGGACATTATCTACATCTCCCTTCATTCTAAAACCGAAGTCCAAATACTCCCCATTCGCCCAAACAGGGATAAAATTCTCATAAAATTTGCTGCCGGGATTGCCGGACTGTCCGCCTGGGTAGACACCAAAGGCCTGAACTTGTGATCCAAGCTCCACCACCATCCTCCAGCTGGCCCCATGTCGGCTGCCGGTTGCATTTAAAATACCCGATCCGCCTCCTGTATACACATTGACTACCGAGAAAGACTTGAAAGTTGGCACCAAATGCTGGATTGTCGTTTTTTTGTAGTTTGCCCAAGAATAGTCACCCTGCTCGGCCTCCCATTTTTCCATCACAACGAGCATAGAGTCAAAACCTAACCTGACGTGATAATCCGCAGCCTCCACACCGTCTACTGACTTCACTTCGAAAATAGAATCCTGTTCGGATTTGGCCATTAATTCAACAGTTTGGTAGCTTGAGGGACGGACGACTGCTGCCTTGCTTTCCAAAAGCTCCCGCCAGATACTTTCAAAAGTCTCGCTTGACCAAATAGAATACAGCGTTTGCGCTTTTTGGTTGGGATCTGCAAAAAAATCCCATGCCTTCAACTCCTGCAGGTATTTTTCCGCTTCCGGCGAGTCGGCCTTGTAGGTCCCCAACAGTCGGATCAATATTGGCAGCGCTTCCGCCGCTTGGAGATTATAATCGTCAAACTGTAACCCCATCATATCCTCCACCGTGATCTGCTCCATTTCACCAAGCTTCCTGTTCAAGCGTCGATTGCGGTAGTGCTCATAGCTGTTGTCAAACACATAGTAGGGGTACGTCGAGTCGGTCGGGTGCTGATTTGCCGAAGACACAAATCCCCGTTCGGGATTCAGAGTACTAGCATTTTGCTCATTGGGAATGTATCCCTGCCATTCCATTTTTGGATCTGCCCCGTCCATCAAAAACTTCCCCTGCCCTGGCCATTTCAGAGGAAATTTGCCTTGGATCCTCATGGCTATGTCACCGGATTTGGAGGCAAACACAAAGTTTTGCGCTGGCGCGGTATAGTGATCCAACGCCCTATTGTAGTCGTTGTGGTTTTTCGCCTTGTTCATGAGCAAAAAAGTCTTCTGCTCGTTTGAGCCCATATGCACAGTCCACTTCAGCGCAAAGTTGATATCCTGCCTCTCAGCTCTGAAAGACCGGTCATACACAATAGGCCCGTAGTGGGTGTAAATAACCGTGTCGATAAATGCCTCTTGCCCTTTGATCTTGATCTCCTCGATACGTCTCTCGGCTGGCTTCCATGTCGTTCCATATTGATATGCCTTCCTGCTTTCATCCTGAAAGGTGATTTTGTACCAGTCTCTCGTATCCCGAGTGGCATTGGTGACTCCCCATGCGATATCCTGATTGAATCCTGATATTACGCCAAGCGCTCCAGGGAGGGTTGCTCCTTTCACGGTATTTGAAGGGGTGCTCAGTTGCATGGCATACCAAAGAGAGGGCAGATTAAGACTCAGGTGTGGATCATTGGCCAAGATAGGGTTCCCGTTCTTGGTTTTTTTCCCAGCTACCGCCCAGTTGTTTGAGCCCGTACCCTCTTCCGGCTGGGAAAGAGGGGATATCAAAAGCTCTTCATCCGGATAAGCCATAGAATCGGGCTTCAAAACTGGCAATGGCTCGAAGTCCCAAACATGGGCGGCTTCGATGACTGGATCATTTTCCGAAGGAAATTCAGGATAAAGTCTGTCCAGTTTAGCCTCGCCGAGGATCTTCCGAAGGTTGGTAAACTCCAAATCCCTATCTCCCACCAGCATGTCGGACATGTACTTGAGGAGCAAAAGAGACTTGAAAGCTGACCAAGGCTCCGGTCTATAGTTGAGGATTTTATATTCGACGGGGAGTCTGGCGTCACTCAGCTGGGCGATGTATTGGTTGACCCCGTCCGCATAGGCCTCCACGAGAGCAAGTGTCTCCGGGTCGTTTTCCTGGAGGAATTTCATACCTAGCTCAGCTCCAAAAGCCAGCCCCTTTCGCCGGGTCATTCGGTCGAGATCAAGCGCTATCGGCCCCACGATTTCGGAGACCCTTCCAGCGGCCGCCATGGTTTGAAACTCCATTTGCCAAAGCCTATGCTGGGCGGTCACATATCCCTGGGCCCGATAGAGATCAGCTTCACTTTCTGCAAAAATGTGAGGAATGAGATTTTGGTCATAAACGACCTCTACTGGAGCAGTAAGGTTTTCCAGCGTCAACTCCTCCGCAGCTAGCTCATCCTCGCTGATGCTATTCTGCCAAAATCCGTGGTTTGGGTCCAGCAAAGGAGCAATGGGCGGAATTTGGCCAATCGGTATGGAAACCAATACGGCGAGGGCAATCGTAACACCCAACACCAGAAGGAAAGAAAAATACTTCATCAAAGGTCAGTCATGGTGGGAAAGGGAAATGTAATGCGGTGTCGCACAAAATCTACTGAGTTGTCAGCCCCATGGTCAAGCACAAAAAAATCCCCGGATGTTCGTCCAAGGATTTTTTTGCGTTTGAATTATTGAATTACAATAGGAAGCTTCAACTTGTCCCAGCGAATTACCAAGCCGGGAGATTCGATCTTGATACTGAGTTGTTCGGTTGAGGTTTCTTCCCAAACCGGAGAAGATTCTACTCTCAATACGTCCTTCTTTTCATCGTATTGAAAGTGTCCGTGCTCTAATTCCCAGTCTGAATTGAAGATCACGGTCCATGGTCCCTTCTCTTTTGGGATGGTAAAAAGGGAATACTTGCCTGCGGCCAAGGTTTGCCCCTCTACGTTGACATCCTGCGGTATCTCGACATAGGTTGCCTCGTTCGCTCCGGTTCTCCAAACGATATTGTAGGGTACCAGATCCCCCCAAATGGCCCTTCCCTTGACCGATGGGGCACCATAGTGAACTGCGATGGATTTCCCGGCGATCTGCCCTTCTTCGACCATCAAAGGGCTGGGTCGTTGCTCACTCTCAGCCGTTTCGGCAGTCGTGGACTCTTCAGCGGCAGCTTCAGCACTGGTCTCCGCAGTCTTGGGCTGGCATGCCAAGATCGATGCGAAAATAAACGCTGTCAACCAACTATTCGAAAATTTTTTCATGGGAGGTAGATGATTAATTTGTTGGGTAATTACGTAAAATTAAACTAAATCACGTGATTCCAAGTGTCGGGTCAAAATTTGATTAAGCCGCTTGGCAGGATTTTGGACCCGGCATTTGTAACCCTTGGAAGGAACTTTGAGTAAGAATGATTTGTCCAACCAGAAACTGAACAATATTGAAAATGACGCGAAAATCACCACTTTTGAAATCGGGTTTGTTTCTTTTGCTCTCTACCCAACCTAGATGAAATTTATTACAGTTCCGGTATTTTTGCTATCGCTGGTTCTCTATTCCAGTGTCTTTGTTTCTCCTGAGATATTCCGTTTTGCGGGATTGCTTCCCTTCTTTATCCCGGTCATCCTGATTGTCAATATCTTTCTGTTTGCCGTCTTGGCATTGTCCTGGAGAAGACTTGCTTTTTTCCCTTTAGCTGCGTTGCTGATAGGATACAAATTTCTGCTAATCAGCTTTCAGATCCATCCGCGCAACGAAGACGCCGAAGGACTGAAGGTCTTAACCTACAATGCCCACAGCTTTTTTTATCGAAAAAAGAAAACAGACCAACTTGATCCCAACGTCTTCACCTGGTTGGCGGAACACCCGGCAGACATCAAATCTTTCCAAGAATTCTATCAAGACAACACCTCCTCTACCAGAAATGCACTCAAATTCTTGACGAAGGATGGAGAGTACGAGCACGTCTATCATATCGTCGATGGCAATCCCCAGAAAAGGTCACAGGGAATGGCGATTTTTTCCCGCTATCCCATCCTCAACCACGGTGTTGTATTTGACAATCGAGTCACTAACGGAGCGATTTTCGCTGACATTCAGGTTGGCAATGATACGCTGAGGATCTATAACGCCCACCTAGAGTCCATGGCCATAGAGACGGGCTCGCTCAACGACTATGATCGGGCCCAGCAGGTATATAGACAGACTTTGGGCAAATTGCACAGGGGAAGCCTGGCGCGTGCGCAACAGCTATCGATGCTCTACGAACACATCAACAACAGTCCTCATCCGGTGATCCTCATGGGCGATCTGAATGAGGTACCCTACTCTTATGTCTATTTCAGGCTAAGTGAAAAGTTGGATAATGCCTTTGAAAAAGCCGGAAGAGGATTTGAATTCACGTACAACCGGATACTTTTCTTCCTCAGGATTGACCATATTTTCGCGGATCCATCCCTGAAACCCGTTTATTTTAACACCCATCGCGAAGTGGATTATTCAGATCACTATCCAGTCTCGGCGACCTTCACCTGGGAGGGAATGGAATAGTCCCCCACCCGCCCAATCTAGCGCCATCGTCTCGACAATATCCGGAGATTTGAATCTTTTACTACCAAATTTTGAAGCAATGGCCTAACTTGCCGGACTAGAATTTTACCCCGATACCATGCAGCAATACCACGACTTGATGAGAAGGATTCTCAATGAAGGTGTGAAAAAAACAGATCGCACCGGCACTGGCACGATCAGCATCTTTGGACACCAAATGCGTTTTGACCTGTCCAAGGGATTCCCAGTCGTGACGACCAAAAAACTGCACCTACGCTCCATCATCGTCGAATTGCTCTGGTTTCTCCGAGGAGACAGCAATATCACCTGGTTGAAGGAAAACGGTGTTTCGATTTGGGACGAATGGGCCGACGAAAATGGAGACCTTGGGCCAGTATATGGGTACCAGTGGAGGCACTGGCCTGATGGAAAAGGCGGGGAAATCGACCAGATCAAAAACCTCATCCATCAGATCAAAACCAAGCCCGACAGCCGCCGGCATATCGTGAGTGCCTGGAATGTGGCCGATGTGGACGACATGGCCCTCCCCCCTTGCCACACGATTTTCCAATTTTACGTGGCAGACGGAAAGCTCTCCTGCCAACTCTATCAGCGTAGCGCCGACGTATTTCTAGGAGTGCCATTCAACATCGCCTCTTACGCCCTTTTCACTATGATGGTGGCGCAAGTCTGCGACTTGGAGCCAGGCGAGTTTGTGCACACCTTTGGCGACGCGCACCTCTACCTCAACCATCTTGAGCAGACAGAGCTCCAGCTTAGTCGTGAGTGCAGACCGCTGCCGACAATGAAAATCAACCCTGCGGTAAAGGACATCTTTGGATTCAAGTTTGAGGATTTTGAGCTGGTGGGATACGATCCTCATCCGCATATCAAGGCTGCGGTGGCGGTATGACGCCATTATCGATGATCTGAAAAAAGCCCCGAATTCGCTGGAATTCGGGGCTTTTCCCTTTTCTACTCCCAGACCAATGGTCCTGCCATCGGTCTGGGATAGCGCGGGCCGCGTCGTTTTTTGACCTTGACCCGATAACGCTTCCACTTTCGATATTGTTTGTCCTGAAGCACATGCGCCACCAATATGTCGAGGTACTCACTCTCCTTTGCCACTTCATCAGCGATGGGCCGGAGCTTTTCATACATCAAATGGATCAGTTCGACCAGAGGTTGAAAATCCTGCAACAGAGTCGCCCTTTCTTCATATTGAGCCTTAAGAGCGTATAACCCCTCAAATAGGTCCTGATGACTTTTGACAATGCCATCCACCTGCGCATCGTGATCCCGAAGTAATCGGTCAAATTTGTCAAAACTTGCCGAACTTCGTGATATCCCCATTTTTTCAGCAGCTTCTTGGTGATCGTATTTGATGAGCCCGATCAGTTCTTCCGGTGTGCAGGTGTTGATCCGTGGTGTATTGTTGTTACTCGGTTGAGCGGCGGATTGTGCTAGAGTTTTCACAGGGCAGAGAAGTTGGCAAAGGAGTAGCCCCGTCCAGAGAAAGTAGATCTTCATCATAACTAAAATTTATTCATACTTATACCGTTGAAACCAGCGGTCTCCAAAGGAAAATTGGAGTGTGATGGTGTGGAGGCTTTCTGACGCAAGAATCTGCACCTCGCCTGTTTTTTGGTATTGATAGCTAAGGTTGACTCTGGTGGAGCGGTTGAGGGGAACGCCCAGCCCCGATGATACGGCGTAAGATTTCACCCTTTGTCCATCCAGCGCCAGGGAACCCGTGTCCATCCGGCCTCCCAACGAAAAACTCATGGACTTCAGAACCTCAGGGGCAAAGTAACCCGGCACCAACTCGGCACCGAGGGAATACACTTGGGAAGATTGGCTATTCTCAAAAGACTCCGTCGAAAAATTGTAGAGCACGTCGCCTGCGATCAGCAGCTTCCCCGACTGGAAGGCCAAACCGGAGCGCAGCGTCTTGGGCAATTCAAAGCTGGACGTCTCCTCATCGGCTTGATATAGCACCAGGCGATCCGTGTAGGTAGAGATGCCCTCATTGTAAGTGCCTGTCAATTTGGAATAATACTGCGCGTTGGCGCCCCAGGTTACTTTGTATTTGGGCGTGACAATCAGATCAGCTTGTACGCCAACTTCAAGACCCACACCGGAGTTGGAGCCGGTCCTATCCGTGATGTAGCCGCTTTCAGAAGCATCCAAATAGGTGCTTTCTTTCTGGTAGTTAGCAAAGAGAAAAGAGGGGCGTACGCCAAGCGAGATCCGGTCTGTCAGCCCATATGCCCAATTGATATAGGCTTTGTTAGTGTTTCCCCAACCACGATAAGTCCGAATATACCGCTCCTGCATCCCTTCGAAGGTGACCACATCCGAGAAGCTGTAGTCTTGGAGCGTCACCGGGGTCAGGCCCAGTGAAAACGCCGATTTTTTTGAGGTGCGAAACCAAAACTGGAAGGCATTGAGGTTGGAAAAGTTGTTCTTTTGGACCTCCGACTCAGTTTCAAGCACCTGGTAGTTGTAGCTCATGTCTCCTTCGAAGAGGAAAGTAAACCCCACTTCGAGGCTGTTTTGGGAAGCGGGGTTTATTGGGTTGAGAAAATAAGGGGAGCGGACTGCCGAACCGACTCCCCCCAGCCTTTTGGCCATCCCAAAGTTGTCGAAGGTATAGGTACCCGCGCCAAAATAGGAGTATAGCGAGCCGTGCCCGCGCTGGGCAAATCCGTGCATCGCCGAGGCTATGTAGGCTAAAAACAAAATGACACTCGTACGCTTCATGATTTTTCCCCAAACCTAAAGCGAGACCTCCAGCTGAGAGCCGGAAATAGACCAACAAGGAAATCACATGGAGCAAGTGCCAAAAATCCTCCACGAAGAGAGCGGATTCGCCAACTGAACCAAGTGCCGTTTGTTCGATAAAAAAGTCCGCTTCGCAGAGGGATTTCACTCCCAGGTCTACTTTGCCTCCGAATCTTGCCGCCCTGTACTAGCCTTGCAGAAAAAAAAGATGCGAGTTCATTTGCCGGGAATACTCCTATTGTGTCTGCTTACCTCCTGTTTTGAAAACAGCTATTTGGAAGAAATTCCAGAGATAGATTTGGAAGACGATTTTTCCATCAGGAAAATCGTCCACAGCGAACTGGAGCTCGGGACGGTCTTTTTAGACAGTCTAGTCACCAGCGGCAAGACCTCCATGTTCTTGGGCTCCTATGCAGATCCCATTCGAGGACATATTCAAGCAATCCCCTACTTTGAATTTGCCCCCGAGAGCTTTGCCGCGATAGACGAATCAAAAGAGCTGGACTCGCTGGTCTTGGTACTGAAATACTCCAGCACACGCTATGATACGCTACAAAGCTTCCAACTCAAAATCAGTGAAATAGCCGAAGCTTTTGAATACCCCAATGAAAACGAGGTCTTCTACCACTTCGAATCCCTACAAAGCAAAGCCAGCCCGATCACCACTGCGCAAATCCAAATCTTCCCAGCCTTTGACTCGGTAAAAGTCACGCTACCCATGGATTTCGGCCGCGAGCTTTTCGGGAAACTCAAAGGCTCCCAAACCATTCTGTCAAGCATAGAGGACTTCCGGGACGCATTTCATGGCCTCAAACTGGAAGTCGAGGGCAGTAGCCCGCTGATCGAGCTGAGCACGGAGACCTATCTTCTCTTTTACTACCAGGAAAAAAACGAGACTAATCGAAGCAGCGAGGAGATGAAAATCTCCGTCACAAGTACTCTGTATCCTTCCAAAATCTTTACCCACATCGACCTCAACCGAGATGGGACGCTCTTTGCCAATCGGCAGTCCAAAATCTGGATTCCCGCGGAGGAAACTGGGGATATGGCACTTGCAGACGAACTCGGTCTCTCCGCCATCGGACTCAAGCTAGGCAGCTTGAGTAGCATCGGGGAGATTCCGAGTGGCTATTACATCGCAGAGGCCAAGCTGTTTTTGCCTGTCAAACGGCTGACCTACGACGCTGTGCTCAATCCCGTGGCCGAAAGCATGGATGTCTACGCCATCAAGAAAATCGGACTTTTGGACACCTATCTCAGCCAAGCCGCTTTGTACAGCCTAGACAACGAGTTTCAGGAAAACACCTTTTTCCTCCTGGATGCCACTTCCTATGTTGGCAAAAAAATCAGGGGCGCCGACCCAGGCAGCTACTTGTGGATGGAACTCATGGCTGGCGAGGCACTCAACACCGGCTACCTCGCCCTAGGCACCAACTCTACCACCCAAAAACCAAGACTAGAAATCATACTAATTCCATTAAACTAAACTTCATGAAAAGTACAAACCAACTGCTGGGTTTTACCTTGGCGCTCACCCTGGTGATTTTTTCTTCCTGTGTAAGCAGCGATGATACCGAAGAGGATACAGGAAACTGGATCCGAAGATCCTATTTCGAAGGCAGCAACCGGGCCAACAGCTCAGCGTTCACCATCGATGGAAGGCACTTTATAGTAGGAGGATATACCGGAGACGCCTACCTCAATGACCTTTGGGAATATGATCCAAATACAGACGCTTGGACAAAAAGAGCTGATTTCCCCGGTACCGCACGAGGCAATGCTGTGGCCTTTACCATCGATGGGGTCGCCTACTATGGCACTGGTTATGACGGTAGAAACCGTCTATCGGACTTCTGGTCCTACGATCCGGCAAACAATTCCTGGAACCAAATCGAGTCGTTCCCCGGCACCGCGCGCTACAATGCCCTTGCCTTTGGGCTTAACGGACGCGGCTATGTAGGAACCGGATTTGACGGGAGTGAGCAAAAGGACTTTTTCCAATACGATCCGGGTTCCAAAAGCTGGACCGCCCTATCCAGCTTTGGCGGCGCGAAAAGACAAGGTGCCTTTTGTTTCGTCCTCGACGGAAAGGCCTATCTGGGTGGCGGTATCAACAACGGTCTGTACCAATCGGACTTTTGGGCTTTGGATGGCACAGATCTCACCTGGACACAAAAGACCGCGCTAGACGAGGAAGACGACTATACCATGTCCCGGAGCGAAGCGGCAGCCTTTGCACTGGGCGGATATGGCTACGTGACTTTGGGTTCCAATGGTCAATTGCTGGGTACGACTTGGGAGTATATCCCGTCCCTCGATAGCTGGGAGGAGAGGACGGCCTTTGAAGGCACACTACGCACAGGCGCCTCGGTATTCTATGCCAATGACCGGGCTTTCGTCCTGCTGGGCCGAAATTCCAGTCTCCGATTTGACGACATCTATGAGTTCCGTCCTTTTGAGGAATATGATGAAGAGGATTAAAAGTCGTTAAACAAAGCCAAAGAATCTTAAATCGAGACGGGGCTTCCCAATAAGAAAGTGCAGAAGTCCCGTCCTTTGCCACTCCTATCAAACAGTCCGGCCATGGACAAACACAAAATCCTAAAGGGCATCGTTCACTTCCTGATCATAGGAATCCTCGTCTCGCCGGCTCTGTTGTATTTATTTGCTGAGCAAAACCAACGGTTTTATCCCCCGGTCAACCCGCTGGTATCCTACTCAGTGCTGACCATCTTTTACTTGGCAAATATTTTTTGGCTAATCCCAAGCTACGTCTACCGCCGAAACTACAGGGCCTATTCGCTAGGCATCCTACTGATGTCCGCAACCTTCATCGCCTTGCCGCTGACTGGAAGCCCGCCACTAAACAGACCTTCCGAAGAATTTCGGATGCGGCCAGTACGGGAAAAACTACCGGGCCCCGGGGATGGGGTGATCGATTGGCAAAGGTTTCGTTTCTTTTTCTTTTTCCCGGATTATCTGCGCCTTTTGCTTGGTTTGGGTTTGGGCACCACGCTCGAGCTGCTTTTCCTGTATGACTCTGAGCGTAAAAGAAACGATGCCATGGAAAAACAAAAAGCCATAGCCGATCTCAATTTTCTCAAAAACCAGCTCAATCCGCATTTTTTGCTCAATTCCCTCAACAATATCTACTCGCTTGCCCGCAAAAAGTCCGAGGACACTACTCGCGCCATCCTGCTATTGTCGGATCTACTCAGACACGTACTCTATGAATCTGGCAAGAGCAAGATCAGCCTAGGCGATGAGATCACCTTTATCAAAAACTACATCAATCTCGAGAAATTGAAGTTCTCGGAGGAAAACGGGCCAAACATCAATTTTACGGTTTATGTAAAAAACGCCGATTATCCCATTGTCCCCTTATTGATGATGACAATCGTGGAAAATGCCTTCAAACACGGCATCAGCTATGTCCAGCCATCATTTATCCTGATCTCACTCGAGGAAAACGATCGGGAGGTCAGGTTTTCGGTCGTCAACAGCATCCATCGCAGAGCCTCTATAGAACCGAAAACCGAGCAAAAGGGACTAGGAAACAAAAACCTGGTAAAACAATTGGATCTCAGCTATCCAGGCAAGTACAGCTTCACCCAAAAGATTGAAAACAGCCTGTTCAAAACTTTCTTGGCGATAAAAAAATGAACTATAAGTGTATTATCATCGACGACGAGGCTTTGGCGATCGAGGTATTGGAAGACTACATCGCCAAGTTTCCAGTTTTGGAGCATGTGGGCAGCTTCAACTCCCCGCTTAAGGCCATACCAATGCTAATGTCCAAGGGTGTGGATCTGATCTTTCTGGACATCAATATGCCGGACATCAATGGGATCGCCTTTTATGAAAACCTCCCTTTCAAACCCCCGGTCATCTTTACCACTGCCTATGCCGACTTTGCGGTCAAAGGCTTTGAGATCAACGCGGTCGACTACCTGCTTAAGCCGATCAGCTTTGAGCGTTTTTTCCAGGCGATCAGCAAGCTGCTCAACAAGGCGCTGCCAAACCAATCCTCGCTGTCACAAGGATTTGCGCCCCTGGGCGAGGGACTTGACTACATCTTCGTAAAGGCGGAATACTCCTCCATCAAAGTGGATCTAAAAAACATCGCCTACTTGGAAGGCTATAAAGACTACGTTAAAATTCACCTCATCGATGAGTCGAAGCCTCTCCTCACGCTTAACAGCATCAAACACTACGAAGCTGTCTTGCTTTCCAAGGGATTTGTAAGGATTCACAAGCGATACATCGTATCCATAAACAAAATAGAGAACATCAGCCGAAATCGAGTCAAGATGAAGGCCAAGGAGGAATTTCTCCTGATCGGCGATAGCTTCAAGGATTTCTTTTATGAGTTGGTGGTCAATGGGAATACCTGACAAGGGTCCGTTTTCTGAAAAAGGCCCCGAATTCGCTGGAATTCGGGGCTTTTTCTTTAGTTACCGAGCTCGTATTTGAGCGTCCTGCCTTTTTCCACGGCTGGCAGGCCTTCGGTCATCCAGAGCGGCGCGGGAGCGCCTTTCAGGTAATGGTCAAAGAACTGACTGAGCCGGATAGAAAGATCCTTTGAGTTTTTTCGCTGAGTCAGGTTGTGGTCTTCACCATTGTACTGAAGCAACCAAGCAGACTTATTCAGACGCTTCAGGGCCATAAACATTTCTATTCCTTGATACCAAGGCACTGCTCCGTCTGCATCGTTGTGCATGATGAGCACAGGCGTCTCCACCCTATCCATCATGAAGAGCGGCGAATTTTCGAGATAGTACATAGGCTTTTCCCAAAGTGTACCTCCGATTCTGGACTGGGTTTGTTCGTATTGGAACATTCGGCTCATCCCCGTCCCCCAGCGGATTCCCCCGTAGGCAGACGTCATGTTGACGACCGGCGCACCTGCACCCGCAGCCTTGAACATATTTGTTTGGGTGATCAGGTAGGCCACTTGATATCCGCCCCAGCTTTGGCCTTGTATTGCCATATTCTCTGTATCCACTCCTCCTTTTGCGATCACAGCCTGCACTCCGGGCACGATGCACTCCAGCGCACTCTGGCCGGGAAGCCCGATTTTATATTTGATGTCCGGCACAAAGACCAGGTAGTCATTGCTTACGAAATAGGGGATGTTGATCGTGGAGCGGCTGGGCGCCGGAGCGCGATAGCTATGGAAAGTGTCGCTATTTCGTTCATAGAAATACACCATCATCGGGTATTTCTTTACAGGATCAAAACCCTCCGGCTTGAAAAGCAATCCCTGCAGCTCATCACCATCCAACGTTAGATAATTCACCAACTCCACACTTCCCCATTTCACTTGGCTCTGCTGCGGATTGAGATTCGAGGCTTTGGTCAGGGACTTAAAGGTCAGATCCGTAAGGAAAAGGTCGGGGTTCTCCTGATAAGTGCTTCTCCTTACCATCGCCTCCGCAGATTCCTCGGCTTTGGTCAGGCCGTAATATCGATTAGCAGTCATCAATAGAACCCTTGGAGCGGACTTCCCTTCATAGCTTGTGGAGAAATAACCGTTTTCCTTAGTCACTTCATTGAAAGCAGAGAGAATCAGAGGTTCTTTGGTGTCGATGAAACGTTCGTCGGGCTTCAAGCTTTCCCGGCGGAAGGTAATCTGCTTTTTCCTGCCTTCCCCCAATGTCAGATTAACCGCTGACGCCGGATCACGGGGGTCAATCTTCCAAATATCATATCGGTCGTTGACCAAGATAGCCGAGTCGTCAGCCAGCCAACCTTCTGCCCCATAGCTTCCCGGCAATGAAGGGGAATCATGGAGCTCCTCAAAAAAGGCCACAGGCAGTACCTCGGTCAAATTAATCTTCTTGCTACTTGCCAGATCAAACGCCACCCAGGAGCTGTCCCTACCATCATACCAATAGGAATATTTTCCCGCGGGAGATAGCCGTGGATTTCCCGACGCATTTTTCTCGATCAAGTTGGACTTGCCGGTTTTCATATCCACCCAATACACATCTCTGCCGGTCTGTATATCCCAACTGAAATTTCTTCGATAGGCCTGATCCGTCCAAGCCAACGCGACGTCCTGCGTGATCTTATTTTCCAGCCAGACATTCCCCAGCTCAGGAGTGGCCAGCTGGATGACCTTTCCCGATCCCGTTTCCATCAATGCCAGATAGTTTTGTTTTTCTTCTTGGGATTTGTTTTTGAGCTGCATGGGCTGGATCTCTGCATCCTGCCAACCCCAAATATCCAAGCTTACCCGCTCATCGTCCAAGATGGTGGTATCGTCTTCGTAGGCAAAATCCAAGTAGTCCTTGGCAACCCCAAAGAACATCCTGCTCTCGTCCTCGGAAAACCTCGGATTCCTGTCCGGGCTGATCCGCCCATTTTCCAAAATTCCAGCGGTCGTTTTGCCAACTTCCTGAGCTATGGATCCAGAGGAGGTTTGGTACAAAAAAAGCTTGTGCTCCGGCTTTTTGTGTTTAGCCGAGTCATCGGTAGCGATGAAACTAAGAAATTTCGACTGAGGGGAAAAGGTCAGGCCGGAGTAAGCCGTCATCTTTTCATGCACGAGTTTGCTTTCGCCTGTGGCCAAATCCAATACATGCAAGGCAGCGTTATCCAGCGTGTCTTCCTCCGCAAGAGTATACTGGAGAAAATCCCCATTTTGTGAAAAGCCATAGGATTTCACGCGGTCAAACTCCCAAGACTTTGACCCATCAAGCGAGCGTACCAAAAGCTTGGTTCCATCGGTTTTCTTCGGCTTTTCGGCTTTTTTGGTGGAGTCTGACTTGACGGTGTCGGTAGGATCCGGTTTTTTGGCCAGCTCTTTTTCAAAATGCACGGCTATCCAACTGCCTTTTTCCGAAGGAATGGAAAAGGACTTGACGCGGGCAAGCTTCTCGATTTTCCCGGAGGAAAGCTGAAGGATAAACAGACTGTCCTTTGGCAAATCATCGGCTTTTTTCTTTTGCAGTTTCAAGACGCGGACGGAGTCCTTTTGCGGTGCGATCTTCCCGACTGCGAAAGCGCCATCCGCGGAAAATGAAAATCCCACACCGCGCGGGATGATCGTCTTGCTCGAAGGCTTTGCATAGGGAAAAATCTCTAGGCGCGAATCGCCGTCCTGAGGACTGATCTGATAGCCAACATACTGTCCATTTTTGGTAATCCGTTCTGAGCCGAGGCTCTCCCATCCGTCGTAGTCGGCATGGGTCAGGGATCTTTTCTGCTGTGCAAAACCTAGTTGCGCCGCAAAAAGCAAGGCCAGACTCAGCCAAATCCTGTACTTCTTATTCATCGTAATCAATTATTGGTTTAAGGTAAATTCTCTTTCGAAATAGCCTCCGCGGGTAGAAGAAAGTCTGATCTTACCTTTGACAGATTCGTCTCCCTCTACCTTGACGCGAAACGTAGCCGTCTTCTTCTCTCCCACTCCTGTGTATCCGGCGTAGATAGTCTTGTCGTATAGGCTTGGCGTAGTGATCTTCACTTTGGCATCTTCATAGCCTTTGGTTAGTTCTTTGTCAAAATCCAGCGAAACCCGGTCTTCCTGCACGATCTTGACAAGTTTGGCCTGCTCCAGGGCCACCGGCAGCTGGCCTGTGTTGCTCCATTCCAGCGAGATTTCAAATTCTCCGTCGGATAGCTTATCGACCTTCAGGTCCGAAATGGAGATCTGGGGCAATTTTTTAGCCATGGCTAGATTGAACAGCGCCTGCTTTTTCGCCCAATCTTCCAGCTGCCAAGGCGGTCCGTTTTGCCCAAAAAACTTGGGATGAAAGCCGCCTATTTCCACTTCTCCCAAAACGGGATGGGTGATAGGGGACCATGGCTTGAAGCCCTTGCTTCCGTTGGCCTCATCATCCCACATCAATCCATCGTAGTCGTCGTAGATGCCATCCCCGTCGTAGTCCTTCATGGCGCCGTTGTTCCAAAGCTCGTCCCCATACCAGATGCTTCCATAGTAGAAGTATCCGAAATCTGGCCCGTGTCCAAAAAGCGGCTCGGGCTTCAGAGGATCACCTGTCATCGAATTCACCTTGTAGCGTGTGGAATAGGTCTCATAGACATCCCCGGCCCATGGATAGGCGGTAAAAGAAAGTCCCAATTGATCCATCTCTTTATAGATTGCCAAGTCCTCTGGATACATTCGCTCCTCACTTTTTGAGGTAGAAGGTGGGCGGAGATGCATAGGCACCCGAGTATCCATGGAGTTGACTACGGAAATGTTTGGGTGACTTAGCATCCAGAGTGCTGTCGACCGGGTTTCAAGTTCGCTTAGCGGGTATTCGCCTGCCCCACCTTGCGTATATCCACGGCCAGTGAGGTCTCCTCCGGAGTTTGGCCTCCAGTTTTCCGGATAGTTTCGATGGAGATCCAGTCCTCCGATCCCGTCCTCGTTGTAGCTGCCATCTCCATCATTGTCGTATCCCTCGGTATACATGAGGTATTCGCCTTTTCCTGGAAAGGTCCGCTTCATCAGGCGTGCCTTGGGATCTTTTGGATCTATAATGAAGTTTGCCTTTTCCTTTTCCTCGTCGGTGACAGCCTTTTTTCGAAGTTGGTAAATTACTCCGTCTCCATCCATGTCTTCCTCAGGATCCTCATCCAATAGGCCGTCTCTATCATTGTCCGTTGGCCTTACCGTGCTTCGGTTTCTTTGCTCGGTGTAGAGATAAAGATTGGAACCATCAGGATTGTTTTGGGGACGGAGATATATCGCCTTGGAGTCGATGAGTGCGGTGATTTCCGGGTCTTTGCCATAGCTTTCCAAGAGATGCTGCGTCAGCCAAAGGATCGATTCACTGGAGGTAATTTCGCCTGAATGCCTACCTCCTTCAAAATAGGCAGCTGGTTTATCGGTGTCTTTGCCAGTCTTTTTATTGGTCAAAGTCATCTGATATATAGGCCTGCCTTCAAAAGAATGGCCTATTACGTAAAGGTCAACAATGTCGGGATATTGCTTTGCCCAAGTCTCGTACCAATGGTACATGACTTCTACCGTATGGTACTTGTCGAAAGAAAGCGCTTCACCCGGAGTATATTCCACTTCTGGAAACTGAAACTTCTTGAAAAAAGATGGGCCGTGTCTTTCTCCGGAAACAGTATGAAATTTCGCTTTTTCGTTTTTCTCGGGGAAAAGCTTCGCAGCTTCAAATGACCTGACCTGGGCAGAGGCCATACCTGAGGTAAGGCAAGCCAAGATCAAAAGAGTGGATTTTCTCATAAGATGGGCGGTTGGTTGCTTAAAAATAAGCATGCTCCAAACAGCACATGCCACCGCTTAAAAAAAAGACAGGCATCTCCGCCGGTTCACTTTCAGACAGTCATTCCAAATTTTTCCGGAAAGTAAATGCAATAGCGCTGCATTGGTTTACCTTGGAGTACACAACCAACAGGACTGTTTTCGGCTCGGAATAAGCCTTACAAGGGTGTCCATTAACATTTTTGGAAAGGAGGCTCAGGGTCGGCGTCAATCCAAATGCAAACCCAAAAACCGCCCTTTGGGAATTTGAAGCGCATTTTTTTGTCCGATAGAAACCAAGCCGATTAAACAAAAAAGTCTCGCCACTGGCAAGACCCTTTTCAGAATATAAACCCAAATATAACTTTAGAGATTAAAAGTTTCGATCTGAATACCAATTGTTTGGTTTTTTAAATGTTGTCAGATTTATCTGTAAACCAAAGTAAGCTAAACCAAATTTTCAATTGCATTTATTTGATACGCCCAAAGTAAATGGATTTTGGCATTAATTACAAATTGAAAAAAAAATTTTGCAATATTTTGAACAATCTCTAATTTACCGCATCCTTCATTAACAATCATCTAAATCCTCTATAGGAAAATGGACAAAATTTTAGATATCGACAACATAGACCTCAAAATCATCTCGCTACTCAACGAAGACGCCAAAACCCCATATACAGAAATTGCCAAGAAGGTATTTGTATCCTCGGGAACTGTCCACGTGAGGATGAAAAAACTGGAGGATATGGGAATCGTCAAAAGCGCGACACTCAATATAGATTTCTCAAAATTGGGCTATGACATTTCCGCTTTCCTGGGAATTTATCTTGAGAAAAGCTCCCTCTATGACAATGTGATAGAGAAACTGAAGGAAATCGCGGAGGTCGTGAGCGCGTATTACACCACCGGCAACTACTCCATCTTCGCCAAAATCATTTGCCGGGACACCAACCACCTTCGACTCGTTTTGGACAAAATCCAAAAAGTAGACGGGATTGACCGCACCGAAACTTTGATTGTCTTAGAAGAGAGTATCAACAGGCCCATACAGTTTTTCGACAAGGAGAAATAGCTCTATTTAGATTAAAAACAAATAAATGATTTTGCGCTTGGCATCTGTTCAACCGATGATTTCCGGCTGCGGCCGGATTTTATTTTTATCAGGCCTTTTATTGAAAATCAAGCGTTTTTGAGGCATATTCCATTTGCTTTTCCCATCACTCATAGATATTTCAAATGGCTGCGAACATATTATTTTAATTATATGTTGTACCTTCGCAGTCAAAATATAATTAGTCTAAATAACTCAGCCCATGAGCAAAGACAACTCAATTTTAGAAGAACTAACCTCCAAAGAATACGAGCATGGCTGGTCAGTCAATTTTGAAGCCGATGAGGCTCCGATTGGCCTGAACGAAGACATTATTCGTTGGATCTCTACTAAAAAAGAAGAACCTCAATGGCTCCTTGAGTGGAGACTGAAGGCCTTCCGCACTTGGTTGACCATGACTGAGCCGGAGTGGGCCAACGTCACCTATCCGAAAATCGACCTCCAGGCGCTACGCTACTATTCCGCTCCCAAGCAAGTAAAGAAAGCCAAAAACCTGGATGAGGTAGACCCTGAATTGATCGCGATCTACGAACGTTTGGGCATTTCCCTCAATGAACAAAAAAGGCTTCAAGGCATCGCCGTAGACGCCGTCCTTGACTCCGTTTCTGTGGCGACGACCTTCAGAGGCACGCTTTCTAAGTTGGGAATCATATTCTGCTCATTCAGCGAGGCAGTGAAAGAGCATCCGGAACTCGTCAAAAAATATTTGGGTTCGGTGGTCCCAATGACCGACAACTATTACGCCGCGTTGAATTCCGCGGTATTCTCCGACGGTTCTTTCTGCTACATCCCCAAGGGTGTCAGATGTCCCATGGAGCTTTCCACCTATTTCCGAATCAACGCTGCCAATACTGGCCAGTTTGAAAGAACACTCATCGTAGCAGACGAAGAATCCTATGTCAGCTACTTAGAAGGATGTACTGCGCCTTCGCGTGACGAGAATCAGCTCCACGCTGCAGTAGTCGAAATCCACGCAGCTTCCCATGCTGAGGTCAAATACTCCACCGTGCAAAACTGGTTTCCAGGAGACAAAGATGGAAAAGGAGGAATCTATAATTTTGTGACAAAAAGAGGGATCTGTGCCGGAGACTACTCCAAAATCTCATGGACCCAGGTCGAAACCGGATCTGCGGTGACCTGGAAATATCCTTCCTGCATTCTGAAAGGAGACCACTCCATCGGCGAGTTCTACTCCGTAGCGGTAACAAACAACTACCAACAGGCAGACACCGGAACAAAGATGATCCACATCGGGAAAAACACCAAGTCACGTATCGTGTCCAAGGGTATTTCCGCCGGGAAATCACAAAACTCCTACCGAGGTCAGGTGCAGGTAATGAAGCGCGCAGACAATGCCAGGAATTTCTCCCAGTGCGACTCGCTCTTGATGGGTGATCGATGTGGGGCACATACCTTTCCCTACATCGACATCAACAATTCAAGCGCCAAAGTGGAGCACGAGGCTACTACCTCCAAAATCGGCGAGGATCAGATCTTCTACTGCAACCAGCGTGGAATCGCAACTGAAGATGCAGTAGCGCTGATCGTGAACGGCTATGCAAAAGAAGTCTTGAACCAACTACCGATGGAGTTTGCCGTGGAGGCGCAAAAACTGCTGGCACTGACGCTGGAAGGTTCCGTCGGTTAATCCAATTGGAAGATTGGAAAATATAGAAATTGAAAAATTAGAATCATGCTATCAATAAAAAATCTGCACGCATCGATCGAGGGAAATGAAATCCTGAGAGGAATTAACCTAGAAGTAAAGGCTGGTGAAGTACATGCTATCATGGGACCAAACGGTTCCGGAAAGTCAACTTTGGCTTCTGTACTCGCAGGTCGTGAAGAATATGAAGTAACCGAAGGTGAAGTGACTTTCAAAGGGAAAGATCTGTTGGACCTCGCTCCAGAAGACCGCGCCAGAGAAGGCGTTTTCCTTGCTTTCCAATACCCTGTGGAAATCCCGGGAGTTTCTTCCACCAATTTCCTGAGAACTGCGGTCAACCAAGTACGGGAGTACAGAGGCCTAGAGTCACTGGATGCCGTGAAGTTTTTGACCTTGATGAAGGAGAAGATGAAACTGGTAGAAATCGACCAGAAACTGCTCAGCAGATCACTGAACGAGGGTTTTTCTGGCGGCGAAAAGAAAAGAAATGAAATCTTCCAGATGGCCATGCTCGAGCCGACCCTGTCCATCTTGGACGAAACTGATTCCGGTCTCGACATTGATGCACTTCGGATTGTCTCCAATGGAGTAAACCAACTAAAATCAGGCAAAAACGCGACCATCGTAGTGACCCACTACCAGCGTTTGCTCGACTATATCGTGCCCGACTTTGTACATGTATTATACAAGGGCAGAATCGTAAAATCAGGCACCAAAGAACTCGCTTTGGAACTTGAGGAAAAAGGCTACGATTGGATCAAGGATGAGATTGATTCCGCTGCCACCGTCTGATTTCTAACCCAACAATCATGAGTACCTTGACCAAACAAGATACGTTCAGCAGCCTGATCGAAGCCGCTCCAAACAACTTTGCCTCGGCTCGGGCAACGGGCAAAGAAGCTTATGTCTTCCAGGGACTTCCTGCCGTAAAAGCCGAAGAATATAAGTTTACAAACATCAGTAAGAAGCTTGAGCAAAATCTGACAGACTTCTCTACTGCGAAGCCGCTACCTCTCACCGATGCGCAAGTGAAAGCGGCGGTCCACGAAGGTTTTGAAGGAAGCGTTTTAGTGTTTTCCAACGGGCAGTTCATTCCAGGACTATCCTCCAAAATCGATGAAGTTGAAGTTTCTTTGATTTCCGAAAAGGCCGATTTACCCATTGGCTCGATAGCCAACCCGAAAAAAGACGTCTTTGCGGCGTTAAACCAAGCTTCGTTCCAAGATGGACTTTTCATTTCCGTCCCAAAAAAAACACAGGTAGACAAGGCCATCCTTCTTTTGTCTTTTGACGAAGCAAACGAAGGCCAGGTGATCCAGCCGCGCGTTTGGATTGAAGTGGGCGATTTTGCCGAAGTAACCTTTATTGACCAGACGGTCAGTGTGGGAGAATCGACCTATTTTGTCAACGAAGTAGTGGAGGTGAAAGGAGGCATCAACTCCCAGATCCATTACTATAGACTGCAAAATGAAGGCAAAAATGCCATTGAGGTCAGCACGATAGAAACCGACATACAAAAGGACGGCAGATTCAGTTCCGTAAATATTTCCCTTTCGGGAGACATGGTTAGAAACAACCTGAACCTCAACCTGAAAGGAAGCAACTCCGAGGGAAACATGTACGGGATCTACCTCCTCAATGGCAAATCTCACGTGGATAACCACACGAACGTGGACCATACCATCCCCCATGCTGAATCCAACGAGTTGTACAAAGGCATCCTCGCAGACCAAAGCAGAGGAGTGTTCAATGGGAAAATATTCGTTCGCCAAGACGCGCAAAAAACCAACGCTTTCCAACAGAACAACAACATTCTGCTGTCGGAAGATGCGACTGTCAACACTAAGCCCCAGTTGGAGATTTGGGCAGATGACGTGAAGTGTTCCCACGGTTGTACCGTTGGCCAGCTGGACGAAGAAGCCTTATTTTATCTTCAGACAAGAGGAATCGACAAACTCCAAGCAAAAGGTTTGTTGCTTTATGCTTTTGCCGGAGAAGTCTTGGAAAAAATCGAGACTGAAAGCTTCCGCGAATACTGCGACTCTCTCATCCAAGAGCGACTGGGAAGTAAATTTTAATCCCAACCAATGAGTTTGAACATCGAACAGATCAGGGGCTTGTTTCCTGTACTTCACCAGGAAGTGCACGGCAAGCCCTTGATCTATTTTGATAATGCCGCCACCACTCAAAAGCCCCAAGCCGTATTGGATGCATTGACCAACTACTACAAGCTGGACAATTCCAACATCCATCGTGGCGCCCACGCGTTGGCTGACCGTGCCACTAGATACTATGAAGAGACTCGGGAGTCTGTGCGGGATTTTATTGGCGCGGGTGAATCGGCGGAGATCATCTTTACCAAAGGAACTACCGAAAGCATCAACCTCGTAGCCCAGACTTTTGGGAGAAGATTCATCGGAAAAGATGATGAAATCATCATCTCCACACTCGAGCACCACTCCAACATCGTGCCTTGGCAGATGTTATGCGAGGAAAAGGGTGCCATTCTCTGTGTCATCCCAATCAACGATGCTGGGGAAATTCTCTTCGACGAATTCGAAAAACTCCTCTCTCCCAAAACCAAACTGGTCAGCATCGTCCATGCTTCCAACGCACTTGGAACGATCAACCCCGTCAAAAAAATCATCGATGCCGCACATAAAGTGGGTGCAAAAGTCCTGCTAGACGGAGCCCAGTCTACTTCACACCTTATGATTGACGTGCGGGAGTTGGACTGCGATTTTCTTGCTTTTTCCGCCCATAAGATCTACGGCCCGACCGGATTGGGAGTATTGTACGGAAAGAGGGAAATTCTGGAATCCATGCCTCCTTTTCTTGGCGGTGGGGAAATGATCAAAGAGGTCACGTTCGAGAAAACGACGTACAATGACATCCCCTTCAAATTTGAAGCGGGAACCCCCAATATTGCCGATGTGATCGCCTTCAAGGCGTCATTGGATTTTGTCAATTCCCTGGGAAAAGCCGAAATCAAACGCCACGAGGACGCACTGCTGGCCTACTCCGAAGAACTGACTCGGGACATCAAGGGCTTCATACCCGTGGGCACAGCGCAGGACAAAGTCTCGGTTTTGTCCTTCAACATCAACGGCATGCATCCCTTTGATGTGGGCCAAATGCTGGACGCAAATGGGATCGCCGTCCGGACTGGCCATCACTGCACCCAGCCACTGATGAAAAGATTCGGGATCGAAGGAACCGTTAGGGCCTCCTTTTCGGTTTACAATACCAAATACGAAGTCGAAAAACTGGCGGAGGGTATCGCCAAAATCGCGAGATTCAAGAATAAATGAGCAGCATCAAAGAAACACAAGAAGAGATCGTATCCGAATTTGAAATCCTTGGCGATGACAAGGAGTCGACTATCTTCTACATCATGGAACTTGGCAACTCGCTTGAATCTTTTCCTGAAGAAGAAAGGAAAGAGGAAAACCTCATCAAGGGGTGCCAATCCAAAGTTTGGCTGATAGCCGATGAGGTTGGAGGAAAGGTCCACTACCAAGCCGACTCCAATACCGACATCACAAAAGGCCTGATTTCCCTTTTGATCCGAGTACTGAACGACCGGAGCCCTGAGGAAATTTTGGAATCAGAGTTGAATTTCATCGAGAAAATCGGAATGGGTAGCATCATCGGCAGTCAGCGGTCAAACGGCCTCGCATCGATGATCAAGCAAATGAAGCTGTACGCGTTTGCATTTCAAACCAAGCAAAACGCCTGAAAAATGGAAACTAGCAACACCTCCCAAAATGGACAAGAAACCAGCCTAAGAGACAAGGTCATTATGGCGATCAAGCAGGTCTACGATCCGGAAATCCCCGTGGACGTGTATGATTTGGGACTGATCTACGAGATCACAGTATACCCTGTCAACAACGTGTACGTTTTGATGACGCTGACTTCGCCCAACTGCCCATCTGCCGAGTACATACCCACTGAAGTCAAAGACAAGATCCAGCAGATTCAGGGGATAAATAATGTGGAAGTAGAAGTAACCTTCGACCCTCCCTATTCCCAAGACATGATGTCCGAAGCCGCCAAACTCGAACTTGGATTTCTATAAAACCTAAAAATCAAAACACAACAATATGTATCCTGAAGAGCTAATCGCTCCTATGAGAGCTGAACTTTCCAACGCTGGATTCGAGGAATTCCGCACTGCAGAGCAGGTAGCGGAACATCTGGGTCCAAACCACAAAGGTACCACGCTGGTAGTGGTGAATTCCGTATGCGGCTGTGCGGCCGGAGCTGCTAGACCAGGCGTGCGATATGCAGTGGAGAATTCCCCAAAAAAACCTACCACACTTGCTACGGTATTCGCAGGCAATGACCGCGATGCAGTTGCTAAATTCCGAGAATTGGTACTTCCCTATCCCCCTTCTTCTCCTGCCATGGCCCTATTCAAGGACGGGGAACTGGTTCACTTCATCGAGCGCCACCACATCGAAGGTAGAAATGCCAAGATGATCGGCGACCATCTGGTGGAAGTATTCGAGCATTTCTGTGATTGAAAAAAAGGCCCTTCTGGGCTTTTTTTTTACCCCGGTACAGAAAGAATCGGCTCGCTTGGAAGCACAAGCTCCCAGGCAGAAAATCATTTGCCAATTAAAAATCAGGGGGCAAAAAACATTTACGAAATCGCTTCCGAAATAATATACAACCGACCGCTATAATAATATCCTTAAAAAACATTCGATTTTATTAACTTAAGGGCGTCTTTTGATGTTTTCTACTAAAAATACGTAATCCAAAAACGATATATGTCTGATTCCGCCAAGTTGTCCTATAAGGGACAGGAGTATGAATTCCCTGTGATCACAGGTACTGAAAATGAAAGTGCAATCGAAATCGGCAAGCTACGCGATGTGTCTGGACTGATCACCCTGGATCCGGGATACAAAAACACAGGCGCAACCAAAAGTGCCATCACCTTTCTTGACGGTGAAGAGGGAATTTTGAGGTACAGAGGATACAGAATAGATGAACTTTCGAAAAAATCCACTTTTCTGGAAGTAGCTTATCTTTTGATCTATGGAGAGCTCCCCACCCAATCCCAGTACGACGCATTCACCAAGGAAATCACCCTCCATACCCTGGTCCACGAAGACATCAAAAAGATCTTGGCGGGTTTCCCTTCCAATGCACACCCAATGGGCGTGCTTTCCTCTTTGATTTGCTCCTTATCTGCGTTTTATCCTGACTCTCTCAATCCAAACCAAAGCGAAGAAGAAGTCAACCTAAGCATCGTTCGGCTACTTGCCAAGATGCCGACATTTGCGGCCTGGGCTTTCAAAAACAAGATGGGGCATCCGGTGAACTATCCGGACAACTCGCTTGACTACTGCTCCAACTTCCTGAAGATGATGTTTGCGCTACCTGCCGAAACATACGAGGCAGATCCTATTGTAGCCACTGCGCTGGATAAGCTGCTGATCCTTCACGCGGACCACGAGCAAAATTGCTCTACTTCCACCGTACGCATGGTGGGTTCCTCACAAGCCTCAATCTACGCTTCCATCTCTGCCGGGATCAATGCGCTCTGGGGCCCTCTTCATGGTGGTGCAAACCAATCCGTGATCGAAATGTTGGAAGCAATCAAAGCAGACGGCGGCGATGCAAAAAAATACCTTGACAAGGCAAAAGACAAAAACGATCCATTCCGTTTGATGGGCTTCGGCCACCGGGTGTACAAAAACTTTGATCCAAGAGCCAAGATCATCAAGCAAGCCGCGGATGAGGTCTTGAGCAGATTGGGAGTGACAGATCCTGTACTCGAAATCGCAAAAGAACTAGAATACGCTGCGCTGAATGATCAATATTTCATCGACAGAAAACTCTATCCTAACGTGGACTTCTATTCCGGCATCATCTACAGGGCTTTAGGTATTCCTACCGATATGTTTACGGTCATGTTTGCACTAGGTCGACTGCCAGGTTGGATTGCTCAGTGGAAGGAAATGCGCGAAAACAAGGAACCGATCGGAAGACCTCGACAAGTTTATGTGGGCGCCACGGAGCGTGACTATGTATTTATCAACAAACGATAAGGCACGCATTTTCTCGTATCGAAAGCCATTCCGATCTGGAATGGCTTTTTTTGTATAGAATGATACCAAGCGTATTGGAAATAGGCCTCGATTTTTGAATATTTCCCGTTCAAAATTTGCCTCATATGAAACCATCAAAGCTTGAAGAAGCAGTAGCACTGACCCAGAAGTTTACATCCAAACCAAGCACAGAAGAATTGCTAAAATTATACGGTCTCTACAAGCAGGCCACCGAAGGCGATAATGAGGCTGAAAGACCCGGAGGATTTGACTTTAAAGCAGCGGCCAAGTATAATAGCTGGCTGGCCTTCAAGGGAAAAAGCAAAGCCGAAGCTGCTGAAGAATACATGGGACTCGTGGAGAAACTAGCGGAAAAGTATATCTAAAAAAAAAACCAAACGAGGGGCTGCTTTCACTTCTTCCCATATTTCGATCCAAATGGCGTTCTCTTTACCATGTACTCAATGCCTCCCTTGTAAGAATCCATTGACGTACCAAACACATGCCGGGATTCACTATACAAATTGTCTCCCCGATCATTAAACATCCGAAAGTCCACGGAGGTATCATATTCGATGGTGGTTGATGAGCTGCTGGTCGTATAGCCGCTTCCCTTGGTTCTGTCCTCCGATTTGTTGCCCGAATAGGTGTTGGTTTCTTTTTCCTTATAGGTCGTTCCGGCAGATCCGAAGGTAGACGTTCCCTTGTTGGTGATATTGACAGTCCCAAAAATCACATATTCCACTCCGAGAATTTCTCCAAGTTCATCGGGGGTATACCCCGCTATATTACCATGATCAATGTTGTTTTTAGCCAAAATCGCATTGGTAGTCATCGGATCCTGCAGGGTCAACGCCCGATAATCGTTCTTAACGAAATTCGAAGTTGCATTTTGCACCACCTTGCTCATCGATTCGGGAGACATCCCCGGATCATTGGAGACAAATTCAAAAGGCAACACCGCAATCTTATTATGGCGATCAGGAGCACTTCCATGATTGTCAGAACCAACAGCCTTGATCGGCGTCGCGCCTACGGGTGTGGAATCTCCAAACTTTTCCACTCTCCCGCTACCAAATTCAACCTGAGCTAGTGTTGTTTTGGAGATTTCGTTATCAAACTCCTCGCCAGGATACCTGAATTTGACATGGGTATCGTTGACTCCGGTTACTTTGACCTCCTTTCTTTCTCCGCTTAAAAGAACCAAAATATCATTTTTTTCTTGTGCATGCAGTGCGAACCCGAGACAAACAAACAACAGCAACAAGCAAAATCTTACTATTTGTTTCATGACCTTTATATTTTTTGAGTAATTAATAATAATAAAAAACACCCAAATAAACCTCTCGGTAAGAATACGAAGTTGTTCGATGTTTTTGCAAATACACTCACTCCAAAAAACACTAAAAAGAACCTCAAGCTAGTACTTTTGGTTGTTGTCCCTGTTTTACTTAGTTTGGAAGATTCGCAAGCCGATTTTAAGATGGATAAGCCCACTGTTCTAGAGTCTACAATAGCCAAAGCCGGTCTGCCAATAGTTATAAACGCCGCTCTTTTTATCTTGGCTTTTTCGTTTTTTCTCACGCCAGTTTTAAGTCAGCAAAACGATACTTCTCGGGTTTCGGAAAAACCCGCAGTAAATGACTCAATTCAAAAAGCAGACACCACCAAGTCGGAATTTATACAGCGCATCCAGCAAGCTGGACAAATAGAATATCTAAAAAGTCAGGAAAAATTAAAAAATCGACAAGCCTATCTTCGTCAACATCAACTGCTTTCTGATCTAAAGAATGAGAACTTCAAGCTGAAGGGCTTACTGACCAAGGGAATTGCCTACAATCAAATCCAAATAAGGCTGGCTCGTTTTCAGGAGTTGATCCCCTTTGTACTCAAAGGGATCTCCTCAGACCAGCAAGAGTTCCAAACAGAACGAAACCTCACAGTATCCTCATCCATATTCAGGGAAATGCTGGATGAATTGAATGTGGAAAAAGAAAAGGTCGATCAATTTGCTGCCACCTTCAGAAAATCTCAATACAAGATTGACTCCATTTACGCAGAGAAAGACCTGTATCTCTTTCCTTCCGATTCCCTTCAGGTTAGGCAATATGCCTTTTTACTGGTGGAACTTTCAAAAGAAATAAAGCCCATAGAGGACACGCTCAAGACATTCGGCAACAAGCTTGATAGCCTTCAGACTACGATCAATGCAATGGTGTTCGAGCTGAATAGTAGGGTAGAAAACGTAGAGATCTCCAGAAGAAGGCTAAATGAATTAAACTTGGAAAACGAAATCCCCACTGACAAAAGCAACACCTATTACACCAGAACCCTTGCAGAAGCCGTTCACTATTCTTTTGCGAAGGAAAGGTATGCCTTGGGTTTCTACGTCGAGCTTCATTTACCAAGATTGGTCATTCTGAGTATTCTGGTCTTTTTGAGCTGGATTTTCTTGGCAAACCTCAAAAAGAGAACCCTCCAACTCCATGATCTCGACGAACACGACGACGGGAAAATAGTGTTGAGATCGCCCTTTTTATCCGCCTTGGTCATCGGTCTTGGCTTCTTTCAATTCTTCTTTTTGAATCCCCCGTTTATTTTTTACTGGCTAATTTGGCTGGTTGCTTCATTTTCCCTTACCCTCATCTTCATCGGCTACCTTAATCGATTCTGGATGTTTTTTTGGGCATTTACGGTGCTGATTTTTCTGGCAGCTGGAATTGTCAATATGATCCTGCTTCCTACAGACACAGAGCGCTACCTAATGCTTGGACTGTCTCTATTTGGGATCCTGTTTCTTATTTTTACTATTTCAAAAAGGCAAACGAATCAACTCAAAGAGAAGCGGATCGTCTTTTTTATCTATTTGATGGGCCTTTTCGAGTTTATTTCTTTGGTATTGAATCTCACTGGCCGATTCAATCTGTCGAAATCCTTCCTTTTGGCGGGTTATATCGGCATCGTGATTGGAATACTACTGCTATGGACGGTACGGCTTGTCAACCAAGGACTTTCTATAGCCAGCAAGATCTACCACAATCAAGAAAGAGAACTGTTTTTCATCAACTTCAACAAGCTTGGAAACAAGGCCCCTGGGATCTTCTATACCTTTTTGATCGTCGGTTGGGGAATCTTGGTAGGCAAAAACTTCTATCGCTTTACCCAAGTTTCGGAGTCAATTACCGCGTTTTTGACTGAGGAGAGAATGATCGGATCCTATCAGTTCTCAATCAATGGACTCTTTGTATTCTTGATCATTTTATTCGTCTCGGTAATGCTCTCACGGCTTTTGTCCATCTTTTCGGCAGAGCCGGAGGCAAGCATATCCGATGAAAAAAGGACTCGCGTTAGTTTCGGAAGCTGGCTATTGCTGGTCCAGATCTTCATCATATCTCTAGGTCTCTTTCTGGCATTCGCCGCTTCAGGAATTCCTCTTGACAAGATCACCATTATCTTGGGCGCACTATCGGTCGGTATTGGCTTAGGCTTGCAAGGTTTGGTAAACAACCTAGTCAGTGGTCTAATCATCGCATTTGAAAACACGGTGAAAGTCGGCGATTTGATCGAGGTCGAAGGAAAACCCGGTGTGATGAAATCCATCGGCTTTCGCAGCAGCGTGGTCAACATGTTTGAGGGATATACCGCCGTGATCCCCAACGGCGACTTGATCAGTAAGCAGATGGTCAACTGGACGACGGGAAAAGGGCGAAAGCTCTCACTAGTGGTCGGAGTCTCCTACGGCACTGATCTAGAGTTGGCAATCAGACTTTTAAAGGAAATCATCGGCGAGGAGGATAGAATTCGAAAGAATCCCTCACCGAGAGTCGTTCCATTGGAGTTTTCCGACAGCAGCATTGACCTGGAGGTGGTGTTTTGGTTGACCCACTATATGGACTATCCTTTTGTTAGGGGCGAATTGATCAGCAAGATCACGCTAATCTTCAAGGAAAATAAAATCAAAATTCCTTTTCCACAACGAGACCTTTACCTCAAGTCAATTCCTGAAGTAGCGGATCCAAAAGAAACTGACAAACCCGAATAGTTTCAAGCTAAAGGGATAAAAAGTAAAAATACACACGTTCACCGCGGGTTTTTCCTCCCGAAGTAGCCCGCTATTATACTTCCAAGAATGAGCTGCTGAATGTGATATAACATCACCGGTAACAAGACCAAACCCAAAACCGCCGCATCCGGAAAAATTACCTTCCCGATTACGACGCCATGCACTAGCGATTTTTTGGATCCGCAGAAAAGCGTCGTGATCCTGTCTTGGAGAGAAAATCCCAAAAATCTGCTAATCAGCTCCAACACAAGCCAGATCAAAACAAAAATTCCCAGCATTGTCGCACTCACCGAAAGAAGCGTAGATCCCTGATAGGCAGAAAAAATCCTCTGCGAAAAGGACTCTGCAAACGAGGTAAAGACGATCATCATGATCACCGTCTGATCGACATATTTGAGTTTGGGAAGGATAGTCCGCAGCTTTGGAAACAAGATACCATGAGCCAAAACCCCTAGCGTAACCGGCAGGATCACTTTCATCGTGAGTTCGCCCAGTGTAGACCAAAAATCAATTTCACCGGCAACACCACCGTCAAGAAAACCCATCCAAGCAGGAGTCAAAACCACTCCCAAGAGACTCGAAATACTGGCGTTGAAAATAGCCCCTGCCAGGTTGCCCCCAGCGATTGACACCATGACCACAGAAGCACTGACGGTAGACGGCAAGGCGGACAAATAACTGATTCCCAGCTTAAAATCAGGATCAATCCAAGGCATAACCTGGAGAAGCAGGTAGACTACAAGCGGAAAAATCAGAAAAGTGGAAAGCTGTATGAGTAAATGGAGCCGCCAATTGGAAAGTCCAGATTTGAGTTGGACCGGGTCCAATTTGACTCCGTAGAAAAAGAAAACAAAGGCAATGCCCAAATTGATCGCCGGTTTCCAGGGAATTCCAGAATCGGCAGCTCCTACCTCAGGAAAGATCGCCGCCAAACCTATTGCTGCAAATAGTCCGAGTAAAAACCCGTTTATGCCAACCCGCTGGAGCGTTTGAGCCAACTTCCCCGTCATGAGCCGATCAGCCGATTGAAGTTGTCGCAGAGGATGGCCGTGGCTACGGCCACATTGAGGGACTCAGCATTCCCTGACCCGGGGATTGTCACCTTTTGCGTCACTTTTTGCTCAAGGCGTGCAGAAATCCCCTTGGACTCATTGCCCATCAGGAGGATTCCCGGAGTTGGATTTTGGAGAAAATGAACGTTTTCACCATCCAGAAATGCACCATAGACAGGAAGCTTCCAGCGGTCGAATACAGTCTCCAAGTCCTCGTAGAAAAACCGAACTCTGGTAAATGAACCCATCGTGGATTGGATGACCTTGGGATTATAAAACTCCGCGGTCTGCGGAGACAATACCAACTTGCCGATGCCATACCAATCTGCCACGCGGATGATTGTGCCGAGGTTACCTGGGTCTCTCACATCGTCCAGCGCCAAGATGAGGGGTTCGTCGCCTGGCTCAAAGGGAGAGTTTGGCTTCATCTGTACTACAGCCAATGCGGAGTCGTTGGATTGGTATTGCCCCAAATCCTCCAGCTGATTTTGGGTGGCGAGTATCAGCTGGCCGCCAAAGGATCTCAACAGGTCAGAATACCGTGTCTCAAAAGCCTCCGTTACCACAAGAAGATCTACCAAAAAATCCGACTGCAATACCTCCAAAACGCTTTTTTCACCCTCTACAAAGAACCTTCCGCTCTCGCTTCGGTATTTTTTTTGATGTAAGGATTTAATAAACTTAACCGTATTTTTGCTCAGCATCCCTTCAGCTTATTCCGATTTGAAATCGTCCAAATATATACTTTTTATCGCTCTCCTCGGGATTTGCATCGGCTGTTCACTTACCAAAGACCTCCAGGAAGGACAATACGCCGTCTACGAAAACAACATCGAAGGCATCCAAAAATCCGAGAAAGACGAACTCTATGGACTGATCGAGCAGGAACCCAACACCCGATTTTTGGGAAGCTCGCTAGGGGTGACCATTTATAGGATAGGAAGAAACTTCTATGACAGCATCAAAGTGGCAACCAAACTGGAGACCGCCGAGGAAAAGCTCGCCGCGATCGAAAGCGCCAGGGACTCGCTGCCGGAGGACAAGAAGCTCAGGAAAAAAGAAGACAAGCTAAATTCCAAAATCGAGAGCTTGGAGAAAAAATTGGAATTTGGCAATGCAGTCATGCGTACCGGGAACCCTTTGGTGGTCTTAGACAGCGCTGAGACGGAAACTACAGTAAGTAACCTAAAAGGATATCTGGCCAACAATGGATTTTTTGACTCAAAAGTTGGCTTTGAGGTAGAGACCAAAAAAAAGAAGGCTTTCGTTACCTACAGAATCTCCGAGGGGGCTCCCTACATCATCGACTCGGTCTACACCAAGTCTGACAATCCGGAGATAATCAAACTGCTAAAGCAACGTTCCAAAGATTCCCACTTGTCAGAGGGAGATCTTTATGTCCAAGACAACATCGTGATGGAAAGAAACCGGATCGAAGAGCTCTTGAAGAACAACGGCTTCTACATGTTTTCGAAGTCCTACATCAACTATATCGCTTATCAGGACACTGCCTCCAAGACGATAGATCTGGAGCAAGTGATCCAGAAGCCGACTTTTACCGACAAACACGAAGTCTACACCATCGACTCTATCGTCTTTCGGATCAACCCACCGAGCAACGAATTTGCCGATCGACGGGTACAGGAACGGTTTAGGGACGTCAACTTTTCCTTCTACAGGGATCGCTACTCTGCAAAAGTGCTCGCATCGAGGATCTTCCTGGAGACCGGCCAGCCTTATAGCCGCACCGCAGCGATCGAAACCCAGCGTCAGCTTAGCAATCTCGACCTGTTCCGCTTTGTCAACATTGCATTCGATACATTGGGCACATCCCTCAATGCCAATATTTTCACCCAGCCTAACCAAAAATACCAGTTGACCAACCAGCTCGGCATGACCATCACAGAGCAGCTGCCGGGACCATTTTTCAGTACCTCGCTCAGAAACAGAAATTTCTTCAGGGCGGGTGAAATCCTCGAATTCAACTTTCGGGCGGGACTGGAAGGGGTCGCCTCGGCCACAGGACAGGGGGTCTACCAAAGCTCCGAAGTCAGCACGGGTGTTACGGTTATTTTTCCACGGTTTCTGATTCCGTTCGCGCCAGGATCTCTCCAAAAATACGGGCGCTACAATCCCAATACACGAACCCGGCTGAGCTATATCTACACCAATCGCCCCGAATACACCAGAAATGCGGTCAATGGCCTTTTGTCCTATACTTGGGCAACCTCTACGAATCGCATTCACTATACCCTGAACGCAGCAGACATCAGCTATATCCGGACACCAAAGCTACAGCAGGAGTTTTTGGACATACTGGAAAACCTGCAAAATGAAGGCAACAACCTGATTTGGTCATTCCTGCCTTCTTTCATCAGCAGCATCTCTGGGCAGACGGTCATCAACTTCAACAAATACGGTGATTTCACTTCAAGCAAAGCCTCTCTGCTCCGGCTTTTCGCAGAAAGCGGTGGAACGACCCTCAACTTCTTTGACGTCAGAAGCAACAGTGAGCCGGGTATCGAATACGCGAACTTCCAGTGGGTAAAGACCCAGATAGACTTTAGGCGCTACTACCCGGTGGATGAGGACCAGAAGTTTGCCTACCGACTCAATTTCGGATGGGCCAGACCCTACGGCGTCAGCGCCGGCATCCTTCCCTACGAAAAATACTTCTTCGCAGGCGGCGGTACCAGTGTCAGAGCATGGCAGGCTCGACGGCTTGGACCAGGCAGCTACGTCCCTGAAACTGGCGAAGGCGGTGAGTATGACTACACCAACGAACAACCGGCCGAGATGATCCTGGAAAGCATGCTCGAATACCGAAGGAAACTTTTCGGATATTTTGACATGGCCGTCTTTGTGGATGTGGGAAACAGCTGGGTAATCGGCTACGATGCCGCTAGGCCTGGGGCTGATTTCAGGTACGATCGTTTCTACAAAGAACTCGCCCTGGGCACCGGGCTTGGTTTGAGAATGGATTTCGATTTTCTCGTTGTCCGACTCGACCTAGCAACCAAAGCAGTAGATCCGTCGAAGCCCGAAGGTCAGCGCTGGGTGCTGGACAACATCAATTTCAAGCGGCCGTTTGGGGTAAAAGGCCAGACAGTACTTAATTTTGGGATTGGATATCCCTTTTAACCGCGACATGAGCAGAAATACAAAAACCGAGATCGCCGAGATTTACCGTGAGATGCAGGACCATATCTGTGCGGGACTCGAAGCTGGGGACGGCCAAGGCAAATTCAAAGAGGACCGCTGGACAAGGGAAGAAGGTGGAGGCGGACGAACCCGGATCTTTGAAGGCGGCGCGATCATCGAAAAGGGCGGGGTTGCTTTCTCGGCTGTACATGGTCCCACGCCTGAAAAAATCCTTAAAAAACTGGGCTTGGAACAAGCCGACTTTTTCGCCACGGGCGTATCCATCGTGCTTCATCCCCATAGTCCCATGCTGCCGATCATGCACATGAACATCCGATATTTTGAGATGGAAAATGGCACCCATTGGTTTGGAGGAGGTATCGACTTAACTCCGCACTACATCAATGTCGAAGATGCGCGCTATTTCCATAGCCAAGTAAAAGAGGTCTGTGACCGGTTTGATCCGGGCTACTACCCTAGGTTTAAGGCCTGGGCAGACGACTACTTTTTTGTCAAGCATAGAAATGAAACCCGCGGAATCGGCGGGATATTTTATGATCGCCTGAGTGCGAAGACCGATGAGGGATTCGAGCAAATCCTGGATTTTAGCCTCGAGATTGGAAGACTTTTTCCGAGAGTTTATTCCCATTTTATGGAGAAAAACTCCAAGATTCCATTTGGACCAAATCAAAAAGCCTGGCAAAACCTTCGCCGAGGCCGCTATGTGGAATTCAATTTGGTTTGGGATGCAGGCACCAAGTTTGGATTGGACACCAATGGTCGCACCGAAAGCATCCTGATGAGTATGCCTCCGCAGGCGGAGTGGACCTATATGCATGAACCGACACAAGGCAGCGCCGAGGATTTTACCCAAAGGCATCTGAAAAAGGACATCGACTGGCTAACATTTGGGCAATGATCGAAACTCTAAAAAAATGGGATGAAGAGGCATTTCTATGGCTGAATTCCCAGCACGTGGACTGGCTGGATCCGATCATGTATAGGATTTCGGAGACGGTTACCTGGATTCCATTGTTTGCTTGGCTGATCTATCTTATTTTCAAAAAAGACCGGGCAAATGCCTGGTGGGTACTAGGCGGCGTGGCTTTGACAATCTTGGCAACAGACCAGTTTAGCTCGGGATTCTTAAAGCCTTTCGTGGAGCGCCTCAGACCCTGTCATGACCCCCGCTGGGAAGGGATCATGTTCAACTACGAGCGATGCGGAGGGTTATATGGCTTTGTCTCCTCGCATGCTGCCAATACTTTCGGCGTTGCAGTTTTCCTAAACAGAAAGCTGAAAGGAAAGATCAAATACCTGCCCTGGCTTTACCTCTACGCGGTTGTTGTCAGCTACTCTAGGATCTATCTCGGCGTACACTATCCCATGGACGTGATAATTGGCGCGCTGATAGGAGCCGCCTTTGCCTGGATTTCTTGGTTTATCATCGTCTATGTCAAAAGGGAACTGATCAAAAAGGCCCTGAAGTAGGCGTTATCGTCGGCCAAAAAACCGAGAAATTAGCGCCCCCCGTACTCCAATTTCCAAGCGAGCTAGGCCAGTTCCTTCTCCAGCTGCTCCAGCGTTTTCCCTTTTGTCTCAGGCAAAATCCTCCAAATCACTACAAACCCCAAGGCGCAGATCATGCCATAGAGCCAGAAGTTGTTCGCCCATCCCAAGTTCTCCTTGATGGCTGGAAAAAAATAGGTCAGCGTAAAATTGCCCAACCAATGCGCCAAGGCTCCAATGGAAATGGCCGCTCCCCTGACTTTGGTAGGAAAGATCTCCGACAGCACTACCCAGAGCAAGGGGGCGAGCGAAATGGAGTAAAACATCACGTTCAAAAGTACGAGCACGACAACGGGAGTTCCCCCAAGATCTGCAAAGAACGAATAACCCAAGCCCCCGTAGAGCAAAGTCATCGCCGCCAGACATACGAGAAGGATGGATTTCCGACCGTACTTGTCCACCAAGGCAAATGTGACGAAAATAGAGAGCACCATCACGCCCCCGATCACCACGATATTGAGCATCATCTGCTTCAGCGTGAAGCCCGCCGCCTGAAAGATATCCGCTGCGTAGTAGATCACCACATTGATGCCGCTCCACTGCTGGAGGAAAGCCATAAAAATCCCGATGGCAAGGAGCTTCAAAACGTTTCTTTTCAGGAGTTCGCCCAAATGAACCTCTCCCAAATCCCCATCCCTCAAGGTGGATCGCGTCTCCGCAACAGAGTCTCTTGCATAGTCCTCTCCCCCGATCTTGGCCAGAATCCGGAATGCCTTGTCCTGTTGACCGTTTTTGATCAACCAGCGGGTACTCTCCGGCACCAAGAACATAAGGACAAAAAACAAAGCGGCCGGGATAGTCTCCGCGCCAAACATCCAACGCCATCCCACCTGTCCGCTCCAGCTTGCTGCTATCGCTGCGAAGTCCGCATTTTCAGGCAATTCAGTGTCAATCAAAGAAATCTGCCAGTTGGCGATTTGGGCCAAAAGTACCCCAAGCATCACCAAAAACTGGTTGATGGTCACAAGTCTTCCGCGCTTTTCCGGCGGCGCAAGTTCAGAGATATAGAGCGGGGAAAGATTCAGTGCGATGCCCATTCCTATGCCCCCGAGTATGCGGTAAAAATTGAAACCCCAAAAAGTGACCGCAAGCGCGGTCCCGATGGCGGAAAGTGAAAACAAGAAGCCCGAAAAGATAAGTAGACGTTTTCGGCCAAATTTGTCACTCAAAAAGATACACAGCATCGCCCCAAGCATACAGCCGACCAAGGCCGAACTGGTGCCCCAGCCCTGATCTTCCACCGAGGTGATGTTGAAATAGGGCTCATAGAAAGGCTTGGCTCCCCCTATCACCACCCAGTCGTATCCGAATAAAAACCCGCCCAAGGCGGCGGTCATGCTGATCAGCCAAATGTAGGTTTGATTATACGGATAGCTTGGGGCCATAGTCTAGGTGTTAGGTGTTTGCCGCGCAGAAAATACCGGATTTTCCCAGAGATACAATCCTGCTCTTGTCCAAAAGCGCCAAGCAGAAGTCTTCATTTTCTTGAATAGAGATTGTATTTTAGGCAAAACTTGTGGCCAAGTGGAATAAACTCACTGTCGAAAACTCCAATTCTTTTTCGCAAAGGAAGATTCCCGAAATAATTATCCCCTCGAAAGCAAACAGAGAACTGACTTTTATCATGAATTGGAGGAAAAGTCTGTCTCATATTTGTTTAGGATGATTTCTGATTTTTGAAAACTAAAACAAACAATCCTGCTATGAAAAAAATCACGATGCTTTTCGCTTTGGTGTTGATTGCCGGAGCCGCATACTCTCAAGAAGTCCGCGTCAACACCTACGCGGGTTACGTTTTCGACGACAAGGTGGATAGCTATTACTCCTCCTCCTCTTATTATGAGGGAAAGATTTTGGGAGGATTCCGCTGGGGAGCAGGGATAGAATATCAGCTTCCCAATACGACCAAGGCTTTTGAACTGCAATATCTGCGACAGGACACCAGCGCACCCATCGTGTATCAAGACGGCGGTATCCTCGGCGGCCAAATCCAGAATACAGAGTTTGATCTGGCAGCAAACTGGATCATGCTAAATGGGACAAATTACTTTCCGGTAAGCGAAGTGGCTGAGCCATTTTTTGGATTCGGTATCGGGATGGTAATCTCAGACATCACCAACCCAGACAACGGAAACAATGACGGAGCGACCAAGTTTGCCTGGGCGCTGAGAGGTGGATCCAACTTTTGGCTGGCTGAAAAGGTCGGCATCCGCATCCAAGCTTCGCTCATGTCCGCCGTACAGGGTGCAGGCGGAGGCTTGTATTTCGGGACAGGTGGAGCCGGAGCCGGCGTATCGACTTACTCGACGATTTACCAGTTTGCATTTGACGGCGGCTTGGTATTTAGATTTCCGCAATAGTTCTTTCGGGGGAAGCACCGACTTCCCCCACTCCTTTGAATAATACCAATTATTTTTTTCGGATTGGCAGAAATTACCCAAGGAAATCCTTCTTAAAGCTTAGATTGGTTCGAAATATCCGCTTAGCCAAACACCAATCCAACGCAATGAAATCAGGCTTTTTCCTCGGGCTTTTCCTCCTCATCGCCCTGAACGTTTCCGCCCAGTCGGATTCCACGGTTTACCAACCCAATAAGGTCAACCAATTTAAGCTGGTCCCCCTCCCCGCGGTCGGTTCCAATCCCGCCAATGGATGGCTTTTTGGCCTGGCGCCTTCTGCCACTTGGTACATGGGTGACCCACGCACCACCAAGATGTCCAACTTTGTCGGAAACTTCCTTTACACGACCAAGAAACAGTGGATCTTCAGCTCACGAAGCAACATTTTCCTCAATGAAAACAAGACTATCCTAATCGGCGATTGGCGCTATTTCATCACCTCCCAGCCTACCTATGGACTGGGAAGCAGCACTCCAAATGAACCTACCGAAAACCCGAGCGAACCAGGAACATGGTGGGGCGAACAGCAGATGGACTTCCGGCTGATCAGGTTTTACGAGGCTATTTTGAAGCGCATTGGCGATTCTAAGTTCTATCTCGGCGCTGGCTATCATCTGGATATCCACTCCAAGATTAAGAACTTCCAGGACGATGAGATCACCGGCCAACTTGAGTTTGCCCACGACAGGTACAACGTCGATATGGGATTTGATGTCAACAAATACACGGTCTCAGGCATTAGCTTCAACATGGTCATGGAGAATCGGGACAACTCTGTGTCGCCTTATGAAAAGAATTTCGGATGGGTTCAATACAAGATCAATCCGAGCTTTCTAGGTTCCGACCAAAGTTCCAGTTTGCTTTTGCTAGACTATCGCCACTATGTCAACCTAAGTGAGCGTCGAAAAAGGAACCTGATTGCGCTATGGGGCTTCGGGAATTTTGTGGTTTCGGGAAAAGTGCCTTATATGAACTTACCGGGAATAGGCTGGGATATGTTTGGGAGATCGGGACGAGCTTATGCCCAGGGCAGGTTTCGGGGCGAAAGCATGGTCTATTCCGAGGCTGAATGGCGTTTTCCCCTTCAGAAAAACAAAGAAACCTTCGGCGGAACCGTCTTTGTCAACGCGGCAAGCTTCAGTAGCAAAACCACCGAGGAACGACTTTTTGAAAAATTCAATCCGGGCTACGGCTTGGGATTAAGAGTGATGATCAACAAGCAAAACCGAACCACGATCTCGGCGGATTATGGATTTGGCCAAAAGGGAAATTCCGGTTTTTACCTGAATGTAAACGAGAGTTTTTGAGAAAAACTTGCCTCAAAATAAAGGTTAAAGCTGATTTTAATCATGAATTATCTTTAGACAAAACCCCAGTTTTACCTCCGAACCTTTAGTCTAAACTCTTTTCTCAATTCAATTTTCCAAAGCAATGAAAAAATCACTACTCTTTATCCTGGCGCTGTTTACAATCAATATCGCCGGTGCGTTAGCCCAGTCTGTGGACGAAGAAATCAAACTCGTACAGGAAGCTTTTGGCAAAGACAAAAAGTCGCTAATCGAGGCCTATATGGATCTCAGCCCAGAAAAGGCTGCTGCTTTTTGGCCTGTCTATGAGGAATTTGAGGCCGCCAGAAAGGAAATCGGCAAAGAACGAATCCTGATCATCAACGAGTACATCGAGAAGTTTACCCATATCGGAGATGCTGAGGCTGATGAATTGACCACGAGATCGCTAAAAAACGACGCCGCACTGAACAAACTTTACAGCACCTACTATTCGAAGTTCAAAAAAGCAACCTCAGCCATGGATGCCGCAAAGTTTATCCAGATAGAATTTTACATTACCAATACCATCCGAAACGTAATCCAGCAGGAATTGCCCTTTGTCGGAGACATCTAATACCCCCTCACCCTTTATGGTTAGTTTATTGAAACGGTCCGGTACCGTACTCCTTCTGGCGGTAGGCTCGATCGCCTGCTCGCCGGAAGGAGCTACTTTCGTCGAAGAGCAAGACGTCGTCTATACCAACTACAATCCCTCCTTTGATTTTGCTGCGCAAAGCACTTATGCGCTTCCCGACCAAGTCGTCAGTATTTCCAATGGCGGGCTTCCAGGCGACTCCGATGGGCCGGAATACTTGCCTCCACAGTTTGCCAATCCTATACTGGCTACCCTCAGAAGCAACATGAACGCAATGGGATACCGGGAAGTGGCCGAGTCGGCCGACCCGGATCTGATCGTATTGCCCTCTGCACTGCAGACTACAGAAATCTACTACTATTATGACTGGTGGTACTGGAACTGGTATTATCCCGGATACGGGCCTGGATGGGGTTGGTACTACCCAGGGTATTATCCGCCGACGGTGACTTCTGTCAGGACTGGGAGTATTTTTATCCAGATGACAAGTCCTAAAGGCATCGATACTTCCAACCAAATCCCGGTCAATTGGATTGCCGTCGTAAACGGATTGCTCGAAGGAGAAGGCAACGCCGCCAACCGGATCGACCGCACGCTGACCCAGGCATTTACCCAATCTCCTTACCTTCAGAAATAATCATGAAAAAAAACCTGCTATTATTTCTCCTGCTCATAGGTTCGGGAATTACTGCCCAGGCGCAGCGCTCTCTCTATAGTTTCAATTATGTGGTGACGGTGCCAACGGGAAACACGGCAGACTTTATCGACGTCACTTCCGGAAGAGGCTTTGCTTTTGAATATCAAAAATTCATCAAAGGCCACATTTCCATAGGTGGAGAAGTGGGCCATGCCACGATCTTTAAGCGGACGGAAAACGAAGTCTATACCCGAGAGACTGCCTCGCTTTCCGGGATTCAGTATCGGTACCAATATTCTTACCCCATTATGGCTACTGGGGCTTACTATCATTCGTTTACGGATCTGTTTCGCCCTTACGTCTCTTTCGGCTTGGGTACCATTGCCAATAAACGGACGATTGAAATGGGCATGTACCAGTCCGAAGAGACGCATTGGCAATTTGGTTTCAGGCCCGAACTTGGCACTTTGATCCAACCCAGCGACAATGTCGCCTTCCGTGTTGGAGCCAAATACTATGGAACGATCAAAGGAGGGGGACTCGAAGGCCAGTCCAACCTAAGTTTTCATTTCGGCTTGGTGATCATGAATAATTAAAAACCACTATCTTAAAAGCTGAATTTTGGTTGTTCAAATCGAGAAAGCAAACCAATTCCGAATTGCCGTGAAAAAGAACCTGATCCTTTTGACTCTCATCATGGGTGTTTTTTTCTCTTGCTCCCCGACTCGGGTGGTAGTTGAAAAAAACAAGTACGAAGACTTCAAACTCAGCAACTATTCGTCATTCGATTTTGCGCAGATCGAAACTCCAAACGACAGTTTAGTGCCCTATCAGGAAATTGTGGATCAGCTAAAGCAAAACTTCACTACAGCAATGGAGGCTCGCGGCTTGAAGAGAGATGCGACAGATCCAGACCTGCGTATTAATTTTGGTGTGGTAGTCCAAGACAAGGTGCAAACCAGGGAAACCAACCTGACCACCGATCCTTTTACCTACGCTGGGCAGCGCAACTATTATTGGGAGGTCAGGGAAATTCCCGTAAACACGTATCGAGAGGGCAGTTTAAGCGTACACTTCATCAATAATCCCGGCAATGTGTTGGTCTGGGCAGGTACCATTTCGGAAGTTGTGCCCAAAAAAGAGGAAAAGAAGAACGAAACTATAGAGAATGCCATAAATCAAATTTTTGAGTACTTAGACATCAACAACAAATAACTTTATCCTTATGAAAAAGCTTTCATTTTTAGCCAGTCTAGCCATAGCGTCTATTCTGGCCGCTTGCTCTCCAAGCACCAAAATCATCGGCTCTTGGTCTAGCCCTGAGAAACCTTCCACTCCATACCAAAACATCTTGGTGACGGGCCTGAGCAGCAACTTGGTCAACCGACAGGCATTTGAAGAGGAATTGGTTGCCACTCTGGGAGAAGACGGCGTAAAAGCCGCCAGCAGCTTGACCTTGATTCCTCTCGGCTCTGCTAAGGATAAAGAAGGCATGGCTAAGGCTCTCGAAGCCGTACGCGCCGCTGGCCATGACGGCATCTTGACGGTAGCTCTATTGGACCAAACTTCAGAAACCCGCTATGTTCAAGGCACCACCACCTATGCCCCCATGGGCTACGGAGGTTACTATGGCAGATTTGGAGGATACTATGGGTACTATGGACCGATGACCTATGATCCTGGATACTATACCACTGACAAGCTATACTACATCGAAGTAAACCTATACGATGCACAATCAGAGGCGCTAGTGTGGTCTTCCCAGTCAGAGACAACTAACCCGAGCAATCTCGAATCGTTCTCGCATACCTTCGCTGGAGTGGTGGTAGATCTGATGGTTAAGGATGGCATTATCGCCAAGGCAGATAGCAAAAAGTAAATTAAGCTAATGGCTAAAACAAAGGAGGCTGTCTCGGTTGAGACAGCCTCCTTTGTTTTTATGCCGCGTTTCGCGTAGCATTGATGATTCCAAACATAGTCCTCAGGATCAATTTGTCCAAAATCTCGGCAGACGCGCCTTTTTCCAAGCCTATCTGAATCGCGTACTGCTGTATGGTGATCAATGGCAGGACGATTCGCTCACGAATCTCGATGGAGGCCTTGGATACCGGATTGTCCTCCAGCAATTCTTCCATTCCCGCCACTTTCTTCAATTTTTTAACCGAGCATTCGAATTCCTTGTAAAGCATCTTCCAAAACTCGCTGTACTCAGGATTATCCTTTAAATAGGCTGTGGCCGGATAAAAACACTTGTTCAGGGATTGCATGGAGTTGCCGAGCAAGGTGCGGAAGAACAGACTATCCTGATACAGTTTCTTCAGTTCATCCATCTTTCCCTCCTTTTCCAACTGTGATATCGCCGAACCCACACCATAGAAACCCGGGATATTCTGCTTCATCTGCGCCCAGGATCCAACGAATGGAATCGCGCGCAAATCCTCAAACTTCAATCCAGCACCCCCACCTCTCTTCATTGGCCTCGAACCAATATTGGTCATGCCAAAGAACTTCAGCGGAGCCACGTGCTCGAGATACGGCACAAACTTCGGATGGTTTTTTAGGTTTTTGTAAGCTTCATACCCTGAGTCTGCCAGTTGCTGTATTAGCGCCCGCTGCTCATCATTCAGGTTTTTCTCCGCATCGGGATAGAGATGGTTTTCGAGGCCCGCACTGAGCAGCTGTTCAAAGTTGTAAGTACATGAAACCTGCTTTCCATAATTGGAGGAAATCGTCTGTCCCTGTATGGTCACCTGAATTTCGGAGTTTTCCACTTTTTGACCCAAGGAAGCGTAGAAGTTGTGCAGATTACCTCCACCTCTTGCAACGGGTCCGCCGCGACCGTCAAAGAAGACCACTTCGATACCATTTTCCCGTGATACGCGCGTGAGTTCTTCTTTGGCCACCAAAATAGACCAGTTAGCCTTCAGATAACCACCGTCCTTAGTTCCATCCGAAAATCCGAGCATGATGCTTTGCTTGCTTCCGCGACTTTTCAAGTGCGTTTTGTATTCTGGCATATTATAAAGCCTCGTCATGATCTCGGGCGCCATTTTGAGATCGTCGATGGTCTCAAATAACGGCACGATATCGACCGGCAAGCCGCCGGGCTTAACGCCCATGGTCAACTTGGCCATCTGATACACCTCAAGGATGTGGAGTACCGACTGGCAATTGGAGATGATATAGCGGTGTAGCCCCTCCTCTCCGTTGGACTTCTGGACGGACTTCACGGTCGCCATAGACTGCAGGATCTCCCTATGGAAAGGCTCCTCAAAATGCTCCAGGGAAGGAAGAGCCTTGGTTTTCATTACTTTGTCGATCAATTCATCCTCTGTCCCGACGTACTCTTTTCCCTGTATATTGAAGACCTCCTCCCACAGTCCGTCATGCTTGCGGCTGTCTTGGCGCAAATCCATGTGGGCAAAGTGGAATCCGAAGATCCGAACTTTGAGGATGAAGCGGTCGAGCAGATCCAAAAACAGCCCGTCGTGATATTTGACAAGGGCCTCTCTGGCATCAAAAAGTATTGCCAACAAGTCATCCTTGGACGAATACATTTCTTTGTTCTCAAACAAGGTATAGTAAATCCCACGTTCGGCCTTCACTATATGCTCCTCTACATGTTTGAATGTGAGTCGCTTCTTGAGAGCCCTCAGGTCTCGGTAGTAGCATCTCATCAGCCATTTTTTCAGGCGGTCCGCCACTTGAATAGTGGTCTCGTGTGTCACAAATGGATTTCCGTCTCTATCTCCCCCAGGCCAAAATCCGACTTTGAGGATAGCTGGGTTTTCCCAGGTATGAAGGGGCTGCCCCAGTCCCTTGAGCAAACGAATGATGATGTCCGGAATACTGTGATAAAACACATTTTCCAAATACCAAATCAAGCTAACCGCCTCGTTGAATGGAGTGGGCTGCTCTCTATTGATGAATCCTGTCTTGCCCAACTGCTGCAACAAAAGGTTGATGCTTTCCAAATCGTCGTGTCGGATGGCGTTTTCCAGATCAGTGATGATCCCCAACACATTGCCGGGATAAAACTGGGTTGGGTGCGCGGTGAGCGTCAATCGCACGGAAAATGTTTTCAGCTTTTCGATCAAAGCTTCTTTCTTTCGGTCTGTCTCCACCCGGTTGATTAGCGCTTTCACGGAACCTTTGCCCGAGATATCGTTGATTTTCTCGTAGGCGGCGTCCTCAATCGAGTCGAACAAGACGACCTGGCGCTCGACATATTGAATCATCTCAAAGAGAAAGTCGAACCGTTTCTTTTCGTTTTCCCCCGGCATCATCTCCTCAAAAAAACCGTCGATGATCTCCCGGGGAGACTTGCCCGAAGCGTAACCTCGTTCACAAGCCTTGCCCAAAAACGGAAGTAAGGTGCCCGTGACATAGATATCGTCAAAAGGCAAGTCTAAAAATAGGCTGTTGTAGATGGTAAATCGCTTGGCGACTTGAGTGTCATAGATAGGGTACATTCAGGGTCGGATTTAATAGGTCAGGCAAATTAATAAAATTTCCATTTTTTAGAACAAAATTTAGATTTTCTACAAGTTTCCAACCGACATTTTTTCAAAATGACAGATTTTATTCCGGTTTTTGAGAAAAAAGGAAAAATAATCACCAACGCCTATTAGGCGACCATTGTTTGCCGTCTCGATTCCCTATAAGTTTTTTGTATGATTCTGATTGTCCAGTTCTCCTGCAATCTGATTCATCACGGCGATGGTTTTATTGAGGCTAATCACATTGTCCGGCTGCAGATCTTTGATTGCGTTATAGAAAACCTGGGTAAGAGGCTTTCTGTTTTCCCCTTTTATTTTCTTCTTCAAATTACGCTTTTCCAAAGCGAGTCTTGCCCTTTCAATACCCAGCTCAGCGAGCTTGGACGAATTGTCCACCTGTTTTCCGCCGTATTTTTCCGTGCCTTTTTTCGTTCGGGTTTCCGACAATACTTTGTCGATTGTGACATCCTTTTGAAGTGACCCACTTAAGGTTTCGATTTGTTCGTCGGTTGAGGATATTTCACTCTCGGTCTGTACCAGATCTTCTTCGGGCTTGGTCAAATGAGCTTTGATTTCGGCCAACTCCTTGCCGGGTTTTTCTCCTTTCAACTTTTCACCTACCTCTGTTACACCGGTTGGCTTGAAGGCGAGCACCCCACTGGTATGCCAGTACCAGGATTTTGCGCAGACAGCTTGGATGGCAGTAACCAATTCTTTCTGTTTTCCCTTAGTCTTTTGCACTTCATCAGTACTTTTCCCAAGCAATTCCTCTTTTTTGTTTTTAAGCCAGTTCTTTGCGTTGTCCATACCTGAAGTCGTAACATTTCGAAGTATATTAACTCCCTTCAGATTGCCGTAGGCAATCGAACAAGCCTCGATTGCTTTTTCCATTTGTGCCTTTTCCGTGAATCGACTTGGATTGTTGATCATCGCGCTTGGACCTTGAAGACGAGTATCCAGTGCGTCCGACAGCGCATCCAACTCTTCTTGGTAGCGAGTTTTGTCGGTAATGCTTTCCTTTAAAAACTCAAACTCCAATCTCGCAACTTTATATGGCACTTGCTGCTCCTCAAATTTTGCCAAAAACTCGCGCTCTGTTTTGATTTCCCCGACCTTCCCGCCGACCTTGGATCCTATTTCCTTGGCCAGATCCTCCATATCGTTGCCGAATTCCTCCAGCTTGTCGGTAATCACTTTATAATTTTTATAGGTTTCATACACAGCTGTCATGTCGCCTTTGTCGATGGAAGATATCAGTGATCCAAACCATTCCTCCTGTTTTTCCGTTTGCTTCGGTTTTTCCTTGCTTCCTTCTTCATCCTTGCCTCCAGAGGATCCTTTTATCGTATCCAACAATCCAGTAAAAGCATTCTTTACCTTGCTTCCGAAGTCCATTCCTTCCCCAATCACTTCCGCCTTCTGTTCTAGAGATAAGCTTCTCCACCATCGCTTTAGGGCCTCTTTGATGATTTTCTCTTTAAGTGAGGGTCCGTTTTCTTTATCCCCTTTTCCCAACAGCTTGTTTTTCGCTTTCTCAACACCCTGTTGCCCCAACTCCTTCCCTTTTTCCCAATAAACCCTCTCCCAATTTTGCCCTTGAACCATAAGCACTCTAAGAATTGCAAGAACCCTTTGCACGAGATGGTTCATCCGGCTATCCAGCACGTCCGTCTCTTCGGTTCTCTGAGCTACGGTTGAGGTAATATTCGAACTTCTAAGTTCTGTTTGCTCCCCCTTCATCTGCAATGCCTTCGCGCCCATGACATCCGCCTCATTCTCCAAGCCCGCATCGTCGTTGATATTGACTTTGCCCTTTAATTGCCGGGTAGCCTTGACTCGCCCCTGTTTCTGTTGCACTACATGCCAAGCCTCATGGGGCAGATGTTTCTCCTGACCAGGCGCAACGTGGATATCCGTTCCCTGAGCGTAGGCGTGGGCTTGGAGCTGGGAAGGTTTGGCCGAGTTGTAGTGAACTTTGACATCGTCGAGGCTGTAGCCGGAGAGGTTTTCCACCCCGGACTTGAGCTGGTCGGGCAGCCCGGTGTTGTTTTCAACACACTGGACTGGTGTTTCAGACTGATCCGTCGGAGACTCAACAGATTTCATCTGCAGCTCCTCTTCTTCATCCACCGACTTCATTTGGAGTTCCTTTTCTTCGATCCCAGCCAGTTGAACTTCTTCCTCCTGCAACTCCTTTCGCTGTACCGCCTCGTCTGCCCTACGTGAGTTTGCTAGCTGGGCAAACTTGAGCTGGGCGGCATGTTCGGCGCGGTTGTCCCTTAGCTGGACGGTCGGATTGCTCCCTTTGGCTGAACCAGACTCCTGCTTTTTGGAGGCAGGAGGCAGACTTGATTTTGAAAAATTCCCCATGATGAAAAGTGTTTTCGATTGAGTTTTAAGGTAATTCCCGATAAGCAAACTTCTTAGCTGACCTTAACCTATTGATAAGCAATCCGGCGGCTATCCCAAAACCAAAAATCAGGATCAGCATCCAGATTGTCACTTCGCTGCTGCCAGCACCTATAAATCCCACCTGTGTATTGAAAAACAGGTAGAAAAACAATGCGATCAAGGCCAATAAGCCTATTGCGATAGAGATCCCCGTAAAGAGGCCCCTCAACGTCCATTCATCTCCATGCTTCCTGACACCGAGCAGCGTAACCAGAATACAAAGTCCCAACACCCCAAATAGGATAATAGACAACAACATGTTGATCTCCGCATATCGATTCCAACGGCCTATCATGCATATACAATCTTTATAGGAGTTTATCGAATAAAAGTCCGTGTCCTGAAAGGCTACAAATGCATTTCGGTTTTGCCAAAAGCTCGAAATGTCGTAGGCTTTTGCCAAATTCTGTAGGCTGTCGCGATCCGGATAAGTCACAAAATAGCAATAGTCTGCCTCCGGTTTTTTGTTTGGATCCCCAATATAGATGTCGTTCAGACCGGCCCATTGGATGTCCTGCATGTAAGTCCATAGGTAGTCCATTAGGCCGAGTATTTTTGGTGGCGCAAGGGACTTGGAGCTGATCACGACAGAATCTACACTCACCAGAGTTGCACCCAGTGCGTCCCAAAGCTCCGTGTAGCCTTCATCCGCCCCAAGTCCCCATATCGCTACCCCTCCCGTCGAGTTCGCTAGGGCCCAGCTGTATTTCTCGGCCAGACTCTTAGCATCCTCATACCAGACCTGCCGAAGATCTCCCAATTCGCCATAGTTGAGATAGGCAGAAGCTTGCTCCGGATCGTATCCCAAAACTGCCCCTTCCGGTTGTCCCACAGTGGAGACCAAAGTCTGCTGTATCGTACGATAATCCAAGGAAGAGCCAAAACCAATCGCCCGTGTACCGGGTACAAAGTCAGGCATAGGCCAGGAAATGCCTTGATATCCTACAGTCAATACCAATTTTCCGACAGGAACTTTTCCATTCGCGTAGAAAGCGAAAGTCCCTTCGATCGATCCTCTTGAGTTGGCCGCATCCGGATATAGTGCGCCGGGCGAAAATGGAATCCTCGTGTCGGTGATGTTCAGCTTCTGGGTTTGGATCAAGTAGAAATCGACCAGTGGATTGAGAAACAAAAACTCGTACGCATTGGCGTTGGCTATCGATCTGGAGTTTGCTATTGGAGGAATGCTCAAAGTCAAGATGATATTTTTGTCCAAGGCTGTCAGCTCTGACTTTAGCTTGCTGATAAACTGGGTAAACTTCTTGGAGTCCCTGGAAGAAACCTCGCTCAAATAAATGTTGATTCCCTTCAAACTGTAGTTGGAAATCAACTCTTTCATCCGGGAAACAAACTGGTCTTGGGCTGAGGTTTGGTTCAAAAAAGCACTAATCGTCGAAAGAGAATTGCTGTAGACTGAAAGCGACACCGCCTTGCCAAAGCTTTGGTTTTTCTCCAAAATCCCACCTTCCAACAGCCCGAGCAGTGACTTTGGATTGTTTTCCTTTCCGCTGCTAGATAGCTCGTATCCATAGAGCACCAAGTCTGTGAGGTAGTTGAGATTGTAATTCTGATATCTGTCCCCCATCGAGGCCAAATGCCAGCCAAAAATCCTTGTACGGGCGCTCAGACATTTGTGGTAGCTGACCTGGAGTGTATCTCCCAATGTGGCATCAAATACAGGCGCTTCCTCCGAACTGCACGAAAACTGTATCTCTCGCAATGCCATCAGTTTCTCGGAAAGTTGCTTTTTGGCGGCAACGTTTTCCGCCTTTGAATCATCGAGCAGCCCTTGGAGTACATTGCCTAGCTGTACTTGGACAGAGTCGACCAGCTGCTTGGGAGCTTTGGTGTCCAAGTTTAAGAGCAACTGCTCTATCTCGTCCTGTAGACGGGTGCTGGTGTCACGAGCTGCAGCGAGACCCTCGGTCAATGCGATCAGGTCAGTGGCGATAGCATTAACCGTCGCCGAATCGATACTTACGTCGCCCTCTTTTGCCAGCTTTCGAATCAATTCGACGATACGCTCCCGTTCACGCTTGATTTTGTTTTCCCGGAAACGAATAGGCTGAAGAATCTTGTTGATCAAGCCTGCCTTGGTGCTGTCACCAAAGTTGATGGTGTCTTTCACGACAAGCTGCGATGGAGGGATTTTTGTGTCTTGGGCTTTAGCCAATAAAAAGCTGAAAAACACCAGAAAGAAAGCCAGCGGCCTCAAAATCCCATTCCGCCATACCTTATAGCCTTTCCCAGTTGAAAGAATAATTGATTTCTTCATCTTATCGCCATTTGACTTCCAATGATTTTTCCATCCAGGGCAGCTTGACCACCGAAATGTTCCAGGATATTGAATCCAAAAGCACATCTACACCCGTCTTGGGCACCTTCAGGATATTACTTGCGGCACCAAACTCCAGAGTTCCCTCCCTTTGCAGGAAAGTCTGCCTTATCGCGTCGACAGAAGCATTCTTCATTTTCTCCCAATTGCCCTTCAGCCCATTCAGAAGGCTAAGCGCCATCTGCATCTCCTCTTCACTCAATTCTGTCTGTTCCAAATGCTGGCTAGCTTTCATGCCGACAAGCAGCTTGTTGAGCACCATCTCATATTCTGGGAAATCCACATGTCCAAAGACCAAGTATTGCAAAAGGTAGACTGCCTTTCCCTGTGACTCCGGCGGAACTATACCCCCCGAGCTCAACTTTAACCTCGAGAAAAGAGCCGAAATAAATGGCCAGCAAAGAATCAATCCCGCGTTGGAGACTTTTACCTGATCCCCAGTAGCAGGTTCTTCTGCCTCTTTTGTTTGCCGAGTTGGAAAAAAACGCCCGAGCTCCTCCCTGTCCTGTGTCGAGAGGACGTCTTGGAAACCTTTGTTTTTCAAAAGCCGGTAAAACACGGATCTCCAATTTACCGCCGCATGAGTTCGGTACAGATGTCGGAGAAATTGGCTCAAAAAAGAAGCTGAAAAGCTATTTGCTCGATCGACATAAAAGTCAAATCCAAAACTCAACAACCAAAGCTTCCATTTGCCCGGAGTCAGATTTCCAAAAAACATAAAGCTGCTCCATTGCATAAGCTCTTCCATCTGCCGAAAGATTCTGTTGTCCCCACCGAGCCAAGTATCGAGGATTTCGATTTCCTTGGAGCTATTGATTTGGCTCTTGATCCATACTTCCAAATCCTCCCTAAGAGGTGTCCGAAGGTCGCTTTGACTGTTCAATCCTGAAAGTAAGTCCACCTCGGACTCCAAAATCGACCTGTGGGAGGCGTTTTCGAGTTTGGCAAGCGTACGCTGAATTTCTTCTATCGCAGAAGAAAATTGCTTCCTGTACGCACTCCCCGAAAGGCGGGCCTGCAAACGTCGCAACTGGGCTTTACTAAAATTGTCCAGTAATCGGGATATACCACCGTTTGAAAAAACCGAAATCATCAACAGCGCATCGCCCTTGACTGAATTTTCGATTGTAAAAACCATCGTGGCAATCAACCTTTCCCCTGATTTGATCGGGCTCCACCAAGGCAGAAATCCCTCTTTTTTCCAATACTGGATTGCTGAGGAAAGGCGCTCACCAAACGATAAATGGCTCGAGAGGTAATGTTTTTTGTAGAATTGCCGCAGCAGTTTTTTGGAAGTAAAATCTAGATGCTTCGAACGAACAATCTTGCTCCAATCCAATTTTTCCGGCCCGAATGCTGTCTTGTTGTCTTTGAGCAATGGCAAAAAAGCCTTCCAGAAAATCGTCGGATTGAGTTTGTCGCCCGGCCGGTTCGAGAGTCGAATTTGGTACACGCTTAGCAAGACCAGCCTTCTCCAAAGCCTGCTTGATGATTTCCGGGAAAACGAACGCGAGGGAATCTCCAGCAAGTACAAAATCTGGTCAGAAAGCAAAGTATAATTTGGAAGCAGCCTTCCGATTACTTCCCTTGCGCGGGCATTGTCATTTGATGGAGCCTCGACGAGCAAACGGATCTCCTCCCAATTGACGAGGGCGCTTTTTCCCATGACAAATACTGGAGCCTTCCGATCATCGGATTTCGAAATTTCACCACTCAACCGCTCTAAATCAGCAAGACCGCTTCGACCAAAAAAATGGACGAGTGCCTCCCATTCTGCCCTATCCAGATTCATTCTTAAACTGGAAGCAATCAGACGGAGGCGATCTTCGTTCTCCTTTAGGAACCATACGAGCGTTGCTGGCTTGATCTTCGAAAACATCAGAATCCTGCGAATGGCACTTTGAAGGTCAGCCTTCCCCGATGCACCCAAGGGCTTTAGCAAACTGATTCTCTGTAACTTTCGGAGATCTTGGCCAATAATAGCAGAGACTTTTCCATCCAATTCCGCACCATTAAACCGCCCAGTCTGCAGACGTGCCAGGAAGGAGCTCTGGTGTAGCGTCCATACCAGTTGATCCAGAATCGAAGCGGATTTTCCACTAGTTTTCAAAAACAAATTCCAGACTTCCTTTTGCTTCAAATGGGCCGTGAGAGCTCGGTATTTGGGTTGCAGCAAATCGATTCCCTGGATAGAAGCGTTTTTGGCACTAGCCAGTCTCTGCAAAAGCCTTATATCCGCGGCTTGGAAGCCCAGCGAGATGAGCGCTGTTTTCTCCAAATTGAGGTTCTTTTGAAGTTTGGATACTGTCTGTTGACCGAAAACCAGTGATCCTCCCATATCGCTCAAAACATTCAAAATCAACTCGATTGGATAGAAATAAGATGAGATTGTAGACACTTTCCCATCCTTTCCTTGGAAGTAGATTTCCTTCAGAAATACCTCCCAAACCATGCGGTCAATGCGCTGCGAAAGTTTGGGTGGGATTAGCTCAGACGCAATCAGATTTTCACTGAATCGAAGCCAACGAAGTATCTCAGAACCTGCAAAGCGCTTCATGTAACCATAAATCTCCTCGCGGTTCACCCCGGTCATCAGGCTCGCCAAGCGGTGCTTTAAAGCGGAGAAATCCTCAAAAGACGCATTTTTTAGAAGATTCAAAAGAGAGGCGTCTTGGGATTTGATCATCTCAGTGACAATTGTCTGAAGATCGGACTGGCTCAAGGCACCGACGGAAAGTCTCAAAGTCCCGGAACGCAAGTAGTTCACGAGTATCTGCCCGGACGCCAGCGCAAAATCAAAAGTAGTATCGGTCTTTGGCGTTAGTCCTTCGAGAGTCAATTCCGGACTATTACCTGATTCCCGCTCATCCGCCCTTCCCTCGTCCGCCGACACTTGACTCCTAGCGGTAAGAACCAGCAAAGGGGAGCCGGAAATACCAGCCCTCAAACCAAGTTCCAAAAGCTCCTGACAAATGACCATGTCAGCCCCAAAGCTTTTCATCCCATGCACGACAAGAAAGAAATACCAACTGTCTAAGTCCGTCAGCTCATATTTTCCCTGCATCGATCGTCCTTGTGCGAGATCAAAAATGCCACGTACCGTGGCAATTTGCTCGACAGCCTCACCTTGGGATTTTCCAGAAGACCAGGCTAGATAGGAATAAATCGTATCCAGCCACTGTCTGTGCTCATCGCCGCCCATCAGTCTTATCAGTCGGGTCAGCCCAGATTTGTTGAGCGATCTCCAAAACCCTGAAAACTTTCGGGAGAGTATGGTGAATAACATCCCTGTACTGGCGATTTCGTCCAGCCAAGACTGAATCGATTCCGCCTCTCCCCCGTTGTTCAGCCATGTGATGAGGCTTTCGGATGTGGGAGCAAAGACATCGTCCGCCTCCTGCATAGAAACATCGTTTTTCCTTCCGACCCAGATAACCGCCTCTCTAAATTCTCTAAACAGTTGGTTTTCGACCGCATCCTGGGCAAGTATCTCCGTGATTTGCCGCAAAAAAACCTTGAAGTCCAGATGGTAGTGTGCCGCGATGGACTTGAGAAATCTGTCTGAAAAGCTGAATCGGTTGAATTTGGTACTCTGGTTTTGGCTAAGGAACGTGAGAATAAACAGGTTTAGGGCCTTCTCAAGATTTTCGGAAGATGCGGACAAGCCACGGTCTGTCTGATGGATCTCGACGTAAGTGTTGCGGTACCCAATTATCCAATCGGCATCCTCGGGCACAAGCAGTTTAATAATCCGATCAAAATAGCCCGCTTCAAGAAATGCAAGGCGTTTTCTGGCCGACTCGCTCCTGACGGAGACGTCCCTGATCATTTTTGCCAGCGAAACGCTGGGAGATAAAAGTAAAAAGTCCAGCAGCGCACGTAGGTCTAATTTGGAATCGGCCCAAGCGGGAAAATATCCCCTCAGCAAAAAAACCTTCAAAGCCAATAGACTAAAATTTATCCTTTCTGAATTGGCGGCACTTTCCAAGCCATCGTTTTCGCCCAGAATTTTTGCTTTTATCGCCTTTTTCAGTGCTTCAATCAATAAGGGTCTAATCCTTTCTCCCAGCTCTTCGGACAGATCCGCTTCAGATAGCATCCCAAGGTCGATCTCCATCCGCTCCAATTCCAGGTTGATCTCGCCAAAAGCGACTTGATCAAAGGACTTCCCCAGTTCAGGGAAAATCGAATGCTCCATAAGCTGCTCTAGCTTCGTGTTGCAACGGGATGCTTGCTCTCTGCCAGCATACCTAAAGGAAAACATCAAATCTTCCAGAATATGTCCACGTGTTCTATCCATTTTCTACTCCTTTCAGATTGAGCAGTTTTTCGTAGAGGCTATAGGCACTTTCGGCTAGCTGTTTCCGAGGAGCTTGGGATTTGAAATTCTCCCACCAAGTCTTGTAGCAGCTTTCAAATGAGCCAAACTCGATCAGGCTAAGCCAATATACTTGCACCTCCATGTGGGCGGGAACCCGGTCTCGTACCTCATTGGTCAGAAAATACCGGAAGTGGCTCTCCTGAAACCTGGACGGCCAATCCGGCAACACCAAAGATGCCTTCAAGTCAAAGAAGTCCTCTCTGACCTCTTTACCGTTTTCAAGCTTCCGGAGAAATACAACCGAGCGCTGGCGAAAAACTCCCTCTTGGTGGAGCGTGCCCCGATACCGTAACCCCTCAATTTCATGCAGAGACAACAGGCCCGAGACTTCATCATCGCCAGACATCATTTTCGAAAGACTGCCCATGGACTCGATGACTGCTGTGTAGTCCGAATCCGAATAGTCAAGATAAGTCGCCAGCAATTCTCCTTCCTTTCCATAAAGTCCAAGACCGTCGCCAGACATTCTGAATGCCTCTTGCTCTGTAGCGGCCTGATAAAACTTGGCCAAAAGCGCTCTCCGCTCGGACTCCGCGGACTTCCATTCTGATTTGAACGTGGGTCGACCCCACTCATCCAGCACCACAAATCCATAATCACCTCCATCGAGCATCGAGCGCATTAGGATATGGTCCACCAGGTACATCCCTTCGGCAGTGGCATTCAGCGCTCTGAAGTATTGGATATTGTTTGCGATGGCTTGGATTGCGTCGCTTTCGCTGTTGCCCTCCCAAATACCTACCCAATTGGATTCGGATTTTTGAAAAAGCACCTCTACGGTCCCCACGCGGGAAGGCTCTCGGGAGATCCAATAGGAATCGGCTTCCAAGGTCCGGGAAAAAAGGTTTTTGATGCCGACTTTTCCAAAAGAATAGGCTGACTTGGTCGGGTTGGGGATTTGGGGAAAATTCCTTTCCTGCTTCGATAATTGCCTGAATTTTTCCAACAAATCCAAATAGGAACTTTGGGACTTGAGAAATCCCCCAGTGGACGCACTCTCTTTTTCCGTCACGTTTTTGGGCAAAAACCTAGGAAGGAGCGATTCAGGCTGATCTCCGATTCCGGTGACCAGTCGCAGGATTTTCTCCAGCGTCGAAAAATCGCCCTGCTCGTCTGGGGATTGGAATTGAGCCCGATGCTTTCCATAGTTCAGCTCGCCTACCTGTCTTAGAAAGCGTGACTTTTGAAGCAGAAGAGCAGCGTACATTTCCTCCTCGTTCCCCAAAAGATTCAACTTCAGGGAAAGCTGGAAAGGCAAATCCTGAATGGACTCACCAAACCTGGCCAGCAGGTGGTCCAAAACCCTGTTTTTCCTTTTGAGCCAAGAGATTCTGGATTCACCCGTTTGCGGGTTGATACCCGCACCATTAAAACCAGAGACCAGCTTGGAGGGGATTTCCAAATTAACATCTCCAGCTTTCAAATCAGGATTTTGGGAAAAATACGTCCCTTGATAGCCTATATCTTGATCAAAAAAGTCTGGAAGATGTGCGAGCTGAGCCAAAAAATTTGCCAGCTGCTTTTCCATAAGCAAAAGATACCCCTTCAATTGCTTGACTTTTGCATGCCTTTCCTCCGGCTCATGAGAAGAAATCTCCCCCGGCTTCAGTCCATAGATCCCCGGAAAATGTTCCCTGATCGAGGTATACGCTCCCGGATTTCGATATCGTCCGTTGAATTCTCCACTCCACACGTCGTCCCTAAAGAGATCCTCTTGATAGACGCGGTAGTGTCTTGACCAGTAGTCCAGCAGCAGATCTGCCACCCTAGCTTTGTCTAGCCGTTGCAGGTTTCCGTTGACATAGATTTTCAGCGTGGAAAAGATGCTTTGCGGATCCTTTGGATCGGTATTAATGGCCGCATAGGCGTGTTCCCCCAAGGCAAGTGACTTGGCCCTCCCCTCTCGGTCTATTGCCACGTCCCAGCACTTTTTGACTCCGGGAATCTTTGAGATCAGAAGAATAAATTTCTCGGTATAGAGGGTTTTGCTCCGCTCCTTGAGTTCCTTGTCCTGTATAAAGCCGCCCGCAAGCCGGGGACCGACAAAGATGTCCTCCAGTCGAATCCCAGTTTTTTGGAGCTCTTCCAAATTGGTGTAGGCAACGGGGTGATAGAGATGGACCTCGAGTGCAAAGAGTATCTCGGCCAATATCTGATCCGGATCTTCTTCATCGGAGATCTCCACGTTTGCCTGCATGAAGATGAAATGGGGAGCCAGGAGTTTGGGCGGGTCAAAATCCTCCCCTAGGTTTCTATTTTCCTTCAGAAACCGATGAAGTCTCCCTAAGAAAACTTTCGACAAATCGGGTTTGCCCTTCAGTTCCTTTTGAAATGCCAATGCCGGCAAGACCTCCACTTGATACACGCCATTCACTCCGGACTCCTTTGCAGGAGCATGGACCAACTCCAACCAGCAGTTTTGGATCTCCGGAAAGGAATCGATGAGAAGCTTCCGGAAATCGGAAACGGTGAACGGGTGGGAACTGAATACCAAAGCCGGTGAATAGAAGGAATTTTTTCTCCAATTGATCCTGCCGTCCGCCTCTTCCACCAAAAGATCTTCGATCGGAAAGGCAGCCTTATATCCGAGTTCGGTGAGTCCATAGCAAAACTGCTCCAGGATAGTCACTCCAGGATCGTGGGCGTTGTAATCCGTCCAAATATCCCCGCTATACCCCTGGACATAGGCCAGCCCTCTTTCCATCAAGACATTAAAATCTTGGGAGGAGCTTAGCTGTTTGTCTTTTTTGATTGATCCTGCCTTTTGCATGTGTCTCAGAATTCAGCCAAAAAATCATCGTCCCACAATTTCCCGATCTGAAAAGTGATCTTGGAGTCTCCGCCATAATTGCTTCCCGTTCGGATTTGCAGGCGATAATTGAAGGTATCCCCTACCCATCGGCAGTTTATCTTGTTCCACCAAAAGCCGAAATGAGCACAGGTCTTGGTGATTTTGGGCTTAGAATTTCCGAAAGTGCTAAGGGCAGTGGCGTGCAAGAGGGAATATTTCCCCTTTTGCTTTCGGCCTGCATGGGCGACAATTTCGAAACCCTGGCATCCCGTGAGATTGGTAAGCACGTCATGCCAGTTGCCGTCGGCTGGCACCTGACCCTTCTGGTAAGCACCAACCCTGCCGTGTGAAGCTATCAGACCCGCTACCTCCAGCTTCTGGGACGGTCTGTCTGTTCCGATCCCTACATTCCCCCCTTTCTGGAAAAAAATGGTGGGATACTCCTTTCCTTTCTCCCTCAGGATGATCCCCTTGGTTTCCCCTTGGCCATTGACCAAAACCCAACTCGATTTTTTGTCTTTTAGCGAATCGTAAAAACTTAGCAGGATTTCCTCGTCCCCCGAGGGAAAGACCATCAGCCCGTCTTCTTCGTTTTTGTTGATCCCGTCGTCCACCTTGTTGAACATCGAATCGATCAGGATCGCAAAGTGGATTTCGGTAGGAAGCATCCCACTTCTGAAGTACTTTTTAAGCTGCTCCCTGTCGTTTATGATGATGCTATTTCCGGTTATTTCTGCCATGGATGGGTTAGACCAGTGGTTATTTTTTGGATTGTTTGATGATGAAATCTGTATCAATCGACAGATCGCCTATGCTTGCGATTTCGGGATCCAGGAGCCTGCTGTCTTGGATGACCTCAAGTTGGTGGCACTCCGCAGAGGTAAGTATGGCATAGGGACTGATCGTGCGTAGTTGTTCGATCCTGTACTTGGTATCCGCAGTATCGATTATCTTGTAGCTGCCCTGGACTTCGACGATCTGGAGGACAGATAGACCGGTGATGAAGTCCACGTATGGCCTAGACTCAATGAAACTCTGAATTTCCGCCTTAAACACAGAATTGATGAATCCTTTTTCCTCCTGAAAATCCCCGGGATTGGGCGACAGAAACTCAATCAGCTCACGCTCAAGCAGGTTTCTGTAATAGCCTGACTGCTGGGTTTTATGGAACTTGACCGCGGCGCGGATTTTCAATTTCTCAAAGACTGGGTTGCATACCTCAAGTCTCGTAAATGGCGAAACAAAAGCATGGAGGTATCGCTTAATTTCCTGAAGCAACTCAAACGGTGCCCTAAAACCCTCTTTCCCAAATTCGGATTCCAATGGGGAATGAGGGATTACCACGACCTGTACATTGCTGTTTTTGACCAAATGAAGAGGAAAGTCGCTCCGGCCATAGACCATCACCCTTCCGATTTGAGGGAAGGCCTCCAACACAATCCGCTCCAAGTCCCAAGTGCTGATCCCCCGATTTCGGTGTCTCATCATTTCGCTGATCCTGCTTCTATCCTGTGCCGGAGTTTTTTTGAAGGTTGGAACCTTGATATGGTATGGGCCTGCGACCGAGTTGATGGCAGGGTTCCCGTTAGAAACCACCGTCAACTCGTCACGTAGCTCGTGAGGGCTGAGCATTGTCGATTCATCCGGCACCTGTGTGGCCCATGTTGCATTCGTGAAAATTGCCATTAGGCGACTATTGATATCTGAGTATCCCGAGTTGGAGATTCTCAGCCAAAATTTTCCAGAGTCGAGGCGTGTGCTGTTGAAATCCATTCGCGATGGAAGCTTGATCTTCACGATTCCTGATTGTAGCATTCCATGCGTCGAATCCTCCAGCATCAGATTTCCCAAGGGCACCCAGGTGTTTCTCTCCAGATATTCCCAGGCAACTCTTGGCGGATGGGTCACGGTATGGATGAAAAATGCCGGATGCAGCTTGAATCCAAGGTTCAAAAACTGGTTTTCGGATACGTCGGTCAGTCCGATGAGCAGGTTTCCCTTTCTGTTTAGCTGCGGCACCAAATAGGACAATGCCTTGCCTGAGGCTGGAAAAACCTGACTGAAGCCGAAAGGAAACAAGTGGAAGATTTTGATGCTGCCGCTGTTTTCGCTTCCTTTTCTGCCCAAGTTTTCCTTGGCATAATTGCTGTATGAAAATTCAACTCTCTCGACTTGGGGCGTATACGCTGGCTTGGGCAATTCCCTGGGTCTTTTGGGAAATCTGCTGTTGTGAAAAGAAGTCTCTGCGTACAGCTGCGCATATTTATCATGGCCAAAGGCAAACGGGCTTGGATCGGATAGTTTAAGTTCAAAATACACCGGGTTGTCCCGTCCGGGGACTTTCGGAGAGGGCTCACCCAGTATAGTCCGATCGACCAAGTCCAGGTTTAAGTCTATGACTTTGCTTTTCAGCAGGTATTCTCCATCGGATTTTTCCTTAGTTTCAAAAAGCAATACTTTCTGCTCCGGCAGCCGCGTCACATCACTTTGCTCCACAAGGAAGGAATCGATGGATACTGTCGCGCGGAAGCTCCGATTGTTTATTTCTTCCGGATAAGACTTATAATGACCTGTGAACCCCGTACGCTCATCCGGAAATCCAAGCCAAGTCAACTTCACCGATAACCTCAAGAGATATTTGTTGAAGATCAAAGGATCAAAAACCCTCAAATAGGAATCTTTGCTTGGCAGCGCCCCAAACGGAAGAAAGGGATTCGAACAGTCCAACTTCCCAATTTGGTTGCTGCACTCGAACCCCATGCTTACGCCTTTTGAAAGTGTAAGAATTTCCACCTCCACCACTTCCAGCTCCTGAATCGGACGATAGGGAGGATAGTGGGCGGCGTTGTTTAGCAGCAATCGAATACAAGGCCAATCCGTCCCGGCAATTCCCCCGTGCAGCTGTTGGTCATAAGCCACGGGAAAATCTTCCATCCCATCGAGCTCCAGCTTGAACTCAAGCCGAGACTCAGCTTCAAGAAAATTAACCTGGACAAACTCAAGTGCCTTCCATCCGGTCGCGGTGGTCAGTGCGACCGTAAAAGCCTCGTTTAAAAAACTATAGATAAAGCTCCCCAGTGCATGGTCGGAGCGTTGCTGTCCAGACCCCATCGCCACTTCCTTTTCGCGTAGAAGTTTCGCCAGCATGTCTTTGAAGGCGCTGCAGGATTGGCGAGTGAGCTCAAAAGTCAGCTGAAAATAGTGTTTTCCCATCTCCACAAACAAGACAGGGGAACTCACAACAAGTCCGATGAGCGTGGCCCCCATGGTTCTTTGGTTAAGGCCCTTCTGACTCTGATCCTCCCCCATCACCACCGGAAAATCCGATGAAGTATCGCCGTTAAACACGATCTCATTCTTCCCCTGCCCCTGATACAAAACGGTGCTGTAGATCCCGTTCAGCGCAAACTTTTCATTTTTTAGCCCTGAGGAAAACGGAAAGTAGTTGCTCTTATAAAGCGTCCTTATGTCAACAACTCTCGCCGGGCTCAGCTCGGTATCAAGCTGGGTACGCATGGAGATCACCTTTTTGGAGGGAAAGAGAAGGCTGAAGGTCGAGTTTTTTGGCAGAAGGTCCGCTCCGGCTTTTGGGATAAGCCCAATCAAAACCTGAAGCATAGTGGGAGACTTAGGTACCTGCTGAAGAATTCTTTGGTAGTAAAAATCCAAATGTCTACGGGTCAACGAGTTCATGTCCGCTTGAACTTCCTTAAACAGTCTCAAGGCAGCGAGCAAGAGGCCAATGTGGGGTTGGTGGCCTCCGGAATTGTCTTCGATCATCTCATTGAAGCGCCTGCCTGCTAACTCCACGACAAAAACCAGATTTTTGTACACCGCCTTGAAGCTCTCATTGAAATTGACCTCTTGGGTTTCTCTTTTTTCGGAAATCAGCATTCCAGAAAATTCGAACGCATTGAACCGTTTTTGGTAGTGGAATACCCCCTGAACCATCGGCTCAAGAAACTTCTTACTGTTCATGATCTCCTTCATCAGCGGACCGGAATAGTTGCAGTCCCTAAAAAGACTTTCCCAATGCAGGAGATGCTTGACCATGGAAAGCAAATTGGCCGCCATCGCCTCCTGGTGCTCTTTCCTTGACCTTGTCCTATTCTCTGCCTTGACCGCTAGGTCGTCCTGTCGCAGCTTATAGGAATCGAAAGACGCCGCTGCGACCAGCCCCGTGATGAATACCGGATCGTCCAGCAAAAATGGTCTCCAGGTACCAAGGGGCTTGTTTTGAAAATTATAGTAAGAAACCGCGTCGGAATAGTCCAATGTAAACTGGACCAAATCCAACAGTGTCCGTTCATCAGGTACGATGGAGGTGGGTTCCAGTGAGGGAAGTAGTCTACCAGATTGGTTAATTCCGTTTTTCATAAGGGATCAGCACTTGGCTGTCAGTCAGAGGTTTGTTCCTTCCTTGAAATAGAATGGATAAACCATGTTGCTTCTTGAATTGGTGATAATTACCGTGTACTCGATATGGATATGCAAAATGCCCTCGAGCAATTTCTCCTTGCCGAAAAAGATATCATGGACCTTGATCCTCGGCTCGTAGTAGAGCAATGCATCACTGATCGCGTCCCGCAACAGCGTGAGGTATGTTGGGTCATTGGTCTCAAACACATAGCTGAGAATGTCACAGCCAAACTTGGGATCCATCACGCGCTCAGTAGGAATTGTGCCGAGTATGATCCGAATGCTTTGTTGAATGTCCTTTTCAGCCGAGACCATCTCCACCCACTTTGAGTCGATCTCAAATGCCGGGGGAAATGCCCAGCCCATTCCCAAAAATGCATTGGAGGAGTCTGCCATGTCAGCCACCGATCATTACTGTGGGACATCCTAGGACTATCGAGCCGCCATGGGCGGTAGAGTCGCCCATTCTCGCGGCAGGTTTTCCACCAATCATTACAGTGGCCGAACCTTTGATGATCGAGTCGGGCGGTCCTACGCAAACGCAGGAATCCCCCAACACCGCAGCGGGCATCCCACCGATCAGCACGGTCGGGGCTCCAGGCCCTATTATAGGACCTCCTACGTGGGGAATGGGTGGTGTCCCCGGCGTCTGCATGGGACAGGTGTGCATATCTGTCAATCTTGCTGCCATTGGCATAATTCCATCAATTTATCATGACTATCGCGCCCTTCAGGGCGGTCTGGCCAGAGGCTGAAAATTCGGCTGAGGCATTTCCCGCAGCCTTCATTGAGACTTGTGCTTCCAGCGAAATGTTCAGTCCTTTTCCTGTAAGATCTCCCCCCGAAGCCTCCATGGTAATCCCTGAAACAGCTTTGAGGTTAATATTTCCCTTGGCATCGAGCACGATGTCTTTGGGACTGGACAAGCTTATCCCGTCTTTGTTTAGAACAGCCGAGTTGGAGTTGCTGTCGTTAAGGGTAATCTGCCCCTCTTTATCATCCAAGACTACGGTATTGCCTCCTGGAGTTTGTATTGTCAGAATTTTGTCTTTTTCGTTAAACACTAAGGCAATTCCGGTTTTGGAATGGATGGCTTTGGTCGAATTCTCCGCGTCCGGCTCAAACATTGGTTTTACCGTGGAGCTATAAAGGCTGCCGATAATCACCGGAAATCTCGGGTCTCCGTTGATAAAGGTCACCAAGACCTCGTCTCCCACTTCCGGGAAAAAGAAAAAGCCGGCTTGGTTTGAGGCATAGTTCGCAGCTAGCCTCGCCCAGATCGTGTTGGAATTGGAGGAGTTTTGAAAAGCACCCAACTCGATCAAAACGCGGTACTCCGCATCTGGATCTTCATTGATCTGTTTGACTTTCCCCAAGTGGGTTCCCCTGATTCCGGGCAACAGTCCAAGTCCATCCTGCTCCTGAACATCGGGAAGTGAAGAATGCCAGCGGGATTGCATCCCCACAAAGACCTGTGTTGTCCAACTCCCGTCCCGGCAATCTTGTACAACTTTTGAAACGAACGCATTGCCATCGAATCGGTCCCCAAAGTTCCTCAGCTCCACCAAATTCCCAGGACGTAGACTGACTGATCCAGGAATCGTGATCACCCCGCGTATTTTGGACAGCGCGGATTTGCTGATCCAACTCTTTGAAAAAGATGTCAACTCCTCTGAGGACAGTGGCGCTGAGGAAAACTTGTTTAGAGTCGGAATCGAAAGCTTGGACGCGATATTCTGAGCAGTCAGATTTCCCTGAGAAATCGGGTCAGCCATGCTTGCGCTGACCACAGCACTCGCCTGCCCTTTGAAATCCCAAGAGGTGAAGCTGAACTCAGGATAGGCATTTTCTCCGTTGAGCTCTAGGTCAACTTCGATGGCTGTCAATGCGGCATCTACAGCAAATGACGGAGAAGCGGAAAAGTCATATTCCTTGACACTAACCTCATTTTGGTCTGTCAAAACGTAGAAATTGTTCGCTTCCGCACGGATCATCAGGTAATCCCAATCCGAAGAATTGAACTGAAAAAGAGGATAGGAAAACTGCGTAGCAGAATCCACCGTGGCAGTCAGGCCCGCTCCGGATATCAGTGTACTGAAGAGGTCATCGTCCTTGGACTCCTGAAGAATGGTGTTCGCTCGGGACTTGGTAAGCTTGAAAGACTTATCTCTGCAAGTGACCAACAAACAGGAGGTAGTATCCCGCACGATCATGCGCTGTCCAACAATAACCCCTTTAAAGGCAAGAGCCCTATCGTCTCCGTAGCCCAAACTGATTTCAATCTCATTTCCAGGAACGAAATTGGAGGAAGAGCTATTCGAAAACGGTTCATTTTCCAATCCAAACGCCCCGCCGTCGGAGACCTTCAGCGTTGCCGAAGCTATCCTATTTACTTCCAAAACCACCCCGATGGAAATCACCTCAATCTCCGCGGAGAGTACGGTACCATCAACAGTGATCTCAAAGGAGACGGGAAGATCATTTTCTTTTATCAACTCAGCCATGCTGAACCTATACTAATGGTGGAAAAACAAGCTGATCTCCCGGCGAAATCGCGCGGATATTGTTCAGGGAATTGAAGTCAGCCACTTGGATATGGTATTTGCTATCGCCGTAGATTTTAAAACACATCGCCGGCAAGGTATCACCGGCCTTCACGATACGGATGTGCGTGAGATCAGAGGAATTTCTCCGTTCTTCAAGCGCCTTCTTTTTTACAGATACCGACCCGATAAATACCGCCTTAATCTCCGCCCGAAGGGGTGTTCCATCCAAGTCCATCATGGAGTATAGAATGTCCCATTCCTTGAGCCTTCCTTCAAAAAGGGACTGCGTGCCCCAAAGGATTTTTACGTAGTTCGGCTCGTGAATATCCCCGTTGTAGGTATAGATCAGGTTTTTTACCACGTTGATCTGTTGATCCACGGGCTGGGTGGTCATGACTCCTGTGCTGTCAAAAAAGAAGTCCATGTTGAAGGTTTTGGTCCCGACACTGCGGAACTTCACAGTCTCTGCAGAGACTCCCAAGGGAGATGAATTGGTCGAATATTTCAACTCGGACTTGTCCCTGTATTTGTCGGGATTTACCAAAACATCATATTCCCCAACCTTGTCCGTGAAATCGGGCTTTTTGTAAGCCACCAACTTCATTTTGGTTAAGTTTCCAGAATCCATAGTCACCTTGCAACGCTGTTTTCGATCATTTCAGAGATCCTTTCTTGGCACTCCTTCACGATTTCCCTTTTGGCCGATTCCACGAGCTGCCTTATCGCCTCATAGTCCATTTTTTCGCCGCGATTGGATCGCTCAGAATCCTCCACCACTTCACCCCTGATTATCAACTGCTTAATAAGCAACGTCATCTTAGCTGTCTTTTTTAAAGTGCTTGTACTTAAGTGTAAGCGTTTCTATTGCCAGTTCATTTTTGGTGCTGCCCAATGCCGACAATTCCCACGAAAGCGGGATTGCCCTGAAAACAGTCCAAGAAGCAAGAGGCGCGGCATCGGGCCCCAGCAGCATCACCTGCAAATCCAGAGGCTGGAACTTGAAATTCTCCAGTGCATTGCGGCACCAGGTATCCAGGCTGGAGTTTTGGAGCAGGCATCGCTTGAGCACGAGGTCGGCGTATTTAGGAGGGGAAGGGAGATAATGCATGTAATTGTTATCTCCCCCCTCCATTTTTTCGGTGACCTTTACCGTGACTTTCAAGCCGGAAACTTCCTGAAAGCTGCTGTCCATCTCCGGAAAACCGTTGAATGTGACTCTGAAATAGAAAGCGGTTGGTGGAGTATATCCGTCCTGAAAGAAACTGGTATCCCCCATTCCACTTAACCGTTGGCGATCGTCAGTCCTTCGTGTGAAATTTCGATGGATTCTACCGCCACTTCATTTGCGTCTGACTTCAGGTCAGTTGAGCTGATCTTGGAAGGCCAGGCGTTGTTGAGCGTCCAAGTCATGGTGGGTGAGCCTGATTCATCCAGAAGCTTGATGACGACATTCTGGCGCTCTATGGTGTTCATTTTGATCTTGTTGTACCAATCCCAGAATGCATTGTCATTGACAAAAACACCCTTCTTCATGGTCACATGGCTATTTTTGATTATTCCCGGCATGTTGATCGTCGAAAAAACCGGGCTGTTTCCATGGCGGTATTCTATTGGCTGCGCCTCAATTTCCAGACCGCTCACTTCTTGAAAAGGAATGTTGGTAGTGCTTCCCCAGTCAACAGAAAAGTAAAACTTGGGTAACGGCCAGTTGCTGTCTTGTGCTTCTCCTGCCATAATTTCTAAAATTTTTAGTTGCTAGATATAAGATGTAAGTATTGAAAGAATTAAGATTTCTGCATTTGCTGCTCGAAGGTGACCACTATAAATTCGGCAGGTCTCACGATTGCCAACTTCACGGTAATCAGCATTTTGCCTTCAAGGATATCCAAGGCGGTCATGGTGGAGCCCAAGCCAATTTGAACGTCGAATGCGTCCTCGGGTGACGAACCGGCTAGCGCGCCCTGCTTCCATTTTTCCACGAGGAAATTGGTGATCAAGCTTTTGACTGTCACCCAGGTATTGGCATCGTTGGGTTCAAAAACGTAAGCTCTCAAGGCCAACTTTATAGACTGCTCAAGCATGATCATCGTGCGTCTCACATTGATGTATCTCCAGTCGAGGCTATTGCCATCGAGTGTCCTTCCACCCCAAACCAGCGTGCCAACACCGGGGAATGTCCGGATTGCGTTGATGGACTTACCGGAAAGTGCATTCACGTTGAGGTCCTCTTGCTGATCGTGCGTGATATTGACAGCTGGCTTGACTACGGAGTTCAGACCAACGTTTGCCGGAGCTTTCCAAACTCCTCTGCTGTTGTCCACCATCGTATAAATGCCCGCCATAGCCGGGGCTGCTGGAAGCAAATTCATCACCACGCGAATTTCATCCAAGAGGGCGGAATAGGTCGGGCTAGTAGCCAATAGTCCGAGATGGTGGTTGCTTTCTTTGTTTTTGATATATCCGGGCAAAAGAGCGTCCAAGTCTTCGTCGGTAAGCTCCGGCCGATCTGCCTTCAGCATAGCCTTAAATTCATCCGCAGTTTTCGGAAATGCCTTTACAAGTGTAACTGCCCTTTGCTCGGGAAGGATCTCCTCCAGCACTACTGACTCATCAAAGTTTTTGAACGTGATTTCACCCTTCTGTACCACGTTGGTGTCGAGCCAAGGATAGTAGGCAGCCGCATAGCTTAGGTACTCCGTCCCAATTTTCTCACGGAAGACTTTGATATTGTCCTCTTCCCCGTCTTCTCGGCTGTTGTATCCGTCAAATACATCCAAAATCGCCACGCGATTTTGCATTTTGGCACAATGAGCGAGCACCTGCTTGTATACTTCGTAAGCCTCCAAGCCCAAAGCCACAGCATCGGGAATGACAACCATGGTAGGCTCCAGTTCTTTTACCAGCTTTAGCAGGCCACCCTCTACAGGTTTGTCGTTTGCGTCCTTGCCTGTGCCTAGAAGATCGTCTTTTTTGATCTCTATTGAATCTTTGCCAGCGTAGGTGCCGACAGAGACGATATAGCAGGTTCCTCCCCCATTGGTAAAGAACAAGCGGATGCTGTTGAACAGGTAGACGAGATTGTTCTCCTTGTATTGAATGGATTTTTCCTTCCCTCCTACGACGACGAGATTTTTGTCTCCATTTTGGGCGTCAGCCAATGTAAATCGGGGATTGAAGGCCCCGCCAAAAAGCTCCATGTAATCTGCAAAGGAGGTAATCCTCGTCGGTTTGTTGATCAGGGATTTCCCATTCTTGGAAGCTCGCTCCGTATACCCGATAAAAGCGGGGATCGCAGTAGCGACTTCAACAACGGAACCCGGGAATGCATTTTTTTCTTCAATGTAGACTCCGGGGGTCATGAGGTTTTGTGCCATAATTATACGTTTGTTAAAGTGAGTAATTGGTTAAATAAAAATGTGGGAGAACAAAATATCGGTATTGGTGGGGAGCGGGTAAAGCTGCTCCGGGCTGGCTTGTGGGAGATGTCTATATATCACTTTTCCCGCTTGATTCTCATCTCTAGATCTTTCGATCAACTGAAACCTAGCATCGTAATCGGCATTGAAAGGTATTTCAACATCCGACTCAAAACTCCGAACCTTCCATTCCGGCTGAATTTCAAACTCGCCCTCCTTGAAGTGGATTTCTTTTTTTTGGATATCAATGACTGACAGTCTCGAAAACTTATCCAAGGTCTTGTCCGAGAGAATATATTTCCAATAAGTCCTTCGAGCCCTAAACCTGACCCGATATGAGGTCGCTTCCCCTTTGAGCCGGAATCGCTCATAAAGTATATGTGGCATAAGACATATAATCCCAAAAGGCGGCCTTTCCATCGCCTGGCTTGGCTTAAAATATCCTACTCTCTTTTGTTCGTCTCCAGCATAAAAAACCAGTTCGCCACTTTCGGTGAAATACCGGGCATAGTCGCGGATCGGCATTTGATTACCCCAACTGTCGTAAAGGAAGATCACCCCATCGTTAAGCCGCGGAAGCAGTTGGCCCAAGACTTTTTGGCTTAGAATCTCAAGGCTATCGACTGCAGTCGCAAACTCTCCCGAATGGAGCGTGGACTTCGGTGGCTCCAGGCCTTGGTCGGAGAATACAAAAACCCTAGTATTGGGTTTGTGCTCGCTGCCCAGATCGGTGAAGTTGAAAAAATAAGGATCGGCTGGAGAAAGCCGTAGCACTATAGATTCGCGTTCTTCTTTCAAAAGCTCTGGGTCGGAGCAAAAAACATTTATCCCGCCTGTGAAGGGCTTTACCAGCACCTCGAGATTGTCCATCCCTTTCTTTGAGTCGGTAGACCAAGTCACAGAAAGTCCTCCAAAAAAACCGTCCCCTCTGTATTCGTGATGAAATCCGATGCTGGCGATATGATAAAATTGCTGGCGCATGCTAGTTGACATTCTCAGAGCCAGTAGAAGTAATCGCCGGAATAATCCCCTTAACAGGCGTATCATCAAATATTACAAGACCTACTTTGTAGAAAGCGGCAGGCAGGATCTTCGATCCGATCGCCGACCAGATATGGCTGAGGTTATCATAAGACAGGGTACACAGTTCAAACGTGATCTTTTCAACTCTTTTCGACATCCCGGGAATGCTCCCAGGATTAAGAATCCGGTTTTGATGAAAAAAATTGATCGTTTGGGAAAGGTAGTTTAGCCCTTCCAGATAGTTTTTGCTCTTGAAATTGGCGCAAAATGCCAATTGCAGATGAAGGTAGAGCGGGGTTGCTTTATCCAGATAGCCCATCCCCTGCGCAGGAAGTCTCGTCGCCTTGTTTTTTAAGGCATACTCCTCATCCAATGACAACATAAAACACACCATGCGATCCTCCAACTCCACGGGTGAAGTGCCGGAGTTCTCCAAAAGGTTTGAAACAACAACCTTGTTTTCAGAGAATCCATATTGATTCTTAAAATATTGATTCAATAAGTCTCTGATGTGAATCAGCAGAACATCGATCATGGGTTGATGAAATAGAGTTTGGTAAAAAAAATGGCTGCATATAACAAGCTGTTTTTAAACTAGAAAAATTTGAAAGGATAAACAAGTATATTCAACCACAGGCAATTAGCCCTATCCAAAAGAAAAAATTCGAATATCTAGCACCTCGTCAGCTCATGTACCCAATTATGTTTTTCGCACTATCGATTATCCTGTTAGCAGGATTTTTGATTTTAAAAAAATATTATAGCAAGAAGGATTTTTTTTTATTGAACTCCATAGAACAACTAACTATGGAAAAAAAAGTGCTTGCCAACGAGCTAAAAGAAAAGAATGAAGTGCTCAATCTGCGGGAAAAAGAACTTGCCGAATCGCATAAGTCGATTTTGGATCTCACGGAAAAAATTGAGCGATCCGAAAAGGAAAACGAAGCTCTCCGTAACCTCATGGACGCCCTTCAGAAAAAGCAGGACTCAAAGAACGAAGACATCGTGGTTGAGTACTTTATCAAAGATTGAACACTCCCTTTTAGTCAGCGGACGATGCTCTTTCCCTCCTTTACCCGTTCCAAACGAATGGCTTGCTGAATGTCTTCTTGTCTGATTTTCCCATCCCCTCTTTCCATCGTTTTCAAAAGACAAAAATGTAGCACATTCACGATTGCCGCCGCGGTCAACTCGTGCTTCTCAGCCAATAAACTTAGATTGACCCCAGCTTCATATTCAAACTCACCCAGGGGTGCAGATTCCCATATTCTCAATCTTTGGAAATAGTCAGGAAGATCAAAATCCACTACCAGCTGGAATCTTCTGAAAAAAGCCTCGTCGATGTTGTTTTTGTAATTGGAGCAAAGGATGACCAACCCATCAAAATCCTCTATCCGTTGCAGGAGATAAGAAACCTCCTGGTTGGCGTAGCGGTCATGGGAATCGGATGTCTGGGTTCTCTTCCCAAAAAGCGCATCTGCCTCGTCAAAGAACAGAATCCAGTTTTTGTTCTCAGCCAAATCGAAAACCTTGGAAAGATTTTTCTCGGTTTCTCCGATATACTTTGAAACGATCATGGACAAGTCAATCCTGTACACGTCTAGCTGGCAGGCCTTTCCAAGCAAAGTAGCCGTAAGAGTCTTTCCAGTTCCCGGAGGTCCAGTGAACAGCGCCCTGAAACCCGGCTTGATCCTTCTCCCAAACTTGAAGTCCTTTTTCAGCCTATGCCCATGGATGAGCCAGTTTTGAATCTCCCTGACTCCCTGCAAAACCTCCTCTCCTATCACCAGATCAGACCATTCTTGGTCTGTTGAAATCCTTTTGGCCGGAAAATCCATATCGAAATCTGGTTTGAAGACCTCCCCGGTAGTAAGGATACTCAAGTACTCTTTCGAAATTTTCAAAATCCCGCTAAGAAAGGGCTCATCTTTGGAAGTGCTCTCCAGAGAGAGAATCTTTTCCCTAGCGAAAAAGTGGTTTGGTTCAAACAAGCGCAAGAGACGAAATCGCTTCTCCAGATTGGAGCCCGCCAAAAGAAAAACAGCAGTCTCCCCAGTAGGAAGAAAACCCCGATGCTTCTCTCCCTTTATCCCGCCAAATTCGGTGAATGGCGTATCATACGTTTGGTTTTTGATATGCAAGACATCCAGCAGATGGGGCTTGATGTGGGGTAAAAGCGAAAGTACCAAAACCAATCGCTCTTCAATCCCCAAAGCGTTCCGCTTGACCAGACGAGCATAGGGTGAATCCGAATCCGCAAAGTCCGGCAACCGAAGTTGCTCAATCTGAGACTCCCCGGCACTTTGCTCAAAAGTGATCTTACCTCTCAAAATGAGAAGTTCCTGGAACCAAGCCAACTCCGACTCCAGACATTCAGAATTGGAAAGACCACTAGGTATTTTGTTATCGCCCATTTAAAAATCCTTGTTTCGATTATTAAAAACATGCAACCTGTACAAGCTCAAAAAGAACGCAAATCCTTTTTCAAAATCCTATCAAATACGGCAAATGCACGAGGTATGCGGGCATTTTTTTTCCCAAGTAAACGCCTCCCCCGCAAAATTGACGGGAGGCCTCAAACAAATTTTTCAAATAGGGCGTGAAAAAAATCTCTTTTTTTTTCCACCCTCTAACCAAGTATAGAAAACTTCATTTACTTTGCATCACAAAGTACTTTTGAAAATGAAAAAACCGGAGCAAGAATTAGCCGAAATCAAATCCATGATGGAACGGAGCACACGTTTCCTTTCCCTGAGCGGTCTGTCTGGAGTACTGGCAGGCATCTACGCGCTGATCGGTGCGGGAATCGCGTGGTATTGGATCTACTTCCCCAGTTCCTCTTTTGCGGAGGGAAAGCCCCCAATCGAGGAATCCGTGCAAATAAAAGATTTGCTGATCCTCAGCCTAGTGGTAATGGTATTCGCGCTTGGATCGGGCTACCTTCTGAGTAGAAAAAAAAGCAGGAAAAACTTCCATAAGTTTTGGTCACCGGCGAGCAGAAGGTTTTTGCTTGCCCTTTTCATACCAGTACTTTCAGGCGGGGCTTTTTCATTTGCGCTCCTCCACCAATCCCATTTTGAAATGATAGCACCCGCCACCCTTGCTTTTTATGGCTTGGGACTAATCAGTGCTTCCCATTTTACGCTTGGAGAGATCAAAAACCTTGGCATAGGGCAGCTGGCACTTGGCTTGGTCGCCGCTTTCTTTCCCCAGTATGGGCTGATCTGCTGGGCGCTGGGATTTGGCGTCCTACATGTGATCTATGGCTCGATGATGTATTATAAATACGACCGCTAAAGTGAAGGGAAACTACGACAAGGCATTTGAGAACGTGGTCAGACTGCGCATCATGTCCATCCTGATGGTCAATGAGCAGTACGACTTCAATTCCTTCAAAGAGATCCTCGAGGTAACGGACGGCAATCTTGCCTCGCATCTTCGGCACCTCGAAAACGCCCAATATATCAGCATAGAAAAGTCTTTCGTCGGGAGAAAGCCCATGACCAACTATTCTGCGACGATTGAGGGAAAAAATGCCTTCCAGGCTCATCTTGAGTTTCTCGAAAATTTGATCAACGAAAACAAAAGCTAAAAAAATTTATCCACTCACTTTGAAAATCAAAGTACTTTTAAGATAACCATGGAAATCCAGTCTAATTCCTCTATTATCGATCGAACCCAGCACTTGGTAAGTAAATCGTTCAACATCAAGCTGTTGGTCATAGGATTTATCGTCGCTATTTTACTCATCCCCCAATCGATGACCCTCAACCTAATCCAGGAGCGACAGAGCCGCATGGAAGAGGCAGAAGAAGACGTCAGCAGCAAATGGTCTCGATCCCAGACTTTGGCTGGGCCTTTTCTCGGTGTGCCTTTCTACCAAATCAAGCAGACCGAAACCGCCGGTCAAACCAAAACGACAAAGGAACTCAGAACTGCCTATTTCTTTCCGGAAGATCTGGCCATTTTGGGCAAACTGGAAGCCCAGAGTCTTCACCGGGGAATATTTGACGTAGTGGTCTACTCCGGAGACTTGGAGCTCAATGCCAAATTCCAGCCTCTCCCTTTGGGAAAACTCAGCCTCCAGCCAGATCAGATGCTCTGGGATCAGGCTGCTCTCTACCTAGGGCTCTCAGATCTTCGGGGCATTGGCGAAAATCCCCAAATCAAGATCGATGGTACCACGTTCGCAGCAGAGCCTTTTTCCGATGAAAAAACGCTGCTAAAAGGTCTTCAAATCCCTTTGCAACTCGACTCTGCCAACTTGGGATTTGACTTCTCCGGAAAGCTGAAAGTGAAGGGAAGCAGGGAATTTCAAGTGGCACCGGTGGGGAAAACCACCCAAATGCAGCTTAGTGGAAACTGGCCAAGCCCGAGTTTCCAAGGCGAGTTTTTGCCAGAGTTCAGAGAGCTGACGGAGGAAAGCTTCTCGAGCCATTGGAAGGTACTCCATTTCAACCGGCCTTTTGGTCAAGAGTTTATCGGAAAGATTCCAGTGGTCGAAAACAGCGCTTTTGGGCTCTCGCTAAAGCTTCCTGCCGACCAATACCAGCAAAGCGTCAGGACGTCCAAATACGCAGTACTGATCATCATCCTAAGTTTCCTTTCGCTTTTTCTGATGGAAGTATTCACCAAAAAACGCATTCATCCCCTACAATATACCCTAGTCGGGTTTTCTCTGGTGCTGTATTACACCCTGCTTATCGCTCTTTCAGAGCAGTTGGGCTTCCAGCTAGCCTACTTCCTGGCGAGTACCGCGACCGTAGGTCTTTTGGCAGGCTATGCAAAAAGCCTCTTTGGAAACCTCAAGACGACGGCCTTGTTCGCCGGAATCTTGATCGTGTTCTACTCCTTCATCTTCGTGATCGTCAAGCAGCAGGAATACGCCCTCCTCATCGGCAGCATAGGGCTGTTCGTCGCATTGGCTACCACGATGTTTATCTCCAGAAAAATCGACTGGTACAAAGACTAACCAACACCTAACCTCAAAATCCCCAAAACCATGAACAAACTAAACGACTTCCTACCAGGCCAGCCCGTCAAGAGCCTCTCCCTGCCCGCGCTCCTAGGGGCATTCCCCCCATTCGCGTTATTGCTGTTTGTCATTCTCACCAAAGAAGACGTCTTCGAATCCTGGATGCTAGCACCCCTCACCATCATTCCCTTGGGCGGCGCTTTTGGAGGTGTGTTCTTCTATCTAATGGGCTTTGTTTGGTTTCCTTCCGGAAAAAACAAACTCTTTGCGGTCATCATCAGCACTATACTGTATTTCGTAGCGCTGTGGATTAGCTCGGTACTGGCCTTTTCCATCACGGGTCATTGGGATTGATCCTTATCTAAAAAACACCTGTCCAAATTTTCACCGATACGAAAAGCGAATGGCAAGCTTCAATATTTCCGCCGATTTGGAGAAATATTACCTCAAAATCAAGCGCAACAGATGGCATTGGATATTGTATGTTGTCTGCAGAATTCTCCTTGCCTATGCCTTCCTGGTCGCAGGTCTAGTTAAGATTTTTGGGGAAAGATTTGCGAGCGGATTGTCGGATCTGCATCCCATGGGCTCCTATCTGGAAGCCTTGCACCAAACAGGCTACTATTACACATTTATAGGAGTCGGCCAGGTCTTGGCCTCGATATTCTTGCTCATCCCAAACACTGTGCTTTTGGGAGCATTGTTGTATCTGCCCATCATTGTCAATATCTGGATTCTCTCTTTCGCGGTACGCTTTGAAGGCTCTATCGTCACCTCACCTTTGATGGTTTTGGCAAACCTTTACCTGCTGGCATGGCATTATGACAAACTGAAATACATCCTGCCCTTTCTTTCTCATTCAAAAAAAGTAAGCCTGCCAAAGCCTGAAAAATATGAGCGAAATTTTCCCCTACTGTTCTTTGTAGGCGTAGTGTCCATGATCGGCATAGTAGTTTGGTTTGCAAATTTTGGCTATAAGGTGATGCCTCGAAACTCGCTCCAAGACTGCAAATCACAATTTGCCGACACAGAACATGGGCAAGCGGGGTTTTCATTTTGTGAATGCATCCATAGCTATGGAAATCCCCTCGACGTATGTCTACAGCAGTTTGAAGCAGATCAAATGAAACCTCGCCAAGTCAACCAATAAAGACAAAAAACCACACCCAAAATCTCAACTTTAACCTATAAACACATGACAGAAGACATCATTAACCACATTGAGAATCCAGCTTATCTGGAAAGGCTCTATAGAAGGAACAAATCCGACTTCAAAAAATCCTTTGAACAGATCTACCCAACGCTCCAAGGCAAAGGTATCGCCGAATTCTGGCATGAGCGCTTAAAGGACAAGGCCGACGGCATCTCCTGGGGCAGCCAAAAGGAACTCCTTTGGGTGGTTCTCGGCATTTTCATTGCCGGCATCCTGGCCAAGATCCCCGAGATCTTCTCTATCGACGAGGAGTTTTTCTATCCCAGAAACATCAGCTTCATCGTCTTGCCGCTGATCACAGCGTTTTTCGCTTGGAAAAACCAACTTCCACTCAACGCCAAATCGGTCCTGATCGGCATTTCCGGACTATTGTTGGTCTATATCAACTCCCTTCCAGGCAGAGAAACGGACACATTGATCCTAGCCTCCATCCATCTCCCCTTGATTCTTTGGGGACTGCTTGGCGTTGCCTTTTCTGGCCCAAGTCTTCTCGATTGGGAAAAGCGCCTCGGCTACCTGCGGTTCAACGGCGAAGCGGCGGTCCTATCGGTACTGATCGGCATCGCAGGATTCCTACTCAGTGCGATCACCATTAGCCTGTTTTCCCTCATCGAGATACAAATAGAATACTTTTGGTCGCACTATGTCGCCGCTTTCGGGCTACCAGCGGTACCTATTCTCGGTACCTATCTCGCCCATAACAATCCGCAGCTGGTCAACAAAGTCTCCCCGATAATCGCCAAGATCTTCAGTCCTTTGGTGCTTGTGATGCTCGTCGCCTACTTGATAGCCATAGCTGCTACAGGCAAAGACCCCTACAACGACCGGGATTTCTTACTGCTCTTCAATGCCCTTTTGGTGGGAGTCATGGCGCTGATTTTCTTCTCCGTAGCCGAGAGTTCCTCGAAGCAAAGGCAGCCTTTCGGAATCTGGATCCTGTTTCTACTTTCCCTGGTCACAATCGTAGTCAACGGGGTAGCGCTTTCGGCCATCATTTTCCGGATCTCGGAGTGGGGCTTTACCCCAAATAGAACAGCGGTGCTGGGTGGCAATATCCTGATTCTGATCCACCTTTTGATCGTCTCTTGGAAGCTATACCAAAGTGCTGTCAAGAAAGAAGAACTGAACCAAGTCGGAAAATCCATCGTGGTCTACCTTCCTGTTTATATGGTTTGGAGTGCCGTAGTTGTCTTTGTTTTGCCAGTTTTGTTTGGGTTTGAATAAGCGGAAAAAACCTTTCGACGCATCCACTTCAAGTGTATCTGTGGCAAAATCTGGCCCGATGTCCAAGAAAAAAGTCCTTTCCCACGCGGGAAAGGACTTAACCAATTAAACTACCCATTAACTATTTTACTACTCTGTTTCTGTTTTCGGTGCGCTGATGACTCCCAAATACCTGCCCATCCAATAGGGAAGCAGGAAGGTGTCTCCCGCGCTCAATTCTGACTTTCGGTCTGGACCATCGAGTGTGAAGAGATTCTTGTTATGCTTTAGCTCCGGACGCTCGTCGGGAGGCAAAACCTCCGAGGTTTTTTGTCCCCAAAAATTCACAGGAACGTGGACGATGTCCTTGCGATGGCTGTTTTCAGTTTTGTACTCAATCATATCCAACGGGAACTCCTTCAGGTGCCATACCGACTCCTCCAGATCAAAGTCCTCCGCACCTGTCATGGCATAGCAAAAATTCCAAAGCGCATTCTTCTCAGGACGTTCAAATTCCCAATGGTCTTTGATAGCCTCCCGGTACACTTCCCGAAGTGTGTCATTCAAGGCATAGGGATAAAGGCCCCAATAAGCCAGAAAATACATCTCATCGTCACTGTGGTTCCATTCTTGGGACAGCATCTTGCTCCAGTTGTCTGCGTCGGCAGGCGCTTGGCCAATTTCTTTGAAGGGACGAGCCAGGTTTTCCAGATAGCCGTGATTCTGCATGAGATCTAGGGCTTTTTCTTTGTATAGTTCCTTGCCAGTCAGCTTGTAGGCCGCCTGCAAAAAAGCGATGAGATTGGAAGAGTAGATCTTACGGTCTCCCACCATGGTTTGGAAGCGATTGATATGTTCTGGATTCCAATAGCCCCAGAGCGAAGGCTTGCCATCCACGTCCACAAGCGTGTAGTTGTTAGCCACGATGTAGCCCATCATGTCGTCAAGTAGCGTGATGGCCCGCTGGCGATACTCTCCGTCGTCCATGTATTCTCCCATCAGGATCAGCGCAAAAATCTGCCCTACCGTCTGGTCGCTGCTTGCACTGGCCCTCCAGTCCCACTCGGGATCAGATGAATGGTTCCAGCTTACGTTATTGTTGTAGCCTTCGTACCAAAAATCCTCCACATAATCCCGGTATTCGGTCCGGAATTCGTAATGCCCACTTCTCTCAAAGGTTCGTCCAAACAGCCCCTTCACACCAGTAATATGGTGCAGGCGTTCCATGGCCTCAAAGGTCTCAATGCAATTTTGCTTCGCCTCTTCAGACTTGGTGACCAAGTACCGGAACAGCTGGCTGCCCATATACATCCCAGTCCAGAGATTGTCGGAGTCAGCCAATCCATTTTCAGCAGTGGCTAGGTCATGATCAGTCAGTCGGCTGAGGTTGCTGTTGATGCCATAGCGGATGTGACGATGCCGAACCTGTTTTTCGTAGCGCAGGGCTTTTTCCTCCAAGGTCATCCACTCAAACTTGATCTGACCAAGGCCCTTATCCGTGAGGATCAAAACCGAGTTTTCGGGCCCAGCTTCTATATCGACAACCTGATTGCCAGGCAGCCAGCGTTCACCGTAATAATAGTTGAACTTCCCGTCCTCCTTGAGCATAAAGGCTCCTCGGGTAGAACCAAACCAAAGTTTACCATCGATCGCACGCACGGCGGTAAGCTCGGTCCAAGGCAACGTGGTATTCAGATCTTGGGTCACTTTTCCCGAAGAATCAAGAAACAAGAAACCTTCCCTGCTCGCCACCACGATCTCTCCCGAGTCCAAAAAGTCGAATGCAGTGAGTCCTTCACCACGAAAAATAGCCTTGCTTGCTCCCTCGGGTTCCGAAATCTGAAGTATTGAATTCTCTGTCAGAATGTAAAATGCTCCCGATTTGGAATCGTATTTTCCATCCAAAATCGGCCCATCAACCTCAGCTTTTGCCAAGGTCTTGGAATCTTTAACCAAGGAATAGGCATTGGTCGAGGCTATCAAAAAGCTGAAGTCCTTCCCTCCCACGACCAAACCTGGCTGGGAGCTACCATGTCTGGAAAACAGCTTTCCAGCCCAGGAATTGCTAAAGATGGCTTCTCCATCCAAATAGACAAACTGGTTTTGGTATAGAGCCAAATCCGAGATGTTCTTGTTGCCCATTAGGATGTAGCGCTGATCCATTCGGATCTTCCCGGGATACTGAAAATGCCCATTGTCCGGGTTCATCAGTCCCTTGGAAGTCAAGATCTGGACCACTTCATTTCGGTCTGAATAGACTTTTTTAAACTCCAAATCTTCCTCCTCTGGATAGTACTTCACCGCATAGTCCTGCAAATAGGCCACATCCTCATAGACTGGCTGACTGGACTTGGCCAGACGCTCAGGCCTTTGGCAAGCCGTCAGCAGCACTCCAAAGAGGGTAGCAAGCAAAATCGATTTTCTCATCTTATTCTTTTTAAAAAGGACATAGGGTCCAAGGCGCACGATTTACGACACCCGCTTCAGTGCCGATTCCTTTCAGTCAGACTCCAATTTTCGGATTATTGAATTTTCCAATATTCAAATTCTTCTCACCTTCTCCGGCTTATATCTTCGTTGCAGTTTTCAAACACCTAACAGCAGACATCCTACATCCCTACCTCTTGATCAGCCACACATCTGAGATTCGGGAGTAGTTTCTCCATCGCAGGTGCGATTCCTCGGGCCGGTCAAAGGTCACCGAGATTTTCCCGTCGCCTACCACATCCCGAGGGATGATGAATTCCTTGAAACCACCCATTTCCTTTTCATAAACCAGAGGCTCCAAGCGCTTGCCATCAACGCGGATCAGAGCGTCTCCCGAACCCGTCACCCGTATCAGGTAGCGTGCATTGGGGTCCAAGTCTTCGTACTCCAACTCCGGATTTACCTGATAGACTTGGGAGGAAAGCCTCCAACGGCTGTAGCCATTGTCCCACCAGCCGAAATCCACCGCGTCATAGACGGTCGTGGTGACATGGGGGCTATTGGCAATATTCGAGATATCGTCGTAATATCCTCCCGGGCCGGGATTCTCCCAATTGGCGATCAGCTTCAACTGGGCGGTTTTGGTCTCATTCGAATCCATCTTGCGGATAGAGTCAAATTGGTCCGCTAGCCACCACCTGTTGTTGAGCGGATAGTCCACAAAATCCAGGATACAGCCCCTTTGGGAATTGCTTGCTTGATACTTATCCACGCTCGTCTGAAGACCGATGGATTCGAAAAGCGCCTGGGCGTATTCATCGATTTTCTGTCTGGTCTCATGCTCGATAGGGCGAGAATCGGCTTGGTTTACCAGTTCCAAAGCCTGCGCCATCGCCGCATCGATTCCGTGCTTTTCATAGTTCACCAACACCTGGTTCGCCTTCTTTTCTAGCCCGGATTCGTAGATTTTTCGCTGGCGGATATAGTAGTCGTAGTAGGCTCTCAGCACCAGCATCTGCCACCTCCAGTTTCCGGAGAGCTGAGGATTTGTAGCTTCCAGATTTTTCCAATAGGCCAAGCTCGGCTCTATGCCTCCGTTGTCAATGACTGGACCGTCCCAGTTACTTTCCAGTGCCAGTATGCCTTCGGAAGCGGCATATTCTATTTTGGTGTCGAAGAAAAAATTGGTGTATTCCCTTAATACATCGCGGACGCTCTTGTTTGGATTCCAGCCCATTTGGCTCCAGACCACCTTATTGACATCGTCATGGCAACCGTCAGAATAAGAGACGAAACCATCGGTAAACGGTGCATATTTGTTATGCACTCCTGCATAGAATACCGGCATGGGATTGATTCCCTCTCGGCCTATGGTCAGCGCAAACGCTTGGTCAAAATTCGGGACGGGATAGTCACAGCGCACATTGTGGGTAATGTCGGGATAGCTTCGGTGTTTGTACTGCTTTGGCAGACGAAAGCGCGTCTCGGAAATCGCCGGACTGCTCGGTCCGGAGACCACACCTCTTAGCCAGGTAGGCTTGTTTTGCTCCAGATATTGGTAGAAATAATCCACCTGCTCTTGACTAAATCCCTGCAGGGAAATCCAGATTCCGGCATTGGGATGGTACTTGACCAGTCTCGCATGTAGGTCTTTCAGAAACGGCAAGACCTCCTTGGGATGGTTGTGTCCCGGATCGCCACCTGGGAAAAAGATGTTGTCCAGTCGGGGCACTTTCGGATAGTTGGCCTCGTGGATATCCAGTTCCTTCGCCCGGACGACCGGATCGGTCAGGTCCACCGTGGCCGGCGTCCAGATCCAATATTCCAAGTCGTACTTTTCGCAGATCTCACTCATTCTCACATTCATCTCCTCGCGGGAGATTTTGAAATGGGGACTGTTGTCATTGCCCCCATCAGGAGGGATGTTTTCAATGGCATTGGTGCCGAAAAGTGCCAATTCACGGATATACTGGTCGTACTGCTCCACCGACCAGGCATCGTAGGAATTGGCCGTATTGCGATAGCCTATCTGATGTCCACGCAGGGGATACATCGGAGCAGAGGCAATATCTAGCTGATCGTCGATGAGGAATTGTCCTTTGGCAAAGGACGCAGTCCTGAGCAGCTCCCCGATCCCGAAGATCAAGGCTCTGGAGTCTGCTCCGATAATCCATAACACATTATCCTGCCAAAGCAACCGGTAGCCCTCAGACTTTTGCTCGGGTAGTTCTGTACCGGAGCGTATCGGAACCTCCCTCCCATCCAGCTCTCCGCTACCAGCGAGCACCAAGGCGATGGTAAACCTCCCCCCCTCGGACCAATTGGCAATCGGGCTAACATTGATTTTGCTGCGCTTTCCGATTTCTTCCCGCAGAATCTCCAAGGCCGATTGCCTTACCTGCGGCTTGATATCCTCGGAAATCAACACACTAAGCTTGTTCAGATTGACAGGCGCAGCTTGCCCAAGGTTCAGAACCAAGATCAGCATACTGCACAGTAAGGTGAATTTCATTCGCATGGAAAAACGGAAATTGGGAGGAGGCGAATTCCTCCGGGTGATTTGGAATTTCTCATCTCCAATACCAAGCGATCTTGATTTTGGGCTAGTCCATAGCCTATTTTTCTTGCAAATCAGTAATTCATTTTGGAATCCTGTACTTCGCCAAGCCTTTCCTTTCCCCCGAGTATGAAAATCTCCCCCAGACACCTGCTAGCCATTTTTTGCCTTATAGCGCTATGCCCTGCCCAACTCTATGCACAAATCCAGGATTTTGCTGCTTTTGACCGACTGGCGATAGTCTTGGGTGAGAATCCGAGTGAAGTGGAAAAAAGGGTGGCCGAGCTGCTCAAAGACCGTATCCTAGAAAAGTCGCCTATCAGTATCACCATCAATCAGGCTTTGTCAGAGAAACAAACCGATGGTTTAAGTATTCTGTTGGGCAGGCCAGAAAACCACACCTCACTACAGGCCCAGTTTGTCAAGCATCGCATCCAGAATTTGACCGAACTCGCACCAGGTCCGGAGGGATTCTTACTTCAAAACACGGAAACAAACATCCTGCTCGCCGCGGGAATTGATGAAAGGGGGAATCTCTACGCCGTGGGAGAACTGCTGCGCCAGTTGAGGTACGGAAAAGATCAAATTCTGCTCCCCGAAAATCTCATCGTCAGAAGCGCACCCGCTTTTGAGATCCGCGGAACCCAGTTTGGGCAGAGTGGCGTCGCAAAAAACCTGGCAAAAGTCCGAAGCTGGACCGAAGAGGAAACCCAGCGCGTAATCCTAGATTATGCGCTTGCGGGCGCCAATATTTTTAGCGTGGAGGAGGGCCCGATGTACGAGTTCATCAAGTCCTATGGGTTGATGACCCAAGGGGGCTTCGGCGCCAATACTGCACCAGAAGCAAAAAACCCCAAATGGGGCGCGTTTGAGTCCATAGGCAGGGAAGGTTATATCTGCCCATCAGTTCCAGAGGCCAGATCCTATATGCTAGAGAAATTTGAAGTGTTTGCTAGGGAAGCTCCAGACTATGACCTGCTCAAATTCCACGGAGGGGACGGAGGAGGCTGCGAATGTGACAGATGTGATCCCTATGGGTTGACCTTTATCCGATTGGTCGAGGATATGGCGACGATTTTCCACCGCTACCATCCGCAGACGAGGATCTATTTTACCAACCAGAAGTTTGACAACGCCGACGACCAAGCAATTTTCGACTACCTCAACGAGAAGCCTAGGGAATGGCTTTGGGCCTGGGGATATGGTCCGGGTTCGGATGCGACCACTTGGCAGCCTGGTCACCGACAGACCCACCGCATGGACCTCTTCCGCTATCCGGGTTTTGGGCCCTATGGGCTTTACCCCAAGGAAATCACCCGGCAAATGCCTGCCCGACACCAATTGGTCTACTACAACGAAATCACACACTGGAAATACGCCCAGCACGCCTACATCCAGATGTACCCCCGTGCGGACAAAAATGGCAACCTCCCACCCCACTGGGGGCACGACGTCTATGAACGCAGGCCCGACCAGTATTTGACGCAGGTCTACAATAGACTGACTTTTTTTGCCTGGCCAAGGCATTACCACCGCGTATTCAACGACCTACTTCGCTATGGCGTTGGCGACATCACGCACTCATCCGGCAACCACGATCACTTCAACCAGTGGATGTGGCAGCGTTTGCTTTGGAATCCCCGGGCCTCGGTCGAGGAAATGGTGGAGGAATACGCCAAAAATTGGTTTGGTCCGGAGGCTGCTCCACTTATGGCAAAGGCCATCTTTCAGTTGGAGGAAAACATGGAAGAAATCCCCGGAAATCCTCTCCCGGAGAAGGAGGGAATTCAACACTACTATGAGCTGGTCGCAGAGTCGGGAAAACTGATGCCTGAAAACTGGCGTCAAAACAATTGGCTTTGGCGCATGTATATGCAGAAAGCTGCCTTGGACCGTTACATCCAGCTAATGGTCTCCCAGCAAGTGAATACGCAAAGCCGAATAGAAGATATAATCCGGAAAAACGCTTCAGATCAAAGTCTTCAGGAAGCTCTTCTCCTACTCGGAAAAGCCAATGACGAAAGCCTGGAAATGAGAATCTTAAAGGCTGAAGCCCAAAGACTGGGGGAAGAAAGCGACACGATTTATGGCACGAGAAGCGAAGGATTTTTCAACCTAGATCACGATTTTATCGGCTTGGGATGGATGGATCGCCAGATTCGCCGCGCCCTCGCCTCCGAAGGAATCCAGCGACAAGAGTTCATCGTCCAGATCACCGACTACGAAAATCCGGGTGAAGGCGGCCAGTACGACAACCTCGGAACAGCCAACCATGCCCCCAATGTCACTTTTGGATACCCTTACGACCACGGGCAGCCCTACCTGAAGGAGATGCTATCGGAGGGGAATCGTCCGAGCCAGCGTTCTATGCACTTCACCCAAGACGAGGCACGGGGCGTCACGCTACACTACCGCAACCTCGATCCCACAGCACGCTACAAAGTTCGTATGACCTTGGTCAGGCCTTGGTATCAGGAGCGCTATGCGATGCGGATGAACCAGAAATCGGAGACGGTCTTTGCTGATGGGAAGATTCTTGCAAAAAACTTAGAGCTTCCCCTCCAGATGAGCGACTTTTTCACCTTTAACATACCCGCGGAACTCACAGAGGACGGAGAACTGGTGATCCACTTCCAGAAAGCGGAAGATGTAGCCAACGGGGATCGAGTCACAGTGGAGCAATGGAGAAACTCCGGCGGCTGGGGCACCTTGGTGTCAGAAGTTTGGCTGATTCGATACTAGGGAAATCGGCGCTTTTGCATGAAGTTTATGTGAAATTATCGGAGCCGGATAGGCTATTTCTGATGTTTTTCTACTTTCGGCTTTCATTCTTTCTTTTTAAAAATCAAAATCATGTTCAGATTACTTCTTGCCAGCCTAGCTTTGGTCATGACCACCTCACTTTCTTTTTCCCAAGAGTCATTTCACAAAAACAGCGTTATCGCCCATCGCGGAGCATGGAAAGCCAAGGGACTTCCCCAAAACTCCCTCGCTTCTCTTGACGAAGCGGTGCGATTGCAGTGCGAGGGTGCTGAGTTCGACGTGTGGATGACAGCCGACGGCGTGCCTGTTGTCAACCACGATGCGGACTTTCTGGAGATGCCCATCGAAACCACGACATTCAAAGACCTGAGGAGCAAAAAACTCCCGAACGGCGAAAAAATCCCTACCGTCAAAGAATACCTGAAGCGTGGCATGAAGCAAAAGGGGACCAAACTGATAGTCGAAATCAAACCGTCCAAGATCAGTGTTCAACGCAGCGAAGAACTGGCCGAAAAATGCGTGAAACTTGTGAAGGAAATGAAGGCTGAAAAGTGGGTGGACTATATCACCTTCAGCTACGATGCGGGCAAAAAAGTGATCGAACTCGATCCTAATGCAAACGTCGCCTACCTCAATGGGGAAAAATCCCCAGCAGAACTAAAGGCGGACGGTTTTTTCGGATTCGACTACAATATCCGCGTCGTGAAGGCAAAGCCAGAATGGATCAAGGAAGCTCTAGAATTGGGACTGACGGTCAATGTCTGGACCGTCAATAATTCGGAGGACATGCAGTGGCTTCTTGATCAGAAGGTCGACTTCATCACCACTGATGAACCGGAATTACTCTTTGAGCTTATCAACGAAAAGTAGACATGTGAGGCAGCCAGTAAATGCAATAACCGGAAAAGCTAACAAAGAGAGTGATCTTTTGTTCGGTCCCGTCTGTGATTTCATCTGCTACTGGCAACATCCTATTTTCTCATAATTGAGACAATAAGAGCTTTTCCTGTCTCGATTTGGGTATTTTTGGGTATCTTTCTTCGTTCAAAAACCCAAAACCAAATGAAACGACCCATTACAATTCTCGCAGCTCTTGCGATCGGAATCATGGCCTTCAGTCCCAAAAGCGCGACTCTAGACCTCCGGCATTCCACAGAATTCCCCGCTGCCAAAGCCAAAAAGTTTGGAGGCCTGGCCCTGTACACCGTGCGTGATGCGATGGGAAAAGATCCCAAAGGAACCCTCAAAGCGGTAGCCGATGCGGGCTATGCCTATGTCGAAGCGGCCAACTATTCAGATGGCAAATTCTACGGAATGACCCCGGCAGAATTCAAGTCCTATCTCGCGAGCCTTGGCCTCACCGCCAAGAGCGCCCACATGGGAATGGTCAATATGGAAAATGCGGACCAGCTTATCGCGGACGTGAAGGCTGCCGGCATATCTTATTTCGTAATTCCCGTACCTCCGATGGGCATGTTCACCTTTGACCAGGCCACCAAATCCATGGCGATGAAAGGCACTGCCGACGAGCTTGTGAAAATCATGAACACGCTGGGCGAAAAATGCTACAATGCCGGGATCAAGCTCCTTTACCACAACCATGATTTCGAATTTAAGCCCCTGCCTGATGGCACCGTGATCGAAGATGTACTACTGGAAAAATGCGATCCCAAATTCGTCAACTTCCAGATGGATCTTTTCTGGGTAACCAAGGCCGAAGTCGATCCGCTGGCTTACTTTGAAAAATACCCTGGAAGATTCATTGCATGGCATGTCAAGGACATGAACGACGAGGGGCAATTTGCGCCGGTGGGGACAGGCCATATCGACTTCAAGCGAATCCTAGATGCGAAGAAGAAGTCAGGTATGGAGTTCTATCTGGTGGAGCAGGACAATACCTTTGGCCTGGATCCGCTGGAAGCCATCAAAATCAGCCATGAGGGATTGGAAAAGTTTGGCTTCAAGTAAGCAGAAAACTGAAAAAAGGACAATGAAAGGGGAGCCCAAAAGCTTCCCTTTTATTTTTTTGTCAGATCAGGTCTCTCTCCGCCATCGCAAAGCGGTCGCAGTATTCCGCGCAGACCAACTCTGCCGAGGAGATATCACGAGGTTTAAAAAACATCAGGCCGAGCTACTCGGGCGGCCTCAGTCTCAAATTCATTTCGGTTGATTACTTCTCAAAAGTAATCGCATCGGGTTTCGCACCCAAGTCCTCCAATATCCCACTGATGGCCTTGACCATCTTGTCAGGACCGCAGACGTAAAATTCCTGCGAAAAGTCACTGACATGCTTTTTCAAAAACTCCTTGTCGATCATGCCAAATTCGTGGCCTTTTTCTTCCCTCTCAGTCAGCGTAGATAAAAAGTTCTCGCCCAAAACCTTTCGGAAATAATCCTCCAAGATCACGTCTTTTCCGGTTTTGTTGGAAAAAAACAGGCGATTCCCCGCCAATTTTCCCTGAGACTCCAAGTGGCGTATGATGCCTATAAACGGCGTGACACCTGATCCTCCTGCGATGAAAATCCCTCTCCCTTTATATTGGATTGCTCCCCAAGCATCGTCTATGATTACTTCGTCACCAGCCACCAATCGGTCGATTTGATTCGTCACTCCGTCGTGGTCACGATAGGACTTGATCACAAACTCCAAATAGTCCGCGTCGGGAAGGCAGGTAAAAGTAAATGGCCGCTTCTCGTCTTTCCATTTCTCCCTGTTGATCGACAACTCCGTCGCCTGCCCAGGTATGAAGAAGAACCCCTTGGGCCGCTTCAGCCGAATTTGTTTGACGTCATGGGTAAGTGGAGTGATCTCCAAGATTTTTACGGTAGTCGCCATAGGGCTTTAGGTTTGGTTAGAGTATTAAAACGAAGCAATGCGCAAATTCGATGCTTCCGAAGTTCGATTATCGGAATCCCTTTAGATCAAAAGGTTAGTAAAAACACCATACTAATCAAGATATCAGTGAATTTAAAAACCTCACCAAACAAATTACTTGATCCAAAAAAAGCCATCCCACAGGTGCAGAATGGCTTTTCAGTTAAAAAAAACAGGTGATATCAACCCAGCAAAAGCGTCAAGTTGCGATGTGTTGAAATGTGCCCGATATAGCCGTATCCGTTGGTGGTACGGGCCCAAGCCGTGACGATAAAACTGTAGGCACAGGATTGGGGTGGTCGCCAGTTTCCGGATTCAGGAATTGTTTTCGCGATGAAACCCTGCCAGTTCCCCTTGGATAGATCATAGGCCTCGGAGTAAATGCCCGTAGAAAGTCCGGAGCCGTAGGTCGCTGCAAAACTCACTTGGCGAAGATTTCCCTCAGGGTCATGTCCCGTTACTTTGAACTTCAATCCGTCGGGAGCCGCGCCGATCGTCTCAATGGCACAGGCCGAAACCTCACTGGCTCCGTGCTTGATGCTATCGATGTTGATGGCAGGAAGGTGGTTGTCGATATAGAGCCCCAGCGTCTGGGTAGCATCTGGCACCTCCACTGCGAGGACTCTCTTGTAAAAGGTGACCTTGATCTGATAAAGACCAGGAAGCAAAGCCGAGGTAGGAAACTGGATCAATAGGTCATCGATGGAATAGTCATTTCCGGGATTGGCTAATTCATAGAAACCCAGAGCGCTTGGTGCGAAAGTCTCCAGCACATAAGTAGTTCCGTTCCAGCGATAGTTGGACCAGTTGCTGATGAGCTTTTGCGCTGACCCTCCGGGAGGTGTGATTTCCACCTTGTATTTCTTGATACTACTGTCCCAAAGCTGCTGGATTTTAGTCCTGTTGCCGATCAGATTGAGTGTCCCGCCAAAAGCCGCATTTTGTACAAAAACAAAATAGCCCGCATCAGTAGTGGCCCTCCCCGATGCATTGATTTTGGTCGTTGGAATCAGTCCTACGCTGCCGACCAAGGGACCCAAGTCGGCTGGGGGAATTACAGGCTTTCTGGACAAAATCAGCTGACGAAGCTTGGTGAAATCCTTGTAAAAATTCCCCGGAAAATCCGTGGTAAAAGCCGGATTGGACGACCTGACCCGAAATCCAAAATAGGTATAAGGCGTGCTCAACGGCCAGGAAAGTGCCACATTGATCTCCTTGAGGTCGATCTGGAATTTCCATATCCTGTGGGAGGAAGACGAGTTGCTGCTTGCACCAAACTCCTGCCGGACTTCACTGAGCGAGGGGTCGGGCTGCAAGCCTGTCCACGTAGCTGGACCGAGATAAAACTGCTTGCCCAATTTATTTGGCTGCCCAGGATAAAGTCCGTAGTTCACATCCTTGTTTGCCGTAATGGCTCGATCTCGATTGACGTCAAAGCTCAGCCAAAAGTAATCGTTAGTCCCTGCATCGTTTCCATGGTCATCAGTGAGATCAAGTGCGAGGTAGAGAAAATTTGCATCGTTTTTTGCCAACACAACTCCTCTGGAAAATTTCAGTGTGCCAGCATCTTCCCAATCGCCTGAGCTCAAAGGTTTGTTGATGTCGATCGGTGTTTGTGCCCACTCACTTTTGAAGGGAAATGCGAATAAGATGGGCGTCGTAATGGAAAGGCTTTTTACAACTTTTGCCATGTTTTTTTGGGTTTAGAAAAGTATGAAAAGATGAAAAATGGCTCCTCAGTAAAAGTCCGGAGCCGGTCGCTAACTATAACAATCCCTAAAACAACCTGAAGGGAACCTTCTAGCAGACGCGGAGACAAAACTCCTGAAAACTGCCTAGCAATCAGAGAATTAAATTAAGTATTAAAAAAGATAAAACACCATAAAACAAAAATAAATTGCCACGTCTATGACTTATTAAAGATTTGTTTTAACTATCTCGATATCCAAACTAATCGGCGAAGAAGTCTAGGATCCAGCCGCAACAATCTCCGCAAACCAAAAAAACTTCTCTCCTTTTTCTCCGTTTGCAAGCGTGATGTCATAGGATTGTTCTACAACATTTTTGGTTGAAACAGGAATGGCATTTTCAAAAATTGGACCTGCATAGCAAAAACTGTGAAATTCCCCGTTTTCTCCGCAGGGGTCTACGTCGGCTGGCAATCCTGCCAAAAACTCTAGGTCAAAATCCTTTCCCACATGATTTTTGTCGATCAGATCCCCGTCCGCTGCGCAGATGACACTTTTGAATCCAGCCTCTATGAATTCCCGGGCTACTTTTGCCGTGTTCCATTTCCACAAGGGGAATATTCCTGGAAATCCTCTCGAAGCAAGGTTGGACTCTCGGTACTTTCTCAAATCTTCCAAAAAAATATCCCCGTAGGCCAAATGCCTGATTCCATCCTGAGCTAGCTGGTCGAGGTATGCATTGATTGCCTTTTCATAGGCCAAGTTGTCTCCACTGGCAGGATAGTAGATCTTATCCAGAGGAAGGCCCAAGGACTCGGCCTGTAGCTCAACTAGCTCCTCGGCGATGCCATGCATCCCAACCGGCCGGGTCTTTTCGCCTAGGGTGGTGTGCAGGCGCTTCACCTCGTAGCGGGAATCCCGAAGCAGGTGAAAAAGCGCAAAAGCGCTGTCTTTGCCCCCGGACCAACTCAGGGAAATCGGGATTGGCTTGATGCTCATCAGTATCTAGATTTTGGCTGGAAGGATCTGCCCTTTGACTTCACCAAAGCCCACGCGAACTCCGTCCTTTTCCGCAAAACCACGCATGATCACGGTGTCACCGTCTTCGATAAAGGCGCGTTTTCCGTCTCCGTCCAGCGGCAACGGTTGGGAACCATTCCAGCTCAATTCCAGCATGGAGCCGAACGAATTGGGAGAAGAACCTGATATCGTACCTGAGGCCATCATATCGCCCACGTTGATATTGCACCCATTCACGGTATGATGGGCGAGCTGTTGGGCAACGTTCCAGTATAGATGTTTGAAATTGGAAGTGCAAACCTTGCTTGCTTTGCCTCCTTCGGGCTGAATCAATACTTCCAAGTTGATGTCAAAACTATGCTCCTGATCACACTTCAGGTAAGGAAGCACTTCAGGCTCTTGATCGGGGCTGGCGGTACGAAATGGCTCCAGAGCCTCCAACGTTACCACCCATGGAGAGATGGATGATCCGAAACTTTTCCCCAGAAAAGGACCAAGCGGTACATATTCCCAAGCCTGGATATCCCGGGCAGACCAGTCGTTGAACAGCACAAATCCAAAAATGTAGTCCTCAGCCTCCGCTGTCGAAACGGAATCGCCCAATCGGGTCTGCTTCCCCGTAATGAAGGCCATCTCCAACTCGAAGTCCAGCTTGCGGCTTGGCCCAAACACTGGAGTGTCCATGTCGGGACTTTTCGATTGACCCTTGGGCCTGTGGATGGGGGTACCGGAGACGACTATCGAGGAGGCCCTTCCGTGATAGCCCACGGGAAGATGCTTCCAGTTAGGGAGAAGCGCATTTTCGGGATCTCGGAACATCTTGCCAACGTTGGTGGCATGCTCGACGCTGCTGTAGAAGTCCGTGTAGTCTCCGATTTTCACCGGCAACAGCATCTCGGCTTCTTTGCGAGTGACCATTACCTTGCCTCTGGCAGAATGGTCGCGAAGCTCACCGTTATCTTCCAAAAGCAGGCTTTGGACCCGCTCGCGGATCTTCCGAGTCCGTACTTTCCCGAGGGAAATGAGCCCATTTAGCGAGTCTGTGAGGAAGATGCCCTCTGGCAAAAACAGGTTGGCAAAAAAACCCTCTTGGTCCAAGACGCTAAGATCGACGATTTTGTCCCCGATGGCCATGCCGACCCTGGGGCTCAGCTTTTTGTTTTTGAAAATACCGAAAGGGAGGTTGTAGATCGTGAAATCGGAGGTTTTGGGTACTTCCACCCAGGTACTCAGGGCGGGAATTGGGCTGTCGCTCATGTTCAAAAATTGTTGAAGAGGCAAATTTAACCCGATTGGCTGAAATGAAAAACCCGAGGGGAAATAGGCACTCCATCGCTACCGAATGATCTTTCCCCTCAGACCATTTGTAAAAAATGAAGGGCAAGCTAAAACGATCTTCCTAACTTGTTATTTTAAAACCAACCCAAATGAAAGCGCTAATAAAAATTTTGCTCGTCGGCATGCTAATGGCAGCGAGCATTGACACTTTCTCCCAAGAAAAACCCATCTTGGATCGTCTGGAAGAAGTAGCCCTCGTGGACCAAAAAGTAATGATCACCATGCGGGATGGCGTTCGACTGGCTACCGACATCTACCGTCCCAAGGGTGACGGCAAATATCCCATCGTCTTTTCCCGCACGCCCTACAACTTCAACACCTACGGAAACGGCGAAATGAATACCCGCACTCTCGAAACAGCCCTGTCTTGGGTCAACAAGGGCTACGCCTACGTAGTACAGAATGAACGTGGCAGATTCTTTTCCGAAGGGGATTGGGACATTCTCGGAACGCCATTGACCGACAGCTACGATGCTTTCGACTGGATGTCCAAGCAGCCTTGGAGCAATGGAAAGATCGGTCTGCTTGGCTGCTCCTCCACTGCCGAATGGCAAATGGCTGCTGCTTCTCTGGATCATCCAGCCTTGGCGGCTTTGGTACCGCAAGGCTATGGCGCCGGCGTGGGGCGCATCGGGGAGTTTTACGAGCAGGGCAACTGGTACCGCGGTGGAGCTGGACAGATGCTTTTTACCGCTTGGCTATACGGAACCCAGCACGACCCCATGGCGCCGAAGCTCCCGGTTGGGATCGAGCAAAAAGACCTGCTCCGCCTCCAGCGTTTCTATGATATGGCTCCCGAATACCCTCGCGTGGATTGGAAAGAGGGTCTGGCTCACTTGCCGGTACAGGATATCATCAAGAATGCAGGTGGTCCAATGGGCATCTACGAAGAGATGATCACCCGAAAGCCCAACGATCCCAAGTGGTATCAGGGCGGACTTTACCACGACGACATGCCATTTGACAAGCCCAGCTTCTGGTTTGTGTCCTGGTATGATGTCTCTTCCTCTCCCAATATCGCACTCTATAATCACGCTCGCCAAAATGCAACGAGCCAGCAAGCCCGCGACAACCAATACCTGATCATTGCACCAGTGCTTCACTGCTCCTATACCCGCGCCACGGAAAACACCATGATCGGAGAGCGAAGCGTGGGAGATGCGCGACTGAATTACGACGAGATTATCACGGCTTGGTTTGACCTATGGCTGAAAGGCAAAGACAATGGCACCATCGCCAAGATGCCCAAAGTGACCTACTACACCATGGGAAGTAATAAGTGGCAATCCTCTGATGTATGGCCACCTGCCGAAGCGGTGATGACTCCGTTCTTTTTGGATTCCGAAGGAAAAGCAAATACCAGAAACGGTGATGGAAAACTTGTAGCCAAGGCTCCAAAAAAAGCCAACCAGGACACTTTCAAATACGACCCGATGAATCCTGTCAATTCCTACGGGGGCAATGTCTGCTGTACCGGGAATGCGGTGACAGGCGGTTCCTTTGACCAAAGCGAGATGGAGCTGCGGGATGACATTCTGGTTTATACCTCCGAGGTTCTGGAAGAGGGCGTGGAAATTTCGGGATTTATCGAAAGCTATCTCTACCTCTCATCGGACGCCAAAGACACCGACGTCACCATCAAGCTGATCGATGTTTATCCAGATGGCAAGGCTTACAACTTGGACGAAACTATACAGCGTGTTCGCTATCGCGAAGGTTATGACAAGGAAGTCTGGATGGAAGACGGCAAAGTCTACGAGGTCAAAATGACCCCGATGAGTACATCCAACTATTTCGAAAAAGGACACCGCATCCGCATCGAGGTCAGCAGCTCCAACTTTCCACGCTTTGACCGCAACCTCAACACCGGAGGCAATAACTATGACGAAACCGAAGGTGTGATCGCCACCAACTCCATCCACCACGGCGGCAAAAGCCTGAGTAGGATTGTCTTGCCCATGGTAAGGAAGTAAAGAAGTCAAAAATAAAATTGGTTTTAATTGTTCGAATGAGGGTGGGACATAGAACTTCCACGCTCATTCAAAACCAATGGATCCAAAGTCTGAAAAAATTAAGCAGGCTCAATCAAAAAGTACCTTTGAAGGAAGATCAAGCGACTTCCAAGAAAATAACTTCAATAACCTAAGAGCGAAGCATTAGCACAGTAGTACCCGATACTCCCTCTATTTTGCTAAAATCCAGCATAGCGGCGTTGACGTCATTCAATGTGGTCGCTGCCAAATGCAAGATAACTCCGAACCCCGGCGCATCTCCCACCACCAATTGTTTTGCATTCGAAAGTGACAAACTTCTCAATGAATCTTTCGTCACATTCCTACCTTCGATTAAAATCAATGTCTCTATCATGTCGATTTGAGTTTGTTAAAAATATCCAATAAAAAATCCCTCATACATATATTCCGGGAGAAGCTTTTGATTACCATTAAATTAAAAAAATAACAACCCGTTTCAAACGACTTTCACTCTTTCAAACTTAGAAGCAGATCAATTCGACACCATCTTTCGAATTATCAACCTATTTCAAATTGAAAGCCACGTCTAGAAATCACTTTAAGTTTGCTCGATTCATCCAATTAATGGCCTGTCCGCCATCGCACTCTTCACATTGGCATGAAACTCGTTGATGGCTTTGGTATGAAAATACGGGTAAACGACCTTGTCTCTAAACCATGAACCACTGCGGTAAAAGGTATGGTGTGAGACCTCAGTTTTGCCATTCTCCAAGGCTGTAAAGCGAATAAACTGACTCCCTTGGGACTTGGAGTTTTCCAAATAACAAATCCTGATCAACCCTTTGCATTGGTTGATTTCCATGACTTCGTGGCCTACTGTAAGCTGGATTACTCCGCCCAAAACATGGAGATCCAAAATAATTACCTGCCCCACTCCCATTCCTCCAAGATATTTCTGGCCGGGAAATACCACCTCGCCCGTCTCCCTAGAGAAGAGTTGCCTAAAATGGATCATCCGTCCGGACCAAGCCCTCCCCGGATCAATCGTCACATAGGTATTCCACACCTTTTCGATTGGCTGTTCATACACGTACTTCTCGAAATGCTGGTGATAGTCCGGATCAGACTCGAGGTAGCAAATGGACTTCAGCTTGGCATAAGGCGAAGTCTTCGGAATCGGGGCCGCGGGTGCGTTCGAACTCATCAACCTTTTATATTAAATGGGAAATCGCCCCAAAGAAAGGGAAAGCAAGGGTTTCGCAAAATTGTTTTACGAAAAAGGGAGCTCCTCACTCCCTTCTTTTTTGTCGTAAAGGTCTAATCCTGCCTCCCCAGGAGTGGGTCCGAAATACTGTCCAGACCGTTTTCCAGCCTTCCCGCAAAAGACCATGAAAACCCTTCTCCTGTAACCGTAAAATCATACCAGCCCTGCGAGGACTCAAAATCCAATTGCTCCGATGCTATAACTCCGGGCTTGATCGCTATCGTTTTTTGCTGCTCTCGATAGGCATTTTCGGTCAACTTGGCTTGAATTCCTTGATTGGAAACAGAGTCCAGTGTGCCAACACGCTTTCCTTTCAATTTGAAGTTGGGTTTGAGATTCAACTCAAGTCCAGCATTCTGTTCATTGCCGGAGTATTCCCTGTAAAACCCATTTGGACCATGCAGCCGCAGGTGGTATTCCCCATTTTCGAAGTTTTCCAAGGGCCAGCTGTATTCAAGCGCATCTCCGGCTTTCACTGCAAAGTCCCAAGATCGGGCCGATTCCCATTTCCCGGTTTTGGAATTTCTATAGCCTCCTGGCGCATAGACTTGGAAAGGTGATGCCCAGGCATCTTTTCCAAAGATTTCCTCCGAGACCTCCATAAGAATCGAAAACTTGCCGCCCTGCAATTTGCCAGAAACCCTCAGGTCATAGTTGAGCGCATTGGAAGGCCGTGTTCCCGACTCCTGAACAGGCAAAGCGCCCTCCCTTCTCAACTTGGCCGCAGTCCAGTCCCTGGCCTGTGAAGCTGGTATTTTGACAAAATTCTCCGGGAGTCCCTTAAACTGAGCCTTGTGGATTTCTTCCATAAACGCATTGCGGTCGAGGGGTTCCAAGCGCTCCAAGGCGTCGCCTAAATACGGCCGAAAAGCGGACCTGAGGTCGCTGGAAATATTTCTGCGCCAGCCGCTGATATTGGGTTCAGACACACTCTCCCCTGTTTTTTTGCTGAGGAAAGTCTCTAAAAACTGAATCGTGGACGTAATATCCGACACTTGGGAATTGACCCAACCGCCGCGAGTCCAGGGGGAAGCCACGATCAAAGGCACTCGGTAGCCTAAACCTACGGAGCTTTGCCTTGCATCTTTTTCGCTAAATCCAGCTTTCAACTCTTCGTCTCTCGTCACATACTCGCCTGTCACATCCATTCCCTTGGAGATGACGCCTTCTTCCCTATCCCGCGGGTTAGGCACCACGAAAGGCGGAACGTGGTCGAAATAGCCGTCATTTTCATCGTAATTGAGAATAAAGATCGTCTTTTTCCAAACTTCCGGATTCTGGGTCAGGATGTCTAAAACCTCCGAAATGTACCAGGCTCCATACCATGGCGCGCTCGGATGGTCTGAAAACTTCTGCGGGGCAACGAGCCAGGAAACCGTTGGCAGCTTCCCTTCCTTCACATCTGAGCGAAACTGGTGCAGGATGTCGCCTTTAGGCACGGACACTTCTCGTTCCTCTCCGTTTTCGGTATATCGGATCTTCTCGATCTTATGATAGTCTGGATCCCCGCTGTTTACCGTGAAAGCTTTGGCATGAAGGCTTTTTTCAAATTCGGGGAGTTTGTCAAAGTTTTTCGGATCGTATTTTTCCAAATAGTTGATCACCTGCGGAAGTTCTGCCCTTCTTTTTTCCAGCTCTGTCCTGTACTTCTCGTCCGCGTCTTGAGGCAAGCCCTCCCTTTCGATGCGGGCAAATTCCGTCTCAAGCTCCTTTTTCCTATAAACCAAAAACTCGTAAAAGGCCGGGCTGAAACGCACATGGTATTGCTTAAACCACTCCAGGTTGTTGTCCGTGAAGTTGGCCAAAAGGGAATCATCCTCTACGAGGGTGTCAAGGCTGATTTCGTTTTGGTAGACGCGCCAGGATATCCCAAGTTTCTCCAATCGCTCTGGAAAAGTCGCCCAATCCCCTTCTCGGTCATAGGTCAACTCTCCATTTCTGACCTTTGCCTTTTCTCCGTCTTTCCCATGAGTTTTACCCGACCAGAAATAGCTGCGATTGGTCGTCGTACCGGTCAGCGCTGCACAGAAATGCTGATCAAAAACCGTAAAGGCATCCGCCATGGCATAGTAGAACGGAATGTCCTGCCTCGTATAGTATCCCATCGTGAATGGAATATGGCGATAGTCTTTGTTGCCGGGACGCTTTGCCTCGATCCATCCATCATATTTGCCATGGTTGCGGGCATCTACCTGATCTGTCCAAGAATGCGGCACGCCGCTCATCCAAGTAGCCTTGGTCTCTTTGATATCCAATCGGAAAGGCGGAAAACGAGTCCCCTCTCTATCGGGCTGCATCCACACCGGAAACTGGTCTGGGATGGATATGGCCCGAGGGTCGCCAAAACCCCTCACGCCACGCAGTGTGCCGAAACAGTGGTCAAAGGAACGGTTTTCCTGCATGAGCATCACCACATGCTCGGCATCGTAAAAAGTCGTACCCGGATCGGGACTGATGGCCAAAGCCCGCTCTATCGAGCCGGGCAACACTTGCCACATTCCCGCGGCACCGCTTAACAAAGCGGCTTTTTTCAAAAACTCTCTTCTGGATTCAATCATGGGTTTAAAAATAGAAGGATAGTAAGAAATCGTCCTTACGCTTGGGATTAAATTACCATGAAGAGTGCGGAATGGACTAGCTGGCGTGACTTTGGGATAGATTTGTAAATCGGATAGGGTCACGGAGCCAAGCTTCTCCGAAGTGTATTACCTAAAACCATCACAGCTTAATCGAATCTAAAATCAGGTTGGAAACAAACAAAATCTTCTTTGCCGATCTTCCCTAACGTACGATATTCCGGATCGCAAATCTTAAGCTTCCAAAACAATTCAAATCCGGAACGGAATCTCTCCAAATCCTGTAAATCAACATTTTAAATATGGCAAAGATATTGCCGTCTATTTGCGAACTTTACAAGGAACACCCCTGTTCACTACACATATCAATTATTCATAATTTCTTTTTTCGTTTTGGGAAGTCAGTTTAACAAGTGGGAATATTTTAAGATCGTCTTGGTTTTGGGCGCCCTGTGTACAATCAGCCCATTCTCAATTGACATGTACCTTCCGGGTTTTCCGGAAATGTCGCGTGATCTGGGCACCTCCATATCCAATGTTCAACTTTCGTTGACCGCTTATCTGGTCGGGATCGCAATCGGACAGCTGTTCTACGGGCCTTTATTGGACAGATACGGCAGGAAAAAACCATTATATATTGGCCTCGGCATCTATGTCCTGGCCTCGATCGGCTGCGCGCTTTCACAGTCGGTTGAAAACTTAATCGTCATGCGATTTTTGCAGGCGATAGGGGGCTGTGCCGGCATGGTATCCGCCCAGGCGATAGTGCGGGATATTTTCCCGGTGGGAAAAACCGCGCAAGTTCTGTCCCTGCTGACTTTGGTAATCGCCGTTTCGCCTATGATAGCGCCCACTGTCGGTGGATTTGTCACTGCCTACTACAATTGGCATTGGAACTTCATCATCTTAGCGGGACTGACATCCTTAATCTGGTTGGGCGCTGTGATGGTGCTTCCAAATGGCGCCGATCCAGATCCCGAAATTTCCCTTAAACCAACCAAAGTTTGGAAAAACTATGGTATCGTCCTCCAAGACCGCCAGTTTCTGGTTTACATGCTGGTGGGCGGATTGGCCGGAGCGGCACCGTTTGCGTATATCGCGAGTTCAGCGGATGTTTTTATGAACATCTATCAGGTGAGCGAACAGACCTACGGATGGATTTTCGGCATTTTGGCTTTTGCTATGATAGGCTCGACCCAGCTCAACCATTGGCTTTTGAAAAGATACAAAAGCCAGCAGATCATCCACTTTTCAATGCACTACCAGGTGTTCACAGGCATTCTCTTGATCATCGGCATCTATGCCCAATTATTGAATGTCTATACCCTAGTCGGCTTGATGTTTCTCTTCCTGACCGCCCACGGCCTCAACAGCCCTAACACAGCCGCGTTGTCCTTGGCTCCTTTTTCAAGAAATGCCGGGAGCGCTGCGGCCTTGCTTGGCAGTATGAGGATGGCAATGGGCGGTGTGGTATCTGCCGTGATCAGCTTTTTCCATGACGGCACCGCCCTTCCCATGGTGGTGGGAATGGCTGCATGTGCGGCGGCTGGCTTCATCATACTCAAGGCCGACGAGATTATTCCGGGGACGATCAGCAAAACCTGGAAAGGATCGGCGTTGGGGAGCTAACATAGTCCGTTTTTCTCCTAAATGTCGATTTGCTAAGGAATTGAGAAGATTGTCAATAAATTTTCAGATTCAGGTAGCGAAACGCAACTCAATTTCTCACAAAAAAAGCCGCCTCTCCAACCTGGAGGCGCGGCTTTTCCATTGACAATACCTAAGATTATTTTCTAATAAACTCCAACAGAAGCTCGTTGAGCTGCTCCCGGTGGGTCAGGTTCAGGCCATGAGGCGCACCTTTGATAAGCTTATAGGTGTTATCGGCGATTCCTTTAGCAGCCTGCTCCGCTGAGGACTTGTAGGGCACGATGTTATCCGCGTCGCCATGGACGATGAGCGTCGGTACGTTGACGTTTTTCAGCTCATTCCTGAAATTGGTGCTAGCCCAAGCCTCCGCTGCCTTGATCGTGGCGATAGGCGAAGCGTGGGAGGCGATGGAAAAATCATAATCCAAATTCATCTCGCTCATCTTGTCGGTATTTTCATCGTAATTATAAAAATTACGGTGAAAGTCCTTCAAAAAACCGATTCTGTCCGTTTTCAAGGTGGCCAAGATGCCATCTAAATTCTTTTGAGGCACTCCTTCTGGATTGTCTGTTTTTTGGGCGACCAGCGGAATGATCGAGGCAACCAATGCTGCCTTGGATACTCGCTCCCCCCCATAATCAGTGAAGTAGCGCACCACTTCTCCCCCACCCATGCTGAAACCAACCAGCGTTACGTCGTCCAGTTTCAAGTGGAGAATGAGCTGACGCAGATCTTGCGCCAACGCACTATAGTCGTAGTCTCCCCACGGCTGGGAAGACCGCCCAAATCCTCGTCGGTCGTAGGCAATCACACGAAATCCGTCCTCGACTAGTGATTGGACCTGTCCTTCCCAAGCCTGGTGGCTCAGCGGCCAGCCATGGATCAGTATTACCGGCTTTCCATCTCCATAGTCTTGATAGAAAATCCGCACGGGTTCTTTCCCCTCGTTGTGTTTCAAAAAAGGCATAACATTGATTTTTAGTTGAAATGATACAAAAGATGGCCGAAGGCGGCGGGTGAGGAAAGGTCAATTTCTATTTAGATACTCAGTTTTGCATCGAATAGTTGTCTGAAAGGACGATAAAAAACATCGTTTCCGGAAAAGCCAGATCAACGTCACGCCTTGAAAAGCATAGGGAAAAGAACTTTGGAAGCCATTTCCCCTTTTTCTGCTATTTTTGCACCTCAAAAAACACCCAGAGATGTCTATCGCCAGCAAATACGATCCGGCCCAAGCCGAGGCCAAATGGTACGCCTACTGGATGGAGCACAAGCTTTTCTCCTCCAAAATCGATCCCAGCAAGGAACCCTACACCATTGTAATTCCTCCGCCTAACGTCACCGGCGTGCTTCATATGGGCCATATGCTGAACAATACCATCCAGGATGTACTCATTCGCCGTGCCAGAATGCTCGGCAAAAACGCCTGCTGGGTACCCGGTACCGACCACGCTTCCATCGCCACTGAAGCCAAGGTAGTCAACATGCTCAAAGAGATGGGAATCGACAAAAAATCGCTCACCCGGGAGGAATTCCTGAAATACGCCTGGGAATGGAAGGAAAAGTACGGGGGAATCATCCTAGAACAGTTGAAGAAACTTGGCGCATCCTGCGACTGGGATAGAACTGCCTTCACCATGGATCCGGCACTCAGCAATTCAGTCATCACCGTCTTCGTGGATCTGTACAAAAAAGGAAAAATCTACCGCGGCATACGCATGGTCAACTGGGATCCAAAAGGACAAACCGCCCTCTCGGACGACGAAGTGATCATGAAGGAGATTGCCTCCAAGCTATATTACATCCAATACAAAATCGAGGGAACTAAAGATCAATTCCTGACCATCGCCACCACCCGTCCGGAGACCATCATGGCCGACGTGGCCATCTGTGTCAATCCCAACGACCCGCGATTTACGCACCTGAAAGGGAAAAAGGCCCTCATCCCTCTCATCAACCGAGCCATCCCAATCATAGAGGATGAGTATGTGGACATGGAATTTGGTACGGGTTGCCTCAAGGTGACTCCAGCGCATGACATCAATGACTACGAGCTCGGCCTCAAGCACAAGTTGGAGGTCATCGACATCCTGAACGATAACGGCACCCTGAACGAGAAGGCCCAGATCCTAGTCGGGGAAGACCGCTTCATTGCCCGAAAGAAAATCGGAAAGCTTTTGGATGAAGCCGGGCAACTTGAAAAAATCGAAGACTACAAGTCCAACGTCGGCCATTCCGAGCGTACTGATGCAGTGATCGAGCCGAAGCTTTCCTTGCAGTGGTTTCTCAACATGGAGGAAATCACCAAACCGGCGTTGAAATCTGTGATGGAAGACACCATCCAATTGCACCCCTCCAAATTCAAAAACATGTATCGGGCTTGGATGGAAAATGTTCGAGACTGGTGTATTTCGCGCCAACTCTGGTGGGGTCACCGGATTCCGGCATTCTACCTTCCCAACGGAGCATTTGTCGTAGCCAAAAACGCTGAAGAGGCTCTGAAGCTTGCCAACGAACAATTTAGAAGCAACTATACCCTAACGGATCTGACGCAGGACGAAGATGTGCTCGACACTTGGTTCAGCGCCTGGCTATGGCCGATTTCGGTTTTTGACACCGACGTGTTCGCCACTGGCAAGCCCAACGAAGAGCTGAAATACTATTATCCAACCAATGACTTGGTCACAGCGCCTGAGATTCTTTTCTTTTGGGTGGCGAGGATGATCATTGCAGGCTATGAATATTTGGGTGAAAAACCTTTCAAAAATGTATACCTCACCGGCATCGTTCGGGACAAGCTGGGCCGCAAAATGTCCAAATCCCTGGGGAATTCCCCGGATCCTCTGGAACTGATTGCGCAGTACGGAGCGGATGGAGTAAGGACAGGAATGCTCTTCTCCTCCCCTGCTGGAAACGATCTGCCCTACGACGACAAATTGGTCGAGCAGGGCCGAAATTTTGCCAACAAAATATGGAACGCCTTCCGATTGGTCAAAGGTTGGGAAATCGACCCCTCTCTGGATGGCTCATCCAACGAGGCAAGCATTGCCTGGTTTGAAAACCGCTTCAACGAAGGTCTCACCGAGATCAATGAGCATTTCGAAAAATTCAGGATCTCCGATGCCCTGATGGCAACTTACAAGTTGGTGTGGGACGATTTCTGTTCTTGGTACCTTGAGATGATCAAGCCCGCGTACCAGCATCCTATTGACCAGCAAACGTATGACAAAACGATTGAGATTTTCGAAGGCATTTTGAAAATCCTGCATCCTTTCATGCCATTCATCTCCGAGGAGCTTTGGCATCAAATCAAGGAAAGAAGTGTCGAGGAATCCCTGATTTTGGCGACTTGGCCAAAGGCCGAAAACTTTGATCCGAAAATCATCGAAGAAGCAAAACAAGTCTTTGAAGTCGTGTCACAGGTAAGAAACCTACGAGCTTCCAAAGGAATGTCTCCCAAAGAAGCCCTTGACCTCAGCATCAACGCCAAGAATCCCGAGCTCTACACCCAGTTCGCAACAGTGTTGAGTAAACTGGCGAATCTGTCTTCCCTGAATTTTGCCGATAAGGTAGACAACTCCATGAGCTTTGTGGTGAAGGCCGACGAGTGCTTTATCCCAATGGGAGACTCGGTCAATATCGAAGAGGAGAAAGCCAACATCCAGAAAGACCTGGAATACACCCGAGGCTTTCTAAACTCTGTCTTAAAAAAGCTCAGCAACGAGCGTTTTGTCGCAGGAGCCCCGGCCAACGTCATCGAAATGGAGCGGAAAAAGCAGGCTGACGCCGAAGCCAAAATCAAGGCGTTGGAAGAAAGCCTGGCGAAGTTGGGATGAGAATTAAGTCCGGAGCCTTTCGACTCCGGATTTTTTGTGAGGCCAAATAAATCCAACCTTATCCCAATAGAATAAAACTAATTGCTATATTGAAAAATTACTTCCGTTAACATCACCCTTAGTACCCAACTCTTCTTCAATGAAAAACCCATACTTCCAAAGATTATTCCCCGTTATTATCACATTAGGTTTTATCTCCTGCAACGAACAAGCTGAACCTGTCCCGACTCCTCCTCCCTACCCTGACTTGTCCATATTTATGGATCGCTTTGAAGCGGAAGCGAAGGCTCGTGGTTTAGAAATTGACCTTTCAGGCGTAGAGTTCGCTTATGCGGACGAAATAAAATTTTCCAACGGAACAAACTCCTGCGGATATGGCTGGAGTTCTCACCCTGAAACTGGCAAAAGAACAATCTTAATTTCAAAATCACCCAATTGTGGATGGGCTACACTGTCAGATGTGAAGCGTGAGCAGTTCTTTTTCCACGAAATTGGGCATGCCTTTCTCAACCTTGAGCACGACAATAGTCTGCTTTGCGATGGAAAACCGACCACATTGATGAACGGTAATATTCTTACCTTAAATTTCTTCGACGGTCCCTCAGAAAGCAAAACGTACTATGTAGATGAACTTTTCGACCGCTTGGTTGCGAATACGAAATGCATCGATTTTGGACAGGACTGGGACATTAATCCAGTTTTCAGAAAGCATAAAACTGGGGAAGAAGGCTGGAATTTTTATAACTCCAAGGGGACAATGACTGGAACCCGACTACCCGACAATGATTTAGCAATCAGCTCCGTGCCAGGAAAAACCTCCACCGAAACGGGCTACTGGTTTAGACAGCTTAATTCACCAAACATCCCTCAAGGCGCCAAGGTGACCCTGCGAACCAAAGTCAGCTCCGCCGGACTTAATGGTCCCGGTGCAGCCATTGGTCTTAGGGTATATGACACACAACTCGAAAATACGGGAGCAATTACCAGGGAATCGCTTGTCCTCTCCACAGAGGCAACTCCTGTTAACGGAGTTTTGAACAAGAAAAATCTAGAAGTCAGTTTTTCCAATTTCTCCCGAAAAACCATCCACTTGATCCCTTTTGCAGTGATGATGCCTGGAACAGAAGGAGAAGCAAATTTCGAAGACTTTGAGATTATAGTGGAAATGCCTTAACCGAACTTGCCTTTAACCTTAGAAGCATATACTGGCTAAAGCTCCCGAATCTCAAGATTCTTAAATATCACCCCCTGCCCCTCGCTCTGGAGACCGATATAGCCGGACTTCAGCGCGGTACCGTCCACCTTAATTTCGGGGTCGAAGCGGTTGGCGACGCCGCCACCGATCTGAGGTTTACTATAGGTCAACACGGTGTCGCCGTTGACCAAGTGATGTACAATGGAGTCTTGGTACACGATCAGCTCCGCCTTCACCCATTCATCCCACTGAAAAGTAGGCGAGCTGGAGTTGATACAATGGCGTGGATCTATCTTTCCCTCGTACACGACATCAGTTCCGGGTGAGCACATGTTGCCGGTGGGACGAGCTACTCCGGCTTTCTCTTCAGCCAGCATCTGATACTCCACAGAGATCGGCCAGTCCTGCTCCTTGAGTATAGAATTTGGAGATTGGGAATGGTACATGATGCCGGAATTACGGTAGGTGTAACTGGCGGCATCTTTCAGCCACTCATCGGTGAATCTGTATTCCCACTTCAGGTGGAATGAGGCAAACGGCTTTTCGTAAAATAGATGCCCATAACGCTCCTCGAAGGGGCCATAGTCTTGATAACTCACCAAGATCGCTCCATCCTCGACCCGAAATGTATTGGCGAAATTTTCCCCTGCGTCGTGGTGATGGATCTTTGGAATCCAGCCGGAAAGGTCCTTTCCGTTGAAAAGCGTTTGCCACTCTTCAGAGGTGATGGGAGCGGGAGTTTCCAGCGCTTCGGTTTTGCCGACTTTACTCGCTTCGCTAGAGCATGAGACCGCAATGCCCGCCGCAAATAGCAGAGCAAGTAGATTTTTGATCATGGTAAAAATGTTTAGAAAAAGGAAAGCTAAAAAAATACTATCAGCTATCCAGATTTTCTACACGAAGATCAAGCTCAGCTTTCAAATTCTGCGCGTTCACGACAAAGCGGAATATTTTTGGTTCGATGCGCACCACGATCTCCGAAGGAGCGCCCATCAACTCTCCGTCGATCTGAAACTTGGCTTTCGATAGGTTTCGGATTTTACAATTTTTCAAAGTCCAATGACGGAATGCTTTTCCGTCAACCTTTTCGCCGGAAATCAGACCTTTAGAAAGCTGGATCAGATCTTCCACATCCTGGACATGAACCGCTATCACCTCGAACCATCCGTCTGCGAGCGAGCTTTGGGGGTTGATGACTGCACCAGTTCCGTAGCGGTCGCCATTGGCAATGACCAGCATATGGGCCTCTATTTGGATTTTCCCCCGGTCTGTCTCTAGCTCGAATTGGGAAATTTCCGTGGAAAAGAGCTCGGCCAAAGAGCTTTTGAAATAAGCAATCATTCCGCGGGAATCCCCTTCCTCAAAGCGATGGATAAGATTGGCGTTGAATCCGAAATCGGCAAGGTGCAGACACAAGTGATCTCCGATCATAATGCCATCCATGCCTACAGTCTCCATTTTGCCCAGGGCTTGCAAGGCATCATCGAGAGAATTTATGCCGAGGCATCTCGCCAGCCCGTTGGCCGAACCAAGCGGAAGTATCGCCATCGGACAATGCTCCCAAGCGCAATCCGCAGCCAGCTTTACTGTGCCATCTCCTCCAGCGATCAAGATCAGCTGATATTGGCTTGCCCTGAACCTACTTTTCAACGACTCCTCATCCCATTCTCCCTTAGTTTCAAATACGTCCAATTCCAATCCGGGCAGTATTGCCTTGACTTCAGCAGCCAAGTCTGTGGCATCGACTGCCTCGGATCCCGCATTGGGGTTGACGATCAAAAGAGCTTGCCCTGCCATTTTCAAAATAGATTTTGTTTCTCTGCTATGTCTATTGCCTCTTCTGTATTTTCCACAAAAAAGAACTCGGGGTACTTTTCAAGCCTTTGCTTGATTCGATCTTCCTGTTTGCTAGGGTTGACGACGCGGATAAACACGGCCAAAACCCTTCCGGGAAACTCATTTGATATTTCATGGTAAATCTCGGGATCGTGCTGCCCACTATCTCCAATAAGTGTCCAACGCATAGCCGGAAACATATTGAAGAGCAGTCGAAGTTTTTCCAGCTTGTGATAGTGTCCTCCTCCACCCGACTTCCAGATATTTTTCAGGTTGATGTGTTGATCCTTGAGCAGAATGGGGCCTTGTGGAATATTCCTGTATCGAAGAAAGTCCCTAATGAGGTCGAAAAGTGACCAATCACTGCTGGAGACGTAAAAGAGGGGAAATTCTCCTTTGCGCGTGAGTCTCTCGTAAAAGGCCGATACGCCTGGCAAAGGCCTGCGGGTGTATGCATTTTTGGAAACGGAGAGCCAAAGTTTCTTTCCTATATCCGTGGAATGGGAGATCAGTACCGTATCGTCGATATCGGAAATCACTCCCCTTTCTGAAAAAAAACGCTGGATCTCCAGAAAGCCATTTTTTACGCGCGTGCGGGGTATCGGCTCGAGCTGAAATGTCACCTGGTCAATTCGCTCATTTGGCTCAGGGATCATAGCCTCAAATACGCCGTCCTGATCTGTCTCAACCTCCCACTCACTCTCCCCAAGGCCGATCCTCACCTTTAGCCCCGGAAGTGTGACGACGGAATATCGGCGCACGGCAGCGAGCACATTTCTCAACCAGTTGTTTTTGGAACGGGGCCTGCTCTGCTTGTAGGGAGAGATGACCCTCCCTTTCACAAATAGCTCTTTGCCATTTCCAAAGGCCAGAAAGGGTTCAATGCTGACCTCGTCCAACTTATCCGCTTCGCGCAAAGCACTTCTTCTTTTTGTTGCCATAAAAAATACAATCGTTTGAAAGTAGATGGCAACAAAAAGGCCGAAATTTTCCTCCTCTATAATAGAGGACTTGTGTCAATGCTTCCAATCGTAGCGATCAACCTCCTCGAGGCAAGCAACGAGTAGGTCAATGCTGGCAGCTATATCGTGTTTGTGGGCCATCTCAATAACTTGGTGCAGATGGCGCGTTGGAATGGAAATCGCGCCCGCGATAGCGCCTTGTTTGCCCATTCTTTGGACTCCGGCCGTGTCAGTTCCGCCAGCGGTCAGAATCTCCGGCTGCCAAACTACACGAGACGACTCGGCAGTTTTCTTCATAAAGTCGACCATCCGGTAATCGCATATCGTCATAGCGTCCATGATTTTTATGGCAGCCCCCTTTCCGAGCTCGGTGACACGCTCATGTGGCTGGGCGCCAGGCACATCAAAGGCAATCGTGGTATCCAAGGCGATTCCAAAATCCGGATTGATACTGTGGGCGGCTACATTGGCCCCTCTGAGCCCTACTTCCTCTTGTACTGTAAAAGTTGCATAGACGTCGTAGGCAGGATTTTCCAGCTTTTTCAACGCTTCGATAAGAATGAAAACCGCCACGCGGTTGTCGATCGACTTGCAGTTGACACACTCTCCCATCTCTATCAGTTCACGGTCCCGGGTCACCGGATCACCGATGGAAATAAATTTCTCAACCTCCTCTTTAGGCATCCCCAAGTCAATGAAAAAGTCAGTGGTCTTTGGCAGTTTGGCCCTTTCTTCAGGACTCATTACATGGATGGGTTTGCTTCCCATCACTCCGATCAAATCTTTCTTTCCGTGTACGATCACCCGCTGGGCCGTGAGGGTTTTGGGGTCAAAACCTCCCAAAGTGTGGAACCTCAAGAAGCCGGAGTCATCGATATGCGTGACTAAAAATCCGATCTCATCCATGTGGGCTGCAACCATCACCCGCTTGCCATCTGGATTTCTCTTGCCTTTCCTGACCGCGATGACATTGCCGAGGTTGTCGGTTTTCACTTCGTCGGCCAGCGGTTTCACCAATTCCACCACAAGGTCTCTCACTCTTTTTTCGAAGCCGGGCGCTCCGGCAACTTCACAGATTTGCTTTAGTAGGGGTACGTTTATTTCCATTTCTCTATTGTTCAATTTTCGCCCAAATTAAAACATTTGGGAGCATTGCCGGCCCCAAAAAAAGTAAAAAGGCGCAAAGTGTTGGACTTTGCGCCTTCTGAAAGTAAGCCAATCGGCCGATGGCTAATAGGCCCTGACGGTCTTGCCTTCCATATAGTTTACAAATGCTTTGTTGACCACTCGGGTACCTCCGGAAGTGGGATAATCCCCTGTAAAATACCAGTCACCAGTGTGGTTTGGAATACACTTGTGCAAGTTATCGACAGTTTGGAATATCACCTGAACCTCCGCTTTGATTTCCGCAGAGGTGACGATCTCAGCGACCTTTGCGGATATTTCATCGTCGGTAAAACTACTGTATACTTCCTTCACAAAATTCTCAAAATCATGGGGATGTGCCACACATTGTTCGTACACTCTATCTAGCACGTTCTCCATTTTCCTTTCCTTTAGCAGAGCTATCGCCGCGCGAAAAGCGATGAATTCCTTCATCCTTGACATATCGATACCATAACAATCCGGGAACCGAATCTGAGGCGCTGAGGATACTATGACGATTTTCTTGGGATTGAGTCTGTCCAGTGTTGTCAGAATGCTTTTTTCCAAAGTAGTACCCCTTACAATACTGTCATCGATCACCACGACCGTGTCCACTCCTGGCCGGATCACCTCGTAGGTGGTATCATAGACACTGGCTACCATGGAGTCGCGCTCGTCGTCACTGGTGATGAAGGTTCTCAGTTTTACGTCCTTGCTAACCAACTTTTCTACCCTAGGGCGGAAACTGAGCAATTCGCCCAAATCCCCCATGTGAGGTTTGCCGTCAAGGAAGATCTCTTTACGCTTTGCCACCAAATAGTCCTCCAAGCCCTCAATCATCCCCAAGAAAGCTGTTTCGGCGGTATTGGGAATGTAGGAAAACACGGTGTTTTTCAAATCAAAGTCTATTGACTTTAGGATCTGTGGAATCAGGGCCTTTCCGAGATTTTTCCTCTCCTGATAAATCCCTGGATCAGTACCCCGGGAGAAATAGATTCGCTCAAATGAACAGGATTTCTTTTCTCTAGCTGGCAAAATTTCCGCTTCTTCAAAACTTCCATCTTTATTGACCACGAGCGCATGGCCCGGCTTGATTTCCTTGATGGAATTGAAATCGATATTGAAAGCAGATTTGATCGCCGGCTTCTCAGACGCCACGACGATGACCTCATCATCCGCATAGTAAAAAGCCGGTCGGATGCCTGAAGGGTCCCTTACCACAAAAGAAGACCCGTTGCCAATCATGCCAGCCATGGCATAGCCACCGTCAAAATCACGGCAGGATCTGCGTAGAATCCTAGCCACGTCCAATTCATTTTCGATCACATGGGTAATCTGCTCATTGGAATATTGATGCTTGTACTTGTCGAAAATCCGCTGATTTTCTTCGTCCAAAAAGTGTCCGATTTTCTCCATCACGGTGACGGTATCGGTTTTTTCCTTGGGATGCTGTCCAAGCTGAACGAGTTTACTGAACAGCTCCTCGTTATTGGTCATGTTGAAATTGCCAGCCATGACCAGATTCCGACTTCTCCAGTTGTTTTGCTTGAGAAACGGGTGACAAGTTTCAATGCTATTTTCACCGTGTGTGCCGTACCTCAAATGGCCTAGCCACACTTCACCGGTAAACGCAATATTGTTTTTGAGCCATTCAGCATCGGAAAGGGCATCGTGACCTCCGAGTTTTTTGGCCTTCTTGTACTTCTTGGCAATTTTATCAAAGATGTCATTCACCGCCGAAGGCTCAATGGAGCGATAACGGCTAATATAGCGCGTCCCCGGCTGGGTGTTGAGTTTGATATTCGCAACACCGGCTCCGTCCTGGCCCCGGTTGATTTGCTTTTGCATCAGTACGTACAGCCTGTTTGCTGCAAATGAAGCAGTTCCGTACTTGTCAATGTAATATTGAGGGGACTTACGCAGCCTGATCATGGCTATTCCGCACTCGTGTTTTATAGCATCACTCATGGAGGGGCGAATGTTCTATTGAGACATCAAAGGTAAGAGATTTCAAAAGATTTATTTCCGATAAAAAGTTCGCTTTTGTAGAATTTTATATGGTCAGCAGATCATTAACCCAATTCTGCATTTGACTGCCTTTTTGACCCGTTTCCGCCTACAAGTCGGGGAAAGTCTACCCAATAATCCAATTCTGCTTTTTGCAAAAATGCCTTCAAAAGGCCAAAATCCGGCTTGGCATATCCTTCGCAGCGTGTTTCCCAACAGAAACTCGATTTTTCAAATAAAAATTTGGGTTCTAACGATTAACAAAACCAAAAACCAAGACCATGAAAAAGACCGTTTTAATGTCCGCAATGATGATGGCCGGGCTTTCATTGGCTGTCCGCGCGACTGCCGATGTATCGCGCGCATTGACGGAAGTCTCGATGCAGGAAGAACAGATCCAGATCAAACCGGACGACCTTCCCACACCAGTCAAACAGACGATCGCTTCAGACGAAACATTGAAAGAATATCCCGTAGCTGAAGCGTGGCAAATCAAAAGCGTTAGTGGCAAAGTCACCTACAAAGTGGGCTTCGACAACGGCACGGCCGATAAATTATGGAAAACGTACGACCCACAGGGTAAGGAAATTACAGAGTAAGTTGCTAGATCCCCTTTATTTTAAAAGCACCTGACATTAGTCTGGTGCTTTTTTTGTTCATTTTGTATATTAAACAAAAAAAGAATGCCTCAGATACTATTGGTTGAAGATGACTTGACGTATTCCAGGATTGTAAAGACTTTCCTGGAAAAGAATTCGTTTGACGTGATGACGACAACTAAAGTCAAAGAAGCCCAAAATATCCTGAATACCGGAAAGTTTGATCTTATCATCGCTGATTTTCGCCTGCCTGACGGGACGGGAATGGAGCTTTTACAATGGGCCAAAGCTCATTTTCCAAGGTTACAGGTTATTCTCATCACCCACTATTCAGATATCCGCATCGCTATTAAAGCGATGAAGCTGGGGGCTTTCGAATACATTACCAAGCCCATCAATCCTGACGAACTCTTGGCTACCGTCAAGGAATCCCTTTCCCAAAAAGCCGTGGAAAAAACGGTGGAATCTCCCAAAGAAGCAGTCACTTCGAAAGTTCAGAAACCAAGTGCCGCCTCAACCTACGTTACGGGGGAATCCCAAGAAGCAGAAAAGCTGGAAAAACACATCCATCTCGTAGCCCCAACTGATCTGAGCGTGCTAGTCCTTGGCGAGACCGGAACAGGCAAAGAGTTGATTTCCAAAAGAATCCACGAATTCTCCCAAAGAAAAAACGGACCTTTTGTAGCGATTGATTGCGGAGCTCTTCCTAAAGATCTAGCTGGTAGCGAGCTTTTCGGCCATGTGAAGGGAGCCTTTACCGGCGCGTTGGACAATAAAACGGGGCACTTCGAGTCCGCCAACGGTGGAACCATCTTTCTGGACGAAATAGGCAACCTCAGCTATGACGTTCAAATCCAGCTCCTCAGGGCGATCCAGGAAAGGAAAATCAGAAAAATCGGAGGAAACAAAGAAATTGACATTGATGTCCGCATCATCGCCGCGACCAATGAAAACCTTACCTCCCAGTCTGGAGATGCGGTATTCAGAGAAGACCTTTACCATAGGCTCAACGAATTCACCCTGTACGCAATACCTCTCCGTCAGCGAAAAGCCGATCTTGAGTTTTTTGTCAATGGATTTTTGAGCGAAAGCAACGAGCGGCTAAACAAGTCCATCAAAGGGCTAAGTCCCGAAGTATGGGACATATTCTACAACTATGACTGGCCGGGCAATCTACGGGAGCTGCGAAACATTATCAAACGGGCCGTACTGCTCTCTTCCGGCGACAAGATCGAAAAAGAGGCACTACCGCTGGAACTATATGACACGGCATTTCTCTCAGAAAGACCGCTTCCCACAGCGGCCCCGACCTTCCAAGCGATCACGAGCACTCCCTCCGCAGCCTCCGCACCAGGACAAGACTACAAGTCGCAGTGGAAAGAACAGGAAAAAGAACTAATCCAAAAAGTGCTACAGGACACCAGGTTCAATAAATCCAAAACAGCGCGTATCCTGAACATGGACAGGAAGACCTTGTATAGCAAGCTTGAAAAATACGGTTTGGAATAAGGGATTAGGCCACTTCAGCAATCTTTTCCTTTAAAGCTGTCAAGATCTTATGCGTCTCTCTATCAAGTGATGTAAGCGCTTCCTGCACGCCATGGTAGTTGTTGATTTTTAGGCTGTTTTCAACCTTTCTTGCCATCGGTCCCGCCTTGCTCTTGATTTGTCCAAGGCGGCTTCCCAGTTGATGGCAGATTTCGAGGATTTCCGACCAGCGGTTGTTAAGCCTTGCTCTCGTGATCTTCTGCAAGTCAGTTTCTGTGTCACGGATCAAATCCCTGACGATATCGGTGAGAAGCTCTTGGTCTCCCATGCAAAACTTCTCCAAATCCGAGAGGCTATAGAGTTCATCGGTATCCTGCTCCAACTCAGCCTCCCGATCAGCGGCAAGCTCCAATCGAGAAGGAAAAAAAGTAGCCAAAACGGAAATCAGCTTGTTTTCTTGGAAAGGCTTTAGAATCAGATTGTCAAAGCCCTCTGCAAAAAGTCTTTCCTTTTCCTCGACAAACACATTTGCAGTCATGGCAAGAAGTGGCAAACTTTCGTACTCCTCATAGTTCTTGAGAGCTTTGGCCACGTCAAACCCCGAAAATTCGGGCATCTGTATGTCGATCATCGCCAAGTCCAATGGAATCGGTTGAAACTCGTCGCGGAATGACTGCCCCCCTGGAAACGAAACCACGTTTGCACCGAAATAAAGCAGTACGGTTTCCAAGTAGCGCAGGCCTATCCGATCGTCATCCACCAGGAGAATATTCAATCCCTTGAGGTCAATAAATTCTTTCCCTTCTGGTGCCTTGACCGTTTCCAAAGCGGGAGTCAGGTCCATAGGTATGCTCAGCCGCATGGTTGTGCCTTTTCCAGGACTGCTTTCTGCACGAAGTTCCCCATTCATCAAGGTGGTTAGGCGTTGGACGATGGACAGTCCCAGTCCCGTCCCTCCAAATTTCCTGGAGATGGAGGTGTCAGCCTGATCAAACTCATGGAAGACTCGTTTCAACTCGTCAGCATTCATTCCTATACCCGTATCCCGGATTTTGATTTCAAGGTGGTTATTGATCCAGGCGACATCCACATCGACGGCGCCTTCTTGGGTAAATTTGAACGCATTGCTCAACAGGTTATTCATAACCTGCTTGAGTCGGAGGTCATCGCCGACCAACCAGTTTTCCTCGGGAAGATTCAGCCTCCAGTGAAACCGAAGCTTCTTTTCTTTGGCAGTAAGCTCAAAAAAGCTTTGGATCGAGCCAAATAGTTCAATGGGATCGAAGGGGTGCTTCTCCAGCTTGAGCTTGCCCGCCTCCAGCTTGGAAAAGTCAAGAATATCGTCCACGATTTCCATGAGGGTGTCGGATGCAAACCCAATCATTTTCAAATGTGACTTGTGTTCAGATTCCATATCCGATTTCTCGAGTATAGCTCGATAGCCTTGGATGACGTGCAGGGGATTGCGGATTTCATGGCTCATGTTAGCCAAAAACTCTTGCTTGGATCTGGCAAGCCGGTCAGATTTTCTTCGCGATTCGAGCAGGTCTTCTTGATAGGTCCAATTGAGTTTGATCTCCTTGAGTACTGTAAACACCAAAAACAACGTCCCCAAGACCGCGATCGCGACGACGATCACCAAGAAAAAAGTCACTTCAAATACGAGTCCTGAAGCTTGACTGCTTTGCTCATTCGAGGCTAGAATCGCCTTGGACTGCAGGTCTCCAATCAGCGTCTGTATCGTATTTCCGATGTCATTTTGTTTCCTGGAAAGATCCGCTTCCAAATTTGCCAATTTTTGGCGTTGGGAAGTTTCTTCTCTATAGATTCTACTGATCACTCCTCTCAGCGAATACAAAACGCTGTCTGGATCGGGCGCATCTGTTGCCGACGATAGCGGCGCGTTTTGTTCCTGCAGCCTTCTTATGTTGGTGATCAGCTGCTCCTCGTCCCGGGTGATCATCCCCGACCTGAGATCCTGGCGACTGGTAGTTTGCTGCTGCAGTTCGTTGTAAATGTAGTTTTTGGGATTAAGCTCCTGGAGCGGCCTATATTCCATACTTTGGGCTCTCCGCCTTATCCCAAGTTCCACCCTGTTCAGCGCTTCCTGGGAGAAATTCCTCGTCGCAAGGTTTCTTTTGACTTCATAGAGATCCACATAGCCATTGATGAGAACAGCGAGGTTATCACGAATCGTCTGGACACTCTGCTTTTCGAGCGTGTCCGCGGCCAGCTGGTCCAGTTCGTCCAGCTTTTCCTGGAGGAGGGAAATCGTCGAGTCATTGACCCTGACATCAGCCTTTAGACTGTCCCCTCCTACGCGAGTGATTCGAAAAATCTCGGTCTGTAGGTTGTTCAGCAAATCCAGTTTATGGTTGGGCTGGGCTAGCTGCCTGACAGATTCCTCCAGTTGGTTTAGGGTAAAATAGGTGAGCCCAGCTACACTGATGAGAACGCACACCGCGACAAAAAAACCCGCGGCAACTTTTCTGCCTGTGGAAGTGATTGAGGTAAAGGGCTTCATGTACTTTAAATGTGAGCTTCTTCCAGCCCAACAACTATTCCAAAAGACTCAAAACTTCAACAAAATGTAGCCTTGGGGCACATAGGTAGTAATCGTCGTCAACGCAGAGTGCGCCACCCGCACACCGGGCCAAAGGTCGGTTTGGGTCAGATTTCTGGCCCGGAGTGATTGCCCGCAAACCATGATATCCGCCCCTACAGTCTTCAATGCCTCAAACACCTTGGTATTGGGATTGTCTACTTCAAACCTCCCCTGATAGTTTTTGTCATTAAGCAGTGTGAAAATCGCACCGCCGTGTACAACCACTTTGACCTTGATATTTTCCTTCGGCACTCCCGCCAGACCGTGTAGGTTTATCATCCGGGCTATGTTATCAACCCATCTTGACACTTGCTTGTTGTCTTCCGCTCCAGTAGAAAGATCCACCAGAATCCTATATTCCAACGTGGAATCGGGACGCTCGGTCGCCTCAGGAATTTCATAAATCCCCCCAAAGTCCCTGACAATTGGAAATTGGGCGGTTTGGGAGTAAGTGCTAAAAGTGAAAATCATCAAAAACCCAATAAGGGTCATTTTCAAAGCCTTTTTCATGGATGAGAATTTTTTGAAAAGTAATTAAAAATAAAGCTTGCAGAGGGCATTTAATCAAAAAAGCCTGATCGAAATACGACCAGGCTCTGTGCGCATGAGAAGATTCGAACTTCCACACCCGAACGGGCACCACCCCCTCAAAGTGGCGTGTCTACCAGTTTCACCACATGCGCGTTTTAGGGTCTGCAAAAGTAGAAATCCAATTCAATCGATGCAAACGCTAATCAAGGATTTCTAGACTTTTTTTCAGTTTTATCCAAAAACCTTCTTTTCCGCAGACTGCAGCGTGTTGTACAGCAGCGCGGCGATGGTCATTGGCCCTACCCCACCGGGTACCGGAGTGATGGCTGAGGCCTTTTCGGCGACCTCGTCAAACTTCACATCACCGATCAGCCTAAATCCTGACTTCTTGCTCGCATCCTCGATTCGGTGAATTCCGACGTCAATCACGACAGCACCAGGCTTCACCATGTCTGCTGTCACAAACTCCGGCTTCCCAATCGCCACGATTAGAATATCGGCAGTCCTGCAAATCTCCGGAAGGTTTTGGGTTTTACTGTGGGTCAAAGTTACCGTAGCATTGCCGGGATAGCCATTTCTGCCCATCAAGATACTCATCGGACTTCCCACAATATGGCTTCGGCCGATCACGACGCAGTGCTTTCCTGCCGTTTCGATTTGATATCTTTTCAGAAGCTCAATGATGCCGTAGGGTGTTGCGGCAACATAGGCGGACCAGTTGAGCGTCATTCGTCCCACATTGGCGGGAGTGAAGCCGTCCACGTCTTTTTCCGGTTTGATTTTGTTGGTGACCTTGTCCACGGAGATGTGCTTGGGAAGGGGGAGCTGCACGATCAAGCCGTCGATGTCGGAATCGTTGTTTATGTCTTCCACCACTTTGAGGAGTTCCTCCTCAGAAATCGAAGCGTCCAAACGAACAAGTGTGGACTTAAACCCCACTTCCTCACAAGCCTTTACCTTTGCGCCCACGTAGGTTTGGCTGGCTCCATCACTTCCCACAAGCACCGCTGCCAAATGGGGAACTTTACCGCCTTCAGCTTTGATTTCTGATACGCGGGCAGCTATCTCATTTTTGATTTCGGCAGATGTTTTCTTTCCGTCTATTAGGATTGGCATATCTTCAATATTGGATGTTTTTCAATAAATACGAGCTACGAAACTAGAGATACGGGGAATGATGAAACCTCATCCTTATTTTGGAAAATTCGTCCTTGCAGTTTTAAGACTTGCGACCAAGATTGCAATCAATTCATTGACCTCGATCAACAACGTTTTAAATTCCTCTACAAGGGTCTGATCCCTATTCACTCTTTGCAATATTTCCAGAAAATATTCGCTCTCGTCAGCTTCTTCCTCCGCAATCTTCAATTTGTTTATAAAATCGGCGTTGGACTTCCCCCTGAGCGCTGCTCTGTAGTTTGCTCCAATTGAGCTTGAACAGCGCAGCAGTTGGTTGACATAGTTGTTATACTCCCTACTGTTGGGAATCTTTGAGCACAAGAGCCAAACATCGATAGCAAACTTCTTTGTTCTGTCTTTCAGTGATTGGCTCATACGCTCAACTATCCGAGTAATACCGTATTTCGTTCTTCGTACTTCTAATCTAATTTTAGCACCGCCATAAACGCTTCCTGAGGAATTTCGACGTTGCCGACCTGTCTCATTCGCTTTTTGCCTTTTTTCTGCTTCTCGAGAAGTTTTCTCTTTCGGGAAATATCGCCACCATAACACTTGGCCAAAACGTTTTTGCGAAGCGCTTTGACAGTTTCCCTTGCAATGATCTTTTGGCCAATAGCCGCTTGTATGGCTATCTCAAACATCTGGCGTGGCACGAGTTCCTTCAGCTTTTCGCAGAGTCTCTTGCCCCATTCATAGGCTTTGTCCCGGTGAACGATGGCAGATAAGGCATCTACCGCCTCGCCATTCAACATGATGTCAAGTCGCACCATGTGGGACTGCTGGAAGCCTTTCAATTCGTAATCCAGCGATGCGTATCCTCGGGAGATGGTCTTCAGCCTGTCGAAAAAGTCAAAGACAATCTCAGCCAAAGGCATGTCAAACTGCAACTCCACCCGCTCGGAAGTCAGGTAAACTTGGTTTTTGATCTGTCCGCGCTTGTCCATGCACAGCTGTATGACAGGACCAACGTATTCGGATGCTGTGATAATCGAGGCTTTGACAAAAGGCTCTTCAATATGCTTAAACCGCGTAGGATCCGGCATGTCGGAGGGAGCGTTGATGACCTGATACTCGTCGTTGGTCATCAGTGCCCGAAACTGAACTGATGGAACGGTAGTGATCACCGTCATGTCGAACTCTCGCTCTAAACGCTCCTGTACGATCTCCATATGCAGCATGCCTAGGAACCCGCAACGGAAACCAAAACCCAATGCGGCGGAAGTTTCCGGTTCCCACACGAGCGAGGCATCATTCAGTTGGAGTTTCTCCATCGAAGCGCGCAACTCTTCAAATTCAGTGGTATCCACCGGATAAATTCCCGCAAACACCATTGGCTTGACGTTTTCAAAACCTTTGATAGCCTCAGCGCAGGGGTTTTTCACGTGCGTAATCGTATCACCCACTGCCACTTCTTTGGCCACTTTGATCCCAGAGATCAGATAGCCTACGTTGCCGGCACTCATGGTCTGTTGCGGAATCTGATTGATCCCCAAGATGCCGATTTCGTCTGCGTAATATTCCTTTCCTGTGTTGACGAATTTGATTTTGTCGCCTTTATTGATCGTGCCGTTGAAAATTCGGAAGATTACCTCCACACCACGGAAGGAGTTGAATTGAGAGTCGAAAATCATCGCCTGCAGCGGGGCAGCGGGATCGCCTTTTGGCGGGGGGATGTTTTCGATCACCTTCGCCAAAATATCCTCTATTCCAATTCCTTCCTTGCCTGAAGCCAAGACGATGTCCTCGCGGTCGCAGCCCAGCAGGTCGATCACCTCATCAGCCACCACCTCGGGATCCGCCCCAGGAAGGTCAATCTTGTTCAAAACCGGAATGATCTCCAAGTCATGGTTCAGCGCCAAATACAGGTTGGAAATAGTCTGGGCTTCCACGCCTTGTGAAGCATCGACGATCAAAAGCGCGCCTTCGCAGGCCGCAATCGAGCGGGAAACCTCATAGGAAAAATCGACGTGTCCCGGGGTGTCTATCAGGTTGAGAATATACTCTTCGCCCTTGTAGTCGTATTTCATCTGGATCGCGTGCGACTTGATCGTGATGCCCCTCTCACGCTCCAAATCCATGTCGTCCAACAACTGATTTTGCATTTCACGGTCTGAGACCGTGTTGGTAGTCTGCAACAACCTATCCGCCAATGTACTCTTCCCATGGTCGATATGGGCGATGATACAGAAATTTCTGATGTTCTTCATAAGCATTCGTGGCGCAAAAGTAGTAAAAAATACAGGATCATCAGAAGCTATTTTGGCGTGACCGAGGGTATTTCGTGCTCGCAAGAAGGCGCGATCTGCAGATCCCAATCTGCGTATTCCCAGGCATTTCAATCGCAGGTGAGTAGTGAATTCAAAGTCAATCCACAACAAAGGCCGAAAATTCGTTTCCCTGAGTCCATCATCGCCTTAACTTTGCGCAGCCAAATCCCACAGAAATGAAATCCGTCGCTGATCGCAAAAAGTCCCAAAATATAGGCGAGTACCTGATTTACATGTACCAAATGGAAGACCTGATTCGCTCTTATCGTGGAAACATGGACGAAATTCATCAATACGTGGTGTCGCACTATCCGGTTTCCGACGATGAAAAATCAGAGATCACTGCTTGGCTAGAGTCCATCCTGGAAAAGATGAAAAACCAGGAGATATTGGAAAAAGGACACCTGAAGGAGCTCAATGATCTGGTGGAAAATTTGGCGAACCTACACTGGAAGCTACTCAAGATTGACCGGGCCTACTTTGACACCTATAATAAAGCAAAGCCTTTTATCCTTGATGCCATCATGGAAGCCAATGGGGTAGACCCTGGGAATGAGATACAGATTTGCCTGAATGGCGTGTACGGGCTTTTGCTAAACAGGCTTTTGGGTGGAAAAGTGGAAGATAGACGCCTCAAGGCTGCCGAGGCTTTTGGCGAAGTGCTCAGCCTGCTAAACTTCAACTACCAGCAACGGATCTTCATGTCTCCCAATTGAGCGCTTGCTGACTCAAGTCCTGAGCTTGTCGGCAAAAAATCCAAACGCTAATGGAAATTGCTTCCCACATCTCGCTAGTCCTTTGTATTTTAAGGCTTACAATGACCAGCCAGGATGACTTTTTACCAACTGCCGATTAACCAACTGTTTAAGGAATTCAACTCAAAAAAAGACGGGCTGAGCGACGCTGAGGCCGAAAACCGACTGAAGGAGCTTGGTCCAAATTCGTTGGAGGAAAAGAAGAAAAAGCCGGTTTGGCTACTTTTTCTGAATCAGTTTAAGGATTTAATGATCCTGATTCTCGCCGCAGCGGCGGTGATTTCGGGTGTGGTGGGTGACCTCACTGACACGATCATCATCCTCGTTATCATCTTTCTCAATGCGGTACTGGGCTTTGTGCAGGAGTTTAGGGCGGAAAAGGCGATGGAATCGCTCAAAAAACTCACCGAAATCCAAACCAAAGCCATACGAAACGGCCATTCCCAATCCCTTCCGTCCAAATCGCTGGTTCCGGGTGACGTGGTCTTACTCGAAGCCGGCAATATGGTGCCCGCAGACATCCGACTCTTTGAAACCTTTTCACTGAAAATTGACGAATCCTCACTTACGGGTGAGTCGGTGCCCATTGACAAATCTTCCAACCCGATCTCCGCCGAAAATGTGGCGGCGGGAGACCAGGTCAACATGGCATTTAAGGGAACTCTCATTACCAACGGCCGCGGAACAGGCCTGGTCGTCGGCACAGGCATGAAGACGGAGATTGGAAAGATCGCCGGCCTGCTGCAAGAAGAAACCCCTGCGACTCCATTGCAGCAGCGGATGGCGCGTTTTGGCAAGGTGATCTCGTACCTCATTTTGGGGATCTGTGCGCTACTCTTTTTGGCTGGCTGGGCCAGGGGAGAAAATATCTACCAGGTCCTGCTGTTGTCTGTAAGTCTAGCCGTCGCAGCAATCCCTGAAGCCTTGCCCGCGCTGATCACCATTGCTTTATCCCTGGGCGCAGGGAGATTGGCAAAGAAAAATGCACTGATCCGCAAGCTTCCCGCGGTAGAAAGCCTTGGCTCTGTCACCTACATCTGCACGGACAAGACAGGTACCCTGACCCAAAACAAAATGACGGTCGTCGAGGTGGATGAAAAAAGTGAAAAGCCTCTCTCGCACGACATATCCAATCTCCAACTTGGAATGGCGCTATGCCACGACGTGCTTCTCGACAAGGGGGGAATGCCGGAGGGTGAAGCCACCGAACTGGCGCTGGTGGAGTACCTGTTGCGTGAAACGTCTATGGATCAATATCAGAAAATCGCCCAGGAATTTCCTCGTGTAGGCGAAGTCCCCTTTGACTCCGATCGAAAGCGAATGAGCACGCTGCATCAGTTTGGAGACCAAGTACTGGTTCTCTGTAAAGGCGCCTCCGAGGCCATTGCCGCTATTCTGAAAAATCAGGATTCCGCCGAGGAGCTAAAGACCTCTTCCGAAAAATGGGCTCAGGAAGGCGAACGCGTACTGGCTTTCGCCGGAAAAGTGATCCCTGAGCTTCCGACTGAGATCGAGTGGGAAAAGCTCGAGACAGAGCTGGAATATTTTGGAAAAACGGGACTCATCGACCCTCCCAGGGAAGCGGTGAAGAAATCCATTGAGGAATGCAAAACAGCCGGAATCAAGCCCGTGATGATCACTGGAGACCATCCCGCGACTGCCAAAGCGATTGCGGAAGAAGTGGGAATATGGCATGAAGGCGACTTGGTACTGATCGGAACTGAACTTGCCAAGCTGGACGACGGGGAGTTTGCGAACAAAGTAGAAAAAGTCACCGTCTATGCCCGGGTGGCCCCTGAGCAAAAACTGAGAATTGTACAGGCTTTGCAGGCAAAAGGGCACTTTGCGGCCATGACTGGAGATGGGGTAAATGACGCCCCCTCTCTCAAAGCCGCCACGATTGGAGTCGCAATGGGCATAGCTGGAACGGATGTGAGCAAGGAGGCCGCCCACCTCATCCTCCTGGACGACAACTTTTCTACCATTGTGAAGGCGGTGAAAGAGGGCCGCAGGATATATGACAACATCCGCAAATTCATCAAGTATATCATGACCTGCAACGGAGCGGAGATCTGGGTCATTGGACTAGCCCCGTTTTTGGGTTTGCCCAATCCGCTCCTACCCATCCATATCCTCTGGATCAACTTGGTTACTGACGGACTTCCCGCACTGGCATTGGCAAGCGAAAAACCCGAAAAAGACCTGATGAAACGCCCGCCACGACCGCCGAAGCAAAACCTCTTTGCCGAAGGCGTGGGCTATCATATTGTATGGGTTGGAATACTGATGGCTACTGTTACCTTATTCACCCAATTTTGGGCGATCCGCCAAGACTGGCATTGGCAGACGATGGTCTTTTCGGTGCTCTCTTTCTCCCAGCTCGCCCACGTGATGGCGGTGCGCAGTGATCGAACCTTTCTCTACAAGCAGGGTCTGCTGAGCAACAAGCCGCTGCTCCTTTCAGTAGCATTTACCCTGGCTCTCCAGTTTGCGGTGATTTACGTTCCTTGGTTCAATGAAATATTCCGCACCCAGCCTCTGGACCTGATTGAATTGGTCTTTTGTGGAGGAATGGCCCTGATCGTCTTTCATGCAGTGGAATTGGAAAAATGGATCAGGGGGAAAATCAAAAAATAAAGCCTTCCCCTATTTTTTCTCACGGCATGCCTCGGCCAGAATCTAAGTAGGGGAAACCATTTAATGATCGAATCACGCTACCAGTCCCACAAACCGGATTTTGTTCTTTGAACTTTCTATCTATATTCCGAAAAACAGTCACTTCAAGAAACCCGACAGCGTGATCCAAGAAAAAAACGTCGAAGAAAAAGTTGAAAAACTGCCCAGGAATCTGGGATTTTGGGGAATCTGGATGCTGGTTGTGAATGGGTTGATCGGCGCTGGGATTTTTGGTCTTCCAAGCGGAGCTTACGCCCTTGCCGGCGAATACAGCATCTTTATCTACGGTTTTTGTGCGCTTCTGATGCTGCCCGTGATCCTTTGCTTTGCGGAATTGGGCAGCTACTTCCGAGGCACAGGCGGCCCCATTCGCTACGGAACCTTAGCATTTGGGACCTTTATTGGATTTCAGGGTGGCTGGCTCTACTACCTTGCTCGGTTGATTTCATTTTCCGCCAACACGGTTTTGCTTACTGACAGCATCGCCTACTTCTTTACTCCCGCTGGAATCGGTGCCGGCAGACTGGCTACGCTCGCACTCGTATGCATTGGACTGAGCCTGGTCAACGTATTGGGTTCCCTGGAGTCTATACGATCCATGACAATGGTCACAATCATCAAATTTGCCGTGCTGATTCTCCTGCCTATTTGTGGATTTGTTGTCTTGGGCGGGGATGTGGCCCCTTCCTTTGATTCGTCAATCCCGAGCACATCCGATTTGGGAAGTGCGGCCTTGCTATTGATTTATGCTTTTGTAGGCTTCGAGGGCGCCGTCGTGCCTGCCGGTGAAGCCAAAACTCCCGAACGTGACATGCCCATGGGCTTGTTGTTTGGATTGGCTGTCGTCACCGTTCTCTACATGCTGATACAGCTCGTCTCCCAGGCTGCCATTCCAAATCTGGCGGACACTAAAACTCCATTGCTGGATGTTTCCGCATCGCTTTTCGGAGAACTTGGTGCAGTGGTATTGATGATTGGGGTAGTCGCATCTGTGATTGCGAACCTGATTGGATCAATGTTTTCGGCTACCCGGGTGACCTATGCACTGGCTTTGGATGGTTCACTCCCTGGGTGGTTTGGAAAGGTACACTCCCGCTTTCTCACCCCCGCCAACTCCGTGGTCTTCTTCGGCATTTCTGCCTTCCTGCTTTCCTCCTTTGGAACCTTTACCGTGTTAGCGGCAATGACGGTATTGTCCCGGCTTTTTCTCTACATTATGAGCTGCGCCGCGATACCGAAGCTGCGGCCTCAATTCAGGGAGAAAGGAAGATTTATACTCAAGGGAGGCTATGCCATACCGGTCTTGGGTACCCTCGCCTGCCTCTGGCTAATGCTACAGGTTAGTTCGCAGTCCATCTGGATGACCGCAATATTCATTGCAGTGGGAGCAGGCCTTTTCTGGTTGGGCAGAAAGCAAAACAACTCCTAGCCATTTCTTTACATCAAGATTTCGGTTCAAAAGGTCGAAATTCGGATCTTAAACTAATCTCCATGAGCAAGCTTGCCATCAGAACGGTCCTTTTCAGCATGCTGGGAAATGCAGTCCTGGCAGGGATTAAATTTTTGGCGGGGATCTTTGGCAATTCCTATGCATTGATCGCCGACGGAATCGAGTCAACTGTGGATGTGTTTTCTTCTCTTTTGGTCTTGCTGGGATTGAAATATTCCGCGCGTCCGGCAGATGAAAATCACCCCTACGGACATGGGAAAGCCGAGCCTTTGATTACTTTTTTGGTTGTCGCATTCCTGATAATATCAGCATTCACTATCGCGTGGCAAGCGATCCAAAACATCCGAACTCCCCACACGCTTCCTTCGTCATGGACCCTCATAGTCCTTGGAGCGATTATTCTTTGGAAGGAGATCAGCTACCAGTTGGTGATGAATAGAGCCAAGAAGATCATGAGCTCTTCGCTGAAGGCTGAAGCCTGGCATCACCGTTCGGACGCCATCACCTCCATCGCAGCATTTCTGGGTATTTCTGTTGCGATTTTTGGAGGAGAAGGCTTTGAAGTTGCCGATGACTACGCTGCCTTGGTTGCTTGCGGTTTTATACTTTACAATTGTTATGGAATATTCCGACCGGCTTTGGGGGAAGTGATGGATGAAAACAATTACGAAGAACTCACCTTAAAAATCCGGGAGATTTCTTTGCAGGTGAAAGGGATTGAAGGCACAGAAAAGTGCTTTATCCGCAAAGCCGGGATGAAGTACCATGTGGATCTGCACGCCACGGTCAAAGGCGATCTGACCGTAAAAGAAGGCCATAGCATATCCCATAATCTCAAAGACCGACTACGAAAAGAATTGAAGGAATTGGGACATGTGCTGATCCACATCGAACCGGCATGATTTTTCAGATACTTTGATAGACTCCCCAAGAATTCTTTCAAAGCTTTTCTGCCAAAAAAAGAGCCCTCCAAGGATTTAGATTCTCTTGGAGGGCTAACTCGGATCTTCGTAAATCAAAAATCCCAAATCATTAAGTCTTCTATTCCCACTCGATCGTTGCTGGTGGCTTGGAGGAAATGTCGTAGACGACGCGGTTGACTCCTTTTACCCGGTTGATGATTTCGTTGGACATTTTGCCAAGGAATTCATAGGGAAGGTGAATCCAGTCGGCAGTCATGCCGTCCACAGAGCCTACCGCCCTCAGGGCCACGACACGTTCATAGGTTCTCTCGTCACCCATCACGCCGACGGACTGAATAGGAAGTAGGATAGCCCCTGCCTGCCAAACCTGATCGTAGAGTCCATGATCTTTCAATCCTTTAATGAAGATATGATCTACCTCCTGCAGCGTTTTCACTTTCTCCTCGGTGATATCTCCCAAAATCCGAATTGCCAAGCCTGGGCCCGGAAAAGGATGTCTGCCAATGATAGTCTCAACGATTTCCAAGGCACGGCCTACTTCACGCACTTCGTCTTTGAAGAGGGTGTTTAGCGGTTCCACCACGGAAAGCTTCATGAAATCCGGCAAACCACCCACGTTGTGGTGGGATTTGATGGTGGCAGAAGGTCCTTTGACAGAGACAGACTCGATTACGTCTGGGTAAATGGTGCCCTGTCCGAGCCATTTTACGCCCTCTATCTTATGTGATTCGTCATCAAAAACTTCAATGAAAACCCGACCAATTGCCTTTCGTTTCGCTTCCGGATCGGTCAAGCCCGCTAAAGCATCATAAAAGCGTTGCTTAGCATCTACACCAATCACATTCAATCCCATGTGCTTGTAGGAATCAAGCACTTCTTCGAATTCATTTTTGCGCAGCAGTCCATTGTCCACGAAAACGCAAGTCAACTGATCTCCGATCGCACGGTGGATCAAAGTCGCAGCTACTGAGGAGTCAACGCCACCAGAAAGACCCATAACCACTTTGTCAGAACCGATTTTTTCCTTCAGAGCTGCAACCGTGGAATCGATAAAGGTATCGGAAGTCCAATCCTGAGCGCAACCGCAAATGCCTACTACGAAGTTTCTGAGCAGATTCTTGCCTTCCAGGGAGTGGGTCACCTCCGGGTGAAACTGGATACCGTAGGTTTTTTCTCCTTCTATTTTAAAAGCCGCCACACGGACGGAAGAAGTACTTGCAATGACTTCAAATCCAGCCGGAAGCTCTTTGATCGTATCTCCGTGGGACATCCAAACCTGTGAACCATGGGTCATTTCCTTGAGCAGGTCGTGATGAAGATCGATGTGATCCAGATTAGCGCGACCATATTCTCGGATGGTGGATGGCAGCACCTCTCCCCCGTATTTGCTTGCCAAAAGCTGTGCTCCGTAGCACACTCCCAAAAGGGGTAACTTCCCACGTAGCGCGTCAAGATCCAAATTGGGTGCATCGACGTCCCTTACCGAGCATGGGGAGCCGGAAAGGATCACGCCTTTGATGTCGGCGGTGATCTCTGGAACTTTGTTATAGGGGTGGATTTCGCAATAAACGTTCAGTTCTCGGACTCTTCTAGCGATGAGTTGGGTGTACTGGGAACCGAAATCTAGGATGAGGATTTGTTCTGCCATGCGCAAAGGTAAGCAGGTCAGCCAAAATGAGGAAACCTTCCCGAAATATTTCAAAATAATGTTTGGCGAAGAGCATACCCAAAGGGTGGAAGATTTACAATCTGGAAATTGTTTTGAATACGAAATGAATAAACCCCATATCAAAAATCAATAATCCTCGATGACTCTTGGCTTTTCACATCTATTAAGACACTGTAAATCTTATTTTTAACAATTTTTTTGTTAAAGAACAAAAAGCAAATTTTTGACCGAACAAAGTCTTTTTATGTTAAGGCTTTCCAACACTAAACTCTTTTTATCATGAAAGCAACTCAACTCTCACTGGCTATTTTCCTGCTAGTCAGTATTCCATTCGTTTCCTTTGCCCAGGAAAGACCCAAACTCCAATACAGTGTGGGACTGGGGTCCTCCATTGACGCCATGAATTTCCTTTATGGTACAAATTTTACCAACGAACTAAACGTGAGACTTGGAAAGCGAACTTCATTCAATACCGGAATCTCCCTTTACCAATCTTTAGGCAGTTACCGAGATTCAAAATTGGAAGTGGGACAAAAGAACTTGGAGCAGTCCTCTGGGCTATTTGTAACCCCTTCGTTGAAATACGACGTCGTCCAAAGCCCATCGGGATTTAGCTTGGCTTTTTCAGCCGGTCCTTCGCTGCAGCTCGGAGGAGAGACTTTTCTTTTTAATTACAATTTTGACGGAACGCTACCGGAATACCCTACCTATGTCACCAATAAATACCGGCGCGTTGGCCTTTTTGTGGAAATGGAAGCGGAATGGAATTCCAAAAATCCAAACCGAAAAAATGCGGTCAGTCTCTCCGCATTTGGGGCCGACAACGCTATTCCTTGGTATTTACACGCCACCTACAAAATACGATTCGCGCTCGGAAAGAACTGATCAAACTCGTAACTAGCGACGAAAACCCACTGTTTCTACACTTTCTGCATGAAAACCAAAGCTATCCTAACCCTTCTTACGCTTAGCCTAAGCTTCTTTTCTCAAGCCCAGAAATCCCCGATTGATGAAGTGACGCAGCCTTATTTCAAGCTTGTAAGGCCAGAATTCAAAGGCGACTTGGCCTATGAGACCGTGGGGTTTGTGGAAAAATACTGGCGAGTGGCAGGAAACACCGGCTTCAACGAGACCGTCTATCGCATCGCCGAAAAGCTGGAAACTGCCGGGTTTGTCTTGGAGGAAAAAGCGAAAGACTCAGATCGCCTCACCTACCAAATTGAAACCCGAAAGATGGATCGGCCGACTTGGGAGCCTGTCTCCGCATCTCTGAAGATTCTTGGAAGCGATGAAGTGCTGCTTTCCTCCGAGACCAATCGAAACATGACGTATCAGTATGCCAGTTCGACTCCAACTGAGGGGGTACGCGGAGAAGTGGTCTACATAGCATCCAAGGAAGAGCTTGATTCGAAAGAGCTGTCTGGTAAAATTGTCTTTTCCGATAAGGTCGCCTATCGAAACCTCCAAGCCGCTGTAAAGGAAAAAGGCGCTTTGGGAATATTGTCCTACGACATGCCCAGCTACTTGCAGCCGGAGAAAAACACCACTTCTATCCAGTTTCGCGGGCTGCGTTACGATCCAGAGCATCCAACTTGGGCGATTGCGCTCTCTTTCGAAGCCAAAGAAAAACTCAAAGCTGCTCTAGCAAAAGGCAAAGTTGAAGTACTAGCAAAGGTCCAAACGAAGATTTATGATTCGGAGGAACTCACCGTCGTCGCCAACGTGAAAGGAAGCGAGCTACCACTGGAAAGCCTCGTTTTTTCCGCGCATATCCAAGAGCCCGGCGCCAATGACAACGCAACCGGCGTAGGCACCCAGCTGGAGATGGCGTCGATCACAGCTTACTTAATGCAAAAAGGCAAACTGGATCTGAAGCGCACACTGACTTTCCTTTGGGGAGACGAGATTATTTCGACAAGACGGTATATCCAAGAAGAGGAAAAGCGGGAACCCGAGATCAAATGGGGTATTTCTTTGGACATGGTGGGTGAAAACACGGATGTCACTGGAGGCACTTTCTTGATTGAAAAAATGCCAGACCCGAGCGCGGTCTGGACTCGTGGTGAGGAAAAACACAGCGAATGGGGCGGAGAACCACTGACCAAAGAACAGATGAAGCCGCATTACTTCAACGATTTTATCCTTACCAACTTCAAAGCCCAAGGAGAATTTGCCAATTGGGTGGTCAAGACCAACCCTTTTGAGGGAGGTTCGGACCACACGCCTTTCCTTCAGGCAAACATTCCGGGACTCTTGCTTTGGCACTTTACCGACCAGTTTTATCACACCGACAATGACCGTCTGGACAAGGTTTCACAAAAAACGATGGTCAATGTAGGTGCCGCAGCCTTGGTCTCAGCTTACACCTTACTCAATGCTGACAACAAAACTGCGGAAAAGATGCTGGAAATGCTGGTAGTAGAAGCGACCGATCGACTAACTATCGAAAGCCAACTTAGCAAAGCTGCCATAGCTGCCGGGGCAAATGCCGATGCAGAACAAGAAATTTTGGAAATCTGGTTAGACTACTATATCAAGGCGATTGACACGGTCAGCGATCTGGTGCCGGAGGGAGATGAAAAGACGGAGAAAAAGATTGAAATGGCGAAAGTTCTGCTCCGCGCTCACTCGGCCACAATGGTAAAGGTAAGCGAATAGAACCGCAAAGTTTTCCCTGCGCCTTCGCGTCTTTGCGAGCAAAAAAAACATTTCTATCGGACCAACTCAAAAGCCCTTCTGGGATTCTCGACCAGCAAAAGTTTAAAGTCCGAATCGGAAAAACCTTTGGTTTTAAGGGCTGGGATCAGTTTTTCAAAGATGTTGGTAAAGGGCTGAAAGTCGCCTCCACCAGCTTTGGAGGGATCGTACCAGCCTGCATCGTGGGAAATTAGTAGTTGAGGGAGAATGCCTTTTTCCTTTCCATAGACCAAGCGATCCATGTATTCTTCCAGTCCCCAGCCTATCCCGTCCAAACTTATCCAAACTCCCATTTCAGCAGCTTTTTGATAGTTTTCAAAATTGGCTTCGGCCTGCGCATGCACCCAAACAAAGGCTGATGGCTTCACTCCTATCTCCTCCAAAATCGCTACTTCCTGACTCGCAGTGGCCCAAGTTCCGGTATGGGAGGCGATCTGAAGGCCAGTCTTTTGATGCGTGATTCCCGCAGCTCTCACCAGCTTGGCATCGATTTCTCGGAGCGTGTCGGCTTCATTGACTGAGATTTTGATGAAACCAGGTTTAATTCCAGTTCCTTCTATTCCTTTTTCAAATTCATCTATCCATCGAGCCGCTAATTCCTCGGCGGTCTCGGAAAAAGCTTGAGAAGGCAAGTATTTTCCTCCAACAGCGCCATAGTATCCCGTGTTGGTTACAATTTTGATTCCCGACTTTTCGCTCAATTCCTTGAGCAAAAGTGGTTCCTTCGCCAAGTAGGAAGGCGTGCAATCAAAGATGGTTTTCACTCCATATTGCTTCACCTCCAAAAGGTAAGGTAAAACTTTGGCGACCACCGAATCCCGGTTCCATCGCTCATTGGAGACCGAATCCGCGCCTATAAAATCCACCAGCATGTGCTCATGGATCAGGGTCAATCCCATGGAATCGATGGGAAAACTGCCGGTGACGGTGTTGAAGTAGGAGTCGTGGGATTTTGTCTGGGTGCAAGAGACAACCAGAAGGATGGAAAAAAGAGAGAACAGACATCTAGATCGCATGGCTAAATCTACCTATTTCAGTTTAAAGAAATATTGGATTCCGGATCAATTGATTCACATAACTGACTTCATCGCTTTCCCCATTTTTAATGGCGCTGGAGCAAAAAAAACCGAGCTTTCTAGCCCGGTTTTACTTCTTATCGCTTCAGCCTTATTTTTCAAGACTGATATAATTCAAAAATTCGTTTCGGCTTTGCTCCTCCCGCTCAAATTTGCCTGAGTAGAAGGATGTCACTGTGGTGCTGTTGGTATCCTGCACCCCACGGGAGCTCACACACATATGATAGGCATCCATGATCACCGCCACATCCTCGGTTCCCAAGGCAGATTTGAGCTCATTACCGATCTGCATGGTCAGCCTCTCCTGTACCTGCGGACGCTTGGCGTAATATTGTACGATGCGGTTGATTTTGGAAAGCCCAATCACATGTCCATTGGAGATGTAGGCCACGTGGGCTTTGCCATAGATCGGCACGAAATGATGCTCGCAATGGGAATGGAAGGTGATGTCCTTCTCTACCAGCATCTCGTTGTACTTGAATTTATTCTCAAAAAGCTTGGCCGCGGGCTTGTTTTTTGGATTCAAGCCGCTGAACACTTCTTTCACATACATCTTTGCGACGCGATGGGGAGTGCCTTTTAGGCTGTCGTCGGAAAGATCCAGCCCGAGTATGTTCATGATTTCCCTGAAATGCTTCTCGATCAGTTCGATCTTCAGCTCGTCAGTCATTGCAAAAGCATCTTCCCGAAGGGGGGTTTCGAGAGAGGAACCCACGTGTTCTTCACCGATTTCATCGAAGGAAGTACGTGTCAGGTCAATTCCCATCGTATTCAACAAAGTTCCTTTCTGTTTCATAGAGCCGAATTGTTAATTCGAATTTCCGATCAATTTTTTCCCTCAAAATATTCCAAATAACCACTGCAATGTTTTCGGCAGAGGGATTGAGATTCTTGAATTCATCGGTATCCAGGTTTAAATTTTTATGGTCAAACTTTCGTAAAACATGCTCTTTGACCAAGTCGCTGAGCACCTTCATATCAAACACGTATCCGGTATCCGGATCGATCTCTCCCCTGAGTTTTACGACCAATTCATAATTATGGCCGTGGAAACTGGGATTGTTGCACTTGCCAAAAACGGCCTCGTTCTTCTCATCAGACCAAGCGGGATTGTAAAGACGATGCGCAGCGTTGAAGTGTTCCTTCCGATATACCGATACTTTCATGAATGGGTGAAACAACCGTCTTTCGACTTTTGTTTGCGATTTTGAATTTTTGTCCGCTTTTATGGTTCTGCGGAAGAGAGAACGGCAAAATTACAGAATTAAAGTTGTGTATTAAAATCTGCCCTGCCGACATGAAAACCGAAAGCTAGTGCCGGATGGTTCCCCACAGGTTTTCACATCTTTTAATGCCAATTTATAAGAACTTGACAACTAGCTCGTTTGATTCATTGGAATATGATCCTAAATTTGCAGATTCACCCTATTAGCGTATGAGTTATCAGTCCTTGGTTATTACCTTCTTGCTATTTATAAGCATTTTCCCCAAACCGAACTTCTCGGAAGACAAGCCCAATACAAGTCCCGACGTCGATCCAGCGACCCTTATCTATGAGGGATTGAAGGGCGAAAACGCCAGTCTACCGTCCAAGGAAGTCTTTTCCCTTGCGATTCAGGGCTGGAGTAAAATGAAGGAAAATCTTAAATCAAAAGTCCTGACGGTAATAGATTTTAGCCTACCCTCGACGACCAAGCGCATGTGGATAATCGATCCTGAAAAGGGTGAAATCCTCCTCCATTCGGTGGTGTCCCACGGAAGGAATTCAGGCGAGCTGATGGCCAAGTCCTTTTCCAACCAACCGGAATCGTACAAAAGCAGTTTGGGATTTTATACCACCGCAGAGACATATAATGGCAAGCATGGCTATTCCCTGCGACTTGACGGCTTGGAAAAAGGTTTTAACGACCAAGCCCGAAACCGCGCAATAGTCATCCATGGAGCCGACTACGCACGGGAAGAATTTGCGGCATCGGTGGGAAGATTAGGCCGAAGTCTGGGTTGCCCAGCGCTTCCAAGCGAGCTCTCTGCCAAAGCTATCAACCTGATCAAAGATGGGTCCTTGCTTTTCATCTTTGGAAAAGACCAAAACTACCTTTCCAAATCAAGCCTGATCAAGGCTTGATTTTTTGCTCCGCAAAGCTTTCAGAAGCGTGGCGTCCCGTCCATAGACATCCGATCTGAAATTGGCTTTTCCGTCTTTACCTGCCCAAAAGGTCATATAGAGCAAGACTACTGGGATTTTACGGTCCAAATTCACGGTCTGCTCCTCGCCTTTACTCATCGCTTCCAGGATTTTTTCTTCGCTCCACTCCGGATCGTCCAACAAAACCCTAGCAAATTGGTCCGGATGCTGGATCCGAATGCAGCCGTGGCTCAAAGCCCTGGTTTCTTTCTCAAAAAGACTTCTAGCCGGCGTGTCGTGAATGTAGATGTTGTATTCGTTGGGAAACATAAACTTCACCAATCCCAAGGAATTGTCCCCGCCAGGTTTTTGACGGATGCGGTAGCCTTCCGATTTGGACCAATTGACCCTAGAAGCTTTCACAAGCTCTCCCTTCTCGTCGACCACTTCCATGTTCTTCTCGGAGAGGTAGTCGGGATTTTTTTGCACGGCTGGGACGATCTCATCAGCGGTGATGGATGGCGGGACGTTCCAGTAAGGGCTAAATACAATATAACTCATCGGCGCAGCAAAGGATGGAGACTCGTTGTATTCTTTGCCGACAATGACTTTAGCAGTGAATGCCGTGTCAGAATCTTGAAGATAGTCCAGCTGATAGTTGGCTACATTCACCAAGACCATTTCCTGCGCCCAGTCTATCTCCGGCATCCAGCGCAGACGTTCCATATTCACCGAGGCGATGTCTATGAGATCCTGGGGGGATTTGTTGAGCGACTCGGCAACCAAGGCCCCGATCACCCCATCGGGCTTCATTCCGTTTGAGGCCTGATACTTTTGAAGTCCTGCAAACATGGTCGAGTCAAAAAGCGTCGGCTCATCAGCGTCATAAGGCTTCAGAAAATCCCAAAATACCAGACGCTTCCGCAATATGGGTATCGCAGGATGCTTTTCTCCCACTTTGATGGCTCCATCCACCCGCGCAAAGTCCCATTCCAGCGTGTCGGTTTGTTGAATTTCATAGAGCTCTTTGATAGCCTCCCTCCCCTTGGCGTAGAGGTCCGAGGTGGGATATAGCTTCGCAAAGGCTTTGTCCACAGATCCTCCATCCGCTATATCTTCCAGCAACTTAAGATAATCAGAGTCCGTCTTTTTCTCCTCAAATCTCCAGCTGGAATCCAATGCCGAGGGATTGACTTTCCCCTTTTCCAAATCGTGGGCAAGCATGAAAAAACCGTCGGTTAGAAGAAGCTCCAACCTCACCTTTTCTCCATCAGATAGGTTGCGAAACTTCTTTTTGTCCTTTTTGGGATTGGACGAGAGTGCAATGATCTCTTCCAAATGGTAGTCGCTTGGCTGAAGTCCGTCGTACTTGGAATCCTCGATTTGCTCCAGGAGATGCTTCCCTTTTGCCGAGAGACCGTTTCCGTCAAGCCAGATGCTCTCAAATTCCCTGGACGCGTAGAAGGATCGGATTTGGTCAGTCCGTCCCGACTCCAATAAGTTCGTATCCTCGCTTAGGAGACTCTGCTCCAGCTCGGCAGATATTTCGGGATCTGAGCTTCCCAGAATCCAGAAAAGTCCGACAACTAAAACAATGGCGGCTGCGATCGGAATGACAATCTTCTTGTTCATAAAAGGCTGTTTGGTATCACGCTCTCCTTTTCAAAGTCCGTACACAAGGTGACAGAATTGTAGACAACAAGACGCAATACATTAGATCACAGCCGATTAAGAAATCTATTTCCCAAAAACCATCAAAAAGTGAGGCTAGAAAACGAGGTCAATTTTTCCCACAATGAGAAAAACTCCACAGCAAATGCCGACGGTCTATTGCTTCAATGCCGCCAAGACCTCCGCATCCCGGTCATAGATATCCTGTCTGAAGTGCGCTTGTCCCTTGGAGTCCGCCCAAAAGGTGAGGTAAAGCAGCACTACGGGAATCTTGCGTGGCAGGCTGACGATTTGCTCTTTGTTCTGGTGCATGGCCTGGTCGATTTTCTCCGCCGTCCAGCTAGGATCGGCTTTGAGCAAGGTCTGGGCAAACAGGGCCGGGTTTTCCAACCGGATACACCCATGACTCAAAGCCCTGTCCTCCCTGGAAAAAAGCGAGCGCGAAGGTGTATCGTGTATGTATACGTTGTGGCTGTTAGGAAACATAAACTTGACCAAGCCAAGGGAATTGCTGCCGCCTGGCTTTTGCCGTATCATGTACGGAAAACTCTTCGCTGACCAATTGATACTGGCAGGATCCACCTGTTTTCCTGAAAACGTTACCACGTCCATGTTCTTTTGACTGAGGTAGCTGGGATTCCTTCGGACAGCGGGAATAATTTCCTTTCTCGCTATCGAAGGAGGAATATTCCAGTATGGGCTAAAAACAATATAGCTCATTTGGGCGGTGAAGATCGGAGACTCGTGATACAGTTTTCCTACAATCACCCTTGCCGAAAACAGGGTATCCAGCTTGTCCACGTAGTCCAACTGGTAATTGGCGATATTGACCAAAATCAATTCCAGGTTTTGAACCGTGTCTGGCAGCCAGCGAAGACGTTCCAAATTTACTGCGGCCTTTTCCATCAACAGCGCCGGTGAGGCGTTTAGGCCAATGGCCGTATTCTTGCCGATCACCCCATCGGGTTCCATGCCATTTCTCAATTGAAATTCTTTGACACCCAGAAACATGGTCGAATCATATAGCTTCGGATCCAATACCGACTGGCTTTTGGCATAGCCCCAATAGTTGAGACGCTCGCGCAAAACCGGAATGGCGGCATGGCTTTCGCCTACTTTGATTGCCTTGTCCAGTTTGACAGCCTTCCAGTCCAGCGTATCGGCCTTGGCGCGCTCGTCCATCACTCTCAGTACTTCTCGTCCCTTTTTATAGATGGTGAATTTTGGATAAAGGCTTTCCAGATTCTGCCTAACCTCTCCCTTTGCAATAGCCTCGTTCAAGAGATCCAAGTAGCTTGTTCGGGATGTCTTGCGTGCGATCTCCCAATCGCCGTTTAATTTTGCAGGATCTACCTTTCCCAGCTCGAGGTCTTCGGCAAGTTTAAAAAAGGCATCGGTCAGGAGCAGTTCCAAGGCGACTAGCTCTCCAGCCTCGTTGGGTTTCTTCGCGGCTTTGTTTGCTTCAAAGGTTTGGAAGTAGGCATCAATCAACGCCAGATGGTAATCTTCCGGTTCCAGACCATCAAATTTCGCCTGCCGAATTTCGAACCGCATCTCATAAGCCAATTCCAAAAGAATTCCATTTCTAGACCAAACCTCCTCGAAATCCCTGTCCGCATAAAATCTATGGACGAGCACGTCGCTTTCCAACACCCTGCCGGAAACCTCCAACTTTTCGGTCGGATTCTCAAGCTCAAGCTTCGTCCTTAAAAGGGCGGCAATGGGATCAGATTCAATACTTTGAAAGGCAAAAACTGCGGAAGAAGCAATAAAAAACAATAAAACTAAAAATATCTTTTGCATAGACTATACAGTTTATTGAACGCTAAAATCCTGATATTTTCTTCCCAAAGACCAAGCCTCTTTCAACATGGCTAGGAACTCTCCCATGCGGTGCAATGGGATCAAGTTGGGTCCATCGCTGAGTGCCTTGGCAGGTTCCGGGTGGGTTTCGATGAAAAACCCGTCGATGCCAGTCGCAGCTGCTGCCCTAGCCAAAATCGGCGCAAACTCGCGCTGGCCTCCACTAGTCCCCCCTTGTCCGCCTGGCTGCTGCACCGAGTGGGTGACGTCAAATACCACGGGTGCAAACTGGCGCATGATCGGCAATCCACGCATATCCACCACCAAGTTGTGGTAACCAAGAGAAAAACCCCTTTCGGTCAGGCATACGTTGTCGTTGCCTGTAGAGCGAATCTTGGTGACGGCATACTGCATGTCTTCTGGCGCCATAAACTGACCCCTCTTAATTTTCACTGCTTTCCCGGTGTTTCCTGCGGCCAAAAGCAGGTCAGTTTGACGGCAGAGGAAAGCGGGGATTTGCAGCACATCCACGACCTCGGCTACTTCGGTTGCCTGGTAGCTTTCGTGAATATCGGTCACCAAGGGAACGTCCAAGGCTTTGCCCACCCGCTGCAGTACCTCTAGGGATTTGTCCATCCCTATGCTCCGAAAAGAGCCGGAAGAAGTCCGGTTGGCCTTGTCAAAAGAAGCCTTAAAGACGTAAGAAAAACCGTTTTCGTCGGCCCAGGCCTTGACCTTAGTACCGATTTCGATGCAGATATCATAGCTTTCTACGGCGCAGGGGCCGGAGAAAAGTACGGGTTTGTCGGAGCCCAGGACTATTCCTTCCCGGATCGTCATGGGTTGGGTATTGCGAGTCATCATTCGTTTTGGGATAGTGAGTCAATCAGGGGAACAAGTTGGCCTTTGGCATGAAGAAAGATGTCAGCAACTTCTCTAAACACTCCCCTGCCGCCTTGGAATCTGGAAGTGTAGTGGGCCGCAGCAGACACATATGGCAAGGCGTCCGATGGCGCAAAGGCCAAGCCTACCTTGCTCATGACGGGCAGATCGATGAGATCGTCTCCGATGAAAGCGACCTCTTCCAAAGACACTTCCATGATATCCAACACCTCTGCGAGTTTTTTCCCCTTGTCCTTGATTCCATGATAGTGAAAGTCAAACTTGAGCTCTTCGCAGCGATTTTCCACCACGGGTGAGTTTCTCCCGGTAATCGCTCCAACCAAAAGCTTGGCCTTACGAAGGTGCTGTACGATCAAGCCGTCTTTTACATTGAATTTTTTGTACTCGATTCCATTGTCATCGTAGATAATGCCGCCGTCCGTCAAGACACCGTCTATGTCGGTGATCAGGACTTTGATTGCTTTTGCCTTCTCGAAAATCGATTCTGGCACATTTGCGAAGTATTCGCCGATTATTTTTTCTGTTTCCATTGTACTGAGTAAAGATCGAGTCTACGCTGCTCCAGGTTCCGGACACTTCCTGCTTTGCGCTGCTTAGTCAGGAGGTCTAGGTCAACGTCCGCCACGATGATGGTTTCTTCGTTTTCCGATGCCTGTGCTACCACCGCATCGTGGGGAAAAGAAAAATCCGAGGGGGAAAAGATCGCCGCTTGGGAATATTGGATGTCCATGTTTTCGACTTTTGGCAGGTTGCCTACCGAACCGGTAATCGCCACGTAGCATTCATTCTCAATAGCCCTTGATTTGGCGCAGGTGTTGACACGAAGGAAGGCGTTTTTGGTATCCGTCCAGAAAGGGACGAAAAGAATGTCCATTTCTTGCTCTGCAAGGATTCTCCCCAGTTCTGGAAATTCGACATCGTAGCAGATCAAGATACCGATTCTACCAGCGTCCGTATCAAAGACATGGATTCCATTTCCTCCCTGCAAGCCCCAATAAGCAGCCTCATCTGGTGTGATGTGTAGCTTGTATTGCTTGTCCTGCGTCCCGTCGCGGCGGCAGAGGTAGGAGACGTTGCGGAGCTTTTTGCCGTCATACTCAGGCATGGAGCCTGCCACGATGTTGACGTTATACGACACGGCCAATTCGCTCATCCTTCCCACGATTTCGTCCGTGTAGTCGGCGAGGTTACGGATCGCCTCAGAGGCATCCATATCATTGAATTCCGCGAGAAGCGGGGCATTGAAAAATTCGGGTAAAAGGCAGAAATCCGACTTGTATCCCGAGACCGTATCCACAAAAAACTCCACCTGCTGCATCAAATCGTCCACATTGGAAAAGCGGCGCATCTTCCACTGCACGAGCCCCAGTCGTACGATGGATTTCTTGTTTCCGATGAGCTTTTCGTCTTTTTCGTAGTAGATATTGATCCATTCGAGCAAGGTAGCGTAGGCTCTCGAATCCGTATCAGAAGGCAAATATTTAGTAATGACCTTTCTGACGTGAAATTCATTCGCCAGCTGAAATGAAAGCACCGGATCAAAAATCTCCCTGTTTTTGACGAGGTCGATATACTTTCTGGGCGTCATTTCGTCGGCGTATTTGGAATAGCCCGGAATACGGCCTCCGGCGATGATGGAGCGGAGATTCAAGTTTTCGCAGAGCTCCTTTCTCGCATCATACAGACGACGGCCGAGGCGCATGCCCCGATAGTCAAAGTGGACGAACACATCGGTGCCATAGAGCGTGTCCCCGTCATCGTCATGGGTGTCAAACTTGCCAAAGCCAGTGATCTGATCATAGGTATGGTTGTCGCCAAACTTTGAATAGTCCACGATGATACTTAGGGCAGCGGCGATGACTTTACCGTTATCCTCGATGCAGATTTGTCCTTCGGGAAAGGCCTTCAGCTGGTTTTTCAGCTCGGCTTTTGTCCAAGCGCCACCTTGGTTTCTATAGATCGACACCATGATATCCCTAATATCATCGTAGTCCGATAGCTTTATATTTCTGAGTCTGAGGCGGTGTTCTAATTCTTCTTTTTGCTTACTCATAGCCCAAATCTAAATGAATCCAATCAATTGTTCTAAAAACCTGAGTTGAGGGAATAAGATTCAGAACTATATTCTGAATACAAACAATCTTCAAATTAATGCGGTCATCCATCCACGCTTTGTCCTGAATTTGAATATATTCTGCATTCAAATATCCCTAACCCACCTGAATTCAATGAAAGACCAAAACGAATTCCTGGAATGGCTGGAAAAAATCCTGAACCAAAGCCTGTTTACGCTTGGTGACTCAAAGTTAACAGTTGGTTTGGTTCTGACGTTGGCGGTTTCCTTTACCCTGCTGTTTATTGTATCAGAATGGATCAGAAAATTCTTGGTGAATCGCATCCTCCACAAAAAACAGGTTGAGATCGGCACGAGAGAATCCATAGGCACCATTGTCAAGTATGTTCTAATCCTCGCCGGCATTTTTTCAATTCTACAGACCAGTGGCATAGACCTTTCTGCCTTTGGGGTCTTGGCAGGAGCGATCGGTGTAGGTATTGGTTTTGGCCTCCAAAATATCACCAACAACTTCATTTCAGGCCTGATTATCCTTTTTGAGCAGCCGATAAAAGTAGGCGACCGTATCGAGGTAGGAGACGTGGATGGTGACGTGATCCGTATATCCGCCAGATCTACAACTATCCTCACCAATGACAATATCAGCATCATAGTCCCCAACAGTAAATTCATAGACAGCGAGGTGATCAACTGGTCGCATAGCGAGCGCCGGATTCGCTTCAATTTTCCAGTGGGAGTAGCTTATAAGGAAAATCCAGATAAAATCAGACGCATACTGCTCGAAGTCGCCGATGCCAATCCAGGTATTCTGAAAAATGGCCCCAGTGATGTGCTCTTCGACAGCTATGGGGAAAACAGTCTCAACTTCATCCTGAGAGTATGGTCATCGGTCTATGTGGACAAACCTCGGGTACTCAAAAGCCAGTTGTACTATGAGATATTTAGAAGATTCGCCGAGGAAAACGTGGAAATCCCCTTTCCACAGCGAGATTTGCATTTAAAGTCCGGATTTGAAAAATTGGAGAAATAGGGTAATTTCCCAGCAGATTTGGACTTTTCCTGTCAGGATTGTCGCAGCGTGATGAAGAAATCCCTTACATTGTTTTTGTGCTTGGTCGTTTGGGAAGCTTCTTCCCAAAGCTTCTACCGCTATCGCTTTGAAGAGCCCTGGTCAATCTCTGCGGGAATAGGGCCCACTCAATATTTTGGAGAATTGTATTCGTTTTGGAAATACAGCGAAGGCATACAACCAGACTGGAACGCCAACTTCGCCGTCAATTACATTTTTGGCACCCACTTGAAGGCCAGACTCGAAGGCACCTACTACAAAATGTCCGGCTCCGACCCCCCCTCGGATCCAAGAGCTTACCGTACTCCCAGAAATCTTCATTTCAAGGCATCCAATATCGAAGTGGCAACACTTATCGAGTACTATTGGCATCCGGTGAAAGTGAACAACATCACCCGCCACCTCTGGAATCCCTACATATTTTTTGGTCTGGGGATGTCAACAAACAATCCCAAGGCAGAGCTCAATGGAACATGGGTGGATCTACGCCCGCTACAGTTGGAAAATAATCCCTACGAAAAGTACGTCGTCGTTTTCCCCATGGGACTTGGATTCAAGTACAAGCTCAATGTGTATATGGACATGAAGTTTGAGGGGAATTACCGATTTACGCTCACAGACTACATGGATGACATCTCGGCCTACAACGTCAAGGACTTCTATCTGGATTTGGTGGAAGACTACACCTCCGGCACCAACCCTGATCGGCTGCGGCTTGCGATTCGAAATCCCCAATTTGTCTTGGACAACGGCGAGCCAGACGTAGACGCCATCCTCAGAAACAACGGACGGGTACGTCGCGGCTCCGGGCTTACCCATCGCTATGACGGCTATATGACTGTCAGTTTGGGATTGGAGATCTACCTTTCTCCGGATATCTGGGACAACTGGATCTTCCGAAACCGAGTCTACGAGAAGAGGTTCAGATTCTGGTAATCATGCCTTCAGGCTCAGCACGCCCAGCTCTGACTTGAAAATCAAAGTTTCCGTGGTGCCGATTTGGTAGGCTGGCGTATGAAGATGGTCCCCTGACGCCACGCCTACGAGCTTGATGCCGACTTTGTCGCAAAAACTTCTGATCCCGTGCTCTACGTCTACGTCGTTGACCACATGTCGGTGAATCACAAACTGCTCATGACCACGCCAATACTCTGCCATATCCTGATCGGACTTTGTGGACGTCGTGAAATGCTCCGGTGTGTTAACAAAAAGAAGGTGAATGGATGATTTGAATACCCTGGCTAGCGGAAGGATTTTTTCAAAGGCCGATTTGCCGAGTGGATTGAAAACCGAGGCAAAGGCGATCTTGCGAAAGGCATTTCCATCCAGCGGCTGCTTCACTGCCAATACGGGACATGATGCCAAACGGATCACCCGCTGGAGAGTGGACCCGACGAAACTCCCGGAGGTATAGCCTTTGCCGTGAGCGCCGATCACGATCAAATTCACAGCCATCTGCTCTGCTACTCTAAGTATCTGCTCATAGGGCACGCCGATCTTGATCACCTGCTCAAATTGGGATTTGACCGGGGCCACAGATTTGATATAACCCGGCAGGACATCCAATGCTTCCTGTTGCTGCTCGATCAGGTCGGGATGTTTTGCCTTTGCCTCGTCTGAAAGCAAATCCCAATCCACCTCGGACGGAATCACCGTCACGCAAATGATCTTTGCCTGGTTTTTGGCGCTAATTCGCCGAGCTGTCTGAAGAGCGGCAAGGGAATGCGGAGAAAAATCAAATGGAACTAAAACAATCTTCATAAAATTAGCGGTATTTAGTTTCAATTTCCCGATTCTATCCGAAAATAAAACTGGTGAATTGTCAGGCGAAAACCTGATTAAAATTAGGAATTCCCGATCGCTCAGAGCAAGCGCTCCATTTTGACGTTGCATCGCCCGTAAGCGCCACATTCCAATTCAACTTCCTTAAAACCAATCCTTTGGTATAACCTCAAAGCTGAATCCAAGACCGAATTAGAGTAAAGTGCCATTTTGGCGAAACCGAGGGATTTGGCATGTTCGATGAGCGCCTCTCCAAGAGCCTGTCCCACACCCTTTCCTTGGGCAGCAGGATCCACTCCCATCTTGATCATCTCACAGGTTTTCTTGTCCAGCGGAATCAGAGCTACCGTCCCGACCGGCTCCTCTCCAATTTTTGCAAAAAGTATCGTTCCGCCCCTCGCCAAGATCGTTTCTTCGGGATACTCCAACTGCTCTATATCAAAAGGCTCCAAGGAAAAGTACTTGCTGACCCAAGCTTTGTTGATCGATTCGAAATAAGGCTTTAATTCAGATGAATAGGGAACAATCTGTAGGTTTGCCATCGCCACGGATTTAAAAGACTATCAAAATTAGCGAGAATCCCTTAGCTTAGAAATTAGATCTTACTTCCTTCCCCAATGAAAAACACCCTTATTGCCGCCGTAATCCTTTGCCTGACCGGCTTCCTCTCAACCGCTATGGCGCAGACCCCTGAGGAAAAAATCAAGCAGCTAGGCCTCGAAATCCCAGAAGTAAGCCAACCTATAGCCAACTATGTAAAATGGAAACAAGTCGGCAATTTACTCTACCTCTCCGGCAGCGGTCCAAGCGTATTAGGGAAAGTCGGCGCCGACCTGACGAAAGAACAGGGTTATGACGCAGCCAGAGAAACAGGCCTTGGCATAATCGCCGTGATCAAAGCGGCGACAGGGGACCTTAGTCGGGTCAAGCAATTCGTGAAGGTCCTCGGAATGGTCAATTCGGCTCCGGAATTCACGGCGCATCCAGCTGTCATCAATGGGTTTTCAGATCTGATGGTGGAGGTGTTCGGAGAAAAAGGCAAGCATGCGAGATCGGCCGTCGGCGTGGCTGCACTGCCCAACAATATGGCTGTGGAGATAGAGGTCATCGTGGAACTTGAAAACTAAAGATGAACCCCATTTCCTTTCTTGTCTTAGCTTTTCTCTCCTCAGATCCAAGTCTGCAAAAGTCCATTGATCCAGCGCAACTGAAGTTTGGGGATCTCCCTTTCCACTCTCACAAAACTTTGATCTGGGAGGTCTTGGGAAAAACAACGGAAACTCCGGTCTACTACGAATGTGGCTTTTTTTCCGAAGATGAACAGGGGATGGCTTTCTATGAATTGCGCTATCCGGATGCGATTTGGATAGGAAACGGTACGGATGGCTATTATCTGAACAAACTGAACTTTGACGCTCAAGGAAAAATTATCCTTCACTACCAAAACTTTTCCTTCTCGGGCAACACAAGCCAAAAAGAACTGGAAAACTTCTTCGACCAGAAATCTTCGCCCATCAGAACCTCGGAGACAAAAGAATTGGAGTGGATAGGCCTACCTTTTGAAAACAGAGACGATGGCTGCCATTTTTATTTTGAAAGGGGAAAGTTGGTGAAATTCGAATATTGGACTAGCTGTTGAAGAGGCCTACAAAAACAAGGATCCCTGAAAAGCATGCCCTTCGACTTCGAGTAGGGCTTTTTTCCTTTTCAAACCTCCGGCGTAGCCTGTGAGGTTGCCATCCCTTCCCAAGACTCGATGGCAGGGAAGAATCACCAAAATAGGGTTAGCTCCTATCGCGGCGCCCACCGCGCGGATTGCTGCTGGATTTCCGAGCTTTTGGGAAATTTTCAGATAGGTGGTCGTTTGCCCAAAGGGTATTTTGGCAACCTCCATCCAGACCCTCCGCTGAAAATCAGTGCCTCCCAAGCCTATTGGCATATCAAAGATCTTCCTTTTTCCCTCAAAATACTCTTCCAATTGCTGAACAGTACTCAAGAGAACCTGATCCAAAATAATCCCATCCGGTTGCTGATCCGTGAACCTCAGCTCGGACAGACAGCCGTCTTGTGAGCTGATGCGGATATTGCCAATGGGAGAATAGATTACAGGCATGGAAAATCATATTTTTTTAGACATCAGGGACAAAGTCAAGCCGAGTATTGGAGCTGGATAAAGATCAGCTTATTGCCAACCTATATTTCCACACCTCCCTGATCTGCTCCGCCCCTACTTCAAACGGGACATAGATTGGATTCGCCGAGCAAAGCAGAAGTTTTTGTTCCTCTTTGATTCGGTTGTAGGCGATCTTGAAAGTAACGCCGTCCTGCTCCGTTAAGATGACATAGCGTTCGCCGTCTTTGATCGATGTCCAATCGTCCACATATTCACATACGATCCAAGTGCCATCTTGGATTGGCAGCATGGAATCTCCATCCACTTGAAACACCCTATGTTTTCTGTCTGTCGGGAGAAAAGGCAGAGAAAAACGGGGCAACTCCGCAATAAATTCCGGATCTGAAAAGCCTGCCATATAGCTCGCCTTCACACGTTGGGACACCACCTCGATCAGCTCCCTCCCATCTTGGTCCACCGTCGTTGTCAGGATTCTCAGCTTTCTTCCCCTCAGAAACTGATCGGTTTCAAGCAACTCCCTCAGCTTAAATTCCGAGTAGGAGCTGAGATCTTCACGGAGAAGGATATCCGTGGACACGCCGAAATAATCCGAAATCCTGACCAAAGTATCCAAGGGCGGGTTTATGCTGGATTCATAGCCAGCAAGTTTGGACCGGCTAATGCCCAGGCCATCCGCCATGTTTTCCTGTGTGATTCCCCGCTTCTTTCTAAGGATTTTTAAGTTCGAGTTGAGATTCATGTTTTTTACTATCACGACAATTCCCGTCTTCATGACAAATCAAATTTAAAGAAATTGATTAATTTATAAACATTAAAATGTCAATATAATAAACAAACTAATGGATGAAAAAAGATGTATCGTGCACATGGATCTGGATACATTCTTTGTGTCGGTAGAGCGACTCTATGACCCCAGTCTCATCGGAAAACCAGTTTTGGTGGGAGGATCGGCCGGCCGAGGGGTTGTGGCATCATGCAGCTACGAGGCAAGGAAATTCGGAGTCCACTCCGCCATGCCCATGCGAACGGCATTGAAACTTTGTCCTGATGCGGTAATAGTCCCGGGGAGCTATGAGAAATACAGCCAAAAATCCAAGGAAGTCACCGAGATAATCCGAGACAGCGTTCCTCTCTTTGAAAAGTCGTCCGTAGATGAATTTTATATCGACCTCACTGGGACGGACCGTTTCTTTGGTAGCGTCAAATTGGCCAAGGAATTACGCCAGAAAATCATTCGACAGAGTGGCCTGAATATTTCAATGGGAATATCAGAAAACAAGACGGTTTCCAAAATTGCCACTGGGGAGGCCAAGCCCAACAACGAAATCCAGATCCACTACGGTGAGGAAAAGTCTTTTCTCGCTCCCCTCCCCGTCCGAAAAATCCCCATGATCGGTGAAAAAACCTGTCTTAAACTCCAAAAAATGGGCATTCTGAAGGTATCCAGTCTGCAGGAGATGCCGATCGAAGTGCTGGAGACGGCATTTGGCAAACATGGGAAGATGATCTGGAAAAAAGCAAACGGAATCGATCTTTCGCCTATCATACCTTACTCCGAGGCCAAATCGGTATCCTCGGAAAACACATTCGGGGAGGATACCATGGACATCAAAAAGCTGGAAACCACACTTGTCACCATGACTGAGCAGCTTAGCAGCACGCTGAGGAAGAGGCAGCAAATGACTTCCTGCGTCAGCATCAAGGTGCGATATTCCAATTTTGACACACATACCTTGCAGCATCACATCCCTTACACTTCTGCGGACCATTCGCTGATCCCCGTCGTCAAGGATCTTTTCCGCAAAATTTACAGCCCCAAACACCCCCTTCCACTTCGTCTAATCGGAGTACGCCTTAGTTCGCTCGTGCATGGCAACTATCAAATAAGGCTGTTTGAGGACACGGAGGAACGGGTCAACCTCTACCAGGCCCTTGACCGACTTAATGGCAAATACGGCGAAAAAACGGTATGCCGAGCCGTGGGATTGGGACTCGACCGCCGCCGTTTCAATCCCTTCAACGGCATGGAGATTTAGAATCAACAGGCGATCCCCAGTGGAGTTCTCGGAAAGAAGATTGTGCGGGCTTGTGACCTTGACCGAAATCTGACTATTTTCGACGCCCACTGAGATATCCGCCTTTTTCGACACTATGAACGCCTATCTTTTTTCCACTCCCCGTCTAGGGTTTCGCACTTGGCAGCCCTTTGACTTGGACGATTTCACGGCTATCAATGCTGACAAAGAGGTCATGCGCTTTTTTCAAAAGCCGCTTTCCAGGGAAGAAACCCAAGCGATGATCGATCGGATGCTTTGGCTTTTTGAGGAAAAGGGCTTTTGCTATTTCGCAGTAGATTTACTGGAGACCAAGGAATTGATCGGGACGATAGGCCTCGGATGGAAGACCTTCGAGGCAGATTTCACGCCATGTGTGGACATAGGCTGGAGGCTTGGAAAAAAATGGTGGAACCAAGGCCTCACCACAGAGGGGGCCTTAGCCTGCTTAGACTTTGCCAAGCAAAAGGGGGTCAACGAGGTGCTTTCCATGGCTTCGGTGGGCAACACTGCGTCCATCCAGGTGATGAAAAAAATTGGAATGGAGTATTGGAAAGATTTTGACCACTCCGAGCTCGCGGACTTTCCCAAGATCCAGCGCTGTAGCCTGTACCGAATCAGGCTTTAGCAAGTGGTACAGGAAAGTCGCTGCCTTCGAGATTTCTGGTAAACAAAAAAAAGCCATCCCCTGTCGGAGATGGCCTAAGTTCCAATTTACGACCCAGCAATCAGTTGGAACTCCCTAAAAATAAACCTGCAATTCCAAGCACGTCGTCTTTGCTCAGCGGCTCGTCCCAGCCTTCGGAGACAGCTTCGGCATCGATGCCAGTCAAGTTGGACACATCCACTCCGGCGTGGGTCAGATTTTGCTCGCCTGCGTAGATGGCCATAGTTGCTGCGGGCAAGGTTCCGATGGAGGCGTTTGTGATCCAGCCTTTCACCGTATCCTGGCCTTTTTTGGTTCGGAGTCGGCGCACCATGGAGGCATGCCTCGCCTCTACCGAATGGATAGACAGAGCCGCCGTCAACACCACATCGCTTTCCTGCACATTGGCGGCCTGTCCCTTGTATGCCCTCACTCCTGTATCTTCAAATGCCTGGGCAAGTGCCAAAAAGGTCGGGTAGTCGGTAAACGGAGAGAAATTTCCGCCAGCGGTAAAATCAAACTCAGGCTCTGGGACTGGCGTTCCCTGTAGCACATTGCTGATCACATCCTGGAGAAAATTAACGTGGGCCAATTCATGATCTCGGATTTTCTGGAAGATGACCCGCTCCGCAGAATCAATCACTCCTGAATCCAAGCCCATCTGGTAGTAGCGGTATTCTAGGTGCTCCAGCGTCAAGGCATAATTCAATACGCCCAGCAAGCTGGCCGCATCTGCTTTGGCCACATGAGGAATGGAATTCAAAACCGCAAGCGGTACAGCTGCGATCGCTACTTTCTTACTAAAACTCCCAAACTCACGGAATGCGTCTCTTCGGGAATAAAATCTGTCTTTGTCCTCTGCACTCTTGGTGTCGGGACACATCCTATCTAATAATTTGATCAGGTTCATGTCTTGTGTGGTTTAAATAGTGGATTAGCTCGGTAGTTGGCTGAAGTCGATGTCCGTCTTGACATAGGTCTTGGCAGCAGTCAATACCTCTGTGAAATTCAGTGTGCGCTCGAGGCCGTTGGCATCGATAATGTCATCTCCAGCAAAATCCGCCGAACCCGGATTGATCAAATCCCGAATGGCTGCGGCATGGCGCGCCTCCACGGATACGATTTTCCCGGCAATCAACAACAAATCTGCGCTTTCCAGATACTGGCCAGCTCCATTATAGGCAGCAACTCCCAAATCCTCAAAAGTCTTTGCCGCTCCCAAAACAGAAGTCCTATTTCCGAAATCAATGCTACTAAAGTCTACTTCCAGCGCTCCGATTGCATTAGTGCCTAGGGCCGCCTTGAAAAACTCCCTGTGGGCCCTTTCGTGCTTTTCCAGATCACCCATGATCGTCTTTTCCTCCGCGGATGCATTTGCGAAGTAGCTGCCTTTCATTACCTCCGCATAAAAAGCCGCTTCCAGCTGCTCCAGCGCATAGGCATAGTTCAAAATTCCCAAATCTCCCGAGCCAAGACTTACCGCGCCCGGCATGATTGGCCCCATATCCTCGTCGTCATTGCAACCCATCAGCAGCAGACCAGCACCCGCCACGGTCATCGTCCCCATCCGGAGAAAGTGGCGTCTGTTTTCGTTTTTTATCAAACCCTGAGGCCTGATCAATTCCTTTTTCATTTTGGTTTGTTTTTAGGTTAATAATTCGGTTTAGGTTTTCCATGGAAAAAAAATTGGACCCAAAATCAAGCATTCGAATCTTGGCTCTGCAGGGACTTACGATGCTGTACTCGCAATTGGATTGGGGTGAAGTGCCTATTTTTTTAAATACACGTAGAGGTAGCCAGAAAAACCCAACTGTAAGCCCTGAATTCCAATCGGTTAAAACGCAATACAAAATCCCGACGAAGCGCCGGAAAAGTGCGTTTTTTGCCCTCCAGATTGTAGTTTTTCGTTCGACTTGACGAAGATTGGCTTCAAAAAATTCAGAACAATAGTCTATTTTTAGACAAATCGTAATAAACCAAAAGTGTTCATGAGCGGCAACAAAAAAGAACTTTCCAAAGAAGAACTCCTCGATGTTTTGGAGACTCGCTTTGAGAAAAACACGAAACGCCACCCAGGATTGAAATGGTCCACCGTGATCCAAAAGCTCCAGGCCAATCCCGACAAAATCGACATTCTACACGAAATGGAAATCACCGGTGGCGAGCCCGACGTTGTGGCAATCGATGAAGCCGATTCCGGAAAAATTTATTTCGTCGATTGCTCAGCAGAGAGCCCGACGGGCCGTCGCAGCTGTTGTTACGACCAAGCAGCCCTCGATGCCAGAAAGGAAAACAAACCTGCAAATGCCGCCGTGGAGTGGGCAGAGCAGATGGGTGCTGAGCTGCTCACCGAGGACCAATATCGACGTCTTCAGCAATTTGGAAAGTTTGACGCCAAAACTTCCAGTTGGGTAAAAACTCCCGCTGCCATCCGAAAACTCGGAGGTGCGATCTTTTGCGACTGGCGCTACGATCACGTGTTCACGTACCACAACGGCGCCTCCTCGTACTATGCGGCGCGGGGCTTCCGCGCATTGCTTAGTTTGTAACCTCGAACCAACCGAGAATGCATCTTTTTCACTTTTCGTAATACCACCTCCTGATGAGACAATCTTACGTTGCAGCGTTGTTTTTCCTCAGCCTTGCCGCCCAGGCCCAAGCCCCAAATCAAGCCGAGTTGCAAGCCATGGCAGAAAAACAATGGCAATCTTCCCTGGAGTTGCTATTGGATATTGTCTCTATGCCCAACGACGCAGTCTATCCTGATCAAATCGAGACCAATATCAAATGGTGTGAGGATAAATTTGCCGCTAGGCAATGGACTCACGAACGGCTGGATACCGGCGGAATCCCGCTCCTTCTCGTGGGGAAAAATCGGCAAGGCGCATCCAAAACAATACTTTTCTACTTCCATGTAGATGGTCAAGCAGTGGACATCAGCAAATGGGACCAGGAAGACGCGTATGTGCCTGTCCTGAAATCTCTCAACACTTCATCGAAATGGGAACCACTACCCATCGAACGATTGAAATCGGCGTATGACCCGGAATGGAGGATTTTTGCAAGGTCGGTCTCTGACGACAAAGGTCCGCTTGCTACGTTTATTTCCGCTTGGGATGCCATGACGGTCGCAGGACTAAACCCGGATTTTAACCTAAAGATCATCCTAGATTTTGAAGAGGAACAAGGATCGCCGAGGCTGCCTGCTGCCGTAACCCGATACCGCGAAAAACTGGATGCTGACCTCATGCTAATCATGGACGGTCCACGCCATACCAGCAACGAGCCAACCCTGAGCTATGGTGCGCGGGGCATAGCCGATATGACCCTTACCACTTATGGGCCAAAACTACCCCAGCACAGCGGGCACTACGGCAACTATTCCCCAAATCCCGCACTTCTTTTAGCACAACTTTTGTCCTCCATGAAGGATGCTGAGGGTCGGGTCGTGATTCCCGGATTCTATGACGGCATCAACTTTTCGGATGCGGAGCGGGAGATCTTCTCAAACGTGCCGGATAACGAACAAGCGGTTCAAAAGCGATTGGGAATTGGGCGGACGGACAAAGTGGGGCAAACCTATCAGGAAAGCATCAATTATCCTTCGCTGAATATCAGGGGGATGAGCTCGGGATATACCGGCGCTCAGGCGACCACTATCATCCCGGCTACAGCTGTCGCGGAACTCGACATGAGGCTCGTACCAGAGTCAGACCCAAACCGGCTCTTTGGACTGATCGAAACCCACATCAAAGCTGAAGGTTTCCAAATCTTGAGCCAAGATCCCACGGATGAAGAGAGGATGAAATTTCCCAAAATCGTAAAGCTGGACAAATCCATCTCTTACCAAGCCTTCCGTACCCCGATAGACTCCGAGGCAGGAGCTTGGCTTCGAAAAGCAATGATCCGCGCATTCGACAAAGCCCCGGTGGAAATTCGAATTTCGGGTGGGTCCATTCCCATCTCGCCTTTCGTCGATGCCTTAAAGATTCCTGCTGTTGTCATTCCTACCGTCAATGCCGACAACAACCAACACAGTCCAAATGAGAATCTTCGGCTGGGAAACTACAAGGAAGGAATCGTAACGGTCATGGCGATCTTGACGGAAAAGTCTTTCTAATGCGTTCCAAAGCCAAGAGACAACCTGCCGAGCTAAATGCCGCTTTCGGCTATTTGGGTTCGCCTTCGGAAAACAACACCAGCCTCAGCGTACCGTAGTCGTATTTCCCTTCGAAGTGCTCGTAGTAGGGTTTTAGCGCCTCATATTTTCCGGCCAGCTGCTGAATCTCCCTGATCGCCTCATCCGACACCAGCTGTTCTAGCGTAAGCTTGCCGGATTTGACTCCAGCACTGAGGTGTCCCATGATGGTAGATAGGGCAAACTCTCTTTCGGCAGCAATTTCTGCGGGGCTTTTTCCATCCAAAAACATCTGCACACTGACAGATTTTGAGTCTTCTTTTTTCTCCTTCGGGGCTTTTTTGACTTTTTCAGAAGACTTTTTCCGGCCGGTTTTGGTAGAGCTCTTGGTCTTTTCCGGCAACTTTTCTAGAACTCGAGCATGGATGGCCTTCCTCTTCAGCGCGATCAGGCCCTCAAGATCATCCATTCTACCGGTGATCTCACCTTTTAAGATCGCCCGGACTAGCCGAGCTGCTCTCGCGAGGTCAAGGAATTTGCCCAAAAGCTCCAACTCCAATTCTTCCAAGCCATTTTGGTAAGTTTTGATGCGGGAAAAATCCGCGACCTTGGCCTGATGTAGCATGAGGCGCTCGATCAGCTCTTCGAGAAGCGCCAAATAGTAGTCCGATCCTTTTTCGAGTCGTTCCAGCAGGCGCCCCTCTTCGCCATGATGGAGCAAGGTGAGGAGCTGGTTGCGAAACTTGCGGGTATTTTCCCCTTCCGACTCGAGCTTTTCATAAATCAAGGGCAGATCTTTCCTAAGGCTTTCTTCCTCAAACTCCAGACTGCTCTCTTTGTCTTTGTCAAATTGGGCAAGGGATCTGAGCAAGCTTTCAAACCCAAACGTATCTTGGATGAGATTGCTGAGATAGTGACTTTGGTTTTGCGAAAGCAGCTCGGCAAGATCCTGCTGTTGCCCCGCGACCTGGGTGAAATCCACCACCTTTGGATCCGAATAGATCACATCTGCCTGTACGCGCGTCCGCAGGATAAGCCCCTCCAGGCTTCGCAGCCTACTCAAAGCCACATAGACTTGGCCTGGCGCAAAGGCCTGACCGACGTCGACAATCGCCCTGTCAAATGTGAGTCCTTGACTTTTGTGAATGGTCACCGCCCAAGCCAACTTGATGGGGAACTGGGCAAAAGTTCCAATCACCTCCTCTTCCAGCTCCTTGGTGTCAGGATTAATCCGATACTTTTTGTTTTCCCACAGCTCTTTTCTAAGCTGAAACTCGCCTCCTCCACCGTCGAGCTCGACGATCACTTCCCCTTCCGCCAAGCTCGCGACAGTCGCCAGCTTTCCGTTGAAATAGTTCGCATTTCCGGAGGTGTCGTTTTTGATGAACATGACTCTGGCGCCCACTTTCAATTCTATCGACTGGGGAAGCGGAAACAACGTCTCCGGAAAATCCCGCTCCAATTCGGCCTCATACCAATAAGAGGGCGAGTCAAGTAGCCTCAGTTCCCTGAGATTGAGTTCGTCGGCCTTGTAGTTGTGCGTCGTGAGGGTGATTGCCGGCGGCAGATCGCGGATTTCATCCAAAGACCTGAAATGCTGGTTGAGTATGCGGACGTCTTCCGGTGTGGCCCGATTGTCCCGCAGATTGTTCAAGATCCGAATAAAAATCTCGTCCTGCTGACGGAAAATCCTGTCAAGCTCGAGATAGATCATGCCCGAATTTTGCAAGGCTTTGGCTTCAAAGAAATGAATGGAGTTGTAAAAACGACTGAGCACAGCCCACTCCTGATCCCGGACTACCGGCGGAAGCTGGTGCAAATCCCCGATCAACAGCACCTGAACCCCGCCAAAGGGGGTTTTGTAATTTCTCTTGACACTCCGCATTCGGTAATCTATGGCATCCAGAATGTCCGCCCGAAGCATGCTCACTTCGTCAATCACCAAAAGGTCGATGGATTTGAGCACATTTCTCCGCAGCTGATTGAGCGGGTGCTTGCGCGCCAAGGTCTGCTGGGTGAAAAACCCGTGCTGATCCGAATAGTGTCCCTCTGCCTCTCGGGTGGGAAGAAAGGAGCCGAATGGAAGCAAAAATTGGGAATGGATTGTCACCCCCTTGGCATTGAGCGCAGCAATCCCGGTGGGTGCCACAATTACAAAGCGTTTGTGGGTATGCCTAGCCAGATCCCTCAAAAAAGTCGTTTTGCCAGTCCCCGCCTTTCCGGTCAAAAAAATCGGAGCTCCCGTGCTGTTGACAAACTTGGCTGCAAGCGACAACCTGTCGGTGGATTGATTTTCCATCCAACTAAATTAGTTTCTTTTGAGTCAAAGGCAATCCTTCGACTCCGCCTGATCCAACATTTACCATCCGATTTCGTAAATTTCCACTTCCTAAACCCCAATTTTTACCTGATGTATATCCACCCTCTCAACGCTTGGGAAAATGAACCCGAAGTGATCGACTTTATCCAAAAAAACGCCTTCGCCACACTGGTCAGCCAAGTCAATGGAAGGCCTTGGGCGACGCATTTGCCTTTTGTTTTTGGCAAAAACAGCGAGGGCGATGCGAGCCTTGGCGGGCATATTGCCAAAGCGAATCCCCAATGGAGATCCATCAACGATGGAGACGAGGTGATGGTGGTCTTTCAAGGTCCACATGCATACATTTCCTCCTCTTGGTACAACCACGAGAATGTACCGACCTGGAACTACTTGGCGGTGCATGTGTACGGAGAAATCAGAATCATAGAAGGTGAGCAGCTGATGACCCATCTTAAAACTCTGGTCGATGTCTATGAGTCAGGTCGCCCAAACCGGGTGAGCGTGGAAACCATGTCGGAATCCTATGTCCAAAGTCAGGTTCGTGCCCTGGTGGGACTGGAAGTGAAAATCACCGAGGTTCATGCAAGTGCCAAGCTTTCCCAAAACCGTGACGATGTCAATTACCAAAACATCATAAAAATGCTGGACCAAAGCCCAAGCCATCTGGACCAAGAAGTCGCTTCCGAAATGCGGAAAAAACGATGATTTTTTGAAAATCAATCCAGATAAAACAAAAAAGGAGCCTCGAATTGATGCTCCTTTTTGTTTGTGAATTGCTGAGATCAGAACCCGGAAACGTTCAATCTGCCTCCCGTGACGACTTTACCAGCCAAGGACGCTGTCGGAGTAGCTTGGCCCAAGATCGCGTTTTTGATCTGCGCAGCGGATGCGCCGGGATTTTGCGATGCATACAAGGCCGCGGCGCCGGACACATGCGGCGTCGCCATAGATGTACCGCTATAGCTGGCATAGCTTGCGACTACCTTTCCCTTGGAGCTGGCAGGGATTGTTGACCAAATCGCAGATCCTGGTGCACCGATATCCACTGTCGTAGCTCCGTATTGGGAGAAAGAGGACAAAGCGCCCGTGCTGGTAATCGAAGCAACGGCAATGATGTTAGAAGAAGTATATCCTGAAGGATAACTAGCCGAGGCATCGTTATTGGTTCCCGAGTTACCAGCCGCTGCTATAAACAGAATGCCTTCGGCGCCAGCCCGGTCAATCGCGTCTTTCAAGGCTTGGGAAAATCCGCCTCCTCCCCAAGAGTTGTTAGTGGCGACGATATTTAAACCCTGATTGGCCTTGAGGTCGGTAAAATAATCGACTGCTTTGATGGCATTGGCAGTAGTTCCTCCCCTTTTTCCCAAAAATTTCGCACTGAGCAACTTGACGTTCCAAACCACTCCGGCGACACCGGTACCATTGCCCCCTACACCTCCAATGGTGCCAGCTACGTGCGTGCCGTGGTCATCGCCAGTACCATCGAACACGGAGTTGTTCCTTCCGTCAAAATCCCATCCATACACATCATCCACCAAACCATTGCCGTCGTCATCAACGCCATTGCTCGCAGTTTCTCCCGGGTTTGTGCCAGCATTGGCCGCCAAATCTGGATGGGTGTACATGTAGCCTTCGTCGATAATCCCGATATAAACGGAACTTGAACCCAGTTTATTTGCGGCCCAAGCCTCATTTGCCCTCGATCCAAATTGATTGCCGCCGGCAGACATTCCCCAAAGTTGACCGCTCACAAAGTACGTATCATTGGATATGGCCTGGTGCTGATAAATCCAATTGGGCTCAGCATACTCGATTTCAGGCATGTTTTTGAGTAGCCCGATAGCCTCCATTGTTCCTAGCTTGGACTCTACTAGAAGCAAGTCGCCTGATTGTACTCCCATTCGGGCATTAGCCATCTGCATGGCTCCAGTGGAGATCTCCTCTACTACACTGCCTTGGATCAATGTCATTACATCCTGGGAAAGCCTCGAGTTTTGGCGGGACGTTTTGTATTTGATCAAAAGCTGACCCGGCACGAAAGCCTCTTGAAGCGCGACTTCAACGGCGTCACCCACCGCAACTTCGTTTTCGATCACGTCCCCGCAGGACGCTGCCATGCCCAACAGGGCAGAGAAAGACAGCAAAGAATAAATTTTTCTCATAAGGTAATTTGGTTAGATATTCCAATGAAAATAAAAAGTTTATCCGAATAATATTCCAATGGAAACTAGTGAGAAATAAAATATCTCTGGACCCAGAAAACCAAAGAAGCTACCCATCATCATAAAATCGCAACTCGTCCCACTAAAAAAGTATAAAAAGCCTTTTCCGCCGCCTTTTTACATTTAATCCAAATTCATGATTTCTCTCGCTGCATTGCCTGGGACGATCCGCATCATCCCGTCTTTTGTGCTATTCCAGATCAAGTGAAAGGGCCCACGGTATTGATTTCTAACTGTAAAAAATTCCGCTCGGAGGTAGTTCTTTTCTCCAGGGAGATTGGACTGATTCAACAAAACATTGGCAATCAAGGATTTTAATCCATTCTTCTGTCCACCCTTCTTGCCAAACATCTCGAGCTTCAAGTCCGCATAGTCAAAAGTGAACTGACTGGTTGAACCCGTCGAATCGGCATGCATCAAGAGCTCCAACCTTCGCAGATCTCCGGTTTCGATTTTGCCGTTCATCAATGGGTTCAGTATTTCACTGATCTTGACCAGAGGAAAATCCGTCAAAACCACATTCAAATCAAACTCATCGCGGTTATAAGGAATGTCGATATCGATAATCATCTCCCCTTCCCCGTCTATCTTGGCTGTAAAGTCCGCATTTGCATATTCCAAGCTTTCTTGGTATTCCGGGATAGACGTTACATTGACCAAGGTTCCATTTATTTGATCCAGTTGAAATTTCCAGGTTTCATTTTTGCCAGCCACAGCCTCTCCGTAGCTTATGGCTCCATCGAGGAGTCTCAATGTATCGAGCTTGAGGGGAAAGGAAATTTTCTGCACCAAACCCTGAAACAGGGGCTTGTATTCATCCGGTGGTCTTGAGATGTTTTTGTTTCGAAAATCATCCAGCTTCAATCCCGAAACTTCCAGCTTCCTGGCCCGGATATCCAGATAGGAATACAGATTGCTGTTGGCTTCCAAGCCTGAAAACACGAGAGAATCGAGCTCAAATTCTATCAAATCCACCTGAAACTCCATTTTGGAAGAAGCCTCGATCAAGCTCTCTCCATATTTCATCGAAGGAGAGATTACTTTCAGTTCTTGGCTTTTGCTGTCGAAGGCGATTTTCCCGGACTTAAAAAGCTGCCCGCTGGCGAGCTTGTGATCAGCGCTGTCGATTGAAACTAAGATCCGACCGTAGTCAAAGGGGATGGGATTGTTCCACTTTAGCGAGTCAGTCTCAAGCTCGGTCGCAAGGATGTTAAAATTGCTCAAAGTACCGATTTGGTCTCCGTTCCTCATCACCTGGACTCCAGCTTGTCCCAGCTTGAAGTTTTCGATTTTTCCCCGGGAAAGAATATCGCCAAACAGGCTCTTCAGGCCTTCTCCGGCTTTTTGCTCATCGGGGTTGTCCTCCGGTACATAGACTACCAGCAGCGGCTCCACAAAGACAAGCTCCTTCAGCACCAATTCCCTATGTACAAAAAGCCGCCAAAGATTGAGCTGGTTGAGCTCGACCTGATCCACCCGACCATCTACAAATACGCCATCTTGATCCCCCACCGGACTGATGGTCACCTCCGAAATAAAAATGACCCTGCTTAGGTAGTTAAAATCAAGCACTTGGAATTTGATGTTGTAGGTCCTGTCGGGATTGGAGTTGATCAGCGATTCAAGGTTGTTGTTGACCCATTTCACCCCAAAAAATACCCCTATGCCCCCCAAGGCAAAAATGGAGACGAAAACGATGATCGCTATCTTCAGAAATCTCATATGGCCAGGCTTAAATGCAAAAATCCACGGGAAGCTGCCGGCGATAGCAGAAGGGAGATATTTGCTCTGGATTCGAAAATATAGTTCCGCATTTATTACGGGTTTATGTTCATATTAAACTCCCTCAATCTAAAGCCAATAATCTATTTTATCTTCTCCCTTCGTCATATTTACCAGAGAGAGTCAAACACAATTTGATACATTTGGGAATGAAGCAATTCCTTTTTGCCGTTTTTGCAGGCTGTTTTCTTGCATTGCCGCTGACGGCCCAAGAAATCAAAATCCTAACTTACAACATCCTCCACGGAGAACGGGCCGATCAACCATCGGTTTCCAATATACCCGAAATCGCCAATCTACTCATCCAACTTCAGCCCGACGCCATAGCCCTTCAAGAGGTAGACAGCATGACGCAGCGTTCCGCCAAAATCAACGGCAAACCTATCGACTACGTCCATAAATTAAGCCATGAAACCGGCTACAATGGTTACTTCGGAAAGGCAATGGACTACGATGGAGGTGGCTACGGCGAGGGTATATTGGTAAAAAAAGGCTACGATTATCACACGCTAAATCTCCCAAATCCTGAAGGAGGTGAGCCTCGCGCTATGGCTTGGGTGAAAGCCGAATTCAAAACTTTGGAAGAGTTTTACTTTGGGGCCACCCACCTTTGTCATCAGTTTGAGGAAAATCGTATCGCCCAAGTCGACTCCATCCTAGCCTATGCTGACTCAATGGACAAGCCGGTCGTGTGGGTCGGGGATTTAAACTTCACGCCCGATTCTCCGGAGTATGCCAGAATCCCTACTCATTGGAAAGAAGCCGGATCAGTAGCCGGAAATCTCCAAAACACCTACGGTACAGAAGAGGATGGCGGCCGAATCGACTACATCTGGTACGATTCGAGGAAATTCGAGCTCGTGGAATACAAAGTTCTTAAAGACATCGCCTACTCTGATCACTACCCAGTCTGGGCCGTTCTCAAACTAAAAAAAGAAAATCAGAATGAATAGAAAAGGATTCTACATCCCAGTCGCGACACTGTTGTTGTTGACGGTATTTGGATTTACCGCTTGGAAATCCGATCAGCCAGCGAAGACCAAATGGATCCAACTTTTCAACGGAAAAGATATCAAGGATTGGTCGGTCAAAATCCGAACCCATGACTTGGATGATAATTTTGCAAATACCTTCCGGGTGGAAGACGGGTTGATGAAGGTTCGCTACGATGGCTATACAGCTTTTGATCGCCAGTACGGGCACATTTTCTACAAGAAGCCATTTTCCTACTACCTGTTGCAGGTCGAATATAGATTTGTAGGCGAGCAATGTCCCGGTGGCGAGGGCTGGGCTTTGAGAAACAGTGGCGCAATGCTCCATTCCCAAGACCCCAAAACGATGTTGAAGGATCAGGATTTCCCTATTTCCATCGAGGCGCAGTTTCTGGGAGGCAATGGAAAAGATCCCCGTACTACCTGTAACCTCTGCACACCGGGAACCAACGTGGTCTTGGCTGACACCCTCTTTACTCCCCACTGCATCAATTCCAAATCCCAGACCTACCACGGTGAGCAATGGGTAACCGCCAATTTTATCGTATTGGGTGATGAGGAAGTTCACCATATGGTCGGAACAGACACCGTTTTCTCCTATTTCAAACCACAAATTGGCGGCGGCAATGTGAGCCCTGTTGATCCGGCGGTAAAGATTGATGGCATGCTCTTGAAGGAAGGCTACATCTCCCTACAGAGCGAAAGCCACCCCATCGACTTCAGAAAAGTAGCTCTGGTAGATCTCTCAAAAATCAAGGACGACCCAAAAAAGCTCAAGTCAACTGTCCAACAAGCATTGACAGGGAACTAAAATAAAAAGGAGGCTTCTGCCTCCTTTTTTGTTCATATCCGTTTTTGATCAGACTCGAACCTTGGTCGTCCCTCCGCCCTCAAGCGTGATGGGGACTGGCTTGTTGGTCTTCCAGCTTCCTCCAGTGAAATCAGGCACATCGATAGAGTTGGATCTATTCGCCACCGACCATTCACTCAGCGGAGTGATACAGCTCCAAGTCGCCGCGTCGTATACGTCTTGATCCAAAGGAAGACCGTTTCTCAGGCAATCGATCAGCCTCCAGTCCATCATGAAGTCCATTCCACCGTGACCGCCGATTTGCTTGGCAAGTTCACCGACTTTCTGCACGATCTCTGGAGTATACTTTGCCTGCAATTCCTTCATCTCCTCTTCCTTCATCCAGCCATGGCCCTTGGCTACCTTTTGCTCAGGATACTTCTGAGCATAGCCTTCAGTACCGCTTACCACATGAAGTCGGGAATAAGGACGTGGAGAAGTGACATCGTGCTGGATCATGATGGACTTGCCATGTTTCGTTCTCACGACCGTCGTATTCATATTTCCGCGGAAAGACTTGGAGGCAAAAGACCCGAAGAAGGGATCGCTTGCTGCCAGTTCTTCCGCTTTGGCTTTCATCTGAAAATCAATGGTAGAAAGAGAAGTCAAATACTCCATCTGGTCTCCCCGGTTGATGTTTAGGATCTGGCAGATCGGTCCCAAGCCGTGCGTCGGGTAGAGATTTCCGTTTCTGAAATTCTCTTTAAGTCTCCACATGTCCTGATAGCCTTCTTTGTCAAAATTAAGCGCAAGGAGGTCGTGGATATAGGCCCCTTCCACATGCAATACCTCTCCGAAGAAACCCTCGCGCGCCATCTTCAATGTCATCAGCTCAAAGAAATCATAGCAGCAGTTTTCCAGCTGCATGCAGTGTTTTTTCGTACGCTCTGAAGTCTCAACCAGCTGCCAGCATTCTTCCAAAGTTCTTGCAGCAGGCACCTCGACGGCTGCATGCTTGCCTGCTTCCATGGCGTAGACGGCCATCGGCACATGCCAATCCCAAGGAGTGGCGATATAGATCAAATCCAAGTCTGGACGATCAACCATTTTTTTCCAAGCATAAACACTTCCCGAATAAAGTTCTGGATTGTGGGGAGTGCCCTCCAGGGATTTCTTTGCTTTTTCAGCCATCTCCGGACGGAGGTCACAAAGAGCCTTGATCTCTACCCCTTCGATCTTGCTGAGGCGGGTTACTGCTCCCGGCCCCCTTTGTCCCAAGCCGATGACGCCTACTCGCACGGTATCGATCTTCGGAGCGGCAAATCCGCACATATTGAAAGATTGTACTCGGGACGCCCCATATTTTGCTTCATGCGGCAAGGTTTGAAAATCTCCAGCAAGTGCGCTTCCAGCTCCAAAAAGGCCTAAACCAGCCAAACCGGTGGATTTCAAAAATTCTCTTCTGCGATTCATAGTATTATGTTCTTATTTTGGATTTGCGAAGGCTATTTAACAAAAAAATCAATAAAGTCCCTGATCAATTGGATAAACCGAACAAATAATAGGGATTCCGCCCTAATACCCTTGGCGGCGCTAATCACAATGAAGAAAAAAACTTTGTCATCACTCGTTCAGCAGCTTTTCCTTGGGGAGTAAAGTCGGGCTGACGCCCTTTATTTTCAGGCGACCATTTCCAAAAAAACACACCTGCCAACCATTCCTTTTTCCAAGCAGTCTCGAAGAATGCTTCGTAACATAGCGCTTGAACGTCTTCCGAAACCTCGGCCTCTTGGCGCTCATTTGGCCAGACCCAAGGCTCAATGGCTGCATCGGCTGTATTGCAATAGCCTATTTCAGTAAAGAGTACCGGCTTCTCGTATTTTCTGACCACCTTTTCTATGCTTCGGAGGTGCTCTTTCCAGGATGATTTCAATTCCTCCAAGTCGGGATTATGGTCTTTGGACAAAGGAAAATAGGCTTGGATGCCCACGTAGTCCAAGGCATCCCAAAATCTGACCTGTTCGAACTCGGTGAAGTTGGCAGCGTAGGTGATTTTTCCCGAATAGACTTTTCTGACCTCGGAGACTATTGTTCTCCATTCCTTTTCTCGGTGAGAGGTCTTCTCTAGTTCTGTCCCTACGCATAGCATTGGGATATGAAGAGATTCTGCCAGCTCTGCATAGGCAACGATGAAAGCTGTGTAGTTAGCAAACCACGTCTGCCAATCCTGCTCGGAGCGCATCTCTATCTCACCAACCCATGCTCCCCTGACCCAAAGGTGTGGCTTGAGCATATTTTTCATTCCATACTTGGCCGAAGAATCCAAAGTAACTTGAATGCCTTGCGGCGACTCTCCCCACCATCGCTTATCATTGTCGAGATCCCAACCGATATGGGGATCGTTTTTACTGCTTTGCCAGCCAAAGGGAGTCTGCGAAAGCGCATTTGCCCCAGTTGCCTTCAGCGCATCAAATTCCCCTCCCCGAAGCGGGCGCCGGCTCCCCTCCCAATTTACGCCTTTCCACTTCTCTGACGCAGTCACGAGTGGCTCTGAAGGGATGACGTACCAGACAGAGAATGCCAACACCAGCAAGCCCAGGGTACTGAAAAGATATTTTCTGAAAGACGGTACCACGGGCATTTGGGTTAGTGTCAAAAGCTCAATCGGTAAGTGGAGTGACTTTTATGTTTTCGAGATTAATTTCGGAAAGTTTTTCCAGCTTACCCGCAAGATATAGCTCCTGCATCTTCTCGACCGGCGTATCCTTGTCTTGAGGCTTTAGATTCAGATAGTTCTGGAAGCGTATCCCCCCCAACACGGCCACTGAGCTTACTTCACGCATTCTTATGCCTCCCCCGTCGGTATGGTAGCTGTAGGCCATGAAGTCCATCAGGTGGTCTTCCTTTCCAAACCAATATAAAAATTCGTCCTCGAAGTGCTCTCCTCCGCCTTCTGGGACGAAGGTCACCTTGACCATTTCGTATTTTTTGCCATTTATCTCCGTTTCCCCCAAATAGGATTTCACCGCGGCTTCGTCATTTAGCCCATAAGGAAGAAAAGCAAAGTATGCGACCGAATTGACAGATCGAGAAAATGCCCCGATCCGCTCCTGCGTGAGCGTGTCAATCTTGACACCGTTTACCATTCGGATAAATCCAGAATTGTTCAGCACGTCTTTGACCGACCCTGTGCTATCACTAAACTCCCTGATGTATTCAAAGGCCGTGGGAGTCTTGAAAATGGTGTAATGGATCTCCCTAAAGTCAAATTCTATCAGTGAGTTTTCAAACGCAGCTCCCCCATGGACAGCAATGGATTCATCGACGATCTTTTGTGCTTTGGATCGCTGATCGCATCCGGAGAACAGTATGGCGAAGAATGGAATCAGTAGGTAGTGATGTAGCTTCATGAAAACAAAAAACTGGTTTAGAAAACATGCGGACAGTTTCACCCTGCCTCGCAAGCCCCGGAATTCAATACGTGATTTCGTAGTCGGAATATACATATTCAGCTCTGAGGAAAAGCCGTTTGCCTCGCTCATCTATCCGCCAACTGTCCCGTTGCCCGTGCAATTTAATGCCGCCGTGCTCCACCAAGCCGAGGTCGTAGATCAAACTTCGGTGATCCTTCGCATGTACTTCGTTGCCGACCATTACCGCGCTATTAGGGTCAAAATAGTAGAACCAAAGGTCCGTGTCCGGCCCGTAGTCAACCCTAACCGATTCGACCGTTTTGCCGTTTTCGAGGGTTTTCTGACCCTCGTAGGTGAGAGTCGCTCCATCGCCCAATAAGCACCATGGCTGAGAAAGGGTGTAATATGCAGCGTCAAAGTCTTTCTTTTTTGAGGCAAGAAAAGCAGGATTTCTCACTTCGTTTTCCCCCATATAGTAGCGGGTTTGTGCTCCGTCCCAAGTGATTATCTGTTTGATACTGTCTTTTTCCCAGGTAATTTTTCCCTCAAGACGCGGCTTGAGCCGAAACTCCATCTCCTGATCCAACTCACTTTCAACGGATCCGTCCTCATTGTAAAGGCGGGTCTTCTTGCGAAACTTCAAGATGGAAATTTTCTCCCAAGCTTCACTCCCACCATGAGCCTCAATGGATCGCTCTATGAGTTCTTTTGCCTTTTTCTCAGGACTGGGTTCACAAGACCAAAGAGAAAATAGGCATAAAAGCAACAAAAGACTAAGCTGCGATTTCATGGTTCGATAGTGGTTTAGATTTTGGCAGAAAGTAATCCAGACAAATACCTGCATATAGAAGAAGGTACTCCAGCGACAAAACTAATGCACTTTCTTTCACGATGTCAGTACCGTAGGCCTGATAGGAAAATATCGCCGCAAAGGACCAGATGACAAAGGCATTTCTGCCCGTCAGCAGACTCAAGCCAAAAGCCGGAATAAGATACCAAGGGTGGACCACCGGCTGTAAAAGAAGATAGACGAGGTAGATCAACACCCAGAGATCCATCATCTCCAAGAGGCTTTTTGGCTTTTTCTTCCAGGAGAAAAAAACCACGAGAACCAAGGTCAAAAGGCTCAACAACCTGCTCAGAGTCCCGATGGTATTGTAGCCATAAATCCAAAAACCGACTTCGCGGAGCAGATAGTAGATGGAGGCATTGAACTCAAATTTTCCTTGATAAAGGGCTACGCTTGTCATGAAATTAGTCCAGGAAGTGTCGATTAGCAGCCAGCAAAAACTCACGATCATGGCAACTCCTGCACCCAACCAAAACAGAATGTTCTTCCTGGTTTCCTGATAATAAGCGAAGGCAGGAATTAAAATCAAGGGCAAAAGCTTAAGTCCAATAGCCAGTCCCCAAAAGCTCCCAGCCGGAGAAAACTGCTTTCTGTGAAGAGACAAAACCGCTGCCAAAAGTAGAAGCAAGACCAATCCTTCGAAGTGAAGATTTGCCGTGATCTCCAAAATCACGAGAGGATTGAGCCAGTAGAGCCAAAGGATTTTTTCAGGCAAATTGAAGGCTTTGAGAAGCTTCAAAAAAAGCATAAAAACCGCAATCTCCGCCAAAATCAAAAGCAGCCGCAGGCTGATGATCCCGTTAGCGACCAGTCCCCCTGAAGCTTTGGCAGCCAGCCAAAACAGTCCCTGATTCAAAGGTGGATAGACCGAATAATAATCAGGAGAATTGAGCAGAGGAAAGAGCTGCTGGAGGACAGGAGAAGATTCCAGAGAATGGTCTTGGAGAAATTGCGTCGGAGTTTCAGAATAGGGGTTTTCGCCAAGTCGTAGAACTTCGCCATCCCAGAGAAATCGCGCGTAATCCTCGGACCATTGGGGAATCGCAAGAAAAAGCGAAAACCTCATCAAAAGGCCCGCGATGAAAATAAAAAACCAGGGAGTCCTCTCCTGCGAGAGCGCAATAATCAGGAACATCATTCCAAAAAGGATGACAAAAATCCCCAAGGTGGACTGGAAATCAGCTCGTGGAACGAGATTTCCAAGAAAATAAACTCCCACCAACATCAAGAAAGCGAGTACAACCTGAGCGGCAATTTTCAATTTCGTAATCAAAGTCCCAATTCCTTTCTCAATGGCTCAAACTCCGATCCGTTTTGCTTCCAATATTCACTCATTTTCATGTGAGTTCGCGTTGCAGTTGTGGTTTCTTTTTTTCCATCTTCCCGAGTCCATGTTTCCTCGAAGGATAGGATTTCGTAGGGGAAAAACTTTTCAAATCGGATGCTCAGTCGGCGCCCAATTCCGGCGTATTCGACCACGACTTCGGTTTGATTGTTAGGCAAATCGCGCTTGGCGACACTCGCATTTTCCGGCTTCAGCTGAATGTGTGCAAAGCGCTGGAAAATCAGGCTTGGAATGAGCAATTGATTGCCGGTTTGGACTAGTTCCGGATTCAGGCGTATGCGGTTGAATAACTCGTCCTCAGGCATGGCGCTCATTTTAGACTCCTCATCACCCTCCGATTCAAAGTAGGAAAATTGCTTCACTTGGTAGTTTCCTCCTTTGAAATTGAGCTGGGTGAAAGATTGTCCACACCACTCGGTCACGGAGGCGGTTACTTTTGGAGAATATACCTCATCGTACACTGGCGTAAATACCGAAAGCATGGTATGGTAAGGATAGATGCCGGTCACGAAATCCCGAGTCATGTTGAGTTTCAAAACCTTCTGGGCATCGGAGGCATTTTCCTCAGGATTGTCCAGCTTGACTTGCTTCTTTTTCGAAAAATCTTCTGTCACAAAGATCATTACTGCTTTACCGGGACGCACTTCCCCATAGCGACTTTGCTGGAGATCAAATACATTGATCTCAGCTTTTCCCTGATACCAATACCCCGCAAACTGTGTCTCATCGACACCTTCCCTGCTGGAAGAATTGCAGGAGAAAAGAAGCAATGAAAGCAAAACTAAAGGATAGAAATTTCGAGTTGGGAAGATTGAATTTCGAAACATAGCGTCTGATTTCTTGATGACAAAAAGGGAAATTTCTTAAGAAATCTTGTACATCAGCCAAGTCGACATTGGTAACCTGCCAACTGCGACTGAATACCGACCACCTATTCACCAATATTTAAAGATGGTCAAAATAATCTTATACCCCGCCCCAAAGACGCCCTTGACCGTCCCGCTAACTTTGGAAACGCCAATTCGCTTCCGGTAGTTGACGGGGACTTCCACATAACGGAGCCCGGCCTTGTGGGCCTTGATCTGCATCTCTATGGTCCAGCCATAGTTTTGGTCCACCATATTTAGAGCGAGCAGGTCTTTCCAGACAATTGCCCGAAAAGGCCCCAGATCCGTAAATTTCGCACCCGGCATGTACTTCATCATGGTCGTCGCTAGCCAATTCCCAAACACCTGTGGAAAGGTCATCGATCCGCTTTCCCGCCGTCCTAGCGCTCTGGATCCGATCACCAGCTCTGCTCTACCATCCAAAATCGGCTGAACCAAGCTTTTCATTTCCTCCGGAAAATCACTGTAATCTCCATCCAGAAACACCACTACATCCGGCTGAATCTCCTGGTTTTTGATCCAATCCATTGCCGAAAGGCAGGCTTTGCCGTAGCCCTTTTGAGGTTCAAAAACCACTTTGGCACCAGACGCCTCGGCAATCTCCCCGGTTCGGTCCGTGGAGTTGTTGTCAGCCACCACGATTTGCCTTACTAAGTCGGGAATCTCCGCGATGACTTTGGGAATTGATTTTTCTTCATTGTAGGCTGGAATGATGACATCGATGATGGGAGATTGGGACATGGAAAATCAGCGGCCGAGGCCGTATGAATTGAAAGACTTGATAAATACAATACTATAGCCAATGGCTAGCATGGCGTGAAAAGGGAGAAAGAGAAAGTTTTCCCTGGAAAAGGCAAGAGCAACCATCCCCCAGAAAACCAGCGCCAAAACTCCCTCAACCCAAGTGGTCATGGGCATACGATGAATAAGGTATCGATTGAGTGAGAGTCGCTCTTTTCCCGATTCCAGATTAAACTTAGGAGTGCGGACAAAGGGAGACTTTTTCCCCGTCAGCCCTTCCCAAACTGCTTGGGCGTTATGCAGTGCCAATCCCATGGAAACCGAGAGAAATAGCGGCAATTGCCAGACGACGCGAAGAGCAGAATTGAGAAAAGATTTGCTTTCGAAAAAGAAAGAAACGAGGTAGGTCAAGGCGATTAGGACAAAGCCAACCAGAAATATTCCTGAGACCTTCAGCCAAACTGGAGAAATGAGCCCCATCTCTCCGGCCCACCAAACTCCGATACTACTCAAACTTGCGAGCAAAACAGCGATGAAAATCGCAGAATTAAAGAGGTGGGCAAACGCATGAAATTTGACATGGAAAGGATGTCGTTCCCGATTCACCTGTCCAAAATGCTTCACCGCACACTCTGCCCCACCTTTCGTCCAGCGAAATTGTTGGGATTTCACAGCAGACATGATCGGAGGGAGCTCGGCTGGAGACTCGATTTCAGGCCTGTACACAAATTCCCAACCCTTCCGCTGGGCACGATAGCTGAGATCCAGATCTTCGGTCAGCGTGTCATCATGCCAGTTTCCGGCGTCATAGATGCAGGTTTTTCGCCAAATTCCTCCCGTCCCGTTAAAATTGATGAATGCCCCCTGATGATTACGTCCGGTCTGCTCGATCAGAAAGTGGGCATCCAAGGCTACAGCCTGCAAGCGGGTCAAAACCGAATAATCTCGATTGAGGTGAGTCCAGCGTGTTTGCACCATTCCGATTTTTTCCGAGTAGAAATAAGGAATTGTCCGAAGAAGAAAATCGGGATCAGGCACGAAGTCCGCGTCGAAAATGGCGATGAATTCCCCCTTGGCCTTCTCCAGCCCTTCCCGCAATGCGCCAGCTTTGAAGCCAGTTCGGATCGCTCGGTGAATGTATTGAAAATCAATTCTTGGATATTCGGCAAGTTTCCTCCTGATCAGCTCCGAAGTCTGATCTGTACTATCGTCTAAGATCTGGATTTGGAGCAAACCTTTTGGGTAATTCAACTTTGCGACAGCCTCGATCAAACGCTCTACGACATATAGTTCATTATAGATCGGAAGTTGGACCGTCACCTTTGGCCACAGCTCGGGATTTTTGGGTGAGGTATTGCTTTTGCTTTTTTCTGCTTTCAGAAAATGAAACAATAGATGTCCCTGCGCAATACTATAAATGAGGATAAAAAGCATCCCCAAACCATACAGCACACACAGGAAATAAAGGAAAATCATTTACAGCTTGATCTTGATGGAGTCATTGCCAATGAGGATGGGAAGCTCATTGATTCGGTTTTGCTCAGGACCATTTTCCAACTTCAGCACTCCTCGGGGACAAACCGAAGCGCATACCCCACAGCCGACGCATGAGGCGCGAACGATGTTTTGACCACGCTGAGCATACCAGCGAACGTCGATTCCCATCTCACAGTAGGTCGAGCAATTGCCGCAAGAGATGCACTGTCCGCCGTTGGTGGTGATTCTAAACCTGGACTTGAACCGCTGGACTATGCCAAGGTAAGCCGCCAAAGGGCAACCAAATCGGCACCAGACGCGATTTCCCATAAAAGGATAAAAGCCCGTACCCACCACGCCTGCAAAGGCTGACCCGATGGCAAATCCATAAAACGAATGTAGTTGGTTAGTCACATTTCCCAAGAGGGAAAAGCCCGAAAAGTAGTTGGCAATCGTCAAAACAGTCATCACCACTGCCAAAGCCAGCACAGAGTGGACTATCCACCGCTCGTATTTCCACGCCTTGAGCGACTTGTCCGAAAGCTGCCGATAGGGATCCCCTACGGTCTCAGCCAACCCTCCACACCCGCAGACCCAAGAGCAATACCACCTTTTGCCAAAAAAATAGGTAAAAACAGGAACGCCTACCAGAATCAACAAAATCCCCCACACCAGCATAAACATACCGACCCCTCCTGCGGAAAGGAAAGTGGAAATCTGGTATTCATAAAAGAAATCATAATCCAAAGGCCAAATATTTTTGAAATCAAAATAGGGCTGGTTGAGCAAAACCAGGATTTCCGGAATCAAAAAGGCGAAGGCGGTCTGGAAAAACATGACCGAAGCGGTCCGTAGCTGTTGGTAGCGATTGCCTCGGTACTTGCGAAATATACGGATGCCCATTACCAAAATCGCCAGCGTATAGATAAGTCCGTAGAGAAACCATTGGCTGGCTGGATTGCCCGAGAGAAAACGGGAAATCGGATCGACCATCGCCACCAGATTCACCAGATAGGCTGGAAACCAGTAAAGCACCACGTAAAAAAGGATCAATAGCGTACCGGTAACTATCCCCATCCATCCCCGGTTTTTCATGGAAGAATGGAAGATACCGTTGTTTTTGACGCCCTCGGGTTGGTCAGCGTGTTTTCTAAAATTGTTCAAGAAGCCGCCCAAAACCGCCATCCCTATCGACAGGCCAAAATAAATCCAGGGATTTTTCTTCACAGGACTTTGGAGTGAAGCCTTTGCAATTGGAAATGTGTAGTCGTCCCAAATCACGTCATCCCAAAGCTGTTGCGACTTCAGGTCGTCGTTGTAGGGACTGAATTGATCCCGGTAAGCTGCAAGAAAAGAAAAACTGGAGCCATACTCTTTGCCATAAAGAGGGGATAGGAGTTCGGCCATTTTTTCACGGTGAATTTCTTTGGTATTTTCCAAAACCAATTCTTCAGAAAGTCTATAGGAACCCAAAAACGGGATGACCAGAAAAGCGATCAAGCCCACCAAAAACAAACCGAGTCCTATTTTCTCAATTCCTCTCATGCCTTTGCTCCAAATAGTTTTTGTACAAATGATTTTTGGCTGGTCGGAAATCACCGCCAAACTGTGCCAGAAAGGCCTTTTGGATCTCAATAAAGTGTGGTTCGAAAAATTCCGGATCAAAGTTGGCCTTTTCGAGCTGGGTGATCACTTTTTCGCCTTTCCATTTTTCTCTGATAGCCTTGTCAAAAAACTCGTGACTCAACCGAATTCCGAAAGCGTTGACGCCAAGGATTTTCCTTTCCGAATCCATCCGCATCCGAAAACTTATCTTTCCTCCCCTATGCTCCCAGTAAAAATCTTTTATCTCTTCCGGATTGACCGTCGGCGGCACAACACCGTAGGTTTGATATTCAATATCGAGGAATTTGGCCGAATTGAACCAGACGCCCGGACGATATGGAATTGGCTTGTCACAAAGACTTTGAGCCAAAGTCTCTCCATGCATGCGTCCAGTGTACCACACTTGCTCGATATTCTTACGATCCTGTGCTGGAGCAGTTTCAAACTCCGCGCAGTCACCTATGCTGTAAACATCGGGAAGATTGGTTCTGAAATACTCATCAACTTTCACTCCACGATTGATTTCCAATTTAGATCCGCGCAAAAAATCCACATTAGGGCTCACACCTGCCGTTAACCCTACAAATTCACAAGTAATCTCTTCACCGGTTGATGTAACTACTGCTCGTACGCGGCCATTGGAATCAGAAAGTATTTCCTTCAATTCAGTCTCCAGCCTAAGATCGATATGGTGTTCATTGATGTGTCTGCCCACCAAATCAGCCTCCTCTCTTGGCAACACATTGTCCCAAAAGCGTTTTTCGCGAACCAAAAAAGTCACTGGAATCTTCCTGTAGGACAGCATTTCCGCCATCTCTATCCCAATCAAGCCACCTCCCACGATCACCGCTCGGGCGACTCCGTTGTGCGTCGTCTCCTCCATCAATTCCAAATCCTGCTTAGAATAAAGTCCCTGTACACCTTTCAGATCTTGTCCCGGCCAGCCAAACTTGTTGGGTTTGGAACCTGTCGCTATTACAAGAGTATCATAGGACAAAGACTCCCCGGAGACAAAAAAAAGCGTCTTGGCATCGAAATCAACTTTTTCCACCCAAGCCTCCTTCAACCCAATACGATTCTTATCCCAAAAAAAGCTCTCGTAGGGCTGGGTATTCACAAATTTCATGTGCCCCATATACACGTACATCAGCGCCGTGCGGGAAAAGAAATATTTGGATTCCCCTGAGACCAGCGTGATGCGAATATCGGAGTCGAGCTTTCTGAGCGTTCTAGCGCAAGTGACCCCGGAGATTCCATTGCCGATGATGACCAAGTGTCTGTCTCTATTCATTCAATGCCCAGTTGTAGTCCAAAAAGGAGATTTTTGCTGATGGTTTGATTTTCACTTTGGAATACAAATTCAGGAAATCGACCAGGTTTCCCTTTTTGGTAAAGTCCTCTTTGAACCACGAAAAGATGGAGGAAACTTGAGCCTGATCCGCCGAAATCTTGTTTCGCAAAGGATCATTGACGAAGGCCAGCGCCACTTTGTTCAGCTGGCTGTCCAATTTTTCGGGAACAAAAGCTTCGTTCAACAAAGGCGGACAGGAAACCGAAGCGCAGTTGATAGCAAAATGTAGCCGAGGTTCATCAAACTCCTTTCTCAAAATCCCATGTTCGATCTCATCCAAACTCGCGTCCGCTCCTCCAATCTGGAAGAATTCGTAATGCCATACATCCTTGACTCCAGGAATCTTCAGGCTTGGTCCCAAATCTCGAATACTTTTCACCGGATAGTTGTCGACGATAAGTTTGACCGTAAAGGCATTGTATGCGTTGATCCAATAGGCCAACTGCTCATTTTTTGACCAGGCTCTCCGGTCAGGAGCGTTCGTTGAGATGAGTTTCAGGTATTGGTCAAGTTTGGCTTTATCCCGGACGAAGCCTTTGTAGTCGACCGTTCCATTGGATTTCACATGGGCCTTGACCAGTTGATCCCAAAGCAGATGACTGGGCGGTGTGGTTCCGGCGAGACCCAAGCTTGGATTTTGGCAGGAAAAAAGCACCAGCGAAATGAGCCCGAAAAGATGCGATTGAAGTAATTTCATAAGATCTTATTTGGTATGCATAAACGAAGTGGGTCCAAGAAAGGGTAAATGAAATTGGCGTTTTGTCTGCAAAAAGACATTTGGAGGCCTAATAGACCTTTTCTCCCTGCTCGAGCCAAATCCCCCAAGCCATGGAATAGGTATGGACTCGCTCTGTCGCCTGGCCTTTGGCCTCGAGTTCCTTTCCCGCATTTGCCCAGTTGATGATGCCTCCGTACAAATTGTACACGCGCGTAAAACCCGCCTCACGGAGCTTCTTGCCGATATCCTCCGATCTCACACCGACCGTGCAATAGACGAGGATGGGCATTTCCTTTTCTAACTTTGAGAGGCTGGAAAGTTTGAAGGTGTCATAGCCAACCCATTGCGCGCCGGGAAGATGGCTTACTTCAAACTCGCTTTTTTCCCTGGTGTCTAGGACCTGATAGTTTGACAATTCGGCTATTTGACTAGGCATCACGATGGGAAAGCTCTCGTCATAAAGACTTTCCAGCAGCTGTTCGAAGGCCAGATTTTGCGAAAAAGAAGGAGTTGCAATGAAATAGTAAGGGATGAAAAAAAGCGCAAGGCGAAAGACTGAATGTACAAACCGAGGACAACTCACGTTCCAAAGGTCGGGTATTGGATGGACATTATCCAACTAACCTCCGTAAAAATCCGACAGCCGAGCTAGGCCCCTTCGGTCTTTGATGATGATTTTTTTTCCTTCAAGTTCGATCAGTTTGTCTTTTTTGAACTCTGAGAGCAGACGGATCACGGATTCGGTCGCTGTGCCGACTATACCCGCTAGCTCTTCTCTGCTCAGTGTCACGTCGATTTTTTGGCTGCCTCCACCTTCTACTCCATAGGTGTTTCCAAGCTGAAGCAAAACATAAGCGAGTCGCTCACGGATACTCTTTTGGGTGGCATTGGTCAACTTCTCCTCCATCACGCCGATTTCATGGCTGAGGGACTTGGCCACCTTGCGGAAAAACTCGGAGTTGCGGAGCAAAGAGCTCAAAAAAACATCCTTGGGCACAAAGCAGATTTTGGCGTCCTCGATGATCATGGACGAGTTGGAATAGTTTTCCTCGCCCAAGAGTGCAGCATAGCCCAAAAAGTCTCCTTTTTGGGCCAGGTGAATAATTTGCTCTTTGCCATTAGAGGCAGTTTTATAAATCTTGACCACTCCAGAATTGATGCAGAATATTCCCAAAGGCTTAGTTCCTTCATAATAAAGGATCTGTCCCTTACGGTGGGAAATCAGATTTTTATGATCTGAAATGACGCATATCTGGGATTCAGGCAAATCAGAGAAAAGTGAAAACTTTCTGCTCGTACAAGCGGCGCAAGGGGTGTTGGATGGATGATTAGTCATCATATATCGGTAAAAATCGCTTTTTGAATTTATAGAAAATCTGATTTATATCATATAAATAAACTTGTTATTTCGGAGGTCCTGGAAGATTTTTTGTTTGGATAAACTTTCCATCGTTTTCGGAATAGGCAAGGTAAACATGGCTTAATCCATTGGATAGCACAAGGTTCTGACAATCTAGCTGTTGGTTATAAACCATCGCCTGACGCAAGGTTTTTTCATCTATTCTGACACTGGGAGCCTTGCATTCGATGAGCAAATAATGGGAACCCTCACGGTCAAAAACAATTAAATCAGTTCTCTTGCTCAGCTGGTTGTAGGTTAGTCCTCTTTCCAATGAAAATAGGCCCTGCGGATAGTCGTGGTGGTAGATCAAAAAATTAACCCAATGCTGTCGAACCCATTCCTCGGGAGTCAACACCAGATACTTTTTCCGCAACGAGTCAAAAATCCAAAGTTTATCCTCCGCTTTTTTCAAGACGGGTTCAAAATGCGGAAGATTCAATCCGGGAAGTTTAATCTTTTGCTCCTGGGGACGAGTCATGCTTCAAAGATGTGCAAAAAAAACATCTTCGGACAACAGACAAAACGCAGGGCGACATGGAAATAAATAGGCCAATCCTAGGCACTCCATCAGTCAGCACTAACATCTCTTGGAAAACCAAGTAGCTAATTCCCGCTCAGATCCAGATAGGGTTTGATCTTTTGTACCCATTCCGGTTTGAAGATCTTGATATTCAATAATTCGTCAGTGTTGAGAAATTCGCCGTGTTGCTTCCTATAGGCCACCAACACTTTGGCCTCCCCGTAGCTGATATAAGGGTGAGCGGAAAACTCTTCGATTGTAGCACTGTTGGCTGGGATTTTTTTGAAAATCAAACTATCAAATTCAAAAAACTCCCAAAGAGTCGAAGCTAAATCTTCGGTGAGGCCATACACTTCCAACAATTGCTCCTGACTGTGGAATCCCCCTAACTGCTGCCGGTATTTGATTATCCTGGATGCTGTGCCAGGGCCAATCCCGGGCACGATTTGCAGGGTGACCGAGTCCGCTTGCGAAAAGGGTATCCGGTTGATATTCTCCAGCTGTCTCTGATTACGGGAGGACTTGACGGTATCCATTGGATTGAAAGTGGGAAGTGGAGAAGCAGTCAGCTTAAAGTCGAGATTTTCCATGCTATCCAGCGAGAATCGGTAGTCTGTGAGGATGCCGGAAGCCTGTTTGTCTTTGTAATACCTTATGGCATTTGGCAAAAGCCCGAAAACAAGCAACACCGGAATCAGAACTAGAAAGCCTCGGGATTCCTTGCCCGAAAAGCCCAAGTAGAACTTCATCCAATAAAAAACACGTTCCTTCATGGCTAAAAAATTAAACAACGTATAAGTTAATACTATTGCCTGCGAATTCCTATGACATGTTTTTAGAGTGTGACCCGATTATTTTATTTAGATGAATTCTAAATTAACCGGCATTTACAAGAAAGAAACCTTTGAGGGGCAAGAGTCTGTTAAATTTGCAATGCAAAACTTGTAAAAATGCACACCAAGTTTCGGGCTATAAGTTTATCACACAAAACCGCACCTGTACAGATCCGGGAAATGATTTCTCTGGATGAAGAGTCGATTCACAGCATTCTCCTGAAAATCAAAGAGTTTTTCAATCCCGGAGATGTCCTGATTCTTTCTACCTGCAATAGGACCGAGGTCTACTATAGCCACGCGCTGGACTTGGGCACCGAGATCATTAAGCTCGTCGGGATGGAAAAAGGGCTGGCAGATGTGGTCAACTACCTGGAATATTTTGAAATATTCAATGAGGACAGGGAGGCAATTTCCCATTTGTTCCGGGTTTCAATGGGCTTGGAAGCGCAAGTAGTCGGAGACATCCAGATCTCAAATCAGGTAAAAAGAGCCTATCAGACGGCGGCCGACTTGGATATGGCCGGGCCCTTCCTGCACCGCCTGATGCATACGATCTTTTTCACCAACAAAAGAATCGTACAAGAGACAAGCTTCCGCGATGGTGCGGCATCCCTTTCCTATGCGGCTATTGAACTCATAGACAGCCTCACCTCCAATATTTTCCAACCTAGGATTCTCTTGATCGGCGTTGGTGAAATCGGTGAGGATGTGGCCAAAAACATGGTTCACCTGCCTGACGCAAAAGTAAAGATCACCAACCGCACCCAATCCAAGGCTGAACAGATCGCGGCGGAGTTGGGCTTTGAAGTGGTTCCTTTTGAGAATTGCAGAGAAGCAATGAATGAAGCCGATGTGATCGTCTGCTCCATCATGAAAAACGAACCCTTCATCACCAAGGAGCTCGTTAAGCAGTTTGACATTCAAAGCTACAAGCTACTGGTCGATCTGTCGGTGCCTCGAAGCATAGAGACATCAGTAGAAGACGTGTCAGGCGTCGTACTCTACAACGTGGACAATATCCGTAGCAAGGCCTCTGAAGCCCTGGAGAAAAGACTTTCAGCAGTACCAAAGGTGGAAGCCATCATAGAAGAAAGCATCGTCGAGTTTTACAGCTGGAAAAAAGAGATGATGGTGTCCCCTACCATCAACAAACTCAAGCAGTCCCTGGAACAAATTCGTCAGGAAGAACTGAGCAGACACCTGAAAAATGTCGGCGAAAAGGAATACGAGCTGATCGACAAAATCACCAAAAGCATGATGCAGAAGATACTGAAAGTGCCGGTGGTACAGCTCAGGGCCGCTTGCAAGCGAGACGAGGCAGAGGAGCTGATCGAGATTATTACCGACCTCTTCGACCTGGAAAAGATCACAACCGAAAAATAAGAAAATATTTTCCAGAGAAATGACCAAAGGCCCACATCGAGTCCTTTGGTCATTTTATATTTAGGCCAAATTGAATTTCCTCCATGATTTCCCCTCGCGTCCGATTCCTGCTTGTCGTTTTTGTTTTATTCCTGACTCTCCCCCCTGTCTATTCCCAAACTTGGGAAGTATACGACCTGCAGGGAAAACTTAAGTCCCGGGCTATCTATGACAAAATCGAAGTGCTTAGCGAATCGGTGATCATCGGCAAGAATGAAAATGGATTGGCCATGCTCTCAAGAGATCTGAGGCCGGTCGTCGACCTCCAAGGCGACGAAATCTATCAATACCTTTCTCCTTGGATTTTGGTAAAAGGCCCCAAAGGAATCGGCGCATTCCATGAATACGGTCAGCAAGCCATGTCGCTCGAATACGATGAAATCCAGACCTATTTCAACTTTCTTTTGGGAAAAAAGGGGCAAGAATACTGGCTTTTCGAAAAAGGAAACGGAAAAACCACTGCGCTCGGCAGGCTGGACAATGCCAGACTAACCCATCACGGGATGCTGATCACCCAGAAAAACGGAAATTATTATCTCCCGCTCTCCAAAGATCCAGAACACCCTTTCCAACTTCTCTTGGAAAACAAAGGCAACTACCTTCTCGCAAAGGAATCCACAGGTTTCGGAATCATCAATATCGAAGGCGACTATGTGATGGATCCGGTTGTCGACGAACTGGAACATAACCGGGGCGACTATTTTTACGGATTCGACGAAAGCCAATACCTGCTGATCAAGGGTGACGAGGTGAAATCCGATGTAGCCTACAACTCTTATCACAAGATCACCAAGGAAGGCGGCCTTCTACTAGAATACATCCACGGCAAGCTCCGCCGCGTGATGGAAGAAGACGGAATCCTGCTCGACGCCGTGGGGATGGAGTCCGTGAGTCTAGTGCAGGACAATCTATACAACGTTAAGTTTAGGGAAAACAAGTTGGGTTTATTGGGCAAAAAAGGCTGGGAGGTCCAACCGACGGTCGACCTGGACTGGATCAAGTCAGGTAGCGAAGGGCTCTTTCCGGCGGCAAAGAACGGAATGACGGGATTTGTCAATTCATCAGGCACCTGGGTAATAGAACCTCAATTTGCCGAAACAGGGACTTTTTCGGAGCAGATCGCCAAATACCGAAACACGCTTGCTTGGGGCTTGATCGGAATCGATGGCAAGATTATCAGCGAAGCCAAATGGGATGATATCAAAGACTATTCGGCTGGGATTGCCATAGCAAAAGCCAACGGGCAATTCCATCTCTTAAACAAACAGGGGCAAGTGCTAAATGAGAATGGTTTTGACAAGGTTTGCAGATTGAAAGAGGGGTATTTTTTGGTGGAAAAGGCCGGAAAACAGGGGCTGTTGGACAATTCGGGTGTCGAGATGCTCCCCATCGAATTTGAGTACATCCAGGTCGAAAGTACCGACTTTCTGATTGTAAGAAAAGACGGCCTCACAGGCGCTATCACCCCAAGCGGCGAAGTGATCGTACCTGTAAACTACCAGGAAATCGTCACCGATTGGTCAGGCAACCAGCTTTTGGCTAAAGAACTCTATAAACCAGTCGTGATTCAAGAAATAGAGTCTGAAGCCGGAAAAAGAAAAAAGGGAGCTTAAAAGCTCCCTTTTTTTATTTCTTCTCGGATTTCCCCGAGCCAGAATCTTTTGAATCCTTATCTGAGTTGGCGATCGAGTCCCTCATCGAGGTGTCCGATTTGATGTTTTCCATTCGATAGTAATCCATCACACCAAGTTGGCCAGAACGGAAAGCCTCTGCAAGAGCTTTAGGAACCTCCGCCTCGGCTTCTATTACCTTCGCCCGCATCTCCACATTTCTAGCTTTCATCTCCTGCTCCAAAGCCACCGCCATAGCACGTCTCTCTTCTGCTTTTGCTTCGGCAACTTTCAAGTCCGCAGATGCCTGATCGATCTGAAGTTTCGCACCAATGTTTGCTCCGACGTCGATGTCCGCAATATCAATGGAAAGAATTTCGAAAGCTGTTCCCGCATCCAAACCACGCTGAAGAACCAGCTTGGATATTTTGTCAGGATTTTCCAACACGGACTTGTGGGTCGCCGCAGAACCAATCGAAGTTACAATCCCCTCTCCCACTCGGGCAAGAATGGTGTCCTCTCCGGCACCTCCGACCAATTGGGCAATATTCGCTCGTACCGTCACTCTGGCTTTTGCGATCAGCTGTATCCCATCCGCCGCCACCGCGGCGACGTTGGGGGTATTGATCACCTTGGGATTGACGGAAATCTGCACCGCCTCAAACACGTCACGTCCGGCAAGATCGATCGCAGTAGCTTGCTTAAAGCTCAAACTGATGTTGGCTTTGTCTGCAGAAATCAAGGCTCTGATAACATTGGGCACGTTGCCCCCGGCCAAATAGTGGGTTTCCAAATCTCCGGTAGTGAGATGCAGCCCAGCCTTGGTAGCCGTGATGAGGGAGTTAACAATCACACTGGGAGGTACTTTTCGAAACCGCATTCCTACCAGCTCCAGCAATCCTACCCGTACATTGGAAAATATAGCCGTAATCCAGAGACCGACCGGCACAAAGTACAGGAAGATAAATAGGACGACTATGCCTAAAAACGCCGCAATCAACAAAAACAAAGAACTATTGGGATCCATAAAGTTTTATTTGACTAGAATTTTATTGTTTTCAATTTTAATAATATTGACAGTCTTCCCTACTTCGATAAAACCCTCCTCGGATTTCACTTCGTAAACTTGGTCTCCAAAGAGAACTTTGCCAAAGGGCTTAATGTCTGAAATTGCTTTCCCAACCATCCCGGCTGCCAAACCAAGCGTGCGCCCGTCGAAGGCTCCTCCCTTCATGGTTCCTTTCAAGGAAAAGTGCTTCCAAACTCCCGATGTAAACCCGTACCAGATCGCGGCAAGATTTGCAATCGCAGCAATGCCAGCTACCCAAAGGGCAGTCCCACTGTCAAAAACCAGAAAGGCATAATACACTCCCAACAGGCTGGCTAAGAAACCACAAATCCCCACGATGGTTGTCCCGGGAATCAGAAAAACCTCAATGAGAATTAAAATCAACCCGATGGAAAGCAAGCTGGTCAGTATTAAAATAGTCATGGCTTGAGCGATGGGAGATAGAATCAGGCCTAAAATACGGCTTTCGGGGATCAAACCTATTAGAATAAAAGAAAAAAGCCGGAAGTGAATTTCCGGCTTTAGATTTTAGTAGGCTTTCGCGAAGTATACGCGTCCCACAGACGGCTTACCTGAATATATGCAGGCGCCCTCTTCTTCCTTTCTGTCCAGAGGAATACATCGGATTGTCGCTTTGGTCAGTTCCTTGATCTTTTCCTCAGTCTCCACGGTTCCGTCCCAGTGGGCAGAGACGAATCCGCCTTTTTCTTCTAGCACTTGCTGAAATTCGTCCCAAGTGTTGACTTCAGAAGTCACGGAGGCCCTGAAGTCGAAGGCTTTTTTATAGATGTTCTCTTGAATAGTTTCCAGCAAGCCAGTCACTTTATCGACGATAGGCTGCGAGGAAAGATCAAAGGTCTCTTTGGTCAATGTGTCCCTTCTAGCGATTTCGATCGTGCCATTTTCCAAGTCTCTTGGACCAAGGGCAATTCTCACCGGAACACCTTTCAGCTCGTACTCAGCAAACTTCCAACCCGGCTTCTGCGTGTCACGATCGTCGAATTTCACAGAAACTCCAGCTTTGCGAAGCTCTCCCATGATTTCTTTTGCTTTCACCGAAATCGCCTCGAGTTCAGCCTCACCTCTATAGATTGGTACGATCACGACCTGGATTGGCGCGAGCTTTGGTGGAAGGACAAGTCCATTATCATCCGAGTGAGCCATGATCAAGGCGCCCATCAATCGGGTACTTACACCCCACGAAGTTCCCCAAACGTATTCCAAACCTCCTTCTTTGGTAGCAAATTTTACATCGAAAGCTTTTGCAAAATTCTGTCCCAGAAAATGGGAAGTTCCAGCCTGCAAGGCCTTTCCATCCTGCATCATTGCCTCGATGCAAAAGGTCTCGTCGGCGCCCGCAAATCTTTCGTTTTCGGTTTTTCTGCCCTTTACGACCGGCACCGCCATGTATTCCTCAGCAAACTGGGCGTAGACATTCATCATCTGAACGGTCTCGTCCATCGCTTCCTTTGCAGTCGCATGAGCGGTGTGCCCTTCTTGCCAAAGAAACTCGGAAGTCCTCAAAAACAGTCTGGTTCTCATTTCCCAGCGCACAACGTTCGCCCACTGATTTACCAGCAAAGGAAGGTCGCGGTAAGACTGAATCCAGTTTTTATAGGTACTCCAAATCACCGTCTCGGAGGTAGGTCGCACGATGAGCTCCTCTTCCAGCTTCGCCTCAGGATCAACGATAACGCCGGAGCCATCCTCGGCATTTTTCAAGCGGTAGTGGGTCACGACTGCACATTCTTTTGCGAAGCCCTCCACGTGACTTGCTTCCTGACTGAGATAGGACTTGGGGATGAAAAGCGGAAAATAGGCATTGGTGTGGCCGGTTTCTTTGAACATCTTGTCAAGCTGCGCCTGCATCTTTTCCCAGATCGAGTACCCATACGGCTTGATGACCATACATCCCCTCACAGCGGAGTTTTCCGCCAGGTCGGCCTTTTTCACCAATTCATTGTACCACAGGGAATAATCCTCACTGCGTTTTGGAAGTCCTTTACTCATTAGGTTGGATAGAATGTTAAAATGTCTTTAAATTTGCTTAATTAGGGCTGGCAAATATAATCCAAAAAGAATAACCTAAGGATTCTCAGCTCGTATAACAAGACAACAATCAACTTCTCCTATGAAGAAATTCACCCTCATTACCGCTTCAGTTCTAGTTGGATCCCTTGTCATCTCTTCCTGCACTACTAATAAAATGGCCGCAAGTGGTGCGGATGACAATCTGTATTTCATGGCTTCGGATGTGAAAATTGCTACAGAATATGCAGTAGCCAATAACAATCCCCAGTCATTCAAAAACATATCTGAGGAGCCTGCATTGGCAGAGGAGAATTTCAGCTCCAGAAATGTGAACCCAGAATACATATCCCGATACCAGGCTACAGAAAGTACAACTACCAGTGAAGATGGGGTTGTTTATTTTGACGATTCGGCTGAATCTCAAGCTGGTACTGGAAATATCAATGCATATGACAACTATACCGCGTCCAGCAATGGTACTTCCACCGGCAATGGTTTCTCAAATGTTAATTTCAACTTTGGTCTGGGTTTTGGATACAGTCCGTTCGGCTGGGGCATGTCCCCATACATGGGTTTCAACTATGGTTGGGGCTTTATGCCCGGGTTCTCTATAGGACTTGGCTTCGGTTTTGGGTACCCAATGTTTCCTAGCTATGGCTGGGGATATCCAATGTATCCAGGATATGGTTGGGGATATCCTATGTATGGCTACGGCTATCCTGTATATCCCGGTTATCCTTCCTACATACTCCCAGGAGGGGAATATGGTGACAGAAGAGTGGTTTATGGCGCAAGACCAACCAGAGGTTCATCCATCACCAACACCGGAATCAGACCTTCTACGGCTGGCGTGATGCCGAGTACGGCTAGGGCACAAGCTAGAAATAGTGCCAACGCTGGCAATCCTTCCGCAAGAAGACTGGTTTCAACTGGTAATTCGAGAGTAGCTACCAGAGATTTTGGCAGCTCCCAAAACGACTATTACAGCTCCAGCAGAAGCCGAGTTGCGACTTCGAGAAATATCAGTTCTCCAGCTGCGGATCGAACTGTCAGCACCCGATCTAGAAGCACGATTCCCTCTGCTAGACCAAGTATTAATAGCAACTCGATCAATAGCTCAAGAAACTACGGAAGTCCGTCAAGAAGCTCTAATCCAAGCTATAACACAAGAACTACAAGCCCTTCTTATAACAGGGGAAGTATCCCTTCATACAACAGAAGCAGTTCCCCATCGTACAACACCAGATCTACATCTCCGTCGTATAACAGGGGCACGAGTCCATCATATAATAGATCGGTAACTCCAAGTAGATCCAACAATTCATCCACTTTCAGCTCGCCTAGTAGGTCAAGCTCCGGTGGCAGCATGAGTTCTCCCAGCAGAAGCTCGGGCGGATCTTCCGGCGGTAGCGTCGGCGGATCCAGAGGAGGAAGGGGAAATTAATTTCCCCTTTTTTTTTCGACAATTCAGCACAAAAAAGCTTTCCAACCGTTTATTTCTTACAATCAAACATTCAGTTTAATGAGGTTTTTGACAGTATTTCTCACCCTCAGTTCACTCTCCATCGCTGGAGCTTTCGCCCAAAGTGGTTACTATGAAGATGCCTATCGCTTCAGCAGATCCAATCCTTCAGGTTCAGCAAGAATAATAGGAATCGGCGGAACGCAATATTCATTGGGCGGGGATGTTTCCAATATTGCCGGCAACCCCGCTGGCTTGGGTTTCTTCAGAACATCAGAGGCAAGCGTTAGCTTGGGATATGCGGATTGGAAAGTAGACACCCGCTATCTGAATCAAAGCAGGACTTACAATACCACAAATTTCTCCCTACCCAATGCAAGCTATGTAATGGCAAGCCCAAAAAGTGATTTGGAATCCAAGGCCTTCAAAGGCGGCGCATTCGGGATAAGCTTTCAAAGGATCGCCAATTTCAACACTGAGTTCGGCTACTACTCCGACGATCTAGGTCAGAGCTCTATCATTGATTTTTATCTGCAGGATGCATTTGGCATCCCGGAAAGTCAGATCGAGAATTACGGCTTGACAGGCTTGGCATATCAAACCTACCAGATCAATCCGATCGCGTTCGACGAACAAGGGAATCCAATCTCAAATCCTGATACCTACGATTCTTTTGTTCTGGGTTTCCCGTTCCAAGATGAAAACATCACGCAAGAGGGTAGCGCCAACCAGATGTCTTTCTCCTACGGCGCGAATTTCAACCACAAGTTTTTTGTTGGGGGGGGGCTGGGAATACGATCGCTCTCGTTTTCTTCCTTCAAAACCTACAATGAGGAGTTCGTGGATCAACCGCTCGCCAATTCCAGTTTGAGAGAAAACCTGTACATCAACGGAATCGGGGTAAACTTGAACCTCGGTTTGATCTATAAGCCTATCGACTACCTAAACCTTGGCTTTACCTTCCAGACACCGACTTGGTATTCCTTGAATGAAGAGTATGAAGCAGGCATGACAGCCAACTACAACAACTACTATTACGAGCAAGAGGATATCACTTTGGGCCGCCAAGAAGCAATCAGCGACCTTGTCATCAGCAATTACGGATTGAATACTCCGCTGAAAGTTGGCGGCGGAGCGACCTTCTTCCTGGGCAAGAACGGATTCATTTCCGCTGACGTGGATTGGGTGGATTATAGCGCTGGGAGGATTAATTCCAACGATTTTGACGAGGGGCCGGACAACCAAGTCATCCAAAGCATCTATGCCAGCACGATTAACTATCGCGTCGGTGGGGAAGCCAGATTCAATGCCTTGAGACTGCGGGCGGGATATGCCTACTTTGGGGATCCTTATGCGGATTCTCCTGGGGTTGACCAAAGCACGCAGCAAATCAGCGGGGGAATTGGTGTAAAACTCCAGTCCTTCTCCATTGATTTTGCATTGTTCAACCAAAAATACAACGGACTCTACAGAAGCTATCAGGTCCTAGATGAGAACGGCAACAACTATGGCCCAGTGACCGAAATGGAAAACAACATCACCTCCGGGGTGTTGACGGTCGGGTTTAGTTTTTGAGCTGATTGATCAGCTCGTACATCAGCAGCTCAGCGGAAAAATCCTCCCCGCTGAGCTTTATTTTTGCCTGGCTGTAAAACGCATCGCGTTCGGCGAGGAGGCTTTTCAACTTTAGTGTGATTTCTCCCTGGCCTAGTCCTTGGAACATCGGGCGGTTTTGGACTTTGGACACTCTCAGCCTTTCAGAAATGGAATCCAAAGGAACGTCCAAATATACCGAGATAGAAGAGGCATTGATTAGGTCCATATTATCATTGAAGCAAGGCGCACCGCCGCCTGTTGCCAGCACAAAAGAAGAGTCTTTTTGAAGTAGCCCCGCCAATGTTTCCGTCTCCCACTCCCGAAATTTGCCCTCTCCATGAATTGAAAAAATCTCGGGAATTTTCATGGCGAACTTTTCTTCAATTTGGTGGTCGAGGTCCAGAAATGGGAATCGCAACTCATGGGAAAGTTGTCGCCCAAAGGTGCTTTTCCCCGAACCAGGCAAGCCTACCAAAACAACTTTCAGATTTTTCATAGAAATAGATCCAAGACATCGGTGGCTTCCGGGGTATTGTTGTGATGGTACTTTTCCATCACCACACCATCTTTCAAGATCATGACCCCGGGGTTTGCACGCATGATGGTCTTCACGACCGTGGCGTCCGCCTGAAGTCCAATCACGCTCCAGTTTTGCTTGGACAAAAAGGCATCAATCTCCTCTTGGGTAGCCGCAGCCATGAATACCACGTCCACGGGAGCTCCTTCGAGGGATTTGACCAAGACCGCCAGCTTATCCAGGTTCGCCTCGCTCATCTTGGCCATATTGCTACTGAGGATGATGACTTTATTCCCTGCGAAAAGAAACTCGGACTGGTCGCCCTCCGCATTCCAAGCGGCAAAGTCGGAGATCTTGGGCAGCGCTTCAGGATTTTTGAGAACCATCTCGACAAATTCGTAGCTTTCGTCCGTAGGATACTGGTCAAAAGTGAAGGTTTCTCCTCCCTTTTTCATCACATAGGTATATTCCAATTGGGAGGACGGCTGCATGTTCGTCGGGATACTGACCCCATTTTTATAGGCCCTGAAATCAATAAACGGCAGGTTGCGGATCGCCCATACTGCAATTCCAAAGGAAAGGACCAAGACGACAAGTGCCGATACAGCTGCCCACTTTGGAGTCTCTTCGGGAAGGTCTTTGCGGAAAAACAAAAGGACCGAAATCATGATCAGCAAAATGATGTCCTTGTAGAAGGATTCCCAAGGAGTCAGTTTAATCGCGTCGCCGAAGCACCCACAATCGGTCACTTTGTTGAAGTACGCCGAATAGAAGGTGAGGAATGTGAAAAACAAGATCATCAAGGCCAAAGCCCAAACGGTTTGCTTCAGCTTCACGCCCAAGATCAGCATTACCCCAAGCACCACTTCCGCGACCACCAAGACGACTCCTATATGCAGGGCAAATGGTTTGAAATACGTGAAAAAGCCCGCAATATCATTGGAGAACACATCAAAGTATTCTTCCAGCTTGATAGCAGTTCCCACAGGATCATTTATCTTGATCAAACCGGAGAAGATAAAAAGGCCCCCGACCAAAATCCGGAGCACCCATAGCACGGTGTTTTTACTCATGATATCCTAGTTTGATGAGGCAAAAGACCGAATAGTTGATCATATCTTGATAGTTGGCCTCAATGCCTTCTGAGACGATTGTTTTGCCTTGGTTGTCTTCGATTTGTTTCACCCGGAACAGCTTCATCAGGATAATATCCGTCATTGAGCTCACACGCATATCCCTCCAGGCTTCCCCATAGTCGTGGTTTTTATTTTCAAGCAAGCCTCTTGTGGCATTTGCCCACCGGTCATACACCGGCTCCAGCTCAGCATAGGGAATTTCCATCCGCAGGTCATCCTTCAGGCTAATCTGGATCAGCGCGATGATGCAGTAGTTCACAATGCCTACAAACTCGTCGACAATTGGATCATTTACCTTCTGGTTGCCTTTTTCCTGGATGGATCGGATACGCTGGGCTTTGATGAAAATCTGATCGGTGATTGAAGGAAGCCTCAGAATCCTCCAGGCTGTCCCGTAGTCTAGGGTCTTCTTTCGGAACAAATCTTTACATCGGTCGATTACTTGATTATATTCGTTGCTGGTATTCGTCTCCAAAATAAGTTAGTTTAATGCTCTCCGGATCCAGTCCGTCTTCTTCGACCGAAGATAAATTATTTTCCCAAAAACATTCCATTCAAATCAAGGGAAGGCTAATTGGCCTGGACAAACCCCAAATAATGGGGATCTTAAATCTGACTCCCGATTCATTTTTTGCAGGAAGTCGCCTAGATGGCAATCGGGATCGCATTCTATCGAAAGCCAGAGCAATGATAGAAGACGGTGCTGATTTCTTGGATTTGGGAGGCTACAGCACACGGCCAGGAGCGGCGGAAGTTTCTGTGGAGGAAGAGCTAGACCGCGTAGTTCCGGCCGTAGAGACTATCCGTGCCGAATTTCCGGAGATCCTTATTTCCATTGACACCTTTAGAACTAAAGTCGCAAAGGAATCCATCTTGGCAGGCGCGGACCTCATCAACGATATATCCTCGGGAGACCTTGACGATGACATGCTTCCGACGGTCGCCACGCTAGGAGTTCCCTATATTTCCATGCACATGCGTGGAAATCCTAAAAACATGCAGAACCAAACCAATTATTCTGATATTTTAGCAGAAATACTGTATTATTTCTCGGAAAAAGTGGATCTTTTTAAAAAACTTGGCATCAAAGATGTAATTATCGATCCCGGGTTTGGGTTTGCGAAGTCGATCGAGCAGAATTACTTTCTTCTGAAAAATCTTAGGAGTTTTGAGGTTCTGGAATTACCGCTTTTGGTGGGGATTTCGAGGAAATCAATGATTTACAAAAACTTGGCAATCCAGGCCTCTGAAGCACTCAATGGTACTACGGCATTGAATATGTTTGCGCTCACTCAGGGCGCGAACCTCCTGAGAGTTCACGACGTTAAGGAAGCTAAAGAAACAATTAAACTATTTGAACAATTATACCCTTGAGCCTGCTTTTCAAAATAGGATTTTTGGATATCTCTATCGTCAACATGATAGATATCGCGCTCGTTGCGGCGCTCCTATACCAAGTCTATAAGCTGCTCAAAGGAAGCGTCGCGATCAAAATCTTCTTGGGATTCCTATCCCTCTACCTGATTTACCTTCTCGTAAGGGCGATTCGAATGGAATTGTTGTCCGCTATTTTAGGACAGTTTATGGGTGTGGGTGTGATCGCAGCGATTATCATATTTGCTCCTGAGATCAGAAAATTTCTTCTCATTGTCGGGCGCTCTTCCATCTTCTCCGACGACAACATCTTAAAGGACATCCTTTTCTTTTGGAGAAAAAAAGAAAACACCTCCTTCAATATCAGTCCGATCATCGATGCTGCCAAAAATCTTGCAGGAAGTAATACCGGTGCCCTTATGGTCATTTCCAGTAGCACTGAGCTAAAATTCTATGCGGAAAGTGGGGACATACTGGATGCCGAGCTTTCGAAGCGTCTGCTCATCTCGATCTTCAACAAATACAGTCCGCTGCACGATGGAGCAGTGATCGTTTATAAAGGCCGCATTAAGGCTGCCCGCTGTATCTTGCCAGTCACCGAGCGGGAGGTTCCGGCGCAATTCGGACTTAGGCACCGTGCGGGAATCGGGATGTCCGAGGCCACAGATGCTTTGATTTTGGTAGTTTCGGAAGAAACCGGTCAGATTTCCATGATGAAAAACGGGAAAGTGCTCCACAACCTTTCCTTCCAGGAAATCAGGGAAATAATCAATGACTACCTCAACAACGAGGATTTGGATGATCGGTTTGAGAACCTCTCGGAATATGACCTCACCACCAGGCGCAACTTGGCCATTTCCGGAAAGACCTAAAATTTGGACGCTCTGAAGCAAAAAACCGGCAGGAGAGTAATTTCCTGCCGGTTTTTTGTTTCTTACTTAACGTGCCTTGTTACTTGATCACGCCCAGCTCTTTTCCGACTTCCACAAAAGCTGCGATAGCTTGGTCTAGGTGATGTCTCTCGTGGCCAGCCGAGATTTGTACACGGATTCTCGCCTGACCTTTCGGCACTACCGGATAGTAGAATCCGATCACGTAAATCCCCTTTTCGAGCACTTTTTCAGCCATCTTTTGGGAAAGAACCGCATCATAGAGCATGATGGGGACTATTGGGTGTTCGCCCGGCTTGATGTCAAATCCCGCCTCCGTCATCTTGGCGCGGAAGTACTTGGTGTTTTCCTCAAGCTTGTCCCGCAAGGCTGTAGTCTCCGAAAGTAGATCAAATACGGCAATCGAGGCGCCGGTGATGGATGGAGCGAGTGTATTCGAAAAGAGATAAGGTCTGGATCTCTGACGAAGAAGTTCGATGATCTCTTTTCTTCCTGACGTAAAACCTCCTGACGCGCCTCCGAGTGCTTTGCCCAAAGTTCCGGTAATGATGTCCATCTTTCCCATCACGCCGCAGTGCTCATGCACTCCCCGGCCCGTTTTCCCGATGAATCCGGTCGAGTGGCATTCGTCGGACATAACAAGCGCTTCGTATTTTTCAGCCAGTTCTACGATCTTATCCAACTGCGCAATGGTTCCGTCCATGGAGAAGGCACCGTCGGTTACAATGATTTTTTGCTTTGCTCCTGCCGCCACGGCGTCCTGCAGCTGCTTTTCAAGATCAGCCATATTGTTGTGTTCGTAGCGATAGCGCATCGCCTTGCAGAGTCTGACCCCATCAATAATCGAAGCGTGGTTCAACGCATCAGATATGATTGCATCCTCAGGACCGAGAAGGGGTTCAAACACGCCTCCATTAGCGTCAAATGCCGCAGCATACAAAATGGTATCCTCTGTGCCCAAAAACTCGGAGATCTTTCGCTCCAGCTCCTTGTGGATATCCTGTGTGCCGCAGATGAAGCGCACGGAAGACATGCCAAATCCGTGAGAGTCTATGGCGGCCTTCGCAGCCTCGATCACACGGGGATGGGAAGACAGGCCTAGGTAGTTGTTTGCGCAGAAGTTGAGCACTTGCTGGCCTCCGGCCACGGTGATCTCGGCGGCTTGGGGGGAAGTGATGATGCGTTCTCTTTTGAAAAGTCCGGCTTCTTCGATGCCTTTTAACTCTTCTTGCAATTTGGGCCTAAACTGGTCGTACATATGGGATAGAATAAAATTGATTAGCTTTTTCAGAATATCCGCTGATCAAAAAACCTATGCGGAGAGGTGAATTTTACTACTTTTGCGCAGGCAAACCCAAATATAAGCAAAAACCCATTAGGCGACTTTTGGGCATTTTTGAAAGATCACCGCATGGAAAAAATCCTCATCATTGGAGCCGCCGGCCAGCTGGGTTCGGAGCTCACCAGAGCCCTCGCCGATCAGCATGGCGGAGAGCAAGTTATCGCCACCGATCTCCGGGATTCCGCCAGAGCCGCCTTCGACTATTGTCGATTTGAGGTGCTCGACGCAATGAACAAAGAGGCCATCCGCGATTTGGTCAAGGAAGAAAACGTCACGCAGATCTACCATTTGGCCGCGGTGCTATCGGCCACAGGGGAGAAAAACCCACTTTTCGCTTGGCACCTCAATATGGAGAGCTTGCTCTACGTGCTGGAGCTGGCCAAAGACCTCAAGCTCGACAAAATCTACTGGCCATCCTCCATTGCGGTCTTTGGGCCAAACACTCCGAAGATCAACACGCCGCAATTCTGCGTCAAGGAACCCAACACAGTCTATGGCATCAGCAAGCAGGCAGGCGAAAGGTGGTGCGAATATTATTTTGAAAAGCACGGCGTGGATGTGCGAAGTCTTCGCTATCCCGGCCTGATCGGCTACAAATCGCTTCCTGGCGGCGGTACCACAGATTATGCGGTAGACATCTACCACAAAGCTTTGGCTGAGGAAAAATTCACCTGTTTCCTCCGCGAAGACAGCTACCTGCCGATGATGTACATGCCGGACGCGATCAAGGCAACTTTGGATCTCATGAACGCTCCCCGGGAATCGGTGAAAATCCGCTCCAGCTACAACCTCGCGGGCATGAGCTTTTCCCCGAAAGAAATCTACGAAAGCATCAAGAAACATGTACCGGGCTTTGAGATCGAATACCAACCTGATTTCCGCCAAGCCATCGCCGACTCATGGCCTGACAGCATAGACGACAGCCGCGCTCAGCTAGACTGGGGCTGGAAGCCCGACTATGATCTGGATGCCATGACCGCAGACATCCTGAAGAATCTTCCGGATTTCTTCCCTACGAAAAAATAAGCATTCCAAAGCCCGATTGATTTCGGGCGTTTTTAATTTCGACCCTTCATCACTTTGAAATTTTCTTTCAAAAGGGGATTTCCATATTTTAGGACTTCTGTCCCAAAAAACCTCGATGAGCAAGTCTAAGCTAAGCATATGGATCACCCTAATAACTGGTGTTGTGGTTCTATATTTTTTTTGGAACCGTGAGGAAAAGGTGGATTTCAGCACCGAAATCAAACCGATTCTCAACAAACATTGTATCTCGTGCCACGGCGGGGTCAAAAAGAGCGGTGGATTCAGCGTTTTGTTTGAAGATGAGGCTTTCGCTCCAACCGAATCGGGCCATCCAGCCATCATCCCCGGGGATCCCGGATCCAGCGAATTGATTCGAAGGCTGACCCACTCCGATCCCGAGCTTCGCATGCCCTATAAGCGGACTCCGCTTACTGAGGAGGAAATTGAGCTATTGAAAAAGTGGATCAAACAGGGTGCGCAATGGGGCAAGCACTGGGCCTACGAGCCTCTTACAAAACCTGAGTTGCCAAGCGAAATCCAGACTGCTGGCTTTTCCGAAGACAATTCTGCCGCGAAAAAACCAATAGACTACTTCGTGCAGACCAAACTTGAAGAAGTGGGAATGAATGCGTCTCCCGCCGAAAACCCCTTAAAGCTCCTCCGTCGAGTCTCCATGGATCTGACTGGATTACCGCCGTCCAAAGAACTGGTGTCCGATTTCAGCGCGGGAAAAATCAGCTATGAAGAGCTTGTGGATTCTCTTTTGGCAGACGAGGCCTATGGGGAAAAATGGGCAAGCTGGTGGCTGGACCTGGCGCGCTACGCGGACACCAAGGGTTATGAACGGGACGTTTCCCGCACCATGTGGCCTTATCGGGACTATGTCATCCGCTCGTTCAACGACGACAAACCTTTTGACCAATTTACCATAGAGCAACTGGCGGGTGACCTCTTGCCCGATCCAAGCCAAGATCAATTGACCGCTACGGCCTTTCATCGAAACACGATGAACAATGACGAGGGCGGGACTGAAGACGAAGAGTTTCGAGTAGCGGCGGTATTGGATCGAGTCAACACGACTTTTGAGGTGTGGCAAAGCACCACCATGGCCTGCGTCCAATGCCACAGCCATCCTTACGACCCCATTCGCCACGAAGAGTACTACCAATCTCTTGCCTTCTTCAACAACTCCCGGGATGAAGACACCCACGATGAGGAGCCCAAGTTGAGGTTTTACCCCGAAGAGGATCAAGCGAAAATGAACACTATCCTAGATTGGGTAGCAGCCAATGGGGGCGATAAATCAGCCAAACTAAGATACGACTTCCTGAGATTCTACGAGCCGAAATATGCCGCCCACCTAGCCACGGATTTCCAAAATGCCGAGCTCATCGACACCAAATGGCTGGGTCTGAGGTCTGGCGGGTCCGCAGTCTACAAAAACATCGACACCCAAGGCTCCGATCAAATGCTGATGAGCTACAGAACGGGCCTTGACGGCACCAAGGTCACCATCCGAAGATCCAACGCTGAGGGGGAAATCTTGGCAAGCTTCGTGATGAACAAGACCCAAGGCGATATCGTCCGCGAAATAGCTTTTAAAGTACTGAACGAGTCGATTGACCTCTACATTGAGGCGAATAACCCAAAGGCACAACCCCAACAAAATACCTCTACCATCGTGTGGTTTGCCTTTGTTCCCACTTTGGGAGGAAAAGACAAACCCGGCTTTGCCCAAGTCAAAGAGCAGTGGGATGATCTGTTGGAGTTCAGCGGAACACGCCTGCCCATCCTGATCGAGAATCCTCCTTTCATGGCGCGGGAGACCCATGTATTCGAGCGCGGCAACTGGATGATTTTGGGAGAAAAGGTGGAATCGACCACCCCTTTGGAACTCGGAACTTGGAACGACAAATGGCCCAAAAACCGACTCGGAATGGCCTATTGGCTCACCTCCCAAGACAATCCCCTTACTGCGAGAACCTTGGTCAACAGGGTTTGGGATCAGCTATTCGGGAGGGGAATTGTTTCTACCATTGAAGACATGGGTACCCAATCCGATCCGCCGTCCCATCCGGAATTGCTGGATTATCTAGCCTGGAAAACCATGAATAACTACAAATGGAGTGTGAAAAGCCTGATTAGGGAGATCGTCCTTTCAGACACTTATCGGCAATCGTCCGACATTACCCAAGAAGCCTTTCAAAAAGACCCGAAAAACCAGTGGTATGCTCGAGGCCCAAGATTTAGGCTCTCGGCTGAACAGATCCGAGACCAAGCTTTAGCGGTCAGCGGCTTGCTGAGCAGAAAAATGTATGGAAAATCGGTCAAACCCGTGCAGCCCGAGGGCATCTGGATGACCGTGTACAACGGGGAATCCTGGACAGAAAGTGAAGGTGAGGACAAATACCGACGCAGCGTGTACACTTTTCTGAAGCGGACCAGCCCCTACCCTTCTTTCATCTCGTTTGATGCCGGAAGTCGCGAGGTATGTCTTAGCAGAAGGATCGTGACCAATACTCCCCTGCAAGCCCTGGTCACACTCAACGACCCGGTGTACGTCGAAGCGGCTCAAGTCTTGGGCAAAAAAGAATGGGAGTCATCAGGAGAAATACCTGACAAAGCCATCGCGGAAATCTACAAAACGCTGACGCTGCAGCCTATCTCCCCTTCAAAGCAACAAGCCATGTCAGACCTTTTTGTCCAGGCAAGAAAAGAATTTGAAGCTAGCCCTGAAGCTACAATGGAGTTTTACCCCGATGCCGATGCTGAATTGGCGGCTATTGCCGTGGTCGCCAACGCAATGATGAATTTGGATGAATTTTTAACCAAGCCCTAATGAAGAATCTGGAAAAACTACTGAGCGAACTGCAGGTGCAAAAACTGCAAACCCAGACCAGACGGCATTTTCTCATGGACTGTGTCAGCAAGGTCGGCGGATTGGCCTTAGCGCCTTTGCTCTTTGGCTGTGAAATCGGCAAAAACGGACAGGCCAAAGATGGGCTAAACCTCAGCGAACGCGACCTCAATCCGCTCGCCCCGCTCCCTCCACCTTTTGCAGGCAAGGCCAAATCCATCATTTACCTCCACATGGCTGGAGCACCTTCCCAATTGGAGCTCTTTGATTTCAAACCAGAATTGGCTAAGCTACACGACCAAGATTGCCCTGAAAGCTTGCTGGAAGGGCGAAAATTTGCCTTCATCAGGGGCGTGCCGAAGATGCTGGGCCCTCAGGCCAAATTCAACCAACATGGGCAATCAGGAGCTTGGGTATCGGACTATCTTCCGCATTTTTCCAAAGTGGTGGACGAAGTGGCTTTTCTCAAGGCCATGCACACGGATCAGTTTAACCACGGTCCCGCACAGCTATTCATGCAGACCGGCTCCCCTAGACTCGGTCGCCCAAGCCTTGGCAGCTGGGTCACTTATGGGCTAGGGACAATTAACCAAAACCTGCCGGGTTTTGTCGTCCTGACTTCTGGAGGCAAGACTCCCGACGCAGGTAAAAGCGTATGGGGATCAGGCTTTTTACCATCTGTTTATCAGGGGGTTCAGTGCCGGTCAAAGGGTGACCCTGTGCTCTATTTGGAAGATCCAAGCGGCATGTCCCGTGATTTGAAGAAAAACGTCATCTCTGCGATCAACCAAGCCAATCAGGAAGATTTTGAATCCATCGGCGACCCCGAGATTCTCGCCCGTATTAACCAGTTTGAGATGGCCTATCGCATGCAAATCGAGGTGCCGGAGGTGATGAACATCAACGATGAGCCGGAATACATCCACCAGCTCTACGGAACCCAACCCGGCGAAGAATCCTTTGCCAACAACTGTCTTTTGGCTCGCAAACTAGTGGAGAAAGGCGTCCGAGTGGTACAGCTTTACGATTGGGGTTGGGACACCCATGGCACGGACAAAGACGGTTCGATAGATATGGGACTGCGCAACAAATGCCGACAGATCGACCGCCCGATGTCCGCACTTCTGCTCGATTTGAAACAAAGGGGATTGCTTGAAGACACGCTGGTAGTATGGGGTGGGGAGTTTGGCAGGACCCCCATGCAAGAAAACCGCGAAGGCAAAGTCCAGGGCTTCAAAGGCCGAGACCATCATGTGGATGCATTCACCATGTGGGTCGCTGGCGGCGGGGTCAAAAAAGGAGCCAGCTATGGAATTACGGACGACTTCGGATTCTCTGGAATAGACGAACGCACTTCCGTCCATGACCTACACGCTACCCTACTACACCTCATGGGATTTGACCATGAAAAATTCACCTACGACTTCCAAGGTAGACCTTTCAGACTTACGGATGTCGAAGGGGAACTGATTAGAAAAATTATCGCTTAACATGCCCAAAAATTACGCTTTCCTGGTTTTGATCCTCTTGCTCGTTGGATCGACCTCTCTCTTTGCGCAGCAAAAAATCCTTTTCTTCCAGACCGACTGGGGCAATGAATTTCCGATGGATGAGTTTCTCGCCAAAGTCAAAGCTGACGGATACGACGGTGTGGAAGTGTGGATGCCGGGTTCTCAGAAAGCCAAATCCCAGCTCAAACAAGGCCTCGAGAAATATGGGCTGAAAGTGATCTTCCTCCACGGCACCAATAAAGGCTTGCCATACAATGAGTCTCTAAAAGCCTATCAAAATGGCTTGCAAGAAATCCTAAAATGGAATCCGGTGAAGGTCAATAGCCATACAGGAAGTGATTTTTGGACGCTGGAGCAGAATATCGCTTTCCTTGAAGTCGGGGAAAAGATGGCGGCGAAAGCTGGAATTCAATTGGTCCACGAGACTCACCGCGCTAGATTTTCCTATTCTCTGCCTATGACTTTGGAAATGTTGGAAAAATTCCCCGGGCTGAAACTGACACTTGATATCAGCCATTGGATGGTGGTGCATGAGCGATTGATAGGCGGAGATGATCCTTTTCTACAAAAAATACTTCCTGCCGTCCACCATATCCACTCCCGAGTTGGCTTTGCCGAAGGCCCACAGATCAACAATCCCGAAGCGCCGGAGTGGGCAAAGGCCGTTGAGGTCCACCTCGAGATTTGGGAAAAAATCATCCGTAGCTCCAAAGACGAGGTCTTCACCATCACCACGGAGTTTGGCCCTCCACCCTACTTGCCGACTGTCCCCTTCACCAACGAGCCGATTGCAGACCAATGGGCTGCGAATGTCTACATCATGAAAGCCATCAAAGCGAGATTGCAATGATTGATTTTGTTTTTCCGCTTTTCGGAAGGTTTCATCCGATTCTGGTCCATCTCCCTATCGGTATTTTGCTCTTCGGCGTTGTTTTGGTTTTTCTCTCCAAAAAGGGAGAAACTGGTCAGTTGCAATCCATTCGGCTTGCATTCCTTTTGGGTGGATTGGCAGGGCTCTTATCCTCTATTTCGGGATTTCTGCAATATCAATACGAAGGCTTTGCTTGGGACTCCGTTCAGTTCCATTTCATTCTCGGCTTGACCACGACCGCGGCCTCATTCTGGCTTTATTACGAGTTGAGGAAGAATGCTGCATTCCCAGACCATTTTAGACTCAAATCGTCTGCTCTCGTAGTCCTTCTCAGTTTCACCGGACATCTCGGCGGAAATATCACCCATGGAGAAACCTACCTGATTGAGCCTCTGCCGACTGGAATCCAAGAACTGCTAGGCTATAGTAATGAGGAAGCAAAGGGATTAGTTTTGCCTGTTCAAGGCTGGGAAGAGATAGCCTATTTTGAGCAGGTGGTACAGCCTATCCTGAATCAAAACTGCAAAAGCTGCCACAACCCTAGAAACAAAAAGGGTGATCTGGACCTCAGTTCTTATGAAACCCTTCTCACTGGAGGGGAAGACGGCAGCATACTTACGGGTGGAAATTCAGAAGCCAGCGCGCTTTTTTCCCGCTTAATACTTCCAAAAGATGACGAAGACCACATGCCTCCCAAGGAAAAGCGGCAATTGCAGAAAGAAGAAATCGAGCTGATCAAAGCCTGGATCGACCTAGGTGGAAAAACCGACTCAAAGCTTGGCGATGCAGACATCCATGCCGAGCTTTTGGAGCCCTTCTTTGAAAAAGTGGAGATCCCATTTTATCCGAATGTATCCGTAGCTCCCCTTTCTGAAGAGCAACTCAAAGAGCTCAAAGCCAATGGATTTTTTGCAGAATTGGTGGAAAAAGAATCGTCTTGGCTCATGGTGTCATGCGTCAACTTTCCGCAGTTTTCGGAATCGGACTGGGCAAAGCTCGAGATAGCCAGCCAACAAATTGCCTTTTTGGATCTTTCAGGGACGCAGGTGACGGACCAGATTCTGGATTCCATACAGACCCTTCCAAACTTGACCGTGCTCAAGCTCAACCAAACGGCCATTTCAGGAGAAAAGCTTGGCGAACTCCAGTCCATTTCCAATTTGAAGAATCTCTACCTGAACCAAACACAGGTGACCTTGGAACAATTGCGACCTCTCCAAAATCACCCGAGTCTGAGCAAGGTATTTGTATTTGACAGTCCTGCCAGTTCCGAGGAAAGCAACGCTTCCTTCAGCTTCGTTTTGGAGAAAGGAAACTATCAACTCCCTCCCCTGCCGACAGACACCATCGTGTATTAGCCGAGATGCGAGGCGATTTTCTCCTCGTTGAAGCCCAAAGTCAAGCTTCCGTCAGGATACGTAATCAACGGGCGCTTGATCATACTGGGATTTTCGATCAGGATAGGAATGGCCGTCTCCGCCTTTTCCAGCGCTACTTTCTGGACATCGTCCATCTTGCGATAGGTTGTCCCCTTCTTGTTAACCAGTGCTTCGAGTGAGCTTTTTTGCCAAAAAATCCTCCAACAGCTCGGGGCTTATTTCTTCTTTTTTGTAGTCGGTGAACTCGTAATCCACTCCTTTTTCCTCTAGGAAATTGAAAGTCTTCTTCATGGTATCGCAGCTCTTGATACCGTATACTTTAATGGACATGCTAAGCTTGTTGTTTTAATCAATCGAATAAACGAGGTGCAAAAATACCGCGTCCTTTCTTATTTTTCCAATTTGTTCAAATTAATCAGCACCTGCCTAGCCAATGATGGATCGAGGCGGTTTCGACACCGGCGCAACGGTTCGGAGGAGAAAGCTCAATCTTCCTTTTTTCTTATTTGGACAGTGAAACCGCCTGCCTTTGGCTCAATCCGGATTGTAATAGGCTCTGAACTCGCCAGCGATTGTCTTCAGCACTTCCTCCCTGGTGGTTTCACTATATAGCTGACCTGAAAAAGAAGCCTCTACATACCGACCTATTGGATCGATTTTCTTTATTGTGACAGTTAAGTTTCCATCCTTGGCATTGCCGTTCAAAAATGGCACATAAACAACTTCGTTTGTTCCAATGACCTGTACAGGATTTGCCTCATAGGTCCCAGGCGAGTTTCCGCCGATTGAAAACACCCCCCAAATGCAATCTCTTTCAGGTTGATCCCCACAGCCCTCGCGCACACTAGCGTACAAATTGCCGGAGTTGTAGAGGATAACATTCTCAGTGAGGCTTCCTTCATACTTTTCTTTAGGATTGAATTGATCCCAGATCTCGTTGAATCCATAGAAATACTCCTGATTGTCGACTTTGAATTTAAAATAATACTCGAAAGGTATCTGGTCATCAGGCTTCTGATCTTCCGTATCGGCACAAGCAGTAAGCCCCAAAAGGATCAGCATAAAAGACGGAAGGGATAAACGTATTTTCATAGGGAGGCTATTGAGTTTTCATCGACAAGATCAGACAAAAAAAATCCCTCGAAAATACCCTCCATAGGGTATTTTCGAGGGATTCCCATCATTTTAGGACATCAAGAAATAATCTCCTTCATGCTCTCCTCGTGCGCCTGGAGGATCTTTCCGATTAGGTCATCGCTTAGCGCAGTGGAAAGGAATAAGCTTTCAAACTGTGAAGGTGCCAGGTACACGCCACGATGTAGCATGGCCTGAAAGTATTTTCCGAACAAAGCAGTGTCGCTAGTCTTCGCAGACTCAAAGTCCGTCACCGACTCCTGCGTGAAAAACAGGGAATACATACTGCCCAGTTGGTTGATGGTGAAGTCCAAGCCAAGTCCTTGATTGATTGAGGAGATGCCGCTGGCGACCTGCATCCCGATCTCATTCAGTCGGGTATAGACTTCGGGGTGGGTATCGAGGTAGTGGAGCATGGTCAGACCCGCCGCCATAGCGATGGGATTGCCAGAGAGGGTGCCAGCTTGATACACCGGCCCCGCAGGAGAGACAAACTCCATGATTTCCTTCTTGCCTCCATAGGCTCCCACCGGCATGCCTCCACCGATGATTTTGCCCATGGTAGTCATGTCTGGCGTGACGCCAAACAGCTCCTGCGCACCGCCTTTTGCCAATCGGAAACCGGTCATGACCTCGTCAAAAATCAATACGATTCCCTCTCGCGTACAGATATCCCGCAATCCCTGGAGATATCCGGGGTCAGGGAGACAGAGCCCCATATTTCCCGGCACGGGCTCCAGGATCAAAGCGGCAATCTCCCCATCATTGGCCACAACGAGATTTTCAATTGCCTGAAGGTCGTTGTATGGAGCCAAAAGCGTGTCTTTGGCCGTGCCGCTCGTTACCCCCGGAGAATCTGGATTTCCCATGGTAATCGCACCCGAGCCGGCGGCGATCAAAAACGAATCTCCATGGCCATGGTAGTGTCCTTCCAGCTTGATGAATTTATCCCGACCGGTATATCCCCTGGCTACCCGAATAGCGGACATGGTAGCCTCGGTACCCGAGTTGACCATGCGCACTTTCTCTACGGACGGCACCATGTTCACAATCAGCGCCGCGATCTCCACCTCCCTCGCCGTAGGTGCCCCAAATGACGTTCCGCTTTCCATGGCTTTGATCACAGCCTCGCGGATCAGGGGATGGTTGTGCCCCAAGATCATGGGACCCCAGCTATTGATCATTTCAATGTAAGCATTGCCGTCGGCATCGTAAAGGTAGGCTCCGTCTGCTTTGGAAATGAATATCGGGTCTCCTCCCACCGCGCGAAATGCACGAACGGGAGAGTTTACACCGCCGGGTATAACGGTCTTTGCATGGGCGAAAAGCCGCTTGCTTTCAGAAATCTGCATGGTTTATTGTAAAGGAATCAGTTCGCCCGCTTCAAGCTTGAACACAGGCGTATAACTGTTGTTGTTCGAATTTTGAAAATTATATCCCCAAGTCAGCTTGCCTTGCTGGAAAGCCTGCTGGTTCAATCCTCTTCGAAGATCAAAAGCATAGCTGGATGTAACGTTGGCTCCCAGCCAATTGACAAGCTCTGCACCCAACACAGTATTCATCATCGGGTAGGCCAGGTATTGCTCGTAATATTGCTCCCTAAAGCTTGTCATATACTCAGAATCAAACTTCGGGGTGTTATTGGAGATGAAATAAAAGTTGGGAAACTCCAGCATCTCAAAGTTGGCAAAGTTGAAGCCTAGCCAAGAATCCATGACTAAAACGGGGACAGAAGTGGTGATGCTTTCCATTAATGAAAAAACAGATTGGCCTATCGCCGGGTCGTCTGCCAAGATGATGATTTGATCAACTGACGGCGAATTACCCCTACTCACCCCCATTCCCTGGAGAAAGGTTGAAGCGTTTCTCGGGTCGATTTTTTGGACTTTCGCCACCTGAAATCCCGCCTTTTGGAGGTCCTCACTAAGGAGAAGTCCCAATTTCTCGTCCCTGGAGCTTCCGCTATATCCAATCGCTACGCGGTTACCCCATTTTTGGGATTTGAGGCTTGAGATAATTCCTGCAGAAAGCGAAATGACCGATGGCCTAAACAGGTAGCTGAATTCTGATTCCTCAAATCTTTCTCCCAGATTGGACAGGGGATGGATAAAAGGGATTTCTTCCTTTTCGGCAAAAGCACTGACAAATTCACTCTCCTCGGGGTAGATCGGGCCGATGATCGCATCTGCACTTTTGATCTCCGGATCGTTCAAAAGATTGGTAAGGTGATCGAGGTTTCTCTTAGAATCAAACGTGATCATTTTGACCTTTTTCCCCTCCGACCGCAGCTGATCCACTCCAAACTCTATACCTTGATAAAGCTCGAAGATGAAATCCGACGGATTCACTTGGGATACGCTGGAGGTACCCGATCCTGTAAACGGAAGAATCACCACCAGATCTAAAATATCATCCTTGGGCTGGTTTTTGGCAGGGGAGCTGGACTTGATTTGCTTGAGCGCCGCGATCTCGCTTGCCGACATGATGGTCTGTTTCTGTAGTACAGCGGCCAAAGCAGCAGTATACCCCTCATTGGTTTTGAATTCATCCAAGTTGGCCACCAGATAGCTCGCTGTAGCCTTGCTCAGGTATTCGAAAGTGGCGTTGTAAGCTTTGCTCTGAATCGATTCGTTTTTGATGCCCTTGATAACCCTTAGGGCTTCAGAGTTTTGGTTGTTTTGAAAATACGCTACTGCCAAAAGGTATTTCGCCTCATCAGACTTGCTCCAGTTTTTACCATACATGGGCTGTAAGGCACTGATTGCCTGCGCAGGCTGGTTGGCGGCAAGCGCCGCTTCTGCCAAATGAAAAGCGGCATAGTTGGCCAAATTCCCATATTTGTCAGAGTCAGTCAACGGTTTGAAAGCATTGATCGCACCCCAATAATCTTTGGCTAACAAGATGTTCTTAGCGTTCAGGTATTCCTGAGGAAGTCCCTGAGCTATAGAGTACTGACCGAAAAAAAATAGAAAAAGGATGATTAACAGATTTCGCATAGTTCCGATTGTGACGGGATGATTCAGGTATGGCAAATTTAACCCATTATTTCCAAACCCAAAGTTTGGGCCAGAAAGGGTTTGCAATCCAAAAAACACCTCTGAAAATATCAGCACAAACAAGCTTCTCAACTTTAATTCACACTTGCCCCGTCTCTGCTAGACCAGCATCAGCGCGCGAGATAACACCGCCCTCTACCCCGCTTTCTTGGCAACATACAAAATATCCATAGATTGAGGCGATTAATCCACATCGATAAAAAATCCCTATTCGAAGGGACTGTGCAAAGTCCGCGACTTTCATTAAGTGGATAGGTGGGAAGCAGCCACGGCTTGAATAAAGTCAGACTGCCCGCGAGTAGGTCTGGCGCATTAGTTACTTTATCGACAAATCTAGCTGGGTCTTCGAGCCAGCGTAGACCAAAGCAGCGCTAGCCAGCGTACGGGCTATCTGCACCGGCTTGACAACTTTCTCCGACACAGATGCGGGCACAAAAAAACCACCCTTTCAGGTGGTTTTGTTAGATAGTTTATTCGCTGAGAACTAGCGGATAAAAAGCATTTCGCGGTATTTCACAAGTGGCCAGCTTTCGTCGTCCACCAGAAGCTCAAGCTTGTCAACAGCATAGCGGATTTTGTCAAAATAAGCTGCTTTCACCTCTGACTGGTAGCCTTTTGCTCGCTTCACGATGTCCTCCTCCTTGTTGAGTCTCTTGCGAGCCTCCACCATGGCGGTCACGTTGGACTTAACGGATTCGATATGTCTCGCTACGTCTTTGATCGTCTCTACTGCCGCAGAATGATCCAAGCCCAGGCCTTTCAAGCCATTTGCGTTTTCGATCAGTTTGTTTTGGTAAAGGATCGCGGTAGGGATGATGTGGTTCAAAGCTAGGTCACCCATCACGCGGCTTTCGATCTGCACCTTTTTGATGTAGTCCTCCAGCATGATTTCATGTCGGGCGTGCACCTCAATGTGGTTGAGTACATTATGACGCTCATAAAGCTCCTTAATAGCTTTCCTTTCATAGACATCCAATGCCTCAGGGGTAGACTTCAGGTTGGAAAGACCTCTCTTTTCGGCCTCTTTTGCCCACTCCTCAGAGTAGCCATCACCTTCAAATCTTACTTTTTTGGACTCCTTGATGTATTTTCTCAGGACATTGACGATGGCAATCTTCTTCTCTTTGCCAGCGTTCATTTCCTTCTCGATATCCTTGTACATTCCTCTCAGTACTTCGGCCACGATCACGTTGAGTGTAGTCATTGGAAGGCCGCAGTTTGCTGAGGAACCTACCGCACGGAATTCAAACTTGTTTCCAGTGAAAGCGAATGGAGAGGTTCTGTTTCGGTCGGTGTTGTCCAGGATGATCTCGGGGATCTTGGAGATACCCAATTTCATGTACATGTTGTCGCCTTTCTCGATCTTGATGTTGCCGTTTTTCTCCAACTCATCCAATACGTCGGTCAAAGTGCCGCCCAAGAATACGGACATGATAGCTGGAGGTGCTTCGTTGGCGCCTAGACGGAAGTCGTTGCTTGCAGACGCGATGCTCGCTCTCAGGAGGTCAGCGTGGTCGTGCACCGCCTTAACAGTCGCTACCAAGAAGGTCAGGAACTGAAGGTTTTCACGGGCAGAGTTGCTTGGCTGGAAAAGGTTGACACCAGTGTCGGTGATCAGAGACCAGTTGTTGTGCTTACCGGAACCGTTCACCCCTGCGAAAGGCTTCTCGTGGAACAACACTTTTAGGCCGTGCTTTTCAGCCACCTTGTCCATCACGTCCATCAAAAGCTGGTTGTGGTCGATGGCTTTGTTGATTTCTTCGTAGATAGGAGCCACTTCAAACTGGCCTGGAGCCACTTCATTGTGACGAGTTGACAAAGGAATACCCAACTTGTGCGCCTCGATCTCAAAATCCATCATGAAATCTTTCACGCGGGTAGGGATAGAACCGAAGTAGTGGTCTTCCAACTGCTGCCCTCTAGCCGGGCTGTGACCGAATACAGAGCGGCCAGCCATCACGAGATCAGGACGGGCAGCGAAAAGCGCCTTGTCCACCACGAAGTATTCCTGCTCCACACCCAATGAAGGGGAAACTTTTCTCACATTGCGATCAAAAAGCTGGCAGACTTCTACCGCCGCGTCATTGACAGCTTCCATAGACTTCAACAGTGGAGTCTTGTAGTCCAGTGCTTCGCCAGTATAGGACACAAAAATGGTCGGGATGCAAAGCGTCTTTTCGAGGATAAAAATCGGAGACGAAGGATCCCATGCGGTGTAGCCTCGTGCTTCAAAAGTCGAACGGATACCACCGTTGGGGAAAGAGGAAGCATCAGGTTCTTGCTGTACTAGCGCGGAAGCTTTGAACTTCTCGATCCCTGCATACATATCAAAGAATGAATCGTGCTTCTCGGCTGTAGAGCCGGTCAATGGCTGAAACCAGTGCGTAAAATGGGTGACTCCCTTAGCAAGCGCCCAGGTTTTCACGGCAGTTGCCACCTCTTCGGCGGTCGCAGGATCGATTTTGGTTCCTTTGTCCACCGCTTCCATCACCTTCTTATAGGCAGAAGGTGCCAAAGAGGCTTTCATTTGTCCCAATCCAAAGACGTTGGTGCCAAAATAATCCGAAATTTTAGAAGACGGTGGGGTTACGTTGACCCGCGGTCTCGCCTGAACCATTCCCAGGGCTTGTTGTCTAAGTGTTGCCATTTCTACAATAAGTGGTTTAATATTACACCCACAAAAATAGAAAAATATGCACTCGAAAAAGAGATCGACCTATTTTTGAGATCATTTTTGAAAAAATTTCCACTTTTTTCAAAAATTCATGGCGTTTTTCAAGCCAAAAGGCCAAAAAAAGTGTATTTCCATCCCCAAAATTGGAAAATTGAAAAAAGCAGTGGAATACTTACCTTTGCAAAACCGTCTAAATCCGGAGATTTGTGAAATCGGGCGAAATAACATCGTTTTTCACAAAAGTTTTTAAAAGCCATGCGGGATTCCGCTTGGCAATTAAAAATCAAAGACCATCACATGAAAAAAGTTGCCTTCTATACGCTCGGTTGCAAGCTGAATTTCTCTGAGACATCCACCATTGGCAGACAATTCGAAGAAAAAGGGTATCTCAAAGTCGATTTTCAGGAAAGTCCCGACATATTCATCATCAACACCTGCTCGGTCACCGAGAATGCCGACAAGAAGTGCAAGAAGATCGTCAAAGAGGCCAAAAAGATCTCTCCGGATTCTTATGTAGCCATCATCGGCTGTTACGCACAGCTCAAACCAACCGAAATCTCGGAGATAGAAGGAGTCGATGCCGTTCTCGGCGCAGCCGAAAAATTCCGTTTGATTGAGCTTTTGGATGATTTTGCCAAAGTACAGGAGACAAAAGTTCTGGCAAGCGAGATCACCGAAGCCAAATCCTTCAACAACGCTTATTCCATCAACGACAGAACCCGGACTTTTCTCAAAGTCCAGGATGGATGCAACTACGGCTGTGCTTTCTGTACCATTCCCTTGGCAAGGGGAAAAAGCCGAAGCAATACCATCGAGTCCGTTTTGGCCTCGGCAAGGGAGATCGCGGCAACGGATGTCAAGGAAATCGTCCTTACCGGAGTGAATATCGGTGACTTTGGGATTGTCGACGGAAAAAGAAACGAACGTTTTGCAGACCTCGTTTTCGCGCTGGATGAAGTAGATGGCATTGACCGCTTCCGTATTTCGTCCATCGAACCCAACCTTTTGACGAACGAGATCATCGAATTTGCCTCTAGGTCTAAGCGGTTTGTCCCCCACTTCCATATTCCACTTCAATCCGGCTCCAATACAATCCTGAGAAAAATGGGCCGACGATACCTTCGGGAGCTTTATGAAGACCGCGTATCCAAGATCAAGACGCTTATGCCTCATGCATGTATCGGAGTGGATGTCATCGTGGGATTTCCGGGCGAGACCGACGAGCTGTTTCTGGAAACCTACAATTTCCTGAATGACTTGGAAATCTCCTACCTACACGTATTTACCTACTCCGAGCGGGCAAACACCCGTGCAGTTGAAATGGATGGTGTCGTGCCGATGAAAAAGCGTAACGAGCGCTCCAAGATGCTGCGCATCCTTTCCGAGAAAAAGAGAAGGAAGTTTTACGAAGAAAATCTAGGAAAGACCTTCACCGTCCTCTTCGAAGAAGACGTGGAAAATGGCAAAATGCACGGCTTCACCGAAAACTATATCCGCGTCGCGGCGAAGTATGACCCCATGCTCATCAATGAGTTGAAAGTGGTTCAATTGGACCAAATCAATGATTTTGGCAATGTAGAAGTCCTTGAACCGGAGATGGTGTATGAGAAACACTAATTTTAAGGACAAACTGGTTTAGCCTCGATTCCAAGACATCGGGTTTTTGGACGTCGGAAAAACACCAAAAACATAGACGGCTTTTCCCTCCATCTTGAAATGGATAGAGACGGGAAACTTGTTTGGAAAGGAAAATCGGAAATCTTGATAATGGAACTGATACGCCTCTGGACGCTTGGAGATTTTCTCCAGTTGGACTTCAAGTTCATTCAAAAAATACTCCCCAAGTCCCGAAACTTTGGATTCGCACCATTAAAAAATCTCCAAGATATCCTCCTCAGCCTCCGGCTTAATGATTAAAGAGTAACTCACTAACTTTTGTTAGAAATCCGATTGTTCACCTCTTCCCAGCTTGCTCCCTTACCGGGATTCTTTCTGTGAAGCTCATATCTTCGGTCTAACTCAGCTACTTGGGTAGAGTCCCGATCTACTTCTTTTGCTACAGGACTTCAAATTGCATAGACTAACTCCAGCATATCAAAATCTGCTTTTTCAATTAAAGCATGTAGTTCATCTTTTAAATTCGCTGTCCCCATTTGCCATTTTTACTAAAGTTAGCGAAAAATCATTTTTTTGGCTTTCGTCCGAAGTAACAACTTTCTAAAGACTTTATTTTCCCTAATTTCAACTATTCCAAAACCTGACTTTTTGTGACTCAACAGCCTCTACCCCTCATTCAGGACAACGCCTGGCTCGAAACCTTCGCCCCGGTGATCGAGGCTCGATACGAAAGGTTTCGCTCAGCCCTCCACGCGATCAATGATTTCTCGGGAAACATCCTGGAGTTTGCCCGGATGCACGAGTATTATGGGGTCCATTTCGACAAATTCCGAAATGGCTGGATCTATCGGGAATGGGCGCCTGAGGCCAAGGGGCTTTTCCTCACGGGAGACTTCAACTGGTGGGACCGCAATTCCCATCCCTTGCGTAAAAACCACCGGGGTGACTGGGAGATCTTTCTGCCCTATGCTGATTATAAAGACAACTTCGTCCACCAAAGCCGGATCAAAGTTCGCATCATCGGCGCCAACGACACAGATCTGGACCGCATTCCAGCCCATATCACCCGGGTAGTCCAAGACGAAGAGACCCACGACTTTTCTGGGCAACTTTGGTTTCCGGAGGAAAAATTCAACTGGACTGACCAGAATTTTTCTCTTCAAAAAACCTTCGAAATGCCACTGATTTACGAATGCCATGTGGGCATGGCACAGGAAAAGCTTGGAGTGGGCACCTATCAAGAATTTGAGGAAAAAATACTGCCCCGTATCAAAGCCGGAGGCTACAACGCAATCCAACTGATGGCCGTGATGGAGCATCCCTATTACGGCTCCTTCGGCTATCACGTCTCCAATTTCTTTGCGCCATCTTCCCGATTTGGGACGCCGGAGGAGCTGAAGTCCCTGATCAATGCCGCCCATCGGATGGGCATCGCGGTGATTATGGACATTGTCCACTCCCACGCGGTCAAAAACGTCAACGAAGGGCTGAACGAATTTGACGGGACGGATGACCAATACTTCCATTCCGGAGACCGGGGCTATCATGAGGGTTGGGACTCCAAGCTCTTCAACTACGGCAAATGGGAAGTACAGCAGTTCCTGCTCTCCAACATCCGCTATTGGTTGGAAGAATTTCATTTCGATGGCTTCCGGTTCGACGGTGCAACCTCCATGTTGTACCACCACCATGGCCATGTGTCGTTTGACTCCGCCGAGAAATACTTTGACGCCGGAGTGGACGAGGAAGCGCTCCTCTACTTCCAACTGGCCAATACGCTGATCCACGCTTTCAAACCAAATGCTCTGTCCATCGCGGAGGAAGTCAGTGGGATGCCGGGGCTGAGCCGCACGGTGTCAGACGGGGGGATAGGCTTTGACTTCCGCCTGGCTATGGGGATTCCCGACTTCTGGATCAAAACACTCAAACACAAGCCCGACGAGCAATGGGACATGTTTGAGCTTTGGCATGAGCTGACCAACCGGCCAGCCCAGGAAAAATCCATCGCCTATGCGGAAAGTCACGACCAGGCACTGGTCGGAGACAAAAGCATCGCCTTTTGGCTAATGGACAAGGAGATGTATTTTTCGATGACCGTCCTGGAGCAAAACCTCGTGGTGGACCGCGGCATCGCCCTGCACAAGATGATCCGCATGATCACGCTGAGCTTAGGCGGGGAAGGCTACCTGAACTTTATCGGCAATGAATTTGGGCATCCAGAGTGGGTGGACTTCCCCCGTCTGGGCAACGACTGGAGCTACCAATACGCCCGTCGGCAGTGGTCTCTCGTGGACGATCCACTCCTCCGCTACCGACAAATGGGCGCGTGGGACGAGGCGATGATTCACCTAGCTATCCAGTACCGCCTCCTATCGGCAGCACCTGCCCAGCAGCTCCACTTGGATCCAGACAAGAAAATACTGGCGTATGAGCGGGGCGGACTTATTTTCGTGTTTTCCTTTCATCCCAGTGAGTCCTTTTTCGGATTTCCCATACACATCGACCAAGAAGGCAACTATCGAATCCTACTCCACTCCGACGAAAAGGACTTCGGAGGTTTCGAGCGACTGGACAAATCCATAGACTACCCCACCGATGCCAATCATCACCTGCATCTCTATATCCCCAATCGGGTGGTGATGGTGATGGAGAGGAAGAAATAAATATCGCTCTACTGGAATTTGATTCCGTCAAAGAGCTTTTGACCGAATCGTTTTCAGTTGGGTTTGTAACATAACTCATCCCACTGAGTTCAGAATAAACTTTCAACTGGGCGAAGTTTGTAATTCCACCCTAATATTTTCAGGAATTTGGAATTCCGATTGTTGCTCCATACTTAAGCCCGGAACTACTTTCCCCTTCTCCAAGTTAGACTCTCAACATTATCCTTTTCACCATGTCCATTTCCAAAGAATCCGAGTTGATAGGAATGCAAAAAGCCAGCGAAGCCGTGGCCATCGCCCTCAAAGAAATGACCCGATATGCCAAACCGGGAATCAGCACCAAGGACCTCGACCTATTCGGCGCCCAGATTTTGGCGGATTTTGGAGCCAAGTCAGCCCCTTTTCTGACTTATGGCTTTCCGGGCTGGACCTGCATCAGCGTCAATGAGGAGTTTTGCCACGGCATCCCCTCGGACAAGCGGATTTTACAAGAAGGCGACCTGATCAATATCGACGTCTCCGCGGAGTTGGATGGGTTTTGGGCGGACAATGGTGGTTCTTTTGTCATCGGTGAGGACATTCACGGACATCGCCCTTTGGTGGAAGCGTCCAAGGAGATCCTAAAGAAAACTTTGGCACAGCTCAAAGGCGGGGTGAAAATCTCCGATGTCGGCCATCTGATGGAGACGGAAGCCAAAAAGCGGGGATATCGAGTCATCAAAAACCTGGGCGGGCATGGCATCGGCCGCAGCCTACACGAACAGCCTGACGAGTTGCTCAATTATCGCAACAAATACGATCAGCGGAGATTTCGCAAAAACTCCGTCGTAGCCATCGAGACCTTTATCGCCACCGATTCAACCTATGCAGACACCCTGGCTGACGGCTGGACTTTGGTGGGTAACCGTGGGGGTTTTATGGCTCAGCACGAGCACACCATTCTGATCACCGACCGTGAACCGATCATCCTGACCAAAAGCAACGCAATCTGGAATTGAGCCAACCTAGACCTCAATCAGTTTGGCTCCGGAGTAAAGAATTTCAGCTCTGAGGTGAAATGATGCTCTTCTGAGGGATCAGAATACTTTGGAGTTCGCTCTCCAATCAACAATCCCAGCCTCAGTCCATTTATCCGCTATTCCTTTACTTTCTCGGGGAGGATGCCTAAGTTGGGAAAAGAATGGTCCTTATCCTGCCATGCAGCGCAAGCCAAATCAGGGATCTCCTAGTCTTTTTCGCAGATCTCTCCATCCAACTCTCCCCTAGATGCTCTCCCCGGCCAACAAAAGAATCTGGGGCCACATGCTCCCGTTTGGGCTGATCTGGCTAGTCACGGGTTGGGTATTTCTGCTTTCGGAAGCCGCTGTCACCGGAAATTTCGAAAATCAACCCGACACTGCCATTCGGGTGACTTTCCCGGTATTCCTCATGGCCAGCCTTGCCGTGTTTGTCTTCGGCCTGCTCACCGGCTGGGTGGAGATCCGCTTTTTGAGTCGGCTATTCCGCCGTCAGCGCTTTGTGCTCAGGATCATTTTCAAACTGCTGGCCTATAGCCTGATCTTTCACCTCATCATCCTGATCAGCTTTCCCATCGCGGCGGGCATAGAACTGGGGCAGCCGATTTTCAGCGCCGAGGTCTGGAGCAAATTTGCTGCTTACCTAGCCAGCGTTACCCATCTAAGTACCATGGTCCAGCTTTCTTTTTCCTTGCTGCTTTCCCTGTTTTACTTCGAAATCAGCGACTACATTGGCCCCAAAGCGCTAAGCCATTTTCTCACGGGAAAATATCATCAGCCAGTTGTGGAAGAGCGGGTGTTTATGTTTCTAGATATGCGGTCCTCCACCAGTATCGCCGAAAGGCTAGGGCATAGCCGCTATTTTGCCATGCTTCGAAAGTACTACGAGGATCTCTCTGCTCCTATTTTGCGGAGCGCTGGAGAAGTGTACCAGTATGCCGGGGATGAGGTGATCGTGTCTTGGCCATTGAACAAGGGCGTAAAAGACCAGACCTGTCTGCATTGCTTTTTTTGGATGAAGGAAGCCTTGGGAAGGAAGCAGGATTTCTATCAAAACCTCTATGGGGTAGTTCCGGCCTTCAAAGCCGGGATACATTGCGGCAAAGTCACTGCCGGAGAGATAGGCATTATCAAAAAAGAGATCCTTTTCACTGGAGACGTACTCAATACCTGCGCCCGCATCCAAGGACTTTGCAACTCCTATCGAGCAGATCTGCTGATTTCCGCGGACTTACTTCAGTTGCTTAAGCCAAGTGGGGAGTTTAAAGTAATATCCATAGGCTTCAACGACCTGAGGGGAAAAGATGAGGCGGTGGAATTGTTTTCGGTGCAGAAATAGGCCAAGCTGTGATTCAAAAAACGAAAACACCAAACCTGTCTATCCTATGGAATTTTTGAGGAAATTTGGCGCTGGAAATGCCATAGCTTTGGATCGATTTCATGGCAGAATTATTCACCTGGAGCCTAATGTCATACCACTTTAAGCCCATCCTTCTTTTCAGTCTAGCGAGCCTGGTTTGCCTTTTTGCGAATGCCCAAAGCGCATTGAAAGGAAAAACAATCGCCGAAAGCTACTGTGGCTCCTGCCACGCCTACCCGGCTCCTTCCCTTTTGCCCAAGGAAATTTGGACTAAAAAAGTCCTGCCCCAGATGGCTGCCTACATGGGAGTCAAGGAGGCCCAAGACAGTCTGGGTGTCTGGGAAGAAAAAAGCGCCGCAGAGATCGCCATCCTGAAAAGGCTAAACGTCTACCCCACTACCAGCCAAATCTCCGAGGTAGACTTCAAGTCCATCGTGGACTTTTATGGCGCGGAAGCTCCGTCCGCGATTCCTGACCAGAATACAAAAGAAGCACCTCAGCCCCTTGCCGGCTTTAGCCCAAAAAGGCTTTTCATTGAAGGGATACAAAGCCCAAAAACCAGCCTTGTAGCGATAAACGAAGAACGGGCTGAGCTCCTGATCTCCGACGCCAGCACCAATCAGCTCTACGCCAAGGACATCAACGACGAGCTGTTTACACTCCCTCCCATCGGCAGTCCCGCGGTACATTTTGTGAAAAGGGCAGTCAACGTCTACGATTTCCTCACCGTAGGCTCCATCGCTCCGAGTGACCTCTCCCAAGGTGCGCTCTATGAAATGGACCTGAATTCCAGCTCTTGGAGTGAGATTTTGGATCAACTTCCAAGGCCGGTTGATGCAATCTGGGAAGACCTGGAGCTGGACGGAAAACCCGACCTGCTGATCAGCAACTATGGCCACCATGGCGGCAACCTATCTGTCTATCGAGACGGTATCCTAGGCATAACCCCGATCCAGCTCGGGGGAGCCGGGGCAAGGAAAATGGAAATACAAGACCTCAATGGGGACGGTAAGCCGGATATCATCGCGCTGTTTTGCCAGGGCAATGAGCGCCTGTCAATTTTCTACAACAAGGGCAATGGGGAATTCGATTCCGAAAAAATCCTTCTGAGGTTTTCTCCGCTCATGGGCTCCAGCTATTTTGAAATGCGGGACATGAACGGGGACGGCAAGCTGGATCTATTGGTCAGCAATGGGGACAACTGGGACTATTCATCGGTCAGCAAGCCCTACCATGGCTTTCGCATTTATGAAAACGAGGGCGACGGCAGGTTTAAAGAAGCCTGGTTTTATCCCCAATATGGGGCCGCCAAAGCCATGGCCCTGGACTTTGATGGGGATGGGGATTTGGATCTGGCGACAATCGCCTTCTACGACGAGCTCCAAAATCCCGAGCAACAATTCTTGCTTTTTGAAAATCAAGGCAACCTGAATTTCGCACCAAAATACCTTTCGGAAGCAGCCATGGGAAAATGGCTCACCATGGATATCGGGGATTTGGACGGGGATGGAGATCCGGATATCGTCCTTGGGGCCTATCTGCACAACACACTGGAATACACCAAGCTTCGCATTCAAGGCATAGAGGAAATTCCCAGCGTTTTGATTTTGGAAAACACCCCGGCCGGGCGGCAATAGCAAAAAAGAAAATTTTGTAGCCCAACATTTATATCTTTTTCACTCTGAAAACCGAAACGCCATTGAACCATTCAATCCTGATCCCAAGAATAGAAACGATTACCGAGCGGAAACTGGTAGGTCTGTGCCAAACGATGAGCTTTGCCAAGTTTGAGCTCGCACAGCTTTGGCAAGCCTTTATGCCTTTGAGAAAGTCTATCGAAAATCCGGTAAACTCCGACGCGATCTCCCTAGCCATCTATCAGCCAGAGCACTTTGGGCATTTCGATCCGAATAGGAGCTTTGAAAAATGGGCATCCGTGGAAGTCTCCGATTGGGAAAACATACCCGAGGGTCTGGAGATCTTGTGGCTTCCGGGAGGAAAATATGCGGTATTTCAGTACAAAGGTTCCTCCACAGACACTTCCATCTATCAATATATATTTGGCAGCTGGCTTCCCCAATCCGATTTTGAATTGGATCAGCGACCTCATTTTGAAGTCTTGGGAAGCAAGTACCGAAACAACGATCCTGAATCGGAGGAGGAAATCTGGATTCCGATTAGGGAAAAGACGAAGTAAATCCACTTTTAAAAACTGAGGCACAGCATCTGAACTGGCCATAAAAAAAGGCTCGCGGAATTCGCAAGCCTTTCATTGTAAAAGTGAAGCCTGATTAATTTGTTTTGGCAGGCCCTTTCCTTGGGAGTTTCTCCGCTCTTTGGGCGGTATTGTACACAAAAGAGGCCACCACCACGGCCATCTGCTTAAGGTCGTCCATCTCCAAGCGCTCAAAGGTATCCATGTTGGTATGGTGGGTTCTACTGCGATACTCGATCGGATCTTGGATAAACTGGAATCCTGGAATCCCAAGCGCGTCAAAGCTTTGGTGATCGGTGCCTCCGGTATTGCTGATCGTGATGGTGCGATCCGGAACAATCGCGTCAAGCGGTGCAAACCATGCATTGAAGATAGGTTCTACCGCTGCATTTCCCTGAAGATAAATCCCACGGATTTTGCCGGTTCCGTTGTCGATGTTGTAATAGGCCGAGATTTTATCATGCTCCGGCGTCATTTTCATGGTTTCCCGGTCGCCAAAATGGTTTTTCACATAGCCTCTTGAGCCGTGGAGACCTTGTTCTTCCCCACCCCAAAGCGCAATTCGGATTGTTCTTTTCGGCTGTAGACCGGTAGCTTTCAGTATTCTGACAGCCTCCATCATCACGATACATCCTGCGGCGTTGTCAGTGGCGCCATTGGCTCCGTGCCAAGAATCCAAGTGGCCACCGAGCATGACCACCTCTGATTTTAGGTTTGGATCTGTGCCAGGGATTTCGGCAATCACATTGTAGCCTTGCAGGTCATCGGTGATATACCTCGCTTGGATCTCGGCCTCGACTTCCACCTCAACTCCGTTTTCAGCCAATCTTGCCAGAAGGTTGACGTTCTCTGGGGCGGTTTCCAACTCAGGAATTCCAACTGGCGAATCTTTCAAATAGCCTCTTGGGCTAGAGGTGAAAAGGGTTCCGTGACGGCCATTCACCCCTTTGATGATCAGCGCAGCACCTTCACTCACCAGAAAGGCATTGACCTTTTCCGCCAAAGCCCTTGCTGCCATAAACTGCGCCCTCATCTCGGGCGTAAAGCTGCTTTGTTGTGGAGTGGGATTCTCCATGCCATGCAGCTGCTCCGCGGTAAAGCGCAAGGCATCGGCCTGATAGGTCGGCGCCTGGGACCCTGTAGGCTTGATCCCGATGATAGCTCCTTTGAGTTTGCCCCTGTACTGTTCCAAATCCTCCTCTTTCTGTACATCGAGAAATATGACTTTGCCTTTCACCTCTCCAAAAGTACTTTCGGTCCAGGCCCTTGGGATGGCAATAAAGGGCATGTAATAGGGTTTGGTCATGGCGACGTAGCTTTTCTCCATCTCCCAGCCTCGGCCAAATTCTCCCCAGGCTTCGGTTTTGGCATTGGAAAGTCCCCAGTCGCTCAGTTGCTTGACGGTGTATTCCGTCGCTCGCTCGTAGCCTTCAGAATTGCTGAGTCTCGGGCCCACTCTGTCCACCAGCTCAAAGGCAATCTCTTCAACCTTGGAGTTTTCGAGACCTTCTTTTTTGATTTTTTCGATGGCGGCCAAGTCTATGGTCTCTTGGGCCATAAGCATTCCGGCAAAAAGCAAAGCCGGAAAAAACGTCAATGTTTTCTTCATAAGTTATAGGGATTGGAATAAGTACTAAAATCAAAAATACCGGTGATCTGTACTTTTGGGATTGGAAAGTAAGGCAAAAATCACAATTGGGACGGCTATTTGTGTAAAAGTCGAAGATATCCGAACCTTGCCCCGGCTGAATTTTGTTGGTACAAACCAATTATTCTATAATCCCGCGTATTTCACCCATGCAAATCCCCGAACACAAGCTGATTCCCTATATCCAGAAATGGGTCGATCTTTTGCCAGAAGAGTAAGAGAAGATCCTCAGCGCCTTTGAGCCCGTGGAATTGGAAAAGAAAAAGCTCGTCCTCAAGCCCGGGGAAATATCCAAGCATATCTATTTTATAGTGAAGGGCGTATTGAGGTCGTATTTTGTAGATGAAAAAGGAGTGGAGCACATTTACCAGATCCGGCTTGAAAACGGCTGGATCGGTGATTTGGAGAGTTTTTTCTCTCAGAATCCTGCGAAATTCTACATCGAGACGCTTGAAGCCTCTTTAGTCCTACAGATCTCGAACGGAAGGCTGGAGCAGCTTTATGCCGAGGTTCCCAAGTTGGAGCGTTACTTTCGGATTTAGTTCCAAAAGGCCTACATCAACGCCCTACAGCGTTTGAATTCAACGATGTGGACGACCGCGGAAGAACGCTACCAGGATATGGTTAAGGAAAACTGCGACATACTGCAGCGCGTCCCGCAAGCCTATATCGCTTCCTATTTGGGAATCACTCCCGAAAGTCTCAGCCGCATCAGGAAGAAAAAAGCTGAATTTTGGAATAGCCCCAACTCCAAGCTCGTCGCTCCCAGCTTTCTTAACATACATCAAGTATTTGCCCCAATTCGCGGCGGTAACTTTGTTCCGTCAACCAGAGAAAGTGACATCCGACCAAAAAAGGAACTGTGAATTGGGCGATTTCCTTTATGCTATGAACCGAAGATCCTTCCTCTCTATTCTGGGAATTGGGGGAACTTCAATCTATGGAGCAATGAATCTAAACACGTTAAACTCGATTTTGGGACCTTTGGAAAATACGCCAAAGATGCCCGTTTTATTCCTCGGCCATGGCAGTCCCATGAATGCTATCGAGGACAACCAATTCGTCAGAGGATTCAGACAAATCTCCACGGAAATCGAAGTTCCGAAGGCCATTTTGGTAGTGTCGGCCCACTGGGAAACGTCTGGCACGCGCGTGACCGCCATGCAAAATCCTCCGACAATCCATGATTTCGGAGGCTTTCCAAAGGCGCTTTTCGAGGTTCAATACCCTGCACCTGGCAGTCCCGAGCTGGCCAAAGAAATACATCAAACAGTTCAATCCATGGAATTGCACCTTGACGAGCAGTGGGGACTGGACCATGGGGCATGGACAGTCATCCGTCACATGTATCCCGAAGCGAATATCCCGGTGGTCCAGCTTAGTTTGGACTATCGTAAGTCGCCACGTGAGCACTATGACTTGGCCAGGGAATTAGTCAAGCTCAGGGAAAAGGGCATTTTGATCGTCGGCAGCGGCAATGTCGTGCACAACCTTCGCATGGTCCATTGGCAAAAGCTCAACGAGTCCTATGGCTACGACTGGGCCATCGAAGCCAATACCAAAATCAAGGAAAATATCCTGAACGGAAATCATAAGGACTTGATCAACTTCCGGCAGCTCGGACGCGCCTTCGACCTGGCAATTCCGACTCCAGAGCATTACCTCCCTTTGCTCTACACCTTAGGCCTACAGGGCAAGGGAGAAGACGTAAGCCTCTTCAATGACGAGCCCCTCGGAGGGTCGCTGACCATGACTTCCGTGAAGATCGGATAATCAAAAAAACACACAACCAATTATTTAATAACCAAAAGTTTAACTACATGAAAATCGGAGTAAGTGGCGCCACTGGCCAATTGGGACGTATCGTTTTAAATGAATTGAAAAAAAGAGGAGTTACCGATCAAGTCGTAGCCTTGGCTCGGAATGTCGAAAAAGCCTCGGAACTGGGCGTCGAAGCCCGGGAGTTTGACTACAGCAATGCTGATATGCTAGCCAAAAGTCTTCAAGGTATCGACACACTGCTTTTGATCTCCAGTTCTGAAGTGGGAAAGAGAGCTATTCAGCACGGGAATGTCATAGATGCTGCCAAGTCTGCGGGAGTCAAATGGATCATCTACACCAGTTTGCTTCATGCAGACCGCTCGAGCCTCAGCTTAGCGGGAGAGCATCTGGCGACCGAAAAAATCCTGAAAGAATCCGGAATCGAGTATACCATTTTGAGAAATGGATGGTACACAGAAAACTACGCGGGATCCATCCCGGGAGCCCTGGGAGCGGGAGCTATGATAGGAAGTGCGAGAGACGGCAAAATTTCTTCCGCGGCCCGAGCCGACTTTGCGGAAGCTGCCGCTGTGGTGCTTTTGGATGAAAAGCACAAAGGAAACGTCTATGAACTTGCCGGAGACGAATCCTATACCCTCCAAGATTTGGCGGCAGAAGTGAGCAAGCAGAGCGGGAAAAGCGTCCCTTACAAGGACCTTCCAGAAGCGGAGTATGCAAAAGCCCTGACTCAATTTGGTCTGCCAGAAGGATTGGCAGCAGCTATTGCCGGATGGGATGTTTCTGCTTCCAAGGGTGATCTTTTTGACGATGGCAAACAGCTTTCCGGCTTGATCGGAAGGCCTACCACACCGATGGCCGAAACCGTCACGAGCTTTGTCTCCTAATCCAGGGCTAGCAAGTGTTTGTCACACCAAGGGCGGAGAGCTCGATTCTCCGCCTTTTTCTTTTTCAGGGAATGAGAAAACTACGGAAACCGCCCCTGTTGATTTTTTAAAATGGCAGCTTCAAAACCCTTATATTCCTCTTGAACGAAAGGTGAAATCGCGGCACGCTGATTCATCCAGTTTTTTGGAAATAAAAGAATAATGAAATAAACTCGAATCTAAGCCGTCCTAAATCAGGACTATAAATCCCTCCCAAAATGTCCCTGTCATGAAAATCGACAAAGCCATCCCGATTCTTTATTCCACGGATGTGGCCAAAAGCATCGCCTATTTTACCGAGCAACTAAAATTCGAAAATAAATGGGAATGGGATAGTCCGCCGACCTTTGGAGGCGTCTATCGGGATGGAGTGGAAATTTTCTTTTGCAAGCAAGACCAAGGCAATCCCCGCACGTGGATTTCCCTGGTGGTAGACAACGTGGATGAATACTACGAACTCATCAAAGACTCTGGCGCCAATATCCTAAGCCAACCGGACAGCAAAGAGTGGAATATGCGGGAAATGCTTGTAGAATGCCCTGATGGTCATATCATCCGAATAGGACACAACACCTCTTGTGACTAAGTCCCAAAACTCGCCCAATGAGAAAACTAAACCTTCAAATGCAGCTTTCCCTTGATGGATTTAATTCCACCGGTCCCAATGATGAACAACAATGGGTGACGTGGGCCTGGGATGAGATCAAATCCCATGTGTTGGATCTGGCGCGTTCCTGCGATACGGAGCTGATTGGAAGAAGTCTGGCGGAAGACTACTTGCCCTTTTGGAAAAACGTTCTCTCCCAGCCAGATTCCCCTATGTACGAGGCTGCGGAGATCAAGGCCGACCAAAAGAAAGTGGTTTTTACACAGACCAAAGATGAGTCAATCTGGGAAAACACGACTTTGGCAAAGGGCGACCTTGCAGAAGAGGTCAGGCAATTGAAACAGCAAGAAGGCAAAGACATGATCGTGTATGGTGGAAGTTCCTTCGTAGCCAATCTGGTCAAGGCTGGATTGGTGGATGAGTTTCACCTCTACATCAATCCCATTGCCATCGGGCATGGCACTGCTCTTTTTGATAATCTGGTCGACTGGCAACGACTAAAGCTGATCACGTCCATCACTTTCCCAAGCGGCATTATTTTGCTTCAATATGAGAAAATATAGCTCCGAAAAACCAGTCCCTGTTTCGTCTTTTTTTGAGTCAAAGCATCTTACGCTTGCCCTTTTTGCGGTTTATGCAGCAGCCTTGGTTTGGATCATCGTTTTCAAGTTTGGCATCGAGATCACTTACACCGAACAGCGTGATGAGTTCAATCTAATCCCCTACCAAAGACCCTTGGTTTTGAATGGTAAAGTGAGCTATGGCGAAATCCTCTTGAACGTTCTGATATTCATTCCATTCGGACTTTATTTGGCCACACTTTTTGAAAAATGGGGCTTTTCAAAAGCTCTTGCGCTTTTTATCCTTAGCAGTTTTATTTTGGAAGCGACCCAGTACATTTTGGGAATTGGCGCTTTTGATGTCACAGACATCATCAACAATTCCCTCGGAGGAATAATCGGCTGGACAATATATAAAGGGACGGTATCTGTGTTTAAAAACAGGGAAAAGATCCGCAAATACGTCAACCTTATTAGCTTGGGAGGAACTGTCTGTACCTTTTCATTTCTCGCGTTTCTGAAAATCAACCAGCTTTGGATTTTCAGAATGTAATCAAATTGAGAAGGACTTGGCAGGACTCGACCCAAGAAAACTAAACCCATGCGCCTATACTCTGAGTTTTCAAGCAATCCACAAATTCGCAACTGGACGTTTATCTCGTGGTTGTTGACATTGACTGGTTTCGTAGTCATGGAGGCTGGAGCTCAGGACAAATCCCCAAGCGTGATCCGTTTCAATCCACTGGATAGCACCGAGCTGGTCTACATTCCATCCGGAGAATTTATCATGGGTAGTGACTCAGCCGAACTGGCGCAAATCTGGAAAAAATTTGACTGGAACCCTGAGGAACTGGACTTTACCCGATCAGAGCGACCCGCGCATCGGGTTCGTTTGGATGGATTTTGGATGTATAGCACTTTGGTGAGTGTAGCCCAGTATCGCGCTTTCGCCCAATCCAAAAACTTTTCTTTACCTGAGCCTCCTTCCTACGGTTGGAAAGATGACAATCCGATCGTAAATGTCACATGGGAGGAAGCTAGCTTTTACTGCGAGTGCCAAGGTGGTAGACTTCCTACAGAAGCGGAATGGGAATATGCAGCAAGAGCTGGGAATACCGGCTTGAGAGGAAATCCACGCACCGTGTTCACTTGGGGCGACCAACTTCCCTCCACGTCTATCGCCAACCTTGCCGACAAAACATTTTTGGAATCGAGATACTATGACCATCCAAATTTCCATGGATTCGATCAGTATAGAGACGGATACGCTACCGCATCGTCGGCCAAAGCCTATCCTCCTAACGCCTTTGGGCTGTATGACATGGCGGGAAATGTACTGGAATGGTGCGACGATTGGTACAGTGAAAGCTACCCAACAGACAGTCTTTCGATCAACCCCAAAGGCCCTGAGGCTGGCACTCGAAAGGTGCTCCGGGGAGGAGCTTTTGACACCACTCCCACGATCACAAGAATTGCCCGGCGCCTTGGTAATTACCCGAGTATAAAGCATGAAGAAAAAGGCTTTCGCTGTGTTTTCTCGGGCACTTTGAGCAATTTGTATTGATTAATTTCAAACTTGATATGAGGATGAAAGAGGATACCGACCAAATAGAGACGGTCTTTTACCATGGAACCAAAGTGGATTTGGAGATCGGAAGCCTTATCGAGCCAGGCTTCTCATCCAATTACGGTTCGCAACGCAAAGCCAAGTTTGTTTATTTCTCCGCCACGCTAGATGCCGCAACTTGGGGAGCAGAATTGGCTCAAGGGGAAGGAAGGGAACGAATCTATATCGTGGAACCCAAGGGAAAATTTGAAGATGATCCCAATCTCACCGACAAAAAATTCCCAGGAAATCCCACCAAATCTTACCGTACGCGGGAAGCATTGAAGGTAGTTGGGGAAGTCGAAGAATGGCAAGGTCATGCTCCCGATCAACTTCAAGCCATGAAGGATCACCTGCAGCGACTTAATGAGCAAGGCATCGAAGCCATTGACGATTGAAAATAAAAAAAGTCAAATACCATGAAAACTTTTGCCCCATCTGACAGCGGAAACGCACCCAAAAAGGAGTTGGTTCTAAGCCTCACCAAAGCTTTTGCATCCTATGATCTAGATGAAATAGGAAAGCATTTGGCTGAGGATGTAGTCTGGACGCTGGTAGGCGACACTCCCATCGCAGGAAAAGACCAATTTCTGTTAACCCTAAGCGAGATGAGCGACAACAAGGCCGAAGAACTTAGGACATATCAGATCCTCAGCCATGGGAAGTTTGTCGCGGTGCACGGGGCGATGAAAATGCAGGATGGAAAAAACTATGGATTTGCGGACTTCTATGAGTTTACAAGTGCGGGATCTAGAAAAGTGAAGGCCATCGTTTCTTATGTAATCCCAAAATAGAGAAGTGTCGAGGCAGAAAAACGCTGGCTAAACACCTTGATTTTCTTTATATTCCTAAGATTTTTTCACACTTTAAACATCCCAGGAATGTCCAGCCACATCTATCTAAAACTAAGCTCGGCCAGTCACGGAGAATTTCCGGGGACGGCTAAGCAAAGAGGTTTCGAAGACCAAATCCCCATCAACAGCACCCATCATGAAGTGGAAAAAGTGCAGGCCAGCACAGGAAGGTCTCGGTCCGCATTTTCGGTTGGTCCGTTTGTCATCCACAAAAAAATAGACAAAACCAGCCCCATGCTTTTTCTCTGCTGGAGGCTCAACGATAGAATCAGCCAGTTTAAATTGGGCTACTACAGACCCAAATCTTCGGGCGTGTTTGCGCTTGACTACTCAGTAGAACTTTTCGATGCCAGCATCGTCAGGATCGAGCAGATAATGGCCTCGACGGACATGCCCGATCTTAGCGAGCGGGAAACCGTCAGCTTCGAATTCAACAGGATGGTTCTCAGATATGAGGAAGGAGGATACGAGGCGGAGATTCTCAATCGTCCGGTTTAGTCACTTTTGCCAGCGAGTCATTCCATTTCAACCCAAAACAACGATGTTCTCCCTCAACCAAATCAAAGCCGCCCACAACAAAGTAAAGTCCGGGGCTGACTTCCCGGCATTTATCCAAGACTTGATTGAACTTGGAGTCAGCCACTATGAGACGGCTGTGGCAGATGGACATACGATCTATTTCGGCGCAAACCAATACCGCATCTCCACCCCGGCGCAGTACGAAACCATCACCGTAGCAAATGCACCCGACAAATCCCAATTTGAGATAGATCTAAAAGCGCACCAAGAGGGAGAAACAGACTATGCTACCTTTTGCTACGATGCGGCAAGATCAGGCATCGAAAAATGGACGGTGTTTCTGGATGAAATGACTTGCACCTATTTTGACAGATCAGGCAATGAAATTTTGGTAGAGGTGATTCCTGGATAGAAGAGGTCTGTTCTTTCGCTTCAGCTTGGCTTTACAAAAAACAAACAAACCCATGAATACCGTCAAGGACAGTTCTAGTACGCCGGAGGAATGGCTCTCAGCAGAGGAGTTCAGCAGGGTAGTTTATGGCGGAGCGGTGAGCACGGTCTTCGATCCCAATGAGGGCCTTTTCAAAGTCACTTACCTTGAGCGCTGTTGGGATGAAGTGTATGATCCGGTTTGGGAAAAAGAATGTGTCTCCAATAGCGAGAAGCATATCGAGTTTCTGGTCGAAGTATGGTACCGCGTCAACCCCGATCGATCTTGGAGCTGTATCAAAGGCAAGCGCGAATCTTTGCAAGAGTATCTGGTGACAAGCAAATTTTGCAAAGAAGGCAGGGAATTCGTCCAAGTGAAATTCACCGAAGAAAGGCTGCTGACTGGATCCAAGATCATCGAAAACTTCAACTATGAAAATGATGAGCCGACATGGAGATCTGCCACTTAGGCGAAATTGTCTGTTCATGCATTGAAACTGGAAGTCCATTAAGAACCAAACGGGGTTTTGCAAGTTTACACTAAGAGGAAAAAGCCAAGGCCGAAAAATTGGCTATCGACTCTCTACCCCGTCCAATCAAAAACAACTTTTAACCTATAAATAAACTATCCATGTCTGAAAAAAAGATTATTACCGTGTTTGGAGCAACAGGCGCTCAGGGAGGGGGATTGGCAAGAGCTATCCTGAACGATCCCGGCAGCGATTTTTCGGTCAGGGCCGTCACCCGTGACAAAACTTCCGAAAAGGCAAAGGCACTGGAAAAGCTGGGAGCAGAAGTAGTTGAAGCGGATCTCGCCCATCCTGCAACGGTACGTGCCGCTATGGAAGGTGCTTATGGAGCATTTTGCGTTACTTTTTTCTGGGACCACTTTTCGCCCGAAAAAGAAGCCAATGAGGCTAATTGCATGGCTGAAGCTGCCAATGCAGCTGGTGTGCAGCATGTCATCTGGTCCACATTGGAAGATACGCGTCTGCTCGTACCGCTGCACGACGACAGCATGCCCACGCTTATGGGAAAATATAAAGTGCCCCATTTTGACGCAAAGGGCGAATCCAACAAATTTTTCATTGAGGCGGGTGTGCCGACGACTTTCCTGCTCACCACGTTTTACTGGGAAAACCTCATTTATTTCGGCATGGGACCCAAGCGTGGGGAAGACGGAGTTTTGGCGATCACTTTTCCAATGGGAGGCAATAAACTGAGCGGCATTGCAGCAGAAGATATCGGCAAATGCGCCTACGGCATATTCAAGAAAGGAAAGGAGATGGTCGGGAAAACCGTCGGAATTGCCGGAGAGCACATCACCTGCGAGGACATGGCCAAAGCGCTGACCAAAGCCCTGGGGGAAGAAGTCAGATACAATGCCATTCCCGCCGAAGTCTTCCGAAGTTTTGGATTTCCTGGCGCGGAAGACCTTGGAAACATGTTTCAGTACTACGAGGTCTTTGAGAAAGAATTTACGGAAGCGCGGGACATTGCCGCCGCCAAAGAGCTCAATCCAGGCTTGCAATCCTTCGAAGAATGGCTAAAGAAAAATGCGAAAAGAATTCCGATAGAATAATATCCCAAGTATAAACTGAGCAAATGAGGCTGTCTCAAAAAGCCTGATTGTGTCAGGCTGAGCACTGGAGCAACGGGAGTAGCGTATCGAAGGCCATTTAAATTGAATACAGCCGCATTTCGACTTCGCTCAATGTGACAAACATCAGTTATGAGACAGCCTCTTCCCTTTTCATAGATTCCTGGCTAGTCCTTACGGCAAATATCCATTAAATTCCTGTCGACTTTCAGCGTTTCCCAAAAGGGTACAACTACCATTTCCATGTCAAACATCAACCTCATCATCGAAGAACGCGCCGCCGATATTGGCAAATTCCTGGTGGGCCGACTACTACCCTTTCGCCAAAAACGGATGATCGGCCCTTTCATCTACCTCGACCACATGGGACCGGTCAAACTCAACGAGCGCGAGCAGATGGACATCCGACCCCATCCGCACATTGGACTCTCCACGCTCACTTTCCTTTTCGAAGGCAGCATCATGCACCGAGACACGCTTGGAAACGAAATTCAAATCAACCCTGGAGCGGTCAATTGGATGACGGCAGGAAAGGGAATCGTTCACTCCGAGCGCACTCCAGATCACATGCGTCACGAAGACAAATTCATGCATGGACTGCAGATCTGGGTGGCCTTGCCAAAAAAATTGGAGCAAATGGACCCAGAGTTTTTCCACGTCGAAGCTGAAAAGCTCCCTGCTTGGACCGAAGGAAGTGTGGACTTCAAATTGGTGGCTGGTGAGGTCTTGGGACACAGATCACCTGTCCCCGTCTACAGCAAACTCTATATGCTGGAGATCAAAAGCAGCGAAAAACAAAATCTCAGCGTCGGAAAGCAGCTGTTTGGCGAAAGTGGATTGTACATTTTGGAGGGTGGGATCGAAAGCGAAGGAAACACCTTCGGCCCAAAACAAATCCTAGTAGCCAAGGACAGCACGCTCTGCGAATTTACGATCCAAGCCAACAGCACAATCTACATTTTTGGAGGCGATGCTTTCCCCGAAGAGCGGTTCATAGACTGGAACTTCGTCTCCTCCAGCAAAGAACTTATCGAAGCAGCCAAGGAAAGATGGATCGCGGGCGGGTTTGAAAAAGTACCTGGCGACGAGGAGGAGTTTGTCCCCTATCCGGTTTTAAAGCGCTAAAAAATTATTAGTCAAAAGCAACCTACATACCCACATTGCGAAAAATCATGGCAAATTTCCCTTAACTTAAGCCTGAACAAAACCGCATATCGGCAATAGACCCAAGATTTCAGAAACAAACCCTCAGAAATCACCATGCTCCAAAAGATCAGCCGAAAGGAATTTTTAACCCAAGTGGGCGTATTGGGCACTTCCGCATTCCTGTTTCAAGCCTGCGATTTCAAGTCCGCCAACAAAGGAGTCATGGGCGTCAGCCCGGTCATTGCAGAACCTGCCGACTCGGAGGATATTTTCGCCTATATCAAGAGGAAACACGGCGATCACGATCTGACACTCTATAGGCAAATCGTCGGCGCAGCCAATGAATTTAAAGAAGGCGATCTCACGCTAGGCATTGCTGCCGAATCCGAGCAATCCAGGATAAACGCCAGGGCGCTTCTGGCAAATACCCGGATTAGGGACTTGAAGTCACACAGCCTATTTACCGATGAGATCTACGAGCTGATTGCGGAGAATACAGCACAAAACGAGGAACTGGATACTTGGACTTTGGGAGAACTGAAAGAATTCGTTCTAAGCCAGCCCGAGGCAGAAATCAAAGCGATCATGCCCGCGCTGAGCAGCGACGTGATCGCTTGTCTGGTCAAGATGATGAGCAACGAAGAACTGATCCAAGTTGGACAAAAAGTCTTCAACCCAATTCCGGGTACGCAAATCGGCAGCAAAGGATATCTAAGCGCCCGAGTTCAACCCAACTCTCCAACCGATAACCCGACGGACATCGTCTGGCAGGTTTTCGACGCATGGTCCTATGGGGTCGGAGACTTGGTCCTGGGCACCAATCCCGTCTCCAGTGATCCCAAGTCGGTGGCTGAGATCGAAAAAGCACTTTACGATCTAATCACAACTTTTGGCTTGGAAAAAACCATCTCCAACTGTGTGCTTTCCCATATCGACGTGCAAGCCGAGGCGGAGAAAATCCACCCGGGTACCACGGGCATCTGGTTCCAAAGCATCGCGGGCACAGTCAAGGCCAACCAAACCTTTGACGTCTCGATCCCAAAAATGCAAGCCCACATGGAAAGCCGCACGGGCCAGTTTGGTTTGTATGCAGAAACTGGACAAGGAGCCGACTTCACCAATGGACACGGTGAAGGCTTTGACATGCTCGTGCACGAGTCAAGGAAGTACGGCTTCGTACGTGCGCTTCAAAGCCAGCTTTCCCGGGGAAAAAGTCCCGAGGAAGCTCCCTGGGTGCATGTAAATGACGTAGCGGGCTTTATTGGCCCGGAAGTTTTCAAAACCAAAGAACAATTAGTCAGGTGTTGCCTGGAAGACACCGTCATGGGAAAACTTCACGGACTTACCATCGGATTGGATGTCTGCTCCACCCTCCATATGGACGTATCACTTGATGAGTTGGACTGGTGCATAGAACAGATAATGCCGGCAAACCCAGCCTATTTAATGGCTTTGCCAACCAAAAATGACCCCATGCTGAGCTATCTCACTACAGGTTTTTATAACCACGTCAAAATTCGCGAGCAGTTTGGCTACAAGATCAACGACGCGATGTGGGACTTTTTCAAAAAGATCGAAGTCATCGGTGCAGACAATCGGCCCACCGAACACTTCGGGGATCCGACATGGGTTTACTATCAATACCGACTTGCGAAAAAAGACCTTCGAACCAAAGAAGAGATTTTGGCAGAAGGACGAAAAACCATCGCAGAAATCGAAGCGAGAGGCGTGCCTATTGCGCAGGGCTTTGGCGAGAATGTCTGGGATCTGCACCCCGAACTGGATAAGAAAATCCATGAGCTTTATGAGGATGCCAAGGTGAGTCTCTGGGCAGAAATGCCAAGTACTTTTGTCCAAGCAATTCCTGCAGCGTTACCCTTGATCACCCAAAGCAAAGATCGCAAGGACTACGTATACCATCCTGAGACAGGCGAAAAGCTAAGCGCAAAGACGACGGAACAGCTAAAAGCCATGCAAGCGGGCTGGGAAAACGACGCTCCTGACGTTCAGATCGTGATCTCCGACGGACTAAACGCGCTGGCGCTGACAGATGAAGGTCATCTGTTTCCATTTTTGGAAAATCTTAGCACCCAGCTCAAATCCAAAGGCTATCGGCTAGCCCCACAGCATGCCGTGTTCACCCACGGCAGGGTCAGGGCGGGCTATGCCACTGGGGAAGAACTCTTTGGAAACCTGAAAGATCCCAAACAGAAAAAAGGTATCATCCACGTCATCGGGGAGAGACCCGGCTCAGGCCATCATGCTTTTTCCGCGTACATTACTGCTGCGCCCGTGGCCCTATGGAGTGAAAAAGGGAAGGTGGACCATGACATTACCCGCGTAGTCTCCGGCATTTCGGACACCTCACTCTTGCCCACTCTTGCCGCCGAGGAAGTGGCCGAAATATTCGATAGCTTGTATAAAAAAGAGCATATCTCCGACCAATCAATCGCTTAGAGAACTCAAAATTCCAAGTTCAGATTGCCCCCACGCCGGAATTTCGCCAAGTCAAAAGGAGGCATGGCGCGCCCGACAAAATGCGTTTTCCGCGCAAAACGAAAGAGATTCTGGATGCTTTCCGCAAGTACTCCGGCACCCTTCATCCTCCTTCCAAACTGGCTGTCGTTGACCTGTCCCCCGTGAACTTCGGCTATTTGGTGCATGATTTTCTGAAAACGGTCCGGGAAGTTTTTCTCTAGCCAATCGGAAAAGATCTCTTCCAGCTTACCGTTGAGACGAACGACTGTCATCCCGGCGCTCAGCGCACCGTGATCCGCTGCAGCTTTTAGGATCGCGGGTATTTCCTGATTATTCAATCCAGGAATAATCGGGGCATTCATAACCGCGACAGGCACTCCAGCCTTTGCCAAAGTTTCAATGGTTTTTAAGCGCTTCACCGCGCTCGCCGTCCTTGGCTCCATTTTTCTCCTCAGACTTTCATCCAGAGTGGTAATAGAAATGTATACCTGCACCAGTCTGTCTTGCGCCAGATCCCGCAGCAAATCCAAATCACGCAGAACTAGGCTATTTTTGGTGATCAAACCCACCGGATGGCGATATTTTGCAAATACCGTCAGCAGCCCTCGGGTGATTTCCTTTTCCTTCTCAAGCGGCTGATAGCAGTCTGTATTTCCCGACACCGAGATCGGGGCTACTTTCCAGTTGGGATTCAGCAGGTGCTTTTCCAACAAACTCGGCGCGTTGGGTTTGACCATCAGCTTGGTCTCAAAATCCAAGCCCGCTGTATAACCATAGTACTCGTGGGAGTTTCGGGCATAGCAATAGATGCACCCATGTTCGCAGCCCTGATAGGGATTTAAGGAAAACATCAAGCCGAGGTCCGGACTTTTCACTGGTTTTACGATCGTCTTGGCGTGCTCTACGCGGATCTCAGTTTTGGGAGAAAGCAAAAGCTCCTCGTCCAAGCCTTCGATGTGCTCTGCTACAACCCTTCGCACCAAAAACCGGTTACCGGATTGGATCTGCGCTCCCCGCCCTTTAAAATAATCCCCTTCCATGTCAATCAAATTGTCAAATCCTCTCCTATTATATTAACAGGACGATTTGAAAATCAAAAACATGTGACGAGAATTGTCGAAAAAAGGGGAACTGACTATTTCAAAAAGGAAAAATCAAAAGCGCATGCTGACTCACGGTATTGAAATCCCGCCACACCCGGTTGAGTTCGGTGTGTGTTATTGCCGCTTCCAGACCGGCGAAAGGATACAACTTGCCGTTGCTTTCCCGGCAACTTTGGGTCAGTTTTCGGCTGATTCGGCTGATCTTTTTCAGGAGGGATTTGGAGATCACATCTGTTGACTCCAGCTCATCGCAGGAGTCTTGGACCAAGTCGTAAAACTCTCTTTTCAGCTTGAGAAGCTTCTTCTTTTGCTTTTCAAGGAGCTTCTGAAAATGCCTTTGATGCCGCTTGCCATACTTCCGGTACTCGTGCCTCTTCCAAAAAGACTGCTCGATAAGCCTTGCCAAATGCTGTGAGATTCCCAAGATATTCACCGCCAGCGTCGCTTCAGCAAACTGTAAAAAAGGATAGCGAAAAACCGGATCAGCAAGTACAGCTTGATCGGGATGGATCTCAAAAACCCTATTATTAGGGATAGAAATTCCGTCAGCCTTGAAAGCGTGGCTTCCTGTCGCGATCATCCCCATATAGTTCCAGCCGTCGAGGATCTCAATCTCTTCTTTTTTGAGGATAAACGCCTTGACCGCCGGGTTTCCCTTATTGTCCAAAAGTGGAACGCCGTTTTCAAGGATCTCACAATTAGCCGTGAAATGTGTGGCATGCAAAGCTCCGGAAGCGTAAGTCCAGCTGCCTGACACGAGCCATTTTCCTTGGACCAGGTCCGCCTTTCCACCCACAAATCCGCTTCCTGCAAGACAAACCCTGGGATCCGAAAAAACCTCTTGCGCGAGCCCTTTTTCCAAAAAGCCGACAAACCAAGACGCGCCTGCACAGAGCGTGACCGTCCAACCCAAACTCCCGTCCAGTTCAGCCAGCTTCTCCTCGAGACGAAGCGCTTCTGTCAAATCCAGACCCAATCCTTCCAGTTCTTTTGGAACGAAGAGTTTGAACCATTTCTTTTCATAAATGACTTCTAGCCACTCATCGGATAGACGCCTCATTAACTCGGAGGCTGCGGCGTGTGCGGAGTCAAACAGTTTGGAGTGCATCATCGCGTTGGTTCAGTTCTTTTCTCCAATCCAAGTAGCCAAAAATGGCGACGATGAAGAGGAATAGGGTCAAAAAGGACATCATGTACAGCTGTTTGGAGTACAGCAGAGGAATTGCAACGAGATTGGAAATATTAAGCCAAATCCAGTTTTCCAATTTCCGCTTCGCCAGAAGCCACATCCCTGCCCAAGCTGTGGACGACACGAACGCGTCAATTACAGGAACGTCCGAGTCGGTGAATGTGGTAAGTATAAAATAGAGAAATGCCCAGCCAAGCAGCGCGATTGCCAAGGTGATGGCAAAATCCCGGGAGTCACTCTTGGTGATCTGCGAAGCTCCTGTTGCGGAACGGTTTTTCCAGTTGACCCAACCGTAGACGCTCATCACCAGATAATAGCAATGCAGAAGTGTCTCTGCGTAGAGCTTGGAGTCCAGCAGCAAGATCGATCCGCATAGAATCCCGACGATTCCGGTGGGATAGAGCCAGATGTTGTTTTTCTTAGCCAAGAGCACTTCGGAAACTCCGAAAGCCACGGCGACCCACTCCAGCAAGCGGGTGTTTTGGATTTGCTCGAGGAGCAAATCCGCGTCGAATGAAAATTCCATTTGAATAAATTTATCCTCTATCCAAATAAGGGAGAAGTGACTATCGATCCCTACGCCGGCATTACCCGGATCAGGTGCACGACAGCATGCTGCCGATGGGTATGATCTCAGCCCTTTGTTTTGGGGCACCCCTTAAATGATGGCTTGAAGATAGGGAAAACAGCTCTATCGGCAACGGAAAGTTCTAGAATTCGGAAAGTCAACTCGTGTACAGCGCTCCGTAAACGGAGAAGTCTAAGAGCAGGTGGGCATTAAAACCGATTCACTTTGCGTCACAACCAAAGTTAATTACTTTCAAATTTAGCACTTTCCGCACACTTACTCTTAACCATGTCTACACTGAATATTTCCATTTAATTAAATCTGCTCTATTGATTTTCGGTACATTCGAAAAAACAGAAAAGGTAGAAATCCGAATGCAATTATTAATGCTCCTACTATAACTATTAAAGTTCCGTATTGCATTCCGCTTGTCCTTAATATGACACCTAAACCGGTTACAATTGCACCACTGAAACCAAAAATTATTTTTAGTTTTTCGGACAAAACTCCACTCAGTGTCATTTTATATCTATTAATAGCTAGCATTGGCAAAAAAAGCACTAAAAAGAAAATCATCCCATAAGTCAACATGTCTCCTCCACCTTTCCAGTTTAAATACTTAAACAACCACCCAAGGGTCATGCTCATAGAAGCCAAAAGACCGATTAAATACATAATTCTTTTCATAGCAATTATCTTTTTAGAGTTTAACAAATAAATAGTTTCCTTTTGAATTTCATCAAATCCATCGGGGCATATGTGATTCAAGGCTTTTACATAAGAAGATTCAAATGATCTCCCTTTATTTAGTTCGTTTTCTATAAAGCAGCAAAAATGATCAAGCAAGTCATCTTTAAGTTCTGAAATGGAAATTTTACTTTTTTCAATTTCCCCTTTTATGAATGATACCTCCTTGTCCTCTAAAATCATAGAAAAGAAGCTTTTTGATTAGGAAATACAATGTGCTGAATTGTCTTAAGAAACTCACTGAGCTCATTATATAAAGCGATCTTTCTTTCCTGTCCCTGTTTCGTTATAGAATAATATTTTCGAATCCGTTTTCCTACATTCACTGTCTCAACTTCCACAAGACCGTCACTCAAAAGCTTGTGCAAGGCAGGGTACAGGGAACCTTCCTTGATTAATATTTTATTGTCTGATAGTTCCTTTACTTTTTGAGTTAGCTCATAGCCATACATTTTCCCATTTTCATCAAGTAATTTAAGTAGGATGGTTGCAAGAGTTCCTTTTATCAGTTCTGTTGAATTCATAACGCCAATTTACATAGAAACATGATACATCAAAATTCTATGTATTAAAATTTAAAAATAGTTCTTACGGCATTGCGGTCAACGTAAAGAGTTAGACGCAATCCGCGCAAAAAAAAGAGCTAGTGAGAAGAAGGCATCCCGGATTGGAATTAGACTGTGTTGAACGAAGCCGTGGTTTGCTATGGGCATTCCTTGTTTTTAAACATCAAAATAGCCGCAATTGCGGCTATTTCTCATGTATCACTTTTTTGGATATCCATCTAACTGGTTCTTCGCAAAGCGTTCTTCAGTCTATTGGACTGAACTACGTACCTGAACTCTGATTCCCTCTATTCTAACGGGCCTTGGTTCATCGACTATCAACTATTGTTCAAAACCTACTCGTACCTCAGCGACTCGATGGGATCGAGCTTGCTGGCTTTGAACGCTGGGATATATCCGGCGATCAGGCCAACGATGATACAGATCAAAAAGGAGATAAACATCCATACCCACGGCACGAGGAATCCTCCCGGGCCGATGAAATTGGCAATCACGTTGCCTATCGCCAAGCCCAGCAACATCCCAAAGATGCCTCCGAGTATACAGATCACGATGGCTTCGATCAAAAACTGCTGACGGATCCGGAGTGGAGTAGCGCCAAGAGCTTTTCGGATTCCGATTTCACGAGTTCGCTCCGTCACCGATACCAACATGATATTCATCAAACCAATGGACGCTCCCAAAAGGGTAATAAAGCCAATCCCGAAACCACCTATTCTAAGATAGCCGGCTACCTCTTCGAGGCTTTCCGCCACCGACTCGCTTTTGGTGAGCTCAAAAGAATCCTCCTGCGCGACCCGATCCTGTCGGATCTTTCGCATCATGCCTATGGCCTGGCCCATTTCGTATTCGATCTTTCCCGGATCGGAAGCCACCCCAGTGATACGGTAATAGAAGTTCCCGTTTTTGTCCAAGCGGGCTGCGTTTTCGATTGGGATCAGCACTTGTCGGTCGGCACCTTGGTCTTGGCCTACTCCGCCCTGCTTATCCAAGACACCCACGATGGTGTAGGGTCTGCCCAAAACAGTGATTTTCTGGTTGATCGGATCTTCGCCTGGGTTGAAAAGCGTCTCCTCAATTTCTTTCCCTATCAAAGCCACCGAGTTGCCATAGCGAACTTCCATATTACTGAAATTACGGCCCTTGCCCAGCTTTACCGCCTTGATAGCGAGGTAGTTTTCATCCGCACCTCGCACTCTTGTATTTGGGTTGGTCTTTTTTGATCCTCTTTTAATTTCAGCGATTCCCGTGACCGAGGTGAAAATCGTCGAGATCCCTATCGATCCGTAGTCCTTCTTAAATTGAGCGGCTTCTCTATAAGTGATATTGGGGTAGGTCTTCTCTTTCTTTCCCTCCTGTACCACTCTGCCCCCGCTGAATCCGCGGTTGCGGATTTCGAAGGAATTTGCCCCCAACCCGGCAAAGCTCTCCGCGATCTGTGCCTTGATCCCGTCAATGGCAGTCAGCATTCCAACCAGGGAGGAAATCCCTATGGCGATGATCGCCCCGGTGAGCACCGTGCGGAGTAAATGGACCTTTACAGAGTTGAGTGCCTCGCGGACATTTTCGATCAGATTCATGGATTGTTCGTTTTGGAACAGCTAATTAAAAATTCGTCAGGAAATCAGATTAATAATACACAAATACGGAATAATTGGGTGGATGATTGACATTTTTTATGAAGTCAACGCAGTCCCAATCAATGCATGCGGTCACCCCGGACTTCCAGTTTTTTCAGTACCTCCGATTCGTAGTCCAGCCATTCCTGCCAACGTCGGTTGACCTTCTCGACATCGTCATATTTTCTCGCCAGCTCAATGAAGGTCACATAGTGTCCTGCCTCGGAAATCATCAGTTCGTAGTAGAACTTCTGCAGGTCCTCATCTGCGATATTTTTTGACAAAAGCTTGAACCGCTCACAGCTGCGTGCTTCGATCAAAGCGTTCAGCAAAAGTTGCTCGGTGAGCTGTTGAATTCGGCTCCCACCTTTTTTTACAAATTCATTCAGCTTAATCACATACTCGTCTTTTCTGGGAGCGCCAAATTTCATTCCCCGCTTCCGCAGTTGGGCAAGCACCCGCTCAAAGTGTCCCCATTCCTCGGCTACAATCGGGGTCAGCGTATCCACGATATCATCCAAATCATTGAACCGGAGAATCAGACTGATGCAAGAGGAAGCAGCCTTCTGCTCACAATAGGCGTGGTCTACCAAGATATCCTCGATTTGCATCTCGGCGATCCCAACCCATCTCGGGTCGGTAGGGAGCTTCAGATGAAGCATTTTTTGTCTGGTGCTATCTTCCCAAGACATGTTATTGGTTAGGTTATGGTTATTGGCTATTGAAAATTTGTGGGAGTACATTTCAGAATTCAGGCTTTAGATTTCTGATTTCCGACTTCTCTATCTCATAATCTAGCGTCTTGAATCTCTTTCTCAATCAAACAAATACCAGGTAATTCCCAAATCCAGAAAAGACCTATATCCGGTATAGTCAGGCGTGACAAAATAGCCCTCCTGCTCCATCAGACCTGCATTCAGGTGGTTGTATTTGAACAACACGCGGGTTCGGTTGATGCGGAAATCAAGAAAGAGGTCCGCCACCGGGTAGGCATAAACTTCAAAGGTATTCTGCAGATAATACTGCTGGAAAGAAGGATTGTAAGCCTCCGCGTAATAAGAGGACTTATATCTGACATCGATGCCCAATTGTACGAACACGTTTTCATTGAACATCGGGCTATCGAAGTAAAACCGGGTATTGGCATAAAGCTGTGGGATGCGGAAATTGTCCGCACCCTCTCCCGAAATCTCAGTAAATATCACCTCGGAATCCCAACGGAATTTCTTTCCAATCTGGAAATTGGCAATCAAACCTGGCATGAGCATATAGGCTTCGCCACTAGCCTGGGTCGCGATTCTGTCCTCGTTGAAATACACGTAGTTATTCACCCGATTGATCGTCAGATTGGGTCTAAGACTTATTTTATTGAAGTCCAACTTGATCCGGCCCTTGATCTGGTCGACTCCGATGTTGTCAAAGTTATTTTCCCAACGATAATGGTTGCCGTAATAGATCTGCTGCTGGGAGGTCGGCTTGTAGAGCGCCTTGGTATATTCTAATTCCAGCCACGGCGACACAAAAAGCCCATGGATACGAAAGGCCCCAGGAATCAAATATTCTCCATCAGCGCTGAGAGACCACCTGTCCGAGATTTTGCCAATCAGCTCCCCTCCGATAAAGACTTCGTTAAAAGCCTCCCTTTTATCGGGAAAAAAAGGACTTTCCATGCGTCCGTTTCTGACCCGAGTGAACGCATTGTAGTAAAAACCCTTGTAAGAGCCCTTGACGCCAAATTCATTTTTCCACTCTGCAAAGTCACTCTCGTTTCGAGTGGTATCCTCCTGAGCATTTAGCCTCTCTTGATTAAAAAACAAAGAATCACTAGTAGTGAGGTCCGATCCGAAGACTACGTTTTGGTTTCGGTTATCAAAGGTATGATAGATCTGGAGTCCATTGCCCAGCTTATACTCATGATAGATATGGTAATCTTGCCTGAGATCCCTCGCTCGGGAGTTGTGAAGCCAGACTTTGGCGTCTTCATAAGTAAAATAGAGAGAAGTAGAGTCTACCTCTGGAGGAATGATCCCCCCGATCTCATACACCACATGTCGCATCCTCGAAAACGCCCCAAGTAGCCAGTACTTTCCATTCTCAGAGCGATAATTGGTGTGAAAGGTGTAGGCATTCTGCTCAGCCATGTGGTCATCTCGCTGAACTGGATTGAGGGTTTTCCTGATACGCTCCGTATGCAATTCAAAACCCACATTCCACCTCGGGTTGATATTTCGGGCAAAAGCGATGTCCAGCATGTTTCGATTGCCCCCGCCAAAAAAAGCCGACATCTCGGTAAAGGGGGATTTGGTGTCAAAATACCTCCGCTTTGCCGGATCGTGATAGTAGAGATCATAGGCTTGGAATCCGGATCGAAGGCCGATGACCTCTGGTATCTCGAAGAAAACGGGCTTCGCTGCGCTTCCGATATTTCCCAAGTCCTGGTATTTCCAGCCCCCTTTGGCTACCGGATCGTAGTTGTGAAAATTGGTAAGGGAAGTATCTTGCTCGTAGAGCTGTAGCCGATTTCGCTTTAAGTCCTTTTCAAAGTAGAAAAGAGAGGTTTTGGGTCCGTAAACCTGCCGGGTGCTGTCGTCCAAAAGCGGCCTGCGTCCGTCCGAGACCTCCTCTTCTTCAGGATCTGCTCCCTGCCTTTCGGCTTGGCCCGTACCATTGTTCGTCTGCCCTCTCGGGATAGGCCGCTGTGCAAAAAGCATCTGAACAGTCAGCAACCCAAATAAAAACCCGAAAAACAAACCTCTTCTGATCACTTCTTTCTGAATTTTTCGCGGATATAGCTCAGGAGCATTTGCATGTCATCTGGTTCAAATCTTGCCTCCACAGGCAGGGCAAAAATCGGAATTTCCCCCAAAAAACCCTGATTTGCGAAAGAATTAAGTTTGACGGCATCCTTTTCTGTAGTCAACAGAACGGGACTTTGGGCCGAATGTTTTTTTGCAAGACTTGCGATTTTCTCAAGTTCTGTGTTTCCATAATCATGGTGGTCCGGAAAGGCGAGCTCGTCCAGCACAATAAACTTTTCCCTGCAGTAGCTGACAAAAAGCCGCTCGTCGGCCAGCCCGGAAAGCAGGATCACCGTTCCGGAGAAGGGATGCGTATGGCCGACCGGATAGACGGGTCCATAGGCGATTTTTGAGAAGAACACAGGCACGTTCCGGTCCAAATAACGGTTAAGGCCTCGCCTTATCTCCGCCTTAGACGCAGAAGAAATCCCCTCGGGACATTTGGTCACCACGACCAAATCCGCTCTTTTGGCTCCAGACCGGCTCTCCCTAAGCCGCCCTACCGGCATGATGAAATCCTGAAAAAAGGGCTTTGAAAAAGGAGTCAACAGCATATAGACATCTCCTTTTAGTCTTCGGTGTTGAAAAGCGTCGTCCAAAACCGCCAGCTGAAATCCGGGAGAGTCCACAGCCATCTTCTTCAATGCGGCTAGCCGATCCTCCCCCACAAACACCGGCACCTTTCCACCGAATTTCTGAAATATCTGAAGGGGTTCATCCCCTATATCGGAGGCGTTGCTGTCCAGACTAGCCTTGAGAAACCCTTTGGTTTGCCTGCCATAGCCCCTACTAAGGCATGCCAAGGAGACATCACCTATCAGATGGCGAATCAAAAACTCCACCATGGGCGTCTTGCCCGTACCGCCTACACTGATGTTACCGACGACGAGGGTGGGAATAGGTGCTCTTGAACTCTTGAAGAAGCCGTGATCGTACAAAAAATTACGAATGCCGGTGACTATCCGAAAAATCAGCGCAAATGGAGCAAGCAGAAAGGCATACCAAGGCATTGGCAGGATTTACTATTTTTGACCAAAGAAAAAGAAAAATTATGGGATACAGGATTCAGGATGTGATTTCTTGTCTGGAGGCGCTGGCACCCCTAGCCTATCAGGAAAGCTATGACAACGCTACCTTAATCTGCGGGGAAAGGAGCGCAACCGTCAGCGGAATCCTCTGCAGCCTGGATTGCACGGAAGCGGTCGTCGAAGAAGCGATCGCACTTGGAGCCAATCTTATCGTCGCGCACCACCCCATCGTTTTCAAAGGAATGAAGAGCCTCACCGGACGCAACTACGTGGAAAGAACCGTGATCAAGGCTATCAAAAACGACATTGCGATCTATGCCATACACACAAATCTTGATCACGTCGCGACCGGTGTCAATAAGCGGATCTGCGATCGTTTAGGCCTCAGTCAAACGAAGATCCTCCAACCGAAAAAACAGATACTCAACAAACTGGTCTTTTTCGTCCCACCGAAAGACAAAGACGCTGTCCTTTCCGCAGTCTTTTCAGCTGGTGCGGGGCAAGTTGGAGAGTACAAAGACTGTTCTTTCCAATTGGAAGGAGTGGGAACTTTTACCCCATCTGAGTACGCAAATCCACACTTGGGCGAGCGCTGTATTCCCCAATCCGAAAAAGAAATCCGAATAGAAGTGATTTTACCTTCTTTTTTGAGCAGGCAAGTCATCACTGCGATGAAAAAATCGCATCCTTACGAGGAAGTTGCCTATTATCTGTCCGCTTTGGAAAATGAAAACCAGGAGGTCGGAGCGGGTATGGTGGGACTGCTGGAAAGCCCAATGGACGAGCTTGACTTTTTGGACTATTTGAAGGAAAAAATGAATCTCGGCACGATCAAGCACACCGCCCTGAGAGGAAAAAAAGTCAGCAAAGTGGCAGTGTGCGGGGGTGCTGGGATCTTTCTGCTTTCGGACGCCAAGCGTGCCGGGGCCGATGCGTTTGTGACCTCAGACGTCAAATACCACGAATTTTTCGATGCAGAGGGGCAGTTGATACTTTGTGACATAGGCCATTACGAAAGTGAAATTTTCACAAAAGAATTACTCGGGGAGTTTTTGTCACAAAATTTCCCTAATATTGCACTCTATTTGACAAAAGTAGTTACTAATCCCACATCCTACCGATAGTACATGGAAAGTACAGTAGCACAAAAACTAGAAGCTATCTACAACCTTCAACTTATAGATTCAAGACTAGATGCCATCGTAAAAGTAAGAGGAGCGCTTCCTGAGGAAGTACAAGACCTCGAAGATGAGATAGCAGGCTACGAAACACGACTCGAAAAATTCCAAAACGACATCGAATCTTTCGAAGACGACATCAAGCGGTTTAAGGAAAACATCAAGGAATCCGAAAAGCTGATCAAGAAGTACCAAGAGCAGCAGATGAACGTACGAAACAACCGTGAGTACGATGCCATCACCAAGGAATTGGAACTTCAAGATTTGGAAATCCAGGTTTCGAAAAAGAAAATTGCTGAATCCGGAGTGAAGATCGAGCAGAAAAAGGCCGATTTGGAAGAGTTGAGCAACTTGATGAAAGACCGTCAGAAGGATCTGGATTTGAAGAAAGACGAACTGGACACTATCGTTGCCGAGAGCGAGTCAGAAGAGTCAAAGCTCCAATCTGAGCGTGACAAAGCCATCAAAAAAGTAGAAGACAGACTTGCTAAATCTTACACCAAGATCCGCGCAAATGCCAAAAACGGCCTGGCGGTAGTAATGGTAAAAAGAGGCGCTTGCGGAGGTTGCTTCAACACCGTTCCGCCACAAAGACAGGCTGATATTCGTGAAAAGAAAAAATTGATCGTCTGCGAACACTGCGGAAGAATCCTCGCCGGAGTCGAAGATGAGATCGAAGAAGAGGGCGCAAAAACCAAAAAGAGGACAGCGAAAGCGTAATATTCTCCCTTCCATAGAAAAATCCCTGAGGCGACCCTTCAGGGATTTTTTTTATCGGCATGCCACTTGCAATAAGGAAATTAATTCCACTATATTGTTGACGATGAAAAGATTGGCATTTCTTCTTTTGTTTCTGATTAGCTTCAGCTCGGCATTTGCGAATGATCCCGAGTCCAAGACCTTTCTGGTGCTCTTCAAGAGCAAGGAATTGAAAGAATTGAAAACCAATATCAGGGATATTGAGTCCCACTTCGCCACTGCATTCGACACCAAACACTATACAGGAAATTCCGAGTTGGCTTTGCTTATCGAGGTCCCTTCCTGCGATTTCGACGCGTGTTTTTTGGGAGAATTTTTGATTGAACTTGAAAATGGGCAGCGAGTCCAGCTTCAACAAATTGCATTTCGCCTTTTTGACCTTACCGAAAACCAAGCCCTTCATCAGCAATACTTGGCGATGTATGAGGAAAGCTTAATAGCCAAGAAGAAGGCAGCAAAAGCACTCAAAGCTGACTCAGAGCAGCGAGGTGCGTCTGGTCATTGAATTTCCTAACCACGAAAGTATCATCGGGCAACTGTTCCAAGACATAGAGGCATAGGTTATTGTGCTCAAACTGATCCATCAGACGCATGTCATAGTTCAGGATCAGACTCAGGAAAATTCTCATCGCCCGTCCGTGCATACAGACCAAAATCGTCTCCCCTGGGCCAGTCAGGATTTTCTCTATCCCCTTTCTCATTCTGGTTGCCACTACGTTCGGACTTTCGCCACCGGCAATGGCATAGTCCAGATTTCCCTGTTGCCACTGATGTAGCATATGGCGGTAATATTCTCCCTCTTCAGGAGTCATAGGAGTGCCCTCGTAGTCCCCCCACGAAATCTCATTCAATTCAGGCAAAGCTTGGCTAGGAATACCCAGATCAATAAACTGCTGGATGGACTGTCGAGTTCGGATCAAAGCCGTGTGATAGGCTTGATCAAAATGGGTATCCTTGTAGGCCTCAAAAAATGCCTTGGCCTGGGCAAGGCCGGTTTCGTTGATCGGTGCGTCTATGCCACTGCCCTGCACCACCCCCTGAAGATTAAAATCGGTTTGTCCGTGTCTTACCAGGTAAATTTTTTTTCGATTCAAGTTTCTTTATTTTTGTCCGCAACCCAAATAAACTTCATTTAACCCGAATTTTAATGGTTTTTCTTTCAAGTCCTTCCCTAGACCAGCTTAACCAAACGCGGCAGGATACCATGATCAACCATCTCGGAATAGTGTTTACTGCCATTGGTGAGGACTATTTGGAAGCAAGTATGCCCGTTGACCACCGAACCAAGCAGCCCATGGGCTTGTTACATGGCGGTGCTAGTGTAGCGCTGGCGGAGACCTTGGGCAGCCTTGCAGCTTCTCTCACGCTGGACCGATCCAAACAAACTTGCGTAGGCTTGGAGATCAATGCCAACCACGTAAGAGCTGTGAAGGATGGACTAGTGAAAGGAATTGCAAAGCCTATCCATCTAGGTAGATCCACCCAAATCTGGGAGATAAAAATCTTTGACGAGGGCGAAAAATTGTGCTGCATTAGCCGGATCACCATGGCTATTTTGGAGAAAAAATGAATTACACCGAAGCTTCAACACCCACCTCCCAGTCAGAATTCCTCGACCTGCTTTTTCTCAAAGGTCTGGAATCGGGCAGTTCATTCGCCATCTGGCGGAAACCCAAGTCCCAAAAGTTGGAGTTTTTGCTGGATGACAGTGAAACTCCTGAGCGGGTCAGCTTAAATTTCGAAGATCTTCCACCGGGATTTATCGCCCATCCTTTCGCGGATCAAGAGGACAAAAAGGCCTTTTTCATCAAGTCAAGCTACTACTTCAGCCTGCAACTCGAACAAGAGTTTGATGCAGAAGACTCACCTCAGTGGATGAAAAGTCAAGCTGGCGAGAATGAAAAGTCCGCCAAATCCCGAATAGCCCAGCTAATAAGGCTACAGTCCAAGTCGAAGAACGCCAGCGAAATCGAATCACAAAGCAAAGAGCATTTTATCAGACTCGTCCAGGACGGAATAGCTGCAATTGAGGCGGGAACTTTGGAAAAAGTGGTCCCAGCTAGGACAAAGAGGATCTCGGTATCCGAAGATTTTGATCTGGCTAAGGCCTTTCTCAAAATGCTCGAAGCCTATCCCAATTCTTTCGTTAATTTTTTTCACATACCCCATGTTGGCACCTGGATCGGAGCAAGCCCCGAGGTATTAATTGAGACCAAAGGAGACCAGTTTTATACGATGGCCTTGGCCGGAACTCAGCCGGCATCGGGCGAAAACCCTCTAAAATCGGCTGCCTGGACACAAAAGGAAATTGAAGAACAAGCCTTGGTCTGTAGGTATATCGTGGACTGTTTCAAGAAAATCCGACTCAGGGAGTACGAAGAGCATGGACCAAAAACCGTGATGGCCGGAAATCTCCTCCACCTTCGCTCAGATTTCAAAGTGGACATGAAGGCCACTGGATTTCCCCAGCTGGGCTCCGTGATGTTGGATCTTTTGCATCCGACTTCGGCGGTGTGTGGCATGCCGAGAAAAGAGGCTCATGAATTTTTACAAGCAAATGAGGACTTTGATCGTTCGTTCTTTGCCGGATTCATAGGTCCGGTCAACATTCAGGAAGAAACTTCCATCTACGTCAACCTCCGAACCGCCTCCCTCAATGGGGACTTTGCGACGCTGTATGCGGGAGCGGGAGTGACCGAAGATTCCGATCCTGAAAAAGAATGGGAAGAAACGGAGCTCAAGTGTCAGATCATCGGCAAGTTCATCCAAAAACCAAGCGCTTGATCATCCAGCCCATCCTCGACTTAGTGGCCATCTGCGCCAAAAAAGGAATCGAAAACGCCATCCTTTCGCCAGGTTCACGCTGTGCGCCTTTGACTTTGGCCTTTGTCAGGCATCCGGACATCCACTCGCGCACGATCTCTGACGAGCGCTCAGCGGCCTTTATCGCACTCGGCATGGCCCAGCAGCTCGGACAGCCGGTGGCCTTAGTCTGCACCTCCGGATCCGCAGCACTGAACTACTATCCGGCGATTGCCGAAGCGTATTTCCAGCGTGTGCCCTTGCTGATTCTCACTGCAGATCGGCCCCCGGAGTGGATAGACCAATGGGACGGACAGACGATCCATCAGGAGGAAGTATTTGGAAAGCACGTAAAGAAAAGCTTCCGCTTTCCTGATTCCTTTGTCGCTGTTGAGCAGACTTGGCATGCCAGACGAATCGTCAACGAAGCCATCAATCTAGCCAAGCAATTTCCAGCTGGCCCTGTCCATATCAACATTCCGCTCCGCGAGCCTTTCTATCCTCTGGAGGGAGAAAAATTCGAATATCCAGAGCATCCCCGCGAATTCACGCCGATTTCCAGCTATAGCCAGCTCACTGAAGAAAGTCTAAAGCATATCAAAAACCGGCTTACTGATGTCCAAAGACTGCTGATCGTGCCGGGACAACAGCGCCCGAATCCCCGGATCCAAAAGCTCCTGGACCAGTTGGCGAGCAGTAAAAACGTTGTTGTAGTGACGGATGTGATCTCCAACCTGCAGAGCGACCATACCCTCACACTTCACGACCATTGGCTGGGTGACAATAGCCAGCAGGTCGACCTCGCTCCCGACTTGATCATAACCTTTGGTCAATCGGTCATCTCCAAAAGCCTCAAACTGTTTCTTAGAAAATCGGATGCCTCACACTGGCATATCCAATCGGACGGTCATTCGAGGGATACTTTCCAGCATTTGACTCGGATCTTGGCTTGCGCGCCCATAGACTTTCTCGCTTGTCTGGAAGAACACCTCCCTATCCAAGATGAAGGCTATTCAAACAAGTGGAAAATCCTCGAGGAAAAATCCAAAGCAGCACTTCCCGCCATATTCCAAGCCTCGGACTTTGGGGAGTACCCCGCGCTGCATTTTCTGCTGGAAAAAATCCCGGCAGCCTCCAAACTCCATCTGGCAAACTCCATGGCTGTGCGCTATGTGAATTTTCTCGGAAAAAGGGACCAAGAAATCATCTGCAACCGTGGCACAAGCGGTATCGATGGCTCAAATAGCACGGCAGTCGGCTGTACTTTCACTACCAAAGACCCGGTCACGTTAGTCACAGGAGACATGGCATTTTTCTACGACCGCAACGCCTTCTGGCACAATTACGCGATGCCCAATCTACGGATCGTCGTCCTCAACAACCATGCGGGCGGCATATTCCGGCTCATCGACGGACCGGCCAAGCAACCTGAACTGGAGGAGTTTTTCGAAACGCGCCAGAAGCTCAACGCTTCACACTTGGCGCAGGAGTTTGGTTTTGGATATACTTTGGCAAAAAATCAAGAAGAACTAGAAACCGCACTGAAGAACTTCTACGAACCGAGTCTTTTCCCAAAAATCCTGGAAATCGAGACCTCCAGTCCAAAAAATGCGGCGATTTTGAAGCAGGTGAAGGAGAAAATCAAGACTGCAATTCAGGAGAAAAAGTAGAATCGGGAAAAGGAATTCGCTCGAAATTTTTGGAATACCAAGCTAAGAAATAGATCAAACCTATATAAAGCACCACCGTCGTCGCCATACCCAGAATAGCACCAAGGACAGTAATTAATAGAAAACCCGTCACCATACACAAAACTCCCAAAGGTCCCGCGACGGATTTCCAAGGAGAATCGAATTTCAGTAAGCCAAACCCAAAAAACAGGTAAACCGCCCCAAAGGACACCATCAATGGAATTCCAATGGTCAAGCTCATTGGGATACCAGACAAATAGACCAAGAAAATCTGGATACATGATCCTATAAAATTCACGAATATCATTAGCCAAACTCCAGTCTGCAATGTCCAATTTTCAGAAAACGTGGCTATTCTAAAAAAGGCGAATAAAAACAATGAGTGGCACATCAAAGAGATAACCTTTACTGGGAAATAAAAAGCAAAGCTGATCTTATCAGACCCATCTGCCATTGTCATTTCCATTGTGAACTCAAGTATTGAAACCAAGAAATACACAATCCCTGCACCAATGGAAACCGGGATTAGTCGTCTTAATGAAGGGGGGAGGGTTTTATTTACAACTTCAGTTTTTGTCCTGCCTTCGTCTTCCCATTCTGCCCCCAGCGCTTCAAACAAAGCCTTGACGGTATAGCTCCTCGGAGTTACCTCTCCTGCTTCAATACGTTGTATGGTTCTGACACTTAGGTTACACTTTGCGACCAAGTCCTCCTGGGTCAATCCTTTTGCCTTTCGCATCTCTGCGAGCTTTCTGCCCAATTCAGGTTGTTTCATAAGTTGCTGTTTTTGATCGACTATGGCAATATCTTCAATTGTATTTTAACTTGGGACGAAACTATCCTGAATTTGGCCCGACATTTACCCGCCATTCTGCCTTGAGACTGAAACAAGAAAAATAAACTTAAGCATTAGTGTGCAATACCTCCTTATCCCATTTTTAAAAACCTCGACTGCCAACCAAAAAATCCTGCGATCCTAAAAGTGGTGAAGGAGAAAATCAAGACTGCAATTCAGTAGAAAAGGCAGAATCGGGAGAAGAGCTTCTCCCGATATGGTTTATGGCCCAGATCATCATCCCGAGCTGACCGACCTCAAATAGCGTCAAGGGAATCAAACCAAAGATCACGCCGATTCCCGAAAAGATTAGGATCCCTGCTATCACACCCAGCGCCCCGATGATCTGCGGAATGTTTGACCAAAGCCGCTTGTAGCAAAGATAACCGACTCCCAAAAAGGCATAGCACAGTCCAAAGGAACTCAGCTTGACGAGATAGTAGTCTTCCATCACCCACTGTCCGGTGATCAGGCCGAAGCAGTCGACCGCGTACCAAATCACATTAGCGCCCAGCATGGTCCAAAGGGCGATTTTCAAGACTTGGTTGGGGATAATGGACTCCAGCCGGATCCAACCGAAGATAAAGACCGCATAGGTGAGGAAGGCCCCGATTTTCACAGATAGGAAAGAATTCGCGTTATGAACCTTCCCCTCCTCGATCCACTCGTACTCCATTCCTATCTCGAAAAAAGCCAGAAAGAAATAAACCAAGCCCGCAGCGAAGGTAAAATAGAGGTAGGTGGGGACTTTCCGCTCCTCGTCCGCAAAACCGCTTTTCACCTCTTCCCAATGGTAATCCAAGGCTTCAAACAAAGCCTTTACGGTATAACTTCTCGGGGTCACTTCTCCCGATTCGATACGCTGAATCGTCCGCACGTTTAGATTGCATTTCTCCACGAGTTCTTCCTGCGTGAGTCCTTTGGCTTTTCTCAGTTCAGAGATCTTCTTGCCCAATTCTGGTTGTTTCATATGAAATAGGTTTTGTTTATCCATGGCAAGTTCAATTATCGATTTTTGACAAAGGACGTACGGGACTCGGTTTTCACCCGACATTTACCCGACATTTCGATTTGAGGTTAAAATAAAGGCTTTGACTTGAAAAAGCAGCTTCCTTATACACCTCTTCTCCCAAGTTCGACCACGCGCAGGTTTTGGACTTTTCCAGCTTCCAGTTCAAAAAGCAACATCGTCCTCATGTGGTGAAAGCCCTGCTGTCCAATCGCGCCGGGATTCATGTAGAGGCAGTTTAATGCCGGGTCAAATTCCACCTTGCAGATGTGCGAGTGACCACAGATGAAAAGTCGGGCACCAGATGACCGGATTCGCTCCTTCACGCCTTTGGCGTAACGGGGTGGTTTTCCCCCAATATGAGTCATCTGCACCCGCACTCCCTCAAGCTCAAAGTCCAGCCACTCCGGATAGGCCTGCTGTGACTCCAGGTCATCGATATTTCCGAATACGGCCCGAATAGTTTTACCGCTCGGCAAGGCCGCCATCACCGAGCTCAGCCCGATATCACCCGCGTGCCAGATCTCATCTACATCCTGCAGGTGGGAGAGCGTTGTGTGATCGATGTAACTGTGGGAGTCTGAAATCAATCCTATCTTTTGGGGCATTTTTGAAACGAAAGGGGGTAAATTTTCGGTTCAATATGGCAGACCTAGACCGCTTAGTCAACCCGAACCCATGAAAATCCGACTGTTATTTCTATTCGCCTTGATGCTGATCAGCGCAGCGACCTTTGCACAATCGGCTAAGAAAGACTCCATTAGCGTCCTTTCTGTAACGGATTTTGAGAAAAAACTCACCAAGAAAAACGTGGTGCTGGTAGATGTGAGAACTCCGGAAGAGGTCGCTGATGGGCATCTCGATGGCGCTTTGAACATCAACTTTCTCAGTGAAAATTTCGCCGGCGAAATCGAAGCTCTGAACAAAAAGAACACTTACCTCATCTACTGCAGAACCGGCAAAAAAAGCAGATCGGCCGCTGATTTGCTTGAAAAGGCTGGCTTCAAGCTGGTCCACATGCTGGATGGAGGGATCACCGCGTGGAAGGACGCCGGAAAACCCATAGAAAAATGAGCAAAATCAAATCGATCAACCCGTGGACCTCAGAACTCCTCGGGGAATATGACCTTTTGAAGCAGGAACAAATCGACGCCAAAGTCGCAGGTTCCGCCTCAGCCTTTGAAAGCTGGAAAAAAGTGCCACTTGCAGAGAGGGCTTCTTTGATGAAGAAGGCGGCAGAAGTCCTTCGCAAAAACCAAGAAGACTACGCTCGCCTCATCAGCGCCGAGATGGGCAAGGTGATCCGCGAGTCCCGATCCGAGGTCGAAAAATGTGCCTGGGCATGCGACTACTACGCCGAAAACGCCGAAACTTTCCTCGCTCCGGAAACCATCAATCTACCTGATGGCAAAAAAGCCAAACTCCTCCACCAGCCTTTGGGGACGATCTTGGCGGTGATGCCGTGGAACTTCCCTTTTTGGCAGGTGTTTCGCTTTGCCGCACCGACGCTGATGGCTGGAAATGTGGGTGTTTTAAAGCACGCCTCGAACGTTCCCCAATGCGCCTTGGCCATTGAGTCGATCTTTGCGGAAGCAGGATTTCCAAAGGGCGTTTTCCAAACGTTCCTCATCGATTCTAAAGCCACTTTGGCTCTGCTGGACAATGATGAAATCAAGGCTGTCTCCTTGACCGGAAGCGAGAAAGCTGGCGCCGCAGTAGCGGCAGCAGCTGGAAAAAACATCAAAAAGTCACTTTTGGAGCTAGGCGGCAGTGATCCATTTATCGTCCTGGCCGATGCAGACATAGCAAAAGCAGCCGAGACTGCCGTCAAAGGCCGCATGGTCAACTTTGGTCAGAGTTGCATCGCCGCCAAGCGATTCATCATCGAGGAAGAGGTTTTCGAGCCCTTTATGGAGGCATTTACGAAAAAGATCAACCTGCTCCAGATGGCCGATCCTTTGGACGAAAGCGCCGACTTTGCCTGCATGGCCCGGCCGGATCTGGCGGAAGAGCTTTATGCTCAAGTTACAAAGTCGGTCGATCTCGGTGCGACCGTTCTCCTGGGCGGACAGAAGCCCAAAAAAGGAAGTGCACAGTTTAGTCCCACGGTTTTGACAGATATTCCCGAGGAATCTCCTGCGTTTAAGGAGGAACTCTTTGGCCCGGTTGCGTTGGTTTTCAAAGTCAAAGCGACGGAAGAAGCTATCCGATTAGCCAACGCAACAGAGTTTGGTTTGGGGGGATCCCTCTGGACTTCTGATTTGGAAAAAGGGGAAAAATTGGCTGCCCAAATCGACAGCGGAGCAGTATTTCTTAACGCCATGGTGGCTTCTCAGCCCGCGCTTCCGTTTGGCGGGATCAAAAAATCAGGCTTTGGAAGGGAACTGGGCCGCAATGGCATCCTCGAATTTGTCAACACCAAGACCGTGTATCTGGGCTGAAATCGTTGCCGGATAAAGAATCCGGCGGCTTTTGCTTTTGCCCGATTCCTTTCTATTTTTACGAGCCAAAATTTTGTCTTAAGCAATGAGAGAAATACAATTTCGGGAAGCTTTGAGAGAAGCGATGTCCGAGGAAATGAGACGTGATCAGAACGTTTTTTTGATGGGTGAAGAAGTAGCCGAGTACAACGGTGCCTACAAAGTATCCCAGGGGATGTTGGACGAATTCGGTCCAGAGCGCGTGATCGACACCCCTATCGCCGAGTTGGGCTTTGCTGGCTTGGGCGTGGGCGCTGCGATGAGCGGACTGAAGCCAATCATTGAGTTCATGACATTCAATTTCTCTCTGGTAGCTATAGACCAGATCATCAACTCCGCCGCCAAAATGTATTCCATGTCAGGCGGCGCTTATTCCGTGCCCATTGTCTTCCGCGGACCCACCGGAAACGCCGGTCAGTTGGGCGCTACCCACTCTTCTAACTTCGAAAACTGGTTTGCCAACACTCCCGGCTTGAAAGTCATCGTCCCTTCCAATCCCTACGATGCGAAAGGCCTCATGAAAGCCGCGATCCGCGACCCGGATCCGGTGATCTTCATGGAATCCGAGGTGATGTACTCCGACAAGGGCGAAGTACCTGAAGGAGAATACCTTCTTCCAATCGGAGTGGCGGACGTGAAGAGAAAAGGCAAGGATGTCACCGTGATCTCCTTTGGAAAAATGATGAAAGTAGCTCTGGGAGCTGCTGAGGAGATGTCCAAAGAGGGCGTAGAATGCGAAGTAATCGACCTGAGGACTGTACGCCCAATCGACTATGCTACCTGCGTGGAATCTTTGAAAAAGACCAATCGCGTTGTGATCGTGGAAGAAGCCAACCCAATCGCTGGCATCTCTTCCGAACTGACCTACCACTTCCAGCGCCATGCCTTCGACTTCTTGGATGCTCCGGTAATCCGAGTTAATTCCATGGATATCCCGTTGAGCTACTCGCCAACCTACATCGAGGCGACTCTGCCAAATATCAAGCGCACGGTGGAAGCCATCAAAAAAGTAATGTACAAAGCCTAACAGGCGCACCCAATAAATCGAAAAGCCCGACTCAATGTGATGTGCTCCAAAAAGGTTGACGATTTAAGAATGGATTAATTTTAGTGAAGAAGCTCGGAATTGTACCGGGCTTTTTTTCTACCCCTACGCTTTATAGGAAAATTGGAATTGGCAAAAAAAAGTCCGGCCCCAAAGTGGCCGGATTTTTTGTTACCCAATCTATCTATTTATGTTGTATGAAAGACGGGAGCGGTGACGAAATAGACTAGTCACCGGCCATCTTTTCATTGTTTATTTGTTTCTAACTGGCGCTCCTCCCCCAGTCTGTCCACCTTCCATCTGGCCTCCGCCGTCTCCTCCTTCTTTCATATCATCGTTGTTGATGGATTTTCTGCGTCTAGGACGCTGATCCATGCTCATTTTGCCGATACGGTAGCTGAAGTTCACTTTGAAATTCATGTTGCGCATGGCATTGGTGCTGTTTTGCATGATGGTCGGCGTGATGATTTCGTTGTTGATCTTGAATTCTTTCATCAGGAAGTTTTCGGCGCCGAAGCCAATTGAGCCTCTTTTCTCGTCAAACTGCTTGTTGAAGTTCAAGCCATACATGGCAAAACCTCCTGAGCTACCCTGCAACTGCACTTGGCGTCCTCTAGCAAAAGAGAAGACCTGAACCTGCCAGTCTTTAGGAAGGGTGTAGTTTCCGAACAACCTCCCGCTGATCACGAATCCGTCGTTTTTGGCGGCATACTGGGGATCTTTCAAGCCGTTGTCCAACATCGCGTAATAGAGGTCAGTTCCGCCGTTTAGGGAGAGCTTATTGCTGATGTTGATATTGAAGAAGATATTGGTACCCACAGCCTGCTCTTGTCCGATGTTTTCATAGGTGGTGAAGATCACCCCGTCATTCCGTACCGTTCTCAAAGGTTGGATGGAACCGGTGGTATTTCTATAGAAACCTGTGAAGTTTAGCGTAGTGCTCTTGATAAAGGTACTGTAGCCCAACTCATAGTTGTCAGTCATCTCCGGATCCAGCTCTGGGTTACCTTGAGAGATTTGTTGCGGGTTGGAGATGTCTATGTTTGGATTCAGGAATCTCAAAGATGGGCGCTGGATTCTTCTGTTATACGCTGCTTTGATCAGGTTTCCGTTTTTCAGTTTTCTGCTGGCATTCAAGCTAGGTACTAGCGTTCCGTAGGAAGGAATCTCAGCCTCAAATTCGGTTTTGAAATCCGCGTTGATCGTGGTGTATTCATATCGCAGACCGGTTTTCAAGGTGTAGTTTTTCAGGATAGGCGTCGTGTAGGACACATAGCCTGCGGTCACGTTTTGATCATAGCTGAATTCGTTGCTCAAAGAAGGGTCTTCCAGCTCAACGAAATCCCCATCGGAACCTTCTGCCAAATAGTAGGAGAAGTCAGAGTACGCCTTTCTCAAGATATTCTTAGCACCATATTCCAAGATTTTGTTCCCCTTCTCATCCATCGGAGTCACGTAATCCAACTGCACGGTGAATTCCTCGTTTTTGCTCGGATTGATGTTTCTTGTTCTGGACAATACGTCCTCCAAGTCCTCATTGTCAAACAGGGTATTGGTAAAGGAATTTTCGCGGTCGTTGGTGCTATAGAGTGTTAGGAAGCTGAGTTCTCTACCTTTCTTTTCAAAAGTTCTAGTATAGTTCAAGCTTACGTCCACGGAGTTGGAATTGTCCAGCGTGTAGGTTTCACGATTTTGGCTTCCTCTCAGCGCATTGTCCAGATAGTTTTGGGTAAGAAAGTCCGTCTGCCAGTTTTTCGAGTTTCTAAGACCAAAGTTTACTGCTGCGGTCAGGAAGTTGTACTCATTGATATCGTAGTCCACACCGAAGTTGTATCGGCCGAAGACATCCCGTCGCTCGGTATCTGCGGATTGCAGGGAGGTTGAGACTGTGCCATCGGCGTTGTTGGTTACCTGCTTATTTTCAAAGCTACCCAGGATGTTGTACCCTGCTCTACCGAATCCGCCGAGAGAGAAGCCAAATTTCCCCTTTCTAGCGCTGCCTTGAAGCCCCAGGTTAGAGCCTCTGAGTCCAAAGCCGGTGTTCACGTTTAACGTAGCGCCTTGGAGAGTATTTTTCTTGGTTACGATGTTGATGACCCCCGAGGTACCTTCCGCGTCGAATCTTGCGGATGGGGAAGTGATGACTTCCACGGCTTTGATCTCATCGGCAGGAATCTGCTTCAGCGCATCAGAGATAGAGGATGCTGCAATGGCAGAAGGTCTGTTGTTGATCAGAACAAGGATGTTGGAGCTACCTCTCATAGAGACGTTGCCGTCCAAGTCCACCGAGAGCATCGGCACCCTTCTCAATACGTCGGTACCGTCGCCACCAGCAGTGGTTTTATCGTTTTCAGCTTTATAGATGGTACGGTCCACTCGCTCCTCTATGAGCTCGCGCTGGCCTTGCACGGTCACTTCTTCCAATGCCACGCCCTCGTCGGTCATTCCAATTTCCCCTAGGTTGATGTCGGAGGATAGGGAATTGATGTTGACCGTTCTTTTGACGGTCTCGTATCCCAAAAACGTGAGATGGAGTTCGTATTCCCCGAGTTCGTATCCGGTGATGTAGAAGACACCTTCACCGTCGGCTACGGCGCCAGAAGTGCTGACATCCGTACCGGCCTTATAAAGTGCGGCGGTCGCATAGCCGACAGCTTCGCCGGTTTTGAGATCCTTGGCGATCCCGATGATTCGGCCGGAAGTGGTTTCGCCCTGTGGCTGTTGGGGTAAGGCCATGCTGGTTCCTACAAAGAAAAAAGCAAGTGCTAGATTGAGTAAATGTTTCATGGGTTTGTTTTCAAAAGAGGGCTTCTGCCAATTGATACCCCAAAGTTGGGCTCAAAGTTTTGCCCCAAAAAATCTAATAGACCAGCGGGTGCATCGCGTCGACAAATGCCCTATCCATCGGGACAAATCCCCAAAAAGCCACGACAAAGCCGCTTCGTCCGGCCAAAGCCCAAGTTCGTGGGTGGAATGCTCAGGTTTGTAGATTTGATTTGAGAGTGAAAAGTAAAATCCCTTAGTTTGGAAACTGAAAACCAACGGAATGGCACTAATCATCCCCAAAAAGAACCTTTCTCTGATCGTACACCTGCTCGGCTGGATCATGCTCTGTATCGTGCTGTTGCTGCTATCTCCGCTCTCTTGGAGAATGGGCGAGGTGGAGCTTCCCTTTCAGTTTTGGGCAAAACAGGTGTTTTTGATCGCCATTCTCATTACGATCTTTTACTCGAATTCTTCCCTGCTGGTGCCCCGGGTACTGCTCCAAGGCAAAAACTACCTCTACATCCTGGGCATACTGATAGGCGCCGTGTTCTTCTATGGACTCGTGGTTTATTTTGAGCAGTTCATCGGATATGGTAAAGCCATGCACATGACTTTCAATCCAGACCGACCTTGGGAACCCAAAAAGCGCTGGATTCCCGGAGATGTCTTCCAGGTTTTGCTATACGTGATCTCGATAGGACTCAGCACCTCGGTGGCGCTGGTGCAAAAGTGGCAAAAGGACGAAAGTCTTCGCCGCGAGCTCGATCGCCAGCGGGTCAACACGGAACTCTCCTACCTCAAGGCTCAGATCAACCCCCACTTCTTCTTCAACACGCTCAACAACATCTACGCGCTTACCAATCTGGACGTGGCAAAGGCCCAAGAGGCCTTGCTCAAGCTCTCCAGAATGATGCGCTATGTCCTCTACGAAAACCAAAAAAATGAAACTCTTCTCTCCAAAGAGGTGCGATTCATAGAGGACTACATCGAATTGATGAAAATGCGCCTTTCTCCCAAGGTCAAACTCAACATCCAGATCGAGGAGCCAAAGGAAGACCTGATCATCGCTCCCATGCTGCTGCTGCCATTTCTAGAAAACTGCTTTAAACACGGCATCAGCTCCCAGCACGAAAGTGAGATCCTCATCAAAGTAGAAGTCATGGGTGACACGCTGTTTTTCGAGACCAGAAACCATATCTTTCCCGTAAATTCCGACAGTCCAGAAGCACACGAAAACGGCATCGGCCTGGTCAACACCCAGCGCAGACTCAGTCTGATTTATCCCCAAAAGCACCGACTCAAATTTGGTAAAGACGAGGCGAAACAGGAGTATTGGGTAAACCTGACCATCAACCTCTCATGATTATCAAGTGTGTAGCAATCGACGACGAGCCTTTGGCGCTGGAGTTGCTGAGCAAGTTTATCAGCCAAACGGCCTTCCTGAAGCTGGAAGCGAAGTTTTCCAACGCCATCGAAGCCCTGGGGTATATCAATCAAAATGAAGTTCAGCTGATCTTCATGGATATCCAGATGCCCGACCTGTCTGGAATGGAACTGGCCCGAATCCTGGACGGAAAAAAGAACTCTGACAAGACACGGATCATCTTCTGCACCGCCTACCATCAGTTTGCCATCGAAGGATACAAAGTCGAAGCGCTTGACTACCTCCTGAAGCCGTACAGCTACGAGGATTTTCTCAGCGCCGCGAGCAAGGCATATCAGTATTTTGAACGGATCAACAGCGTGCCCGCTGCGAAAATCACCGAGCCGGCGCAACAGCAGGATTACATCTTTCTCAAAGTCGAGTACCAGCTCGTCAAGGTCATGCTCAAGGACATCACCCATGTGGAAGCCTACAAGGATTACGTAAAAGTCCACCTGAGATCCAAAGCCAACCCTTTGCTTTCCCTGACCAGCATGAAAAACATGGAGGAGCTTCTTCCCTCCGACAAATTCATGCGCGTGCACAGATCCTTCATCGTAGCCCTTGACCAGATCGATTCTGTTGCAAAAAACGTCATCCAGATTGGCGACCACCAAATTGCCGTGGGCGAAAACTACAAGGAACAATTCCTGGAGTTTTTGGCTCGCTGGATGAACTGAGTTTCGGTGGGCAGTTCGCAGTCCCTTTCAGCATCTACCTGAAAAATCAGGAGTTACAAAAAGGAATATTTCCCTGGTTGAAAACGGCCTTTTTTTTCACGCTCAATTGTCCTCTTAATCTATCTTCTCGTAGATTGGGAGAGTGCCACAAAATGCATTGCTCGGACAACGGTATTCAAGTTGTGTGTAATTTTCAAGAACTGTGAACTGTTCAGAAATCATCTCCCCTTCAAAAACAACGAGTTGATCCTTGGGTAAATAGTTAATGTCTTCTATTCCCATTATATAAGAATCCTCATAGTGGAGTGTGACTATCCCTTCCGAAATAGTGAAGGTACCATGGCCATATCGCCTATACCCAAGCACATCCTCAGTGTCGAGGTTTTTGGTCACGTCTTCCATATAAAAACTTCCATCCGATTTCAATTCAATCCTATCCACGTATTCGAAGAGATCGTCACTCCATGCTTGATTCGATTGATAAATATTCTCGAAGGCACCTTGAACCTTGGCTTCGGGGCTCAAATCGTCCTCATTGCAACTGAACAAAGCGAGGAGCAGCATTAGAACTGGAAAAAGTTTTGTTTTCATTTGATTGTTGGTTAGAAAAAAGAATAGCTTAAAACTCACTACCAAGATAACGTGAACCAACTACAAAACGCTACAATCGTCGGACACTAATCATTCGTTTATCGTATAATTACCCACCCAAGACCCCATTTTCCCACAGTAACATGAATAAAGATCAAAGGAAACATATGCGCGCAGCCATAGAATTGGCGAAAGAAGGAATGCTCACTGGCAAGGGCGGGCCTTTTGGCTGCGTGATCGTGAAGGATGGCGAGATCGTCGGCCAAGGCAACAACAGCGTTTTGGCGACTAATGACCCCACGGCCCATGCAGAGGTTGTGGCCATCCGCGATGCCTGCAAAAATCTTAACCATTTCCAGCTCGAGGGTTGTGAGGTCTATACTTCTTGCGAGCCCTGCCCCATGTGCCTAGGGGCGATTTTTTGGGCCAGACCGGCCAAAGTCTACTATGCCTGCACCAAGGAAGATGCCGCCGAAGCAGGTTTCGACGACGATTTTATCTACCAAGAAATCGAAGTGCAACCCGAGCTCCGCAAGATCCCGATGCTCCCCATACTCCGCGAAGAAAGCATGAAGGCATTTGAGCTTTGGAAAGAAAAGGGGGACAAGACGCTATATTGAGAGTTTCTGATTTACGAATCACCTTGTTTAGAGCGGTGTAAGGCTCCTTTTGCCAATATCTTTCCTCCAATAAAAACTCACAAAATGAAACCAATAAAACACTTCCTCCTCCTTTTTCTCCTTCTACTTTCCTCCAGCCTTTCTGCCCAGCAAGACTTAAAAGCCTCTTTCAATTATGGTAAATCTGTGGCGGTTTTTGGTGGTTCTGTCTCGGTGATCCCTCCTAGCGACAGTGCCAAGATCCTCTGGAAAGAGCGATTGGGAATGAGCATCACCAACTATGGCGTCGGAGGAGCCGGATTTTCCTCGCTTCAAGGAAAGTCCCTTCAGCAGCAAGTCGACGAAGCGGGAGTTTTTGACATCTACATCCTCTGGGCCTCCACCAATGACTACACCAACAAGCGGGAAAATGGAAGCTATACCGACTTCACGGAATTTGACGGATACGACAGCAGCAAACTGATCACCCAAGCCGGAGGCATCAACTATTGCATCAAGAAAATCTACGAGCTCAATCCCAAGGCCCAGATCTATTTTTTCACCTCCAGTAAGGCCTTCAATGATCGTGGGGCATACGATCCAGCCGAATCTGATGGGATGGTTCGCTACGTGGAAATCCAGAAGCAAATCTGCGAACTTCATGGCATCCCCTTCTTGGATCAGTTCACCCTCGGCGGCTACAATGTCTACAACAAAGACCTCTATTACGTCGATCCCATCCACATGAATGCGGAAGGCTACAAGAAATTGGGTGAGTTGCAAGTGGCTTTTTTGGCTTTTCCGGACTGAGACTGACCTAGATCTCCAATTTATTTTCCAGAAACACCCAGAACACGTAACCTGGTCTATTTTTTCATGATTTGCTCAACACAGTTTTTATCCAATACAATCATCAACACATGGTATGGTGTCGCTCAACAGGATTTAAGTATTTGACTCCAAATTTGCCCTATTAAATAGACCTCTGTTACCTGGATCTTCGGCAAAAAACAATCAAATTCTTTTCCCTAAAAATAATCCTTCATTTACCTGTATACCAACCATTTACAACTATACCAACTAACAAAAACCAAGCTAGCCAGTCAATTTAGGAATACTATTTTTTTGGCAAAAATCAATTAGCTATTCGTCCGATTATGCCGTAAATTTTCTTTTACTAAAACTCTTAGTAAACCTTTATTTATCTGCCACAGATTCCCCTTGGAGATTTTTAGACTTCTCTCGAAGTCCCCAGGGCATTGTTCATTTTCTTTTTCATTCAAAAAAAAACCAAACACATTTTATGGAAAACAAAAACTTTGCTCGTCTAATTCTGTGCTTTTGCCTACTTCAGTTTGGCTGCACAGAAATGCCTGTGTCAGATGATTTTGACACCGCAATCCCAGTCTCAACGGATATCGCCGGAGACGAAACGATATCTTCGGCAGCGAGGGTAAATGGAGCTTTTCAAGTCTCGGGAATTGGCTATTATGATGCGGCCGACGAATGCGATTCGGGAGCCCAAGGCGCCACTTTTGCGCTCACAATGACCGGGGACATCGAAGGTTGCCTGTATATTTTTGTAGACAGCTATACATGCAGACCCAGCGGTGTCTACTATGAAGAGGGTCGGGAACTATTCGTTGGTACCTACGGCGGGGAAACTGGCTCATTTTGGACTACCTACAAGTTTGAAGCAAAATATGAGGGATGCGCTGAGGACGGATCGTACTTGGGATTGGAGATCTTTGGACGTTGCCAGCACCCGATAGTCAAAGGCAGTGGTGAAGGGGTCTTCGAAGGGGTCTCTGGTCGCTTGGATATGAAAGACGACATCGAAGCAGGCAACTATCCCTACCGAGGCCATTTTAAGTTTTGAAATTTCGAAGGTCCGTGATAAAGATTTTTCATCGCGGATCTTATCCGTCGTAAGGATATCAAATGTTCACAGAAACTTTACTTGAGGCTGGCTCAAAAGGCCTAATTGCGTCAGTCTGAGCGGAGTCGAAGGCCATTTAAGTTGAATATCGCTGCATTTCGACTTCGCTCGATGTGACAAACATCATTTATGAGGCAGCCTCGTTTTTTTGCCCTTTTCACATGGGCTGAAGCATAAACGAAAATGCTAAAACCCTTGAAACTCAGGTTGGCCTACGCTCGAAAAGCTCTACCATCCCATTTTAGTTTGGCCCAATTTATCTTAGATATTTTCACAACTACAGACACGGAATCGCGGGTTTTACCGTCACCTGTGGCTGTGCCTTAGACTTGGCAGAATGCTCAAAACCTGAACTAGGATTTTGGCCCGACTCAGGTTGACAGGCCCTAACTTTTCAATCTCTCAATATTCTACACCTCGAGGGATAGGACAAAACAATGAAAATCCCCCAACTCATCCGGCAAATTCACTCCGGCCCCGCTTATCCAATTCGCCTTTGAATCGAGGCATTTTTTGCATAAATTCCTTATTCACAATCAGATAAAACACTAAACCCTGCATACCATGAAAAAGACATTGACAATTTTTGGAATAGGTGCGCTGGTCGCGGCAATCGCCGCATTTGCATTTCGAACAGAAGAATCTCCCTATCGCTTGAAAGTGGGCACACCGGAGATTAAATCCATTACCTCCCTTGCCTTTGGTCCAGACGGAATTCTGTTTATCGGTGACTCTAAGAGCGCTTCTGTCTTCGCCGTCAACACGAAAGACGCCGGCAATTCAGAGGCGAAAGCAATAGAAGTAGCAGGAATAGACAAGAAAATTGCCGGAATGCTTGGTACGACCGCGGATAACGTTTCCATCCTGGACGTGGCCGTAAACCCAATCTCAAAAAACGTCTATTTGGCTATACAGTCTGGGGATGGCACTCCGGTATTGCTCAGAATGGATGGTGATACCTTTTCGCCAGTTCCCTTGAAAGACGTTGAATTTGACGCCGTCGTGCTTAACAATTCCCCAGCCGAAGATGCTAAGGATGGAAGAGGAAGACCTTTGCGCGTCTCCTCGATTTCCGACTTGGGATATGCAGATGGCAAACTACTTGTGAGCGGCCTCTCAAATCAGGAGTTTAGTTCCACTTTCAGAAGCATTCCTTTTCCTTTTACCGGCAAAGAAGACTACGCCTCCTTGGAAATTTTCCATGCCGCACATGGCAGATACGAAACTACCTCTCCGATCAAGACTTTCACCACGGCTGAGGTAAACGGAAAAGAATATCTAATCGCGAGTTACACCTGCACCCCTTTAGTACTCTTCCCTATGGATGAATTGAAAGCCGGCACCCACGTGAAGGGCAGAACCATCGCGGAAATGGGCAGTGGAAACCAGCCTTTGGATCTTGTAAATATGGAGAAAGACGGCAAATCTTACCTAGTGATGTCCAACTCCAATCGGCCTGTATTCCGCGTCAACTTTGAGGATATAGAAAGTTTTGAGGGCTCTCTTACGGAGCCTGTCACCGCCAACTTTGCCACCGATGGAGTGGATTTCGTTTCGATGCCGATGACGAATGTATTGCAACTGGACAAGATGACGGACGATACCATGGTGATCTTGCAACGCAAATCCAATGGTTCTTTGGATCTTTGGACTAGCGAAAAAGCGGAGCATTTACTGAGATAATGGCTTTCAAACTCATTTCGATCAGGTTGTTTTTTGCGAACAGCCTGATTTTTTTTGGCATATTTCTGAGCCTATCCTGTACGAAAGAACCACAGGATGAGATTTCCATCCTTTGGGAGGACGAGCGAGCGTTAGGACTGATCCTGCCGTCTGGCCTGGTAGAAAATCCCGAACAGGCCTATTTTACCATCCATCTTTCTGGAAACAGTGACAATCCCCCAATCCTGGGAGACCTTATCCAAAGCGAGAGCGGCTTCCTCTTTACCCCACTTATCCCCCTTACGAGAGGACAGACTTACGAAGTACGCTACGAAGGTGCCTCAATCGGACAAATTTCTATCCCTCAATTGTCCGAGGAGGGAGCAAAGCTGGAGGTAATGGAAATCTATCCTACCCAAAACCTCCTCCCAGAAAACCTGCTTAAATTCTTTGTCAAATTTTCAAAGCCCATGCGAGAGGGGAAGTCGTCAACTAACGTGTTCCTCTTGGACAGTAATAAAGACACGCTTGAAGGTGCCTTTTTAGACCTGCAGCCCGAGCTTTGGAACGAGGATCAAACGCTGCTAACGCTATGGCTGGATCCAGGCCGGATCAAACGTGATCTGATCCCCAATCTAGAAATGGGAGCCCCTTTGACTAAGGGAGAATCCTACAACCTCGTCATATCGGCTCGCTGGAAAGGCAAAAATGGAGGAGAACTTGGCCAAAGCTTTAGCAAGAAATTTACGGCAAGCGCGAGAGACAGCATATCACCTGAACCTGATTCTTGGGTGATGGACATTCCAAAGGCAGACACCAATGCAGCCCTTACTTTAGATTTTCTGGAAGCATTGGACTTCAGCTTGCTAGCCGATGTCTTCACCATCAAGAATGCCGCAGGGCGAGCCATTCAGGGGAATTGGGAAATCGGAATCGAGGAAAAAAGCATCCAGTTTATCCCAAAAGACCCCTGGTCAAGAGGGCTATATGTGATCGAAATTGAGAGCAGACTGGAGGACTTAGCAGGAAACAACCTCAATCGCCTTTTTGAAACAGACCTTCTCAATCGCTCTGAATCCGATTTACCCTCAGACATTAAGCGTCTGGAGTTTGAAATCAAGGATTGAATCTTGATCCGACCAATACATACCAAAGTTCTGGGTGACTAATATCACAGCTATTGTCTGGAAAAAAGAGCAGCTTCGGATTGATCCAAACTTGCCCTACCGTGAAAACCCATTTCCAGATCCTCATCATTGGCGGAGGAACCGCCGGCATCACCCTCGCCGCCCAGCTGAAGCTCAAGGATGCCTCTCTTGACATCGGATTGATCGAACCCTCAGACAAGCATTATTACCAGCCAGCTTGGACCTTGGTTGGAGCAGGCACATATGATTTCAAAGACACGGAAAGAAAGGAGGCGGACTATATCCCTAAAGGCGTAACCTGGATACAGGACAAAGCCACGGCTATAGAGCCAGATCAAAATTGTGTTGGGACCAAAAATTCCGGAAAATTTACCTATGACTTCTTGATTCCCGTTCCTGGATTAGTCATGGCCCCCGAGCTGCTACCAGGTTTAACTGAGACCCTAGACAAAGGCGTGGTTTGTTCTAACTATACCAACCCAGAGCATACTTGGGACGTGTTGCAAAAATTCAAAGGAGGTAACGCGGTATTTACCCAGCCCACCACACCAATCAAGTGCGGGGGAGCTCCGCAAAAAATCATGTATTTGGCGGAGGACTATTTTAGAAAAAAAGGAATCCGAGATCAAACAAACGTACTCTACGCGACGCCGGGCACGATTATTTTCGGAGTACCTGACTTCGCGAAGACGCTGAACAAGATCATCCATGATCGAGACATCATCTTCAAGCCCTTTTACGCCCCTGAAAAAATCGATTCTGAAAAGCAGGAGATCACCTTCAAATACTCTAAACCGGGGGAAAGCAACTGTACCATCATGGAAGGGAATCCACTTGGAGAAGAATTGATCGGGGCACTGGAAATCAAAGTCCACTATGACATGCTGCATCTCGCGCCTCCACAAACGGCGCCCAAATTTGTCCAGGAATCCAAACTCTCCATTCAGGAAGGTCCGGGAAAAGGCTGGATCGATGTGGACATCCACACCATGCAGCATAAGCGTTTCCCCAATGTCTTTTCGCTCGGCGATGTCGCCCATCTCCCAACGGCAAAGACCGGAGCGGCAATCCGAAAACAGGCTCCAGTCTTGGTAGAAAACCTACTTTCCCTGATCAAGACCGGAACAGTGGGACACAAATCCTACGAGGGGTATTCTTCATGCCCCATAGTCACCCGATACGGGCGAATGGTTTTGGCGGAGTTTAAGTACGACAACGTCCGGGACAGCGATCCTCTGGTCTCCAAATTTGTGGACACCACCAAAGAGCAATACAGCATGTGGCTCCTTAAAAAATATGGACTTCCCTTTATGTATTGGAATCTGATGCTCCGCGGCAAAGCTTGACAGACCAATTCAGAATAGCCCAAACAAAAAGAGCGGAATCACTTCCGCTCTCTTCGTTTATCGTTTTCCCATTCCGGGAGGCATCATGCGGCTCATCGCCTGCTTGGCTCCTCCCATCTTGTTCATCTGCTTCATGAGCTTTCGCATGTCGTCAAATTGCTTCATCAGGTTGTTTACCTCTATGATTGTTCTACCCGAACCATCAGCGATACGCTTTCTTCTTCTTCCATCGATGATATCCGGATTCTGACGCTCCTTTGGAGTCATACTGCGGATGATTGCTTCGATAGGCTTGAAAGAATCGTCATCGATATCCAAGCCTTTCATCGCTTTGCCCATGCCCGGGATCATGCCAATCAGGTCTTTGATATTCCCCATCTTTTTCACCTGCTCGAGCTGGGAAAGGAAATCGTCAAAGTTGAAGTTGTTCTGGCGGATTTTGGCATTGATTCGCTTGGCTTCATCCTCGTCAAAAGACTGCTGGGCACGCTCCACGAGGGAGATTACGTCACCCATGCCGAGGATACGCTGGGCCATACGATCCGGGTGAAAAATGTCCAGATTCTCCATCTTCTCGCCTGTGGAGATGAACTTGATGGGCTTGTTTACCACGTGGCGGATGGAAATGGCCGCACCACCGCGAGTATCACCGTCGAGTTTGGTCAGTACGACTCCGTCAAAGTTCAGTCTCTCGTCAAAGGTCTTCGCAGTATTCACCGCATCCTGACCGGTCATCGAATCGACCACAAACAAAGTTTCGGAAGGATTGAGGGCCTTTTTCAGCTCCTCGATCTCTTTCATCATCTGCTCGTCCACGGCCAGACGACCCGCGGTATCGACCACTACAGTCTTTTTGCCTGTCTTTTTGGCATAGGCAATCGCATTGTTAGCGATCTGAAGTGCGTTTTTGTTTTCAGGCTCGGCATACACCTCTACGCCGATCTGCTCGCCCAAAACCTTCAGCTGGTCAATCGCCGCAGGTCGATAAATATCGCAAGCAACCAACAACACCTGTCGGCCCTGTCTTTTCAGCAAGCTTCCCAATTTGCCGGTGAAGGTGGTCTTTCCCGAACCCTGCAAACCAGAGATCAAAATCACCGCAGGATCGCCGCTTAGTTTGATGTCCACCTTGGAGCCGCCCATGAGCTTGGTGAGCTCCTCTTGGGTGATCTTCACCAAGAGCTGTCCTGGAGAGACAGAGATCAATACGTCACGGCCCATGGCCTCGTCCTTGATCTTGTCGGTGACTTCCTTGGCTACTTTATAGTTGACGTCGGCATCGATCAGGGCTCTCCTGATTTCCTTTACGGTGGATGCTACGTTGATTTCGGTGATTTTCCCGGTTCCCTTCAGGGTTTTGAAAGCCCGGTCCAGCTTCAAACTTAAATTGTCAAACATTCGGCTCTGCGTCTATTTGCTGCAAAAGTAATGATTTTGGGGGTTTGGAATGAAAAATAAATGGGATTATCCGTGTATGGAGAACGGGAGGTCAAGTGTTGGAAGTTCGATGTCGGATGTCGGATGTCCGATGTAGAGGGCTGTGCATCTTAGCTTGCCGAAGCATCCCGATTTTCTAGTCTCCCGACATCCCAGCTCCCAAACTTCCCAGCCCCCCAGCCAATCCTTTCCTCCGAAATCCCTATTTTGCAGGCTAAATTTTGAAAACCGGTTCATGAAGCTCAATTTTCAGAAAGACCTGCTTCCCCACCTGCTGGGAATACTTCTTTTCTACCTCATCGTCGTACTGTATTTCTCCCCCATGGTATTCGACGGCAAGATCATCTTCCAAGGCGACATCCTCCAGTGGGAAGGCTCGGCCAAGGCCGTGCTCGACTACCGCGCGGAGACTGGGGAACAAGCGCTCTGGACCAACAGCATGTTTGGCGGAATGCCCTCCTACTTCGTGAGCTTGGAATTCCCCGGTGACCTGACCAATGCGCTGATCAAAGTACTGACACTTGGGCTTCCCCACCCGATCAATGGCTTGTTTTTCGGAATGCTGGGCATGTATATTTTGCTGCTCAGCTTCAGAGTTCGGCCTATCTTCTCCATCGCCGGAGCTATCGCCTTTTCTTTCAACACTTACAACCTGCTTTCTCTGGAGGCTGGACACAATGCCAAAATCTGGGCAGTTTGCCTGATTCCTCTGATCTTGGCAGGTATCCATTTGGCCTTTGAGCGAAAAAGAATCCTCGGTGCAGCCCTGCTCGCTTTGGGGCTTTTGCTTCAGCTGAAATTCAACCACCTGCAGATCACCTACTACACGCTGATTATCTCGGTGATTTATGTGGTAGTCAGATTGATTTTTGATTGGAAAAAAGAAGGAATCGCAAGTATTTCCAAGTCAATGGCCTTCCTCGTGCTCGGAGCAATCTTGGCAGTAGGCGGCAATATCGGCAGACTCGCAACCGCTTTGGAATATAGCCCCTATTCCACCCGGGGCAATGCCACGCTGGAAACCCAATCTGCCGGGCTCGACCGGGATTATGCCTTTGGCTGGTCCAATGGCATTGTGGAAACTCTGACATTGATCGTTCCCGATTTCTACGGAGGTGGCAGCAATACGCCCCTTCCCAAAGATTCCGCTTCGGAAAAGGCCCTCCGCGGACAGGGAATCGACGCCGCCCAAGTCAACGGTTTCGTGCAGGGCGCGCCAACTTATTGGGGCGACCAACCTTTCACCGGCGGCCCCATGTACGGCAGTGTGATTTTGGTTTTCCTCGCCATTTTGGGGATTTGGGCTGCGCCAAAAGAAAGCCTCATCACCTTTGGCACCATCATCATTCTTTCCCTGATGCTGAGCTGGGGCAAAAACCTGGCTTGGTTCAATTACCTGCTTTTCGACATTTTGCCTGGCTACAACAAGTTCCGTGCAGTCTCCATGGCGTTGGGCATGACGCTGTTTGCCATTCCGGTTTTGGGCATGATCTCTCTGGAAAGGTTGGCAAAAAAAGGCGAACTCAAGCCTCTGCTCTACGCTGGGGGAATCGTCGGAGGACTGACGCTCATCTTGGCGGTGGCTTCCGGGGCTTTCTTCCGCTTTGAAGGAGCTGGTGATGCCAATCTCCCCGAATGGCTGGTGACCGCCTTGAAAAGCGACCGCAAAGCCATGCTTTCCGCGTCCGCTTGGAAAAGCTTCGCCTTCGTCGCCGTGGCGGCAGGCTTGGTTTATTTTTATCTCAAAGGAAAAATATCCGACCTCATCCTCGGTACGGCGTTGATCGCGCTTATTACCCTCGACGTCTGGACGATCAACAGAAGATATCTCAACGGGGACTCCTTCCAAGGCAATCCTTCCCGACAGTTTTTCGCTGAGACGCCCGCTGAAAAATCCATCGCGGCCGATCAGGGCTACTTCCGCGTCCTTCCGCTCACCGAGGGACTGACCACAGGTGCACGCACCGCCTACCGATTCAACAGCCTCGGAGGCTACCACGGTGCCAAGCTCAGACGCTATCAGGATCTGGTGGAAAACAGCCTGCAACCTGAGCTGGAAGCCTTTATCGCCAAGGCCCAAGAGGGAACCTTTGACTGGGAAAATGTCGGAGTGATGAACATGCTCAACACCAAATACCTCATCGCAGGATCGGAAGCAAACACGGTTTTTGAAAACCCCGAAGCCAACGGCCCTGCCTGGGTGCCTTCGGAAATCATCCCCGTACAGTCCAACAATGATGAAATCGCGCTCCTAGGAGAGATCGACACTAAAGCACAGGCGACGCTAAATGCGGGGGAATTTGGAAACGTCTCAGCGGGAGCTGGACAAGTAACTTTGACTTCCAATTCTCCGAATGAGCTGAAATACCAAGCTTCTATGACACAGGGTGGACTGGTCGTGTTTTCAGAAATCCACTACCCCAAGGGCTGGGCTGCGACTATCGATGGAAAGGAAGTTCCCATCCTTCGCGTGGACTATCTCCTGCGCGGATTGGAAATTCCAGCGGGAGATCACGAAGTAGTCTTTACCTTTGCGCCTTCCAGCTACTATGCAACCAAGACGCCCATGGTGATTTTCCAATACCTCATCGTGCTGACGCTTCTGGCTGGCCTTTACCTATCATACAAAGAATCCCATGCAAGCGCCTAAGGAAGACCAAAAAGACCAAGTGGTGAGCTTCTATGACCAGTTTGCTGAGAAGCAGCAGAAGACCGGAATCAACTCCCGTCACCTGAGTATCCTCGACAAGGTCAAGCAGGCAGGACTAAAATCTGAACACAAAATCCTGGAAGTGGGCTGCGGCATTGGCACGGTATCGCATCTCTTGGCCACCCAGGTACCCCAAGGTGAAGTCTTGGCCGTGGACATTTCCCCGGAAAGTATAGAGAAAGCCAAGGTGCTTTGGAAGTCCCAAACCAACTTGAATTTCGAAGTGTCGGATATGTCGGACTTTGACAAAAAGGGCAAAACCTTTGACTTCTTCGTTTTTCCAGATGTGCTGGAGCACATTCCCGTAGACCAGCATTTCCGCCTCTTTCAAAATATCCAAAAGCATTCCCATCCCGATTCGGTGATCTTTATCCATATCCCCGCGCCGCGATACCTGCAGTGGATGATAGACAACGAACCCCAAAAGCTACAGGTGATTGACCAGCCATTAGATTCCGGCGACCTGATCAAGAGCATCACCGCCAATGGCTTTTACTTGGAAAAGATGGAAACTTATCCCCTTTTCTATGAAGAAAAGGACTATCAATACTTTGTCTTCCGCGCGGCAAAACCCCTCCTAAGCTCCACACCACGCAGCAAATGGACCGTGTTAAAAGAGCGGATTCAAATACGCCTGAAATACGGCCTAACCAAATAACATCAGAGAACCATGAAAATACAGGAAAACAAAGTGGTAGGCCTGACCTACGAACTCAAGGTGAGCAAGCTGGAGGACGAGATTGAGTCGGCTCCATTTAGCGTGGAAATCCGCGAAGAAGACGATCCCTTTTACTTTCTATTCGGGCAGAGTGGCCTTCCGGAAAAATTCGAGGAGCTTCTTGCCGGCAAAGTTGACGGAGAGGACTTTTCCTTTTCCATCCCTGTGGACGAAGCCTATGGTGAACCGGACGATGAGCTGGTCATCACACTTCCGAAAAGCCAGTTTTCCGGCGAAAGAGGCTTCTCTCCAGAAATGCTGGAGGAAGGCAATTTCCTTCCCCTGATGGACGAAAACGGCTACAGCATGCAGGCCAAAGTCCTAAAAGACCTGGGAGAAAACCTCCTTCTGGACTTCAACCATCCCCTGGTAGGCTTCGACCTCCACTTCGAAGGAAAGATCATCGAAGTACGCGAAGCGACCAAAGAGGAAATCGCCCACGGCCATGTGCACGGCGAGTATGGGGAGCATGACTAGCAGTTTGCAATGGTCAGTGAGCATAAAGTCTGAAAGCTAAACTTTGAAAGCTGAAAGCCTGACAAGGCTAGGGAGTTTGCAGGCTGGCTTAACAAACACTAGAACTCAACTCCAGAAACAGAAAAACCGGACGGGTAGTCGTCCGGTTTTCTGTTTTTTTTAAAGACTGGCTTGAGAGCTCTGCACCCTTTTGACCGATTTCTAAGAAATCAGCAAGTCGGCTGTAGCCATGGAAGCTGACAAGCGAAAATCCGACGGAAAGCTTATGTCCAACCAGAAGTTTAGGTACTGGTTCGCGAACTTGTTGCGGAGTCGTGTTGGTAATTTGGAATACCGCCTCCTACTATTCAATTTCTATTATCGGTTCCTCCTTTAGATATCCGAGTGACTGCAAAAACCTGTCGGCCTCTGAAAGAGTCTTTTTATAGTATTCAAAGTTGCTGTAATTGAAGAACCCGTGATTTTGTCCTTCATACAGATAAAGATCACATCGGCTGCCGACTTTTTCCATGACTTTTTGATAGTAATGGACAGTTTCGACCGGTATCAGATTGTCATGGGTCCCCAGAAATAAAACCGTCGGTGGTGCCCCTCTTTTTATGTTGTGAAGCGGCGAAAAGCTCTTGTAGGCATCTCCGATTCGCTCATACCCGAAGCCACCCGGCCCATTGTCAATGACCGGATTGAAAAGCACCAGGACATTTGGGACACAGCTCACCGAAATATCATCGGCCTCTTCATTGAAATCTTTTATCAATGCGGTGGCTGCCGCCAGATGTCCACCCGCAGAACCGCCGGCAGCTACAATTCTTGCGGTATCAATATGGAATTCCCCTGCATTTTCCCTAATGAACCGAATCGCCGATTTGGCATCTTTCAGGGACTCAAAAGGCGTGGTTTGCTGTCGATTTCTCACTCTGTAGTCCACGAGAAAACAAACCATCCCTCTTTGGGAAAAATACATGGCTTGAGGCTCAAACTGCTTGATCGAGCCACCATTCCAACCACCTCCGAAAAAGAAAACCATCGCAGGATATTTCTCCGCGGCTTCTATGGTTTTTGGACGAAATACCTCCATAAACAACTTAACCGAATCAATCTGCTTGTATAAGACTTGTTCTTGGGAATAACCAGATAGACAAGCAATCCACGCGATAAGGATGGTCAAAATAAACCTTCTATACATCGTATTCCTTTTTAAAGTGAGGAGCAAAATGCTATCCACACTTCCTGAACCTACATAAAACTCTTGAACAAAGAAACAGTGAATGTAAAGACCCAGACTGGCGACCAAGGCTCTTTTCTTTTTTACATGGCCTGGTTTTCAACAAACTGTAACCCATTCCCCCTGCTTTGCATCTAAACATCAAACCCTAGTCACTTCAAAACATTCAATGCAGGAAAAATCCAACTTAAACTTCCAGCTCGCATGCCTGATACTAGGCCAGCTGCTTTTTTCATGTTCCACTTTCTTCTGGACCGAGTCTGGCACCTACTCGGTCAATTCCGCCACCTTTATGTTCCTTTCCATGGTCTTTTGGGCTCTGGGATTCGTCGGACTCTTCGGACAGCTTTCTTCCCAGTTACCCATTTATTCCAGAATAGGACTGCTTTATGCGCTCTATGGCGCATTTGGGGGCGCTGCCTTTGCCATGGAAGGACTTTTTATAGAAGTATTCGGACTCAGCGAAAAGGCAGGAGTAGAAGCGTCCGAATCTTTTCCGCTCGCACTCAATCTGATCATGTACCAAAGTGGGCCCGCATTCCCTTTGTCTCTGTTGATTTTGGGGATAGTCCTGGCTTACAAAAAGAAGGTCAATTGGGTTTCAGGCTTACTGCTTTCCTCCTCCGGCCTTGCCTTTCCACTCGGAAGGATACTTCGAAAAATAGAAGTCGCCCATCTGACGGATTTCCTGTTGCTGGTCGCCGTACTTTGGATTTCCCTTCAGCTTAGGAAAAGAGCTGCAAACAAAGTCTGAGAAAAAATTGGGGTAGCAAATCTTTTACTAATTCAATTTACCACCCACTTGAATCGGATTCCCTTGGGGTCAATTAATCACCAGCTCGTCAGTAAAGATGAATGCCCGCCGGCCATTGATCGCCCTGACCTGGACATATCTCGCTTGGGTATTTTCCAGGCTTCCCGCAAAATCCTTGAAGATTAAGCCCTTTTGATCTCTGGGGATATCGTTGGCAAGCTGGAGCACGGGTTGGAAGTTCTCACCATCGATCGATACCGACACGATCACCGAATCGGGAATAAAAATCCCGGGGCCGATATTTTGAAGAAAACTGGCCGAGAAGCTGTGTAGCTCCTGCACTTTTCCCATATCAACTGTCACGTCAATATCGTTGGTAAAGCCCTGCCACTTGCCATCTCCATTCTCTTTCCCTCCACGAAGCCCATCGGTAAAACTACCCGCGTCCCCCGCAGGATAAGCCGTATTCCAGGGAGTTTGGTAAGTGACTTTCTTGCCGATAGCCTTGTGGTAATCCACCTTTCTGCTGAGAATCGGCTCTTTAGCTTGACCGTTCTCGAAGATCGCTGCCTTGACTTCAGCGCTTCCTGATACATAAAACTCCCCGGTATACAAGTTGGATTCGGTCGTCGGCTCGGTCCCGTCCGTCGTGTAGTAGATCGTCGGCTTGACCAGCTCACTTTCCAAAACAACCCCGATTTGCTGATTGACCGTGTCTACTTGTAAGAAGGTCATTAGTTCCTTGGTAACCTCGTAGCTGTATTTTACGCCCAATTGATCCAAGCGGAGCAGCTGGCTTTGGAGTCTTTCCTTGAAGCCATCCCAATTGTGAACTTCTCTTGGTGACCAAGCCCTTTCGGAAAGTGCGAGAAGCTTCGGGAAAATAATCGCATCGGCCAAAGCTTCCGAAGGAACCGTTTCGGTCCATACGCAGGCTTGAAGTCCATAGGCTAGGTACTTCTTATCCTCAGGATAGTGGTTGCCAAAGAATTCGAAATGGTAGATCGGATACATCTGGGCGTCCAGTCTGGAGAAATACATGGGATTGCCCGGTGTATAGATCATGGGATTGCCATTTTTCGCTACGCGGTTTTGTACTCCTCCGGCCCAATTTCTCCAATACATCACATAAAGGCTTGAATCCACGCCCGGATGAATGGCGTCATCCCAAACGATCACCTCTTTGCCTTTGCTTTTGATAAAATCCGTCACCCGGTTTACAAAGTAACTCTGCAATTCCTCCACGTTTTTCATGCCTTCGGCTACCATCAAGTCCTGACAAGCTTTGGACTCCTCCCAAGTGGACTTCTCCACCTCATCGGCTCCGATATGGATGTATTTGGAAGGAAAGATATCCATTACCTCAATCAGCACGCCTTCCACAAACTCATAGACTTTCTCATTTCCGGGACAGAGCGGGGTCGAAAACACCTTGCCCCAGCCCGCGCTGCCAGTGCATGCCAGCTCTGGATAGACTTTGATCGCAGCCATCATGTGGCCCGGCATGTCTATCTCGGGAATGATCTCTATGTGTCGCGACTGCGCATACTCCACCAGCTCGCGCATTTCTTCTTGAGTGTAGAATCCACCATACTCGGTCACGCCGTTGCGCTCTCGCAGGTGTTTGGGTTCGAGGTTGAAGCGGGGATCCTCTTTTGCTTTTTCTATGCAGACCGAATCCTGGTTGTTGAAAGTCCGCCAGGCGCTTTCTTCGGTCAATCGAGGGTATTTTTTGATCTCCAGTCTCCAGCCTTGGTCATCGGTGAGGTGGAGATGAAGCTTATTCATCTTGTAAAGCGCCAAAAGGTCTACATAGCGATGGAGATAGTCCATGGAGAAAAAGTGCCTGGAAACGTCCAAGTGCATCCCTCTCCAGGCTATGCTCGGCTGATCGGAGATTGCCAGCAGGGGAATCGGGATTTCAGTGGCGTATTTTTCTCCCTCCAAGTCCGCCGGCATCAACTGTCTCAGGGTCTCAATCGCGTAAAAGATCCCCTGTGCATCACCGGCTTTCAGGGAAATCTTGTCCTCGGTAATTTCCATCTGATAGGACTCAGGCTGGCTGAGTTCAGCGGAATAAATCAGCTCAATTTGGTTGGGTCCCTCTGTGCTGGACAATTCGGAACCGAGCATTTCCTCCAAAGTACTTTGGAGAAAAGTTACTTCATTGCCAAAATGCCCCTCGTCCGAGACGATCAGCTGCGTGGATGAACTGAGCTTAAACGCTCCTTTTTTGACTTCCAGCCGGGCGGGCTGGGGCACCACGGCCACTTCGGGCTGGGCACTTGGACTGCAGGCCGATCCGATCAGGAGGGCAAGCAGAAAAAACGGGACATACTTCAAGGGTAATCGGAATCTTAAATGAGGGGTAAAGATAGAAAAGCGGAGCAGTTTTCGGTAGGAAGTCTCAGTTATCGGTCGACCCGCTTAAAACAAATCGCTCTAGCTCCTTTGAGAAGGTGGAGTTGTATTGATCGTTACTTCGATCAATTACATGCAGAATTGGACGCCACTACCAGAGAGTGATCATTTAACTTCTTGACGTTTCCAGACTCCCCCTTTCCTGAAGGGGTGCTGGGTATTTCCTTCAATCTAAAGTATCACCCTTTCAGCACCAGCACCTTTTCCTCATCAAAATGCAGGTAAACCCGATCTCCAACCTGATACTTGCGAAAGGGATCATCAACTTCCCATACATCCCCGCCATCTTTCAGACGAACTAGCAAGGAATTATAATGCACCAAAAAGCGCTGGTCGACCACATGTCCCAGCAGCTCCCCCTTGGTGCGGAGCCGCACGTCAGCTGGGCGTATATAGCTGTCAAAACGGCCAGGGATCAGATTGATCGGTGAAAAAAGCCGGGCCACATAGCGCGTTTTCGGATGGAGACACAGCTCCCGAGAATTGCCTTTTTGCACCACCTTCCCCTTTTGGAGAATCAAAATGGTGTCCGTGAGGCGTAGGGCATCGTCAAGGTCATGGGTCACAAAGATCACCGTCGTTCCAGACTCCTGCAGCAGCTCTTTCAATTCAAAGATCAGCCGGTGTTTCTGTATCGTGTCCAGGTGGCTGAAGGGTTCGTCCAGCAGCAACACCTCCGGCTCCACCGCCAAGGATTGGGCAATCGCCACCTTTTGCTGCTGCCCACCACTCAAGTTTCGGGGCAGGCGATCCCGATAGCGATCCAGCCCAAACTGCACCAGCAGCTTTTCCACCCGAGCTTTTCGATATCCCGGATCAAAGAGCAAGAGCGGGCGTGCGATGTTTTCTTCTATCGTCGTACTGGGCGAGAGCTGGTAGTCCTGGTGGATCAGCTTGATCTCATCGTATCCCGCGACCAGCTTCTCCTTGGGATTCAGAATCCGTGTATCCCCGAGCCAAACCTCGCCGCTGCTTTGGGTCAAAAGTCCGGCAGCGATGCGTAAAAGGGAGCTCTTGCCCGAACCACTTTCTCCCACCACGGCGATCATCTCCCCTTTCCCCAAATCCAGGGAAAATTCATGCAGGGCAGTTTGGGAAGCGTAGGCCTTGGTGAGTTTGCGGAGGGAAAAGTAGGACATTTTTAAGTGATCAGTAGGCAGAACCGAGATTCGATATTAATGGAAAAACCGGAAGGTTGAAAGTGATCAGTAGCTAGTCGCAGTTAGCAGATTACCTGCCGACCACCCAGACTGCCAACTGAGACTACTCATTGCAGACTGTCACGAACCTTCTTCGGCAAGCTCTCCCAGATCAGCGTGTAGCTATCTCTGGCGAGCTCCAGGATCAGGGGATCCGGTACATTGCCCTTGGTGGAGACCGAGTTCCACTGCTTCTTGTTCATGTGGTAGCCGGGTGTGATCCCCGGATATTGCTCCCGAAGCTCTATGGCCCGCTCAGGGTCGCATTTTAGATTCACATAGGGAAAAGTCTCCAGATCCATCAGGGCGAAAATCTTTCCTCCCACCCGAAAAACCAGCACATCCGGCCCAAAGGGCGTATCCTCGGTCACATTGGGCAGGGCAAGACAATAGTCGCGGAAGTAGTCTAGGGTCATGGAAATAGTCAAGAATTCGTTCTAAAAATAGGATAAAACTCTAAAAAATACCCTGTACAGGGTATTGTGGGACATGGATTATTCGTGTTCCTTCGGCAAAAAAAACCAAACTTCAGATTACTTTCTCGAGTCACCACCCCAAATGACTATTGCCAAATTATTACTCAGCATTTCCCTGATTTTTATTCTCAATTCCACTTTTGGACAAAATCAAAAAGTCGAAAAGCTAGTATCAGAAGGTATCGAGTACCACGATCAGGGAGAATACAAAAAAGCTATTGAAACCTATAAAAAGGCCCTCAAGATTGACTCCAATTCCAGCAATGCCAATTATGAAATCAGCTTGTCTTACCTATCTGACAACGACTATAAGAATGCAATTTCGTACTCCAGAAAGGTAATTGAGCTCAATAAAGAATATCTAATGGAAGCTTACGTCGTTTGGGGAAATGCCCTTGACATGGATGGCAAGCCTAACAAAGCATTAGAGGTTTATGAAATAGCCATGCTGGAATTTGACAACCACTTATTAAACTACAATTATGCCGTCACCTGCATGAATGTCGGCGAAATTGATAAAGCTTACGACGCCCTACTTGCTGGAATCTCCATCTTCCCCGCCCATGGTAGTAGCCATTTACTTTTAAGCCGAATAATGGCCAAGAAAGGGTCTCGAATCAAATCCGTCCTCCCCTTGTATTTTTTTCTATTAGTGGAACCCAGTTCTAACAGATCAGTCAATGAGTACCTAAATCTAAGGGATTTCCTTAGCCAAGGGGTTTCCCAAAGTTCCCCCACTGAATTTGATCTCAATATGCCCATTCCGATTGGTAGTGACTCAGATTTTGACGCAGCGGAGTTGGCTATCAGTCTTTCTTCTGTTTCCAGCTCACTTGAAGGAAACCAGGAAAAATCAGACTTGGAATTATTCAGCGAACAAAATGAAATGATTTTCAAAATATTAGGCGAACTGAAAAAAGAAAACACCGGATTTTGGTGGGACTTCTATGTTTCCTTTTTTGGTGATTTGGCCAGTGCCGGTCATACAGTTTCGTTCAGCTATTACATCTCACAAACGAGCGGGATGGAAGCAGAAGAATGGCTTAGAAGCCATGATCCCGAGTTTGAAGATTTTATGAAGTGGGTTAACAATTGAAGGCAGTCAATTATTAAGAAGAACCACGATTCTGACTATGCGGAATTTGCAAACAATCTATTCTTATAAATCTAAGTTAAAAAACTCCTTGAATTAGCAATTTTGCCTTTACTTAATGGCACAAATGAATTTCTCATTTACTTCTAGCCAAACATCTACTTCTTAAAAAGCGGAAGGTATTACAAATGGAAGATTACTTTCTTACCAGATTTCGGAGAAAGACAAAGATTGAACTCCAACGAATAGTTGACAATAAAGAGGATTACCGGCCTGAGGCTGTTTGGGCTGCAACCAAACTATTGAATGAAAAACTAAGTGAGCAAGCCCTCCCACATCTTGATGAAGCAGCCTTTCCTACAAGAGAGGAAAAATTGAAGGTCGACAGACTATCCTTAAGCCTTGATTACCGTCCGTTTTTCCGAACATTGAGTTACAGAGAGTTTCTGACTTGTATTTCTATTGCCCTGTTTGGTCTGACCATATTTAGTGTTCTTGATTACTATTCCAATGAACGTTTTTTTGAAGACACATATACCACTTGGAAATGGTATACGGTTCTTTTCGTTTTAATAGTTAACCACATCATTTATAGGCATGAACACAAAAGGTCAAATAATCTACTTGGTAGATCCATTAATGATCTCTTCTTGCTTACATCATTGATTCTTATGGCAGATTCTTACAAGTCAATAACAGGAAGTACCTACGAGTTCAGGATTGAAAATGGTCTTTTGGGTATTCTTATCCTGATAGTAGTCGCAACAATCGCCATTTTTTCTCTCGAAATCGGTCTTGGGTTTATCAAAATGATATTGAAAAAAATCAGGTGTCAAATTTTCTAAAATTCAAAGTTGCCCTGATACTTGGGTCCATCAGCGTTTTGACTTTAATCCCTCTTTTCGAGAGTAACTTTAATGCACCTGTCACCATGCACAGGTGGAAGCAACTTAGCTGGGACGATTTTCAAGGTTTTGTCAAACCTTTTACGGGTTGGGGAGCGGGAATCAGTAGCAATGTGTTTATCGAATATGACTCCATCATGGAAAGATTCTCGGCCTATGCCGCAATGAACAACCAGTCTTCTTGGAAAAGAATCGACGTAATAGATTCAAAATATACCCTAAACCATGAACAATACCACTTCAACATTACTGAATACCATGCTCGCAAACTTAATCAGCTAATCGCAAACAAGAATTTAGGCAGTGAGTCAGAGGTTAATTCGGAGTTAGCTGCAATCCGCTCAGAAATTAGGAGAATGCAAGTAAAGTATGATACAGAATCAGACCATTCCTTAAAAAGAGCTTTCCAAAAAATGTGGGAATATAAGATTGACTCGATGTTGAATGAATCAGAAGACTATCCATTATTTCAGGAAAACGAAAACGTAAGGATATTCTTTCCTGATAAACCTCAAGTACTTCTATTTTCCCTTGATGAGGAGAAATTTACAGGGCATATTCTAGAAAAGTATGATGCTTTGTTTTGGATAGTTGATATGAATTTTTACAGTAATGATACTTCAGCAATTGAATCGTTTGCTGTGAATATGTTAGTATCTAATGGCCTATCCGACATTCATGTTTATCGAAATTTAGGTCCCGGAAACGCAATATTTGATTCCAACAGCACAGACACCTTAAAAAATGAAATAGTGGTAGACAAATGGATTCAAGGAAAAAACACCACCTTTTGGCTAAGAAACAGGTATCCGACAGGAGAAGAAAACGAAGAAATCTACAAAAAGATGGGGGATCAATTCTTCGGTTCCTTTCAAATTGATTAGAGCATAGTTGAAGGGTAAAAATTACTATCCAAGTAAGAAAATCAAGAGTTCCCATCAGAAAGCAGAATGCTCGTTGAGACTAAGAGAAGGTCACATCTACTCTTCTCTATTTTCAAGAATTAGTGATTCAATTCAAGAAACTCGTCTCGCAAAGGCTCCCTATTCAAAAACTTAAGCACACATTTAAAACTAGTTTAATACAAACAAAATCCAATGAAAAGAACACTTCTAGTCCTGCTGATTTTAGCATCCGGCAACTTATTTGCCCAATCTAGTCCAGACCAATTAATCAATCGTTTTTTTGAAACTTATAAAAAAGACGCTGGAAAAGCGGTAAAGGAATTATGGGCCACAAATAAATGGAGCGAAAGATCAAAAGATGATATTGATAAAATCATTGGAACGGTGAATGGATTCACGGAAGATTATATGGGAAAGTATTATGGACAAGAGTTGATTGCCACCAAAAAATTTTCTGAAAGTTTTGTCCTATACTCCTATTTGGTGAAATATGATCGACAACCCATCCGATTTATTTTCAAGTTCTATAAGCCAAATGACCAATGGGTGCTGTATGCTTATTCCTTCGATGACCAATTGGACAATGAAATTCAAGAATCTGCAAAACTCTATTACCTGAATTTGGATGATAAATAAAGTCCACTAGTTGTAGAACGCGCATGGGTGTAGTCCCCGATAACGATCAGGAGCAAATATGCCCGTTTATTTTTCCGGAATTTGTAATTCCGCCTCGATCCGAGATCTGAGCTGAAACTTTCGAACCCTGCCGCCCCTTCATCTCAGAGGATTCAAATCTTCATTCGGGCGGGGAGGCTTCCGATCATTTCATTCATCTTACCATCGCCAAAAACAGACTGAATGGGATACGGAAGGCAAGAATTTGGGAAAATAATATTCCCAATAATGCTCTTTCTGAGCGTACCTTTTCTAACTTAAATAGAAAAATTCACTTATGGCACTTAGCAGTTACCTCATCGTAGAAGGACAAATCCAGGGGCAAATCAGAGGAGGAAGTATCCAAAGAGGCCGGGAGGGATGGATTGAAATTATTGCCTACAACCACGAAATTCTGTCGCCTTTCGATACATCGAGCGGGTTGGCTACAGGTAAAAGACAGCATCAACCCCTGGTTGTGTGGAAGGAAATCGACCAGAGCACCATCGCCTTTTTTCAGGCATTAATTGATAATGAAGTACTCACAACGGTCGAACTGAAGAATTTTACCCCTAATAAGTTGGGAACAGCCGGTGGAACTGGGAAGGAAATGCTATCATACAGCATTACATTAACCAATGCCAGAATTGTGGGAATCAAAAGTGCCATGCTGAATAACAAAAACCCAGAACTCACCAGATATGAGCGTACTGAAGAAATATCCTTTATGTACGAACAAATTGAATTCCGCTGGCATCTGGGAAACAAAACTGCAATGGATAGCTGGGAAAACGGCTTTGATTGAGTCTCAAGACAGCACAGGACAATCTCTAGAAGCAGTTTGCATAACTACTGCTGTCCAAAACTCCCGTCATGCCAAACGCAAGGCCTTTTTTACACCTGCTGATTACCCTTCTCTTTTTTGAAGTAAATACGCTGTTTGGCCAAGGGCAAAACCGGGCAGTTGATCCTGATTCACCGGTAGTAAGCTTTGGCCCCACACCTAGGGAGGCCCTGCTTGTGGGAGAAAAGGCAGCGGGCCGCCTGGTAATCATAGATCCGGAAACGCTTGAAATCGTGGCACGTATTCCGGCAGGAGGAAATCTTCATGAATTGGCTACCGACGGGCAGTACGCGTACATCGGGTCCAATCTTCCCGGAATTACGGTTGTGGATGTGGTAAAGCAAAGGCGGGTGGAGCCCATTGACATCAGTGCATTTGGGGATCGTCATGCCATTACTTTTGCAGGCAGTCATCTTTATGTGGGCCATGAGACTAACCGCCTGATTTCACGATATGATCCGGCTACCAAGCAGTTTGACGAGATCATCGGACTTCCCGGCGGATCGCATATGCTTATCGTCACTCCCGACGAGCAGCGGATCTTTACCGCCAGCAGCAATGGCCAATTGATTGCCATCATCGATAGAGTAACCAATGATCGAGGCCAGAAAAATTTGGCTTTCACTACTTTTCCCGGTGACACTCGCATGGAAGGCATGGCGCTTTCACCGGATGGAAATGAGTTTTGGGCCCTGCACATGCATGCAAAGAAAATATCGATCATCAATGTGCAGGAGAAAAAACTGGTGGACACCATTTCTTTTGAAGGCGGACTGAACAACCGCATCAAGTTTACAAAGGACGGAAAATACGTCTTGATGAATGAACTTCAGGGAAATGAGCTGCGTGTTTGGGATGTGGCTACGCGTCAGGAGGTCAAACGTATTGACGTGGGTGCCGGTGGTGAAGGCATCTACATCGATCCGGTACGTCCCCGCGCTTACTATACGGTCAGCGCCGGCAACAAGCTGGTCGTGATTGACACCGACTCGATGACGGTAATCAAAGAAATACCTGACCTTCAGAATCCTGATGGGATGGATTGGTTTAGCGCGAAATAAATTTCAAAGAGCTGACAGCAAGGCGATTTAGAAAAGAGAAGCTCCAATGCAAAACTTTCGGTGGTGCTTGGTATATTGAGGATAGCTTCGGACACTTCGGTGTAGAGGCCTGATTTTTTGCGTTCCTTCCCCCCCGATCCAGCAGTGTTGGGGGCACATCGATCAAACTCTAGCCACCATGTCGAGCCACGCCCTCACGATTACTGAAAGCAAAAAAAACGCAGCAAGTTCCAACGCCGCATCCGCGCAAAGACAAGAAAAGGAAGGTTTTCCGTTGGTGGACAATCGGACGGAAACAGCCCTGCAGCGGAAGCTTGCCGGACTTGCCAACAGCCCCTCCTACTCTCTGAGGGCCTTTTCCAACAAAGCCACTCCTCCTCCCATCCAGATGAAGGAAAACAACACCGGTCTGCCGGATCAATTGAAATCAGGCATCGAAAACCTCTCGGGTTATTCCATGGATGACGTTCGAGTACACCGCAACTCCGACCAACCTGCCCAGCTTCAAGCGCATGCCTTTGCACAAGGCGGGGATATTCACCTGGCGCCAGGACAGGAGAAGCACCTGCCCCATGAGGCTTGGCATGTGGTGCAACAAAAGCAGGGAAAGGTTAAGCCTACGCTGCAGCTGAAAAAAGAAAAAGTAAAGGTCAATGACGATGCCACACTGGAGAAAGAAGCGGATGTCATGGGAGGAAGGGCAGTTTCGGCCGGCCCCGCTCCTAATTCCAATCAAATTGGCGCTAACTCCACGCCACAGAAGAAATTGATCCAGTCAAAAGCGAACAAGGTCGCTCAAATGCGAAGAGACGAGCTGGAAGCTTGGGAAATAGCTTTTACACAGGCATCAATAGGAGCCTCATTCACAAGCGTTCCGGAGGGAGTCCACAAAAGACTGGGTAAACTCGAAGCAGCAGCAGCTGAGATAGACAAAGGAAAGGCGCTGCCCGCGTGGATTAAGGGCATAAGAGTCTTCAGCATCAAAAACCCAGCGGATGATGAAGAACGGATCTTTTCACTTGATAATCGACGTCTCAAAGTAATTAAGTTGTCAACTCTCGGAAATACAGTGAAGATCCCTGTACAATGGGCAGACCTTCCGCAAGTCATTGCTGAATGTTTTAAATTCACAAATCGAGAAAGCTGGACAGAGGCTGAGATGACTGACATGCCAACTGCCGAACAACGAACAATTGCACCAACCGGAAATTTGCTAGGGGATTTTTTCGCGGCCTTGGTCGCAGATGGATATGTCGATGCTCAAGGAGTACTCACAGGGGCAGGAGCATCAAATGTGGTAAATAATTGGAATTTCAATCAAGCCGAATAGCGAAGATCCCACGAGCTCTTACCTGTGTAAAAAATAGCACCGGAAGAACCTCCCGATGCTATCTGAAAAATACCCGACAAGCGGAAGCTGTCGGATCCTTAACTGTCAAAATTCAGCACTTTTTATCAATTGTTTTTGAAGTCTCCGTTTTTGAAGACCAAAGCTTCCTTGATATTTGCCTTGATAGCAGCATAGGCTTCTGCATTTCCGTCCTCATTGTTAGGGCCGACTTCGATCAGCCCATCACTGTTGCCATCGGCAACCAAGGCCGGAGCTACTCCTTCAAGAAACTTGTCCATGTATAGCGTCAGCAAGAGTTCCTGAGCACCCTTCACTTCCAAGCCTTTATTGAACTGCATACTCACTTCGTCTTCGAGATCGAGGTACATCACTGCCGGAATATTAAACCAAGTTGCCTTGGCAATCACCGAATAACCGTACATCTCATCTGTCTCGGGCACATCGGCGGCCTTGACCAAGTCAAAATCCACTTTGCCATAGATACCGTGCGCAACCATGCTACTCGCGATAGGAGCTACCAAGACCTGACCATCCTTGACCAAGGTAAGTGTGATCGGCTGGTTGGTTTTGATGTGAGCGATATTGGGCTTTTTGTTATCCTCACTTTTTGTCCTCAGGTGCAACTTAACGTTGTCTACAGAGAGTCGTACATCCGTGATGGCAATATTGCCATACACCAGACTATTGGTACGTGCATTAGGACTTTCCTCGCTGTTGCCGACGGTGGCAGAGATAGTCACTTCACTCTCACCTAAGACGGGCTGATCGTCGTTGTTCTCCGTACAAGAAATAAGCATTGCGGCGGCAGAACTTGCCAGGAAGATTGTCTTCCAATTTTTCATTGATTTCATGGTAGATAGTTTTGGTTAGTAATCGTTTGAATTTTGACTTGTATTGTTTGATTTTTAATCTGTTACCGATTCTTTGTCAGTCCACTTTAGGTTGGAAAACTTCCCCTCGGTCACCTCTACTTCTGTCCCGTTGTATTGATCTTTGGCTTTGAAATAAAAGGTCCCCGAGAGTTTCTTTTGGAGTGTATCAAATTCCGTCACCGTCAGACTCATCAGGTCTGCATGGTTGGAGCTCGCCTTATACTTTGCTTCGTCAGAATTGGCCGATGCCCTTTCTTCCACACCACCCATCACGCCCTCAAAGTCCCCGATGATGCTTTCGTCATAGTTCCATTGAGTCAGTGTCGTGCCGGCCTGGATATCTGCCAAGGAGTAGCCGCCTAGCTTGAAGCCAACTGCCAAAGCCCCTCCTCCATCGTGTTGACTGACTCCGACAACCGTCAACAAAAAAGTATTGCCCTCCCGCTCCATCTCCGCTACAACAAAGTCCATTGCAGCAATGCTTTTGTTGCCAGCAGCCTCAAATGCCTCCCCATTCACCCTGCAGGAAATTTTTCCTTTAGCATCACTTTCGGGAAAGGTATCCTGAATCAGATCACAGCCACCGAATACTAAAAGGAGCCCGATCAAAAAAACAGGTTTAAAAAAAACGTTAGAAAAGATTTTCATGGGCTCTATTTTAACTTTTAGGTTTAAAAAAAGCTTCGACACGCCGATGATTTTAGATGCGAACCTCCTCAATCCGACCAGCTAAGACACACTCTACAATTTTGGAATTTTGCCTCAGCGCCGCTTTACGATTAGGAGAGCGGCTTTTTGCAGCGTGCTACTTGATTAAATTTCATATTCTGTGCTAATCTTCGATTTTAGTTGATAAAAAAGTAGTTCCAGAGATTTCCTCCCATAAAAACTTTTCGACAGTTGTGATACCTGTCATCCTATTGTCTCAATTTGGATTAATAGAATTTCTGATTTATTTTGGACAGGCAAAATCATAGTTGGTCATTAACCTCAGCCCATGAAACCTATCCTTTCTCGTCACATCTGGACGGCTTTCTTTACATTGTCAACCCTTATTTTTCAGGCGACACTCGCCATCGCCCAAGACAAACCGAAGCCCAAGCCCATCATCGATGTCCATGTCCACGCGATGAAGGTCAACCCGAATTTCTCAGCCGATCTGTGCCCTTGGTTTCTCAGCAGCATGCCGGGAAGCATTCCCGGAGCTGACGCCCCATCTTTTATCAACACTGATTGCGCACGTCCTTTGAAAGCCGCCAAATCAAACGAGGAGTTTCAGCAGAAACTGATGGAGACGGCTGAAAGGCTAAACATCACCTTTGTGGCCTCCGGGGACGCAGAGATTTTGCACCGCTGGAAAAATGCCGCACCGGAACGCGTGGTTCCTTCGATTGGTGTTAGTCCCGGCATGAGTGTACAGGCTTTTGAGGACTCTTTAAACAATGGTTTCTATCAAGTAATGGGAGAAATCGCCCCACAGTACCAGGGAATGTCACCCGCAGATATGACGCTGGACGAATATTTCGGGGTCGCTGAAAAGCTGGGAATCCCGGTGGGCATCCACATGGGTACCGGCGGCAACGGCATGGCAAACCTAACCTCTCCCAAGTATAGGGCTTCGATGGGAAATCCCTTTTTGCTGGAAGACCTGTTGACGCGCCATCCCAAGCTGAAAATCTGGGTGATGCATGCCGGCTATCCCATGATAGACGAGATGATTGCCCTCATGGGAGCTAACGCGTATGTTTATGTGGATCTGGCGGGTTTTATCTGGAGTTATCCTTTAGAGGAGATTCACATGTATCTGCGTCGCTTGGTTCAGGCGGGCTTTGGAAAAAGAATACTCTACGGAACCGACCTGATGATGTGGCCTGAGCTGCTGGAGACATCCATTGGCGTGATCGAAAACGCCAACTACCTCAGCGAAGACCAAAAGCGGGACATCTTCTTCAACAACGCCATTCGCTTCTTCAACTGGGACCCAAAAAAGTTTGAATAGCAAAGTTTACCCAATAGACCACCTACCCTAGATCACGGCCCGTAGCAATGCGGGCCGTATTTTTTTTCTTCCCTCTACATCCCGTGGAATCTGAGAAAAACCCATATTGGAACCATTTCCCCTTATTAAACGTCACTTACTTGTCTGGTGCGGCAAATTGCCTACATTAGGTAACACGATGATTTTCACGTACAGCCTCCCATCCATTGAATTTTTGAAACCTGCAGGTAAAACCGGCCTGACAGCATGCGGGAGAATTGTATCCCATAGCAAGGCCTTTATCAACTAACCCTCCGTTGGGATCTTGGACGGAGGGCATCCTTTCCGTCTTTTTCAATTATTACGCTTTCTGATTTCCCCGGAAAGTGATTATTCATTTACATCTACACATTATGAAACCTATCATTTCAAATACCGACTATAGAGCCATCTATTCCCTAATCCAAGACCTGCCAGCTTCACAGCGCACCAAAGAAATGGGCCAAATGCAAAATGAGATCGAATCCGCCACCAAAGTTCCGGATGGAGGGCTCGAAGCTGGCATCATCCGAATCAACTCCTATTTCGAAGTGATGGACCTCGACAGCGGAAAAACCTTTCAGCTTCGGCTCGTCATGCCCAAAATGGCAAACCTTGCCGAGCAAAAAATCTCGATCCTCAGTCCTCTAGGCGTGGCTTTGATTGGATTTGGAGAAGGGATGCTTGTTGACTGGGTATTGCCCGGCGGTCCTAAAAGACTAAAGATCTTGAAAGTGGACAACAGTCCTCAGGTGTCCAAATTCTGATTATCTTCCTACGCTGACATCGAAAACATGAAATGGACTTACCGTATTCCGAACAAACTTGGCACCTCCCTATTGCTGATGGTCGTATTGGCACTAGTCTTGGTCAACAACCTTAGGGAACGTTCAAATTCAAAACAGCTCGAAACGGCATTTGAGTCGATCTATGCGGATCGGCTGATGGCTGAGAGCTACATTCTCAGTCTTTCGGAACAACTGCACCAAATCCAAGAATTACTGGAGACATCCCCTGCTGACAAAGACAAGGCCTTGGAACAAAATCTTTCGGAAATCGACCGGATCAACCTCCTTTACCTGGACACCAAACTGACTGAAGACGAAGAGAGGCACTTCGATCACTTCGAAACGCTCACTTGGGAAATCACAAAATCGCTCAGAGAAGGCAAGCATAAAAGAGCTATATCCGATATCGATGCTGCATTGAGGGACCTGCACCTTCTTTCGGAAATCCAGGTCTCCGAAGCCCAAAGCCTCCTAACAAAAACTGCGCAGATATTCCGTTCGGGATCGCTCATTTCACAATTTGAAATAGGGCTGGTGATCTTGATTGGATTGATGGTGCAGGGGATGTTATTCGCTTCCAAATCGCTGCAAGTTCGAGAAAAACAAGTCCCGGAAAATCTAAACTAAAAGTGACAACAGGCCTTTGAATTTGCTGATTCAAAGGCCTGTTCATTGCTTTTGCTTAGAGGATTGATTGGAAATGGGAGCAACATCCCATTTTATGGCGACCAATAGGATTCGCCGAGAAAGCTCCTCTTTTTGTACTTTCGCAAAATCCGGTATTTTTCACCCCTATGATCGACTATCACGGCAAAATCTTCCGTCCTGTCCAAAACTCCGTAAATGGAGAGACCTCGGCTGAGACGGTTTTTCACTATGTTCAAAAAGGAAACATCCTCACGTCCGAATACTCAGGGGGAAGAATAAAAGCAGGACACCTGATCGGTCTCGTGGATGAACAGGGTCGTATCGAGATGCGTTACCATCAGGTCAACTCCAGCAATGAGTTGATGACAGGTATCTGCCAGTCCGTTCCTGAACTGCTGCCCAATGGAAAAATACGCCTACACGAAACCTGGCTTTGGACGTCTGGTGACCTTTCAAACGGCAAATCCATTCTGGAAGAGGTTTAAATTCGTCTCTCGGCAATGGCTCGCCTGCCATTTTTTGAAGTAGCGCAATGTTCAGTTGTACTTCAATTTCATCCTGAAGCTTACTCTTTTTTGGAAATTCTTACTTTTTTTCAAAATATTATTTCTTGATTGTAGCAATGGATAAATTTCTCCCGTCTGGACAGTAAGCTAGGATTTTTCCAACAACCAAACTTTTCGCTTATGAAAACTTCAGGATTACATTCCCTTCTCTGGATTTTGGTGGTTTCGGTTCTTTCGTTTTCCTGCCAAGACGAAATCACAACCACCCACACCTTTCGAACCATGGTTCCTGTTTATCTCGAAATGAGTGATATACGGGCCAGAACCATCGAGATCGAACCTGCGCAACCCCTCGACAATCCTGGCAAAATCTATATCTACGGAGACTATCTGCTGATCAATGAACCCACCAAGGGAATCCATATCCTGGACAACACCAATCCTTCAAATCCCATCAACAAAAACTTTATCCCCATCGAGGGAAATGTGGATTTGGCAATTAACAACAACATCCTCTATGCAGACAATTATGTTGATTTGTTGGCCTTTGACATTAGCAACCTGAGCAACATCCGTCTGGTGAAGCGGGTCGAGGACGTGTTTACCCACCTTTATCGCCACGATACCGGTGAGATCATCACGTACAAGGACACCGTACTCACTACCGAAAATCCCTACTGGGGAGGATGCGCTAACTGCGAGTTTTATACCATGAATGCCAGCTTGAGCTTCACCGCCAACTACGCCGCAGCAGCGCAGAGCTACGGCACAGGAGGCTCGATGGCGAGATTTACGCTGTCTAGTGGACATCTCTATGCGGTTGATGAGAGTACCATGCGGGTTTTTGACGTGAAGAGTCCCGCAGATCCCAAATTCATAAAGCCCATAGACCTAGGCTGGGGTATAGAGACCATCTTCCCGTTTCAGGACAAACTGTTCATTGGTTCCAACAGGGGCATGCACATCTACGATGCATCTACACCGGCAAGCCCCACGCGAATGGCTGTGTACGAACACATTGTGGCCTGTGATCCCGTCGTAGTCAATGAGGACTTCGCCTTTGTCACCCTACGCAGCGGCAACTTCTGTGTCAACAACATCAACCAACTCCAGGTCATTAACATCGAAGATCCTTATAGACCTTATATGATGACGTCCTATCCCATGCTCAATCCCCACGGTCTCGGCTTGGCTGGCGACAACCTCTACATTGCAGAAGGACAACATGGCCTAAAAAGCTTCAAAGTGAGTGACGTGATGGCGATTGACCAAAACCAAATGGAATTTCTGGAATCGATGAAGTCAGTGGATCTGATCCCTGGACCAAAATCCCTAATCGTAATCGGACCGGATGGCGTGTGCCAGTTTGACTATAGCACACCTTCCAAACTGAAAAAGCTAAGCTGCATAGATGTGAGAAATCCTGTCGTAGTCAAATGATCAATCCAGCATGCAGTCGAAGAGTCCGAAAATGAAAGTTCAGTTCCTGTTTTTGTTCATCTATTTCCTCGCCATCACCACAAGCTACGCCCAAGAAAAAGCCTATTACAACCAGACCGAGCTGGGCGTGATGATTGGCAAGGTAGAGGACCAATGGAGCGGAACCACCGAAGACCGCGTCGGCTTCAGTATGCTAACCTTCCACGGTGCATGGGTAGCCAGATATCATGTGGTGGGACTTTCTCTAGGCTATGATAATTATGAGAGTGTCAAGATCATCCCCGTCGCCTTCGGCTGGAGAGGTTTTTTTGGAGATGAAGGCAAAGCGCAATTAATCGGAGGATTTGATATCGGTGGCGGCTCCACGATACTGCAGGACGAGGAAAAAACCGAGTGGGGTGAAAGCTGGTGGGAAGGTGGAATGATGTTGAGCCCGTCGGTCGGTGGCTTCTTTCCCGGAAAAAATGGTAAAACATCGCTGACCGTCACTGTCGCCTACAAGCGACAGGAGGTATTCCAGTATAACGGCACCTATGACCAGGTGAATCCAGCATTACAAATTGCCAATTCAAACCTTCCCCCAGGATTCAGCTACCTTACGGAGACAAACTATTTGCTGCAAAGCATGGTGTTGCGGGTAGGTTTGAGTTTCTGATTTCTCCCAGTCTGGAAAATCCAAGCCTACTATCCTGGAGTCGAAGCGATCTTGAACCACTTCAGTGCGTTGTGAAAATAGATCTTGTCCACGACAGATTGGGGAAGTTTCAGTCCCTGAAAACTTCCATTCACATCCCCTGAATCCATCCATTCCTCACTTACCAGGTATTTCCAGTCTTTTTGCCAGACGGCCAGTGCATTGGTCTTGACTTTTTCTGGATCAACTTCCCCCGAGATTTCCAGATCCGTACCGTAGATCAGCCTATCCTGATAGCGGATCATGAAGTCCCTGACCTTTTCGTGATCTTTCTGACTTTGAAATTGAAGATGTCCTATTCTAGCAGCCATATCCACTGCAAGGTTGGGATAGCGGTCAAGGCGCTGGGCAAGTTCGTCCACGCTCCACTCCAGACTTCCCAAATGCGCGCCAACAAACCTTAAATCGGGAAACTTTGCCAGGAGTCTGTCCCTCGCGGCCAGTTGCTCCTCGTAGTCGGGAAACTCGGGATGCAGGTACATATGGTATTCAGGATGTCTGGCAAAGTAGCTTCTGTCATTGTTTACCGTCATTTCCTCCAACGGCAACCAACAATTTCGCGGTTCGCCCAGATGAGCCATCAGCGTCTTGTCTTTCGCCTGTATAAAACGGAATATCGGCTCCAGCCTTGGATGGTCCGCCATGATGAAGTCACCGTTTTCATCCCGGTAGGTCATGCCTATATTTTTCCAAATCTTAATCCCCAGCGCGCCCTGTTCAAATGCCTTTTCTATTCGCGCTATTTCCTGTTCTGCCCAGCCAGGGTCGGTCCAATTCTCAAGGGAAATGGTCGCAAGAAAATCTTTCGCGTTTGGGTTTTGACTTTTTTGCAGCAAAGCCAGCCGGATTTGCTCATCTAGGCTAGGATAGTCCGGCACATCCACACTCACAGTGAGCAAGTGAAAATTCGCTTCAATCGCAGCCTCCGTCAAGGCGGTGTTTTCGGAGTTGTGATGCGTGTGGGTATCGATTTTCTTCACCTTGAAAAAATCCTCTAGGGAATAGAACGCTTCATTCTCCTCACGTACCAAAAAAGCCAGTGCGACAATGAAAAATGGAAGTATTGAAGAGATCATGGACCTGATTTTTTTAAAAATAAGATACAATGATTTTTCATCTTTGGGCTATGGAAAAATACTTCAGGATAATCTGGGATGGCTACTATGGCTACGCCAATTATTTGCTGGACGAAATCCTACATCCCAGGTGGCACAACTACTTCTACTGGCTAGTCGGAGCGTCTCTAGTGATCTGGATCTTGGAACTGCTGTTTCCCTGGAGAAAGGACCAACCAGCGATCCGACAAGACTTCTGGCTGGATCTATTCTACCTCTTTTGGAATTATTTCCTTTTTGCGCTGATCGCATACAACGCATTATCCATGGTCGCTGTCGAACTCTTCAACGACTTTTTGGGACTGTTTGGGATCACGAATCTTGTAGCAATTGAAATAGAAACCTGGCCCTTTTGGGCAAAGCTGCTAATGATATTCCTGGTGCGGGACTTCATGCAATGGAATATCCACCGAATGTACCACCATGTAGGCTGGATGTGGGAATTCCACAAGGTACACCACAGCACGCGGCAGATGGGATTTGCGGCGCTGCTGCGATTTCACTGGATGGAAAACGTGATCTATCGGACGCTGGAATACTTACCCCTGGCGATGATCGGCGTTGGGCTCACCGACTTTTTCATCGTCCATATTTTCACATTGGTATTGGGGCAACTAGGTCACGCAAACTTAAAAATCCCTCTGGGGCCTTTCAAATACGTCCTCAACGGACCGCAGATGCACCTTTGGCACCATGCTCGCCATCTTCCTGACAGCCACCCCAATGGATTTAACTACGGGATTTCGCTTAGTCTTTGGGATTTCATTTTCCACACGCATTACTGGCCTTCCGATGACGAAAACCTTCCAGTTGGACTACCGGATGAAGAGCATTTTCCGGAGGATTTTATCAGACAAAACACAGAACCCTTTCATCGGATTTTTGGCAAGAAACACGACCTTCAGCCTAAAAAGTGATTTCCATTCGACGATTAGGCCGGAAGCTCCATTCAAATTACCCGCTTGATGATCCACACGATGATCGCAATCAAGAACATCACAATGGAGATCTTGTTGATCCCATGCATCATACGCAGGTTGAAGTTGCTGGGCTTGTTGGGGTCCGGCTTCTGAAACACCCTGGTGAAGTAGTTTCCAAATTCTCCCAGTTTGAAGAACTCCTGTACTTTATTTTTCTCTGACATGATTGCTTGTTTTGATAGTATTTCAACTGGTTGAGGTTTGACTTGGTTCAAGAAAAAACACTAGAGTCAGGGTACACTCTTTACAAAATTTTGAGCATTAGCTCGTGAATTTGTTTTCTTGAGATAAAGGCTAAATATGCTATATTCAGATGTATCTCCATTAAATTATTTGAATTGGTCTATGAGTATTCAACAAGCTGAAATTTCCGAATTACTGCCCCATTGAGATCCATTTCTATTCGTTGACAAGATCTTGTCATCAACCGAGGAGGAAATTATTGGAACAAAGATTTTCTCAAAAAAAGACGAGTGGTTAAAAGGCAGTTTTCCTGAATCAGGATTTATACCTGGAATGATACTGGTCGAATCCATGGCACAATGTGGTGGTGCAGGCATCAAACTTCTCGGCATTGCCGAAGGAATATTTGCTTTGACAAGTATTGAACATGTCCAGTTTTTTGCAGGAGGTCTTTATGGAAAACAGATAAAGTATTTGATCAAAAACCGGAGGATCAGCAGCAGCATTATCAAGCAATCAGGCACAGCCATGATGGGTGAATCTAAACTGATGGAAGCCTCATGGATGAGTGTAAAAGTGAGGTAATTTCTCCCCGCCTTATCCACATCAGAACTTGATTTTTCTGCCTAAACTCTTGAATCCGGAAATCAAATCGTCTCCGGCTCGTTCCACATGCCGTCTTCCTTAATGATATTGATCAACTCGTCCACGGCCTTTTCAGAAGGAACGGATTTCTTCATCACTTCCTTGCCTTTGTAGAGGGTGATTTTCCCCTTTCCCGAACCCACATATCCATAGTCTGCATCGGCCATTTCACCCGGACCGTTGACGATACAGCCCATGATTCCGATCTTTACACCTTTGAGGTGGTCGGTTCGCTTGCGGATCATAGCCGTAGTCTCCTGAAGATCAAAGAGCGTTCTGCCGCAGGAAGGACAGGAAATATATTCCGTTTTCGACATTCTTGTTCGAGCGGCTTGAAGTACCCCAAAGCTCACAGTATTGTGCAACTTGATCTGCTCCAGCACTTCCGCACGGCTATGTTCGGCTTCTTTCTCCAATGAAATCAGGATACCATCGCCCAAGCCATCAATCAGCAATCCGCCCACATCGGTCGCGGCGTAGAGCATGGTCATGTCCGCAGACTGGTCTGGATAGCTCACTTTCACTACTACAGGAATCTCGCACTTTGCTTCCAATAGGCTTACAAACGCCCGACGCAATGCTGGCATCGAATGCGTGTTGGCTGTCTTTAAGATCAATACAGTGTCTTTTCTACCAGAAAGTAGGGGTAAAGCCGTCTCCACCTCCATGTCGGAAATCTCCAGGAAATTCAGCTCGGCGTGGAATCGCTCGGAGCCTCTATATTCCTCCAGCTTGAAAAGCGGAAACTTGTTGACCTGATCAGGAGCCAAAATCCAAACCGGAAAATCTTGGATTTCCTTCATGCCATTTGGCAGCATAAAAGGAATAGAATTGGAGCCGGAATAGACGAAGTCGCAGCCTTGGTCGTTCATCTTCCACTTGTCCAGCTCAGGCAAATAGAAATGTCCTACAGCCTTCATCTCACGATCCGAGACTTTGTCGATTTTCGAAATATCGGTGATCACTCGGGGCACATTGTGTCCTCCGAAATTGTAGATCTCGGCCACATGGCGCTTGTTGTGTTCGAAAGGAGTGATTGGGTAATGCAGGATCTCTGGAATCGCCGCATGATTTTCGCGTCCGGTGTAGCGATCGATAAGTGCCTTTGCCACAGGCGCCTCGAACTCAGGATCTTCGGTCAAAGATACTCTGACAGTATCTCCCAAGCCATCTTCGAGCAGCGTTCCAATACCCACTGCCGACTTGATACGGCCATCTTCGGCCTCCCCTGCTTCAGTCACTCCGAGATGAAGCGGATAAGGTTTGAATCCGCCTTCGTTCAGCTTTTGCACCAAAAGACGATAAGCCTGTACCATCACTTGGGTGTTCGAAGACTTCATGGAGATGACGATGTCAAAGAAGTTTTCGTCTTCGCAAATCCTCAAAAACTCCAAGGCCGACTCCACCATTCCCAGAGGAGTGTCACCGTAGCGGCTCATGATTCGGTCGGACAGCGAACCATGGTTGGTTCCGATGCGCATCGCAGTGCCATTTTCCTTGCAGATTTTCACCAGCGGCAAGAAACGCTCGCGGATGCGATCCAGCTCTTCGGCGTAGCTGGCGTCGGTATAGTCTATGACTTCAAATTTCTTTTTGTCAGCGTAATTGCCTGGATTGATTCGGACTTTTTCAACGATCCTTGCTGCAAGTTCGGCAGCATTTGGGGTAAAATGGATGTCTGCAACCAAAGGAGCCTTATAGCCTCTTTTGCGCAGTTCCGCCTTGATGTTTCTTAGATTTTCAGCCTCCTTGATACTTGGAGCAGTGATACGGACAAGCTCGCATCCAGACTCAATCATGCGGATGCTTTGCTCCACCGAACCCATTGTATCCATGGTGTCCACAGTCGTCATGGACTGAACCACAATGGGGTTTTCCCCTCCGATGAGCACATCACCTACTCTTACGGGAATGGTTTTCCTTCGGGAATAGCCAGTCAGACTATCGCAGTAAAGGGAATCGAGGGATTTGATCAGTGACTCCATAGCTTATATATCTCCAAGTTGGGGGCGTACGATTAGTTCTTCAACAACAGTTTGAGGGGAAAGGTTGTAAGCGCCCCACACGCTTTCGGCCACATCGGTGGATTTCATGAATCTTTCCTCCGGAATACCCGCTCCGGCCCAACTGTCCGTGAACGTAGCACCGGCAAGAATCGAGGTTACTTTGATCCCGTGGGGTTTCAGCTCTTCGCGGAAAGATTTGGTCATTCCGAGCATGGCCCACTTGGATACCGCATAGCTACCACCATTGGGATAGGCCGTCAATCCCGCGATCGATCCCATGCTGAAGATATGCCCCGACCTGCGCTGAATCATCTCTTTGGCAAAAGCACGAGTCAGATGATACGCCGAAAAGAGATTGGTATGCATGATAAACTCGAAATTACCATCGGGTTCGTCATGCAGCGATCCAGGGAGGAAAATCCCGGTATTGTTCACCAGCACATCGGGGATAGATTCTGATTTGACAGCTTCGGAAAACCGGAACACTTCCTCCTTTTTCGAAAGGTCCGCCGCCATTGCCAGCACTTTTATTCCAGGATGCCGCTCCTCCAAATGTCCTTGTAGCGATTTAAGATCCTGTTCGCTTCGGGCACAGGTGAAGATATCGAAACCCTCCTTGGCAAAGCGCTCAACGATCGCCCGACCTATCCCTTTTGTGCCTCCCGTGACAAGGATACTTTTACTCATTTGATTAGTAGTTTAATAGTTAGTATGACAACTATCTACAGCGAGCAAAGTTACATTTTTTTATCAAAACAGTGCGGAGACTTGCATACGCCCCAGATGGACGACCCGATCCAGCCCCTCGGAGTTTCTTCCCTCATAGACTAAATTGAGCTGCAAGCCCTCTCCTATTCGCTGCAGCCAGCTGAGCGACCAAGTGACGTTTGTGCCCGGCGTCAGAGCTTGCAGCATCTCATAGCCCACCGGCGAGTTCACCTCCCCGTTATAGTCGATCTGGATAAAATTTAGATTGCCGGTCAACGTGGTCTTGATGGCTTTCGCAAAGCGCAGATTCAAGCCCAGCTGGTGTACTTGGGCGTTTTCCAAATACTCCAGGTTTTGGGCATTTTCTTTTCCCGTAAAAGAGTAAGATCCCGTAGTCCGGAAAAATGGAGTCGGCTGCCAAGCCAGCTCAGGCCCGATCGTGGCTTGCTCGACCTTGTAGTTTCTGTTTTCCAAAAAATCCGAGGCTGAAATTCGCTCCCCCACGCTTCCCAAAACCCGCAGAGTCATGAAGGAATTGAAATTGTAGCGGGTGTTCAGCTTCCAGTCCTGCTGCACATGATCTTCAAAACCTCCGGAAAGCAATTGTTTCAGTTGCGAATCAAACAGCGAGAGATCGAAGCCATACTTTGCCGAAGCCCGGTTGAAAAAGAAGCTGGTACGGATAATCTGCCGAAGCGAAAGAATCTGATCCCTATCGACCGAACCTATGAAGGGATTTATCCGATCCCAAAAGTCCTCCGATGTCACCTTTTTTTCCACACTTAGACTGGAAGTATTGGAAAAACGATACAGGAACTGCCGGAATCCGGTCGACTCCTTCCAAGTATCCGGAAACTTTGCCTGGATACGGTAATTGAGCAAACTGGTATACGCTTGCACATAGGTATCCGTCGGCACAAAGATCTTGATGTACTGTTTTTCCTCGGGATTGATCGCGATATAAAACTCATTCAGTTGCTGGATACCGTCTCCATTATCATCACGCCAAGTGTGCGTTCCGTCTCCATTTGGAGCCGGCAAATAGACAAATTCTCGTTGGAGTTCCCGACCGTTGCCGATGGCGTAGCTGATCTCGTTTCGGATCAGGTTTTTACCCAGACTGCCGGAGTAATCGACTTTTCCCAAAAGAGTCAATTCTGTAGGCAGGTCGCGATTGAGGTATTCCAGCTCCCTATAAGTGAAGGTGCTGCTCAGGCTGTGTTTTGTCCATTGCTTTCGAAAGGTAAAGTTGGAGGTGAAAGCATGGGTGTCGTCCATTAGCTTTCCGGCAACCGGCAATCGATCTTGACGCCAAGCCGCATCCGCAGAAAAGGCATAACTCAGAGAATCATTGCTTTTAAGATAAAGCAAATGCTCCTGATAGTTCATCGCGGTGCTGATCACTGAATCCGTTTCCGCGTATTTCATCGCATTCCTGTCAAGCGAAAACTGATAGCCCGGCACCAGTACCTTTGACTGGAAATTTAGGTTGCCCAGATAGCGAGTCCAGTCCGTAGCGAGTGTATCCTGATCGCTCTGCAGCCTGAAAAATTCCTGTCTAAGCCGGAATCGTTGGCCAAGTTCTGTATTCCAATACGCCGTATGTTGCGAGCCGCTGAGTATGTTTTCCCGATTTCGAAGGTATAGTTTGTAGTTGAAGGCGTTCAGTGCATCTTTTTCCAATCCGATCTGAGCAAGAAAAAAACGCTCTGCGGCGGCCCTCTCCAACATTTCGGGCGTGAGTCCCCAGTCCCGGTCAAACTCGATATATCGAAAGCGGTCGATGAAGTTGAAATTGGTCGAATTGTACTCAAACTCCGTGAGCCCCTGAAAACGATAGCCTTTGAAAAGCCCCAGTTCACGGTTTTCAGACTGCAGGCCTACTTTCAACCCTAAGCCTTGGTTGTCCTCATCGTCCAGGGACGAAAAAAGATTTTTGTCCACAGAGGAGAGCGCCACCTCCGTATATACTTTTTCGTGCTCTCCCAGCTTGACTCTGGTGCCGGCGGTGGTCATCCGCTTGCTATCCGGCGCCGGGATTCGAGTCAAAATGGAATAATCGCCTTGGCGCTGTCCATTCAAGGGAGGTACGTATTCGTAAACTGTTCCGTTTGCCAGCTGATTGACCCGGCGGTAGTCTCCCCGGCCCATGCCGACTTGGGAAAAGGAAAGGGCATAATGCGCGAGCTCCGGATCGGTCGAATAGCGATAGTAAGTCAAGGAGTTGCCAGCTTCATCCACTTCCACCAGCCGCTCGTAGAGAATCCTTGTCGGATCGAAGGCCACCGAATCAATCCTCGGGATCACCGCCCGATCTACCGAATCCCCGACGGCGGCTAAAAGAACTTGCTCTCCTTGTGTCATTTCTGTGAAAAGCGGCCTGTTTCGATTGTCCTTTTCCTGATAGTAGTTGACATAGAAATCGACCTTTCCGTTGGTCTGAAGGTGGTTTGCTCCTAGGATCGATCGGGAATAGTTTCGCTCTGCGTATTCAAAGTCAACCCTCACCCGAGAATATTGGGTGATGAGGACTTTGGGGGTAAAGGTGATTTCAGCTTGGTTGTAGTCGATCACATAGTCCGCGTTGAAGCCGCGCTGAAGCTGTTTCCCGTCTAGGAATACGCGCTCCGAATTGGCCATGATGATGACGTATCGCTCATTGTTAGGCCCGTTGATTCGATAGGGCCCCAGCACGCCCTCCAAAATCGGGAGCTGAATCGAGGCAAATTTTCCTTTTGCCACCGACACGAAGCCTTGGGAGCTCGCCTCCCAGTTGTCTTTCAGCTTATACTTTGATGTGAATTGGAGCCCTTGCACGTTTTTGTAGTAGCGCAAAAACTCCGACTGTCTTTGTTGAAGAACCACATCCCCGGCAGCGAGGCTGAAGTTTTCGTTGTACAGCTCAATCAATACGTTGTCAAAGTCCTGGATTTGCTGAGTGTTTCCTTCGGGCTGAAAGGGGACATTTTGGTCGGTGATGCTCGCCCGGATTTTCAGGTTTTCTCCGATATCCCCCTCCAATTGAAGGTTAAGTGCCGAGTTGACGAAGACATTTTGGGTGTTTCCAAAAGAAACACCACGGGTCAAGCTCCCGGTCTTGTAGAGATTGCTGCTGGGAAAGAGCTCCTCGCGGATATCCAAACCTGGCTCGACCTGCACTCGATTATCCCTGAACATCGCCGTGGAATCGTAGTCTGCCGAAAGCGTCCTCTTGCTAAAGCTTTGATCCAGCCTCACTGCCAGCGTCCGGTAGCATACCTGAACGGAATCCGGTTTTTCTGACTGTGCCAAATCCAATCTCAGCGTGCGCTTTGAGAAATCAAAAGTAAAGGAATAGGCCTTTCCGGCCTGGTCGGTCACCCGGATGCTCTCCTGTAAAACAGACAGGGAATCAAGCTCCCGATCTGATTCAAAGTGGGCGACCGGGTACCAACGACATTGCTCTTGAGCCTGGACAGACCAAGTGATGCCTAAATACAAAATCCAGGAAATGATCCAAAAACGCATGGAGAGCAGTTGCCTATTTTTCCGAAGGTAGCAAAAAGCCCCTTTATTGAATCAATGGGAAGGTAAGGTAAAAGGTCGTGCCTCTTCCAACCTCAGTTTCAAACCAGATCTTGCCGCCGGCGGTTTCCACCCCGCTTTTTGCAATAGCCAATCCGAGGCCGGAGCCGGTAGTTTTGGTGCTAAAGTTGGGTATGAAGATTTTATCCTTGAGTTCGGGAGGAATTCCTTTTCCGTTGTCGGTGATTTCCAGAAATACCGCCTGCTCTGTCAGCCAAAGCCAAACACGGATCTGTGGAGTCTGATCGGCTTTAGCTGCCTGAATACCATTGATGATCAGATTGGAGATAACACGACCGAAAAGCTTGTCGTCTCCCATGATTGGAATGTTCTCGGTGAAGGAGTCATCCTGAAAATCCAGCTGCAGCCGCTGGTCATTTTTGAAGAGGTCAAGCACCTTGGTTACCACCGCTTTGAAATTCATCGGCTCATTTTTGGGCAAGGGCATCTTGGCAAAAGTGGAAAAGGACGAAGCGATCCCACTCAATGCATCGACCTGATGGATCAGTGTTTCCAGTGATTTTCGGAGCTTATCCTGATCTTCCAGTTTACCCTCTTGCTCCAAGCGTAGAAGGTGCTGCAATGTCAGCTTCATGGGGGTCAATGGATTTTTGATCTCATGAGCCACTTGCTTCGCCATCTCCCTCCAGGCAGATTCCTTTTCCGTGGAAGCCAACACTTTTTTACTCGCCTCGAGCTTGTAGAGCATGTTGTTGTATTCGTTGACCAAGAGCCCGATTTCATCCTTGGATGTCCAATACATAGGCTCGTTGTTTTCCAGATTGGTCGTTTTCAGCTTTTGCGTGAGCAGCTTAAACGGCAGTGTAAGATTCCTGGAGACGAAGGACGAGACGATCAAGAAAAGAATAAATATGACCACAAAGGCATTGAAGATGTTGCTCAAGACATCAGATATAAGTGAATTGAGCTCGGTCTCGGATTCGAAAAACGGCACCGCAAGAATCCCGATGTTAGATTGGTCTACTTGGGAAGGGACAGCCAGGTAGACGGTCTGATACCGGAGTTTGCCGATCTTCTCATCCAGCAGGAGTTGGATCTGGTTTTTCTCCATCACCCCAGCCATTGCGGCGGGGTTGATCCAGGGGGCGAGGATTTTCTTGTCGAAGATATTCGGGCGATTGGTAGACTCCAGGTAGCCGGTCGGAGTATAGAGATGGATGTCACTGGCGATGGTATTGGCCAGGGAGTTGATTTCTTCGTTGAGAAGGTCTCGGTCGACGCTTGCGGGATTTTGGTTATTAAAAAACACCCCGAGGTTGCTTCGAATCAGGCTTGCCTTTTCAATATACTGTCTATTGAGATCGTCGCGATAGCTGCCGCCTAGCAGGCCTATCGTGATGATGGAAATGATGATAATCGGGAAGAAAAAAGCAAAATTCAGGTACAGCTGGAGTTTTGTAGAGTAGTTGAACTCGAAGTCTCGATAGCCTTTGAAAAGGGCATTGAGCGAAATAGCCAAGAAAGTCAGAAAAACAAAGGCGACAAAAAAGAGGGAGATATTGCCAAAAAACTGGGATACAGGTATGGTCGGCGAGGAAAGAACAATCACCTCTTCCCCATTTCTCAAACCGAAATGATGATATCTCTGGAAATGGACCCCATCCACAAACAACTGCTCTCGCCCCAGAAGCTCGACAAATTCGCTTTGGTTGAAATTGAAGGTGCCTGAGCTACGGAGCAGTTCTCCATCTCTATAGACTGCATAGTCATAGTTCAGCGGATCCAGTTTGTCCGCATACTTCCGATCCAACAAAAGCTTTGGATAAACACTTCCCGGCTGAATCCGGAGTTGGTTCAGCTCGAGATACAAAGTTCCAAGTAGATTATCCTCCCGCAAAACCGGAATAAATGCCACGAACTTATTACTGGCTGTAGTTTCCTTCCCACGGACAAAATAGAGGTCCCTCACGCCTGTGGCATAGTCGCTTTTCACAAACTGCTGCTGCAAGTCCTTCAATTCCGTTCCCTCGGCCGGCCCGTGGATCTGCTGTCCCGAGGCGCTGAAAATCCGGATCACCACTTCAAACTGGTCGAAGTAGTTGTCAAGGTAAATCCTTCGAATCTTGGTTTCGATCGGCTCCTTGGACAATAGCGGATCTGCCATTCGATTTTGGATGAACAGGTCTTCTTTTACCCTGCCAAAAATGTCGCCAAGGAAAAACTCCGTCATCACGTCATTTTCTATGAGGTTCTGATTGGCAAATCTGGTCTTGGAGACGATTAGTCTCTCTCGCTCGGATTTCAGCGTACTTATCCCCATCACGATAGCCGAGACAAGACAGGCATAGAAAAACGTCAAAAAGGTATTCAATCCCAAACGGAAGATATTTTGGAATAGTTGGAAACGGACGATGCTAAAAAGAAAAAGCAGGTGAATGGACCAGGCCAAGCCGACCCAGATACTGAAGTATAGGGCAATCCCCAAAATAGGCAGGCCTATGACAAGGATGTAGTTATAATAGATTCGCTTGTCACTCCTCACGCTGAGCAACAGACCAAAGAGGGTAAGGGAAATCAATACGTAAAAAGATCCAAACAAGAACAGAATGAGAAAGCTAAGTCCCTTAAACCAGTCGAAAGTCGGAATCGAACGTATGTCCAGCACCCACTGGGAGTTGAAGATCAAGTTGCGCGGCAAATACCAAATCAGTATAAAAAACATCGTGCTCACCAAGATAGTCGCTACTAAGGCCGCTTTAAAATCCCTTTTCTTTCCGAGATTTTGAGCCCTTTGAAAAGCGCTTCTGGAATAAAGCTGAGAGACAATCAATCCCAAAATCAAACTCAGGCAAAAAGTGTTGAGCAGGAGATCCCCGAGGCTAGGATTGAGCCAAGACGACGCGTAGTTCACAGGATCAAAGAGGGAAAACTCGAAAAAATCTCCGGGGAAATTGAAGTATAACATCAAGGCCCGAATCGCTGCCAGAACCAAAATCCCGTATCCAATGGCCTGCCAGGGATATCCTTTTCGCCATTTGGTCCTTAGGAAGTCAAAGCTCAGCAGAAAATACAGCAAAAAAACCGAGCAGATGAATACAAGCAATGCGGTATTGGCGATTCTACCGACGGGCTCGTATCCTAGTTGGAAGCTGATTCCAAAGAGGGGTTTTCCTGCCTTGGAGCTCACCTGAAAAGCCCCATCACTAGGCTCAGCGAACAGCTGAAATCTGTCGTTGCCAAAGAAATCAGGATTTGGTCCAGTCCTGAGATAATCATTCTCAATGGAACCAGGCCAGACTAGGCGCAGCGCATGGACAAGATAATAATCCGAGCTGTTCCTTTTGACCTTTCGGATCTTTACAAAAAATGTCCCAAAAGGATCCTCCAGCAGCTGGTATTCTTTACTGAGATCCAATTGGGAAAAATCCAGCGTGAGCGTGAAGTCCGACCAAAACAACAATCGTCCAGCGTTTTCGAGAAGGAAGAAAGGGTGCTGGTGATCAGGACTACTTATCCGCTCAAAGGAAAGCGTATCCTCAGGTCTAACTTCCATCAAAACCCTGATGAAATCCTCGTCAAACTGCGCGTCAACACGTTGGATCTTGTGCTGTATGGCTTCAAAGTACTTCTCTTCCTCGCTTTTCTGGAAAACGAAAAAATTCAAGATCAGAACTATCAGAAGGAAGACTATGCTGACCAAAATGACCAGCCTGCGGGTTTGGAAGTTCATGCAGCCTAAAAATAAAAAAGCAAAGTCTCGTATCAAACTTTGCTTTTCTATTCTCTTATCGGATCGAAAGTTTGGCTTTTCGTTTTTTGGCAGCCCTATACCACAACACCCCAATCACAGCTGCCAACAGGTACGGCATGACAAAGAGGTAAAGTATCCCCGAGTTCAAGCCTGCCCCGATTGTCGTTTCGCCGTTACTGACGTTGTTTTCCACAGAAGCCCTGCACATGGCACACTGAGCCCAGCCACAGAGCTGCAGTCCAAAAATCAAGAATGCCAAAAGGGAAAGTCTGAGTTTCATAGGATAATCTTTTTTGGTAATCGATATTTCATCCCAAAGGGGACTTAGGGCGAAAATCCCTTGCAAGGAACTAGTGTGTATAGTATGGGCTGATCAATAGATAAACGATCACGCCGCTAACCGAAACATACAGCCAAATAGGATAGGCAAATTTAACCACTTTTCGGTGTTTTTCCCGCTGGTCGGTATAGCCATAGTAGTATGCGAACAGGATCGGAAACAAAGCGACTGCTGCTAACACAATATGGCTGATCAACAAAACGTAGTAGAGTGTCCGAATTGCTCCCTCTCCCCCAAAGCTGGTGCTCTCCGCCGCCCCGTGATAAACCACGTAAGAAACAAGGAAAAGTGCCCCCAGCACGAACGCCACGGTCATCGTTGCGCCGTGATAGCTGTATTTTTTGTTTTTGATGAAAACCAAGCCAAGAATCAAGGCCAAAGAGGCAGCCGTATTAATGACTGCGTTCAAATGGGGAAGGAAATAAACCCATTCACCCATGGATGTGATTTTGGCGGGCATGAAGAGCAGCACCGCTACAGCCAATGGAATCACAACAGAGATTGCGATGATCCAATTTTTTACTTTTGCCTCCTGCTGAAGCAAGGATGATTTACTTTGTCCCATGTAACAATACTTTAGTCTCTAGCATTAACAAGTCCACTTCTTCCCGGTTGGTTCCGCTGTAGTACCCGCGAATTCTCCCCAGCTCATCAATGAGCATAAACTTATCGGTGTGTACGAAGTCATCTGGCACCCCATTGCCGTCCACGGTTGGAATGATGAAGCCACATTTGGCCAGGCGATAGGTCTCTTCTTTAGGACCGGAGAGGAAATGCCATTTGCCTGAGGTTGCGTTGTGCTCTTCTGCATAAGCCTTCAGGATCTCCGGAGTATCGTACTCTGGATCTATGCTGATGGACATAATCTGAACCATTGGCTTTTCCCGAAACATATCGTCTACCCGCTCCATTTCTTTGGACATCACCGGACAGATGCTCGGACAGGACGTGAAAAAGAAATCCACGATGGTAATCTTCCCCTGCATCTGGGCCCGACCTACGGACTGGCCATTTTGGTCAGTAAAAGAAAACTCCGGAATATGATGTTGGGCGGAATCCTTCACCGGACACTCCAAGAAGGGATTGTCCACGCCGTTTTGAAAATAGATGGGAAGATCATACTCGTTTTTCCCAAAGCCTCTCAAAAACATAAAAACCAAAACAGGGATCAACAAGATGCACACCAACACCAAACCCTGCAATATCCTCAATCCTTTCATCCTATTTGTTGACAAAAAAGAAGGTTGAAGTGATTCACCTCAACCTTCTTTTCCATCGAATTACATTTATTACCAACGCATCAAGAAGATCTCAGAACCTTCTTTGACAAGCACAATAATCAACCATACCAAGAAGATCAACGGCACGATGATCGAGTAAAACAAAGGCTTCACCTCGTCACCCAAGTGCATGAACTCCATCATGATATATTTTGCCTTCCAAACGGTCAATGCCATGAAAGCACCGTATAACAGGATACCACGGCCCATTGTAAAGGCCATGATAAACTCCACAACCGTAATCGCAAGGAGTATCCCGGCAGTTTTCCAGATCTTCTTGATCTTTTCATCGTTGCGAGCCTCAACTACCAGCGTTGATTTGTTTTCTTGAATTTCCATATTTCAAAGATTTTAGATGCTTAGATCAGATAGAACAAGGTGAATACAAATACCCAAACCAAGTCTACAAAGTGCCAGTAGAGTCCGATTTTTTCCACCATTTCATAGTGGCCTCTTCTATCGTAAACTCCGACCGCTGCTTGGTAGAAGCAAAGGAAAAGTAGGAAAACACCTACAGTCACGTGGAATCCGTGGAAACCTGTGATAAAGAAAAACAATTGGGCAAAGCCGGCAGGACCGTATTCGTTCACATGGAGGTTAGCGCCGAAGACCGTCTCTTGAACTACCTTACCCAAGGAATTCACATAAGTCAATACGCTTCCGCCATCAGTGCCATGAATGAAGTGATTCCACTCCCAAGCCTGGCAGCTCAAGAAAGTTACTCCTCCGACCAAGGTCCAGAGCATCCACTTCACAACATCGTTGCGGTCGTTTCTATGCCCTGCTTCCACTGCCAATACCATGGTAACAGAGCTGGCAATCAAGATAAAGGTCATGATCCCTACGAAAATCAAAGGTGCATGTACACCGTGCATGAAAGGGAGCGCTTCAAATACCATCTCTGGTACAGGCCAGTACTCATTAGAACCGACGAATGTATCTGCGGGTCCTGCATAAGCCGGGTAGCTCACCCGAATGGAAATGTAAGTAATCAAGAAAGCCGCAAAAGTGAAGATGTCGGAAAGAAGGAAAAACCACATCATGAGTTTTCCATAGCTGGCCTTTAGGGGTTCATTACCTCCACCCCAAACGCCTCTTTTCGAGCTTATTCCAATAGCAGTAGAATGCGCAGACATAATTTATTGATTTGTACCAGGTTTTATTTTAATGATTCAGAAGCAAAAACATAAACAGATATATCCACAAGCCCCCAAGAAAATGCCAGTAAGTAGTGGCCATTTCCATGGCAACCATCGCCCGGGAATGGACCTTCAGTCGGAAGGTCGAAATTAACACAATAATCAGAAATATCACACCAGAGATCAGGTGGGCAGCATGCAATCCAGTGAAAACATACAGGAACGATCCGGAGGGATTCCCCACGAAGAACACCTGCCTATCCACCATTGCTACCCAGCTATACCACTGTCCTACCAAAAAGGCTACTCCCAACAAAACGGTCAATATCATACCCACTCGCAAATTGACAAAATTGTCTTTTTTGGCAGAGTAATAGGCCCAATGAAGCGTAAGGCTACTTGCTACTGCAATCGCAGTAGTAAGCCAAAATATACTTGGCAAGTCGTAATCAAGCCAGTTTCCTTCTGACTGCCTTACGATGTAGGCACTCGTCAATCCAGCAAAAATCATCACCACTGTCACCATGAACAACCAAAGCGCGAATTTTTTTGGGTGCATGGAGATGGGCTGCTCCACCATATCGATGTATTTCAATTCTCTTTCCATGGCTTAGGGTAATTTATCGAGCAGATAGGCAATCTGTACGATGGGTAAGTATAGAAATGAACCAAACATGATTTTCAAGGCTGATTTGCGAGAACAATCCCTCATGAGAGAGAAAGTCTGGGCAAGGAACAAGACTCCGCAAACGGTGGCCACAATTCCTGAATTAAGCCCAGTCAATCCAAAATAGCTAGGCAACAAGCCCAAAGGCAACAGGAAAAGCGTATAGATCATGATTTGAATTGCTGTGTTCAAATCTTGACCTCCCCCACTCGGCAACAGTTTGAATCCTGCTCTCTTGTAGTCTTCATCACTGACCCACGCAATAGCCCAGAAGTGGGGAAACTGCCAGATAAACTGTATTCCGAAGATAATCAATGCCTCGTAGGTGATAGCTCCAGTAGCCGCTGTCCAGCCCAAAAGCGGAGGCATGGCTCCGGGAATCGCTCCCACAAAGACCGCGATCGGCCCTACCCTTTTTAGCGGAGTATATGCGAAAACATACAGCACCATACTCAGGATGCCGAGCCATGTCGTCAAGGGATTGGTAAAGATCCATAAGAGTGAAATCCCCCCTATGGCCACAAGAGAAGTAAACCAATAAGCTTCCTGTAGGGAAATTATCTGCAGCGGAAGCGGGCGGTTTTGGGTACGCTTCATGAGCTTGTCCAGATCCCGCTCCATGATCTCATTGGCTGCACCGGATGCACCAGAAATCATAAACCCGCCCAAAGCAAGACCAATAAATCCAGACCAGCCAAAGCTCAGCCCTGTATCGCCTAGGATATAGCCGAAAACTGCCGAAAATGTGACCAATGCAGATAGCCTAAGCTTGATCAGGTCGGAATAGGCTTTGATCCTCGCGAGGATCAAAGTGGATATCGAATGGTCAGTTACGTCAACTGTCCTCATTGTCAATTTGTATTTAACTTAAACTGCACTTGGTTTTTTAGCTGCAGGAATAGCGTAAACTGGATCCCTAAGACTAATGAGCCAAGTAATAAGTGTACTGGTTGAAGAAATGCCGGAATACCGAAGTACGCCATTCCCATCCCCGATGCAATCTCCAAAAGTAGAACAAGCATCAAAACTTGGGAGAGGAGATTGACTTTTGAACGCCGCGCCGAATATCGAAATGCCCAGTAGAAGTAAAGCAAATGCACTACAAGAAGGACCAGGGAAAAGGAACGGTGGACAATGAAATCCAGTCCCAACCTGCCTACCCACTCGTCTCTCAGCAGATCTCCAAGAGAAAAGGAGATCCGATCAATTTGCTCCCGAACTTCGGTTCCCAAGACGACTTGTATTACCGTCAATACCATTCCTACTGTAAGCACAGCCCTTACCCTGCGAGGAACGGTCAACCTTACTCCGTGTCCAGGTTGCTGACGCTCGGAAAGATAGTTTACATACAGCAGGACGGCGACTAGTGCCAAAGCAAGCAGCATGTGGAAGGTAATCATCCAAGGCAGCAAATTCGTGGAAACCACAATGGAGCCTATCCATCCCGTGAACAGAACCAATATCAAGGCGATCAGCGAATAGATTGTGATCTGCCTGTTCAATTTCCAAAGCTTGAATGACTTCCAAACCGTGATAATGATCAGAATCCCAATAAACACCCCCACCAGACGGTTTATGTATTCTATCCAGGTTTTGGTCGCATTGAACTCTTCCTCGACGAGGATGGATTTGTCATTGGCAATCTCATGGGCTTTTTTGTCAAAGCCTAGCCTTTCAAGCGTAGCTACAAACCGTTCGTTTTTAGCCAATCTTATCTGTAGATAGATTTCCTGGTAATTGGCAGGAAGCTGCTCTACATTTGTGGGAGGGATCACATTCCCGAAACATCTCGGCCAATCGGGGCAGCCCATTCCTGAGCCAGTACTACGTACTATTCCACCGACCAAGATCAGAAAATAAACAGCGATCACCGTCCAAAAGGAAAAGCGGCGAAAGCTGTTTATTGCATTATCAGTGCTTTGATTCATTTGCTACCAAAACCTCAGCCTCCTCCTTCATAATCTCAAGCTCAAGCTTGACCATCTCTTGCTCGTGTGGCAGATTGGATTCTGGAGTCTGTGAAAGCGGCACAGTCTGAGGAATGAAATCTTCAGCAGCACCTGGCTTGGAATAATCGTAAGGCCATCTATAAACTGCTGGAATCTCTCCAGGCCAGTTGCCGTGACCAGGCTCGAGTGGTGTAGTCCACTCCAAGGTATTGGATCTCCAAGGATTCAGTGTAGCCTTTCTTCCTCTAAACATGCTGTAGAAGAAGTTGAACAAGAAGATGAATTGGGCTGCAAAGGTGATGATTGCGGCCGCAGACACGAACATATTCAAATCAGTATAAAGATCTGTAAAGCTGAAGTTGGTCCATGAATAATATCTTCTTGGGAATCCAGCGATACCGATGTAGTGCATTGGGAAGAACACCAAGTACACACCGGTGAAAGTTAACCAGAAATGCACGTAGCCCAATTTGGCATCCATCATACGTCCGAACATCTTGGGGAACCAGTGGTAGACACCAGCCACCATTCCGAAGAAGGAAGCAGAACCCATTACCAAGTGGAAGTGAGCCACGACGAAATAGGTATCGTGCAACTGAATATCGATTGCAGAATTACCGAGGAAAATACCAGTCAAACCACCAGAGATGAAGAACGATACCAGTCCGATCGAAAACAGCATCGCAGGCGTGAATACCAAGTTACCTCTCCAAAGCGTAGTCAGGTAGTTGAATACCTTCACTGCAGAAGGCACCGCAATGATCAGGGTCAAGAACATGAAGATAGAGCCCAAGAATGGATTCATACCGGACACGAACATGTGGTGAGCCCATACGATGAAGGACAGGATGGTGATTCCCAGCATGGAAATGATCATCGCCTTGTAGCCAAAGATCGGCTTTCTTGAGTTGGTCGCGATCACCTCGGATGTGATACCCAAAGCTGGTAACAACACAATGTAAACCTCAGGGTGTCCCAAGAACCAGAACAAGTGCTGGAATAACACTGGGCTACCTCCAGTATTTGGAAGAGCTTCACCTGCCACATAGATGTCAGACAGGTAGAAAGAAGTACCGAAGCTTCGGTCAAATACCAGCAACAAAGCTGCTCCAAACAGTACAGGGAAAGACAAAAGTCCAATCACAGCAGTAAGGAAAAAAGCCCATATTGTCAAAGGAAGTCTTGAGAAAGACATCCCTTTTGTTCTGAGGTTAATGATCGTGGTGATGTAGTTGATGCCGCCCATCAATGAAGAAGCGATGAAGAATACCATTGCCACCAACCACAAGGTCATACCCAAACCAGATCCCGGAATCGCTTGCTCCAATGCGGACAATGGAGGATAAATTACCCAACCACCACCTGCAGGGCCAGTTTTGATAAACAGGGAGATAAACATGATCACACCGGAGATAAAGAAGAACCAGTAAGAAAGCATGTTCATAAAACCAGATGCCATATCACGGGCACCGATTTGCAAAGGGATCAGAAAATTGGAGAAAGTCCCGCTCAAGCCAGCGGTCAACACAAAGAATACCATGATGGTACCGTGCATCGTGACGAGCGCAAGGTAAAACGTCGGATCAAGCTTTCCCGCCTCGTCGATCCAGCCACCCAGCAAAGGGCGCAGGAACTCCAAGCTCAAATCAGGAAAACCAAGCTGCAATCTGAAAAGGACGGATAAAAACCCTCCGATCAACGCCCAGAAAATCCCGGTAACCAAAAATTGCTTACCGATCATCTTGTGATCCTGGGAGAAGATATATTTCGTTATAAAATTATCATGATGCTCATGATCGTGATGATCGTGGGCCGTGTCATGATGTGCCGCAGATGCTGTAGCCATAACCTATAATTTTATTTATTACTTTCTCTTAATTGAATTTCCGCCAGCTCTTTCACCTCAGTAGACAGGCCTTCTGCCAAAGCAGGGTTTTGCTGAATGAAGGTCTTCTGCTCAGCATACCACTTTTGATAAGCCTCCGGCTCTACTACTTCGATTACCCTTCTCATACCGAAGTGTCCGCGTCCGCAGATCTCGGTACAAGCGATTTCATATTCAAATTCAGGATCGTTCAATTCTGCACGCATTTCCTCGGTAGTCTTGGTAGGGACAAACCAGAAGCGAGTCGGCATACCTGGTACCGCATCCATCTTCAATCTCATGTGCGGTGCGAATACTGAGTGCAACACGTCACGAGCTCTGATTTTGAAGAGAACTGGCTCGCCTTTTGGTATCACCACTTTTGGGGAGGGGAAATCGTCCAAGGCATTCTTGTCAGTGAAGTCAACCCCATGGGAATTTGACGCGGTGATCAGGCGATAGTCGTAGTCGCCCAACACATTGTCTTTGCCGGGGTATCTGATCTCCCACGCAAACTGGTAGCCCATGATCTCGACCACGTGTGCCTTTTCAGGAGCTGGAGCTGTGATATCAGACCAAGCTACCCATCCAGATATCACCAATCCCGCCAACACTACCGCAGGAACGGCAGTCCAGATAATCTCAAGCTTGTTGTTGTCGGGATAAAAAGTCGCCTTGCGATCTTCCTTGTATTGGTATTTGTAAGGGAAGATGAAAAGCAGGATGTGGGTGATCAAAAACACCACGCCAGTGACCGCCATCGTAATCCAGAACAAACTGTCGGTGATGACACCGTGCTCGGACGCAATAGGAAGCTGATAATTGTCAAATTCCTTGATGGAATACCAAAACATCAAGATGCCGGTACCCAACAAAAACAGGATAAAGAGAATGGCATTTACCTTATTGCTTCCAGAAGCAATCTTCTTATCTGAACCCTTTACTACAGAAACCAAGGTCTGAATTCTGTACACCATCCAAACTATGGACAGCACCAGAAGAACCCCTACTCCAATCAGAAATCCGTACATATCTTAGTCTTTTCGGATAATTAATTAAATGTGATGATGATAGCTTTCCTCAAGCATTGGATGATTTTTGGCAACCAGGTTTTTCTTGGCCAAGCCTCCCAACACCACTAATGTCGCCGCAGAGCCGTAAACCAGAAACATCCCTACTTCGATGAATCCAATGCCTCCATTGTGTCCCAATGTACCCGGTTGAACCATCAGGAAGAAATCCACCCAATGTCCGACCAAAAGGATGCTACATACCACCTTTAGGAAGATGCCATGTCTTTTTGCATCTCTGGTCATCAAAACCAAGAAAGGCAGGAAGAAGTTTAAGCCCAAGTTGACAAAAATATAAGGTCCGAATACATCACTGGAAAGTCGCTCAATGAAGTAAACTGATTCTTCAGGAATATTGGCGTAGTAGATCAAGAGGAACTGTGAAAACCACAGATAGGTCCAGAAGATAGAGAAGCCAAATACAAACTTGCCCAAGTCGTGGATATGGTTTTGGTTAACCATCTCCAGATAGCCTCTTCCCTTGAGGAAGATGGTCAAAAGCGTGATTGCTGAAAGGCCTGATACCAACCAAGATGCAAATACATACCATCCAAACAGGGTTGAGAACCAGTGGGTATCGATGGACATTACCCAATCCCACGCAGAAATGGAAGAAGATACCGCAAAGAATACCAAGAAATAGGCTGACCAGCTTCTCATCTTAAACCAGTGGGAGGTACCTCCCAATTGGTCTTCTTGCTCGGAGATCTGCTTAAACTTATTGAAGAAAAACACCCAGAATACGAAGAAGATGATCATTCTCGCGATGTAGAAAATCGGGAAAGATCCCTTTTCCATAGGCCAGTAAAAGAATGCCCCTTTTCCGTCGATGATGCTGTCATATTGGGGGTCATTATTATCAAACAGATAAGCGTGAGTCCAGTGGAAGAGGTCGTGATTTGCGATGAAGAACGTAGCAATCATCAATACACCAGCGATTGGCAACCAATTACCCAAGGAAAGCATGATCCTAAGGATTGGAGTTGACCACCCTGCCTGCGCAGCAAACTGGATCGCAAAGAAGAATACCCCCACCAGAGCGATACCGGTGAAGAATACGTTGTTGATCCAAAGGTTGGCATAAAGACGCTCGTACCAGTGGAAGGCATGCCCTCCTGCTTCCCCAGCTTCCTCATGGTGTCCACCACCTGTCATTGCCAGGATGATGCCTATACCCAAGAGGATCGCACCAATAACCAAAACGGTCATGATGGATTTTTTGGTAGCAGCAGTAAAGTCGAATCGCTGCTCCAGATTATAGTGTTGTTCGCCGTGATGCGCCATGATTAGTTAGCTGGGGTTACTTGTGCTACCGCGGTGGAATCTGCAGCAGGAGCCGGAGTGGCGGCTGCAGCCTGACCTTGGATAACTTGTTTTACATAGTGAACAATTTTCCATCTGCTTTCCTCAGGAATCTGGGAGCCATGAGCCCCCATTCGGCCTTTTCCTTTGGTAATCACGTGGAAGATGTGGCCTTCAGGAAGGTTGACATAGGCACCTCCTGTCAAGTTGGCGACACCACCGATGATTTCACCAGCTTTTCCATCGCCCTGTCCAGTCTTTCCGTGGCATGCGCTGCAATATTGTGTAAAGAGCACTTCTCCACGTTTTAGAACTTCCTCAGAAGATTCCACAGGATTCTTGATCAGGGCGGCTTGCTCAAGTTCAAACGCCTTGAGTCTATAAGGCAGGTAGCCTTGCTTGTTTCTTGGAACAGTGTTAGCCACGGGCTCTCTCATGTTCATGCCATGCGGGTTGTAAACGTTGGAGTTGAAAAACTCCCCCTTGCCATCCTCGCGGTTGGAAAGCCAACTGCCCATCGACTCGTCCTTGATTTGCGTCAAAGGCTCATAGGCTACGGAATGATACATCTGAGGTGCATACTCAAGACCTTGGTTGTCGCCACCGGCCTTACATCCGGCCAGAAGAGAAATGGCCAGTGCAGAACCTCCGAAAATCAATGCTTTTGCAATTTTCATATATCCGGATTTTCTATTCAAAACTTTTGTTATTTACCTCAGTTGCGCCGGAGGATCTCAGGATTTCCTTAATCTCTTCCACTTGGACTGCACTATTGTTTGCAATGTCGATTGCCATGACATGCTTGTCATCTGTAGATCTCAGGTCGAAGATTCTAGGCTGGGCCCAAGGCTTGAGATTGGAAACGATCATAAACACCGCCACCATACCGAAGGATGCCAAAAGCACCGTCAACTCGAACGATACCGGAATAAAATCAGGGAAAGCAGCGTAGTCTTTACCACCAATGATCATCGGCCAGTCGAATCTCATCATGTAAAACTGCATAGTCAGCGCGAGGGTCGTTCCCAGCATCCCAAAAAGGAAAGCCGCGATAGGAAGGCGACTTCTCTTGTACCCCAAGACATGCTCCAACCCGTGAACAGGATAGGGAGAATATACTTCGTGGATTTTCACGCCCGTGCCTCTTACTTTCTCTACTGCATGGAGCAATACGTCCTCATCGTCGTAGACTCCCAGAATAAAATGTGTATCCTTTTCCATGATTATTTATGCACTTTTTCGGATGAAGACTTGAGTACGGATTTCACTTCCGCCATATTGATCACCGGGAAGAACTTAGCAAACAAGAAGAACAGTGTGAAGAACAAGCCAAAGGTGAACATGTAAACTCCCACATCAGCCCAAGTTGGGTAGAACATTGCCCAAGAAGACGGAAGGTAATCCCTATGAAGGGAAGTCACGATGATCACAAATCGCTCAAACCACATCCCGATATTCACAACCAAAGAAAGTAGGAAAGTAGCGACTATTGAGGTTCTGATTTTCTTGAACCAGAAGAGTTGTGGAGAGATTACGTTACAAGTCATCATTGACCAGTAAGCCCACCAGTAAGGTCCGGTAGCACGGTTGATGAAGGCGTACTGTTCAGCTTCTACACCAGAATACCAAGCGATGAAAAACTCGGTAATGTACGCGATACCTACGATCGATCCGGTAATGATGATTACGATGTTCATCAATTCGATGTGACCGATGGTGATGTAGTCTTCCAAGTTGTAAACCTTTCTGGTGATAATCATCAAGGTCAACACCATCGCAAATCCGGAGAAGATCGCACCGGCAACGAAGTATGGAGGGAAGATCGTAGTGTGCCATCCTGGAATTACCGAGGTAGCAAAGTCAAACGATACGATCGTGTGAACTGAAAGTACGAGTGGAGTAGCCAAACCTGCAAGAATCAAAGAAACTGACTCGTAGCGCATCCAGCTTTTTGCAGCTCCATCCCATCCAAAAGAAAGCGCTCCGTAAATGGTCTTTCTCAAACCCGTAGCTCTGTCACGGATGGTGGCAAAATCAGGAATCAAACCGATGTACCAGAATACCAATGAAACCGAGAAATAAGTAGAGATCGCGAATACGTCCCAAAGAAGCGGAGAGTTAAAGTTTACCCAAAGAGAGCCAAAAGTGTTTGGCAAGGGAAGAGCCCAATAAGCTCCCAGCCAAGGTCGTCCCATGTGGAGTACCGGGAACATCGCCGCACAGATTACGGCGAAGATGGTCATCGCTTCCGCCGCTCTGTTGATTGACGTTCTCCATTTCTGTCTGAACAAAAGCAATACTGCGGAGATCAGTGTACCTGCGTGACCGATACCTACCCACCATACGAAGTTGGTGATATCCCAAGCCCAGCCCACTGTTTTGTTCAATCCCCACATTCCGATGCCCTCCCATACGGTCGCGGCAACGGCTATAAATCCAAGTGCCAATACACCGGCTGAGGTAAGAAAAGCCAGAAACCACTTGATATTTGGTTTTGCTTCCACATGGCGCGACACATCGTGTGTTACGTCATGGTAGGATTTCCCCCCGGTAACTAACGGCTCACGTACGGATGAAGTAACCTGCATAGTTTATAAAATTATGATTACGCTTCGTTTTTCTCTTTATTTCTGATTTTGGTAAAGTACCAAACGTTAGGACTCACGTTGATCTCTTCCAATACGTGGTAAGCTCTTTCTTCACCCACTTCCTTGTGAGCCGCATCAGATTCTTCGATCTTCAAAAGCTTGGAAATACGGCTTTCCGGATCGTTCAAATCACCGAAGACCAAACCGCCACCTGGACATGCCTGAGCACAAGCCACATTGATGTCGCCGTCTTTCACCTTGCGCTTCTCACGCTTGGCTTCCAACTTACCGGCCTGAATTCTTTGCACGCACATGGAGCACTTTTCCATCACACCTCTAGCACGTACAGTCACGTCTGGGTTAAGTACCATTTTACCCAAATCATCGTTCTGAGCCATGTTAGCTACAGCGAAGTCTTTGTTGTCGTGGTATTTAAACCAGTTGAATCGACGTACTTTATACGGACAGTTGTTGGCACAATATCTCGTACCGATACATCTGTTATAAGTCATTTGGTTAAGCCCCTCAGAAGAGTGGGTTGTCGCAGCCACAGGACAAACCGTCTCACAAGGAGCGTTGTTACACTGCTGGCACATCATCGGCTGAAAGGTTACCTCAGGATTCTCGGCAGCTACTTCCATTCCTGAAAGATCGTCTGCTGGAGCATCAGAAGAATAATAGCGGTCAATTCTGATCCAAGCCATCTCTCTTCTGTTCAATACTTCCTGCTTACCTACTACAGCGACGTTGTTTTCTACCTGGCAAGCAACGGTACAAGCACCGCAACCTGTACAGGAAGACATGTCAATCGCCAATCCCCAGTGGTGCTGGCTGTATTTGTGACCACTCCAAAGAGAAATCTTGGATGGTTTTACAAACTCACCGTCTTTATAGATTTCTGGCTTGTATCGGCCAGCGGAAGCATCTTGCTTGTACTCTCCCAGAGTCGTCTCCTGGATTACGTTTTCACGACCCATGAAAGTCTGGTGAGTCTGAGTACGGGCAATCTTATAAGAATCACCAGTCACAGCTACTTCTACTCCAGCGGTAATGTCAGTTTGAACAAAGCCTTTTGAAAGATCAAGCAGGTTATAGGCGTTAACCCCTACTCCATTTCCGGCTCTGCCAGCTGCAGTTCTACCGTATCCGATAGCCAAACCGAAAGTTCCATAAGCCTGACCTGGCTGGATCAAGATCGGAACGATCAATGACTTTCCGTTTACGGTTAGTTGAGCCTTTTTGGTGTTTTCCTCCACCATGCTTACGCCATTTTCGTTTGCCCATCGCTGGGAGACGGTCAGGTAGTTATCCCAAGTAGCTTTGGTGATCGGGTCGGACATCTCCTGCAGCCAAGGGTTGTTGGCGTAGGTACCGTCTCCCATACCGACTTTGGTATAAACTACCAATTCGGAACCAGCATTGTCGGCGGCATAGCTTTTTGTTACCGCGGCAGCGGAAGCAGAAGTATCGGCTACAGCAGCGACTGCAACAGAAGCAGCAGTACTACCTACGACACCATTGTAAAGTGCTCTATCCCAGAACTCTTGGAATGAAGCGGCATCTGCACCGTAAGCAGGGAAGAAAGCCTGCGTCCAGTTTGCCTGAAGGTAATCGTAATAAGAAGTTGTATTTCCTGACCAAGTCAGGAAGGAATCCTGAGCTTGTCTAGTAGCGAATAGTGGGGAAATGGTTGGCTGAGCCAAAGAGTACAATCCTTTCTTAGGATTGTAGTCATTCCAAGATTCCAAGAAGTGATGGTCTGGAGCGACGATCTGCACCAAGGAAGCAGTTTCATCCAAAGTTCCGTTGGTAGCGATGCTGACCTTCGCTTTAGCGATTCCAGCAGCAATCTCAGCTCCTTGAGGATGGTCGTATACTGGGTTACAGTTGTAGAAGATCACTCCTCCTACTCGTCCAGCTCCCAAATCAGCGACGAACTGAGCCATTTTGGCATCGTCACCTTTTCTGTAGTTTACTGGGTTTGAGAAGTCAACGGTTGAACCGTTTGCTCCCAAAAGGTCGTTGATCGCATTGATCACGATCTGAACGTTTGGATCGTTTGATCCGGAGATCACCAAACCTAGTTCTTTTGCAGCCCAAAGGTCGTTGGCAGCTTGCTCCAAATGAGCTACTTCTACTGCAGGAGCAGAAACTGCAGCAACACCTGCCTTTTTGGCAAGCGCGTTGTAAAGTGCAAGGACTGCAAGTCCGCTTTGGGAAGCTTTGATTGGAGTTCTGTAGTCGGCGTTGGCACCAGCAAGAGACAAATTCGACTCAAACTGATAGTGACGGGACATTTCAGGCTTCTCCTTGGTTACTTTTCTATTCGAAGTATAGGCTTGAGAGAATTCGATTGGAGAAATCCAAGTTCCCAAGAAGTCGGCTCCAAAGGACACAATCACTTTAGCCTTGTCAAATCTATAGTCAGGAACCATTGCTTGGCCGTAAGTGGCCTCGGCAGCTTTTGCGATACCGTAGTTGGACCGAGGGTCGTAGGTTACTACTTCCACGTTTCCAAAAGCTGCGGCAAATTCTTGGATTGCTTTCTCTGTAGTTGGAGAGAAAAGCGAGTTGGTCACGATCTTGATCGCTCCCGCAGAGGCGAGTTTGGATTTCACCTGCTCGTCTAATGTTTTCCAATCAGACTTGGCGCCACCTACCATAGGAGCCGCCAGTCTTTGCTTGTCATATAAGGAAAGGACAGCCGCCTGCACGATCGCATTGGAACCACCTTTACTAATAGGAGATAGTTCATTGCCGTCGATCTTGATAGGACGTCCTTCTCTTGTTTTTACCACGATGGAGGCATAGTCCCCACCTGAGGCAAAAGTAGAAGCGTAATAGTTGGGGATGGAAGGGTTGATGTCAACCGGCTTGTTCACATAAGGAATAGCCTTTCTCACCGGAGCTTCGCAAGCTGCCAAAGTAGCTGCTGCCAAGCTGAAACCCATCACTTTGAGAAAATCTCTTCGGGAGGAATTGCCATCTTCGCTGAGTGTTGTCGGAAGTTCCGCAAACTCCTTGTCGGCATGCTTTACAAACCCCGCATCGTTGCTGAGTTGTTCGAGCCCCTTCCAGTAGGTTTTTTTATTTTCCTTCATTTTTATTTCTAGGAATGAATTAGCTAAAAGGATAAGGAATTAATAGTGGCACTTCGCACACTCCAGACCACCGATGTCTTTCACCTTAAGGGCATCCTTGGAGTCAGAGTGAAGTTGAACCAACTTATCGTAGTAAGCATTGCCTTCGGTAGCAATCTCAGTTTGTCTGTGACAATCGATACACCAGCCCATGGTCAATGCACTGTGTTGTCCCACCACTTCCATCTCCTGGATCGGACCGTGACACGTCTGGCATTCGATGCCGCCTACCGCTACGTGCTGGGAGTGGTTGAAATAGGCCAAGTCAGGCAGGTTGTGTACCCTTACCCACTCAATCGGCTGGTTGTTTTCCACCGCTGCATAGATCTTGGCGATTTCCGGAGAAATGCCCTCCTTGCCCTGCACGTTCTGAACGTGGGTATGGCAGTTCATACAAATATTGGGAGAAGGAATGTTTGCAGACCGGCCAATCTCCGCACCGGTATGGCAATATTGGCAGGCAATTTCAAGATCGCCCGCGTGAAGCTTGTGGGAGTAAGCGATAGGCTGTGTAGGCGCATAACCTTGCTGAACACCGACTGAGTACAATCCGTCAATCGCAGTTTTGGCAACCAGTGCAACCACCAGAGCGGTCACCACTATAATAAAGGCGTCACTCTTAAAAATCTTGGCAAAGTCAGTCTTTTGGGAAACGAACTCCTTGTCATCCTCAGGAAGGTCTTGCTTGTTGATGTATTTGGTAAGAACTGAAATAATCAATCCCAAAACCACCAAAATCAGCAGCAACACGACAACCAAAACTCCCAAAATAATAGAGAGGTATTCGCTCGGGATACCTCCGCCTGCTGCGGCACCCGCTTCACCACCTGCTGTAACCGCCGCGGCTGCCGGGTCCACTTTGTCCCCGTGCTCGATATAGGCTAGCAAGTTGTTCAGATCGTCATCCGACAAAAATTCGTGAGCAGGCATGACGGTGTTGCTGTACTCCTTGAAAAGCGCCGAGAAGTACGCATCTCCAGAACCGATGAGTGCCTGTGAATTTTTAATGAAGCTCTTCACTTTGTCAAGCGGCTGTCTGTCTGTGGCACCTCTCAGAGCAGGGCCGACACTTTTTGCATCGAGTTTGTGGCACTGCTTACAATTGGCATTGAAGACAGTCTTACCTGCCGCAATCGCTTCTTCGCTGCTTGCCACCGCCGGATCTGCGGCATAAGCCGAAACCCCAATCAGCATGAAAAGCAGCACTGCCAGCGTCTGGAAACTCAATCGAATCCCTACTAACGAGCGTTTGGATAACATATTATAGCTAATTAAATAGTTTTTAAGGTTCTCTTTAACCCCTGCAAAGGTACTATCGGAACCCAATTTTTCAAATATGAATATAGGAGTGGAAAATTGCCTCGCTATCCGATTTTTAAACATTTAACTAGCTGACTTTCTTTTATTTATAGAGATCAAAATGAAGAATTTTCAATTTAGAATCGTTATAAATAAATGGTTTTTTGCCCCATTTTCGCACCATGCTGATTATCAGCATTTCCCTGCCTAAACCCCATGAAAATTATCCCGTAGAAAGCAAATTTTATTTGAGGACTGGATGAATTTTCTAAAAGCGCTGTTTGGTCTGGCAAATATTAATCCTACATTTGCATTCCGAAAAGCGAATGGTCGCGTGGCCGAGTGGCTAGGCAGAGGTCTGCAAAACCTCGTACAGCGGTTCGAATCCGCTCGCGACCTCCAAATAAGCACCCCGAAAAGGGTGCTTATTTTTTATTTCTACCCAAGACCAAGCCGAATTTTCTAGTCCGGCAGCCTGCCTTTGGTATAAACCCAATTGCATTTCAGGCCGACATTCCTTAGTTTGATTTTCAAACCACTGAATATCATGACCCAAAGTATAAGCTTGCGAGTCAACGGTCAAAAACAAACCATTTCGGCAGACCCTGAGGAACCCCTTCTCTACATCCTGAGAGAAGAGTTTGCGGTCAACGGCGCAAAATATGGGTGCGGACTCCATCAGTGCGGAGCATGCATGGTACTCGCCGACTCGAAGGCCGAACCTACCTGTCTAAGACCCTGCGTGAGTTTCGAAGACACAGAAATCACCACGTTGGAAGGCCTAGCAAGAAACGGCCGACTCCACCCTGTTCAGGAAGCATTTATCGAAACCCAAGCTGCGCAGTGCGGCTATTGCCTCAATGGAATGGTCATTTCCGCAGTCGCTCTTTTGACCTCCAACAACAATCCCTCAGAAATCGAAATCAAAGAAGCCCTCAATCCCGTGATTTGCCGATGCGGTACCCATTCGAGGTTTATCCAGGCCGTCAAGCTTGCTTCAGAAAAGCTAAACTCGACAAAATGAAAGAGCAACATCTCACAGATACAGGACGTAGGTCTTTCCTGAAAACCGCCGGGCATTTGATGATAGGTTTTAACCTGTTGCCTCTTGCGTTTTGCCAGACAAAAGGAGCCCAACAGGAGTCCCCTCAATACCCCGGCATCCCGGTTCGTCCACATATTGACAACAAGCTCATTGATTCCTGGATTCGGCTGGATGCCGAGGGGTATCTGACTGTGCTGTCCGGCAAGCAGGAACTGGGACAGGGAATCAAAATCGCCCTGATCCAGATTGCAGCGGAGGAGTTGGACATATCGCCGGATCGTTGTCGTATTATCAACTCCGACACCGGGCAGACGGCCAACGAGGGATTTACAGCCGGAAGCAACTCAGTTGAAGGAAGCGGAAAAGCCATCCGAAACGCAGCGGCCGAGGCAAGGCTTCGCCTGCTGAAGATGGCAGCCGAAAAGTGGGGTACCGAGCCAAATTCGCTTTCGGTCAAAGATGGTATAATCAGATCCCCATCCGGAGACGAGATCAGCTATTGGAAACTTCTGGAAGGAAAAATCATCGAAGGCACCGTCACGGGAGAAGCAATACCCAAGAACTTCCAAAACTACCAATACGTCGGACAAGCGCTGAAGCGGGATGATATCGAGAAGATGGCAAAAGGCGAATCTCACTTCATCCATGATCTGCGATTACCCGGGATGCTTCATGCCAGAGTGCTTCATCCGCCCTCCTACTCCGCGAGATTGGATTCCCTGAATTCCAATCAGGTTGAATCCATGCCGGGGATAATTAAAGTAATCCACAATGGGAGCTTCCTAGCCGTCGTGGCAGAGCGTGAATATCAGGCAGTGAAAGCCTGGGAAGCGATGAAATCCTTGGCTACCTGGAAAAAATCACCTATCGAAACGCTACCCGGCCGACTGATGGACTCCATGAAAAACACTTCAGGAACTCCTGAAGAGGTCCAAATGTCCGAGGGAATCATTGAGAAGATCGAAAAGGCTCCCCTCAAGCACCAAGCTGAATACTTTCGCCCCTATCATATGCATGCGTCCATGGGGCCATCATGCTCTGTGGCACTTTGGGAAGAAAACCTGCTGACGGTGTGGACTGCTACGCAGGGAGTCTACCCGATGAGGGCTACACTTGCAGATCTTTTTTCATTGGACGAAGACAAAATTCGCTGCATCGGAGTGCCGGGATCGGGCTGCTATGGGCACAACGGAGCCGATGACGTTTCCGGCGAAGCGGCACTAATCGCCAAAGAGTTCCCCGGCAAACCTATTCGCCTGCAATGGATGCGGGAATCCGAGCATCAATGGGAACCCTACGGGACGGCTATGGCTTTCCAGCTTTCAGCGGGAATGGACGCAGAAGGAAATCTCCTCGCGTGGGAAACCAAGATCTGGTCAGACTCCCACAGCACCCGCCCAAATGGCCGAGCAGGAAGTTTCGTCTCCGCTCGTCACCTCGAGCCACCTGTAGAATTCCGAAAAGGAGGTTTTTCCGGAGGCTCCTATCGCAACGGAATTCCCGAGTACAGCATTCCAGCAAAACAACTTTTGCTTTACAACTATTCTGGCCCACTGCGAACTTCCTCCCTCCGTGGCTTGGGAGCCTATGGCAACACCTTTGCGATGGAGTCCTTCCTAGATGAATTGATCAACAAGGCAGAAAAAGACCCCGTCGAGTTCCGCTTGAAAAACCTGAAAGACCCAAGAGCAAAGACTGTGGTGGAAACTCTCGCTGAAAAGTCCGAATGGAAAACCAGGCAAAAGTCCACAAGTAATGGATTTGGAATTGCCTACTCCCGATACAAAAATTCAACTTCTTACTTTGCTGTTTTGGCCGAGGTGGAAATCGACAAATGCGCCAAAGCCTACAAACTCAAAAAACTCACAGGGGTAATCGATTCCGGCTTGGTCATCAATCCCGATGGACTCAAAAACCAAACGGAAGGAGGCATGATCCAATCTGCGAGTTGGTCGATGATGGAAGAGGTGGTATACGATCAGGGTGGAATTGTCAGCAAAGACTGGACAAGCTTCCCCATCATTCGCATGCTAGACGCCCCGGAAGTTGAAGTTCACCTTATCGATCGACCGGACACTTCACCCATGGGAGCCGGAGAAGCCGCGATGGGGCCTGTTGCCGCAGCCATCGCCAACGCCATCTTTGACGCAACCGGCAGTAGGATCAGACATTTGCCGCTGAAGGCCGAAAAGATTGATTGGGACGCAATCAGCTAGTCAAAGCCGCTTATTCAATCTTTTTGAAAATATATGAACACCCTTCAATACAAATGTAGGGTGCGATTAGAGATAGAACCAGGTCGCTTTCTTTTTTCCCCAAAGCGTAAGTCAGGTCAGGTATTTCCTCTTCACAATCAAAGAAAAAAGTAACACTTTTATCCGCGACAGTGAACTCTCCTTCAGTACAACCGAAATAGTCGACAGCGCTAAACTTTCCGTCTGGGAAAAAGGTAATCGTCCGGCCGGAAGCCTCGTAGGGCGTCCAATAGTCACCCCCGCCAGTGTTGCCCTGAGACTGATAGTGCTCCCAAGTTCCAATTAGTCCCTCGGCAGTCAGCTCAAAAGGTTGATCATCTTCTCTATTGCATGAAGAAAAAATAACCAATACTAGAATCCAAATGTATTTCATAGGAAGAGGTTCTGATTGAAAGAATAGGCCGTATCCCCTTTTAACCGCAGACTGAGACTGATTAATTCCTAAAACCGATATCCCACCCCAGCTTGAACTCCTAACTCCTGTAGAATATCTTTTGCCTCTCCATTGTTCTCAAAAGGAATGACTCCGTGCCGCTTGTAATTGGGAAACAGTGAAAAAGTAAACTTCTCCGCACGTACTTTACCGCCTAAGCCAACTAAGTAGCCTACGCCACTTTGGTCGTCAAAATTATTGCTTTCTGAATGTTGAAAATCCAAGAGAGGACCACCTGCAACAAAAAGGAATTTAGTCAACTCATATTCTGCATATAATGGAATGGAAAGCATTCGGAAATCCTGATTGTAAGGATAGGGTAAATCTGGCAGGTTGCATAAATCGCACTGGAATTCCACCTTACCGTAAGAGTAACTTAACCCTCCATTTACTCGAAACTTTCTACCGATCCCTTTGGAAAGCATCACGCCAAATTCCCTGAATCCATCCATTTCCGAAGAGCCTGCTCCCACCACACCAGCTTTTGGCCCTAAAAGGGTACTTGAAACCCCAAAATATCCTCTCACCTCCAGGCCGCTCTGGGCAAAAACTGACACTCCACACAGCAAAAGAAAAACTAACAAAACACCTGTTTTCATAACTAAGCTTTAGTTGGTAAAATATATAAGCTTGAACGAAATACAAAGGGAAAATGCTACAAAGCCGTTTGATAGCTATGCAGCTTTCATAAAATCAAGCTATTTGAAGAAAGGGATAGCCGGAAGAGTCCTCGACTCCGCTCGGACGGACACAGATTCCGATGCAAACCTCATTGAGAACGCCGTGAAGCAATCTTCAATTAGAATTCCTATTTTAAAAACTTTCCAAGGGATGAAAAGCCCTTGGAAAGTTCGCGTAAAAAAAACGCCGACTTTGCAGCCGGCGTTTTCCATATTAATAAGAGTAATTAGTCTTGATTCTTGTATCTCAAATCTAGCTTCTTACTTCTTGCCTTCCATTTTCTCTTTCAATTCAGCAAGAGCGTCGATGTCACCCAAAGTTGATTTCTCAGCTTGAGCAGGCATCTCTACTGCATCTTCTTTCTTCTTACCACCTGGAGCAGCAGCAGCTTTCTTAGGAGCTTTTGCTTCTTCTCTGAAAGTAGCAGTGTGAGAAAGAACAATTCTCTTGTCATCCTTGGAGAATTCGGTCACTTTGAAGTCCAAAGCTTCACCTACTTCTACTTGGGAACCATCTTCTTTCTCCAAGTTTTTGGAGGTAGCAAAACCTTCCAGACCGTAAGGAAGCTCAAGAACAGCACCTTTGTCATTCTTGGAGTTGACAGTACACTTGTGGATAGATCCTACTGGGAACACAGTCTCGAAAGTATCCCAAGGATTTTCTTCCAACTGCTTGTGACCTAAAGCAAGTCTTCTGTTGTCCACATCAAGCTCAAGCACCGCTACGTCAAGCTCATCACCAACTTTTACAAATTCAGATGGATGCTTGATTTTCTTAGTCCAAGAAAGGTCAGATACGTGAACCAATCCGTCGATACCCTCTTCCAATTCAAGGAAAAGACCGAAGTTGGTCAGGTTTCTTACCACACCTTTGTGCTTGGTGCCTACCGCGTACTTGGTCACCATGTCTTGCTTAGTCCAAGGGTCTTCGGTCAATTGCTTGATTCCCAAAGACATCTTACGATCATCCTTGTCCAAAGTCAATACTACTGCTTCGATTTCATCACCTACTTTCACGAAATCAGCTGGGTTTCTCAAGTGCTGAGACCAGCTCATTTCGGATACGTGGATCAAACCTTCTACTCCAGGAGCCAATTCAAGGAACGCACCGTAGTCTGCTACGTTTACGATCTTGCCTTGTACTCTTGAGCCGATTTCAAGGCTAGAAGCCAAAGAATCCCAAGGATGGGCAGTCAACTGCTTCATACCCAAAGAAATTCTTCTCTTATCGTCATCGAAGTCAAGAACAACGATCTGAACTTTCTGGTCAAGCTGCAATACCTCTTCTGGATGGTTGATACGACCCCAAGAGATATCTGTAATGTGAAGGAGACCGTCTACACCACCCAAGTCGATGAATACACCGAAGTTGGTCATGTTCTTGATCACACCCTCCAGTACTTGGCCTTTTTCCAGGTTGTTGAGGATCTCTGCTTTTTGCTTCTCCAAATCCTTCTCGATGAGGACTTTGTGAGAAACTACTACGTTATCGTTAGCGTGGTTGATCTTCACCACTTTCACTTCCATCTTCTTACCTACATAGATGTCGAAATCCCTGATAGGCTTCACGTCGATTTGAGAACCTGGCAAGAAGGCTTCTACACCGTAGATATCCACGATCAGACCACCTTTAGTTCTTCTCTTCACAAGACCTTCGATTACGCTGTCATTTTCAAGAGCGCTCTCAATGTCCTGCCAAGCGCGAACGATCTTGGCTTTTTTGCGGGAAAGGATCAACTGACCCAAAGCATTTTCCTGCTCTTCGATGAATACCTCAACTTCGTCGCCTGGCTTGATACCTGCTACGTCACGGAATTCAGAAAGAGGCACGAGACCGTCTGACTTGAAGCCGATGTTGATGATTACATCCTTGTCGTTTACTCCTACTACCACACCTTTGATCACCTCTTTTTCAGTGATTTCGTTCAAGGTACCGGCATACATGGCCTCCATTTGAGCTCTTTGGTCTTTGGAGTAACCTTCGCCGAAACCTTTGGTGTCGAACGCGTCCCAGTCGAATTCTTTTGTACTAGACATAGTTGTTTTGACTCTGATTAGCCTCAGTCCTAGAGTCATTGGACTGAAGTTTTGTGGTTAGAAATCAGCACCTTGGACACTCCAAAGTACGCCGCTCACCCGAACGGACTGCAAAGGTAGGAATTTTATCCGACAACGCGAGAAAATATTCAAAGCTTTCTCCTTCATCCTAAGGCACGTTCACGGTTGAATATCCTCCAAAAAGGAACATTAAGTGACGATTCTTTTCCAACGGAGATTCAAACCTTCAAAATTTCCCGCATCCCAAACCGTAGATCTTTAAATTTGCATCCTTATTAATCCGAGAAAGACGCCTCAGATTGATCGGATATTTCCGAAGTCCCATAAACCCAATTAGAACCCATGAAACTTAAGGCGATAATCCTCTTTTTTCTGGCGAGCGCTTCTTTGAGTGCCCAAGAAATCGTCCCAAAAACCTACGTCAATCCCCTGGACATAGACTATACCTATATGGTGTACAACTCCGCCCGAAACATCTCCTATCGCTCGGGTGCAGATCCTGCGGTGGTGGAGTTCCGGGGCGAATACTACCTCTTCGTCACTCGGTCTTTTGGCTATTGGCACTCCAAAGATTTGGTGGACTGGACTTTCATCAAACCCCAGCAATGGTTTTTTGAAGGGAGCAATGCGCCGACCGCCTTCAATTACAAAGACTCTTTGGTCTACTTCGCGGGGGATCCGGCAGGCTATGGCAGCATCCTTTATACCGATGATCCCAAAAATGGCAAATGGACTCCCACAGCCTCCATCACCAACAATATCCAAGACTCTGATCTTTTTATCGATGACGACGGCAAGACTTATCTTTATTGGGGCTCGTCCAACGTCTATCCTATCCAAGTAAAAGAACTAAACAAAGAAGACCGGATGTTGGAAACGGGCGTCAAAAAAGAACTCATCAATCTGGACGAGGAACTCCATGGCTGGGAGCGCTTCGGTGAAAGCAACTTCCACCCTACCCTGAAGGAAGGCTATATGGAAGGTGCGGCCATGATCAAACACAATGGAAAATATTACCTCCAATATGCTGCGCCAGGCACGCAGTTTAATGTCTATGGGGATGGAGTATATATCGGCGACTCGCCATTGGGGCCCTTTACCTACATGAAGAGCAATCCAATGTCCTTCAAGCCGGGCGGATTCAGTACGGGGGCTGGCCACGGCATGACCGTGAAGCAGACGAACGGACAATACTGGCATTTTGCGACCATGGCCTTGGCTTCAAATTCCCACTGGGAACGGCGCCTCTGCATGTTTCCAGCCTACTTTGACGAAGATGGCTTGATGTACACCGACACCCATTATGGCGATTATCCCCGCTTCGCGCCAAGCCACCCTGACAAGGCAGGTCAACATACCGGCTGGATGCTGCTTTCCTACAAGGGTAAAACCACCGTGTCTACTTCCAAAATGCAGGTTCGGAAAAGCACGACGACCGATGACCAGTTTGAGATCACGGAAATGCCCCTCGTGAAAAACGACGCGGGGCAAATCACCTCTGAGGTCCTGACGGATGAAAGCCCGAAGTCATTCTGGGTAGCCGAAGCCAATGACGATGCACAATGGGTGGAAATAGAGATGCTTGCTCCCGGAAAGATCTACGCAATCCAGTTAAACTTCCATGACCAAGAAAGTGGAATCTATACCCGAGTTGAGGGATTGCGCCATCGTTTTGCTTTGGAAGCTTCTATGGATGGTCAAAACTGGCAAACCATAGTAGATCGCACCAACAGCTACAAAGATGCTCCCAACGCCTACTTGACTCTAGCAAAACCCGTGACCGCTAAGTATGTTCGCTACAGCAATGTGAATGTTCCCGGCGCTAACCTGGCCTTGTCTGAGATTCGGGTCTTCGGACTTGGCATGGGGAAAAAGCCAGAATTGGTCAAAGGATTTGAAGTTGAAAGGCAGACTGACCGCCGAGACGCTTCGCTCAAATGGAAGCCAGCAGACGGCGTCCAAGGCTACAATATCCGCTGGGGAATTGCCCCGGACAAGCTTTACCATTCTTGGCAGATCTATGGAGAAAGCTCCCTTTTTATGAGAAACCTCGACCGCGATACACCCTATTATTTTACCATCGAATCATTCAGCGAAAACGGAATCTCCGAAAAAACGAAACCCATTCGGGTTGACTAAATCTACCATGCTCCTTTTCGAGAGCCCTGGCTTGGCAGAAATGAAAAAGTCCCGCCAAAGCGGGACCTGCAAGCAAAGAGTTAAAGGATAATTACGAACCCAAAAATAACGAATATTCCGGATGATCAAGTTTTTCCAGTGGATTTACAGCCTCTATTCCATTCTGCTGTTCGCGGTGCTGATGTTGGTTTTCAGCCTGTTTATCCTGATCCCTCTGCTGGTCAGTGAGCGGGGAGACAAGGTTTCCTTCTTCTTTATCCGGCTTTGGGCCGGCATTTGGTCATTACTTTCGGGCATCCGCTATGAGGTTCATGGCCGGGAAAATATCGACCAAGACAAGCCCTACATTTACATTTTCAACCACCGCTCCTTCATCGATGCCCCGGTGATTCCCATGACGATACCCCAAGAAGTTCGCGCGATTGGCAAAAAGGAGCTTTCTAAGATTCCCGTCTTCGGTACGGTCATCGGGATGCTGGCGGTGTGGGTAGATCGCAGCGATTCCGAATCCAGGAGAGTCAGTGTCGAAAAGCTCATCCAGTACCTCAATCAGGGAATCTCAATCGTAGTAGCGCCCGAGGGAACGAGGAATGACTCTCTGGAAACCTTGCTACCCTTTCAGAAAGGTGCCTTCCGGCTATCGGTGGACACCCGGCTTCCGATCCTGCCGATGGCCATCCTGGGCGCGGACAAGGTCATGGCGCGGGGATCTCTGTTGTTGCGTCCGGGAAAAGTCAGGGTCTATTTTTCCAGTCCGATCAGCCCTCCCACTCCGTCAGAGACTGCAGTCAACGATTTGTTGGAAAAAAGCAGAAATCGTCTGGAGGCTATGATTGTGGCGCATGAGTGACATCTGCTTCGGTCAGGGCATCTCGAGTCAATTCTTCAAAAACCGCATAGATCGCATAGTAGCTTACTGGAATCGTCACCAGAATTCCTACCAAAAAGCACAGCAAACCCACAATATTGAAAATTGCCAACACAATCACGAAGCCAAAAAACTTCCACCAATTCATCGTGATCAGCTTGCGGCTGAGCTCCAGCGAAGTCCAGAAATCAGTCCCCGAGTAAAGCGCAAAGGGTACTGCGAAGGTAAATGCCACTGCTAAATAGATTCCCGGTATTACCAGTGCCAAAATTCCTAGAAAGGTCAAAATCCCCGAAACAAGGGATGTTACTATCAAGATCCCCCAATAGGAAAAGCCTTCAAAAAAGTGGGAGAACTGCACCTCCACTCCCCTGCTGATCCTGTTCGCAATCAGAAAAAATCCTGCGGTAAGGGGTGGAGAAACAATGATGCTAATCAATAGACTAAAATCGTCTAGATAGAATGTCGAAACGGCCTGAATACTGAAAATCAGCATCGTAAAAGCAAGGGAATTGAGCGGCTGGGCCTTGAAATATTCCCAGCCTTTTTGGATACTGTCTTGGATACTAAACTCGGGGAATTGCTGAAACAGCTTTTGAATCTGTATAGGGGTCATTATTCTCTAATAAAATCATCCGCAATTTAGTCAGTAGCGGATTTACTGGAACATAAGAATCTAGCTGCATCAGGCAGGCCGGGAGTCTCATGACTGGAAAGACCTGCGTCAGGCTGGGCGAAGTCGAAGCTTTCTCTATTGGGATTTCGAACAACCACCCTTCGACTCCGCTCAGGGCGATTAACGGCCAAACTCAGACGTTCCCACATCCAACTTCCCAGCGCCCTCACTTCGTAAACGCCTCCAAAATATCGTGCTTGGTGATGATGTGGATATTATCAAGATTATCCCTCACAAGCACGGCCTTTTCCTTTTCCACCATGGATGAAAGCACGTCCAGAGTGGAGTCCAGCGCGACAAACTTCATGGAATTTTCCATTACTTCCGACACCGCGCCGTCTTTCAAAGTGGGATTCTCGATGATCTTGGAAAGGAGCTTGTTGTCTGTCAGCGATCCGACTACTTCATCTCCTTCCATTACCGGGATTTGGGAGATGCTGCGTTCGTTCATCAGAGCGATGGCTTCTTTCACGGAGTCATTTTTGTTGACAGACAGAAGATGATAGTTTCCATTTCGAAGCGCAATGATGTCCCTTGCGGTGGAGAAGGTTTTGTCTTCGAGAAAGCCGTGGTTGCGCATCCACTCGTCATTGTACACCTTACCGAGGTAGCGCGTGCCGTGATCAGGCAGGATGATGACCAACACATCGCCTTCTTTCAGGTTTCCCTTGGCCCACTCCAACGCACCATGTACTGCCGATCCGCAAGACCATCCCACAAAAAGGCCTTCCTCTCGGGCAAGCCTACGAGTCATCACGGCTGCGTCTTTATCGGTCACCTTGATGATATGGTCAATCAGGCTAAAATCCACGTTTTTAGGTAGAATATCCTCGCCGATACCTTCAGTCAGATAGGGATAGATTTCCTTTTCGTCGAATATGCCTGTTTCCTTATATTTTTTGAACACCGAACCATAGGTGTCGATTCCCACGGTCACTACAGCCGGGTTTTGCTCTTTCAGGTACTTGGCCGTCCCGCACATGGAACCGCCTGTGCCTACGCCTGCGGCATAATGGGTGATTTTCCCCTCAGTATCCTTCCAGATTTCGGGACCGGTAGTCTCGTAGTGCGCCAAGGAATTGGACAGGTTGTCGTACTGGTTTGGGTAAAATGAATTGGGAATGTCACGATTGAGCTTACGCGCCACAGAGTAATATGATCTTGGATCGTCCGGGGTGACATTCGTCGGACAGACTACTACTTCAGCACCGACAGCTTTCAAAATGTCGATCTTCTCCTTGGACTGCTTGTCTGCCATGGTGAAGATACACCGATAGCCCTTGGCCACTGCAGCCAAGGCCAGGCCCATCCCGGTATTTCCACTCGTACCCTCGATAATGGTGCCTCCTGGCTGTAGAATCCCTGCCTTCTCAGCATCCTCCACCATCTTGATGGCCATCCGGTCTTTCATGGAGTTGCCCGGATTGAAGTATTCCACTTTTACCAAGATCTGACCGGGGATGTCTTGTGCAAGTTTATTGAGTCGGATCATCGGTGTATTACCGATGGTATCGATGATGGAATTGTAGATCATGGTCAGTTATATTTGGATAGACCAAAATAAAAGGATTTTTTCAGCCCGCCTTGTACCTGACCGACTTAAGCCAAATTATATTTCGCAGGCTCTCTGTCGTTCAGTCACGCTAACAAACGAAACCTCAGAGTATCTTTCGCGGCTTTTCTGCTTTGTTCTTTCTTCTTGATAAAAAAGAACGGAAAAATCAAGATTTGCCATAGCTCCAACCGCACAAGGCCGAACGCCGGCCCGATGGCAAATCCTCCCCCGCGCCTATCCGATTTAGACTTTGCACTCGTCTAAGACATCCCATCGTGTAATCTCACTTTCAATGGCTTTCAATTGGCATTCGTCGTCGATGTTTTCCAAAAAACTTCGACCAATTCAATTCTGCGGTCGACTGTGGACCGTCGGCCAATGGCAGCACGCTACACTTCCTTGAACTCTATCCGCTGCAGCACATCCAGAGTCACATGGAGTAACACGGCCGCTACAAAAGACAGTCCCACCACAGCGGTCATCAGCGTCCATACAAACTGCGAAGTGATCACAAACACAATCACACTCAGAATAATGGTGGGTATGATGCCGAAAAGAAAAATTCCCCCGATCATAAAGGGCTTGATCAACTTACGGTCCCAGCCTTCATCCAAACTTACCTGTGGAATCAGATTGATTGCAAAGCCTATCAGGTAGCATACCACCATTCCCGCCAAAAACAGCGGAATCAATCCCACGCTGACGTGAGCCAAAAAAACCGACGGCACGATCAAGATCCCTGCGAACAAAAGAGTTTGGACAAGATCCAGCTTGATCATGTTCCAAAACTTGGAAGTCCATGAGGCTGGTATCAGGATGAAGAAAGGCTTTTTCAAATCCCCGATGTTTGCGCGGCCAATTCCCGCCATGAAGTAGAAGAAAAGTAAGAACAACAGGTAGAAATAGAAAACCTTGTGTGAAAACCAGTCAAAGTTGGAAAGGCCCGCCAAGACTATCCCGATCACCGCCATCCCCATCGAGTAAATCCCGAAAAGCGGATGAAAATCTTGACGACTGCTATGCACATAGTTTCTCCAATACAGGGCTTTGGCACCTACTCCGAAGTCCGGCAAGGCCAGCTGCTTTTTTGCGTTGAGGCTGTAGGTATCCTCACCGATCTCCTGCTTGCCTTTTGCCTTTTCGAGTTTGTCTTCGTTAGTCTTGGTCGCCTCCAGCACGTCTTCGTAGTAGTAGCCCGAAAACTGGATAACCAGCTTCACCACGGTATAGTAAGCCAAGCCATAGAGGGCTATATAGGCCAGCGCCAAAAGTAGGTTGCCATGTGAGGCAAAGCCCACAATGCCTCGGCTCCAACCGACCAGCGGAAAAAGGTCAAACCACGGTGAGGCCACCCAAGCAAACATGCCCTGCCAGAACTTATCGGCAAGGATCCCCGGAATCAGAATCATCAGTGCCAGAGCGACCCCCAAGCCAACCACCCCTCCCCTGATGTAGTCCATGATACCATACTTCGTGTGAAGCGTATAGATCAGGAAGCGAATAGGAAAAACCATGAAAAAAAACAACGCGAAACCCAAGACGATAAACACCGAATTTCCCAGAGTCAGTTGAAACTGGTCGGTCAACTGACCCGTGCCATACAGCACAAAGAGAATAGATCCCCCAAGTGCTGGAAGAATGGAGCGAGCCATGTAGTACAATAGCAAGTTTTGCGGCTTGACCGGCGCCGTAAAGAGCAGATTGACATCCGCCATCTTGAAAAAGCTCACGTTGTTTTTGGTCGCCCGATACAACTGAAACACCAAAAATCCCAACGCTAGGATGGTCACGGCTCCCACGACGTTCTGCATCGTAAAATTGGTCTCAGGAAGTTCGCCCGCCCCGATGTTCTGGAGCTGCTGCAGCCCTTCCGAACTTTTGACACTGGTCCTCTTGGAGTAGACAAAGACAATATATCCCACCATCACCGCATAGGGAATCAAACGAAGGGGATTTCGGATTATAAGCTTGATGTTGTTGACCAAAATCCGAAGATCTTTTTTGAGCAGAAGCTGGATCTCAAACATCTTTGGTCATCTCTAGAAACAGGTCTTCGAGCGAGGCTCCTTCGGCCTGCTCAGCTTGCTGCTTAAGGTTGGCGATGGTGTCGTTGCCGATGATCCGGCCATCCTTTAGGATCATGATGCGATCCGCGATCGCTTCCACACTGTCGATCAAGTGGGTACTGACCAAGATGGTCTTGCCGGACTCTTTGAGTGTTTTGAAGATTTTCTTGGTGTTTTTGATCGCCTTTGGATCCAGTCCTATCATCGGCTCGTCAAAGAACAAGAGTTGAGGATCCGGCAAAAGCGCACAACAGATGGAGACCTTTTGGCGCATGCCCTTTGACAGGTCTCTGCCTAGTTTGTTGGCCTTGTCATCCAATTCAAACAGCTCCAGAAGTTCCTTTGCCTTGCCCTGCCAGTCTCTTACTCCATAGGCTTGGGCGATGAACTGCAGGTGTTCCTTCACGGTAAGTAGGTCATACACGTAAGGAGTCTCGGGGATGTAGCTGAAAAAACGCTTGGCCTCCACGCTGAGATGGTCATATCCGCCGATAGTGATCTCTCCCGAAGTTTTGCGAAGCAATCCAACGATGCACTTCATCGTCGTGCTTTTCCCGGCGCCATTTGGGCCAAGCAGACCGACCACTTCTCCCCCATCCAAGTGAAAGCTGATGTCGTCGACTGCGTTTTGCTTGCCGTATTTTTTGATCAGATTGGTAACTGTGAGCATGAAAAATTCCTTTTGCGATTTTCAGCATAATATAGGCACCCTGCAAGGAAACGGAGAGAAATATGGAGAGGATGCCGGATGTAAGGTGTTCGATGTTGGATGTCGGACGAGTCGGAAGACCGGAAACGGAAAACGGACGGCCAACTTCCCCTTTGGTTTCTAATGCTGTTTGGAATGTAAAACTTGGTCTAAAGGGGGCTGGGGGGATTTGAAAATTGAAAAATCGGATGGTAGGGTTAACTAGTCCTGAAATCTATTTACACACTTTTCGGGATAGTGTCACATCCTAGAAGGCCCGTCTCGAAACGACACCCCTTTCTCCGTTTGAATTTCTCATTCGCAAGAAAATCGCCAGCTTCTATTAATGCCCAACACGTTCCTACCACTGGAATAAACTAAAAATAAATAGCTTTTGGTAGGTTCAACATGGTTCCACAAGCTCACCATCCGTCCTCACCTACCGAGGGCTATTCATGAAAATCTTATCCCTGACTTATCCTTTCACCCCAGCCAGCAAGTACAATACCGCCATTCTGACGGCAACGCCATTTTCCACTTGGTTGAGGATGATGGAGTGCTCGGAGTCGGCTGCATCTGAGCTCAATTCCACGCCTCGGTTGATCGGTCCGGGGTGCATGATCACGATCTCCTTATTAAGAGATTGGAGCATTTTCTTGTTGATGCCATAGTAGAGAGAATATTCCCTCAGGCTGGGAAAATATTTGATCTGCTGGCGTTCCAGCTGAATGCGGAGCACATTGGCGACGTCACACCATTCAAGGGCTTTGCGTACATCCAGTTCCACTTTTACGCCCAAGCTGGAGATGTATTTAGGCAGGAGGGTGATCGGCCCGCAGACCATCACCTCAGCACCGAGCTTTTGCAGGCAAAAAATATTGGAAAGCGCAACCCTGGAGTGTAGGATATCGCCAATGATGGCGATCTTTTTCCCCGTAAGATCACCAAGCTTTTCCGTCATGGAGAAGGCATCGAGCAATGCCTGGGTCGGATGCTCATGCGTCCCGTCTCCGGCATTCACGATGTTGGCAGAGATATTTCTGGAGAGAAAGTGCGGCGCGCCTGGGCTGGCATGGCGCATGACGACCATGTCCACCTTCATCGCCAGGATGTTGTTGACCGTATCCACGAGCGTCTCCCCTTTTTTCACAGAGCTGTTGGCCGAGGAGAAGTTGACCACATCGGCGCTGAGACGCTTCTCCGCCAGCTCAAAGGATAGACGGGTACGGGTGGAGTTTTCGAAGAAAATATTGGCAATGGTAATGTCGCGGAGGGAAGGTACTTTCTTGATCGGCCGGTTGATCACTTCCTTGAAATTGGCCGCTGTCTCGAGAATCAGGCGAATATCTGTCTCGGTGATGTCTTTGATTCCAAGCAGGTGTTTGGTGCTGAGTTGCGACATGTTTAACTTTTAACTTTCTCTGTGATCCAAATTGCATCTTCCGCATGGTCCTGGTCGGCCCATTCCACTACCACATGCTGGCTGTCCAGGGTATTGACTTTTGTCCCAAAATAGTCCGGCATGATGGGGTAGTCGCGCGTCAGCCTGCGATCTACCAGCACCATGAGTTCTACCTTCTGCGGTCTACCGAAGGCGATCATCGCATCCATAGCCGCCCGCACAGACCGGCCTTTGTACAGTACGTCGTCGATAAGAATGACTTTCTTCCCTTCTACCAAAAAATCGATCTTGGTCTCGTTGGCCTTGAGCGGAAAGTCCCTTCGGCGAAAATCATCCCGGTGAAAGGTCGCATCCAAGTAACCTGAAGGCACCTCGACCCCTGAGATTTCCTTCAATAATGCGACGACCTTGTCCAAAAGTATGGTACCTCGTGGCTGAAGTCCAAGGAGAACGGTATTTTCGAAATCGTCGTGATTTTCGATGAGTTGGTAGCAAAACCGCTTCAGAGTGATGGCGATCTGCTGCTGATCGAGTACAAGCCGCTTTTGCATGGAGTGGATTTGGGCGTAAATATAAAAAATAAAACTAGTCTCCGGCCTCCTCAGACTGGTACAAATCCCCATCCACCAAAATTTTGCTCATAAAGAACACTCTTCTTTCCTGGGTCTGGTTTTGGGGGTTGAGTCCCCTGACCGTCTGCTGGCCCGTGAGGATAAAGTATCGGTCATACCAATGGACCAAGCGCAGTGTTTCAAAATCCGTGTAGTCGATGCGCTCGTTTTCGTTCGGCAATTCCAGCTCAAAATCCAGGTTTTCAAACACCTTTTCCCCATTTCTGAAAAAACTGGCCTTGATCAGATCGTTTTCTGCGTAGAGGTGGTACAGGTCATCACCCACGATTGCGATCTCTCCGAAAGGCTCAGGGTAGGTGGTGATAAATCCCCCATAGGTCGCTGCGTTGTCCCAAAGCACATTACCCTCTTTGGAAACCTTCACGAAATGCGCTGACTCGTATTGGTACTCATTGACCGCAGTGAATGTCTGCATGGGGTTGGTGCTGGGCGAGAGGAAAGGATCCATGTAATAGGGGGCATAACCCATCCTGTTGATCCGGTCATAGCGATAGTTGCTAGTGGAAGTCCAGCCGTTGGGACGCCTTCCTCCATTGCTCACAATATTCACTTGGTCAAAATAAATATAATAGGCATCCCCTTGCTGTCGAACATCGCGGACGGCATAGGTGTTTCGAATCAGTGGAATCTTGGACTTTTCAAGTTCTTTGACTACAACCTCATCCCTTTTGCTTTTTTGTTTTTCTGAGAGATAGTTGAAAAAGTTGGGAAAATCCTCCAGGGTGTAGAGCTTGAAATCATATTCCCCAAACTCATTGATCTCCATAATATACATCCCCTGGTAAGCGGCGCGTCCATTCAAACCATAGGAGCCGATCATTACCTGCTGGTAATTTTGGTCAGCCAATAGCATCCCGTCGAGGATCTCCTGGTCCTGTGTCCCAAACTTATCCACCTTGATCTCCCGCACCAGATTTCCGAGCATGTCAAAGGTCAAGATGGAAGTTTCGCGGTCCTTGTATTGTCCCCGGCGACTGATTACCACTTCCAAGGCCTCCAATTCCGGCATTTCGCGGATTTGGAGAACTTGCGTATTGTTTCCGTATACTCCTTGCACGGTATGGATGCTCTTCGTGTCTAGGTCAAAAATCTGCAGCACTGGCCTACCCTCCGAACTGCCCATGAAAACGGCTTTTCTATTCTGCACCAGAAACTCGACCAGTTCAATGGAAAGTAGGTTTTCGGCAGGAAATTCGAAGCCCTGGTTGGATTCCAGATTCACTTGCAAGATGTATTTGTCGGAAGTACTGGCATACCCTTTCGCCATGAGAACAAACAAATTGTTCCCATCTGTGTCATACCCAACCATCTCGTAGCCGGGCCGCATCTCCAGCTCGATCAGCCCTTTGCTCTTGAGGTCCAGGTCAGAGACAAAAAACTGAAAGACTTTTTTGGCGGAAAAACCCTTTCCCTGATAAGTCCGAAAAGACACCAAGCCATCTTCTATCCGCATCATCTCAAAGGTGGGATCGTTGGGCTCCTCCAGAACCTCAAAGCGCTCTATAAACTTCACTTGGGCAAGGAGCGGAGAGATGCTTCCAGCAAGAAACAGAATTAGTATCAGCAGACTTTTCATTTCCCCAGGGCTATTATTACGTTAAATTCTTCTTTGGAAACGGCCATCACGGAAAGTCGGGACTGGCGCAGCATCAGCATCCCGGTCAGGCGGTCGTCGGATTTGATGGATTCGAGGCTCACAGGATTGGCAAGAGGCAGTTTCTCTTTTAGGCTCACTGCGACCCAGGCTTCGTCCTTTGGATCCGGGAAAGCCTCCCTGGACACTTCAGCCACTCCCACCACTGCCTTTTCCTTGCCACTGTGGTAGAACAGCACCGGATCACCCGTTCGCATTTCCCTTAGAAAATTCCGCGCCTGATAGTTTCTTACACCATCCCAGACATCCTCTCCCTTTTCTACAAAATCCTCCCAGGAATAAGATTCCGGTTCCGTCTTGACCATCCAGTAGTTCATCGTTGCTTACTTGGTTATTGAGTTAGTTGTTGAGTCGATAGTTCCACGCTTCGACCGATCACTACGCACTGCGACTGGCCATTGATCACTGCGACTGAACATAAGTTACCCCTTCAAACTTTAAATTGAAACAATAATTGAAGACATTTGTCTAACTTCTGACACGAAAAACTAACTGTTTTGGATCATAAAACAATTTTAAAAAAGCTAAAGCTCGGAATCCAGTTGATGGAGCTTCACGATGAGAATCCATTCAAAATCCGCGGTTACCAAAGTGCGCTCATATCGCTCGAGCGTATAGATCAGGACCTTATGGAGCTCAGCGACGAGGAGCTCTCCAAACTCAACGGGGTCGGGAAAAGCGTCGTCGAAGTGATCCAAAGCCTAAAGACTTCCGAAACCTTTCCCTTGCTCGTGCAGCTTTTGGAAAAAACACCGACAGGGATACTCGAAGTCCTGCAGATCAAAGGGCTCGGCCCGAAAAAAGTCAAGACACTCTGGGAGGAACTCGGGATCACCTCGACCCACGAGCTGATGGAAGCCTGCCAGTCGGGAAAAGTCGCCCAGATCAAGGGATTTGGCCAGAAAACCCAGGAGACCATCATCCAAAACCTTGAATTCAAAGCCTCCAATACCGGAAAATGGCTTTATGCGGACATCGAGGCGGTAATCAATGGCCTCGCAACTTCCCTACAAAATAACGCTGGAGACGCGCAATTGGCCATAGTGGGGGATTTTGCGAGGAATATGGAAATCGTCGCTACAGCGGAATTCCTAATTGGCTCAGATGCGCTGCCCGACGTCAAGACAGGGTTAAAAGTATTTGAACCAATCGAGTGGAACTGGAAACTATCCGGACCAAACACCTGGAAGGGGAAGCTCAAGGAGCTTGAGTTGAATGTCATCCTCCATTTTTGCAGTGCTCTTGATTTTACGTGGAAAAAACTTACACTCACGGCGTCCAAAGCACATTTGCTGAGTTTGATCACTGAGACCGAGACTGTCGCCGAAAAACTCATCAAGAAAGACTACGATTCCGAAGAGGCCTTTTTCTCACAAAACCAACTTCAATTTATTCCCTCGGAGATGAGAGAGGGATATGGGGAACTGGAGCAGGCTCGGGAAAACAAAATCCCCGATCTGCTTAAAGAATCGGACCTCAGAGGCATCCTGCACAATCACTCCACCTACAGCGATGGAAAACACAGCCTTCGGCAGATGGCCGAACACTGTCGGGCAATGGGATATGAGTATCTCGGTATTTCCGATCACAGCCAAACCGCGATCTATGCGGGAGGTTTGGATGTCGAAAAAATCCTGAAGCAACATGCCGAAATAGACCTCTTGAACAAGGAAATGTCACCTTTCAAAATCTTCAAAGGCATAGAAAGCGACATTCTCGGGGACGGCAGCCTTGACTATAGCAACGACGTGCTCGCTAGCTTTGACTTCATCGTCTCCTCGATCCACTCCATCCTCAACATGGATATCAAGAGGGCCACTGACAGGTTGCTAAGGGCCATCGAAAATCCCTACACCACTATCCTGGGACATCCCACAGGGAGACTTTTGCTAAGAAGAGAAGGCTATCCCATAGACCACAAGACCATCATCGATGCCTGCGCAACTCACCATGTAGTCATTGAGATCAACGCCAACCCCTGGCGCCTTGACCTCGACTGGAGATGGATTCGCTACGCTATGGAGCAGGGAGTGAAGCTATCCATCAATCCAGATGCTCACGAGATGGAAGGCTACGGCGACATGAAATATGGCGTACTCGTGGGCAGAAAAGGCGGGCTTACGAAAGAAATGACCCTCAATACCCTCAGCGCGGAGGAAATTGCTGCTTACTTTGCGGGGAGAAAAGCCGAGATCGAGGTGAAAGGCATTTAAAAATCAACCAATCCGTATGTGGTATTTGGTATCTGGAAGTGCCTCCTCGAAACCGTGACGCTACGTCCAAAAACCACATATTAAATTCCCAATACCACCTCCATGAAATGGTCTGAACTTCCCGAACCCGTCCTACTCCAACGCTCCTTTCTCTTCGGAATCACAGGGATTGTCTTGGGCACCTTGTCTATTCTCAATTCCACCTGGCATTTGGTGCAAGCTCCCATGGGCCCGCTGAATGGAGTCAGTTTTCTCCTGCAACTGGCTGCTTTGGGCACAGCTATACTCGTGTTGAGAAAAAGGAAGGTCGAAAAAGAGCACAAGGAAAAAGCACAAATGCTGATTCTAATCCAGACCATAGCGCTTCTATTCTTTCTATTTTCGCTTTGAGATCGTTGACTAATAGCTAGAAGCAAGTAGATAGATCCACTCGCCATTTCTGTTTTCGATTTAGGCGGGCTACAACTTTTCGCTTTCCCATTTTCGATATACACCCTCCGATCCCAATCACAATACGGGACGCCTCCAAACTTCATTCTTCCAGACTTCCGTCCCCGGTCTTTCGTCTCATCGATCATCGAAGGCCCGACGTCCAGCAGCCAAACCAACTCATTTCCAGCTTTTTTATTTTATGGAATAAAAAAATTAACTTTTTTTCATAGTGCTGAGCAACCATTTTTTGCAGCCTCGCATCTAGAATTATGAAAGCCAACCGGAATGTTTAACAGATCCAATTTTTCTACCGAAGAAGGAATAATCAAGGGATGCCTCAAGGGTGATCGGTCCGCCCAGCGCCACTTGTACGATTCCTATTCGGGGAAATTCCTGGCCATCTGCATACGGTACCTCAAAGACCGCGAACATGCCGAGGACGTGATGATCGAAAGCTTCATGAAGATCTTCGAAAAACTCTCCCAGTTTCAGTACAAGGGAAGCTTCGAAGGCTGGATGAAGCGGATCGTAGTCACTCAGGCTTTGATGACGCTGCGCAGCAACCGTCACCTGATGATGGAAATTAATCTGGAACACGAATACGAATACAGTGACCACCACTACGAGTTGACCCACCTGGAGGCAGCCGAACTGATGGAACTGGTACAGGGACTGCCAGTCGGCTACCGAACGGTATTCAACCTGTACGCTATCGAAGGTTATGCTCATCAGGAGATCGCCGATCTGCTGGGAATCACTGAGAGTACGTCCAAGTCCCAGCTGAACCGGGCCCGAACAGCCCTCAAAGAAAAAATTGCCAGTCTGCAACCCAAAACCAAGACGAACCATGGCTAAGACAAACGAACAATTCGACCAGCATTTCAGAGAAAAGCTCGATGGACATCGGGAAAAACCAAGCGCACTTGCTTGGGAAAGACTCGAAAGCCAGTTGCCCCAGCGTTCCAAACCAAGACTGGGAATCTGGTGGGCCGTAGCCGCCTCGGTGACCGCCTTGCTCGTGGCCGGCTATGCGTTTTGGCCTAGCGGAGAGCCGGTTTCAGAAGGAGAGTTTTTGGCGGATCAAACAGCGATCACCACCGAAAATTCAATCGAGGATAGCTCCGAGGTAACGAAAGCATTTGCTGAAACTATTAAGGGGGAAGAAAAGGCAGCTTCAATAGAAAAAAACAATACCGCGACACAACCTGAGCAAGATCAAGAGCCTGCCCAGAAAACTAAACCAACTCCCACTCCTGCCCAAACTCAGATTCCACAAAACCTGATCGCAGAGGCAGAAAACAAAACCACAGAGCCCGAAAACACCAAGTCCCCGATCACAGCACCGCTTCCCCCACTCCAGACCGAGGAGCTAGAGGTAGCGATTCCCGAACTCAAGGCTCCCCAGATCGAGCGGACGGTGGCTGAGGCCAACACCAGTAACGAAGACGAACCCCTCTACCGAGTCAGCATCTATTCCAACGGGATAAAAAAAGGCGAACCCGCGGACAAGAATCTGATCACAGAGCTGGGCAAGACCGTCGGACAGGTTGAAGGCTTGCTGGGCAAGGTGGATGAAGGCTTTGCCGAACTCCAGGACAGAAAAGACAACCTATTTGCCGGAGGTATTTCCATCAAAAAAGACCGAGCCGAGCGATAAAAAAAACGAAACCAACACCACTTATTTTCACGCATCTACACATGAAAAAATACCTGCTTTTATATTGCCTGATGGCATTGGTTCACGTGGCATTTGCCAATGACCTGAAAGATTTCCCCATCCATACCGAGCGCACCGTGATGCAAGACAGCGTCGTGATCGAATTTGGAAAGTCCGGAAAAGTTGTCATCATCGTGGACTCCAAAGAAGACTTTGACAAGCTCAAGCTAATGAACATCAACCAGATCATCAGCGAACTAGACCTTGAGAAAAATGAAGAGACTGGAGAGCTCACCATCGTGGAAATCCGCAAAAAGGACGGCACGATCAAGGAGGTCGTCAAGGTCTACGAAGACTCTGGACAGACGGAAGTGAACGTCGCCGGCATGCGGGTCTACGTCGATGAATCCGGTGACAACACCCGGGTGAAATTTGAGACCGGCACCCGAAAAAACTCGGATCCGCCATTTAGATCCTATTTCAACCTTGATCTGGGTGTAAACAACTACCTGGATGAAAGTGGAAGCTTCCCCACATCCGACAAACCCTACGCGGTCAAAGGTTGGGGAAGCTGGATGGTCGGCCTCAACTGGATGGCAGCCCAAAGAATCTCCAAAGGCTTCTACTGGGACTTCGGCATCGGATTCCATTTCTACAACTTCAAGTTTGAAAACAGGGACTACCAAGCCGTGCGCGGTGAAGACGAGATCGAGTTTATCCAAAGATCAGACGTAGACGGATTTAAGAGCAAAATCTCCTCCTCCTACCTGACGGCCACGACCATGTTGGAGCTGGATTTTGGGAAGATGAATGACCAGGGCCGACGCGGGCTGCGGGTCGCCGCGGGGCCTTATGTAGGCTATCGCCTGGGAGGCCAGTCCAAGTATGTCTATCGCGAACTCGAAGGCTCGGGCAGACACAAAGACAAGCAAGACACCGGCCTCTATTTGGAAAATCTCCGCTACGGTATCCGCGGCGAGATCGGTTTCGGAAGGGTGAAGTTCTTCACCACCTATGACCTCAACGAGCTTTTCCAAGAAGGAAAAGGCCCCGAGCTCAATCCCATTACTTTCGGAATAGTTTTCTAATTGCCAACGGGGGAGGTTTCTCTCCCCCTTCCCACATTTTTAAAGCAAACCAACTATGAAAAAACTCAACCTTACTGCCGTTTTTTTGATGCTCTTTTCTTTGGGACTTTTTGCCCAAAATACAGACAGCACCAAGACCGTCTCCAAGGAAAAACAGTACACCATCATGGGAAAATCCTGGAAGGTGACCAAGTACGAAGACGGCTCCAAAGCCTACGAATGGGAAATCGACGAGGAAGAATACTACAACTACCACTCTGAAAAATCCTCCAAATTCGTCTACAATTTCCTCGAATCAGAGGTTGGGATCAACATATGGCCAGAGGACGATGCCGCTCCCGAAGTGAAGCCTTGGGGCAGCTGGTTTGTCTCCCTGCAATCGGTCGGCACCTGGAAGCCGAGCAAAAATTTCCATCTCCGATCCACGCTTGGCGTTTGCTGGTACAATTTCAAATTTGAGGACGAAAACATCTATGCGCTCAAGACTCCTGACGGATTGGAGTTTGTGGATTATACCGAAGTGATCGACGACCCCAATGCGGATCCGATCAAGTCCAAGATCTCCGCCTCCTATGCCACACTCACCGTCATCCCGACAGTTCGAACTAGCAACGGAAAAATGCGCTTTGGAGCGGGGGGCTACGCTGGCTATCGATTGGGCGGCCGCGGCAAGTTTGTCTATGATTCCGACGGCGACAAGGTAAAAGACTTTACCAAGTCCAACATGTACGTCGAAAACTTCCGCTACGGCCTGCGCTCCGAGATCGGCATCGGTGATGTCACCCTCTTCTTCAACTATGACCTAAACGACCTCTTCCAAGCCGGATTAGGTCCAGAACTCCAAGCCATGAGCTTTGGAATCAGAGTAGATTAAAAATCCCCAACTCATTTCTCTATGAACACTTTACTGAAAAAATCAAGCCTCGCGCTGACCCTGATGCTTCTAAGCATAGCAGCATTTGCCCAAAACGTATTGGTAGATTCCAAAAAGTCCTACCCAGGTATAAAAAGGATAGAAATCGAAAGTGGCTGGCTCAACGTGAACTACAAAGGTGGCACCAGCAGCGATGTGCATGTAGAAGCCTACCTGGAGTCAAATAACACGGAACAGGATATCGTCTTTGTCACCGTAGGTGACGTGCTGAAAATCAGCCATACCCGCAAGCAAAACAATTACAACTGGAATACCAAAAACAAAGGTTACCTCAATATTACGGGCCCTGAAGGTATCGCATTGGATGTGCGAGGAAGCTCGGGAAATGTCGTCATCGACAAAATTTCCAGTGACAAAACCTCCTTGCGTGTCAGTTCTGGCAATGTCACCGCGACCAACATTAATGGAGATCTATCCATCGGGGCAACTTCCGGAAATTTGACTGCTGACGGCGTGACGGGACATGTGTCGGCAGGGGTCACCTCCGGCAACGGCAACTTCTACAGAATCAAGGGGAATCTCGACTACCAATCGACAAGTGGTTCCTTGGACGCAGACGGGGTAGAAGGAGAAATCAACGTCAAACTCACCTCTGGAAATGCCAAGATCAACAACTCTGGCACTTTGGGAATGCTCCAGTTTACTTCGGGGAATGTACGCGCCTCCAATGTTGGACTTGGTCCCAACACCAAATTCAGCGGTACGTCCGGCAACTTCCGAGTGCAAACCAACTCTGACTTAAAAGCCTACAACTTCTCGCTAAAAGCTTCCTCAGGAAATCTGAAAGTTGGTAGCATCAACACCGGGAAAACGCTGGAGATAGACAATGGCTCTTCAAGCTGGATCCGTGGCAATATCTCCTCGGGAAACATCACCATAGAGAACTAAAAATCGCGGATTTGAAATTCGAGTTTTAGCTTGATTTCAAACCCCAATTTTCAACCTCAAACCTATTCAGGCCGGGACGCTTCTCTGATAAGCTCCCGGTCTTCCTTTTTGAGCTTCATCAGACGAGCCATTCGGTCAGGACTGGGTTTTGCCAAGGAAAAGAACACCATTGTCACCGCAAAGATCAAGGTAAAAAGAGGATTTTGGGTCAATAGCAGTCCAATTGAAGTCAAAATCGAAACCCCAAAAAGATACAAAAATCGGTTTTTCGTTGCATCGCAGTAGATTTTCACTTTACCCACAAGGGCGGACTCAACAAAAGTCAACTTGATCTTATTGTGAAAAACCACGTACTGTGCTATCAAAATCGCAGACGAAACACCCACCAAAATCCACAGCCCAAACGCTGGCAGTTCCGGTAGATTCCAATCCAACGTCCCAGAGGTTTGGTAAAGGTATACCAGCCCAAAAACAGGCAGGGCAAGCACCAAAAGAAGAACGGTAAGCCTTTCGGTACTACGGTAGATTTGTCGGATTTGCTGGAGTTCCAAAAGCTTGCTGTTTATTCGATGGTGATCTTGATGTCGTCGGTCAAAGGTCTGGAAACGCAGCAAAGGACGTAGCCTGCCGCAAGTTCTTTTTCACTCAGTCCCGCGTCCTCATCCATTTTCACCTGCCCACTCAAGAGCCTACCACGACATGCCGTGCAGAGTCCGCTCTGGCAGCTATAGGGCATATTCAAGCCCGCTGCCAAACCGGCTTCCAAAACCGTTTTGGAAGGATCGACAGTCACCAGCTCCTCTTCTCCATCGAGTATGATCGTCACGTCTCGGGAAAGGATCCCATGACTGATCCCTGCCAGTGCCTCATCATGCGCGATGTGCGCCGCCGCTGAATAAAAGCTTTCCTGGTGAATTCGTTCTTTGTCCACGCCCAAGTCACTCAGAATTCCCTTCGCCATGTTCATGATTTCCTCCGGTCCACACATGAAGTAGACTTCTTCGTATCGCTGTTCATATTCCGCTTTAGCAAAGAGCTCCCGTAAGACGCCCGCGGAGAGCCTGCCCTTCAACCCAGTCCAGGATGCTGAAGGCTGGCTCAGATTATGGATTACTTTTAGCCGATCGGGGTTTGCCTTCTCGAGCAGGCCGAGTTGGTTTTTGAAGATAATCTGCTCCTCATTTCTGCTGCAATAGATTAGCGTCACGATGGAATCTGGCTCATTGACCAACACAGACTTAAGTATCCCCATCAGGGGTGTGATCCCACTACCAGCCGCTAAGAGGAAGAAGTGACGCTTGTTTTTTGAATGAAAATCTGTGGTAAAATGCCCGAGAGGCTTCAGCACGTTGATTGTCTTCCCCGGAAATATCTTTTCGTTGAGAAAATTGGAAAAAAGGCCATCAGGCACTCTCTTGATCGAAATACCGGGAAATGGGTCCACGAAAGGCGAGGTGCAAAGCGAGTAAGACCGACGCTGTTCCTTCCCTTCGAAATCCATCACCAAGGTCAAAAACTGGCCGGGCTTATAGTCCAAAAATGGCTCAGGCTGTTCAAAAAACAGGGTAACCGTATCGGCTGTTTCCCTGACTACTTCCCTTACTTTAAGTGGCAAATACGGATTGACTTTTACCTCTTCTTTCTTTTTCTTGAAGAAATTGAACATCTGACTTGTGGTGAATTGGCTGCAAAATTAAGCCCAAAACTGGGAAAACCGGCATCGCCCTCCGATTTTCCCTTTCTAACCCCAAAAGCGAAAAACTAGTTTGCCTCGACAGGATAATTGTTGCCCCTAGACCCCGACTTTGAGGGCAATAGCTTAACTTTGCGCCTTCCGAAAATCGGACCCAAGATTACTTTGTCCTGACAAATCAAACCAGAATGGAATTAAATGCCTTGACAGCCGTCTCCTCAGTGGATGGACGCTATGCCGGCAAAACGGCCCCTTTACGCGCTTTTTTCTCTGAATTCGCCCTGATCAAGTACCGGGTACACGTGGAAGTGGAATACTTCGTGGCCCTCGCCCAAATCCCCTTGCCACAACTTGCGGATTTTGACCATGCATTTTTCCCAAAGCTCCGCGACTTGGTCAAAAACTTTACTATGGCCGATGCGGAGTGGATCAAAAACACCGAAAAAACAACCAACCACGATGTCAAGGCCGTGGAATATTTCCTCAAAGACAAGTTTGACCAACTGGGACTGGATGCCTATAAGGAGTTTATCCACTTTGGTCTCACCTCCCAGGACATCAACAATACCGCCACGCCGCTGATGCTGAAAAACGGCATCCAAGAGATAGTCCTCCCGCTTTTGGACGAAGTGATCGAACGACTCGATGACCTGGCAGACGAATGGAGCGAAATCCCGATGCTAGCCAAAACCCACGGCCAGCCAGCCTCCCCTACCCGATTGGGAAAGGAGATCGACGTTTTTGTGGTTCGCCTGAAAAAACAACTCGAACTGCTGGAGCAGGTTCCTTACTCTGCGAAGTTTGGCGGAGCGACAGGCAACATGAACGCCCACCAAGTAGCTTATCCAGAGATAGATTGGAATGAGTTTGCCTTTACCTTCGTGGAAAACTTCCTAGGACTAGAGCGCTCCTACCCGACCACCCAGATCGAACACTACGACAACTTGGCGGCGATTTTCGATGGGCTGAAGCGAATCAACACCATTTTGCTGGACCTATCCAAGGACGTATGGCAGTACGTGGCGATGAACTATTTCAAGCAAAAAATCAAAGCCGGCGAGGTAGGTTCCTCCGCCATGCCTCACAAGGTCAACCCGATCGACTTTGAAAATGCTGAAGGGAACCTCGGCATCGCCAATGCGCTTTTGGAACACCTTGCCGCAAAGCTCCCCATTTCCAGACTCCAGCGCGACCTCACTGACAGTACCGTGCTGCGCGTGATCGGCGTTCCTTTGGCGCACATACTCATTTCCTTGGAATCCCTTCAAAAAGGCCTTGGCAAACTGGAACTCAACCGCGCAGCCATCGACGCAGATCTTGAGGAAAACTGGGCGGTAGTTGCTGAGGCGATCCAGACTATTTTGAGAAGAGAGGGTTTCCCAAAACCTTACGAAGCTCTCCGTGACCTAACTCGAACCAATACCAAAATCACCCAGGAATCCATCTCCGTATTTGTGGACGGATTGCCGATCTCGGGGGAACTGAAGGCCGAGTTGAAAGCAATCACGCCGTTTAACTATACAGGGATTTGATTGCAGAATACAGATTCAAAACAATATCATTTGACATTAATTGTTTGTCAAAAAGCCAACATACTAGTGGCTTGGCAAACAACTTAACTTTACACCCCAATAGTCAGCCGGACGGCTGACTATTTTTTTGAACACATTCGTTCAAATCGCCTACTCTCTACCCAGCCAAGAATCTACCCAGTTTCTCACCTAATTCAAAAACGGCCAAAAACACCAAAAAACTGACGATTACAGAGATTACTATTAAAATCTGTAGCAGTACTTTTTTCATTGGCAATCAATAACAATTCTATCTAATAGCAACAAACCTACAGATAGAATTTACAGTCAACCCAAATCAAAAAACAAAAAACACAACCCTATCAATACTCCATTGTAAGCTCCATGGAAAATAATAGCCCAACGCATTCCGAATCTCAAACGGATAGAACTATTCACGATTCCTATAAAAAATTGTGCTCCTATCAGAAGCGGAATCAGGTAAAACTGGGTCGAGTAATTCAATGAAGGATAATTCGCCAAGTGAATTAGCGCAAAAACAAACGACGAAAAAAACACAGGCGCCTTTACGGAGGGTGGATTCCCTTGTTTTACCCTAATCAATAGCCAACCCAGATAAACCCATAGTAGAAGCAAAGGATACCAAAACTCATTAATCAGAAATATTGACAAGCCCAAACTCCAAAGTATAGAAGAAACTTTCAGATTTAGGTGCAAACGGAAAACGGGTTCCTCTATAATTGGCGCAAGAAAAACCCCAAAAACAGCAAAAAAAACTGGATTTTTCTCCATCAAGTTTTTGAGAGCACTTTCCCACTCATCTAAATCCAAAGCATAAGGCAAGAGGCTAAATGGCACAATTACCAAAAACGTCATAGCAAGGAGGTACAGGAACCTAAGAACACTCATCTGTTCAACTTCATCAATTAGAGTCGGATGGAAAACGAAGGCAAAATTTTCAAGCATAAATTCAAAAAATTAAAAATGGTTTACCAAATCAACTGTGCCCATCAAATTAAAAAAGCTGAAAATAATCAAAAATTAGACAAGGAAAACACACTCGAAACAATTACATGACAAATGACGAGAATAACAACTAACACAAAAACATCGCTTCGCTAAACTATTTGTATTTCGGAAACAAGCAAACACTGAAAAATTGAAAATATCGCATTCATTTAAAATTCTGATATTATAGAAAGACTATAAGGCCCTCCCGAGTAAATCGCCTGCAATAATAGTTTAACATAGAGATAAAATCTAAACTACTATTTTACGGCTAAGCTATTTGAAGAACGTCATATCAAATTATCTTGGGTAGGGACAATCCCTACCCAATTATTCTTATTATCATTCATCAAAATAAATCGCAATATAAAATCGCCTACTATATTTCTAGAAATTGAAATAGACACTATTCTGCCAACATTTTCCCTAGTTTTTCACCTAGTCCAAAAACGGCCAAAAACACAAAAAAACTAACAACAACAGAGACTACAATCAAAACCTGAATTAGTATTCTATTTTTTTTTACCATTGCCCACTATCGATTTTTTCTTTAACATAACCATAAGCTGTTCCTGCTACAAATGCGCCGGCAACAAATATTAACCAACCGCCGTCAATACTTTGAAGTTCCTGTTGGTTAAGAGAGATAAATTTGTTCTTTTCCATCTTATTTTAATAATTTTGTGCTAGTGATTTTCCTAATTCTTGCCCTTTTTCAAATGCCCAACTTGCTGCCGCGTATCCCGCAGCACCGGCAGCCATTGCCAACGTAATCATTGGCCCAAAATATAGCATTCCTCCCTCCATTTTCTGCATCTCCTCAAAACTCAATTCTTTAAACTTTTCCATAATAAAAATATTTTTTTGACCCCAACCTTTCTCGGGCATTGGGATTCCCAATCTCAGTACAAGTTCCAATATTTAGCTAGCATCTATACAGGAGACTGATCATAAGTCTAAATTAACATTCCTCTGTGCACAAAAACAGCACGGAACTAGTTGAACAGAAATTTTCACCGCCCTGAATATCTCTACTGCTCTCCATATCCAAAACCCTAAATCGAAATGCTATCTCCAGATTTTGATCACAGGTATAGATAAAGCTATTCAATTTTCTGGAAAAATTTATTTCCACTCCCTGATCCTTCAAAAATTCCAAATAACTATACAACTGCCTCCTACTTATCCCCATCCTATCCGCCAACTCTTCAGGCTTTCCGGTTCTTTGTTCTTTTACCAGCTTGTTCAATAGCTGAAGTCTTTCAATTTGTCTTACAAAATCCATATTCAAAAAAGTATATAGTAAAAACATTAACATAGCTAGTTTAGTGTAACCAACTGTTTTCGGATCATCTCAAAATATTTACCCTCTTTGGACAGTAGCTCTGCATGGCTTCCCTCCTCGACCAACTTCCCTCTTTCCAATACATACAGCCTGTCAAATCCCTGAACCGCCGCCAATCTATGGGTGATATAGATGATAGTCTTTCCTTCTTCTGCAAATACCCGAATCGCCTGTTGTACAAAACAGTCCGAGTCCGGATCGAGGGAAGAGGTGGCCTCATCCAGGATCAATATTTCCGGATCCCGATACAACGCCCTTGCAATGGCGATCCTTTGCCGCTGACCTCCTGAAAGCGAGGCTCCATTCTCTCCCAAAAAAGTCCCAAATCCATTGGGCAGATGCTCAATGAAATCCATCATCCCTAATTGATGGCAAATTTTGACGACGCGCTGCATATCTGGAGAATAGTCACCTAAAGCAATATTTTCAAGCACATTTCCCGCAAAAAGATCAATACGCTGGGGCACCACGGACACGAGACGCCTCAAGCTCTCGTTGTTCACGAATTTGATATCGTAGTCTCCGATGTAGATATTTCCCGATTGGAGAGGATACATATTTTGAAGCAGGGACACGAGGGTGCTTTTTCCCGAGCCGCTTTCCCCGATCACGCCTGAGATTTTACCCTTTGGAAATATCAAACTAAGTCCGTCAAAGACATTGGCCCGCGTGCCATAGCGAAACGACACCTCCTTAAAACAAACATCGCCTATATCGCCTCTTTTGATGGGAAAGGTTTCGTCAGAACTTTCCACTTCCAAATCCATGATTTCAAACAATCGATCCGCGGCGATAAGGGCATTCTGTATGGTTTTGTTCATTCCAATCAGGCTAGATATTGGAGTCGTTAAATATCCGGTCAAAGCATAAAAGGACATCAATTCTCCGGGCGTGATTTCATTTTGGAGGACATATCCAGCACCGACCCAAAGAAGGATGATGGTAAACAATTTGGACACAGCTTCTGACGAAGTCCCAGAAAAGATATTGTTCAACCCAGATTGGTAGACACTTTTTAACAGGGAGACAAACCTCATCTCTGTCTTGATATTGGCGTGGCTCTCCGCACCAAATCGCTTGATAGTTCCCGCTGCGGTAATGGATTCCACCAGCTGGGATTCCAATTCCGCTGATTTCTCCATTAGTTGTCTTTCTACTTTTTTGTTGAGTGCATTCGTAATCCAATAAATGACTGCGTACAACGGAATCAGCAGCAGCATCACCACGGCCAATTTCCAATAAAAAGCAAACATCGCTGAGAATGAAAAGAGCACGATAAACACATTGACCATAAAGCCAATGGACACATCATTGATAAACGCACGGATTTTTACGGCATCCCCTATCCTAGATACAATTTCGCCTACGCGCATTGTGTCAAAAAACCGCTGGGGAAGGGATAGCAGGTGCTTATAGTATCCCAGGATCAATCGAGCGTCTATCCTCTGCCCTACTTTGATGATAAATAAGGTTTTATACGCTCCTATGATGAGCTGGAACACCAGAATCAAAATCACCGCAACCGACAGGAGATTCAGCAGATTTGTATTTCTCCCGATAAAAACATGGTCGATGATCTTTTGGACATAGATCGAAGTCGACAATCCCAAAATCGTGTACACTGCTGCACCTAACAAGGACTGAACCATAACGGAAGAATGCGGCCTGACCAGAAACCAGAATCTAGACCACGTGGAGATCTTCTGGTTGAAAGCCAGAAATCCCTCATTGGGCATGAGCAAAACCAAAACACCGGTCCAAATCGCCTTAAATTCTTCGGGGGAAACACGGTGCATCTTCCCGTCCGCTGGATTCATATACTCCACGAATTTCTCCGTTACCTTGTAAAGCACCACGTAATGATGCAGCACCTGCTTCACGATGACGTGCGCAATGATCGGCATCGGCACATCCAACAAGGCATCAAATTCACCACGCACGCCTTTTGCCGAAAACCCCATTTTCGAAGCGGCCTCTATAAGCCCCAATATATTGGTACCCTTTTGGTCAGTGGACGCCATTTGCCTGATTTTGGCGACAGGCATTTCCATTTCGTAATGCGCCGCCACAGAAGCAAGGCAAGCCGCCCCGCAGTCCGTTATGTCTCGTTGTTTGACTTTAATTCCCATTTTCAAAAAGTTTAGTCTGCCCCGTGGCAGGATTGAGCCAATCATCCACTTTGTCATACAAAAGTTGGTACAGAGTCCTTCGGGCGACAATAAATCTAGCGCTGAAGGTCATGCCTTTCTTTATTTCGCCCTTCTGTCCGGTAGGCAAGGCCAAAAAATCGGAATCTAAGCGACAAGTAACCAGAAAACCTGCCTCTCGCTCGGAAACCATTGTCAAATCATCAGCGATCTGTAGGATCTTACCCTCAGCGACTCCCCATTGGTTATAATTAAAAGCATCCACTTGAAATTTCACCTCCTGTCCCTCGGATAGAAAGGCTATGTCTTGCGGAGAAAGGTAGGTAACAGCAAAAATACTGGTATCGGGAGAAATCTCGGCCAGCTTAAGATTGGGACTTACAAAATCTCCCACATTTAGGTTCAAGACATTCATCAAGGTTCCTGACGTCCCGGCAACGATTTTATACTGATCCAATTCCTCCAAGGAAGCTTGGAGCTGAGAATTAACACGAGCGATCTCCTCACCGTACCTTGCCAAATCCTGCTCCCATTGGTTCACTTGATGCTTTTTCAGCAAATCGAATTCATTAATCTCCTGCTCGTATCGAATTTTGGTCTCGTCAAAGTCAGCGAATGCAATTGACTGGCTTTCGAACAACGTTTTAGCTCTCTGATAGTCGCGGTTGACTTTTTCAACCAACATTTTTTTATTCATTAGCCTAGTTTGAAATTCAAACATCGAGGCCTGATAGAAATTGGTTTTCGGCTCGGAAAATACTGGATCGGAAAATTCGGCATCGACCAAAACGATAAGGTCGGCCACATATCCGTGGAGTAACGTTAAGCGCTCCTGGAGACTTTTCCTTTCTAGGTTGATTCTCTCTCCTCTAATTACCGCCAAAAGTTCTCCTTTCTCCACCTTCCGATTTTCGCTGAAATTCCACATTTCCAACCTACCGGTGACGGTATTAAGTATTGGATTCCTTTGCAGTGACGATTGGAATTTACCGGGTGACTGGACTGCCACATCTACTTCAACAAACGGAAGTGAAATGATCAAAGAAATTACGAGCGTCAAAAGGACAATAAAGACGACATGAGATCTTGCACTGATCCGTGCATCGTAGACCTCTATACTTTCATTCAACACTGATTGTGGGAAAACTTTATTTTCCATAAGTAAAAAAATCAAGGATGAAAACTAAAAAAAAACTAAAGCATAATCGACTTCGAAATAAACGAAGGCTAGTATTTAAAAATACCTAGAAACAAGTTGAACTCTTCTCGGAAAATAAAAGTCTATCGCACCCAGCGTAAAAAAACAGGATCAAATCATGGAGACGTCTGGCCGTCTGCTTAAAATTCATTAACCGATGTTAGGCAAAGCACCTCGAAAACTCAGCAATATTTCAAGGAATTTCTCCAATCGAGCCAAAAAAACCTTCTCTTAGTTTAACTATTGTAGAATATCGGAACTATATTTTAAAAACAAAATACTTAGTAGACTTTTTTTGAAATCTACCTTTTCCCACGAGGACATTTGCTCCGTTTCCAGAACCAAATTCTAATAAAAAACATAATTAGATGATCACGGGAATCTTTTAAAACAACAAATCGCGCCCATTACCCATCACGCGAATGTCAAGTAAAAAACCACATATCTGCCATATCTGGGCCATTCAAAAAAGTTGTTGATTCCGTAAGGACGTTGACATAAGCAAGCGAATATCTGCCCGTTTGGTGAAGAGATAAGAAACTTATCCAATCCCCTTGCCCAAAAAAATCTCCGCCATCATACACCTTGCGCTGCCTCCACCGAGCTTTTCGATGGTTGGGATGGACGGACTGATGATGGTCGTGTGCTTTTCGATTTGCTGGATCTGGCCAACCCCTAGTGAATCAAAAGCGGCTTGGGACATTACGGTAAATCGCTCCCCGCCATCGTTTGTTACTTCCAGCATATTGCCGGCAAAATTGAACTTTTGCTTCAGGGTGATTGGGATCAGCTTTTTCCCTGATTTAGTCAAGGACTCCTGAACCTTACGCCTCTCGGAAGCCTTCGCGATACTCTCGAGGCAAACCACGGCCAAGTCCGTGCCTACATGCATCATCACGTTGGTATGGTAGATCGGACTGACGGCCCCATCGACCTCCTGCACCGCATCAAATCCTACCACTTGATAGCCGAGAAGCTTCGCGACATAGTCCAAGGGAACCGGATGCGTGCGGGGGGAATAGCTGGCATAGATCACCTTTGCCCCATGGTCCATCACCATGCTGCCCGTCCCCTCCAAAAACTGCGCACTTTCTTCAAAAAAACTCAAATCTATGATCTCGTTCACCTCAAAGCCCGAATGGATCAAAAGCTCCACGATTTCCTTTCTACGCTCCAGCCTCCTTACTGCAGCATACATCGGATAGAGGATCAGCTTTCCATCTCCATGTGTGCTAAACCAGTTGTTGGGGAAAACCGCGTCTGGCTTTGCCGGACTTGCTGTATCCTCCACTTCGATGACATTTACTCTTTGGTCCCTGAGCAAAGCCACGAAAACATCAAATTCCCGCTGAGCCAGCTCCCGAATCTCGGATGCCGATCGTCCATCTTTTTTTTGGTAAAAGTTGTTTTCCGCCGTCTCGGTATTAAATCCGAAATTTGCAGGACGGACCATCAAGATGTTTTCGCTGGTTTGCATGACTTAGTTTTCTAATGCATAACGATATAAAACAGGCAGGATGTTAAATCTCTTTTCACTGATCGTGTAATATGCCTTGCCGTCTGGCTGAAATCCAATTGCCTCACCCTGCGGCTCAGGCACATACGGAAGTTCTTTGGGTTTCCTCGTCAAAGCCTCCGCAACCGACTCTCCAAGGTTTCGATTCCAGTGATAAACTTTAAAATAATTCTTAATCAGCACTTGAGTACCATCCTGACTAATGTCGGCAGCCACGGCACTGGTAAAAGGCAGCTTTAGCAACTCTTCCGCCAATACTCCACTTTTCCCAAAATCAGACTGTTTTAAGCGAAAAAGGGTGTTTAGCTTATCCCGCTTGGACACGATGAAAAGATCCCCCGAAATTGGATCTACCATAAAACTCTCCCCATCCATAGGGCCATCCGAATACGTAAACGTCAAAATCTCGGGCGCAACAGACGCTCCTTCAGACAGCCTTTCAGGTTCCGGGAACCTATAAATCTGAACCGTCTCATGAATAGCTAAATTGTCGCCGATCTCGGCAACATAGACGTAGGACTCCCCTTCGGGGCCTGGCCCAACTGCAATATCTTCCCAATCGCGATTTTCCACACCCTCTAGCCGGATTTTTCCCAGCTCATTTCCGGCTGAATCCAAGATATACACAGCCGCTTCCCCTTCACTATCGGTATGGGTATAGAATCTGTCAGAATGTTTTTTTGAAAAAACCAGCCCGCTCATCTCCTGCAAAACGGGGTTTTCAATGGTACGGATTGGCGTTGCGGCATGGACAGCCGCTTCCGTGTCTGAATTGGATTGGGAAAAGGAAGGCAAGCTGAGCAATAGGCCAAAAGCCAAGCCGCAAGGAAGAGATCGGAAAAATCGCATGGCTAAAAATACGAAGGTGAGCCGTCGAACGGCCAAAAATCACAAAAAAAGCCGTCCAGAATTTCGGACGGCTTTGCTTGTCAAAATTAATTTTCGCGGGGATAGCTAGACCTGAAATGGCAGTTGGTAGTTTCTCTTCCCGGTTAATTTATACACCGCATTGGCCAAGGCTGGAATAAAAGGCGGAACCGGCGGCTCGCCGACTCCGGTAGGCTTCTCCATACTCGGGATGATGTGCACATGAATTTTCTTGGGTGCCTGTGACATGCGGATGATCTGATAGGTGTCGAAATTGTTTTGCTTCACCCGTCCGTTTTCCAAGGTAATCGCCGAGGTCGTGGCCAAGCTGGTGGCGAATTGCGCGCCTCCCTCAAACTGGGAACGAACGCGGTCTGTGTTCACCGGGATTCCGCAATCCACCGCATAGTGAACCTCTGGAATAAGCATGTTTCCGTTTGCGTCCTTCTCCACCATCACCACACAGGCCACATAGGTCAGGAAGCTTTTGTGCGCTGCAAAACCCACTGCTTTTCCGGCGGCAAGATTGGATTTCCAGTTTGACTTTTCAGCGACTGTTTCGATCACTTTTTTCATCCGGGCGGTACTCCAGGGAAAGTCTTCAATTTTCTCACCGTAGTTGCCATAATCTCCTACCATCTCGCCTGCAAAAGTAAGGTTCTTGTCTTCACCCAAAAGCTGAAGTGCCTGATCCACGGGGTCGACGCCTTTTGTTTCGGCAATCTCATCCAGCATGGTGCAAATGGCAAATGCGTGGTGAATGTTACTTACAGAACGCAGCCAGCCGATGCGGGTATGCGCCGTGGTTTCGTGGGATTCAATCCGGATGTTGGGCACCTCGTAGGGAAAATCCCGACAGCCCAAATCCAGTTCGCCATCAGAAGGAGGCGCGGCGTCAAGCCCCGAACCAATGGCTGGGAAAACCGTATGGTGATTCCAACCGGTCAGGTTGCCAGATCCGTCCAAAGTGGCCACGATCCGCTGTGCACTATGGGAATGGTAGTAGTCGTGGTGCAGGTCACATTCCCGAGTCCATTGGACTCGTACTGGCACGCCTGCAGCCTTGGACAGCAAGGCCGCCTCTGCAACAAAATCAGGCTTGGACTTTCGCCCAAACCCTCCTCCCAAGAGGGTGACATTCATCTTCACCTTGGACACATCAATTCCCAAAGCAGCTGACACGGCGTCTCTTGCCCACTGCGGATGCTGGCTTGGAGCCCATACCTCGACAGAACCGTCAGCCTTCACGTCAGCAATGGCCGCAGGAGGCTCGATCGTGGAATGGGCGTAGAATGGGGCCAGATAAGTCTTTTCGATTACTTTTCCAGAGGAAGATTTTGCTTGGCTGAAATTGCCGCGCTCACGCTTTGCCGTGCCGTTACCTGTCGTACTCTTCACCATTTCCTCTAGCTGGACAGCTGAATCATAAGATTGATTTGGGCCAAGGTCCCATTCGATTTCCAATTCCCGGCTTCCTTTGATTGCTGCCCAGGTATTTTCCGCCAATACGGCAACCCCTTCCAGTGGTTTATCCAAACCTGCAGGAAGACCTGGCCCTTCGATTTTCACCACTTTCTTTACACCGGGAATAGCCAAGGCTTTCTCATCGTTATAGGAAACCACCTTGGCGCCGACCACGGGACTACGCTGAACCACCGCAATCAGCATATTTGGAAGGTTCACATCCGCACCAAATACCGCATTGCCCGTCGCTATATCCTTTACGTCATAGATGGGGATATCTTTTCCCACAAGCTTGTAGCTGGAAAAATCCTTCATAGGCACATCCTCAGCCTTTGGCAGTTCCATAGTCTGTATTTGAGCTACCAAGTCGCCAAATGGAATCTTTTTACTGCCTCCCTTTAAAACCACATGACTATTTTCGGTGTCGCATTCTGCGACGTCCACACCCCATTCCTTGGCAGCCGCCTGCACGAGCATGTGGCGGGCGGTGGCACCGGCCTTCTTCATTGGCTCGTAAAACATCCGGACTGAAAAAGACCCATCCGTATTTTGGTTTCCATATTTGCTCTCATCGCCTTCGGCTTGGACGATCTTCACTTTGCTCCAGTCAGCGCCGAGTTCGTCCGCAACGATCATCGGTAGTGAGGTGCGTATGCCCGTGCCCATTTCGGAACGGTGCGCAAGGATAGTCACCAAGTTGTCAGAACCTATACTCACAAAGACATTTGGGGCAAAAGTCACCAATTCTCCTTTCGGTCCACTGCATTGGAAGTTCACTCCCAATACCAAGCCTCCGGCGGCTAGGGAACCGATTTTCAGGAAATCCCTTCTCGAAGCCCTAAAGATCTCACTGCGGTCTTCGGGCTGCTTCTTTTTCAAAAATGGAAGATTAGGCATCATATTTTTGCTGTTTTGGAGGGTTAAAGGGATTTGGAAGCTGTGACAATGGCATCTTTGATACGATTGTAGGTGCCACAGCGGCAAAGGTTACCCTCCATAGCCGCTTCAATTTCGGACTCTGACGGGCTGGGATTTCTCGAAAGCAAGGCAGCAGCATTCATGATCTGGCCTGACTGACAGTAGCCACATTGAGGCACGATATGTTCTACCCAAGCTTTCTGAAGCGGGTGACTCCCGTCTTCAGAGAGACCTTCAATCGTTGTGATTTTCCCGGTGCCGACCTCAGACACAGGCAAGCTGCAAGACCTCACCGCCTCGCCATCCAAATGAACGGTACACGCTCCACAAAGAGCCTGACCGCAGCCAAACTTGGTTCCCTTCATATCCAGAAGATCCCGGAGAACCCACAGCAACGGCATATCTTCCAAGGCGCTTACCTCACGATCTTTACCGTTTACATTGATCACATATTTTTCCATAGTATTGTTGATTCAATCAATAAATTGACCCCATTTTACGACAAAACCAATTTTTTCATTTTCAATGTGTTAACCTAGAATAAGTCTTAATAATTTGGGCTTGAAAATGAATTGGAATTGATTAATCAACAAGCGAAAAAACAGAAAACCGCTACTTTTAATAAAATTTCTCAAACATATGATTCTATTTTTCACACGATTGAATCGATCGTCTTGGAAAAGAAAATGACGGAGGTTTAATCAAAAAAAAAGTAACATAGGGCTCTCTGTCTGAATACGCTCAAGGCACAGCAATAAATCCTAATCTTGTGAGAAAACTTTAAAAAGGAGTTTTCTTTCAGAAAAATAAGTCCCTGAAACAGAATCAGAAAAAACCCAATTGGCTAGAATCCCAAGTTTTTTTAAGAAAGCGATTTGGAAAAAATGGGATATGCCTCTACATTTGCAACACGTTTTCCGAAAGGGATCACGAAATACAAAAAAATTCCTCCTTAGCTCAGTTGGTTAGAGCACATGACTGTTAATCATGGGGTCCTAGGTTCAAGCCCTAGAGGGGGAGCAGCAAAAGCCTTCAGATTCTCTTCTGAGGGCTTTTTTGTTTTTGGGAAGACCCAATTTTCATGCTTTCCAAAGGGATATTTTTCCAATAATTCTTCCGGCATTTTTTTTAACCAAAAAACACTCAGTTAAGATGTATGGCTGGCATTTACAGACTCAAATTCAACCAACTCTTGAAATTTCCATCTCAAAACTGGAAAACACGGCCGAAAATAAAAGTACCAAACCTCAGTAGATTCCGCACAGCATCCTGTTTACCGTACACTGGATCAGGCTTTTCCCTCTGTTTAACCAAGAAAAAAACAAGGGGACAGCTATTTTTGCACTTCCAAAAAAATGAAAGAACGCAAAAACATACTCCCCTCACTCCTGCTACTCTTTGCATCTATCCAGTGCATGTTTGTCGGCACGATCATCTTTGAGCGGGCAAACTATCTGGAAGTGGGGATATTCACTTTGATTTTTGTCCTTATACTGGCTTCCCACTTCCAAACCTACGCGAGCATGAAACTTCGCTTTGAACTTGATCGGTGGAGCGTGGCGATTTGGGTGTTTTTCGGGTCTTTCGCAACTTTCGGACTAAGGCAATTCGGAGTAGAGACCGTATTGGCAACAGCCTTGGTCGGCTTGTTTGGCGCTCTGATGCAGACTGCTTTCAAGTCTAACAGCAACTTCAGACAGGTTCCTTCCGCGATCTATTGTGGTGCATTCATATCGATGACCAACCTCACTAACGACCCTGGTTTCATTTTGCTTGCATCGGTCTTTACTTGCCTTCTATTTTTTGCCAGCAAATCCATTCTCCAAGGCATAGGAGGCAGGCTGGGTACCATGGCCTTTATCGGGGTTGTATTCGCCTATTTTGTCCAACATAGCGTCGACCTAATATGATCCAAGAACTCGTCTGGATAGGCACTGGAGTAACCGCCGCATGGAGCACTTACTGGATTCATACCCGTTTCCGGGTCAATCCCGTGATGGCGTCTTCCCTTGTCACTTTGGCTTTTGCCTTGGGCGTGTCATCGCTTGGCCATTCCCAAGAATGGGTCCAGCAGATTCCCTACGCCGCGATTGGTGGCTCCTTCATTGGGATGAGCACCAAAAAGACCATGAAAGGCCTAGAAACAGTCCTGCTGGCCTCACTCATCTTTGGAGTTATCTTCACCCGATCTAGCCATTTTTTTGAAGGCTTTGGGGGAGCGCTGGGAATCTCGGCCTGCATCGCTGTGTTGACGGCTGTCACCTGGAGGAAATTTGCCAAAAGAACTCGATATAGGCTAAGGAGAGCACTTAGCCGATCGGAGAAGTAAGTAAGCCGCTCATTCACTCTTTTTTTCTATCGGAAGCAGGCGATCAAACATCAATCCGCTCCAGCCTTCACCCCTTCCGGTAGTCTTGGTCCTTCCTACCCAAAGAATGGTTTTCCCGTCAATCCAGCGTGTCCGTTTGAAGGTTCGCTTGACAATCACCCCCGCTCTTGGCACTTCCTCTTCCTCTATGAAATGGACAGGCTGATGCTCTTTTAACAAAAGACTTTGCGGAGCCGGAGCATTCGGGATCTTGGCGCGCTGGAGGCGGATTTCTTTTTCGCTGCCACTCTTATGCACTGGAATAAACGGTATCCAGTTTTCGGGCACTGTGGTACCAGCTAGATAGCGGATTTTTGATTCCGGATTGTCGGGAGCCTCGAGAGGGTCAAACCGGGGCCTGTTCAGCTTTACTTCTCTGCCCCCGCCTGCGTTAGAAGGTACCGTATTTTCGATTGCCCAAACCATGTTGGTCATTTCATCACGCATAAAATTTACTTTTTCCAAAGGCTCACTTTGCTGAAGTTTGAGAATGGAGGGGGCCAAGTAAAACCGGTTTCTGGGCGACTGTAAATTCTGTCTCTCGGTGTGCCGGAATACCGCGAACTCATGCCAGGCCACTTCGGGGTCTGTGAAAGTCGGTTCGATGAGGATATGCTGGCCAAAAACATCCGTGACGAGAATGTTTTTCACTTCGCAGTAGGAATTGATTTTCATCGGATAGGGAAGTACAAACCAGTCGTTGGAATAGGTGATTCCGTACTCGGTAAGTAACATGGACAGCAAACCGGTCGCGCCAGCTTGAATCTTCGCAAAGTCAATCTGCCCATCCTCCATCTGCCAAAACCGGGGATTCGGAATTCCTGAATATTGAAGCGGTGCGGGAATAAACGTCTGAACGCCCACTTTCAACTGGTCCGGCTGCTCGACCCCAGCGGATGAGCTCCTTAAGTTTTCATCAAAACTGCTCCAGTCAAGCTTGCCTGAGGCATACTGGTCAGCTTCGAGGACGACTGTCTTCCCTCCTTCGGCTTGCGGCATTTCAAGGCTAAAGTTGTACTCCATACGATCGGGAATCCAAGCATTCTGTCCAGATTCGATCTGATGGTAAAGCTTCTTAAACCAAGTCTCAAACAAAGATGGAACCGCTTTGGTCAATACAAGACGATTCGAATCTTCGAATTCAGCATCACTATTTACCCAATCGGCATAAGCTCCGCTTTGTATGTCCCTTAGAATCGCATGCCCATCTGGAAACCTCCCATTAACCGTCTGCGCAAACAGCAGGCCCTCTCGGTCTTCCGCCTTGGGACTTGTATCTAGCGGATATTTTCCGAGAAAAACCTCCTTCAGCGACGACTGCCCATTTTCCGCAAGAATCCTTAAAAATTGTCGGCCCATTTGCACTTGAAGATGCAGGTTCACCTCCACCGCCTCACTCTCCACTTCTGGCTCTAGCGGGCTGGCGAATGCATCGTATGCCTTTGAGCCTTGCTTGCCAAAAATCAATACCCTTGGAGCCTGCTCCTCTGTGAGAATCTTGGCCTGACAGGCTGTCCCGGCATCCTCACCCTGAAATTCCCCCAGCTGCCATTGCCGAGTCAACATCCACATCGGATCGGCGGTCTCCGCCCTTAGGCTTTTTTCAAACTCTGCTTGGCGAGGCAAGCCCTCAAGCCGGTTTCTATTAGAGATGAAGGGTTCAAAAAAACGCTTGTCCAAGGCCGTAGTTGCCAAGTTGGCATTCGCCTTTAGCTTTGAAAATTCACTTAGAGTTGGCATTTCGTTTTAGCTTTTTTCCCACTTGGTGTACAGTTGCATATTCGAGGCTTTGGCGACCTTCATAAACTTGTCATTCAACACAAGGTAATCTAGGGACACATTGGCCTCCTTGACATCAAATGAAGCGATAGTCATCGGAAGCAGGATCTTGAGTACGTCATGCTCCATGATCTGGTCCGGCTCTACCGCCCTAGACCGAGTTCTTCGGATGGTATCATTTAGGACACCCTGCAGCACATCCCAATCCCACTTGCCGCTGTTGGTGGGTTCCACAGCTAGCAGTACCGCCTGCGGTGCTGTGGCATTGGGCTGATTGTAGTGATAGGTCACGCCGGTGATCTCCTCGTCAAGCGGGATCTTTTCCGTCCATTCATCCACGATCAGCACTGACTGCAAATCTTCCGTACGCTTCGCCTGCTCCCCACAGTAGGCGAGAGAAACTGTATCTTCCATGATATTAAAGGGCTTTCCGTCATACTCCTTGGGAAACTCAAACCCCAGCCAGCTGTCCTCGGGACGAAACGGCACCTGGCTGACCGACAGATCCAAGGGATCATTTTCCAATGCTTCACTCATAAAACGCAAGGTCTCAAAACGGCCTACTGCAGGCCTCACACGTGCCACCGACTGAAGCCATGACTCTTTGTTCACAGCTCCGCTCAGGCCACTCAGGGAATTGATGTGCTTCAGAAGTTGCGCTTCTTCTTCAAAGGATTTTTTCAACACATCGCCATTGGAATAGGAAAATCGGGGAATTGGCAGAAAATCATCTCCCAACACAGCTTTTGCAGCATCGGATAACAGTTTAAGTCTCGGGTTCAACTCTGCTTCGTCTTCTGCTTTTGAAAGTCTTTCCCCTCCAGCGGTGATTTTTGACTTCATGATTCTCCACAGGCTTGCCGTTCTGGAAAGCATATCTTCTTGGCTTTCCAGCATCTCCGGCCCCGGGCTCTGCGGATAGGCCAACTGAACGCCAAATAGAGTGGACACCTCCTGAAATCCAACAATCCCCAGCAGGGTAGATTCGGAAAGAACAACTCCATGAAACAAGGGGGACGGATCTGGACTGGAACCCGCTAGATCGAACAAGTCCGCCAAGGTCGCAGGGTTCATTTCGTCCTTGGGTTCGACAGGGCCCGGCACGAGATTACCGAATGAATTGGCTACAGCACGGAGGGAGTCCAACGCTACAGAGATCCGCTGTTGCAGATCTTCGAAGTCGACCCCTGTCAATCCTTGGGAGTTGACGACCGTCTTTGTCTTGCTGGCGAAGTCCCTTGCGTCAGCCACTCGAGTCTGCCCCAGCGTCATCTTGATGCACCGAAGCAGAGGAAACGCGGACGCCAACGTCTTGTCGGGGCTCTTTAATTCTGGCGAGAATTCAATTTTCACCTGCACGGATGCAAGAAGGCTCTTGGACTTTCTGAAATAAAAGGCAATTCTGCTTTCCAACTCCGTCGCTCCCGCCGATAAGTCCTCCGACAAAAGATAGATCAGATCTATGGGCTGAAGCTCCAAATCTGCCAGGGAAACAAGCTCCGTTTTTGAATTCTCACCTTCTTCGGCAACGGAGGTGACTCTGCACATGATTTTGCGGGGATCCCCTACCAAGCCGGCAATCCATTGATTCAAACCCGGTTCAAAATTCGCGCGGGGCGAGGCCGAGGAAGGCCATCCTCTTCCCGGAGAAGAAAAATTCTTGGTTTCCAGATGCACAGCAATTCGATGTGTGTAGGTAAACAAGCTTGACCGGGGCGTATCTAGCACTTGGATTTCAGGCGGAACGTCCGCAAAAAGTGCAGCATTTAATACTCCCGCAGTCCTATCCCGGTTTCCCTGGGTGATCTGAAAAGCAGCCTCAGTCACTAGCAAGTCATTGCAAGCGTCGAGCGTGTTTGCCAGTTCTTTTTTTAATGCCAAGACCATGGCTCTGTCTGAGGATGACACCAGATTGCCTACTTCCGCATCACTGGCCTTGAGTATCTTCAGCCCATTTACCACTGGGTAGCTGTCGATGGTTTCTTGGGCTTCGGTGGTGCCTTGCTGAGGTATCGACAGATTTTCTATCTCATACTTGTTTCTAAAATCCAGGATATACCGGTTGAGGTTGTTTGCCGGGTTATTGGTTGTAGCATCATGCAGTCCCCGCTCAAACTGGTAGCCAAGCAGAACTTCAAGCCTTTGGCCATTCCTGATGCCTTCAAAGAGGCCCATCGCCCGCCTGGCCCGGTCGCTGGAAAGGTTCATGGCAAAGAGGCTTGGATTGGCGGGACTGGAGTGGTTCCTATAGCCTGCCAAAAGAAGGCCAATGGCCGTTGCGTGGTTGAGGGAAGGTACATGGGAAAATCCGGCGTTTTGCTTGAGCTTCATCGGCGCAGTCCCATCCTTCGGCCATAATTCCTCTGGCACATTTCGCTTGTCCAACAGTTTTTTGGGCTCTGGCTTCAGGTTTTCCACCCAACCATAGGAAGCTATATACACGCCGGTAGGTGCCTTTGCCCTGTTTTGCTGTAGCCGTCTTGTAAATAAGCCCATTTGCCAAGCATCCAGTCTGTACGAGCACAGGTCCACAAAATCCGCCAAGTTCCGCTCCAGCGTTTTGGTCGAAAGTCCTCCAAGGTAGTTCATCGCACTTCTCATGGGGCCTATGTTCGGATTCCATGTCAGATGGATTTTTGGATTCAATAGGTAGTCGCCAAGACTGGTGTTGACATTGGCAAAAGCGGTGGAATTGATCTTCTTGGGATCGCCCTTGAGCAATTCAAAACTAGTGAGGTCCTGGTTGTTTTTGTCCATGTTGAAGAAGCTCTTCTCAAACATGGCCGACTTGACGGTGATTTTGTTTTCCTGGAAAGCCTTCGTCCCGACCTGCTTTAGCTCGGTCAGCAGGGAATGGCGCATGAGCAGGGAAAGGAGGGATCTAGGCGGCTTTTCTCCTCCAAAGTTGAGCGTCTCCAGATCGCCAAGGGTGCACTTGGTCCCCATGTATTCGGCATAATTGAGTCCAGAGGAGCGCATTTTTGGAAGGTACTCGGAATCCGAAGCGACGACATTGGGTAGGATCAGCTTGTCGGCGCCGATGGGATTAGTCCATTGATAAAAGACCATATTGGATATCAACGGATAAAAATTCCCCTTTGCCAGAGGGTTGAAGCCGAGGCTGGTAAGGAATTCGACGATACGCTGATTGAGGTTTTTGATCTCTACATTGAAAAACGACTGGTTAACCGCCGGTGAGGCCAGACTATAGTCCGGGAGATTACCCAGGCGTTGGCGAAAAGCCACAGAGCCGGGCTGCAGTCCTAGAATCTTCAGCAGGATTTCCCAACTATCCCCCGGCATCCCCACTCTGGGAACCTTGAGCGCTAGCTGATCCCAGACAGACTGCAATCGCTTCAGCACCTCAGCCAATCCCACAAAAAACTTCCCAGAGGAAGCTTCATTCCACCGGGTCAAGTCGCTGGTCAGGAGGACCCCATAGGGCTGATCTCCCACCCGAATGGCCGAAAGCGGACCTCTGGCAGAGACGAAGGAGTTGAAAAAGCTGCGAATCTGGGCCGCATCGGCACTTTTGATCGCTGGCTCCATCAGCTCTTCAAAGTAGTAGGAAAGTGTGGCAGCATAGAGCGCCCGATTCATCATCAGATTGTTGAAATGGTCCATCTGGCCAGCGTGACTCAGGTCCTTCAGGACATTTCTGTCTACTCCAAAAGCCTGTGCAAACAGGTCCAGATCCGATAGGGAATTCACCGCCGGCGTACTTTCCTCATAGTATCCCTTCGCAAGGTGGTCTTCGTTTCGGGAATAGCCCGAGGTCTCGGTTTCAGTATTGTTGGTGGCCGTGCCTTGAGGCAAAAAAGAAAGCCCTTTGGAGGAATAATGGTGGTTGTCAAAAAGGTCCTCGATGATTTTCTTCCCAGATACGGGATCAGCGGAATGCAAAAGTCCCAACACAGTAATCCTCTCGATGGAACCGTCAGAAAGCCGCATGTTCTGATTGAGTTTCACCTTCATCCCGAGTCCGTTTGCGACCGCTTTGTCAAAGTTTCTCAGCCAGGCTATCTCCTCCTGAAAAACAATCTCATCCTCGGCCTTCATGAAGGGCTGCTCTGTGGCCAAGGGATCTGGCCCGAGAAAAACCGTATCGGGAATCACCGCTCCTACCTGCTCATGAACGGCTTTGCCATGGGCAAAAAATGTTACCACAAACCGGTCCGGCAATGCCTGGGTTCTCGCCGCCCTGGTCCAAGTACTTTCCTTGAACACGGCATGTTTCGGAAAATCCAAGTTTGGCGGCGGCGTAGAATCCGTTTTAGCCCAATTCTGAGGTCTAGTCGCCTTGGCAATCCAAATCGCTCGCTGTGGGCTAATAGAAAAAGCCTTCAGCTTTTCCCAAGCCAGTTTTTTTTCAGACTCTGCTTCTTCCCCTGGGGGGAGACTGTGCAATCCGGCTCTTTTTGTCCAATACTCCTCCCCTGCGGCGACTTCTTTTTCTGCAAGCAAAGGTTCATGGGTATCTGTGTGGATGTCATCTGGAAAAATCCTGATCCAAAGCTCAGGCCCTCCCCCTGCTGGAGTGATAAACCGAGTCTCGATCCTAACAGGCAACATCACAATCGGCAGATTGCCATTCAACTCCTTGGTAAGTGTCCGGTGGTTGATCAGTTGGAGTCCGGCGATGGCGCTGTTCAGGGAAACCTCCGTTTGCCTAAACAGCAATTCCTTCTGCTTGAAAGACCTGTCTGTGCTCAGGGGAATGTTTTTCTTGGCCTTGGCCGCTACCCCCAGCTTGCTTTCGTAGCTGGTTTTTTCGGCGGAGCTGTAGGACTCGCGCAGTTGCTTGATTTTCTGTATCTGCTCCTGAAAAGTTGGCATATCGAAAAGTTTTTACTGGTTAGACAATCCTATTTTTTCCAAAAATCAGCTTTGTAGACACCATAGTGCTTCATCAAGCTGGTGCTACCCCTTGGGCCTACTTTTGTATCACTGATCTCCTTGTCCAGCATTTCCGTGGCATGCACGGCGACCATCACGGGACGTTGGATCAGGATGGAAGCCATATCGGCGGAGCTTCTGCCCCATACTCCTTTTGTAGCCGTGGGATCTTTTTTGTTGGGTTTTAAGCTAGCGCTAGCAAACGGGATGGATTCTGTCCCAAAATTCTCCCAAGATAAATCATTCCAAGTGAACGTTGTCGGATTCACTGGGTCAAAACTGATATCCATCCCAAAGCGGGGTTCCCCGGGGACTTCTGCGATGATAAAGAACCAGCCCTCCTTGTTGCCTGGAAAATCGGTCACAGGATCATTTCCCGCTGCCTCATCTATCGTAAGATCAAATCCCAAGAGCTTGATGTCAGGTGGTAACTCGGCCTGGTAGATCGGGAAGCGCACCTCCTTCTTAAACTTGCTCTCGTCCAATTCCTGGGTGATCACCCACTTTCCATCCTTTTTGAAAGCTTTTTGGGCGTAGACGACCGTGTTGGGAAATTTCTTCAACAGTTCTCCCCGGATCACAAACACCAATTGCTCGGAATCTCCCTCTTTGTCCCGGGCGTTGTTTTTCCCAAGAGGAGATTCCTTCGGCCATTTATGTATAGGCGCGATGTCCTTAAGTGACTCGGCATCCGTCGGCGTACTGTCGGGAGTGACAAATCCTTTTACATCCCAAAACTGCCGGAAATAGCTGCCCCGCATATCGGTAGGATATTCTCTCCATAGCAGCTCTCTGCCCATCTCGAAGTTCAAGCCTACTAGATAGGATTCTATGAATTTCTGGTTGGTTCGCAGGAGCGAAAAAGTATTGGGCTGGATCAGGTGAAGGTTGGGAAGCAGCAGCTCCTTGTCGCGATCCACCAAAAACTTGTAGGAAGGTGCCGGGAAATCGGGATAGGCCATAGCCGGAAGAAAATCGGGATCCACGCTCGGTTTTTTCGTGCCGGCGCTCCAGACAATCCTTGAATTCAAAAGTTTCTTGTAGGCATTCAAAGGTTTGAATGTCTGCAGGCTATCTACAGCCAACTTGTTGGTATCGACACTCGGAGGCGTGGCTGGCACGTCACGGAATGTATACCGTATCCCATAGTCTTCAAAAGCCGCTTTGTATGCCGTATTAGCTACAAATCCAGTGTCTTTTACCACGTTGATGGGCTTGATTGCCGACACCGCGTCAACTTTCAGAACGATGGAATCCAGTCGGATTCGAGACGCAGGAGTGGTCTTTTTGAGAGCTACCGGCGCGGCAATCGGCACTGTTGCTTTTGGTACACTCACCGCTTTGACAAGATCCTTGTTGAGAAGTTTATCCCATGCAGCGACTTCCGGAAGTCCGCCTTCAAAGTTTTTCTGATAAAAAATTGCATTCTTGTCCAAGTTGGACTGCAGGCTCCAAACCTGCACATTTTCGAGCTTTGGAGGCGCTGTCACCACCGTGATATTGCTGAGGGAGGTAAGTCCAGTGAACTTATCGATCGATGCAGCCGTGAGGCCCCCGACTTTGTTAGTGTTTTGGAGCAAAAGGGAATAAGAAGGAACAGCAGCCTGCTTTTGTATGGCGCGCACTATTGATGTGTTGGGCCTGATGATCTTCTGAAAGCCCGGCATCATTACCGCATCGGGAATCTTACCCTGATGTATAGTTTTCTTTACCGTCAGTCCTCCAGAGACAATTTTCGAAGACAGGTTGCGGCTGAAGGAAAGGACGTTCTCCTTTGGCTGGGGCAGGACGTTTTTGACGTAGCCCCGCTCCAAGGTTTGGGCCATAAGTTGGGCCATTTGCATCTTTCGATTTGCTTCTAGCACGTCGTTGAGCTGCTTCCAGGCTTGATCCATGAAGTTTTCCTGGTCATCCTGCACCGCCTGTACTCCAAAGCCAGCAGGCACTCTTGTCCTCGGATCCTTGTTCAGGTCATTGTACCAAATATCAGATGTCGGGTCAAATACGGGAATCACTTTTTCCCCCGGTTTACTCAGATCTTTGCGCATTGCGTGGTACATCCCGTAGAAAGGCATCGTTACGATCGGGTCCTCTTCACTTTCCTCCTGGCCTCGATTCAAGTTAATCAGCTTGCCTATTTCAGTCTGGAATTCATTGGAAATAATCGTGGTAGACACGGCGGTCGGTGCCATCACGGCTCCTTCGAGCAAAACAGTTTTGGGATTTGGCGCCGGAAGCTCCTCTGTTGAATCTGCACGAAAATAACCTGGGGCGGAACAATCCATGGGGCGTGATCCAACACGCTCGTCCATCACGCGCGGCTCGATCAACTTTACCAAAGACTCGAAATCAAAGTTGGCTCCCGTGCGAAAATGCCAACGATAGTATACGGGGAATTCAAGATCGGAACCCATGCCCCAGGAAGACTGCTGGGCCATCACCCCAACAAGCTCACGCTCCAGCCCCGACAAGCGCCCGGTCTCGAAGCTAGGCACCAAGAATGCATGGTACATCACATTCGGATCCAGTTTTCTAGGACACATCACCCGGCTATAAACTCCGTCAGGATCGGTTTTCACTCCCTGCCGGAATGCGGCGATGTTGTTTTCAAAGACATTCCCTGTTTTGGGAAGGTTGGCGTGCATGTGTGCCCAGAGATGGATTTCGTCGTGAGGCTGCAATGCTGCCGCGTCCAAAACCTTGATAGATCGAAGGGGTTTCTGTCTTTTGGTATCCTCAAACTCTGTTTCTTTGAGCACAATCAGGCTCACCCATGGCCGCAGTTTTCTCTCGTCATCGGTGGCCGAGGCGGGAGTATAGCGCCAGGGAAAATCCTCGTCATAAAACTCGATGTAAGCCAAATAATTGGGCTCAAAATTGGAAATCCCATCCCGGGGCTCGGTTCGCACCACCATGTCCGCATTGATCCCGGTGATATCGCCAGGGCCCTGCAGCGTGAAATTCATCGTAGGAACAGAAATGCCACCGTTGAGGACTATATCCACAGGGATGGAAGCCCGCTCGGTCGCCGTACCCGGTGACACGCCCAGGGTGTCCTTTTCCGCTACGTTCGCCGAGATTCCCCGCCTAGACCAAGAGAAGAAATTATACTGCCCAAAATCCATAACATTCCGTTTTTTAGTTCTAAACCAACTCGTGCATGCCCACTATCTGATAATTAGCCTTAATTGTCTTATTTTTCTCTGATTCCTTTTGAAGTGTTTCCAGCGCCTCGGCATAGCTTTCGGCGCGAAAGGAAGGGTTCAGCTCCTTAAGATCGTCGGTTGAGGCGATGGTAAAACCTGTAGTTCTCAAGATCACTTTTTCTGGAGCGTTCAGGTTTTTGGATGCCTCATTTTTCCAAGCGAGCTTACTCGATGCTACACCTGCTCCCCTTGCTAGATGCTTGAATCCACCCAGAGGTATTTTCACAAATCGTCGAGGAGGAACCAAATCGTCATCATAAGTATAGTCCAACTCATAATCTAGAGTCACGGAATCCAACTCGTCCTTGGCCAATCGGAGTTCTCCGGTATCATTGATCGTGATGCCACTTTCGAGTTGCTCAAAGGACTTCCTCGATAGCTTCTCGTCCTCAGAGAGAGGCTGATAGTTGCCGATCGCAAAAAGCTCTTTGGCTGGCGCAAAGTCGGGAGCCGACTCTCCAATATTCACACTCGATATTTTGAAGTTAGCCTCGTCAGCTTTGAGCGGCTTTCTGTTTCCATACTTTTTGATATCCATATTCAGCGGAAGGGTACGCTGGCTAAATGTGATCGATCCAAAGGGCTGGATCAACAGGTCCACTTGCTGGTCCGCAGGTATTGCCCGAAGACTGACATGGAGATGGTTGTTTTCGGGAATGATCGGTCGCCAGTTGGAGGACTTCTGAAGTTCTGCAGTTAGCAGAGCGCGAAGATCTTCCGTCTCTATTTCCACGTCCGGCTTAGGATCGCCCCAAGTTTCGTCAAAGCTGATCGTGATCGTGATGAAGAGCAAACCGAAAGAGACTTCCCCCGAAATATTCCAAGGCGTTGGCCCGGAAAGCCTTCCAATGAAATGGATTCCAAAAAGAACGCTGGTACCCTGACGTATCGCCAGCGTGGCTTCGAGACGGACAATGAAGCTAAAGGGGTCAAAGATGAACAGTACATCCAGCGCCAGTGCACCATACAAGTTGAAACTCATCGGTCCCTCAACCAGCAGTTCGATTTTGGCACCAAACTGAACCGAATTGGAGGTCACCGCCAGATAACACTCCACACTTAGTCTTGGATTGTCCCCGCTCAGCAGCTGCAGACTGATTCGGTCCATATCCCTAAATGCTCCCGGAAGAGTCGGAACTGTCGGATAGTCCTTGAAGTCGGGGTGGAATCCACCTATACTCAACCCGAAGGCATCGCTCCCGCCCCAAGCGACGACCAAAGCGAGACTTCCGGTCAGAGGAAAGCCGACCAGTTTGGAATCGAACAGCCTGGCCTCGAAATACACGAAGCCATTTTGGAAATCGATTACGCCAAGGAAATTGACTTGGATTTTCACCAAAGCGGTCTCTTCGGTAGGCAGGGCCATCTTGACTACCCCGATAATGATGATCTTGGGCTCTGGCAGTTCGAGAATAATCCCGATTTCCACAGAAATCAGAGTCGGCGTGCCCCAGCCGATCTTGCCCATCAAACCAATCAAGAAGGAGTCCTCCTTGATGGGAAAAATCTGTTTGATGTCACTGATGATTCGGGAGATATTGCCCACCACATCCTCAGGGAAAAGTATGCTTTTCAGCGCATTGGTTTTCAGGCCTACGCGAAGCGCTTCGACCTCAGCTCTTCGGTTAATTCCCAGCAAGCCGCCAACGCCAATCAGCGTAAAACCAAAACCTAGCTGGACAGGGGAAAACTCCGCGGTAATGATAATTAACAGAGAAAAGCCCTCCGTGCCGTCCGGCATTTTCGTATTGATTATACCTACCGCCTTGAGATCAAAAAGATTTTTGAAGGAAAGCTCCAGTGCACCGAAATATTCTCCCTTGTCAGGATCCAGATAGAGGAAGCCACCACCGGTCACCACGCCGGCATTGATTCTGATTCCAGCTCCCGTCGGCCATTTGATCGCGGGTACAAGATCGTAGCCAAATACGCCACCATTCCCCTCCAGTTTTTTAGCCTGCAGGTTGAGGCCAAGCCGATTGATAGTCAGGGTGACAGGCGGGCCGAACTTGAGCCAGAAGTCCAATGAAACTTCCAGCTCGATCGTATTCATGTCCTCGCTAACGTTTACCTTGATCGTGAGTACTTCCAAACCTACTATATCCCCGAGGTTTTTGTGAATTGGAAGGCGCATGTTGAGCGCATTGAGCAGGGTAGTAAGGATTTTAGCCAATGGCTCAGCGTCTCCGCCAGAGGCCGCTGGCGTAGACGAAGAATCTCCAGCAGGGGTAGATGCCGCTGCCGAATCACCACCCGACCCGGAATCCGATTTTTTCTTTTCGTCTATGCCGATGTTTCCATTCCCATCGACGATAAATCCGTGCTTCAGCGAATAGCCTATTCCCAGGGGAAACTTGTCATTCAAGTCTGGAATAAGGCTGAAGGGAAACCCTGTCAGCCCCCCCTTTCCAACTTCATAATGTATATTCAGAATGCCCTTGACAAGCAAGTCGTCAGGCTGTACCATCACCCCCACCTTGACCGTGCCAAAGGCAAATTTGATCACCGGCTTGTCAAGCAGCGCAATCTTGGTGGGATTGGGGGTATTGTAGCTATAGAAAACGATGAATTTGTTGGCCGGGCCGCCTTTCGCTTCCGGCAGCGTTCCGATCCTAAACAGGGCATCCCCGGTGACGTCATAGCCTACCGAATGTCTGTCTCCTTCTCCAATATTAAAAGTCCGGGCACTTCTACCCAAGAGCTTGGTGACAAAGGCTACTCCCCCATGGGACTTAGGGGCAAAAAGCAAGGTGTTGTAAAGCTTCAATGGAACTTCCCCCGCGATCGTCGCATCCACGCCGTAGGTAAAAGTCCGGTTGGAAATCCGGTCGGCAATTGGAGTGGTGCTGGACTCAACTCCTTCATATCCGTAGTTGGAGCCGATGGTAAGATCTTCTACCCCGCCTTTTCTCAGAAAATGATCCAGCAAAAAGAGCCCGCCTGCTATCCCCATGAACAACGAATCGGATAGCGCATCGGCTGAATCCTCGTCCTCCAGCCCTTTCCCCAAACTTTTCAAAAAGCCCCCAATATCATCGACGATGAAATTGGATGAACCTCCCGCAGCTGCCATCTTGGTATCAAGGGCATTGAGCAGACTGATCACCGAGTGGACAGCCGGCATGCGTCGCCTCAGATATTCCAGCGTTAGCAGATTCAAGATTGCGGTTACGATTTCATTCGCTGTCCGTTTTTCATCCCCACCGCTGGCAGCAATCGCCGCCTGTACGATTCCCTCGATCGCAACTACGATGGCCGTCATATCGGCAATCGCCCCGGCGAGCTTGAAAGGCTGCACTTCGTCATCAGCCTTGTTGACGTACTCCTCCAGACTGGTGCCTATGGGTATATTGGGAGCAGAGCCCGAGGGAGGAAGCCCCAAGGAACCCAAAAGCTCATTCCTAGCCTGATCATCCGAAAAAATATCCAGACCTGGCTTGATGATCTCATAAAAGAGCTTGAGTACTTTCTGGAAAAAATCCTGGCTATCGTCTTCTGCCATCTTGTTTTAGTTTACATGCGATTTCTTTTTTCAAACTCTGCTTTATTCGAAATTGACTTCACCTCCCGAGTGTGAACCTGCTAGGTCGGCAATTCTGGTTTTGCCTGTTCAGTCGCAGGAGTCTTGAGTGGTACTTCATACTCCATCTTTGCTCCCAACAGTTCATGCTTTAATTTCCAGCTGTCTCCATCTGCTGAAAAGGTAACCACGCCAATATTGCTGTTCCAGGCTATCCTCGGCGATTTCCCATCCATATATGCCTTTTGGTGCCGGGACACCACGTTGAAATACCCTTCTTTCATTTTTGCCGCATCACCGATTACCAGATCTGTTGTGCCTACGGGGTCTTCCTCCAAGCCTTTTTTGTCTTTCAGCACCTGCACTTTCCACCTCCAGTCCGGAGCCGGATTCACGGTAGCGCCGGGGGTCCATCCCTCGATTGGAATGGTCGCGGTGGTCTTTCTCAGTCTTTGTCTGTTGCGGGCGGTCACATCGCCGCTGGTCGACACGAGCTTGTCCTTCCATCCAAACTTTGAGAGTCCGTCCGAGAAGCTGGTCAAGATCTTTTGTACGACTGCGCTTTTAAGGATAAGAACATTGGGAAGCCATTCGTTTTTCAGCGCGCTGGATGTGAGCTGAACAATTCTGCTGGTGGGTGCGGCGGCATTGCCTTTCCAGTAGTCCATCACCGTGGTACAACCATAGTGTACATCCCCCGAGAGCAAAACCACATTTTTGTAGCTGTCCAGCCTCGCCATCAACCTTTCAAATCCCGGTATGCTAAATCCCCAGGCTTCGAAGTCAAAACCAAGATTGCTACCGATGATTCCGGGGTTGGCTTCACTCTTTCCCTTCAATGCGATCACCGCAGTCGCCGCGGGCTGTACCAGCTCCTCAAAATTGGGCAAGCCCAATACCGGGCAGGGAGAAACGACGAAAACAAAGGGGGGATTGTCGGTCAGCGTATCAGGAGTTTGGGTAGAAAGTGAGCTTTCGGAAATCAGCTCGGGAACGGTATTGAGGCTTTCGTAGTGTCGCTGCGTACGGGTATCCAGTACAAGAGCTTGGGAAGTGCCCAGCTTCACACCGTAATTCCAACTCAGAGAACTTGGTTGGCTGCCCATCCCAAGCAGGTTTTCCATCTTTTCGATCACATCGGTACGAAGTGTGTTGAGATTGCTGTTATTGGCATATCTGAAAGCATACTCCCCAGCGTACATAAGAAACTGGGCCTTCTTGTGCATACTGGGTGTCATCTCGTCGAAGATCTTGGAGATTGCTTCCTTGTAATCCTCAGGACTATTTCCCCAATCTTGGAATACCGCATAGGCCATCATCGCATTGCGGATGATATCACGCCCAAAGGGCTTGGAAAGGACCTGGTTGTTCCATCGTTTGGTAATTGCCCAATCGTCGGTTACCTCGTGGTCATCCATGATCATATAAGTCGGGACATTGGCCAGCACCCGGCTAACTTCCGGAAGCTTTTTCATAAACGCCGCCATATCCTTCAATTCATGCTTCAAGGTAAACTTGGTCTCCTTGAGCCATTTCTTGTATTTATCAGAGTTGGGGTCGCTGAATTGGGCCCTGGTGATCGAATCCTCGTCAAAAACAAATGCGTCCGTTGGACGTGTAGCCCGGATCAGGTTGACCAGATTGGTATCGGCCGCTGGACTGGGGTCGTCGACAAAGTTGGTGATTACTTCATCCAGTTTCGCGGAAAGCTGCTCCGGACTGGCGTCGGCAATCTTTTTGATCTCCGAAACCATATCGCCGCTCCAAGACCGGATATTCCAGTATTTCAAGTAGGTCCCCGCATATTCCTCGAAACTCAACAAGTGGTTGGCCGCAGCCTGGCTGGAGAACCCAGCGAACTTGTTAACTAGGCGCTGACGAAAAAAGGGCGGATAGTTCACCACGTCAGCCTCATGCTCCTGAGCTGCTCCTCCATCGGCGCTGATCTTCATTTTTTCGATGTTGGGACCAAAAATCGAGCTGCCGTCCATCGCTCCTAAGCTCCTGAGAAAGAAGCCTGGGACCTCATCCGCATAAATTTGGTCACCTGTCAGGAATAGAGCCTGGGGACGCTTGAGGGGGTCTCCTACATTTTCTTTGATTTTTTTGTCCAATAGTGCCAGGGCATCCTGCCCGTGGCCGTGCATCTTTCGGCAACTTCCGTGTACGATGTTTAACTTTTCGGGAGTCTCCCCCGGCAGACAAAAAGAGGGCAATACGTTTTTCTTATAGCCCAGCGCAAGCTGGGGCCGCTCACCTTCCGTCTTCCCATCTTCCAGAAATTTGTCCTTTAAGAAATCGGATTCCTGAGGATCATCGATCTCATGGTACACCATGTTATAGCTGTACACTTTGGTAGGGTCAAGGCCGGGACTCGGAATATCGACTGTCACCAGCGCAATCCAAAGGTTTGCTCCAAACTGAAGGGTATGGCTCTCACCCTCCGCCAGTGGTGTATTGCTATTGCTGAAAAGTGTCCCGCTGGAATGCTCAATGTTGTCACCCTCCCAAATCTTAAGGGTAATGTGGTTGTTGGCCATGAACGCAGCCCAGACCGAAACCTTGTTTTTCTCCACACGACGGAGAATAGGGCCACAAATCATCTTCTGAAATGGCATAGAAAAATCCTTAAAGCAAAAATCCTAAAAGCCTGAAGCTAGGGTTCGCCAATCAAAAAAGCATGAAAGACGGACAGTGCCAATACCGGCGATATGCGAAACAAAGAGAAACTGAACAATACCTCCACTCGATCACAAACTAGGAATTCCAACAATGAGGGGAGTCTCCAGTACCAAATCAAAAGTCCAAATTCGAAATCAAAGAAGGACTACGGTTAAAATCAAAAATTGCGAGTTGTAAGCTGAACTAAGCTAAGGGATTTTAGTAATTTTTGCAAATTATTTTCTCAAAATGCCACATATCTCCCGTTTTTTACCGCGTGAAAAATGGAGAAGCTTTTCTGCAAAAAAATCATGTCTTAACCCATTAACCTAAAGGCCCCTTCCACACGACAAATAAGTCTTTGATCGAATTGCCTATTCCCATCGGATCTCTGTTCAGTATTGCCGCACCCAATACCAATATCGCCGCTGCGGTGTCGAGTCCCTTTTGAATCGATTCCAGATTTTTGATTGTATCCCGTATCTCCTTGGAAACCGAGCTGATCTTGGCCAAGGAGTCAGCCACCTCATCCATGACCAGTGTGGTAGAATAGGCCAGGATATCTTCCCCGCAACGCAGCACAGCGGCCTGCATATCGCTGAGTTCCTTGTTTTCCTCGAAGCTCAATTTCTCCCAATTTTGGTATCGGAAATCCCCGATAGCCATTCCCATATAAAAGAAATCATCGGAAAGACGGTTAGCTTGTTCTGATGTCAATTTGCCCATAGCCCCTATTGGTTAAGTTTGTTGAATTCGGATACCAGGATCTTGACCTGACCAGAATAGCCCAGCATGGCAAGAGCAAGATCTTTGGCGACAAGTTTATCCCGCCTATCGTAAAGTTCTTGGTGTCCTTCCGCTATCTCGAGCAGGGCATCCGCAAAAAGGTCCATCCGCAATTCTTTTTTCTGGATTTCCTCCATTGCTTGATAGTAGTCGGTCGCCGCCTTTCCTTTTTCATAGTCGGACTGCAGTGTATTATTCATCTTCATGTCCATGTAGTAGGCATACAAGCGTTCCTTTTTGAACCTCAACTCTCCCTTCAGATTGGTGCGGGTTGTCTTCTGAAAGGCGTTAAGTAGAACCTGAATCGGTTCATTTGCCTCTTCGATGTAGGCTGCGATCTTCCTACGTCGATAAAAATCCGTCGTAGCCCTCAGCATCAGGTTGGAGATCGTCGAATAAGCAGTCGCGAGATTTGAGTCAATGGTCAGGGGGCCAAGCTGCTCAGCCGTCAGGGAGGTGACCACGGCATCCGTACTATATTCGGTCAGTTCATTTTGGGAAAGCTTGCCCAACGCTTCGAAGTAGCCGCCGATCGTCTGATACATCGCCAGCATGACGCTGTCTGCTTTCAAGTACAAGTCACAGTCGCAATCCAAGCTGCGGCTAAACTCAAACCTCTGGACCGCCTCATGCTCGCATCGGTCCACGCAGTGTTCCTGAAAGCTGTAATCCAGCTGCTCGAAGTTTTGGATACCCTTGAGAGAGGTCGCGGAAAAATCGCTGACGGTTTTGAGATTGACACAGGCGACCAGTGCGGAGGACAAGCCAAGAAGAAAAATGACTTGGCTGCATTTTGGACTCAAGCGATATGCTTTCATTGACAGATGGGATTAAAAATTCGAAGCGGAAAAATACTGTTGCTCAGTGGCTTGGCGAAGCTGCAAAAAAGATACGAAGAAGACTTTGCAAAACCCACCTCCAAAGAGGTTACACCGTTTTTTTGATCCTCTTTACCAGAGGAGATGATTTTTCATTCTGTATTTTCTGACACAAACAGAATAAAACATTTATTATTTTACTTTTGCCCCATGGAAAAAAACGGAATGAAATTTAAGTGGAAAGTCGCCTTCCTGATTACTATTGCCGCGCCAGTACTGGGTCTTTTTTGGACACAAAGTCCTCCAATCGCAGAAAACTTTGGCAGCGAGGACCAATTGGTCTTCGCGGACATTGCCTGGCTTTTGACGGCCTCCTGTCTCGTGCTGCTGATGACCCCTGGTCTTTCGCTTTTCTATGGAGGAATGGTGGGCAAGAAAAATCTCATCTCGACCATGCTCCAAAGCTTCATCTCTCTGGGTGTGGTGACCATGCTCTGGGTGGTGGTGGGCTTTAGCCTGGCCTTTGGCGACCCGCTGATCGGCATCACTATCGCCGGCACCAAATACGGCATTATCGGCAACCCCTTCCAATACATGTTCTTTGACCAAGTGGGCACGCTCCCCCATCACACGCTGGGCTCTACACTGCCGTTCATACTTTTCGCGCTTTTTCAGATGAAATTTGCCGTGATCACTCCGGCGATCATCACCGGCTCCTTCGCCGAGCGTGTGCGATTCATCGGCTACCTGTTTTTCATCGGGATATTCTGTGTGTTCGTCTACGCGCCACTTTGCCACATGGTATGGCATCCAAGCGGCCTGATCGGCTCCTATTTTGGAGTGCTTGATTTTGCTGGCGGCACAGTGGTACATATCAGCGCTGGCTTGGCTTCGCTAGCAGGAGCGCTTTTCTTGGGAAAAAGAAAAAATCCCAACCACGCTCCCTCCAATATTACCTATGTGATTCTCGGCACGGGAATGCTTTGGTTTGGCTGGTTTGGCTTCAATGCAGGTTCATCACTTGCCGCGAATGGCACAGCTGCACTAGCCTTTGCTACTACCACAATCTGCTCAGCCACGGCGATGATGACCTGGGTGCTTTTTGATAGGATTCAGGGCAGAAAAATCTCCGCCCTCCAGGCCTGTATTGGTGCAGTGGTCGGACTAGTCGTCATCACCCCAGCCGCAGGATTCATCACTGTACCCCAAAGCTTCTTCTTCGGAGCGATAGGGGCTATTGCCTCCAATCTGGCGATGCATGCCAAGTTTCTCAAGAAAGCCGACGACACGCTGGACGTGCTCGCCTGCCACGGCATCGGCGGGATCATGGGCATGATCCTCACCGCAATTTTTGCCGGAAAAGAGGGCTCCAGCCTGATGCACGGCGGCTGGACGATCTTTGCTTCGCACATGGTCGTGTTGGTAGGTGTGGTCGTGTTTTCCTTTGTGATGTCTTATCTGATCTTCTTTGTGCTCAACAAATTTGTAACGCTAAGGGTAAGGGAAGAATACGAGGAAATCGGCCTTGACCTCTCCCAGCATGGGGAGTCTTTAGGACAATAATGTCGACAGGCGACAGTCAAAAGTCCGCCGCAAGCCTGAATAGAAAGGGTCGCTTCAATTTGCTTGAAGCGACCCTTTTTTGTAGCCGGCTAGTCCTGCCTACTGGCCACTGCGACTGCAAACTCATCTTCCGCAGCTGCAGTGCGGCACGGTAAAACCAAAAGCCTCGCCTTCCTCATGCCAGTTGAAGGTATCGTTGTACGGAGCCAATTCCCACCAAAAAGCCGTTCGGACATGTTCATGATTACCTACCTCGTTCATCGTGGCGGTGTCGTAGAGACGTCCGTTGATCATGGTGTATTGGACATTTTGGGACTGATAAATATCCTCCAGCGGATTGCCGTCTATCACGATCAAGTCAGCCAATTTCCCTATTTCGAGGCTACCGATTTGTTGATCCAAACCGAGGGATTTGGCACCGTTTAGCGTCGCCGCCCGCAAGGATTCCAAGTTGCTCATGCCGCCCTGATGCATCATCCAGGTTTCCCAGTGCATACCAAGGCCTTGGATCTGCCCATGCGCTCCCGCATTGACTAATACTCCCAGGTCAGAGAGCTTCTTAGCCGATTTGGAGACAAGGACATGTCCGTTTTCATATTCCTCCATCGGCGCCATGATTCGATGGCGGGAGCGGCTGTCGATGATGGATCTTGGGGTGTATTTCAGCAGGTGCTCGTTTTCCCAAACGTTGTCCTTTTGGTACCAAAAATACTCCCCGGAGAGTCCTCCAAAATTCACTATCAGCGTTGGCGTATAAGCCGTCTTGCTGTTACTCCAGAGTGTCTGAACGTCTTTGTAAAGCGGTGCAACCGGAATATTGTGCTCAATCGTTGTATGACCATCCATGATCATGGACATGTTGTGGAAATAGTTAGATCCGCCCTCCGGCACCACCATGATTCCATTTTCACGTGCTGCCTGTATCACCTGCTGACGCTGGTCTCTTCTGGGCTGGTTGTAGCTTTTTACAGAAAAAGCGCCAAATGCCTTCGTTCTGCGTATGGCCGCTCGGGCATCTTCCAGACTGTTGATGACTGCCTTGAAGTCGCCATCAGCTCCATAGAGGATGATTCCTGTAGAGAAAATACGGGGTCCAACCATGTATCCTGCCTTCACCATTTCCGCCTGACTAAAGACAAATTCGCTGTTGCTGGAAGGGTCGTGGGTCGTGGTCACTCCAAAGGCCAGGTTGGTGTAATATTGCCAGTGCTTCTGGGCGCTGAGGCCCGAATAAGATTGCGCTACGTGCGCATGGGCATCGATGAGTCCAGGCATAATGGTCTTACCCTCGACGTCAATGACCTTGGCATCGGATGGGATCTCCAAATTTCTTCCAATTGCTTGGATTTTATTTCCCTCAATCAGGATGGTTCCGTTTTCGATCACCTCATCGCCCTTCATGGTGATGATGCGAGCTCCGGTGAGGGCGATCTTTCCGGTGGGCACGTCCGATTGGATCTTCAAGTTGATTTTGATCCCGGTGGTATCCATAGCCGGAAGGCTATCTGGAGAATTAGGCAGGAAGGTGAACCGTTTTGCCACCTCGTTGGTAAAGTACTGCTCTCCAAGCGTCCAGTGGATCCTTTTGGAGTCTGCTGACCAGTGGATGTTAATGCCTGCGTCGCGCGTGAGTTGTGTAACGGGAACCGAGGAGCCATTCGGTGCGAGTTCCACGGTTTGTCCGGTTTTTGGAAAAGGTGCCAAATACACCTTGTGCAAGTTGATGAAAGCGATCCAGTTTTCGTCTGGGCTCGGTAAAATCCTGTTGCCATAGTTAGAGGACACCAGCACCCGTTCGTCGCTGCCGCTGAGGTCCATACTCTTGAGGGTTTTGGTATTCGAGCCAAAGAAATAGCCTCCAGACTGGACAAAGATGCGGTCACCGGCTTGATTGAACATAGGAAAGTCCCCACTCTCGGTGATTAGCGTCTCGGCTCCTCCCTGACTTGGCATCCAGTAGATCCCACGCTCTCCCGTGTAGGTCGAGCCCTGCAGCCCATTCCCTCCGTCTCGTTTGAAGACCAGCTTGCTACCGTCTGGGCTGAACGACGGGGTGCGAAAAATCCCCTTGCTGGCAGACACTTTTTTCGGCAAGGCATTTTTCGCATTCCAATTGTATAGATAGATCGCTCCCTTTTGCTCATCATTCCAGGTCACGAAAGCGACTTGGCTACCGTCCGCTGAAAACGCCGGCTCAAACTCCAAGTCTACAAGCTGAGTCAAGCGCTCTGGCGTACCATTTGGCAAAGCTTTTTTCCAAAGATGTCCAGCAGCGTTAAAAACAAGCCATTTTCCATCTGGGGAAGTCACCGCCTGCCGGACCGCCTTTGCGGTAAACTCTTCCTCAAACGCGGGATTCTCGAATCTCACAGCCTCGGCTACCTGGATTTGGTTGCTGACTTCAAAAGGGATTTCTGAGACTGCATAAGTCTGGGTGTTGACCTTTTTGATTTTGCCACCCGCCCATACCAGTATGTTGCTATTGTCCGGATGCCAGGTAAAATTGGGATAGGTGCCAAAGATCGCCCAAGCCTCCTGCTGATCCTTGTTGAGCTGGTCGTACACAGGAAGCTCCACGCCGGAATCAAGATCTTTGACAAAAAGAACCGTCTTGGTACGCACGCGACGTATCATCGCCAGTTTCTTGCCATCTCTGGAAACTACCGGACGAGAGGCACTTCCAGGGCCGCCAGCAACGGTTTCGGATTCGCCTTTCTCTCTATCGTAGCGCTTGACCACATAGATTTGGTTGTTTGGGTCTTTGTTGTACTGAAAATACCCTCCCGGGTAGACATCCTCGGAGTAGTACACATATTTCCCATCGGGTGAAATCGAAGGCTCATTTACGTCCTGCTGGTCGTTTTTGCGCTTGGTGAGCTGATAGCCGGCGCCTCCGGTGATGTGGTACATCCATATCTCCCCCGCCCCGAGAGAGCGGCCCGAGGAGAAGTGCTTTCTGGCGATGATGTATTGGCCGTCAGGCGTCCAAACTCCATTGTTCAGCAGGCGAAAGGACTCTTTGGTGATCTGCTGCGCTTCCGATCCGTCGGCGTTCATCATCCAAATGTTGTCTCCACCTCCGGCATCACTCGTGAAAAGAACCTTCTTCCCGTCCGGGCTGAATCTTGGCTGTAGGTCATTGGCCAAGCCTGAGCGCAGGGCAGTGGCTTTGCCTCCAGAAGCCGGCATGGTGTAAATATCGCCGAGTAAGTCAAAGACCAGAGTTTTGCCGTCCGGGCTTATGTCCAGCGACATCCAGGTTCCTTCGTCGGTCTGCAGATCGACAGTCTGGTGCGCATCGCCTTTTCCACCTTTGCTTACGTCCCATTTTTCTTGGGCAAAAAGAGGAGCCACTCCCTGCATCAGGAGGGCAATCACCACTAATGATTTTAATCTCATGGCTTTTGAGTCTTCATTTGAAGCCGCTAAGTAAAAAAAATACTTCCAAAGTCATCCACACGATTCTCTAGGGAGTGATGAGCGGCAGGAAATGCGCGCATCTAAATATTGAAATGGACCAAGGCTCAGCTAGTACTATTGGGGCAACCCGAGGTATTGCTTATGGCTGTCCAAGTAAAAGAAAGTGGTTTTGCTGCCGTGCGGTCTGGACTTTTTCTGAAATTGCTGGCCAACTATCAAATCAAACCTTTCACTCGATGAGACTTCTCATTCACGAACACTACGATTTGCTTTCCAAATGGGTGGCAAACTACATTGTCGGCAAGATCAAAGCCCATCAGGGAAAAAGCACGAAACCCTTTGTGCTTGGACTTCCTACAGGCTCCTCTCCTCTCGGAACTTACAGGGAACTGGTCAAACTGAACAAAAACGGCAAGGTCTCCTTTAAAAACGTCATCACTTTCAACATGGACGAATACGTGGCGTTACCGGAATCCCACCCCGAGAGCTATCATTCCTTTATGTACAGCAATCTTTTTGACCATATCGACATTCCCTCGGAAAACATCAACATCCTGGATGGAAACGCACCCGACCTGGAAGCGGAATGCCTCCAGTATGAGGAAAAAATCAAAGCGGTTGGGGGCATTGATCTCTTCCTCGGCGGCATCGGTATAGACGGGCACATCGCCTTCAACGAACCCGGCTCTTCCCTCAACTCCCGCACCCGCGTCAAAACGCTGAACACGGAGACGCGCATGGTCAATTCCCGATTTTTCGACAACGACATAAACCAAGTTCCCAAGCTGGCATTGACGGTAGGCGTGGGCACGGTCATGGATGCACGGGAAGTCGTGATTATCGTCAGCGGGCATCAGAAATCCCGCGCGCTTCACAAGGCGGTAGAAGGTGGCGTCTCCCATATGTGGACGCTGAGTGCCCTGCAGCTGCACAATAAGTCGATGATCGTCTGCGACGAACCTGCGACTGACGAACTGAAAGTCAGCACCTACAAATATTTCAAGGATATCGAGAAAGACAACATCGGCCCGAGTCTAGGCAAAGAAGGCGAGGAATATTTGTTTTAATCCATGCGCCAGTAAGTGATTCTGGGCGCGGCGAAGAAACGAGGCTGTCTCATAACTGATGTTTGTCACATTGAGCGAAGTCGAAATGCGGCTGCATTCACTGTAAATGGCCTTCGATATACGCTACTCCCGTAGCTCCAGAGCTCAGGCTGACACAATCAGGCCTTTTGAGACAGCCTCTTTTCCACCGGGTTGCAGTTCTAGTTTTTTGACAACTCAAAACTCCAACGTCACCGTTCGGTCGGACAAGAAAAGGGTCTTGATAAACCTTCTTTCCCTTTCTGCCTTCTACCCAGAGGAACTGGATATCTTTACTTATTTTCTGGAGTAATATGCCTGTACACATCGGGATCGTAGCGCTCCATGTAGATCGCTGGGATGGGCAGTTTCTTGAACCCGTATTTTTCATACAGCCAATCCGCCGTCGATGTCAGTAAAATCCAACGCCTCAGCCCCTGCAATCCGGGATGACTGATCACCGCATCCATCAGTTTTTTGGAAAGCCCCTGCCCACGATATTTTTCGAGTACATATATATCGCCGAGGTAGGCTATGGTCGAAAAGTCGGAAATCACCCGGGCAAATCCGATCTGCTGTTCGCCGTGAAAGAGTCCAAAATTAAGCGAGTTTTCGACAGATGCCTTCACCCTTTCGAAAGGAATGCCATCACTCCAGCCGGAGTATTTGGAGAGAAAATCGTGAATGGCCACCAGATCCAACTTACTCCGGTCAGTACTGATCAAAAATTCCCCAAATCTATGCTCAGCGTTTTTCATGTAGTTTCTTTTTCCTTGACGCCATACGGCATGGCACGAATTTATGCAATCCGCCGATTCCGCACGAAGTCGTCACTACATGGATAAATGAACAAATCCCCACTTCAGTAAACTTTTGACATAGACCCGAGAACACAAAGGTTTAGATTTCCCAAAGTTCTTTTGGGTACGCCAAAAAGTGGGATTTGGACTAGTCTTTTTGGCTAAGATGCAAGTTTTAGAAAAGAAAGAATATCGCGTTGCAGACCCAATCTTCTAGGCAAATAAAACCTTTTCAGCCAATTAAGATCAGACGGATTTGTGCCAATTGCTTCTGTTTCGGGGAAAAGTTGTTCCGAAATCGATTGAGTGAAAACTTCTGCCACTGAGCACTTTGTTGGGGATGTTTAGAGAATTAAAATTTAACTTCAATCGATTGGACAATAACCCATTTTGGTACACCGCTCCCGGTTTTCTCCGAAAATGCCAAGCAGGTGTTGAGGAACAAACTTCAAACTAAAAACAATAACCTAACAACGAATACTATGGCAAAAAATCCATCCCGAAGAACCTTCATGAAGAAAACCGCCCTTGCCGGTGCGGCGGCGGTTGCGATCCCGACCTTCATCCCTTCCTCGGCATTCGGCGCGAATGACAGAATCAACGCCGCCGTCTTGGGCATCAACGGAAGAGGACAAAGTCACATTTCCAGCTTTATGGCCCAAAAAGATCTCCAAGTGACCACGCTCTGTGATCCGGACATGCGATTGCTCAAAAAAGGCCAGGCCGCTTTCAAGGAAAAGTACAATGCAGATGTGGCCATCGAGCAGGACCTTCGCAAAGTCTTTGCAAACAAGGATATCGACGTGGTCAGCATCGCGATGCCCAACCATTGGCACTCTCTGGCGACCATATGGGCTTGCCAGGCAGGCAAGGACGTCTATGTGGAAAAGCCCGGCTCCCACAACATCGCCGAGGGACGCAAGATGATCGAAGCCGCGCACAAGTACAATCGCATCGTCCAGCACGGGGTGCAGCTGAGAAGCTCTCCGGCCGTGCAGGAAGCCGTCCAACTGATGCGGGACGGCTATATCGGTAAGGTTTACATGGCTCGCGGGCTCGTATTCCGAATGAGAGGAGACATCGGCGACAAAGGACTTTCTCCTGTACCAGAAGGACTGGACTATGATCTCTGGACTGGTCCGGCTCAGATGGAGCCTTTTACCGAAAATCTGGTACACTATAACTGGCACTGGCACTGGGATTATGGAAATGGTGACGTGGGAAACCAGGGAATACACGAAACCGACCTCTGCCAGTGGGGCTTGGACGTAGGCCTGCCTACCAAGATCACCTCTATGGGCGGCAAGTTTCTATGGAAAGACAGCAAGGAGACTCCTGAACTGCTGACCTCGATCTATCACTATCCCGAGCAGGAAAAAATCATCCAGTTTGAGGTACGTCCTTGGCTGACCAACAACGAAGGGGGAGCCACTGTGGGCAATATCTTCTATGGTGACAAAGGCTATATCGTCGTCGATGGCTATGACAAATACACGTCTTTCCTCGGCAAAGACAACAAGCCTGGAATGTCAAAATCCGACGGTGGGCCTGTTGCCGACGGGGTAGACAGAGGCCTTGGCGGCACAGATGGCCACTTCGAAAACTTCATCAAGGCAGTGCGCGCCCGAGACAGCTCCATCCTGAACGGTCCGGTAGAGACAGCCCACCTTTCCTCCGCCTTGGCGCATTTGGGAAATATCGCCTACAGACTGGATCGAGTGCTAGAATTCGACCCAAAAACAGAGACCTTCGTCAACGATCCAGAGGCAGACAAGATGCTGACCCGTGATTACAGAAAAGGATTTGAGGTGCCGGATGTAGTCTAAGACATAATTGATTTTGAAAAGAAACCTGGCGGGAGCGATCCTGTCAGGTTTCTTTTGTTTGATGCCTTTCTAACAGGACACAAAATCCCGGGTAATATTTTCAAAAAGATCCAAAGTCATGCTTCCCCAAAATCACCAACAGCCTAGCTACTCGGGTGTTATATCCCAAGAAATCCCTGGCATGGAGTTAAGAGCAAAAATCTTGGGTCGGAAGGTGTGTGAACCACATCCGCATGCCCCACTTCGGGGTATTTATTCCCCTTGATCCATTGGACGCAAAACGACTTCTTGAAAAAGGCACAATTATAAAAAGTGGTCCCAAGATCCCCATTAGCCATTTTCACGATGTTAAGCTTGACCTCCCGCCGATTAATTAGAGCTTGGAACCAGACTTGCACTAAACAATTACGAATTCAGGTTTTATGAATTTTAAACCCCGGAAATCATGAGTACATCCAAAGAAATGACTACCTACTCTCAGGTGCTGAACAAGCTTCCTGAAAAAGGCTACGGCAAAGAGTTGAATATCACCAGAGCTGGGGCAAAGTTTGACGAGGGATCGGAGCTATTACAGCCGGAGCAACTCAAGATTGTCAAAACCTACCGATTTGAGGGAGATTCAGACCCTTCCGACATGGCGGTGATCTACTTGCTGCACAGTGAATCAGGTGAAAAGGGATTTATCCTGAATGCCTACGGAACCTACTCGGACGAAGACAACCAATTCTACAATGAGTTCATCAAGCGTGTGCCTGTGGATGAAATGAAAGAGTTGGACGAGTGGCAACGCTAGAATAGACCGACTTAAGAACAACCAAAAAACCACCAATACCATGATCACTGCCAACCACCAACCAAAAACCAACATGCAAACTACCCTAGTTCAATACATCATTCCGCGACTGGATATGACCAAGAAACGAGAGGACGTAGATAAGGGGACGAACCGCAAAAGTCCCTGGAATCCAGAAGGAGCCAGACCGCCGAGAGAGGAGGACTTTGATGAGATCCACGAGAAGAATCAAAAGAAAAAGAGAAGCGTAGGTCAATAACAAGGAACCTAGCTTACTCAAAGAAATTTTTTGGGGTGACACCGGAGCTAAAGCTACTCCGGGCAGCCTGCCGGAACAAGTTCCTGGCAGGCTTTTGCTTTTCCAAGCTTTTCAAATACTCTGAAGGAAACATCAGACTTTGCCAATCCTGCCAAATTCCACAAACTCACCCAAAGCTAGGTATTGCTGATATTTCTGCTGATAGTAGGCCGCATTCGCTGCAATTGGATAATATTCCTTTGCAATAGGACTGGCAATGGCTTTTGCCGCTGATTCGAGGCTTGGGTATATCCCCGAAGCCACCGCAGCGTAGATGGCTGCACCCAATGCCGGTGTCTGCGCCGATGCTGCGACAGCAATCGGCATATTCAGCACATCAGCCATAGTTTGTACCAAAAAAGGGGATTTCTGCGCGATACCTCCTATTCCTATCACCTGTTCTATCTGAATTCCATTTTGCCGAAACCATTCGATAATCCGCTTGGAACCAAAACAAAGGGCTTCGACAAGGGCTTTAAAAACTGTTCCTCCTCCAGTACCCATATCGAGGCCTAGCAGCGCACTCTTGAGAGTTTCGTTCAGCCCGGGCGACCTTCTCCCATTGATCCAGTCCACAGCAAGCGTCCCTGATTCCAAAGGCACCTTGGCAGCCTGCTTATTGAGGTAGCCCATCATTTTGTCCGAAAGTTCCGAGGCCATCTTTTCCCTCAACTGGGGATCCAGCAAATCGCTGCTTCGGATCAGCTCCATGGCTGGCTCGGTAACCAAGCGCTTATACCACGCCAGAAAATCCCCAAATCCAGCCTGTCCAGCTTCGAACCCAACAAGGCCGGAAAGGATGGAACCGTCCACTTGACCGCTTATCCCTTGCAGGGGTTCCGAAGCGACTTCATTATTGTTTGCCACGAGCATGTCGCAGGTGGACGTACCCATCACCTTCACGAGTGTCCCCGACTTCACCCCCGCACCCACGGCCCCTGCGTGGGCGTCGATAGTCCCGACCGCGACAAGCGTCTGGGAAGAGAGGCCAAGTTTTTCAGCCCATTTCCGTGAAAGATATCCCGCCGACTCATCCGATGTCAGCGTTTGACTTTTCATTTTCTGGGAAAGAAGGGCGAGCTCGGGATGCAGCCTTCCCAAAAACTCCTGGGAAGGAAAACCTCCCCATGACGCATGCCACATCGCCTTATGCCCAGCGGCACAGCGGCTTCGCAGAATTTGCTCGGGCTTCAGTTTTCCGGTCAATTCCCCGACTAGGTAGTCACAATGCTCCAGCCAGTTGGGTTGCGCTGCCAGCACTGCCGGATTGTTTTTGTACACAAAGAGGATTTTGGCCCAAAACCACTCCGAGCTGTATGTTCCGCCTGAATATCGGGTGTAGTCGACACCTCCCCAGAGTTTGGCGAGACTGGTGATTTCCTCCGCTTCGGCAATTGCGGAGTGGTCCTTCCAAAGAATCATCATCGCATCGGGATCTTCCGAAAACTCTTCCGAAAAAGCCAAAGGAACGCCCGCTTCATCCACCGGCAATGGAGAAGAGCCGGTAGCGTCGACACCGATGCCCTTGACCTTTTGGGGATCTACACCAGACTGCTGGAGGACAGAGGAAATGGTCTTTTCTAATCCTTCCAGATGATCTGAGGGATGCTGCCGATAGCGGCTTCTCGAGGGATCGCAAAAATCCCCCTTTTTCCAGCGGGGATAGGAAAAAACCGAGGTAGCCAAAACCCTACCGTCTTTCGTGTCTACCAAAATCGACCTGACGGAATCTGAGCCAAAGTCCACTCCTACCACATAGTTGCTATCCATACTTTTTGCTTTGCGATTGACTTGCTGCTTTTTATTGGAAAGGATTCAGGGTAAAAATCTGGAAAAAGGAGCCACCTTCTTCCTCTACCCGCTTGTTGTAGACCAGTGTCCGTCCAGAATAAGACCAGTTGAAGTTCCACATTTGGCTTTCATTGGGCTTTGGCTCCGGGCCTACGCGCACGGTTTTGCCAGAGTGCAAATCCGTGAGAAAAATCCGGTTTTGATGACCAAAAACAACCCAGCGTTCATCCGGACTGAGGCTGAAGCCGGTGTCAGGAGAAAAGTCGTTGTGTGTGATCTGTGCTGGTTCGCCTCCCTCAGGTGAAACGGAAAACAGTTGTACCACTCCGTCATCCGACTTGGCATAGAAGAAAATCCTGTCCCCGCTTTTGGTGGTCCGGAGCCAATGCCTCGGCCCCTCCACACCCGGAAACTTTCTATCAGCAGTAAAGGTCAGCCTTCTTTGACGGAAGGCTTTCGGCATCTCGGGCATCCGGGTTTCCGATCCCACCAGATCAGTCTCCGCCAAGCTTTGCTCCCAGTCTTCCGGGATTTCGGTCACAAATACCTCCGTCACCACGTTCCCCTCTGCGGTCACAACATCTCCGAGATAGGCCAAGGCTCGATAAACTTTTTCGCCATTGGATCGAATATAACCCTCAGTTCCCACCCAGGTTTCCTCACAAGCTTTTTGAATCTCGTCCGTCCCCGGCTTTGGAAATGGCACCACTTGGGCAGCAATTACCGTAAATCCCGCCCCGGAAAACTCTTGTCCCGGCAGCTCAGTCTCGACCTCCACATTCTTTCCTCTCACCAAAAAAGCCACTGTGCGGATATCTTTTACATTTGTGTCAGTCTGGGCGGTTTTTGCCAGCACCGCATCGTTGTAGGTGAAACTGATCCACTCCCCGTCCGCGGAGTAGAGGTAGGCGTGGCTCCCTCCCCGCAAGGCACCCGGCGTGTAGGGCGGAGTGATATCCCGCGCGTCCAGGTTCTTCACCTGGATATCATCCAAGCGTGAAAGATCCAAACCTATACAAGATCTCCGGCTCAGGTCGTAGGGATGGTTTTCATCTGCGGAAAGCAGGCCTCGGATAAAAGCCACCTCCCCACCTTGGGGATTGAAGCTCACGGCACCCGATCCCGGGCCATAGGGCTGCTGACCCGGTACCCGATACAATTCCCTGATCTCTCCGCTTTGAAGATTCACCATGCCGATCAGGTCGTTTTCACCCATCTTGGGATCCTCGCCCCTACCGTCAAAAGCCACCCACTGGTCGTCCGGGGAAAAGGCCTGGCGATGGTTAAGGAAGTGTCCCTGAAGACCTCGGGTCAATTGTCTTTCTTCTGCGTTTGGATTGGGAGTCAAAGTCACGGCGGTTTGGTTTGAAGGTTGGGAACAGGAATTTAGGATAAGTACAAAAAAGGCGAGTACAACCTGCGTGCTCGCTAAGACAGGCAAGTTGAAAGCCTTATGTTTTTTGAGCGGAGAATTCCACTGGACGTCCGGGTGGCAAACTCCCCATTTCCCAAATCGGGCTGGGGGATTCATAGAAAGGGAATTTTTCCAAATATTTCTCTCCATACGGATCAACGCGACAAATGATAAAAGTGTCCATCTTCAGCACCGACGAGTACATCCCAAATACCGTTTTTGTTCCAGTCGACAAAGGTCGGACTGGTGGTATGACCAGCCAGGACTGTTGGGGCTAGTTGTCCGCGGGAGCGAAAATACACCTTGCCGTCCTCGGTTTTCAGCTGTTCAAAAAGCGAGACGTTGATGCTGTTGACTAAAAGGTCCAAGTCTCCATCCTGATCCCAGTCGAAAAAACTCAGCTTTCGCCTGCCGCTCCCCCCAGCTTCCCGGTTGTTCAGCCTCAAGAGCCCCGGAGTCGGATCCACTACTTCATTCTTGTTGCCGAAGACAGAGGCATTTTCGCCATAGAAGATTCGCTGTCCAGGTGTCAGCATGAGCTTCCCAGCTGTCATTTTTCGCTCAAAAAAAGCCAGGTAGCCCTCATGGTCCAGCATCACCAGATCCATCAAGCCGTCGCGATTCCAATCCACCGCCACGGGGGTGGTCCTCCACTGCGTCGCCAGCTCCGTGGGAGCAGGCTTCCACCAATTCCAAGCCGGAGAGGGCACGGGCAGGTTTCCCCATGCCACCTCGACGGCTTGGGGTGGGAGTAAGTCTCCTATCCCGGTGTTTTTCAGCCACTGTACTTTTCCCCAGATGGAATTGATGATCAGGTCGCCAACGCCGTCTCGATCCCAGTCGGCTACCGAAAGGGTGGTATACCCCCACTTAGCCTCGGCTGGCCCTTGGATGGAGCCCTTGTCTCCCGCCTGCACCCGAAAAGGAGTTCCCTGCACTTTAAGGAGTACGGGCTCGGCCCATTTCGGTGCGACGCCGTCCTCAAGGTTTTCTATCCAACAAACATGGCCTGCGGAGTTCCCCGCAACGATATCCAAGTCGCCGTCACTGTCCCAATCGTAGGAGACCGGAGTCACCAAGGCACCAAATTTCAGGTTGTCCGCCCTTTGACGAAAATATCGAGGAGACTCAAAAAGCGGCCTTCCCGCCTGAGTTTTGCCGATATTTCTGACCAAGGCAACTCGGCCATCTTCGTCACCTACCACCAAGTCGATCCACCCGTCATGATCCCAATCCACCGCCACCGGGATGATCATCTCCAGATCCATCTTGATGATGCCCCTGTCACTTTGGAGTAGTTTGCCTTCGGAAAATTCAGGGTTCGTGCGCGTGCCGATATTCTCGAAGTAGGTCATTTTGTCCAAAAACTCTCCGGTGATCAAGTCCAGATCTCCATCCCGATCGAAGTCCGCCATATTGGGTGAAGGGGCGCCATACACGTCCAAATCCCGGCCATCCACCTGCAATCGGCCGCGGCTTTCATAGCCCCCGCCCTCATTTTCAAGCAAGTACACATAGCCGTGAAGAGAACCGTTTGTCCATTTCCCTTCGGAATTGAAGGCGTTGTCCCAGCCGTAGTCGCTCCAGTCGTCTATACCCACTAGGATATCCTCGTCCCCATCTCCATCGTAGTCGACCATCTTCCACTGGTTGAAGCGGGGGTTTTTCTGGAAGTCTTTTAGGATTTGCTCCTTTGGAAAGAGCGGCTCTGGTTGCTGGTCTAGCTTGGTCACAAAATTTTTCAACTCAGTTCCGGGAATCAAAAACCTTGGACCAGAAGAAGTATGTGAAACCTGAATCTGCGAAATTGCCGGTCCTAGTCGGACTGGCGGTTCAAAATCGGGAAAGCTATTTCCTGATTTGTTTTCAAAAAAATAAAGTCCATTAAAGGGCTTGTCCGGGCAGGACACCAACAAATCCATGTCTCCGTCCCCATCGTAATCCATGGGCAGTGGCCAGGCCCAAAGCCCTACCCCCATGAAGGAAGTCGCCTCCGGATTATTATATTTGACGATCTTGAACTCCCCGATCTCCTGAGAAAAGAGATTTACAATTCCTAGATGGAAGATCAAAAAAAGCATTCCCAGTAAAATGCGGGGAGATTTTGGAATTTTCATCGGAACAGGTTTTTTGGGCTTTGCCTACTGGCAAAATAAAGAATAGCTCGAAGCGGGCAAGCAGCCCTTTCCCAGATAACTGTTTCGGGGTAGAAAAAAGGCTAGTTCACGCTAGATGATTTTTGAATTGCGGCGCGTTTCCTTGCGATCTATACTCTGTTTTTTCCCTTTTCCGTCCTTGGTCTGGATCATCCCTCCCAACTCTTGCCGTCATCCAAGCTCCCCACACCAACTCACGCGCATGCCCAAGGCGGCAAAAACCTCTGCCTTCAGCTTGGCGGCATGAATGGCCGAGGCATGGTCCCTGGCATAGGCCACTTGAATATGGTTGGCTTTATGCCGCCCCATCATCTGGTCTCGCGAGATGCCCGGTAGTACCGCGTGCATGATCGGCCAAGCCGGAGTGGTGGCTTCCCATCTTCGCTGCGTTTCCCCCTCTGGCAGATACACGGCCTTTCCCACCCCAAGGTCACAGCAGAGCTGGTCGTCCTCGATGTAGACCCGACTCCAAACTATAGGTCCGGGCTTAGAGACTCCTTTGAGGCTTCCTCCTCCCTTTTGGAAATACATAGGCGGCTGGCGTTCGCTTTTGGCTCCGGCATAGCCTCCGATAAAATGCTCCGGCGGTGCCGCTCCAGAAATCAAAAAGACCCAAACAAATTCCTCCTTGCCGTCGAGATGATAGGATTCACCCCAGCGGATATCGTGGAGTGTGTTCTCCGGCGCCAGTCCGAGCTTCTCCCAAAGTTGCGTGGTGATCAGCGCATCGATGCCCGCGCACTCGTCCACCTCATTGAAATGAGGCATAGATTTGCCGGGGAATAGCTCCCGTCCCTCGGCCGTAAAAGCGGGCGGACGATTCACGTTGTTCAGCAGACCCTCGACTAGATCGCTAGACGCGACCAGATCCTTCAGTCCCTGTTGATATTGAATTCCGATGGTGTCGCATCCATATTCATCCGCCATGCGAAGTGCTGCGATGTACATTTTGCATTGCTCCAGGCTTTGGCTCCAAGTTAGCTCCAGGGCGGAATCGCTCCCCCAGTTAAATTTCATGCCCTTTTCAATCAGCCAGTCGAGTACCTCCTCCGCCTCCGTTTCGCTCACCTTTAGCATCTCGGCATAGAGGGCTGACTGGCTCAGTCGCTCTTTGAAAATACCCAGGGCATTTAGTAGTTTGTCCGGTACGATGGCGTTGAACATCCCCATGCAGCCCTCATCAAAGACTCCCATGATGGCTTTTCTTCGCCGAAACTCTCTTGCAAAAAGCCTTGCTTCCTGCTGCAATTCAGCTTCTACGGAAATTTGCTCCAAAGGCAAAACATGGGACTCGTCGTGCTTCACCCAGCCTGTCTCCAACCATTCCTTTAGCTTTCCCAAGAAAAACCCATCGTCAAAATTGACACTCCAAAGGGTGCTATACGCAACTCCTGCCTTGGTCAGGGAGCCGTTGAGATTCAACAAGCCAACCAAACCGGACGAGGCTCCATCAAAATTGGCCAGCGTCAGAATAGGCCCGAGGTGCGTGGTCAGGCCCGGCAAGACATGGTGGGAATACTGCCAGACGCTCTCCACGACGATGATCGGCATCTCCGGATCCAGCTGTCGGAATACCTCTAGTCCCATCTTCTGAGAGTCTATGAAGCCGTGTTTTTTCACAGGATCGTAGGCATGGCCTCTGACGACGTCAAAACCAAGGCCGCTAAGTACGGCTTCAAGTTTGGTCTCCATCTCGGACTGAAATTTCCATCCTACACGATTGGCAGAGAGGCGCAGGTCCCCACTAGCTACCAACTGAATTTTTTTATGCAATGCCACAGCGATTTGGGATATCTTGTTGAATCTGTCAAAGATGGAGAAAAACGGAAGCGGGGATCTCCCATTTTTTGCCAAAATACTGTAGGATCTTATCCTAATATTCCCGCCAAAGGTAGTCCGAAAGGTCACAACTGACAGTATTCCACGAAACTAGTCAGCGCGATGAAGCCCCACTACCATAAAGTTCCCATAGGATTGACCCAGTCATTTGGAATTCGGCATGATCGAAAGGCCAATTTTGGAACACTCTGGCACTACCATCCTGAGCTGGAGCTTCATTTCATCATCAAGGGCGAGGGCATTCAATATATCGGCGAGACCGTCAGCAGCTTTTCCGACGGAGACTTAATCCTGCTGGGAGAAAATCTACCCCACTCCTGGCGTTGTAGCCAAGAATATTTCCGGGGTGATCCAAGCCTTGTGGCCGAGGCGCTTGTTCTCCATTTTTCCCCCACTTGTTTGGGAAAAGACTTCCTCGAGCTCCCCGAAGCCCAGCTTATTCCCCTGTTGTTTGAAAAGGCAAAAAAGGGCTTGAAAGTAAGCGGAAAAACCAAAGATCAGGTCGCCCAACTTCTGTATGCGCTACTCGCAGCTTCCCAACTAGACCGATTGATCCTTTTGCTCCAGATCCTCAACATTTTGGCGGAAAGCAAGGAAGTAGAAGCCATTTCACCGGGCTATTCCTTTAGCCACCTCCACAACGTCTCCGAGATGGCACGCTTGGAAAAGATCTACTCCCACGTGATGGAGAACTATCCAAAAAACATCAGCCTAGAAGAAATGGCTTCCCTGTCCAATCTAAGCGTCACCAGTTTTTGCAGGTATTTCAAGAAGATGACCAACAAGTCCTTCTTCGGTTTTTTGATCGAAGTCCGAATCTCGAATGTCTGCAAGCGTATCCTGGAGGACAGGCTACCCCTCGAAATCATCTCTTCGGAATGCGGTTTCCAAAATGCGAGCAATTTCTATAGACACTTCAAAAACGTCACTGGCATGACTCCCAGCACCTACAAAAAAATTATCGCATTAGGCCTCAAACCCAACCCAAAAAATCAATTTCCGAATGCCCACGGAAACAAAAAGACCCCGGAAATCTACATTCCCGGAGCCTCTCCGTTTCAGCGGCAAAACCAAGCCCAGTAAACCACCTTGGGCTTTGTACTTTGGCTTGGTACTTTATTTGATATTCAACTGGTACACCTGATCCAGACTTTCGTTGGATTCGATGTTCACGCCGAGGTCCTTCACCACCCCAGATCCCACACCATATACCCAGCCGTGGATAGTCAGCTCTTGCTTGCTTCTCCAAGCCCCTTGCACGATCGATGTTTTGGCCAGGTCATGCACCTGCTCGATGACGTTAAGCTCCACAAAGCGATTGAATCGCTCGTCTTCGTCAGCGATGGCGTCCAACTCCTGGTGGTGAAAACGGTACACGTCCTTGATATGCCTGATCCAGTTGTCGATCAAGCCGATGGCGTCAGAGCCCATTGCGGCTTTTACGCCTCCACAGCCGTAGTGTCCGCAGACGATGATGTGCTGCACTTTAAGGACATTGACCGCATAGTCGAGCACGCTCAGCATATTCATGTCCGAGTGGATGACCATGTTGGCGATGTTTCTGTGTACGAAAACTTCGCCGGGCTGGGCACCGATAATCTCATTGGCCGGAACGCGGCTGTCCGCACAGCCTATCCACAGCAAGGGCGGTTTTTGACCGTTAGCGAGCTTGTGAAAGAATTCGGGATCCAAAGCAAGCTTGGACTCCACCCATTTTTTGTTGTTGTCAAGTAGGCTTTTATAAAAGGAATTGCTCATAGTAATTGAAGTTTAATGTGATGATACGGGAGCACCGGTTCCAAAAACTGCCATATAGCTTTCTGGGTTTTCGACGACTCCTTTAGCGGTGATTAGTCTGATATGAATGTTTCGTTCCCTGGCTTTGGAGGTAAAGTCCTCTAGGATCTCGACCACATCGTAGTTCATGTGAATCGTCTTCCTTACGTCGAGCTCAAGCAGAGCTCCGTCGGGCAGATTGCTCAGTTCCCGCAAAATCGCCCCCTTATTGAGAAAGGAAAGTTCCTCTGCCAAGGTCATATGGATGTGGTTTTCGTTTTCTCCCCCCTTCACGATATTGAGAAAGTGGGAATTCTTATAGTTTTCGATTAGGATGATCAGCACCGACACGGCCATACCCATGGAGATGCCCACGAGGATATCCGTGAACACAACACCCAACACGGTCACGATAAAAGGCAGAAACTGGGATTTGCCCAAGCGGAACATGGATCGGAAGAGGCTGGGATTTGCCAGCTTGAAGCCCACCATCAACAATACCGCTGCAAGCACGGCGAGCGGAATCTTGTTGAGCAATCGAGGGATTAGGATCACAGCCAGTAGCAGAAATAGACCGTGAATGATGGTGGAGAGCTTGGTTTTGCCTCCAGACATCACGTTGGCGGACGAGCGGACGATCACCTGCGTCAGAGGAAGTCCACCGATCAGGCCGGAGAGAATGTTTCCTGTTCCCTGGGCAAGCAGCTCTCTGTTGGTCGGCGTGATGCGCTTTTCCGGATCGATCTTGTCAGCGGCCTCCACGGAGAGCAAGGTCTCCAAGCTGGCCACGATGGCAAGCGTCAAGGCCACGGTCCAAACCTCTACTTTGGTGATCGCACCGAAATTGGGCAGGGTGAATTGTCCCAAAAACATGTCGACGTTTTCCGGAATAGGTACATTGACCAGGTGAGTCGCTCCGATAAAGAGAAACGATCCCTCTGGCACCAAGCTTTGGAAGATTATTCCAACGACCACCGCCACCAAGGGGCCGGGAACTAGCTTGAAAATCTGGTGCTTTTTGGTCAGCACTTTGTCCCAAAGGATCAAGATCAGCAAAGAAATGACGGAAAGCACTATGGCCCCGGGAGTCAGTGAGTCCAGCATCGCGGAAAGCGCGGAAAACGTCGTCTCCCCGTCCGCCTGCACGAAGTTTTCGTCTCCCTCGAAGTCGGCATCATGACCAAATGCATGGGGAATCTGCTTCAGCACGATGATAATCCCAATCGCAGCAAGCATACCCTTAATCACTGCACTTGGAAAATAATAGCCAATCACTCCAGCCTTGAGCACTCCAAAGATCAACTGCAGCACTCCGGCAAGAATCACAGCAAGAAGAAAATCCTCGAAACTGCCTAGAGTTCCTATGGCAGTAAGAACGATTACCGCGAGTCCAGCCGCCGGGCCGCTCACTCCCAGTGCAGACCCGCTGATACTGCCCACGACTATCCCGCCGATGATTCCGGCAATCAGACCCGAAAACAGCGGCGCGCCACTAGCCAGGGCAATGCCCAAGCAGAGGGGAAGCGCGACGAAAAACACAACTATGCTTGCCGACAAATCCTTGCCGACATGCTTAAATATAGATGTCATACATTAAATGTTAAATGAGAATAATACCCCAGATTGGACTTCTGGAGCTGGCAATCAGGAAATAACCTGGAAAAAGTTGGGAGGGGGTACATGGATTTCCTGCACGTAGCTGGAAAATCCGTTTGAGTTTTTCGCGAAATAAAAAGTACTGTCAGCCTTCAGAAAAGGATGCTCCAAGGAGAATGAGGGAATCATGTAGTCATGAAGCATCTTCACCTCTTTCTCCAAAAACTCCTGGATGGGGTTGTTTTCGACGAGGTCCTCAGCAGTCAGTTGGATGCAGCCATAGTAGGTGCATGCCACCAAATGCAGGGCCATCAAAAAGCTGAACAGGATGAGGAGTTTTTTCAAGGGATAACGCTTTGGGCATTTTCAAGTCGCAAGAACGCCATTTTCGAGGGATGTCTCACGTGAATATCACTTTATTGGATCGCAATTGTAAAAAAAACTTTTCGCTAGCGAAAAACCCGCACGAAAATTCTCTTCAGTTTTTGATGGATTTGATCGATTTGCCATACCCCTTCCCGAAAATTCCTAGAGACCAAAAACTGGCTTGGAGAAAGAAAGCAACCTGCTCTTTTTGTCAGAGCAGGTTCCCTCTCTTCATTCGGTTTCCGTATTTCTCATTCCAGTTTGATCACTTTTACAGGACCTAGTAAACCCGATGGAACCAAAGGCGAATCGGCCCTATAAAACGGCATGGTGGTAAATGTGGTCTTTTCGGCATCGGGCTGCGCATCGCCTATCAGTCTATTGACCCAAGTGTTTGCCACCCGGATTTCGAGTTGGTTTTCTCCAGACTTGAGCGCCTTGCTGATATCGACTCGGAAAGGCATCTTCCAGACAATCCCCAGGCTTTGGCCATTGACTATGACCTCTGCCAGATTTTTAACCTCTCCGAGATCCAATAGATAAGTGGCGGAATTGTCTTTTGCTGGAAGCGCAAAGGATTTGGAATACCTAGCCGTACCCGAGAAATATTTGACATCGGTGTCTGCCTGCTCTGACCAGGAAATAAGCGAAGCAAAATCTGCCTCCTTGCCTCCGAAATAAACCTTCCAAGTTCCTTGAATGTCGACAGCAACAAGCTCTTCCTTCACCGGAAGGGTAAGCGAAGCTTGATCAGTCGGCTCTAGGAAAACGACAAAAAAGGCATCCCAAGACTCAAAGACCAAGGGTATCTGGGTGCGCCCATTCTTGATTTCGTAAGAAAGCTCCCGTATGCTTCCATCGATCGGATTCCAGAGCATCGGCTTTTTGCCGGTGACGCGGAAACTCACCGAAGCCGAGGTCGGTGCAACATTCCTGTTGTTGAGCCAGTAGATGTCCCCGTCTAAAGTCTTGCGATGTCGGAAGAGTATATTATGGGCCGTCCCGGTGATCATGACATCTTCGGGAACTGGTATTTTCAAATCGCCTCCCACATTTTCTTTTGCCCAAATCTGATCCGCAAGCTGTTGAAACTCCGTGTCGGAATCGCCCAAACTCGGAGACTTTACCGGGCGCTTGCCGATGATTTTCACACCCGCGTCAGCCAGGTTTTTTATTTTTTTCAAGAGCGACAAAGTCATCAAGCTGGTGCTTTCATCCAGCATCAAGACCTCATAGGAATTGCCGCTTTTTGCTTTGAGCTTTCCCTCCCCAGCAGATATCGCTTCCCTCAAAGCAGTCGAATTCACAAAGTCAAACTCATAACCTTTGGGGATTGCCGGTAGTTTCTCACGGGCGACCCAAGTGATGTTGGTGTTCTCTCCATAGAGATACAAGATGTCGGCGACATTTCGCCCCTGCTGAAGCAGGTAGGAGCTTCGGCACAAGTAGTCCACCCAAGGTTTGGCCATATCCGCCCAGGACTCCTGTCGGGTGAAATATTGTCCAAATGGACCCAGTGAAAAGCCGGGCTTCTTGTCATCCAAAGGCTGATGAACCGAGGTGTGGATCACAAAACGGTTGAGCCCCGAGGCCAGCTCCAGATCAGCCGTTCGCTTGAGACGTTCGGGGTATTCCTGAAAAGGCCGACCGACCGAGGTCATAGACTCGGCTGCCACGAAGGGCTTCCCATAGATATTGGCAACCGAGGCAGACTCCCTGATATCGGCCTCGCTGCGTACCTCCTCATCTGCTCCTCCTGCCAAACTTCCTGGTGTCCACATGGCCGACATGGGGATATCGGCATGCCGCTTCACATCCATGCCGTCGGCGAGATAAATCCGCTTGTTTTCGTGGGATTCGGTATAACGCTTCATGCCGCGCTTGTGAAGCTCTTCTCCAATCACGTCGTAGTGGTTGTCCGAGATAAGCTCGCCGATTGTCTTGCGAAAATCCCAGAGAAACTTCTCGCTTTCCTCCAAACTATTGACCACGTGGCCGGTAAGCGCCGGTAAAAACGGAATCAAACTATAGCCTCTCCGCTTTTGAAACTCCTCCGGAAAAGTCATGCTCCAGTTCATGTGACCAGCCTCATAGCTGTCCAAAATCATGTATTCCAAGCCTCCCGGGCCTAACTTTCCGCCAGTTGCATTTTGGTACAGATCCAAGTAATGGTTAATATATCTTCTGACGGCTTCCGCATCCAGCTTGTCTACTTCCAGGCCTGTGGCTTCCGGCGAAGCTGGATGATTTTGCCTTCCCGTGAGCGAATAGCCAAGACGAATGACTTTCCACTCTCCAACGGGCGCTTCCCAACTCAGGCTTCCGTCTGCCTGCATCTTTGACGTGAGATCTACGACCTCTTCCGAGGAAATGACCCCTTCCATCCCGAATGTCTCTAGACCGGTAGCTAGACGACTGTCCTCAGTCCAAGGCGAAAAACCAGCCTTGTCTTCCACTTGATCTATTCGAGAAGTGGTATAGAGTTGAAACTCGGATACGTTTACGCCATCTGGTTTGCTTTCTGTCGGCATTCCTGCCATGGCGGCAAAAATATTTGGTTGGGGCGGCAGCGTCTCGTAGGTGATTCTCCAGTACTTCGCCGTTGTGGGCGGTATCGCTACCGTATTGAAAGGAACCGTGCTGCCCGACACCGTGGCTATCGCTCGGAAGTTGACCCCGTCGTCGGATACTTTGAGTCGGCGGTTTTCGGGGCCTCCGTTGAATTCTGCCAAAGGCCCATTCATCGCTCCCGAGATGCTGAAAGCCCTGAAAGTCTGTGGTTGTTCAAAAGCATACTGGACCCACACATCCTCCCCTATTTCCATGGGAGGAAGAAAACCCGCTGCGCCTATGCTACCATCCAGAAGTAGTTGGTGGTCAAATTCCCCTCCACTTTTTGTGATGGTTGGGTTCAGTGTTTTGAGGTTTATTTCTGAATCTGGGATCTTGTAGGCAACGACCAGCGCGTCGCGATAAAAGCTCGGCACCTCACCGATAAATCCCCCGCCGATTCCCCCGCCTTCCAAATGAGCATCCTGGTATTTTCCGGTCTGGTCGGAAGGCTGTGGAAGTCTACCCTGATAGGTTTTTCCGCCTACGATCTCCGTTTCGGACCAAACATATTTCTTCATGGCATCCTCTGGCTTGACCCAGGGGCCTCCAGTCACACTCCATCCCGGCGAACCCGCAATCGCCATCTCAAGTCCTTTTTGACCTGCGAGATCGGTGGCAAATCTGAAGGCTTCCTTCCAAGCTGGTGTCATAAAGACCAACTTTTCCGGAACGACCACTGGAGTAAACAGGTTGGCGTCAAAGTTTTGGAAACCTCCGATTCCGGTCTTTTCCATCCATTCCAGATCCTTGCGTATGCCCTCTTGGGTGATGTTGCCATTCATCCAATGCCACCACACGCGTGGTTTGGCTTCGTTAGGGGGCGTCTGGAATTTCGTAAAAAGAGGATCTTGCTGCGAATGGGCTGAGTAGGCAGCCAGCAACGCTAGAATCAGAAGGATTGACTTTTTCATAAGATCGGATTTTACTGGGAGTTAGCCCCTTTTGTTTTTTTGTCTATCCTGCCCTGTTGGAGGTTTAGGGGATAAGTTTTCGTTTGGCTAGCCAGTTTTCGAAGTTTTGTTTCCACATGTCCGAAGTGGTCCCCTTTGGGGCAAAGCCAAAGCCATGATCCCCCTTTTCATAGGCATGGAGTTCGGCTGGCTGTCCTGCGGCAAGCCATTCTTGGTAGAGTTCTATGCTGTGCGGCACAAAGCCCAAACCATCGTCACTTGCCACAGCAATGAAAATCGGGGTTTCCTTTATGGGCATATCCTTTCCCAAAACCGCCTTTTTGTAGAGATAAATTGGCGCGATGAAGTCCGGCTTCCATTGATCCTCTGCACTGAGCATCACTGAAATGGTCACTGTGCCTCCTGCAGAGAAGCCCATAAACCCGATCTTACTCGGTTGAAGCCCCAGTTTTGGTGCATGGGTTCGCACATATTTCATGGCTTCTATCCCATCGTTCTTAGCCAACTCGACCACGGGGGCATTGATGGAGTCCAACTTGTCCATATCGCTCATTAGAGGCATCAGCGCTTCAAAAGGATTGTCGGTTTCGATTTTCACCAGCCTATACTTCAGGACAAAGGCAGAAATCCCCAGGGAATTCAGCCACTCCGCCACCCGGATCCCCTCATTGTCTATGGACAGAATGTGAAACGCTCCACCCGGCGCGACAATGATGGAAGTGCCATTTGCCTTGTCCACAGGCGCGGGATAGTACAGTAAAACTGGTTCAGTGACATTGTAAAGGATTCTATTGTTCGGAAAAGGGCTGGTTATCTTTTCAGTCCAATCCCAAGACTCCGAACCCGGAGCTTTGCCTGGATAGAGTTTGATGACTTCTTGGGCCAAACTGATCGTCGAAAAGGATAACAGCAGAAGAAAGGCTATGAATTTCATGGGATCGTCCCTTAGGTTTTTACTCAGCTCACCAGCATCATTTTTTCAATGTAACAAAATGAGACAATAAATCTATACCGGCGATTCTCAAAATAAACAAGCAATTGCCAATCCCTTTAAACCCATTTATTCTGCAATCCCATATATTTCCAAATGAAGTCCCTAATTTCTAGGCTTTAATTTTCAAGACGATGAAAACACTTTCCCTCAGCACACTTTTATTTCTAGCTACACTCTTTGCTTTCGCCCAAAGCAAGCCGCTCAAAATCATGATGATCGGAGCGCATCCCGATGATTGCGATATCAAGGCGGGTGGAACAGCTGCACTATTTGTCGCGATGGGGCATCAGGTCAAATTTCTCTCAGTCACCAATGGGGATGCGGGTCATATGGAAATGGGCGGAGGGATACTTGCAAAGCGCCGGTACGACGAAACCCAGGAAGTGGCCAAAAGACTGGGCATCAGCTACGATGTCCTGGACAATCATGATGGGGAGCTCCTGCCTACCTTGGAGATCCGTCTGGATGTGATCCGGAAAATCAGAGAGTGGGATGCGGACGTGGTCATTTCCCACCGCAGCAATGACTACCATCCCGACCATCGCTATACCGGGATTCTAGTGCAGGACGCTGCTTTCATGGTTGGCGTACCAAACATTGCTGCCGACACTCCTCCCTTACGAAAGAATCCTGTCTTCCTTTATTATCAGGACAATTTCCAAAAACCCAATCCGTTTGAACCGGACATCGCCGTGGATATCACGTTCGTGATCGACAAGAAAATTGACGCGTTGGATGCACACGTTTCACAGTTTTATGAGTGGCTTCCATGGATCGCCAATGACCCCGATGTGATTCCGGAGGGAAGGGAAGAGCGCAAAGCCTGGCTCAAAACCAAGCGGACTTCGGCTCCAAGTCCAGCCGTTAAACAAACCTTGGAAAAATGGTATGGCAAAGACAAAGCCTCCGAGGTGCGGTTTGCGGAGGCTTTTGAAATCTGTGAGTATGGAACCCAACCCGACCAGGAAGAATTGAAGCGACTTTTCCCGATGCTCAAACAGTAGACAGTCTTTGCTTGAAGTTTGAAAGCATGTCCCCCAACTCACAACTTTCTGATCATGTCGAGGAGCCGAAGTTGCGTGTTTGCCTCGATCACACAGGCTTTGAGCCTATAAAACTCCTCCTCCAACAGCGTAAACTGCACGTCCGGATGATAGGTCTCGATGACTACTCTATCCAGCCCGTCAAAGAAAGGATACTTCTCCTTCTCAAAGTCCAAGCGGAGCAGATACCTCCGAAAGGCATCAAAGTTCGGCTCGTCAAAGGCGATCATGGCCTGCCGGTACATCAAGCCCATACGTCCGCAGTCTTGACATCGGGTGAAGGAAAAGCCGTCGTTTTGGTAGATGATCTCGGTGTGGCAGGCAGACATAGGTAGATGGCTTTGGATGGGTCAATTGGTGCCTGGGATATGACGCGTAGTAGGTTTAGTTTCCAAATTCGCAATTCTCCCAGGACTTAAATGTTTTCGTATCGGATCATAGCCTGTGCTGGAAGTAGTAGCAAGGTCAATATTACAATCCCGCTTATTCTTATTTAGATTGATTTTAAATTAAACAAATCTAAACCATACGCCTAAGCTGACAAAGGCTTTTATCGATTTTTTGAAAAGTTTTTCGGCTTCGCTTTTTCGGCCTCTGTCGCATTCAGACGATCGACTTAAAACTCAAACGAGTTAGCGCATGGCAATCTTCTCCCACGATTCTTAAAAAAAGCAAAAAGTCCGACTCTCTGGAGCCGGACTTCTATATCTCTGATGATTACCACCTTTTAATCAGGGCGAATTACTGTTTGGCCCTATCCCTAAAAATCTTGTTAAACAAAGTAGTGTCCTTGGCGCCAGCGCGCGAGTTGTTTCCTTCGAGGTAGTCCAAATACTCGTTCAGGTACTTTTGGGAAATCTCCGAATTGTCGCCATACTTTTTCCTCAGCCCATCGAGTTTTTGGTGCAGTTCTGCCCTGATTTCCGCATAGGCGGGGTCGTCGTAGACATTTTTCAGCTCTTGGGGATCTTTGATCCGATCTATCAGTTCCCACTCGTCCGTGTCAAAGTAGTAGTGCACCAGCTTGTATTCCTTGGTCACGATCGCATAGTGTCGCTTCACCATGTGTACCGAAGGATATTCATAGTAGTGATAGTAAACAGCGTCTCTGGTCCATTGATCCGATTTGCCGGTGAGGAGAGGCAAAAGACTTTCACCCTGCATGTCCGATGGCGCTTCTATGCCTGCCGCCTGAAGGAAAGTCTGGGCAAAATCGAGGTTTTGCACCATTTCGTCGGACTTGGATCCTGCGGCTACCTTGCCCGGCCAAGCCACCAAGAGCGGGGTCTTGAAGGACTCGTCGTAGACAAAGCGCTTATCAAACCAGCCATGCTCTCCCAGATAGAATCCCTGATCTGACGTATAGACGATGATGGTATTTTCCATCAGGCCATTTGCCTCCAAATAGTCCAGAACGCGTCCCACGTTTTCGTCCACAGCTTTGATCGTGCCGAGGTAATCCTGCATATAGCGCTGGTATCGCCATCTCATCTTGTCTTCCTCGCTCATGGTTGGATAGGCCTTTTTGAAATCCTCGTTGACCTTGCCGTAGGCGGCATCCCAGTTGGCTCGTTGGGAGGCGTTGAGTCGACCCACTTCCCCCTCGAAAGCTGCTTTGTCCCAAGAGGAAGTTGGCTGGATGCCCAGCTCGTCCATGACTTCGGGATAGATCTTGGAGTCTCCGGCCCAGTGCATGTCTTTCAGCAGATTCATTTCAGCTTCATGTACCGCACGGCCTCTGCCAGAGTAGTCGTCAAAAAGCGTCGCAGGTTCCGGAAAGGTCCTTTGGGTAAACTCGGCGATGTGGCGCTCTGCGGGTAACCACTCCCGATGCGGAGCCTTGTGCAGGTAAAAAAGCAGGAAAGGATCGTCTTTTTTCCTTCCATTTTCCAACCAATCCAGAGTCATATCCGTGATGATGTCCGTCACATAGCCCTCCACAGTGATATTGCCCTCATCTTTGGTGATAAAATCCGGGTTGTAGTATTTCCCCTGACCGGGAAGGATCTTAAACTGGTCAAATCCCTTGGGACTATTGCCGAAGTGGAGTTTGCCAAACATCGCTGTCTGATAACCCGCGTCTTGGAAGAGTTGGGGAAAAGTCACATTGGTCGTATCGAATGGAAAATGGTTGTCCACCTTGCCGTTGATATGCGAATGCTTGCCCGTCAGGATGGTCGCCCGGGAAGGCGCGCAAATGGAGTTGGTCACCGTGGCATTGGTGAAGAGCATGCCCATCTTGGCGATTCGGTCGATATTTGGCGTTTCGATGAGCTTGTCGCTATAGGCCGAAATCGCCTGATACGCGTGGTCATCCGACATGATAAACACGATATTCGGACGCTTGACTTCCTCTTCCTGCTTCGTTCCGCAGGAAAAAAGCATTGCGCCGAGAAGTACCGGAATGAGAGGTTTGACTTTGAAGAACATAGCGATTGGGATTATTGGAATTACAAGGATAAGACAAAATCAATGGTCTGGAAATCTATTCCGCTTGAAGGGCCGAGATTTTACATATTTGGACACCTGTCCTATTTTTTCATTTCCAGTTTCAGATTCGCTTTCATTAAGGGCTATCTTTCGACACCAAATTATCCTAAAATGCAATACAAGTCCTTTTTATTCCCAATCCTACTTGTTTTTAAGCTTGCGGCATTCGCCGAGGCCCAGAATATACCGAACAAACCCAATGTCCTATTTCTCTTCGCAGACGACCAACGCGCAGATGCTCTGGGAGCTTCTGGAAATCCGTACATCCGTACACCAAACCTAGACCAACTCGCCCAGGAAGGCAGCCGTTTCACCAATGCCTACGTCATGGGCGGAAACCACGGCGCTGTGTGCATGGCAAGTCGGGCGATGCTTATGAGCGGGCAAAACCTCTTTCGCGTCTATGACAAGCTCAAGGACGTTCATACGATGCCCATGGCATTTGCAGAGGCGGGCTACACCACCTTCGGTACAGGCAAGTGGCACAATGAAAAGGAGGCCTTTGAAGCCAGCTTCCAACAAGCCAAAAACGTCTACTTGGGTGGCATGGCAAATCACTACAACATTCCTCTCAGAGACTACGGTCCGGATGGAAAACTGGGTGAACCCACCAAAAAGTCGTATTCCACGGAAGTCTTTGCGCAGACTGCCATCGACTTTATCAAACAGCAGGCTGCCACAAAGGACGGAAGACCCTTCTTCTGCTATGTGGCTTTCACGGTACCTCACGACCCCTACTCCCCCGAGGCCAGTTTTATCGACTTCTACCCCGATGGCTCTCTTCCATTACCGGGAAATTATATGCCTTTCCATCCCTTCGAGTTTGACCAGCTGACCGTCAGGGACGAAAACCTGACCGGATGGCCCCGCAAACCCGAAGTGATCCAGATGATCCTCTCGGACTATTATTCCCTCGTGACTCACTTGGACCAACAGATCGGGAAGATCGTTGCAGCGCTGAAGGAGACTGGACAGTATGAAAATACCATCATCGTCTATGCGGCCGATAATGGCTTGGCGGCGGGAAGCCATGGCTTGCTCGGCAAGCAGAGTCTCTACGAGCACAGCACGAAAGTGCCTTTGATTATCAAAGGGCCTGGCGTGCCTGAGGGACAGGAGCTCGATGCCTTCGCATACATCCATGACATCTACCCGACTTTGGCACAACTCGCAGGATTGCCAAAATCCGAAAAACTGGACGGCCTGAGTCTAGTCCCCGTGCTCTCAGGAAATCAGGAAGCTGTTCGAAGTAGCCTTTTCACCTCCTATCGAAATACCGTTCGTGCAGTCAGGGATGGGCAGTACAAACTTGTCCGCTATCCCGAGCGCGACTACACCCAGCTATTCGACCTTGCACACGATCCGCTGGAGTTGAACAACCTTGCCGAAAAGCCTGAAATGGCTACCAAAAAAGAAGAGCTATTCGGTCTGATGAAAAAATGGCAAGCCGAATTTGGTGACACCACCACCCTGACTGCGCCATCGATCAAACCCATGCTGTACGATCCCGACACCCTTAATCCTAAGAGAAAACCTGATCAGTGGCAGCCTGAATATGTCCTGAAAAGGTATTTTGGGGTTGACTGACCGGCACTTAGAGATAGCCAAGCGATGCAGGACCATAAGCCGCATAAAAAAGCCGGAGGGAATGTCCCTCCGGCTTTTTGGCTCTAATATCCTACTAACTTTATTCAAGGTTTTTGATTGACGTCAGGCTACTGCAAATTCCAGCCTAGCTGGAAATCGGTCCGAGTCCAGCGCTGGTCCTTAGCTTAAATCCTCGCCAATTCCGGCCTGGTAACCTCTTTTTTTGGCAAATTCTTTTTCACTTTGTTCCTTCTCCCCCACCAAACCAAAAATCCCGTGACTGGAAGAGAGGCGATGATTGCGCTGAGGAAGAAGGCCAAAAGCTTGCCTGGAAACCCTCCGATAGCACCGACGTGGATATCGTAGTTCATTCGGAAGAGTTTTTCACCCGTCGAGGCCTCGTCTATTCTTCCCCACATGTGCTCAACTGGCAGCTCTTCGAGTGTATACTGGTCAAAATAGCGGTAATCTATTTTCCAATAGGTATCCCCATCCGGATTGGCATTGGCGGCGATAGCAGCATGGGGCAGCTCCGGAGGGTGAACCTCGATGTAGTCCGCGTTTGGATATTCCGATCGCATCTTCAGCCAGACCTTGTCCAAGGCCGGAGTCGCTTCCGTCCAAATTTGCGTGGAATCCGAGATCGGATCGTAATATTCTACAAACTGTTCTTTTCCCGTCAAAAGTGAATAGTATCCATCTCTAAACCAGAAAAAGCTCCAGACCAAGCCCGTGACCACAAAGACCAAAGCGAACACCATCACGTAAAAGCCCAACACCTGGTGGAGATCGTAGTTTTTCCTTCTCCAGCGGGCGTTCCATTTGACAGTAAGGCTTTGCTTCAGGTTTTTGCCCTTTGGCCACCATAGCACCAATCCGGAGATAATCATAAAAAGAAAAATCAGCGTGAATATACCGACGACCTTTTGACCGATGGCATCCGGCAGCCAAAGGTAAAAGTGACCGTCCAAGATAAAGGGGAAAAATCCCTTGTTTTCGTCCTTCACCTTCAGCACCTCCCCGGAGTAGGGATTGACATAGGCTATTTTGTAGTGGTCATGTCCCTCGCCATAGCTGAAGAAAATAGCCTGCGCCGATCGGTCTGGCTTCGGATAAAGCACCGCATGGAGATGCCCCTCCGGAAATACCTGGTGTGCTATCTCACTGATTTTGCTTGGGGGTAAAATCGCTTGCGCCTTTGGCTCAACAAAGCGATGAGACTGCGTCAAATCCTGTATTTCAGCCTGAAATGCATAGATACAACCCGTGACTGCCACAATAAATACCACCAGCCCAGAACTGAGCCCAAGCCATAAATGAAGTTTTCCCAAAAATTTCTTAAGATTCACAAGCAGCCAGCGTCAATGAGTTAAACATCTGAAGTCTCTAAGCAAGCCGTCCTATGCTAAGGACATGAAGACTTAGAAACCTTTCCTGATGACGCGAAATTATTACTTAGACTAATTCTAAACAAATTATTTTAAAAAAGATCAGTTCCAATTTGGGCGTTAGTTAAATCTGTCGAGCGCTTTGATCAAATCTTCTTTCCTCCTGGAAGCTACCTCTATCTCGGATCCGTCACGGAGTATAAGATATCCGCCTTTTCCCCGATGATACATCCTGACCTCACCGAGATTCACCAAATGCGAATTGTGAATACGAAAAAATCCCGATCCAACCAACATCTCCTCAAAATCCTTGAGTGTCTTGGCCACGGTTATCTTCCTTCCGCCTTTTAAAAAAAGGTGGGTATAGTTCACGTCGGCCTGACAGCGGATGATTTCTGCGATTTCCAGGTATTCGATCCCTGCCTGCATCGGAATGGGAATCCGGTGATGCCTACGGGCGGAATGGACATAGTCCAGCAACTCGCGAAGTTGTTCGGTGGGGACCTGTCGGCCGGGATTTTTGACTTTGGAAATTGCCAGATCCAACTCATCTGCATCGACTGGTTTCAGCAGATAGTCCAGCGCAGAATGTTTGATCGCCTGTAGGGCATATTCTTCGTGGGCCGTCGTGAAAATGATGGAAAAAGTCGGCTTGGAAAGTTTGGCCAAAATCTCGAAAGCCGTCATCTTGCCGATTTCCACGTCAAAAAAGACCAGATCGACGGGATTGTGAGCGAGGAATTCTTCAGCAGCTTCCCCGGTCTGAATCCATCGTAAGACACGAATTTCATCCCGATGATATTTTTCCAATAGCAGACGCAAGCGCTCCGCGCTTGTGGGCTCATCTTCAATGATGACGCTTTGAATCATATCGTGCTTAGTTTTTCTCGGGGTGTGAAGGTCAGCCTAACTTCAAATCCGGATGCCAAACTTTCTCTCAACAGTGACCATGCGGAATTCGGCCTGTCCCTGTGGAGGCTTTCCAGGCGGCTCTCTACCAGATACATCCCCATGGATTGGTGCTTTTGTTCGACTTGGACAGCCTCCCTGAGTCCAGCTCCGTTGTCCCTCAAGACGAGTAAGTAGCTGGATTCTTGACGGAAAACCTTAAGGATTATCTCCCCATCCGAGGAGGTGTTGGCGATGCCATGCCAAAGGCTGTTCTCCACCAATGGCTGCAAGATCAAAGGCGGCATAAGGAGGCTGTCTCCATCCATCCCCTCCTCCAGCACGAGGCTGAAATCTACTTTCTTGCCCAGCCGCAGAGCTTCGATGGCGATGTAATCCTTCAAAAGCCCCACCTCCTCGGACAAGGTAATCTCGGTCCTGTCGGAATATTCGAGGATTCGGCGGATCAGCCTGGAGAAACGAGTGAGGTAACGGTCCGCTTCTTCTGGCTGGTTTTTGAGTAAAAAACTACTGATGGAGCTGAGCGCATTAAAAATAAAATGGGGGTTCATCTGGGCCTTAAGTGCCTTCAACTCCAGCTCCGCTGACCTTGCCCGAAACTCGGACTCCAGCTTGACGCGTTTGCTTTTGGCCTGCATGCGCAGCAGGAAAATCACCAGCACGGCCACCAGCACTATGCCGATTGCCAACGCCAAGTAAAGTCCTGCCTTTAACCTCTCTTGCTCCCGCTCGGCTTCCAACAGCTTGCGATCCGTTTCAAAAGACGCCGTCAGCTGCTTCTCCCGAGCTTCAAACTCATACCCAATCTTGGACCTCAACAGCTTGCGCTCGTTTTCGTCATTGAAGATGCTGTCCTGAAATTGGCTGAACTTGCGGAAAGCGGCAAGACTTTCCCTGAAATCCCCAGAACGCTCCAGCGAGGAGGACAATGCAGCCCAAGCACTTCGCTGGGCATCAAGCGAACCTGACTCTTCTGCATAGCGAAGTGCCTCCCGCTCCAGACTCAGAGAGATACTGGCAGGTAGACCCAAGGCTTTTTTTGCCCGGGCCAGCTCGAGATAGACGGTGGAGAGGCTGAGTTTTTCCCCTGCTTCCAGGTACAGACTTCTGGCGCTGTCCAAATAGGCGTCAGCCAATTGGGGTTGGTCCATTTCCAGCGCGAGCGTTCCCCAGTTGGCATAGTCTGAGGCAATGCGGCGGGAGTTGCCGATGGTTTTGTTCAGTGCCAGAGCTTGACGGATGTAGGCTTCGGATTCCCTGAACTTACCTTGGAGTTGCGCCACTGCGCTCAGATTGCCGAGGGCAGAGGCTTCGGACTGGACGTTTTCCGTCTGCCGATAGAGCTCAAGCGCCTGCAAGTAGTTAGATTCTGCTTCCTCATAGCTGCCCAGGTTCTTCTCGATCAAGCCGAGATTATTGAAGCTGTTTGCACGCTCCCAGATATCCTCGGGCTCCGTCTTTCCCAGTGCTTTCAGGAAATATTCCTGTGCATTGGGATAGTCTGCCAAAGCCAAAAACACCACTCCGGTATTGGTCAGGCTGTTGATCATGTTTTTTCTCAGTCCCAATTCCTCAAAGATCTTCGTTGCCGCCTCGTGGGCTTCGAGTGCTTCGCGGTAGTTGCCATTTCGGTATTCGATCAGGGCAATATTGTTGGTTGCGCTCGCTTGACCCTTTCGGTTGCCACTCTCTCGGTGCGCTTCCAGGACCTGCCGGTATGCAACCAGCGCCAAGGAATCCTCTCCTTGGTACCAATAGTTGACTCCGTGGTAGTTGATGGCAGATATGGCTCGTGAAGACATCCCTTTTTCTCTAGCCAAATCCAAGGCTGAATCCGCATAAGCATGGCCCAAAATCGGATTGATCCCGGCATAGGTGAAAGCGAGTTCATTGTAAAGATCTACACGCAAAGAGTCGGGCAGGCTGGAACGGGTCAGTTCGCTTCTTAGGGAATCCACCACCTTTTGTCCAAAAACCAGCGGTGCGACGAGCGTCAGAAAAAGAATCAGGGTCAAACGACACATGAGCGGGGCTTAAAAACACCCTTCCTATTTACAAAAAGAGGTGTTCAAAAGCCAACACTAGAGCGAGATACAGAAAAAATTGAAGCAAAATATTCCAGCTAGATCCAAGCAACGACCTCCATCTATCATTTCCGACTAGGTATCGCCAATGACTATAGGCCCGAGCGATAGAGAACCAGCTTAAACTGTCCATCGGTGATTTTGATCTCCTCGTTTGCCCGACCCAATGGAGTGGATACCGGGCCGAGCACCGTGGCGCTGAAGGTTCCCTCGACTAGATTTTGACTGAGGGAGGAAAAACGTACGCTGGCATCATCGGTAATCTTCATGGAAAGATCGTTTCGCTGAAAAAGCACGGCATTGTACAAGTCACCGTCTTCGTCGGCATAGGTGAATTGAATCCGAACAAGGGGCACTCCGCTATACGCGATCGCGTCCTGCATCTCATAGCTCAGGCCGGTATCGAAAGGCTCCTCGTTCAAAACCGTCATAGACACAAAGTTTTTGGTTCCGTCACTGCCATCACCAAGAATGATTGCTGTGGCCATATATACCTCACCCGAGGCATCGTAGGTCATCGCCATATCCTGCGTTTGGAGGTTGGCACGAAATTCCTTTTGCATACCGTTCACCTTGAACCGGAAAAAATATTCTGACTGGGGCTGGGGTTCCTCTCCACCATCCCCGCAGGCGGCAAATACGGTAAGGATTAAAATCCAAATCGGAAGGTACTTCAAGGATGTTTTCATGGCTTCTCTTTTTTGAAAGAAGCAAAGTAGCCTAGGCGGGCTCGTCGCGCCATTCCTGTTTATTATTTGCCAGGCTTGGCTGATTTCCCGCGATAAACGGTGTACTGATTTAGCCTACTGCCCGATCCGGCTCTCAAGCTGGGTCTGGCCAAAGGTCATGTTCTCGCGGTGGATTTTGACACCAAGCATGATTTCTTCCACCACGTCTGCATGCTGATCTATCACGTCAAATCTCTCCGATGGATCATGGGCAAGATTAAAAAGCTTCGGCTTGTCCAGTTCCTCAACCTTCGCAGGGTATCCCAAGGGATTGTTGCTGTAGAAATAGAGCTTGAAGTCGCCACTTCGCACGGCAAACAGCCGATCGCCATGGTAGTAAAACATCTCCTTCCGTGGCGACTCGTCTTGTCCCCGGAACACCGGACTCAAGTCAAAGCCATCATAAATCCTGTCCCTTGGCATTTCCACTCCGGCAAGAGCGGTAATCGTGGGAAACAAATCGAGGGTGCTGCCCATTTTGGACACGACTTCTGGCTTTACGTTTCCCGGACCCCAGATCACCGTCGGTACGCGGACTCCGCCTTCGTAGCTAGTCCCTTTTCCCCCAAAAAGCAAACCAGCACTTCCGCCCTGTTCGTTGAATGTCAGCCATGGGCCGTTGTCCGAAGTAAAGACCACATAGGTTTTTTGTTCCAAGCCATGCTGGCGGAGCGCCGCCAGGATTTGGCCCACGCTCCAGTCTATCTCCTCGATCACGTCCCCATAGAGTCCCCGCTCGCTTTGCCCCAAAAAACTATCCGAAGCAAAGAGAGGAACATGAGGTAAGGAATGCGCCAGATAAATGAAAAACGGCTCGCCCTTATTCTCCCCAATGATTTTCACCGCCTCCTCGGTATATCTTCTGGTAATCGTCCGCTGGTCTGCCGGTCGCTCGATTACGCTGGTATCTCGCATCAAGGGCACGTTGAAGTATTCAATCTTGGAATTTTGGAAAGCTTCCTTTGCCGAGACATCGTTCACCCTATCCATGTCATTGCTGTAGGGGATGCCAAAGTAAGAATCGAAACCATGACTGGTCGGTAGGTATTGCGGCAAATGGCCGAGGTGCCATTTGCCTATCGCCGCGGTAGCATACCCGACGGATTTGAGCTGTTTTGCGATGGTCAGCTCATAGGCGGGCAATCCGCCTCCAGAATCTGGAAACAAAACCCTGCGCACATTGCTATACATACCGGTGCGTACGGGAAATCTTCCCGTCAACAGCCCCGCCCGGCTGGGAGTGCAGACATTGGCGGCTACGTAGAAGTTGGTCCATTTCTGCCCTTCAGCCGCCATCTGGTCAATGTTTGGCGTCTTGATCGTGGGGTGGCCAAATACGCCCAAGTCTTCATAGCCCTGATCATCGGTGAAGATGATGATGAAGTTCGGTCTGTCCGACCCTTTGCCTTGCGAGTGGGCTGATTGGATGCCATAGAACACAAAAAGAAAAGCGAGAGGAAAAAGCAGCGACTGTTTCATAATTGAAGGGTTATCCTGGTTATCAAATAAGCTAGGAAAAAAATCGAAGGGGAAAGTGAACTAGCCTCCAAAAGTTGAATGGTTGATGTTTGGCTCAAGCGGCTGAAACAGAAAAACAGGAAGGCGATTGCCTCCCTGTTTTCCGCACTTTTTTGGTTGATTGTTTTATTAAAATCTTTTGGCTCCGCTAAACTCCATAGCTTCCCCCTTGCCAAAGCCATAACTGATACCGAGCGTCACAAATCTTCCCCGCTGGCGAAAGCTGTACTGGCTGAATTCAGGTGAATAGCTTTCGCTCTCCGTCACCCGTGACGCAAATACATCCCTGACGCTGAGGTTGATGATGGCCTTGCCATTTACGATCTTCTTACGGACGCCAAGGTCTGCCATGGCAAAACCCTTGTTGCTCCGCTGGAAGGTCTGATAGGAAGACCGGTAGTCCGTTACCACCTCCAATGCAAAATCCGCCGGAAGTTCAAACTTGTTGGTCAGTCGGCTTGACCACTGGCTAGAGGTGAAGCCGAAGGGCGTGGACTCCCAAGTTCCGCTCCGATCAAAGTAGTTGTAGTTGAAGTCCGCGTTCACCGACCACCAGTCGCTGGGTGTCAACTTGCCATTCACTTCCAATCCGGTGACGTTGTTGGTACCGATGTTCATGGGCTTGGTGATGTTGACACCGCTTTCTACGGTGGTCACATCCTCGATCGTTTGGGTGATGTAACGGTGGTAAACGGAGCCGCTGAGCGAAAACAGAGCATGGTCAAAGATCGCCGTCACCTCGTAGCTGTCGGTGTACTCAGGGAGTAGGTCGGGATTACCCGTGCTGACATTGTAAGGATTTCGGATGTTATAGAAGGGATTCAAGTCGAAAAACCTTGGTCTGGAGATTCTTCTAGAGTAGCCTCCTTGTAAAGAAAAGTTCTTGGCCACCTTGTAGGATCCGTGAACGGTGGGAAAAGCATTGGTGAAGTTCTGCTTATTCTCCTCGCCGGTCTGCTCCAATTCGGTCTGAAGGTCGGTATTTTCCATCCTTAGGCCCAGTTTTAACCCAAACTTGTCCCCTTCGTAGGCGCCCGTGCCATAGAGTCCGAGTACATTTTGGGAATAGTGGAAATCGTTTGTAAGATTGGGGATCACCACCCACTCCCCTTCCTCAAAATCGGAGATGGAATAGTTGTTTTTCACCGTGCTCAGGAAATACTGCCCCCCGGTCTCCAGCGTGAACTTCTCCCCAAACGGCTGAGTGTAATCCGCTTGGAAGGTGTACTCAGCTTGGCTGAAGTCATTGTCAGCCCACTGGCGCTCCGTTTGGGCTCCCTCCCCAAAAGTAGGCGAATTGTCAAACTCCGAACGCTGATCCTTGGCAAAAGAGCTTCCCAAGGCGCTGATCAGAAGAAAATGGTCGTCCTTGTCGGAAAAGTCGCTTTTGTACTGCAACTCATATTGCCACTTGGGATTGGTGGCCTCGGTGGACTCCGTCCTGTTCCAGCCTGATACCATCACCTGCGAGGCATCAAAGGAGCTGAAAGCCCCGTCCGAATATTCCGTCTCGCCTTCGAAAGCATAGTTTCCCGAGAGCGTGATCACATTGCGCTCGTTGATGTAGTAGTCAGTACCGAGGATAAGATTGAAAAACTTCTCGTTCTTCTCGGCCTCACCCAGACTGGTCACCTCGGTGCCGTCGATGAGGTTGCTGTTGCGGGTTTCAAAGTCCTCCGGCATGGTCCTATAGCCCACCCCCAGCTGGCTGAAGAGGTTGAATTTGTCCGTTCGCTTGTTCAGCGAAAAGCCGAGGCTGTGGTTATTGGGCACACCGGTGTTGAGCGTCACCGAGCCGTTGACTCCGCGCTTCTCGTCCTTTTTCAGGACGATGTTGATGATCCCAGAGGTCCCTTCGGCATTGTATTTTGCCGATGGGTTGGTGATCACCTCCACCCGCTCGATCATGTCGGCGGTCACCGTACCCAAAGCATTCCCCCCGTCGCTGGTCAAAACAGAAGGCTTTCCGTTGATCAGTACTTGTACCCCGCCAGTACCCCTGAGCAGGATCTGGCCTTCGATGTTCACATTGACGGAGGGGATATTGTTAAGCACATCCAGGGCGCTGGCCCCGGTGCTGCTAAGGTCTTGGCCTACATTGAAGACCCGTTTGTCCAGCTGGAATTCCGTGGTGGATTTTTCGCCCCGCACCACGACCTCATCCATGAGTTTGGTATCTTCTGCCAAAGCGATAGTACCCAAGTCTACCTGGTTTTTCACTATTTCAAACTCTGAAAACTTGTGGGTAATGAAGCCCATGAAACTTACCTCCAGGCTGAAGCTCCGACTCTCGGTGGCCAACAGCAGCGTACCGTCCGGTAGCGTAGTCGTGCCGGCGAGCATTTCCCCGCTGGCTTTGTCCAGCAGCTTGATGGTGGCAAACTCGATGGGAGATTGGGTTTTTGCATCGACCACTTTGCCGGTGATCTCCACACTTTGTGAAAAAACGGTACTCAGGCCCAAGCCAAAAAACAGGATGCAGGTAAGCGAAAATCTCATTTTGGAGGTTGTTGATTACTCTCCAAAACTGCCGAGGAATGCTTACCTTAAAAAATATAATCGGTGAACGACGGGACTTTCCAGACGAACGGCAAGGTCCGGCCACCCGGGTCGTTTGACTGGAAAAAACGGTCGTTCATCCATAGGATTAGCACCACAGCCGCTTTCCCCATTATTTTCAGTCCATGGATTCCAAGTCCCGCGCCCATACTTCTGCCAAGCAAGAGTGGATCTTCCAGCTCATCCTGCATTTGACGGTATTCCACTTTGTGATCATCGACCACGAGCACGGACAAATGGTCTATGAGCTGGACTGGTACCAACTGGTCTTTTTCGCCAACTACGTCTGCGCCAACCTGCTCATTAGCTATGTGCTGCTACCACGCTACCTGTATCGGAAAAGATATTTGGAGTTTGCCATCTATTGCCTGCTGATCGTGGTGGCTGTGATCCTGATCGAGGAGTTTGTCTTGGAGAAAATCTTCTTTCCTAACACGCGGGGCTCCGATTTCCAGGGAGCGATACTAAGTTTGGGAGAAGTCTTGTCGGTCTTGGGAGCCCTGACTGGGGTAAAATTCGCTTGGGATTCCATACACCGGCAGCGGGAGATCGACGAGCTCAAGCTCATGGTCAAAGACAGCGAGCTTTCTTTTCTCAACTCCCAGATCAATCCGCATTTTCTCTTCAACAACCTCAACAACCTTTACTCCTATGCCGTGGAGCAGTCGCCGAAAACCCCCGAGATCATCCTCGGTCTGAGCGGGGTGCTGCGCTACATGCTCTACGAATGCAGGGAAGCATTTGTCCCCCTGCTCAAGGAAGTCGAGCAGCTCCGCAACTTCATCCAGCTTTACGAGCTGCAAATAGAAGAGCGGGGCGCGGTGGACTTTACCACCAAAAATGTCAGCGACAACTACCAAATCGCCCCGCTGATCCTCAATGTCTTTGTGGAAAATGCCTTCAAGCACAGCCAATCTGGACAGTCCGACGAGATCCGCATCTCCATATCCCTCGCCGTGGACGACACCGGGACGCTGCACTTTAGCTGTGCGAACAACTTCGAGCCCACCGACTTTTCCAACGGGGAAAACCAGGGCATAGGCTTGAAAAACGTGAAAAAGCGACTGGCCCTCCTCTATCCCGAGCGGCATCGCCTCGAAATCGAGCAAAAAGGGAAAGAATACCGCGTTTCGCTCCAGATCAAACTCAAGACGCCGTGACCTGCCTGATCATAGAAGACCAGCCACCCGCCCAGCGCATCCTCCGCAAATACATAGAGGATTTGGGCACGCTTCAGCTTTTGGAGGTCTTTGGCGACCCGCTGAAGGCCATGGCTTACTTGGAGGAGCATCCCGTGGACTTGGTTTTTCTGGATATCAACCTTCCCAAGCTCAGCGGCATCGCCTTGCTGAAAACACTGAAAAAAAAGCCCCAGGTAATCCTCACCACCGCCTATTCCGAATATGCCCTTGAAGGCTATGAGCTTGACGTGGTGGACTACCTGCTCAAGCCCTTTTCCTTTGAGCGCTTTCTGAAGTCCGTGTCCAAAGTCCGCCGGCCCCAAATGGAAAGTCACTCACCTGCTGCACCAGCCCGAAAGGAACATTTTGTCAAAATCGGATATGAGCACATCCGCATCGCCTTTGAGGACATCCTCTACCTAGCGGCGGACGGTGACTATTGCGAGATCTTCCTGGAAGGCAAAAAGCACCTCTCCTCTGAATCCCTGAAAAAGTGGATCGAACTGCTGGAAGGCTGGGATTTTTTCCGCATCCACAAGTCCTACCTGGTCAACATCCACCAGATCGACAAGGTCAGCGGCAACACGATCTTCCTCCACGACGGCACCCAGCTTCCCCTCGGCCGGGCTTACAAGGATGACTTTATGGAAAAGTACTTGAGGTAAGGGAGAAAGCATCCCGCTAAATCCCTTCTGCGAAAACCTCACTTAATAAATAGTATATTAAGGAGCCATGGACACAGCTGAAAAAATCAAAGCTTTTCTCGACAGCCTTTCAGTGCCCAAATGCGCTGAGATGCAAGCTTTGCATACCCACATTCTCCAACTTTTTCCAAAAGCCAAACTGTGGTTTTTGGATGGCAAAGACGAAACAGGCAAAGTGGTTACCAACCCCAGCATAGGCTACGGGCAGTACACGATCCATTACAAGGACGGCTCGACGAAAGAATTCTATCAAATTGGCATCAGCAGCAATAGCACGGGCATTTCGGTCTATGTCATGGGATTGGAAGACAAGAAATACTTGCCGGAGACTTTCGGGAATCGCATCGGCAAGGCAAGCGTCACCGGCTACTGCATCAAATTCAAAACAGTCAAAGACATCAAACTCGACATTCTGGATGAGGCGATGTGCTATGGAATTAAACACACCGACAATGACTAAACACCTGAAAATCCTCCTTCTACTATTTCTATCCTCCTGTGGGCAATCCGACCAGCTCGACCGGAAAATTATCGGAACCTGGACTATGGAGAAGGTTTACGAATACGAAAACGATGTCACGGAAAAGCACAATCCCGCGCAGGACAGATGGATTGAGTTCAAATCCGACGGTTCCTTCGTAAGTGATGGAAAGCCTTTCGGCAGGAACACCGGCTACTGGACTGCCGACAATGAAGCGTCCATGCTATACATCGACAGCGACGTGGATGACGACGACAGCGAGTGGAGCGTCACCTTCGACAAGGACCTAAGCATCTGGACTGGAATCGGGCATCCAAGAAAAGAGAACACCAAGCTGATCCACAAGCGAAAGGAATAGCGGCAAGCAGCGATAGTTTATGTCCCTGTGAATGTCTCCTTTCACCAGATTCTGACTTATAAGGCGAATATTCCTATTTAGCAAAAATCCAAACGAATCAGTTTTCAAGCTTGTAGACATGCACGAAATGGCTAACTTAAGGCAGAAAGTCTGGTATATTAATTTTTAATCCTAACCCCTCTTCGAATCAGTTAAACCATTCTCAAAACAATGATTACTGAAAAACTACAAGCCCTATTTAATTTTATAGATTATTTAGACAAAAGAAAGACAGAACTTATTGGAATATATCTACCTATCTGCGAAGAAATAGACCATCTAATTCATCAACGTTCAAAATTGAACCCCAAAACCAATTACATCGAAAAACAAAAGTATGACCAGCTCCAAAGGCAAATAACAGAAAAGTTTCAACCGATCACGCAAAACATCTACACTCCTACAATGCAAAAACTAGAGGATCTAAAAATATGGTCAGGGGACACAGTTTTTACTAGCATATGGAATAACAACAGCCCAGCAATTCAAAAATTTAAAGAAGATTTCGAACCTGAGGACATCTCTTCAGTATTAGAATACAAAGAAAAGTATTTGAATTTTAGAAAAGAGACTAACAGTAATTTCCTCTGTTTGCAACTCGTTTTTCACGAATTAGATGAAGTTTTGAAGGAACTGTTTGACTTTTTTAAAGACACGACAGAAAGCGAATTTGAAAGCTTCGAAACAAAGACGGTAGAAGTAAATAGTATCAAAGAAGCGATAATGGGATCGATGGCTAACAAAGGAAAGAACATTAGTTTTTCAATACCTAGTGAAGTTTTCTTTCACCAAAAGAAAAGCAATAATCCCAAACCCCATATACCAAATATAAATAACGAAATAGTCATGGGAAACAAGATTCAAGTTGGCGACATTTCCAATAATTCGGGACAGATAATTATTGGAAACAATATTAAGATCTCCGAATCACTCGACAAAAAAAAAGAGGTTGCCAATAAGATATCTGAATTAATCGATATTATAAGAAAACAGCAAGAGATTGATCTCGGAAAGCGACAAACTCTTATCACAAATTTTGACAAAGTTCAGGAGGAACTTTTCGAAGAAGAACCCTCGAAAAAAAATATCTTCAAATGGCTATCTAAAACAAAAGAAGTCCTTGAATCATTGGTTTTGGGTCACGAGGTAATGCAAGCTGTCGAGTGGATTTATTTGAACTTAAATTTTATGCCCCAGGACTAGGCGTAATCTGCAATCCACCCGAGAACAAAAAAAGCTACCCATCTGGGTAGCTTTTCTATTTGGGTTAGTATTCTATTTAGTGATGGTCCTCAAACCCGCTGAGGTCGGCGTTTTCTTCGAGGCGTTGGAGCTCCTTCTTACCATAGGCGATCTTGGTGATCACCACATAGAGCACGGGCACGAAGAAGATCGCCAGGAAGGTAGCCGAGAGCATCCCCCCGATCACCGTCCAGCCTATGGTCTGTCTCGCGACCGCTCCGGCACCGTTGGACAGCGCCAACGGCACCACGCCGAGGATAAAGGCCAAAGAGGTCATGATAATGGGACGTAGTCGGAGCTTCACCGCATCCAGGGTCGCCTTCACCAGCGGCATACCCTTGTCCACCCGCTCCTTGGCAAACTCCACAATCAGGATGGCGTTTTTCGCAGCCAAACCAATCAATGTGATCAAACCGATCTGCGCATAGACATTGTTGTCCAGCTTAGGCAGGAAGGTCAAAGCCAAGATCGCTCCGAATGCACCCAGAGGAAGCGCCAGTAAGACCGAGAACGGCACCGACCAGCTCTCATACAATGCCGCCAACAAGAGGGAAACCAAGATGATGGCCAGTGAGAAGATCAGGATGGTGCTGCTGCCAGCCGCCATCTCTTCGCGGCTCAGACCGGAGAAGTCATAGCCATAGCCATCCGGCAATACCTCGGCAGCCACTTCTTGAAGGGCCGCGATCGCTTGACCGGAACTGTATCCCGGAGCGGCGTTACCGTTGATCTCCGCAGAGCGGAAGAGGTTGTAGTGGGAGATCACCGGCGCGCTCTCCGTGATTTTATAGTTGATCAACGCACTCAGCGGCACGGATTCTCCCTGCCGGTTGAGCACGTAGTACTTTTGCAGATCCTCTATTCCACTGCGGAAGGTGGTATCCGCTTGGGTCACGACGCGGAAGTTACGCCCATACTTGGTGAAGTCGTTGACATAGCTCGAACCCATCATGCTGGACATCGTGGCAAAGACATCGGTCATGGACACGCCGAGTTTTTTCACTTTCTCCCGGTCCACCTCGACATGGTAGCCCGGGGTTTTCGCAGTAAAGAAGCTATATGCCATGGCGATCTCAGGACGGGCGTTGGCTGCCTGGAGGAATTGTCCCAGCACGCCCTCTAATTCCTTCACATTTCCACCGGCCCGCTGCTCCAGCATAAAGCTGAAACCGCCAGTCTGGCCAAGACCCGGAATTGCTGGTGGCGGAACAACTACTATGTTGGCGCCTTTGATGGCGGTAAACTTCTGGTTGAGCGCACCGATGATGCCAAAGAGCTGCAGGGAAGGATCCTTTCGCGTTTCCCAAGGATGCATTTGCACAAAGAAAGTCGCCGAGTTGGGCTTGAAGGAGAAGTTGATCGCGTTAAGTCCGCCGATACCGGTCACGTTGTTGATTCCCTCGGTACTGCGGATCAGCTGGTTCATTTCCGCCATTATTTCGCGCGTTCGCGAGCTGGAGGCACCCTCCGGCAACTCCACGGATACGAATAGACGTCCTTCATCCTCGGTCGGCAGGAAGCCGGTTGGTTTGTTTTGGAACAGCCCAAAAGTGCCTGCAAAGATGCAGACCAAGATCACAAGCACCAGGGGAGCCTTTTTGATCCAAGATCTCACCCCATTGGAATAGGAGCCGGTCACACGCTCAAACCAGTTATTGAATCGGTAAAAGAACTTATTCAAACCTTTTCCCTCAGGAGTTACCTCAGAAGGTCTAAGCAAAATGCTACACAGGGCTGGAGTCAGCGTAAGCGCGACAAAAGCTGAGATCAACACAGATATCGCGATGGTGATCGCAAACTGCTGATACATCCTTCCCACGATACCCGGGATGAAGCCTACCGGAATAAATACCGCGGCGAGGATCAATGCGATCGCAATTACCGGAGCTGTGATGTCCTTCATCGCCCTTCGCGTCGCTTCTTTCGCAGAAAGCTTAAAGCGGTCAATGTAGTGCTGAGCCGCTTCCACCACCACGATGGCATCATCCACCACGATCCCGATTGCCAGCACAAAGCCAAACATGGTCAGGGTGTTGATGGTAAATCCTAGCGGTACAAAGAAGATAAACGTCCCAATAATAGAGACGGGGATAGCGAGAATGGGAACCAGTGTGGCTCTCCAGCTTTGCAGGAACAGGAACACGACGACAATCACCAAGAGCAGGGCTTCGCCAAATGTCTTGATTACCTCGTTGATGGACACTTCTACCACGGAGACGGACTCGAAAGGCACCACGTAGTCCATGTCAGCCGGGAAGGAAGCCTTCAGCTCGTCCAGCGCCTTGTATACTCCCTCGGCGGTTTCCAAGGCGTTGCTGCCAGGAGCCTGATAGACTAGGAGGATTGCTGCATCCTGACCATTGACCGTGGAGTATCGGCCGTAGTCGAACTGGCCTAGTTCCACGCGCGCGATGTCCTTCAGGTACACGAGTGAGCCGTCCTCGGGATTGGTACGGACGATGATGTTTTCGAACTCCTCCTGCTCTACCAATCGACCATTGACCGTAATGGGATATTCGAAAGCCTGGGAGGTAAACTGCGGCATGCCGCCAACAGTACCTGCAGCCACTTGGAGATTTTGCTCTTGGATAGCGGCATTCACTTGGGAAGTGGAGATACCGTATTGGGCCATCTTGTCCGGTCTCAGCCATACCCGCATGGAGAAGTCCTGCCCGATGGCGTTAATGTCCCCTACCCCTGCCACTCGCGCCAAGGCATCCTTGATGAAGATGTTGGTATAGTTGGAGAGGAATTTCGGATCATGGGTGCCTTTGGGTGAATAGATACTGATCACCATCATGATGCTCGGGTTTCTTTTCCTCACGGTCAGACCCAATCGGCGAACCGCTTCAGGTACGACCGGCTCCGCGATACTCACGCGGTTTTGCACATCCAACGTCGCGATGTCAATGTCCGTCCCCACATCAAAGGTCACGTTCATTTGCATCTGTCCGGTACTGGTATTGTTGGAGCTGATATAGGACATGCCCGGAGTACCGTTGACCTGAGTCTCGATGGGTGTAGCTACCGTCTGTTCCACGGTCTGCGCATCCGCCCCGGAATAGATCGCGGACACCGATACGACCGGCGGCGTGATATTGGGATATTGGGTCACGGGCAGGTTGAACGCCGCCAGTGCGCCCACCAGGACGATGACGATGGAGATCACCATCGCCATGACGGGGCGTTTTATGAATATTTCTGATATCATTTCTTGGGATTCTTGGTATGGAAAAAAATTTACTGAACCTGAACTTTTGCTCCCTGGCGTAGCTTCTGAAGTCCATCCACCACGATAGTCTGTCCGGCTTGGAGTCCCTCCCTCACCGCTACTTCGGCACCGAATACTGTGCCCAGCTTCACGGTCTGTTGCGCCACGGAGCTATCCGGCCCGACCACATAGACGAAGTATTCGCCCATCTGCTCGGTCACCGCTTTGTACGGGATGACCAACTGGTCGCCGTGGTCATCGTTGATCACCTGCAAAACTCCCGTCATGCCAGGCACCAGCATCCTGTCGGGGTTGGGAAATTCCACTCGGATGTTGATCGTACCGGTCTGTCTTCCCACCGCCCGGTCCACTGTCGCCAGTTTTCCCGGCTGTGGATAAAGGCTTCCGTCACTGAGTTTGAGGGTAAAAAGAGAATCCGGTGCGTCGGGAGCATTGACCAGCTTGTAGTAGCGGGGAATTTCCTTTTCGTTGATCACAAAGTCCACCTGCACCGGATCCGTTGAGGAAAGCGTGTTGAGCAAAGGCTGTCCAGGAGAGACTTGTGTTCCCAACCTAACTTGGGAAATCCCGATCCTGCCATCAAAGGGGGCGGTAATCTGGGAGTATCCCAAATCCGTCTCGGCGGCCGCCACTTGGGCTTCGCTGGCTTGAACTTGGGCTTCAGCCGCCAGTAGCTCCGCTTTGGCGTTGTCAAGGGTCTGCTTGGCAATAGCCTCGTTTTGGTCAAGACGCTCGTAGCGGTCCACATCCTTTTGGATTCTGGCGAGATTGGCTTTGGCTGAGGCCAAAGAAGCCGCCGCTTGGTTTCTTGCCGCCAGATATTTGGTTTGGTCGATTTGGTAGAGCTTCTGGCCCTTTTTCACCTGCTGTCCATCCTGGACAAAAATTTGCGTGATGTAGCCGCTGACCTGGGGACGGAGCTCGATCTCGTTGAGGGCGACTACCGTGGCCGGATAGGTATCCAGTCCGGTGACGGATTTGCTGGCTACTTTGTACACGGACACGGCCACCGGAGCAGGAGGCGGCGGCGTCTGGGCGGCATTTCCGCAGCCATAAAGTACCGCGCCTAGCGCTGCAAAGAATAGTATGCTTGGATTAAAATATTTTTTCATCTGGTAGTAATTTATTTTCGATGGACAGCTGAAATCAGAATGAAGATTCTATGGAAGATGGATTGATAAGTCCCATTGCGCGCTGGAGATCCAGCTTGCTGGAAAGGACACTATAAAGCGCATTGTAATTATTGATCTGCGCGGTGCGGAGCTCAGACTCAGCCACGACCAGATCGACATAGGCTTTGACCCCTTCGTCATATTGGAGCTTGATGGTGTTGTACACCTCCTCCGCCAGATCTAGGTTATCTTGAAGCGTCTGCCAAGCAAAATAGTTGGCATTGTAATCCGCCAGAGCCGTCTCATACTCGGTATTCAGCTGCTTTTCATAATTGTTTAGGGAGACTAGGGATTTTTCCTGTTTCAGCCTTGCCAGCCTCACCTCGTCTGAGCGCTTGCCTCCTTGGAAAATAGGAATAGATGCGCTCAAGCCCAAGGCTGAAGTGGGAAAGGACTCATCCAGTAAGCCGGAGAAATTTTGGTTGAAAAACAGGAAGTTGTAATTATAAAAACCCTTGATCGCCGGTATATAAGCCCATTTGGAGTAGCTGGTCTCCAGCTCTGACAGGGAATACTGGGTCTTGGCCAGCTGATAGTCCACCCGGTTTTCCATGATAAAATCCGGCGCCACGTCCAGCTCCGCCCTTTTTGCCATCTCTCCATACTCGTAGTGGAGAGTCAATTCCTGATCAAGGGGATAGCCACTTACTTGCTTCAAGTAGGAGTATTTGGCGTCAAGGGAAGATACCAGTCTGTTTCGTTGGCTTTGGATGTTGGCCAGGCTGATGCTCGCTCTTTGGAAGTCGGTCTTATCCACCAGACCAGCTTCAAATCGCGCTCTGGCGTCTTTATACTGCTTCTCTTGGCGGACAATGTTTTCGTCGAAGACCTTGATCTGCTCCAGGCTAAGCAGCAAGTCATAGAAAGCCCTCGCCACCGTGATCACCGCTTCGATTTTCTGGGTCTCCATGGTTTGGCTCAGTTGGTTTCTAGCCAGACTGGAGCCTTTGGAAGCCAAGAAAACGTCCCGGTTGAAAATCGTCTGGTCTACGGTGAAGTTGAGGTTGCCCGAATATGGCTGCCCAAAAGTGATCAGTTGGTCGCCAATGGGCTGGGTCTGTAGCTTCAGGTTATTGCTCCATTGGGTATTGGCGGAGACCTGGGGCAGCCAAGCCGATAGACTGGACTTGATCTGCCTGTCGCCAATCTCGGCATCCAGTTCGGAAATCTTCACCAGAGGGCTGTTGATCAAGGCAAATTTCACCATCTCCTCGACGGTGAATTGGGTACTGTCCTCCGGCTGCTCCTGAGCCTTTAGGGCGGACGCAGAAAGCAGCCAAAAAACACAAAGTAGGAATCGTCTTTGTCTCATTAAAATATAGTTGGTTTGAAAATGTTACGATTGAAATTTGATCCCGTCCCAAACCATTTGGGGAATCAAGTGTAGGTCTTGGGCTGCCGAAGCGGTCTTGGCTTTGAAATAAGTAGTAAAACGAACCAAAGAAATAAGGCTGCCCAGCACCATGATGGAAATGATTTTGGGATTCAAGGCCTTCAGCTGTCCGGATTCTACACCCTCTTTGAAGAATGCTTCCAGCCATTGCCCCAAAGGATCGCATTCCAGCTGGACTGCCTCGGTATTATAGGGACTACTGCTAAACTGGTCCAAAAAACTCTGAAAAGCGGGCTTTTCCCGATAGAGTGAAGTCACATTATTCCACAAATCAAAAAAGCGGGCCTCAAAGTTCTTTTTGGGGTCATCTTTTTCACTGATTTTTTTTGCGACTTCAGTTTTGACGTAGGTATAAAGTTCCAGGATCATTTCATCCTTGCTCTCAAAGTAGGTATAGACCGATCCGGCTGCGACAGAGGCCTGCTTGGCCACCTGGCTGATCGGGCAACCGTGGAATCCATTTTCCTTGATAAGCTCTAGCGCGCTCTCGAGAATCTGAACCTTTTTGCTTGGGTTTTGCTCCATGGGAATGAGTGAATGAACGTTCAATCACGGATTGCCGAAGTTGGTTCCCGACGACTCCCATTTTTTCGGATCTTTTTTTCAACGGGATTTTCTTGGTTTGAAAATCAGGCTGCTTGTGCTAGTTTGAGCACCTGAACAATAAACCCATGAAACCTAACCAACTCGCCTTAGCGATTTTTTTCGCGTTTTCTCTCGTCCATCTCGCCGCCGCGCAAGAGAGGATCGTTTTTCAAGGCGGCGAGGAAGGCCACGCTACCTATCGGATTCCTGCCATCATAGACCTGCCAAACGGTGAACTGTTGGCCTTTGCCGAGGGCAGGGTTAATGGAAGCGATGACTTCGGCGACGTAAATCTGGTGATGAAAAGAAGTGCAGATCAGGGCGAAACCTGGTCCTCCCTTCAGACCTTGGTCGATTACGACTCCCTCCAAGCCGGCAATCCGGCTCCTGTCGTAGATCTTTTTGACCCAGAACACCCCAAGGGCGTTGTGTACCTCTTCTACAACACCGGCAACAACCACGAGTACGACATTCGTATGAACAGAGGTGTGCGAGAGGTATGGATGATCAAGTCTTTCGATTTTGGCAAAACCTGGGAAAAGCCGGAAAACATCACCCTTCAAGTACACAAGCCCAACAATCCGGCTTTCAATCCCGAATACAAAAACCCGGCGGACTGGAGGCACTATGCCAATACGCCCGGCCATGCCTTCCAATTCAAAGAGGGAAAATACAAAGGCCGGATCTACGTCGCAGCTAACCACTCTGTAGGAGCTCCCCAGGAAAATTTTGCCGAATACCAAGCCCACGGTTTTTACACCGACGACCATGGGAAAAGCTTCCGCATTTCCGAGTCAGTTGACATTCCCGGCTCAAATGAATCCATCGCCGCTGAGCTCAGCGACAACAGGATGATCATGAGCATTCGAAACCAAAAAGGCGATATCCGACAGCGAATCCTAGCCTACTCCTCGGATGGCGGACAGACCTGGGACGAGGCCTATTTCGACGAAAGTCTGCCTGACCCAGTCTGCCAGGGCTCCATCCTCGACCTCGGAACAAGCGACGGGCAAACCATCCTCGCACACTCCAATAACGCAAATGAAACCGAACGAAACCAACTTACTGTCAAAGTCAGCTTTGACGGGGGTAAAAACTGGGAACTCACGCTGCCGATAGACTACACAGGAGACAGCGCCAAGCTTCCTTGGACCGCATACTCCGACCTGGTCAAGCTAGACACCGGCACACTGGGCATCCTTTACGAAAGAAACAACTACCAGGAAATCGTCTTCAAGCCTGTGGTTTGGAACAGAGAATAATCTCGTCAACGAAGGATAGTCCTATTTGCTTAACCGGAGGTTTTGTTGCAAAAGTCTTTTCTGCTTACATTTTAGGAAACCTAAAGCAACCGAACCTGTTATGAACCAAGAAAGATATTGGCTCGCCCTCAGCTGGGTGGCTGTAGTCTTTGGCACCAGCCTAATTTTTTCCTGCCAAAAGCCAGCAGAAAAAGCCGCCGAAGCGGAACTCAGCTCTTCTACCCTGCTCAAAGATTATGTTCACGCAGCCGACTCCACCTACCGCTATGAGATCGTCCACAGCGTACCGGGAGAAGAATTTGACTATGTCGTGCTGAAAATGTACTCCCAGCATTGGCTCACGCCCGATATCGTGGATAAGACCGAATGGTGGCACTGGGTCTCCGCGGTCGTCCCAAAAAACACGCCTCATCAGACCGGCATGCTCTGGATCTCCGGTGGCAGCACGAATTCGAAAATGCCCGAGGAACCGGATCCGCTAATCTTGGCGGCCGCCACGCAGACCAATTCCATCGTAGCCAAGCTCCACAACGTGCCCTTCCAGCCCATCACTTTCGCCAACGACACCTTTGGTGAGCGCTATGAAGATGAGATCATTTCCTATGGCTGGAGGAAATTTCTGGAAGGAGGAGCCAAAGACAAGGACGCGATCTGGCTGGCTCGGCTTCCTATGACCAAAGCCGCTAAACTCGCCATGGATGCCGTAAGCGATATGGCAAAAACGAAATACAGCAAGATCCTTGATAGCTACGTGGTCGGCGGAGCCTCCAAAAGAGGCTGGACCACTTGGACCACCGCAGCGGTGGATGATCGGGTTGTTGGCATCGTCCCGGTCGTGATTGACTTGCTCAATCTGGTGCCGTCTTTTGAGCACCATTGGCAAAACTATGGATTTTGGGCGCCGGCCGTAGGAGACTATGTGCGGGAGGAAGTGATGGAATGGGTCGGCACTCCTGAGTTTGACCGGATGATGGAGATCACGGAGCCCTATTCCTTCCGCAAGGACTACGACATGCCCAAGCTGCTGATCAATGCAGCTGGCGACGAGTTTTTCCAACCTGACAGCTGGAAATTCTACTGGGATAGCCTACCGGGGGAAAAGCACCTGATGTATGTCCCCAATTTTGGCCACGATATAGGGGATTCCGATGCCCTGCCCAATATGATTGCTTTCTACGGCTCCATCCTCAACAAAACCACTCGGCCAAACTACGAATGGAAAATCGAGGGAGACAAAATCCTCGTGAAGACCGACCCCAGCAACCGGCCAGCTTCCGTCAAGCTATGGTCAGCACTCAATCCCCTCTCTCGCGATTTTCGCATTGATGTGTTTGGGCCAAACTGGGTAGCGGAGGAAATCCGGCTGCCGGAGAGCGGTGAGCTGGAAGTCCTGCTGAAAACACCGGATGAAGGCTTCCGGGGCTATTTCGTCGAGCTGACTTATGCGGGAGAAAGCCCCTTGAAAGTCACCACCGGGGTGGAAGTCTTGCCCAGGACATATCCTTTTGAGCCTTTTGTGTCAAAAAAAGCAAGCACTCCTGCGGTGCATTAACAAAATCCCAGCGGTCTAGCAGAAACCTTAATAACCTAAAACCCTGTTTCCCACCTATGAAACCCAACCCAAAAAACCCTTCTAGCGAGGTACTCGCTGCCATGTCCTATCTACGGGCCCTTGCAAATGACAGGCCTTTTGTCTTCGAAAAAACGGTACATAATCTAGGCTTGTCTACCTTGTTGTCCAAATGAGCTTGGGTTAAATCCTGCAAGTACGTTTCCAACACCTCTGCCGCAGGTATCCCAATCACCTACAGGTGAGCACAGTATGGACATCCCTGTATTCGAAGGCATCTTTATGTCTAAACCGATAAAATCTCCGATCAACCATGAACCTATTCGTTCTGATTCTTAGCTTATTTCAACTCGTTCATCCACAAAAAAATCCTGTCAAGCCTACAATTCTAGCCTCCGGCTTTGTCTATGAATCCGCGCCTTTTCCACAGTGCCATGCCTCCACCTTGTTGGAGACTCCGTCAGGGATCATGGCAGCCTGGTTTGGGGGGACGCACGAAAGACATCCCGACGTCAGCATCTACACCTCCAAGCTCAGCGAGGGTGCTTGGTCTACTCCTCAAATGGTAGCGGATGGGGTGGAAAACGAGAACTTTCGAAATCCGACTTGGAATCCGGTCTTACATCGAATGGAGGACGGAAAAATCATCCTGTTTTACAAAGAAGGGCCAAATCCCAGGGAATGGTGGGGCCTCTACAAAATCTCGGAGGACGAAGGAAAAACCTGGTGCGAAGAAATCCAAACGCCACCGGGCTTTCTTGGCCCGGTCAAAAACAAATCCATCGTCCTACCCGACGGTAGACTCCTGCACCCAAGCAGTTTTGAGATCAACCGAATCTGGACCAGCCATGTTGAAATCACCGATCCGGAACTGAAAACATGGAGAAAATCAGAAATTGACGGCAACGGTTTTGGTGCCATCCAGCCTACGACCCTCCGTCACCCAAACGGAAGACTCCAGCTGCTTTTTCGTACCCAGCAGGGGGAAATTGCGACTTCTTCGTCTTCAGACAACGGAAACACCTGGAGCAAAATGGCATCCACAGGATTGGCACACAACAATTCGGGCATCGATGCAGTCACATTGAAAAATGGCTATCACCTGCTGGTTTGCAATCCCATAAAAAAAGGGAGGAACAAGATTAGTCTCTTTGGCTCTCCAGATGGTATTACCTGGGAAGAACTCTTGGTCTTGGAAGACGAAAGCGAGGGCGAATTCAGCTATCCGGCCATCATCGAGGCAAAGGATGGTACGGTTCACATCAGCTATACCTACAACCGGGTCAAGGTGAAATACATCCATCTTAAAGTCTAATCTTACTTGCTCCAACCTATGAACCCAATCGACATATTTCAGGGAATCTTCCCTCCCATGATTACTCCGCTCAATCCCGATTTTTCCCTGGATGTGGCACATACCGAAAAACTCATCGAACACCTAATCGATGGAGGGGTTCACGGCATATTCATCATCGGTACCACAGGCGAGTCAGCAAGTATCAGCATGGATGTCAAAAACGATCTCATCCGCCTGACCTGCAAAAAGGTGGCTGGGAGGGTTCCCGTTCTCGTTGGGATCACCGAAAGCTCCTTCGTGCAAAGCTTGGATCTGGCGGCGGTGGCCCTGGAATCAGGGGCTAGCGCACTGGTGGCCGCTACGCCCTTCTACATCAACATCGATCAGGATGAGGTGGTCAACTACTATCAAAAGCTGGCGGATGCGGTAAAATTGCCACTCTTTCTCTACGATATGCCCTCCCACACCAAGGTAAAGATCGAAATCGAATCGGCGGTGAAGCTGTCCGAGCATCCCAATATCATCGGTTTGAAAGACAGCACGGGAAACAAGGACAACTTCAGGGCGCTTTGCGATGCCTTCAAAAACCAGCCGGACTTCAGGCTATTCATAGGCCCGGAGGAGATCCTCGCCGAAAGCCTGGAAATGGGGGGACACGGGGGCGTATGCGGAGGAGGCAATCTTTTCCCAAAACTCTATGTGAGCTTATTTGAAGCATTTCAAAAACAAGAAGACGAAAAGGTCCAAAACCTCCAGGAGACCATCCTTTTCCTGAGCGAAAACATCTACCAAAATGGCACCTACAAGTCCAGCTATCTCAAAGGCCTGAAAGCATCCCTATCTTTTGAAGACCTTTGCGATGGCACACTGGCCCTACCGCTTTACTCCTATTCCGAGGAAGAGCAGTATGCCCTGCGGGAGCGTTTTAGCGCGGTCAAAGACCGTGTGGAGCAAGCGCTATTGGCCGCCATCTAGAAAAACACCAATCAAACTAAGCAAAGGACGGAGGTCAAGTTTACTTTTGGCCATCTTTGCACCTTTGCTTTTTCTTCTTTTAATTCAATCCAACCCACCGAAACTTAACCCCATGCCTGTTTTAGACCTTGCGATTTTCCTGCTTTACATGGTTGCTATCATAGGTTTTGGGGTTTCTTTTTCTTTCAGAAAAAGATCCTCATCGGATTATACCACCGGTGGCGGCCGACTTCCAGCTTGGGCGATCGGAATGTCGATCTTCGCGACCTTCGTGAGCAGCATCAGCTTCCTTGCCTATCCAGGCAACGCCTACAGCACCAACTGGAATGGCTTTGTGTTCAGTTTGTCGATCCCACTGGCAGGTTGGGTAGCAGTAAAGTATTTTGTACCGCTCTATCGGAAACTGAAAAGCGAATCGGCCTACTATTATCTCGAGCAGCGCTTCGGCCATTGGGCCCGGATCTACGCTTCTATATGTTACCTGCTCACGCAACTTGCCCGAATGGGCGCTATCCTTTACCTCCTCGCTTTGCCTATGAATTCTCTTTTGGGCATGAGCATCCCCTCAATCATCGTGATCACCGGCATCAGCGTGGTCGTGTACTCGATGTGGGGAGGTATTGAGGCCGTGATCTGGACAGATGCCGTTCAGGGTATTATCCTCATAGGTGGTGCCTTGGCTTGTATCTTGGTGATCTTCTTTGAGATCCCGGGAGGCCCATCGGAGGTTTTCCGGCTAGCCAATGAAGCGGACAAATTCAGTTTGGGGAGCTATGAGATGGATTTCACCACCTCTACCTTTTGGATGATCTTGGTCTACGGCCTGTTCATCAACCTACAGAATTTCGGGATAGACCAGAGCTATGTGCAGCGATATCTCACGGCGAAAACGGAGCAGGAAGCCAAGAAATCCACCTGGCTCGGAAGCTTGCTTTTTGTGCCAGTGTCGCTCTTGTTCTTTTTCATCGGCTCCGCTTTGTTTGCCTTCTACCAAGCTCAGCCCGAACTCTTACCTGCCGGCACCGCAGGTGACAAGGTATTTCCCTATTTCATCGTCAACCAGCTTCCAGTGGGTTTTACGGGATTGTTGATCGCATCCATCTTCGCAGCGGGAATGAGTACCATCTCCACCAGCATCAATAGCTCGGCTACGGTGATTCTTTCCGATCACTTCCGCAAATACATCGACCAAGATCCCTCTGATAAAACCTCCCTGCTCGTGCTACGCCTCAGCGCCATGGGCATGGGGCTACTGGCCATTTTGGTCGGCCTGGCGTTCAATGGAGTCACCAGCGCACTGGATGCATGGTGGGCGCTTTCCTCAATCTTTAGCGGGGGAATCCTCGGCCTTTTCCTTTTGGGCTTGCTATCGAAAGCAAAAAATCCCCAGGCTGTGCTGGCCGTCGTCTTGGGCGTGCTGGTGATCGGCTGGATGAGCCTTACTAAAATCCTGATCGAAAATGGGCTTCCTGAGACGCTCGCAAATCCCCTTCATACCAACATGGCGATCGTGATGGGTACTCTTACTATTTTTCTTGTGGGATTTGTATTGGCATGGCTAGGAAAAAAAGGCTCCTAGAACACCAAAGGAAGCGAAAAGTGTAAGTGCTCAAGTCCCTCTTTGCGACAATAATCTAGCAATTGACAGCATCCCTGCTAGTTGAACTCACGATCTCCCGAGTTGGAAGAGCCAACCTATCAATCTATCTTCTTGAAAGTCAAGACTGGATCATCGTTTTCCGATTCATAGAATCTCCCGATTTCTAGTCTGGAGCCCCTTTGCTCGAAAAAGTATTCATTAAACCTCGAGTCGCTCGAAATCGAGTAGTGAAGAGAAATGCTTTTCACCTTCAATTCAAATCGGTAAAGCCCCGCACCAATTTTAGGCAGATCGTATCCGTTTCTAAGCTCACGTCCCCTACCCAACCGCAATAGAGCACTTCCATCCTCCAGCCGGATAAACTCAAGTGTATCCGTTTTGGTCTCCTGATCCACCCATTTGCCCTCCAATTCGCTGAGCGTTGGGCTTCCATCCCAGTCAGTGCAGCTCGATACTGCAATTAGAAAAATCAATAGAATGGCCTGCTTCATAAGCGCAAAATTTAGGCAAAAAAATGTAAAATAGTTTAAGAGTCGAGAAAAACTCAGTAATCCCTACTTTAGCCCACGGTGATCACTTTGCTAAGCGTGTAGCCATCTTGGACGTTACCAGTGACTGAGTCGGCCATATTCCCAGCGAGGCTGTTCCTGAACACTCCATCTCTTTCATTTGGGGTATCTTCTTTGCCTTGGTATCCCCGACTGGCATAGACTGCCGCCGTGCTTTCTTCCGGAAAGGCTATCTGGGTGCTGAGAAGGATTTCGTCATTTTTCAAAACATCAACATGGAGATGCGGGGCACGTCCAGGGTACCATCCCGGAAAGATGCTGATAAACGAAACTTGGCCATTTTCATCAGTGGTCTGTCTCCCTCGGAGAAATGATACCTTTGTATAGTCTTTTTCCTGAAGCCGGACACCGCCGTATTCCGAATAATGCCCTTCGGCATCACAATGCCAGATATCCACCTGTGCGCCGGATAGTGGCGTACAAGTGTCGCCTTGGGCTTGCACTTGCAGATTGATCAATAAAGCGACGCCCTGCCGGTCAGAGACGATATTCGCCCGCAAGAGTTCAGCGGGAGACTTGATCGGAAACGGCCCCCGGGTTTCGCGTGGCGAAACTTCGCAGGCTATGGATTCATCGCCGTTATTGACGGAGGACCCTGTCCCAGCCGACACCGGCAGCGCGACAATGGAGCCAAAGCTCGCCAAGGTCTTTTTTAGGAAATCACGTTTGTTCATGATGTTTTAGAGTTTGGCATTCTAAAATTTACTGAAAATCAAGCAGCTATCCGATTCAATCCCCATGTATTCAGAACGCCTGTGCCATTGTATCCCAAAATCCGAAAAGGAATCTTTCAGTCCATCCTGATTTTGTATTTTTAGATTTTCCCTGCCTCACGAGGCTCTAAAACTGACCATTCATGATTTTTCCCAAAGAAGTCCGAGCCGTTCTATTTGACATGGATGGCACCTTGACAGACAGTATTCCATTTCACCAGGAAGCTTGGTTGCGGTTCTTGGGAAACCACGGCATCCATCTCCGTCCGGAAGACTTTCATGCCCAAAACCACGGCACCATCCATGAAATGATCGCAAAATTTTTCCCGCATGAAAAGTCCCTGCAAAAAAGGGTGGAACTGGGTGAGGAAAAGGAAACCATCTATCGAACGATCTGTCGATCCCAGTTGAGGGAAGTGGCCGGCCTAACTGCTTTTCTGAAAGCATTGCAAAGCCGTAAAATATCCATCCACCTGGCTACAATGGGGGATCAAAACAACATAGATTTTACCTTGGACGGGCTTGGCATCCGCGACTTCTTCCAAACCATCACCGGGGGGCATGAGGTATTCAAAGGAAAGCCGAACCCCGAGATTTTCTTTAAGTGTTTGGAAAAAACAGGTTTGAAAAAAGAGGAATGTCTTGTTTTTGAAGATTCGGGTGGAGGCATCCGCTCGGCTTTGGCGGCGGGACTCACGGTAATCGGTATCGCCACATCCCATACCCGAAAGGAACTGATCGAAATGGGCTGCACGGCTGCGTTTGCCGATTTCACTGAAATAATCCCTATGTTAAAATAGAAAAAGGGAGCGCTTGCCCCCTTTAGTTTATTCTCATTATTCTATCAGCGAAAAGACCATCTGTCGGAATTTCCAGCCAGTTTCGTCTCCGTTGCCGGCACCGGAAGTCTGCTTGAAGATCAGGCCGATCACTTTGGTCTGCGGGTCTGCAAAATATTGGGTATTGAAATAGCCTCCCCAGTCGAATGTGCCCTTGCTGCCCAAGCCACCCATAGCAACGCCTTTTTCATCCACCAGTCCGAAGGCCAAGCCATAGTCCTTTCCACCATCTCCCAGTAGGTCTCCGACCTGATTGCTCATGATGGTGCTGATGGTGGTTGGGCTGAGGATTCTCTTGCCGTCATACACGCCGCCGTTGAGGTACATCTGAAGGAATTTTGCATAGTCTTCTGTAGTACTCGATAGGCCTGCTCCTCCAGAGAAGAAAGCCTTTGCTCCGGTTTTCGGATAAGCCGGATCGTAAAAAGTCACGGGATAAGAAGCCCACTTGCCATCTTTTCTGGTATGCACGGTCACCAATCTCGGCGCTTGGGCTTCGCTCAGATAGAACCTGGTATCGTTCATGCCCAAGGGATCAAAAATCCTTTCTTTCAAAAAGACGTCAAAGGGTTTTCCGCTCACTACCTCCACAAGGTAGCCCAATACATCCAGTCCCTCGCTATACGTGTATTTAGTCCCCGGCTCGTGATGGAGCGGGAGCTTGGCCAGACGCTTCACGCTTTCTCCAATGGTCACCTTTTCGGTAGTAAAAAGATCAACCACGCCTGCCTTGTGGTAGATCATCCTCATCCGCTCGTCTCCGTCTATCACCCCATAGCCCAAGCCGGAAGTATGGGTCAGGAGATGACGTATGGTAATCTCCTTGCTGCTGGGCTTGGTGGCATAGGTCGTGTCCGCGTAGCGGAAATTGGCCAAAACCTGGGGGTTTTTAAACTCTGGGATATACTTGGAAATGGGTTCATCCAGCCTTATTTTCCCCTCCTCCCACAGGATCATGACCGCCGTGGAGGTAATAGCTTTTGTCTGGGAAGCTATGCGAAATATGGAATTTTTCTCCATTGCCTTGCCAGACTCCACATCCGCAAAACCTTTTGCGGAGTGGTAGACAATCTTTCCGTCTTTTACTACCATGGCGACCATACCGGGCACCTGGTCTTTTTGCATAGCTTCCTCAAGCATAGCATCCAGTCTAGCGACCCGCTCTTGGGAAATACCCGGAACTGGATTTTTGCCTGGGTCTGATAGGGTCTGTGAAAAGGAAAGCTGGCTGGCTACTGCAAGAAGGGCCAATCCAGACAAAACTCGTTTCTTCATGTCATTTTAGGTTTAAAAGCCCTTAAACTAGAAAAAAGCGAGCATAAAAAAAGCCGGATCACTCCGGCTTTCCCATAAGTTTTGACGAGTCAATTCCCCTCTACTTCAAAGTAATATTCCGTACCGTCAGGGAACATCCCCAAGATCACGATCTCCGCTCCGTTGTTGCTTTCGAGGAAATCAATCATATCCTGGGCGCTGTTGATTCGGGTTCTGCCGCTGTCAGAGATGACCGAGGTGATGATGAATCCGTTTCTGGCGCCAGCCTTTCTCCAGTTTTCATTGCTGTTCATTTTGATCACAGCGCCACCGGAGATTTTCAGATCATCCTTCACCTGCTGTTTGAGCTCCTCAAACTGGATGCCTTCAAACGTATAGGTTTTGGGAACCTCCCGCTTGACGATATTGGTGTCTCCGGAGAAATTCTTCAATGTCGCGTTGGCCTTTTTCGTATCTCCATCGCGCATGTATTCAACCTCGATTTTGTCACCAGGTCGTTTTCGTGCCACCAATTCCTGAAGGTTGGCTACGTTGTTGACCCTCTTTCCATCTATAGCGATGATGATGTCGCCTTCTTTCAGACCAGCCTCTTGACCAGCGGAATTTTCATTGACGCCACCGACATAGACACCTTGTTCCACGGGGAAGGTTTTGTCAAGGTAATCCGCCAATTCTGGGCTCAAGCTCTGAATCTGGACTCCTAGAAGACCTCTCTGCACAGCTCCATATTTCATCAGATCGTCCATAACTTTCTTCACCAGCGTGCTCGGCACTGCGAAAGAGTATCCCGAGAATGTACCTGTGCGGGTTGCAATTGCGGTATTGATACCGATCAGCTCACCGGCCAAGTTCACCAATGCACCTCCCGAATTGCCAGGATTTACCACTGCATCAGTCTGGAGAAAAGATTCGATTTGCAGGTTGTTTTCCACATTCCTAAGAATACCGATATTTCTAGCCTTTGCGGAGATGATCCCTGCAGTGACGGTGGAGTTCAAATCAAATGGATTCCCCACTGCCAGCACCCATTCGCCGATCTTGGTCTCGTCCGAGTCGCCAAATCTGACGAAGGGAAGGTTGTTTGCCTCGATCTTCAACAGGGCCAAGTCGGTCGTCGGATCGGTCCCGATCACAGCGGCTTCGTAACGTTTATTGTTTTCAAGCGAAATGTCGATTTTGGTCGCGCCATCCACCACGTGATTGTTGGTGACGATGTAGCCATCGCTGGAGATGATCACCCCTGAGCCGGAGCTTACCGGCATATTGCCGCCTGGGCCACCCTGTTCGCCTCTTGGATCCGGGAATCCAAAAAACTCTTGAACGGGATCCCGCTCCGAACGCGAAGTATAAGCGATTTGGCTTTTGACGTGGACGACCGCTGGGGTGACCACCTGTGCTGAGGCAACGAAATTGATCCCGTCAGGAATCGTAAAATCCTCTCCAGATAGGAGGTTTACAAAACTGGCTTGTTGTTTCTCATCAAAACTTCCGGCGCTTTGTGGTTTGATCAGAAAACCTACACCCGCCAAGGCCACCACTCCACCGATGATAGCGGCGAGTAACATGCCCAGAAAGAACTGTCTTTTGCTCATAATTTTTTTCTGATTTTCGATTTTGTCAATACAAATTTTCTAAAGTATAGACTCAATTCTATACCGGCGCGATTAATCCAATCCTTCAAATTAACAAGATTTAACCGCTTTTTGGATATTTTCAATGGATATCCTTAAATAAAAAGAAGTGGGCGAACCCACTTCCAATCTATTTCACTTCGATGACAGCCTTGCTGTTCTTTTTCTCCTTTTTCGGGAGAACCAAGGTAAGCAATCCGTCCTGATAGCTGGCTTCTACATGATCTTCCAGCACATCTTCGGGGAGGAAAAAGGAGCGCTTGAACGAACCAAACTGGGTTTCTACGCTATGGAAGTTTTTTCCCTCCTTTTTCTCCTGGTGCTTTCGCTCGCCAGAGACGGTGAGCTTGCGATCTACCAGGTCAATCTTGAAATCCGATTTTTTCATCCCCGGCAATGCGAGCTGGATCTCATAGGATTTTTCGTCTTCTGCTATGTCCACGGCGGGGTTGAATTGTCTCAAGGACGAGCCAAGGGATTCATTGAACAGCCTGTCGAGCATAGCGCTGAAAGTGACAGGACTTTCGTTTTCGAGTTGATTGTATCTCACGAGTTTCATTGTTTTTGTGGTTAAATGTTTTCATCCTTCCTAGCTGTAAATTTTGTTCCAAAAGGATTTTTCGGCCGTTTTGTCTCACAAACCACTTCATCTTTACCAAATACGGTCAATTTGTCCTATTCCAGGCTAGCCAAAAAGTAAAACAAGCCTCTCTGCCTTTCTTCTATATTCGATATAATCCCTAATTTTAGTTACCTATCGCAACCCGATGAAAAACTATTTTTCGATCCCGTTCTTCTTTTTCCTTTTGCTTGTCCAGGCAGCTTTTGCGCAAGAAAGTCCGTTGAAAAGCAATGCCGACAGTCTTTTGATGTCTTCCAAGGACAGCCTGATTTTTTTAGACTCCACGCTTATCCAACCTGAGGTCCCGGAATCCCTCAAATCCCCCTCACTCGAAGAATTAATCTACAAAGGAAGAAACTACAGCCTTCAGGCCAATGAGATCATGCTGGAGCTTGAGGAAAAGCTGGATACCTCCAGATTTGCCGAGGAGATTCCCATGATGGAAGGGTACATTGCTTCCATTAGGGAAAGGGCGAAAAACCCCAATTCCAAATTCAACTTCAGATACGTAGCAGCCTTGCTGCGAGTCCTGAAGTCAACAGAAGAAAACAACGCCGAACTGGATAGGATTGTGCAAGTGAGACTGGATCGCTTGCAATACCTTGACAGCCTGTTGGGAGCAATTAAGGCGGACGATTTTTTCACTTACAAAATCAGGGATACACTGTTGCTGCCCACCTATTCTTCAGAAATAGAAAATCTCAAAGCCAACATCCACCAACTGGACAGTACCATCTACCGGCAGGAACTGCAGGCCGCACGATATCAGTCCAAACTCAGCTCCATCACCATAGGCATCATGGAACTGCTGCGCTATGTTGAAATCAACCGGACCATTCTGGAAAAAAACCTACTCAAAAAGGAAATCAATTTTATCTGGGAATCCTATGAAATCGCTTCCCCCAAGAGCATCTTCAACATTACGCTGGACTCCTTAAAAATCAACTACCTCTTTCTCTTAAGACAGTTGCGTTTGGATCTGTTCACCACCGTGTTGGCGGTGTTGATATTGGCAGTCAGTTTTCTGATGATTAAACAAACCCTCAAAAAAATCAAAGAGGACAAGGAATATGGAAAAGTCATCCTCGACCGGATCAAATTCCTATCCGAGAGAACTTTTTCCAGCGTGATGGTGGCTTTGCTCCCGTTGGTACTTTTCATGTTTGACACCGGGTCGGTAGCGCTACTGACCTTTTTCATGTATCTGCTCGTTTTTTTCTCCACGATCTTGATACACAAAGCCTTCCCGACAAATGTCTTCGTCAAGTGGTTGATAGTCGTGGCCGTATTCCTTTTTTTCTCCGTGAGCAATCTATACTGGGAAATCGCGTACCAGGAACGGATCTACTTTCAGATCGGCAATTTGACAGTGCTGATACTTCTCTGGCAGATCCCCAAAAAATTCAAGTCGGAAGATCCTAATGAAGTATTCTTCTTAAAGCGGCTCCGGACCCTGACAATGGTATTCCTTATTTTGGGAATCGTAGCAAACATCTTTGGACGGTTTAGCCTCGCCAAAATCCTCAGTGTAGCCGGGGTGGTAGGGTTTGTCCATGCGATTACCCTTTACTTTTTCGTCAAGGTGATCATGGAAATCATCTACGCAATAGTGGAAAACAAGCGAGACGCAGACGCATTTACCACCTACATAGACTACAAGGCAATTCAAAGTAGAATCCGTGGCTTTTTCATGTTTTTGGCACTTTTCTTTTGGGTGATCATCTTTCTCCACAACCTGGCCCTGAGCGACTATGTATACGACACAGTTTCCGGCTTTCTGTCCCAAGAGCGAAAACTCGGAGCCACCAGCTTCACCTTTAGCAGCATTTTGCTCTTCGGCTTCTTGATCTACGCCTCCTATATCTTGGCGAACAACATTGCCTACTTTGCCTCACTTAAGGACCAGAAGTATTCCGGAAATCGAACCAAACGCTTGGGGAGCTCCATCCTGCTGATTAGACTGAGCGTATTGATCGTGGGATTTATCATCGCCGCTACGGCAGCGGAGATCCCCCTGGACAAAGTCACCATCGTGCTGGGTGCCCTCTCGGTGGGCATAGGTTTTGGCCTGCAGACGATCATCAACAATCTTGTATCTGGCGTCATCTTGGCTTTTGAGCGACCCATACAAATCGGAGATGATATTGAAGTGGGGCAAAACAGCGGACAAGTCAAAGAAGTCGGCATCCGTGCAAGCAAAATCCTCTCCTACGACGGTGCTGAGGTGGTCATACCGAATGGCGATCTGCTGTCGCAAAGCCTCATCAACTGGACGCTCTCTGATAAAAGACGTCGTATTGAGCTGATTATCGGTGTGGCCTACGATGCGGACATGACAAAAGTAAAATCGCTCATCGAGGAAGTATTGAAACGAGACCGAATTCTAAAAACTCCCGTCCCGAGGGTTCTGATGCAAACCTTCAACGAGAGCTCCGTGGATTTTAGGGTTCTCTTCTGGATCGAATCCATGGATCTGATGCTGGAAATGCGCAACGAGGTCATGAATGCGATTTTCGAGGCATTCAAAGAAAACGGCATAGAAATCCCATTCCCCAAGCGAGACCTTTACATCAAAAGCCTTCCCGAAGACTCAGCCAATCTGGGTGACAAAAAAAATCCCCCGAAAACAGATCCGGGGGATAATGCACACTAAAACATTCTCTTGAATTTCTTAGGCCTTTTTGACGTTGATGGCGTTGGGTCCTTTTTTACCATCTTTGATGTCGTAGGTCACTTTGTCGTTTTGGGCGACTTTGTCAACCAAACCGGTAGCGTGCACGAACACATCTCCCTGAGTTTCGTCATCAACGATAAATCCGAAACCTTTGGCTTCATTGTAAAATTTTACTGTTCCGGTAAACATAATTAATTGTGATAAATTGTATTTGAAAGTGTTTTAAAAGTAAATATTTGATCGAAAAAAACAAAATAATCGTTTTTTTTCCGGCGATATGAAGAAAATAATTTTGGTAAGACACGCAAAATCAGCTTGGGACAACCCGAATTTGAGCGATCATGACCGTCCATTGGCGGAAAGGGGGCTAAATGACGCCCCGAGAATGGCAAAAAGGCTAAAAAATCGCGGAATCCATGCGGACCTACTGCTCAGCTCCTCTGCGCTTCGGGCAAAGGAAACCGCGAAAATCATCGCCAAAGAACTAGGCTACCCAAAAGACAAAATCATCCTTGAACCAAGTTTATTTCATGCCTCTCCGCACGCCATTTTGAAATACCTGCAAAGTCAGGATGACCGCCACCAAACTGTGCTGGTATTTGGCCACAATCCTGGCTTCACTGACTTGATAGTTTATTTGGGAGGTGACATTGACAACCTCCCTACTTCCGGGCAGTTTGGATTTAAGCTAAAATCTGGTTTTTGGAAAGATCTGAAGCCGGAAAACGTAGAACCTTGGTTTGTGGACTACCCAAAAAAGCACCACTAGGGCAATTCGAAGTCTCTCACGTCTTGGACCACGTCAGAAAAACGCTCAGAATGGGAAACTAGATAAAAGACCTTATCTGCAACCATCTCTGGCGGTGAAAGGCTACCCTCCCGTTTGAAATTTTCAAAACGCGCCAAGGCCGGAAAATCCTCGAGCGCGGCTGTCCTGATCTCGGCCTGCATCTCCGTGTCTACGATCCCCGGCGCCAGAGAGAAGACCCGAACTCCATTCTTGGCCAAATCCTCAGCCGCCACTTTGGAAAACATCGCCAGAGCAGCCTTGCTGCTACAATACTCCGCCCAGCCTGGCATAGGCTTGTAAGCGGCACCCGAACTGATATTACAAACCAACTTTTCCGCGCTTAGAGGGAAGTAGGCTTTTGCAAAGGCATCCGTCAGAATCATGGGAGCCAAGAGATTCAGGTTCATCAACTTTGAAATGTGGCCTGGATCGAGCTTTCCAACGGGCTTTATTTCTCCTATCCATCCGGCATTGTTGATCAGGACAAATCTCTCAAAATCGCCAACTGGAAAAATATCGGGAAGTCTGATTCCTAGACTTTCCAGGTCGGCCAAATCCAACTGAATTTCCCGGAGATTGGCCCGCTTCAAGCCCAGGGCTGTTCGGGAAATGGCAATGATCTCAGTCCCTTCAGCATCGAGGAACCTATCCAAGATCGCCCTTCCAAGTCCTTTGGAATGTCCTGTGAGTATGAGCAGTGTTTTTTTCATAGAAAAAAAGGCACTCGAGGTGCCTTTAGGGTTAAAGAATGTACTGGGACAGATCCCGGTTTTTCACGAGGGAATTGAGTCTGTCAAGCACCATCTCCCGGGTAATCATGATCTTGGAATTTGCCTCGATCACGTCCGGCACCTCAAACAAGAAGTCATTCAGCAAATGGCTCATGACGGTATGCAGCCTTCGGGCACCAATGTTTTCCACCTCCTGATTGATCACAAATGCGATTCTGGCAATCTCTTCTATTGCATCTTCAGAAAATTCCAAAGAGACCTCCTCAGCCGCAAACAAAGCCTGATATTGCTTGGTAAGAGCATTTTTCGGCTCACGAAGGATTCGAGAGAAATCCTCTTGGGTGAGGCTTTGCAGCTCTACGCGAATAGGGAAACGCCCCTGAAGCTCAGGAATCAAATCTGAAGGCTTGCTTACGTGGAATGCGCCGGCAGCGATGAATAGCACGTGGTCTGTATTGACCACGCCATATTTGGTATTGACGGCGGAACCTTCGACGATAGGCAGAAGGTCACGCTGCACGCCTTCACGGCTCACGTCCGGCCCACTACCTCCTTTTCCGGATTTGGAGGCGATCTTGTCAATCTCATCGATGAAAATAATGCCGTTGTTTTCGGCCAGCCGAATCGCTTCTTCTTTGACTTCATCGAAGTCCACCAACTTGGAAACCTCCTCCTCGAGTAAAACCTTGCGGGCCTCGGAGATGCTAAGCTTGCGCTTTTTGGTCTTTTTGGGCATCATCCCAGATATCATGTCCTGAAGACCAGCCATGCTGGCGTCATCTATCATGCCGTTGCCGATCATGCCAATGCCTACCGAGTTGTTGGCCTTGACATTGATTTCGATCTTTCGATCATCCAACTCGCCGTTGCGGAGCTTCTCCCGGAACCGCTCCCGAGTCCGTTCGTTGAGTTCTTCGTCAGAGTTAGGCTCGGCTTCAGGATTAGTGTCCACAGGGATTGCCCGCGTGAAGCCTGCGCTTTTCACCGGAGGAATCAGAATATCCAAGATTACCTCTTCTACCGCTTCTGCAGCTTTTACCTTTACCGCTTCGTTTTTAATCTCTCGGACGAGATGGACAGATTGCTCTACCAGGTCACGTACCATGCTTTCCACATCGCGGCCTACATAGCCTACTTCGGTAAATTTGGAGGCCTCCACTTTAGTAAACGGTGCTTGTGCAATTTTTGCCAGACGGCGGGCAATTTCGGTCTTACCAACCCCCGTGCTTCCGATCAGCAGAATGTTGTTGGGCACGATATCTTTTTGGATTTCCGTTTTCACCATCATGCGACGAATGCGGTTGCGCAAGGCAATCGCCACGTTTCGCTTGGCGTCTTTTTGTCCGATGATGTATTTGTCCAGCTCCGTGACGATCTGTCTTGGAGTCAATGATTCTATTTGATTCATGGATATGTTGTGGTCTAGTGAATGTGGTTTAGTTTCAAAAGAGCAGGACAGCTTCAGAAGCATTTCCCAATGATGTCCTTGAATTTATTCCTGTGGTTGTTTCGTCTCCGAGGAGAAGGTGAATTTCAGCGGTTGATCCACCAAGCTTTTAGTAAGGGCAATATCCAGCACTTCTTTTACTCTATCTACAAAATGGAACTCAATGCCCTTGATATACTGTGGATCGATCTCTTCGATATCCCTAAGGTTCTTTTTGCAAAGGATGATCTCCTTGATCCCGGCTCTTTTCGCCGCGAGAATCTTCTCCTTGATCCCTCCCACTGGCATTACTTTCCCGATCAGGCTGATCTCCCCCGTCATGGCTACTTTGGATTTGACCTTTCGCTGGGTATACACTGAAGCCATGGCGGTCAGCATGGTAATGCCAGCCGATGGTCCGTCCTTTGGTACCGCTCCCGCTGGCACATGGATGTGAAGATCGTATTGCTCAAATACCCGGTGGTCAATGCCCAGGGTCTCTGCCTTCGATCTGAGATAAGAAAGTGCGGTTATCGCCGATTCCTTCATCACCTCACCCAGCTGACCTGAGAGTGTGAGCTTACCCCGACCTCTGCTCAGGCTGGACTCGATGAAAAGGATTTCGCCTCCCACGCTCGTCCAGGCTAGGCCGGTCACCAACCCCGCCACGCTGTTGTCCTGATAGATTTCCTTGTCGAAGATCTCCGCACCGAGGATTTTCCGCACAGCCTCCACGCCGATTTTATGATTGTACTCTTCCTCCATGGCGATGGACTTGGCGATGTTTCGTACCACCTTGCCAATCGCGCGTTCCAGACCTCGGACGCCCGATTCGCGGGTGTAGTCTTCGATGATCTTAATTAGAGCAGCTTTTTCAAAAGAGACATCCTTGGCCTTGAGTCCGTGTTCTTTGCGCTGCTTTGGCACCAGATGTCGCTTGGCTATTTCAAGCTTTTCCTCCTGAGTATATCCGGTGACCTCGATGATCTCCATACGGTCGCGCAAGGCTGGCTGTATGGTATCAAGCGAATTGGCCGTGGCGATGAAGAGAACCTTGCTCAGATCGTATTCCACTTCGAGGTAGTTGTCCAGAAAGGTGCTGTTTTGCTCTGGATCGAGCACTTCCAAAAAGGCGGAAGAAGGATCACCCCGGAAATCAGAAGAAAGCTTGTCAATCTCATCCAACACGTACACCGGGTTGGAGATTTTCACCTTCTTCATGTTCTGGATGATCTTGCCTGGCATCGCTCCTACGTAGGTCTTTCGGTGGCCGCGGATCTCTGCTTCATCATGCAGGCCTCCTAGGGACATCCGGACGTATTTTCTGCCCAAAGCTGCGGCGATGGATTTGCCTAGAGAAGTCTTCCCAACTCCCGGAGGACCGTAGAGGCAGAGGATGGGCCCTTTCAGGTCGTTTTTGAGTTTTAACACCGCTAGGTATTCGATGATACGCTCCTTGACTTTGTCCAAGCCAAAATGGTCGTCATCGAGAATCGCACGGGCATGTTTCAGATCAAAATTGTCTTGGGTAAACTCATTCCAAGGCAGCTCGACCAGCGTTTCGGCATAGTTCAGCGCAATAGGGTACTCAGCGGCAGACGGATTGATGCGAAGAATCTTGTCTAGCTCCTTCTCGAAGTGTTTCTTCACCTCGATAGGCCAAAGCTTCAATTCTCCCCTCTCCCGCAAGTCTTCTACCTCTTTTTCCGGGCCTTCCTCGCCGAGTTCGGTTTGGAGCACCTTCATCTGCTGTCTCAGAAAGTAGTCGCGCTGCTGCTGGTCTATGTCGGTGTGGACTTTCTTGTGGATTTCCGACTTCAACTCCAGCATCTGTATGTCTTTCATCATGTACTCCAGCAGAAGGGTCGCACGCTCGACACCGTCGTTGATCTCCAACAGGCGCTGCTTGGACTCTACTGGCGCATTGATATTGGACGAAAGAAAGTGCGTCAGAAAAGTGGTATTGTCAATATTGTCCAAGGCCACCTGTGCTTCGCGGGGAATCTCTGGATTCAAGTGAAGGATCTTGGTTGCCGCCTCCTTGAGCGATTCCTCCAGAGCCTTTATCTTTTTGGAACTCTTCGGAAAGTTTTCGTCCAAGTAATCCACCTTTGCCATAAAATAGGGATCGTCGGTGACCTGCTCGCGGATTTTGAAGCGCTTTTTACCCTGGATAATAATCGTCGTATTTCCATCCGGCAGCACAATCATCTTAATGATCTTGGCCAGCGTGCCGACGGAATAGATGTCGTCCCAGGTAGGGTCGTCATTGTTGGGGTTGATCTGTGCACAGACACCAATCAGCTTATCCCCTTTGTGGGCTTTCTTCACGAGTCGGATGGATCGCTGCCTTCCCACGGTGATCGGGATCACCACTCCGGGAAATAGCACGGTATTGCGAACGGAAAGAATGGGAATCTCCTCTCCAAAGGACTCTTTGCCCTGGTCTTCCTCTTCCTCATCGGTAATCAACTGGATCAAGTCTCCTTCTCCGGAATAGTCGCCGGTCATGAGGTGTTGGAATAGGGAATTTTCGAATTGGTTCATATGGGACAGAATGACAGCCGGACTGTCAGGAAATAGCCAAAATAAAAGAAGAACCTTCAATTTAAGAAGGTTCTTCCTAATGTTTCAAGACAGGTGCCAAAAAGGAATGGGGTCAGAATGGCAGGTCAAGTAGGCCCTAGCCTACTCCCTCCTGCTAAGGACGAAGTATGAGGGGTCGATTTGGTAGAGGTAGAAATGGTCCGCATTCGACTTAAACTGATAAAAATACGATCCTATTTGGGCGCCCTCTCTTGGCCTTGTGCCAAAAAAGAAGTTGTCTATAAATCTGGCCTCCCAAGTCTTGGAGTCCAAAACGAAGGAATTTGCATTCGCGGGAAAATAAACCAGGTCTCCTATCACATACACTTCGTTGGTCCATACCTCTATGTAATCACTTGAAAGCACCTTTACCAAATCCCAGTTTTTGGTTGCCGGATTGAAACGTACAATCTCCGAACTATTGCCACTTTGCTCGGTCACGATCCTGTAAGAGTACAATACTCCGTTTACCCGGAAGGGCTTGTTGGAGATATAGTATCGATCCCGGCTTTCGGCTTCGAGCTCTTCCCAAACGTTCAAAGCCAGGTTCATCCTAAACCGTCTTTTACAGGTAGGAGTAAAACCCCAACCACTTAAATTCCCATATTCTACGTAGAGATATCCCCCTTCCACGAAAAAGCCGAGGTTTTCTGCCGCGATGTTTGGCAGATCGGGATGTAGTCGGACTTGCCTGCTGGCCAAATCAAAGCTAAACAGCACTTCTCCATCCGAGACAAACAAGCTTCCTTCCCCGCCCGTGGCGAAGGCCAGTCTGGAAAAGCTGAAATACGGCACCTGTATCTGGCCATGGATCTTTTTTGGAAAGAAATCGGAAGCGGAATATTCGTAAATACCCTCTCCAGCTATCAAGTAGCCCTTTCCCTGGTAGCTCACCCCCAGCGCGTGGCTCAAGCCAAAAAGACCGTATGGCAACTCCTCCACCGGCAATTCGGGAGTAGTCACTTTCAGAAGGTAACCGTGTTCGCTTTTCCCCGGCCCCATCTCTGAACGAATCGAAATCTGCCTGGAGTAGACTCCCGCGCCGGGAGTCAGGGTCACCCGCAGTTTGGTGGATGTCGCTTCGGTAATTTCGGTATAGTGGGACACCACTCCCTCCAGAACTAGCCTGTTGAAGTCCGGACTGATCGGATTGAAATTTTCCCCATGGATTTCCAGGTATCGGTACCATCCGTCATATTCCTCTCCCTGACCTGCGGTGATCGTCGTTGGCTTCAACGAAAACACATTGGCCAGCTCATACGCGATGCCTCTGATTGATACCGTCAGCTTGGGTTTTCCTTCGGTAAACAGGGCATTTAGGCTCACTTCGATCAATTCATCGGTAGAGCTCGCCAAGTCCAGCTTGGTCTTTTTGCCGGTATTGTCCGTGTAGCTGACTGCCACACCAGCATCCTGAAGATCCCTCCCCCTGATCTGGATGAGCTCGTCGTATGCGATTTCGGGAGCGCTGGAAACCTGAAATGTAGGTTTGCGGAAATTGAGTACTTTCTCCACCTCAAGCGTCTTTGCCCCGACTAGGATGGTGATCAGAAACCGACCCTCCACGGCCCGCTCTGGATCAAACACAAACATCTGGGGGATCTCAGCCTTGAACTGGCCTCCCTCTACCTGGGTGACTTTCATCTCGACCCCTTCAAACTTTCCACGGATCGATGCTGGATTTCTTGGCAAATTTTCCCCTTGGAAAATGAGCTCATCACCAAAAAAAACCTCGGACGGCGCAATAATCTGGCTGAGAATAAATCCAATGGAACCATCGGCAACAAACTGCCGGCTCTCCGAATAGACTACACCTGACTCGGTCTTGAGAAATGCCGCGACCTGATAGCTCTTGCCCTTGGCGAGTCCATGTATTGCCCGCAGCTTAAATTCCATTGGCGGATTACCTTTTGCGGAAATGATCTCCGAGTTGATATTTCCCAGCTGCGCGACATCGCCGTACACAAATCCATATTCCAGGATTTCCTCCGAACCATAGTCGTAGATATTTGCCGAAAATTCCGCTCCCGTCTGATCCACACCCTGTATCAAAGCCACACTAAACCTCGGATTGGTCCTCGGGACTACCTCATCTTCGGCACATGAAATCAGCAACCACGCCGAAAAGACCGCTACTATTATTCTTCTGATCATCACTTTAGAATTCTAGGCCCATCTGAAATGAAATGCTCGACCTCGAATATTCCGATTCGTTGGAGAAAAGGCTGAACTGATAGTATTCCTTTTGCCGCTTCGCCTCCAATTCCATGAGCAGACGAAGTTTGGTATTGAGACTGAAATTGTACCCCAGCTTGACTCCGGGGAGAAAATTGGAATCGAACACTTCGGCTATTTCGGTTTCTTGGATAAGCGTTTCCCCTGACCCCAAAAATCGCTGGTCAATCATTCCCTCGGAAAAAGTCACTTGCTTGATCCATACCCCAGCACTGATGCCTAGATAGATCTCTGATCGTTGGTTTTTAAGGAGGCTATAGTTAAGGCTTGCCGGTAGGTAAATCGCCATTTCTTCGAGTTTCTCAGAGGCAGTCCGCAGGAATTGCGCCCCCTCATAGCTGGAAAGTAAGGTGGTGCTAAACATCGAGTAGCCAAACCTGAAGTCCGCACTCAGTCTCGGGAGATTTCTGAAATCATGCAGCCTTAGGCCAATGAAGCCCTGATACGCTACATTGTTGAGCAGCTGATCATTCCTCCCCTCGGTTTTTTGGATGGACTGGATGGAAAAGTAAGACAATCCCAACCCAGCTGTAGGAGATAATTTCAAAAAGGGCACCTTCTCCACGTGCACTAGATAATCGACCCCTTGGCATTTGTAATAGCTCTCCAAAAGATCGATAAAAGCCTCTTCATGATCCGGGAGACGGTCTATTTTCGAATAAAGTGCAACCCCACATTCTCCCTTCATGGCCGACTTAAACACAAAAATATATGGCTTGACAAATTTATTCCGAGGACGGCCGTCCACCTTCACATCCGCATAGTAGGCATTCAGTTGGCGGTACGACGTCCCGTCGTCGAGGAAGTGCTTGCCTTTATAGCCGCTCAATTCTATAGGTCCGGACACAAGGATCTGGATAAACACCGGCTCGATGGAGTCTGGCAAGGGCCTAGAAAAGAATAGCTGTCCATTGTCCAGCCCAAAACCCTTCAAATCTCCAGGAACGTACGCACTTCGAGTCCCACCCGTCTCCAACACGATCTTTTCATAGAAAGCCTGGTTGTATTTTCTCACGATCTTTCCGAAGACCTTTTCCCCCGACACCAAAATTACAAAGTCGGATTCTTGCCCAGAGGATGGATCTACATTGGTCCAGTCAAACTCGGACAGCCTGTCAGTCTGAGAAAAAACCGGAAGCGAGCCAAAGAAAAGCCAACCAAAAATGGCAAGGCGGAAGATACTTTTAAACATAAAACTAGAATTGCAATTCGAGTTAATGCTTAAACTGTTAATTTGCTACACAGAAAGGACCGCGGTTCATAAGCTAATGGTTATCAATACATTTATTTTTGACGATTTGGATTTTTTGATTTCAAACAAAAAAACCGGGCTAAAGAACCCGGTTTCAAAACTTTGGAAAGAAAGAATCAATCTCAGTTGAAAAGCTTCAGTATATCATTCCCAATTGCAAACACCATCAGCGCGAGCAAGATGACCATCCCGACCTTCTGGGCATTTTCCAGGAATTTGTCCGAAGGAGCACGGCCAGAAATCATCTCATACAATAGGAACATCACATGACCTCCGTCCAAAGCGGGAATCGGAAGCAAGTTCATAAATGCCAAAATCATTGAGATCAAACCGGTGATACTAAGAAACTTCGTCCAGCTCCACTCGGCTCCGTAAATCTTGGCCATGCCGATTGGTCCGCTCACGTTTTTGGCGGAGACCTCCCCGGTAAACATCTTGCCCATGGCCTTGGCATTGACGATCACCACGGTGAAAGCTCGTGTTGTGCCCTTTTTAAACGCCTCAACCAATCCGTACTCTCTCCTCACTGGTTCTATGAGTGGATTCACGGTAATTCCAATCCGCGCATCGTCCGTCACTGGAATACTCAAGGTATCGACTTTTGCCCCCTGTTGCCTGACAACTTGTGCCGATCCATTGACCAAGTCCTTCAGGGAAGTCTGCATCTGGTCAAAATACTGGATCTCTTGCCCATTGATCGAAAGAATCTTGTCCCCTACCGCGATACCGGCTTTCTCCGCACTGCTGCCCGGGTCGACTTCCCCTACTTCAAAGGGAAACCGAAGTCCGACAAACTTGGTAAACGCGTCTTCCGAATTGAAGGTATTGATGAAGCCCCTCGGAATTTCAACCTTCAGTGTTTCCCCGTTTCTTTCTACGGTATAGTAGCCATTTTCGCTCAACAAAGCCGACCCACTGGTAAGGTCCGTGATACTCTGGTACGGCTCGCCGTTGATGTCTAGAATCTTGTCGCCGGTCTTCAAACCGATTTCTTCTCCATATTCGTAGGCTACAATCCCGTTTTCTACGACTTGATCCCTGGAATAGTAGGTTTCACCATTGTGGTACACCAAGGCAAAGAAGATCAGAATCCCAGTGATCACATTGACGATGATCCCGCCCAGCATCACGATCAGACGCTGCCAAGCAGGCTTGGAACGAAACTCCCAAGGCTGCGGTTCGCCGGCCATTTGTTCGGTGTCCACCGATTCGTCTATCATTCCGGAGATCTTCACGAAGCCACCCAGAGGGATTGCGCCTATGGAATATTCTGTTTCTCCCCACTGGAATCCGGCGATTTTCGGAGGAAATCCGATGGAGAATTTTTCCACTCTCATGCCAAACATCTTGGCGGTAAGCAAGTGGCCCAACTCATGTAGCCCGACCAGGATAGACAATCCCAGGAGCAATTGGCCCACCATAATCAATGTTTCCATTATACTTTCGACTTAATTAATTTTTCGGTTATGATTCTAGTTTCCCTGTCTGACTCGACATAGTCTTCCAGGGATGGATTTGCAACAAAAGCCACGGTGCCCATCGTCGTTTCAATCAAATCAGACATTTCAAGAAATCCAATCTCATTTTTCAAGAATGCAGCCACGGTAATTTCGTTGGCGGCATTCAGGATACATGGAGCGTTTCCTCCCTGAGCAAGCGCGTCATAGGCAAGCTGCAGGTTACGGAAAGTCTTCAAATCGGGCTGCTCAAAGGTCAACTGAGGATATTTCGTGAAGTCAAATCGTTCAAAATCGCTCTTGAACCGATGGGGATAGCTCAGAGCAAACTGAATGGGGATACGCATGTCGGGCAGCCCGAGTTGTGCTTTGATCGATCCATCCTCAAACTGGACCAAGGAATGGATGATGCTTTGTGGGTGGACCACCACTTCAATCTGTTCTTTTTTTAGTCCAAAAAGCCACTTGGCCTCGATGACCTCGAGTCCTTTGTTCATCAGGGAGGCAGAGTCGATGGTGATCTTTGCCCCCATATCCCAATTGGGATGCCGTAGCGCCTGCTCCCGGCTGACCGTTTCGAGAAAAGTCCGGTCCTTGCCTCGGAAAGGCCCACCAGATGCGGTGAGGATGATTTTCTCAATCGGATTGTGAAACTCGCCGACGAGGCATTGAAAAATCGCGGAATGCTCCGAATCGACTGGGTAAATATTTACTCCATTTTCACGGGCCAAGGCTGTGATGAGCTCTCCAGCCACCACGAGGGTTTCCTTGTTTGCCAGAGCGATCTGCTTACCTGACTTGATGGCGTTGACAGTTGGGATCAGGCCAGAATAGCCGACCAATGCGGTCAATACCACGTCGATGGTTTCCATCTCGACCACTTGGGTGATTGCCTTTTGGCCAGCATAGACTTTGATGTCATGTGAAATGAGCGCGTCTTTTACCAGCTGATAACTGGCCTCGTTGCCGATCACGACGGCGTTGGGCTGAAATTCAATCGCCTGGGCAACTAGCAAATCGCAGTTGTTCTGTGCGGTAAGCACCTCCACAGTAAACTTGTCTGGGTGCTGTCGGATTACCTCCAATGTCTGTGTGCCAATGCTTCCGGTGCTACCGAGGATGGCTACACGTTTTGATTCTGTCATTCAATGGGATTAGCGCCCAAAAAAAACACCTTTTCAAAAGGTAGATTTCAGGCTTAGGCTGACAAAATTACCAATTGGAAAGACTTTTCCTTGTACAATCCGTCAGATTTTGGGATTTGGAAAAATTATTGCCGTTTCCATGGAGGAAATCGGGCATGTCGAAGGCTATACACACTAGGACCGCTATCAAGAAGACGGGGTTCTAGGCGGTCTTTGAAAAAAATAAATGCATCAAATACTTCTTAAAATTTGTAAAGCATAGCCAAGGTAAACAACTTGTATAAAGCACATTCGATAAACACTCCTATGAAAACTCTGATCAAATCAATAGCAATTCCATTCGCTGCGGGACTGGGAGGAGCGGCACTTTGGACCAACATAGATTCGGAAAGCATTCCCTTGGAGAACTCTATCCGAGATGGATTTTCAGCACTCCCAACCCAACTCGCCTCGGACAACTCCCCACTTCCCTTGAGGACTGATCCACCGCTTTCCTTTGTAGAAGCATCACAAAACAGCACCGAATCCGTGGTTTTCATCAAAAATTTCAGCGGAACAGACCCGAGCCGATACAGCATGTTTGACTTCTTTTTTGGTACAGGGCCTACCCAGCAGGTGAGTACTGGATCAGGAGTCATCCTCTCCAAAGACGGCTACATCGTCACCAATAACCACGTGATCGAGCGTGCCGAAACCATCGAGGTGGTCCACCAAAAGCGAACCTATCCGGCCAAGCTCGTGGGGACCGATAAAAACACCGATATCGCGGTACTGAAAATTGAAGCCAGCAATCTCCCGGAGATCAAGAGGGGAAGCAGCAGAGCTTTAAAAATCGGCGAATGGGTACTGGCCGTAGGCAACCCATTTAACCTTACCTCTACGGTCACTGCCGGAATCGTCTCCGCCAAGGAAAGACAAATCAATATCCTCGGCGGAGAATTCCCACTGGAAAGCTTCATCCAAACCGACGCGCCCATCAACCCGGGCAATTCCGGAGGTGCGCTGGTAAACGTCAATGGCGAACTGGTAGGCATCAACACCGCCATCCTTTCCCGTACAGGAACCTATACTGGCTATGGCTTTGCGGTACCGGTAGACATCGCCGTGAAAGTCGCAAACGACCTCATCAAATATGGAGAGGTACAGAAAGCCATCCCAGGCATGGACGTGGTCGAGCTGACCCCAGAACTTGCCGAGGAGATGAAAATAAAAAGTTTGGATGGTGTAATCGTCACCCATGTCCTGGGTGAGGGAGCCGCCGCGGAAGCGGGGCTTCTCAAAAACGACGTGATCACCCGAGTAGCAGATTGGAAAATCACAGGAAAGGGAAGTTTCGAAGAAGCGATCTCCTATTATTATCCGGGTGACAAGGTGAATGTGGAGTTCATGCGGGGCGGAAGCCTTCAAAACGCGGAACTGACCCTACAAAACCTTGAGGGAGGAATCGGCGTGATTAAGCGGGAATTCTACAGCTCTGGTCTGCTTGGGGCCAGATTAGAGGCTGTCAACACGATTGAAAGAGACCGGCTGAAGATCCCTTATGGAGTGAAGATCACTTCGCTGACTCGTGGATATCTGAGAGACCTGGGATTCAGGGACGGCTACGTGATCACCCATATCAACCAAATGCCTGCAAAAGATCCAGATGAAGTTGGAAAGTACTTGGAAAAATATAGCGGCCGCCTCAGACTCGAAGGAGTGGGTCCCAATGGTCAGCCATTTTTGCAGAGCTTTAATGTGAGGTAATAGGACTTATTTACCGCCTTTAAAACAGGAGGAATGTTGGTTTTGAGAAACAAAATTTAACCGCAAAGAGCGCGAAGGAATGAAAGGAGTAAACTCTTGGCCAGTTGATTCTTTGACCACTTGACTTTTGGTGGCCTTTTTCAAGAACACGAAGAAAAAGCGAAGCTTTTTTCCTTTGCGCCCTCAAAAAGGCTTGCGATAGTTTTCGGATTGAGGTTCTTGGCAGCCTCTAGGCATCAATCCCTTAAACCTTTGTGCCCTTGGCGGCAAAAATTAACCGCAGAAAACGCGAAGGAATGGAAGGAGTGAGGTTTGGTGCCGACTTTTTCCAGGACTAGCCTCATACACAAAAAAAAGTCCCGGGAGCTCTCCCGGGACTTTTAAAAGTTGTGTCAATAAGCTTATGCTTATTTCACATCCCACCAGAGTTTGGTATCCAGGCCATCTTCACCCTGACGGGATACAGCCTCCAGATAGTTGTCTGTATTGATATCACGCTCAGTGGTAGGATAAGCCTGTCTTACAGGAATTTCCTTGCTTGAGTTAAGCGCAGCCGTGGCCGGAGCCAAGGCCGGATAGTCCAGTCTTCTCCATTCTGCCCAAGCTTCAAACCCCTGAAGAAACAGCGCTACCCACTTCTGATAGCCGATCTTTTCGATTCCTGCTGCGTCAGACCAAGCCACGTCCGGCTGAGCTACAAAAGCATCAAAACCAGCTTGGGTGTAAACACCGTATTGTCTGAACGAAGACTCGATTGCCTTGAGGTAATGGTCTTCTGCACTTTCGCTGATCCAACCCTTGAGAGCTGCTTCAGCCAAGCTGAATTCCAGCTGCGCAGTAGTAAGGATAGGCAGCTCGGCACCTTGCTCGCGCATAGCCATTCCCAAATAGGAAACATCCGCATTGGTGATTGATCCGGCTTCAGCGTTGGAAATTCCATAAGGCATCGGAACTATCCCTTTTCCGCTTGCAGTAGTATCAGCGTAAACCTCCAGACGGGGATCATTCAGAGGCTTCATATAGTCATGCATCGTGTCGCTGATCGCGTAATCCACCCGTGTCAGGTATCTGCCATACCAAGGGTTTTGGTTGTTGGCCTCACCCAGATATGGATACATAAAATCAGTCAGGAGAATTCCTCCGGAATAGGCTTCGGTGAAGTTTGTCTGGGCCGCCTGAGGTGATACATCGCTGATTCTCAGCGCAAGGATCATTCTCAGGGAGTTGGCAAATCTTCTCCAACTTTCCATGTTGCCGTCGAAAAGCAAGTCACCTTCCACAGCTGCCGTACCAGGGTCGATCTGAGCGGCGGCTTCTTTCAGCTCCTTCAACAGGTCTGTGTAGATAAACTCCTGGGAATCGTAAGCCGGAGAGAAATCGAGCTCGCCCTTGAGCGCCTCGGTGTAAGGAAGCTCTCCCCATCTGTCAGTCAGCGTGGCAAAAAAATAAGCCTTCAGGATTCGGGCAACGGCAATCTGGTTTTCATTGCTTCCTGAGCTCAGTACGTCACCTTTGGTCTCTTCGTTGGTATTCAACTCAATGATTCTTTGCAGGTTCATCAGTGGACCTGAGTAGAAATCGTTGAAGTTAAAATAAATCGTCTGGTAGCGTGAGGCCTCCGTGTATTGCTTTTCTGAAAGCTGCTGCGCGTACAGTACGCTGGTGGCATCACCGACAACGCTGCTGACAGATCTCTGGGCTCCGGTCAAAAGGCCGGACGTCAACGGATTCGAAGGTCTGTTGGGATCCGTGTTCAGATCACCAAAATCATTACAGGAGGTTAGCAGTATAGATCCTGCCAACAAACCCATTACTAGTTTATTTATTTTTTTCATGATTAGTTTCAATTAGAGGCCAAGCTTGATGTTAAAACCAAAAGATCTCACGCCTGGCAGCTGACCAGACTCGAAGTAAGCATAGCCATTTGCTCCGACGCCAAATTCAGATGGATCAAGCCCTTCTACGTTGGAGTGGATCAACCAAAGATTTTTTGCGATCAATGCAATGTTTGCGGTGTGGAAAGGAGTCTTGGTCAAGAGGCTCGCAGGCAGGCTGTAACCCAATCTCAATTCTCTGAACTTCACATAGGATGCATCATAGATCCAGCGCTCGTGCATACCAAACAACGAAGAGTAGTAATCATAGGCGTCCACATAGATTGTCGCATCTGTACCGTCTTCCAATACACCGTCAACACGAACCCCACCACCGTCAGCTACTGCATCACGGACAGGATTTCCTTTGTCGTTCAGACCGGCAGTTTCCTCGCCCAGACCAGAGTAGTTGTTAAACATCTTGGTCACGGAGTAGAACTGACCTCCACCCTGGAACTCGATGAATGCGGTCAAATCCCAGTTTTTGTAACGGAAGGTATTGTTGAAACCTCCGGTAAACTTAGGAAGAGTCGTTCCGAGCTCTTTGTTCGTCTGCTGAACATAGAATCCGTCCTCGTCTATCACTGGCTTGCCGTTTTCGGCATACTGGAAACCAGTACCGATCAGGGTACCCCATGGCTGGCCTACTTTCGCGTTTAGGGTCATTCCCCAGTAGGCAGACTGGAGCTGTCTGTTGTCGATACCTGCTGCCAGTTCCACTACTTCAGAAGTATTTCTGGCAGCGTTGAGCGCCATATCCCAAGAGAAATTGCCTTTCTCAAGTACAGTACCATTGAGGGAAACTTCGAAACCTTCACTTCGGATGTTACCCGCGTTGACGATGGCACCGGTCACTCCGCTGGATCCCGGTACAGTCAGGGTCATGATCTGATCCTTGTTGTTGTTTCTGTAATAAGTCATGTCCAAGTTGAGCTTGCCATTCCAGAATCTCAGATCCAGACCTGCTTCGTAACTGGAGGAAAGTGCCGGCTTCAAGTTTGGATTAGGTGAAGTGTTGGGTACTCCCAAATTTGGGAATGAACCATACGGCGTGCCTACCTCATACACTTGGGCAATCTCATAAGGATCGATATCAGACCCAACCTGCGCGTAGCTCAGTCTCAACTTACCGAAGCTCAGGAAGTCGCTGGATCCCATCAATTCGGTAAACACGAAAGAAGTCGCGATGGAAGGGTACAGGTAGCTGTTGTTTGCCACTGGAAGTGAAGAAGACCAGTCATTTCTCAGGGTTGCGTCCAAGAAGATGGTGTTTTGATAACCTAGGGAAGCACTACCATAGACAGAGCGTACGGTTTTGTTTTGCTTATAGGAGTCGGTGGTAGGTCTATCCACCGATGCGTCGATGTTATAGAAGTTTGGTACGGAAAGTCCACCAACAGTACCTTCATACAGGTAGGAGTAGATATTCTTTCGAATGTTTCCGCCAGCGGTTGCACTTAGAGAGAGGTTACCGAAGGTTTTGTCGTATTGAAGCAAGATTTCATAGTTGTCTTCCTTGCCGAATCGCTGGCTTACTCCATAGAAGTCCAAGTCCAACCCGCCCGAAGCTATCCGGTCTTCGATTTTCTGATTGTAGAAGTCGGAGCGGACGAATCCAGTCACTTTGAATTCTGGCGTAAATTGGTAGCCTACGCTTATGTTTCCATAAACACGGTCTCTGCGGTCCTCTGGAGCATTTTCCAACGCCTCGTAGAATGGGTTATCCCAGTACAGCGGACGGGCATCCAATGGACTTCTGATGTTCCAAGAACGGTAAGTTCCATCAGGGTTTTTGTACTGGCGCAGACGATCCATGTCGATCTGACGCTGAAACCACTGGTTGAAGGAGTTGGTAGGGTTACGTCCAGTGTATCCAGAGGCAGGTCGGCCCAAACCTTCGGTTCCTGTGTAGTTGAAGTTGATACCTACATTCAGCTTGTCTGTAAATTTCTGGGAACCGTTAAAGCTCAGGTTATTCTTAGTCAGCTCACTACCCGGCATCACACCTTTCTGGGAGATGTTGTTTGCAGAAATTCTGAAATTCCCCTCGTCGTTTCCTCCTGAGAAAGAAACACCGGTGTTCACAGTAATTCCAGTATCAAAGAAGTCACGGACGTTGTCCGGCTGGGCAACCAGTGGTCTTAGCTCTCCGAATTGTTCGCCTGGCAACCATGAATCCCAATGTCTAACAGGAGTACCGTCCATTCTTGGGCCCCAGGATTCGTCAGCTGCATAGTTCAGCATCTTTTGGCCGTCAAAGCTCGACCATGACTCTGGATGGATGGCCGGATCATAGTTAAATGTCAGGAAATCCTGCGTGTAACCACCTGCATATTCATTCTGGTAGTTGGGCAGAATGTACACATTCTCAAAGGAAGTACTCTGGTTAATGTCTACTCCCAGACCTTTCTTCTTATTTCCTTTCTTGGTGGTGATCAGGATCACACCGTTGGCTGCACGGTTACCATAGAGCGCCGCAGCAGTTGGGCCTTTTAAAACCGAGACACTCTCGATGTCATCCGGATTGATGTCAGACGCCAAGTTCCCGTAATCCCGGCCGGCTCCGTCATTGTCCGGGGAGAATGAATTGTTGGCAATCGGGGTACCGTCTACCACAAACAGCGGCGAACCACCACCCAGAGAGTTGATCCCTCTAAGACGGATGTTTTGGGTACCTCCCAGAGCGGCGCCGGAGCTACCGATTACCTGTACACCGGCCACTTTACCAGCAAGCGAACCTACCAAGTTTGGCTCACGAACCGCTGATAGTTTGTCTCCGTCCACAGACTGGATGGATGAACCTACCGAGCGCTCGTCACGCGACACACCAAGGGCGGTGACGATTACCTCATTCAGTGCCTTCACATCCGGATCCAGCGTCACGTCGATGACATTGGACTCGGCTACCACCACTTCTTGGCTTACCATACCCACAAAGGAGAACTGGATGATGTTCTTTCCTTCAGGAAGTGAAATAGAATACTCACCGTCAATCCCGGTGATCGTGCCAAGGGTTGTACCCTTGACCAAAACGCTAACGCCCGGTAAGGGCCCTCCGTCTTCTGACGAAGAAACGGTGCCACTGATAGTTCTGTCTTGTGCAAAAGTAAATTGCACAAAACAGCCTAACAGTAAGGCAGCTAGTAATACTTTCTTCATAAGTGAAAATTTGGTTAGATATAGCCTTAAATATGACTTTTCATTTGGCTACCTTCCTAAAAATCATACATCCAAGCCTCAAACAGTGTTACTGGTGGGCCATTTAAGTGATGAACGGTTAATGATTTTTTAACATTTTTTAAACATTTGATAAATATCAAAGCAAAAAGCCCTACCGGAATAGGAAACAATTTGTATTAAATAGTAACTTACGTTATGTATATATCGATAAAAACAAAAAGTACACTAACTATAAAAAAACAGAATATAACATATACTAAATCTGTAATTTCAAAACAAAAATGAGAACAATCCCCCAATCATGCGAACAATTTCTGTCCGACTTTGCCATCGCACTGGACGACCTGAATGCCTTCGCCAACCGCAGCCCAAATAACAGCATAAGCGAACCACAGGGCCGGGAGCTGATTGCAAGTTTCGAAACGACACACGAGCTTGCGCTCAACGTGATTTCGGCCTATTTGGCTACGATGGGCAAGGGGCCCTTCTCGGGATCCAGAGATACGACCGTGGAAGCCTTCCATGCCGAGTTGATCGACGATGGCAAAACTTGGCTGGACATGATCATCGACCGAATCCAATATAACCCCATCTATACCATGGATACGCAGCAAAAATTCCTGGATAACATCAAGCATCGCTATCTGCCGCTTTTTGTAAAATTCGAAAATAACATGAACAAACGCCTCGAAGAGTGATTCCATGTTATTGATCACTCAACTCATCTACATCAAAGCGGGTCAAGAAGAGGTCTTTCATCAGTTTGAGGACGTTGCCATCCCCACAATTTCAAGATACAATGGCAAACTTCTCCTCAGGATCAGGCCGGAGGAACGCGCTTTCATCGAATCCTCCATCGAAAAACCCTACGAGGTCCATCTGGTCGAGTTCGACTCGGAGGGGGATTTCGAAAACTTCATGAAGGACGACGAAAGAAAGCGCTTTCTACACCTAAAAGAACAATCCATCCAAGCGGCAATACTCATCAAGGGCCACAAGCTCTGATTTCATTTTCCCCCCAAAAACAAAAAATGCCGCGGGAATCCCCCACGGCACCTTTATTATATAGTAAATCCAGTTTCTTCGAAATCCGCCTACCTAAACATAAATCCAGACGGCCCTCTCCCCACTTCCATGCTCTTTAGTTCGGTTCCGTCTTTGCCAAAAACGGTGACTGTTCCTGCTCCCTGAAAATCATTTGCATTGCTTAGGTAGACTTCCTGTCGCATTTGATCATAGCCGATACCATAAAATCCCGAACCGCTTGTCCAGTCAGGAATCAATGTTGTATCAAAGATTGAAACTACCGCGACTCCATCTTGGTATTCAGGCCATCCACTACTGGTGACGATGTAGATCTTCGAATCCTCGCCAAGTGCGATTCTTCCTGTAGCCTGGCCAACCGGCAGCTCTCGAAACTCTTTCTTGGTCAGGTTATCCCTATGAAAAGACTGAAAATAAACATGGTCGGAATCGTAAGAATAAACCCATAGGTCACCATTTTGCTCAAAGAATTGAACGGGACGTCCAGTTACCTCTAATGACTTGACCACCTCTTCCTTTTCAGCGTCAATGATTTCTATCTGTCTTTCCTCGGATCCTGCGACAAACACATATTTGCCGAAAGCAAAAAGATCCTCAGGTTTGTTGGAGACCTCGATCTTCTTTTTCACGGTGCCTCCATCCAAGCCGGAGACAACGGCAATGTAGGAATCCGGAGTCGCATAGCTAGCGTCATAAGGTCCATAATCCGAGATAAACAACTTGCCGCTGGCCGTAGCCAAGGACCTTGGCTGATCCAAGTCTGCCGATACAGCGCCGATGGATTTGAAGTCGCCTGGGTTGACGATTTCCACCTTTCCGGTATTTGCGACTAGGTAAAGTCTATCCTGCTCCAGCACCAAATCTTCCACCAGACCTGCAAAAGGCCGGCTGTTTTCCAACTCGAAGATATCCTTCGTGAGCGTTTCGGTAGATGGATCGTAGTGATAAACCTCTCCATCATTCGTTCCAAAGTTTCCTTCATTCATGATCAGGATTCCCGTGTCATATTTTCCTAGGGGTTTTTCGCCGCCGTTATCATTACAAGAAAAAGCAAAAATTAGCAGGACAAGCGCCCAAAGTTGATTTTTGAAAATGTACTTCATAAGTGTATGGTTAGATTAAATTGATACGATCTGCCCGGCATGGCCCGGAGATAGAGGACTTGGTAGTTCTTGTCCAGCAGGTTGAGCACCTGAAAACTGAGCGGGAAGCTGGTCTTGCCCCAGTGAAGTTTGGAAAATAAGAGGCCCGCATTCCAAACTTGGAACGCGTCCATGATTCGGGCGCCGCCCGTACCGATGGAGCGCTGGCCTACGAAAAAGGAGGACAAATTGAGGGAGATCCCGTCGCGAGTAGCGCTGAGGTTTCCATTTGCCTGATGCTCGGGCGTATAGGGCAGCTGTTTGGGATTCTCGGGCTCCGTGGTCAAGTCCAAAGCTTGGGAAAGAGTATAGCCCATCATCCAGGCCCATTCCAATCTTCCCGTTTTCCACTCTGCCTTTCCCTGGTATTCTATGCCCTGATTTTTGACCTCCCGTATATTTTGAGGAGTCCAAACAGAGCCCATTGGCAGCCAGATGATCCAGTTATCTACCTGCATTCGATAGTAGGTAAGGCTTTGCTCCCATGAAAAAGAGGCCTTTTTCTCCCAACTCACCCCAATTTCCCCGTTCAGGCTCTCCTCATGTAGCAAGTCGGGATTGCCGCCTGGCTCCCAGAATCGGTCGTTGAGCGTCGGCACCTTGAAGCCTTTGCCCAACGAAGCCTTCAGCAGGACTTGATGTTTTCCATTTTCCCAAAACTTCCAATCTGCCCCTATGCTCGGCAAGAAAGGCTCAAAGTTCTCGGGATAGGCCAACTGTCGAAGATTCAGGGAGACCGACAGACCTTCGCCAGCATACCAGCGTGCGGATTGGTAAAATTCATAGCGCCGATCTGTGGCGCTATAGGTACTCAAGTCCCCCCGGACGAGGGTAGCCCTTGCCCCTGCCTTAAAGTTCCAGTCCTCGCCCGGTGAAAAATCATAGTCCGTTGCAAGCAAAAACTGGCGGGTTTGGTTTAAACTACCATTAAAGATTTGCTGATCTTGGATGAAACCCGACTTCAGATTCAAAGTCGAGTGCCTTCCAAAACGGTAATAGTCAAGCACCGCCCGGATGCTTTCGTCGGATTGCCGATCTTGTGTATGGGATCCCATCGGCGGCTGGATCTCACGATCCGACTTTTGCCACCAAAAAGCAGCCTTGAGTTGATCCTGCGTACTGAGGTTCCAAGCCATATCTTGCACCAGCCCGATCTGCTCGACTTGTGCATGGTCTTCGCGCACCTCCGGAGTTCCAGCCTGGGCTAGATCTTGGTAGCGAAAATCGTTGTTGGCAAACTGGCGGTAAAGACGGGTTTTGGCGCTGAAGCTTTTGCCTAACCCTCGAAGGGTTTCAATCCCTTGGAGGGTTGATTCTTTCGAAGAAAAACCACCAGAAAACGAGGTATTGAACAATCCAAAGCTGCCGACTGTCTGGGAAAGTGCCGCTTGAAACCCTTTGCCAAAGTCACTTTCCGAAGAAAGGTGAAGGCTTCCCCCTATGGCCTCATTTCCAAAAAGCGCCCCTGCACTGCCAAATTGAAGTTGGACCCGATCCATCGCCTCTACTGGCAGGATGCTCAGGTCACTTTGGCCAAGTGAGGGGCTGTTGATGGGAAGCCCGTTCCAAAAGACCGCGGTGTGCCCGGCGGAAGTGCCCCGGAAAGAAGGCGAGGCCAACATTCCCGCACCGTATTGACGGATGAAGAGGGGGCTTTTCTCCTGCAGAAGATCCCCCAACGATCGGGCGGAGTAAGCTCTGAGCGTCTCTACCTCAAAGTCGACGACCTTTTGTCCTTGGGCGTAGCGGTCCAAGGCTGGCGCATACACCTCCACAGGCTGCAGGGACACCGTGTCCTGCACCGGAACAAAACCAAAAACCGTAACTACCCAAAGCAGCAGCGTCATGCCAGATCGAATTTGTTGCAACTCGATTCGGGCTTGAAGAGAAATAGAAAGAATTGAAAACTATCCAAACCCACGCGTGGGAAGGGAAATAGACAAATCCTTTTTGCTTTTCCTCCGAAAGCACAGAATCCAACGATCGAGGCAGGTCTCCTGGCTCGTCTGACTTTTGCCGGCCTTCTCTCTCCTCCCGATGACTCCCGATAGGTATCGGGACGGGACGGAAAAATGGCATAGTGGCGCAAAAGCTTTTTCCCGATCCCGATGGCTATCGGTAAGGGACAGACTTACAGTTGCGGGGACAGCTCCGGTTTTGCACCGGATTCCCTTTTCATCCCAAGCGCCGAACCCGTTTCCGAAAACTATCGGGACGGGACGGATTGGGAACCTAAATCGCTGCAAAGTAAAGCGATTTTGATTTGGCAGAAAAGCGAGAGACGATCAATAATTTTGGAAAACAGCCAAGATCTCTTTTACCTTGGCAGAATATTTCGTTCGGATCATTCCATGTTTGCAAGATTTCAAAAACACTTTTTACCCTCGTGTCCAAGCACTTACCTACTGGCTCTATCGAGTATTTTCCTACTTCTTTCCTGCGGAAAACCAACAGAGAACACCCTTGAGAAAAAACCGCTAATCCTGGAATATGCCCAGGGATTCGAGATTTTCCGCGGTGAAGATTTCTGGGAAATCCATGTGACTCAAGGCTACACTGGCGCGGAAAAAACCTATCGCTACCTGGTTCTGGAAGAGGATTCGAGGGCTGAACGAAACGGTTTTGACGCCATAGTACAGCTGCCGATAGCCAAGGTGGTGATGACATCCACCACGCAAATTCCCCACCTCGACCTGCTGGGTCAAACAGATCTCTTGGCTGGATTCCCCAACACGGACCTGATCTCCTCCCCCGCCGCACGCACTCGCATCGACTCGAAAAAAGTCAACGACCTGGGCAGTGGTCCCTCCGCCAATCCCGAAATGGTGATAGACCTTCGGCCGGACTGGATAATGATCTCCACTTTGGGCGAGGACTTGCGCTACCTGGATCTTTTGACACAAGCAGGCATACCCGCGCTGATCAACGGGGAATATGTGGAGCAAAATCCCCTTGGCAGAGCCGAATGGATCAAATTCACGGGAATTTTGCTCGGAAAATACGAGGAGTCTGTAACTGTCTTCAACGAAATAGAAAAAGCCTACCAAGATGCCGAAAAGCTAGCCGCGTCGATTCCATCGGAGAAAAAACCAAAAGTGCTCAGCGGAGTGATGTATCAGGACATCTGGTACGCACCGGGAGCGGAGAGCTGGGGTGCACGCATCCTTGAAAACGCCGGAGGAGCTTACTTATTCGCCGATCAGGCAGGGACTGGAAGCCTGCAGCTCAATTACGAATTTGTGCTGGACAGGGGTATGGAAGCCGACTTCTGGATAGGTTCGGCTGACTTTCCAAATCTAAAAACCATGGGAACTTCGGAGCCTCGCTACCAAGCTTTTCAGGCTTGGCAAAACGGGCAGGTTTTCACCTACACCGCCAAAAAAGGTGCCACCGGCGGATTGGAATATTTTGAGTTGGGGTATGTGCGGCCGGACTTGATCCTAAAGGATCTGATAAAAATCCTGCATCCCGACCTGCTGCCGGATTACGAAATGTACTTTTACCAAAAATTGAACTAGACCAAAACCAATGTCGGAGTCAGAGTTTACACTGATCCAGACCATACCAGCATGCGCCCCTACCTCTTTCCTATCGGTCTCCTAGTCCTCGGACTGAGCTTCCTGCTCAACCTAGGTCTGGGATCCGTCATGATTCCTTTTGGGGAAATCGTCTCGGGGATAGTATCTGGCGATTGGTCAAAAAACTCCTGGGAGCAGATCATTCTAAACTACAGACTACCTAAGGCTTTGGTGGCGGTTTTTGCAGGAGTGGGATTGAGTGTGAGCGGGCTGCAGATGCAGACTTTCTTCAGAAATCCGCTCGCGGGCCCCTTCGTCTTGGGCATCAGCTCGGGAGCGGGACTTGGTGTGGCAGTGTTGATTTTGGCAGGTAGCGCATTTGGCCTTGTCATCAGCGGAATCAACTCCTGGGCCATCGCAACGGCAGGGGTCCTGGGTGCAGGCCTGGTACTTTCCGGAGTAAGCTTGGTTGCTTGGCGGGTCAAGGACAGCATGACCTTGTTGATCGTCGGATTGATGTTTGGCTCCGCCGTTTCCGCCGTGATTTCGGTGCTTTCCTATTTTTCCGGAGCTGAGGCGCTAAAGTTGTTTACCGTCTGGTCCATGGGCAGCCTCGGTGCCCTGGGCTGGTCGCAGGTTGGCATTGTGGGGCTGCTGATTTTATTGGGTTCTATCCCGGTAGTTGGCTCGATCAAGTCCTACAATGCGCTTTTGCTAGGGGAAGTTTATGCCAAGAGTATGGGTATTCACACCTCCCAAATGCGCTGGCTGATGATCGTCAGCACGGGTATTCTGGCCGGAGGCATCACGGCATTTTGTGGTCCGATAGCCTTTGTAGGCATTGCCGTGCCCCATCTGGCGAGAATAGTTTGGAAGAGTTCTGACCACCGGGTTCTTTTTCCCGGCTCAGCCCTTATTGGCGCGATCTTGCTACTCCTTTGCGATGCAGCAGGGCAGCTTCCTGGCATGGCCAGCACACTTCCCATCAACGCGGTAACATCCCTGGTCGGAGCTCCGATCGTGATTGCTCTGATTCTGAAGCGCAACTTTAGTCGGGACTTTTAAGAAATGAGAAAATACCAGCCACATATCACACTGGAAGGAAAGGGACTAACGCTCGGCTATCGCCGAAAAAACTCCCGAAAGGAAGTTCTTCGAAATCTGGATTTTCAGCTTTTCCAAGGCGAACTCACCTGCCTTCTCGGACCCAATGGGGTTGGAAAATCCACCTTGATCAAGGCGATTTTGGGACATGTCAAGCCTTGGGCGGGAGAAATCAGGATTGACGAAGAACCCATTCAGGGACAAAAACCGGAACAGCTCGCCAAGCGGATTTCCGTCGTCCTGACCGATCCGGTTTTCCCCGGCAACATGACTGTGGGGCAGTTGGTCGCCTTGGGAAGAACTCCACATACCGGCTGGCTCGGAACATTGACCCCAATGGATCGCGAAATCGTCGAAAAGGCACTGTCCGACACCAAAACGAACGCAATCCGGGACGAGCGACTGAGCGAAATCAGTGACGGCCAAAGACAAAAAGCAATGGTCGCCCGTGCGCTGGCCCAAGATGGGCAGCTCATCATCCTGGACGAACCTACAGCCCATCTCGACCTCGAAAACAGACTGGAAATCATGCATTTGTTAAGGGATATCGCATCTAGGCAAAGGAAGTCTGTCTTAGTCGTGACACACGATCTGGATATTGCACTGGAGACGGCAGATCGCTTTTGGCTGATGGGGCGAGATCGGGCGCTGATTAGTGGACTTCCCGAGGATCTGATCCTCTCCGGACAGATAGACTTGCTTCTTCCTACAGAGAAATACAGGTTTAACCTAGATCGGGGAAAAGTGGAACAGAAATCCACTGCAAGCAAAAATTGGACGATAGAGGCAGATCCCAGCCTTCGGCTTTGGGTAGAAAAAGCGCTCGAAAAAGCGGGAATAGCTCATTTGACGCAAACAGCATTTGTAAAACGGGAGCCGTTTGCCGTTTTTTACAAGGAGATGGAATTCAACACCCTTGCGGACTTTATCGACTTTCTGAAGAACTAGGGAGAATCATCCTCCTTTGCTCCACTCAAGCCAATCTACCTTTTCCCATCTACTCCACTGATCAAGCCTAATGCAAAATCAAACTTCAAAGAAAAATGGAGCTATCTTACCTTACTTTTTCAGCCCCTGCGAAATAAGAAAAGAGGCTGGAAAATTTCATTAATATTGTTTTATCCCATCTTCCAGGTTGGAAGTCTGGGCTTCGCGCCTTTTCCATTTTGGCGTGGCTATTCAGTCAAACGACGGAGCAATGGATCTGCAACAATTAATCGATGACTATCTAGAGGGCAGGATGAGCCCCGAGGACAGGAGACTTTTTGAAGACCTGATCGAAGAAAACCCTCGATACCAAGCCGAGCTTGCCCAGCAGGAAAAGGGAAAGGCAGCGCTGCGTCTGGCTGGACAGAGTCACCGAGGTAAAACCGCCAACCTGAAGTCTTGGCTTTTTTCCATAGGGGTCGGGGCAATCATTGTCTTGGCTGCGGCATTGCTTTGGCTGACACTGGGGCTGAGCCCCGGGGAGAAAATCTTCAAAAAACACTACGAGACTTTACCCAATCAGATCACTGCCAGCAGCTATGGCCAAAGCAATGCAGATCTGAAGGCGCAGGCCTTTCAAGCCTATGAGGCAAAGGATTTTGAAAAAGCTGCACAGCTGTTTGACCGAATTCCTTCGAGGCCGGACTCGGAATACGTGTTTTTGTATCACGGCATCTGTCAGCTCGAATTGGATAGGCCGGAGAAAGCAATCCCTCTGCTAAACTTGGTGAAGTCCAACTCAACTACCGCTTCCAAAGAAGTGGCCTCTTGGTTTGCAGCGCTTGCCTACTTCAAGCTGGATATGCTAGAAAAAGGAAAACAGGCACTCCAGGTCACAGCTGCCAAACCCAACCCCTATCAAACCCAAGCCAGGACCTTGCTCGAAACACTAAAGTGAGGATTGATCCTTTCTAAGCAAATGCTAATGTTTCCGCAAACCGCTGGGATTTGTAAAGAAATTTGGCCCCTCCAGTCGTATTCTTTGTATTATTTCCTTCGCCGCACAGTTTGCAGTCCATAGAATTTAAGCGCAAGTCCAAGTCTGACTCTTGGTTAACAAGCCCTTATCCCCTAATTTGCTTTGCAGACCTTTTTTCTTCTGCCAAACCCAAAAAACCGCGACCTATGAAAACCTCCCTGCCTGTATTGGCCATTGCTGCTGCCCTGATTTTTTCCTGCGAAAAACCCAAACCCCAGCTCACGGCAGAAGAATACGCAGCACTGACCGACGAGCAAAAACGCTCTGTGGAATTTGCCCTCGACGGTATCGAAGTCACGGATGATCGACTGGAACTGACGCTTTTTGCCTCCGAACCCATGATGACCAATCCGACGAATATGGACATCGATGACCGGGGCCGGGTCTGGATCACCGAAGCCTACAACTACCGCACCCAACTCAATCCTAAAAATCCCACCAAAGCCGAGGGTGACCGAATCCTGATCCTGGAAGACACGGACGGAGACGGCAAAGCGGATAAATCCACCGTTTTCTACCAGGGAACCGACATCAATGCCGCCTTGGGCATCGCCGTTTTTGGCAATAAAATCTTCGTCTCCGTCAGCCCAAATGTGTTTGTATTTACTGACGAAAACGGGGACGACGTACCGGACAACAAGGAAATTCTCTTCACCGGGATTGGAGGCGAGCAGCATGACCATGGGATGCATGCCTTTACTTTTGGACCTGACGGAAAGCTCTACTTCAATTACGGCAATTCAGGCGAGGGACTGCATTTGGCAGACGGCAGTCCGATCCTTGACCCTATGGGCCGACCTGTCAACTCCGATACCGCACCCTATCAGGAAGGCATGGTTTTCCGCTGTGATCCGGATGGCAGCAATGTGGAAGTCCTGGGTTGGAACTTCCGAAACAATTACGAAGTGGCCGTGGACAGCTACGGACGCATGTGGCAAAGCGACAACGACGACGACGGCAACCGCTCCACTCGGATCAACTATGTGATGGACTATGGGAATTATGGCTTCAAGGATGAATTCACCAAAACCGACTGGAGAACCCGCCGCATCAATATGGAAGACTCCGTCTGGCAGCAGCACTGGCACCTCAATGATCCCGGCGTGGTGCCAAATTTGGTGCAGACTTATGCTGGTTCGCCCACCGGAATCCTCGTCTATGAGGGCAAACTCCTCCCCACCGAATACCAAAACCAAGTTATTCACGCCGACGCCGGACCCAATGTGATCCGCATGTATCCGGTGGAGATTTCCGGTGCGGGCTTTACCGGTGAGGCAAAAGCTATTCTGGACGGCAATACCCGCGACAACTGGTTCCGGCCTTCCGATGTGACTGTGGCACCTGACGGATCGATCTTTATCTCCGACTGGTACGATCCGGGAGTCGGCGGGCATGCTGTAGGCGATCTGGACAAAGGCCGTGTCTACCGACTAGCTCCGAAAAGGTCCGATTACGAAGTTTCCGAGCCTGACTATTCGGATGTGGAATCCCTGATCGAGTTGGTTCAAAATCCCAACCGTGCCACTCATTTCAAGGCTTTTATGGCATTGAAGGAAAAAGGAGACGAGGCAAAAGAAGCCTTGGAAGAACTCTATGAATCCGAGGATTCCCGCATGAAAGCCCGTGCGTTTTGGTTGCTGACCAAGCTGCCAAATGGCAACGAATACATACAAAAAGCTGCAACTGACGCGGATGAAAATATCCGTGTAGCCGCCGTCCGTGCTTCCCGAATCAATGGAATGAAGGACGCCAACTTCCTGCTCACCCTAGCTGGAGACGCTTCCGCTCAGGTTCGTAGAGAAGTGGCCGTGGCGATCCGCTATGAGGATCAGCCTGCCGTCTGGCAAAAGCTGGCAGAGTCCTACCAATCCGGCGACCGCTGGTACTTGGAGGCTTTGGGCATCGCGGCGGAATATCGATGGGACAGCTATCTGCCTGCTTATCTGGAGAAAGCGGGTGAAAACTGGACAGCATCCCCTGAAGCCAAAGACCTCGTCTGGAGATCCAGATCTGCCAAAACTCCCGAACTGCTTGAGCAACTGATCCTGGCTGAAAACAGTCCAACCGATCAACGCTACTACCGCGCACTTGACTTCCAAAACGCCGATCTGAAAAACCAAACCCTCAAAAATCTATTGGCCAAAGGCCAAAACGAAGATCAGGTCATCATCCTCCGCCAAGCTGCATTCGATACCGAAAAGCCGGACGCTACCCTGCTCAACCTGGCCAAAGCCAAGTCCGGTGAAATTGCCGACGACCAGGACTTCTTGGACATCGTGAGAAAGTACGAACTCAAAGACCAAAAGGACCGACTGCTAAGCATCGTCTATCAGTCAACTAACAACCGCCAAGCCAGTGCCGCAGCGGGAATCTTCACCAACCTCTATGGACTGGGAGAAGTGGAAAAAGCGATGAAAGACAAAGACCAAACCAAAGCCATCGCCGCCATCCGCAAGTTTGGTGTGGTGGATACCAAGGAAATGGCGACGCTCCTGAGCAAATTCTGGAGTAATACCAATGCTCCAATAGAAATCCGTACAGCAGCTATGGAGGAAATGAAGGGCTATCAGTCTGAATCCGCGCTATGGGAATATGCCGAGGCGGATAAGATTCCTGCTGACCTCTTGCCCATCGCTCAAAAGCTCCTGATGTCTACCTGGAACTCTACTATCCGCCAAGCTGCGACAGAGAAATACAGCAGCAGCCTGAATACCGCTTATGATATTCCCAAGATGCTAGCCGCAACCGGAAATATCGAAAAAGGAAAAACCATCGCTTCCTCCTACTGCGTGGCCTGCCATAAGATCGGAACTGAAGGCATCGACTTCGGTCCGGGCCTGACAGAGATCGGCGACAAACTCAGCAAAGAAGCCCTTATCAACTCCATCATCAACCCTTCCGAAGGCATGGGCTTTGGCTACGAAACCCAACTCGTCAAATTTAAAGACGGCAAGGAAATCCGCTGCATCGTCAACTCTAAGACCGAGATCGACCTGATCGTGAAGCTGGTCGGCAGCAGCGAACAAACCATCTACAAGCTTGCCGACATCGAATCCATCACCCAACTCGACGAATCCCTCATGCCCAAGTTCCCACTGACCGAAGAAGAATTGGTGGATCTGGTGAGTTATTTGGAGGGGTTGAGGAAGTGAGGTAAGGAGATGAAAATTTAGTAGTTTAAAAAGTGAAAAATGGCAGTGAAAAACAAAATCTCAATAAGGCTAACTATTGGCTTTTTGATCATTTACACGCTTGCCATAACAGTTGGTTCCATTTTCCTTGTGACTTGGGGATCAACAAATTGGTACAAAGAAACCATTGTATTTATGCTTACCTGGCCAGTAGAATGGGACAAATTATTTATTGATTCATTAGCATGGCTTTTTGTAAATATTGGTTTTTGGACTGTAATAATTTATTTGGTTTCACTGATAACAGAGACTTTCACTTGGGAACTAGTCTCAAAAACAACTAAGATTGACAAAGGAGATGAATAAAAATCAAATTGGCCAATTACAAATTGGTAAGGATATTAGGGTGTAGTTACAAACTACACCCAGTCCGGGCCCAAGTGCGTAGAGAAGTGGCCGTGGCGATCCGTTACGAAGATCAGCCGGCCGTCTGGCAAAAGCTGGCAGAGTCCTACAAATCCGGCGACCGCTGGTATCTGGAGGCATTGGGCATCGCGGCTGAATACCGATGGGATAGCTATCTGCCTGCCTATCTGGAGAAAGCGGGCGAAAACTGGACCACATCCGCCGAAGCCAAAGACCTCGTCTGGAGATCCAGATCTGCCAAAACTCCTGAACTGCTTGAGCAACTGATCCTGGCTGAAAACAGTCCAACCGATCAACGCTACTACCGTGCCCTGGACTTCCAAAACGCGGATCTGAAAAACCAAACTCTCAAAAATCTGCTAACCAAAGGCCAAAACGAAGATCAGGTCATCATCCTTCGACAAGCTGCATTCGATTTCGAAAAGCCGGACGCTACCCTACTCAACTTGGCCAAAGCCAAATCCGGAGAGATTGCCGATGACCGGGACTTCCTCGATATCGTGCGCAAGTACCAGCTCAAAGATCAAAAGGACCGACTGCTAAGCATCGTCTATCAGGCAGAGGATGGACGCCAAGCCAGCGCCGCAGCGAATATCTTCACCAACCTCTATGGACTGGGAGAAGTGGAAAAGGCCATGAAAGATCCGGATCAAGCCAAAGCCGTCGCTGCCATCCGCAAGTTTGGGGTGGTGGACACCAAGGAAATGGCGACGCTCCTGAGCAAGTTCTGGAGCAACACCAATGCTCCGATAGAAATCCGCACCGCAGCTATGGAGGAAATGAAGGGCTATCAGTCCGAATCAGCACTGTGGGAATATTCCGAGGCGGACAAAATCCCGGGTGACCTCTTGCCTATCGCCCAAAAGCTCCTGATGTCTACCTGGAACTCTACTATCCGGCAAGCTGCGACAGAGAAATACGGCAGCAGCATGAATACAGCTTATGACATTCCAAAAATGCTGGCAGCTACCGGAAATATCGAAAAAGGAAAAACCATTGCTTCCTCCTACTGCGTGGCTTGTCATAAAATCGGAAACGAAGGCATCGACTTCGGGCCGGGCCTGAGCGAGATCGGCGACAAACTCAGCAAAGAAGCACTGATCAACTCGATCATCAATCCATCCGAAGGCATGGGCTTCGGCTACGAAACCCAACTCGTCAAATTCAAAGACGGAAAAGAAATCCGCTGCATCGTCAACTCCAAGACCGAAATCGACCTGATCGTGAAGCTGGTCGGAATGGGTGAGCAAACCATCTACAAGCTCGCCGACATCGAATCCATCACCCAACTCGACGAATCCCTCATGCCCAAGTTCCCACTGACCGAAGAAGAATTGGTGGATCTGGTGAGTTATTTGGAGCGGTTGAGGAAGTGAGGAAAATAAACCAATTGCAAATTGGTAAGGATATGAGTGTGGAGTTACAAATTCCATCCAGCGTTCAAATGAACTTAAAAGATGATTGTAAGAATCTACACCACGCAGGAGAAGATAAAACAGCTTTCAAAATTTCATAAAGGATGACACTTGAGGAAATTGAGTCATATCGAGAAAAGGTGCTCCAGATAATGTTTGACGTCCAAGTCACAATTTACAACGCTAAGATCATCGGAAACACATCAACTGAAGACGAAGACTGGGTGAAAGATCATCCTTTTTTTAGGCACTACTTTTCACAAATGAAATTTATAGCTGTAATTCAGCTCGCAAAGCTTTTAAGTCAAAGTGATAATCAAAAACTGAACTTCCAAAAATTCCTTAAAAGACTTCAGTCTGAAAAGCTTCCTGAAATTAAGTCGGTCTCCGGATACGAAGAAATGGAAGATAAAACTGAATTTTACTCGAAGCACCAATTAATGAAGCTGGAGGAAGATATAAAAACCGCAATCGAAAAGCATAAATCCGATATCAAAAAACTGACTGATGCCAGAGACAAAGTATTTGCTCATAGTGATCCCAATTTCAAGGATGGATTTCTTTCATGGCCTGTGATTGAATCCCTAAGCGAATTAGTTCATTTTATATACAATAAAATATCAGGAGATTTTACCAGTTCAGAATTTATGTTTCCGAATAAGAGCACATGGAGTCCTGAATGGGTCATAAAGAAAGCAGCATCAACCCGACCAAAGAGACCCCAAAAATAGAAAGGTTGTTTTGTGGCGATACCCACCTAGCGTCCAAACAATAATTTGACTACGCCGAACTGGGGTAAAGTTGCAATACTACACCCAGTCCACACCATGATTTGACTACACGGGCGGTGGATCTGAATAAAGGAAATGCATATCAAAACATTCACTACTCAAATAAAGACAACCCTTCTAATGAATGTTAACCTAATTGAAAGTTGTTATGAAAATGTTTTTGGCTATAACTTGGAAAGGTTTCACAAAAAGAACTCTATCCTTTCAGAATACCATACAAAAGAAGGTAGATTTTTAAATATTAATGATTTAGAACATTCCAACTATGGGTTTGAAGATGGAATCAGCACTAGTTTTAAGTTGATCAATTTTAAAAATAAAAATTTTTTACTTGGAGATAAGTCATGCTATCCTTGTTCTATTGTTTTTTCGAATACTAGCGGTCACAAATGGGTTGATGTTTTCCTAATTCCAAATGGAACCCCTTATAAATTAGCAAACAGGAGTACTGAAATTAAATTTAACTTTCTAAATCTCACTGATTTATTTTCCAAATTTAGTGAAATAACACAATTAAATTTATTTCTTGATCTTTACATTAAATCCTTTAGCGCAAATAATTGGTTTGAAAAATCACAATTGATTGTTATGGCAAGAAGATCTTCCTTAAAATATAATGAGAGATTCGATGTCTTATATGAACGTAATCTACTTAATCCATTTCAATTGTCGATATCTAGCATTTTAAATAATTTTAGAATAACAAACAATGATTTATACTTCTCACTTTTGGTGAATAACGAATTATATTTAGGAATTGACTATGTGATTTCTCCCTCAACAAGAATTAAATTTTCATCAAGCTCTTTAAAACTATTAGAGGAAAATATTTTCAAAGAATACATCTATTCACTATCACAAGACGAAATTGACTCATTCTTTGAAGTTGATTTTTTAAAAAATAATATAACCTCTGAAAAAAATGATATTGAAATACTTTATGATATTCTAAATATAGAGGATTATAAAAGATGGGTAGAATTATCAATAACCGAACCTATTCATAGATACAAGCCTGACAAACTACAAAAAGCGAATATCACATTTAATCTGATAAAAGAATACTATGAAAGGTTAAAGATAAACCTTAGGAGCATTGAAAACACTGTAAGAAAAAATAAAGGAATTAATCTTGTTGGTTCATTATTCAATGAAAGCTTGCTATTTCGAATGGTTACTGAAGCATTTCCACAATACACGATTTTAAGTCAACATAGCCCTATTTGGCTAGGAAGGCAAAGATTTGATATTTTTATAAAAGAGTTAAATACAGCAATTGAATATAATGGAAAACAACATTACGAGCCAATCGAATATTATGGAGGACAGAAGGGTTTTGAATACACTATAAAGAGGGATAATGAAAAAAAACAAAAATGCAAGATTAACAATTGCAGTTTGATTGAAGTTAAATACGATGAAAATCTTGAAACTGCTTTAGAAAGAATAAAATTAATAAATATATAAAACAGGGAAACGATCTGGCATAGTTAAAATAGTCTTCATCTGAACGTAGTCTACACTTTTCTCGACAAGTGACCACATGAGCACTGGAATAGATGTAGGCTTCAACTACCTCGCCTGGGTGTAATTTGGCGCTTGCCTAGGCGTTGTTTGAACTACGCCTTTATATCCAAAAGAATTTGCAATTCGCAAGAAAATGATCATCCAAGAAATATTTCGCCAATTAAAAATTGATTAGAATATTTGGGTGTTTTGCAAACTACACCCAGTCCAAACCAAATCTCTGCTACTCCCAGACGGGGCAGATAAGCATCCATATCATTTCTTCATTGAACCTATTAAAAAATGACAATACCATCACCCAAAAGATTATTTTCTTATGAAACCACAATCATTAAAATTGGAATAAACCGAACCAGTCATATTGATTTGCAATCGCCCCTAATATAATCCCAATTAAGGCTACCAATAAAGAAAATAATTTCCCCCAACTGGACCACCAAATATCCCTATTTGCTCTTTCTATTTCCAAATCAATCATTCTCTCTTTTTTGGAATTAACAACATCAAAATAATCTAATGCCTTCTTAACAGAAGAGAATTTTTCGCCTTCCATGGTTAAATACAGGTGAACCTTATTTCCAAAGTCCACAACTCTAATAATTCTCATCTCTTCCAAATAGGAATACAAATGGTTAATTTCTCCTGACTCACCAAGACTATTATCCTTTATAAATAATTTTACCTTATCTGTTAGATCTGATTTATTGTAAATTTTATGTTTTCGGACATTCTTAAATATCTCTTCCGCTATCTGTAAATCTCGTGAATCCATAGCTTGTAATATTGGCAAATATATGATAGACTAAATGAAGTTTAACGCTTGATTAGGCATAGATAACAAAATGTCATTCTATCCAAACGAAATTGTAATTCGCAAGATGCAGTAGAACTGAGCCAGTTTAACCAATTAAAAATTGGTTATAATAATAGGGGATAGTTGCAAACTTCACCTAGCATCATCGCTATTCTTTCATGCCAAATCATAATATAAATCCTCCTCGAGGAAATGACGAATCTTGGTGAAAATATAATTACAATGATCAATCGAATCAATTCCCCGATAGCTCCAATTGAAGTTAGCATAGGTAGTCGTCATTTGTCTTCTGTTGATTATTTCAGTCTTGGAGCTTTTAATGACTAGACCATACTTCAAATCCAATTTTGGATTATGCTTCATGTCATTTGACATTTGCTTGATTGTCATTCCTCCTTCTCGGGGATCTGAAAAAAAACTTTCAATCTTCCTTTCATGAACTGGGTAAGATTTTTTCAAATAATCTTTCAGAGAAAATACTACTTGCGAAAAGCAAAATATTCTATAATAAAGCACCTCTTTCCTTTTTTTGGTGATATCCTCCGCTTGTCTGAATAAAGCATTATGGGTTTCATCAATTGGATACGTTTCATTCACAAGGCCGAGTTCTAACTGGGAGTCTTTTAAAGTTTCTTGATAGGCTGCTTTAATTTCTTCTAATCCTAATTTTAAAGCATCCATTCGGATTCTGATGTTTTGTTGCATAATGTGTTTTATTTTATTGATTGATAAAAATAATAACTTCTTATCAGAATAACTAAAACCTATTTATTTCCTGTGTATCAATAAATGCCTCTATTTAATGCAAAAGCACTTTTTAGGCTAGAATAAAATTTTGAATTTTGATAACTCCGCAACTCTTTTACAAATTTGGGGGTATTTTGATGTCGTCCCAAACGGAAGTATTAGCTCTGAAAGTTGATCGAAAAATAGTTCAACCCCTCCGGGGTTGTCTTTTCTTTCTTGATTCACAATTCCCTAGGTTGCACCTAGGGCTATTGAGAAGTTCGATCCATTCAGGATCGAAAATCATAATCATCGGCATTTGATTAAACGACCACGAAGTGGTCTAACCTTTCAATAGCCGCGGGTGAAACCCGTGGAAAAGGATAATAAAGATCAAAACGACCCCGAAGGGTGTCGAACTCTTTTTAAACAATAAAGGCCTTCTGAATTAAAGAAAGGCTATATTTTATGGTTGGTGATTCTTACTTTTCCAACATCCTCTTCAGCAACTCTACCTTCTCTTTCTCAGATTCCACTAGTCGCTCGTAAAGCTTTTTGTTTTCTTCAAGTGCCTCGACCCATTTATCAATGGGATTAAAAGTACAATTGAAGTTATTGAATGCACCAGTACTTTGGTCTTGAAAAGTATTAAAGAAATTATTGACAGATTCAGAATCAAAGCTTTTTATCGCCTCCGCCGGAACTTTCAGGATCTCCGCTACCTGACGCAAGAGATCATCCTCCACTTCTTCCTTTTGCTCCAGCAGGCTGACCTTCTTCTGGGACCAGTCTTCTCCGAGTTCGTGTGCCAAGGCTTCCTGCTTGATGCCCATCATCTCTCTGAATCGCTTGATATTCCGGCCGTGGTGGATCTTTTCGTTCATAGTCTGAAGTATTAGAAAGGGAAATTAGAAAAATCTCCCCAAAGTCTTTGGACTAATTTATTCCTTAGGACAGAGAACGGCAAGGGAATGGCCGGGATGCGTCATTTTTTCAGGAAAAAAGTGTCGGGAAGAGTGATGCGTCATTGCTGTTAGTAATAATTTAGAGATGGCAGGATTTTGCCATTGATTAGCCGCCAAGTTCCGAAATTACGTCTGAGTTCGCCCTCCTAGCACAAACTATTGATAAGAAGGGCGCGGTGGCCTGATGGGACAAGCCTTCAATAAAATGTCCAGTGGACATTTTTAGGCTTGGGCCAGCTTGAAGGGGAGCGCCGGCGACCGGCCCTGGGCGGTAAGGACCGAGCGTTAAGAATCAGTTCAGTGAACTGATTTAGCGAGGGGCCAACTTGCAGGGCAGCGCAAATCTTGATTTTTTCGTTCTTTTTTATCAAGAAAAAAGAACAAAGAAATGAAAAGCCTCAAAAGATCGCTTCGGGATCAAAATCCGAAAAAATGACTTGATAATCAGAATGGTCCCTCGCAATGACGCTGGGTTTCGTCTTTACTGCTTAGTTTGACAGCCATTTCTGAATTCTAAATTCTTGATATCGGCCATGCCTACGGCATTTTCCAAAAACATTCAATCATCTTTTAAATCCAGCCATTAAAATGGCTGGCTAAAGTATCGGTCATGCCTACGGCATTTTTTCCGGATAATACCCCGCCCTGAAAGCAGTTACTCGCTGGATTTGTCCAGTAGAAAAATCCATAACGTTCGCCCCTCCCGTAGGGACGACCCATCTCCTAGCCAGAGGTTTTAACGGTTGGATTTAGGTTGGCCATATATCCAGACAGAGTCCCGTAGGGACGGCCGATATCCTAGCCAGAGGTTTCAACCTCTGGAATTTGAAATGACAATAGAGTCTGGCAAAGCCCCGTAGGGACGGACGATATAATTTTATCCGCATTATATCTAAATAGACACATCTCACCCTACAATCTGGCTGCTCGCTGGATTTCTCCACCGGACAAATCCTTAACGCTCGCCATTCCCATTGGGACGGACGATATTCTATTCCAATTCTTTAAAGAGATATTCTGGTAAAAACTCCACATTATGGGCCTTCAACATCATGAGATATTCCTCTTTGAAGGTCATTTTCTGATGATGGGTTTCCTGATTTTTCACATAGTCAAAAACAGTAGCAATCTCTTTTTCACTGTAGGTAAAGGAACCAAAAGCCGATTGCCATTCAAATCTGTGTTCAAGCAACTTTGGTTCGTTTAACCACTTGGATGATTTGGATTTGGCATTCTTCATTATTTCGGAAACAGAATGTTTCGGGAAAAACCGGAAAAGACAATGAACATGGTCAAAATGTCCGTTGACGATTAGCGTCTTTGCCCCAGTCTCGTTGATCAGATTTCCAATTACTCCGTACAGCTCGCTTTTGAAGGAATCTTCAATAACTGCTTTTCTGTATTTAACCGCAAAGACTGCCTGGCAATACATCTTTGAATAGGTATTCGGCATGGTAGTTTAATCGTTAATTCTAAAACTAATTTAACCAATATCGGCCATGCCTACGGCATTTTTATGAACTCCTCATTCCTTTTTACCAGCCATTGAAATGGTTGGCTAGATAATCGGTCATGCCTACGGCATTAATTCTGAATTGACCTATCCCGCCCTGCAAGCTGGCTGCTCGCCAGATTTGTCCACTAAAAAATAATCCTTTACAGTCCCGTAGGGACGACCCATCTCCTAGCCAGAGGTTTTAACCTCTGGAGACAAGTTTGACAATAAATTGGGGAAAGTCCCATCGGGACGGCCGATATCCATTCAAACGCTATTAAACAAATCCTGATATTTTAAATCCTATATCGGCCATGCCTACGGCATTTTGGCAAAACACAAAACATCCATTAAACCAGCCATTAATGGTTCGACTCCGCTCACCACCCATGGCTGGCTACCTGATCGGTAATGCCTACGGCATTGTTCTACAGTAAATCCCCCACCCTGCAAGCTAGCTGCTCGCTAGATTTGTCCACCGGACAAATCCTTAACGCTCGCCCCTCCCGTAGGGACGACCCATCTCCTAGCCAGAGGTTTTAACCTCTGGAGACAAGTTTGACGATAAATTGGGGAAAGTCCCGTAGGGAGGATATTATTTCATCAGCATAACCCAATATCCTCGAGAGGTACGGCTTCCAATCCCTTTTTTTGAAAGCAATCCCATGCCTACCAAAAGATTGCTTCGGGATCGAAAGGCTCAAAAATAACTTGCTAGTCAAAAACGATCACTCGCAATGACGTAGGAACCAAACCGAATATTTTATTCCGCCTTTTTTCTAATTCATCCCCGCACAGAATGGGATAGAAGTCCTTGTCCGCCCAATTTTCGGGCGAACCAATTAATAAACACCATGAGTTTCATCCACATCTCTAATATCAACAATTCTGTGATGTCCTTTGGCGGCGAGGTGAATGTCACATACTCCTCTGACTCAAAAGTGATCACCGAACTGCTTCTTCAGGCCCTGGAAATGAACAGAAAATTGGTGGAAGCAATAAGTAAGGAATGGAAAACGGAAGAACAGTGCATAGATCATGTTACCCTTCTGATCCAGGAGAACAAAAAACTGGAACTCTCTGCAACCGAAAATCTCAAATCCCACTTGCCATGAAGCCTTTGACACCTACTCCCGGCAAGGAGCTCTTCGAACTTCACGATCCAGAAACCATCCAGAAGTATCTCTGGGAAATGCAAAAAGGCTGGATTTGCTACTTAAGTGATCATATGGAAGGCGAAGATCCAGCCATCCGACTATTCTTTTTTGAGCTACTTTGGAACTGGTTTTCGGAAAACATCCCATCAACTACAAAGCCCGAAAAGTGAATTTAAGTCCACTAGGTTTATTTAGGGTTACGATAGTGTTCTTTTAGGTTTCTGATAGGTGTTACCTAGGCTAATAGCCTAAACAAACACTAGGCTAACACCTTGTATATCTATTCATTATAATGTGAGGTATTTTGTTTTTTTGATTGTTTTCTTTAGTTTGATTCTGGATTTGTTTAACCTATAGATTTTTAAGCCTATGGCTACTCTACCCAACTCCAACGTGATCCTGCCCAAGGGCAAAATCGGAAATCTGGTTTTTTACACCCTTAATGGCAAAACGGTGGTTCGCAGCAGACCAGCTTCAAATCACAAAAACAAGAATCATCCAAGTCCTCTTCAGTTGATTCAGCGGGAAAAACTCAAAACTATCAACACCTTCCTCAAACCCATCAAACAGGCGCTGGACTTTGGCTATCAGGAATTCCTTACCCAAAGCAAAAAAGGAATGCACTGGGCCTATTCTGAAATTAACAACAAGGGCTATAATCACACGCGGGATCCCGGAATCGATCCGGCATTTCTGAGGGTTAGCAAGGGAAACTTGCTTGGGCCTGAAAACGCCCAAGTCCATAGAAACGGAAATTCGATTGAAATCAACTGGTCGGACAACTCCACCGAAGGAAAAGCCCGGGCATCAGACGAGACATTTATTTTGTGCTATTGCCCAGAGGAAAAAACACATATCTGGCCGAAAAGTAAATTCCGCAGAAATGACGGCCGGGCAGTGCTCGAATTGACTTCGGAGCAATCGGTTAAGTCCTGGCAAGTCTATCTTGCTTTCAGTCAAACGAATGGAAAGACCCAGACTTCCATCCTTTCCGATTCAGTGTATCTTGGTAGGGTGTGATTTTGGTTTTCAATAAACAATGATTCAATTGAACGATTTGAAACTTGACAATAACCTGATTTCCTCAAAATCCATAGCCATCAATGCTGGTCCTGAGATAGTTTGGGGGATACTTACAGATCCGACCTGGATAAGTCAGTACTTATTTGGCGCAGAAACGATCACAGACTGGAAACCCGGCAGCGCTATCCTTTTTAGGATCAAATTTGATAACCAGGAATTCATTGACAAGGGTATTGTCGTCGAATACAATGAGCCGGAATCCCTGAAATACCGCTATTGGAGTGGCTTCTGTGGATTGGAAGACAAACCCGAAAACTATTCCATCGTCAGCTATCACATCGAAAAAATTGACAGCAAGGCCTCGAAACTTACTTGGAGCCAAACAGGCTTTGTAGACGAGCAAAGCAGATCGAGCTCAGAAAATTCCCTGGTGAATATCTTGGGGCAGATTAAGTCCTTTGCTGAGCACTGAATGAAAAACAAAAATGATGATTGAGCACTGCTCCCCCATCCGAGCGTAGTTTAATGTCGGCCCCCTCAAAAACCCCAGAGTTCGAGCATTCTACAGTAATATTTCAGAGGTGAAAAATCCGTATGATCTATTGCTTAGAAAGACAGCACCCCATATATTTAAATCAAACCAAAAAAAGAGCTAAGGTATACTTCGTCCCGCGCCCAAGTAGGCTGAGGCAAGGGGCTGGGGATTCTGAAAAGAGTTTCATTCAAAAAAGATAGTATGAAATACGTTTTTTTTGATGGATTTTGAATTTTCGTTAGTATATTCGTTTCAAACTAAGCTTTAGCTCTTTGACCTGTCTTTTTGTCTGATTAAACAATTGTTAAACGCGTTTCCGACATCATCTCCGATAGAACCCAGTCATGGCTTACAAGCCCGCTCAGTTTCTCTCAACGACTTGTGAACCAAGGGGATTTATCGTTCAAATATCACCCAAACAATTATTGGCTGCGTCGCCATTAATTCATTTCCAAACTAACCACTCCCCTGCAGCTACTTTTTTTCATCAGACAACAGCGGTTAATTCAGGTAGAGGTAGACTAATAAACCATAAATAAAGTCCTATAAGTCTCAAATTTCCACGTAATGAAAAAGGCGACGATAAGATCCATAGTTCTACTTTTTTGGGCCGCACTTTTTGTTCAGGCCGGGCTCATGTATCACTTTAAAATCGAGCCCTATCCGACTTTTCGATTTCCCGGCTTCGGAGGAAAAGTTCAAACAGGGGGAATAAAAAATTTCGACCAGTACGAAATTTATCTTCACAGTAGTGAAAAAGGGGATAGCGTCATGTATCCACTAGACCAATTCCTCCCAGATATCAGTTTCAAAAAGCCAACACTCGATTTAATAGCGGATAAGTACCAAAATGATCAAGCACGAACGCCTGAAAAAAAAGATTTTGAAGAATGGCTTTCAAAAAACTTGGCCAAAAACATCCCAGACAAAGAATTCTCAAGAATCTCAATATTAGAGGTTCAACACAGCTATAATCTGGAGACGAACGAATTAAAAAATGATAGGACTTTGATCAACTATTTCAACATAGAATTGAATCCCAATGAATAAAATACTTTATCATATTGATCATTTGATTTTCGATGAATATCGAATGGATCCAAAAGCCTTGGGGATTTACAGAATAGTATTCAGCATACTGATAATTTTTGTACTCGGCATTCCTGATTTTAGATATCTTGGACAGTATCCTGATCTGATCTTTCAGCCACCAGCTTTAAGCTATGCGCAATTGCTTGATGGCCTACCGCCCGCCTATATTTTTGGTATTTTTTCATCCTTGCTTGTACTCTTTCATTTCTGTGTTCTTTTCGGCCTATTTACGAGATTCTGCTCAATAGGATTGACTGTTTTATACCTTATCCTTTTTACATTAAAGTTTTCATTTGGTAAAATAGACCATTCTTGGATGGTGACGATTTGGATCCCCCTGCTCTTGGGAATAGCCGGCTGGGGTTCTGAATATTCAATTGATAAAGCCCTTAAAAAAAGGAAAATCAATCTAGCCGGATGGCCCATTTTTATTTTAGCAAGTATTCTGGTATTTGGCATGTTCGCTGCTGGCATGCCAAAGTTGACTAGTGACTGGCTTTCTTTAGACACACAAGCCGTGAGAGCTCGTTTTATAAGTGACTATTTCATAAGCGAGCGTCAAGAGCTCCTAGCTCCTTTGTTTTTAGAAATCGAATCTGTATTCATTTGGGAATTATTCGATTACGTGGGCGTTCTATTTGAGCTAGCGTTCTTGCTCCTGCTCTTTAAAAAGAGATTTCTCTCTTGGTACATCGTTCTCGCATTATTCTTTCACATTATGAATCTGCTAATCATGAACATTAATTTTTCTGGCAATCTGCCGATTTACCTATTGTTCTTGCCCTATGAATATATTTTCGAGAAAAAGATCAGCCTGAAATGGACTTATCCGAATTGGTTGATGATTTTAATAGGAAGTTTCGGACTATATTTTATACTATGTTTTTTTTATAAGATTCCTCTAAATATAGTTGGTCTCGCTTACATCCTAAATATTGACTCAAACATCACTAGCTTAGTAATTATGGTATGCATTTTTATTTGGTATGTGTATGCTATTTTCAGACAGCTTAGAACTGAATGGTCAAAAAAAATCCCAACAACAGTTGAAATAAAAAGCATTTGATAGCTGTAAATAAAACAAAGAAATACGACGCAGTAATTGTAGGATCTGGTCCAAATGGGCTTGCTGCTGGAATTGTTCTCGCTCAAAAAGGGAAAAAGGTTAAAATTATCGAGGGTAGCGATAGCGTTGGTGGGGGTGCCCGAACAAAATTTCTGACACTGCCGGAATACAAACATGACGTGTGCTCTGCCATTCATCCCATGGCTCTAGCATCGCCTTTTTTCGCTTCCCTGCCTTTACACCAATACGGCCTCAAATGGATTACGCCTCCCTTTCCAGTTGCTCATCCTCTAGATGATCTACCTGCCGTCATTATGGATCTTGACATTCATAAGACTGCAAACGGACTAGGCATAGATGGAGACGCATATCTAAAGCTATTCAAGCCGATCATTAAGGATTTCAACGCCTTACTGCCGGACTTACTAGGCCCCTTTAATCCAGTGCCTAAAAATCCACTTAAGGTGGCAAAATTTGGTTTGAATGCCATTAGGTCCGCAGAGTCACTTATAAATTCAAAATTTAAAGAAAAGCAAAGCCGCGCACTTTTGGCAGGTCTCGCAGCCCACTCCATACAGCCGCTTGACAACATAGCTACATCAGCCATAACATTGATTTTGGGAGCCGCAGGTCATGCGGTAGGCTGGCCATTACCAGAAGGTGGTTCCCAAGCACTCTCCAATGCTTTAGCTGACCATTTTACATTTTTGGGAGGAGAAATAGAAACAGGGAATATGGTCACATCTGTGGAGCAATTGACAGATGCCACCACTGTTCTCTTTGACATTACGCCAAAGCAAATCCTAGCCATTGCCGAAAGTAAAATACCTGATTTTTATGTGAAAAAGTTAAAGCGTTACCGCTATGGTCCAGGAATATTTAAGCTTGATATAGCCCTTGATGGACCCATTCCTTGGAAAGATGAAAATTGTAAAAAAGCAGGCACCGTCCATATTGGCGGGACATTTGAAGAAATCGCCCAGGCTGAACGACAGGTATTTGAAGGTAAGCATAGTGAAAAGCCTTTTGTGCTGCTGGCACAGCAGAGCCTCTTCGACCAAACTCGAGCACCTAACGGGAAGCATACGGTTTGGGCATATTGCCACGTCCCCAACGGTTCAACTAGGGATATGACCCAGCCTATTGAAGACCAAATCGAGCGATTTGCACCAGGTTTTAAGGATCTGATTCTTTTCCGTAAAAAGATGAATTCTGTAGAGATGCAGGCTTATAACCCCAATTATGTTGGAGGAGATATAAACGGTGGCATACAAGATCTTCGACAACTCTTTACTCGACCGGCTAATCTTTTTGACCCTTATAGAATTCCTGATACCTCCTTTTTTATATGCAGTTCATCATCCCCTCCAGGTGGTGGGGTTCATGGGATGTGTGGCTATCATGCCGCTCAGGCAGTATTGAAATATCTAGGGTGATTTTGAAAGCCTGAGATAAATAAAATCGAAATCCAATCCTGTTAAATCATAATACTTGGAAAAGTGAGGTAATCGCGACGAAGCATCTTTGGGGCTCCTATCCCCCAGATCTTTGAAAAAACAGGCATAGGGGAGATAAAAGGACACGTGTCTGATCGTGGTTTGTCCGTGCTGCAAGCTTGCCTTTGGTTAAAAAGCTTTATTAAAGTTACTCTGACGCTCGATCCTGCCTTTATATCAAAACGATTTTGCTTTTCGCTAGAAATAAAAAATTAGCCTAACAAAAATTGGGTGCGTCGAAATATCACAAGTATTAATATAGAAGCAGGTTCAACAAATTGCCGGCTATCAGTTATCCTTTTTCTATTCCATTCACAAATTCGACCTTTGACACCTATTCCCATTTGCCAAGGTTTCCTCAATGAATATGTCCAAGTCACCGTCGCCCCATTCGTATCCAGGATTGAAGTTGGTGTTGATCCTGATTTTGGGACTGGGAATTGCCTGTAAAGAAACTCCCACGAACGAGGAAGCTATTCGGCCTGAGGAGAGTCGATTCACCCAGAAAGTGGTGGTGGAAGGCTTGGAAGAACCCCTGCAACTGGAATTTGACAAAAGTGGACAGGTGTATTGGATTGAGCGAATTGGTCAGGTCAAAAGGTTCAATGAAAACACCGGATCTGTTGAACTCTTGGGAAAACTGAATCTTGCCAAAGCGCCTGCGCCCGGATTGATCGGGATATTGTTGGACAGGGAATTTGAAAAAAGTAAACTGCTGTATCTTTTCTATTCGGCGGAAGCGGACAAGGGAGAGGCCATGCGACTTTCCAGATTTGAATTGGAAAATGATGGCAAGCTGGATATAGCCACTGAAAAGATCATCCTGACAATTCCCTGGGAACAGCCGGATGGTTCGCATTTCGGGGGCGGAATGACTTGGGATAATGGGGGAAATCTATACCTCAGCATCGGAGCAGACTCGCATGCTACCCAATATTCCCCACTTCCATTTACTAATGAAGGTGGAAGAGGGCAAGATGAAGCACGTACCGCCGGGAATACGAATGATCTGAGGGGAACCATCATTCGGATAAAGCCTCAATCCGATGGCAGCTACAGCATTCCCGAAGGCAATTTGTTTGCCCAGGGTAGCCCAAATACATTGCCTGAGATCTATATCATGGGCAACCGAAACCCATGGCGGGTATCCATTGACTCCAAAACCCAATACCTGCACTGGGGGGAGGTTGGACCGGATGCAGGAGTGGATTCGGAGGAATTAGGGCCGATGGGCTATGATGAGTTCAACGTCGCCAAAAGAGCCGGAAATTTTGGCTGGCCCTACTTTATTGGCTACAACAGAGCTTACAAGAGTTATGACTACAGCACCGGGAATTATGGAAAAGCCTATGATCCCGACTCCAGCTATAACGATTCCCCCAACAATACTGGACTCAAAATCCTCCCTCCTGCTCAGCCGGCACTGATCGCCTATCCTTATCAGGTGTCAGAAGAGTGGCCAATTCTTGGAAGTGCAGCACGTTCAGCGGTGGGTGGACCAATATTTAGGAAGGCTGATTTTTCTGAAACGGCCGAAAGGGTATTTCCTAAGTACTTTGAAGGCAAGTGGTTTGTCACCGATTACGTCCGCAATTTTATCATGGTGATAGAAATGGATGAAGATCGCTCCAAGGTAACTTCCCTTGAGCGGTTTCTTCCTGCGGAAATGCACACCCACAGCCAGCCTTTGGATATGGATTTCAGTCCAAACGGGGATTTGTATTTGGTAGAATATGGGATAGGAGGATCGGGTAAAATATCCAGAATTGAATACAATGCCGGAAATAGAGCACCCATCGCAGCAGCCAGTTCATCTGCAATGGATGAAAAGGCTCCCCTGGAATTACAACTGTCATCAGAAGGAAGCCTTGATTTGGATGGGGATCCTCTGACTTATCAATGGACTGTCAAAAAGATCAATGGTAATACTCAACAGACTTTCGAAACAGCCAACCCTACATTAAAACTGGAAGAGGAAGGGAAGTATGAGGTCAAACTGGAAATAGCTGATCCCAGCGGGCTTACTTCCTCGGATTCCTTCGTTGTCACTGTCGGTAACAGCAAACCCCAGGTAAAATTCAAGCTAGTGGAAGGAAACCAAAGTTTTTACTTCCCGGATGCCATCATCCGCTATGAAGTTTCTGTCACAGATCCCGATGGCAGCATCGAAAAAGACAACGTCCTAGTCACGGCCCAATACATTCCCTCCGGCATGGGTTATCCGCAATTGGAACGCCTGAACAAGCAAGGTGAGCTAAATACTGACACCCAATTAAAACACCTAAATGCAAAAGCCTTGGTACAAAAGTACAATTGCGTTTCCTGCCATACTGAGACCAAAAAATTGGTCGGTCCAGCTTTTCAGGATGTTGCCCTGAAGTATCGAGGAAATCCAAAGGCCTATGAAATACTGACCAAAAGCATTGCAGAAGGTGGATCGGGCAAATGGGGCGATATCGCAATGCCTCCCCAGCCAACCCTAAGTAGCCCTGAAATCTCTCAAATCATCGATTATATATTGGAGATCAATATTGAAGACGCGACCAGCATTCGTTTGGGAAGCTCGGGAAAATACCAGACCCAAGCCTATGAAAAGAAGGGACGCGGAGGAAGGCTGGATTCTTATTTCCGCACTCCTTTGGAGATGGGCTCCTATGTATTTTTGGCAATCTATACGGACGGAGGTTCAAATGAGACAGAAGGCCTGGAGCTATCCGGCGCCGACTACTTTCTGCTTAGATTTCCTATTTTGGCGCCCGAAAATGCAGATCTCTTCTCTGAAACCGGGATATCCTATACCCCTTCCACCAATGATCCGGGATTCATATTTACAGGAAAAGGCGGTTACATTGGATTTAACAAGATTGACCTGACGGGAATCAATCAGGTAAAAATCGGTGCTCCGAACAGGTTTTGGCATTGGTCCCATTTTGTGGGGGCCACCATAGAGATCAGATTGGGAAGTCCCGATGGACGTTTGGTTGGTGAGCCATTTACCATACCTGCAGCACCAAAAGGTGAAAAAGGCCCTTTCTTTGGGGAGGCAATGGGCGCTCCTGCCATTATCGATGTGTCGGAGGCAGAAGGAATCCATGACCTATACATCGTAGTAAAAAATCCCGCGGCAAAGGGAAGCGATGCCTTGGTTATGATGACGGGAATCGAGTTTATCAAATAAATCCTGATGGCGAAAACTACTCTACCCTTGCAAATCAAGCTTCCTATTTCCCTTCCAAGCCCGAATTTGATCGAGAGAATGTCAGTGGTGCTATGCTTGTTGTTGGTTTGCAATTTCTGTTTTGCGCAACAGGTACCCAATCCCCAAGAATTTGCCCCCATTTTCAACGGGAAAGATCTAGCCGGTTGGCACATCAGCAAAACCAACCATCATGGCACCATGGGCAATTTCTTTGTCGAGAACGGGGCATTGGTCATGAAGCAATATCCTTACGGACAGGGTGGGATTATCCTGACGGATAAAAAATACTGGGACTTTGAGTTATCCCTTGAGTTTAAAGGCTATCCCGGCACGAACGGGGGAATATTCCTCAGATCCAGTGAAAGTGGGACGGCCTATCAGTTGGAATTGACCGGAGATGGAGAACGGGGAACCGGAAATCTAATCGGGGAACTGCAAAGAACGACTGCCAATGCCCGGATAGAAAATCTCGAAGAAGTTTGGAAAAAGGGAGACTGGAATAGTTTTCGGATCCGATTCACTGGAGATACACCCAAAGTATCCCTTTGGATAAACGGCCAAAAAATGTGGGATGCAGAAGGGGAGCGGAACGATTTGATCGGGGATGCGAAGGAAGGAATGATAGCCTTTCAATTGCATTGGAGTGCCACTTTGCAGCCTGTTCCGGGTGGACGGTGCTGTGATTTTTCCTGGCGGCCCGAGGCATCGCACCAGTTTAGGAATATCCTGATCAAAGAACTCAAACCGGAAACGGGGGTAATTTCCTCAGGTCCTTCTCCTTCCGAAAAGACCGCGCCTTCAGCACCGGATAGCATCGAGATGGAATTCGTCCGGATCGAACCCGGCAAAATGCTGGTAGGGAAAATCGAAATTGAATGTCCAAGCTTCCCCGATACCCGGGATATTCCTGAAGAAAGCAAATGGACTGAAAATGAATTTAAGCTTTGCCAGGAAATGGCTGAACGGGACTCCAGACCAGGTTTTTTGGTAAGTCTGGATCAGCCCTATTTCATTGGAAAATATGAGGTGACTCAAGGGCAATGGGAAAAGGTCATGGGTTTCAATCCTTCTCTTTTCAACGAGGAAAAAGTGGGAGAGCCTACGGAATCCTACCCGGTAGATAATGTCACTTGGGAGATGGTCCAGGATTTTTTGAAAAAGCTGAATTCGATGGATACCCTCTACAAATACCGATTACCCTCAGAATTTGAGTGGGAATATGCGGCCAGAGCAGGAAATGAGGAATTGCTATCTTGGACGGAAACCCGCGAGAAAGCCTGGATTCAACAGACCGATAAAGGAACCACAAAGCCTGTGGGCACGAAAGAACCCAACCTTTGGGGAGTACATGATATGCTGGGCAATGTCTGGGAATGGGTGGAAGATTTTTACAACAACGAGGTTTTTGCTGGCCCCATCCCACCCGCTAAAGGCGAGGTTCATGTTTTAAAAGGCGGTAGTATTACCTCAGACGTCACCAATGCGACTTACCTATTTCATGGGGCAGGCCCGGGAAACGGATATGATGTCGGATTTCGGCTGGTAAGGGAATTAAGGTAGGAATCTTTATAGCCCTTTGCATTGCCTAACATTAGATTTGCTTAGGTCTCCCACCTAGGCGTAGTCTAAGTATTGACTCCTCTACTGTTTGATTTCCAGCCTGACCATGGTTTGGCATTTAACTAGATTTAGTTTGCCAAACGCCTCGGTCACACCATCAGTCAGTTTATTTTCGGGTCTTCCGGGAATAATTAAGAAGTAAAGGAATTAGCTGGATTTCGGCTTCCGTTTTTTCAAGATGTTGTGATAGATAGCAATCAGGAAAACAAGCGCAAAGGAGATAGCTGTCGCCACGTCAATCGTCACCGGATCGGCATCTATGCCAGCCATCCTATCTATCCAATATTTGATGAATGAATTGGGCAAATCTGTTTCTCCCAGTTTGGACTTTACCTGCCACTGCCAATCGGTAAGGGGACAATATCCTATACCAAACCAGATTCCCAAGCCGAGCCAGGAAGCGGCAGTCATCAAGACACACCAAAGATGCAATCGCCTCGTAGTGGGCCAAATCCATCCCAAAAGATTTAACCCGATTATCAGCAAATGAAGCACCGTCAAAAAGCAATCAAGTAAATTCAGCCACATGTCTCATTGTCTCAGCCCTAAACTAAAACACAATCTTTTCCTGCAATTGGTTTCGTCAATTTAGCTGCCTATCAAAACCCACGAGAAGCGTTTTTACACTCCTCACTACTTACTTTGGTTCAATTCTTCGGAAAAGGTCGAAGAAAGAATTTTTTGACTGCCCCGACAGGTTCCGGCTACAACAAACCAGCTACAAATAGAGCTCCTTTATTATCAAAGATCCTTTTTGTAAAACTAATTAGAAATTGATTGCAATAATTTGGGTGCAGATTCAGACTATACCCAGCTGAATTATTAACTTAGTCTGCTTGCCATTTTTGCTTTTAAATTCTAAAACATCTGAACATGAAAATCGCCTTTGGAAAATTGATCTGCGCATGCTTGATTATCGCCAGCATTGGCTGTCAGACGAAAAGCTATGAAGAACTGGCCGAGAATGATTCAAAAGCCTTTTTCAGCAATCTGGATAGTTTCGAAAAATTATCCGCCCACCTGGTGAGTTTGCCCACTAATTTGCCTGAAGAAATCGTAGAACAAAACAAAGCTAAGTTCATAAAAAACCTTCAGGAATATTTTAAGGGGCAATGTGACGATTCCAAAGATTTCAAGCTTCTTAAAACGTACAGAAAATTAGGAGACAACGACCAGAAAAACCTTTTTCTGAAATATGAATTTTGCAGTTCGGGGACAGTGATTATGGGCTACGAAGTGGTGGATAAGGACGTTATCCTGACTAGTATTTGGCCAATGAAAACCGGGGAACAACCTGCTGAATTGTTCTCAGACGAAGCGGATTGGTGAAATTCTGAGCTGATTTTTAAAATTCACCTTGCCATTTTTGGGTGTCCCTACTTCACCTTCACCACCACTTAGCCTTTGGCTCTACCACTCTCGATATAGCTCATTGCCTCGTTGATTTCGCTCAAGGGAAACACTTGGTCCATCACCGGAAGGATAATTCCGGCTTCGATCAACTTGGTCAATTCGCCCAATTGCTGCCCGCTTGATCTCATGAAAAGAAACGATCCAAGCCCAGTTTCTTTACCTTTTTCAAAATCCTCCAGCTTAAAAGCCCAGTCGCTACTTTAGAAAACCAGGAGAGGTCCCTCTCCACTGTAAACGCTTTGGTAGGCGCCAAATTCCCTTTGGCTTCGTCTTAGATTGTAGCCAAGATGATAATATTTGCAAAAACTCAAATAACAAGAAGTAAATATTGTAAATTAATCTATTGAATATCAATAATTTGAATGACGCATTGGCTTTTCAAGGTAAAACCGGATTTCAACTATGCCGGTTTCTTTTCAAATGATTTCAGTTTTTCAGTGCAAATCCTTACACAAGAAATCGATCATCATGATGAAATTTTTCAAGCTCTCGTTTGCGTTGCTCTCCCTAGCCATTCTTTGGGGATGCGAAGAAGAAACTGAGCCCAAATCAGAAAATGAATTTCAAAAACTAGATAAAAAAATCGAGGAAATCATTACCAGGTATAGTCTTCCTGGAGCTCAATTGGCTATAATGAAAGAGGAACGTTTGGTCTATCGGGCATCTTATGGGTTAGCTGATGTTGAATCTTCTACGCCTGTATCAAACAATAGCCTTTTCCGCATAGCCAGTATTTCCAAGCCAATAACTGCAATCGGAATATACAAACTTGCCCAAGACAAGCTTTTAGACTTGGACAGCAAGGTTTTTGGGGAAGGAGCGATCCTGGGAACAACTTTTGGCACCAAACCATATTCGGATGAAATAAAGTCCATCACTGTCAGACATTTGCTGGAGCACAAGGCTGGCGGCTGGCCTAACGACGGGAGTGATCCGATGTTCCTACCAATCTACTATCCACAGGATCAGCTTATAGGCCATATTCTTGACACCAAACCACCAAGTCAGCAACCGGGGACAACAGTGATCTATTCGAACTTTGGATATTGCATTTTAGGAAGGGTAATCGAGGCTGTGAGTGGGGAAAGCTATGAAGCCTATATCAAGAAAAATATCCTGGAACCATGCGGCATCACCTCCATGCAGGTTGGAAGAAAGTTCATGTCAGAAAAACATGAGAATGAAGTGAACTATTACAATCCTGCTTCTGAATTCTCTCCTTATGAAATCGATGTAAAGCGAATGGATGCAGGAGGTGGTTGGATAGCTAAAGCGACAGACTTACTCAGGTTCATGGCTAGAATCGACAGATTGGGCCAAAAAGAGGATTTACTGAATGAATATTACCTGACCCAAATGTATTTTGGATTTACCAATTGGTTTCACACAGGTGGAATGGCTGGAACATCTGCAATTTTGGAGAGAGCAGATGACAATTTCAGCTTTTCTATTCTTGCCAATGGAAATGCCATAAACTTCGACGCCACAATTGTGGAATTAAGGAAAGCTGTTTTCGACGAAATAAACTCAAGACCTACTTGGCCAGACCATGATTTGTTTGATTCTCAGTAGTTTTTGATCGCACAAAAATGACACCCACCAAAATATGTTTATGCCGATGGGGAATACAGCATCCTGTCAGGGGCAACAATCCTACTACAACTTGGCTAAGCTATTCGAAAAGTACCTTTGCACAACTGTGACGAGTAAAATTCCTGAACTAGGTCGAACTTACAATTTGACCAAAAGAATCCTTCTCCTTTTGCCATGGGCTACCCGGCAATTTTACCCACTTCTTTCCCACTCATGTCAATCAGAAAGCTCCATCTAGTCATTTCGCAATCCTCCGATACATTGGTGGTGGTACAGGTTTGCTGACTCCCTTCGATCCTGTACTGCGCATCAGACTCCAGGTAGGAAATGTTTTTGGCGTATTCATTGAAAAAGCCCCCGAAGGTTTCTTGCCAAAGAAACTCGCCATTTTGATTCACTTTGATCAACAGAATGTCATAATTCCCCTGACCAAAGGAACTGGTCGAGCCTAAAATCAAGACCCCTTGGTCGGCAGTAGCAAGCACCATTGTAGCCTTGTCATAGCTACTCCCACCAAAAGTCTTTTGCCAAAGGATTTCCCCATTTTCGTTTTTTCGGGTTACCTGAATATCACACTCGGTTTCCGACCCGCAGTTTACCGTCTGGATTTCAAAACCCTTGGAAATGGATTTGTAAAATTCATTTTCGAGGAAGGAGTTTTGAAATTGGCTTTTCCAGAAAAAGGAACCAAGCCCAAGGAGTAAAAGGCCTGCCCATACCCGGCGATTTGAAGTAAGGAATGGAATTGCTGTCTGCATACGTTTGAAGAAGTTTTGTTGAACGGAATCATTTACCATGAATTCCGGATCTTTTTCCTCCTCCTCAAATCCAACTCCAAGGACATCCTGAAGCCTGGTTTGGGTAAACAGACTTGGCCTGACCTCCCCTTTTTCCAGTCGCTGAATAGTCCTCAGGGTTACGCCACAGCGATCGGCAAGTTCGCTTTGGGTCCATCCTTGGGAGATTCTTTGGGATTTAATTTGTGCTCCGTAATTCACTGGTCAAAATTGAGGTTTACAGACAGGACTTAAAACGACTCGGATACGACATCTAGGCGACATCTTACATTACCGATTAGGAGTCTCCATTGTTTCAAGCTTTAACCACCCTTCGGAAAAGGTTGCGGATTTTTTTCCGGGTTTTTCACGGACATGGAGATTGACCTAGACTCTTTGATGTTTGGTGAATCCACCCATCACCAATTCCATTACTCGAACTTTCCCCCAGCGGGGCAAAATCATAAGAGCTCCGGTCAAAAATTTGGTGAGAAACCCGGGAAAGACGGTGTTTTTTTTTCCCAATGCTGCCAAAATCGGCAACGCTATATCTTCTGGCTTCAGGGTTTTTCCCATCACCATTTTGGCCCGGCTTGCAAATCCGCTTGCTACCGGTCCGGGGCTTGCGGCTAGAACATCCACCATGTTTGATTTCAGTTCCCGATTTAACCCCTCTGCGAAGGATTGTACATAGGCCTTGGTGGCGGCATAGTGGGAAGCAAAAGGAACCCCTTGGAATGCCACAATTGAACTCAAAAAGATTATCCCGCCTCTTTTCTGATCGGAAAAGCGCTTGGAAAATTCGTGACTTAACCGCAATGGAGAAAGGCAATTGACCTGTACCAGCTCCGTCTCTTCCTCCAAATCGCTGTCTGTAAAGCAGCCCGAAGTACCAAAACCTGCCGAAAGGACTATCAGCCCAACTTGCAAATTTATTGTCTGATCCAAGACGCGCTGATTTCCCTCCAATTGACCCAAATCCGCTACCAGAATTTTGGTTTTCGACTGAAACTTGGTCTCGATTTCCTTACTTACTTCCGAAAGCGAGGATTCATTTCTTCCCACCAGAATCACTTCAAATCCGGTTTTGCCAAGCTCAAGGGCGATGGCCTTTCCGATTCCCGAACTTGCCCCTGTAACTACAGCGACAGGCCCATATTTTCCTAAAAAGGAATTTCTCTCTACTAAATTCATTTGAATTTTGGGACTTCGGACACGGTTAATTCCTGTTGATTCTCAACGCGAACCTTTAGTTGCTGAAGCCAGTCTTCGTGCTGACGGTAGAGTTTTTTAGGCTGAAATAGCTTTTCCATTGTGGTAAGCCAGCCATTTTGGCTTTCAGCAGTGATTACCCTACAGCCAGTTCTAGTCGGGATAATCAGCCAAGTGTGATAGCCTTGGATGCTTTTCTTGCAGGAAATCCAACTCAGCCTTGACTCAGGCACAAATTCCCTAACCTCAGAAATAAATTCCAATCCCATAGTTTTCCAGAAAAAAGTGGATTCGGCCTGCAAGCTTTCTTCCTTTGATTCTCCCTGAATTTGAACGTCACTGGCTCCGAAATACCAATTTGACCAGTCCTCTGCCCGGATAAGCTCTCTCCAAACCTCAGCGGGAGAGCCGAATATTTCGATTTGATTTTCGACATAAAAGGAGGATTCCTCGGGAGAAAATCCGGAGGGCCAGTTTAAATTGGGCTGAGTTTGAGCCCTTACCAACAATGGCTCAAGAGCCAAAGCAAGAAAAAAGGTGAGAAGGAGAGTCTTCATAGAAGGATAAGTTTACCCTTCAAAGGTATCCTTGACCTCAGCCTCAGCACGATAACATTTGTTTAGACTTTAGGTCAAGCTGCTAGTGCTCTTTTCTCAAACGACTCAGGTGAACAGGGGTAATTCCTAGATAGGAGGCGATCATATGCTGGGGTACCCGCTGATGGATCTGGGGAAAGATGGTCTCCATAAGCTCATACCGCTCTAATGGACTTCTGGAATAGTAATTTTTCACCCTGTTGTCTTGATACAAAAAGTAAAATTCCGCCACTTTTCTCCCAAATTTATCTCCCTGCCTCATGAACTGATAACCCCAATCAATGGCTTGTCGGGACATGGAGACCACTTCCATCGGTTCCAAAGCCTGAAGGGTATACATCCCAGGCTGCTGAAGCATGAAGCTGGAATAGTCGGCTACAAATTGATCTTCGGAAGCAAAATGAATGGTATGATCCACCCCTTTGGCATCTGTTACCACCACCCTCAAAATTCCTTTTACGATAAAAAACACCTCTTGCGGCACTTTACCCGGCTGACTCAGGACTTCATTTTTCTTGAAATTTTTGGTTTTGCAGAAAGAGACCAACTGGTTCAACTCACTCTCATCTGATTCAATAAGGGCTAATACCGCCGTTTTAAATTCATCCATCTTTCCATCTATTACCTCTGCATAATTTACTCAATACTAGCTGCAATCTGAAAAATGAAGGATGGCACTTCCTGTGTTTTATCGTTAAGCACAGGTTTTTGAAAGTTGAATTGAGTATTGCCGAATTCCAAAAATTCCCTTATCCATCTCAAAAAAAACACATTACATTTCTCCAGAAAACCAATAAATTAACCATTCTTCAAACCCAAAAAACCTTAACCCATGACTAAACTATCCCGTTTCGCCATTTTTACCTTTTTTCTGGCTCTTTCTGCACAGACCTTTGCCCAAGACGGCACCATCTACCCACTTGAGGCACCAGCAGAACCCAATGCCATCCTGCTCAATACAGGAGGGGTGGACAATCAACCCGCACCGGAGACTTGGTTTCGCCAATGGGGCGACCCCATGGCGAGAAACATCTCCACGGCTACTTTGACACCCTTTCTTCCCGAACCCGGAAAAGGGAATGGCACCGCAGTGATCGTGGCACCCGGAGGCGGCTTTAGTTGGCTGTCTATGGGAAATGAAGGCTGGGAAGTAGCAGAAGCGCTTGCCAAGCAGGGTATCGCCGCTTTCGTACTCAAATACCGCCTCAACCCTACTCCGCCTTCGCTCGAAGATTTTTCCGCCTGGATGAACCGTCCCCGCACAGCGCCTGCACCTTCTTCTGAGGCTTCTGGCAATGCCGCTCCTGCTCCACGACCACCCCAGCGCGACCTTTCCAACCAGTTGGAAGATGCTGAAGCTGCCTATGCCATGATTGTGAGTCGGGCAAAAGAATGGGGAGTGGACACCAACCGAATCGGCATGATCGGCTTTTCAGCCGGGGCCGGGCTGACAATGCACTCTACCCTCCACTCCAAAACCATGAAGCTGGCCTTCATCGGCCCAATCTACGGAGGCATGGGCCCGGTAGAAGTCCCAAAGGATGCTCCCCCGATGTTCAATGTGATCGCTACGGATGACTTTCTATTCAATGGCCAATCCGGCATCATAGAATCTTGGTATAAAGCAGGCCGGCCTGTCGAGTTCCATTTATACCAAAATGGTGGACACGGATTCGGCCTTGGCAATCCCAACCGTACAAGCAACCGCTGGTTTGATGCCTTTATCCACTGGCTTGAAGTGAACAAGTTTTTGGTCGCGGAAAAGGCGGGATGACCAGGCGACAAAGTCATATGACCTATCCTCCAAAATTGGTCGCCTGCTTGCTTGGCATTCCAAACAAGTTGACCAAATCAAGCGGCATCGGCACTATTTCATCCCATACTGCAGATCGGCAAAATCCAGAAACTTGCCCCAGTCATATTCTGTCAGGTCGTGCTTGCCTTCCCGCAAATGATAGCCGATATGTTTTTGGTGGATGGTCTGTACTTCGAGTTTAAAATCCTCCGGAAACTCCAAGTCAAAGCCATAGATCTCTGAATATACCCGGCTGCCGATCTTGAGGGACAAAAACTCTCCCTTGGGATCGGCCCAGAGGTCATCTTTTGAACTTGCCACATACAGCGCCCTTGGGGCAATGCTCGCCAAAAGTTGATGCTGATCCAAGGGAAGCTGGTCTTCTTGATCGTTGTACTTTTTAAAATTGTCGCAAAACCAGTAAGGGAATCCCGTATTGATTCTGTTAACCGTCTCGCCAAACATACGCTTGGACAGGGCAGCGCCTCCGCAGCCGGATTCGTTGGAAATAGTAATCGCCCATCGGGTGTCATTGGCTCCAGTCCACAAAGCGGCCTTGCCTCCGCGACTGTGTCCCACCACTGCCGCTCTGGATACGTCTACCTCAGGCTCCTTTTCCAGATAATCCATCACCCGCATCGCTCCCCAAGCCCAGGCCGAAAGAGCCTTCATGCCGTTCGGAAGTGATTTTTGTTCTGGATAAAGCCGGTTGAGGATGCCATCGGTATAGCGGTGTGCGTCATCGGGAGCGACATATTCCACGTCAAAAATCGCCGCAGCGTAGCCACGTTCCACGATTTGCTTCACCGGAAAAAACCGGTTTTCAATATCAGCCGTCACCTCCTCGACATTCCTATGGCTAATCAACACAAACACCGGCATGGGCTTGAATGCACCTTTCGGCAGATAGAGCTTTAGGTGCATGGTCTGTTTGTTGCCATTTCTTGAAATGTCAATAGCCACCTCCTTGAGCTTGGCATATTCTGAATGGGGATGCTCGGACCGCAATTCGCTCCGAAAAGAAATCGCGTCAAAGTCACCGGGAAGCTGCCCATAAACCTGATCAGCAAACTTCGCAACCAGTTCGGGCCTTCTCTTACCCTCCCAGCCATTGGTACTTTTGACAAGCTCTCCGGCATATCCCACCAGGACATCCGGCAAGACCAAATCCGGCACTTTGCTCTCGTCATAATGAATGGCTTGCTGCGCCATCGAGGGCAGCGGAATTGACAAAAAAAGGATGGCAATTAGGTATCTGAATGAATTCATCGTGGACAGGGCTTTGCGCCGGTGTATGAAAAGGCCTTTCTTAAAGTACTGGATTATTAGCAAAAGTCTCCTCGAAAAGTCAGTCTTTTCTTCTTTACAGATCAAAAGAACGCCCTTTCCTATTGCTTTCGATCCAGTCGTAACTGCTTTCTGAACCGCTTTTCTCGCGAAGAAGGGACTGCAATGTATCAACATCGATTTTGGTGACCACCTTTTTGCAAAGGCCCATTCTCCTGCAAAAATTCCTCGCCAAGCCCAGCGGCGTGATCGTGGTGGCGAGTCCGCCAATCACTTCGAGAATTCCTACTATCTTCTCATTTACCTTAAAAAAATCGGCTAAAACCACCACTACGTCCGCGATGACGGATTTCAGAAGCTCGGCTCCTAGCCCCACATGCAGCAGAAACGCATAGATCAAGGCTAGAGCGCTCAGAATACAAGCCAGGCAGTTTCCACCCAAACTCAACAACTCCAGCTTTAGTCGTCTGACCGCGCTATCGAAGGAAATGACCAAAGCTGGCATTTTCGTGTCCATATCAGTCAGAATGCTGACCGCGTGGTACTCCTGCAAATACCGATACGGAGAGTCAAGAAATCGATAGATCAAATTACTATCAGACTGGAAGCTGAGGAGCAGATCGGCAATGGACTGACGCAACTGTTCCTTCTCGGCCTCAGTCAGCCGAAAGCCCTCCGGACTTCCCTGAGCGGTCGCTCCATTCCCTGTTTCGAGATCTGCCATGGTAGAAAAAGATGGGTGCTATCAATTTACCACATTCTCTGATTTCCAGCGAGATCCAGACATTGTGCTTTTTTAGAAAAGCCACTTTTTTTTCATCCAGTGCCCTGTGCGAAAGTCGAATAGCTCTCTATCTCGGTTCGAAGAGAAACTTGCAAATCATGGCATCTCCTTTTTCCCCTTCATTCATGCACAAAACAGCCAAAGTCAGCGAAAGTAGCGCCCAGCGACCTAATATCCCCCAAGCAATCTCGGAACGGCACTCCTGATAGAAAAATACCAGATTTAAAAGTGTTGATTTCACAGCTCTTTCAATCATTTTTAATTATTATGCCCATACAAGAAAACAATTACGTGATAAAAACTTATTTTAATGGGGCAAACGTCAATTAACTGACTACGTAAAAGAAACATTATTTAGGTATTCCCAATAAACAATAGTAACTCCAAACTATGAAAGAGAAAGTTAAGTCCCTAGCCAAAAATTTGACGCTTCCGAATCCACACCTGACTCCCTTATAAAATGATTTCAACTATAGGTTTTTTTAATCGAGAATTAAGCAGCCGCTTTTTTAAGCTCGCACCAGAAACATGTCAAAGACAAGACCCAAATTGACGAATCTAAGGAAACACTTAGGAGGATCAAGATGAAAACCTTTCCAAAAACACCTGAAGCTACCTAAGAGCATCCAAATACACGGGTATTTTGAAAAACACCTCAATTATGCCTCACACTAGAACCGTTCGTAAAAAAAACTTAAAGTAACAGATTGACTTAATGCTTTTTAACTCACTTGATTTTGCAATTTTCCTACCAATAGTTTTTATACTATATTGGTTCGTCACAAATAACAATTTAAAACTTCAAAATCTACTAGTTGTAGCCGCGAGCTATTTCTTTTATGGCTGGTGGGACTGGAGATTTCTTTCCCTTATTATTTTCAGCACAGTAGTTGACTATTCTATTGGCTTGGCACTAAAAAGCGAGGAAAACAAAATCAAAAGAAAGGCGCTTTTATGGACTAGCATTTTAATTAATATTGGGTTTTTAGGCTTCTTCAAATACTATAATTTTTTTATTGACAACTTTATTACCGCATTTTCCTTTTTTGGATTGCCTATCAAAGCAAATACATTGAACATCATTCTGCCAGTTGGAATTAGTTTCTATACTTTTCAAACATTGAGCTATTCGATTGATGTCTATAGAAGAAAACTTGAACCAGCAAATGACTTTATTGCATTTTCGGCATTTGTAAGTTTCTTTCCACAATTAGTCGCCGGGCCGATCGAAAGGGCAACAAATTTTCTCCCGCAATTTTATAACAAGCGAGTTTTTGACTATTCAAAAGCGGTAGATGGAATGCGTCAAATACTGTGGGGACTATTTAAGAAGATAGTCATTGCGGATAATTGCGCTGAATTTGCCAACCAAATATTCAATAATTCAGCTGGCATGAATGGAAGCACTTTACTCTTGGGCGCATTATTTTTTGCATTCCAGATTTATGGTGATTTTTCCGGCTATTCCGACATTGCAATAGGAACGGCGAGATTATTTGGTTTTAGTTTAATGAGAAACTTTGCTTTTCCATATTTTTCCCGAGACATTGCAGAATTCTGGAGGCGATGGCATATTTCCCTTTCAACTTGGTTTAGGGACTATCTTTATGTTCCTTTGGGAGGAAGTCACGGCGGAACTCTAATGAAAATAAGAAACATTTTTATAATTTTTATTGTTAGTGGATTCTGGCACGGGGCAAACTGGACATTTATCGTTTGGGGAGCATTAAACGCTATTTATTTCTTACCCCTTTTACTAACCAACAACAACAGAAATAATTTGGATATTGTAGCACAGGGACGTTTACTGCCGTCTCTTAAAGAATTTTTCCAAATACTCTTTACATTTGCATTAACTGTTTTTGCTTGGATCTTCTTTAGAGCGGAAAACATGCAACACGCATTCAGCTATATATCAGAAATTTTTTCAACATCTATTTTTGAAACACCAATCTTCCCGACAACAACCAAGAACTTAGCAAAGATATTCCTTATTGTATTGTTTATACTGATTGAGTGGAAGGGAAGAGAAAGTCAATATGCAATTGCTGATATAGTCTTGAGATGGAAGAGGCCTCTGAGATACGCAGCGTACTATGCAATAGCTATTGCCATATTTTGGTTTGGCGGCAACAAACAAGAATTTATCTATTTTCAGTTTTAAGCCATGAAGAGATTTATAACAAAGACAACTGCATTTTGCGCATCACTATTGCCCGTCTTCTTAATTCCTTGGCTATTCTTGTATATTTCCGGAGAAAGTTTCAGAAACTTAGATGACATCATCAACAGGCAGAACTATTTGATCGGCTATGCCTACAGCGAAGAAAATTATCGATACCTAAAACAGAAAGAACTTGCTAATCGAAACACCCCTACTGTGATAGCCTTGGGATCTTCCAGGGTATTGCAGTTTAGAGATAAAATGTTCACAAGCTCCTTTTACAACGCCGGATTCACCATTTCAAGCATTTCCGATTTCATTCCTTTTATTGAAACAAACTTTAAAAGCAAAAAACCGGATGTACTACTTATCGGCTTGGATCAATGGATGTTTAATGAAAATTGGGACAATCTAGAAAATTATGATAAAACAGAAAGGCAATGGCGCGCCGAATACACTAAAAACGCGTCTATGCAAACATTATCCAACGTTTGGACTGACTTACTCAAAAGGAAATACGGGATTGAAACCATTCTTTCAAATTATAAATCCAACAAATCCAAATTTGGACTGAATGCTATAGTCAAGAATAGGGGATTTAGAAAAGACGGGAGTATGTTTTACGGTGATCAAATAACCAAATTGATTGAAAACGACAGCTTAGCTGACGACTTCGGTTATCGAGGAACTTACTCAAGAATAGAAGATGGGGATAGATTTTTTGAATATGGCAAAAAAGTAAATGAAAAGTCTTTGAAGGCCCTAAATGACTTGCTCCTATTCTGCAAAGAAAATGACATTTATGTAGTTGCAATCTTACCACCTTTTGCCAATAGTGTAAATTCAAGACTACGACAATCAGAAAATTACACCTATATGGACAGCGTCTACCACAAAGCCAACGAAGTAATTTCGTTTTATGATTTTGAATTGTGGGATATGTCAGATTTGACCAAATACAACTCTAATGACGATGAAACTCTAGATGGCTTCCATGGAAGCGAAGTCTCACACGTTAAAATGTTGATGCATATGATCAAAAAAGATTCTAAACTTAAGAACTATACAAATTTACAGCGACTCGAAAACGATCTGATCAACAAAGAAAACCGCTATTCAGTCTATCCAAATCCTTAGACCTCACTATTTCAACTTGCTAGGAAAGTGCTATGCAATGTTGCAAATACCCAAAAAATCTATCATAGTAATCTTTTTAAGTACAGCGTTTGAAAACCCTTTAAATGAACCAACTTACAACCCGCTGGACATCAATACTCATTCATGTACAAAATACCCGAAGTCAACGAAGGTAGCGCCCAGCCACCAAAGGCTGTTGCTGGAGTATTTCTTGTTTACTCGTCCCGCTTGGGACTGGAGTGGAATCTTGACGCTTCCGTCGGGATTGCGGCTGGCTTTTTGTGAATTGCTCTCAGGTACCACCGCACAGATATGGCCTGACCTGTTTTCGTTCACATTGCGGGCGCATATAATGCACACCTTTCCGCGATTCGCTTCTGCCTGAAGTTCATTGAGATCGAAAACCCTCCTCCAGCCAAAATCATCCCCCCATTCAAAAAACCAGCGAAGCAGATTGTTCGCATTCAATTCATTGACGGTTTGACCGTACTGTACCGGCACCGAAACCCTGTTGCTCAATTCGATCAGTGCTCTGCCCGACCACCAAATGCGGGGCAAATAAACGCCGTTAAGGTAGCAGTAGTCGTGTGCGTAGATATTGCAATAGGTGCTGGTGGAGTTGGGGGCATATCGGGCGCTTTGCTCCACATTGAGCCAATCTACAATCTGATGGATCGAAGCGGCTGCGGCCGCCTCCGAACTGCGGTCACGCGTAGGACGACTGGGCTCGCCGAGTGGATAAGCCCTGCCGGTTTCCACTTTCCGAGTGACGCTCGTCCGATTTTCCTGGAGATGTACGGCCGTCACCAGACTGGCTAGGACTGAAGCCGCAATGGATGGAGCATTTGGAGCCGCATCAGGCTGCACTGCCTGCAAAAAGCGACTTGCTACGAATCCCGTTGTAGATGAGTCCCCTCCCGACAAAAGCCTCACTACCCACCAACCCGGTTCCGAATCGGCAATTTTTTCGACTAGTTGACCATTGGAAAGTACCGCAATAACATTGCGGTTGGTATCGGAATTTGGACTGCTCCTCATTCGAAGCGCATCGGCGGTAACCTTGTGTTTTGACATTGCCTGTGTTGTTAAAAAATTCAAATGAAAATACCATTTTTATCCGCTATTCTGATGGCAAACTTTACTTTTTACTTCAACTAACAGACTATATTTCAACATTTTGCGAACAAGCCATTGGCTTCGCTCCAAAAAAGTTGACTATCTTTTTTGAGATATTCCCTTTTTATATGTTCAGCTATGAGGAAATCAGAAAGAAACTTGAAGGCAGAGAGTCTGATCGATCCTATATTACGGAGATGATCAAGCTCTACGGCAGTCTTTCGGTAAAGATTGCCTTGCTGGCCAACGCAAGTCTCAAAAAGCTATTCAACCCCTATTGGGTAGGCTGTCCGCCCGGTGTGTTCCTTTCCTATAAATGGAACGGCCCCGACTCGAGGGATTATGTTCAGGAGATACACGATTACCTGAGCGCTCTGGGGTACTTTGTTTTCTTTGACAGAAATGAGCTTCCAGAGGATGCGGACACCTATACTGAGGTGCCAGAGTTCATTTCCAATGTTGCCAACTGTCAGTACTACCTTCTGGTTCTCACCGAAAAGACTGCCGACTACATCACAGCGCGAACCGGCAAAACAAGTTGGATTTTTGACGAATACCAACAGGCCATTTCACTGGTGAATAAGGGAAGAATGTGTCTGGTGCCGGTATTGGTGGAAGAAGGAGGGGTAACGGATTTTTTCAAAAAAGAGAATACCATCAGTCTAATTGAGAACCGATATGATTTCAAGAAGCTTGAAGATGTATTCTATCCGGTTCGTTTCAATTTGGGCACGGAGCACAGGGCCATATTGACTGATGTATTGGATAGCTTCGACGTGCTTCTCGCACAAGGGCGCTGGGAGGAAGCTAGGAGCCTTTTTGAGCAAGCGATTTACTTCAAAAACTTCCCCGACTACCAATTCCGTCTCTTGTTGTACAGTCTGCGCATGGGAGACTTTGCGCAGGCGAAAGAAAGCTTTGAAGAGTGTGCATACTTTACCGGGCCTGCACAGCTTCCACGCCTGCTTACATGCTACGTCGAGATCTACCAGCTGTCCGAGTTAAATGAAAACTTAAGTAGGTTTCTAGGGGCTAGGTGATTTTGCAGCTTGCCAAACTCACCGTTTTACACCCGCCAATAGCCCTTCTATTCTCTTCCAATCCCCTCCCAAGGCCTCGTCAATCCATTGATTCCATTGCGCTTGGCCTTCAAGGTCAAGGCCATGGTTGACTCCCTGCTCGTACAGCTCCTGCAGCCGGTTCATCTCGCGATAGGCATCCAAATACGCTTCGTTGATCTGGGCTTGATAGAAATCCAGGCTCAGATCCATATTTTCCAATCGGTGGATCAGGCGATCCGCCACAATGCGCACGACATCAAAGTGACGCTGCTCATGGTTGAGCCCATAAGCACTGGGCTGTTTGACCCAAGACTGCATGGGAAGCATGTACACATTGATCTCTAAAGTCTGAACCACCGAACCTGAATCCATCAGCGAGACGCCCCCCAGCGAAAAACTGGTAAAGATGGTGGCATTGTTTTTACTGCCCGGGTTGGGCCTAGCTTTGAAATCATTCCATACCAAAGGTCGATCGGGATCATAGTATACTTTGTCCACCTTGGAAACTCGATCTGGCTCTACTATATCCAACCGAAAGGACTTGGCCAAGGCGCGGTTGCTGAGGGCCTGGTCCTTGATCCAGGCATCAAAATAAACCAAAGAATTGTAAAATAGACGATTGAGCACCTCCTCCACTCTATTCATTCTGAAACCGGATCGCTGGTACTGGATGGCGCCGGAGTAGTCCAGCAAATGGACAGGATCGAAGCTGCCGACGACAAAAAAACCGATCTCCAATTCCAATTGGCCTTCATATAGCTTCGTCTCCGGATTAAAGACCTCGGATAAGTCTATGTTATAGATGCGAACCTGTATTTCTTTTTCGGCAGAGTCCTTGGGCTGGATACTCTCTTCGAAAAACCGAGCGGCAGATTGCTCCAGATCTCCGTCTATCACCACCGGCAGCTTGTGTCCAGCCCGCTCGAAAACCTCCCCTATTGAAGACTTTTTGATGCGGTGGTCAAAGACCTCTTTGTAGCGGTACTCCGTCTCCAGAGCGGCTTTCTGCCCTGGAATCAGTCGTAGCAACACCCTTTGTGCGGCAACTTCCTGAGCCAAAAAGGAAATACAAAAAAAGATAACTAACAGAGTCCTCATTCGAGGAATATAGGAAAAATTGAGGATTTGAGGCCTTAGTTTAGCTCTGCTTGTTGTTGCCGGAAAACATTTTGGACACGGGCTTTCACCAAAAATAACGTCGAAGCCTATCAACTCCCATCTGATCGAAAACCCAACTTGCTATCACTCGAACGCTTTCGCTTTTTCGCCAAAAAGGGATCAAGCTTTAACCCAATCCCCTTTCTATTTTGGCATCTGTCCCTCAAACCCGCTTGGAATAGACCTTGCCAAAGCGGTCTTTGGCCTCCACGACCAGATTGTCCGTAGACTCTGGCTTGAAGAAAAACATGTGGTCGTTCAACTGCGGTTCCACCCAGCTTCTACGCGAAGGGAGATTTGGCCCCGAGTGCAGCTCCACACTCCAGGGATCAAACGCGACTCTTTTCTCCGGAACTCCTTTTTTGATCCCACCTTCATACCAGCTGAGCTCCCATGCAGGATCGAAGTTCCAACAATTCAAGGCCATCTGGTCTGGAAAGTCTTTGTGATATCCGGTCTTGTAAACGCGAAACTGCTCATTGATATCTAGGCCGGTGCCCTTGTATTGCCATCGCAGCTCGGAGCCTTTGGCCTCGTAGATCGCATAGCCGTTGGGCGTGCCGTCATAGCAGATCGGCCCTGACCACCAAGCTCCACAGACAGTCCCATGGCAATGTTCGTAGACATGGCCGCTGATCATGTTGTCGTTGAAATGCGTGTGGCCTGACAGGATATGCGCTTGATATCCTTCCAGCATGCGATAGAGATGTTCTCGATTGCTAACCGTCCCGCCGAGCGTGTCCCGGTCCGGATAGCGCGTCACCGCCCCTGTATAGGTGGGGATGTGAAGAGAGATCACCACCGTCTTGCCTTTTTCTACCAAAGCCAAATCCTGCTCCAGCCAAGCCAGCTGCTCCTCTGGAATGTGGCCGATGTACTTCGCCCCGTCACCTATCCGGCCGAGGTAAAATACATCGTCCAATACGACGTAGTGGACTTCTCCCCTGTTCCAAGAGTAATAAGTCGGACCAAAGTGCCCCTTGAAAGTACCCGTCGTGGTCGCATCGGATCTACCGCCAAAGTCCAGGTCGTGATTGCCCACCACCTGAAAGAAAGGCGTGTTGTAGCTTTGTACCGACTCGTTGTATTCCTTGAACAACTCCAGTCTGTCGTAGACCAAATCCCCGCAGCCTATTCCGAAGAGATTGGGATCATTGAGCGAGGCGATGGTCTTTTGGACGTCCGGCGCAGCCACGTTCAGGAGTTGGCCAGCATCGTAATCATCCTGGATTTGGGTGTCTGACAGGAGAAGAAAATGATGGTTCTCGCCCGGATTGGCGGACTTTCTCAGATCAAACTGAAAGGTTTGCTCGGCTTTGGATTTGTCAATTTTTTGAAAAAAAGAAGCCGAACCATTGGCCTGCTTCGCAAGCTCGAATCCGGCCGGCATAGACACAAAGACAAAATCCCTATCGTTGCCTGAAATCAGCTCAAAGTCACCATTTGCGTCCGTTTTGGCGACAATGCGTCCGTCGGATACGGCCACTCCCGCTATCCCCTTTCCAGCGGAACTTACCTTTCCCCGCACCCGAAACGGATTGAACATGGATGGCAAATCCAAAACGGGCAATTCCTTCTGGATTCCTGCTAAAACAGCGTCTCCCATCCCAAGCCAGGCTACGGAGCTCAAGCCCAAACTCTTGATAAAATCTCTTCTTTTGAACATAGGTTGGTTATTGATTATTGGTTGTTTAAAAATTGCGATACTGTTTTGACATGCTGGAGGCTTGACGAGATGCAAGTCTCTCCTGCTGCCCATTGGACTTTCGATATGCTGTGGTTTGAAAGCAAAGCAAAAGATCCTGCTACCTACACCCCAAAATCGCTGGGCCTGCCGACACCAAAAAGCCCATTCGTCAAACTTCTCAATTTCTTAATCCATGCTGCTCGGCAAAATGCATTTTTGGCTTTTTGATATTAAGGAGATTTATTTAGAAATTATAATGTGTTTACCGACTGACCATCAGGCAAAAACACCAAACCCGCCGTGTTTTTTAGCGGGCTGTCTTTAACCTTTGTCTCACTGATTTTTAACAAAAAACCCATGAAGCGGAAATTCTCAGATCTGCACTGCCACAATCACATGAGGGCGCACTTCCATATGCAGGAAAAACAGAAGAAATTCGAACGTAAAGGCGAATTCAGTCCTTGGACCGTCATCGCCTCTAACTCCAGGAACAGGAAAAAGGGAAAGATGGGTGCCAGCTACAGCCAGATCGATCTGGTCAAGTGCTGGAACGGTAATCTACGCCTGACCTTCAATTCCCTCTACCCGCTCGAACGCCAGTTTGTCGTCGGCATGGACCCAAATGTGAAGGAGGATAAGTGGTATCATTTTGCCGCACGCGGAGTGTTGGGGCATTCCGGCCTGAGAAGAGACCTCCTGCAAACCGCCTTCATGCGGATTCCTGACAAAATCATAGACTTTTTCCAATCCGAAGAATACGACTACTGGGAAGCACTGACCAGTGAAAAAGATTTTGTTTTACTTGACTCGGGCAAGAGGATCGAAAAAAATGAAATCCACGTGCCCTCGGCGCTTTTTGGGGATGATAAAGCGGCCGAAAAAAGAGCCAAAGCAGACCCGAAATCCTACGTCGCCGAAAATGCCTGCTACCGGGTGCCAAGAAACAGGTCCGAACTTCTCTCCTCTTTGGCAGATGACAGTGAAATCACGATGGTCCTCACCATCGAGGGAGCTCATGCCGTAGGGACAGACCGCTGCGAAACGGTCGAGGAGATCTCAAACCGGGTTAGATCGATTAAGCAAGAGTGGGAAGTGCCTATATTCTTCATTACGTTTTCCCACCACTTTGACAACCTCCTCTGTGGCCATGCGCACTCACTTCCTGACAAAGGAAAGATACTGATGAAACAGAGTAAGAATATAAATGGCGGATTTAGTGAAAACGGACAGCGCATCATTCGCGAGTTTCTCGGATTGGATTCCCGAAATGAACGAGATCCTGCGCTGGGCTATCGTATCCTAATCGATGTAAAGCATATGGCTGCCAAATCCAGAGTGGAATACTACCAACTGGTCAACGAATGTCTGGAAAAAGGAGACCGGATTCCCGTCATTGCCTCCCATTGCGGCTACTCCGGCATTGAGTCTCTCGAAGAACACATCCGCTGCGAAAAAGAGGAAAAGGACGACTACAGCGATAAGAAAAGCGGAAAATTCAATGCCTGGAATATCAACATGTGCGATGAGGACATTGAGATGATCGTCAAGACACGGGGCATGTTTGGGATCTCCTTTGACCAGCGGATCTTGGGAATCACAAAAAAAGACAGGAAAGACAAGGCAAGCACCCGCAACGGCATCCAGCTGATTTGGGAAAACATCGAAGGAATCGTGCTTAGTGCCTATGAAAATCCAAATCTGACAGAAATACAAAAACCCCAAATTTGGAAGTCGTTGACTCTTGGGACAGATTTTGAAGGATTGATCGATCCTGTCAATGCTTACCCGACAGCACTGGAATATGAGAAATTCGGAAACGACTTAGTAGAAGTGATCGACAAAGCCCGCCAGAACCCTGGGGCAAAACACCTCGCCCACATCAAATCGAGGGAAGATGCGGAAAAACTTGTAGACGACTTCTGCTACAACAATGCCGAGGCTTTCGTGATCGAAAACTATCCGGTTTAGCGGAGCTCGGAATTTGAATTTTTGATATTCACAGTAACGATGCGATATCGCGTCAAAGTGAACGCCGGGCTGGCTAAATCGGGCTGAATAAGATAGACGAAGTGTCGTTTTGAAAAACAACCATTTTCTCCGTTCTTTTGGCTTGACCCAAAAGAACCAAAAGGTCAAGACGCAGCAAAGCTTCCACGCGCAAGGCCGAACGCTGGCCCGCTGCTGCGTCGGCCCACCGCACCTATCCTATTTATATTTTGTGCTCCGAAGGTCTTTCTCCGAAGAATTCGAACACCCAACCTTAAAAAATCCACCACTCAGCCTTCATCCCCATGTAATATCCCCAGCGCTCGGCACCAACAAATTCTAGGTAGGGACTGTATAGCTGCTTGGAAGCATTTTCGTTGTAGCGGGCCAGACTAAACACAAAGCGAAGGTGAGGACGTGCCCAGACGCTGCGCTCGCCGGAAGTGGACAAGGCTGGAGCGATGGAGAGCTTACCCATAGCATTTAACGGCTGCTCGCCGTCCCGTCTTTGTGAGTAGTGTAGCTCTGACAGCAGGTGGAAATTATCGCTGATATACCAAGTGCCACGGCTACCGATGGTGAAATCTTCCTTTCGGTTAAACACTTCCTTTTCGAAGAAGGTCTCCGCCATATCGTCGGAGTCGGCAGCGCCTTTGCTTCGGTTGTAGATCAGGTATCCATTGAGCGAAAAGCGGTCAGATAAATTCAAGAGGATGTGGTTTACCAGCGACCAACTGTAGGCATTGCGGAAGCTTTGGCTTGCCAGATCCGGCGCTCCAAAGGTAAGCCAAGTTCGTGACACCCCTCCATCGCCTCCGTTGGCGATACCACGGCCGTAGCGGAGAGTGAAATCATTGAAGGAACCAACGCGAAACTTGGGCAAAATCCTGTTAAATCTCGCGCCCAGCACATAGCCATGATCGCCAGGGTAAGCCAGGTCGGGCACGGAATCGTTAGCATCTGGATTCCCCATTCGGTGATATTCGCCTAGGAAGGTAAGTTTGGAATTTTCGGAGAGCACTCTATCCTGCTCTGCCACGAACACTGTCCTTTGCCGCAAAGCCAGCGCGGGAGTACCCGTTTTGATATTCAGGTAAAAGTACGGCGGTACAGTGGACGAGGTGTCCGTCGAAGATACAAAGAGGGTCGCAAAGCGGGTACTCTTCCACTCCACCCCAAAACCCTGGCCCGAATGGTCATTGAAATAAAAATGATCAGCTATATGTACATCCGCACCCCGGTAGAGTCGGCTTCCTACCCATAGACTTAAATTGTTCCTCTTTCCCACGCCATTCGCCTCCACATAGAGCTCCGGAATGGCAAAAGTAAGCCCACCTTGGCTGCTTGTGGTACTGTTGCCGAAGAGCGAAAGGCTGTTGGACCAGACTGCAAAGCGGGTATTCACGGTTACGTTCATGCTGTCGCCCTTTACCATCGGAGAAAAGTCAATACCCGTGGCCAGCTCCAGATAGTCCTGCTCCTCCATCCTGCCGCCTATGCTACCCATGTTGTTTAGATTAAGACGGCGACCGATAGAGCCTTCGTTTACAAAGGACCAGTCAACGCCCACCCGCCCATAGGACCGATGTAGAAGTTTTTATAGGTCGCCCGCTGATAGGCAATTTGTGCCTGGCAAAACGTGCCCAGCATTTGAAAAATCAACATGCGAAGGCAAAACGCAAAAAATCTAGTCATCTTGGGCTGGAGTATGATTAAAAATAACCGATATCCAAATAAGACTCAACAGATAGCCAAAAGAATGCAGCCCAAATCCGTTAGGTGAAACCAGCGTTTTTGCATTCTAAGACCTCTTAAAAAATGAGCGAAAAGGGGATGAAAGTCTACTCCGAGGCTCGTCGTGAACCGAGATGCTCGGAAGTTTTCCGAAAAATCCGATCTTACCAATCTCCAAAACAATCTGTCCAATCAAGCTCTCCTGCGATGAATCTTTTGAATACAACTCTACTCTCGGCCTTGCGAGCTTCTCTCCTGCTAGCTGTACTAATCTTGGCCGGATGTACTTCCGAAAAAACCAGCGAAGCTGTGGCCACGGAACCAACTGTCAGAGGCTTGGACGGACGGCTTTTTTCCATCCGCCAACTCAGCGAAAAAAGTCAGGCGAGGCTCGACAGCAACCTGCAAGTCGCAAGGGCAAACTTCGAATCCAATCCCACGGAAGAAAATTACATCTGGCTGGGGCGACGGCAGGCCTACGCCTATCACTATGCCGAAGCAATCAAGACTTTCACGGAGGGACTCACGCATTTCCCGGATTCCTACAAACTATACCGACACCGCGGCCATCGCTACCTCACCACACGGGATTTTGCAAAGGCTACGGCTGACTTCGAAAAAGCCGCGGCGCTGATGCCGCAACAACCCTTAGATATCGAACCCGACGGCATTCCCAACAAGCTTAACATCCCTCTTTCCACCACCCAATTCAACGTCTGGTATCATCTGGGCCTTGCCCACTACCTGCAAGGAAACTTCGAAAGTGCCGCAAAGGCCTACGAACAGTGTATGCTCGTGTCGGACAATGACGACCTGATCTGCGCCACGGCAGACTGGCTCTACATGACCTACCAAAAGCTCGGAAAGAAAGCGGACGCCCAACAAGTGCTGGAACTCATCTCTCCGGAAGGGATGGAAATCATCGAAAACGAATCATACTACCTTCGTCTTCAGATGTACAAAGGTCTTTTGCCTGCCGAAGAATTGCTAAGTGTCGATGCGGAAAGCGCCGATGCCGACTTGGCATTGGCTACCCAAGGCTATGGAGTGGGTAACTGGTATCTGACACAGGGGGACACTTCCCACGCCAAGGAGATTTTCCAGCAAGTAGTCGCAGGCAAAAACTTCTCAGCCTTCGGCTTTATCGCCTCTGAGGTGGAATTGGATAGGTTAAAGTAGGCTTTGATTCTATCTGAGAGCATCCAGCAAGTTGGGCTGGTGCAATTTTATGGGGAGCTTACAAAACTACATTAAAATATTGTTGTTGGCTGTAATAGGGTCGGGCAACTCTATCTCATCAATCATTTCTCTCAAATCAATTTCTATGGTTCTGCTTAATGCAGCCATTGGTATGTCATTAGCACCGCCTTCAAACGGATTTTCGGTTGCTTCACCTACTTTCTCCATAGATGTAAAAACCCAAGATACGACAACTGTAAACGGAATAGTAAGCCAAACAAAATGTTCTCCTAATTTTTGAAATTCATTGAGCATTCCAAAAGGGAGCATTAAAACTAAAAGCCAAACGAAAAATAGATTGATACTTGCAAATTGCCTTGGGTATGGAAAGTTTTTAATTCGTTCGCATTTTCCTTGATGGTCGTATAAGTCTGCCAAACGTCTTTCCATTTCGACATATTCGTAATGTTCAATTTTTCTCTCTTCTCTCAATTGTCTAAGATGTTTGGATTGCAAAGCAATCAATTGAGTAGCTCTGTTTTTTTTGACAACCGTATAATTATGTTCTTCATCTGAAAGATATTTTTTCAACTCGTCTTCCAATTTACTTTCCCATTCAGGCACTTTGTAATAGTTTCGGTATTCTATATTGTGCTTCTTATTGGAATTTTCCCAAGCCTGTGGTTTTCGTAATTGATGTCTTAAGGCAGTAAGCCATGCACAATGTCTGTATATGAGTTGTTCTATATCAGTTTTATCTGCTTTTACAAAATCTCTACTCATGATGCCCCAAGTCCGACTAGTGTTTACGATTGCTCCCCAAATTTGCCTTGCTTCCCATAAACGATTGTATGTTTGGGTGTTTTTGAAACCGATAATAAAAGCTGCTGCCGTTCCAACTAACGCGACAGGTACCCACGGAATAGCTATCCATTTTAAATCAAACACTTGAAATAAAACAGTTGGGACAGCGGCTATTATCAATAACACATAAATATCTCGTCTTGTCCACAGTAAAAATTCTGAAATTTTATAATGATTTCCTATGTGCATAATTTTTTGAATTTGAGTGATTGGAAAACTTACTAATTAATACACCAACCAAAACAACATAATAAAATCAACCTGTAATTACAATCAGTGAATCTACCACTTTTGTAGTGATCACTGGGCGTAATGTCGCCATAGGCTATCGTTGTTAATATGATGGAGCAATAATAAACCAAGTCAATAAAAGTATGCGTCGGACTTGAATAGTCAATTCCTTTGAAAGAACTTTGATCTGCATAAATCCAAATTTGAAAAAGAAAAACAAAAGTTTCAATCAATAGAAGAAGACCACACCCTGCTGCTGAAATGATGTAGGTATTGATGTAACTGGGTTTGATCAAGAATTTGAAAACTTCTATAAAAATGAAGGAAAAGAAAACCAAAAAGCGTAAATTAAGCATAAGCATAAATTCTGAAACATCTTTGAAAAAAGGAAGCAATACAGGAAAAGCAATAACAGTAACCATCAATACATTATTTAACTATATTTTTCAGTTTACCTTACACAATAAATACTCCAACACTTGGCTAATCAAGGATTACCATATTGATAGGCCAAAGAATTCTAGATATAAAAGCATATCACTAACTACGATTCCAGTGTATAGGCGTTGGATTAGGATAATGAGTAAAAGCTCATACTTTCGTTTATTTAAGAAGCTTTTAATGCTCATTATATTTTCTGGATTTTGCCATTTTTTGAACGTTTGACGTTTGTTTAAGGTCGTCGATAAGATCTATATAAGCCTCTCTCTTGCTGAGTTTCGTGTATATTCATTTAGGATGAATATCATATGCCGCCCACAACCGTCTCAAATTAATCATTTCGGAGATTTTTGCAAGCCATCAGAAAATGATGTCAACGGTTTTTCTAACGTCCCATCCTCAACAATCCGTCCTCACCCGACTGGGCAGAAAGGGCAGCCACTCCTCAGCCTGGCGCTCGGCGTATTCGGCAAGAAAATAGGAAAGGGAAGGCTTAAAAGGCTCTGAGCGCAATACCAGCCCTGCCTGCTCTGGGGTCTTGTCTCCCTTGTTCACATTGCAGCGGTTACAGGCGGTGACCAGGTTGGTCCAAATAGTCTTGCCACCCTTGGATTTGGGCACGATATGGTCTATGGTCAGGTGCCGCTTGCTGCCGCAGTACTGGCACTCGCCGTTATCCCGACGGAAAAGGTTCACGCGGTTGAGCAGCACACCTCGAAAAGGGATGTTTTTGTAGTGGTTAAGGCGGATGACGGCAGGGTATTCGAAGCTGCGGTTAACGGTACGGATCCGGAGTAGCTCATAAGTCGTGAGCACGTTGGCCTTTTCCAAGAGACAGAGCACAATGGCCTTGTTGACAGGCACGACAGCTACCGGAGAGTGATCCAAGTTGAGTACCAAAACGCGCTTTTCCATAGTTTATGTGATGATTGCCCGGGTATCAATGCTGACACGATCCCCGGTATTGTTTCTCAAAAAATCCTCCCACTCATCTACGTCGGAGACCTTCATCCGATTGTCGAGCCAGAGGATTTCCTCCGAACCTAGAAACAATCCAAAGTGGGACTTTTGTTTTTCCAAGTCCCTGAAAATAAACAAATCACCCGGAAGTGCAGCTTCGGGCTCCACACTTTTGCCGGGAATTTTGCCCGATCTCCAAGTGTAGCCGCCGATGGAAAATATCAAGGCAAAGGCGTGGTCCTCGTCGATCCCAAAGATACTGCGGCCTCCCGCCTGAAAGGGCGCATTCAAAAAACAGAGGCCAATCTCGACCAGCGTCTCCCTCTCGGCTTTGACCACCGCCGGGCGGGAATTGCCCGTAAAGCCGACGTGATCCTGCCAGTTGAAGAGCTCGAGCTCGGAAAAATGAAGACGGCTGCCGGGAAGCAGGTAGAGGGCGGCTCCAAGATACTCGATCGCCGCAATGGGACTGGTGACGACTTGGAAATCCCTGCTGAGGAATTTTTGGTATTCGTCTCCCGTGATCTCCTTGATGAGTGTGGCCCAAACCCAACCTCCCATACCGGTATCTTCGTGGTAGATTCGGAACCATTGCCGGTCTGAGGTTAGGCCATTAATCTGGTAGCATTCCCCGAAAAGCAGCTGGGTAACCAGGGCGGAATCAAAAGTGGGTTGGCGGTAAACAGGAAGGACAGTCTGACGACATATCCCAAAAGCATCAATCAAAGGCCATTCGCTGGAGCTCTCTTTTTGCATCTTTTTCCTTCAGGTCCTGACGTTTATCGTGGATTTTCTTTCCCCGGGCCAGCGCGATCTCCATCTTTGCCAAGCCACGGTCATTGATAAATATACGAACCGGAATGATTGCCAGACCTTTCTCTGCCGACTTAGTTTCGAGCTTTTCCAATTCTTTTTTCTTCAAAAGGAGCTTACGATCCCGCACCGCCACGTGGTTATAGCTGGCAGCCATACTATAGGGCGAGATGTGCAACTGCCGGATGTAAAGCTCCCCGTCCAAAAAAATGCAAAACGCCTCAGTCAGCGACACTTTGCTTTCCCGGATGGATTTGATCTCGGTGCCTGTCAGCATCACCCCAGTCACATAGGTATCGATGAACTCAAATTCAAAGCTAGCCTTCTTGTTTTTGATGTTGACTATTTTCTCGAAGCGGTTGGGCTTGGACATATCAGAGTTTCATTTTGGCCAAGGGTGTGACGTCGAGCCCGACGAACTCCCCCTTGAGGTACTTATAATGGGCCGCCATGGCGATCATGGCGGCGTTGTCAGTGCAGTATTCGAATTTTGGCACGTAGAGGTTCCAGCCTTTTCGGCGGGCCAGCTCAGCCAGCGTATTGCGCAGGCCCGAGTTGGCGGAGACTCCACCGGCGATGGCGATCTCTTTGACCGCAAATTGTTTCACGGCCTCCTTCAGCTTGATCAGCAGCATCTCAATCAGCGTGTATTGGATGCTGGCGCACAGGTCAGGCAGGTTTTCCTCGATGAATTTCGGGTTTTCCTGGAGCTGATCCCTAAGAAAGTACAGCACCGCGGTTTTGATTCCCGAGAAAGAATAATTCAGCCCCGGCATGCGGGTCACTGGAAACTTGAATGCTTTTGGGTTGCCTTCTTTGGCATACTTGTCCACCAGCGGCCCTCCCGGGTAGGGTAGGCCAAGCAGCTTGGCGGTCTTGTCAAAAGCCTCCCCCACCGCGTCGTCCTGGGTTTCGCCGACTACCTCCATTTCGAGGTGGCTTTTCACCAAAACCAACTGCGTATGCCCACCGCTTACCGTGAGGCAAATAAATGGGAAAGCGGGTTTGGGATCCTCGATGAAATGCGCCAAGACGTGTGCCTGCATATGGTTCACGTCGATGAGCGGGATGTCCAAGGAGCGGGCAAATGCCTTGGCAAAACTTACGCCCACCAGTAGGGATCCCATGAGTCCCGGACCTCGGGTAAAAGCCACAGCCGAAAGCTGTGTCTTGGCGATGCCTGAAGAAGAAATGGCCTCCTGGACGACGGGAATGAGGTTTTCCTGGTGCGCGCGCGAGGCAAGCTCGGGAACCACACCCCCATATTTTTCGTGGACTGATTGTGTGGCCACAATATTATTGAGTACTTTGCCATTTACTATAATGGAGGCAGAAGTCTCGTCACACGAGGATTCGATTGCTAGTATAGAGATATCGTTGGTACCCATTGGAAAAGAACTCGAAAGTTACGGATTTTTTGTATAAAGCTTTCCGAGTGCTGCTCTGGGTGGTGTTTAGCCTGATGCTTTTCGTCATCACGATGGCGCTAGCCCTGCAGATCACAGCGGTCCAAAATTGGATGGTCGACCGTCTGACCGGTTATCTCAACGCCAACTCCAACTTTACCACGGAAATCGGCCGTATCAAGCTCACCTGGTGGGATGCGCTGGAGCTCCAAAACGTCACCATCCGCGACCCACAGGACAGTGTAATGCTCGGAGCCGAGACGCTCTACGCGGACTTTGCCCTGCTGTCCCTCATTCCCCCTGGAGATCCAACCATCGACGCGGTCAGGCTGGAGCGCGCCCAAGTCAACCTGCTCGTCCATAAGGGAGACTCCGTGCTGAACATCAACCGGTGGGTAGACGAGATCAGCGATCTATTCACCGCCAAGAGTACCACTGCGACCAAGGCGAAGTTCTATATCACCCAAGTGGAGCTGCGCCAGACCCAATTTTCCCTGGTTAACTCCAACAAGGAGCCCATCATAGAGGGATTTGATTACAACAGGATGGTATTCGAAGGTCTCACCGGCAGCGCTGCCAGTTTTCGACTGGAAGGCACGGAAATAGGAATTGACATCCAACGTCTGTCCGGAGTGGAGGCTACCTCGGGACTGGATATCCAAGAGCTCAAAACCAGCCTGACCTACTCGCCAAAATTCATCGAACTGGACAAGCTCAACCTCAAGTCGGCGCGAAGCCAAATCAAAGACTACATCCGACTAGATCTCACCGGACCAAAGGGCTATTCGGATTTTGTCAATGAGGTACAGCTCACCGCCCGCATGGATGAGACCAAAATCGACCTGCGTGACCTTCGCCTGTTTGCCCCATCCCTGCCCGTCTTTGAAGACCAGATCTACCTGAGCGGTGAAGTCAAAGGACCAGTCTCGGACATGAAGTCAGAGGAATTTCTGATCCGGATTGGGGAAAAGACGGCACTTTTTGGCTCATTTGAAATGGACGGACTGCCCGACATCGAAAATACCTACCTCAACCTTTCCCTGAAAAACTCCGTGGTGTCCGCGCGGGATCTCGCTCCTTACCTGAGCCCGGAGCTGGAGAAGCAAGTCAACAAGTTTAACCTCGTGCGGATGGACGCGGATTTCACGGGTTTGCTTCATCGATTCATCACCAACGGAAAATTCAAAACGAGCATCGGCGACGTAGAGGGGCGCGTCAATTTTGATCTTGTCAATGGAACACCTTCCGTGGTTTCCCGGCTTAAAGTGGACAATCTTGACTTGGGTATCCTAGCGGAAAACAGGGAATTGCTCCAGAAAATCAGCCTGGATGGTAGGGTCGACCTCAAGGGCAATTCCATAGAAAATGCCATCGTAGATCTGGATGCCTATATTTCCAAATTTGGAATCAAAAACTACACCTACACCGATATCCAAACCGACGCCACGTACGGATTGAATCTCTTCCGCGGCAATCTTGCCATCAACGACCCCAATCTCAAAGCGCAGGCCAGCGGCTATCTCAATCTCGAAAAATCAGTCGACTCGGTCCGCATGGTGGTGGAGGTGGATTCTTTATTCCTCGACAGCATCAATCTGGCTCAGACGCCGATGTTTGTCAGCGGGAAATTGGACATCGACACCAAGGGTATCAATCTCGATGACATTCAGGGAATCGCCCGCTTTACCGACATCAAGATGGGCTACCAAGACCGCTTCCTAGACGTCGGGGACTTCTTTTTCCAGTCCCTTTTTGCGGGAGGTACACGCACGCTTTCTGTCAACTCGGACTATCTGGTGGCGGCCGCCTCGGGGCAATTTGATCTCGAGCAGATGCTCAGAGACCTGGACATGCTCAGCTCACAATACTTGGCAATTTTGCTGAATGAAACCCAGCCTATCGCCAATCTCGAAGAGAATTTTTCAGAGAGCTACAACCTTGACCTCAACGTGCGCCTCCAAAATCTTAATCCTATCATCCAGCTGTTCCAGCCTGACCTTGCCATCTCCAAGAACACCATTTTGGAAGGGGCATTTTACCAGACCCCAGAAAACACCGTCTTCAACTTTTTCACCAGTATCGACACCCTCAGCTTCCAGGGCAATACGGCCTTTGGTACCAACATCGATTTCAACACGTCGAAGATCATCAACAGCGCTGATATCTTGGCCTCATTCTATATATATTCCAAAGAGCAGCAGATCGGCAACACCTTGGGCTTTGCCAACCTCGGATTGGAAGCGATTTGGGACCAAAACAACCTCGACCTGAAGCTGAGTTTGGACCAAGACTCTACCCAGAGCCGGGCAAGAATCGATGCGGAAACGACCTTTTCCACGACCGGGACGCGTCTTCACTTCAAGCCCTCCGTGTTGCGGGTACTGGACAAAGACTGGGACTTTGATCCCGAAAACCGGATCCTCATCTCCCAGGGGGACATTTCTTTCACCAAAATGAGCATCCTCCATGGAAACCAAAGGCTGGGAGTGGACGGGAAGATCAGCCGAAACCCAGAGGAAGTCCTAGACCTGTTTTTCCATGACGTGGGCATAGACTTTTTGAACACGGTAACGACGCAGGAATTCTTGGGTACCGCAAATGGCGCTTTCCGCCTGAAAAACCTGTTCAACCAGCCCCTGGTCGAAGGAGAATTGTTTATCGACGATACGGAAATCAATCAGTTTCCCATCGGAAATATCTCGGGAACCGCAGACCTACAGGAAAACGAATTGCTCTTAAACTTGGAGAACGAAATCAACGGACAAAAGAAAATCGACATCAGCGGATCCATCGAACTTGCCTACCAAAACATGGATTTGGAAGCGAAAATGACCGAAGCCAATCTGGTGATCTTTGAGCCCTTTCTTTCCAAATACATCACCAATCTCGACGGCACCGTCACTGGCAATCTCCAAGTGCGGGGCACAGTCACCTCCCCTGAGGTATTGGGCAGCGGACGAATCGATGGGGGAAAACTTCACATCAACTACCTTAACACGACTTACCGCGCGGATGGTAGTATCCTTTTCCAGCCTACACAAATCAGCTTCCGGGATCTGGTCCTGAGGGATGTCAACGGCAACCGGGCGACTTTCACCGGTGGACTCAATCACAAAGGCTTCAAAAACATCTTCTTGGACATCAACTCCAATCTGAACAACTTCCAGGTGATGAACACCACCTCAAGGGACAATGAAGTCTTCTACGGCACTGCCTTCGCTACAGGCACCTTGGCGATCAAAGGCAGCACCACCAACCTGGATATCAACGCCCGCGCTACCACCCAGCCCAACACCCGTATCTACATCCCCCTGACCAGTAGCAACACCCAATACCAAGAGGATTTCATCCAGATCATCAATATACAAGACACCGTTAGGATCAAGCAACTTGCCGACGACATCAACCGCCTCGATATCCAAAATGTCAGAATGAACTTCATCTTGGACATCACACCCGATGCATTTGCACAGATCATCATCGATCCAAAGACGGAGGAAAGCCTCGAAGCTAGGGGACGAGGGGTATTGACCTTGAACATCGACACGCAAGGCAACTTCAATCTCACAGGCAACTACGAGATCACCCAAGGACAATATAACTTCTCCCTTTACAATGTGGTAAAAAGGCAATTTGTCATACAGCCCGGTGGGCGGATCACTTGGTTTGGCGATCCTTACCAAGGCGTCATGAACCTAAAAGCGGAATATGAGGAAAACATCTCCCTCCAACCTCTCCTCTCTTCTTCCTCGGTTTCGGAAAACAGCCAGATGCGAAGGAGATATCCGCTCAAAGTACTCATGGATCTCCAAGGCGAGCTGCTCTCCCCCGACATAGGCTTTTCCTTTGATTTTTCTGAATTCCCATCCAGCGGAGACGTGCAGACTACGATCTCCGCCTTTCAAAGTCGTGTAGCAGCCGATGAGCAGGAGATGAATAGGCAGGTGTTTTCGGTGATCATGACGCGAAACTTCTCTCCCGAGGGACAGTTCTCCGGCGTAGCCACCATCTCTTCAAGCTTGGGAAGTCTCTTGTCCTCTCAGTTAAACAGCTTCATCGGCCAGTTTGACAAAAACCTGGAAGTGAATGTCGACTTGGCCACTTTGGATCAAAACACCCTGGAAAACTTCCAGCTGAGCGTAGCTTATACTTTTTTGGATGGTAGACTTCGTGTCTCGCGGGACGGAGGCTTTACGGACAACCAGGGCAATGCCAGCGCCGCCTCGGTCATCGGTGACTGGCAGGCCGAATATATGCTCACCGAAGATGGAGTCTATCGGCTCCGGATATTCAACCGAAACAACTATAACACCTTCACTTCACTTTCGCTGACCCAAAACGTACTCACTTACGGCGCATCAGTCACCCAAAACGTATCCTTTAACTCCTTCTCCGAGTTGTTTCAAAAAATCACCAGAAAGAAGGAAAAGCAATTGAACGTCAATGATACTGACGATTTTCTGAGGAGAGAGTATCAAGGCGACGAGCAATGGAAACCTCTGGATCTCAATGATCTTCCTCCAAGGAAAGCCCCTCCTATCCCCGATGTCGACAATTTCATGCGTCCGGATGAGGAGCAGTAAAAATACCCTCTGGAGAAAAGCTTAAAACTGGACTTTTCACGAAAACCAAACTTTAAACTCGTCTTCCTGCTTGTCTTGTCCAAGCTTCAAGCCCGGGGAAAACGAGATTTTTCAAAACATTCCCTGTCTAAATCCACTTTGTTCCTAAAAAGCTTCATGAAAAAAATCAGCGTTTTTTGGTTTCGGAGGGATCTTCGACTGGAAGACAATACGGGACTTTTCTATGCCCTACAGCAGGAGAAAGACGTACTTCCCATCTTCATATTTGACCGAAACATCCTGGACAAGCTGGAGGAAAGAGCGGATGCCCGCGTCGTTTTTATCCATTCTGAGCTTCTGTCCATCAAGTCCCAACTTGAAAAAAAGGGAGGCTCCCTGCTACTTAAGTACGGAAGGCCGGAGAAGGTTTTTTCAGAATTGACCAACGAATATGACATCCAGTCGGTCTACACCAATCGCGACTATGAGCCCTACGCACGGGAGAGAGACCAAGGGGTAGAAAAACTTTTGAAAAAAAAGGGAGTACTCTTCCTGACTTTCAAAGACCAGGTCATATTCGAGCCGGGAGAAGTCCTGAACAACGCAGGTGAATGCTACAAGGTGTTCACGCCCTTTTCACGGGTTTGGATTGAAAAGTTCGAACAAAGGAAAGCCCAGGAGCTCGGCACTCCGGCGTGGAAAAACCTGATGCCTTCGAAACCGCTACCTGAAATCACCCTCGAAGAAATGGGATTCAAAAAATCCCACATCCCTATTCCTCCGAAAACGGCCAAAAAAAGCCTGATTGGCGATTATGACAAAACCCGGAATTTTCCCGCCAAAAAGGGGACTACCCGTCTGGGAATTCATTTGCGCTTCGGAACGATCTCGGTGAGAAAATTGGCCCAGGCGGCTTCTAAATTTAATGAGACGTTTCTCAATCAGTTGATTTGGAGAGAATTTTACATGACCATCTTAGCCTATTACCCGAGGGTGGTGGACCATGCCTTCAAGCCCGAGTATGACCGAATCCCTTGGAACAACGACGAAAAGGATTTTCAGGCTTGGTGTGAAGGCAAGACGGGATTCCCCATCGTGGATGCCGGCATGCGGGAACTCAACGAAACGGGCTACATGCACAATCGCGTGCGGATGATTACGGCGTCATTTCTCACCAAGTTCCTACTGGTCGACTGGAGATGGGGTGAGGCTTATTTTGCGCAGAAACTGTTGGACTACGACTTGGCTGCAAACAATGGCAGCTGGCAGTGGGCTGCAGGTACAGGCACCGATGCCCAACCCTATTTCCGCATCTTCAATCCAGACTCCCAAACCGAGAAATTCGATCCAGATCAGGAGTACATCAAAAGATGGATTCCGGAATTAGAGACAAATAAGTATCCAAAACCCATTGTTGATTATAAATTTGCCAGACAAAGAGCATTGGACACTTACAAAAAAGCCCTGGACAAATGAATATCGGAGATAGAGTGAGATTACTGCATGGACGGGAAGAGGGCATAGTACGCAAAGTCTCCTCTGGAGGCCGAATAGAAGTAGAGATCGAGGATGGGTTCATCATTCCGGCACACAAGTCCGAAGTGGTCATCATCGCCGAAGCGGAAAAAAGTTATTTCGGGGAAAACGCCAACACCACCAAGGAGCCGGAGGCGCCGCTTCCGATCTCTGCACCCAAAGACCAAGGGCTCTATCTGGCATTCCTGCCTATCAACGACCAAAGCCTGAGTCTCTATCTGATCAACGACAGTCACCAGCCCTACCTGACCCATGCTTCCGAAGTCCATGGCGACAACCAGCGTACGCTCTTTGCCGGCACTTTGAATCCGGGTGAAAGCAAAAAAATCGACGATAGAATGCTGAAGGAACTGGACGCATGGCCAGCATTCCTGCTTCGCTTCATCCCAATCCAAAACAAACTTGAAAAGGCCATTCCTCCTTTTGAGCGTCAGCTGAAGATGAAGGCTACACAGTTTTTCAAACATCTAAGCAAAGCTCCCATACTCGGTAAGAACGTCTACCTCTTTGCCATGGAGCAGACCACAAAGGATCTGGACATCCGGAGCCTGAATGCCGAACTGAAGGAAATAGCCGCCAAGCCTGAACCTATCAAAACAGTAAAACCTTCCCGCTCAATCGATCTTCATATCGAGCAGTTGCATGCCGACCCAGGCAAACTCAGCAACTCCGAGAAGATGAGAATCCAGCTGGAGGCCTTCGAAAGCAAGCTCAATCAAGCCATTGCGTCGGGCATGGACGAGATCACTTTCATCCATGGCCTGGGGAATGGGGTCCTCAAAAAAGAAATCCACAAGCGTCTGAGCCAATTAGGAAATATTAAGTACTTTCAGGACACCCAGAAAGACCAATGGGGCTATGGAGCTACCTTGGTACGAATCTCCTGATCCAATGCAAGCGAAGACTTCTCCGGTTTATCGGATTTTTGAGCAGCAACACCAAGAGGCCAAAACGCTTTTTTTGGCTCTCGGCAAACAAATAAAGTCCAAAAAGGCGATTGAGCTCCAGACCAAGCTGGAGTTTCTGGAGCTGTTTACCGACCTCATGGGTAAGGTCCATTTTGATGACACGCGCAAAGGCTCGGATCTTTTCCTGGATTTCAAACCGCTCAAAAAATCGCTGCGAAAAACCCACCACATCAAGCTGGTGGAGCGCCATCTCAAAGCGCGGGAAGCCCAACTGGGACAAAGCTATGTCAGCTTCAAGGACTATCTTTCAAGCCAAAAAAAAGAAATCCAAAAGGAAGCCTTTGACTTGGTGGTCGGGAGTTCGCTGAAAAGCTGGGATGACTTCCTGGTCAAGGCCCAAGTATCCAGCAACGGGATTAAGCCGCTGGTGATCAATACAGCCATCAACCAATTCGTACAAGAAGAGCTTGGCTTTCTCCACCATGACCTGAAGATCCCGCTGCAAAGTCAGGGCTTCCGGGATTTGTTTGAGAGCCTCCGGAAGATCATCATGCTGGAAAACCTGCTGATCGGCTTGGGCTTCAACCCTATTTTTGTCTCTTCAATTCATCAGGAAATCAACCAGCTCAAGGAAAACCTCAAACCTTGGTACTCCAACCATTTGGCATTCCAGGCGCTTTCGGGATTTTTGGCAGAAAAGACCAACATCTCCAAAAAGTACATGGTCTGGATCAAGGAACTTAAGGATGAGAAAAAAAGCCTGTCCTCCGAGATCGAAAGACAGGCTGTTGAACTGCTCAACAAGATTATGGTCTAGGTCAGATCTTTGACAAGGCTTTTGCCAAGTCATTTTTTAGATCTTCCGCATCCTCCACTCCCACGCTCAGGCGGATTAGGGAATCCACCAATCCCACCTTTTCACGCTCTTCCTTCGGAATAGAGGCATGAGTCATGGAAGCGGGGTGGCCGCAGAGCGACTCTACTCCTCCCAGAGACTCGGCCAGCGAAAAGAGATGAAAACCCTCCATCACCTTTTTGGCGTCCTCCAGTCGGTTGCCCACCAGCGTGAAGGAAATCATCCCCCCAAAATCCCTCATCTGCTGTTTGGCGACCAAGTGGTTGGGATGGTCTTCGAACCCAGGCCAATATACCTTCTCCACTTTGGGGTGGTTTTTCAGATAGGCTGCTATAGTCTTCCCATTTTGGCAATGGCGCTCCATTCTCAGGTGAAGCGTTTTGATTCCCCTCAAAACCAAGAAACAATCCTGGGGACCGGGAGTAGCTCCGCAGGCATTTTGGAGGAAAGCCAGTCGGGAAGCCAGTTCGTCGTCTTTGACCACCAAGGCTCCCATCACCACGTCGGAGTGTCCACCCAGGTATTTGGTCACCGAATGCATGACGATGTCCGCACCCAGGTCAAGGGGATTTTGCAGGTAGGGCGAGGCGAAGGTATTATCCACGGCGAGGAGAAGGCCATGTTTTTTGGAGAAAGCCGCCATCGCCTTCAGATCAATGATGTTCATCATCGGGTTGGTCGGGGTCTCCACCCAGACCATTTTGGTCTTTTCGTTGACATATTGGGTCAGGGCATCCGGATCCGCCATGGACACAAAATGGAACTTGATCCCATAGCGCTCGAATACTTTGGTGAAAAGCCGGTAAGTACCACCATACAAATCGCTGGTGGAGATGATCTCATCACCGGGATTGAAGAGCTTAACGATAGCGTCTATCGCGCCCAAACCTGAAGAAAAGCAAAGCCCATGCTTGCCGTTTTCCAGGGCGGCAAGACTGTTCTGCAAAGCGGTACGCGTGGGATTGTGGGTTCGGCTATATTCGTAGCCGAGGTGGTCGCCGGGGGATTTTTGGACGTAGGTGGAAGTCTGGAAGATGGGGGTCATGATCGCACCCGTCGACGGATCGGGACTCACACCGGCGTGAATGGCTTTAGTACCAAATTTCATGTGATTACAATTATTTGTTTAATGGCCACATGTAATCTCGTCTGATGAATAATCATCCCAACGTGTATCGCTCGCGACATGCTCGATTTCATAGATGGCTTTGAGTTTAAATTCTTTGGGTAGGGACTGTCTGATGAATCGGATTGTTTAGGGAAAAATCCGGCTAGGAATGCTAAACTTGCCGGGATTAAGCGACACGACAAGAGATAGCCAGCCAAAGATGACAAAAAAGGCCAGTATTTTCAAGGCATTGGGAGAGTACTTCAGGGGGCATTTTGGGGCGACTTTGGCTTGGATTTGGGTGGCGATCATGCCGGGAATCGGCAGTCTTATCCTGCTTTCAAAATCCCAAATCCTAGATGGCGTTCGGCTTCTCCATCCTTTCGACCATTTTATCTTCGCCGCGGCCATTGCCGGCTTTTTGGGTTTGGCACTACTTCCGACGACGCTGACAGCATTGGCCACGGGCTACTATTTTGGCTGGATAGGCTTCCCCGGCTTGTTCTTCGGATACCTTTGTGCCAATGTCATTGGCTACTTTTTGGGAAAGGCGACAAACGCGGACTTTCTAGCGCTTATCTATTACAGAAAACCTGAACTCCGACAGCAGATCGATAGCCGGATACAGCACCCAGAGAGTCTGATATTCTTTGTGAGAATCAGTCCGGTCATTCCATTTGCCATCTCCAATTTTCTTTTTGCGTCTCTCCGAATCGACCTGAAAAAAGTACTCCTCTACGGAATCCCAGGCATGTTGCCCAGAACACTCATTGCCTTTGCAACAGGCTTAGTGGCGGGATCTATGCTGGACGCGAGAAAAGCAATGGGAGATCCTACGCAATGGGCTGTTTTGGCCGTACTGTTCCTTATCAGTTTTTGGGGGCTTTATAGAAACTGGCGGAGCTCAAAATCCTAGCGCAGCAGATACATCTTACCATATCCTTTGGTGAATCCCCGATCTCCCGCTGTCGGTCGGTGCTCCATAAACTGCCCATTTTTTCGGATCAAAACACGATAGATGTATACTCCATTTGCCAGCTGGTCGCCAAACTCATCTCTGCCATCCCAGGCATACTCGGTAATGTTGTTGCCGATTCGGATCGGACCAAGCTCGTTTTGAAGGATTTCACGTACCACTTTTCCGGTCACGGTCATGATCTGAATCTTGATTTCGTCGGGGATTTCCGATCCAGTCAGAGTAAACACGAAGCGAACCGAGGTGCTGAAAGGATTGGGATAGGGATAGAAATTGGTGATCTGGGACTCGTTGACCACCTCAAAAGTGATCTCATAAGGCTGGGGTGAGTCCTCATTGGTGATTCGCAGGGTGTACAGTCCATCTTCCAGGGGACCGGGTACAAAGGAAACGCGGAAATCTTCATCTTCCGAAGCCGGAGTCCAGCTCAGGTCTGGATTGGAGAAATTGATTTTTTCAAACTGGCAAGTTTCACAATTTTTCTTCACGAAAATCTCCATGCCCAACGTGTCCGTCTTGTAGAGCAAGCTCTGGTCATTTTTAAGCAAGGCCGTGACCATCACATTAGGAGAGACTAGATCGCCATCCATGATATAGATCCCGTCAAAATTGACATCCAGCAGGGAGGTAGATTTATCCCCTTCCACCTCAAAGGCCACACCAAGGTCTATGAGGTTGTTACGATAGGTTTGCTCGGGCTGAATTCTTGGATTGGCAAAGACCTCCAGCTCGGTCTCCCCCGCCCTGCCTATGCTGTTGAATTCCACGGCAAACTCTGTCTGCTCTCCTGCCTTGAGTGCCGGGAGTTTCTTCGAGAAGTTCTCCGTCTTCTTCGTGTTTAGATTGGTCATTTTCCAGTCCACTTGGATGGAATCCAGGAAATTGTAAACCGAGGCATTTTTGAATACAAAATCGATACTTGCGCTTTGCCCTTCCCTTAGCCTGATTCTCTCGCCTGGATTTCTCTCCAACAGCACGCCCTCCGGTACCCCCTCAAAGTTAACCTGCCACCTGTCCAATTGGGCCGGCTGAGTAGAATTGGGATCGTCCATCGAGTACCTGAGACGCAGGTAGGGGTAGCTCGCAGGGTTTATAGAAGACAGGTCAATCTCCGAATCCAAAGCCCCAGCGACCAACACTTCTTCTTCGCCGCTTTCCCGGACGCCCAGAATATCAAAACCGGTAAACTCCTGCTCATTGATCCAGTTGCGGGCATTAACATTCTGGAAAAAGCGCTCCCATGATGACGCAGGGCCGATCTTTGGTGTCAGAATTATCCCATTGGTGAAGTAGCCCTCGACTTCGGATTCAAAGCTGAGCGTCTGTTGGGACGGTGGCACCTCAAAATTTGGATTGCCAACGATCTCAATCGCTTCTCCGGCACGCATTCCCTTACGACCATAGAGGATGTAGGGATCGCCTGTTTTGAGGTTTCTGAGCGTAGCTTCGTTTGCCCCAAATTCCTTCAAACTTTGATAGGCACGCTCTGGCCAAGCGTCAAAGGTGACATTGCCTACGGAGAAAATTACCACATAGTCGCCGTCCTTCACACCAGTCACATATTCCTGAAGCGTGTTGTTGCCCGGAGTGGTGATCCAGGCGTTTTGGATGCTTTGGATCATCTGGGGCACGCGACCACAGGCTCTTGAATCTAGGATGTCAAAACCGGGAACCGGAATCGCGAGATAGGGCAAGAGGCTCTTCTGGTCAATCGCTACCAAACCCAAGGTTCCGTTGGGGCAGAGACGGCTATTGGCATTGTTGACATTGTCGATGATCTGCGGGATCTGGTCGTAGTAAAACTGTGTATTGCGGAAGTTCAGCGTATCCACCCCAGCTCCCACCGTAAATACTTCGATCCCGGTCTTTTGGCGGATGTATTGCCAAGAAGCGCGACTGGCATCGAGCTGGAGGTTTTCCAGTCCGCTTTGGTCCAACTGGTCATTTTCCCGCTGAGTCCAGCCATTCCCTGAATTCGGGATATAGGAAAAGCTGGAATTAGTCCAAGCATCTGTTTCCCCCACTTTTGGCTCCTCGTATCTGGACCTCCAATAATAGGTCACCGAGTCGCTTCCCCCCAGCAGGCTCACGGGCCATTCCACCAGTCCTGAGGTCGTAGAGCGGATTTCCTTTCTGAAGGCTGAATTGAAGTTGATCGTCGTATCGAGCTGGACGATCAGCGTGCGGTTCTCGGTCAGTTTTCCTGGCGCTTGGGTGAGCAGACTTATATCCTTATGGCTGACTATTCCAAAGTCCATGGGAAAAAGATTGATGGTGCCGCTAAGTGGGATGAAGGCCGAATAGACGATGGAATTGTTCGCATAGGTCATTTCGTCCACCACTCTCTCGTTGTTGACGGAGATGGTAAACTGGTTGTCCCCAGCAGCATCGACCAGAAAATTGGGCACGGAGAAGAACAGTGTATCTGCTCGGCTGATGGCCGGTACTTTCACGGGCTCAAATTCTACTACCGTTCCATCGGGCAACTTTCTGGAAACCTTGAAGTCCAGCGAATCTGGATTTGTGATTCCCAGATTTCGCAGCACAAAACTCAGCTTTAGGCTATCCGAAATCGCAGAAAGCGGCGCACCGTCAAATGTACCCAGAGTAACCTCTTCCGTCTTTAAGGCATAGTCGGGTTTGTTTGCCGGAAATATCCGCACTCCTGGGTCGCCAAGAAGTATCATCTGCTCCATGTGCGAGTAATTCAGCGGGCTGGTTCCATACAGTTCCACAAAATTTCGCTCCGCATTCACCTTGACCTCGCCGAGTGTGCGATAGATCATGGAGCTATCCCCAAAAGCGTATCGATAAAAAGCATCGGAATAACGTCTGAGATAGACATCCACACCGATCGAGGAGTTTGCCATGATGGAGATGGCTCCTTTTTCAGGCGTGATCACCCAATCTTCCCCCTGCGTGTAGGTCGTGGTGAAAGCGCTTCCATAGTCGCAGCCATTGAAGAGCATGACGGGGTATTTTCCCTTGTTGGCATAGCCAAGCGTCGGGTCGGAAGCAAAGCCAATTTCGATGTCAATCACGGTAGGCGAGCCATGTCCGAAAAACGTCAGCATGCTTCGGCCTTCATTGAGGTCTCCGGAGATATCGATCACCTCGACGACCGAATTGGATCGTTTACGATAGGTAGTCACATTCCCACCCAAAAATGGCCCCTCGGCGATGGCCTTGAAACCATTCAAAAATCCAAAATAGCGTTCCAACTCAAACTCAGAAACGCCCCCGCTGAGATGGACAAGTTCTTTTTGCCAAGGTTCGGTGACCCCGACCTGATCCTTTTCAATGGCCTTGTCCAGATAGTCCGCAACCTGCTGGGAATTTTTGGCCGGTATGCGTCCCAAAGCCATCGCAGGAAGCTCGGGGTTTTCTGGATCTATATCCAGCACGTACACATTGTCTGAGAAAGGATACCCCCCGACGGGTATCAAATCCTGAAAAGCAAAAGCCTGAGGCGCCTTGCGGTAGAACACATTTTGGTTGTTGAGCCTCGCTTGGGAATAAATCGCGAGTGATCGCGCCGCCAAAAACAGGTGGGTAGGTTTGTGAACCGGATAGTAGGCTTTCAAAAATTGCTGCAGCGCGACCGGCGACATTTCCCCATAAGCAAACTGGTCGTAAAGCTCCTCCATTCTTACCACGAGCGTGTCAAATCCACCCCCCAAAGCCGAGGCCCGGTGCTCCGCATATTTCCTGAGCGGATTGGGATATTTCGAGCTGGGCTTTTCCAACTCCCGGTGTCCCACGAGAATATAATTTGCCGGCTGGGCAAGGTAGTTCCTAAACTTGACGGCTTGCATCGTTCCTACCAGATTCAGGCTTTGCTCAGGCTGAATCCAGATTTTGCTGGGTTGTTCCGGCACGGATGCTGTAAAACTCATGGTTGAGCCCGACTTCGACACCGACACCTTTTTGGCGTTATATCTATCAGAAACATCCACGGCCACGTAGTTTTGCTGGACTTGGGCAATCACTGTTCGTTGATTTCCAGCGGGAAAGCTCATGAGCCTGGCGGAAAAATCCCCGTTTTGGATAGGCCTTCTATAGGTGATTTTCGCATAGGCAATAGACAGGTTGTCCACAGATTCCGGGCCCTGAGGGATGACTTTGACCACCAAAGTGCCATTTGCATTGAAGTCGCTCACCTGCAAGTCAAGCGTGAGCTGGAGGCTTTCGTAGCCGGTGAAACTGGCCTGAGTCAACGCCCTCTGTGTGCCAGTAGCCGGTCCTGCGCTGATTACAGCAAGGTGCGGATGAACGGACCTGCCCACGAGGCCTATCTCCAGCTTGGCAGCTCCAGCGTTTAGCACCGTACCGAGATTGGAAAAGACCAAGTCCCGGGAGGATCCTTTGGTGATTTGGGTTCCCATCCAACCTTCCCCTTGGTCGTAGGTTGAAAGTCTAAAACCCAGCGCATACTCTGCCCCAAGGGAAAACTGATCGGATAGCACCTGCAACTGCTCCGTCTCGAAACTACTTGCCTGAGGCAAATTTCCGGCAGGCGAAGCACGCTGGCTCATCCGCTTGCCGGGAGTACCCGGAGTGACGGTCAAGAAAAAGGCTGTGGTATCGGTATAGAGGTTATAGTAAGGATTGGGAACGGCTGGCAATTTGGAATACAGCTTCTTGTCCAGCTCCGCGTCGTTTCTTATCCCATAGAAATCTATGAAGTCCTGGGGATCGATCTTGCCGTCGCTCTCGCCCTCCACATGGATTGCCACTTCCTGTCCACGGTGATAGACCCTGATCATCCGGGGATCCACGCTGGACGTGTTGATTCCCGAGGCCTGAAGTGATTCGGCGGAGATTCTATAGATCCCGTCTTGGGCTGTCGGGATCTTATAGTAAGTCAGGGAATAGTCATACCAAACCGGAATTTGTGCCCGAACTGAGGATACCGCAAAGATCAACAGGAGGAAACCAAGCAGGCTCTTTTTTAGGCTCATCTTTCCCATGAATAAAACTTCCTAAAATCATCGGCCAGCTTTTCAAGGCTAACCTTGACGCTGAAAATATGCGAATAGGGACTCTCCGACACATCCCCCAAATCCGAGAGCACATAGTCGATCTGAAATCTCTCGCTCAAAATCACCCCAAGTCCCACTGCAGGCAAAAAATTCAGCGACTCGTCTCCCTGAAAATCTTTGATGTATTGAAAATTGCTGACTCCTCCACGGATAAAGGCCAAGTTTTTGAATCCCAGCTCTAATCCAAACCTGGGATCAATGCTGAAAGCCGAGGTCGAAATGAGGGTATTCCTTGCGCCATCAAAAGTCGTCTCCAAGTCCAAAGCGGTAAGTAGAGAAAACTTCTCTCCAAACTTCCAATCGTACGCGATGCTGGCTGTAGCTTTGGGAAGGGTGATTTCCACGGTGTTGAGCGGAATTTCATTGTTAGTCTGGGAGTAGATGTCCCGAACCAAGTCTGCGTCATGTGTCCAAGCATTATAGGTTGTCGTGATATCCCGCACCATCAGGCCGAGGGTCATCCGTTTGTGCAAATAAATACCTCCGACATCCAACCCAAATCCCCACGCCTGCGCAAACTTGCCGACATTGCGGTGAATGACTTTGGCATTTGCGCCGACTTTGAGCTTTTCAGAGATATCCCTCGCAAAACTCAACAGCAAGGCATAATCCGCCGCGTTGAAAAACTGGATGTTGTTGTAGTTGATTGCACCATTGGCATCGTAGAGAAAGCGCGTATCCGGGATGTCGTCCACACCGAATCGGATCAGCGATGCGGCAATCTGGTTTTGGTTGCCCAGCGGAGTGCTGAATCCCAGATAGTCGTATTGGGCAATGCCGGCAAAGTATTCGGCATGCATCAGTGAAAACTCGTACTCATGCCGGATCGCGGTCAATGCGGCGGGGTTCCAATAAGCTGCAGTTACATCGCGAACGGCTCCGACCTGAGCTCCTCCCATACCCAAGGCTCTGGCTCCTACGCCTATGCTCAAAAACTCATTGGAATACTTGGGAGTCAAATCCTGCGAGAAAGCCTCACCCACCCAGACAGCCTGGAAAATGAAAAGGGAAAGCAGGATCGAAAATCTGTTTTGGCTCATTTCTTCGACAAAATAATCCAAATTCAAAAACCCCTTGCATTCCCTGCGATTTTTAATTGAACTAAGGGAGCGTTGCTGTACATCTTCGGACACTTTTATGTCACATACATGGACATTTCTGCAACGGACCAAAATTCCCGAAGAACCCATCCAAAAAAATCCCCGTTTTTGCCGATTCCAAGAATCGCCTTTTTGGAGCGAATTAGGCCCTTTTACCAGAACTATGGCATACCAATCGCCTCGCTTTGGCAAGGAATTATGCAATACAAGGTAGCTTGGAAAACTTTGGTACTATTTTTCTTTTATGGTGGGCAAGTGAAACGTATCTCATGCTCGGCAAGGGCACTTAATCACCATACCATGAACGTCGCCAACACACAGATTCAAATGCGCAAAGGACTCCTGGAGTTTTGCGTGTTGCACATCATCTCCCGGGGCGAGGTCTACACTTCCGATCTGATCGAAGAGCTCACCCAAGCTCAGATGATCGTGGTAGAAGGAACCCTCTACCCCCTGCTCAATCGGCTCAAATCCGCCGAACTCGTCACTTATCGTTGGGTTGAATCCGAAGCTGGGCCACCTCGGAAATACTACTCGATCACCGAGGAAGGGAAAAGCTTCCTTCTCACCCTGTCAGACACCTGGGCTTCCCTGGTCAATTCCACCAATGAAATCACCTCAAAGAATTGATCCCGAAGCGACCCTAAACTAGACTTACCATGAAAAAGACGATAAGCATCAACATCAGCGGCATTCTCTTCCACATTGAAGAGGACGGCTACGACACCTTGAGAAAGTACCTGGATGCCATCAACAGGCACTTTTCCAGCTACAAGGAAAACCATGAGATCATCTCCGACATCGAAAACCGCATCGCGGAGATATTTCTTAGCAATCTAAAAAACAACAAGCAGGTCATCTCTGCCGAAAACGTGGATAAACTCATCGAAAAGATGGGGACCATCGCGGATTTTTCGGCTGTGGAAGATGACAAAGAAGAAGCCCTAAAGGAGGACAGCGAATCCACCCAGGAGGACTTCTACAAATACGTAGCCCCTCCCGGTGCGGAGTCTGGCGGCTACAAAAAACTCAAGCGTCTAGAAAACAAGAAAATCCTCGGCGGGGTCTGCGCAGGCATTGCGAACTATTTCTCCGTCGACCCGCTCTGGACCCGACTGATCGCCATCCTGCTGCTCTTCAGCGGCAACCTCAACTTCCGTCCGGGATTTTTGGACATCTTTCCGTTTGACAATTTCCGGGTCAACCTGAGCTTTGGCTTTTTCGCCATCGTGGCCTACATCGTCCTGTGGATCATCCTGCCAGTATCCTACGAAATGATGGAAGACACCAAAATCAAGAAGCTTTTCAGGAATCCCGATGACAAAGTATTGGGAGGCGTATCCAGCGGTCTGGGAGCCTATTTTGGCGTAGAGGTAGTTTATGTCCGACTGGCATTTGTGCTGCTGGCCTTCGCGGGCGGATCTGGAATCCTGATTTACCTCATCCTCTGGATTATCACTCCGGTAGCCAGCTCCATCACCGAGCGTATCAAGATGAAGGGCGGAGAAATCACCCTTGACAGCATCGACTCCACGATCAAGGAAAGCATCAATCCCATCCCCCAGGCGCCTGAGTCCCAAACTAGAAGGTTGCTGATGGCTCCTTTTCGCATTTTGGGAAAAGTAATCGACGCTATCGGATCGGCTTTGGGTCCCCTTGGAAAGTTCATCGCCACGGTGATTCGGGTCATCTTTGGTCTCATTATCTTCTTTATCGGTCTATCCCTGACGATCACGCCATTGATCGCTTTGGCTGCCTATTTTGGAGTAACAGACGCAGACTATCGCGTGCTTATGGACAATTTCCCAATCGAGCTTTTCACCGATATGGTACCGCTGTGGCTGGTCATCTCCAGCATGGGCTTGGTAATCATACCGGGCATCATTATCCTTTTGTTAGGCCTGAGTGTGCTGGCGCAAAAGAATCTGATTGGCGGTCGCTTTGGACTGGTTGCCTTGGGACTATGGTTGCTGTGTGTGGGAATCTCCATCTTCCAAATCCCGAAAATCATTGCGCAGTTCAAGGAAGATAATTGGTACAAGACCGAATCAAATCTGCCAGTCTCTGCGGGCACATTAGTACTTACGCTCAACAATTTGGAAGATGAGCCTACCTTTAACCATGTCAATCTCAGGATAGAAGGCAAAGCAGACAGTATCATCACCCTACAGGAAGAGTATTTCTCTAGAGGCAGAACCAAGGCCGAAGCACTTGCCAATGCCCAGAAATTCAAATACTCCTACACCGTGATGGACTCCGTGGTGACATTCAACGAAGGTTTTGACATCAGCAGCGTGGATCAATTCCGTGACCAAAAAGTCAATCTAACGCTTCAGGTACCTTATGACCGCCCCTTCATCATGGAGAGATCTCTCCTGGATATTCTCAGAAACACCATCTACGCCAATGGCTACCGATCTTCAGATGTCAGCTCCGGAGCAGTCTGGGTTTTTAACGAAGGAGGGCTGATCTGCTTGACTTGTCCCGGGGAAAAAGGCGACTCCGAGGGCTGGGATAAGTGGGATGAAGATGAAGCGGAGTTGGACTCCCTGCAAAAAGCCCAACTGGACAGTAGCTCCCGGGCCAAGTTTGCCGACTCCTATTTTATGAAAGACTGAGCGCAGGCCCAATTGTAGATAAAAAGAGACACCCGTGAAGGTGTCTCTTTTTTTGTAACTTATTTTTCAAACCCAAACTAACATGAATGTCACGGTAAAATTTCTCGGCGGAGCAGGCGCCGTCACGGGTTCCAAATATCTGGTTGACCTCGGAAACTATGAGTTCTTGGTCGACTGCGGACTTTTTCAGGGACCAAAAGAGCTCAGGGAAAGAAACTGGGATGACTTTCCGATGGCTCTGAATCAATTGGAAGCTGTAGTACTCACCCATGCCCATCTGGACCACATAGGCTACTTGCCCAAGCTGGTCAAACAGGGTTTCAAAGGACCGATTTATTGTACTGAGGCCACTGCTGAACTCGCCAAAATCCTGCTCCTTGACTCGGGTAAGCTTCAGGAGGAAGAAGCCGAATTTGCCCGCAAAAAGGGCTACTCCCGCCACGAAATTCCTCAGCCTCTGTATACCATGGAAGATGCGGAAGCCGTCTTTCCTTTGTTTGTGCCCCAGCCTTTTGACAAGCCCACTTCTATCCATCCAGGAGTAGATTTGACCTACTTTCATGCTGGCCATATCCTCGGAGCTGCCATCGTAAAGATTGTGATCAAAGGGGACTCACAAACCAAGAGACTGATCTTTTCCGGCGACCTTGGCCGCTTCAACGACCCTTTACTCTTCCCTCCCACCCTTATTCCCAAAGCCGATATCCTTTGGATGGAATCGACCTATGGCGACCGAAATGCCCCAACAAACAAGCCTGAAGAAGAGCTTGCCCGAGCAATACGGGACACTTTCGATCGCGGAGGGCTAGTCGTGATTCCCGCATTTGCTGTGGGCAGAACCCAACTCTTGCTCTATCATCTGTACCAACTGATGGAAAAGGGCAAGATCCCCAAAACGCCGATCTTTTTGGACAGCCCCATGGCGATAGAAACAACCAAGCTCTACTTGGACTTTCACACCGACCATAGGCTTTCAGCCATGCTAGAGGAAGAGCCTGAGCACGCTTTCCGGCATCCCCAACTCCACTATGTCCAAAAGCAGGAGCAATCCGTAGCCCTAAATGAATTTCGGGGAAAAGCAATCATCATCTCCGCTAGTGGAATGGCAACAGGCGGGCGGGTGTTACATCACCTTTTTCATCGCCTCCCGGATGAGAGAAATGGAGTGATCATCGTAGGCTTTCAGGCTGAGGGCACCCGGGGTAGAAGCCTCTTGGACGCCGCGCCTACCTTAAGAATCTATGGGTCTGATATTCCGGTCAAGGCAAAAGTCTATCACATCGAAGGACTTTCTGCTCACGCTGACCAGAGCGAGTTGATGGCTTGGGCGGAGGGCTTTAGCGACAGCCCTAAGCGGGTCTTCATCGTGCATGGAGAGACGGAAAGCGCGGAGGCCCTATCCTTTAAATTGAAAGAAGAATTGGGCTGGAATACGGTGATTCCGCAATACTTGGAATCATTTGTGCTATTCGAAGGAATCTAGAACTAAACGATCCTACTGTATGAATAGGCTATTCTTTGTCCTCGCATTCTTTTTTGCTCCCTTTACCTTCCAAAGCTGCAAACCCTACAAGCCTGAAGGCCAGGGCATCACCGGAACGATCACATGGCTGGAAGGCAACCAAATGCCGACGATTACCGACACTGAAAATCCAGATGAAAGACCAGCTGCGAAACCGATCCAGAGAACTTTACGGATCTATCCACTGATCCAGTTTGAAGATCTAAAAGTCGAACAAGGACTCTATACCGCCATTGCCGAAAAGCCCCTTACCGAAGTCCAAACTGACGAAAACGGGAAATATTCAGTTCAACTCAGCCCGGGCCGCTATTCCGTGTTCGTGGTTGAGGAAGACGGCTTGTTTGCCAATATTTTTGACGGGGAAGGGAATGTACAGCCGGTGACAGTGAAGGAAAATGAGTGGACGCTACTGGATATTGAGGTGAACTACCAGGCTGTCTTCTGAAAACACAATCCAAAAAAATGGGCAACCGATGGGGTATTCCAAAAGATGTAGAAACTCAGGTGCGCGAAAGAGACCTGATTTGCGTTTATTGTGGAACTTCATTTACCAATTCAGCTCAAACCCATTCAACAAGAGCGACTTGGGAACACATTGTCAATGACGTCAAGTTGAATAATTCGGATAATATTGCTCTTTGCTGCCGCTCCTGCAACTCAAGCAAGGGCTCAAAACTTCTCAAACACTGGCTGGAATGCCCATATTGCTTAAGAAAAGGAATTACAAAGGACAGCGTTGCGACGATAGTCGAGATTCATCTATCTCACAACAACAAAATTTAGTCCTACCTTTCGCAACAAATTTAAGCACAGAACAAAAGCAGTTAAAATCTATCAAATGTTTATCGAACTAGAAGTAAAACTGGGCATTATCGTCCATGGCTATACCGCGGAAAACAAAGAGATCGAAGAAGTTTACAAAGAGGATGATTTTGTAAAAAAGATCGTCGCAATAGACCGCATCCAGTCCATCAGTGAAAAATATATCTTAGTAAAATCCTCCCACGAGCGGGTGATGTATTGGGAATACAAGGGTACGATGGAGGAGCTAAAACAAAGGATGTTGTACGCCGGAATTAAAATTGCCTGATCCAATCAGGTAGCCATCTTCCTTATTCAACAACCACGACCTCACCACAAATTTTTCTCTGTCTAGCCACATTGTGACGAGAGCGAATATCTGTGAAACCTACGCTTTTCCTACGGGAATAAACGGAAACCACCTTTCAAAAAAAAGCCCCGAAATCATAGATTCCAGGGCTTCAGTGTTAATCTATTGTTTCAGTTAGTTGTCGGCTGCCTTTTCCTTTTTGGTCACCGCGATGGAAAGCTCTGTACCTTCACCACTGTAATCAGCGGTAATGACGTCGCCTTCGGTAAGGTCACCTTTGAGAATTTCCTCTGCGATGGCGTCCTCCAGATACTTCTGAATGGCGCGGTTGAGCGGACGGGCACCATACTGCTGATCGTAGCCTTTTTCCGCCAAGAAATCCTTGGCTTTGTCGGTCAGTTCGATCTTGTATCCCAAGTCAGTAATTCTTCGGAATAGCTTACCCAAACTGATGTCGATAATCTTGAAGATATGTTCTTTGCTCAGCGAATTGAACACCACCACGTCATCGAGTCTGTTGAGGAATTCGGGGCTAAATGCTTTCTTCAAAGCAGACTGGATGGTAGACTTCATGATGTCATCAATTCCTTCAGCCTTTGCTCTGTTCGCAAAACCGATTCCCGCTCCAAAGTCCTTCAGGTCACGCACGCCAATATTGGACGTCATGATGATGATCGTATTTCGGAAATCCACTCTTCTACCCAAACCATCGGTAAGAATACCGTCATCCAAAACCTGCAAGAGGATATTGAATACATCCGGGTGAGCTTTTTCAATCTCATCCAACAAGACCACAGAGTAAGGCTTTCTTCTGACTTTCTCGGTCAGCTGTCCGCCTTCTTCATAACCCACGTAACCTGGAGGCGCTCCTACGAGTCTGGATACGGAGAACTTCTCCATGTACTCAGACATGTCTATTCGGATCAGAGAATCCTCCTTGTCAAACAGGTAGGTTGCCAGCATCTTCGCCAACTCAGTCTTACCTACCCCAGTTGGACCCAAGAAGATAAAAGAACCGATAGGTTTTTTAGGATCTTTCAAGCCCACTCGCGTTCGCTGGATTGCTTTGGTTAATTTCTTGATGGCTTCTTCCTGACCAATGACTTTGCCGCCTAGCTCTTCATTCATGTTGAGCAATTTGGCACCTTCATTTTGGGCGATACGCTTAGCGGGAATTCCCGTCATCATGGCTATTACCTCGGCCACGTTGTCTTCCTCCACGGTGAAGCGCTTGGACTTGCTTTCATCCTCCCAGCGGTTTTTGGCTGCTTCCAATTGCTCAAGGAGTTTTTTCTCCTTATCGCGAAGCTGGGCTGCCTCTTCGTATTTCTGAGATTTCACCACACGGTTCTTCTCCGCCTTGATATTTTCAACCTCGGCTTCGAGCTTAAGGATATCCTCAGGTACGTGGATATTGTTGATATGGACTCTTGCCCCTGCTTCATCCAGAATATCAATAGCCTTATCGGGAAGGAAACGGTCTGAGATGTATCTGTCAGAGAGTTTCACGCAAGCCTCAATAGCCGCAGGTGTGTAGATCACATTGTGGTGATCTTCGTATTTGTCCTTGATGTTGTTCAGGATTTGGATGGTCTCCTCAGGGGAGGTTGCATCCACCATCACCATCTGGAATCTACGGGCCAAAGCTCCGTCTTTCTCGATGTATTGACGATATTCATCCAACGTGGTGGCACCGATGCATTGGATTTCTCCACGGGCCAAAGCCGGCTTGAACATGTTGGAAGCATCCAAAGAACCGGAAGCACCACCAGCGCCAACGATCGTATGTAGCTCGTCTATGAAGAGGATCACGTTTGGAGATTTCTCCAGCTCGTTCATCACGGCTTTCATACGCTCCTCAAACTGTCCACGGTATTTTGTACCCGCTACCAAAGAAGCCAAGTCCAAGGTCACCACTCGCTTGTTGAACAAGACCCGGGACACTTTTTTCTGAACAATTCTCAGAGCTAGACCTTCAGCAATGGCAGTTTTTCCTACACCGGGTTCACCGATAAGGATGGGGTTATTCTTCTTTCGTCGGGAAAGAATCTGCGCTACGCGCTCAATCTCTTTCTCCCTACCAATAATGGGATCCAACTTATCGTCTTCCGCCATCTTGGTCAGATCTCGGCCGAAATTATCCAAAACCGGAGTTCTGGATTTTTCAGCGCCTGGCTTGGCCTGCCCACCAGACCCGCTCCCCGAGGAGCCAAACAATTTGGAACCGTCGTCATCACCGTCTTCGGCTTCAGCCTTAGCGCGTGGGCTAGGCCCTGCATCAGATTGCATCTCCAGCATCTCCTTTACAGAATCGTAATTGACTTCAAACTTATTCAAAATCTGTGTCGCAATATTGTCTTCGTCTCTCAGGATAGACAGCAGCAGGTGCTCAGTCCCGATGAGTTGACTTTTGAAAATCTTCGCTTCAAGATAAGTGATCTTCAACACCTTCTCCGACTGTCTAGTCAGGGGGATGTTGGCCATATTTTTCACGTTGTGGTTGGCAGTGCCTTTCACAGCCCGCTCGATTGCATTGCGCAGCTCATCCAGAGGCACGCCCATTTTTTTAAGAATGGAAACAGCTACACCTTCTCCCTCACGAATCATCCCAAGCAAGAGGTGCTCTGTCCCGATGTAATCATGTCCCAAGCGAAGCGCTTCTTCGCGGCTGAGAGAGATCACCTCTTTGACTCTATTCGAAAATTTCGCTTCCATTTAATTCCTTTCTGATTATATAATAAACCTGTACGTATGTTACCGAATTTGTTTTAGAAACACAATCCTTTTAAGTATTGTTCATTGTTTTTTTACCGATTCCCGGAGGATTTTTTCCGCCTCGGGTCCTGTACAAAACAACAAATCCAGAATGCCCAAGTTTGGCTCAAAGTCTACGCCAAAGAGTTGAGTGTAGGGCACAGGCTGGTAAAAGACTCTCTCCGAAAAAGGCCTTCCAGGCTCAATTTGGCCTCTTATATCACGAACTCCATCAGGTATTTTTTCCTCGGAAGCAATAGCAATTCTGGCAGACGAGCGGAGCAGTTTCAGACATACTGTCAGAAATCTTTGATTAAGGCTCAATAAACTTTCCTCTCCAGACTCAAAAATCTCCTGAAAATAGGGAAAGAAATACTCAAAGAACGGCGCCTTTCCATAGGCACTTTGAATGCCTCGGAGGTGAATGGCCTGCCACTTTTGGCTGTAGTCGATTTTGACCTCCTCCAGGGGTATGCGGGGCCTTCTGCCAACGATGGGAATGCTGAGCGTCTCGACCTTGTTGGCTAGGCGTATCCGCGTTCTATTTAGGTAGGATTGGCGCTGATAGCGATCCCTAGGGAAGACCAACAGCTCGTCCGCTTCGGCTATGGCGGCAAAAAATTCCAAGTTCGGAAGGTAGTGCAGGTCTATGGCAATTTTGCTCAACGGAAAATACTTATTGAATTGATAATGAATTGTGAGGGAAATTCGGAGAACCTGGGCTTTTCAGATCAGATCATCCATATTTCCCAAGCCTTCCCTGACTACGACCACTTCCTCGCCGGTACAGTCTAGCACGGTGGAAGCTACATTGGCCCCATAGCCCCCATCTATTACCAGATCGACGAGGTTTTGGTATTTCTCATAGATCAGTTCGGGATCGGTCGAATATTCGACTACTTCGTCTTCGTCATGGATGGAGGTGGAAAGGATAGGCTGCCCGAGCTCCTCGACTATCGCGCGGGGCACGCCGTGGTTTGGTACGCGTATCCCAACTGTCTTCTTATTGCTGTGCAGGATTTTGGGGACTTGCGTACTCGCTTCAAGGATAAAAGTAAACGGCCCGGGAAAGGCCTTTTTCATCATCTTGAACACTGGCTTGTCAATCACCCGAGTGTACTGGGCGATATTGCTCAGGTCGGCACAGATAAATGAGAAATTGTGCTTTTTGGGGTTGATTCCCTTGATCTTGCAGATGCGCTCGATAGCTCGCTGGTTGGTGATGTCACAGCCCATCCCATAGACCGTATCGGTAGGATAGATGATTACGCCGCCGTTTCGCAGCACGTTAACCACCTGCTGCACACGCCGCGGGTCGGGATTTTCTTGGTAAAGCCTGATAAATTCAGCCATGCTCTTCAGCGTTCGTTGATACTACAAGCTTAACCCAATTTTCGTGCAATTCCTGAACAATCGGAATATCCGCCTCCGCCCAATCCACCGACAATAGGGAATTTCTCTCCAACCAAAGGACTCGGCTATGCTCCGACATCCGGATTTCCCCGCTTTTCCACCTGGTGATGAAAGGCAATAGCCGGATGGTTTTACTTGGATACGAAAACAAGGAAGGCATCAATGCTTCACCAACGGTGATCTCAATGCCAAGCTCCTCGCGGATTTCACGCCGCAGGCATTCTTTTGGGTCTTCGTGCTCTTCCACTTTTCCACCGGGAAACTCCCACTTGCCGGGCAAGTCCATGCTTTCGGAGCGTTGAGCTGCCAAGACTTTTCCTTGATGAAGAATCAGGGCGCAGGTGACGGGAATGGTTTTCATGGAAGAAATTTCGGCTTCGGCCCAAAGGTAAACCTCATTCCGATTTCCTCTTCCATTCCAAAATTTTCTCGTCGCTGTATCCTTGGGCTACCTCTTCGATCTTGCCATCCTCATCTATGAGATAAAAAGTGGGAAAACCGTTGACTCCATACTCTTTGCCAACTTCTTTGGCATCCGCGAGTATAGGAAAAGGCACTGTCACGCGAGATTGATATTTTTTCAGCTTTTCCCAGGAATCCTCGGGGTTGACGTACAGCGGTACGATGTCATCCGCAAACTTGTAGTCTTCTTTGGCAAACTGCTCCAACGCGATCTTGCACCAGCCGCAATTGATGATGGAGAAATCAAGCAATACTTTTTTGCCGCGAAAATCTGAGAGCTTGACCAGATTCCCATTCGCATCCTCCAATTCAAAATCGGGCGCTTGCGTACCGACTTTTAGCAGAGGAGACTCCGTCGAGCCCTCGACTTTGGTTAGATAGCCTTTGGAAAAATCCAATACGAACGGCTCAGCCTTTTCCTCTAGTACCCAATCTTCGTAGGTACTTTCTATCAGTTGGTTTCTTTGCCCATCATGGTAGAGCCTTCTGGAATAAAACTCGGGCAGCAAATTAGCCGGATTGATCCAGAGATGGTTTTCCAGGTAGACTTTCTTGTCCATAATCACGGTGTCCATCTCGACCCACATATACTGCAACAGCTTTTTTTGCTGGATAGTGGTGTCGCCAATATATTTCCATGGATCGTTCTCGAAAAGAACAAGCGGATTGAATGTTCGAAGCATACTGTACTGTATCCTAGTCGAGTCCAGGACGTCCGCAGTCTTAACCGTGCTGTCTTGGTGATCAATGCCGTATTCAATCCCTTCCACATAACGGGATTCAAAACCATCTCGACTGCCCACGAAATCATACCCGAAAAATGCCTCTGGATTTTTACGGAAGTCGATTGTATATCGAATGGTATCAAACTCTTCCAAACTCGGGCTTTCCCATACCATCTCCTGCCGAAACTGCACTTGTCCAGAACTCTTCAGGTTCTGTCTAGCTGCCGCAAAGATCTCCTCGGGGGACTGTGGGGCGGAGCAACTGAAGAGCAGAAAAACCATTCCTAGGATGTAAAAAACTTTCATGGCAATGTCATTTAATAAGTGACCAATCCTACGAAATTACAATCGAAAAACCAATTCAATCGTTTTTTAGGCTTCAAATCGAATCCCTAACTATCACCTATTTTCGAAGAAGTTCGCTTCCGTATCAGATTTCGGAAAACCATTTCCCCAACCTTTCTTATTTTTGCCTTCTATGCAAAGCGAAAAGCGTAAAAAATTCCTTCTGGTCGCCCTGATCGCCTCCTCCGTGCTGTTGATCTCGCTGACCTTCTATTTCTACCAGATCTTTTTCAGCCCTAATACACTGGTGGAGTCCGATCAGCCTTACATGCTCAAAATCCCAAGCAACGCAGTTTACAAACAGGTTTCGGATCAACTCTATAAAGAAAAGGTCATCAACGACGCGCTGAGCTTTAGTTTTGTATCGAAAGTCCTTGGGTATCAGGAAGCTGTCAAACCGGGACTTTATCTGGTCGAACCCAAGATGAACAACCTCGAATTGGTCAGGATGCTTCGCGCAGGCAGGCAAGTTCCGGTCAAGGTGACTTTCAACAACGTGAGAACCAAAGAGGATCTCGCCGAAAAAATCACCGCCAACTTGGAAGTCACGCAGGAGCAGTTTCTCGACCTGATCCAAGATTCAGTCTATATTCGAAAGTTTGATTTCGAGGAAGAAACCGTCATGAGCATGTTTATCCCCAACACGTACGAGTTTTGGTGGAATACCAGCCCTGAGGCGCTTTTTGACCGAATGTACAAAGAATACCAGGCCTTTTGGACAGAGGAGAAAAAGCAAAAGGCCCAATCGCTCGGACTGACACAAAAAGAAGTCAGTACACTTGCCTCCATAGTCCAGGCTGAAAGCCAAAAATCTGACGAAAGGCCCAAAATAGCTGGGGTCTACTTTAACCGCATGAAAATCGGCATGCCTCTTCAGGCTGACCCGACGCTGGTCTATGCCACCGGCGACTTCACCCTGAAAAGAATACTAAACGTCCACAAGGAAATCGAGAGTCCCTACAATACCTATAAGTACGCCGGGCTGCCTCCTGGCCCGATCAATCTCCCGGACATCAATTCGCTCAATGCTGTCCTTAATACGGAGAAGCATGACTACCTCTATTTTTGCGCCAAGGAGGACTTTTCAGGGTACCACGCCTTTGCGACCACCTACAGTGAGCACGTGGCCAATGCGAGACGTTATCAGCGCGCACTCAACGCCGCCAACATCTTCTGACATGTTTCAGGCTGAAACCCAGATTCGCGTTCGCTATGCCGAAACAGACCAAATGGGATACGTGTACTACGGCAATTACGCGATGTATTTTGAGGTGGCTCGGGTAGAAGCGATTCGTTCTGCCGGCTTTTCCTACCGGGAAATGGAAGAAAACGGCGTGATGATGCCAGTACTGGAGAGCCATTTCCGATACCTCAAGCCTGGGAAATACGATGAGCTTTTGACCATCAAAACCACCATTCCCGAGCTTCCCGGTGTCAGGATCCGTTTCGAATACGAAGTGTCAAACGAGGCGGGAGACCTGATCACCGAGGGCTGGACCACGCTCGCCTTTCTCAAAAAAGAAAGCCACCTGCCTACCCGCCCTCCCAAGAATTTGTTAGATTTATTGAAACCCTTTTTCGGGTAAACCAATGACACAGTGATCCAAAAGCAAATTTTCAAATGGAGGCTACGCTTGCAATTGAAGGCAAGGCATTTGAAAAAAATCTATTTCGGTCACCCCGACAAAAATCTCTACGATGTCATCCGGATCTTTATCCAACAGCTCAAGAAGGACGACATCAGCGAAAGGGCGGGCTCCATGGCGTTTAGCTACACGATTGCGCTCTTCCCGCTCCTCCTCTTTCTTCTGAATCTCATCCCCTACCTCCAGGATTTCTTTCCCGTGGTCACCACGGACAACATCCTGGATTTTGTACAAAACATCATCCCGGCGGATCTCTACCAAAATATCGAAACCACCCTCATGGATATCGTGTCCAAGCCAAGGCAAAGCTTGCTGTCTTTCGGTTTCTTCTTTGCGCTCTTTGCGTCTACGCAGGGGGTGATGTCGATGATGACTTCGTTTAACTCGGTGTACAAGACGAAAGAAAATCGTGGATTTCTCATGTCAAGGGCTGTCGCACTGTTTATCGTTTTTGCGCTGGTACTTACCATCATCGCCGCCAGCTCGGTCATGATCATCGGCAGCATCCTGATCAACGCGCTGGACGAGATGCACCTCTTTAACAGCAACTTCATGATCTTTTTGTTTAACACCTTGAAGTTTTTGATTCTCCTTTTTGTCTTCTATATCACCTCCGCTTTCATCTTTCGCTTCGCTCCTGCCGTCCACGACAAGTGGCATTTTTTCTCCACCGGAGCGCACTTGGCCGGATTACTGATCACGCTAGCTTTTTACGGATTCATTTACTATCTGGAGAATTTCGCCAGCTACAATAAACTGTACGGCTCGATCGGCACCGTATTGGCATTGATGCTCTGGCTTTGGATCACCTCACTGATTATTCTGGTATGCTTTGAAGTGAACGTGAGCTTGGATCTGGCAGAGGAAAAACAAAAAGAGCGCGAAAGAAGAAGAAAAATGCTGGGCAATCCGGCAAAGGTCTGACGGAATCTATTGGGAAGAGAAAGAGATGGATTTTTCTCTATTTTAGCCAGAGCTATCACTAAATCTCAGACTATGTACAGCTCCCTACCTCGACTCCTCCTTCTTCTGGGCCTTTTTGGCTTTTTTGCATGTAGCGAACCCGAATCCACCATCATCCCTGATTCCGAGATAAACGGGTGGTTTGACGCCAAATACGAAGAGTTTCTCCAAATGAGCCCCCTTCAGATGACCACCCAAGGCAGAAAAGACCGCTATGGCGAGATCGATGACATGAGTGAAGCCGCGGAGGATCAGAGACTCGCCTGGATGGAGTCCAGTGTCGCTGAGCTGAAGGAAAAATTTGCCTATGACAAACTCAGTCCGGAGGCTAAAGTATCCTATGAGCTGTGGGAATACCAGTACGAGATGGAAAAGGGAGACGTCGAGTTTCGCCGAATGAACTACGTCTTTAACCAGATGGGAGGCATACATACCCAGCTCCCCAACATGCTCATCAACTACCACAAAGTCGACAGCGCTGCAGACATGAACGACCTGATATCCAGATATACGGAGGTAGGAAGAGCGATCGACCAATTGCTCGAGCGAGCCAAGCTACAAACCGAAGGAGGAGTCCGTCCGCCAAAATTTGCCTATGAATATGTCATTCAGCAGTCCAATGCGCTGATTTCAGGAAGGCCATTTTCCGATGGACCAGCCGATGCACCTCTTTGGACCGACGCACAGGCCAAGATTGATAAACTGGAAAAAGAAGGGAAGATCACCAATGCCGAAGCAGAGGAATTCAGAACAAAGGCGAAGGAGGCCCTAGTCAACAGCTTTAAACCCTCCTACCAGGAACTCATCGCCTGGCTGGAAGCAGAGTTACCTAACTTGGAAGAAAAGCCAACCGGAGTTAGCCGCCATGAACGGGGAGCTGCACTCTATGCTCATCGATTAAAGGCCTCAACCACCACCGGTTTGAGCGCAGAGGAAATTCATGAGATTGGCCTCAATGAAGTTGCCAGAATCCAACAAGAGATGCTCGGGATCAAGGACAAGGTTGGATTCGAGGGAGATCTGAAGGCTTTTTTCAAATTTGTCAATTCAGATCCCCAGTTCTTCTTTCCGAATACCGACGATGGAAGACAGGCTTATTTAGATGAGTCAACGGCCTTTCTGGATACAATCAAGAAGAAGCTTCCGGACTACTTTGGCATTTTGCCCAAGGCTGATCTGGTGGTGAAGCGAGTTGAGGCTTTTCGCGAGCAACCCGGCGCACCGCAGCACTATAGCCAAGGCACCCCTGACGGATCTCGCCCAGGCACTTATTATGTACATCTGTCCGATATGAGCGCCATGCCCAAATCCACCATGGAGGGGGTAGCCTATCATGAAGGAAATCCAGGTCACCACATGCAGATATCGATTGCCCAGGAATTGGAGACGGTACCAAAGTTTAGGACACAAATCGGATTCAACGCCTATATAGAAGGTTGGGCGCTCTATTCTGAGATTTTGGCCAAAGAAATGGGTGGATACAAAAATCCCTACTACGATTTCGGTCGGCTTGTAAATGAAATTTGGCGCGCCATCCGACTGGTGGTGGATACCGGACTCCACTCAAAGGGCTGGACCGAAGCTGACGCGATTAAATATTTCTCAGAAAACTCTTCCATTGCCCCGGGAGCAATCCAGGCTGAGGTCCGTCGCTATATGGTGATACCTGGTCAAGCTACTGGCTACAAAATAGGAATGCTGAAGATCCAAGAACTCCGCAAGCTGGCGGAGACTGAACTTGGCGATCAGTTTGATCTGAAAAGCTTCCACAATACTGTATTGGGGAGCGGGGCGCTGCCTTTGGACATTCTTGAAAAGGAAGTGAAGCGGTGGATCGCTGAGGTGAATGACAGTGGTCAATAGTGGGCTTAGTGAAAGACCGCCGGACAGAAGAAAATTAAGCGATAATAAATCAGAGAGTTAAAAGAAAAAGCGGACAAGGGTTTTGCAAAAATTCAGAATCCGCTTACTTTTGCACACTCGAAAGAGAGATCACAACACAGAGGAGTGGCAGAGTGGTCGATCGCGGCGGTCTTGAAAACCGTTGTACCGTGAGGTACCGGGGGTTCGAATCCCTCCTCCTCTGCAAGACCAAACCCTAACTATCTGAAATACTGAGAGTTAGGGTTTTGTTTTTAGATGCAGGGATCTTTTAAGGGTCCTACGAATCTTATCGAGGTCGGAATTTGTCGTATTTTTGGATTTAGATTACTCCAGTTATTTTACTCGGCATCCCATCGCTTCCATTTTTAACAGGCTCGAACGATTCGTACCGTTCGAGGGGTACGAGGTGTACGATGCGTACGAGTGAAGTACTTTTTCTTTTTGCTGTTTTGATAAGTTTTCCATGACACTTTTAACCAGCCAAATTTTGGGATTTGATTCCCTTCGCTCTATCAAGCTGCTGCTTTTCCCAAAAATCTATCTAGTTGATCCACAAACCATCCACCAAACCCCTTATTGTCATAATCCACCTGAAATCCGGTTAGGTGATCACCTTCATATCGGATGATTGAGCAATTAGCGCCAAGTTTCTCCTGAAGTTTTAACGCTGAATTGTGAGTGGTAACATCATCATTCGATGCTGTTAAAATCAAAAGAGGACAGTCGATGGACTCAATAGATTTTTTAAACTCACTGCTGTTTTCTGGAAGGAGAATCTCTTTACCCTGTTGTTTATAGTATCCCACAATTTCATCAGGAACTGTAACAAAGCCTTCCCCAATGATAAAATCAATCTGATTCTTTATCTGGGGATAGGCCCTTGAGGCTATGGTTGTTCCCATCGACATTGCCCAGATTCCTAGTTTCTTGTTTGGGATCTTTTTTGAAATGGCTTCTACAACAGCTTCAAGATCCAAAGCAAATTCTTTATAGTAAAGGAGTTCCTTCTGAATTTCAAAATCTTGGCTTTTTCCGAACCCTCTATAGTCAAATGTTACAACCGTATATCCAGCATTAGCTAAGATCATCGAATGGTAAACGAAGTAGGACATATTCCCAGCATCGGGATAGGCCAGAATCAATACTGTATCCTTGTCATTTTCCGGTTTGGCCTCGTAAATCCAGGTATTGAGACGAAAACCATCAGAGGTTTGGATTTCAAGTTGCTGGTAATTCCATTTCACTGAATCCGGGGTACGGATGTATTCTCTGTCTGGATTGATAGCAAAGACTGAATTGAAGCTAAGCATCAACAAAAAGAATAATATGGGGATAGAGGGATTTCTCATATTGATTGATTTCAAAATTATTGGTCCAAATTCTTATTAAAATATCAATTGTCAACCTTTCGCACGATCCCCTTCTCTTGGCGAGCAAGAAACGAAAAACAAACCCTATCTCTTAATAAATAGTTATTTGTTTTAAATAGCTTATATTGAGGATCGTAAACAATCTATATGAACAAAATCTTCATTTTTGTTACTGGCGCTTTTCTGTCTTTTCAAAGCTGTTCGGAACCTGAGGTTTTTGAAATAACGATTCCTGAAAGTTCGAACCCATACGACAGCTTATTCATTCAGGAATCAATCACAGGTGAGACCATTGCCAAAATCCCGCTCAACTCTCCTCAGCGAAAATTTTTCTTCCCAATCAAGCTCCCTCTTTTGGCCGGCATTCATGTCAAAGGAAAAGAATCCCCTTATTTAGCTATCCTGGAGCCAGGAAGTAAAAGAGAGCTCGTCTTCGAGGGGGAGAATGTCAAGACTAAAAACCAACCCGCTGATTCGTTGAGCAATTACCTCTGGCATTCCACTGACGAAATGCATTCAAAATACGGTAGATTATATAAATATGGCGACGTAGCTGAGGTAAAACAGAAGTTTGATAGCTTGATCGAGAAAAGACAAGAAGTTATCACTGGTGCTTCGAAACAATTATCTGAAGGTGAATACGCAATATTGAACTATCAAAATAAGGCTCGAGCTCAAAATTTCCTTTTTTACTTTGGTCGGATAATGCGAAAACTAAAGCCGGAAGATCCGTTTTTTGATTTTGTGGCTGACATTCCAGCTTATGGAACTGAAGCCAAATCACTTCCACATAATATCTTATATCAGTATGAGATTGAATTCCTAAGAAAAAATGATTCCATACCGTCTATTCCGTTTTTCTTGGATATCATCGAATCCAAAAACACCGATCCAGCGCTAGAAGATTTTCTGAAAGCCTTTTACATCCAATCAGTCATCGAAAATCCTATCTATTGGCGACCTCATCAACATTTATTTACCACTGATAAAATCAAGGAAGCCTTAGAACGAGAAAAGAATAACCCCTATTTCTACCTAATAAATAGAGCGTCTGACTCATTCTTTTCGTCTATGGCAGGTGTATCCGCCTTTGATTTTGAAGCGAGAAGACCTGACGGTTCTTCCTTTAAACTCTCTGAATTAAAGGGGAAGCTTGTGCTGATCGATGCGTGGGCTACTTGGTGCGGTCCCTGTATCCAGCACCGTCCAAAAATTCTGGAGATGGCGGCTAAGTATTCCTCAGATCCGAGAATTGAGGTCGTTATGATATCCTTAGATTCTGAATTGGATAGATGGAAAGAATTTGTATCCAACACCAACCCCAATGGTGATGGATCCGAGGTCAATATTCCAGATGGGATGAATGATATGTTTGGAGACAAATACCTGGTCAAGTCAATTCCCAAATATTTTTTGATTGATCCTGAGGGTGTAATTATCAGTTCGGATTTACCTGAGCCCTCTCTCGGTATGGAGCAGATGATAGAAAGAGAGTTGAGTAAAATGCAGTAATCTCACGCGGGGTAGTTGCGCATGTGCTTATAAATGGATTAAAATCTTGTCATTCTGAAAGTAATATGACGCTGTCGGTACATTATCTCCGGTGGGCCTTTTCAAAGTTATATTTGATATCATTCTCGACCAGATAAAGATCACTTCTAAAGCAATCTGTAAATTCAAACGCTACATCAACGACTTTGAATCAAAATCGAAAATGGGTAAATTGATTTTCAAATCTTTTGGCTATGTGGTCAGTAATAAAATTTCTGGGAACCGTCTTCATCAGCTTCATAGCAATGATTGGAGCATTGGGAGCAGAGAATCCGTGGCCTCTCTTCGCAGTTGCTTGGGGAATTTGGATCATTTATATAGTCAGCTTGCGATCAAAAAGAAAAAAGGAATTGGACAAAGAGCGACTGATCCGAGAAATCCTGGATAAACTCTAGAAGCCAAAGAGGAATTTCAATGACGCAAAAGATCCCAAAAGGAAAAAGCAAAACGAACCCAAGCTGACAAGTGTAAAGCCCATTCTGGAAAGGAAGGGCTTTTTCATGTGTGCGTCTTGCACTAGGGAAAGTAAAAATCCAGTTCCAAGGAATAGGGCGACGATCAGAAGAGAATTCAACATATTGACTCAAACGGTTTGAACTAAATATGAGTTAAGCAAAAAGGACTACAATCCCATAAAAAAGGGAGGATTACTCCTCCCCCTCGTGGTAAATTCCAAGAATGTAATTGGCTGCTTGATGTGCCTTTTGGGCTGCATAGATCAGCATTTTTGGATCTTCCTGTAGTGGCTTAAACCATCCCTTCAGATAGGCCAAGGAGTTTTTGAAATTGGCATCCTTGATCCCGGCAAGGGCATTCAAAAAACTAGCTCCCATTTCGGCGATCAATTCCTCTTTTGAATATTCCACCGAACCAAAGCCAACCAAAGCCGGTCTTTCTGGAAATCTTCCCAATCTGCTGGTATGGCCTGTGCTATGGATCATTTCATGAAACAGGACTGAATAATATTGCTCGTCTCCTTTAAAGGATTCCTTTTCTGGCATATTGATAAAATCTCGGGAAGGGCTGTAAAATGCCTCGTCACCTTCATGAATGATACTCGGACAGTTGGTGTAGCCTGCAATGATTGATTCGCAAGTTTCGATTGGGGAAAAAACTCTTTCCTCGGTTCCTTCTAGGGTAAAATCAATACCTTCTATTTGATCAATGTTGAAAACCGTCCAGATAAATGGGGTAAACTTTCTCCCAAAAAGATCCTCGTTTTCTCCTTCTTCATTGGTAGCCTTGCCTTTTACAAACTTGGAAATCTTCCAGAATACGACTTTAGATCCTTTTTCATCCTTCTTGACATTTCCGCCAAGGTGTTTTGCCTGATTATAGGTCAGGAAATACGGGCTTTTGAATTTTTTGGAGATAGTAACCCAGGCAAGCCAAAGTGCATTAAATCCCAAATAAGGACGGTTAGAAGCATAATTCTTCGGAGCGTTTTTAGGACTCCATACTTGTTCCCAAGTAAGGTTTTCATTTTGGATACCTTCGATGATTTCGTTGGTAACGGTTTCCGCCAATTGGTTGAAATTTTCCCAAGCTTTCATGATTGTAGAGTGTTAAAGTGTGACAGAAAAGGATTGATAAAGCGATTATCCAACTGTTTATCAGCCACATAAAACCCAGTTATATCCAAGGATATTAGGAAGATCGACCCGACACTTAAACCGAGATTTTTCCCGAGTACAAGGGCTAAATTTTTGGAAGTGAAGGGCGATATGTGGGCTTGAAGTGACATTTTTTTTATCCACTGGTATTGAGGTTCTGACCGACATGCAACCCATAGAGTGTGGTTCTGCATAGGGCAAAAGCCTGGGATAAAAAACTGGGAGGCAGTCCGTAGGAGACCCTGTTTTTTAGATCAGGGCGGAGCGTACTTTTGACTGTTGCAGGTTCGCACTCAACCTTTGCATCGTCGTGTCATACACCGAAGACCGGGGAATTGAGAAGGAAAAAATGGAACGGAGCGCTCACCGAGCGAAACGGACAAAAAACCGATGTACTCGGAAGAAAAATCGAAAAAGACTTGCCCCCTAAACGAGGCTCTGGCTACGGCTTTATGAAACGGCCTTCCCGAGTCCCAGGCTTGCCGGGACTTGGGAGAAGGGTAAGTGGAGTGAAGCGGTAGCCGTGGGGAGTGAAAGCCCTTTCCTTGAGTGGAGAGAAAAAAGCTGTCATTTGAAAAATGGCGCGAATGGATCGAAACGAAAGGAGTGGGCGAAACGGGGAAAGTAGCTTAGAGCAAGTACCTCTTCAAAAAAAGAAAGGCATGTGGTTTTGGTAAAACGTGTGGGACTCTAGGAGCGAATTAGGGCAGGGTTGTTAAAGGTCAAGCAAACTGACAAATCAATTTCCTGTTCAAAAGTCGGGCTATAGGCTAAAGATTTTTTTATACTGATTTTGAGCCACTTGGCAATTAGCTTGGTGAAATCCAAACTTTTTCTTGCTGGTTGCTGTATAGTTTTCTCAGTCCTTACGGGATTGAAATTAAGTTTATGAAACCAAAGAAACGCCTCACTAAGAGGCAAATTCGGCGGAAGAAAAAACAGATAATGGGCAAAGTAAGTAAATGGTCAAAACACTTTGCTACTTGGAGTGTGATTGTGAAGTTAGTTTCTTCAATTATTCACATATTAAGATCCCTCTAAGGTAATGACCACATAGATAAGACTCCTCCGACCATTAGTGGCGGAGGTTTTTTCTTTTTAGGGAGCCTCGTCCTGAATTAGATTAAACAACCAGAAAAATTATGGGTAATAAGCCTAAGTCAAACCAAGATTTAAGGTTTTTTATAGTTAATAATAATCTTTATGCCTCTTAGATAAATTAAGGCTTTTTATATCTACTCCCAACACTCCAGATCAGCCAATTTATTTCTCTCATTCGAGTAGAGCATTGTTTTATTGACCTTTCAGTCTTCCTTTTCGCTTTTCTTCCAGATAGAGGGAGTGAAATTGAAAGGAAGTCCGACCATGCATAAAAGGAGGCTCGGGCTACTGCTACATGAAACGGCCTTCCCGAGTCCCAGGCTTGCGGGGACTTAGGAGAAGGGTAAGTGTAGTGAAGCGGTAGCCGTGGGGAGTGAAAGCCCTTTCCTAGAGTGAAGAGAAAAGAGATGTCATTTGAAAAATGACGCGAATTAATCGGAACGAAAGGAGTGGGCGAAACGGACAAAAATCCCTATGTACTCGGAAGAAAAATCGGAAATGGATTGCCCCCAAAAGGAGGCTCGGGCTACGGCTTCACGAAACCGCCTTCCCGAGTCCCAGGCTTGCCGGGACCTAGGAGAAGGGTAAGTGGAGTGAAGCGGTAGCAGTGGGGAGTGAAAGCCCTTTCCTAAAGTGGAGAGAAAAGAGCTGTCATTTGAAAAATGGCGCGAATGAATCGGAACGAAAGGAGTGGGCGAAACGGGGGGAAATGTATGTGGAATTGAAAGCCAAAATACACTTGTATACAAATGAATCTTTAAGTATCACCTTATCATCGTTGCAATTTATTTATAGCCTGTTCGACCAAAAATGATTTGAACTTGCGGGTTAAATCATCCTATTCAGAGCGATTAGAATGAATTGGTCTTAATCCTCAATTTGTTGGATTACCACAGCAAGAAGATTTTTCTTCACTCTGCATGGGTGGACACACCACTGAACCATAGGAGCAAAACACACAACAATCTCCTACCTTGGGTTTTAGTAAAGTCTTGCATTGTTCGCATTCATAGAAAAACTGACAAGCATCTGTTGGCATAGTTTCTAATTTTTGATGCCCGCAAGTAGGGCATGTAAGCAGAGAATCAAGGATAATTTCGGACATGACTTATTTTTTTTCTAGAATCTGATAGCCTGTTTTGGAAATGGCTTCTTCTATCGATTCAGGGGAGGTCTTTGTTTTATCAAACTTTACATTTACAGCCGACTCTGCATAAATCGCATTTACAGCCAATATCCCAGGAAGTTTGTTTACTTGATTCTCAACTGCGATTTCACATCCCTCGCAAGTCATCCCCTTAATACTCCAAGTAAAAGATTGCACATCGTCCGTTGACACTAGAATAATTTCTTTTCCATCCGGGGAAGGTGCTATAATCTTCGCATAATTGGGGAAAGCCAATAACATCACGCAGAGGATTGTCATTATACCAAGGAATTTTTTGCTCTGAACAAAGCTGGGATTCTCGTCACAGGCACATTCAAGTTCTGTTTTTGTCCGGGGTTTTAGTGCACGATACCACGCCCATGCTAAAATCATACAAGTCAGAATTATCAAAAATGGGCGAAATGCGTCAAGCCAAGCAAAAGAGGCTGCTAATCCTGTGGCTCCAGAAATGACGGCTAGAATTGGTGTAATACAACAGAGCGAAGCAGCGAAAGCAGAAAAAATGCCTGCGCCGGCAAGGGATTTGGAGGAAGATTTCATACCGATAAGTTGGGTTGAATGTGGCTGAATAGAGTCTTCAATAGTTCCAGATGATCCTGACGCAAGGAGTAAAATATCGTCTGACCCACTCGTCTGCCTTCAATTACTCGTCCATCTTTTAGCTTACGAAGATGCTGCGAAACTGCCGGAATCGTCATTCCAAGAATATCAGAAAGGTCACATGGGCACAGTTGTTTTTCGACTGAGAGGAGATAGATAATCTTGAGCCGAACCTCATTTCCTGCTAAGGAAAGAGCTTCACTGATGCGATTAAATGATTCCTGATTTTCAGAAAGCATTGATTTGCACTGGTTGATTTGGATAGGATCTGCTAAGAGTCGTATACAGGTATCACTTGCCATATTGAAGGTCTATAGGACACAAACATAAAAGATATTTATTATTTAAGCAATTGCTTAAATATTTACTTTGATTAAATCTGACTCAAAAGCCAATCCTTTATTGTAAAAACAAGAAAATATTTGACCCTGTTTTTTAGATCAGGGCGGAGCGCACTTTTGAATGTTGCAGGTTCGCACTCAACCTTTGCATCGTCGTGTCAGACACCGAAGACCGGGGGATTGAGAAGGAAAAAATGGAACGGAGCGCTCACCGACCGAAACGGACAAAAATCTTTAAGTTGTTAAAGAAAAATCGGAAAAAGGCTTGCCCCCAAAAGGAGGTTCGGGCTACGGCTTCACGAAACGGCCTTCCCGAGTCCCAGGCTTGCCGGGACTTAGGCGAAGGGTAAGTGGAGTGAAGCGGTAGCCGTGGGGAGTGAAAGCCCTTTCCTGGAGTGGAGAGAAAAGAGCTGTCATTTGAAAAATGGCGCGATTGAATCGGAGCGAAAGGAGTGGGCAAAACGGGGCGATGGCATAGGAATTATAAACATCCTGTCAAGGGCCATATCCTAGCAAAGTATCACCTAAACTGATCAGGCTTTCTGAAATAAGAGCTTTTTTAGTTTAAAAGAAATTGGGTAAATTTTGAGATGAAAAAAAACACAGTAAAACTTCTTGCTAATACTGCTGCGTTATCTGTACCGATCATCTTGATTTCTCCTTTTTTGATTAGAGCAATTTGGGATTTGGATTTTACTCCTGACCAATATCTTTCATATGCCATTGGAATGGCAAGCCCTTTTGCTGCATTAGCGGGGTATTTATTCGTTTACCTCTCTTTTATTCAGCAAACAGAAACATCTAGTTTTGATAAAAATGAAAGAGTTTTCAATCAATACCTGAAAATTTATCAAACTTCCATCGAGAACCTCCAATTTACTACCTTATTAAAAAAAGGAACTATTAATGGAATCCCTGATCGAAAAAATACGACTGAAAACGGTAAAAAGGCATTAGACCAATTTTTTAAAAGAGTTCAAGAGTATCATCAGTTTGATTGGACTTTGGATAAGCCCTTAAAAACAGTCGATGGAAAGTCTCTTTTGCCAAATCGATCCGATTCTGATAAAGGAAACTTATCAAAAATTGAAGCTTCAAGTTTGTTACACGCAGTTTATAGTGAAGAGGCTTTTGGACAGTATATCTTTGTCTTAAAATTTTTGATTGAACATTCAAAATCATCAAACTACCCCGAATTTTTAGGACTATTTGAAGCTTCGATTTCTTACACTGAAAAGATATTTTTATTCCATTACTGTCCGCTTATGCTCAATGATGAAACAGTTCATTATCTAAAGAACTCCGGCTTTTTACAAACATTTCCGGAGAAACATTACAGAAAATTCTTTAGTACAAACTATTGGCCTGCTCCCTAACTTTGTTTAGTGTGTGTTATCAATAGCCCCCTACCATCTGTCCGACCCCATCTTTCCCTACACAAATTCACCCAAAAGGAACAATTCTGAAAATAAGACACACCCAAAATGAATCCACATATTGCCGATTTTTTAAAATTTTAACTCTGTTTAGAAAGCCCACAACATAAAAACATCTTAAAAAATGAGATAATTAAGATTTTGGGGCTATTTTGACCTTCTAATTTTATGCGGACATGAACCGAATAAAGGAAGTACTTGAGGAGAAAGGAATTAAGCAAGTCTGGCTGGCCGAGAAGCTTGGCAAAAGCTACAACATGGTCAATAGCTACGTCCAAAATCGTCAGCAGCCCAGATTGGAAGTACTTTTTGAAATCGCCAGAATTTTGGAAGTGAAACCCAAAGATTTATTGAAGGAGGATCTGAATGACTAAAGAAAATCAAATAGAGTTGGGTCTGATCAGACAGCTGATCGATCTCAAATACGTCCACCGTCCAGACATTATCGATCGGAAAAGCCTGGAAAAAAACTTCAAAATCAAGTTTGAAGCACTCAATCGAATTCAACTTACAGACAGTGAATTTTTAAGACTACGGGAGGAAATCATCCAGCCGGATGTGTTCTCGGCTTCCAAACTGCTTCGCGAGAGACAGTATTTCCAACGGGAGGATGGCACCGGCCTGCACTACACTTTGGTCAATATCAAAGACTGGTGCAAAAATGATTTCGAAGTAGTCAGCCAATTGCGGATGAATACCGAAAACAGTCAGCATCGCTATGATGTGATTTTGTTGATCAACGGCATGCCTATTGTCCAGATTGAATTGAAAAAGCTGGACATTTCTCCACGGAAAGCCATGCAGCAAATCGTCGAATATAAATCTGAGCCGGGAAGTGGTTACAGCAATTCGTTGATGTGCTTTATGCAGCTGTTTATCGTCAGCAACCGCAGCAACACCTATTATTTTGCCAACAACAAAAACCAACATTTCGCCTTCAATGCGGACGAACAGTTTTTGCCAATCTATCAGCTTGCGGACGAAAACAACAAGAAAATCACCCATCTCCAGGATTTCACTGCAAAGTTTCTGACCAAGTGCACCTTGGCTGAGATGATCAGCAAATACATGGTTTTGGTAGAAAGCGAAAAGAAAATGCTGGTCATGCGTCCCTACCAGATTTATGCTGTCAAAGCCATCATGGATTGTATCCAGCAAAATCGAGGAAATGGCTATGTCTGGCACACCACCGGTAGTGGCAAAACCCTGACTTCTTTCAAAACTTCTACCCTACTCAAGGACAATCCGGATATTGAAAAGTGCCTGTTTGTGGTAGATCGCAAAGACCTGGACAGGCAGACAAGGGAGGAATTCAACAAATTCCAGGAAGGCAGTGTAGAAGAAAACACAAACACCGAAACCTTAGTCTCAAGGCTGCTATCTACAAACTATTCGGACAAAGTCATTGTAACCACGATTCAAAAACTTGGTCTGGCCCTAGACGGTACCTACAAACGAAACTATAAGGAACGGCTGGAGCCACTTAGGGATAAGCGGATTGCATTTATTTTTGATGAGTGCCATCGCTCCCAGTTCGGAGAAAATCACAAAGCCATCAAGGATTTCTTTCCTAATTCTCAGCTTTTCGGATTTACGGGTACCCCAATATTTGATCAAAATGCGACTTATAAAGTCCGGGAAGATCAATACGAATCCTACAAAACCACTGAGTCAATCTTTGAAAAGCAGCTTCACGCCTATACCATAACCCACGCCATAGACGATCGGAATGTCCTGCGATTTCATATCGACTATTTCAAGGGGAAAGGTGATCAAAATCCCAAGCCTGGGGAAGCGATATCCCAACAGAAAATTGTCGAGGCCATCCTTGACAAACACGATGCAGCCACTAATCAGCGGAAATTCAATGCGGTTTTTGCCACTGCATCCATCAATAATGCCATCGAATACCATCATTTATTCAAAAAGATTCAGAAAAAAAGAACTGCTGCAGATCCGAATTTTGTCCCGCTGAATATTGCATGTGTTTTCTCTCCCCCTGCCCAGCTTTTGGCTCAAAACGGAGATCAAAAAAATGCCGCCGATATCCGACAGCTCCAAGAAGATCTGGCTCAGGAAAAGGAAGACAATCAGCAGAATCCAGAGGAGAAAAAAGCTGCACTGATGGAAATCATTGCCGACTACAATAAGCAATTTGGCACAAATCATAAGATCACCGAGTTTGATTTGTACTATCAGGATGTGCAGAGCCGAATCAAAAATCAGAAATACAGCAACAAGGATTTGCCGCACAAAAACAAGATCGACATCACCATTGTGGTGGATATGTTGCTCACAGGTTTTGACTCCAAGTACCTCAATACGCTATATGTGGACAAAAACCTGAAGCACCATGGTTTGATTCAGGCGTTTTCCCGAACCAACCGGGTGTTGAATGACACCAAGCCTTATGGGAATGTGCTGGATTTTCGGTCCCAGCAGGAAGCGGTCAACCAAGCCATTACCCTTTTCTGTGGAGAAAACGTAGGTAAAGCCAAAGAAATCTGGATGGTAGATCCTGCCCCGGTTGTCATTGATCATTACCAAAAAGCGGTGGAAGCCTTGGGCGACTTTATGCAAGAACATAATCTGGTCAATGAGCCTAAGGAAGTGTATAACCTCCGGGGGGATGCGGCCAAGATTGCCTTTGTCAAAAACTTCAAAGAAGTACAGCGACTCAAAACCCAACTCGATCAATACACAGATCTGGATGAGGAACAAAAAGCAACCATAGAGGCCATTCTTCCCAAGGATTACTTGCAGGAATTCAGAAGCTCCTACCTAGAGACTGCCAAGCAGCTCCGAGAAATCCAGCAAAAAGAAGGAGAGGATGCACCGGAGGATATCCAGCAACTGGATTTTGAATTTGTGCTGTTTGCCTCGGCCGTGATCGATTACGATTACATCATGGGACTGATCGCGGAAAGCACCCAGCAGAAGCCTTCCAAACAGAAAATGACCAAGTCCCAGGTGATCAGCCTGCTTCGATCCAATTCCAATTTGATGGATGAGGAGGAAGATTTAACGGACTATATCGAAAATCAGGTGGACTGGAGCATCGGACAAACTACAGATGAACTCAAGCAAAACTTTGAGAAATTCAAAGTAGAAAAGTACCACAAGGAATTGGCTTCCATAGCCCAAACCCACGGTTTGCAGACTGCTGACTTGAAAGCCTTCGTCGAACAGATCATGAACCGGATGATTTTTGACGGGGAGAAACTCACCGACTTACTCGAACCGCTGGAACTGGGCTGGAAACAGCGCAGCAAAGCTGAGGCTGCTTTGATGAACGACTTGGTGCCCCAATTAAAAAAACTGGCCGAAGGCCGTGAAATATCAGGACTTGCCGCTTATGAGTAAAGAAATTTCTACCCCCCAAGGAAACTCTGACCTTCTTTTTGGTGAAATCAAACTGCTCATTGATCAGAGCCGAAGACAAGTTGCCCAAACGGTCAATTCAGCCATCAGTGTGCTTTACTGGCAGGTAGGCAAGCGACTCCAAAAAGAGGTTCTTCAGCACCAACGGGCAGAATACGGAAAAGAAATCATCACCTCCTTGTCCAAGCAACTGGAACAAGAATATGGAAAAGGATGGAGCAAGCGACAAATCCACTATTGCCTTCGCTTTGCTGAAGTTTTCCCTGAGGAGGAAATTGTGCACACAGTGTGTGCACAATTGAGCTGGTCACATATCCGGCAGATCATTCCCATGGACACCGAGGTAAAGCGGATGTTTTACATCGAAATCTGCAAACTGGAACGATGGAGCGTGCGCGACCTTCAGGAACGAATAGACTCGATGCTCTATGAGCGTACAGCCATCAGTAAGAAACCGGAGGAAACCATCAAATCCTCTCTGGAAAAACTGAAAAATCAAGACCCGATCAATCCTGATTTGGTCTTTAGAGATCCGTACTTTCTTGACTTTCTGGGATTGAGTAACACTTACTCCGAAAAGGACCTGGAAGACTCCATTCTAAATGAACTTCAAAAATTCATTGGTGAGCTGGGTTCAGATTTTGCGTTTCTAGCCAGACAAAAGCGAATCAGCATCGATCAAGTCGATTATTACATTGACCTGCTGTTTTACCATCGCAGGCTAAAAAACCTCGTCGCCATAGATCTTAAGCTTGGCCACTTTAAGGCCGAATACAAAGGCCAAATGGAGCTGTACCTTCGTTGGCTGGAAAAACATGAAACCCTGGAAGGCGAAAATCCACCAATAGGCCTAATTCTCTGCGCCTCCAAAAATCAGGAACATATCGAGCTCCTCCAACTGGACAGGGGAAATATCAAAGTAGCAGAATACCTGGTTCATCTACCCCCTATCAAAGTCCTCGAACAGAAACTGCACCGAGCCATAGAAATCGCCCAGAATAAACTAAATAAAGGAGATGAGTGATCGCATGATTGATTCTGTGGAAAACAAACCGAAGCTAATCCCAGAGCTTCGATTCCCTGAGTTTGAAATGGATGGAGAATGGGAAGAAAAGCCGTTAATTTCAATCGCAAATAAAAATGTGAAGTGGAGTTTTACTGGAGGCCCTTTCGGATCGAATCTAAAGGCCAGTGACTATATGAGCAGTGGAATTAGAATCCTACAATTGCAAAATATTGGTGATGGAGAATTTCTGGATGAGTATAAAATTTACACATCACTTGAAAAAGCTGATGAACTACTAAGCTGTAACATTTATGCAGGCGACATAATTCTATCCAAAATGGGTGACCCAGTTGGGAGAGCATGCATAATACCTGATCACTTAGAAAGGTGTGTAATGGCCTCAGACGGGATAAGATTTGTCGTGAATGAGATTAAGTACTCAAAATACTTCATCTACTCCCTTCTAAATTCAAAACAAATTAGAAAGGTAATTGAAAAAAAATCTACAGGGTCAACGAGAAAAAGGATTGGACTAAATGAGTTAAAAGAGGTTCAATTGCCATTGCCAAGGAATCTACAAGAACAACAAAAAATCGCCTCTTGTCTTTCTTCCTTGGATGAATTGATTACTGCCAATAGAGCAAAGTTGGAAGCCCTCCAAGCCCACAAAAAAGGGTTGATGCAAAATCTTTTTCCTCAAGAAGGTCAAACAGTACCGAACTTTCGCTTTCCGGAATTTGAGGATGATGGGGAGTGGGAGGAAAAAAAATTGAGGGAAATAGCAACTTTATTATCAGGAGGCACTCCTTCAAAATCTGAGGAATCTTATTGGAATGGAACAATTCCATGGATAAGCGCTTCCTCAATGCATAAATTAGAGATTTGGGATTCAGAATTAAAAATTACAGAGCATGCAATAAACGCGGGAACTCGTCTAGTTGAAGAAGGTACAATACTTATACTCGTTAGAGGAAGTATGCTGTTTAATAAAGTACCTATTTGTGTAACGATGAAACCTGTTTCGTTTAATCAAGATGTTAAAGCCTTGATTTTGAAACAACACTATGATAAACAATTCATATTATATAATCTCCTTGCCCATGAGAATAATATCCCTATTGACAAAACAGGAATTGGAGCTGGGAAAATTGGATCAGAAGAACTAAAAGGATTAACTCTTTTCATTCCAAAAAGCGAAAAAGAACAACAAAAAATCGCGGCATGCCTTTCTGAAGTTGATAAACTTATAACCGCCCAAACCGAAAAAATAGATCGTTTGCTACAGCACAAAAAAGGACTGATACAGGGTTTATTTCCAAAAAATTTAGATTAATGACACAAAAAGAACAACAGCAACTGGGGCAAACCCTTTGGAAAATTGCTGACGACTTGAGAGGCTCCATGAATGCAGATGACTTCCGGGATTACATGCTATCTTTTCTGTTTTTGAGATACCTTTCCCATAACTATACCGAATCAGCCAAAAAAGAACTCGGTTCGGATTATCCCATTTTGGAGGAGGATGACAAGCGAACTCCCCTATCCGTCTGGTACGAATCCAATGAGGAGGACATTCCCGACTTTGAAAAACAGATGCGGAAAAAAATCCACTATGTGATCAAGCCCGAGCACCTTTGGAGCAACATCACCGAACTCGCCCGTACCCATTCAGGAGATTTGTTAGTAACCCTTGAGAATGGTTTCCGCTATATCGAAAATGAATCCTTTGACAATTCATTCCAGGGATTGTTTTCAGAGATCAACCTGAATTCTGAAAAGCTGGGAAAAACTCCGACAGAGCGAAATAAAAAGCTGTGCAGCATCATCCAAAAAATATCCGAGGGAATCGCTGACTTTTCTACCGATTCAGATACACTGGGAGATGCCTATGAATACCTGATTGGTCAGTTTGCAGCAGGTTCAGGTAAAAAGGCCGGAGAGTTCTATACCCCTCAGCAGATCTCCACGGTTCTTTCCGAAATCGTAGCTCTCGATAGCCAAGATCCCGCGACCGGCAAGAAAGGTAAATTGGATAAGGTGCTGGATTTTGCCTGCGGATCGGGCTCGCTCCTACTGAATGTCAGAAAACGAATCAAAGAAAATGGCGGAACTGTAGGCAAAATCTACGGGCAGGAAAACAATATCACCACCTACAACCTAGCCCGAATGAACATGCTTCTGCATGGCATGAAGGATACCGAGTTTGAGATTTTTCATGGGGACACCCTTATCAATCAATGGGATGTCCTAAATGAGGTAAATCCAGCTAAAAAGACGGAATTCGATGCCATCGTAGCCAATCCTCCGTTTAGCTTGCGATGGGAACCCAATGATACCTTGGCAGAGGATTTCAGATTTAAAAGTCACGGCTTAGCCCCTAAGTCAGCAGCAGATTTTTCTTTTTTGTTGCACGGTTTTCATTTTCTTTCCAAAGAAGGGACCATGGCCATCATCCTACCTCACGGGGTACTATTCCGCGGAGGAGCTGAAGAGCGGATCCGAACCAAACTATTACAGGATAATCATATCGATGCCGTCATTGGTCTGCCTTCTAATCTCTTTTACTCTACCGGAATTCCGGTTTGTATCCTCGTCCTGAAAAAATGCAAGAAGCAGGATGATGTATTGTTTATCAATGCAGCGGAGCATTTTGACAAAGGAAAACGCCAAAACTCCCTGAATGAAAAGCATATTCAAGACATTATTGAAACATACAAATTCAGAAAAGAGAAGGATCGCTATTCCAGAAAAGTTTCCATGGAGGAGATCGAGCAAAACGGATTTAATCTCAATATTTCCAGGTATGTAAGCACCTCTCAGGAAGAGGAGCAAATTGATCTCAGGGCCGTTCACGCCAAATTAGCCCAACTCGATAAGAAAATCGAAGCCGCACAAAAAGCCCACAATGAGTTTTTGAAGGAATTGGGATTGGCGGGGATATGACGCACTTCAATTAAAAATCAATAAAACATCAACTTATAATCCTTAATTTTTTAAAAAATGATAATACCTAATAATCAAAATGGCCCTAAAGAAGTAGATTTTTTGCCTAATGGATCTGTTTGGCAACGGTGGGAGCCACATATACATGGTCCAGGTACAGTTTTAAATGATCAGTTTAAGGGGTCAGATGCTTTTGAGGAGTATTTAAAAGCGTTGGAGAACAAACTACCAGTAATGAAGGCGATTGGTGTTACCGATTATTACAGCACAGATGTTTATCAAACTCTGGTTGAAGCTAAAAAGAATGGTAGGTTAACAGAATGCGATTTACTCTTCCCGAATATAGAAATGCGTCTGAATACTGGGACAATAAAAGGCAATTGGGTGAATGTTCACCTACTAGTCAGCCCAGAGAGCCCAGATCACATCGATGAGCTCAACAGATTCTTATCTAACCTTCGATTTGAGGCCTTTGGCGATAAATATTCTTGTACAAAATCTGATCTAATTCGATTAGGAAGAAAGTCTGATCCAAACATAATTGAGGATCATATTGCCTTAAGAACTGGTTCCGTCCAATTCAAAGTCTCAAGAGAGCAACTTATGGAAGAGTATCGTTCGAGTGACTGGGCAAAAAGGAATATTTTGATAGCCGTTGCTGGAGGATCAGATGGAACATCGGGAGTAAGAGATGCGGCAGACACTACTTTGAGGGAGGAGATAGAAAAAATGTCTCACATCATTTTTGCAAGCAGCGATAGCCAAAGAGAGTTTTGGATTGGTAAAAAATCATTGAGCCCAGAACAAATAATTTCAAGATATAAAAGCCTGAAGCCCTGTATACATGGTTCTGACGCTCACAAACCTGAAGACGTAGGTGCACCTGTTGGTGACAGATTCACATGGATAAAAGGATTAGCAACTTTCGATAGTTTAAGGCAAGCTTGTATTGACCCAGAGGGAAGAGCCTTTGTTGGCACAAACCCTCCATACGGTGCCACTCCTTCTCAAGTAATTCGTTCAGTTGAAATCCAAAACACGGAATGGTGCGAAACACCTAGAATAAGATTAAATCCTGGACTTGTTGCGATTATTGGAGCTAGAGGATCTGGTAAAACAGCATTAGCAGAAATTATTGCTTATGGTTGCGACGCTACCTCAAATGACAAATCCACAAGTGAAAGAGATAGATCATTTATAATTAGAGCTAAGAATGAACTTCAAAACTCATCGGTAACACTAAACTGGCTTTCTGATGATAGAGAGCCTGTATCACGGGAACTAGATAAAGAATTCTGGTCCTCTGATAAATACCCCATGGCGAGGTATCTTTCACAGCAATTTGTAGATGAACTTTGTTCTTCAGACGGTGTCACAGATAAATTATTAAAAGAACTTGAAAGGATAATTTATTCTTCTCATGATGTTAATCAGCGTGAAGGCACCAATGATTTTGATGAGTTATTACAACTGCGGGCTTCGCGACCAAGACACACAAGAAACAGCGAAGAGATATCATTGCAAGAAATATGCGATAGGATTGGCCAAGAATTTGAAAAAATAAAATTAATCACCGAGACAAAAGGTCTAATAGCGGCAAAAGAGGCTATTATTAACCAAAACATTGCAGATCGAGGCAAACTTGTTACAGTTTCAGGTAGCGAGCAAAGGGTACATCGGCTAAGTGAGCTTGCGGCCGCAGCGGACATTGTTCGAAACAATGTCCGATATTTTTCTCAACAAGAACAAGCACTTCATGGTGTACAAGACGACGTAAAAAATGTTCGCCTGAATAAAGCTCCTGAAGATTTAAGGGGCATGAAGCAAAAACACACCCAAGCTGGACTTAAACCAACCGATTGGGAACCTTTCCTAATTGATTTTAAAGGTGATGTTGATAAAGTCATTTCGGATAATCTTGATGCCGCGCAAAAAAATGTACAAGGATGGAAAGGCGTGGTGCCGATACCCGGCATTCCCGGAACAGCATTTATTGCAGACGATGCAGACCTAAATCGGCAGCCTTTGGCACTTCTTGAGGCTGAAATAAGTCGCCTTACCGCATTAGTAAGTGCGGATTCAACTATAGCAAAAAGATTTACAGCTATTTCACAAAAAATTGCGCAAGAACAAGCAGCTTTAACAAATCTAAAAGAAAAACTTGCGGATTATGAAGAGGCAAGAACCAGGGTTACTGAACTACAAACAGACCGAAATGACTCATATGGTCGCGTTTTCGAGTCGCTACTGCAAGAAGAAGCAATTTTAAGAGAATTGTATTTGCCTATAATGACCAAGATTTCTGTTGCTTCAGGTACGCTTAATAAAATGTCTTTCAAAATTAAGCGAACAGTGGATGTTGAAAGATGGGCGGAAAGCGGCGAGCGACTTTTTGATCTTCGTAAAGAAAGTTCATTCAAAGGCAAAGGGACCTTAAAAAGCCTCGCTGAAGAATCTTTGTTACAAGCCTGGACGGAAGGTACTGTCAATGATATCCTTGCAGCAATGAAAAAGTTTCAGGATGATCATGCCAACTCACTAATGGATCTAGCTACCGTGGCAAGAACAGACAAGGACAATTTTCGGACATGGGCAAAGCAGTTTGCTAAATGGCTTTACAGTACGAATCATATCCACATTACATATGGAGTTGAATATGATGGAGTAGACATTAAAAAACTGTCACCCGGAACGAGAGGTATCGTACTGTTACTATTATATCTTGCCCTTGATGACGAGGATGACAGACCATTAATAATCGACCAGCCGGAAGAAAATCTTGACCCAAAATCCATTTATGATGAACTTGTTGGTTTGTTCATAGCGGCGAAGCTAAAACGACAGGTAATAATGGTTACCCACAATGCAAATTTGGTCATCAATACAGATGCAGACCAAATTATTATCGCTAGTACCGGAGAACGACTCCCAAGTGGTATGCCTAAAATTTCATACATGTCTGGAGGTCTAGAAGAAGACCATATCAGAAAAGAAGTTTGTGGAATCTTGGAAGGTGGAGAGACTGCTTTTCAACGTAGAGCACATAGACTTAGGGTATCTCTGCCATGAAATGGAAGATATTTTCTTCTGCTACTCTAATTGACAAACAATGGGTCAATTTTCTATCATATGTAAAAAAAAAGCCCCGAAAGGCTTTTTTTATGATTCTTCCGAATCCGGTTCTTTGACGGAAACGTAAACCGTGTGGGTTTTTCCGTACTGATCAGGTTCTTTTAGCTTGGCGACATTGAACTTGACGAAAGTTTCTCCTTCATACTCGAAGGTGTGGTTTTGAAGCTCGGCCATATTCAGGCTCACTTCCACAATGTCCATGTTTTCGACTTGCTTTCCTTTACCGATGTACTTTTTTGAGAATGCCATAGTATTTTGGTTTTAATTAAAATTTATGCAGGTCATTTAGGATGGCCGGGAAAGTGATAAAAAATTAGAATTTAAAAACCTGGAGGCAGTCCGTAGGAAACCCTGTTTTTAGGAAATTCTGCTGGAAGCCCCAATTTTTTGAAACCGACAGGCCGTTCGACCTTTGTGCATACAATTGGATAAAACCGGAATAGGGCATCGTTTACTCGGTTGGAAAAACAAGGAAAAATACGATTAGGAAGTCTATTGCCAGCAAACGTTCAAGACCCGCCTTTGACAGAAACCTTCTGCTCTGTTGGAAAGCGGGACTTACATCAGTTTACCAAAATCATGGAAGTCGTTTTCCCTCAATAATTCATTCACCTTCCCTTTTCTAATCTTGTTGGCTTCCATCTGCTCAAAAGACAGCAAAAGCTTCATCAACATAAATCTCAAATCCTTATCGGTTAGATCAATTCCGTTCTGCCGAAACGACTCCTCAATAAAGGATTTGGCATTGTAAGAATACACCACCTGACCTTTGAACGCTGCGTCGGCAGGATGTACCACTTCATTATACATGTCCATCAGAACAATTCCGTCATCAGCCTTGTCGAGCATTTTCAATGCATTTTCTACTACTTTTTTGATACTCATAGGGGTGTATTAAGTTTCAGCTTGAAATTAGGTAATTGTTCGAAATAAGGAGTTCTCCCTCTACTATGTAGCATCTCTCTTTCCCATCTTTGAAGTTCCGTTTGAGGCTAGGTTAAAGTTCCCCTGTTGGGGGGTAGTTTCTCCTCAATATCCATAAGGTTCAATATGGTGCTGTAGGTGAAATTTGCAGTTCAACCCCTTGTTGCAAAACCTGTGTTTTAGCAGTAGTTTTTCTTCTGTCGTCCGTCATTTTGATAGTTTTAAAATTTTAAAAGCTCCTTTTCCGACAATGAAAAACACAAGTGTCCCAACAATGAGGTCGGGATATTTTGAGTTTGTAAAGTATACAAGTCCGCCAGCTACAATTACTCCAAGATTTACAATTACATCATTGGATGTAAAAATCATACTTGCTTGCATATGTGCATCTTTGCTTTTACTTTTTTGCAGTAAATACAAACAAAGTCCGTTGCCAATAAGAGCAAGAATTGAAATAATTATCATTGTCTGAAAAGCAGGAACTGGTTCAAGTCCAACAAATCGTCTGATTACTTCTATAAAACCAAATATTGCAAGTGTTAATTGAAAGTAACCTGCCGAGTTTGCAATGTTCTTTTTTCGCGTCATTGTACCACCAACTGCAAAAAGTGCAAGTCCGTAAACAATGCTGTCAGCAAGCATATCTAAACTGTCAGCAACAAGTCCCATTGAGTTTGAAATGAAACCTGTCGTAAGTTCAAGTGCAAAAAAGAAGAAGTTAATGGCTAAAACCTGCCAAAGCAATTTTCTTTCTCTGTCAGTGTTATCTGTTGTTGCTGAATAATTGTCTGCCGAAACAGTATCAATAATTAAAGTATCAAACTTTAAATTATCAAGTCGCTTAAAAATTTGGTCGTGATTATCGGTGTGATAAACGGTCAATTGTCTGTTAGGTATATCAAAGTCCAGCGAGTTGATGTTTGTCAAGTCGGCAAGTTTCATCCGTATCATTTGCTCTTCGGATGGGCAGTCCATCTTTGATATTTTGAATGTTGTTTTCTGCATAATTTATTGTTGTCGGTTGGATCTAAACATTACACTAAAATTCAAGGCATTTTCTACTACTTTTTTGATGCTTATAGGGGTGTGTTAAGTTTCTTGACTCAAACTTAGGTAATTGATCGAAATGAAGGGCCCTTCTATTATTGAAAAGAAATTTCCTCAGCAAGTGGTACAGAAACCTCTCCTGGAGGTAAAGCTTCATAGTCAAATTGTCGATAGACTTCCCCATCAGCCAAAACATTCACGGTAGCCGAAAGTGGCTGGAAAGAATCATCGGTTTCACCTCCCAAGTGGACGGCATTAAAAACAAGCCCAAGCTATGGATCGGGGCTGAAGAAGTGGCTGAAATGGTTGGAATTTCCGGCTCAAAAGAAAGCGTATAAGTATTGCCTTGTTCGATCACCTGGGTCCAGTTGAGCTCAGTCGGGTGATCCAATACCGGTGCGACAAAAGTAAATGTGCCGCTCTGCATGCTGTGAACCGAAAAAGTCACCAAATAGTCAGCATAACTACCATCCATTTCAACTTGGATGGTCACCGATTTTTCAACAAGTTTTGGAGTCTCATCCTCTGAGGAACAGCTAAAAGAAAAAATAGCTACAGCGAGTAAATCAACTAGATAATTCAACTCTCAACTCGAAATAGTAAAGCTTTTTGAGGCGATATCTGTTCTTCAGAAATGCAAGAAAAAAAGTTTTCTTAGCCATAGAACAAGAAGAATGAAACAAGAAAAAGGACTCCGAAATCGAAGCCCTTCCATTCCACTTGGCAGATTTTATTGGAGGTAAGTTGCTCCTTAGCAGAGCTTACGTCCTCTTCTAACCTTCCCGAAATTTTAAGGAATTTCTTGGTGAAATCACCAACTACTTTTGACCACTTTACCTATAAAATTGTGACTCGGTTGTTTTTACTATTCTTGTTATTAACCAGCTTTTCGGAAGCCATACTCTTTTCTGAATTTTGGATTCCACGGCGTCAGTTCCGACTTGGCAATCTGTATGTCTTTTAAGTTGGTATTAATAATTCAAACCAAAGCCTACTCCAAATCCCATATCACTATCGTAATGAGTTCTGAACCCGATGTTTTTACCTACTATATAGTTCAATCCGACCATGTATTCTTTGTCAGTATTAACCATAATGTTTGCTCTGAATCTTTTTGATATAGGTATATCCTCTCGTCTTAATTGAACTCTGACATTGCCGTCTTGATAAACTTCGGTTTGTAGAATAAATAACAAGGGTAAGGTATAGGCAACTCCTACACTGAATTGGGCACGGTTGTCTTTGGTACTTTTCTGTCCAAAAATGTTTTGTTCTACTTCGTCGTGGCCTAACTTTCGGTAACGCCAATCAAAACCGACAAAAGGCAATAGCCATTGCATTCTTCCAAGATACCTGCCTACGTGCGTTTCACTTTCATAACCGTGCTCATCATTGTACCCTAAACGCCATTCCGTGCCAAAACTCCAACGGGCATTTTGTAGCATTGCCATACCGTCATTGCCATTGGTAGCAAAGTCATTTTGAGCCATAAAGTGTAATTCGTTGCTTTCTTTTTGCAATTTTTTGTAGGCCCAATTTTTGTCCGCCAACAGGGGATTTGGTTCTTGCTCTTCATAACTGAAAACCCGGTTCATCCCTGCCATCATATGATACAGAATGTGGCAATGAAAGAACCAATCACCCTCAACATTGGCTTCAAACTCAATTACGTTGGTTTCCATTGGCATAATATCAATTACGTTTTTGAGCGGAGCGTACTCCCCTTGCCCGTTGATCACCCTGAAATCATGTCCGTGCAAGTGCATGGGATGACGCATCATGGAGTTGTTGAACATTGTGATTCTTACAATCTCTCCTTTCTTTATCAAAATTTTATCGGATTCTGCAAGTACTTTATTGTCCATGCTCCACACATATCGGTTCATGTTGCCTGTCAGTTCAAATTTCAATTCTCTAACGGGCGCATCTGCCGGAAGCGTAGTGTTGGTTGGTGATTTTAGCATCGCATAATTGAGGGTTACAATATCCGAATTACCTGAACGGTGCTCAGAATGGTCACTATTCTCCATATTCATTTCTGGCATTTCATCCATTTTCATTGGCTTATTTTCGCCTGAAATTTCGGGATACATAACCGTGTTCATATCCATTTGCTGAAGGCTCATATTCATTCCCATATCGTTCATATCGCCATTCATCTTCATCATATCGTTCATCATTTTCATGCCTTCAAAATATTTTAATTTTGGCAATGGACTAACCAATTGTTTGATGCCTGAGCCGATGTAAATGGAAGCTGATTTGGTTCTGTCCTCCGCTGTGGCAAGAAACTCATAGGAAGTATTTTCAGCGGGGATAGTTACAATGACATCATAGGTTTCCGACACACCAATAATCAACCTGTCTACTTCTACAGGATCCACATCGTTGCCGTCATTGGCAATAACAGTCATTTTGCCGCCTGCATAGGTGAGCCAAAAGTAGGAGGACGCTCCACCGTTTGAGATTTGCAACCGTACTCTATCCCCTGCTTTGAATTGGGATAATTGGCTTTCATTTTTGCCGTTTATTAGAAATTTATCATAATAAATATCACTTACATCCATTGCCAACATTCGTTTCCATTCGTTGGTGAGTTTGGTTTTAAAATGACCTTCTCGTATGGCTTCGGCATAACTTTGGGTGGTTCCTTTTTTGATGGCAAACCAATCGGAAGCATTGTGCAACATCCGGTGGACATTTTCGGGTTTGTAGTCTGTCCATTCGCTTAAAATAATGGGGACGGTCGGCAAATCGTCAATGCCTTTTCTGAAGGTTGGGTCATCATTCCGCTTTTTCAGTATCATAGAACCATACATTCCTATTTGTTCTTGCAGTCCGCTATGGCTATGATACCAATGTGTGCCATGCTGGATTATTGGAAAGGTGTATTTGTGTGTTGTGCCTGGGTCAATTGGCATTTGTGTCAGATAAGGAACGCCATCTTCCTTGTTGGGTAAAAACAAGCCATGCCAATGTAAAGAGGTGCTTTCTTCGAGTTGGTTATGTACATAAATTTCTGCTATATCACCTTCGGTAAAGGTCAGTGTTGGCATTGGAATTTGCCCGTTTACGGCAATGGCCCGTTTTTCTTTGCCTGAAAAATTGACAAGGGTATCTTTGACATACAAGTCATAGCGAACTACTTTCTGTGCGAAAGTTAAATTAATTGCGATTATCATTAAGAATAATGGCAACAATGCTTTCTTTTTATTTAGATAGAATTTCATCCGTTAGTTTTTTTCCAATCTTTTAATCATTTCCTTCATTTGTTCGATTTCTTTTTCCTGGGCTTTTATGATTTCTTCTGCAAGTTTTTTTACTTCCGCATCTTTTAGATCTGCCCTTCCGCTTGTTAAAATAGCAATAGAGTGATGCGGTATCATTGCCTTCATCCAAGAAATATCGTCTATGGGCTTTTGAGAGCGCACCAGATAAAGGGCACTTGTAAAAAGAAATATGCTTCCCAAAACTATAGCATAGTTCTTTGTTTTATTTTTATACATATTCCACATAAACAGCAACATAATTATTGCCATTGTCGCTATACCCAAACAAGACATATAAAAACGAGTAAGGCTAAAATAAACGTGGTCTATTTCATAAGTATTGAGATACATTGTAATATACATCGCAATAAAGGATGCTAAGAGCATTAGTATAAACTTTGTATAGTTACTCTGGTGAGAATTTTGTTTCGAATTTTCCATAGTTATCATATTACGAGTTTATTTTATTTAGTTTTAGTAGGCTAGCATTAATAGCTACAACAATGGTACTGGCACTCATTAACACTGCACCCAAAGCAGGGCTTAATACAAAGTTTGGATAGAACACACCTGCGGCAAGGGGAATAGCGATAATATTATATCCTACCGCCCAAATAAGGTTCTGTATCATTTTCTGATAAGTGCGTTTTCCAAAATCTATCATTTTTGCGACATCTCTTGGGTCGCTATTTACCAGAATGATATCAGCAGTTTCAGCGGCCACATCGGTACCAGAACCCACAGCTATTCCCACATCTGCCTGTGCCAATGCAGGGGCATCATTTACCCCATCTCCCGTCATTGCTACAATTTCACCTTTGGTTTGGAATTCCTTTATCTTCTCTTGTTTAGTGTGGGGTAGCACATTGGCAAAATAACCGTCCATTCCCAACTCATTACTTACTGCCGCTGCTATCTTTTCGTTATCGCCAGTAAGCAAAAACGATTTGATGTTCATTGCTTTTAATTTATTGATCGCTTGTTGCGACCCTTCCCGAATGGTATCCGCGAGGGTAATAATGCCAACGACTTCATCGTCAATTAGCAAAAAGTTCACTGTTTCGGCATCTTGATTGATATCCTTTGGGATTTCAGGAAAGGCTAAGCTCTTATCTTTGAAATAATTTGGCCCGGCTGCTACCACAGACTTACCCTTAACGTTTCCAGATACACCAATTCCCTGCATCAATTGGAAATTCTCAGATTTCCACAACTCGAGATTTTTGTCTTTTAGAGTTTGGAGTACACCTTTTGCAATATGGTGTTCTGAATTTTGCTGGACTGCTGCTGCGTATTGGATGATATCATCCCCAGTATACTTATCTGTCAACGGAATCGTTTTTTGGACCCTGTGAGATCCTTGCGTAAGTGTTCCGGTTTTGTCAAAAATGATTACGGATAATTTCCTGGTGGTTTCAAAAGCAGTCCTATTCCTAATTAAGAGGCCATTTGTGGCAGAAAGGGTTGTAGAGATAGCAACTACTAATGGGATAGCAACCCCCAAAGCATGTGGGCAAGCGGTAACCATTACCGTTACCATTCTTTCTAATGCAAAGGCTAAATCGCCACTGTTGCTATACCAAAAAACAAAAGTCCCGACTCCAACAGCGATTGCAATAAAGGTCAGCCATTTGGCAACCCGATCTGCAAGATTTTGGGTGTTGGATTTTGCTGCCTGAGCATCCTGCACCAAACTGATTACCTTATTGAGATAGCTGTCTTTTCCGACACCCGTAGCTTTGATCTTTAAAACGCCATCACCATTTATGGAGCCTGCAATTACTTTCGCTTCCACTTGTTTTTTCACAGGGACACTTTCGCCGGTGAGCATACTTTCGTTCACAGATGAAGAGCCTTCAATTACCAATCCATCAGCGGCAATTTTTTCTCCCGGCTTTATGATTACCGTATCGTCATTAACAAGTTCATCCAACTTTATTTTAACCGCTTCACCATTGCGTTCAATAGTCACATCATTGGGCAGTAATGCCACCAAAGACTGTAATGCTTTTGAGGCGGCCATTTGGGAACGCATCTCCAGCCAATGTCCCAGGAGCATAATGACAATCAAAGTGGCAAGCTCCCAAAAGAAATCCATGCCGCGAAATCCAAGAGCCACAGCCATACTGTAGAAGTATGCCACCGAAATAGCCAGAGCGACCAAGGTCATCATCCCGATGGCTTTGGATTTTATTTCGCCAACCATTCCTTTTAAAAATGGCATCCCGCCATAAATATAAATGGCGGTACCCAATGCCATTAATACGTACCTATCTCCTGGGAAGGCAATGCTGAATCCTAGCCATTGCTGTATCATATGAGATAGCAGCAAGATGGGAATGGTAAGAATTAAACTTACCCAGAACCGTTTGATGAAATCACTTGTTTGATGCCCTTCGTGTTTGTTATAGTCTTTTTGGGAATGGTTTGAATGGTTTTGGGCTGCATTTTCATGATGGGAATGTTCTGAATTATTTCCAAAAGGCACCAAGTCCATCCCACAAATAGGGCATTTGCCGGGTTCGTCTTTAAGCACCTGAAGGTGCATCGGACACGTATATTTTCTCACTTCTCAGCGTTTTTGAAATCAAACGAAACGCTCACAAACTCCCAACTTATCTCTATTTTGCCTTGGTTTTCATTTGTTTTAACTACCTGATATTGTAAGGATTCAGTTAGATTATCATTCTTTTTTGGTTGGACTTTTATCCTCATCAGGTCGTTCTCCGAATTGTAATCATCCGCCAAATGCATATCCCAATCTTTACTAAGTATAAGTATCCACTCCTCCTCATTTGGAATTGTGAAAAATCCATACTTTCCTTTAGCAATTAGTTGATTGTTGATTGTTACATCCTCCGAAAATTCAATCCACGTAGCTTTGTGCGCACCAGTCGCCCAAACTTGTCCATAAGCGACCAGACCATTCCATATAACTCGCCCCCTTACGCTTGGCGAACCATAGTCTATATGAATATGGTTGTCTCCAATCATTGCCATAGCGGATGTGCGCGGACTTTTGGATTTTACAGTAGTATCTTTCTCTGTCTGATGATGTTCGTGTTGAGCTACCGCTATTAATGGTGAGAAAGCGATTAGGAATAGTATGAATAAGTTTTTCATTTATATTTTAGTTTAATTTTTCAAGGTTATACCATTTATTATCCTCTAGGGAACCTAAATAGATTTTCAATTATTTTTATAATACAGGTTTGGATTGATTTTCAAAAAAGTCAATTCGCATTTAATTTTGACATCAAAATTTGTGTTTTATATGACTTCAAAGTTTAGCATCATCCCATCATCCTCATGTTCAAGATTATGGCAATGAACTACAAACTTACCTTTATGCTCAAATTTCAGAATTACTAGTACCTTTTCCTTTGGTGCTACCAGAACAGTATCCTTCCATCCACTTTCCTGAGGCAAAATAGTGTTCCTGCCTCCTGTACGTGACAATATTTGAAAATGAACACCATGGACGTGCATAGGATGGGCTTCATCACCGTCAGTATTATCAAATTCCCAAATCTCAGTGGATCCTAAATTCACGATTTCATCAATCCGGTCAGAGTCAAACACTTTTCCGTTGATTTGATGCATACCGAGACTGTTGTGGCCCATTCTCATGGTAAGTTTAAATGGTCTCGTTTTAGTCGATCCTGATAGTTTAGTAAAAGGCAAAAGTGTAGGCGGTAAAATAAAATCGTCATTTTCAATACCAGTCACATTGAAGCTCAAAATTTTGTAGGCCTGATCTCCCTGTGCTTCACCCATTCCGGAGAATTCCTCATTTTCGAGGTATATCATTTCACCCAATTTTGCACCGGAAAAATCGACCAAAACATCAACTCTCTCACCCGGGCCAAGCAGCAGGGTTTTCATGCTTTCTGATTGTGGCAGCATACCTCCGTCTGATCCGATCACATAAAAATCCTCTTCATTACTTAAAGCTAGATTGTAAATTCTGGCGGTGGAACCATTTAGCACCCTAAAACGGTAAAAACGTGTTGAAACTTCAAGGAAAGGCTTGTTGGTTCCATTCACCAGAATAGTCTCTCCCATAAAGCCTGTCATAACTTCATCCATAGATGGGTTATATTGGATAGTGCCATTCGAATTGAGGCGCTTATCCTGAATTATCAGAGGGATCTCATGATCTCCACTGGGTAAGTTAAGGGCTTTTTCTTCTTCGCTTTCCACTATGAGCATTCCAGCCAATCCTTCGGTGACTTGCTTTCCCGTAAGTCCATGGAGGTGTGGATGGTACCAATTTGTACCAGCTTGTTGATTAACAGGAAATTGAAAATTAAAGGCATCGTTTGGCATTATCATATGATCCGGGTGACCATCCATAGGGGCCGGGATCACTAAACCATGCCAATGAATATTGGTATGCTCTGACAGTTTATTTGTAAAATTAAGGTTTACATTCTGTCCTTTTTGGACTCTAATCGTAGGACCCAATAGTCCGTCTCCATAACCCAATACAGGTACCTCTTTGGCAGTTGCCAAAGTATCCATTCCTCTTTGAGCACTTATGGATGAGGTTGTATTGATTGTCTGAAGGATCTTCAATGGATTATTAAATACGCCGTCCACAACATTTGGAACTTCACCTCCCATGCCATGATCCATGCATGAAGTCAAAAGACTTGGTCCTGCCGCAATGGCAACTGTACCCAATCCCATTCTTTTTAAAAATTCAATTCTGTTCATATTAGCTTCAAAATTGGAATTAATTAATTTTTTCAACTGTACTTCCGCAGGTCATCATCTTTGACCCATAGTATGGATTCTTGATAGAGCTTTCTTTACTGAGCCAGTTTGCTCCTTTTCCATTGTTGTACATGGGACATTTTTGATAATAAACGGTTGGTACGGTTGTCGAAACCTTCATCAACTCATACATCGGTTGTGAAAGACCTGAAAAATAAACGCGTTGATCATCAGGATCGGTGGACTCGCTGATCTTTTCTGCATTTTCGCTTAATGCTTTCATTTTTACCATCCACACATCATGGGTTTTTGGTTCCAGTTCACCCATTTTCACTTTGCTGATTGCGGTTAAGAGAGCTTTTGCTCTAGTGGATGCTAACTCCCCATCTGATTGAACTAGTGCATCTTTTACTTCAAAATATCGGTCGAAAATGGGCTGAAGCTCACCGGCATTTTGCATCTGCATGTTTTCTGCGGGTTTTTCCCCATTTATAATCCCCATTTCCGCGCCGTGGTTGGCATGGCTTTCCATTTTTACAGGCTGTTCGGAATGTTTTTCCATTTTCATACTAGAGTTCGGTATGATGGCTTCTTTTTTATTTATTCTTTCGTATTGGCAACATTCAGAAAGCATAGCATACGCTTTATCAGGCGCAAGAAACTGATCGCTATCGTAACCTGCCAATGCAATGCGCTTCAAGATCTCATCTGGATTGGTCAAATTTGCATCATAGGTGATTGTAGCCATTTTGGTTTCTTTATTCCAATCTACCTCGGCTGCATTTTTTACATTACCCGCTTTTTCAATGGTGGCTTCGCACATTTGGCAGTTCCCATAAATTTTTACACTCTCGGTTTTAGTGTTTTTGATTTGAGCATTTATGGCTGTAGACGATAGCAATGCCATGATTGCCATCAATATTTTTATTGATTTCATTTTTTGAAAATTTTATATCAGGGAAAGAAATTATTAAGAAAGCCGGTAATTGCTTTCAATTAGACAGTTCTGTGGCTGTAATGGGAAAAAGTCAGCCTATTTTAGGCGGAAGCCAAACTGAAAAAAAACCTGATGAATAATTGGTTCTCTTATAGTAAAAGACAGATTCGCTCCATTTCAAACCAATTGAAAATTGAGGATTGGTAAGCAATGGCGGAATAGAACTATTGGAAGTACAATGGCAAGCGTGTTCCGAACACTTTCCGTTACATCCTTCTGAATCTTTTTCAGAATGACCATTTGCGCAGCATTTCTTGGTTTCAGAATCATATTCGCTGTCACACGTCTCGGTCTTGGGACTCTCAGCTTTTTCGCTCGACTTACCGCAAGCATAGGTATCTGATGGGTTCAAAAAGAATCCAAGAGAAATTAAAAACGCCATGAGTGCAAACTTTTGCATATCTAGGAGACGAAGATACACGATTTTTGTTGTCTTTTTATGGCGCCAATATCAGCCGACACTCCCAGAATGAATTGGGCTAACCGCTCTGAAATCTTGGCTTCAGTTCAGATTTGTATTCCTCAAGTCTAACGTTCGAAAAAGAAAACCTTTCATCGACCATTTCCGAGTATTTTTTAAAATTCAACGGTTTGTTCATATTGGAACAGCCGCCGCAATTCAAACATTGTTCACGAATAAATGCAGGTTTTCCATCGACCTACTGAAAAACAAATATTTCGTAAGGGATCCTACAACATTCATCAATTTTTAACCGACTCCAAAGTTCACAATCCTTACAAACTATGACGGCATGAAATTGATAGTCGTGGGTAATTGAAATCTTGTTGCACTCTAAATTTTTACAGACCAACTTATCCTTTACCAAACTATTGAAAAGTAATTTCCTCAGCAAGTGGTACAGAAACCTGTCCGGAAGGCAAAGCCTCATATTCAAATTGTCGATAGACTTCTCCATCAGCCAAAACATTGATGGTCGCTGAAAGGGGCTGGAAAGAATCATCGGTTTCTCCTCCCATGTGAACGGCATTGAAAACTAGGCCTAAGCTATGGATTGGGGCTGAAGAAGTGGCTGAAATGATTGGGACTTCTGGTTCAAAAGAAAGCGTATAGGTATTTCCTAGTTCGATCACTTGGGTCCAGTTGAGCTCATTCGGCTGATCCAATACCGGAGTAACAAAGGTAGAGGTACCTCTCAGCATACTGTGAACCGAAAAGGTCACCAAATAGTCAGCGTAATTACCATCCATTTCAACTTCGATGGCCACAGATTTTTCAACAAGTTTTGGATTCTCATCCTCTTTAGAACAACTAAAAGAAAAAACAGCTACAGCGAATACTAACAGGTATTTCAAATTTCTCATGGCCTAAAATTGTTTAGTTTAAAGATTAAGAATTTATAAAGTCAATAGATTATTGACCGAAAATTAAAGGGTTTGGTTACCATTCTCATCTACCCATTTCCTGAACCTGTGAAGGTAAAACGTTCAATTTCTTGAAATCCATGTCATAAAACTGGATTTTCTTAAACTGAGGATCAGCTCCAATCAATACCGGCTGCCCGGTTTCCAAAGTAGCCATTTGGGTATTTCCCCTACCTAAGCTGGAAATAATCAGTTCTTTTTCCTGAGCATTTACCAGCTCTTTGATCGGGAATCTGCTCAGTTCAGATTCCAGGTTGAAGCCATAGTTTTGGTAGAATTTCTTGAAGGCATAATTTCCATCCTCGGTCTTTTGATCAAAATCCAGCTTAATCCAAATGTTCTCATTTCGCTTTGGGGCTTCTACCGACACTTCATTGCCTTCTCGATCAAACTCAAAAATTGTATGCGATTTAGACTCATGCAGAATCTTGAAGCCTTTGATGTCCTGATCTGGATTAGGATTTTTTAAAATGGCCCCCTTAGCATCCAAGGCCAAGTTTATTTGGTCATACAGATTATGGGATGCTTCGTGCTGATTCGTTGATCTATCAAAGTAGGAATAGGACAGATATACTTTGCCTTCAGGCATGGAGGAAAAGTCCTTGCCGGTCGCCCCATCATAGGATCTCATCAGGTAGCCCTTTGCATAGAGGTCGTATGAACCGTGAACATTGGACTTATTTTTCACATTCTCGGCGATGATCTTAGAAGCCTCTTCTGTGCTGGATACCATCATTTCCTTCCCTCTTATTCCCGAATCGTCAATAAAGCTCAAAGTAAACTTGTCTGTCAGGATGGCCTTCTTTAAAACAGAAGCTCCTCTGAGTAAATTATAGGCTTCCTTTGCCGTTACGTCATTTCCCTTTCCATACGAAAAAGTGTTCTGGATCTGTTCATTTAGGGTGACTTTTACGCTATCCAAAGAATAATTATAAGGCTTCGAAGATCTTGAGAAATTCAGCTCATAATTAACCTTGTCCTTTCCCAGGCTGCCATCCTTTTGCCTAGCATTAAAATCAGCTGAAACCCCGATTTTAAAGAACTCTTGTCGCTCAGAAACTTTAGCCTCAAGTGCAGCATTTAACGAAGTGCCAAAGCCAAGGAATTTCAGGTTCTTTTTGAGGAATTCAAGATTATTATTCTCCATAATTTTGAGTGACAAGCGTTTAAATATAGCAAAACCATATTAATTGAGGCCATTCCAATGCAGTTGGTTTAGTTGATAAAAGGACTCAACACCCTTTTGCTTAGGCTTATATGTCCGGACGGTTTGAATGATCGCTTGTGAAATGCAGTAGCTTCGAAGTGAAAAATTGAAAATCGATTCCTTCGAGACTTTATTCTTCTTTTGGTTTTTAAGCTGAACATAATCATCGGATAAATAATACCTGCAGTCCCGATCATAAACTAGATCCTGAACTTTACAATCCATCACCCTTCCCAAAATCGAGGTGCTAAAAACCGTATTGATTTTAGCTCTTTTTGAGACTTTCTTTAAAGCATTGTTCAGTAAGCTCAAGTCAAACTCAGCCCCGATGATCAAGAAGCCAGCTTTATCAAATGAAATTCTGGCTTTGAATTGATTGGCAAAGCAAATGAGGGAAGCATAGGAGTCGGAGACAAATATTGACCTGGAATTTTCTGAAAGATTAAGGACTGAAATCCCTCTGGAAGCCTGCTTATTTCGGTAAAGGCTCAAGATTTCAAAATCCACTTTTTCGCCTTGTTCACAAAAGAAATCAAAAACGATTTGGCCCGTTTTATCCTGATGGGCAAACGTGGATAACAGACCTTGGATAGCCTTATCCACCCCTTTGTAGCTCAAAATATCAAAGGTCTCTGTCAAAGCCATTGTCTTGTTCGAAGCGTTTTTTTGGGTTCTTTCCTTCATCCGTATCGATGCTGTTTAGCCGTTTGATGGCATTGATATCGAAGTCATCCCTAACCGCTTTTGGCAGAGAGGAATCTGCCGAAATTTTGGAATATTCCTCCTTGATGTTGTTCAAGTCACGGATTGCATCCCTATCATTTGGATTTCGGGAAATCCGTCGCTCTACTTGTTTTTGAACTTCCTTGATGGCTTGAAGGTATCCTTCGCTATATGCTTTATCTTCCTGACTTTCCTTCCCAAGCATCTTCTCAACCCCCGTGATCAGTAGGTAGGACAACCCTCCATCCAGCAAAACCGAAAGGACTAACCCAGATTTATTTGATCTGAGGCCTTTTGGGGCAGCCGGTGAAAGTTGAAATGCTGTTCCATCTGCCAAAAGCACCGTTTCCCCCTCCTTGTATTTCTTCTTTTGCTGTGGATCGAGTTCTAGCCCATTGACTAATTGAGGGGCTTTTATGTCTCGGGGATTGTAAGAGAGAAATTGATTGGTTCGCTGATCGTACTCGATGATTTCGGTCTGAATGTTACCTTCTTTGTCCACATAGCTTTTCTTAATGTTGGCCAATTCTTTCCGGACCAGCTGATTCCGCTCAACGTCATTCAAATTGGGATGTCGGTTCGGTTCCCTATAAACCGGATCAATCCGCAAGGCGGGATTCCCATCTTCTCCCCTTACTATGGAAAGTCTAGCCGGTAATTTATCGATGTAAATATCCTTTCCTTTCAGGTCGGTTAATTCCACGATATCGGTCATTCCGCCATTCTTCAGGGCTTTAACTTCCTTTTCCGGGATGGTGAATTTTCCGTTTTTGATGACTCCAAAAATCTCCAGATCCTTCATCGGTAATCCATTTTGGCTTTTCATATTGTTTGCTTTAGGGTTTTGATAAATAAGTGATTGCCTCTTCTTTGGTCGATAGACTTGAGATCAATTGAATGAATAAGACCGGATTGACATATTCCTTTCCCTTTTTGATGGTCAGGTGCAGATGATCCCCGGTAGCTCTTCCCGTACTTCCGGAAATCCCCAGGATCATACCCGGTAAAACATGCTCGCCCTTTGCTACAAGGGACTGAGAAAGGTGACCGTAAATCGATTCATACATGCCGTGTTGGACTTTGACAAAAATTCCAAAAAGCGGATCATTACCCACCGACACAACAGTTCCATGAAGTATGGAAAGCACTTTTGAACGCTTGGTTTTAAGATCGATTCCCCGATGAAATTTCGTTTCTCCGGAAAATGGATCGGAGCGGTAACCAAACTCAGAAGTCAGAGAAAAATCCTCCAAGGGGAGGGAAGCCAACACAAGCTCTTCCTTCTTTTCCAAGGTTAGTTCACGTTTGGACAAAGGCTGAATATCGGATCTCTTTGCCTCTTGCTTGAATTCAGTGGACTTGATCACGTTCACGGAAGCCAGTTCCTTTCGAAATTCAATGGAATTGAATTGGGGAAATGCCTGATGAGCGACAAAAAGAAGAAATACGATCGATAGGTTCTTTTGCATGATTTCAATGACTTAATCTAGGATTGCCATTTCCCGGTGCTTTTCTATAATCTCAGTAACCTGACGGTGGATTTTCTCAAAGTGCTTAGTCAGGATCTCTTCTTTCTTGCCTTTGAAATCGTAAAATTTCGGAGTGCTTCGATAGGAATTTTCTTCCTGCCTGATCTCCTTCATATCGAGATTGACCCGGCAATGAACATTTGAGGTTTTGTATTTCCCGTCAAACTGAGTCCCTTCTGTAGCGATAATTCCAGCAATTTCCCCGGTATGCATGGAGGCAATTTTTCCTGCAGGAATCAGTGGATCATATCGCTCACTGTACGAAATCGAGGTTTTGTCCCGATCAATGGATACACTCTGCCCCAATTGCTTTCGCTTACCAAACATCATCTCCAACCAGGAAAGCGTATCCTTATGGCGAACTGAGCCACAAAGGACATTCCCGATCACCGAGGTCATGGTCGAAGCTGTATCCTTTCCCTGAAGCTGGTTTAATTGAGGCAGTTCCTGCAAGCCGAGCAAAACCGCTACTTTATTGCTCCGGGCAGTGGAAATCAGGTTTTCTACTTTATGGATGTAAAAAGTCGGCGCTTCATCCGCTATCAACGCGGTCGGCAGATTCCCTTTGGTATTGATCAATCGGGTCAGTCGGTTGATGATCACAGAATAGCAGGTGCCTGTGATGCTCTGCGTTTCGGTACTGTTGGCAAGAACAAGGATGGATGGGGAATTGGGATCCGAGATTTTGAGGTCGAAATCATCCCCACTGAAGACCCAAGCAGTTTCTTTGGTATTCAGTCTGGAAAGGAAAATCTTCAAGGTACCGACCTGTCCTTCCAGCTGTTTGTAAACCTTCTTTTCAAAGGCACTTCGGAAGGGAGAAACCATGGATCTGAGCTCAGGATATTTGGTCAGACAGTTAAAAATATCCTCATAGTCCCTGTTGAGAAAATCCAGCACATGGGCGAATGTGGAATATTTGCCCTCTTCGTATCGAGACACAAAAAAGATACAGGCGGAGAGAAAGTTGATGGCCGATTGCTCGAAAAACTTGTCTGCTCCTCCGGTGGAATCGGATTTTTGAAGGGATTGAAAAATAGCTTCTGCTGTTTCCGATGCATTGGCCGCCGTCTTCAAATACCTTCTGTTGATCGGATTGATCCTTCTGGAATATTCTACCTCGTCCAGATTTATCACATGGAATTTGAAATTGGGATTTTTCTTTTTGTCCTGAGCTTTCAGGTAGTGGAAATGGGCAATCTGGGCCAAGTCAGGAAACTTAAAATCGTAAAGACACATGGTAAATCCCTTACCAATCATCTGCCGAATAAAGGGATTGATCACCCCAAATGACTTCCCCGAACCTGGGGTTCCAATCACAAAAGTTCCTCGGAATGGATTGACCAAGTTGATCCATCCTTTTCGGACTTTTCCCCTGAAATAGAACTTCATGGGAATGTTGACCGAATAGGGATTTTCGATTTTTTTGATGTCTTGCATGAAGGATTCCCCTTCGATATTCCATTCATCTTTTCCGAGTCCCGATTTGATCAATTTCGACACATTGTCCAAAGAGGTATGAATCAAAACAGCTCCTACAAATAAACAGAGACTGTACCCGAGGTCTTGGATGGAGGTGAGGTCCATCACCATAAATGAATCTTCCAGCGTGTAGAGATAGATTGAATCAAAGAATAAAATCAGGCCGATTGCCAAAGGAAAAATGATCTGATTTCTCGGGTTTAAATTCAGGTTCTTTCTAGCAACTGTTCCTATGGCTGAAAGGCAAATCGCTATCAAAATAGCCACTTTGCCAAGAAGCACGTTACTGTAAATCTTCAGGTTTTGCAGCTTTTCAAAAAGAGGGAAAAGAAACCTTCCCACCCCATCCATGGCCAAAAACTGTGGAGCATAGACAAACATCAATATGTCCAGAAACACCATCAGGTAAACAATGAATTGAAACGTCGCATGAAGGCTTTTTAATTCTCTTTTCTCATTCATAGCAAAGGCTCAGTTGAAGGGGAAAATCATTTTCACAGTGTATCTGCCGCTAAAAGATCTGCGTACTTGATCTCCAAAGAAAGCGTCCTTCCGCTGATCTGGGATTCCGAAAGCTCGATGGTAAACACCTTAGAATTGGGGAAGGTGAACTTTTTGAACACGTAGATATTGCGGTATTTCTTCTCAAAGCTTTCTGGAGTGAAAAGCTGGTATTCCGGTTCTATCTCAATGGATTGGACATTGGTTGCTTTGGTGATTCTTTTGTCTTCGATCTTAAATCGCAACTGGTCCAGGTCAAATTTGAGATTGGTCTTATTGGTAAAAGAGATGTCCAAAAAGATGTAATCGTCCACCGTGTAGATACTATTCACCTGACCGGTTACTCCATAATGGCTGCTTTTGGTGATGTTATCCTTCTTCTTCCTTTTAAATGCCTCTATTGAAAAATACCGAAGCTCTTGGTCGCTCATGGGGATTTTGCCGACCTCCAAGGGACTGGTATTGATAGGAAGAATTTCGATTTGAGTCTTCAGCTGGCGCTCATCATGGGCATACCATAAATCGTACTGCGCGATGTATTTCTGCCCGATTATGGTAACTACTCCCAAAGACTTATTGTATCCATTGAGGTTGGAAACACTGTCGCGGATAGCTTTTACCCGAAACACATTCTCCAATGGAATATCCCCGATCATATTGTCGGTCGAGATATCCACGTATTGGATGGGTTCGGGGGAAAGGAAGTGAAGGGAGATTTCCTCGTCGATATAGATCTTGGGAAGTTGGGTTTTCAACAACGTACCGTTCTGCTGGGCATAGGTTGAAATGGATATCGCCCAAAGGATAAGAGTTATTATTTTCTTTGTCATGGTTGGTCAGTTTTGGTTTTGGATCATTTTTCCGTTTTCCTGCAATTCGTTGGTATCGATCAAATAGACAGAAGTCCCATACTTGATATTGGCCTTGTTCTTTTTGATGGATTTGGAAACGGCCTGGGAAGTTGAGGTGAACATTCGTTGGAGCGCAGACATATACAGTTGGCTCAATTCGTCTGAGTTTGGCTGCATTGTCAGATTCATTCCCCCGGTGGTATTTCCTCCGAGTTCTTTGGAAAATTCCCGGAAGGCACTGGCCGGGACATAAAGCCCTTCCATCCCATCCACGTCATAGATGGAGAGTTTAATCGGGAAGATTCGGTCATTGATCATGACCGAAGAAATGGTCAGCTTCACTCGCTGAGCTTCATATCCGGAAATCAAGGCATAGAGATAAGTTCCTCTACCCACAATGGCATTTCCAATCAGGATATCATCCAAAAGTCGGATTCTCAATCTGGCTCCAAGGGTACCGCTCTTGATATCCTGGTCAATGATTGCTTCGATGAACTTTCCCTTTTTTTCTCTGGTGACGGTATTGAATAAAATAGCGTCACCCTCTGACTTCTGGACTCGATAAACTGCGTTTTCGGTCTCATTTGCCACTGGCTCGTTTTCCTTTTCTTTTTGCTGTAGTTCTTGATAAGCCGGATCATTCGCTTTGGAAATGGAGTCTATCACAGCCATCTGCGCTTTGAATAGATCCATGGGATCTTCGTATTTGTTGGCGGGAACTTGGGTCTTTTTTCCTTCCAGCTGATTGATGGCATTCAGCAATTCTTCATCTTCCTTGGAAAAGCTTTGCTGTCTGGAAGGTTGTGGCAAAACAGATGGAATCGAATTGCCAGCATCGGGTTTTCCCGAGTACAGACCTGCGCTTTTTAAAGCGTTGTCAATGGAATCCAGCAGCCTTCTTTCTTCTTCGTTATATAGCGTTTTAATTTGGCTGGATTCTTCCACCTCGAGTTCCAAGCCTTTGATAGCCGTGTATCCATCATTTGCCCTTTTATAGGTTTCTCTGGAAGCATCCAGTTTGGAATCAAGCGGTTTTTTCTGGATCTGTTCCGATACTTTGCCGATTTTAGATTGGATTCCACAGAGTCCCTGAACTGGCTCAGCCAGACCGTCTTTGCTGAAGGATTTATACCCGTAAAACAGCAAACACAAAAACGGGAGCATGATAATCGGCAGGATGTATTTGGGTTGTTTGAAGTCAATTTTCATGGGAGTGGTTATTAAAGTATTGCAGTTGCTCAATTGCTTTTTCCAGATAGGTGGAATCTGTCTTGGAAATGGAATCCTGAGTGATAATCCGTTCGATCTCAGACTTTAATTCCTCCATTTTCGCAGCTCTTCGTGTCAAATCCTGCAAAGCTGAAAATTCGCCTGACAGCTCTCCAGGGATGGCCTTCAGCTCTTTTTTGAAATTTTCAGCCTGATTCTCCGAGTTAGGCTTCAGCACAAAAAAGGTCAGTATGAAAGAGGCTACTATGAGAAGGAGCATGACACAAAAAATGATTTTGGCATGACGATCCATCCACCTCTTCAACTGGCCATTTCCCCCTGCCAAGTGAGGATAAAGCTCATTTTTAAGTTCTTGGAAAATGGTAGTCTCCCGATCCTTAGAAGGTGTTTTTCGAAACATTGCTCAGGTCTTTATTTTCAATAGTTTTCCAATTCGTGATCAAAACCCCATGGCTATTATTCTCACTTCTAGGGATATCGATCAATTCCCCCTCAGTGATGATCGATCGGGTGATCGTAGCACTTCTTCGATCTATCTTTTGCTTGCCGTAATACCGGAACCTGTTATGATCCAAGACAATCGAATCCGTCTGGATGGAAAGCACAGAGCTAGAGGAGAGAATGGAATTGAAGTAGCCCTTTTCTTTTAGGTTATTGTATTGGCCGACTCCTGTTTCATCCACGAAGTACATGGCCCGGCTCATTTGGTATTCGATGTGCTTATCGTCGGGAGTCAGGTTGAAAAAAAGGCTATGGAATAAGTCTACGGCTGCTTTGTACTCAGCTGGCCTATTCATTTGCATATTGGTCTGCTTGGCCAAAATGGGTATATCATTATCCAGGATATAAATGGACTGCCTAGCATTTTCTACCTGTTTATAGGCGAAAAAGGAAACAAAACCGGAGATAATGATTGAGGTAAACAGGCTTCCCAGGGATAGAACCGTAGCCAATCTGATTTTGGATTCAATATTTTGGATGATCATGGTTAGATTAGTTTAGCTCTTGAAATTGATTTTGAAGCAGAAGACCCCATCCTTCCGGCGGTGGTTGCTGCCGAGGAGATTCCTGAAGTGGAAATGATCCAAGTGGAAATCGAGGGCACGGTAGTAATGGCAATGGCACTTACAAAAAATGCCACAATCACCAGCCCGAAACTCAAAAAGCCATTGGATGCCAGCCAAGCCATTTTTTCAAGTCGATCCGCTCCCCCACCGGTTGAAAGTAAGTACTCGTACTTGTCAATCTCTACCTCCAAAGCATATTGCTGGAGCCTTCCTGTGATGTAGAGAATCAAATAGGCCACTCCTACATAGAGATTGACGGAGACGAATCGGGCTATCCAAGTCGTGAACGCATCCCGAAAAGCCGGAAGAATACTCACTACCACTGAAAAAGGTCCGAGTATCACCAACACCGTTGAGTAGATGATCTGTAACATGAAAATGATATAGACACACACCCTCAGAATCCAGATGGCCAACAATTCAATGATTTGGGTAGCGAGCAGTTGTAGGCTGGTTTGCATCCTAATTCGCATTTGGACAATAGGAGCTAGAATCTGATCGGAAAAAAATCCTTTTACTCCATCCACGATCACTGTTCCCAAATCTTTATCAGATTCCTGTGCCTGTTCCGATGCCATCTCGGTTACTGCTTGATATTCCACCAGCTGATCTGCCATCTCGATCATGTAGGCTGCGCGGTCAAGTCGCAATCCATTATTGATATCGTTTTGAGTTCCAAAAAGCGCTTCTGTTTTGGCTGCGATCAAATCGGTAGGAAAAGCGATGATCTGGCAGAAAATTGGCCACCACATCAGAAGAATCACCAAAGCAAATGGCCTCAGCAGGGGCATAATTTCAAGCTTCTTGTCCCCAGCCATCATTTCGTAGCATTTCAGACTGAAAAAAATCAGCATAAAAATACAGGCCAAGGTCTGGGCATCTCTCATGAAAGGATCGGAGTGAGCAAAGCCATAATCCCTCATTTCTTCAAAGAAGGTCATCACTCCTCTGTCGTAAATGCTGTTTCCTTGTAAATAGCTTATGGTCTCCTTGTACTGGTCATGGTTGGCCGATTGTGCAAATCCGGAGATGGATACCCCAAGGAAAATTGATAGTCCTGTGATCAGTCTTTTCATCTTATCACTTGGGTTTGATTGGCAATTTTCTTGGCTCTTTCCTCCTCGCTTTTAGGTTCTGAAAGGATAATTTCCCTGCTGAATTTCCGCTGGTTCAGCTTTCGGAAAGCAAGCATATTGGAAGACATGTCCAGCTTGTATTGCCACTTTTTAAGGACATCCCTCATTTCAAGCATGATTCTGTGATACATCAGAATCCTTTGCCCTCTTTCCATATCCAAGCTCTTGGCAAACTCATATCGCTCAGAAAGCGAAGCCATGTTATTGAGATACCATTGGTAAGCCCCATGATCAGTCATGTACTGGATTACTTCTGAAGAAACGCCCTGAAAAGCTGAGACTTCAGGATTTTCCAAAGGCTTTAGCTCTCGCTTATAATAAAATTGGTAAAGCGGATCTGATGCTGAAAAAGCACCTGAAATCCGAGCCATCTCAGCTGTTGCCAAGTTCTTGACCGTATCTGAGTGTTGCTTGTAGTAGTTGGAGGAAATCTGCATGGCCGCTGCCAATCCCAGCCTTTGAGTCTGTTCACCCCTTGGAGATAAAGGCCTTCTGTCAAGATCCGGGTAATTGGGATGCAAGCCCCAGGTGATATACCAAATCGGATTCGTTGGGATTCCTAGCAATCTGTTGGGTTCAGGATAGAATTTATCTTCATCCCATTGCTTAAAGACCATCCGTTCCTGCTGAGCGACAATCGCTCTATCATGGATGGGAGTCTGTCCGTAACTGTGAATACAAACAGAAAAAAGGATCAAAAACGAGAGAGTATGCTTCATCGGGAAAGGATTTTCTGTTTGATGACAATTTCATTGATCAATCCTAAATCACGATTGATATAGGTTTGGTAAGGATTGAGGGATCGGATTATCCCATTGGTCTTGGCCCAGTAGATGCTGTTTTTTGCAGCCAAGACCAATGCAAGAATCACCTGTAATTCCTTCTGAACCGAATCAAGTAGCTCATCCCGGACATTGTAATTCATCAGGAGATTATCGCCTTCTTTGAGAATCAGGGAAGAAACTTCCGTGGCAAGGTTGAGACTTCTGTTTTTCGCCTGAGCCGTGTACTCTTCCACAAAAAGAAAAAGGATGGGATTATCGCCCGCCAACCGGAAAGCCTCTGCGGAAATGGAACTGATATCCAAGACCGTCTCAGCAATCATCCTCACCTGAATTGCATTCTTGAACCCTTCATTGATTTGGGTCAGGGATTTGACAATCATGGATTGAACCACTGCCAGGCTGGATGAATTGAGAATGATATCATCGGTATTTTGCCTGATGATATCCAAGGTTTGGTGATACCCAATTTCACTGACATTCCGTACAGCAGCATTGGCATTGACTATCGAAAAATGCTCTCTGTCAAATATTACGGTCTGAGCATAAGATTCAACAGCCCCGAAACAGATGAAAAGAAAAAGGAGATTCTTCATCGGGTTAGGGTTTTGGCGTTTTGAATGATTTCTTCTACCAAAGCCATTTCCTTTGCCACATACTGTAGGTAGGGATTGACTCCTCGCTTCCTTTCCAGATAGTGTTGAAGTGATCTGGAAACGGTGTAGGAAAGTCCATTGATCTCTCTCAGCTCATCCAGAATGTGTTGGAAAAGGATTCTTCTTTCGGAAACTTTCATCTGGTTGACCACTCCGATACTTGCCGAAAGGCCAAATAGATAATTCAAAAGGGAATAGGATCTTTCGACGAAAACCTTTTCAGACTCTACCGCAAAAAGTACCAATTCCGGATTTTGGCTACAGTAGAAAACGATTTGCTTTTGGTTATCAATAATGGAGTTGACCAAGGGCTCAGCCGCAGCACCGATTCCAAATGCATCGATCACTATGGAGAGTTTGGCAAATCGATCCTGAACGGCTCGGTATTTCTCCTTTACCGACTTAACCAAATTGGCATTGACCTCCTCATTGACTGAGTTCCTTCCTTGCTTTTCTTTCGCCCCTTTTTGAAGGTTGTATTCAGACTTGGATTCCTCGACTAGCTGGTGGAGTAGAGCCACATTGGTTTGGGCAAAACTCATCTCAAGGCTTGCCAATAAAACGAAGAGTAAAAGCCAAATTGATTTCATGGTTGCAGGGTTTTGGCTTTTCTAGCTATATCCTGCGCAAGCTGGATATCCACGTTGATGTACCCTTGAAAAGGATTTAAGGCCCTCACAAACCCTTTCATCTGAGCGAAATACATGGCCCGATACATGCCATAAGTATAGGATCGCAGAATGACCATCTCAGTCAAAATCTGATTGATCAGTTTTGACCTTTCTCCTGCGTCCATGAGGTTACTTTCTCCTCCTTTTAGCACAAAAGAACTAACCTCCAATGCCAGAGAAGTGGCCCTTTGCTGAAATAGGGTAGCATTCCGTTCGGCAAACAGGAGTAAAGCGGGATTCTCTCCGGCTAAGTCCATCACCTGGCTGAGGTCACTTGAAATTCCAGTGGCTATTCGAGCGATTTCCTGAACATTGGAAAGGTTGGTCAAAATTGAACTGACCTCAGAAAGACCCTTATAGATCTTGTCCTGCATCGTGTTGACAATCGTCAGGTTTCCGGTAATCGTCAGCTGTCCCCGCTCAATCAAAGTCAACCTTTCATTTGTAGCATTAAGCTGGGAATTGATCACCGCAGCATGTGCAGCCGTTGCACCTGCTACAGCAGGATCTACATAGACAGTTTGCCCAAAAGCAGATCCCGAGAGGATCAGAAATGCCAGTATGTTTAAGCTCTTCATCATAGTCTTGGTTAAAAAGTGGAAATAAGTGTTTCTCTAATCGGGGCACCTTGCTTGTTGACCTCTCCAAAAAACTGATGGAGTGAAAGCTCAGAACCATTAAAATCCTCAACAAAAGCGTCGAGTCCCACTTGGAATCCCCCAAAAGCTTGGATATAGATTTCTATTGCCGATTTCTCGGGCTTTTCCGTGGTATAGGTCAGGTATTGGTACAAGGAAACTTCAACCCCATACACCTCACCGGCTGATCCTCTTCGTATATATACTTCCTTGAATCTTCCCCGTCCCTCGTGATTATCCAGCTGATTGATCGTGAAAATCTTCTTCCTTTCATTTTCATTGATGGAGAGCAGAGAGGCGATTTGAGAATAATTGTCTTTGAACTTGGTCTGATCCAAAAGACAGATGGTATCTGAATTATTGATAATACTGTCTTTGACCACCGCATTTCCGATGATATCTCCCAGCTCTTGGGTTACAACTATGGCTTCACCCCAAAATTTTCGGACTGTTTTATAGAGGTATAAAATATAGCCAGCCATGAGCGGGGAGGCTATGGCCTTCCATGCCTCTTCGATGATGAGCGCTTTCCGGTATTTGGTTCGGAACCTCATTTTCTGGATGAAGACATCCATGATAATGAGTGTAACAATCGGGAAAAGAACCTTGTGTTCCTTGATGCTGTCAATCTCAAAAACCACGAAAGATTCGGTAAACAAGGACTGGTCAACATCCTCATTGAGAAGGTTTTCAAATTCACCTCCTTTGTAAAATTTCTTTAGCACGAACCGGAACTCTTCAAGTTCAAATCCAATGCTTTCACGCTCTTTGATTTCGGGGATTTTTTCCAGGGCGAATTCATAAAAGCTGTTAAAGCAAAGCCTATGGATAGTGCTTTCATTAGAGAAAAAAGAGGAATAATAGGTCGAGATGGTATTGGAAATAACATCTGCTTCAACCTGAGAAACTGCCCCTTCAGTAGTCTTCCACAAAAGGGAAATCAGGGTCAGGAGATAGTCCTTCTTCTCGATGTTGTACTCATCTTCGGTGATGGAAAAAGGGTTGGTCGTTATTGGCTTTTCCTCGGTATAAGTGATGTATTTCCCTCGGTAGTATTGGCAAAGTCCAGAATACGAGTGGCCGGTATCGACGATAACCACATCCATCAGCCACTTAGGATTGGGTCGCTTGTTCCACATGCAATACTGCTCGATCAGGGCATTCATAAAGAATGATTTCCCCGAACCGGAAGGCCCCAGTACGAACTTGTTTCGATTGTTAATCCGATTGGTTTGCATCGGCAAATCAGCGGGATCAATCTTCAAAGGGATTCCTTGTCGATCAGTAAATCGGATCTGGAAACCGCTTATCTCATCCTTGTTCAGTGACTCCTTCAAGAAAAAACATAATGCAGCGTCAGAGGTGGTTAGGAAGTAATCGTAAACTTTCAACTCAGCGGTATTACAGGGAAGCAGTGTCCTGAAAAGCTCGAGTTGGTTATAGGAATTCTTGTTGGCAACAATACCCTGTTGGAAAAGCGAGGATTCCACATAATTACAAGCTCCTTGGATGTGCTCCTTCTTGGCGGAAACAACCACATTGAAGTGGCAATTGACCAAAAGCTGATTATGTCTGGCTACGTCTTCCAATAATCTGTCAATATCTTCGACGCAGATATTATTGGCTGGATCGGGTATCCCGGAATGCCTTTTCCGCTTCAATTCAAGCTTGGTCAGTGTTGATCTCTGCTCAATGATTTCAATGACCTGGTTATAAACTATGGTTTGGAAATTAGGGACATCGAAAAGGAAAGCCATGTTATCCACAGGAAACCCTTTCAGACTATCCTTGTCATTACGCTCCAAATGAGTGGTTACCTTTTCCGGAAGTTCTACTTTGTCGGTATCAACCAATGTGATCGACCGAAATGCTCTTTCTCCGCTTTCCACTTGGCTTTCTTCGGCAAGTAGATTGTCCAGTACAATCTTTTCCTTATGGAAATTCATACTGAGAACTCTTTTCACGTACCGGTCAGTCTCAATTCTTGAGAGTGCTTCTGCCTTAATTCCTGCGCGTTCAAAAAGGTCGGTCACCTTACCAAGTGTCTGGATAAAATCCATCACTGACTTTTGATTGTATCTGCCTTTTGCCCTTTTGGTGATCACCAAAAATGTCTTTAACGAAGTGTATTGACGGCCTTGGAAATGGTCATCATACTTTTGCTGCAGGTATTCTTTTGAGAATTTTTCACTGTAGGCCTTTCTTGAAAAAATATCCTGTTTTTGGATCAAATGCCCTTCCCCAAGTATTTTGACAAGGTTGGTGTATAACTGGTGAAAGGAATCGTATTTGGATGAATCGGCAGAATACTGCAATACTGGGTTATCCAATTTAAGGATAACACCAAAATCACCCTTCAGATTGAACAGACAATGAAAACCATTGATCTGATCCTCAATCCCCATGTAGGGCAGTTTAAATTCATTCCTTTTTTTCCTGAACATGATTATTTAGATTTTAAGGAGGTAGCGATCTGAAACACTCCTATGTGCCTTGTTTTGCTATGCAGGCCTTTTTTCTGTTGCTGAGAGGTGATGAGTAGTCCTGTTGTCATCACTGATATCGTGATTACACCGCCTAAAACCATACTGGTTAAGCTTCCGAGTAATCCTCCTGAGACGACACCGGTTACAAGTGAGGCGACTCCCCAGCCGATAAACTTTCCCTGAAAACCCCGATAAATAAGAGGCTTTTGAAGCCCCTTATAGATCGGAAATTGTTTTGCCATTAGACACCGAAAAAAGCTTTGATGATCACACTGACCAGGACTAAAAACAGGCAGGAACCGCCCCAGCCCATCAATTCTTTATTGATATCCTGATCTCCTGAATTCCACTTGATGTAAACTCTCACACCTCCAATGAGCCCAACTACGGCTCCAATTACTAGACAGAGGCTTGCCACTGGATCGACATAACCGAGAAGTGAAGATTCGGCCGCTGTTATTCCGGCAACACCTTGAGCGTTGGCAGATACTGTTGCAAGTGTCATTACAAATGCACTTGCTATCATTTTTTTGGTTCTGTTGAACATGACTTTTGTGGTTTTGGTAAGAAAATATTTGACTAACTATATATGATTGGATTTATAGTTTCATGTGAGAGGAACTCCGAAAAGGCCGCTGAGAAAAAAGCCCATGATTGACAAGAATAGACAGGCGCTAAACCAGCTTATTACTTGAATATCTATTTGATGCTTTCCCATCTGCCAATTATTGTAGACTCGAAGCCCACCCAATATTCCCGAGACGGCACCAATGGCAAATGACAGTCGGGAAAGAGCGACATAGATCCTTTCCATATCTGATTCTACCTCATTAAATTCTGTTACTCCAGGAGGGGATTGGCCATAGGCCCCAGATCCGGACAAAAAGAAAAAGAGGGAAAGGATAGCGCATAGGGTTAATCGACGAAATACCTTCATGAGAACACGACTTTCTTTTTCATTTCGATAGTGCCTTCCTTGGCAAGTACAAAGAGGGAATTGAGAGTGGTCACCCCTCCTGTAGATTTGACAGGATTGGGATGATTGATTTCAAATTCGATATCCTTTGAATCCTTCCCGCTGTTAACCGGTTCTTCTGAACGGGTAGCAAATTCCGTCTTGGCGTTTCCAGGATTAACTATATGATCATCGTCCTCAATTACTGTTGGACTTTCGTCAAACTCGTTTAGATCGGTTTGGAAAGTGTAGGCATTCCCTGCTGACACTTCTGAAAGTTGTGGTTTGCGCAAAACATCGAAGACAACATTTACAGCGTAGTACACCACATAGAACAGGGATAGGTATAGAAAGAAGTCTGTCCAAATCATAGCTTTATCTTTCTGTGTGATTGTTTGATTTCTTTGATCAGTTCCGGATTTTCCTTCAAAAACTCCCAGCATAAAAAATTTACAAAGGAGGTCACATCCACTCGAAAAGTGGGATTCAATAACTTCAAGACCTTTTCAGTCCTGGAATCCATTCGGATCAATCTTTTGGTTTCTCCCTTCACTTTAAATTTTCTCATGCTTTCCAAAAGGCTATTGATATCTGATTCTTCCTTGGCGACACTTTCATTTTCTTGAGATTCTAAGGGTATCATATCTTGATTTTCGCTAATAGCCATCTCACCTCTAACTCCCTGCACCAGCTTATTTATGTAGTCTCCGCTTCCCATGTGGATTTCGTTTCTATATGGTCATTAAAAAGTTTGTTGAAAATTGGATCCAGAATAGGCACCAAAGTTTCAGGGGTATAAGCCGTCGTCAGTCTCTGAAAATCAATTCTGTCAGATACCGGTGAGGAGAGTTCGCCAAATTGACCTAATGCCTGGTTGACACTTTCCATCGTTTCGTATTTGACAGATGACTTGACTCGATTGGGAATCAAGATGATCTTGCTCGATGGATTCACCTTTTTGACGACATAGCAAAATTCAAAAGTGCTGGTAACGCTATACTCATCGTAGCAAAAAGGGCACATGATCAATTCAGCCTCTTTGAAAACTTGGATCAGATTATCGTCATCCATTTTCCCCGCAAGGTCTATGACGGTCAGCTGCGACGGATCTTGATTCGCCTTTTTTTGGATGGACTTAAATCCCGGAATGTTCGCAAGCTCGACCTCATATAGCTTTTCATTTTCCAGCAGATTCGAATTGAGGTATTTGTTGTACAAGGACTGCTGAAAGTCCATGTCAAAAACCTTCACCTTTCTTTTCCTTTTCTGGACGGCAAAATTTGAAAATAGAACCGCGAGGGTACTTTTTCCCACTCCCCCTTTTTGGTTTGCGAATAGAATGATCATGGCTAACTCTTTATCTGGTGATTTCACTGTCTCCCTTGCGTTTTTTGCTTCTTTTCCTACCGTGCACCGCTTCATCATCGATGTCATTGGCAATATTTAGTACAGGAACCAGGTCAAAAATCTCCTGACTCTGTAACCCTTTATCGGCTTCGATTTCTTGGAAGTATTGCCTTAATGCCAACTGCTGCTCGGGAGAAAGAATGTCGCTGGCGGCGATATCTCCTTGGACTGTTTTCAGATAAGGACTCCCCTCCCTATTTTCCACCTTCAGTGAATGGTGCTCCAAGCCTTGGCGAATAGTCGAGAAATCGTTGAGCGCTGATTGCAGTTTCACTTTTGCCTCAATCAAATCGATTGGCTTCTCCTTGCTTGACTTCTGGGGTTGATAGGATTTAAGTTCACCTTCCTGCTCAAAAAATCGCTGGATTGGAAATACTTCACTGCCTTTAAAAATGACCTTGTTGGCATTATCGATCAGAGAATAACCATAGGGTCTTTTTTCAACTTTCCCATGGAACACAAGCTGAACCCCAAATTTATCCTTTATAAAATCACCGAGATCCGTGCGATACCCAGTTTGTTTTCCTTTTTTGCCGCCGGGTGCAGGTTCAAAAAGACAAGCGGGTTTGGTTTGGTAAACCTTGGAATACCTTTCCAGAATCGCCTTCAGCTGTTTTGCGCGATCCTTATCCAATTGATAGGACTGTATCTTTTGGCTGAATTCTGAAATAGGAATCTGACCTTGAATTGAACCATACTTAATCAATTCGATCTGCTCACCTTTTTCCCTCACTTTGAATCCCAAATTTTCGAGGATCATGAATCCTTGAGCTTTGGTACTAAAGCTAAATTCCATCAAGCTATCAGCTGCCTTCACCGCTTCATGCTTTGGATTCAGTCTCATGATTTCATTGATCGCTTCTTGAGCTCTCAGTTTTTCAAAAGAATCACTAATCTTCTTTCCATTTTTATCAATCCTGGATGAGACGATATGAACATGATTGTTTGCGGTGTCCTTGTGAAAAACAATCAGGAAGGGATTGCTTCCATATCCCATTTTGTCAATCCACTCATGGGCTATATCAGTCAGCTGCTCCTTGGAATATTCACGGCCCTTGCAACTGATCACCGCATGAAATTGCTTGTCTTTGACAATGGAATTTCTGTTGGAATGTGCCGTCAGATAGTTTTTTACTTCTGATGGCGTCACTCCTTTAGAATCCTGTAAGTACCCAAAATTTCGCAATCGAGTTAGCTCACCCTTTCCGTTATTGGTCTTGTCGGTGTTGTAGTCGACCCCGTTAAATGTGCTTGTACTGGATAGAATCTTAGCCCTCATTTGATAATCTGATATATCTGTTTTAAAACCTTATTCATGAAGTCCCTGTATTCCAGATGCTTTGTCATCAATACCGTATGATCTCGAAATACCTGGGGAGAAATCCTGTCTCTGTAGGTATTGGCATGTTTCGCCAATTGGTTGATGTTGTTGTTCACCCTAGCTTGCTCTGAAACAATTTTTTCAATCGCATTTAAGATTCCGGTGGTGTCAATGATCTTCGCTTCTGCACCATTGAGTAACCTTCTGACCAGCTCGCTTCTTGAGATATTGAGCCGTTTAGATTCAGCTATTATCTGAGCTTCTTGGGCCAGATGAATCCTAAATGCAACCAATTTCAAACTGGAAGCATTGTCTTTCATCGATCTGAATTTTGAGCAAATAATCAGATTGGGTAGGTAAAAAAAATACCTAGAATTGCGCAAAAAAGAAAAATAGTTATATCTGCGTATCTATATATTTATATACGCAGATATAACTACCCTTGGGGTTCAAACCCGATTTTCTGTATTATGAATAAGAGTTTAATGAGTTAATCAACTCTACCCTGTTTTTGCTCTCAGACTTCTTGTAAATCGCCTGTAGGTGTTTATTTACAGTTCTGTCCGAAATAGAAAGTTTATCGGCGATCTCCTTACTGGTCAATCCTTGTGCTACCTGTTCAGCGACTTCGCATTCTCTTTTGGTCAATCCGAGTTCGGAGCATCTTTGACTGAAAAATGTACTTTGGTCAATCTGTATTTTCTGGTCAAACCCATTCAGCTTTTCAAAAGCCTTTCTGTTTTCAAAAATCATCTTTCGAATAAACAAGAAGGTAATCACTACAAATCCAAGATTAGTAACCATTACCTCTAGTAATTGAGATGCATCGACATAGCTAAAAATCGGAAGGAAAACCCAAGGACACATTGCAGCATAGCTTAACACAGCGTCTAAACTATTTTGGCTATTTCTATACTTCCTTCGAATGAAAAGGAAAATCAAAACATCCAAATAAATGGCATACAATACTGGAATGGCCATACCGTACCAAATCACGTTTGAAAGGTCATTCGATAAAGGGAGTAAAATTGCGAATGACACCACGAAAGGTGCCACGAAGAAAATCCAAATTCCTGTTTTTGCGTGCCACCCTAAATCCTTCAACCCAAACACTTTGAAAAAGTAAAAGGGAAAATAAGACCCCATTGCAAAGCCAGTTCCATAAGCAAGGTTAATCTGCAGATTGATATCCAAAGAAAGGTCGGGATCCGGGAACAGCCCTCCCGCAATGTTGTAAACAATCAACAATCCAAGTAAGATCAAGTAATATTTCCGGTTTCTCTCTGCCGGATTTTGGAGATATAATACCAACTGAGAAACAAAAAAAAGCACCTCACAAACGACAAAGATGAATGTCGCTACGTGCATGTCCGTTCCAAAAACTGTCATTTCAAATCCTTTCTGTAAAACTTAAACGGAAACCCAAATTGGCTGGAAGATGCATAAACTGAGAATCCTAGATTCTCATACCATTTAAAATTGCGCTCGGTAGAAGTCTCCAAACAGACAGGAAGATTCCCTTCATTGGCTATGTCTAGAATTGACTTCATGAGTTTGGAGCCCTCACCCCTACCCTGGCTTTCCGGTTCTACACCTATAAACCATATATATAAGAAAGGCTCCTTTGGCTGGACTTCCTCAATGGTGGATTCCCTTTTTAAGACTTTCGAAATCCTTGGAATTCCTATTCCTCGGAGAGCTAATTTTAGATCCCAAATCCAAAGTCTTAATGGCTTCTTCTTTTGATCTGAATATTTGATGAGGACACACGATTTTCCCGAATCTGAGACAAAGACCTCCCCATTTTCCAAACAGTTTTCCAAACTATACTCCATCAAAACCTCCCGTCCTTTAGCAGAATCACCGACCACAAAATCCACGGATTTATTTCCCTTGAATGACTCTACCAGTATGTTGATGATTTTCTTTCGATCCTGTTCGTTGAATTTCCTCATGTTTCAATCTTTTAAAATTTAACCGAGTTGCGAGGTTAAATGGCTCTTTTTAGGAGGATTCTGTAGAGAATCCCCTAAAAGGCAAGGCCGTGTTTGGCTAAGAAATTCGTCAGAATTTGTTATACAAATACACAACTTGCAAGGGTAACGCAAAATGTACCTCAACCCTCAGTTTGGGTAAAAATCCCGCCTAATCCTCAACGCTCGCCATGCTCTCCCCGTATCCAAAAAGCCGAAAAAATGACTAAACTCTCAGGTAATCAATCTTCAATCCACAAGATTACAAGTAGTTACAAGGCCTATATCTACATATATAGATATATACATAGGTAGATATACAGAAATCACATTTAACCCATTTCTAAATACATTTATAGGCATATATTTGTCCTAGGCTATCATTGAAAACCTGCAAAAGGAAAATTACGGAAAGAGATTACATCCTCCCATTTCGAGCTCAGCTTTTCTGCGAATGGCAACTTGAGGAGATTTTAATACCTTAAGAAATCGGTACCTTTTCCGACCATAGTTGATCACCCAAAATGGATGATCTGTAAAAGGGTATTTGACAATTCCGTTTGAATATATCTATATACACAAATATATGGTTTTGCGATATTTTCTGCAGCATTTAGTCAAACGGAATCAAGACAACGAACATTAGTGACTGAGAATCAGCGATTAAAAATTGTTAGGAGATTTTTGGATAAAACCCAGGTGGAATTTGCTTCATCGATTGGGCTGACTCAAGCTGGCTATTCAGACATTGAAAGAGGCAAAAACAATGTCTCCGGAAAAATTAAAATCCTTCTTAAAAGGGAACACCATGTCAATGTGAGTTGGCTCGAGTCTGGTGAAGGAGAAATGTTCCAGCTAGCAGGGGAAAATCAGAATTCCGAAGAACAGACTTTGATTGCCAACTTCCGATTGGAAATTCAGAGGCTCCAAAAGGAAATTAATCAGCTTGCAGCTGAGAACAATCAGTTTCGCGAACAAGCTGATTCAATGAACCAAATCATTGAAAAGCTCAAAGCCCAACTGAATAAAAAGTAATTACATTTTTATATAAATACATCTTTAATCAAATGATTTTTTGTATCTTGGAATAAACCCCAAGGCGATGAAAACAATATCCATAATGAACCACAAGGGAGGAACAGGCAAAACCACTTCCTCCATCAATATCGGTGCTGGTCTCGCAAAAAAAGGACTGAAAGTCCTGCTCCTAGATATCGATTCTCAAGCAAACCTGACGGAGGGATTGGGTGTAGGAGATCCTGAAGAATCAGTCTATGACTCTATCCGAGAAAATAAAAAATTACCCATCCTGAACATTTCTGATAACCTGGACCTGGTTCCGTCATCCATCGATCTTTTGGGTGCTGAAATGGAGATCGTATCCAAAATTGGCCGGGAGCAAATCCTCCATAAACTCCTAAAGCCAATCCGGTCAGAATACGACTATATCATCATTGACTGTCCCCCTTCAGTTGGACTATTAACTGTCAATGCTATGGTAGCCAGTGACACCATTCTACTACCACTGCAAGGTGAGTATTTCGCTTACAAAGGAGTGGACCGGCTCCTGGGCATAGTAAAAGAAGTCCGGGAGAACCTAAACGACAATTTGGAAATCGGCGGAGTATTCATCACTCAAATCAACCCAAACAGAATCCTGACCAAAACCATTGTGGAGAAACTCACTGAGGATCTCCAGGATAAAGTGTTTGATACCAAAATCCGGATCAATGTTGCCTTGGCTGAAGCCCAACTCCAAGGACAAACCATCTTCGACTACGCACCTGAATCCAATGGGGCAAAGGATTATGAAATGCTAGTCGATGAAATTCTAAACAGATTAAACTGAGCAAGAAATGGCTAAGAAGCTAAACGACCCGAGCAAGGGCAATAAAAACCTCGGCACCAAACAACGAGGAATCGGAGTGCTGATCAATTCCGAACCAGAAATTCAGCAAAAAGAAAAAGTATCAAGCAAAGAGTTTGACACCGAAGATGTGAAAATCTATTCCCTCCGAATTCCTACAGCCATGTTTGACAAGCTCAAGTATGAAATCGGTAGAGAGACCAAGGCTTCAATGCGGGATATGATTTTGAAGGCGGTTGCGGAGTATTATGGGATTTAGGAACGGGATATTCATTTTTAATACTCTCGGAGATGCATTTTTTCAGGAAACTGATGATATCGCGCAACAATAGCTGTTAGGCGTATGTCTTGGCAGTAAAGTTCAAAGTAGCATTCTCACTACCGTTTCTAGAAAGCTCGTTGATATATTTCCGATCAGCGTCTGTTAACAAATGTTTTACGCCGCTCTCTTTCGTTCTCGAATTCCGATTACCATGAGTGTTATCAAACCAGCCAACAATGGAATTAAAGCAAATGCTCTATTTGTTTCTCCATTTGTGTCTTCCTCAAAAATTGCCAGTATCATCGGTTTGCCTCCAACTAAAAGAGGTCCAAGTTCATAAATTCCAAGGTAGACAAGCATTCCAATTAGCAGGTTGTTCCTAGTGATTAAATGCTTTCTAAAAACTAGGCTAATTAAGATCCCAATTGTTAAATGGATTAAAAGAAAGATTCCAAGTAGAAATGGTGCCATCCCTACTTCGCCACCTGGTAAGCTGGTTGTTCCTAACCAGAACATAAAAAATATAAATGTAAATCCAGCTTGAAGAAAAAGGTATTTTATCATGAGTTAATGTGTCAGCGCAATAAATATTTTCAAACATCGCTGTAAATCTAAGTTCCCACCCTAATCACTCATATTCCCCTTGTGTGCGGAGCTGTTTTTGCTGCTGTTTGCTTTTGAAAATTAAGCAAATGGGTGATTTAATTAAGAGGGAAACCAAATTTTTGCTTGATACTGCCAAAGATTGACTGTGATTTTCTGCTATCCTGACACTTTAATCCTAAAATTAGGTAAAAAAAGGAAGCCTAAAGCTCCCCTTCATCAGCAAAGGAAAAGTATCCTTCAGAACTTAGAATAACATGGTCAACAACTGGTAGATCCAAAGCACGACCGATTTCTACCAATCTTCGAGTCAGTCTTCTATCCTGTTCGGATGGTTGAAGATTTCCACTCGGATGATTATGACTTAAGATTAAGGATGATGCGTTCGATTTCAATCCGGCGGCGAAAACCACTTTAGGATCCACAACAGTTCCTGCCGTTCCCCCGGTACTGATGGTGCAAATACCCAAAACACGGTTTCCTCTGCTCAGTAGCATCACTTGAAACTGCTCTATGTATTCTAATGCATCGGAATTCCAGAATTTTAAGAGAACATCATAAACTTGCCTGGAACAAGTAACTTTTGGACGTAGACTTGCCTTGATTTTAGGTCGATAAGCCAGTGTGATTTCGGCGACTTCATTAAAGTGGAATGATTGAGTTAAAGCTTCCATAATTTTTTGAGTTTTGGTGAAACATGAATTATGGAATGACCTCTGCCCTGTTCCAAGCAAGGCCAAGAGGAAAAGGAATAAACAAGCGGAGAAATGTGGGCGAGCTTTATGCCGGAAGCTCTTGGCTGCCCCGAGGATAAAGGGTTAACTTATTCCGGAATTCAAGGTGACCTTCTCACCTTTTAGAAATAATTGGCAAGGATTTGGCGAAACTAGGATGCCAAATTTATGAAAAACCCTTCCCAAATGGGTTTGGAAGGGCTAAAAATAACCTGAGTTTTTTGATACAATGCTGAATCTGCTTGCAGAATTTATTTTTCAATCTAATTGGACACATCGTTTCCATCCCAAAATATTTACTAATTTCCCATAAGAACTTCACGTTTTCGTTCAACAGCGGTTTGGTTGTTCGTGCTTCTCACGCAACAAAATCTCACTTTTTATGACTGAACATTTATCATCTATATCTTCAGGAGAAATGTTCCTTCTCGCAATATATTTTAAAATTTTACTACTATTGTATGTAGATAAAATATTTCCAAAGTCACAATAAGAAGTTGGAAATCCATGATGTCTACCGAATCCAACACCCATAATATATAACAAGTTGTTCTCAATCATAATTTTTGAGCTTTGTTTACTTGTATAATGCACCAACGATCGAGTATTACTGCAGGCGGGATATTTATTGCTGTGTCTGCTCGGAACAGAAGTCGAATAATGAGTTAAATGTACATGTTAACAGGTACTTGCCGATAGGAATTCCATCAAAAATGGATGCAATACAGTAGTGATTTACTGCTAATCATCCTTCCGTCTGACCCACATGTATTGATACTTTTATTGTGAGAAGTCCTTAAAGAGCTAAATTGTCCATTATATATATGAGTCAAATAGAAAAGCGTTATTATATTAAAAAAAAAATTATTTTTTGATTAGTTTAATATGTTCTTATTTCCTTTCTGAAAGTAAAATCAAGACAACCATGGGATTGTCCACCTGTAGATAAATATAAATAATCCTCAGATATCTCTACAAAATATATTTTAAAATCACTCCCCTCATCTGTAATTACCCCTGATGGGGTGTATACACCTCTGCCATTCCAAAAAGTATAACCTATTACTCCCTTATCGTAAGTCTTTCTTTTATCAAATTTTCCACTCCAATTCAATTCCCCTTTGAGATAGTAATGATTTTTACTGTAGTCATTTGCTCCGGCATAATAAACTTCTAAATATCCAGAAAGGTAAAGCGTGTTATTTTTAACTTGAACATTCACATAACCGCTTGAGCTGTCAAGTTTACAATTGCCTGGCCAAGGATTATACTTAAGAGTCCCTAAATTATTAATCATTGTTTCATCTAAGTCATTATTCTTATTTGCCACTAGATCTTCACTATTTTGAAGATTGATTGTATCATTACTCCTCGTTTGTGTAGAAGTATCGATAGGTATGATCTTTACAAATTTGTTACTATCAAGGGGTGTGACATTTGTGTCTAATTTACTTTCTTTTGAATCTCCATTATTATTACTCAAGTTAAATTTCCAAATTACAAATAAAAATAAAATTAAACCTATACATATCAATCCTATCAAATAATACTTTGAAAACTTATATTGCAATGGGCCATTAAAGATATTATGTTCTTCTTTTTCAAATGGCTTTTGAGTTTTGCTTTTGTTAGTTTTAGACAATAATATTTCTTTATCCTTTAACTTGTTCAAAGCATCCATCGCATCAGTTACGTAGTTCCCCGTGGGGTAGAACTTCAGATAGGATTGGTATCCACTTAAAGTGTTCGTCTCTTTGGCGTTTTGCCACAGCTTATTCTCTTTTTCTTGTTTTGCTCCGGCATTAATTACGGCAATGGATTTTTCTGCTTCGGCTATGTGTCTTTTTAACTCGCTTTTCTTAATGTAGTATTCGTAAGCAGAAATTGTATTGGTATTATTGGCATCGTACCACATCGCCGCCTCTTTTTTTGCCTTTTGATTTTCCTCATCTTTTTTCTCAATTCTTTTGATTGCGTACTTTGCTGCTTTTATGAACCTACCGTTAGGAAATCTAGAAATATAGTGTTCAAACCCGACCTTTGAGGCCTCTCTTTCTGCATTTCGCCAGCTTATTTCTTCGTCCCTAACTTCAGTTGTATTGATTATATTCTCTTTTTCTGGTGCTAATTTTAATGATACATCGATCATTCCTGTCTTTAGTTCTAATTTTAACGAATTTAGAAGGCTCTCAAACTGAGCTTCGTAATCAATTGACAAATCAATGTAATGAAGTCGCTGAATTCGAAAAGGGATTTTGCAATCATCAATTTTTATAGGGAGTACCCTTTTTTTTTCTTCTAATGCGTAGTACACCTCATTTAACGCGTTGTTCGATACCACTGAAGCCTTTGAGGCAATAAAAAGTACACAACTACAATCGACGAGTGCTTTTTCAACTTCCAAATCCCAAATAGCCCCTAAGGCTATATCAAGTTGGTCCAACCATACATTTGCGCCTGCATTTTTAAGATCGGTAGCCAGTCTTATCGCTATTGCAGTATCAACACGGGAATAGCTAAAGAAAATTTTTTGTTCAGGCATATTGTCTGTAGCTTTATTTATTCGAAATATAAAAAGACTATTTGACTTTAAAACATTTTGAGATTATTACCCATTTATTATATACACTTTTCTTGACAAGACTCATTTGTGCTTTCTGCCATAATCAAACATCGTTTCTTGTTTTTTTAGAGCGGTAAGAGATTTCCCACAATCTTTCTACCGAAGCCGAGCCCGAAAAGTTATGCTTCCCAATTAGGCTGATTGAGAAACTAAAATAAAAAAAGTCTGCAAGAACTTTTCAGACTTTGGGGCATTAGTGTCACATTTTGTTTGTTCCCACATGGGCATCTGGTATCGAAGATATCAAAATATTCCAGTGGGTGGAAGTCCCTTATGTGCTGGGTTAATGCCCTGGAGCATTGGCTAGTCGCAAGGTGGTTGTCGTGAGACAGGCACTGAAGGAAGCAACCAAATGCAACAGTTTTAAAAATCAGAAAAATCAATATTGCTGTCAGTTTCTGCATCGTTCTCTTAAATTTTGCCCAAAATCCGGATAAATCTACCCCCCCCGTTTCGTGTATATCCGTTTTGTTCGGAGTGGATCTTCCGGCTGTTTCTGGTTTCAAATTAAGCAATTCGGTAATTTGATCAAGGAGGGAATCGCATTTATGTTAAAAACTGGCAAAACGTGACTGTGAAATTTTTCTATCCTGAGACTTTCATCCTAGGAATTCGATAGTCCGATAGGTAGAAAAGAAAAAAGGAAGCTAAAGCTCCCCTTCATCAGCGAAGGAAAAGTATCCTTCAGTATCAAGAATCACATGATCCACAATTGGCAGGTCCAAAGCTCGACCGATTTCTACCAATCTTCGAGTCAGTCTTCTATCCTGCTCGGACGGCTGAAGATTTCCAGAGGGGTGATTGTGACTCAGAATTAATGGTGCTTCACTTTATTCTTTTTATAGTTACAGCGTGTTCTATTTGATCAAACTTCATTTTATACATACCATTTGTCTCATAAATAAGTACCTTCGGCATACTCCATACCCAAACCCAGGTGTAGAACTCTGTTTGTTCCCAAATTTGATCATTGGATAAGACATAAATATTTCCTATTTCATAACCTTCAAAATCGCTTGTTATATATGATTCAAATGCTTTGGGGGTTTGAGTTTTGATATTTAATTCTTTACCAGAACTGTTTGAATTCAATTTTCTACAAAGGATATCATCTTCAAAACCATCGATACTTAATTTATAAACGTCACCGCTTCTCAAAACGATCACTCTAGGAGAATACTCATATTCATACAAATATACATAATCAGTAATTTCATAAATATTACCAGACAAAGTTTTAAAGATTTGGCCATTTTTAATCGAACCATTTATTTCACTTGAGATATTTGTTTCTTCGTACAATTTCCAATCTATTTGTGCGTGTGATTGGTTTATGAAAAGAAGTAGAATTACAACAACAATAAATATTTTTTTCATTTTTCAACCTTTAGGGTAAAATTTCAATATAAATCCAACACCCAAAAACCTTAAATTTTAGTGATCTTTTGATCTCTAGCCCTTAGGTAAATTCTTCCGTCTGGTTTTATACAAACCTTTACATCTTCAGTAATAAATCTTGTTCCTAAAGGATGTCGCTCCCTTTCAAACCTGCTACACTCAATCATTAAATCTGTTGAGATCCCTTGATTTTGCAGCGGACGAACTCTAATTCTTCCCGTTTCAGGATCTAAAAAATTCTCACATTTTACGTTCTCGATATAATCTCCGAGATTCAAATTTAAATCGATCATAAGCTTAAAATTGAGACATATTCATAATATCAATCTCCTAATTTAATCTTTTGTAATCAACTCGAAAGAATTGTAAGAGAATAAATAGAATTTCATCGAAAAAGGAATGATTAATAAGTAGTTATGAAACTGTTTTAATTCCTCTAATCAAAAACTCATTAACATCCTCAAAACCCTTGTATTGGTATCTTTGATCTGAAACACCTATCTGGATCTTCCAGATTCCCTTCCCTTCCGAGGGTCTTATTCTCAAGTTTGCTAGCAACTTACCAATTTTGTCCCTACTTCCTCTCAACATTGTCAAATCCCAATCGATTGATAATCCCTCTTGGAGACAGTGTTGGTACAGTTGAGCAATTTTCATAAAGCTATTGGTATACCTCTCGCCTGTAGCGTCATTATCCAAGTAGAGCTCAACTTTCTGCCCTTCCTTTAAAATATCCAACATTAATCGCAAATTGAGATTGGCTGTACTATTTAAAATGATCGCTTTAAAATCTGTCGTTCCGGAAAGCTTCAGATAACTCAGAAAATCAAACCAGCCTTCAAAGACCTTTGTCCTATTCGGTTTTCCTAGAGTCTGAATTGATATACCTCCTCCTAGAATATTTCCTTTGAAAATCGAGGATCTAACCACCCATCCGCCCGATTCATTCGGAAAACCAACTGCGAAAAACCGCTTTCCCTTGTTCCTCCAATGCACCTCCTTAGCAAAGGGAGCAATATCTTGAAGATCTATTCCCCTTCCTCGAATGTATTGGACCAATGCATCGTGGCTGATCTCAGATACCTTCTCCACCACTATCTTCTGGGTGATTTTCGGTTTTTGTCTAAGAACAAACTCTCTTTCTGGAACAGATCTGGAAAGGCTTTCCACTGACTCGAAAAAGCTTTTGTTTTCAAACTCCTGTACTGCAGCAATAATATCACCTCCCTTTCCCGCTGCATGGTCATACCATACATTGGCTTTGTCATCCACCGCAATAGAGCCAGTCCTTTGTTCCAAAAAGCCGAAAAAATATTCCTTCCCGTGGACGCCTTCGTATTTAAGAAATCCAGATCTGACTAGGCTATGGAAATAATCGAGCACAGTGAAATCCTGTTTGATCTTGGCAGCTGCTTGTTTTACTTCAGTGTAGTTCATAATATTTACATTTTTATATAAATACATCTATACATAAATAATACATCTTCCTGATTGAAAGGAGTCTTATCTTTACTTTTGTCGTGAATTGTCAGATTATCTGCAAAAAGAAAAAGAGGGGTCAAGGCAAGTGGAAATCGTACGATTCGCACACCTCGTACCCCTCGTACAGTTCGATTTTTACGACTGAGCTTGCTCGTCTACCTCAATTTGCTTAAGCCATTTCCTCACAGCCCCTTCTGACATTCCGAGTTCTTGAGCTATCTTCACATTGGTATGCCCCTCATTTTTGAGCTCCAAGGCCTTACTCTTCAATTGAGTTTTATCGACCGGATTTAATTGCTTTAAATGATCGGACTCTTTTCCAAATTGGAGAAACCTAAACGAACTGAAATTGGAGTCTTTGCCGATTCTACAGACTAGGACGTTTTCAGAGGGATATTTAAAAGCTCCATACCTGACTTTTATCTGCTTCAAATATTTAATGGAAGAGTCTCTTTGACTTTCACCCACAGCGAAACAAGAATCGATCAGGTTAATAAAGCTCTTGCTGCCCTGGATATCGTTTCTACTGATCGGAGCAAATAGGTTCCTCTTTGGAGTATGGGCAATCAGTAATATCGACCACCCATGAATCTTCTTCAGATTGTTTAGCCTTATCAAAAATGGAGTGGTGTTCCTGGCCTTCTCATTATCTGAAATCACACAAGACAGATTGTCGATCACGAGGATTTTTGCACCAGACTTGGAGGCCTGAACCTCTATCTCTTTAAAAAGAAGGCTTTCATACTCTTCAAAAGCCTCATCAAATCCATAAGGATTGATTTCTGCTCTCAAAAAAAGCTCACTGAATTCGAAATGATCAAACAGAATATCCCTTTCCTTATCATATTGAGCATATCTCATTTCAAATTGCTTGGCAGTCAATTCCAGGTCAAAATAGATGACTTTAGACGCTTTCAGTTCCATCTCCAATCCCAGGGTTGGAACTCCTTTGGAAACACTATCTATGATTTGAACGGCAAGCAGAGACTTACCCTGATTGGTATCAGCGAAGAGAATGCACAATTCTTCTTCGTACCAAAATGGTCCAAAGATCTTTTTGGGAATTGGTTTACTCTTGGCTTCATCTATCCATTCGTTGGCGGATTTGATTATTAGAAAATCACCTGAGCATGGGTCGTTCGATTTTGTATTATGATTTATTGAAGTCATATTTCTGCATGTAAGAGTTTGATAAAGAATGCAGAAACAGTATCTTTAAGTCGTCAAACAGGATACTGAATCCACAAAAACAATTGAGCGAATTCGAAAGGATTCGCTTTATTTTTTTCTAGGATTTCGCTGGCGACCGGCACTGAGAACTTCAGATTTCTTGAAGTAGACACTGCTGTTTATCTTGTGCTCCATTAGGAACCCCTCCTTTCGCCAATTATTTATTGTAGTCCGGGATCTCCCCAGAAGCTTCATCACTTCGGGAATCTTGATGAATTCTTCTTCTGAGGTAGAAGGGGTAGGAATTTTGGATAGCTTGAAGACGATAGCTTCCGCTATTTCATTGATGAGTTGCCCTTTGTCGATGGGGCTTAAGATTACATTGTTCATGATCGGCTGAAAATTTGTTTCTGGCCGAATCTGCCCAAAAATGACCTTGGATAGGTAGTGGGATACTATCCAAAAAGAATTACAGGATTACAAATACGTCCTTTTTCCCACAAAATCGTCAACTGAGGCTACTTTTCTTTTCAAACCTGCTTTGACAAAAATTTCCCTCACTTTAAAAAGTTGCTCTTTTCTTTTGCTGCTCAGTTCCTTTGCATTTAGAATGTCACTAGAAATCTTTGAGAAATAATCGCGGACTCCTCTGTCAGTTCCCCCGATCACGCTAGAGATTACTTTATCGAATCCTCCGCTGGTTATCTCTTGATCTTTTTGAAGTGCTTTTTGCTTCAAATCATTTAACACTCCTGGATTCCCAATAAGAAATTCAATGGCAAGAAGTGAGATGGTTTTATCATACTCCACTACCTCAATTTGCTCCTCCTTGAAATCTATACCCTTTCTTAAATTTGAGTAAAAAGCTTCAGCTCCCTCGTAGTCATTTAGATCTAGACGTAGGAAAGCCTTGTGATTTTCAGGTTTGTCAATGGGATCTATGTAATTAAAAAACCGCCTTGTCTCGCGTAAATTTTTTCTGGCTTTCCCCATGATCACAATGAATGTCATTATTGATCCTGCCAAAACGAATAACCCAAATGCATATTTTAAGTCCGATGGATGAACCATAATGATGAAAAAGACAGCTGCAAAAAGTGAGACGGCTATGAGATACCCTAGGCTCTGCAGCAAGTACCCCTTTCTTTTATGGAACGCGGAGAAATCCTCAAAGAACATTTTATTCTGATCAAAAATCTGCCAACCTAACCTGTAGGCTAATATTCGTTCCTCTTCGGGGAGTTCATCAAAATACCAGAATGATTCTTTTGCTTTGTATTGGCCAAGCGAAAGGTTTGAGCCAAATTTCTTCATACTTAGATTGGTTTAGTCCCACGCCAGGCTCATTGCATCTCTTTTTCTTTCTTCATCTACCTCAACGTATCGTTTAAAACTTTTGTAGTCTGAGTGGCCAGTGATCTTCATTACCACTTCAGCCGGAATCCCTTTCCCCAGTGATAGTGTGACAAATGTTTTTCTACCGGTATGTGCACTTACTAGTTCATGTTTGCGATAAATTTTAGAGTCTCTAACCGCTCCCCTATACCTAACGATCTCGACTGGATCTTTAATTTGCGCTAGTTCACAAAGCTCCTTGACGTATTTGTTAAACTTCTGGTTTGATATCATGGGCAGCGGCAAAACTCTTTCCTCATACTTCTTGAGAATCTCTCTTGAGATTCGGGTCAGAGGAACTACAGACGGCTCTTTAGTTTTTGTGATGGTAAGCCTAATTTCATTTTGCTTGATATGGTCTCTTTTAAGCTGGAGTAAATCTGAAAACCTATAGCCTGTCACACAGCTAAAAATAAAAATGTCCTTGACTTGACTTAATCTTGAATTCGCACTTACATCAAGCGCATACAACGCATCGAATTCCCTTTGATTGAGCGCGATCACTTCAAGTCTGTCTTTTTTGACAGAATATTCCTTGTAGCCATCATGGGTCTTGATGCCTCTTCTTCTTGCATAACCGAGAAACGTCTTCAGCGTACTAATCTGTTTTGCGATAGAAATATTGTTCAGAGATTTGACCGTGCCAGTCGTAGGGTGTAATTCCTCCCAGTCAATCAAAAAATTCTGGAAATCCTGCATGAAGGAATAGTCCATATTCTCAAAACGAACCCGTTTGCGCTTTCCGAGTTCAAAGTTTTTGAGATGCTTTTTGAGTGACTTGTATACGACCATGCTTCCTTTCACTCTGGAAAGCTCGTTCTCTTGAATATATTTATCAATAAAATCGTAGACTAGGTTTTCTGGTTCTACTTCTTTCTTTTTTGGCGTTTTCGATTCCTTGTAAATGGAGACGATTTCATGGGAATCATAAGCGACTCCGGAAAATCTGAGGCCTTCTTCAATGCGTTGAATTTCAAATTTCAATTCATTGAGCTCCGCTTGGTACTTCAAAAGGATTGCTTTTGGAGGGATAACATCGCCAAACTTCATTTCCAGCTGAGCCATTTTTTTAGAAGTCAGAGTGACTATCTCCTTCTTTTCGTCTGACCACAGCTCCGGCAAAAGAGCAATTCCAGTGGAGATTTTCCGTTTTTGACCTCCCATACTTACCATTAGAACGATTGGCTGTTCGCCCTTCTTATTTGCCAAGTCTTTTCGCAGCAAGAATCTCAGTGAAGCTTCCATAAGTTAGATCGAGTGATTCTCAAATTTAGAAAATAATAAACTCAGGGTCTCATTCAGGGTCTTAAAAGTTGATCAAAGACGATCATAAGTTGTCAAAATCCTCTAAAAACATTTCTTAAAATGCTGTAATAGACCATTTAAGACAGAAAATGAAAAGATATATACAAAAGGTTCGAATCCCTCCTCCTCTGCTTTTAGTCAATCAAATGTTTCGAAAAGCCCCAAATTTTAGCGATTTGGGGCTTTTTTGTTTTCAAAGACTCTCATTTCCTCATGAAATCAAAAGCCCCTTTGCGAAGCTCAATACCATATTCCAAGTAGGCCTTCATACACGCTAAAAAATTGGCCCAGCCTTCGGTATTGCCGGTCAGCCATTGGAGGTTTTGCTCGCTGAGCTCCTTGTCGCCCTCAGTGACCTTGACCACCGTGCTTCCATCCGCTTGAGGCTCCAGCACGATCCTCACTTCCGTCTCTTTGTCCCAGGCGAATTCCACCAATCGATCCGTTTCCGTTTGAATGTTCCAGACAGGGTACTCATCCGGAAATTCGGGAAACTTCCAAAACAGTTCCCTTCCAGCTTCCATTCTGCCCGTGCTTTCGGAGATAAAATAGTGGGTCATTTTCTCGTGGTCGACGATTCCCTCGAAAACTTCCGAAGCAGGCTTTTGGATCTGTATGGTGGCTTTGGCGATCAGTCTCATGGCAATTTTGGTTTTTTGAAGGTTTATTTTTCTGGTTTTCTACATGTCAAGTTACAAAAACCAAGCCTCCATAGTCCTCTTTCTGGTCCTTAAGACTATTTCGATAGCCTAAAAAACCTACTCGTAACTCAGGGAGGTGACTGGATTGATCAAGGCTACTTTGATCGTATGGACGCTGACAGTCACGATAGTTATGACAATCACGAGAAAACTTGGCACCGCAAAAATCCACCAACTCAGGGAGATCCTTGAAGCAAAATCCTCCAGCCAGGTATCCATGATCCAGACAGACAATGGTATGGACAGGAGAATCGCGATGGCCACCAAGACGATAAACTCCTTGCTGATCAAGCGAAGCAGTCCAAAAAGAGAAGCGCCAAGTACCTTTCGTATTCCAATCTCTTTCGTCCGCTGAATGGCAGTAAGCGAAGACAGACCGAACAAACCCAGCGCGGCAATGAAGATCGCCAAGGCGGAAAAGATACCGAATATGGCGCCAAATTGTTGGTCGGCTTGGTACTGTTGGTTGTAATGCTCGTCGAGGAAGAAATATTCAAAGGGATTACCGGGGAAAATTTCTTTCCAGTCTTCCTCCAGCGTCGCCATCAGATCCCGGATTTGCGAAGTCTGCACTTTCACGGAATAAAATCCGTTAGGCGCATCGTTGTACCGGAAGATCAAGGCGTCATAGGATTTTTTGAGGGATTCCTGATGGTAGTCTTTCATCACTCCCACAATTTTGAAGGTATCGCCCCAAAAGAAAATGCGATCGTTGATCGCCTCCTCCGGGCTCGAAAAGCCCATCAGTCGTGTGGCAGACTCGTTGAGCAGGACGTTTTGCCACTCATTGGTCACCTCATCGGAAAAGTCCCTGCCTGTGACCATCTCCAGGCCGAAGCTTTCGTCGAAAGAACCGTCGGTCATGATCACCCGGTATTGGTTTTGCTCGTCCTCACCTTGGCTGAGTCTGCGAATCCCACCCGCGTTCCAATCAGGCTGGGCTCCGGGAACGGCCGTCGAAGCCGTCACCGAAAGCACCTCCGTATAGTCGGAAATACGCTGTTTAAATACCTGGTATTTTTGCTTGTAGGTAGAATCAGTCACGCTGGGTGACTGCAGGACAACTGTCTGTTCAATGTCCACGCCTAGATCCTGGTTTTGCATATAGCGCAGCTGAAGGAAAACCGTGAAAGTCCCTACCATCAGTGTGATCGAGGCGATAAACTGGGCGATCACCATGCCTTTTCGAAGTAAAAGTCCTTGGTCGGTATTCTTAAATTTTCCTTTCAACACCTCCACAGGACGAAAGGAAGAAAGAACGAAGGCAGGATAAATCCCGGACATCACAGCACCGGAAACGATTAACACCAACAAAACCAGCCAGAAAACAGGCTGCAAAAACAGCTGGTATCCAAGTTCCCGTCCGGTCAATTCGCTAAACCATGGAGTCAGCAGGATCGCAAATCCGGCAGCGAGCGACACGGCTACCAAGTTGAGAAAAAGCGATTCGGTCAGAAACTGCTGTACCAGCTGGGACTGGTATCCTCCCATGACTTTCCTGATGCCTACCTCCCTAGCCCGCTCTACTGACTTGGCTGTGGAAAGATTGACATAGTTAATCCAGGCAATGACTAGGATGAGGATCGCAACTACCGATAAAAAGTAAACGGACTGGCGGTTTCCGTTTGCCTTGAACTCCATGATATAGTCCGAGTCCAGATGGATGTCTTTCACCGGCTGTAGGTGAAAAGTCATACCAGCGTTGTATTTTTTCATTTCCTCTCCCATCTTGGTCTCCACAAAATCGGGCAACTTCGCTTCAAATGCCTCGGCATCGACCTCGTCCTCCAGCAGGATGTAGGTCATGAAGCCATCCCAGTTCCAAGAAGTGATGGGATCGTTCCAGAGTTTTTCGAGGCTGATGAAAGAACCCAGCGCATCTATCTTCATGTGTTTATTGACCGGTAGGTCTTCGAAAACTCCCGAGATCTCGTACTCTGTCTGACCATTGGCTTTTAGGGTTTTTCCTATGGGATTTTCCTGGCCAAAGTATTTTTTTGCCATGGATTCAGACAGCACGATCTTAAATGGCTCCTTGAGTACCAGCGAATCCACCCCATCAATCAGCCGAATGGAAAACACCTCAAAAAAATCCTCCGAAGCGAAATACAAGTCCTCTTCCCTAAAAAAAGTATCCCCATTGGAAAGCGTCGCGCCTCGCTTGGTCAGCCGGGCGAAGGCCTTTACCTCGGAGAAATTGGATTTTAAGTCGGGACCGATTCCGGCAGCACCGGCAGCCCATTGGGTGGAAAGCACTCCCTTGTCGTACCGATCCAGCTGAATGCGAAAAATCCGTTCGTTTTTTTCCAGAAAACTGTCATAGCTCAGCTCATGGAGCACAAACTGTGCGATCAGGATACAGGCCAACATTCCGATGGCAAGACCTGCCACATTGATAAAGGTAAAGACCTTGTTTTTGGAAATATGCCTCCAAAGGGACGTAAAATAATTCTTGAGCATGGGATTGGGCTTTTTGTTGACAGGTCGGAACTAAAAACTGCCTAGTTGGCTCCAATTCTATACCGAATAAAAAAACCCGATCTAAGGCCGGAGAATTCGATTCTTTTCAGAGCCAGCCCTTTGTAATCGGACAGAGTTGTCCGACTGCGAACGAAGCCTAGCGCCCGAATCGATAGTAGTCAGCAAGTCGATGCTTTCTCCCGGCAAGCCAGTCCAGGACCATTTCCATTCCCTGGACCGAAAAGGTGATCCCATTCCCGCCAAACCCCAGCACAAAAAATGTATTTTCATACTCTGGGCTCTCACCAATATAGGGGAGTCCGTCTTTGGTCCCACCAAAGGTCCCTCCCCAAGTGAAATCCTCTATAAAATCGACATCGGGAAGGATCCCTTTCAGCTTCTCAACGAGCTTGTCGGCTTTGAATTCTTTGATTTGTTGCTGAAAAAAAGGAATTCGAAAGCTGGAATCCTCCCCGCCGACCAGCAGACGACCGTCGTCTGTCGTACGCATGTAGAGATACGGCTCCTCCGTATTCCAAACCAATGTATCATGCAACCCTTCAGGGAGGCGGATACCCCGCTCACTGATGCTCACATAGGTATGGAAAAGGTCGGCTACCTTTTCCTTTAGTAGCTTCGTGCTTTCGAAGCCGGTGCAGCAAACCACCTTGTCTGCTTCTATGAACTCACCACTTCCCAATGTGACCCTTGGCCTTGGGCCGGAAGTATCCAGACTTGCCATCTCCGTATGGTCGTATACTCGCATTCCCCGCTGCACACTGGCATGGATAAGCTCGTGAGCCAGCTTATATGCATCGACGCTTGCAGCTGTCTCCGACCAGATCGCGCCATTGCAGATCAGCCCGTACTTTTCCAACACCCGCCCACTGCTGAGCCACTTAACGCCAAGTTGATGCTTGGCACGCATCTCATATTCCTGCTTGAGCCATTCCGCATCCTTATTGCTCTTGGCTATAAAAAGACTTTGTTTTGACTGAAAACCACAATCGATGCCTTTTTCCACCACCATTTTCTCCAAAGAATGGATCGCCGCTATTCCCTCCCGATAGCATCGAACGGCAGACTCTTCCCCTATCATCCCGCACAGTCGGTACAGCGGCACGTCTATCTCATACTGAAGCATGCTTGTGGTCGCCGCACTGCTTCCCATTGCTACATCGCGCTTGTCTATGAGTGTCACTTCGTACCCGGCCTCTACCAGGGCATGGCTGATCAATGCTCCGGTAATGCCTCCGCCAACGACCAGGATTTCGGTTTTGGCGGATGTCCGCAATGAGGGATAGCTGTACAAAAGCCCGTTCTTTACCAGCCAAAATGATTCAAAAGTTCTTAATCGCATAGATCTGTTTTTCAAAACTATCGTCCGAAAAAACTGGGGATATTTCTAGGAAGACGTTCCGCCTTCGCTCTTTTGCCCTTCAAGCAGCTTCACTTGTTTTTCCATCAGTGCGGTCATTCTGCTTAGCAGTTCAATGTCTTTCGGGGTTGTGACTCTCGAATCATTTGGATCCTCAGCTCTTTTTCTGATGGTGTTCATCAGCTTGACAATCAAGAAAACCGTGAAGCCGATGATCAGAAAATCCACCCCAGCCTCTATGAGCTTTCCATAGCCTATCGCAATCTCCTCCGGCTTGGTGATCCCTTTCTCAGTGGCAGCGTGGCGAAGGATTATACGTTTGTTTTCAAGATTGATCCCGTCAGTAAGAAAAGACAGCGGAGGCAAAAAAATCTCCTTCACCAATACATCGACCACCTTGTTGAAAGCGGCGCCAATAATCACGCCTATGGCTATATCGATCATGTTGCCTTTGACGGCAAACTCTCTGAACTCGTTTAGCAATCTGTAATTAGGCATATGCGGGCTATCCCTTAATAGTGGTACATCGTTTTCACCGAACCTTATTCAAAGGACATACCCAAAATTCCGCCCATAGATTTCATCCAACGCGAAATTTAATAATCTTAATGGCTGGCACGCAGCGCTCTGATTAGGCGGTATTGTCTTTGGATCAGATCGGGATGTTGAGTTCCACATCCTGGGGAAATTATTTTCCAGTTTGTGGATTGTCCAGGGGATTTTCCAAAATGGGTTTGGGAGGGCTGCCTCGCGGCTTGTATAAGTTCCAAATGCCAAGATACTTGACGAAATGCTCCATTATGGCGGAAAAACCCGCTAACCTTGTCGCTATTGCTACATGGTGAGAGACGGGCAAAAGAACGGCGATATCTCAAGCGGACCTCTTAAGTCGTATGCTTTCGGATTGGCAGGATATTGTATTTAATAAGATGCATTTCAACTCAAAACCAACCGCACCATGGACACGAAAGTTATAATCTATCCTTTCATGACGGCTCTGCTCCTTACCGGGTGCAGTGAAAAAAACGGTACGTCCGAAGGCGTCGAAGCCCAAAATGAAATGAGCGGTGAGCTGCATGAAAACGACACCGTTACAGTCAAAAGGGACGGCACTCTACTCGACGGCACGATGGATCTCATGGATTCCATCCCATTGCCGGAAGAAGTACTCGCCTCTATCGAGAAAGATTCGACAGTCTCAGCAGAGGAAATCGTCAGCTCTAGGTCCTTCGCCGAGGGCAACCAAATCTACTACGAGGTGACTTTTGCGACAGCAAACGACCAAACCAAAAAGTTGATATTCGACGAAAAGGGTAAGGTGAGCTCATACAATTGACAAAGGAAACGAAAATGATGATGCCTCCGTTGACCGGCAATGGAACGTTGTGGTAAATTCCAAATAGTAGCTCGCAAGAGGCTATGCCCTGGACAGTAAACCCAAAGTAGATTTCCCACCGGGGAAAATAGCATGAACCATAGCCGAGAGGAGGCGCCATCATTTAACCGATATTTTTAGAGGTGGAAACGGAAGAAACTTTTAAACTTTTTGAGTCGAAGCGTCTCCTGATTGGCGAACAAATCCCCTATTCTTTTTTGCTTGAAGTGCTGGCAAGATCTGCGATCATGTTTATGGTCACCTTGATTATTCTCCGCATGTCCGGCAAGAGAGGAATCAAACAACTCTCAATTTTCGAACTAGCCATCCTCATATCCCTTGGTTCCGCTGCCGGCGATCCCATGTTCTATCAGGAGGTCGGCCTTCTGCCTGCGATTGCGGTATTGTGCGTTGTCATCATGCTCTACAAATGCCTGACTTATCTCTCGGGAAAATTTGAAAGCATTGAAAAATTTGTAGAAGGCAAACCAATCAAGCTAATTGAGGAGGGAAGGATACTCCAGCACGTTCTAAAAAAAGAAAGTCTGGCTTATGACGAACTCTTTTCACAGCTAAGACAACATAGTGTTTCCCACTTGGGCCAAATAAAAACAGCCTACTTGGAGACCTCCGGTGACCTAAGCATCTATTATTTTGCCGATCAGCAAACAGATGCTGGCTTGCCCATTTTGCCGGAACTCTATGACCATTCTGTGAACGATTTTAATGGGTCGGTCTATGCCTGCAAGCTCTGCGGAAACACCGCAAAACTTCACCGGATCGAGGTTTGCACGGTATGTGCAGGCCAAGAATGGGTAAAGGCAATAAAGACGACAAGAATTTCATAGCAAGTTCCCTTGTCTCATTTTAGCCGTAAGGACACGCTTATGAAACGATTCCCCCTTATCCTATTGATCTTCGGTGCGGTGGCTATAGTCTGCCATTCCTGCAACCAACAATCTGTTCGGATTTTCAAATCGAACTCGGTAAGAGTCCAGTACATGAATACTTTGGAAAGCGCGGGACTCATCGAAACCAAAGTGGGAAGAACCTGGCAGGAAAGTGGATCTGCAGCCATTGCGGAAGCGCCGATCGTTGAGCTTCCCTTAGCGATACAAGGTAGTTTTAAAGCAAAATCTCTAGAGGCGAGAGCTTGGCGGATAAATCTGGCGCAAGGGGCCACGGTCAATATCACGGTTCACTGGAAGGCCCGGGACAGCAGCAGTCTGATCGTAGACTTCTTAGCTGGTCCTGAGTGGAAGGAGGTCGATTCCTTTACCGCCAGAAATGACTCGCTCACATTTGAAGCTGATCGATCCGGCAACTATCTGCTGAGGATACAGCCCGAACTGCTGGGTGAAGGCAATTTCTTGGTGAGAATCCAAGGAGTTCCCACTTACGCGGTATTCCCTGTACAAGGAAAGGACAGTAAGTCCGTCCAAAGCTTCTGGGGAGATTCGCGCGACGGCGGTCGAAGATCACATGAAGGCGTCGATATTTTTGCAAGTCGAGGTACTCCGGTGCTCGCGCCTGTCAAGGGTGTCGTCACCACTGTACGAGACCAGGGTTTGGGTGGTAAACAGGTCTGGGTAAGGGATAATGAACGCAACTGGCATCTCTACTTCGCCCACTTGGACAGTCAAATGGTAAGTGGGCAACAGCGGGTCACCGCAGGGGACACATTGGGCTTCGTCGGCAACACTGGCAACGCTCGAACGACCGCTCCACATCTACACTTTGGTATATACCACCGCGGAGCCATCGATCCCTTGCCTGCCATTACGGACCAGTTTGACCCGGCGCCTTTACTTACACATCGGGACTTTTCGCAGGTTATGCTCTTGGATGTCAGCAGCGGCAACCTACGAAGCGCACCTTCCACGGGATCTGAAATACGAGCAAAACTGTCCAAAAACCAAGCGGTTTTTGTCCTGGCTGCCACTGACGGGTGGTATCAAATCCGTACGCCGGACGGTCTGGCGGGATTTCTTTCCATTGACTTGCTAAGGGAAGCGGATTCTACGAGCATGCCATCAATCTCCGCCACAGCGCTGACAAGTCTATATCCATCTATTCAAGACTCTTTGACTGTACAATTGGACGATTTCGTAAGACTGGGAACTTCAGCCGACTATGACATAATTCAAGATCAGGATGAAAACATCCTCTATCTACCCCGTAACTCTTCTGACAGAAAATGATAGCGGGCGGTCTTACCCAGCTTGGGGCCTCGGTTACCCAAAGGATATAGGCTCGTTTTTCCGATAATCTACACCCGCCTAAATTCATATGGCAAAAAATAGCCTCTTAAATGCTGGAGCGCTAAACTCGGAGCAAACAATGGATCTATTGAGTCAAAAAGGCATTGCTGTTGAGGTAAGGCATGGAACATCAAATGTTATAAAATAATGAAAGCCAAAATATCAACAACCGACCCCAATCAGAAAAAATCGAACAAAGAACTGGCGCGTGAAGCGAAAGTGACAAAAGAGGACCTTCAGGCCCTCGGACCCAAAGATGATAACCTGAGAGAGGACGGTGGTGATGACGAGGAATTGCTTAGGAGACGCAGAAAAGTTGACTTTGCGGGAGAGGAATTGGACGTTCCCGGAAGTGAACTCGACGACGATCAGGAAGCAATCGGTTCCGAAGATGAGGAAAACAATCTATATAGCAACCCGGATGACGAGGAAGAAAGGTGACTCCATAGTTAGAGTCACTTCTCTTGTCGCCAAAAGACGTTTTGCTCAAGGCTTGTGTCGGATGCAAAGTCTCCAATGAATTAAAGGGAGCTTGTTGAAAAGCTCCCCGATCGAAGCTTGCTTCCACTCCTGAGGATAAGGTAACCTCCCGCGACCCCCAAGGCAGTTCTAAGCGCCATATTGCGGCTAGTTACCGCAAGCGACAATACGTAGGTGCCCGCAATCAGGGAGGTGATGCCCTCCGCGAGATCGGTGAGTTTGCCTGCCCCCTTGATCACATTGAATCGGTCAGGATTCCCAGTTTTGTGGGTTTTGGGATTTTTTTCACCTGCTTTTCTTATGATGAGCGTTTCCATAGCTTTTAGGATAAAGTTTACGGTCATTACAATTGCCTAAACGGTTGTTTCTGCCGGCCCGTTGTGGCTTGGGTAGTAAGCTGCCATCAGCGAAAGGGTATTACGCAATTCGTCTTTCTTATAAATCTGCCCGCCGAGGTTTTCAGGCTGATCTTCCCACTCCACGCTGCCAAACACCTGTGAAGCCGTTATTTGAGCCAACCAATTTGAATCTATATTCTTCGACGTCCTCAGCACGACATTTTTCCCCCAGTATTTTGCCCAAGTGGCCGCAAAAACCACATCCTCTGAAAAGATGTTTTCAGTCGACTCTGGTTTAACCTTGCTGGACGGATTCCTCCATAGCTCTATTACAGAGAAATACTTGCCATGCTTGAAAATAAAATGCTCGACGATCTCGCCAAGTCCACATTGATGGCTCGACATCTTGCCAGAACTCCTGGAAAAATTATCGAAGCAGGGCTTGAGGTCAAAATGTTTTCCCAATTCGGGGACCAACCAGTCGTACCACTCTACTCCATTATCGGAGCAAAACTCACCACAGTCTATGCCCAAGCACAATGACTTAACCCCCTTGCTTTTGAGAGTAACGACAGTGCTGAAGACTTCTGTTTTCCCGTTTTGGGAACTCAACCAAAGGATTACGGGCTTGGACCCAACTCCCTGTGCAAGGAATTTTTCTGAATTGAACTCTTTTTGATTCATCATGACAAAAATTTCGATTAACAATGACACAAACCTCTGCGGTAAGACGATTCCAATGTGTGACACTTTCCAAAAACTTCACCAAAGAAAAATAGTGGCTAACGAAGCCAAAAAGCGAATATCTCCAACCACCGCCCGACAAAAACTACTCAAAATGTAGAGAACGCGCCCATGCGATCCAAAGTAAGGGATCAGACAAGAGATGCTTAACATCGCACTTTTTCCGATATAATCAAATGTTTTCCGAAATGATTACAGTTTTTTATGCAAACGGGTTGCTGGTAAGCAAAATCTTTTTGAAATTCCTGTTTTAACCCCTACTAACGAACCATGAAAAAATTGTCCCTACTCCCGGTGGCCGCTGTTGTCGGCCTATTGTTCTTTCAGGGAACAACCAAGCCCGAAGTCGAAAACTATCCCGTCCACCCCGCTTTGGCTCCTGACATGCCCGCCAACATCAAAGCGATAGTCGACCAAAAATGCTATGGCTGCCACAATGCCGAGTCAAAAAACGAAAAAGGCAAAGCCAAGCTCGACTGGGATGCTTTTGAAGCAGCCAAAAAATCCAAACAGATGGCGACCAAGGGCAAAATCGCCGAAGTATTGGAAAAAGGCGACATGCCTCCCGCAAAATTCCTGGAAATGAAGCCTGAGGGCAAACTGTCCGAAGCCGAACTTGCCACGCTGCTGGACTGGAGTGCAAGCAAGAAGAAGGGCGGGAACTAATGACGCGTTGGCAATGGGTTTTGGGCGGAACAGCTATTTTGCTGCTCGCCATACAGCTGGTCCCGAATGAATTGCCAGCAGTCGAGTCCAACAATCCCGGCGACCTGATCCAAAGCGGCGTCGTAGGAGAAGACGTGGCGGTACTCCTAAAAAATGCCTGCTATGACTGCCATAGCAACGAATCGAAATATCCTTGGTATTCCAACGTTGCTCCGGCATCATGGCTTGTCGCAAAGGACGTAAGAGAGGCAAGAGAGGAACTAAATTTCTCCCTTTGGCAAGACTATGATATGATGGACCAACTCGGAAAATTGGACGACATCTATTTGGAGGTCGATGAGGGTAAGATGCCTTTGGGCATTTACACACTCATGCATCCTTCCGCAAAGCTTGACGAAACCCAGCGCAAGACAATCGTGGAATGGGCTGAGGCTACTATGGACGTAATCGCGGAGGAAGAAGAGGATGAGCCTGTAGAAATCGAATAAATTAAAATTGATAACAATACCTTAAGGGAAGCAGTCAGCGCTGCTTCCCTTTTTTCGTCTATCTTCGATCACCATGATTGGCATTCGAGCATAAGGTTTACCGCCTTATAGACAAACAAGATCGATTTGTCCCGCCTAGTGCTAGTCCAAATCCATCCTATGACCAGTATTCAACAAAACCATTCTCAAAACTTCATGAAAACCCGAGTCCTTTTAGTTTTTGCTCTATTGCTCAGCATCGGCAGCACCTTTGCCCAGAAAAGATCCAAATCCCCAAAAAACATCATCCTAATGGTGGGCGACGGAATGGGCGTTGCCCAAATCTACGCTGGCCTCACCGGCAACCATGGCCACCTCAATCTGGAACAATTCCCAGTGGTCGGTTTCCACAAAAACCAAGCGAGCAATGCCTTTGTCACTGATTCCGCAGCCGGTGCTACTGCTTTCTCATGCGGAGTTAAGACCTATAATGGTGCGATTGGCGTGGATGCCGAGGGCAATCCCGTTCCGACAATCCTTGAAATCGCTGAAGAAAACGGCCTCGCAACAGGTATGGTGGCGACTTGCTCCATCACCCACGCCACACCGGCAAGCTTTATCTCTCATCAATCTTCTCGGTCCTTGGACGAAAATATCGCGCTTGACTTTCTCAGTACGGACATCGATGTCTTTATCGGCGGTGGCAGAAAGTTCTTCTCTAGCCGTGCTGATGGCGCCAATTTGATCGATTCCCTAGAAAACAGAAGCTACCAGATCGCCAATTCCATCGAAGAAGTTCAGGCGGTGAAAAGCGGCAAACTGGCAGCTTTCCTAGCCGATGAGCAGCAGGCGAGATTTTCCGAAGGACGTGGAGATGAGCTGGTAAAATCCACAGAAGTGGCATTGAATCTATTAAAGACAAACAAAAAGGGGATGTTTTTGATGATCGAAGGCTCGCAAATAGATTGGGGAGGACATGCCAACAACACCCAATACATCGTGGAAGAGATGATCGACTTTGACAATGCCATTGGGAAAGTCTTGGAATTTGCCAAAAACGATGGAAACACCTTGGTGATCATCACCGCGGATCACGAAACCGGAGGCTTCACCATCAACAAGGGAAGCACCGAGACAGGGATAGTTGAAGGTAAATTTACGACCGGAAGCCATACCGGCGTAATGATCCCAGTCTTCGCCTTTGGCCCGGGATCCGAAGCCTTTGCAGGAATCTATGAAAACAACGAGATCTTCCACAAAATGCTCAAGGCTTACCGATTCTGATAAGCTCAAAAAAAACAGATTTTGACCCGCGTTTAAAACTACTTTTGGGGAGGCGAGACAGATGAACTCGCCTTTCTTTTTACGAAAAAATCCCTGACGGACTCCAAGGAACTGAAACTGACTTTTGGTCAATCCTCTTTTTCAAAAACCAAAAAGTGTTGAATCCGCATAAACTGTCCATTTTGTGCCAGCTTGAAGCCATTAGCGCTCAATTCTTTTGTCAGCTGATCCACCGTCATTTTATGGAGTGGCCGGATAGCAACGGCTGGATCCTCACCCCGATATTCGATTAAGAGCAGCTTTCCATCTGGCTTCAGTGACTGTTTGATCGCAGAAAGCATTTCGACGGGGTATTCCAGCTCGTGGTACACATCCACCATGATCACCAGGTCGATGGCGTTGGAGGGCAAATTGGGGCTCTTTACGGCTCCTCTGACGGTTTCGACGTTGGTGAATCCAAGCTCCTTGCTGCGGGCGTTCAGGAATGCGATAGCATCATCCTGAATCTCCACGGCATAGACCTTCCCCTCCGGTACCTTCGGCGCAATGCGGAAAGTATAGAAACCAGAGCCTGCCCCAATGTCGGCTACTACGCTAGTGGCGGAGATGGGCAAATTTTGAATTGCCAAACCGGTGTTTTCCTCGTTCTCACGGCTGCTGCGCTCCAGCCATGCCCTGCCTTGGAAGTCCATTATTCCGGCGATCTCCCGCCCCATGTAGACCTTTCCTATTCCGCCCGAACTGGGTGTCTTGAGCGAATACCCCTCGGCATCTTTATCGGAATTTTGCGCCGCGCAAGAAGCTGCCAAACAAAGCCCCAAAACGCATGAAAAAAGCAACTTCGTTGGATTCATAATATTGGTATTTGGTGGGACAATTCAGTACGACATTTTATCAAAAAAGTCTTTCGTTCTCTCAAACAAGTTCGACAAAGAAATCCGAAACGCCACCCCGGCCCACAAAAAACCTAAGCTTAGACCAAGTGCAAAGCCGAGAAAAATTCCGTTAAAAAAAGCCAGGGAAAATCCATCTTTAGCAAGAAAATTCAAGCGGGAAAATACTCGAATTCCAAACCAATTTTTGGCGTGCTCAAGTCGGAAAAAACCAGATCAGGTAGGTGAAAAAAAAGATCGATTTAACGCCTCAATTTTCCGGATTTGATTGGAGGGTTTCTGGCAAATCAGGGTACCTATCAAACTCGAAAAAAGACCATAGAAGAAACCTATGACTTGGGAAAATCTGGAGTCAAACTGGACCTAGCTCCTCGGAAAAAACACCTCCCGAAAAACTGAATTTGAACCCGCCTTGCGACTTAATCAAGCAGGGCGAAAATTTGGATCATACACTACGTAGTTTTCTGAAATCATCCATATTTCCCTATTCCTGACTAAAGGGATCTCCATCGCCAATCTTCTTAAAGTATTCCTAGGCGATCTCATGGAGAATCGCTGTCATAACTGAAATCAATCGTACACAAAACCAGTCAGACGAGTAAAAGACAAACGTGAGTTGCCGAACAAGTATTTGGTCGCCTTAGCTGAGATTGGATAAAAAAGCCAAAAAAAAAAAACTCTTAAACCTGAAAATAAATCAATTATATTTAATTGATTTACAATGATATTATAAAATTTAAAATCAACTTTTACTTTTATATATATTCTGATTTTCAAGACTCAGAATAATATTTGGAATATGCTGATAAGGCATCTCCATGCTACATTACCTTCCCTTCTTCATGCTACTTCAACAAGGGATGACACTTTCTAGGCAAGTAGAGTGTAAGCCTATTTTTAGACAAGGCTAAAAATCATGAGTCTAGCTCTCTATCTTGCAAATGCTGATTTTCGTGATGGAATTGCTACGTAGAAGATTTGAATTTTTCATTACGTAAGCCTGCTTTTTCCTCTGGGATTTAGCTTTAGGCCTCCTGCCGATTTTTGTGTAGTTTTAGGAGTCATTTTTCCCTTATCTCATGCTGGATATCCTTCGAACTTTTCCCTTTCCTTACCCGAGACAAGCGAGGAACCTCACTTCGAGAAGACGTCTTTTCGTGTGAGAAAAAAGATCTTCGTAACCTATGATTTCGACACCCGGTTTGCCTGTTTCAAACTGTCCGAAAAGGACCAAGATCTCTTCTCGCTTTTCGATTCTTCCTTGGTATTTCCGGTCCCAAATAAATGGGGAAAACAGGGCTGGACTTTGGCCAAAATTGAGGCTTTAGACCAAGGCGTAATTCAGGATATAATTTGCGCAGCGTACAACCAAGTGGCTCCGGAAAAACTCAAACTACCACCCTCCTCCCCCAACTCGTCCGAAACATGAAAATCAAGTTTTCCTCCTCCTTCAAATCGCCCGAAAGCGATCGAGCTTGGTTCAAAAATTGGGTCGGTCAACTGGAGCAGACTAATGGGCGGATCTATGAAAAAATCGAGGTAAAAACCACAATTGGAACTACGATGGTGTATGGACTTCAGACCTCGGACAAGACCTTGGAACCGCTTGTGATTTTCCCCGGTGCCCGGACTACTTCCTTGATTTGGGACTTTGATCGCAACCTCGATTTGCTCCTAGATCGATTCCGAATCTACCTGGTCGAAACAAACGGTCTCCCAAACCTCAGCGATGGTGATACCCCCGACGTCCACTCCCTAGATTATGGACACTGGGCTGCCCAATTGATGGAGAAACTGGACCTTCAATCGAGCTATATTGCAGGAGCATCTTTTGGCGGCTTGGTTAACATGAAGCTTTGCATTACCAACCCAGAAAGGGTAAAAGCTGTCTTTCTTTTTAACCCGGGATGTTTTCAGCCATTTTCCTTAGCGCTAAGCAATCTTTACTATAATCTGCTGCCAATCCTTATCCCAAAGCGGAAAAATGTCGAGAAGTTCTTAAAAAAGGCGATTTTCAAAGATCCGGAACATCTTATCTCCCCCAATGCCTGGAATCTGTTGGTGGACTATGAACTTTTTGCCCTAACCCGTTACAATGACAAAACCCAAAAGCCCTATTTCATGAATCAGGAATTGACCTTAGTTCAATCCGGTGTTTATCTAATTTTGGGAGAGAAAGACCTCCTATTTCCAGCTGAAAAATCACTTGAAAATGGCCGCAAGCTTCTTCCCAATTTAAGGGCATTCCAAATACTACGAGCTGGACATGGCGTGGAAACGATGAACAAAGCCTTGTATTTCCTCAAAGACAATATCGCTTTGTTGGAAAACTGGAAATGAGCAAATCAATGGTAAATTGCTCCAAATTTCAACCATGAACTGGATTATCCTGATTATCGCAGGTCTTTTTGAAGTAGGCTTTGCCGCTTGTCTGGGCAAAGCAAAGGAAAGTACCGGAATGGCCGCCATCTACTGGTATGGCGGCTTTATCGTTTGTCTCACGATCAGCATGGTGTTACTCGTTCGTGCGACTAGGGAACTTCCCATTGGAACCGCCTATGCAGTTTGGACGGGGATTGGTGCAGTCGGTACCGTCTTGGTAGGCATTTTCGTATTTAAGGAGCCTGCCGACTTTTGGAGGGTGTTTTTTATTACCACGCTGATAGCCTCGATTATCGGACTTAAGGTCGTCTCCCACTGATCAACCGCGTGTAGCATACAAAGCACCGCAGGAATAAAATTTAGCTTTTGTCCTTCTGCGCACAAATTTGTTCGCCTAAAGCCTAAATCAACTGCCAAAATCCGCTGATTTCCGTCGTTTTGGAGGATTTTCAATGGCACAAAAACTGCGAGTAGCTTTTGGCATCAAACAACACTTTTATGAGCTACATCGCTATACCCATCCCCCGCGAAGCCGGCAAGCAGGACATCCAAATCGAAGTCACTGTGAACAACGAAAAACAAGCGCTTCACTACAAGGTTGAACTGTTTTACTGGGACGATTGCAAAAATCCGCAGGGGCACCGGGCAGACTGCATTGCAGAGTTGCTTGCCAAGCACGATCCCAACTGGACCGTCTACTACATCGGTGCTCCGACCGAACAGTTTGTACCGATCACTTTTGTGGAGAAAAGAAGCAAAAGCAATCTGTCTATGAGCTATTAACTCACTGTTTTTCCAATTTTTCGACAAATCCGGGCTTCAGGTTCATCTCCCTGTCAAAAAGCAGCGGGTAATTGGTCCTTCCCCTGACTGGCCAGTTGTTAAGCCAACTCTTGCCATCATGTAGACCCCAAAAGGTCACGCGGGAGATTTTGTCCGAATGATTGCTGAAAAGCTGGAAAAGAGACGAATAGCGATCAATCAAGCGAGCTTCCACGGATTGGGGTAACCCATCGGGATAAGGATTCCACTCTGGGGAGGCCGCGTAGTTGACATTGAGATCAGCTCCTTCGCCCCTACCTGGCCTCGGCAAAACGTCGACATCGAGTTCGGTAATCATGACCTGGAATCCGGCCGCGTGAATCTCTAAAATAGCCTGCTCAATCTGATCCAGACCCGGCGAATCCAATCGATAGTGGCCCTGCATGCCAATTCCGTCTATTCTGATGCCTTCGCTTCGCAGTTCTTCCGCCATGGCAAGGATTGCCCTTCTTTTCGCCGGTATCCAGACATTGTAGTCGTTGTAGTATAGCTCTGCGTCAGGATCCACTTCATGGGCCTTGCGAAACGCGGCTTTGATAAAATCTCTGCCCGCTATTGTGTACCAGTGGGTATTTCTCCAGGAACCGTCATCTTCAAATGCCTCGTTTACTACGTCCCAGCCGTCAATTTTTCCACGGTATCGACCAACCAATGTATCGATGTGGTCTTCCATCCTTTCTATCAAGGCTGTCTTTTCCAAAAACTTTCCTCCTGAATCCTGAAATACCCAAAGAGGCGTTTGTTGATGCCAGACTAGGGTGTGTCCCACAACAAATGCCCCTAGCTTTTCTCCCAATGCAACGTAGGCATCCCCATATTCAAATCGGTATTCTCCCATTTTGGGATGCACCGGCCCCCATTTCAGACCGTTTTCCGGACTGATTGAATTGAAGTGTTTTGAAAGGAGTGAGTCGGCCCCGAGCTCCGAACCATTGACTTGACCCAGGTTCAGAGCAGCTCCTATGTAAAAATCCTCTTTGAACAGATCTTTTAGTCCCGCATCAGGGGTTGTGTGAAGAGGGGCAAAAAGCATTACTAGGCCACAAAGGAGAAAGGAATTTTTCATGAGCATATTTTTTTATTGAAGTCAAAAATCAAATGCAGGTCGGCCGCCGCTATATTCGGCTCCCGAGTCGACATGTTCGACTCAGCGCCATGGCGAGCGTAGCTAGTCTTTGCCACTCCCCTTAAACTGGTCCTCCTTATAGGCAAAGAGCACATTGAAGGTAGTCAGAGAGCCATAGCAGCGGGTAATGTACTGTTGCAGATTGACTCTGTCTTCGTCGTCGAGTTTGGGGTGGTTGTTGATATTTTGTTCCAACACGCGGAGTTTTTCCCGTACCATCACGATCTTCCTAAAGAAGGTCTCCAATGGCACTTCCTTCGCTTGAAGGCTCTTGTCCGAGGGTTCCATGATCAGCTTCCCCCCCATCCATTTCCCTCCCAACGGTACCAGCGGTGTTTTCTCAGAGGTCGCCATCAGTGCTTCTCGGATCGCCTTCTCCACATCCCTAATCGTCAACATCGGGAAATCCGGCATTTTTGCCTCTTCCACCGTATAGCCTTCATAGTCGCGAGCTAGCGTTTTTACTTCTTCCGAAGCTGTGAAGTAAATCTTGTAATATCCGGAGTCCTCCGAAACAATGACCCCTGAACCAAATTTTGGGTGGCTAACCCTACTGCCCACCCCGAGTTCGTTTGCTGACATCCTGTGTTGATTTTCTCTCAAAATAATCAAAAAATCTTCCTCGAGATGATATCCTCTATAGTATTGGCCAGCCAGGCACGGCTTGGGGCCTATTGCTTAAAAGAAAAGTTAGTATGTTGTCCTAGGGTCAAAATCTGTTCTACCTACAAAAAGCTTTTTTTGATTTAATTATCGATTATCAACTTTCTGATCCCTTATTGGTCGGTTTTGGTATGGTAAAGTAGAAGGAAGTCCCCTTGGAATAAACCGACTCAACCCAAATTTTGCCCCCAAGGCTGTCTATGATTTTCTTAACGATAGCCAGTCCCAAGCCGGTTCCGGTATACTCTTCCTTGGAGTGAAGACGCTGAAAAATGACGAAAATTTTGTCAAAGTATTCTTCCTTGACCCCTATCCCGTTATCTTTCACCGCGATCAGCCAGTGCTCTCTCTCTTCTTTGCAAGAAATCAAAATCACGGGTGGTTCTTCTTTTTTGCTGTATTTGAGGGCATTCCCGATCAAATTCTGAAACACTTGTAGTATCGGGGACTTAAAGCTTGTGATCGTTGCCCGACCTTCGAATTGGATGCGGGCATGTTTTTCCTCTATCAGTTGCGATTGCAGTTGGGCGACATCTCCTATCAATTCTTCCAATTTGATTTCCTCCAATACTTTCTCCCCCTTTCCTACCCTGGAGTATTCCAAAAGATCAAGAATAATCTGCCTCATCCGTACCGCCCCATCCACTGCATAGTGAATGTATTGCTGCGCTCTGTCATCCAGTTCGTACCGGTACTTTCGATCTAGAAGGGAAAGAAAGCTCGATACCATCCGCAGCGGCTCCTGCAAATCATGCGACGCAACGTAGGCAAACTGCTCCAAGCCAGAGTTGGAAATTGCCAACTCCTTCGCTTGGCGCTTCAATTTTGCATTGAGTTTTTTCAACGATTCCTCAAACTCCCGGCGCTCCGTAATATCTGTCATCGCGCCGATGATCCGAATCGGGACACCGTTAGGCTGGCGGGTGAAGATGGCGCGGTCCATTACATAGGCGTAGGTTCCGTCGGCTCTTTGAAAGCGATACTCCTCATTCCAGCTAGTCGTTTCCGGGGATTTATTGGATTTTTCCATGCTTGCTTTGATGCGCTTTCGGTCCACGGGATGGATCCTACTTATGAAAAAATCAAAGGTTGGCTGGAGTTTTTCCAAGTCGTATCCAAAAAGCGTTTTAAATCCCCTGCCCCAATACAACTTGTCCTCAGCAAGTTGGGCATCCCAGATGGCGTCATTAGTCGCTTCCGAAACCCGCTCGAAACGGTCGTTTGATTTTTTGATCTCTTCCTGGGCGTTCTTGTTTTCGGTGACATCCTTGAAATACACCGTCAGACCCGAATCCGAAGGAAATGCCGATACGGAAAACCAAACTCCGAAGGCTTCCAAGTAGTTTTCAAAATGAACCGCATGCCCGGTATCCAGTGCCAACAGAAATTTTGAAGAAAACTCTCCCAACTCTTGGGTTTTGAAGAAATCCCATAAGTTTCTTCCCAGGATATCCTTGCGGGGCACGCTGAGCAGAGCCTCCGCCTGCTTATTCCAATAAGTCACGGTAAAGTCGGAATCCACCGCAAAAAATCCGTCCCCAATACTTTCCAGTATCGTATTTCGCTCCAAAAGAAGCCGCTTGAGATCCAGCTCGGAGAGTTTGCGGGCATGGATATCCTGTACACTTCCGAATGCACTCAATGTTTTGCCCCCCACATGGACAGCTTGGCCTATGCAGCGAATCCAGCGATGGTCCCCGGTACCCGATATAAGTTCAAGCTCCACGTCGAATCCCTGGCCGCATTGAATTAGGTTTTCTATGCAAAGCCTTGCTGTCTCTTGGGATTGTCCGGCAAACATCTGGTAGACCCTATCCAGTTTCATCCCACTGAGGCGGTCCAAGCCCAGTATCGACCGGGTTGACATTGACCAATTGAGCAGTAGGGGATCCACTGTCAGATCCAATTCCCAGCTGCCAATTCTTGCCATTCTCGCGGACTGCTCAAGGAGGTTTTCGAGGTTTTTCCTATCTGTCACGTCCATGACCAAGCCATCCCAAACGATAGATCCATCCGCCTTTCTGTTTGGCGTGCCTCTACCCTCCCTCCATCGTATCCTGCCATCCGGACTCAATACTCTCCATTCGCAATTCCAGAAGCTAAGCGAAGACGCTGAAGCCTCCAAGCTATCTCTGAGCATTTCCAAATCCCCCCCTCTCGCAATTCTGGACCACACCAGTTCACTGTCCGACATGCATTCTTCCGGTGTGAGCCCCAACAATCGGATGGAGCCGCGACTCATATAGGGAAATTCATCCGAACCATCCGGCTTGCGGACGTATTGGAATATCACACCTGGGATGCTATCCGACATGCCTTTGAGGCGCTCTTCCATCTGTTTCCGCTCTTGGATATCTTGGATGGACCCGACTACCCTTACAGGACGGTCCAAAAAAAACTCCGCTTGTCCGATTGCCCTTACCCATCGCTCTTTTCCGGTTGCGGTGATTATCGGGGCCTCAAAGTCAAACTTCTCCCCTTTCTCAATCGCGTGCGCCACGGCACTTGACACTGCCTCTCTGAAATCCTCACGGTAGAAAGTAATCCCCTCGGCGGTAGAAGCTGTGAAATTGGCGGGGACCTCATGGATCTCCTGAGTGATGGGTGACCATAGAAGCCTGTCGTTGGGTATATCTATTTCCCAAGCTCCTACCCTAGACAGCTTGGATGCATTGGCCAACAAAAATTCCATTTTCTTTAGATCGGTCTGATCCCTCAGAACACCAATCATCCGGACGGGATTTCCCCGATCGTCCCGAATGATGTAGGCAGACTCCTCCACGTAGGCAAAGGTTCCGTCTTCCTTCAAAAACCGGAACCGGTTTTGCCATTTTTGCGCCGATGGATCAGCCATAAAATTTGCCCATTCCTCAGCCTTCTCGCTGCTGTCCACTGGGTGCATGAGGCTGGCCCAAGTGTCGAGGTTGAATTCACCTGCTTCATACCGGTGACCAAAAACACGGGTCAAACTTTCGCCCCAGTAAAACTTATCCTTCTGGACATCCCAGTCAAAGATGGCTTCATTCGTGGATTTGTTGACCAACTCATAGCGCTCGTTGTCCAGCCTGATCTTCTCGAGGTATTCATACTGCGCCATCAAAAGCGATATTAGGCGCTGGGCGCGCTCCAAGGTGTTCAGCTCCTTTTCCCCCACTTCCCTCGGGGAGGAGTAATAGTTAGCAATAGTACCCACCACTTTACCCGACGCGTTGAGTATGGGAAAAGACCAGCAGGCGCCTATGCCATACTTCCTGGCGATCTCCCGATAGTTTTCCCATCTGGAATCTTGAAATACATTCGTTGCTAGCACTTTTTCCCCATAGTAGGCTGCCGTACCACAGGAGCCCTGGTTTGGCCCGATTTGCACACTCTCGATTGACTGCACCAACTCCGAATCTAGACTTGGGGAGACAAAGTTTTTCAAGCGGCCATCCTCCACTTGGAGTATAGAGGCTTTCATGCCCGGGATCAGCGATTCGAGCTGGAGAAGGTAACTTCGGTAAAGTTCCTTTTCATTCGTACTGGTCACTAGACTGGACTCGATGAACTCCTTTTCGATGTCATGGAGCTTTTCAAAAAAATTCATTCGGCTCATGTCCATGAGAGCGCCAACCACCCGAATCGGTTTCCCTGACTTGTCGGTTTGCTTGATCGACCTGTCTCGGATATAGGCGTAGGTTCCATCTCCTTTCAAAAGGCGATACTCCCGTGTCCAAGTGGTGACGGATGGATTCTCCATGGCTTCCCGAAATTCGCACACTGCCTGCTTGAGATCTTCGGGATGGATTCTGTCTCGGATTAGTTGGAAGTTTTCTTCCTCGTCACCCAACCTAATGCCAAAATCTTCCTCAAAGGTCTCGCTGATAAAAACCTTGTGGGTTTGTGGATTGTAGTCGTAAATACTCTCAGAGCCGGCTTTGAGTGCTAGTCTAAACCGATCATTGCTCTGTTCCAGTGCTTTCTTGGCGATGACCATCGCCGTGACATCGACAGAATTGACGACGATTCCCCGTATATCCGGATCATCCAGCAGATTGGTAGCAACACTCTGTACCCATCGCCAACCATCCGCCTGATGCCGAAAACGGAATGGAAGTCCCCTGACTTGCTTTTCCTCTCGTATCCTGTGAAAATCCACAAGGATGATTGCCGCATCCTTTGGATGGATAAAGTCGAAAGCGTTTTTCCCCTCCAGCTCTTCCACACTGAATCCAAGGTAGTTTTGAAAATTGGGACTCAGATAGCTGAATATGCCTTCTTCATCGATGACACACACCAAATCCGCACCCTCTTGAGCCAGTTTTCTATAGCGCTTTTCGGCGCTTTTGCGCCGCTCCTCTGCCAAGACCTGCCTCGACACATCTTTGAAATTGTAGACTATGCCGTTAATGATGGGATTATCAAACAGATTGGTAAGGGTGCCCGAAACGTAGCGCCAACTGCCATCGAGGTGGCGTAGTCTCGATACATTGTCCCGGACCGCTTTCCCCGGACTCAATAGCGATTCCTGAAACCAGCCGTCAAAATACCGCAGGTCGTCGGGATGAACGAGATTCCGAATAGGCTCCGCTACCCGCAGGTCAAGTTTCCTTCCGAGAATCCTCGATACCGACTCGGTTTCAAAGTGGGATCTGCCATCATGGTTCAGAATCACGATCGCATCCTCACTGTTTTCCAGGAGCGTTTCGAATTTCTTTTCCCTTAGGTAGACTTGCTCGTAGGCGATCACATGCTCTGAATTATCGATAAGCGTACCAAAAAGCCAAGGCCCCGATTTTCCGTCCGGTGTAAGTTTGAGCTCTGCCCGCTCGAGAATCCATACCCAATATCCCCTCTTGTGCCTCATCCTCAGCTCGCATTCGTAGCGAGGCAGCCTCCCCTCGAGATAGTCTGCAAGCGCCCGTTTCGATTCCGCTAGGTCTTTGGGATGAACAAGCGAATCCCTGACCTGTAGGCTAAGGTCTCCCAACTCAGTCGTCGAATAGCCTATTATCTCCGCCCATTTTTCATTTACTAGGAATTCTCCGGACTCCAGGTTGCTTTCCCAGATACCCATCTCCGCTGAATCGATGACTCTGAGCAGCCTGTTCTTTTCTTCTTCAAAAATCTGCCGCGCCCGCTGCTGCCCACGCTTGCTATCCTCTAAGTCTATCAGGCGACCTGCTTGTCTCGCAATTTTTTTCAATGCATCGATCTGCCGGTCGGTCAGATGCTGGGGAGAAGTGTCAAAAACATTCAATGAACCACGCTTCCCGCCGGAAGATTCGATTGGTATACTGGCAAAAAGACCAAAAGCCTCCTTTCCCCGAAATCGAGGACTCGAATCAAAACGTCGCTCGGTCCTGAGACTCGGAATAAGAATGAAACCCTCCCTTGTCAATTCGAAAATCCACCCCAAATGCGCATCAAAATCAGCATGGGACTCTTCTGTCCCGGCAATGCCACGGATGTACGGGCTACCCGCTTCCCAAGTTAAAATCAAACCAAAAGAAACACCGCAGCTATCTGCCGCCAAGGTAGCCAGCTCATCGAAAGCAACAGAGGGAAGTCGTCCCTTTCCATCCATTTCCAGCTGATTGTCCGAGTCCATAGAGTGCCTTGTTCCCACTTTGTAAAAAATTTAGACGGAATACAGGCATTAGCCTACCTGCAACCCGGCATGAATTGAAATATAAGAATAAATGGCAGGTTTTGATTTAGAAAACTAAGCCCAATAATGCCCAATCCAAATTTGGCTCTTATCCACTTGGATTCCAGCAAAAATCCCCAAATTAGGCAAGATCCGAAGACCCGAACCCTATTTTCCTTTACTTCAAATGAAAAAGCTGCTACCCAATTTGGTCTCAATATTCCTTGGTTTCACTTTTTGGACTGCTGGAATGGTCAAGCTATACGCAGGCCACCAATTTATCGGTTGGATCGGCCCTCCCTGGCTGGTGGAGCGTCTCGCGGAGTACGACTTGGGTCTATACGCCAGTTTTATCGCGATTTGCCAGATCACAATTGGATTTGCCCTGCTTACCACCAGGTACAAACTTCTCGGCGGCATCATGATGGTCCCGATGATCCTAAACATCCTGATGGTCACTATTTCCCAACACTGGCGAGGTACGCCCTACGTACTCGCCGTACTTCTGGCGATGGATGTCTACCTCCTATGGCAATACAGGGATTTTTTTCTCCCATTGGTAGAAGAGGGGGAAAACGGCGGCAGGCTGGCTCAGAGGAAGAAGAGATCCTGGCAGGGTCATCTGATTTGGCTAGCTGGCTTGGCGTTGCAACTGATCTCTGTCCCGGTATCGTTTGTGGGAGTGCCCATGGCTTTTGCAATTGCAGGCTCAGGGCTCATTATCGCGGTGTTAAGTTTCAGAGTCGATTTGATTTCACTGGGAAAAACCGCAAGACAATCCGTAAATTAGTCCGAAACCCAAATCCAACAAAACCATGAAAGTAAACCCCTATCTCAATTTTGACGGCACAGCCGAAGAAGCCATGACCTTTTACAAGTCCGTCTTGGGCGGCGAATTTGAAGGCGGCGTCAGCTATTTTGGAGAAGCTCCAGGCATGGAATTGCCCGAGGAGGAGAAAAACCGTGTGATGCACATCTCCCTCAAAGTCAGTGAAGACGTGGCCATCATGGCCAGCGACACCAGCCCATCCATGGGCCATGTCCTGCACAAGGGGAACCACAACTACATCTCCTTGGCACCGGATAGCAGGGAGGAAGGTGAGCGGATCTTCAATGGACTATCTGCCGGAGGAAAAATTGAGATGAACTACGAAAAAACCTTCTGGGGTGCATATTTCGGAAGTTTTGAAGACAAGTACGGCATAGGCTGGATGATCAATTATACACTGCAGCCGGGAGAAGAATAATACCGCCGAGCGAAGCAAGACCTGCCAGGACGTTGAAGTTTGGCAGGTCTTCTTATATCGTAGGTTTTGGTTCTCCAGCCGAGTATGGATACTTTTGAAGCGTAAATTCCATCTACATTGAAACGTCTCGCTATCCTCGCCTCTGGCAGCGGCTCCAATGCCGAAAAAATCATGGAATACTTTCAGCATTCCCATCAGGCTGAAGTGGCCCTTGTCGCCTCCAACAAAACAGATGCGTTCGTCCTGGAGCGCGCCAAGAAATTCGGAGTACAAACCTTTACTTTTTCCCGCAAGGAAATGGAAGCTGGAATTTTGACCCAGAAGTTGGTCGATGAAAACATCGATTGGGTGATCCTCGCCGGCTTTCTGCTCAAAATCCCAGATGAACTGACCAGAACTTTTTCGGATCGCATGGTCAATATCCATCCAGCCCTACTTCCTAAGTACGGAGGCAAAGGCATGTACGGCATGCATGTACATCAAGCGGTCAAAGCAGCCGGCGATGCAGAAACGGGCATCACCATCCACTTGGTCAACGAGCACTACGATGAGGGTAGGATCATTTTTCAGGCTTCCACTCCTATTGGCCCGGAAGATAGCCCTGAAGATATTGCCCAAAGTGTCCATGAGCTAGAGCACGCACATTTCCCTAGAGTAATTGGTGAGTTAATTGGGGCATAAGCATACATGCCATAAAGCATGTTAGTTCACCGAAGATTTTGATCTTTTACCCCCATCGCATATTATTACAGTCATTTGAGCCAAAATGATCTGATGAAATACCTATTCTTTACCCTCCTTTTGATCTGCATTTCACTTGAAAACTTCGCACAAGAGACGATATCGATTTTAAAGGATAAGGACAGCTACTACGAGGAATACTACGTCCTCAAATCGGATAAAAAAACAAAACATGGGAGCTACATTAAATTGGATAGACCAATTTACGGAGGCCTCTTTATCGAGTCATTTGGCAGCTATTCACAAGGAAAAAAAAGCGGCTACTGGGAAGCTTACTATCCGAACAGAAACAACATCAAATCCAAGGGAAATTATAATAAAGATGGCTTGAAGGAAGGCCGTTGGACCTACTTTTATCCCGAAACCAAGCCATTGGATTTGTTTAGCAGCGACTCGGAAAACGGAGCTTCCTTTCAGGTGATGTGGGCCAACCCGACGACCGCACAGTCTGGCAACTACAGCAATGGGGAAAAGCGAGGGGTCTGGGATTACTTTGATGAAGCAGGTTTTCTGAGGCAACAGTTCGATCATGACAGCGACTCTCTGGTCTACTCGCACAACGCCGATCTGGAAAACATCGAAGCTGGATATATAGGTGGTGAGTTTTTTCTCAAGCAACATCTGAACGAGACATTCGATTTTCCAGCCTACCTGCAATCGAGCAACAATACAATCAGTCTCAATACGGGTATGATCATTTTTCTGTTCACGATTGATGAAAAAGGAAAAATTGTAAACATCACTGAAATAGAAGACACGATCAAGAATAAAAAGATCTACAACAGGGCACTCGCCACGACCCAAAGCCTCGACTCGAAATGGTACCCGGAGAAGAAAAACGGAACCAAACAAGCCAGCACAAAGACGATCGCATTCGAATTGCAGGTTGAGACCAAACATTCATCATTTGTGACTGACCAATGGAGCTTTTCAAACACATCCAATGGCTTTAAAATGAATATCACGGTAAAATGAATCCCCTGCGATACCACAATGGCCTGTCACCGGGCACCTTCATTGGCGAGGTTGGAAGTACCTTTCCGACATTTTTTTTAACTTGGCTTAAGTCGGAACATCCGTCTTAAACCAATGCTCAAACTTTTCAGGTCTATCCGAAAAGGACTTCTTTCCGAAAATAAGTTCAGCAGGTATCTCGTATACGCCTTTGGCGAAATCATCCTGGTGGTGATCGGCATACTGATCGCCCTTGCCATCAACAACGGCAACCAAAATAGACTCCTTGCCAAAACCGAACAGACCTACCTGCTTGGTCTGAAGGAGGAGTTTCACACCAGCAAGCTGAAGCTGACTGAGCTGATAACCGTTAACCAAAACAACCTTGAAGCGGCAAAAAAAATCCTGAATCACAGCTCAGATCCAAGCCAGTCGCTGAGCGAAACTGAGTTTTCCGAACTCATGTACACAGCCTTTTCTTCGGACATAGCCTTCAATCCAAACAATTCTTTCCTGATCGAAATGATCAATTCCGGGAATCTGAAAAACATCTCCAATCCGAAACTGAGAATTCTCCTAACCAACTGGACCTCTACTATGGAGGATATCACACGGCAGGAACGGGATTTGGGAATTCAGAGGGAAAGGGTGCTGGATCTTTTCCGGACGGGCAATAACAGCCTGAAAACTGTCTTAATCCAAGCAGGCGTGTATAGGGACTTAGGTCTAATGGAGGAGAAAACCCTCCCAAGCAACCTCGCCCTGCTTAGCTCCACAGAATTTGAAAACAATCTGCTGATGTTTATCCTAGCGAGCATAGCGACGGAAAACGCCCACTACGCTCCCCTGCTAAGGGATTTGGAGGATATTCAGATCTTGATTGAGAAAGAAATACGCTAAGGGCTCAAAAGGAACAAAAAAGCTTCGAGAAACCTGACTCCTTTCGACCGCGAATCTTTTCATAAGACCTGAAAAATACCTTATTTCAGGAAACACTTTCGCCCCAATTAATCAAGAATCCACAAGGAGCAAGGCTCCAAAATGGAAGATGCGGCAAAAGTCAGCAGCGATCCCAACAAAACCGAAACCCTAAAAAACCCTTGTCGCAAAACCATAGGTCTGCTGACAAGACTTCCACCTATTCCGATCGCAAAGTCTAATCTTTGAGCTCGGTTGTATTCCGCTTGATTCTCTATATGCGTTTTGTTTTAATAATTACTGCCAAAATTCTGCTGATAGCCTCGCTGTCCAGTCTATCACTTTGGGCTTCTGGACAAGGGTTTGACTCCAAGTTTGAAGCCGTCTCTCCGAAAAAGACTAAAGTTACCTTCAAAAACCAGCTGATAGAAGACCAGAAAAACAACATCCTGCGCTACGAATATTTTTACAATGGCGGAGGTGTCGCAGTGGGGGATCTGGATAATGACGGCCTGGACGATATTTTCTTCACGGGCAACATGACCGGCAACAAGCTTTACCGCAATCTTGGTGGGCTGAAGTTTGAGGATATGACCAAGGCTACGGGAGTGGAAGGCAAAACCGCCTGGACCACCGGAGCGAGCATGGCTGATGTCAATGGCGACGGCTTGCTGGACATTTACGTTTGCTACTCCGGAAAAGACGATCCGGAAAGCCGAAAAAACGAGCTTTGGATCAATTTGGGAGATTTTGGATTTGAGGAAAAGGCCAAGGAGTTTGGTATCGCCGATCCTTCCAATTCCACCCAGGGGCTTTTTTTTGACTTTGACCGGGATGGAGACTTGGACCTGTTTCTTCTCAACCACCATATCCAGGTCATCAATACCCTGGAGTTTGAAGCCGTGCGCAAGGAAAGGCATCCCTACGCAGGCGACAAACTGTACGAAAACATGGGTGGGAAATTCGTCGATATCAGCGAAAAGTCCGGCATCAAGGGCATCGCATTAGGCTTCGGTCTTTCTGTGTTGGCCTCCGACATCAACGGGGACGGCTGGCCTGACCTGCTAGTGACCAACGACTACATCGAGCCCGACTATCTCTACCTCAATAACGGCGACGGAACTTTTTCAGACTGCCTCGTGGAGAACTTCCAACATATCTCCCACTTCTCAATGGGGGCAGACATAGCGGACATTAACAATGACGGTTTGCCCGACGTCTTCACCCTAGACATGCTTCCCGAAGACAACGAGCGACAAAAACTTCTCTATGGCCCGGAAAATTATGAGCAATATGCCTTGATGCTGAAGCAGGGCTTTCACCACCAAAACATGCGAAACATGCTCCAGCTCAACCAGGGCAACGGGGCATTTTCGGAAATAGGCCAGATGGCGGGTATTTCAAATACCGATTGGAGCTGGTCGGCACTCTTCCTAGATGCGAACAACGACGGCCAAAAGGACCTCTTCGTTACCAATGGGTACTACCGCGATTACACCAACCGGGATTTTCTGAAATACAAAGGCGACTATTATTTCAAGCAGGCCATAGATGGACAAAAAGCAGACACCCTCCACTTGGTCACCTCCATGGGTTCCACTCCTGTCCATGACTACTTTTTCGAAAACGAGGGAAACCTCCAGTTTGCCGACCGATCCGAATCGGCTGGATTTGCTGCGAAAAACTTCTCCTCCGGAGCAGCCTACAGCGACCTGGACAACGACGGGGATCTGGACCTTGTCGTATCGCACCTGAACGAAACCGCAAGCATATATGAAAACAAAAGCGAAAAAGGCGATTGGCTGCAGGTAGAATTGAGGGATAGTTCAAAAAATACCTTTGCCGTGGGAGCTGTTCTTACGGCTTTTTCCAAAGAGAAAATCCAAAAACTGGAACTCTATCCTACTCGTGGCTTTCAATCTTCCAGCACCTATCGCCTTCATTTTGGCTTGGGCGAAAGCTCACAGTTGGACAGCCTCCAAATCCTGTGGCCCGATCAGTCTATCCAAACACTCTTCAAGCCAACCTCTAATCAAATACTACGAGTAGAAAAGGCCAGTACCTTGCCCAGGTACCAATCAGCAGCCAAGAAGACCGGTTTATTGGCGAAAGTCTCCCCCATGACGGATTTCGCTGCGGCGACTTCTACTCTGAATGACTTTAAACGCCAACCTCTTATGCTCACCATGCCCAGCCACCTAGGTCCGATAATGGCAAAATCAGACGTAGACGGAGACGGGATGGAGGAATTGTTCGTGGGTGGCAGCAAGGGTAGTCCGGGAAGAATCTACGCCTACCAAGACAGCACTTGGACTCCCTATCGGGGCTTTCGCTCCGCGGCAGAATTCACGGACGCAGTGGCCCTTTTCGAAGACTTCAACGGAGATGGCAAAATGGATCTTTTCCTCGGCAGCGGAGGCTATCACGACTACACCAGCGAAGACGGCTCTTTGAGGGATCGCCTTTTCTTGAACGACGGCAATGGCGTATTTGTCCCCCAGGCAAGTTTTCCCGACTACCGCATCAGCACCGGTGCAGCGGTCGCCTTGGATGCAAATGGAGATGGCTATTTGGATTTGTTTGTGGGCGCCAGAATTATTCCTGGACGATATCCTGAGATCCCCACTTCCAAACTACTCCTCAATGATGGAAAGGGCGCGTTCACTTTGATAGAGGACGCATTGCCCCATGACGGAAAGCTCGGGATGGTCACCGCCTCAATAGCCCAAGACCTGGATGGAGATGGCATCGACGACCTCATTCTAGTCGGAGAATACCTCAGCCCCCTAGCCTTAGTCAATCGAAATGGACGGTTTGAAGATCAGTCCGAAAAATATTTCCCAGACAAACTTTCCGGATGGTGGAGCAGTCTGGCACAGGCAGATATTGACGGAGACGGAGACCTCGACCTGATTGCCGGGAATTTTGGGCTAAACAGCCAGCTGGTCGCCAGACCGGACAAATCCCTACGACTCTACGCCGCAGATTTTGACCAAAATGGCAGTATCGATCCGATCATGGAGTGTTTCGTTGATGACGACTATTATCCCTTTGCCAGCAGGGATGAATTGCTGGACCAAATGGCAGGCATGCGAAGCAAATTCACCAACTATGCCGCCTACTCCAAGGCAAAGCTTGGCGATCTCTTCACGAAGGAGGAGCTCGCCGAAGCCCAAAAGCTGGAAGCAAACACTTTTGAGACAATGTATTTTGAAAATACTTCCACAGGGTTCGCAGCCCATCCTCTCCCCCGAATCGCGCAAAGTTTCCCCACCTATGCCATCCTAGTCACCAATCTCAACGGGGACTCAAAACCTGATCTCGTCTTGGGCGGCAACCAGAGCCAAAACAGAATCCGTATTGGAAAGATAGATGCAGGCTTGGGGCTTGTGTTGCTCAATGAGGGACAAGCACAATTCAGGCCTCTAAGCCCAACTGAGTCTGGACTATGGATCAAAGGGGATATCAAGTCCATTCTCGAGCTGAGCTTGGGAAAGCAAAAGACCTTGGTATTTGGACTAAACCAACAGCAACCTGAGTTTTACCAAAGAAGATGAAAGAAGTCGTCAAATGCCTCGTAGCCTTGGCTATCAGTTTTTTTTACTGCCAAGTCAGCCTAGGGCAAAAAAAAGTCACCGACTGGCCCCGGATCTACGCGGAGCAGCATTTCCATATCACCGAGGTCATGGTCACCGATGTGGCCAGTCCACCGGTGGCTGCCAGGATCTATGCCTATGCCAACCTCGCCGCCTACAGAGTGCTGCAAGAGTCCGGAGTGGATTTTAGACATGGTGACTTACTAGCCCAATCCAACATCCACGAGCAAAGCGCTCCGCTGTCTTTGCAGCGCATCGACTCTCCGGAATTTGCCGCGATCTACGCCATGCTTTTGGTTGGGGAGAAAATCATGCCCTCTGGCTACCTGCTAAAAGAAAAACAGAAGGTCTGGCAAACATGGGGGCTGAAATCAAAAACGATAAACAAAAAGAACCAAGACACCCATCTGCAGTTTGCCCAGGCTGTCGCGAACCAAGTCCTATCCATCGCCAAAAAGGACGGCTATCTCCAACTCACCGCACTGACACGCTACACCCCAAAAGAGGGACCAGGCTATTGGTATCCAACGCCTCCTGCCTACATGGCTGCCATTGAGCCGGAATGGAAAACGATGAAGACATTTTTCCTAGAAAACCTGAGTGAATACGATCCGGCTCCCATGGCCCCGTTCGATCTTCAACCGGGTTCTTCCTTTGAGCGGCAAATGACCGAAGTGTATGAGCAGGTCATAAACCTCAGCGAGGAAGAGCGTCTGATCGCAAACTTCTGGGATTGCAATCCCTTCAAGGTGGAATTTGCGGGCCATATGGCCATCGGTGTGAAAAAAATCTCGCCCGGGGGACACTGGATGGGCATTACGGGTATTGCTGCGCAAAAGGCCGGACTGCCATTTGCCGAGACCGCCTATCTCCATACGCTGGTGGGAATGGCACTTCACGATGCATTCGTGTCCTGTTGGAAAGCCAAATATGACACCCACCGAATCCGCCCTGAGACAGTGATCAACCAAACGCTAGACGAAACCTGGAAACCTATTCTGCAGACACCCCCATTTCCGGAATATACCTCTGGACACTCAGTCGTCAGCAGCGCTGCATCCAGCCTTCTCACATCCTATTTTGGAGATGGATTCGGATTTATTGACAGCTCAGAAGTGTATTTTGGCCTGCCTGAGCGGGAATTCACCTCTTTCAATCAAGCTTCCGAGGAAGCTGCTATTTCTCGGCTGTATGGAGGCATCCATTTTAGGGACGCCATCGAAAACGGAGTTGCCCAGGGAAAAAAGATCGGCAATTCAATCTGGGAGAAAGTGGGGAAATAGATCAGGGTTTGGGTGGTCTAAAATAGGCGCCTTTTGGTTTTCGCCCCACCCTCAAAAACTAGGAGGTTCTGGATCACTCCAGAACCTCCCTTTACTTTTAGATTCGATTAAAAGAAAAATCAATTTCCTCCATCCCACCAAACCTTGGTAGTCCAAGTGTCGCCTCCCATTCGAGAGGTCGCATTGGACAATCCGGAAGGGTTCGTAGAGCTCTCGGATGCAGGGTAGAGTTGTCTAGTTGGAATCTGGCCAGAAGAGAAGTTACCGGTATAATTTACCGGAGTTAATACCGGATAGCCCGATCTTTTCCAGTTGTTCCAAGACTCAACGAAGTTGGCAAAGATCCCGGTGGTAGCCCAGATTTGCTCGTTGATCATTTTGAGCGAGGACTCGGCACTGCTGGTATCCAATGGATTGGCTACAGCAAAAGCCGCTGCAGCAGAAGGAGCGATGGATGCTCCGCCAAACTTGCCTATGGAAACTAGAGCCGCTTCCACGCCGGCAGCATAGTAGCTAGAGGCGGTACCCGGCACTGAGAATCCTCTTGCGGCTGCGTCGGCCAGCAGCAATTGGATTTCTGAGTAGGTCAGAATAAAAACAGGAGCATCTCTGTCCCGGTAGATGGCTGTTGGCCTAGAATACTTTCCTATCGGTGCCACATCCGCGCCCGTTCCGGTAGGCCCTGGATAGTTCGGAGCATTGACAATATCGGTGGATCCACCTCTCATGTCGTAGCCATTTGGCATTCCAATCTGAGCGCTCGGATCGTTGTTGCCCGGAGTAGTGCTCCTGTTTGCAGCCAATCCAGCTCCTGGGACTTCCGCAATTACTGGAAGCCTAGGATCATTTTTTGACTTCAGGAAATCGATCAGCTTATTTGACCACCTTACCTCATACACGTCATCTATTACGTTGAGCGCATTGGCGCTTGAGTTGGCATAGCCATTCACCTGATCCGACACCAATACGGCCTCGTCGTCGATGGACGCAAACACCCCACCAGTGATTGCCTTTTGCACATAGGTCTGGGCAGTCGAAGCATCGACGTCCACGAGTCTCATCGCCATACGCAGCATAATGGAGTAGCCAAGCTTTTTCCATTTCGCCAAGTCTCCTCCGTACAATACGTCGTTTTTGATCTCTCCCCCTGCATCGTTGATGGAAGCAAGCGCGGCATCGAGATCAGCAAGCATAGCAGTGTAGGCTTCCTGCTGAGAATCGTACTTTGGCTGGGTGATCCCCGCTTCCGCCTGCAAGGCTTCTGAATACGGGATATCGCCGTAGACATCAGCAACGAAGGACAAGGTCAAGACCTTCCAGATTTCTCCCACCGCGACCAAATTGCCGAAGCCTTTTTGCTCCGCCAAACTCTGCATTTGATATACTCTTGAAGCTGCCGCAAAGCCATCATTCCATACACTCTGGATGTAGCTGTTTGTACTTCCGGATGCCACGTACTTGTCAGCATTGGAATAGTAGTTTGCACCACCTGTGGAGGTGGAGGCCATCACTTGTACCCACATGCTTTGGAAAAGTATGGCCCCGGTATAGCCGGTCATCATGTTCCCATAGTTGTAGGAAACCGTGGGTAGGATCAGGTTTGGATCAAAAACGCCTCCATCGGCTCGGTTGGGATCAGTGTTGATATCTTCAAAATCGCCATCACAACTGGAGACGGCCAACAATGCGCCCGTAAGGAATAAACTAATATATTTTTTCATTTCAATTCAATTTGAAGTTGAGATTAAAGCCAAATGACCTGGTACTTGGGAGATTGGCTCCTTCTATGCCGGTGTAGTTGATGTTGGAGCCAAAACTTGCTTCAGGGTCGATATTGTCAGCCTTTCTCATCAAAATTGCGAGGTTTCGGGCGACCAAAGAAACTTCCAGTCCTTTCAACACCGGAGTATTGCCAAACCATTTGGATGGCAGCGCATAACCCAAGGTCAGTTGTCTCAGCTTGATGAAGTCACCATCAACGACACTGGTACTGGTCACATTCTGCGCAAGCGCCCGGTAGTAGGCCTCGGCAGTGGAGGTGACTCCATCGTTAGTGACGCCGCCCTCTCTGCCTTCAAGCGTGATCTGATGCAAGCCTCTGAAGATCGAATAAAACTCAGTGGCGGAAAGCACCTTGTTACCGAAGTTATAGTCAATCAGGAAGGAGAACATGATTCCTTTGTAGCTGAACTCGTTGCTCCATCCTCCATATAATGTAGGCAGAACAGATCCCATGTTGATCAATTCTCCACGAACCGGAAGTCCTGAAGCATCCACTCTGATGCTGCCGTCCTCGTTGTAGGCATAGTCATAAGCCCTGATCTGAGGTCCCGCCTCTCCGACTACATAGGCAGTCACCGCATTGCCAAGCGTAGCCCTGTTTTGCCCAAGATTGACCGGATTGTTGTTGTTGTCGGTACTCAGTACTTCATTTTTCACTTTGGAAAGATTGAAGGAAGTCTTCCAAACAAAGTTTGGACTCTGGATCGGTGTACCTGTCACCAACACTTCCAGGCCCTTGTTACTGGTAGATCCGGTCGCCACTACGGCACTGTTGAAGCCCGAGGCGATGCTGTAGCTGGCATTCATGATTTCATTGTGGGTTTCCTTTTCGTAGTACGCGATATCAAAACCCAGGCGGTTGTTGAAAAAGCTAAGGTCTACTCCAAATTCTATCTCGTCAGTGGTAAAGGGCTTCAAATCCAAATTTGGTAGGCTCGTTGGCGAAGAACCCGCCGGTATGCCATTAAACGCATTGGCAGAGCTGTAGTAAAAAGCTGTTTGATAGGCTTGGAACGGTTCCCCGCTCGTAACCGCATAAGATGCTCTGAGCTTACCAAAGTCCAAAGCCGGCATATCCAGCAGCTGGTCGAATACGAAGGCTGCGGCCACAGATGGAGAGAAAATGCTGTTGTTGTCTGTAGGCAAAGTACTGTACACATCGTATCGACCTGTTGTGGTCAGAGTCAGGATATTGTTGAAACCGAATCCTACAGAGTAGTAGGCCGAATGCACCTCGCGCTCATTGTACTCATAGGATCTTGAGAAAGTCTCCACGTTGAAGGGCGAATAAAGATATGGGAGTACAAATCTGCTCCCTCCAACTCCGACGGATTCAAACTTGTTGTTTCGCAAATTTGCCCCGGCAAGCGCATCCAAGGTAAGGTTCTCCGCAAGGTCAAACTTGGCTCCCAAAATACCGTCAATGTTGAACTCTGACCTCTGGGACTGGCCGCGACCTCCCAGATTACCTTTCAGGTCGGCTGTATAGGCGAGTCCGGTGGGGTCGACACTGAAAAAGTCATCATTGGAGACGTCATTCCCGAGACGGACCATCGCAAAGATGTCCTTGGTGAAGGCATACTTGGTCGAGAGGGCGGAGATAGTTCGCTTTCTGCCTGCATCGTTCACCCCTTGGTTTACTATGAAATAAGGATTGGTGACGTAGATATCGTCGCTAAAGACAGTTTCCGCGCCGGTTTCAGGATTATAGCCTGGGGCGAAAATACTCTGGCTAATGTTTGGCGCCAACATCAGAAAGTTGTTCGGGTTTTTTGGACCGTCACTCAAAAACGGAATGTTGTTCGAGTTTTGATCAATGTAATTGATCATGGCAGACACATTCAGCTTGTCGGTGATGTTCTGATCCACATTCAGATTGATGCTCAGCCTGTCCATTCCACTGTTTGGCACGATTGATTTGGAGCTTAGATTGGATACAGACATTCTAAATGATCCGTCCGTTCCCAATCCCTTGGAGATAGATACCGTGTTGGTAAAGTTGGATCCTGTGCGGTAGAAGTCGATGTACCGGTCGTCCGTGGGTGAATAGGGATACTGGTTTCCATCAAAACCGACTACAGAACTACCGTCGAGCGGTGCTCCCCAAGCCAATCTCCCAGTTGTCTGGGCATCGGCAGCGGTTGCGGGCTTTAGACCTCCCGTACCCTGTCCGTAGACCGTCTGAAAATCCGTGAAGTCCACTGGCTTTTCAGCCATGTAGTTCATGGTATAGTCCAAAGACCAGTCGCTACCCTTGGAGCCTTGTTTTGTGGTAATCAAAATGACACCATTGGACGCTCTGGAGCCATATAACGCTGAAGCTGCTTGCCCCTTGAGCACCGTCATGGTTTCGATATCGTCCGGACTGAGGTTACCAATACCATCCCCAGTGTCGCCTCCGCCCCATTCACCGGCTGACCCACGCTGGGTGTTGTCCATTGGGATTCCATTGATCACATACAATGGAGATCCGGTACCGCTGATGCTTGGAAGACCGCGCAGGGTGATCTTGGAGGTTCCGCCTGGACCACTATTGGTTCCCTTCACGACCAAACCGGCAACTCGACCTGCAAGGGAGTTTGCGACATTTGGTTCTCTAGCCTTGGTCAAGGTTTCGCTGCCCACAGCCGTCACAGAATACCCCAAGGTTTCCTTTTCCTTGCTGATACCTAGGGCAGTCACGACAACTTCGCTCAAATCACTAGCTTCCTCGTCCAAGACTACGTTGAGCTCAGTTTGGTTGCCCACCGTAATCTCTTTGCTCGAAAAGCCAATAAACGAAAAGACCAACACGGATTGGTCCGTCACAGAGATCGAGTACTCACCATCCACATTGGTGGTGGTCCCCGACTGGTTACTCCTGTCCAGGATCGTCACTCCTGGCAAAGGAAGGCCGTCCGAAGACGCTGTAACCTTCCCTCTCAATACCCGCTGTTGACCGTAAACTGAGCTTGACAGGCTCAGCAACACAGCCAAGGCGAATGCAATCGGTAAAAACTTTCTCATAACTGGTAGTAAATGGTTAGAAATAAAATAAAAGGCTATCCGAAAACGGATGATGTACGAAGCGGAGATCCAAAAATATCTCGCAACATGATTCTATGTCAGGATGAACAAAAACTCATCCCACGTACGGTCAGATTGGGGCGGCAGACGCTAAACCGTTCCTGAGTTCAGCTCGTCTGTTATCTTAAAGCTAGAAAAAATGACTGTTGCTTACAAAATGAATTCCGGATATTTTTAGCCCAAACAATAAATCTTTATTAATTTTTTTACACAAACCGAAGGCTATATCAGTTAATTTTAAATTTTTACAAGATTCTTCAGTTATTTTTTGTACTTGACTGGGAGCTAAACTCAAAAAAAACAGCTTTTCACCCTCTTCTCGTAAAAGTGTCGGCAATATCCCTCCGCATTATTCAAATTTTCAATCACCATCCGAAAAAACCAACAGACGAGGACACGGACCAAAGCTCTCATCGAACGCTATAAGAGGATTGAAACCAAAAAGGGAAAACTCCTTTCGAAATTTTCCCTCCAAAGAAGAAATGAACTGAAAAACACTTTTGAAGGGCAGTAGCGGCCGTCGCCATTTTCAATCTCGGTTGAATACAAACGCAACAGCCGTAAAAAGGCTTACGAAGCCCCCACCCTACACAAAATGGGGCGCATTGGCATTCTAGACAAGTGTAACCAGCTCCTCTTTTGGCGTTCTCACTTTCTTCATGTTGACCAGCCAGTCTTTAGTCTCGTCACGATAACCCAAAGGAAGGACGATCACGCTTCTGAGGCCTTTTTCAGCAAGGCCAAGGATCTCATCCACTGCGGCATTGTCAAAACCCTCCATGGGAGTGGAGTCCACTTTCTGTTCCGCAGCAGCTACCAATGCACTTCCCAAGGCAATGTAGGCCTGCTTGGCTGCATGGTGAAAGTTTTCTTCGGCAGACTTCGCGCCCATCATCCCTATCAGACGAGTCCGGTAGGCATCGGTGGTACTATTTGGCAAGCCCCGCTGTTTGTTGCTTCGTTCAAAGACCTTGTTTATCCGCTCCTCGGTGTATTGATCCCAAGCGGCAAAAACCAAAACATGGGAAGCATCGGTGACTTGGCTTTGATCCCAAGCGACTGCACGGAGCTTTTGCTTCACTTCCGGATCGGTGATGACGAGAACCTCATAGGGCTGAAGTCCTGAAGAAGAAGCCGTCAGTTGGATAGCTTCAAGGATGTAGTCGACTTTTTCCTGTGGCACTACCTGACCATTCATGGCTTTGGTGGCATAGCGCCATTTCAGATTCTGGATTACGTTCATAACAGTTGGTTGAATGCTGACATTTTAAATGTATATACACATATTAACCGCCTCCATTGCCTCAATAGTTCCTGGAAATTAAAAAAACCGGAAGAGGCAGCAGCTTCCAAAATGGTTAAGGGAGAATTCATCATAGGAACCTCCACTTATTTTTCCCTGTTCTTTGACTAAATTGAAATTCTTGGCGACACCTTCTGGAAACAGCCTCTTTAGCTTTTTGATATTCCTGAATGAATCCTAAAAACGTCAGTCCACAAGTAAAAAAAATCCTTCCCGGCATCCTGGCCACGTCCATTTTCATGCAGATGCTGGACTCGACGATCCTGAATACCTCCTTGCCGGCCATTGCGCAGGATCTCAACGAATCTCCGCTCAACATGCAAAACGCCATTATCAGCTATGTGCTGACTTTGGCTTTGCTGATGCCGATCAGTGGATTTTTGGCCGATAAGTTCGGCACCAGAAAGGTCTTTATTGCGGCCCTGTTGCTCTTTGCACTGGGCTCGCTTTTTTGCTCCCTTTCCCAAAGCCTCACCCAACTCGTCTTTGCCAGGGTCTTGCAGGGAGTGGGCGGGAGCTTGATGACCCCTGTCGGCAGGCTGACACTGATCAAGACTTATCCCAAAAATGAGCTCGTCAAGGCCATGAACTATGCCATCGTCCCGGCTTTGATCGGCCCAGTGCTTGGTCCTTTGGTCGGAGGCTATATGGTGGACTACCTGTCTTGGCATTGGATCTTTTTGATCAACTTGCCCATTGCGTTTGTTGGGATTGTGTTGGGACTGAAGTTTATGCCGGATTATAGGTCAAAGATCCTCGACTTCGACTTGAAGGGATTTCTGTTCTTCGGAGCTGCTTCGTTTTTGCTGTCCATTTCCCTGGAGCTGTTGGGAAACACTGTCCACATCACCCCTATCCTAGCGGCTTTGGTCTTGGGCTTTTTGATGCTGTATTTCTATTACCGGCATGCAAAAAAAGAAGACAACCCCATCTTTCCGCTGAACCTTTTCCAAGTCCGAACCTTTCGCGTCGGAATCCTGGGCAACCTCGCTACCCGACTTGGAATTAGTTCAGTTCCATTGCTTTTACCCCTGATGATCCAGATCGCGTACGGAGAATCCGCGGTGGTCTCCGGTTGGATCGTAGCCCCGATGGCACTGACGGCGATCTTTGGCAAGACTGTCGTGATCCGGATTCTCGATCGCTTTGGATATCGAAACACCCTCATGGCCAACACCATGATTATCGGAGTATTGATCTGTTCATTTGCGATTCCCGGGCTCCATACTTCGATCTATTGGCATCTGCCCATCATCGCGCTGCTCGGCTTCTTCAACTCCATCCAGTTTACATCGATGAATTCCATCTCCATCGCGGACCTTAGAGGGTACCACACGAGTAGCGGCAATTCCCTGATTTCGGTAAACCAACAGTTGGCAATCGGCTTCGGTGTGGCATTTGGATTGATTGTGCTGAAGTTGTTTGAAGGAGATGTGCGACTGATCCAAAACGAAATCCACAATGCTTTCCGTTATACCTTCTTGGTGATCGGCAGTCTGACCATCTTTTCTGGCTTGGTATTTCGCAGACTCCACTTCAGGGACGGGGAAAATCTAAAAGCCTAGTAAGAGCCATGCAAGAGGTTGAAGTCGTTTATCCAAAAAAAACCAAGGATTGGAGAGATTGGCTGGAGAAGCATCACCGGTCCAAGTCATCCGTATGGCTGGCGTTCCACACAAAAGCATCCGGACAGCCCTCCATCTCGTGGAGCGACGCCGTCGACATCGCCCTCTGCTATGGCTGGATCGACAGCACAAAAGTTAAGATAGACGATGAAACCTCCCATCAGTTCTTCAGCAAGCGCAAGGCAAAAAGCACTTGGTCCAAGATCAACAAGGAAAAGGTCGCGACCTTGACCGTAACAGGCCTGATGACCCAAGCTGGCTTGGAGGCTGTTGAAATCGCCAAAGAAAACGGTTCCTGGACGATGCTCGATGAAGTCGAGGAACTGATAGTGCCCGAGGATCTGGCACTGGCGCTCAGGGCAAAGGCCGGAGCGAGGGAGTTTTTCGATGCACAAAGCAAGTCGGTGCGGAAGATGATGTTGGCCTCGCTTGTTCTCGCAAGACGACCCGAAACCCGCCAAAATCGGATCGACGAAATTGCCGAATTGGCGGCAAAAGGGATGAAGCCAAAGCAATTTTAGGAAAAGAATACCACTAGCCCTTTCCTAACTTTTTTTCGAATATTGTCCAAGTAAAACAAGAGTCCAATGAACAACCCTAATCCAAAAGTCGATTTTTACTTTTCCTCCAACGAAAGATGGGAAAAGGAAATCGACCAATTGAGACGGATAGTCCTAGACTGCGGCCTCACTGAGGAGCTGAAGTGGGGCTGCCCCTGTTACACTTTTCACAAGACCAATATAGTCCTGATCCATGTCTTTAAGGAATACTGTGCATTGCTCTTTTTCAAAGGGGCGTTGCTCCAGAATTCACACGCTATCCTGATCCAGCAAACCGAGAATGTGCAAGCCGCCCGCCAAATTCGGTTTACCCACGTGAAGGAAGTCATGGATCAGGAAGTCTGGGTCAAAGCCCACATCTATGAGGCGATTGAAGTGGAAAAGGCCGGACTGAAGGTCGACTTGAAGAAAACCGAGGAATACGATGTGCCGGAGGAATTTCAGCGAAAATTGGAGTCCGATTGCAAACTCAAAACGGCTTTCGAGTCACTTACGCCCGGGCGGCAGCGGGCGTACCTGTTTTATTTTTCCCAAGCCAAGCAGTCCAAAACACGAGAATCCCGCATCGAAAAAAGCGTTCCCAATATCTTGGAGGGCAAGGGGCTGAACGACTGACCCAATCCTTATTCATCGAATGCGTAAATTGACTTTACGAATATCCTTTTCAAAAAAACATGGGCTTAAAAATCATTCTCACAGGAGCTACCGGTATGGTGGGTGAGGGCGTCCTGCTCGAATGCCTCTCAAACGATCAGGTCTCCGAAGTGCTCAGCATCAGCCGCCGCTCCTATCCTGTCTCCCATCCGAAGTATTCCGAGTTGCTCGTCGCGGATTTCATGCAGATCGATTCCCATGAGGATCGGCTCAAGGGATTTGACGCCTGCTTCTTTTGTGCGGGAGTGAGCTCGGTAGGCATGAGCGAGGCGGACTATACGCATATCACATTGACCACGACATTGCATTTCGCCAAAGTTTTGGCGAAATGCAATCCCGAAATGGTTTTCGACTTTGTCACCGGTGCATTGACTGACAGCAGCGAAAAAGGTCGATCGATGTGGGCAAGGGTAAAGGGCAAAACTGAAAATGAGCTGATGAAGCTGCCCTTTCGGGGTCAGTACAACTTCAGACCTGGACTGATGACTCCCGTAAAAGGACAAAAAAACGTCAAGGGCATATTCAAACCCTTAATAGCCATCCTGCCTTTTTTCATGCCCAAAAAGACCCTTAGCCTTCACGAAGTCGGAAGGGCCATGATCCGCACCGTGACGGAGGGCTATGCTAAGCAGGTGTTGGAAATAGAGGACATCAAACTATTAGGAAACTAAGTCGTCCGTCAAGATTCATGGCCTACGGAGCACTGCATAGTCTTCGTCTCCGATCTAAACCGAAACGGCATCAAAGCAAAATCCCAACGATAAAAAAAGACGATACCCCCAAAAAAAACTAAACGACCAGAGATGATAATTTTTGCCCCCGCATCAGTCTTGGGTCACTTTGCTTTTCCACCAATTTGAGTTGGGCTTCCAAGTAGGCGCTAGCATCGTCTTCCTCTCGTTTTCCAAAGCAGGCCAACGATTTTTCTTGACTCCTTCCAAATATTCGAGTTCGGCTTGCATGTCATACTTAGGATCCTTGTAGGCCATATTTGCATTGGCTTTCTCCAGATAGGAGAGCAAGGCAGCGTCCATTTCATCCACGAGTTTTGTTTCCCGATTGGCCAAATCCCATTGTTCCCCAGGATCGCGCTCCAAGTCATAAAGTTCCCGATGTCCGTCCTCCCAATAATGGATTAGCTTCCACTTTCCACGGCGTATGATGGAACTCGGATCTCCTCCCTGATTTCCGTAGTGCGGGTAATGCCAGAAAAGATCCCTGTCGCCTAGTTTCTTCTCTTTCATCGCGGCAAACAGGTCAATTCCCTCAATACTTGATCCAGATTTCTGACCAGCCAAACCCAACAGTGTCGGATAGAGGTCTATTCCTGTCGCCGGTAATACTACTTTTTGTCCCTTGGCTTGGCCAGGAAGATGGATAAAATAAGGCACGCGAAGTCCTCCCTCCCACTGGTAGCCTTTGCCTCCACGGAGAGGCAGATTAGAGGTAGAGAAATTGTCGCCCGATGCTACACCTCCATGGTCAGAGGTAAAGACGATCACGGTGTTTTCCGCCAAACCCGATTTTTCCAGTGCTTCCATCACCCTGCCCACCGCATCGTCCATAGTCTCCACGAGCCCAGCGTATACAGGATTGTCCTGAACGATGCGGATGGGAAGCCGTCGCTCCATCTCAAAAGCGTGATCAGCCAAGCCATTTCTTTCGGCTTTTTCGCGGAATTTTGCCCATTTTTCCTCCGTAGTCTGGATAGGGCCATGGACCGCATAGAAGCACAGCATCGCAAAAAAAGGCTGCTGGTGCTCCCCTTCTATAAATTTGGCAGTTTCATTGGCAAGGCGCAGCGTTAGGTTTTCCCCATTCGGGCCTTGGGCCATTTTTGGATTGTCATAGGGGGCAAAATAGCCTCCTTTTGGACTGCCGGATTCAAATCCGCCGATATTGGTATCAAAGCCATGGTCTTCCGGGTAAGAACCTTCCCCTCCCAAATGCCATTTTCCCGCAAAAAAAGTCTCATATCCTGCCGCCTTCAAAGCTTCTGGCAGGGTGATGGATTCGGCGTCGAGCTGGTGGGAATAGGCTGGAGGCAGCAGCTGGGTATGTCTGCCCATCTCCCGCCAAGCCTCTTCCTCCGGTGCTCCAATCCAGTCTGTTATGCCATGAGTCGCTGGTGTCTGTCCTGTTATCAGACTGGCCCTGGCCGGACTGCACACCGGCGACGAGGAGTATCCTTGGGTAAATTGATAGGAGGTCCTGGCCAAGCGATCCACGTTGGGCGTCTCGTAGTAGTTGCTTCCAGTCACCCCAAGATCGTGATATCCGAGATCGTCCACGACAATTAGGAGAATGTTCGGCTTTTTGTCTTGAGCCAGAATCTCGGAACCAAGGGAAAAAAGCGCCAAAAAAAAGGAAAGGATTAACTTCTTGAAGTATTTCATTGATGAAATGTAAAATAAAGCCAATGCTTCTTCCAAAAGAAGACGGATAAACGGAAGATATTCGGCTATTGATAGAGAGTATCCACCTGGTTTTGAACCCCCAAGCGATGGAGCTTCAAAAATCTTCAACCACTATCGGAAAACCGGTAGGCGCATTTCCTGCCTAGGATTTCATTTTTCTTCGCACTCTCGGGAAACTATTCCGCTTTCCTGTTGATGAAGTAGTTTATTCCAAAATTCAGGCTCCCCAGACTGGCGTTGAAATGGTCCGTATTGTAATAAGGATTCTGTTGGGAATTCTTTGAATAGGAGATTTCACCAAAGCTGGCTTCTACCCCCCACCTCTCATGTGGCAAAAATGTCAAAACGGGGCCGACGCTAACTACGAATTGGTTGACTTTGCTGTCTGATTCCCCATCCGTAGTTCTGCTTCCTGCTCCCACTTTGCCATTCAAACTGACGAGAAATTTATCGGAGACAGAGAAGTACTTTCTTGCGAAAACACCATAAATCTGGGAAACGGTTTTTTGGTCTTCGAAGAGGTTGGTGTAGATATTTAGCGTTGGCGAGTTTTGCGTGTATAGCTGAACGAACGCGCCGACGGAAAAAGATGGCGCTAAAAAAGTAGCGACCGTGGGACTCAAGGTAAAATAGTGGGTTGCCGGAGTGGAATTGTCACTGGAGCTGGCTGAGATTGAGGTATAGGACACATTCCCCCCAATTGCAAGGGTTCCCTTGGAAAACTGCGCAAATACGGTGAAAGGGGCAAGAAACAGGAAAACAAAAAGGTACTTCATCATTGTTTTTAAGAGTTTAGTGGCGCAAAAATAGCCACCGATCTCAATTCCACAACAGTGAGTTTTTACTATTCCACGATCATGAAAATCAAAACCCAACTCCCAATTTGGAAGCCTTCATACAATCGACTAGAAATCTGGCCTTTGATCCATCCCCCTTCCGAAAACCAACTTTTGGCCAGTCAAATTTCACTTCCCCACCAGGCTGTGCTGAATCGCACCGGCTCGATATTTTGAAACTAAAGCCGTTAAAAAAGGACTGCGACTTGAGCTCGGAAAACGAAAAAATCCCAATTTGCGGCATAACCACTAGTAAAATGAAACTACTGCAAGCCATTAAAGAACATCCTGAAACCGTGTCTTTCCAGGAAGTCATCGCCTACATAGACGAACACTATGAGTTTACGCCAACCCGCTTTGTCAATGGAGTCACCATCAACGAAGCTGGACAAAACAACGGGAGCTGCAAGGTTTTTTCTTTTGCCAAGCTCCATGGACTGACTGCAGAGCAGACCCTGGCACTTTTCGGAGACTATTATCGCAAGGATGTCCTCGAAAATCCGGAAGGCACAGACCATCAAAACATCCGAAACTTCATGCTCAAGGGTTGGGAAGGAATCCGCTTTGAAGGGGACGCTCTCAAGGCAAAATAAGCCACTTTCGAAGCAAAGCTCGCTATCAAAGGGATTTCGCGTATTTTGACCCAGTTTGCATTTAATATAGTCCTGGTGCTATGCAAAAAAACCGTTCGCGCTACAATGCCAAAATCATCTGCCTGAGCTACCTAGTAGTGGGCGTTTCCTGGATTCTGTTCAGTGACTCGCTTGCCTCCTATTTTTTCAGTGATGACATCCGAAAGATGTCCCAGTTCCAATTGTTCAAGGGCTTTTTCTATGTAGGCATCACCACATTGATGCTCTATTTCCTGATCAGAAAAATGACCAAAAGCATCAACAAGCGCAAACTGGAACTCGAACTCCTCTTTTCCAACCCCAATCTCGGCATTCTAAAACTCGATGCCGCGGGCCTTTTTACGCAGGTCAGCCACAACATCGCCACGATCACTGGCTATTCCTCCGAAGAACTGGTAGGGAAACACATCAACCACTACACCCCGGAAAATCGGAAAGAAGAGGACGATGCTGAACTTGCCAAGGTCACGAACTCCAATCCAAACGACGACTTTGTGTTCAGAAAGCATATACTGAGTAAGGATGGTCAGGAAGTCATCATCAGGGGCTATGGCATGAGGACAAAACCGTCCAAAAACGAATCTCCCGGATACATCGTGGCAATCCAAAACATCACCGAAGAAATTCGATTTTTGCTCGCACTCGAGGCCCACAACGCACAATTGAAGGAACTTGCATCCGAACAATCGCATCTAGTCAGGGCCCCACTAGCCCGCATCATGGGAATCACCAATATTCTCCAAGATCCCGACAGCTTGGAACAAACCGAAAAAACCAGCCTTATTCAGAATTTGGAGGTATCTGCGCAGGAGTTGGACCTTGCCCTGAGGGGTATTTCCCAAAAAATGAACTCCAATCCCAACGGAGACAAGGCCTAGGACTCCAGAGCTAAATTTCGTCACAGGGCCTAGACGATACCGTCTGATCGGCGACAGTTGGGCTACTGTAGCGCTCAGAAATGGGAAGGGCGGCGGTTTGACTTCACCGGCTCCATCTCTAATGGCACGCTGACCCAGACTGGAGTGGAAACAAGTCGTCGATCTAGGCATGTGGTAGTTTATCTTGGAGTATTTCATTAGGGTCGGATAGCCGATTCCTACCACTGCGGATGACCCAATTAAAAAAATATTATTTAGTTGTTTTTATCATCCATATTTATCTTTTTGGGTTTGATTCTTGAGAAACTAGTATTTCGCCAACCTATTTTCAACCCTTGATTTTTCCCATGAAACCCACTTTGATCCAACTTGCGTTTAGCACCTTGACTTTTAGCCTGCTTTCCTGCGGGGGAACCTCCAAAAACAGCAACAGTCCCCAAAATTTTTCACTCGAGATCATCGATTCTGTCCAGGTAGATTTCCTCGGAGAGATGATGCTCCAGGACTACGATCCCAAAGCGGACAAATACTTGCTCACGACCGAAGTGTACTACGAATACCTCGAGGTGGATCGGCAGGGTAAAATCCTCAATCATCACAAGTTTAGCGAAGACGGAGTAGCTCCAGTCAGCCAAGTGATGGGATTGGGCTATTTCAATGGAGATGTAACCGTATTTAATCCTCCAAAAGGCTTCTACCGTTTCCGAAATTCGACCAAGGTCGGGGAAATCAAAATCCCCTACCCCTACCAAGTTCAAATCATGAGTCCAAAGCTCGGAGTCTTTGAAAGTGGCAACAAGCTCTACTACCCCAAGCCTTGGCCGGAAACGCTCGCGGTCAATATGGAAGAAGGGGAATTTTATCAGACGATGTACCGACTTCCCATCATCGAGTCCCAGGACAAGAGCACGGGAGACACCTTAGGCGTACTCAGTTTGCCAGAGACCTCCTCCCTGCTCGGAGATCAGATCCACGGTTTTCCGGTTCCGGTCTATACGCTGGACGGTGACCGGCTACTGCTCAGCATGTGGTTTGAGCCAAGATTCTACGTCTATGCCAAAGAAGGGGATCGCTTTATCTTCGAAAAGACCGTAGAAGTGGATATCCCTGATTGGGTTCCGTACACACCTGTTCCGCTAGACCAAGCGCAGCGATTTTTTGAAGAAAACAGAAAGAAAATGCCCGGGAACCTGACCAACATACTTGTATCCGGAGACTACTACATCGCAGTGTACAACAAGGGACTGCCCGAAGCTCAGACCACGGAGCTAATGCAATCCACCGAGCGAGACCTAGCAAGGCAACGAATGAACCCCAGCTTTGCAGCAATCTTCGACAAAGACTTCAACCAATTGGCGACGAACGTCCCGTTCCCCAATAACGCCAACTACCCCAATGTGGTCAATAAAAACGGCGAGCTTGTCGTGTCCAAAGTGGCGGCGATGTCGGAAACAGAAGACGAGGGCATCATCCTCTATAAAATGAAAGTGAAGGCGGAATAGTTTTGGACAGATTCGTATGGGAGGTATGCCGTGTAAAAAAACCAACGGATTTTGTAAAGTACTTTTCTCAACCTAGCGATTAAAAAATGAACCCATCCGAAATCCGCTCCTACTGCCTTGGCCTCAAAGGCGTCACCGAATCCATCAAATGGGACGATCACCTATGCTTCAGCGTCGGCGACAAGATGTTTTTCGTTCTCTGTCCCGACCAAGTCCCCGTCACGGGTTCTTTTAAAACCACGCCGGAACACTTCGAAGGACTGATCGCTCGGAGCGGCCTCACCCCCGCGCCGTACTTGGCTAAGCACAAATGGGTGTACTACGAAGGGTTAGCATGCCTCAGCGACGAGGAATGGAAGGCTTCCATCCTGGAATCCTATCACTTGGTCTTTGAGAAGCTGCCCACTAAGACCAAAAAGCAGATCGAGGTTCTGTAAGCTACGAGGCGCGAAATACGAAATACGGGCTTTCGGCTTCCAACCACCTACTTCTCCACCTCCACCACAAACCGCTGATATCTCGTCATCGGGTGAGTTCCGCTGTCCTTGACCTCTGCAATGACATGCAGTTGACCTTTGGCGCTTGGATCAAGGTCTAGCGTAACTCGATTACCGGCTTGGCTGAGGCCAACTTCTCCGGTATAGGTTCCCACTTCTTTGTATACCCAAAACACAGTGCTCAACTGATCTCCATCCGGATCGCTGCTTTGCACTTCCAAACTCAGACTTTCTCCGGGTTTGGCGGAAAGTTGGGTAGCCCCTTTCGCCTTTACGACCGGAGGATGATTGGCCTCGGCATAGTCCATCACGCACCAATCCGCTCTTGCTGCAAAGTCCTGTTGGATCGCCTCCACCCAGCGTATTTGGGGATAGGTTGCGTCAAGCGTATCGGTAAATGGATTGAAGTCCAGAACATTTTCACCGTCTTCCCAACGGTTGGGCTGCTCGGCTGACTGCACCAATCGCCCTCCCCAACCACCCCACTGAGGCTGGCTCAGATTGTCTAGGCCAACATCAATCAGGTGCAAATAGGCCGGAGAGTCGCCCTCCGAGATAAAATCATACACTCCAAAGGTGCCCCACTGCGCATTGACCAGCTTGGTAGAGTCACCGTGGATATGTTCGTCATCACCTTCCTGCTTCTGTCCGTCCCCATAGCTGTAATACTGCTTGAGCAGTGGGCCGTGGTTGTTGATGATTTCATCTCCCATAAACTCCCCTTCGAAAAGGTAATGCTGGGACTCTGGCACCGCCCGCTTCCAGGCATAGGCAAAGCACCAAAATTGGCTGGAATTGTAGTAAATCTTCAGGTCGGGCCAGTTGGGCGCGATATACTTTCGGTAGGTCGCATCCTGATCGAGTATCGCGTAGATGATCGCTTTGTCGATGACTTTTTGATAAATGGAATCCCATTGAGGAGTGTCTTTGTGTTCATCCTCGATGGACTTCAGAGCCCGCGCAATGGTGTTGGTTCCTCCCCAGACTTGGAGGTAAATAGGTTCGGTAGTCGCGTCCAAGAGTTTTTCTTTGATAAAGTCCGAGCCCGGCATATCCTCTTCCATTTCTCCTTCGAATTTGATATTGCCCACGCGCACCAAAGACCTCAGATGGGCTGCGGTGGGAAAGCCTTCGGCATGCTGGCTCAGTTTGGGATAAACTTCTTCATAGGCGTCGAGAAGTGGATTCATCCATTCCACTCCTGGCCAGCGCAAGTCCGTTTTCGCCCCGTACATCCGCTTGGTCATCTCCATCTCTGAGGTGAACTCTGTCCCCTTCCCATCTCCGGCATAATGCCACATACTGGACGAATAGACCAAACCTTCGATCTTAAATTCATTCGCATACAGCAGCATTCTGATAAAAGAATCCACATCGTCGATCTCACCGTCCGTGGTGACGATGGTGCGGGGCTTTTTGGGGTCGTGTGAGGATTCTTGAAGTTTTTCGGTTTTGGGTTGACAGGATAAAAGCAAGGTGGAGGTCAGCAGCAACAAATAGCGGGTCATGGACTTTTGGTTTTGAGAATCTTAAAATAAAAAAAAACAAACCAAACCCTTTTTTATTAGTCGCCTCGGTACTCAATAAGTTTAGGGAATAGGAATCGTAAATCCCTCAAACCAATTCGAACTCGAGTTGTCCCATATAAGCACGGCCACGATACCTCCGACCGCTACTAAGGCCCCAGTGAGTGGCAGACTAAATTTGGACACTTTCACGGATTCGATTTCCTGAATCGGTATCTCTACCGGCATGTGGTTTTTAGGCAAATTGTAGTTTGCAAATAGGGTCTTCGGGTCAGTTTTTTGGAATGTAACCACCACCTGCTTTTCATTTTTCAAAAAGACCTGAAGCTTTTGTCCTGTTTCTAATTGCATCAATTGCCTTTGAATATTTTCAAAATGAGAAAGATTCTGATCTGTAACGTATCCCGCTTTTTCGATGGGTTTATAAACTTTGCAGCCAACACCTAGGAAGGCTAACCAAAGTACTAGAAGTAGAGTTTTCATGGCCTTTTTGATTAAGATGGATTATTCTAATCCGAACTTAAGCGATCCTTGATTCAGCTAGGGCCTACAAAATACCAAACCAAAAAAAGGTATTGGCAAAAATGACTGAAATGGACTTTCCCTCGTCGGATTAGCATAGATGACTTTGACCAAGCTAGATTTCCCTTATGCATTTCTATTTTCCAGAATCTGCAATTCCTTTTTTCAAGAATTGAAATACTTATCATCAACTGCCTTAATTAATTCCTTAAAGGGCCGAATTCAGAACCCGACTGGTTGGGTTCGAAGTGCCAAATCCGATAAATTAGAGCCAATCGAACCCAACGAACCATGAAAAACGAAAAAGCACCCTTTTCCAGGAGAGATTTTGTGAAAGCCGCTGCGCTCAGTGGCGCAGGAATGATGATTGTTCCCAGGCATGTCATTGGAGGGCCGGGCTATACAGCTCCCAGTGATCAAGTCAACTTGGGCATCATCGGTGCTGGAGGAAAAGGGAAGCAAAACGCCGGTGAGTTTTTGAAACTGGAAAATGTAAACCTCACCGCAGTCGCAGACCCGGCTTACTACTGGAATTTGGCTGATTTTTATTACCGATCCGAGGCGGGAAGGGGTCCGGTCGTCGATATGATCGAGAGTCAGCAAGCTGCAAAAGGCAACACCAAGCGGGTGGCCCAATACAGCGACTTCCGCAAAATGATGGAAAACGCATCCGAATTGGATGGCATCGTGATCTCCACTCCTGACCACACCCACGCGTACATTGCCCTGATGGCTCTAAAAATGGGCAAACATGTCTATTGCGAAAAACCCCTCACCCACAATATCTGGGAAGCCCGCGAGGTGGCGAGGGTCACTCGGGAAACCGGTCTGATGACCCAAATGGGCAATATGGGCCACTCTACCGATGGGATCCGTGAGACGGTAGAGTACCTGCGTGCAGGCGTGATCGGCGAGGTCAAAGAATGCCATGCCTGGGTTCCGGCGGGCCGTTGGCTGCCTGGATTGAAAGGGCTACCCCAGGGCGAAAGCACCATGCCAGTCGGCTTTGATTGGGACCAATGGATAGGACCAAGGGAAATGGTTCCCTTTCACAAGGATTATGTACCGGTCACTTGGAGGGATTTTTGGGATTATGGCTGCGGGGCTTTGGGCGATTTTGGTTGCCATGACTTGGATGCGGTGACTTGGGCTTTTGACCTGAAGAATCCCGATACGGTTCAGGTATTTCCTGCCGGCTATTCCGACAGCAAGATTGCCCCTTACGGAGAAGTTGGGTATTTCAACTTTTCTGCAAAAGGCCAGCAAAAAGCCATGAAAATCAATTGGTATTCCGGTGGCTTGAAGCCGGACTTGCACCCTGCATTACCGGCAGGCTTTGCGTATCCTGCCCGAGCATCGATGTTTGTAGGCAGCAAAGGCGTGATCATCAACGACGGCAGCGGCCGAAAACCTCAGGTTTTCCCCGAGTCTCTCAGAAACAACATCAAAGCGCCCAAACCAACGATTAAGCGCTCTGCAGGCCATTTTCAGGACTGGATTGATGCGATCCGAAACAAAGAGCAAGCTTCATCCAATTTTGAATATGGCTCCCGATTGACAGAGATCACCCTGCTGGGCGTATTATCCCTGCGACTAGGAGGAAAAATGATCGAATGGGATTACGACAACATGAAGGTCAAGGGCATATCTGAAGCTGACCAATACATCAAGGAGCCCGTAAGAACTGGCTGGGAGATGTAGGAATGGATATCAGTTCAGATGGCTGTGAAAAAAATAAAGAGAGCTCCATCGCTCATTTTGACTTCTCGACTTTAAGCTTTGCACAGAAACTCAATTGAGCAATGGACGGTTTTATCAAGCCTCACGATCCAGAATGGAAAAATGAGTTTAAACGACTTAGAGAAATCCTTCTGGCTGAGTTGAATTGCTTTGAAATAGACGTTCAACATGTGGGAAGCACCACTGTGCCAAACCTTTGGGCCAAACCAATTTTGGATGTAGACATCATCCTGTTCAACAATGAGCTTCTCAATGATATTTCATCAATCCTAGAGAAGCTTGGATACGAGCCGAAAGGCGAACAGGGAATTCCTGGACGCTTTGCGTTTCGACAAACTTCGAACCTTGTTCCGCATGCTTTAGGCCAAAACACTTGGCAGAAACATCACCTTTACGTTTGTTTCTCCGACAGTCTGGCCTTAAAAAACCACCTTCAGTTCAGGGATGTGCTACTACAAGACGAAAAACTTGTGGGCGAATATTCCCAATTGAAAATAAGACTTGCGAATGAAACAGGTATGAACAGAGAAAAGTATTGGAAAAGCAAGACAGCCTTCGTACTCTCCATACTTCAAAACTTGGGATTTGATCCCAGAGAGCTGGATGAAATAAAAAAAGCGAACGAATAATCATCGTTCGGCACTTGAGGCTCTTAGCCCCTCTTGGGATGTTCTGAAAAAAAGGGCAATTGAGCGGCAGCTGGCCGTCCTTTTAGAGGGTGTAGCTTCTGGCTACACCCTTTTGATGTTGGGAATATTTAAATTTCACTTAGCGCCCTGCAACTATGCACTAAACTACTCTCACCTTTCCATCAAGGATTGGTCGAGAAGATGGAGCCATTGGCAATTAATGCCCGACGGTTCATTTTCAGAATATCTCTCACCCACTCGGCGAAATCTTCCGGCTGAAGCACTTTTTCCGGGTTTCCATCGGTCAAGCCACCTTGGATGCTCATGTCGCTGGCGATAGTACTAGGAGTTAGTGTGAAAACTCGGATATTTTGTTTTCTCCATTCGGCCATCATGGACTGGGACAATGAAATGACCGCCGCCTTGGAGGCTGCATAGGCAGACATCCCGGCTCCACCTTTGAGTCCAGCGGTAGAGGCCACGTTGACTATGTCGCCCTCGCCTTTTTTCTTCAGATAGGGATAGACGGCCATTGCGGTATGGTATACGCCAAACAGGTTGACTCGCATCACTTCTTCCCAATCTGACGGAGACATGTTTTCCAAGGTGCCCATCTTGCCGATTCCGGCATTGTTGACCAGGATATCCACGCCACCGAGTTTGCCCACCAATGCGTCGATTCCGGTTTTCACGTCTGCTTCATTGGCTACATCAAAAGCTTCATAAGCAGCCTTCACCCCGAAAGCTTCTAATTCTCCAGAGACGGTCTTCAGTTGCGCTTCATTTCTTCCGGTAATCCCGATATTCACACCTTCTTGAGCTAAAAGCAAAGCCACCGCCTTACCCAATCCTCGGCCTCCCCCGGTTATAATTGCTGTTTTTCCTTTTAATGAAATCATGGTTCAAAAGTTTTTTTGGTCAAAGTAGCCAACCCAAAAACGGACGAAAATGTCCCAAACCAAACCAAAAAACAGCTTGAAATTCTAAACGGGCAGGAGCCAGCCTTTGAAATGAAGTAATTTCTCAGCTGTAAAACGCCTCAGTTGCCTGTCAAACAACTAAATAAAAAATCTTTTCCAAATAGACATCTCATTACACTTACGCTGTTCTGACTCCTATTGCTCATCGCCTAGAGGGGTTCTAGTCTTTCTTCATGCAGCCTTCGAATCCCAAGGAATCAATCCACGTAGGTCCTGTCCAGCCAGTCCACGACCATCATCCAGCTTTCCCGAGGTATAACCGCGTGGGTGGTGTTTGGCATCACCATAAACTCCTTTTGGTCACCGGGAATCAAATCGTAAAACTCCCGCACTTTCTCGACATCAAACAGCTCATCCGAATCCCCTATCCCTACCAAAACCGGAATATTCATGTCGGCTGGCAGCCTCAGTTCCTTCACATCCAGCATCATCAAAAACCTCGGCGTGTAGTGCAGGTTAAACAAACTGTCTTGTGTCACCGTCATCCCTTCCCGGTAATATTCATAAATCTGATAAGAGGGCCGGACCAAGGCTCCAGAGAAAAACCTTGCCTTCTCCATAAACGAGGGTTCCCTCCCTACCCCTTTTTTACCCTCATACGCCCCAGATAGCAGCACCAAACCTGAAATTTCCTCCGGAACCAAGTTAGCTGCACAGATCGCCGACGCGACACCCAAGCTATGGCCAACGAGCACAACATCCGAAAACCCAAGTCCTTTGATAAATCGGATCGTTTCACCGAGGTCCTCTATCCATCGGTCTTTGCCCGGACTATCGCCTCTGTTCCCGCCGGAAAGGCCGTGACCTCGATAGTCCAAACCAAACGCCGTGTAGCCACTTTCTGAAAAAGGCTTTCCAGCCATATCATAGGGTCCGCTATAGGCCGTGATCCCGTGAAGAATCAAGAGCGCCACTTGCTCTTTTCCAGCCGGAATACTATCAGGATTCCAGCGACGGAGAAAAAGCGTCTGTCCATCGGTAGTTGTGATCAAGTGATGTGTGCCTGCGTATTCATTTCTGAGTTCGGTCGCTCTTTCCTCGGAAACGCTGACGTGATTGGTTTTGGAGTCCACTGGATAGTAAGCCAGAACAAATGCAATGACGAGCAAGGCCAAAACAAGGAACAATAGGCTTTTCAGGGTCTTTTTCATGGGCTAGGGCGTTTACATCTGTTCGTTTGAGCAGAGCGGACAGATTCCAAAATACCACAAAAATTCAGTATCCCCTCTACCTTGGACATTTTCGATTATCTCCCCTCAAATAAGGAAATAGTATAATCCAGCAAGGCCACGTCCCCAACCTTCCCATGGCCCGGAATCACTGTCTGAACTTCCGGAAAGGCATTTTTCACCTTTACGACCGTCTCCGACCAAGCTGCAGTATTGGCGTCACCTAGAAATCCGACGCCAGCCTGGAGTTCTTTGACCAGGCAGCCGCCGAACAGCACCTGATCCGAAGACACATAGGACACGACATTATCTCGGGTGTGCCCCTCGCCAAAAAACCTGTTGACAACACTGAGCCCGCCCGCTTCCAGCGTCAGCTCTTCTTCAAATCCGTTTTGAGGTACCAAATTCCCCTCCGCCTTGGCAAGCTCGATGGTCTTGAAGGATGCATAGGAGGGAATTCCCTTAGCGTGAAAGGCTCCCAAGCCGCCCACGCAATCGTCGTGAAAATGGGTCGCGACTACGCCCTTCACCTTGGCATTTTGCTCCTTTTCCAACCAGGCTATCAATTCCGCGCTTCCTTCCTCATCTGCCGGCGTATCGAAAACCAAGGCTTCCCCTCCATCGATGACCAACATCCCGTTGCAGGCAACCTTTCCAAAATCATCCGTGCTCAGGTAACTGATGTGCACGAAAGTGTTGGGGCTGAGCTGCTCGATCACCAGCGTCTCGGACTGGTAAACTGTTTTTGCCTGCTGGGGAAACAGCAACTGAAAGGACAGCATTAAAAAAACGAGGATGAATGCAAAAGTTTTTTTCATGAAAGATGGAGTTTGAAGGCAAGTTAGACCGATCCCCTTTATCCGACAAGTCTCGGATGTCGCAAAGGCAGCATCATTTGTCGCAAATCGCTCCCAGACTCGCTGGGCTACTCTCTAACTTTAACCGTGAAGATTAATAAGCAAGATTTACCGACCCCAATCACAAAAGCCATGTCCTTCCAAGCTTATCTCGACAACATCCAAACCAAGACCGGCAAAAGCCCGGAGGATCTCAAAAAACTCGCGAAAGACAAAGGTTTTTTGGCAAATGGTCAGCTCAAATCCGAAGTAAAAGCAACCCAGATCACCAATTGGCTCAAAGAGGATTTTGATCTGGGACATGGCCACGCAATGGCCATCTACGCCTACTTCAAAGGCAAAACGAGCTAGCAAAATCTTTTCGCCGGGAAGTTTATTTCCAGAAGATGAAAGCAAGAATGGCCCGCCGCTTGGTTTCTGTGAAAGATTGGATAAAGAGCTTACGCAGATTTGTGCGGGCTTAACAAATTCCCTCTTCTATGTCCTTCCTGAGTTCAAGCAAGCGGACTTTCGCCTGCTGTAAATTCTGGATTTTGGTATCCATCTCCGCAATTTTGTTATCCACGTACTGCAGCTGTTCCTCCATCGTGAAAGAACCCGAGAAACACTTGTCCAACATTTTTTTGATCTCCGCCAGGGTAAAGCCTGCCTCTTTTCCGACTTTGATGAACTCGACGCGCTCCACGACCTCCTCGTCGTACTTTTTGTAGTTGTTTGAGGTCACGCTTTCATCGACGGAGCCTTGAATCAAGCCTAGGTTTTCATAGTACCGCAAGGTATGGATGGTGACACCCGTATGTTTCGCCAGCTCATTGATCAGCATTTCTTTGGACAATTAAGAGATTTAACAAAAAAACATAAAGTATAGAGTATAGTCTATACTTGCGCGATGCAAATCTAAGGCATAAGTTTGGGCCGTCAAAATCTCCCAGAGGTTCACAAAACCTTGAAAATGAAATTCCTAAGAATAATCAAACGCATGACAATAGGCATATTGGCAGTGGTTGCGGTGATTGCCGCAATCGGCCTCATTTATCTTCAGTTCCCACAATTCGGGCAAAAACCGAATGGCGAAAGACTGGAGCGAATCAAGCAATCCCCAAATTACCGCGATGGGCAATTCCAAAACATCAGCCCATCTCCTGTGCTCGTGGAAGGATACAGCTACACCACAGTGATGTATGAGTATTTATTCGGTCGCACGCCAAACCTGACACCGAGTGCTCCAATCCCGAACATCAAGTCGGATTTGAAATCACTGCCAAAAGAGCAAGACCTGCTCGTGTGGTTTGGACACTCCTCCTACCTCCTCCAATTGGACGGCACCACTTTCCTGGTCGACCCGGTTCTGAGCGGCTACGCATCTCCGAGTAGCCTCCTCACCAAAGCCTTTGAAGGAAGTAATGTCTACCAAGTTGAGGATCTCCCGCAGATTGATTACCTGCTTATTTCACACGACCATTATGATCACTTGGACTACGAAACCATCACAAAATTAAAAGGCAAAGTAGGTACCGTCATCTGCGGACTTGGAGTAGGAGCCCATTTCGAGGCCTGGGGATATGATCCGGCGAAGGTTATCGAAAGGGATTGGTGGGAGGAAATCACCTTTGACAAGGAGGTCAAAGTTCATCTTACTCCTGCAAGACATTTTTCGGGAAGAGGAATACAGCCTGGCAAGACCCTTTGGACCTCCTACGTGATAGAAACTCCCAGCAAGAAAATCTACGTCGGCGGAGATAGCGGCTATGATACCCACTTTGCCGCAATCGGTGAGAAGTTCGGCGGTTTTGATTTGGCAATCATAGAAAACGGACAGTACGACGTAGCCTGGAGAAACATCCATGTATTGCCTGAAGACGCCATCCAAGCAAGCAAAGACCTCAATGCAAAAACGGTTTTTCCTGTGCATTCTGGCAAGTTTAAGTTAGCCAACCATCCATGGGACGAGCCTTATCTTAGGATCTCCGAATTGGCCAATACGGCCGGCATCCCTTTGGTGACTCCTATCATCGGACAGCTGGTCGATCTGAATGACAGCACCCAGACTTTCCCCAAGTGGTGGGAAAAAGTAAAATAACGGAAGGGATTCAATGGTCTGAATCACTGCTTTGAGCAGCTCGTAAAGCCCATTTTCAAACGCTTAAAAACGCCCGACTATCGGATTTTCTCACGGCAGCCGAAACTTTATTTTTAGCAACAATGTTGCAAACATAATTCAAGCCAGGCCTTTCATAATGCTTGGCCGCTTTTCATACAACTCACTTTTATCAGCAATTGATGAAAACCACCACTTCGTACGACGTCATCATTATTGGGGGAAGCTATGCCGGATTGTCCGCCGCCATGGCCTTGGGCCGATCGCTTCGCAAAGTCCTCATCATCGACAGCGGCCAGCCCTGTAACCGACAAACTCCCCATTCCCACAATTTCCTAACCCAAGATGGAGAGACGCCCGCGGCTATCGCCCGAAAAGCCAAGGAGCAGGTATTAGCCTATCCTACCGTCACTTTCCTGCAGGATTTGGTGCTCGAAGCTTCGTCTATCGACTCGGGCTTCGAAGTCCTCACGCAGTCGGATCAAAGCTACCGTGCGCAAAAGCTTCTCCTGGCTTTTGGGATCAAAGACGAACTTCCCAAAACTCCCGGATTTGCAGAGTGCTGGGGGATCTCGATGATCCACTGTCCCTACTGCCACGGCTATGAGTTCCGGGGGAAAAAGACGGGCATCCTCGCCACGGGAGACCGGGCCTATCACCAGGCGACGCTCGTGTCCAACCTCAGCGACCAAGTAAAGATCATCGCGCCCGAGCCATCAATCTTCACTCCGGAACAACAGGAAAAGCTGGAAAAAAAAGGGATAAGGATTTTGGACAAAGAAATTCTGGAGATTCGACACGAGAAGGGATACCTGGACAGTGTACAGTTTACCGATGGTGCTGAAGAGAAATTTGACGCGATCTATGCCGATGTGCCTTTCTCTTTTCCCGGTACTCTAGTCCAAAACCTTGGATGCAAGCTGGCCGATTCGGGACGGATCTGGGTGGACCAGTTTCAACAAACCAACATCCCCGGACTCTACGCCTGTGGGGACTGCACCACGATGATGCGCTCGGTCGCCTCAGCAGTTGCAGTGGGCAATCTCACCGGAGCCATGATCAACCACGCGCTGGCTTCAGAACGCTTCTAGAAGCTGCCTACTTTTTCGTAGAGCGGGGAGATTTTTTTTCGGAAAGCTGGACAGATTAAGCTCCGATGGTGCAGAGCTTTATCCTAGTAAAAGTCAACTCCTTTTCACAAGCGAAATGCCTGTGCTGCAGATTGTTTTTTCGAACAAAAAATGGCGAATAGGGAAAAATGAACGAAGCTTTATGATTATCTTTTGCTTCGTTCGTTCTCAACCTAAGCGAAAAACCCAAAATGAGCCCTTCAAGAAGAAACTTCCTCCAGCAAGCTGGCGTAGCCGCTGCGGGATTTGCCTTTACCCCTTTCCTGCCAATAGACCTACATTCCATTCACTCAGGGAAGAAAAAACTTACCGCCACCCTTTCCCTAGGCCAGTTTTCCTTTGCCTCAGAACTATACGGTGGCAAGATGAGCACGCTGGATTTCCCAAAGCGGGCCAATGAGCTGGGAATCCACGCCCTGGAGTATGTCTCTGGCTTTTTCAACAACAAGCATACGGATAGCGCCTATCTCAAAGAACTGAAAAACATCTGCGAAGGTGAGGGAGCGACCAATCATCTGATCATGGTGGATGGGGAAAACCTCGCTTCCCTTGATGCCGCAGCCCGCAAAAAGGCCGTGGAAAGCCACCATCCCTGGATCGATGCCGCCAAATACCTAGGCTGCACCACCATTCGAGTCAACTTGGGCGACACGAGCAAAGCCCTATCAGGAGAACCCGAGGAAGGAAGCGCTGAGGAAACCGCCAAAGCTGCCCTGGATGGCTATTCTTCACTTTTGGAGTATGGGGAAAAGGCCGGCATCAACGTGATCGTGGAAAACCACTTCGGCTACTCCACCGACCCAGACTGGCTGGTCGGAATCATGAGCCAAATAAAATCGGACAGAAAAGGCTTCCTGCCCGACTTCGGCAACTTCTGTGCACAGCGCAGCAAACCCGAGGGTGCGGGCATCCAAGCCCTGCTCAGCACCACCTGCATCAAGGAACACGACAAATACGAGGGAGTGGCCAAGATGATGCCCTATGCAAAGGGAATCAGCGCCAAATCGCATAAGTTTGACGCAGCGGGCAATGATGTGGAGACCGACTACCGGCGGATGTTCCAGATCATCCAGTCCTCGGGCTGGACAGGCGGCTATATCGGCATCGAATACGAGGGCGGCCTCTACCGGGACATGGGCGGCGACACCAGCTACCTCTCCAACTCGGATGGTATTCTGGCCATGAAAAAGCTGATCGAAAAGACAATGGAGGAGCTGGGGTGATTAAGGGGCAGGTGTGTGATTAACAAAACCATTGAAATGGTTTTCGGAATGGTTGGAACCGATCCATAGCCCACCGTTTAAACGGTGGGCTATGTGGGCTATGTGGGTTGATACCCATTGGAAAAAATGGCTTCAGCCATTTATAATTCAATTGTTGAAAATGTCAGGATCAGAGCGAATGTAAGCGGAAAGGACCATGACAACCGAACTAGCGATGATGTAATCAGCGACGCTACAACCATCTACAACGAAACAAGCTGTATCACTGAAATGCACTGGATGATGAGTTTTTTAAAAGCAGAATGAAGAAAACTGGCGATTGCAAACTATGAGATCGCACCCAGTCTATTGTCGAAATATATTCCCGCCGGCACCGAACTGGATCTGTGGTAGGACAAATGTTTTGTAAGTCTGGTCGGCTTTATGTTTGTGAATACCAAGCTGCTGGGAGCACCGATACCATTTCACAGGGATTTCGAAGAAGTCAATCTAAGATTCCATGTCAAGCACATGGAAGGCAACAAATGAAAACGCGGCGTTGTCTTCATCTAAGAGTTTGTGCCTAAGCCAGCGCCTTTTTGGGGCGAATACACCCTATGGCGAGAACTATGAAACGATGCCGATGCAACACGTTTGGGTAGAGAATGATTCACAAAGGACTGTAGCGTATCGATGGGAAAAGAACAGCGTTTGGCAATCATTTGAGGTCACCACCGAATTGCAGTCTTCCCCTATTGAGGAAACCAGTGAAACCGAATTTATCACTGAATACTACTGGGGCTATGCAGTCGGTTTCCCTTATCATCTCCATATTACCGCTGACTCAGCTTCGCCTTTACTCCGTATCATCTTCGGGTCCAAGTCGAACAAGAGTCGAAGATGACTCGAAGATGAGTCGGAGATGACTCGAAGATGAGTCGGAGAAGAGTCGGAGAAGATATGCCTCAAAAGGCACTGCTCCCACCTGAGGGTAGTGAGCTATTGCCCTGGGTATATCCAGGTGTCTAAACGAATGGAATCCCTGGAATTTAATAATTCAATCCATCGGTGGTACCCGCAGTGACATCGATCGTCACATCGGTGATCTTGGCTGACAGATCCGAAGGAAGAAATAGCGCCGCATACGCAATGTCAGCCATCATGGGCAATTGTTTGAGCATGGTATCGTCTTCCATTTTCTGAGGGTTGCTACCAGAATGCAATCCCCCTCCCCCATCCCCGAAGATTTGCTACCCATTTGGTATGAAACAAGATGGGCACCCATTTCCCAAATCTAAATTTTCAGGCTTTTACCACAGAAATCGGTCGCTCCTGACAGAACCACAAAAAAAAGCCGGACAACGCATCCGGCCTTTCAAACACTCAACCTAATCCTAGTCCTATTTTGGCAAAATCACTCCGTCCACCACGTGAATCACACCATTGCTTCCTTTAAGGTCTGCGGCAGTCACTTTGGCATCATTGATCATCACCACTCCGTCCTTGATGGAGACGGTAAGTTCCTGGCCATTTAATGTGGGCACCTTTTGTCCGTCTGAGAGATCGGCAGCCATCACGTTTCCCGATACCACATGGTAAGTCAGGATTCCGGTCAGTTGATCTTTGCTTTCAGGCTTCAGCAAAGTCTCAACCGTTCCCGCAGGAAGTGCCTCAAATGCAGCATTGGTCGGCGCGAAGATGGTGAACGGCCCGCTGCCGCTGAGGGTCTCCACCAATCCAGCGGCAGTGACCGCCGTCACCAAGGTACTGTGCTCAGGTGAGCCAACGGCGATGTCGACGACCGTCTTCGGAGTCTCGACAGGCGCAGGAGTCTCGACTACTTCCACTTCTTCCACAGTTTCTTCCTTTGGAGAACTACAGCTGAATACACCGGCAGTGGCAATAACGGCCATAGCCAGTGTCAGAAATTTATTTTTTCTCATTGTGATAGTTTGTTAGTGTATTTCAAGCTTAACAAGCTCAAAGACAAATTGTTTGCACGTGACATAGGCCCCTGGATGAAATTTGCAATTCGATGCTTCCACAAATCGGGATTTGCAATCCTCCCGAAAACCCGGCCTTTTCACCCCCAGCCTTCATCGAGTCGAAAAGTCAGCCTAAGCCGAAAACATTTTTTGTAAAAAAATGTTTATTTATTGTTTTTCAATAAATATTTATCATTTTTAGCTACGGATTTAAAATCTCTATACCATGGCAAAAACAAACAACTTCGTGTTTTGGGGCTTATACATCGTGGCTTGGCTCATTTTTGTCGGCCTGTCCATTGAGGCGGGCGGCTTGCTGGTCAATTTCTTCTTCGCTTGGCTCAAACCCGAAGTAGTCCAAAACCTATATCAGAAACTGGACTTGTCCGAAATGTACCAACGCAGTGAAATAGCCTTTTTCGGGATCTACAGTTTTATTCTAACCCTCTCGATTTTGAAAGCGGTCCTATTCTACACCGTCATCCGACTGATGCACACCATGGATTTGACCAAACCCTTTGACGCCTTTGTCTCCAAGCAATTTTTCCAGATCAGCTACTACACCATTGCAATCGGACTGCTGAGCTACATCGCCCGTCAGGCCGCCAAAAACCTAACGCACCAAGGCATTGCCACCGACTCTCTTAACCAATTTTGGGAGGATAGCCAAGCTTTTGTCCTCATGGGCGCGGTCATCTATATTATTGCGACGATTTTCAAAAAAGGCGTAGACCTCCAAGCCGAAAATGACCTAACCGTATAAGCCATGCCCATCATCGTAAACCTGGATGTCATGATGGCAAAGCGTAAAATGTCGCTGAATGAACTTTCGGCAAAAGTGGATCTGACCCTATCAAACCTCTCCATCTTAAAGACTGGCAAGGCAAAGGCCATCCGCTTTAGCACCCTGGAAGCCATTTGCAGGGTTCTGGACTGCCAGCCTGGCGATATTTTGGAATATGTACCTGGATACCAGGACCAGTAGGCGCGTCCGCTGAGCTTTCACAGTCAGAAACTATGACTTCCCCAACTACCTTTATCCAAAATGAAACCGATCATAGATATAATCGACAAATCAGAATACCCGGAAATAGTCGACCTCTGGGAGGCCTCCGTCAGAGCCACCCACCATTTTTTGAAGGAAGAGGACATCGCCTATTTCAAACCCCTGATCCTTGACCACTATTTGGATGCGGTCGAATTGCGATGCCTGAGGGACGGCGACGGCAAGATCCTAGGCTTTGCCGGAGTTGCCGAGGGGAATCTGGAGATGCTCTTCGTCCACCCGGATCATCTGGGAAAGCGGATAGGCAAAACGTTGCTGGACTACACCATCCAGCACTTTAGTGTCAAAAAAGTCGACGTAAACGAACAGAATGAACAGGCTTTGGCGTTCTACCAACACTTTGGCTTTGCAGTCGTAGGCCGCTCCGAGTTGGATTCCACCGGAAAACCCTACCCTATTTTGCATCTGGAGCTGAAGTAGTAAAACCTTCAACAAATCCAAAAACAACATGGACAACACCTTTCAAGCAGGCATCAACATCGCCATCAAGATCCCCAAAAGCAAATACGAAAAAACGGTAGCCTTTTACCGGGATATCCTAAAGCTGGAGGTAAGGGAAGTGCCCATCACCAATCCCACCGTCTCGCGAACCCATGAAGTGAAATTCGGCGCCAATGTCATTTGGCTGGATTGCGTAGACAACTACACCCATTCCGAGACCTGGCTGCAGCTCACCGTCCCGGACGTGGGTGCCGCCACTGAGTACCTGCAGTTCAAGGGTGTCGAAACCTGCGACGAACTGGAAGAGCTACCCGAGAATATGCACTGGATCCAAGACCCCGCCGGGACAGTGTTCAACTTACAACAACGAGAGGGGAAGTAGGGTCTAGACAGGGCTAACCTGACAGATCAGCCACGATATCGAAACAGGATTTTTACCACAGAGAGCACCGAGGTTTTTTGGGTAAACCTGATCTGCCCAAGACAATTCCAAATTCGCCTCTATTTCCATCTGACAAACCTAAGGTAGCCACTCGGGCCAAATATTGTCCCGAGTGCTTTCGGATTGATTCTTTTGGGTCAAAGCTTGAGGCTGTCTCAAAAGGCCTTTTTGTCAGCCTGAGCACTGGAGCTACGGGAATAGCGTATATCGAAGGCCATTTACAGTGAATACAGCCGCATTTCGACTATGCTCAATGTGACAAACATCAGTTAATGAGACAGCCTCCAAAAGACAGAAAAGAAGCCTGAATAATACACGCGTGACTCCAATCGATTGACGGAAAGTACCATCCACATTGCCGCATTTTGCCTAACCAGGAAACCTTCAAATTTCCGAGCTTTATCCTACATTAAACCAGCGGAAACCATGAGAAAGATCGTCGTTTTGGAGTTCATTACTTTGGATGGTGTCATCCAAGCACCCGGAGGCCCTGAAGAAGATCCTTCCGAAGATTTCAAGTACGGAGGATGGGTAGCGTCCTATGATGACGAGGTTTCCAACAAGGCGATGGAAAAGATTTTGAAACCCTCTGACCAGTTGCTGGGGAGAAAGACCTTTGAAATCTGGGAAAACTACTGGCCCGAGCATGCCCAATATTGGCCAGGCATCAACGAGGTGGCCAAATACGCCCTTTCCAAAACCCGCACCAGCTCAGACTGGAACAATTCCGTTTTCCTCCAGGACGTCGAGGACATCAAAAAAGTCAAAGCCTCCGAAGGACTCGACCTGCATGTTTGGGGCAGCAGCGAACTTGTACGGCTCCTACTCCAACATGACCTCGTGGACGAATTTTGGCTGATGATTCATCCCATCACCCTGGGCAAGGGCAAAAAGCTGTTTGGGGATCAGGCCATCCCGGCGGCTTTTGAACTCAAAGAAAGCATCGTGACTCCAAAAGGAGTGATCATTGCCAACTATCACCGGGCTGGAGAGGTACAGACGGGAAGAGTTGGAGCCTAAGTTTGATCTCTCGCGGAGACTCAAAGGCGCAGAGTTTTTTGGCACAGGTTCAGGAACCTAACTAAAGAAAACCCTTTACGGCTCCACGTCTCTGCGAGATACAAACTTTCTTGCACTTCACTTGCGAAGAAGCAGAACACTTAGCTATCCCATTGGCGCATCTGTGACGATACAATTGGGAAACATTTTTTATTTTGCAGGGACTGGTTCCATGAAAACCGAATCTCCCATGCGCAGCTTTTTCCCAACGGTGTTCCTATTCCTCGTGGCGACACTTTTTTCCTTTCAAACCCAAGGACAAACTGCTGCCGCTATGGACTTAGAAAAGCTCAAAATAAGGATCGCCGAAATCGAAATCCATCCGGAACATCTGGATGCCTACCTGGAAATCCTCAAAGTCGAAGCGGAAGCCTCGATTCGACTCGAACCCGGCGTGCTTGCGATTTTCCCCATGTCCGAAAAGGAAAGCCCAACCACGCTCCGACTCATAGAGATCTATCAAAATGAGGACGCGTACCAAGCGCACTTGCAAACGCCCAACTTCCAGCAATACAAAACTTCCACCCTCCACATGGTGAAATCCCTCAAGCTGGTGGAAATGGATGCCATTGATCCGGAAAGTATGTCCAAAATTTTCAAAAAACTAAGCCTCAACTAGACCCCATGCCCCAAAACAAAGATTTTGGCGAAGCGCTCGACCTTCTCCATCAGATTCTCTCCAAGACGGAGCTCACTGAGTCCATCAAATGGGGCGTGCCGGTTTTTACCTACGGAGGCAAAAATGTGGTCGGCTATGTGAGCATGAAGGAGCATTTCGCACTATGGTTTTACAATGGCGTTTTCCTCTCCGACCCCTATCGGATTCTGATCAACGCACAGGAAGGGAAGACCAAGGCCATGCGCCAATGGAGATTCACCTCGATCGGGGAAATCGATGAGGCCAAGATTCTGAAGTATGTCCAAGAAGCTATCGAAAACGAAAAGGCAGGAAAGGCTTGGAAACCGGAGAAATCCGCAGCAATGGAGATTCCCGACATCTTGCAGCAAAGGCTGGATACAGAGGCAGAATTGAGAGCGGCATTTGAAAAACTGACTCCATTCAAGCAAAGGGAGTTTGTCGAGTACATCACCGAAGCCAAGCGAGAGGCCACTCAGCTTTCCCGATTGGAAAAAATCATTCCCTTGATCCTACAGGGAATCGGTCTAAATGACAAATACCGCTAAAACTTTAAGCCCGATGACTAGCATACCATTGACTTTCCCAACGGAGGTTCCCTTGATTCTGGTGCTGAGAAAAACACTGGCCTGGACCAAACACGAGCAGCCCGACCAAGTGCTGAAAGATTGGCTTTCCTTTCCCCGCAAAATGACTTTGCCTTTGCAACTCGAGGGAGACAAATTGGAGCTGGGCAAAGACTTTGACTTTCCAAGCTTCGCCCAAACTCCGGACATTTTGGTCTTCAGCCTGAACCTGAATTCACAAGAGCTGGAAATCCACGGCATCCATCCCAACCAAACCTTGGACTTGGCTCCACTGAGCCTTACTGCAAAAAACGGAATACTGGAAGTGTTCTTCGAATGGAGCTACTTCAGCGTGGGTGATCCGGAGCGGGATGCCATGAAAATCGGCGAGTTGCACCTGGGAAAAAACCTTGAATTTAGGATTAACGGCAAGCGGGACTTCTCTCTGACTGGACGGCGGGACAGAAGCTATATGGAACAATCTTTCTGGATTCAGGAGTTGGGATCCATCCGAAGAGCGGAGTGTTCAAAAGGCAAAGAATTCCCTTTTGAACTGCCCAAGCCGGATAAATTGGTAGATTTAAGAAAACTGCTCTGGTAAACCCAGGCAGGGAATATCCAAGCCCAGAAAACCCTTTGCCATGAAAAAACCCTTGCTGATCTTTTTTTGCGTCGTCTTGTTTTCCGTCTCATTTGCCCATGCCCAAAGCGCTCAGGAAAAGGAGCTGATCGCGCTGGATATGGCTTGGGAGAAAGCCCTGTTGGACTCGGATGCGGCTTTTTTGGAAAGGCTTCTTGCTGATGACTTTGTCTGGGTGCACAACCATGCCAGTCTTATCGATGGAAAACCTCAAGTCCTAGCCCGAGCCAAGCGTATACAGGGAGGCCAAGTAGACAATACCAAAGGGAGAGTTTCCCGCGACCAAAAAGTCGTGTTTTTGGGAGAGACTGCCGTGGTAAGTGGTTTTACGGTAGTCGACCGTCCACCAAGCCCGGTAACCTACAATTTCATGAGAACTTACGCCAAGATCAATGGGTAATACAAGCTGCTGGCCAACCATACCATGGCTGTGCCTGATGAGGAATTGAAGAAAGAGTAGGAGGAAAAAAGCGCTTTCTCCCCCCTATTTACACTACACTACTCTAGAATTTTCGCCTTTTCCTTCAGATACCGCTGAGATTGCTGTTCCAACTGCTTTCTAAACTTTTTGAGCTCGGAAGCATGGCTTGGATCATCCGCAAGGTTATTGATTTCCATCGGATCGATTCGCAGATCATAGAGCTCTTCATGTTTCGGATCATTGATATAGCGGAAATACTTCCATTGTTCAGTACGGATCGCTTCGCTGGGCGCGATAATGGGAGTTTGCCAAAGGTGCTCGAACAAAATCTCCTTTCTGGAGGCAAGTTTAGATGATCGCAGGCTCATCCCCTGCCATGACGCAGGGCTTTTAACCCCTGCAAAATCCAAAATCGTAGCAGGCACATCGATATTCAGCGCGGCTGTCGACACCCTTTCCCCACCACCTGATTTGGGATCATATACGATCAGTGGCACCCGAAGCGAGTTGTCGTACATCAGCCATTTCCCAGCCAGTTGCCTTTCCCCGAGGAAATACCCATTGTCGCCCATCAGGATGATGACTGTATTTTCTGCTAAACCTTCCCGTTCCAAAACATCCCGAATTTTCCCGATTTCTGCATCGATCTCAGAGATCATGCGATAGTAGCCCTTGACGCTAAGCTGGTATTTCTCGGGCGAATCGTATCGCCAATGCCAGCGGGTCCGGTTTTCTCCTGTCCTTACATACTCCGGCTGCGCCAAAAAGTAGCCTTCCTCCCCGATTTTGGGTGCTGGAATCACCACATCTTTGTAAAGCTCGTCATACTCCTGGGACCAGAAATACTGAAGCGGAGCGGGGTCATGGGCGTGGGGAGCACTAAAGCTGAGCGAAAGCATAAATGGCTTATCCTTCGGAGCCTTTTGGATAAAATCCTGAGCCTGCTGTCCGGTATACCGTGTCAAATGAACCGTATCTTCCCCAATTGTCTTAAAGAAATAGCCCCTTCTATCCTTGAATTTTCCGTTTCGGTCATAATCTTCCCCCTCGTCAAACAAGCCCGAAAATCCGGGATAGTTCACCCCGAACTTTCCAAAAAAACCCGTGTGATATCCCGCCCTCTTGAGTTCGACGGGATAGGACTGCGCCATAAAGGGTTCCTTGATATCGCCCTGCCCAAAGGTATAACCGTGGGTACGTTCGTACAGTCCAGTCAAGATACTCGCCCGACTGGCTGCACATATCGGCGTGGTGACAAAGGCATTTTCAAAATAAGTCCCCTGCTCCGCCAGTTTATCCATTTCAGGAGTCTGGATGATTTCATTTCCGGCGAAACCCAAGGCATCCCACCTCTGGTCATCCGTCAGAATAAAAATAATGTTGGGTTGATGGGATTGGGCAAAACTTGCGCCCAGGAGGAAAAAGGAAGCAAGAAAAATGAGTTGACTTTTCATAAATTGAATGATTCTTTGTCAAATAAAACCAAGCCTCTGGAAAAACTGTCCTGCTTTGTGATCGCCTCAGCTGAAGTCAATCGGCTTGAGAATGATCCCAGCTTTGATAACTTTAGTCCAAAACCACCACCCTGTTTTTTCTGTCAGCTTTGAAAAAGAAAATCCTTCTACTCATCATCTATCTGGCTTTTATCAGCCTGGGATTGCCCGATTCACTTTTGGGAGCCGCCTGGCCGGCCATGTTTGGCGACCTGGGTGTTCCCGTAAATTATGCCGGGATTCTTTCCCTGATCGTCGCTGCCGGAACAGTCGTCTCTAGTCTCTTCAGCGGCAAAGTGATTCGAAAATTCGGCGTGGCCTCAGTGACCACCTTCAGTGTCCTGATGACGGCCTTGGCGCTGATGGGCTATTCCCTCACCGACCACTTTGCTTTTCTCTGCCTTTTGGCCGTTCCCCTTGGACTGGGAGCAGGAAGTGTCGATGCCGCACTCAACAACTACGTGGCTCTCCACTATGAAGCCCGCCACATGAACTGGCTGCATAGCTTTTGGGGCGTTGGCGCCGCAATCGGCCCGATGATCTTGGCTGGACAGTTGGCCCGGGGACACTCTTGGTCCGATGGCTACCAAAGCATCGCTTGGATTCAGCTCGCGCTGGTGGCGGTTTTGGTCGCGTCTCTGCCGTTGTGGGTCAAAAACCAGATGGAAGACTCAAGGTCTACGGAGGAAAAACGCCCGGGACTTTTCCAACTCATCCAAGTCCTTCCCGGACTGCCTCAAGCCCTGTTGGTGTTCTTTTGCTATTGCTCGATTGAAGCGAGTTTTGGGCTTTGGGGAGCTAGCTACTTGGTTTTTGAAAAAGGCTTCGAGGCCGACCTCGCCGCCCGATATGCTTCGCTTTATTACCTGGGCATCACGATTGGGAGATTTCTTTCCGGCTTTTTGACCCGCCACTTCAGCAACCGCCAATTGGTCTATCTCGGCCAAGCCGTGATCGGGCTGGGGATTGCGCTGTTGGTTTTACCAATTGACGCGCTGATCCTACCCGGATTTTTGGCCATTGGTTTGGGCTGCGCGCCTATCTTCCCCAGCCTGCTGCACGAGACACCTGCCAACTTTGGGGAAAAGCACTCTCAAAGCATCATGGGACTGCAGATGGCCAGCGCCTATGTGGGTATTACCTTGATGCCTTTTCTCTTTGGAGAGATCGCAACCTTTACCGGACAAAGTTTTCTGTTGACATTCTTGGGGATGTTTTTGGTACTGATGGTTGGAATGACTTGGAATCTGAATCAAAAAATAAAATCCAAACTCCCGCAAATTTGAAACAAATCTCAAGAAGGCCCAATATCCTTGTGATCTGTGGAAAGAATAAGAGACGCAGTCGGACTGCCGAATTTATGTTTAAAAACGAGCCTCGTTTTTCGGTTAGATCTGCCGGATTGAGCCCTAAGAGCAGTCGGAAAATCTCGGAAAACGATTTGAATTGGGCCGATTTAGTATTGGTGATGGAGCCCGACCACAGCGCAAAAATAAAGGAGCTTTATCGCTTTTTGGAGCTACCCAAAATAGAAACCCTTCATATCCCCGATGAATATGAGTTTATGGATGAGGATCTTGTCGAACTTCTTTCTGATAAAATCAATGAGCGGGTGAGTCATGAATTTGGGATCTAGTCGAAGTTCCCTACTCAACCAAAACCGACAAAAAAGACTATTTTCGTTGCCTATCTTCCTAATTCCTATGAAACTCCTCAGGCCTTTTGCATTCATTCTTTTCAGCATCTTTCTCTGGGAAAAAACTCCGGCCCAAAACTTCCAACAGATCCTGGATTCGGAAATCAGCGAATCCATGCCCGGAATTCTCTTTACGATCGAATCGGGAGATGAGGATTTCTCTTGGTCCGGCGCGGCAGGCATCAATGACCTGTCCAAAGGCGACTCCCTGAAAACTGATCAGACTTTCCGCATCGCCAGCGTGACCAAAACCTATGTAGCAGCCAGCATTCTTCGCTTGATGGAAAAGGGAGTTTTGAAGCTAGACGATCCCATCTCCAAGCATCTTTCTGCCGAGCACGCCCAGATTTTGTCTCAGGATTATGATCTGGACGAAATCACGATTCAACAGACTTTACGGCATTCCGCGGGATTTTTTGACCATACGCACGCGCCTGAGTTCTTCGAGCTCGTACTACAAACGCCCCCTCATGAGTGGACTCGCACCGAGCAATTCCGAATGTGTGTGGAAAAAGGCGAACCCATCGGCCCTCCGGGACAGCAATTTAGCTACTCGGATACGGGCTATGTGATACTCGGGGAGCTGATCGAGACCTACACAGGCAAAAATCTGGATGGAGGTATCAAGGAACTGTTGGGCTTGGAGTCTCTGGGACTTGCCCGAACCGACTTCGAGCGCATCGATCCCGCCACCGACCAGCTGCGCATCCACCAGTATTTCCAAGGCCAGGACACCTATGGCTTTAGCCCGACGATGGACTACTATGGAGGCGGGGGGATTCTCTCTACCACTCGGGAACTAGTCAATTTCTTCCAAGCGCTGTTTCAGGGAAAGATCTTCGAGCGCCCAGAAACCCTCCAACTCATGCTGGAACCGGTGACCTATGCCGAAAAAGCGCGCATGGACTACCAAATGGGCATGTACAAAGTGCAGGTCAACGGCCTAGATGCCTACTGCCATTCCGGATTCTGGGGTACGCAGGTGATCTATATTCCCGAACTGGATCTCTATCTAGCCGCCAACTATTCCGCCGGCTGGAGAGGCAGCGCGGTTGCTCCGGTTTTCGGGAAGATTTTGGAGGAGAGGGAGGAATTAGATCGAATAAAATTATAAATTTAGTCTACAAGCCTAGCTAACAACTTAAGGACATGTTAGATATAGTCGCAAAGGGATATAAAAGATACTCAGTTGCAGTTATTCCGCACAAAACAAAAGGATGACCGAAAAACGAATTATCCAACTTTCGATATCAACGATTGGAGTTCTATTTATTTTAGGACACCTAATTTGGCCAGAAATAAAAATTGATGGTATTACAGTTCTTTTTATTGTAATTATCATTATCCCTTGGTTAGCACCTGTCTTCAAATCATTTGAACTTCCAGGTGGGATAAAAGTTGAATTCCATGATCTTCAAAAAGCAACTAAAAAACTAGAAGAGTCAGGTTTATTAAACACAAGACCCGATTCCCGTAATCGACAAGAGCATTCAAAATATTCATTTCTGAATGTTGTTGATATAGATTCAAATCTTGCTTTATCAGGACTTAGAATGGAAATTGAATCGAGACTGAAAGACTTAGCAGTTAAAAACTCAATAACCATTGACAAACAAGGCATCAACCAAATCACAAGGCAACTGTCAGAGCATGGAATACTAAGTATTAAAGAGTCCTCTGCGATCCTAAACATCCTTCCAATTTTGAACGAAGCTGCTCATGGACAAAATATTGATAGTCAAACTCACAAATGGGTTATTGAAATTGGACCTCAGATACTCGATAGTTTGGAAGCAAGAATCGGGGCACATGAACTCCCCGAATTGATTAATTCTTATAAAGATCGAGACGGTGGCCAATTTGTAGAAGTTGGTCACGAACTCTCAAAACAAGTGATTAAATCAACAGAATCCTTCTTCCAACATATGAAAAAGGAGCAGCAGGTATTTAAGGACTGGCTTAAAGAATTGGAGGTTTCTACATTTACTCTTTTTGATGCTAGCGATGAAATTGAAGAAGAGTTGGCCTATGCGGGATATTCTCGATTGAAAGAATTGATGATTAACAAGGTGGAGAGTTATCTGGAAACGAATACAGACAGTTTAGAAGCAAAAGAATTGTTAGAGAAATTAAATGAAATAAAAATAAGATCGATTTGGTAAAACCAGTCTACTCTCCCTTTATATGAAATTTGGAGACGGCTCCAAGCGTAGTCCTCGGTAGCATCGACACTTTTAAATCAGAATAGGCAATTCATTTTTTTTAGAGTCCAACTTTATTTAGGCCTTAGTCGGCCATCTCCCTTTGGATCCCGACTATCGTCGAGCATGGCGGGTTACTGGGGAAGCGCTGTAGAACCGATTTTTGTAGCGAAGGAAAAGAACCGAACCGCGTGAATCGCTAAATTAGTCGAATCCATAGGTAGACATCCGCTGACAACTCCGACATAGAATCAAGAGGCTGATTGAACATCCTGCAAAAAGCATAACGAAATAGACCCTAAGAAATGGAAGGCTTGATAATGAATTATCCGCTGACGACCAATACCATTCTTGAGTATGGAAACAGCGTCTACCACCACAAAAAAATCATCACCTACTTACCGAATGGTGCGCGTCACGAGTACAGCTTCGGTGATATGTACAAGCGCTGTAAAAAGCTAGCCAGTGCCTTGACGCAGAAATTCGGAATCAGCAAAGGGGACATGGTCGGCACTTTTGCTTGGAATCATGGTGCCCATGTGGAGTTGTACTACGGGATTTCCGGCATAGGAGCGGTTTGTCACACGATTAATATCCGACTATCCAGCAACCAAATCGAATACATTATCAATAATTCGGAGGACAAGGTGATTTTTGTTGATGCCACTCTCGTCCCTCTTCTGGAAAAGATCGCCCCACGACTTGAGACGGTAGAGCATTATGTCCTGATCAATGCGCCTGAGGATTTTAAAACCACCTTACCAAACACAATCCATTACGAGGAGCTGATCGCCGAGCAGTCGGAATCTTTTGACTGGCCCGAATTGAATGAAAATGATGCCTGCGCGATGTGCTACACCAGCGGGACCACTGGATTGCCCAAAGGAGCTTTGTATTCCCACAGGTCTACATTTTTGCACGCTTTTGCATTGATGGCTCCCAATGCGGCAAACATCAGTAATACCGACATTGTACTGTTGATTGTCCCCCAATTCCATGTGATGGCCTGGGGCTTTCCCTACTTGTGCCTATTGGCTGGTGCTACCATGGTCATGCCATCTTCCAACCTAAACCCGGACGCGATCATCCGTATGCTCCAAGCGGAAAAAATAACCAAGGCCAATGGCGTCCCAACCATTTGGCTCGGAGTATATCATGCGATGAAAATGAATCCCCCGAAGGAAAAATTAGCGCTCCAAGAATACTTGGTGGGCGGCTCTGCTCTTCCTAAAAGTCTTATCGAGGGCTTTGAAAAGGACTTTGGAATCAAGGGGACTCACGCTTGGGGAATGACTGAGACTTCTCCACTGGGAACAGTAAGTCGGCTTCAATCCAAACATTGGGAATTGTCTGAGGACGAAAAAATGGCCGTACGGGCCAAGCAAGGCATTGCTATTCCGGGCGTGGAAATCAGGATTGTGAACGAGGATGGAACATTAGCTCCCAACGACGGCAAAACCATGGGAGAGCTTCAGATAAAAGGTGCCTGGGTTATCAGCTCGTATTTTAAAACGAGCAACCAAGAAAGCTTCACTGCCGATGGTTGGTTTAAGACGGGCGATGTGTGTACCATTGATGAAGATGGGTATATGGAAATCAAGGATAGGACCAAAGACCTGATCAAAAGTGGCGGGGAATGGATCTCCAGTGTGGCTCTAGAGTCTGCCTTGATGGCCCATCCCAAAATCAAAGAAGCTGCGGTCATCGCAATACCAGACGAAAAATGGGTGGAAAAGCCCTTAGCTACCCTAGTCTTGGTCAACAAGGAGGACAAGGTTTCGGATGATGAACTAATCGAATTTCTGTCGCGGGACTTTGTGAAATACCAGATTCCCAAAGACTATTGCTATCTCGACGAAGTGCCAAAAACCAGCGTAGGCAAATTTGACAAAAAAGAGCTCAGAAGACTTTTTGCAGAAGGAAAACTTATTTAAGATCACAGGGCTACGCCCCTTCCCATCTTTCGCTTGACTCCTCTGCTACGAAGATCGCTGGCCGATGGCCCGCTCTCGGTATTCCAAAACGGTATCGAAAAAGCGGCATACAACCCTATCCCTAATTCACCGACCCATCCAAATCGCGCCAGGGGCGTAGCCCTGACGTCTTCGTAGAAAACAAAATAATTCCGATACAAGAGGCGCGTAGCGCTGAAATCAAAACCTGATCTACCTATCTCTCCCCTTTTCATCAGATCACAGGGCTACGCCCCTTTTCAACAATCAGGACACGCATCTTGCTACGAAGATTGCCAGCCTACGGCCTGCTCCCGGTATTCCAAAACGGTATCGAAAAAGCAGCATACAACCCTTTGGCTAATTCACCCATCCATCCGAATCGCGCCAGGGGCGTAGCCCTGACGTCTTCGTAGAAAACAAAACAATTTCGATTCAAGAGGCGCGTAGCGCTGAAATCAAAACCTGATCTGCCTATCTCTCCCCCTTTCATCTGATCACAGGGCTACGCCCCTTTTTAGCAATCAGGACACGCATCTTGCTACGAAGATTGCCAGCCTACGGCCTGCTCCCGGTATTCCAAAACGGTATCGAAAAAGCAGCATACAACCCTTTGGCTAATTCACCCATCCATCCGAATCGCGCCAGGGGCGTAGCCCTGACGTCTTCGTAGAAAACAAAACAATTTCGATTCAAGAGGCGCGTAGCGCTGAAATCAAAACCTGATCTGCCTATCTCTCCCCCTTTCATCTGATCACAGGGCTACGCCCCTTTTTAGCAATCAGGACACGCATCTTGCTACGAAGATTGCCAGCCTACGGCCTGCCCAACATCACTAATCCCCTATCAAAAACAAAGGCTCCTCATAGCCCTATCGCACTTTACACCAGAGCGCTGCCGGAGGGGCGTAGCCCTGACGTCTTCGTAGAAAACAAAACAATTTCGATTCAAGAGGCGCGTAGCGCTGAAATCAAAACCTGATCTGCCAATCTTTCCCCATTTCATCAGATCACAGGGCTACGCCCCTTTTTAGAAATCAGGACACGCATCTTGCTACGAAGATTGCCAGCCTACGGCCTGCCCTAACATTACTACCCCGTTACCTAAAACAAAGGCAGATCATAGCCCTATTGCGCTTTACTCCAAAGAGCTATCATGGGGGCGTAGTCCCGGCATCTTCGTAGAAAAAGAACACCACACCGCGAGGCACGAGGCGCGTAGCGATAAAATCGATTCGCTAGGTTTGAGGCAATATCACAGATCACAGGGCTACGCCCCTTTTTAACATCAGGACACGCATCTTGCTACGAAGATTGCCAGCCTACGGCCTGCTCCCGGTATTCCAAAACGGTATCGAAAAAGCAGCATACAACCCTTTGGCTAATTCACCCACCCATCCCAATCGCGCCAGGGGCGTAGCCCTGACATCTTCGTAGAAAAAACACCACACCGAGGCCAGAGGCGCATAGCGCTGAAATCTACATTCCGTCAATGATTGTTTTAGTAATACGCCATTTTTAAATTGATACATTCTCACCATCAGAAACAGGAATGCCAAACACCTACACTCAGCTCTATATCCAATTCGTTTTCTGCTCCAAGGGACGGGAGAACTCAATCCGGGAATCCTTCCGTGATGAATTGGAAAAAGTTATCTGCGGTATTGTTTCCAACCATCAATGTAAAACCTATGCCATCTATTGCAACCCCGACCATACCCACATTTTTGTTGGCATGCACCCCGCAATCTCTCCGGCCAAGCTGATGGAACAGGTGAAGTCAGGTTCGTCCAATTGGCTGAATGAAAAAAAATATATCCAAGGAAAATTTTCCTGGCAGAACGGATATGGAGCCTTTTCCTATTCCAGATCCCAAATCGACCGGGTGGTCAACTATGTATTGAACCAGCGCGAACACCACAAGAAGCAAACCTTCCGAGAGGAATACATGACCCTGCTCACCAAGTTTGAAATCAACTACGACGAGCGATATCTTTTTGAGTTTTATGAGTGAAAAACAGCAGACCTGATAAAACTACAAATTCCACCCAGCCCCATCGAAACTTTATTTCTCACTTTGAGGCACACTGGCTGGATAGCTTCTAGCTTCACCTCCCCACCCCCGCAATCACCCGCAAGGGACCTCCACTTCCTCCTCTAATTTTCATGGGGAGCGCCACAATGTAGATTCCGGTATCCGGCAGTTGATCCAGATTGGCCATATTCTCGAAGCCGGGGATATTGTTGCCCATCAGCACCTGATGACTTGCAAAATCCTGGGACTGCCCATAATCCAGACTTGGCGTGTCCAAGCCCACGGCCCTGACCTTGCGCTGCTCGGCCAGAAACTTCGCAGCATCGGGATGAATCCCGGGAAAGTGGAGTTCCGGAATCGCCTCCATGCCCGTTTTGGCCGTGCCGAAATAGCTTTCCCGATCCGGGTAATACTTCCCATATCCCGTCCGAAACAAAACCATGCTTTGCTCAGGGATTTGCCCGTTTTTCTTTTCCCAAGCCAAGATCGCTGCCGTATCCACCAGATAGTCCCGATCTTCCAAAGCCTGTTCACTGACGTCAATCAGCACGGCCTTTCCCGTGAGTTGATCCAGACGAAGTTCGTCGAGCTTTTGCCCTTTCTCAGAAAAATGAACCGGTGCATCCAAATGCGTCCCTCCATGCTCGGGCGTAGAAAGGCTATAGGAAGAATAGAAATAGCCTTTTTCCGTCATCCCTTCTGCCTCGGTATGCAGCTCAAAGCCAGTGGGATTATTCGGCCAATAGAGCGTGGTCGAGTCAAAGGAATAGCTCAAATCGATCCACTCCAGCTTTGCGAGCGACTCCATTGGATCTGGAGGAGAACTTTCTGCAGTCTTTTGACAAGAGGTAATCAGGCCCAAGTAGAGCAGGAAAGAGAAAGAGGTAACAGTAGTTCGCATCATGGGAAAAGGATTCAGCTTGGATTCGAAAAAGGAAATTCAATGTGTGACTAGTTTCTTCAAATTAAAAAAATTGGTGCAAAACTGAAGCCCTTTATCTAATTTGACTCCTGAGGGACAAGACCTTCGCCTAGAAATCCAAGTAATTTATTCTCTATTAAAACCATGGAGGAAACTCACACCCATTTCGCCCCGGAACTACATATTCCCAAGCAAACCTTTGAGCTTGACTTTTACCGAAAATTTGGCGCTAGGGAGATTTTTTGCTTTCGAAATGAAGACGGGAGTATTCATGTGGCTGAGTTTGAGTTTCATGGAGCGACCTTCCACATCCATGAGACCATGGGGGATGCTTTGGAACCCGCCAGTGCGAAAGGGGTCACTTGCGTGATTGGATTATTTGTGCAGGACGTGCAGGCTGTGATGGAAAAGGCCATTCAAGCCGGTGCCACTTTGGTCAATCCCACCACAGACTATGAGTATGGCTATCGCCAGGGTATGTTTCGGGATCCATTCGGCCACTTTTGGCAAATTCAGAAAAAGATTGGTACGCCCAGACCCATCTGAGAGATATCCGGACTACGAGGAGCTCGCAGCACAGGTGGATGCCTTGGATGAAAAGTACCCCCTGGTCGCCATTACCTGCCTGCGTGACAATGAGGAAAACATCAGAAATGGAATTGGCGATAAATATAACCCCATTCTTTGGCTGGGAGAGGGCACTGGATTTCAGGAAAAGTACTTCATGTCGAGGCTACCTACAACGGTTCTGATCGATCCGCAAGGTAAGGTGGTTAAATATTTCAGGTATCACGAAAAGATGGATTTGGAGGAAGCCATACTCAGCCATCAAAATTGAGCTTCCAAACCTGTCTAGCGTGAGCTTATGACATTTCACGAAACCTAACCAGGTTAGGAATCGCCGATCATTTAACTTCCAATCCACCAATCGCACAACGATGAAATCGCTAGTCTGAAAAAAGGGGTAAGAGAACCGAAGCTTTACTCAATCGAATAGCCTTTCTGGAATTTGTTCCTTTTGCCTTTAAAAAAGGGAAGGTTGACCGAATCTCTTCTTCCTTTCAAAATATCCGCGTCTCAAATCCGTCGATACTTCGGGTGTTTTTCTTTTCCCAATACGCCTCTATTCCATCGACGCCCTGCTTGGACGACCATGTATTGAGGGTCTCTCGCTCCTCTCTGAAATCCATAAAGGGCACGGCAAATCCGCAACTGGTCTGCACCAGGTCCACTTCCATTTCGATGACCTGCCTGGAGCCGGTATTGGGCGGAAAGAGCCCGATGTAGTCCCCATACTCAAGGTCTCTTTTGTGAAAGATCTTCGCCTGTCCATACAGCCTCAAAATCATCGGCTTGCCCTCAAAAGCGCAAAACATGATAGTCATCCGCGGATCACGCAGCAGGTGGGCGGCGGTTTCGTTTCCGCTTCCGGTCAGGTTGAGCCACACGACTTTGTTAGGACTGATGACCCGAAAGGAGTCTGTCCCTTTGGGCGAGACGTTCACCCGTCCATCCGCCGCGGCGGTACCTACGAAGAATATCTTCTGGGCGGCAATAAAGTCACTCAGGTCTTCGGTGATCGATTCCAGTTTTTTTCCCACGGCTAGATGCTGGTTTGTTTCTTGGAAAAATACGTCGTTCTGTCCGAAAGCCAAAAACCTACTCCCCCAACTCCTTTTGCGCCAAAGGCTTTTCCAGTCGAAAGGAATCCCTGTCCACATCCAACTCAAGCCCCCATCGCCTCATACTGGAGATTTCCAGTGACTTTTCCCGATACTGATCTGGAGTCATAATGGGGATTCCGTATATGATCGGAAAATATCGCTCACAGCAGGAGCAGGTTAATACACCCTCGATGATCACCTGATCCTCGGTTTCATGAAAGACCTGTACATTCAATTCATTTTTATCAAAGGGACAGCAAAGGCGGTCCAACAAACTTCGTTTCATGGTTTTGATTTTAATTGTTTGAGATAGGCATTGGCAGCCTCTCTGGGATTCTCCTCATTGAGAATTCCCGAGATCACTGCGATTCCTTCATAGGAGTATCGCTCCAAAAGAGGGAGATTTTCCAGTCGGATTCCTCCAGAAAGAAAGATGGGAATGTCGGTCATTTCCCTTGCTTTCTTGATGGTTCCCGGCAGCACGATCTCGCAGGTATCCACAGATGATGAGGGAAAAACCGAACAGAAACTAATGTATGCGAGTCGATTTTCGTTGGCCCAACGGACGGTTTCCAGATCGTTTCCGACAGTAATTCCGATCAGCTTTTTCCGCAATTGGATTTTGGCTTTATCCCAATCCTCCGGAATCCGATCAAAATGCACTCCATCCAATCCATAAGCTAAGGCCAGCTCCCAATCTTCGTTGAGCAATACCGCAACCTGAAACTTGTCGGCCAGTTCTTTTATCCGAACAAGAAGGGTTCCTTTGGCAGAATCGGTCACCTCCTCCGCCCAATGGTCCCATACCTGCACGATTCCCACACCTCCTTTTAGCGCCTGATGCAGACTAGTAAGGAGCTCGTCCCAGTCTTTCGTGGGGTTCAAGACGAGATATAATCTCCCGAGCCTTTTCATGTCTTCCCTGATTTCAAAGCCTTGAAAAACGCCTCCCAATACGGATCTCTCCCATCAAAGGCAATGGCTTGGGCCATCCCGTCCAAATTTCGAATGAGACGGCTGCGATCTTCCGTAAACGCGCCGATCACTGTGGCAGGAATCTCCTGGCTTTTCAGCTCTCGGATCAAAGCGTCCTCCTTCCCTGGTTTGACAGCCATCAGCATGGCTCCAGCCCCGATGGAAATCAGAGGGTCGATTTCAAAAAGTGCCGCTACCTGACGGATTTCCTCCGGAATTAGGACTTTCTCTTTTTCAACCAAAAAACCGGCTCCAGCTGCTTCGGACATTTCCAGCAAAGCCCCTATCACTCCACCTTCGGTGACATCATGCATGGCACGCAATTCCTCCTTTGGCTTCAAGGTACTTGATGCCATAAGTGCCTCAGGAAGTACCGAAAGCTTCCAAAAATTCTCGCTCGCTTTTTTCTGGATTTCTTCTCCCAGCCTGTCCCGAACCGTATTTGGAAATGCCATCGCCAAAAGTGCAGTACTCGAAATAGCGGGCGACTTGGTCAATACAATACTGTCCCCCGGCTTCGCCATGTTACTCGTCAAAACCTGGTCCTTGGGAGCTCTCAAAAACATCGTGCCTCCACCAGCAATGGTCGAATTCTGGCCCGGAACCTGCCCAGTATGCCCTCCCGTGATTGCTATCCCCAAGTCATGGCAAAGCTGATGGATGTGTCCCCAATATTCCCGAAACTGCGACCGCGACAAATCGGGAGGAAGATTCAACACAAACTGGGCAAACTGTGGCGCAAAGCCAGTCGTGCTCAGATCATTCACCAAAAGATGCACCGACAGCCAAGCCGAGACCTTCATTCCCAAACCCGGAATCAGAGAAAGCGGATCACTGGACAACGCCAAAACCTGTTCCCCACCCAAATCGAAGACCGCAGTATCCACACCGAAAGCCGGGCCGCAAAGTACCTCGGAGCGATCCGCTCCACACAACCCCATCAGTTCCTCTTTGAAGCCCTGTGCATTGAGCTTTCCGGAAAAATCCTCAAAAGCAGCCATCACACATCCGTTAATTTGACATGGAAGCCGAAGAAATCTCCGTAGGGAATCTTCCACTGTTGCTTGGGAAACCATTTGGGCAAGCCGGTGGCATTCCAATCGATAACATACTTGCGATCCGGCAGCGCCTCTGCCACCAAATCCTTTAGGGATCCGGGCGTATAGAAATGTGCGGTAGTATAGTAGTTGTTTTTCCCAAAAGCCTGCTGGACACGACGACGGATGAGCTTGGGCGTATTCCTATTCATCATCCCAAAAATGATCCCATACTTGCCTACCCGCACCGCCTCGCGGATCACCTGAACGGGATTTTGGTAGTATTCAAAGGTGGTCACAAAAGCCAAGGCATCGAAAGAATGATCCTTGAAAGGCATGTGGTGGGAGTCTGCCAAAACCAGATCTCCGCCGAAGAGCTGCACGCCCTGCGCGAGCATAAAAGGGGAAATGTCCCCTCCAGTCGCTTCCAATCCGATTTCGTGCCACCATCTGGTAAAGCGGGTCGTCCCACACCCAAACTCCAAAAGGGTCTTTACCCGTGTATCCTGCTTGATAAGCCCTTCCAAAGTTTTCTTCTGCCAGACTTCCTGGTATTTGTAGGGCCCCTCGTAGTACTGCTCGTAGTGATCGGTGTCGTCACGGTTGAAAAACCACTCTTTTCTGCCCTGCCAGGTTCGCAGCTCCTCCGGAGCCACCTCGAAATTTTGTTGTTTGATTAGTTTGCCCATTGGTCTAATACTTAGACCTGAATGCATCCCAGAAAGGTATAAAGGCATAAGCCTTTGACAATTCCTACGCTGGCATTATCCAGATCAGGTTCTCGGGTATGATCTCAGCCTTAATTAAGGCACCCCGTTGTTGTTATTTGATATTCAAAGATAGGAGAGAGATTGGATAATGCCAGTCCAATCTAGATTCTGGGAAAAACCGATTGCGGCAACTCCACCAGAATTCATTGAAAAGTCCACAAGCCTAAAAGTGGATGTCGTCAATCCAAAAGAGGCTGTCTCATAACTGATGTTTGTCACATTGAGCGAAGTCGAAATGCGGCTGTATTCACTGTAAATGGCCTTCGATATACGCTACTCCCGTAGCTCCAATGCTCAGGCCAACACAATCAGGCCTTTTGAGACAGCCTCTTGCTTAAAAGCCGTGCTTATCCAACATACCCCGGATCAGCTTATATCCATTCTCTGCCATATCCCAAGGCTCGGAAAAGTTTCTCCATACCCCGATGGAATTGGCAAATGCAGGATCGTTTCGGGTGAAGCCTTCGATGGTCAGCCAGCCGGAATAATCGACTTTTTTCAGGGCTGCAAAAGTATCGTTAAAGTTTACGTGCCCAGAACCCGGAGTACCGCGGTCGTTTTCAGAAATATGAAAATGGCCCAATCTCGGGGCAATCAGTTCTATCGCGGCGCCTAGTTTCTTCTCTTCCATATTTGCATGATGCGTGTCAAACATCGCCTGCACGTTCGGATGGTTGACTTTCGCCAATAGGTAATCTAACTGCTCCATGGTATTGGCTAGGTAGCATTCGAAGCGGTTGAGTGCCTCAGGAGTCAAAAGGATTCCCAATTTTTGGGCATAGTCTCCCATTTCATGCAAGACCTCCGCCGACCAATTGTATTCGTCCTCGATGGGAGCTCGGGAGGCAAAGGTCGCGAAAGCGGAATGAAACGGTCCGCAGAGAACCTGAGAATTTAAGTCCGCTGCCCGATCCAAAACCCAGCGCAATCTTTCCTTGGACTTTTCACGGACATGGGCATCAGGGGAAATCGGATTTTCATCCGGTCCTAAAACCGTCACCGTGGTCACTTCCAAGCCGATGTCAGCACAGTGCTTTCCGACCAATTTGAAAGATTCCTCGGGGGAACCTCCCACAAAAAATTCCGCCCCATCGTAACCGATTTTTTTCAATCGATCCAAGATGGGCAACAAAGCCTCCGACATTTCCGCTGACCAGGCCAGCACGTTGAATCCTATTTTGTTCATGGTTTATTGTTTGTCAATGGCTTACAGTCATCCGTCGACAGCCGCGCTTCGGTGGACCGTTGACCGTGGACTGCTAACCAAAAATCTTATTTAAAATCCTGCACTTTCATCCCTTTTCTGAACGTATCGAATCCGAACATCGTCGGCTGGTAAGCCCCAACGATCGCTACGTCCAGTTCTGGAGTGATGGCTTCGGACATCCCCAAAAGCCAAAAGGAAGCATTGATCACCAAGCGGCGAAGATCCTCGCTTTGGAAGCCCAAAGAAGAACCCATCGTAGAGGCAAAAGCCATCCCCACTTTTCCACCTTCGATTTGGTAGGGTTTGGTCCAGGCTATGGGCATCACCGATTTTTCCCATATGAGGGGGGCTTTGTCATCCATGCCAGCAGTAGACTGTCCGTAGATCAACACCTCGGCCTCAGCGGGGAGGCCTTGGATTCCATAGACGTCCTCCGGCACCCAGATGTCATTCACCCCGCGCAGGACGGGATGATCGTTCATCTGCGCCACACCGTTGATCAGGGAGCGGGAGCCTTCTTTGCCATGCACCCCGTGGTGGTTCACCCAAGTCTCTCCAAAGATCCGCTTGCCAAACCCTTTCTCCCAACCCGCGTCTTTGCCATTCCAAGTCCATTTGGCATAGGGAGAGGTCTTTTCTTTCTGGTAGGCAAAAGCGTGGGTGGACGTGCGCAAACCCATGATGGGCTTGCCGGCTTTCAGAAAATTTTCGATATGCTTCGTCTGCTCATCCGGAAGCTCCCGGAATCTGATCAGCATAATCATCAGATCGGCGGTCTCCAGATGTTCAAGGCCAGGGATGTTGTTTTGATAGTTTGGGACGATGTCACCGCTGCTTGGCTCTATTGGGAAAAGAACGGTGGTCTTGAATCCGTGCCGCTCTGCGAGGATCTTAGCCAGCATGGGCATGGACTCCTCGGAGCGGTATTCGTCGTCACCGGCTACGAGCACAATGTGCTTTCCTTTACCGGGACCGGCTTTTCCTTCGTATTGAAGAAATGTCTGCCCGTTTTGGGCGCAGGCGAGCAAGCTGAATGAGGCGATTAAAAAACTAAAAGCCAGACTTTTGAATAGAAAAGACATCGTGATTTTGGTTTTTGGGAAGTATAATGGTCTGTATTGCGGGCGTCAAAATAGGCCTTTTGGACAAGTAAGCTATCCCGCAGATGCTGGTTTTGTTATTTTCTTTTGAAAATCTTCTTGAAAGCCACAACCAAGAGGAGGGCAATGATGCCGACAGCCAATCCAATCAGGAATTCTTTGATGATCGCGGGCCAGGATTCGAGCAGGTGATGGAAAAAGTCGATGTTGTGTGCGAAGATGCCTCCGGACACGAGCAGCAATGCGATCGTACCGATAAAACCAATCCCACGGATAAGGTAAGGAAGGGCATTGACCAGTAGCAAGCCGACTTTGTCCGAAAAGCTGTCTTTTGCCTCATTCAGCGCGATGAGCTTGTAGCCAAACTCATCCATTCGGACGACTATAGCGACTATGCCGTACACGCCGACTGTAGCAATCAGGGCAATAATCGACACCACCGCGATCTGTGTAGTCAAAGACTCTCCTACTACTGTCCCCAATGCGATGATGACAATCTCGACCGACAGGATAAAGTCAGTGGTGATGGCCGATTTGATCTTCTGCTTTTCCAAAGCGAGAATTTGTTCCTCCGTGAGGTTCTCATCCAGCGTTTCTGCCACATGATGATGATGGGGCACAATGTATTCGTAGATCTTCTCGGCCCCCTCATAGGCAAGATAAAGCCCGCCAATCACCAAAATAACCGTCACCGCAACAGGCAAAAAGGCGCTGAGCAGGAAGGCAACCGGTAGGATAATGGCCTTGTTGAGCAGAGAACCTTTGGTGATTGCCCAGAGAACCGGCAGTTCGCGGTCCGATACAAAACCGGAGGCCTTTTCCGCATTTACCGCCAGATCATCTCCTAAAATCCCGGCGGTCTTCTTGGCCGCCACTTTACTCATTACCGCCACATCGTCCATGAGAGTAGCGATGTCATCCAACAGCGCAAATAATCCAGAAGCCATTCTTATCTATGATTTACGATTTTTGATCTAAGCCTTTACTTGCGAAGATAATGAAGGGGGCACAAAGTAGCCTTGCCGCTTATCCACCTTACAGATCAAATTATTTAATCTTTCAACTCTTCCGGATCAAAAATCAATGGAAAAAACTTCCCTCCCATCTTTTGGCCCTTGGAAATCACCGGCACACCTGCGAGCAGCGGCTCATCGGAATCAGAGACCGTGCCGTCCGCGAAAACATTGAGCACAAAAGCTTTCCGCGATCGCGGCGAAAAGTTTGCAAAGCTGCCATGCACCAGCAAAGGGTGGTGAAAAGCGGCATGTCCGGCTTTTAAAGGAATCGGCACCGGTTTAAAGCTCGCCTTTTGCTCCTCGCTCATCATTGCCATTAAGCCATCCATTTCCCCTGCCAAGGCAGGCTTCTCCAGCAGGCCCCAGCGATGGGATCCCGGCACATATTGGAGACAACCGTTTTCCTCCGTCGCGTCATCCAAGCCGCACCAGCAGGTCAAATGCTGCATCTCAACGGTTCGGGTCCAGTAGCTGTAGTCCTGATGCCAAGCCACATTTCCTCCATGATGGGCCGGCTTGCAAAAAAGTTGATCATGCCAAAATCTCACCGCCCTGTCTCCCAAAAGCTGGCTCGTCACCATCCGAAAAGCCGGATTCCAGATCACGTCGTGGAATGCTTCGGCGATACGCCAATGCCCCAAAGAATGGAACAAAACCTTGTTTGGGTCACCGGACTCGTTGCTATGAAACTCGTGGAATAACTGATGCAAGGGATGCCGTGGATCCTTCACTTCGTCCAAAGCCGCCTTGAGCGCTTCGATCTGTCTGGCATCGAGCAGCTTGATGCCTGCGAGGTAGCCATTTTCATGAAAAAAGTCTATCTGTTCCCTACTGAGCCGGTATTGATCCCAGTCTGCTTTGGTTTTGGGTTGGAGAAAAAGCTCCGTTATGGGATGGTGAAAATCGGCCAGATCTTTCATTTGGATTAGGTTTTTTTGGGAGGGAAAAAGATAGAAAAAGTTTGGCGGCGTTGAATCCTGCTATCCAAAAAAATACCCCACCGATAACGATTGCGTTGATTTTAAGGAGCGTTCTACCTAGTTTGGAAAAAAAGAAAATTACCTTGACAGTGGATACTTCAATTTAAGTGCCTAGGGCATGCGGCCCGAGTTTCGTCCATCCAAAATAACCCATCAATGAATAGCAATCGAAGAAGCTTTTTGAAAACCGGAGCCACAGCGGCTTTGGGACTTTCGGGGCTCACGGTGATCTCCCCTTCGGTCCTTGGCAAATCCATGGGCTATGTCGCACCTTCAGACAAAGTCAACCTTGCCTGCGTCGGCATCGGAAACCGCGGAGCAGAGATCATCAAAGAACTCCATAAGACCGGTCTCTGCAATGTCGTCGCGCTTTGCGACGTGGACATGGGGGCCAAACAGACCTTGGACGTGATGAACATGTTTCCTCAGGCCAAGAAGTTTCAGGATTTCCGCAAGATGTTTGATCAGATAGGCAATGAGTTTGACGCGATCAGTATCGCTACGCCGGATTTTTCCCACTTTCCAGTCACGATGAAGGCGCTCGCCGAGGGCAAGCACGTCTATGTGGAAAAGCCGATGGCGCGTACTTTCCGGGAAGTCGATCTCATGATAGCCGCCGCAAAAAAATATCCCAAGCTGGCGACCCAGATGGGAAACCAAGGACACTCCGAAGGCAACTATTTCCAGTTTAAAACCTGGAAGGACGCCGGAGTGATCAAAGACGTGACGGCGATCACCGCCCACATGAACAGCCGCAGACGCTGGCATGATTGGGATCCAAAGATCAGCTCCTACCCTGCGGCTGAGCCCATTCCTTCCACCTTGGATTGGGATGTATGGACCGCGCAGGCCGAGCCCCATGCCTTTAACAAGGACTACCACAACGGACAGTGGAGATGCTGGTATGACTTCGGGATGGGTGCCTTGGGAGATTGGGGCGCACACATTATCGACACCGCACATGAGTTTCTGGAGCTGGGATTACCTTACGAGGTCAACCCAACCAAGCTGTCGGGCCACAATCCTTTCTTTTTCCCGATGTCTACTACCCTGGAATTCAAATTCCCGGAAAGAGGAAGCATGCCGCCACTGACCATCACATGGCAGGATGGCCTGGACAACATCCCCGCTGTACCGGAGGGCTATGGTGTCTCTGAACTCGACCCTAACATCCCGCCGCCAAGCAATGGACAAATGCAACCTGCAAAGCTCAATCCTGGCAAGATCATTTATAGCAAAGACTTGATTTTCAAAGGCGGATCACACGGCAGCACGCTCTCCATCATTGGCGGAGCCAAAGCGGAAGAGTGGAAGTCAAAACTTCCGGAGGTTCCGGCGAGTCCTTCCAACCACTTCGCCAACTTCCTAAAAGCGGCAAAAGGCGAGGAAAAAACCCGCTCTCCATTCGAGATTGCAGGCCCGCTAAGCCAAGTCTTCTGCTTGGGCGTGCTGGCGCAATGGAGCGGACTGAAGCTGGAGTTTGACCGGGAGACCCGTCAGATCACCAACAACCCTATGGCCAATCAGATCCTCGCAGGCATGCCTCCGAGAAAAGGTTGGGAAGATTTCTACAAGGTTTAGAATCAGGGCATCAACACAAGTCTATAGAAAGCAAGAAGCCGCTGAAAATTCAGCGGCTTCTTGCTTTCTGTCAATTTCATTTCTCCAGCTTCTCCAATCGCTGGAGTAGTGGAGGATGGGAATAGTTTACAAAAACATACCAAGGATGGGGATTGATATTGCTGAGGGTTTTGACTGAGAGGGTCTTCAGCGCATTTGCCAAAGGCGGTCCAGAAAAGGTGGTTTTCGCATAGGCATCTGCCTCAAATTCGTTTTTCCTGCTCAGCGAGTTCATCGCGATCGCCAGCAAGGTGGAGATGGGAGAAAAGAGCATTCCAAAAGCGATCAGGTTCAACTGTACCGACCAAGCACTCCCACCCAAGGCAAAACTCAGATTTTCGCTGAAAACAAACTGGGCAAGCAGGAAAAGGATGATTCCAGTTTGTACGACGGAGATCGTCAAACCCAGCAAAATATGTTTCTTTTTGAAATGACCCACCTCGTGGGCCAACACAGCAACTAGCTCGTCTTCGGAATGCTGTTCGATCAAGGTGTCGTAGAGGACGACTTTCTTCAGTTTGCCAAAACCGGAGAAAAAGGCATTGGCTTTGGAAGAGCGCTTACTGCCATCCAGCACGAAAATATTTTCCAAGGGAAAAGCCACAGATTCGGCATAGGAGACGATTTTCCGCTTCAAATCTCCTTCCTCGAGTGGAGTCAGTTTGTTGAAGAGGGGCAAAATCCAGCTGGTATAGAAGAGATTGACCCCGACCATAAACAGCGCCGCCACAATCCAAAACATCCACCAAAAGTCTTTTCCCATCCACTGAATCAGCCAGAGAAACAAGCATAGCAAAGCACCACCGATCAAGATGGCCAGTGCGTAGCCTTTGAGTTTGTCTTTGAAAAAGGTAGCAACACTGGTCTTGTTGAAGCCGTATTTTTCCTCGATCCCGAAGGTCGAATAGTAGTCGAAAGGCAAGCTGATGATATCCGAACCAAGGAAAATCACCCCGAAAAAAACCAGGGAATGGAGAATTGGATTTTCAACCAAGGTCCCCACCCAAAGGTCGATTGCTCCAAACCAGCCGTTCCAGATCAGGAGAACACTTAGAACAAACGAAATCAAACCGGAAAGCAGTCCAAAACGGTAGATCTCCTTCTGATAAGCCTTTGCCTCTTTCAGCTTTTCCCTATCGAGGTGTCCTTCCAGCGTCTTTGGGATAGGGGGAACAGGCCGCTTCACGTTGAGATAACTGAGGCCTTTGTCCAGCAGAAAACCAAAGACTACCACTCCCAGCAAGAGGAATTTCAGCGATTCTGGATTCATTGTACGCTTAGAATTTTGGACAAGGCAATATGGTGTCCCTGCGGGAAGGCTTTCCCTGATATTGGTTGGGCAGCGTCCAGGATAGGCTCAACTCGTGCGCACCGCCAGACTGAATCCCCAATTGGGAAACAGTGTAGTCAAAGCTGTAGCCGATATTCAATCCACTCAGCAGGTTGACGCCAAACATCATCACGATGGCGTCGCGGTTGCTCTGCTGCTCTACCGGCTTGTATGGCAAGCCTCTATACCAAAGTCCGAAAACGATAGGTTCAATGGAAAAATATGCCCCCACGTCCAGCTGTTCAAACGGCCCTTGCCGCTTGTAGTTGACAGTTGGAGTGAGCGAACGCTGCTTACGTATGTGGGTAAAATCGCCACGCATGCCCCCCTCGGGAAGTGCAATCCTGTACCCTGCATGAAAGGAAAGCTTCATGGGCAAAGGGCTTACCCCATCGATAAAGGACTGATTGGGCTCATTTACATGGTGGGCAGAAACGCCAGCCCATAAATTCTCGGTAAAGAACAGCCCCCCTACGGAAAGGGAAAGCATCCCGATAGGATCTCCCAAGCCGGGTATATCTGTCCCCGGCAAAGTCGGACCAAAGGGATCGTTCGGGTTAATCTGATTTGCAAAAACGAGATTTTCATAAAACCCTATTTCTCTGCGTATATAGCTTGCCTGAAATCCGGGACGGAAGTAGGTATTGTCCCCGAGTTTCAATTCATAGGAATAAATGGCCGAAATGGAAGTGGAACGCAGCTTGGCCGCGCCTTCGGTATCCTGCATCACATGGACTCCGATGCCACTGTTATAGTCGGGGAGATAGGTATCGTAATAGGCTGAAAAGGTGGTAAACTGGGCATCAATCGATGGCCATTGGTTTCGGTAGTTGAAGCCCACCCGACCGGTAAGCTCTCCTCCAGCCATAGCCGGATTCAAATAAAGTGGAGCCGCATAATACTGGCTATATTGTGGGTCTTGGGCCAGGGCAGGTGAGGTCATAGCAAGACAAAACCCTGTAAAAAAAACCATACTTAGCAGAGACCGTAACAAGGAATTGTTCGTTTATTTGAGTATTCAGTTAGCTTCTAAACGATCCAGCCCAATTGGTTGTTTTAGTAAGCAGTTCGAAAAATATGAAAAGCAGCCCTATTTCCATAAGGTTCATTTTAATTTTTACAAGTTTCATTTCCCTGATCTTTTTAGGAACAAGTGGTTTGGGGCACTCCCAAAGCTTTAATGAAAACGAATGGATTTTTGGATACTGCAGCGCAAGCTCGGAAAACAGCTACCTGTCCTTTGGAAAAGGCGGTACGGCAAATGTCCAGACCTTACCGGGTTCGGTCATCATCGGAGCCAATAACAATGCCCTTGCAATAGACCCGATTACCGGTCAGCCGCTTTTCACAACCAACGGCGTGCTGGTCTATGACTATGGCTCCAATCCCCTTCAAGGAAGCGCCCCTGGCCTTAATGGAGACATCGACGGAAGACAGAAAGTAGCAACGGGCTTTTTGGAATACGACCCCGACGGAAACAAGCTTTTTTATATTTTCTATCTTTCCCCTAGCGGCCAACTTCAGTACGCTGTCGTCGACATGAATGCTCCCGGCCAAGCTACTGGAAACGAGAGACCCTTGGGCGAGGTCATAGTCAAAGACCAAGTGATAGGACCCGGAAGCGGGGCACTGCTGGTCGTAAAAAAGCCATCCTCATCTTCCTATCTGATCAGCTTCAATGGAGGCAATCTAGTGGCAAACCAACTGGGATCCACTCAGGGGGATTTCACGCAGACTGATACAGAGGGCATCCCCTTTACTCCCAAAGCCATCGTATTTGATGAGGAAAACAACCAGCTGATTGTTATTTCGGAGAATGCAGGAGATGATATTCTTGTCATCCCTTTTGACAGCAGCAGCGGGAGCTTTGGCAGTCCTACGCCAATCACGGAATCAGGCGGACCGGCCGATATCGGGGGTGCGGACTACTCGGCAGATGATTCGTTCATTTATTTTTCCAGGGGAAATCAGCTTTTTCGCGTACCGGCAAGTGACCTGAGCGCCACCCCCGAAGAAATCCCACTCACTCCTGGGCTCAACCAAATCTATGATGTCAAAGCTGGGCCTGACGGACAGTTATACTACATCTATGAGGAAGTTGCGGGCGGGCCCCAACTCATCGGCAGGGTAAACAATCCAGACGAAATAGATCTTTCCCTTGTGACTTTGGAGGAAGATCCTTTTGCCGGAACAGACTTTTGCGGGCGCGTCTTTCCTGTTTTCGCTCCCAATGCAGACATCACTCCCTCTGTTGATTTTACCTGGGATCCAGAAGCTCCCTGCTCCAATAATCCCGTTCAGCTGACAAGTGTGATCACACCTGAAAATTACCAACCGGTTTCCTTCAACTGGGAATTTACCCCACCGCTGACGGACTCGGACGGCAATCCGCTTCCAGCCGACTATACCCAGGAACATTTCCTGATTCCCCAGGACGCTGCCCAGGGCACCAGCGTTTCTGTGACTTTGACGGTAGAGTTCGCCGATGGAAGCACACAAGACGTCAACAAGACAATCCCTCTCACTGAAAATAATCTGGAGGCAAACTTTTCGCCTTCGGACACCACGCTTTGTTTGAGCTGCATTGACCTTGATCCGCTTCTTCAAGCCCAGGCGGCGGAAGGAGATCAAGGCGGGGAAGCGCCCGGAGGTGGCGGGGACAATTACGAGTATTTCTGGTCTAACAAGCGGGACCGGGGATGGATTGGCAAAGAGGCCAATGAGGTTTGTTTGCCGGGTCTCTATTGGGTGCTGGTTCGGGAACCGGGCTCCGAGTGCTATGCCTACGCTGAGATCAGGGTAAAAATCTGGGATCTTCCTGATCAAACGAACAACATCTGGTATTTCGGAGATGGAGCGGGACTGGACTTTAACCCGGATCCAAACGATTCCACAGCTCCGACTCCTAGACCGATTGCGGAAAGACACCCTCAGAACATTCCTGCCGGTACGACTACTATTTCTGATCAAGCGGGTCAGGTGCTTTTCTTTACCGATGGCCAAAAAGTCTGGGATCTCAACGGAGATCTCATGGCAAACGGAGACAGTATAGGCGGAGACAATACTTCCAGCCAATCCGTCATTGCTGTGGGTGTACCGCAGCAACCCACCTTGTTTTACCTTTTCACCACCCAGGCAACCGCTGGCGGCACAAACAGTGTCAGCTTTTCAATGGTGGATATCAAGTCTGAAAACCCAACGGGTGTAGGGAACGTGGTCACGAAAAACAATTTTCTTTTCAGCCCGTCCACAGAGCACTCTGCGGCATTTTCGAGCGGCGATACCACCTGGGTGATGTATCATGAATTGGGAAACAATACCTTCAGAGCCTATCCTGTGTCTGGGCAGGGCATAGGACAGCCAGTCATGAGCTCAGTCGGAAGCAGTCATGGATTTAATTCCGGAGTAGGAGCGATGAAATTCAGTCCAGACGGAACTAAGCTCGCCGTGACCATTTCCGAAGGCGGGTGTAATAAGACCGAAATCTTCGAATTTGACCAGCAAACCGGTGAACTCACTGAGTATGCCAGACTAGACCTAGGCTGCGACGGGGACATCTATGGGCTTGAATTCTCCGAAAGCTCGGATCGGCTACTAGTATCCTACAGAAACGGTGGCCCCGGGGTCGAAGAGTTCAATATCAAGGCAGTCGACAACGACGATCCGGATGCGGCTGTCTGTCCCTCCTGCTTCGGCACTGCAAGCACGAGACCCCAGCTGGAGGCCTGTATTCTTTCCACCAAAAAGGCAGTTAGTGGAACGGCCGGGCTGAATCTCGGCGCACTGCAAATCGCATCCGACGGACAGATCTATGTGGCAGTAGTCGGAGACAACCGCATCGGACAGATACAAGTAGGCTCTGGCTGCAATGGCACCAGCACTTTCAACCAGGATGCGGTCGAACCTATGCCGGGAACCTCAAATCTAGGCTTGCCTTCTTTTGTGCAAAATTCGGGAAGTTCGATCCCCGAGCCTGCGCTTTCCTTTCCGCCAAGACTTTGCTTGGATCCGGAGTTGGGGGCTAGTGCCTTGCTGGAAGGAGCGGGAGAGCCGGACATTGACTCCTATTTTTGGACGATCACCCATGAAGACGGAACGGTCATCCGCGCAGACTACGGCGGGCCCGGAGATCAATTTCAAACTTTGGATCAAATATTCAACACTCCTGGAAAATACACTATCGAGCTCCGCGTGGACCGATGCGGCGACCCTGATTACTACACCGCTGAAGGCGAAATCGAGGTGGTCGCGCCCCCGACTTTGACTCTTGCGGACGACATCACACTTTGCGCGGGCACTCCAGTCACGCTGACAGCCATCGACGGCTATGATCCTGCGGAAGGGCTGTATGACTTCCAATGGACCAATGCCGCCGGGCAGGTATTTGGAGATGAGAATTCAAACTCAATTGAGGTGACTGAGGAAAGCATCTACACCGTAGAGGTTAGCTTCCGACTTCCAAGCGGGCTTGACGAAGACGAGGCAATGTTGTTCGAAACTTGTCCTGCCACCGCAGAAGTGTTTGTTGGCCCTGCATTCGAATTTGATATGGATCAGACGGTCACTGAGGTCTGCTATGAGGAAATTTCAGTCACATTCGCTCCGAACACGCCCATTTCTGGTGAATGGTTTTACGACTTGAATGGCAGTGGCACAAGGGTATCCTTGGGTGAGTTTTTTGAATTGGAGCTTTGGGTCAACACACTTCCAGGACCCGGGCAGTATGAGATTATTTTCGTAGCCGAAGACCCAATCTTGGAAGGCTGTACCATCGAGAAAAAACTCGATCTATTGGTAAACGAGCTCCCGGTATTTACTGCGACACAAACCAGCCCCGCGACGGACTGTGCCACAGCCGATGGGTCCTTTGACATCGCAATGGTCGCTGATGCGTCTGAAGTACGGATTCCAGAACTTAGCCTGACTTTCTCCAATGTCAACGCAGGCGATGTCATTCCGGTCACAGGGGTTTTGCCGGGGGTTTATGCAATAGAGGCGGAAAACTCCACCGGCTGCTTCTACTCTGGGGCGGTGACCGTAGAAAACCAAAACCCTCCCACTCCATATTTCTTCTCCGCCACCCCGACGGACGAAACCTGCTCTCCGACGGGAGTCGAACCAGGCAAAATCACGATCAGTTTCGACAATGGCACCCCACAAGTGGGGACCTTCAAGGCGATCAGACAAGGTGACGGCCAAGTGTTCACCGGCCCACTACCAGCCTTGGCCACTTTTGACATCGAGGTACCTTTTGGAGAATACCTCGTAGAAGTGGCCGACAATTCGGGCTGCTCGGTGCCTGACCCTACGCTCTATTCCATTGCCCAAAAATTCCAGACGGTTTTCTCCGTTCCGACTCAAGTCACAGCTTGCGAAAGCTTCACCTTTGCCCCTGTTGGTCCAAACCCCTTGAACTACACCGCAACAAGCTCCTCTGGCGCGACAATCTCGCCCGATTCAAACGGAGAATTTACCTTCACCCAATCCGGTATCTATACGGTAAGAGGCGAAGATCCAAACGGAGTGGATTGTCCCCGGGAGATCCAAATGCAGATCACGCTCACCCAGCCGATCGATTTCGAACTCTCCGAGCCGATAGTCGATTGCCAGACAGGCATACGCTATGAGGCGATCCTTAACAATGCCGACCCTGCCGATGTGATATTCCTTTGGAAAGACGAATTGGGGGTGATTGTCGGCCGAAGACAAACTTTCGTACCAAGTCGGGAAGGGAATTATTCTCTTGAAGTACAGCCTGCTATCGGAGGACTATGTCCAAGTACGGAGATTCCCTTCACCGCGGAAATACTCGCCGAGGCTGTGACGGTAAGCTTGGATGTCGTGCCATTCTGCGTGGACCAGACCAGTACGACAATCACAGTCGTCGCTGATCTCACCGATGTAGCAGAGATCGAGTGGTATAGTGTGGCGGGTGGTACTCGCACGAGACTATTCCAATACGATGACCTGCCTATTATCGAGGTGTCAGCGGAAGGCACCTACGAGGCATTGCTGAGAAGTATCCATGGCTGCGAACTTGGCCGCGCCAATGGAGTGGTGGCCAAATCGACAATCGTTCCTCCGGTAGTACCTACTGAACTTACAATCTGCGCGGTCGAAGGTGTCACAACCAGCATTGCCCCGGGGATTTACGACAACTACAGCTGGCTACTTGACGGCGTGGAGGTCTCCCAGGATGCCATTTTCACTCCTACCCTACCCGGCAATTATGAATTGCTGGTATCTGACAACCTGGGGTGTGAGTATTCTGCGTCATTTGTCGTGAATGAAGATTGCCGTCTTTTGATCTCCTATCCAAACGGAGTAGTACTCAATGATCCCAACCGAGGATTCATCCTCTATGCCAACGATTACATCGACGATATCGAAGTTTTCATATTCAACCGCTGGGGGGAACTTATCTTCTATTGCGAACATGAAAACCTGGAGCCCCGGCAGCCTTTCTGCCCTTGGGACGGCGTAGTCAACGGAAAATTTGTCCCCAACGGTACATACGCTGTGGTGGTGAAGTATACTTCCCGTGCACAAAATCTAACCCAATCCGAAACCAAAGCGATCACGATCATCCAATAGCTTTTATGCTTATTCTTATTTCACCCGCCAAATCTCTTGACTACAGCACCCCTAATTACAAGGACTATACACTCCCAGACTTCACCACCGACATCAAGGCACTGGTAGCGGTGATGAAGAAAAAATCCTCCAAGGAAATCTCCGAACTGATGCATGTAAGCGAGAATCTCGGCATCCTCAACGAGCAGCGTTATAAATCTTTCCAAAAAGATTTTACTGCGGAAAACTCCAAACAAGCCATCTTGGCTTTCAACGGAGACGTCTATACCAAAATCGATGTGGACAATTACACTCCTGAAGATTTTGAGTTTGCCCAGAAGCACCTGCGGATCCTTTCCGGCCTATATGGCTTGCTGAAACCATTGGATCTGATCCAACCTTATCGTCTGGAGATGGGAACCTCATTGACTACGAAAAAGGGAAAAAACCTCTACGAATATTGGGACAAAAAAATCGCCAAGGCCATCAATGTCGCTGCTGCCGGTATGCCTGTGGTGAATTTGGCTTCTCAGGAGTACTTCAAAGCCGTCCACCTGAAAACCCTAAAATCTCCGCTCGTCAACATCCATTTCAAGGAATTCAAAAATGGGTCGTACCAAATCATCGGGATTTTCGCCAAGCAGGCCAGGGGCATGATGACTAACTTTGTCATTACCAATCGTCTTGAAAATCCTGAACAGCTGAAAGCCTTCAATGTAGAAGGCTACGAGTTTTCGGCACCCATGAGCAGCGACACCGACTGGGTTTTCGTCAGGTAGAAATGCAATTTTCTGATAGTGGAACGTTTTTTGTCAAAAAACATGTCCGCGCGGCAACGCAGGAAAATTACCTTTGTAAAAAAGAATCCAACTAATCTCCATTAAGTCCTTGATCAAAACTCAATTTCCAAGAAGGAAGTTTGGGACGTTGTTACTGTGGGCAAGTCTCTTGTTGCCGCTAGCTTATATTAGCGGAAGTACGGCTACCTCCCTTGCTCCTACTGAACTCACCGTGTCCCGATTTGCTGAACCTCAGCTGGTTGGTGAGACTAATTTATGCATTGTGTTTGGCGGAGTATCGGGCATCTATAGCGGAGGAGGCGATCCAAATGTGGATTTTTACGAATGGCAGGTTACCAACGGATCTGGCGAGGTGATTTTCAACAGAAGTGCTGGGGCCCAGGCTGAAACCATCCAAGTGATCTACTCGGAAATCGGAACCTACAATGTTCAACTTAAGGTACGAAGAGGCACCGATTACATTTATGAAGAAACCCTCGTGGTAACTGTGAAACAAGGCCCAACATTGGCGCTCCAGCCCGATTATCTGCTTTGTGCTGGTGCTCCTACCCTTTTGACGGCTTTGGATCCGAATACGCCGAATCTTTCTGAGTTTACCATTATTTGGAAAAACATTGAAGATACCGTCATTGGAACGGGAAATGAATTTCTAACCTACAGTGAAGGCTATCATTTGGTGGAAATATTCCAAACTGATGCTTCTGGAAATTCTTCTTGCGTGATCGACGGATCGACGTTTGTTGGCCCCCCGATTGACTTTCAACTAGTCACCTCAAGCCAATCGATCTGTGAAGGAGAATCAATTCATGTTTCCGTCGACACTCCGATTTCCGGGGATTGGTTTGTCCAAAAGGATTTTACGGGTGCGAGAAGTCAGATCGGCTCCGGCTTCGAAATCGAAATCAGTTCCTCCGAACTGTCTGGACCCGGGCTCTATTTGGTGACTTTTGAGGCTACCACCGAAGATTTCCCGAATTGCGTCTCCTCAAAAATCGTTGGCTTCGAACTGCTCGAGGCACCAAAAATCACCGCAACTGCTTCGAATCAACCAAGCGATTGCGCTGAGGAAAGCGGCTTCCTTCAAATTACCTTTGACACTGACGTCGATGCTTTTCACATCCCGGAATTGAATGTCTCGGAAGGAGCAAAAAATGCTGGTGAGGTAGTCTCGTATTCGAACATCAAGTCCAGAGTCTATTCTTTGGTGATGGAGAAAAACGGCTGCCAAGTGACGAAATTATTGGTGATGGAAGCGGAGAATCCCCCCACTTTGCCCAGTCCGCCGGGGCAAGATCCGGTTTTGCTGACGGAAGAAACCTGCTCTCCGACTGGAATCACTCCCGGTAAAGTGACTTTGGATTTCGGAGGTCCGGTTGCGGCAGGAGAGTATAGAATACTTGTCGATGGAAGAGGAGAAATTACAAGGGGAGCGATTCCGGCGAGTGGACAAGCCGAATTTCCGCTGAGAGGCGGCAGATATATGCTTGAAATCACCCTCGGAGATTGCAACTCTTATGCGGAATACATCACTATACCACGGGCTACTCAAGTCGAGTTCACCGTTCCTAGCGAATTGAATATTTGCGAAACGTTCACGCTGGTTCCTGAGACCGATCAAGATCTCATATTTAGCCTCACCCTGCCTGATGGAAGTACGCAAACTTTCAATTCGGGGGAAAGCATTACGCTGACAGAGGAAGGTTCTTACTCCATTCTCGGGGAAAGCACTGATCCCAATTCCGAGGTTTGTCCAAAACAAGTGGACTTCAACGCGACATTGTCCTCAAACATTACCTTCGCTCCTGTCTTGGCAGTCGAAAAATGCTTTGACCCGATCCGATACCAAATCGATCTGGAAGGAATCCCCTTGGAAGAGGCAAGTATACGCTGGTACAATGATCAAGGGAAGATTGTCGGCAGAGGGAAAGAATTTTATCCCCCAAGCGTTGGCTTATATTCTCTTCTGGTACAGCCTCTCAAGAGCGGTTTTTGCGCAGTTGCGCCGATCGACTTCGAGGTGGTAGCACCAGTCACCTCTGTTCCTATGGAATTGGAAACTGAAAAACTCTGTCCTCAGCCCAATACCAGTACGATCACGCTAACGACCGACGAAAACGAGGTTACGGATACGGAATGGATATTTTATAATCTACAAGGCAATCGTCAGGAGCTAGGTTCATTGGATGACTTATTTGAGATTGAGGTAGATGCGCCGGGTACCTACGAGGTCGTTGCTTACAACGAGCTAGGCTGCGAGATCGGACGAAACCTAATCCCGGTAGAGGAAAGCCAGCTTGTCAGTTTACCTGTTTTGGAAGAACGATACGGTGTCTGCACGAGTGGAAAGACTGGGCCAAACCTGAACCCTGGAGACTACGCCGAATACTACTGGTATCTGGATGACCAATTGGTGTCAGAAGATCCGATTTTCACCCCAAAAGACGCAGGAAGCTATACCTTGAAAGTAGTGACTGAGGACGGATGTGAATTTACCGGCTCTTTCGAAACCTTTGACGCCTGCAGCTTTGACTACGTTTTCCCCAATGCCATGACCCTTGGAGATCCTTTGCGAAATTTTGAAGTACGCGTGAGCGAGGGAATTACCGAAGTGGAACTGCACATCCTCAATCGGCAGGGAGCGTTGATACATTTTGGCAGAGCTGAAGAGATCGTTGTAGGCGAGCCAATATTGGAATGGGATGGCACTACCAATGGAACCTATATTCCATCGGGAACCTATGTTGTGGTTCTCATCGGCCGGAACCCCCTCTTTCAATTTGAGCAAAAAATAACAGGATCGCTGTTGGTACTGGAATAGGCGCGATTCCGCTTACGGAATATTTTAAAGTGCGGGGAAGCTAAATCCTTTTTTTTTTCTATTTTGGACCGTTTCAAGCATTGTTTCACTCAACCCAAAAACCAAAAAAATATTCTTATATGACCCAAACCATCAACCGCGGCGCCCTGTTCAACGCAAGCTGTCTGGCGCTCATCACCACCGCATTCTCCTTTTCAATACGTGCGGGCATCTTGCCACAATTGGGCGACTCGTTCGGCCTAAGCGCTGAGCAACTAGGCTTTATCAATTCCATGTGGTTTTTCGGCTTTCCGATTTCCATGATTTTGGGAGGCTTGTTCTACCACAAGGTGGGTCCGGCAAACATCATGAGGATCGCATTTATTACCCACACGCTTGGTATTCTTTTGACCATCTTTGCAGGAGGATATACCACCCTACTCATCTCAACGCTTTTTATCGGCTTTGGCAACGGCTGTACCGAAGCCGCCTGTAATCCTTTGATTGCCGACATGTATTCCGGCACCACCTTGAACAAAATGTTGAACAGATTCCACATGTGGTTCCCAGGCGGAATCGTGTTGGGCTCTTTAGTATCCAAATTCATGACGGACGGAGGCTTCGCTTGGCAGTCCCAAGTATGGGTGATGATGATCCCGACCATTGCCTATGCAGTGCTTTTCTTTGGCAAAACTTTCCCCAAACCCCATGTGGAAGCAGCCACTTCTATCGGCTCCAACATCAAGGCTATGTTTAGCCCTGTATTCATCTTCCTGTTCTTTGCGATGGCACTGACCGCAATTACCGAATTTGGACCTCAGCAGTGGGTGGGCTTGATCATGGGAGCAAGTGGTGCTAGTCCGATGTTGATTTTGGCCTTGACTACTGGAGTGATGGCCGTCGGTCGCTTCTTTGCAGGTCCTGTTGTAAAAGCCCTAGGTCAAACTGGAGTTTTGCTGGGTGGTGCGATTTTCGCCTCCTTGGGTATTTTCCTCTTCAGCACAGTCACCGGCCCAATGGCTTATGTCGCGGCCTTTGTATTCGCGATCGGCGTATGCTATTTCTGGCCAGTAATGGTCGGCGCCGTAGCCCAGCGTGTGCCGCTTTCCGGCGCATTGGGAATGTCTATCATTGGTGGTATCGGGATGTTTTCTACGGCGATCTTCCAGCCATTTATCGGCTCGTGGATTGACAATTCAATGGCGTCCCAAAGTGCTTCCGGGCTTTCCGGTGCTGCTTTGGAACTGGCTGCTGGACAGGAGACGCTTCAGAAAATACTAATCTTCCCAGGTATTCTGATCGTTTTGTTCATCATCTTCTTTGTCTGGCAAAAGGGCTCAAAACCAGCCGTTGCCGCCGCTCATTAACTCATCTCAAGGCAGCCAAATGGCTGCCTTTTTTTTCTTTGCCATGAAAAGAGTTTGGCTTTTACCACTTCTTGCCCTTTGTTCCGTTATTGAAATCCGTGCCCAAGGCATTCAAGGGCCAGTTCAAGTCCATCCTGAAAAGCGATACCTGATGACCTCGGAGGGTGAGCCTTTTTTTTGGATGGCGGATACGGCTTGGGAGCTTTTTCATCGCCTGGATGAGCAGCAGGCCGTCTTCTATCTAGACAAAAGAAGAGAACAGGGATTTAACGTGGTTCAGGCGGTCGTACTCGCAGAACTTGACGGGCTCAACACTCCAAATGCCAATGGCGATTTGCCTTTTCTCGATCTTGAAAAATGGGAGTACAACGAGGCCTATTTCCGACATGTGGATTTGATCTTGGATTTGGCGGAAACGCGAGGAATGCATATCGCTCTCCTTCCCACCTGGGGCGATAAGCTGTTCAAAAACACCTGGGGAACCGGCCCGGAAATATTTGATCCCACTACGGCCTATTCCTATGGAGAATGGATTGGAAGCCGATACAGAGATAGAAAAAACCTGATTTGGGTATTAGGAGGCGACAGAACCCCGAGAGAAAATTCAGAAGACATCGAAGTCTGGAATCAGATGGCAAAAGGGATTTTGAACTCCCAAAATCCGGAAAACCCCATCCTGATTACTTTCCATCCACAGCCTACAGCGCCGGGCGGCAGCTCCAACTGGTTTCATCAAGAGAAATGGCTCAGCTTCAATATGCACCAAACAGGACATTGTCCCGGATTGGATGATTTCAAGAAAATCACCCATGACTACCAATTGATTCCCACAAAACCTACTATCGACGGAGAGCCCTTATACGAGGAACATCCCTATTGCTTCAACGCCAAAGAAAATGGCTACAGTGAAGCCGCTGATATCAGGAGGATCATGTATTGGAATGTATTTGCTGGAGCGGCAGGTCAGACTTACGGCTGTCATGCGGTCTGGCAGATGTATGATCTGGACAAAACTCCCGTCAATGGCCCCCTAAGACCATGGCACAAATCACTTGACCTGGAGGTCGCCAACCAGATGAAGCATTTGAAAAACCTAATGCTGAGCAGACCTTTTTTTGAGCGAATTCCCGACCAAACCCTGATAGCCGATGAGCAGCGAAAAGACTTAAGTTATGTAGCCGCCAGCAAAGGCAGGCAGGGTGACTTTGCCTTATTTTATTTTCCAGACGGAAAGAAAATCTCAATCGATCTTCATACACTGGTAGGGTCAGCATTCGAAGCTACTTGGTTTGATCCTAGGACTGGCGCAAAAATCCCCGAAAATACCGACTCGTGGGATGTAAAAAAAAGTTCATTGGAAGTTTTGCCTCCCAGCTCCGGCCGAGGCAATGATTGGGTTTTGATTGTCGATTCCCTTCGCTAACTGTTTCCGCAGGAATAAATAAGATATTCCTCATCTGTGAAGGACCAAAGCTTCCCGTCTTCATCCCTGTATGTCATGGTCCCGGTACTTTCCAGGATCTCAATATCATCTTGGGTCGTGATGATACGCCCGTCGACAAGCTCGATTTTGCAGGGCCCCTCCACTCGCGTGATATCAGAAATCTTCTCGCAAGAGGCAAATAGAAGCATGGCCAATAGTAGAATAGGGAAAACTCGCATTGGGGATCAGATCAGACTTAAAAGTAGCCGAAAAAAGCATTTTGAAAAACTTTGAAGAATAAACAAACCCTGATGCTGCTCATTTATTTCTAAGTATCATAGAGTCAAGTTACCGACCAAACAAATTGGGGTTCGTCTACACATTTATTCTCGGGCGACGCTACCCACCCATTCCGCTCTAGGAGAAAACAGATAAGTGAAAAGATTAAAAAATGTACTAAAAATCTAATCAAAGGAGCTGATCTCCTCTTCCTAGTCGCTGAGTACGAAAAAATGTTGCTTAAAAAATCACCCTTATCTTTTTCTTTCTGAGCCTTTGGATCATTGGATCAAAAGAACAGGGGAAAGTTAAACACCTATTACCTACCAAACCAATTGATCTTTCTTACAGACTAAATATGATTTAGTATCAGACGACAGATCTCGGCAAAAAGAGAGAGCGGTTTCTCAACTTCTGCAAACTGGAGCACGGCGGCTTTGGATTTTAGTAAAAAATGCAAAAAAGTCTCAAAAGCTCTGGGCAGCTGATGCCGAACGGCAGGCCATGAGTATGTTCTTGTCAAAAGAACGGTCAGATTTCAAAATATCAAAAAATTCCTCCAAGTACAGTCTGCATGCCTTTTCATCGGAGTCAGAAAAGAAAGCGCTACTTTCCTCCACCGTTTGAAAAACCTGCTCCTCCTTTGCCAGAATTTCATTCCTGATCGTCTGCATCAATTGCGGATCACGACAAAATCCACGATAAAGCCGATCCGTCACCTTCTCGATCCCAATATTGTTATTGACCTGTCCATAGGGAGGATTGACCAGCCCGGTCATGTCAAAATCATAGGGAAGCGGTACAATGGTCTTTTCGTCAAGCATCAGGACTTTTTCATTGTGCTGAAACAGTCCAGACCAGTCGGTATTGCCAATCATTAGCTGAAAAAAGTCATGCCGCACAGTAGATGAATCCTCCATCAAAGTGGGCACTATCCTCTTGTTGTCTAGAATCTTTCCCCCAAACCGCTCGGCGACCTCATCATCATCTTCAATAAAAAAACCCAATAGCTCAACCTTCTCACCTTTTTTGTCATCGGTATCGGTCAAGGTGACTCTCAATAATCTAGTATGGAAAGAGAAGTCTGCTACATCCTCATACAGCTGATACGCCAGATATTCCCTACCGATGTAATTTCCAGCTGTCTTGGACTTAGAGCAGGGCAATACCAACTTCAAGTTTCTATTTCCTTGGAAAAGGGTGTTTTCAGCCTGCTTTTTCTTCATCTTCACCCTCATGGGCGGATAAAAACAGTTTTCCAATCTGAAGTTTCCGCGCGTACGAATCTCAACATCGACCGTGTCTTTCTGCCCACTCTCCGACTCAAAGATCATTTGTGAATCGATGAAAGTCGAATCGTTGGTCTCCGCTCTCAGTTGCTTGATGGAAAATTCCAATTCAATGACCAAGGGCTCCTTTGAATCAAACAATCCACTTTGGGAGTGTGCAGAAAATCCCAATCCGAGAAAAAGAACCACAATCACAAGCCGTCGTGCGAATCGAATTTTCATCTGATTAGAAGTTAGAAGCCATAAATCCCCATGCACAAATATCAGATTTGGACATGCCCCTAAAAAAATCCAAAACATCAGAGAGCCGATCCTAATCTGTGTAAGCCTTAACAATATAACCCTTGAAATCTTGCAAAGAAACAGGCAAGACAAAGATTGTTTGGCCTATACCCTATCGCTCAAGGCTTTGGCCTCACTTCCCATATTCTCATGAATAGCATATGTGCCATCCTGCGTGCATGTTCTTTGGCGAAGCTTGCATGTTCTCCTTCAAAATAGGTGTCAATGGTATTAAACCAAAGTTCCAACCAATTTCCGAAATGAACTTGGGTGATGGAGTGATCCGCCTTTGCGTCCACTTCCTGATGTACTTTGGTCGGATTAAACATCCCCCGGCCCGGGCCGCTTTGGAGTAGGATCATCTCCCAAAAGTCAGACAAGTGTACCAAATGACTCTGCCAATCTTCCACAATACCGTTAAACACAGGTCCAAGCGTGTCATGACTTCTTACTTGATCGTAAAATCTCCTCACCAAAAAATCAACGTCATCCCTGCTTTCTATCTTTACCTTTTTCATCTCAAGATTGGTTGCAAAACCTCAAATTTCCCATCGATTCCATTCGGAACCTGCAATCCCAGCAGGTGGCAAATCAATGGGTAAATATGGATATTCTGAAAGGGATCGATCTGATAGCCGGCCTTGATCTGCGGGCCATTGGCATAGAAGATTCCCCATACCTCTTTGTTTTTGGGACTGAAGCCATGCTCTCCAAACACTTCCGTCTTCAGCATTGCCGCCCGGTTTTGGTACCGCATCATGCCGCGATTGTCTGCCAGATAGTAGCCAAACTCCGGAAGGATCAGAAAGTCACCGATCCGCTGGGGATAGCTCGAGATATCCGAGTAGTTTTCATTCGTCTCCAAATCATCTATCGAGACGTGCGAACTTCTTGACTGGATCAGTTCCATGGCCTCTTTCTTCTCATTTTTGTCAGCCAAATGCACATGGGCCAAAGCACCATTGTTGACCACACGGGCTTCGACGCCCTCGGTGAGCTCGTCCAGATTGATCAGCTTGTCCTTTTGGACATCAGCCATGCCATGGTCTGACACGATGAATACATTAACAGGAAGCTCGAGGCTCTTGATTCCTTCAAAAAGCGCTCCCAGTTCGTGATCCAGCTTGGTTAGTCTCTCTTTGAGTTTTTCATCATTGCTGGGACCATAGGCATGCCCCACATCATCCATGTCCGAGAAATAGAGTGCTATAAACCTCGGGCGATCTGCCTCCGGCAGCTGCAGCCACTCAAAAACCTTGGAGATCCGGGTCAAATTGGGCACACTACCGTCATAGTCAAAATACTCGCTGGGACGAATCCCCTGTACTGGTGCTTCCGAGCCGACAAAGAAGTAACTGACAGCCTTCAGGCCGTTATTTTCAGCCAAAACCCAAAGGGGTGTCCCCCCATACCAATATCCATCTTGGACTATATCCCGATTGCCCATATTGTATACTTGATTTTTGAAGGGTTCGTAAAAAGAATTGTCGACCAAGCCGTGGTGCTCGGGCAACATCCCTGTGGCAATGGTGTAATGGTTGGGAAATGTCTTGGTTGGGAATGAGGGGATCAGCGCCTCTGCCGCCGTACCCTCCGCTATAAATCTCGAGAGGTTTTCCGGATGAAATCTTTCGACATAGTCATGCCTGAACCCGTCCAAAGAAATCAAAATCACGATAGGATCAGGGGCTGTACCCTGTGAAAAGGCGGGAAAAAACTGTATTAAAATGAGGGAAAAGAAAGCCAGGACTTGCCGCATCTTTTTTTTGCCAAAAATACCACGCCTAGAACCTGAATTCAACCCATAGGTCAAACATTGTTGGCAAAAGCTTAAATGAAAACTACAGACTGACATTGGAGCAGAGTGTGGACATTTTTGCCCACCGTAACTGATGTTTCGTTACCACATCGTCCGCCACTCACCTGTCAGTCCAAATCTGATATTCGCGTTCATCAGTCGTAGATAGTACGAAGACCTCAAACGATCCAAGTCGTTAATCATTGATTATCAGCACTTTTTATCAGCACGGAGGTACTCCTATTTCTCACGGCAGGACATAGACTATAAGCACCCGCTATCACGAGGCAAGATCTGGAACAGCCTTTGACTTTCTTCTCGCAGATAAAAGTAAAAAACCATGAAAACATCCAATCGAATTTTATTGGGAATAGGGCTTTTGGGAGTCTTGGCCGCAGCACCCTCTTGCAAAACTAGCAATGCGGTGAAAGGGGCCGCAATTGGAGGCTCGGCTGGGGGAGTCCTCGGCGGCGTAATCGCCGGCAAAGAAAACACAGCAACAGGCATCCTCATCGGATCGGCAATAGGCGGTTCCGCTGGAGCAATCATTGGTCACGAAATGGACAAGCAAGCCGAAGAGCTGAAAAAGGACTTGGAAGGAGCGAAGGTCGAGCGAGTGGGCGAAGGGATAAAGATCACCTTTGACTCGGGTTTGTTGTTTGGCTTTGACCAGGCAGATTTGACCGAGGCTTCAGAGACCAATCTCCAGAGTCTGGCCAACACCCTGAAAAAGTACGAAGACACCAATATCCTGATAGAGGGCCATACAGACAGCAAGGGAACGGAAGAGTATAACCAAGAGCTCTCCGAAGAAAGGGCTGAAGCGGTCGCCTCCTACCTCTCCGAACTGGGAGTGAGTTCTGGCAGAATCACCGATGTGGGCCACGGTGAGAATTTGCCCGTGGACTCAAATGAGTCTGAAGTGGGTCGAAGCCACAACCGAAGAGTGGAAGTGGCCATCTATGCCAACAAAAAAATGCAGAGAATGGCCGAGCGTGGCGAATTGGGAGACTAAAAGTCAATTCGCATGAGATAGTCCGTCTGGACCTCATCTCCAAAAGGAAAAGGGTGGCTTCCGAATTTTCGGAGGCCATTTTTTTCGTAAAAACGAATCGCCCGGGCGTTGTGCTCCCATACGCCTAGCCAGAGATACTTTTTGCCGTTTTTCTTAGCGAAATCAAGAGCTATTTCCAGGAGCCGTTTTCCCAAGCCTGAGCCCAAATGTTCCTCCAAAACATACAGCCTCGCAATTTCCAGGCTTTCGTCATCATGGATATCAGTCTGGGCAGAGGCAAAATTCACCTTGGAAAAAGCAATGATTTCCTCCTCTTTTTCCGCCACAAAAAAGACCGAATTTGAGTTCTCCATTTCCTTGGAAAGCTGCTCAAGCGTAAAAGCTTCAGCCAAGTAGGCGGACACATTTTCCGGCTTGTTCCCCGCAGTAAAAGTCTGTAAAAAGGCCGTCCGTGCCATATGAAGCAAATCCGCCGCATCGGAAGGGATTGCCTTTCTAATTTGAATTGACTCCATTAAATGTTGGTTTCTTATCTCTGTTAGCCTTGTAGCTGCCATTTTTCCACTGAAACAGACTGGCGAACTGCAGAGGGATGTGTTTTCCGGAAATCCATTTTCCAGTCTGGCACAGCTTGCTTCCCCCGAAGAACAAATTTTTATTTCAAAAACACAAAGCCCTTAGCGCAAACAGTCACGCCTTTTTGCTTCCCCAGAAGATAATCAAAGCTGCAGTCCCGAACATCAACAAACCATAGATCACTGAGGGGATGGTCATGACCGAATTGACCAATAGGGTGGCTGCAATCGTGATGCCGAGGGTGGCATTCTGAATGCCCGACTCCACGGCAATGGTCAATCCCTGCTTAAACTCCAAGCCCACAGCTTTGCCCACCAAAAAACCAAGTGACAAGGTGCCTATATTCAAGGCCAAAGCCGCCGGACCGGCATCGATGAAAAACTGGACGATGTTTTCTCTTTCTTTCAAAATTGCAGCAAGGACAATTAGGATAAAAAACACCAGTGAAATCCGTCGAAATGGTTTATCCCACTTTAAGGCAAGCGCGGGGGCCTTTTTCAAAACCAACATTCCAATTGCCACCGGGATAATCGTAATGACGAGCACCGCGATCACGGTGCCCAAAATCTCCAATTTTTGCTCCTCCCCGCCCGGAATGAAATAACCTATCGAAAAATTGACCACAAAGGGGATGGTCAGCACGGTAATCAAAGAGGAAAAAGCGGTAAGCGTGATGGACAATGCTGAGTCCCCTTTGGCCAAATGGGTGATCAGGTTGGAAGTAGCTCCGCCTGGACAGGCTGATAGGATCATCAGTCCCACCGACATCTCGGGCGACAACTGGAACAATTTTGCAATGCCAAAAGCTACGATAGGCAACAAAAGAATCTGATTGAAAAGCCCTATGGCAACGGCCTTTGGATAGATCAAAATCCGTTTGAAATCAGCTGGCGTGAGGGTTAGCCCCATACCAAACATGATCAGGGCAAGCGCCAAAGGGAGAAAGAGTTCAGTCAGCAAACTGGTTTGCATGGTATTTCGGGTTATGGTGATAGTTGAAGAAAATCTTCTACTCGGGACTCAAATCAAAGTATTTCCGCCACTGCAAATCCAATATAGGTTCCGAGGGCATTTCCCAAACTCCCCACCAGTACCCCCGGGATTAACAAATCCGGACGATTCAAGCTTTCGGCCGAAGCAAGTGCCGTCGTGTTTCCACCCACATTCGCCTGTGAAGCCACTGCGATCACATCCCAGTCCATCTTCAGCAATGCACCTACTCCGAAAATCACTAACCCGTGCACCAGTACCAGCAGCCCCACAAACAGGGCAAGAGTGCCTGCCAGACTACCAACTCCCTGTAATGCCCCCAGGTCGCAAAGGGTCCCAATTACCGCCAGAAACAGAAGAATCAAAAAGAATCCTACCGTCTGCTTCCCATACAGTTGCTGCACACCCGAAAACTGAGCCAGAATCAAAGCCAGCGTAGTCAGGAAGATTATCTCTGGTACTTGCGGAAAATGAAAAGCCAGCACCTTGCTCAAGGTCATTCCCAACAAGCCCAACGCAAGAAGTGAGGCTAAGGAGCCGATTGAAATATACTCGATGGTTGCCAACTTCTCTCCATCACTGGAAGAATTGAGCTTCTTTCTGGGGAAAACTCTCTGCAGATACTTGGGCAATATCAAGGTGGCGATGATCCATGGCGTACCGATCAGATTATCCACGACGGTCGCAGCCGCAAACAGATTTCCTGCCTCGCTCACTTGGTAGTGTAAAGCAATAGCGTTGAAATTGATCGAACCTCCGATGTAGGTTCCTGTATACATCCCGGCTACCGCAGAAGCCAAAGAGCCAATTTCAGCCGCTGGATTGACCACATACCAAGACACCAAAACCCCGACCACAGTAGCTAGCGAACCCAATAAAAACATGAGCAGTAGCGGCACGCCCGCTTTTTTTAAGCTTTTCAGATCCACGCCAAGCAAGGCAATGAAAATGCCCAAGGGAGCCAAATAAACAAAGACCCCGTCATACACAGGACTGCCATCCATGGCGCTGGGAATGACATTCAGATTGGAGAGCATCGCGCAGATCAAAATCACCCAGATTGGCGTTCCGACTATCTTACCCCAAGAAAATCTCGTCAGCCACTGTGCAAAAAAGACAGAAACACATAGTGCGCCGGCTATAAAAAGAGGCTCTTGGGTGAAGGACATTGGGGAAAATAGGAAAAACAAAGAAGTTTTTCTCATTTTTTTCTATTGCCCAAAAAATCCAATGATAGAGGCAATAATTTGGAGGACTTCCGCATCACTCAAATTTGGATTCAATGGCAAAGAAAGCCCCTCTGCGGCCAGCTTTCTGGCATTTTCAAAATTACCGGTTGATTCAAAAGGCCCCAGATCAGACACGACGGTCGGATAATGGATCGCAGTTCCAACTCCATTCTTAGCCAAAAAGCTCTTCAATTCATCCCTGCGATCAGTTTGAACTACAAAAAGATGGGCGTTATGGTCCGATTCCAAAATCCCTTCGGGAAGCCGCAGTTCACTCAGCGCCGATAGCTCGTCCAAATAGCGCTTCGCTAGGGTTTTACGCTTTCGTTGGTTTGCCTCAAAATCCTCCAAAAAGACATTTAAGAAGGCTGCTTGGATGGTATCAATTCTACTATTTCTTCCCACCAGTTCATGTTCATCTCGAACTGGCTGCCCATGGTTAAGCAGCAAGCAAAGTCGTCGTGCGAGCTCCGCATCTTGCGTCAAACACATCCCGGCTTCCCCCAACGCTCCGAGATTCTTGGTTGGGTAGAAACTCAGGCAGCCGACATCGCCCCAAGTCCCAGCCGCTTTTCCATGTTGAAAAGATCCGAAAGCCTGTGCTGCATCTTCGATCACTTTCAGACCCAAGTTCTTTGCCTTTTCCGTCAAAGCTTCCATGCGTACCATCTTCCCATACAGGTGCACGGGAATAAGGGCCTTGGTTCTTTTAGTTACGGCATTTTCCCAGTCGTCTTTCAACAAGCCATTTTCATCCGTATCCCAAAAGACCGGTTTGGCCCCAACCATTACAACGGCCTCTGCCGTGGACACCCAAGTCATTGCAGGCACAATCACCTCATCGCCCGGACCGATTCCCAAAGCACGAAGCGCCAGCTCCAGGGCATCGGTACCATTGGCGCAAGGGATGGAAAAACGCGATTTGAGAAATTGATTGACGGCATCACTAAGCTTTGCCACCTCTTCCCCACCTGAAAAAAGACCCGCATCCAAGACTTCGGAAAATTTCCGGCAAAGCCTTCTTTTCAAGGCTTCATCCCATCGACTCAAATCAAGAAAGGGAATGCTCATCCAAGATTTCGGCTAAGTCATGGGCAAGCGCCCGTCTGGAAAACCTGTCGATTTTTGCGTCGGATTTGGATTCGCCGTCTCCGTCCATCAGCTTTCGCAGGGCGATCTGAATTTTCACAAAATCCTCATGGCGTATCACCTCTCCGCCACCAGCCTCCGTGAGAATCTTGGCGGAGTCCCCTTGCGGATCGCCCAGGGCAAGAACTGGCACACCAGCCGCAAGGTATTCAAAAAGCTTTCCGGGAATATTTCCCTGCGCGTTTTTGGTGTTTGTCAGGATCAATACCAAGACATCGGCGGCAGCGTAATAACCGAAGACTTCCGAGTGGCTGACGTAACCAGGAAACTCAACCCGACTTGCCAACCACTCGTTTTCCCTGACATATTCGCGAACGGATTCAGAGACGTTTCCTACAAAAGTCAGCTTCACCTTTTCCCCGGTCCCAGTAAACTCTTCCTTAAGCGCCTTCAGCAACGGAATCGGGTTGCGGATCGAATCGATCACGCCGGAGTACACCAGATGGAGTTCGTTTTCTTTTTTTTGTCTCGGGGAAAAACCCACTGGCAAATCCGCCGGATCGTAGCCATTGGTTAGGAGTTTGATTTTTCGATGAGCCAGCTTTTCCAAATCTTGCTGGAAAGTCGGGGAAATCGTCATCACGGCACTGGCCTCTCTCAAGACCTCTTGCTCAAGTTTCTGGTGCCTTTTCTTAACCAAAGAGCTCATGGGCAACGCGTCCAAAAACTCCCACTGAGTCCAAGGATCTCGGAAGTCCGCGATCCATGGCAAACCTGACTTGCGTTTCAGTCCCAAGCCGATCAGATGCATGCTATGCGGGGGCCCGGTGGTGATGACAGCTTGAAACTGCCCGCTTTTTGCCAAGTCAGCCAGAAATTTCACTGCTGGTCTCACCCAGAAAATACGCGGGTCTGGCACCAGCAGGTTGGCGCGCATCCAGATAGCCGCCTTCTCCAAAAAACCCCTGTCCTTTTGCTCCAAGAGCCTTCCAGGATGGGTCTTGGATTTTTTGACTTTGGAGAAAAGCTGATAGGGCTCCCAAATTGGGAACTTGATCACCTCCAAATTTGCTGGAATTTCATTTTCCAAGCTCTCATCCTGAAGGTCAAAGTCCGGATTCTCAGGCGTAAAAATCACAGGATCCCAGCCTGATTCTGGCAGATATTTGGCAAACTTCAGCCAGCGCTGAACCCCCGACCCACCGCTTGGAGGCCAATAATAGGTGATGATGAGAACTCGTTTTTGCATGGGAGTACAAAGTACTATGTCCTAAGTAGAAAGTACAAGATTTATCAAAAAGAAAGGGCCGCGTCCAAGGAAGCAGCCCTTTCACAAATTTGAAACCTCGAGTGTTATTCTCCTTGAGCCAGAGAGTAAGCTCTCTTGCCCTCAAAGCTGTACAGATTCGCAGTTTGGATAAATTCAATTCCCAAATCAGAGATTTGCTTGAGCAAGTCCAGGATCTGTGCAGGGCTAATCACCGCCTGATCGGCAGTCTGGAATCTGCATCTCCAATGATCGGTGCAGAAGGTTTCTTTCATTCCGGTAGGGAACACCTTCACACCTCTGTTGGTGATGAGCTGGAGCTGAAGTCCGCTAGCGTTGACGGCACGAAGCTTTTCGCCCAAGACATTTGGATCACGTCCATCCTCGTCCCAAGCCACAAACACGTCCACTCCGATCAGTTCTTTTTTCTCTGGAGCACGCTCCTTCAACTTCACGTTCATCGGCGTCGTGTCTTCCTTGTCAAAAGACGCAGGAATCATGTTGGCCGGACTCTGGCCTAGTCGAGCGATTACCGCCTCTGCAAATTCTGCAGTTCCGACTTTCTTGCTGGAAAGGCCCTCCTGATAGATGTCACCAGTGTGGATTCCGTCTTCCAAAGTCTTCATCCAAGCATTGGCTACTTTCTCCGCTACTTCCGGCTGGCCGATATGCACGAGCATCATGATCGCTCCATTCAGCAATCCAGAAGGGTTGGCAATGCCAAGCCCTGTGATATCTGGAGCAGAGCCGTGGATCGCTTCGAACATGGCTACTTCCTCACCCACGTTGGCAGAGCCACCCAATCCTACCGAACCAGTTACCTGCGCAGCGACGTCGGAAATAATGTCTCCATAAAGATTTAGCGTCACGATCACATCAAACACCTCAGGACGATCCGCGATCAGCGCAGTCCCGATATCGATGATCTTATGGTCGGTTTTGATATCCGGATATTCCTTGGCGATTTCGTCAAAAGTCCTGTGAAAAAGTCCATCGGCCAACTTCATAATGTTGTCCTTGGTCATGCAGGTTACTTTCTTACGGCCATATTTTTTGGCGTATTCAAAAGCATATCTGATGATCTTCTCAGAACCCGGCTGGGAGATCAGCTTCAAGCTTTGCACTACCTCCTGGGTTTGTCTGTGCTCAATTCCGGCGTAAAGATCCTCCTCGTTTTCGCGGATGATGACCATATCGGTCTTCGGAAAGTGCGTTTGGATGAACGGCGAATAGGATTTGCAAGGTCTTACATTGGCAAAAAGTCCGAAGGATGTCCGCGTGGTGACATTGAGAGACTTGAATCCCCCGCCCTGTGGAGTCGTGATCGGTGCCTTGAGAAAAACTTTGGTTTCACGGAGCGACTCAAAAGCTTTTGGCTCCATGCCTGAGCTGACACCCTTGAGATATACCTGCTCTCCGATCTCGATGACATCATACTCAAGCTGCGCACCAGCGGCTTCGAGGATGTTTAGAGTTGCAGTCATGATCTCCGGACCGATTCCGTCACCGTAGGCCACTGTAATCTTTCGCTTGGAAGACATATTTTATAGGAGGTTTAGTTGATTTTTGGAAAGCCCAAAAGTACAAAAAATGCCCGAAGCCGACCGGAATTCAGCCCAATATTCGCCAAAGCAAGCTGGACAATCTTCAGAGTAACTACCCTGCCGAGTCTCGGCCCGGGATATTTCTAGGTTGGCAAATTTGGCTTTGTACCCCCTAGGCGTATATTTGCTTTTCCACACCCAATTCGCTTATGGCAGATTTGCAAAATATCCTGACCGAAGAAAAGGAAGGCGTTCTCTACCTGACCGTCAACCGAGAAGAGAAAATGAACGCACTCAACTTCGCGACGCTGGAGGAAATCAAGGGCATTTTTGAAGAAGCTGAAGACAACAAATCCATCAAAGCGGTGATCATCACCGGCGCGGGAGAAAAGTCATTCATCGCGGGAGCAGACATCAGTGAGATTGCCTCCCTCAACGAAGTAAACGCCAGAAAATTCGCCGAAAACGGGCAGGAAATCTTTGCAATGATCGAAAATTGCCATAAGCCGGTGATTGCGGTCACCAATGGCTACACTCTGGGCGGAGGTTGTGAACTCGCGATGGCTTGCCACATACGCATAGCTACCGCTAACGCCAAGTTTGGCCAGCCGGAAGTCAACCTGGGAATCATTCCGGGCTACGGAGGTACCCAACGACTCACGATGCTGATCGGGCGCGGCAAGGCCAACGAGCTCATGATGACAGGCGACATGATAGGCGCAGAAGAGGCAAAAAGCCTGGGACTGGTCAACCACGTGTTGCCTACCAAAGCCGAGGCCATAGACAAAGCCGAAGAAATCATCTCTAAAATCATGAGCAAAGCGCCTTTGGCAATTGGTATGATCATCGACTGCGTCAACGCAGCCTTCCTAAGCGATGAAAACGGCTACCAAACTGAAGCCAACAGCTTTGCCCGCTGCGTCAAGTCGGGGGACTACAAGGAGGGGACATCCGCATTTTTGGAAAAAAGAAAACCCGTATTCAAAGGCGAGTAAGCTACTCACTCCCGCATGAGTAACCTGAAAAAACTTGCCGGCCAGACCGCCATCTATGGACTGAGCAGTATCCTGGCAAGGTCCATCAACTTTTTGATGATCTTCGTCTACACTTCCTACCTGAACAAGGAGGTGGTGGGATCCTTCACCGGCATCTACGCGCTGATCGGCTTTCTCAACATCGTCTTCACCTACGGAATGGAGACCTCGTTTTTTAGATTTTCCACCGGAAAAAACCTGGACCCACAGCAGGTCTACAATACGACCCAGTCGCTACTGATCACCTCTACCCTCTTTTTGGGAACGGGAATTTATCTTTTGGCTCCTTGGCTCGCGGAACTTCTGGACTATCCAGGACAGGCCTACCTGTTTCGCTGGACTGCGCTGATCCTTTCCTTTGATGCCATTTTGGCCATTCCGTTTGCCAAGCTTCGGCTGAGCAATCGCGCCTTTGCTTTTGCTGGTGCCAAGATCATCAATGTGCTGCTCAACGTTTTTTTCACCCTTCTTCTCATCGTTTGGATCCCGTCCTTGATAGTGTCAGGTTCGATCAGAGAGGGATATTTGGGCTATCAGTCCGATTGGGGAATAGAATACATTCTCTTGGCCAACCTATTTGCTAATGGTCTGATCATTCCCTACGTGTGGTGGAGAGCTGGCTTCTTCCGTTTTTCCCTTGACAAAGAAATCATTAGACCCATGTGGAAGTACGCTATCCCGCTACTTTTCATGGGCTTGGCGGGAGTTACCAACGAGCTCGTTTCCCGCTTGTTGTTTGAATACCTCCTACCGGAGAACTTCTATCCAGGACTGAGTCCAAGGGAGGCCGCCGGGATCTTCGGCACCAGCGTGAAACTCGCTATCTTGATGAATCTCGTCATTCAGGCCTTCAAGTATGCGGCGGAGCCTTTCTTTTTTGGCAAGTCTACCGACAAAAATTCTCCGCAGCTATACGCTAGGGTCATGCATGCCTTTGTGATATTTTGTTCAGTGCTCATGGTCGCCATTTCGGTCAACCTCGAGGTGGTCGGATACCTGTTCCCCCGTGGTGAAGGTTACGAAACCGCGTTCTTCATCGTGCCAATCCTATTGATGGGTTATTTGCTCTTGGGAGTCTATTTCAATCTCTCCATCTGGTTTAAGATCACCGACAATACCAAGTACAGTTTTTGGATTACCTTGGCAGGTGCGTTGGTGAGCGTGGTCGTTATCTTCACCGCGGTACCCTCCCTTGGCTATTTGGGTGGTGCGCTGAGTACGCTGGTTTGCTATCTGGTCATGACGGCGATATGTTACTACTATGGGCAGCGACATTTCCCCATCCCCTATCAGACCGGCAAGGATGTTGGCTATTTGGTCATTGCCTTTGTACTGAGCTACGTGGGCTTCTTTCTGGATTTGGATTCTGCGGGATTAAACTTTTTTGCCAAAAACAGCCTTGTAGTGTTGTTCCTGGCTTGGGTTGGGTATCGGGAAAAGGAACTGCTAGGCGCTGTATTGCAGCGCAAAAAAGCATCCTGATCGCTAGAGGCGCTTTCTCCAAAAGACGAAATAGTCCCGCCAATTTGAGCAAAAGGCATTATGTTTGTGAATTGATGCTGCATTCCAAAACCGCCGTGAGATTTACCCAGATCGTACTTCTGTTAGCCCTTGTTTGCCTGGGTCATACCGCCAGTTTTTCCCAACAAATGCTCTCTCGGAAAGAGTCGAAGCGTCAGGATATTCAGGCAAAGGCCAGCAGGTATTTCATTGAAGGAGAAAAAGCCCTCGTACTTGGGGACTTGGAGAAAGCATACTTCTATCTCCAACACTCCCTGGAATTAGCCCCAGACGAACCTGCGATCAACTACAAGATCGCGGAGGTGCTGGTTCGCTCAGACCAAGCGGAAAAAGGTCTTCCTTTTGCGGAAAAGGCAGCCCAAGCCGATCCCGACAACAAATATTATTCACTCATGGTGGCGGAAATCTACAACAATCTCAAACAGCCGCTGAAAGCTGCCGAGATCTTGGATCGCCTCACCTCAGACAGCGAGCAAAACCAACAGTACAATCTCGATCTGGCCTCCATCTACCTCAATGCGGGGGAATTTGAAAAGGCACTGGTTGTCTTGGACAGAGCCGAGGACTACTATGGCGTGAGGGAACCCTTCACAGTCCAAAAGCAGCGGATTTACCTTCGGAAAAATGATCTGCCAAACGCGGTCAAGGAGGGCGAGAAGTTAATTGATGCCTTTCCCGGCAACCCCGCCTATGTTTTAAATCTGGTGGAAATCCTGTATAACAATGCCCGCTTGGATCAGGCATTGGCCCTCGTATCAGAAGAGATCGAGAAATATCCCAATCAGCCGGAGCTGCAGATGGCTGCCTACACCCTCTTGAAAGAAAAAGGGGAAGTTGTCAAAGCGCACAGTTATCTGATGTCGGCGTTCGGAAGCCCGGACCTGGATGGAGAGGTGAAAGCCAAGACTTTCAAGTCTATGCTTTCCGAAATGCAAACCTCCCAGCGAGACTCCCTGTTGGATCAGATGGAAGCGCTGATGCTCGAACTCAATGCCGGCGACGCGATGGTCATGGAAGTGATAGGCGAAAGAAAAAAATCCCTGGGCGACGTCCCTGCTTCAATCGATTATTTCAAAAAGTCACTCCAGATCCAGCCCAAAAACGCGCCGCTTCTTGAACAGGTGATTCTCAATTCCTTTGGAGACAATCCCGATTTTGCCGAATTGGAAACCTACACCACCATGGGCGTCGACGAGTTTCCCGAGGCTCCGGAGTTCTGGTTTTATGATGGGGTTGTGAAATCCGCCCGAAAAAAGGATTCTGTGGCGGTGTATTCGCTTTCCAAGTCTATCCAGCTCAATGCCGGCAAAAACGCACAGCTGGACCAGGTAGCGTTTGGCTCCCTAGGCAGCTCCTATTACAATCTCGGGGAGAAAGACTCCTCTTTTTTCTATTTTGAAAAGGCGCTAAAGCTTAACCCGAACGACGAACAGGTCCTGAACAATTACGCCTACTTTCTTTCTCTGGAAAAGAAAGATCTGGAAAAGGCACGGACCATGTCCGAAAAGGTCGTGAAAAAACACCCGAATAACTCCACCTTCCTCGACACCCACGCCTGGGTGCTCTTTCAGATGGGCGCCTACGAGGAGGCTTCCGAATACATGGAAGAAGCTATCCTCAATGACCCCGAGCCCAGCGGAGTGATGCTGGAGCACTATGGGGACATTCTTTTCCATCTTGGCAAAGTTTCTGAGGCAATGTCCTGGTGGAAAAAGGCTGAAGGAAGTACCGAAGCCTCCGAAAAGCTGGCTCAAAAACTAAAAGACGGAAAATACCATGAATAGACTTTTTGCTGGAGTGCTGACACTCTTGGTCATAGGCCTGGCGGGCTGCGCCAAAAAAGTTGTTCTCTACGAAAGCGATGGCCAAATGGAGGAATTCCAACCCGTAAAAGCCCAGTACGACTATCTCAGTGCCAAGGCAAAAATCGTGATCGAAGAGGAATCCGGTAAAATCACCCGCGGAAGCCTCAGCCTTCGAGCCAAAAAGGACAGCGTCCTGTGGTTCACTATGTCACCCGGTATGGGGATGGAAGCGATCAGGGGATTTTTCACGCAAGACCGTATTCAGATCAGGGATCGGGTGGGACAGGATGACATCGACCTTTCCTACGCTGAATTTGAAAAATTTTACGGCCTGAAACTTTCACTCGCGCTATTCCAAAACGTCCTTTGGGCCAACATCCCGTTTGAGTTTGACTACGAGGACAGACTGGTGCGGGTCGGGAAAAAATTCGAACTGACGCAGGTAAAAGACAACGTGCGGTATTTTTCCAAGATCGAGACCAGCCATGGCAAAGTCTCCGAGCTTGTAAGCAACTCCCTCGACGACCGGGGCTCGGTGTTGGCCAGCTTTCCCAAATTCCAAGATGTAGCCTCCCAGCCATTTCCGGCGGAGGTGCTCTTCAAACTCGCCTATCAGCTGCCGGAGGGGAGCCAAAACACCATCATTCACATAGAGTGGACCTCGATCGATCCAAATTCCCAAGCCTTGAGCTTCCCCTTCAGATTCTGATTTCCATGCGGATTTATAGATTTATTGCCCTGTTATTTCTATTCCTTGTCGTTTGGCAGACGGACTCCTTCTCCCAGACGAAAAAGACCAGGGAAGAACTTGAGCGGGAAAAGGCGGAGGTTCAGGCGAGACTGCGCGAATTTGACGCAATACTAAAGCAGACCACTGCCAACAAAAAGACCTCACTTGGCGAGCTAAATGCGCTTACACGTCAATTTCAAACCCAAAACCGCCTAGTCAACACTCTGGACAGGGAAGTCCGCCTGATCAACCAGGAAATATCCGAAACCGAGAAAAAAATCTCCGAACTCGAGTCGCAACTCAAAGAGCTCAAGGCGGAGTATGCCCGCATGATCTATTCCTCATCCAAGATCAACAGGGGACTTTCCATCGTCGCCTTCGTATTTAGCTCCGGTAACTTCAACCAGCTCTACATGCGCCTAAAGTACCTCAGGCAATACAGCGAAAGCAGAAAGCAACAGGCGGCGCAAATCGAAAAACTTTCCCTGGAACTGGCTGAACAACGCGTCCTTCTCGACCAGAAAAAGGCTGACAAGGTGCTCGTACTCCAGGAGGAGCAAAAGGAAAAGGCGGAACTCGAACGCCTCCGAAAAAGCCAGCAAGGGGTAGTAAATACGCTTTCGAAAAAAGAACGGGATATCCAACGCCAAATCGCCGCCACCAAAAAACAGCAGGATCAGCTCAACAAGATGATCAAGCAAGTGATCGAGGAGGAAATCAGAAGAGCGGAGGCCGAAGCCAAAAAAGCCAACAGTACAACGACCAAAAAAGCGGGTACCAGCATGCCGATGACACCGGAAGCCGCCGCTTTGTCCAGTTCCTTTGCAGGCAACAAGGGCAAGTTGCCTTGGCCGGTCGAGACGGGATTTGTCAGTCAAAACTACGGTACTTACCCTCATCCCACCTTGAAAGGAATTACGCTGGACAGCGACGGAATAGACATCCGCACCCAACCTAACTCCAACGTCCGAACGGTATTTGACGGCACGGTCACCAAGATCACCACAATGCCAGGATACGGGGGCACCGTGATCATCAAACACGGGGAATATTACACCATGTATAGCCGACTGAAAAACATCAGTGTCAAATCCGGCCAAACAGTTAAGGCAAAGGACATAATTGGCCAGGTGGGAACTACCGCCGAAGGTGAATCGGAAGTCCATTTCCAAACTTGGAAGGGTCTACAGATCATGGACCCTGCAGCATGGATAACATCCAGATAGCAATGATTTTCGTATGTTCATAAAAAAGACCGATTGTCACTAGCCTTATTTTTGGCTAAGAGGGTGACAGTTGTATCTTTGTAATCCTATATATCCTTAAACAAACACACCATCATGACTACATTAGGTTTCATTCAAAACATGGGCGGAGGTTCGATCGTGTTGATCATCGTCGTAATCCTCTTGCTGTTTGGTGCTAAAAGGATCCCTGAATTGGCCCGTGGACTGGGTCGTGGCATCAGAGAATTCAAAGACGCCACCAAGGAAATTCAGAACGATCTTGAAGATGGGCTGAAAGACAAGAAAAAGTAATCCCCTAAGCCAATACCATTGGAAAAATTCGGTTCATTCGACGAAATCAAAAAATCGCTCGAAAAGAAGGAAACTGATTGCCGGGCAATCGTCACTCACTACCTCACGAACATAACGACGAAGGCGCATCTCAACGCCTTCGTTGAAGTTTATAGGCAATCCGCTTTGGAACAAGCCGACTTGATCGACGAAAAAATCGCCAAAGGCAAAGCCGGAAAACTCGCCGGAATGGTCATAGGAATCAAAGATGTCCTGAACTACGCCGGCCACGAGTCCAACGCATCCTCAGCTATCCTCAAAGGCTATCAGGCCCAATTCACCACCACGGCAGTTCAAAGACTAATCGACGAAGACGCCATCATCATCGGAAGGCTTAACTGTGATGAATTCGGCATGGGCAGCTCCAACGAAAATTCCACCCATGGTAAGGTGCTCAATGCCTTGGATGAGACCCGCGTACCCGGAGGTTCCTCTGGAGGCTCTGCCGTTGCCGTTCAGGCCAACCTCTGCACGGTGTCCTTGGGAACCGATACAGGCGGATCAGTGAGACAGCCGGCTGCTTTTACTGGGATCATTGGCATGAAGCCCACCTATTCCCGTGTATCTCGCTGGGGACTGATCGCCTATGCTTCCACCTTCGATACGATCGGTGTTTTTTCCAAAACGGTAAAGGACAATGCTCTGGTGATGGAGATCATCGCAGGACATGATGAGTTTGACAGCACTTCGTCGAGAAAGCCGGTGCTTCACTACAGCGAGCTTTTGCATTTCGAGAAAAAGGTAAAAGTCGCTTTCCTGAAGGAAACGATGGAATCGGACGCACTTCAGCCCGAAATCATGCAAAACACACGCAGTGTTCTTGAGAAGCTGAAGGCCGAGGGACATGAAGTCAAAGAAGTGCAATTCCCCCTGCTAAAGTATCTCCTCCCTACTTATTACATCCTGACTACGGCCGAGGCCAGCTCCAACTTGTCCCGTTTTGACGGGGTAAAATATGGCTACCGCACTCCAAACGCGCACAATCTGGAAAGCATGTATAAGCTGACCCGAAGCGAAGGATTTGGAGAAGAGGTGAAACGTAGGATTATGCTAGGAACTTTCGTCTTATCAGCAAGCTACTACGACGCCTATTTTACCAAGGCCCAAAAGGTCAGAAGGCTAATAAAAGATTTCACTGAAAATCTTTTGGATGATTTTGACTATATTATTATGCCGACTACGCCTTCGACAGCGTTTAAGTTTGGCGAGCATAGCGGTGATCCTGTGGCGATGTATCTTGAGGACCTGTTCACTGTACAAGCCTCGGTATCAGGCGTTCCAGCCATCTCGATCCCAAATGGCGTTGACAATTCTGGTATGCCGATTGGACTACAGATTATATCGAACTCATTTAAGGAAGCTGAGCTTTACAGTTTCAGCAATTACTTGACTGAATTAACCTCTTAAAACAAACTATTGATGAAAAAGTCTTTGCGCAGCACTGTCATTCCAGTATTCTTCACTTGTCTGATCCCCCTGACCGAAGCTTTCTCTCAAGAAGAACCCGTAGAAGCAGCAGCGCTTATTTCCGAAGAAATACTTCCCAACTACCACTACGAATACATTCCGGACTTTACGTACGAAGAAGTCGATCAGCGCATCAAGGCGATGAAAACTGGGATGCCCTTTGAGCTAAACGATAGGATTTTTTCATTCATCCAATATTTCACCGTCAGAAACAGGGATTATACGAAGATGGTGTTGGCCCGCAAAGAGATCTACTTTCCCCTCTTTGAATCGACGCTTAGAAAACACGAAATGCCTGAGGAAATCGAATACCTATCCATAGTGGAATCTGGGCTCGATCCCCAAATCAAAAGCCGAGTCGGCGCCATGGGACTCTGGCAGTTTATGCCCGCTACAGGGAGGATGTACGGCATGAATGTGAACATGGACATTGATGACCGCATGGATCCGGAGCTTTCCACCGAAGCTGCCGCCAAATACCTTAAGTCACTGTACCGGATGTTTGGCGACTGGGAAGTGGCTTTGGCCGCCTACAACTGCGGGCCGGGCAATGTGCGCAAGGCAATCAGACGATCCGGTGGCAAAAAGACCTTCTGGGGCATTTACAACTACCTGCCTAAAGAAACCCGAAGCTACGTACCGCAATTTCAAGCCTTTCTCTACATCCTCAACAATCTCGAAGCACACAACTTCAACCTCGAGGAGCCTACTTATCCGATCGAGTACGAAAAAATAAGATTTGATCGAGCATTTAGCCTGGAGCGTCTTTCCGAGCTTACGGCCATCTGCGTCGCAGACCTGGAACAATTGAACCCTTCAATCAAACGAAGAGCTATTCCTGAGTCAAACAGAAGCATGCAAGTCAGAATTCCAAAATCGAAGGCGATGTTTCTAAAAGAGAATCTAGCTTGGATTGGCGATTCTTTGGGAAGTCAGCCAGCAGTTTTGCTCGCTTCCAATGATGTTCCTTCACTCGTTTCCGTCGAAAAAGCAGTAGCGACCACCCAGGCGGAAAGGATCGCCTACCGGGTCAAATCAGGAGATGTGCTGGGCTCAATTGCTTCCAGACATGGGGTGAGCGTCACTCAGGTAAAGGAATGGAATAATCTCCGCTCCAATCTGATCAAAGTGGGACAGACCCTGTACATCTACAACAGAAATGCTCCAGCTACGGGAAGTCTTGCCGAGAATTCATCAGGCCAGATCACATACACCGTCCGACCCGGAGACTCCCTTTGGATCATTTCCCAAAAGCATTCGCTCACTGTGGAGCACATCAAGCGCTTGAACAACCTCAACTCCAACAACATCAAACCCGGACAAAAGCTGATCATTGGATAGATTTTCTTTCTAAGCTCCCTTAGTACCAGCCAACTTAATTAAAGTTAATTAACTCAATATTTAATTTAAAAAAATCGAGTAGACTCGTTTTTAGTAATTAACTTGAGGTCGCAGCTTAAATTAGACAACTATGAAATTCTTATCCTATATCACTCTTGTTTTGTTTTCCGCTATTCTCATTTCCTGTGGAGAAAATGAGAAAGGCGTTTTCGGCGACAGTCCCAAGCCTAAGGCAAGGGGCTCAGTCGGGGAGATTGTCCTGGCTATTGATTCCACGAAATGGGCAGGGCCAGTCGGGGATGAGTTGAGGGAAATTTTCGAAGCAGATTTGCCCGGGATGATCCGCTCAGAAAGCATGTTTAAGGTGCATCGGGTGGATCCACGAGCCATGACGCGGATGCTAAAGATGTATACCAATCTCGTCTATGTCACCACTTTCGATGACAAGAAAGGTGGCAGCCAGGTTATCAATGCGCAATTCAGCAAAGAGTCGAAAGAAAAAGCAGCGGCGGATCCAAGCCTCTATTCCCTGAGGATGGAGGATGAGTATGCCACCGGACAAGAGGTGCTGTACCTTTTTGGAAACACAGAAGAGGAGCTCGTCGCCAACCTCAAAAAAAACAAAGAGAGGCTCCAAAACCTCTTTGAGGTAAGAGAGCGCGGAAGGTTGGAAAAACCTCTTTTTGCCAGGAAAAATTCAGCAGCGGAACACGAAGCCCGCACCAAGCTGGGCATTGAAATACAAGCGCCGGCCTCCTATCAGATCGCCAAATCTACAGATGATTTCCTTTGGCTGAGATCACCTTCTCCCACCGAGCGGCGACCGGACATCAGCGTCTTTTTTTTCGAGACTGACTATACGTCCGAGGAACAAACCTTTCCGGCAAATATCCTGAGCCTGAGAGACTCCATCGCCGCAACGCACGTTTTTGGCGATCCCGAAGATCCGCGTTCATTTATGACCAGCGAAAAACAAATCCCGCCGGCATTCCGAAACATGGTGATTAATGATAATTTTACCGTCGAAATCAGAGGCACCTGGAAGACTAACAACCTCAGCATGGGCGGCACTTACCTTGGCTACGTGATGGTCGATCCGGAGAAGGGAAAGCTATACTACATGGAGGGATTTGTATATTTTCCAAACGAGGTACACCGGGATGCGCTTCGCGAAATCCAAACTATCTTGCTCAACACCGATGTAAGTTGGAAAGAAAGCCAGGGAGCCTGATCTATTCCACCCAAATATGACGATCAAAATCCGAAAAGAGGACGCCCTAAACTATCATAGCCAAGGCTCACCAGGAAAAATTGAAGTAATCCCCACCAAGCCAGTTTCCAGCCAGATCGATCTCGCACTTGCCTACTCTCCCGGAGTGGCCGAGCCTTGCAAAGAAATAGCATCCGATCAGGAAAACATCTACAAGTATACCGCCAAAGGCAATCTCGTGGCAGTCATCTCCAACGGCACGGCAGTGCTTGGACTTGGAGATATCGGAGCTGCGGCTTCCAAACCCGTGATGGAAGGCAAAGGGGTTCTTTTCAAGAAATTCGCCGGAATCGATGTCTTCGACTTGGAAGTAGATGAGAAAGATCCAAAAAAGCTTATCCAAATCATCAAATCCCTCGAACCTACCTTCGGAGGAATCAATCTGGAGGATATCAAAGCTCCGGAATGCTTTGAGATCGAACAGACGCTGAAGCAGGAGATGAATATCCCGGTGATGCATGATGATCAGCACGGCACGGCGATCATCTCGGGAGCAGCCTTGATGAATGCCTTGGAGATCGTCGGCAAAAATATCGGGGAAATCAAGCTCGTAGTCAGCGGCGCTGGTGCGGCGGCGATTTCCTGCTTGAGATTCTATGTCAGTCTGGGTGTCAGAAGGGAAAATATCATTGCCTGTGACAAGGACGGCGTGATCAGAACAGATCGCCCCGACCTCACGGATATCCACAGAGAGTTTGCCACCACCAAAGACATCTACCATATTCGAGAAGCGTTGCCAGGTGCAGACGTATTTCTCGGGCTTTCGGCAGGAAACATCATTTCCCAGGAAATGATCCTATCCATGGCACCGGACCCGATTGTTTTTGCTCTGGCCAATCCCGACCCGGAGATTTCCTACGAACTGGCTGTCGCCACCCGGAAGGACGTAATCATGGCCACAGGTCGATCCGACCACCCCAACCAAGTCAACAATGTTTTGGGCTTCCCTTACATCTTCCGCGGAGCGTTGGACGTGAGAGCTACAGCCATCAATGAAGAGATGAAGCTCGCTGCGGCACATGCAATTGCCAAACTGGCCAAAGAGCCCGTACCGGAGATTGTAAACAAGGCCTACGGAGATTCCAACCTAGCCTTTGGGAGGTTGTATTTGATCCCCAAGCCAGTAGATCCAAGGCTGATTACCACCATCGCGCCGGCCGTCGCCAAAGCGGCAATCGCGTCTGGGGTTGCGAAAAAAATGATAGGGGACTGGGAAGCGTATGAGCTTGATTTACAGAAAAGAATTGGCATCGACCAGCGCCTGATGTCGATCGTCATAGGCCGCGCCAAAAAAGATCCGAAACGAGTGGTATTTGGTGAGGCGGACAACCTCAAGATACTCAAGGCAGCCCAGACGCTTCGCGACGAAAAAATCGCAGTTCCCATCCTGCTGGGTAACCGAGAAAGAATCCTGGAATTGATTGAGGGGAATGCGCTGGATCTTAGCCAGGTGACCATTATCGATCCGGTTGAGGAGCATTCGACAATCGAAAAGTTTTCCAAGATTCTATATAAAAAGCGCCAACGGAAGGGCATGACGATCTTCGATGCCAAAAGACTGGTGAGGGAGCGAAACTACTTCGGCGCCTTGATGGTGGAGACTGGCTCTGCGGATGCCTTCATCTCTGGTTTGACTCGAGATTACCCTAAGACCATCCTTCCTTCCCTCCATACTATCGGGGTTAAGGATGGCGTGAACAGGGTCGCCGGGATGTACATCATGAATACGCCAAAAGGCCCCTACTTTCTGGCGGATGCAACGGTCAATGTGAACCCCACTGCCGAAGAGCTTTGCGACATCATTGGGCTTACTGCAAACGCCGTGAAGTTTTTCAATATGGAGCCGAAAATTGCCTTGTTATCCTACTCAAACTTTGGATCGGCCCAAGGCGAGATCCCGGCCAAAATGGCCAAAGCCACCGCTTTGGCAAAAGCCAAATACCCGGACTTGGTCATAGAAGGTGAAATGCAAGCCAACGTAGCGCTCAACCAGGAAATCCAGCGGGAAGTGTATCCTTTTTCCAAACTTGCGAAAAATGCGGTAAACACGCTGATTTTTCCCGATTTGGCATCAAGTAATATCGCCTACAAGCTTCTGGCCGAGCTCGGCAACGCGGAAGCCATTGGCCCTATCCTGTTAGGGATGAGCAAACCTGTTCACATTCTTCAGCTCGGGAGCTCCATCCGGGAAATCGTCAACATGGTAGCCATCGCAGTGGTGGATGCCCAGTCTTCTGATGGAAACCTATGATCGCATACCTGAGTGGCAAACTTGTCTTCAAGGACCCTACCTATGTCATCATTGACGTCGGTGGTGTGGGCTATCAGGTGAAAATCTCCCTTCAGACCTACAGCAAAATCAAAGATGAGGAGCAGATCAGGCTCCTCACCTTTTTGCACATCAAGGAGGATGCGCATACCCTCTACGGCTTCAAGGAGGAGTCCGAAAAAAAGCTTTTTCTCCTCCTCATTTCGATCACCGGCGTCGGGCCAAACACCGGGCTGATGATTCTTTCCTCGCTCAGCACAGAGGAGGTAGAGCACGCGATCTTAACCAGTGATGTGGCAACTATCCAAGCGGTCAAAGGCATAGGGGCCAAGACTGCCCAAAGGATCATTTTGGAACTAAAGGACAAGGTCGGAAAACAGGGTGGCGGTGAAATGTCCACCCCGCTTGGCTTCCTGAAAACCAGCAATAAAATCCGCGAGGAGGCGTTACAAGCCTTGATCACCCTAGGATTTCCCAAAGCAGCGGCAGAGAAAAATATCGCGCAGGTACTCAAAAAAAGCAATGGGGAAATTTCCTTGGAAGATTTAATTAAAGCATCTTTAAAGACACTATAATTTGAAGCTGGATTGGACTTTCAGGAGTTACTGACTTTCTACAGAAGCGAATTTAGAAGTCACGGGCCTGTATTTGTTTTCCTGTTGGCCTTACTATTTGCAATTTCGCCTCTCAGTGCCCAACAAGTTGCAGTAGACAGTGCCCAATCCCGTATTGATTCCCTAAATCTCCGCAGGCTGTCCCCCTCGTTTCTGCTTTGGCAAAACATGAGGACCAATCCGCTGAATCCAAACCGCAACCCCTTTCTGAGGCCCAAGTCACCCTTCATCCCGGCTCCCCCGGTGGACCAGGAGATCAGGGTATTGATAGATTCCACTTTGAAGTACAACATCGTAGACCAGCTGGATTCCAATCGATTGGGAAATGAGCAGGAATATGATTTTGACAGGTTTTCGCAGATGCAAGAATACCGTGTCAGGCAAGAATACTGGAGAACTCGAGCCCGGGGAATGGACGGAGAAAGTGCCGTGGAAGGGAGAAGCCTGATTCCCCCGCTTACGGTAAGCCCTTCCTTTGACAGGATCTTCGGAGGCAGCGAAATCAACATCATACCCACTGGCTACGTGAACCTAGATTTTGGCGGAATTTTCCGGCGGGTCGACAATCCCACCCTGCCCATTAGACAGCAACAGAATGGAGGCTTCAATTTCCAGCAGCAGATCCAAATGGCTGTCAACGGTTCGCTGGGCCAAAAAATGAAAATCGCCGCAAATTTCGATTCCAACAATTCCTTCGATTTTCAAAACCAACTCAAAGTAGAATACGACGGATTTGAAGAGGATATCCTGCAATCCATTGAAATCGGCAACGTAAGTATGCCGGTACAAAATCGATTGATCCAAGGCGCCCAAAACCTTTTCGGGGTCAAAACCCAAATGCGCTTCGGGAAGCTCGATGTCACCGCTGTAGCCTCCACCCAGCGGGGACGCCGGGACAATCTGGTCATTGACGCCAATGGCCAAGGAAGATCTTTTGACATTCAGGCATCCAAATACGACGAGAACAGACACTTTTTCCTTGCCCACTTCTTTCGGGACAATTACGAACGATGGCTGAGAGGATTGCCTCAGGTGCTTTCTGGGGTCACGGTTACTCGAATCGAGGTCTACATCATGAACAGGGCTACCAACACGGAAACCCTAAGAAATTTTGCCGCTTTCATGGATTTGGGAGAGGGCAGAGTAATCTACAATCCCAGCAATCCAAACATCGGAACAGGAAACCCGAATGCCCCGGCGGGTAACGGCGCCAACCTGCTTTATTCCAACCTTGCAAGCAACCCTTCCTTCAGACCCTTTGATTCGGGTTCCAGGGCTATAGAATCGGCGCTGGGAATCCGGAAAGGAGTGGATTTTGAACAGATCAATGGGGCCAGAAAATTGGACCCGACCGAATACTTCTTCAATCCCCAGCTGGGATACCTTTCACTTTTCAGAAGGTTGCAAAACGATGAGGTATTGGCAGTTTCCTTTGAATACACTTACAATGGCCAAGTGTATAAGGTTGGGGAGCTGACCGAAGACTACCAAGCCCGCGGCGAGGACGAATTGATCTTCCTGAAAATGCTGCGGCCTAACCGCATCAACCCTAGAATACCTACTTGGGATCTGATGATGAAAAACGTGTACAGCCTCAATGCAAGCCAAATCATGAGAGAGGGCTTTCAGCTGCAGGTAATCTACCGCGACGACAGGACAGGCTTGGACAACCCCTCCCTTTTGGAAGGGGAAAACGTGAAAGACAAACCCTTAATCCGATTGACGGGCTTGGATAACCTCAACCCTCAAAACGATCCCGCTCCCGACGGAAACTTCGACTACATCGAGGGACTCACCATGCTGTCCGATCGTGGCCTGCTGATCTTTCCGGTTTTGGAGCCATTTGGGTCCAATTTGGAGAAGAATTTTCTTCCCCAAGAACTGGTCTACAAGGACAAGTATGTCTACGACACACTCTACCGCACTACCCAAGCTGACGCCGAGCTGGTCACCCGGCTCAACAAATATTTCATCAAAGGCAGACTAACCGCAGGCTCCGCGAGTGAAATCCAACTTCCGGGATTGAATATCGCCCCGGGCTCGGTCATCGTAATGGCAGGTAATATCCCACTCACGGAGGGCGTCGACTTTACGATTGACTACAATGTGGGTCGCCTGGTGATCATCAATGACGCCATTTTGCAGTCAGGCAAGCAAATCAACGTAAGCTTCGAAAAGGCAGACCTCGTGTCCTTTCAGACTCGGAGCCTCTTGGGGACGAGACTGGACTACCGCGCCAGCAACAAACTTAACATCGGAGGCACCTTCATGTACCTCAACGAGCGCCCCAACGTGAGCCGTATTGCGACCGGAAACGAGACCTTGAGAAACAGTCTTTGGGGTTTGGATTTGAATTTCAATGACGAATCCCGCTGGCTGACCAAGCTTGCCGATGCTTTGCCTTTCACCGACACAAAAGAAAAGTCCCAAGTACAGTTCAATGCCGAATTCGCACACTTGATCCCCGGCACCTCCAACACGGTCGATGGCGACGCTGCTTCCTATATCGACGATTTTGAGGCAGCCGTTACCCCATTTTACCTCGGAGCGGCAGCAAATCAAAACTGGAAACTATCTTCCACTCCAACGACTCCGGGAGACCGCTTTGACCTGAGCAGCCAAACAGAGGACAATCTCGGCAGTACCTACCGAAGGGCGAGATTGGCTTGGTACAACATCGACAACATATTCTATCGGGAAAGCGGCCCCGGTGTTCCCACGAATCTGACTCCCCAGGACAAGCGCAACCACTATGTGAGGCGCGTCATACCTCAAGAAATCTTCAAAAACCAGGATCGTGATGTGATCATCGTACCCCAACCCCTTTTTGAGATGGCCTTCTTCCCGAGCGAAAGGGGGATGTTCAACTACAACCCCAACCTTGACTTTGACGGCTTGTTGCCCAGTCCCCGCCTGAACTATGGTGGCGTCACCCGAGCAATCACCACGGAGGTGGATTTTGACCGCACCAATATCGAGTACATCGAATTCTGGCTGATGGATCCCTTTATCTCAGGGGAAAACGGGCGAGTCTTGGACGGGATTTTTAACCAAAACAACACCACGGGAGGTAAGCTGTACATCAATCTTGGGGACATATCCGAAGATGTGATGCGGGACGGCTCCCATGCTTTCGAAAACGGACTCCCAGCCGATGGAGATCCTGCCGAAACCAGTCAAAATGAGTGGGGAAGAAAAACCCGAGAACAATATTTGATTCCAGCTTTCGACAATTCGGAGTCATCTCGGCCCAATCAGGACGTGGGCTTGGACGGCTTGAAAAATCAGGACGAACAGGGGTATTTCCAAAACAGATTTTTGGACAGAATAAACGTATCCCAAGCCGCAAGAAATACAATCTTGCAAGACGTTTCGGCCGATGCATTTCAGTATTATCTGGATGAAAAATTTGACCAAGCAGACGTCAAGATCCTCGAACGTTACAAAAAATTCAACGGAATGGAGGGCAACACTCCTGTAAGTGCTGACCCTAACCTCCCCTATACACCCTCGGGCAGCAACATGCCGGACAATGAGGACCTGAACGCAGACAACACCATCAATGAGCTGGAAAACTATTACGAGTACGAAATAGACTTAAGGCCAGGACAACTCAACGTAGGTGAAAACTACATCGTGGACAAAGTAACCAATTCCGATGGCGGTGACGAGGTCAGCTGGTATTTGTTTAGAATCCCGGTGCGTCAGCCGGATCGTGTACAAGGGGAAATTACCGGCTTCAAATCCATCCGTTGGATACGCACCTATTTAACCGACTTCCAGCAACCTGTGGTGTTGCGAATGGCGGAGTTTAGGATGGTAGGTAGCCAGTGGAGGGTTTTTCAGGAGTCTTTGTATGAAAAAGGCTTTTCGGAAATACCCGAGCCAGACGTCTCTAACCTAGTCGTGGACGTGGTCAACATCGAGCAAAACTCACAAGGCAACGACAAACAAAGCCCCTATGTGTTGCCTCCGGGGATCAACCGAGACCGAGACAATACCTCTACTGTGGAAAGAAGGCTAAATGAGCAGTCCCTGCGTCTATGCGTGGAAGACCTGGCTCCCAAAGACGCCCGGGCGGTATTCAAAAACCTCAACTACGATCTCGTGCAATACGAGCGCATCAAGATGTTTTTCCATGCGAATAGCGAGGATGCACAAAATGGAGAAGTAACCGCCTTTCTTAGATTGGGAACCGACTATACCGACAACTACTACGAAATTGAGGTTCCGCTTTACATCTCACCTTTGGGAACCAATGACCAAAGGACGGTTTGGCCACTGGAAAATGAAATCGACATCGCCATCCAGGAAATCGTCGGCGTGAAAGTGGATCGCGACAACAGCCAATCACCACTTAACCTTCCCTACAGTAAGACGATTCGCCAATATAATGTGACCGTCGTCGGACGCCCCGAATTGAGTATGGTCCAAGGAATGATGATTGGCGTCAGAAATCCGGGAACAGGCATAGGCTCCTCCAAAACCCTGTGTATGTGGGCCAACGAGCTTCGGGTGACGGGCTTCACCAAAAGCAATGGCTGGGCGGCAAATGCATTCCTGAATGCGAAAATCGCCGATGTTGCCGTGGTATCAGCCTCTATCCGGCACAATTCCATCGGCTTTGGGGGATTGGAAACCAAGCTTTCACAAAGAGCAAGACAAGCCACCACCCAATACGATATTTCCACCAACGTGGAAGTGAACAAACTACTTCCGGAAGCTTTGGGAGTCAGTATTCCGATGTATTTCTCGGTGGAAAACTCCAGCACCCGACCAGAATACGACCCGCTGAATCCGGATGTACCCTTTGAAGTGGCTTTGGGCAAATTTGAAACCAACGCCCAACGCGATGAGTACAGAAATATCGCCTTGGATCAGCTCAACAGGCGAAACCTGAGTTTCAACAACGTACGCAAGATCAAACGCAATCCGGATTCACCCAACCGATTCTACGACCTCTCCAATCTTGCATTCTCCTACGCCGTAGGATCGGTGACCCAGTCCAACGCCCAGATACAGAACTACGTTTTCAGGACTAATCGGGGAAATATCACCTACAGTTTTTCGCCCAAGGAGCTAAGGATCGCACCCTTTCAGAAAGGAGATGGGATGAACTCCCCTTACCTACGCTTGCTGAAGGATTTCAACCTAAATCTCGCTCCGACCCTTCTGTTGGCGAGGCTGGACGTGGACAGGAGATTTTTGAGGTCACAGTATCGCAATGACCAGCTTAGTACCTTCGGAGTAGATCCTCTGTTCCAAAAATCCTTTTTCATGAATCGGTCCTTTACGGTCAATTGGGATCTGTCGAACAGCCTCAGGGTGGACTTTTCTTCCAGAGCGAGCGCTATCGTGGACGAACCCGAAGGAGACCTTGACACCGAAGCAAAGCGGGATTCGGTGAAGTACAATGCATGGAGGTTTGGTCGTACGACCAACTACAACCACGTAGCGTCGATCAACTATTCCATCCCTCTCTCCAAGATACCGGTTACGGATTGGATACAGACAGACTACAAGTACATAGCCACCTACACATGGCAGACTGGCTCTATCGGACAAAGGGATACATTGGGTAACGTGATATTCAACACGCGTGACCAAAGTCTTACTGGCAAACTTGACCTCATCAAACTCTACAACAAAAACAAAAAACTCGCGGCCCTGAATGCCCCAAAACGGCCCCCGGTCCCCGGAAGAACCTCTACAGCCGCAGAGGACACCATTGGTACTCCCTTCACCAACCGGCTGATGAAATTCCTGATGATGACCAAGGAGTTGACCTTTTTCTATGGAGTCATCGAGGGGACATTTCTGCCGGGATATATGCCAAACACGGGTCTGCTCGGCATGGACAAGGCATGGGAAAATCCTAGTTGGGCATTTGTCTTTGGTAGCCAAAACCCAAACCTGAGGTATGACCTCGCCCAAAGCGGACAAATCGCGCCAAGCTCGGAACTGACGCAGACTTTCAAACAAAACCGGGCAATGACACTCCGGCTGACTGGTATTGTCGAGCCCATTCAGGATTTTCGGGTGACGCTTGAAGCAAGAAAACGGGAAATCGGAGACTTTCAGGAAATTTTCAGGAACTCCGTGGACAATCCTGGCGACTACGAGAGCATCAGTCCAAACAGGCTAAGCTCCTACTCCATCACCACGATCATGCTGGGCACCTCATTCAGCAAAGATGACTCCCAAAACAACTCGCCCCTATTCACCAACCTGGAAAACTACCGCTCCATCATAAAGTCAAGGCTAGATGGAGAGGCTACAGCTCCCGGAGAATACGGTCTTAACGGACAGGATGTCTTGATTCCCTCTTTCCTTGCCGCATATTTGGGAAAAGATCCGAATGAGGTCAAGCTCAACCCGTTTCCGAAAACCCCACTGCCCAACTGGAGAGTTGATTATAGAGGGCTTTCCAGAATCAAAGGACTGAGTGACAAATTCAGCAGCATCAATCTGACGCATAGCTATACCTCAACATACGATGTGAGCAACTTCTCCAACTCACTCCAATATCAGCAGGGACTGGAACTTTACAACACCCTCCAAGAGATGCGACAGCCTGACATCACCAACGACGACGGACAGTTTATCCCCGTCTATATTCTCAATGACGTGATATTGAGCGAGCGCTTCGGCCCACTCATTGGCTTGGATATGATGACCAAATCCCGACTAAACGTCGTAGTTAACTATGGCCGTGAGCGAACGCTCGGAATGAATTTCTCCAATTCACAAGTGACCGAGCAAAAAAGCAGCGACTTCGGATTTACACTGGCTTACACCAAGGCCGGCGTCAAAGTGCCTTTCAAAATCCAAGGAAGCCAAAAAGTCCTGAAAAACGACCTGCAGCTGAGACTTGATTCCAAAGTGACAGACGTACGCCAAATCCAGCGAAAGATCGAAGAAGGCAGTACGGTGACCAACGGCAATCTCAATATTCAAATCCGACCGACCATCGGATATGTAATCAACCAAAACCTAAATCTGACTTTATATTTTGAGCGGACTATCAACGAGCCCCGGGTCACCACAGCGTACAGAAGGACTTCGACGGCCTTTGGCGGACAGCTCAGATTTAATTTATCGCAATAGATTTCAATCTCGGGCGATTCCTTTTAATTTTGGCCATTCTAATCGAACTAATCATGAATTTTCCACAAGAACTAAAGTACACCAAAGACCACGAGTGGGTTAAAATCGAAGGAGACATCGCCACCATCGGCATCACCGAATTTGCCCAAAAAGAACTGGGGGACATCGTTTATGTAGAAGTTGAGACCGTTGGCGAGACGATTGAAGCCGGAGAGGTGTTTGGAACTGTGGAAGCTGTGAAGACGGTCTCAGACCTTTTCATGCCGCTAAGCGGCGAGATTCTGGAGTTTAATGGCGAGTTGGAATCATCTCCCGAACTGGTGAATGAATCTCCCTATGAATCCGGCTGGATGGTAAAAGTAAAAATCGCCGAAACCCCAACCGACTTGTTGGATGCGGCTGAATATGCTGAGCTGGTTGGAGCATAAACACCGCAAATTTAGGCCATTTCTCGCGATCTGCTGGGCGGCGTTTTTGGCCGTCGCCATGCTTACTCCAGGGACTAAACTACCTGATGTGGACCTGTTTGATTTTCAGGACAAGGCAGTTCACCTTGTTTGCTTCTTTCTTCAGGGCTATTTATGGAGTGGCGTAGGAGTGGACAGAGCACATGTTTCCATCAAAAATCCGAGAATTTGGAGGAATTTCATCCTTTTTGGACTGGCTTATGGAGTAGTTTTGGAGTCATTGCAACAATTTGTCCCCTTTCGTTCGTTTGAATTAATGGACATGATTGTCAACGGACTAGGTGCAAGTTTGGGGTTGTTGGGTTATTTTAAATGGCCATCCATTAAATACATTTTGGAATAATCTCCGATAATTCTTACACTTGTTATTCAGATTTCGAAAAGATTAACCTGTAAAAACCAATTTCACCATGGAAGCAAAAAAGTCTCCAAAAGCTGATCTGACCAAATCAGTTGGTATGTTTACCAACTTGGGGTTAGCAGTAGCTGTTGGGCTTACACTTGCTGCTTTCGAATATAAGTCTTTCGACGACTCAGGCCTTAAGGATCTGGGAGCTGTGACTGACAACTTCGAAGAGTTGCTTGATGTGCCTATCACAGAACAGCCACCTCCACCACCTCCACCTCCACCAATGGAACAGCCGATTATTGAGGAAATTCCGGATGAGGTAGAGATCGAGGATAAAATCGAAGTAAACTTCGACGTGGACGTGAAAGAAACCACTGTCATCAAGGAAGTGGTAATCGCAGAAGCTCCTGTTGAAGAAAAGGCAGATGAAATCTTCGACGTCGTAGAAACTCAGCCAAATCCTCCAGGCGGTATGGCAGGTTGGAACCAGTACCTTTCCAAAAACCTGAAATATCCAACCCAAGCTAGGAGAATGGGCATCGAAGGTACCGTAATCGTGGTATTCGTAATTAACACTGATGGATCTATTCAAGACGTTGAAGTCTTGAGAGGAATCGGCGGAGGCTGCGACGAAGAAGCGGTGAAAGTAGTACAAGAAGCACCGAAATGGGAACCAGGCAAGCAACGAGGCCGCCCAGTTCGTACTCGAATGAGACTTCCGATTCGATTCAAACTCAGCTAATAAATTTAAGACCCGAGCATTCGGGTCTTTTTTTTTGTCTAATTTTTAACACCTTTTTAGATAGTTAAAAAACGTTAGAAACATAGAATTTCCAGATTTTCGTAGCTAAATTCTATCAACCAAAACTCTAACGATCATGGAATTAAAAAAGAACAGCCGGGTAGACCTCCGCAAATGGTCTGGCACATTTTTCAATCTTGGACTGGCTATGTCAGTCGGAGCCGTGTTGGTGGCCTTCGAATGGAAGGCAAAAGATGTAAAACCTCTCTTGGATCTCTCCAATGGAGCGTCGGAATGGGAAACCGAGATAATTCCAATAACCATTCAAACCCCGCCTCCAGTGACTCCTCCTGCCATCGTCCCGCCGGAGATCGAGGTGATCGACGATGATATTGTAATCGACGACATGATTGCAATCGATGTGGATCTTTCTTCGACCGAACCGATTCCCGTGATAGAACTTTCTGAACCTCCTACAAAGGAGGTCGCAGATGAGATCTTGGATTTCACGGAAGTTCGGGCAGAGTTTCAAGGTGGGATGGAAGCTTGGTACAAATACCTCAGAAGCAATTTATCCTATCCCAAACAGGCACAAAGACTTGGCGTTGAGGGCACAGTAATCGTGAGGTTTGTCGTTAATACCAATGGAAGCATCCAGGATGTTGAGGTTGCACGTTCAGTCGATCCTAGCCTAGATGAGGCCGCTATGGAAGTAATCCTAAACTCTCCAGCATGGAAACCAGCTCGACACAATGGCAGAGCCGTTAGATCCAGGATGACCATCCCTATCAAATTCAAGCTTAACTAAACCAACTGACTTTTATGAGAAAAGCCCGCATTCGTAGTGCGGGCTTTCCTATTTCCGGCTAGAATGGGACAACAATCATGGCCTTGAATTGCCTCAAATCACATTCAGCGACTGTTCCTTGATCTTTTCAAGCTCATCCTTCATCAAAATGACATGCTTTTGAATCTCAGCGTCGTTTGCTTTGGAGCCAATGGTGTTGATCTCTCTTCCGATTTCCTGGCTGATAAAGCCCAACTTCTTTCCCTGTCCACCGTCTTCTTGCATGGTCTTCATGAAGTAGTTTAGGTGGGTTTCCAAGCGCACCAACTCTTCGGTGATGTCTATTTTCTCGAAATAATAGATCAGCTCCTGCTCGAAGCGGTTGGCATCAAATGAGTTTTCGTCCATCCACTGGGAAAAGTGGTTTCGGATCCGCTGCTGAATCCGCTCTTTCCGAAGGGGTTCCTCCTGCTTCACTCGCTGAAAGGCTGAGCGGATAACGTCGATATTTTCTTCCAATTTGGAATAAAGTGATTCTCCCTCATCTTTCCTAAAGCCGTCGCACTTCTTCAGTGCCTCCTCCAACACCTGCTTGACCCGCTCCCAATCTTGGCTTTCCTCCCGCTCAACCGGAATCGAATTGATCACGTTGGGAGCCTGAAGGGCCAACTTGAACAGGTCGGCGGGCTTCTCTCCGACCAATTCGGCCAAGTGTCTGAACTCCTCGAAATAAGACTTGAACAGGTCCTGATTAATGGAGACGGGAAGGCTTTGTCCTCCCTTGGGTACAAAATCGATCGATACGCCAACCTTACCCCTGTCCAATATCGTCTGCACTATGGTTCGGATTTCGGGCTCTTTGTCAGAAAATTGCCTTGGGCTGCGGATGGAAAGATCCAAAAATTTTGAGTTGAGTGAACGGATCTCGACCTGGATCATCATCTGCTCATCCTCAAATCCGGCTACTCCAAAGCCGGTCATCGATTTGATCATACGTTGTGTGGGTATTAGAAATTATAGCCCAAAGTAAAGTAAAACTTCAGATCTTCTTTCTCATAATTTCGGATGGGCCGCGCCATGTCAAACTTCACATAGTAATTAAGCAGCACGGTTCTTAATCCAGCGCCATAGCTTTGGAGCCAGGGATTGTTGAAGTTGTTTAATACGATCACGAAAGGAGAGCCCTCAGTGTTGATGACCTCGGTATTCTGGTCATTGACGCGCTCCCAGGGAGCAAACTCATCCCAAGCCGAACCGATATCATAAAATCCAACCAGCTGGAAATTTCGGACGAAATTTGAAGTGATATTACCTCGCGTCAAGTAGGAGAAAAGTGGGATTCTCAACTCAGTCGTAAAAGTGATCACCTTATTTCCGCGAATCTCATCGTAGTCATAGCCCCTCAGGTCGACAAAATCCGCAAACAGGATGTTTGAATTCTCCACTCCGTCCGGGTTTCTAACAGGAGATGGCTCCGGCCTGTTGGATGGAGGGTTGTAAAATTCGTTGAACAACCAGTTGTCCATTCCGCCCACCAAGTAATCCTGGGGATTATTGCCCATAAAGGAGCCTACATAGAGCTTGGAGGCCAAAGTGATATTTTTGTGTATTTTCTGGTAGTTTCTCAAGTCCAGATAGAAATTACTGAAAGACCGCTCGCCATGATTCAGTCCCTGATAATGCATGAAGCCCACCTTCCCTTTTATCCCAGTATAGGAGTACAAACCCATAGGCTCGGTGCGGTCATAGACAAACTCCACCTTTCCCCCGACATAGTTGACATCAAAACGGTTTTGATCAGGTATCTGACCGTAGATCAGGGAATCGGGATTGAGATTGAAGTATTGGGATTTTGCAATCAACGGAGCCGCATAAATCCTGGAATTGATGTTCAGAGGGTAGGATACGCCAGTCTCCACCTGTGTCAGGACGTATTTCTGGAAGCTGACATCACTTTGCTCGATCCTGACGGTTTTCCGGTCAAATCTCGCCCTGAAATCCAATCGGCTCTTTAGGTATTCGTACTCAAACCAAATGTCTCCGCCTGAGTTGAAATCCAAAGCCGCCATGATTCCTCCCTTGAACACATGGTTGTCTAGAATGTCGGTCATCTTTCCGTCCAGGTTGATGCCAAAACCACGCAGCGGATCTACGACAAAACGGGTGTTGATGTGATTGGTGAAAAACTGCTGCTCCATTCTCCTTGGACCAGAGACACGCTTTTGCAAAGACTGCTTACGAAAAGCTTCCAGAAGGTTCGTTCTACTCATCTCTGGCTTGTCTGCATTTGTTGCGGTCTGAGTTTGAGGAACCGTATCGAAGGTATAATTTTCCGTATTGATTCCTTTCCTAGACTCAAAGCGCAGGCGATCCAGATTGATGGATGAGGTTTTATTGGTGGCAGTGGTGTCTGCTGCCTCAGCTTGTTGAGGTTGTTCTGGAGTCGTAGGTACGGGAGGCTGAATGTTGTTCGACCTTTGCTCCAGCAATCGTCTGGCCGCCAGTCTCTCATTGAGATCTTTCGCTTGGGCTAGCTGTATCCTAGGGGTGCTGGGAGTAAACTGATCTACCCCTGTATAACCTTCCACAAACAAATAGGACTCTTTGCCACTCCTCAAAGCATAGGCGACCTTGTTCATCCGGCTAGTGACATCAAAGACCTCAATGCTTTTGTCAAAAGCGGAGATTTGGTTGGACACCTGATTGCCAATACTTAACCTCATGAGATTGGTAATGCCGCTGAGATCACTTATATAAAGCAAGGTGTTGCTGTTAACCTTTCTTGGGCGGAGATTTCGGCTGTTGGAGTTGGTAAGCCTAGAAAAAACGGTGGTATCCTTAAGCACATCCACCCGGTGTAAATTATACTGGTTTGGGAGCACCTTGATATCTGGCGCATCGGTCAGGACAGAATCAGGCAGGTCTGTGAAATTCGACGAGTAGACAATCACCGAATCATTCAAAAACATTGGGGTCAGATCGTCAAAGATGTCATTGGTAAGGCGCTTTCCCTGCCCCCTCACATTCAGGGTGTAGATATCGGTCTTGCCATTGGAAATTGCCGAAAGCACCATATTCCTCCCCGACTCGTTGAAGTCCAGGCTGAGGATCTGGGTAATGTTTCGGAGGAAAATCTTGTCCTGATTGGTTCCATCGATCGAACGAAGCCTTAGCGTAGTAAAGCCTCGTTTGAAAGAGGCAATTGCCAAATTTGCCGAATCCCTCCAGGCGATGATCGGTGAGTAAAGATTGGGAGTCAACTCATCGTAACTCGCACCTCCCTGAAAAACAGTCTGCTCTGCACCCGTGGAAAGATCCCTGACCACCACCTTATGTTTGCCTGCATTATTTAGCACATAGGCCAAAAGCAAGCCATCCGGACTAAATTTGACATCACTGATTGCTCCGTCTACCCTTGATGAAGTCTTGGCTATGGCGGACTCAGTGTCTACACTTTTGAATGACGCATAGACTGGCTCATTGACTTTGAGGTAATAGTTTCTCCAGTCTTCAAAAAACGCCCTTGAATTGATCCCTATGGTATTGGCGATACTGTTTTCCTCGTTTCTGTTTATTCGGGAGAGATTCAGGATGCTGGATACATAACGACGCCCGTACTTTTCAGCGATGTAGTTCCAGATCGACTGCCCAACAAGCCCGGCTTCGATGCCGGTCAGGTTCAGGATTTTGGGATTTGATGTCTCCTTTAGATACTGACGCATAAAGTCATCCATCTCCCTGCTCCAGCCCTTTGCCAGATACAGGGCGACGCCGTCTATATACCACTCCGGGAAATCATTGACCAGATTGGCTTGAAATGCATCAGCCACAGAAGCTCCATAGAGCATTTCACGGACAATAATTTTGGTCGTGGCAGCGATTACGTCTTCCTTGAATTGGTCTATCCGTCCTTTGTAGGACACCTCAGCGATCAGCCGTGAAAATTTGGTCTGTCCATCCTCGGAATATTCCTGCACATTGAGATTGAGGTTGCTTTGGAGCGCCTCCTCAGGTGAATTGTATATGTACAGTTTCGGCTTAGTGTAGGCTACATAGCCGATCATCTGGGTAAGCTTGTCAAATTCCGCTTCCAAGTAGTCTATGGCCATCTTGGCGTTTGGTCCGCCTCGGTCGTAGTAATAAACCTCAAAATTGTTCGACGAGTAGAAATACCATTCGATCTCCTTGTGCTGAACCCGGTTTTTGCCGAATCGTTCCTGGTCAAACTGTGCCATAGCGCGGGTGGCACTTCCCAAAACAAGAAACAAGACCAAAAGTCGAAAGACTGTGTATCGCATTCGGATCAGAATTGATAGGTTTTAAATATACTTAAAATACCGAGCTATATCCACTTCAGCAATTATTGGATCAGATTTTATCAAAAATCGGGTCATCATCTTGCTGAAAAACGGAACGAGCGAAACTCCTTTAGCTCCAAATCCATTGAATATGTAAACGCTGTCCTCCAAAGGATGTTTGCCAAGAAAAGGCTTCCGGTCTTTGGTCGCCGGCCGAATCCCTGTCTTGTGGCTTCTCACCGAGTTGACGGGCACTTTGACTAGCTCTTGCAGCTTGCCGAGAATCTCGTTTTTGGCAGCTTCCGTTGCCCCGATTTCCAAGTCATGCCAAGTATAAGTCGATCCCACGCGATAGATTCCCTTGTCCAGCCGAACCCTAAAAACTCCACGGTTTGCGATGAAACCCGGGTCGAAGTCCTGCTCGACTTCCAATATTTCTCCCTTGACCGGAGCAAAGGGCAAGTAGTGGAAAAAACGGCTTTTCCACGCCCCCAAGCCATTGCAATAAACCAGATTCTTAGCCAAAATGTCCCCGTACCTCCATCCGTCGTCTGTCTTCTCCAGTCGTTCCTCTTCAAAGCCCTCCAACCTGATCCGAGCGCCGAAATAGTCGGCCATTCCATCTAAAAATTCGCTGATGTTCAGCCAGCCCGACATCTTCAGGAGGACGCCGCCAAATGCATCGTTCATTTCCGGATACTGGCTTTCGGTGTGAATGTGGTCGACGAACATTGCTATAGCTGGATCGCTGGAATGTCCCATCCATTCGTTTTGCTCCTCAATCGAAAGAAAGGGCCGGTAAATCTTCTCGCCGGTCAGAAAACTTCTTCCACTTGCTTTTTCCAACTCGCGGTAAAACGGTTCTATCTCCGGAAACAACAGCTCAGCTTTCCAAGATTTGACCATTTTTCGGCCTGTGACGGGATTATATAGGCCTGCAGCCACCCGGCTGCTTTTGTTGTTTTCTGGCTGATCAAAAAGGATAACCCGCTGCCCCTCCTGCTCCAGTCTGTAGGCGAGAGTCGTACCCGCCAAGCCCTGTCCTATGATCAAAAAATCGATTTCCATGTCCCAAATTAAAGTCATTATTCCTTACTTTGCTGCGATCCCGCAGACTTTTGCCATGCTCCACATCAAGTCATTCACCTTCAATCCCTTCGAAGAAAACACCTATCTGATTCATGATGATCTGGGGACAGCCGCGCTGATAGATCCAGGCTGCCATACGGCTGTTGAGAATAGGGAATTGGAAGACTACGTAGCATCAAAAAGCCTGAAAATCGTCAACTTACTCAATACGCATTGCCATATCGACCACGTCTTAGGCAATGCTTGGGCGAAGAAACGATTTGGCATTTCGCTATGGATTCACCCAAAGGAAGTCCCTGTTTTAAAATCAGTGGAAGTTTATGCACCCAATTATGGATTTCAAGGCTTTGAATCGAGCGAGGCTGACCATTTTTTGGAAGAAGGACAGGAGTTCGTGGTGGGTGAAGAAAAGTTGAAGGTGCTGTTTGTACCTGGACATGCGCCAGGACATGTAGTCTTTTACCACAAAAGTAGCGGACAATGCATCGCAGGAGACACCCTGTTCCGCGGAAGCATCGGCCGGACCGACCTTCCCGGCGGAAATCACGACCAGCTTTTGGAGAAAATAAAATCCCAACTTTTCACGCTACCACCCGAAACAATCATCTTTCCCGGGCATGGTCCCGAAACCAACATCGGCTTCGAAAAAGTGTACAATCCTTTTGTGGGGGAAAAGGCTGTCTATTGAAAATCAAGGAACAAATACCAAACACGTTGACACTCCTGAACCTGCTGATGGGAGTGATCGGGATCGTTTGGGTGCTCGATGGAAACATTCTCAGCGGAGCCATTTTAATACTTATTGCGGCGGGGTTTGATTTCTTGGACGGATTTGCAGCGCGATTGCTACGAGTGCAGAGCGAGATGGGCAAAGAGCTGGATTCCTTGGCAGACATGGTTTCGTTCGGGGTATTGCCGGGACTGATCCTTTTCATGATGGCGAAGGCCGCCTCTCCTCCAGGCTCATACCTTCCTTACTTCACGCTGATTGTACCCATGCTTTCAGCCTACCGCCTGGCAAAGTTTAACTTGGACACCCGGCAGAGCGAGCGCTTTATCGGTCTCCCTACACCAGCCAATGCACTTTTCCTTAGTGCACTCCCCTATTTGGCCGACCGATGGCCAATGTTGGGCGAATGGCTTTCCAATCCCTTAGCCCTCATCGGGATTGCTTGGATATTCGCAATCCTGCTGGTCTCCGAGATTCCTTTGATTGCACTGAAATTCAAGAGTTTTTCTTTCGCCAAAAACAAATTCCGCTACACGCTGATCCTGTGTAGTTTGTTGATAGTTGCGGTGCTACAGCTAGCGGGCATTCCACTGGTGATTTTGATGTATATTGTACTCTCCGTGATCGAAAACGCAACGGGAAGTGAATGAGGGTAAAATTTGTCGTATGGATTCTTTTGGTCATTTTTGGTCTCTCGGCCGGGATACTTCAGACTTTGGCCCAGTCCTTCCGATTCAAAGTCAAAGATCAGGGCATCTACAAAATCTCGACTAGCCAAGCCAAAGCGCTGGGGTTCGCAAGTCTGGAAGAAGTCGGAGTTTTTGGCTTCCCTGGAATGCTTCCGCAGCGCCTTGATCCCCAACAACTGGAACTTCAGGAAATCCCCACCCTCGTTTCTGAAGACCATCTTTACTTCTTTCTCTCAGGGCCCAACACGATCAGCTTTTCAACAGAGGAACTGAAATACACCCACCACCTTTTTTCCGATTCGCTAAGTTTTCTGCTTGCGAAAACATCGACACCTCGCCGAGTTCAAACAAGGCAGGCAGATTCAAAAAATGCCGATCCTGAGCAAATCTGGTACAGTTTCACCGCATTCAAGAGTGATGAGACCAATCTTATCAACTCAGGCAGAAAGTGGTATTCGGAAGCTATCCGGCAAGGCATGAGCCTCAATGTCAACTTCAACTTGAAGACCGGAAGCGGGCGACCCTGGCTTTTGTTCGGAACCATGATGGCTCACGCCTTTTCAACTACTACCATGCGGGTCTTATCAGGAAATGACCTACTCGGAGAAGTCTCCTTTGACCCCATTCCAAATTCGACCTATGGAGTGAAGGGCAGGGAAGAGTCTTTTCGGTGGGAGATCAGCACAAGAAATTCCCTCGCCCAGCTCAGATTCACCTTTCAGGGGACTGGTGCAGATGCAGCGGGATACCTAGAGCATGTAGTCGTGGGGGTTCCTTTCTCCAATTCAGAATTGCCAGAAGGCATCTTTGAAGCCGCGGAAACAGGGTATCTCAATTTGCCCCAAGACCTCCAAGTTTGGGAAGTCAGCGATTTTTTTCACCCTATCGAAATACACGCTACCGGTGGAAACATTGCCTTGGGAAAAAAGTGGGTGGCCTTTTCCGAAGAAAGTGCGGTAGAAGTTAAACAATTCGAAAATGCCTCGCAGGCGCTCAGGGATCCGACTAAAAAACCCGAACTCTTGATCATCACCTCCCATACTTTAATTTCTTCAGCCAATAAGCTGCGCGATCACAAGACCGCCCGAGGAGTAGCGACGCAGGTAGTTACGGACAGCGAAATCTATGACGCTTTCGGCTACGGCAACCCCGACCTGACTGCAATCCGCAACTTCATCGCCTACACCTATCACAAAACACAAACTCTTAAAAATGTCCTGATCCTCGGCAAAGGCACCTTTGACTACAAAAAAAAACTAGGAGGCAGACCGAATTTGATCCCGATTTACACCAGTCGGGAGAGCCTCAATCCCCTCACATCCTTCAGTTCGGATGACTATTTTGGACTGGTGGATTTTGGGCAGGGAGAATGGGAGGAATCCAGAGAGGGTGACGAGCTACTCCGGATCGGTGTCGGCAGGCTTCCTGCCATCAGTTACGAGGAGGCTAATGAGATGGTGCAGAAGATTATCCGATACGAAACCAATCCCATCCGCACTCCCAAATCATCGACCGTTTCTTTCCTAGTCGATGATGGAGACAACAACATCCACCTGAGGGATGCCGAATCCCACAGCGATTTTTTGGCTGAAAACCATCCGGAGTTTTTACAAAATAAACTGTATTTGGATCGATTTGAGCAGCAAACATCCGATGCAAACCAAACCTCCCCACAGACCAAAGCCGCTCTCAAAAAGACGCTGGATGATGGCACCTTAATTCTCAACTTCATCGGCCATGGCAACGAAACCACCCTTAGCGCCGAAGAGGTTTTCCGAGTCGAAGATCTAGACGGATGGGGAAAGCAGCAACAGTTGGCGCTATGGATTACGGCCACCTGCGAATTTGGAAGGCACGACAGCCCCTTCATGAGATCTGCTGCGGAAGAGTTGCTTTCAGCGAAAGAAAAAGGTGCGATCGGCTTGCTCACCACCGGAAGACCGGTGTTCAGCAGCGTCAACTTCTCCCTGAACAAGGCTTTTATCGAGGAAGTTTTCCGTAAAAAGGGTGGACAATACCAGGATCTGGGGGAAATATTCAAAAACACGAAAAACAAGAGTTTGAATGGCGCTTTGAACCGCAATTTTTCTCTCTTGGGTGATCCTAGCCTAAAGCTTGCACTTCCGGAGCTGGGAGTTCGGGTCACGGCCATCGAGGATGTCAAAACAGGAAATCCGGCCGATACACTAAAGCCTTTGCAGGAGATAGTGGTGAAAGCTGAAATCATAGACCCGATAAGCGGGGCCTTCCAGACTGGGTTCAACGGAGAGTTTCAACTTGAGCTTCGTGACAAGCCAAAACAAATTCAAACTTTGGGAGATGAAAGCAGCCCTGCTGAGTTTGAAGAAGAAAGCATCCTGCTTTTCCAAGGCACCGGAAAAGTGGAATCAGGAAAGCTGCTGGCCAGGTTTTTGACCCCGAAAGGTATAGACCCAAAAATCGAAACTGGCATCCTGCGAATTCGAGCTTGGGATAGTAGCTCGGGCATGCAGGGAATAGGATTCGAAAAGCCGAAAATTGGCGGCCAAGCCGCTGAAAGCGCAGACAAAGCCGGCCCGACAATCCAACTGCTTATCAACGGACAAACTAGTTCGTTGGTGTTTCCGACAAACAACCTACAGATTAAAGGCTTGCTGTCTGACCCAAGTGGCATCAATGTGTCCAGTTTCACCCCAGGGCAAAGCCTCAGCATACAAGCCAACGAACAATCACCTGTGATTCTAAACGAAGATTTCATCTCGACTAACGGCGGCTATCAGGAAGGGTACTTCGACACCTTTCTAGGTGGGCTCGTGGAGGGAAGCAACACGATCACTGTACGGGCATGGGACAACGCGGGGAATGAGTCTGTGGAAACCCTTGGCGTGGAGATTCGGGGAAGCTCCACGGTACAGATCCTAGACCATAAAGTCTACCCGAACCCAGCATCGACAACAAGTAATTTTGTAGTCATGCACAATCGCCCAGGGGAGAACCTAAGTATCAGTTTGGCTGCGTATTCCCTTTCGGGTCAAATACTATTTCAGGAGACATTTCGTTTCCAAAACGCCGAACAGAATATCCAAGACTTGTCCTGGTCTTTTTTGCAAAGCCAGACAAAATATCCAGCAAAAGGAACTTATATTTACAAATTAACGCTTCAGTCAGAATCCGATTTCACCTCAGACTCAGTAAGCGGAAAACTAGTTATTCAATGAACATAAAGGCTGAAAAAAGCAAAAGGAATGTATTTCTTGCCATTTTCCTATTTGCTGGCTTCTCATCTTTCGCACAGAACAGCGTAATCATCTCTGGTCAGGATCCAAACAGAAGGGTAATCACCACCGCGGTGCCGTTTCTGAATTTCGCGCCTGATTCCCGACATTCAGGGATGGGTGATGTGGGGGTGGCGACCTCACCCGATGCCAACTCTGCTCATTGGAATTCCGGAAAACTTGCGTTCATAGAGGATGATTTGGGTTTTTCACTCTCCTATTCCCCTTGGCTGGGCAAACTAGTGAACGACATGTCGCTGAGCTACCTCACCGGCTTCAAAAAAATCGACGAATTCTCCGCCTTTGGGTTTGACCTACGATATTTCAACATGGGGGACATCCAGTTGACCGACGAAAATGGCAACCCTTTAGGCGAGTTTAACCCGAGGGATATCGCGATCGGAGGCACTTATTCCCGAAAGCTTTCCCAATACTTCGGCTTGGGCATCTCTGCCAGGTTTATCTATTCCAATCTTTCCGGCAATATTTCATCAGTGACCGGCTCGGAAGCAAAAGCCGGAATCAGCGTCGGTACAGACATCGGGCTCTATTATGAGAAACCAATTTTTGCCGGCGCAAAAGACGGCACCTGGTCTTGGGGCGTAGCAATCACCAACATCGGACCCAAGATCACTTACAACAGCGCCGAAGATTTGGACTACATCCCAACCAACTTTAGATTGGGGACAGCCTATTCCATAGATCTTGACCCGAATAATTCCCTGACTTTTGTATTTGATGTAAACAAGCTATTGGTACCTACCCCACCTCAGTACGCAACAAACGAAGACGGATCTTTGGCGACCGACCCAAATGGCGACTTAATCATAGAGGCAGGAAAGGATCCCAACAGAGCCCTGATATCCGGCATGTTCGGTTCGTTTGCCGACGCTCCAGGAGGATTTGAGGAGGAGATGAAGGAATTTACGCTATCGTTTGGCGTGGAATATAACTACGCAGAAAAATTCGCTGTTCGTACGGGCTACTTCTACGAAAATCCAGACAAGGGCGGGCGCAGATACTTCACCATGGGCCTTGGCTTGGATCTCAACAAATTCGGATTTGATTTTTCCTATTTGGTACCCCAAGTCCAAAACCACCCCTTGGCAGAGACGCTCAGGTTTTCCCTGCTCTATACCATTCCAAGCAATTAATGCATCTTGACCGCTCAAAGGCACCAGATTTCGTAATCCCGGCAGATTTTGAATTGACTTCTCCCCAGGTTATCGAGGTTAAGGGAGGCAGAAGCCTGTACTTCATTCCGACGCCTGGTCTGGATGCGGTCAAACTAGAGATCTTGGGCAAAAGTCAAAGGCTGGGCCTACCACTGGAAATGTCCCTCGTACCTTCCTTTACGCTTCAGATGCTTACAGAAGGGACCACAGCGCTGTCGGAAGCCGATCTTTCTGAATTTTTCGACTTCCATGCTACGGAGGTCCACCCCATGATTACCTATTCCCATGAGGGGCTGAGCCTGCTCACCACCAAAAAGCATTTTTCTGAAGTTTTGCCTGTTTTTGCCTCGCTATTTGACCAGGCGACTTTTCCGGATGAAGGTCTGGAAAAAAGAAAAGCCCAAAGGAAATTGTCCATCAAATTCGAGCGAGAAAAGTCCGCTTCCCGCGCCAGCGGTTTATTCCGCAAGGCTCTTTTCGGAGAAAATCATCCCTACGGCCATGAGATCACGGAAGCCCACGTAGACCAAGTCACTCGAAGCGAATTGTCTGAGTACTATCAGAACCACCTGTGGACAAACACAGAGTTTTTCCTCTGCGGCAATCTCAGCCAGCAGGAGCTTCAGCAGACCGCCGCATTGTTGGCAGGTTTTCCCGGCCAGATAGAGAAAGTCCAGCCTTTCTTGCCCTCTGCCTCGACTACGTCAAAAGTTATAGAAGACCGGGCCGATGCACTACAAAGCAGCATTCGGATGGGCGGATGGTCCATCGCCAAAGACCACCCTGACTTTTTCGCGTTGTCGGTCTTCAACACGGTCTTGGGAGGCTATTTTGGCTCGCGCCTGATCAAAAACATCCGGGAAGACAAGGGCCATACCTATGGAATCTCCTCCTCACTTGCCGAAATCGGAAACATCAACTACTGGGTGATCGGGGCCGATGTGCAAAAATCCCAAAGGGAGATGGTAGTGGACGAGATCTATAAAGAAATCCAACTGTTGACAACAGAAGCAATCTCAGAGGAAGAGCTCGAAGTGTTGAGAAATTACCTAATTGGTCAAATGCTCGGTAGATTCAGCTCGTCTTTTGACCTGATGGACCGGTTTCGCTCGGTTCACCATTCCGGTTTGGATTTTGGTTTTTACAGAAGAAAGCTGGCATTCCTAAAAACCTTCACTGCAGCCGACATAATCCAAATCGGCGAGAAGTATTTTTCAAACCCTCCATTTATAGTAGTTTTGGTTGGCTAATCACTTCAGCCAAACGTACAGCCAGGAAATATCCCAAGCCTTTTTGGCCCAAATCTTATATATCGTAAACCTTAGATTCTTTATCCCCAAGTTTTCACCCAGCCGGATGAGTTCTCGGGCCGGTTCAAAATTGGCGGACCAAAGCGCGTGCTTCAGCTCGTGAAGAATCCTAATTGCCAAGGCTTGGTTTTCTTCTGGATAGAGGTTCATCTGGGAGATTTTTGAACAAACCTTGACCGTGCTTGGTAGCATCCGGGACTGGTAGGGGCGATATTGTGCAGCAGACATTGAGCCGCCGTGCTTGCGCTTGAGCACTCCGATATGATCCGAAAAGAGAACTGGATGGTTTCTCGAGAGACGGATCATAATATCAAAATCCTCATAGAAGAGCGTTTCATCGTATCCCCCTTCGCTTTGTAGGATGGCAACATTGAATACCACCGTCGCCGAGCAGATATAGCTCTGTTTGATCAAGCGCAGATAGATATTTTCCAGCTCTACGGGCTCCACCAAGTCCCCTGCGTGGTCACGCTCATAGAAGGACTTCACCTCTCCCTTATGATCGAGGATGTAGGCGTCTGAAAAAACGAAACCCGCTCCGGGCTCCGACTGCAGTTCGAGAATAGACTCCGACAAATGCTCCGGATAGAGTACGTCGTCACCAGAAAGATCGACCAGGTATTGACTACTGACCTGGGCTAATACCTGGTTAAACAGCCCACAATAAGGCTGCATCGTCTGATTAAAAATAGTCTGAACCGGCAACTCTCCAGATGTCTGATTTACCCAACTTTTGATCCGCTCCGCAGTATCGTCATCGCTTCCATTGTCCACGACGATCAGTTCTTTGGCATGGTAATCCTGGAGTCTCACACTCTCCAGCGTTTCCTCAATCCACTGGCCATGGTTGTAGGCGATGCAGATAACGGTGACTTTTGCAGCAACATCCATAGTCAAAGCATCAAACTCCACGAGGTCTTATTGCAGACATCGTTGGAGAAGCGGGACTTGAAAAATATCAGACTGTGATTGGCCCCGGCATCCGTATCCGAAGAGCCCAGGTCTATAAAATTGGAATTGTGCTCGGCGGCGAGCTGGAAAAGCTGAAAGAGACATAACTCCCCGACGTTTTTCAGAGCGCATCTCGGCTGAATGGCGGATAAAAAATAATAGAAAGAGTCCGGCGTAAGTTGCACCGCTAGCGTGTGCGCTACCGCCTTGTCTTCTTTCAGCACACTGATCAGAAAATATCGTTCGGGATATTCCGACACATGGGCTATCAATCTTTTGTCATCAAAATTCGCATCAAAGCCTTTTTCCCTATTCCAAGCCCTGATTTCCTGGAGAAATCCGAAGTTTTGAATCGGGCCGGCCTGCACTTTTGCCCCCATCTCCTTTGCCTTTGTTTGGAATTTGGACTGCTCCTTTTTCGCTAGTTTCTTGATTTTCTTTTTCCCGATAAAGAACTGGTGACTCAGCACGGATTCCTGGGCGAAGCCATTTTTGTAAAGGAGATAGTTGATAAGATCGAAACCGGACTCATAGGGCTTGGGGGGCTGGACGATTTTTACCAAGGAGATCTGGCGACGTCGCAGCTCCTCCACTACGGCCTTGACGAACTTCTCGAGCTCGGCAGAAGAAAGGCTAATCTCGACGAAAATCCCTCCAAACGGCGACTGAGGAAGTGATATTGCTTCGGCACGTTCTGAAATCGCAAAAGTGATTGAAGCTTTGACTTTGCCTTTCTTTAACCATCGGAAATCAAGCTGTTTTGGGTATCCGACCGTCGGGCAGCTTCGAAGGAAATAGGGGAAGGACTCCTCGATGGAGGAATAAACAGCCAATTCGTGTGAATCAATAATTCCCTTTCTGTAAGCTTCCAAAATAGTTTTTGTCTCTTATAAAATCCTCTTCATCAAACGCATGATCTCCAAGCCCCAACAAAACCGCATCCTCCGAAAAACGGATTTCAATCCAGTTTAAAGGCGGAACGAAAACTCCAAAGCCTGGCTCCTCAAGCGTAAATCCCCGCTCGACCCCATCCAACCCTTCCGATATGATCTCCAGCTTCCCCTTCATCGCGACGATCACCTGAGACTCCCGCAAGTGGGCATGATTACCTCTCGACTCGCCGACTTTTACTTGGGATATCCAGAAGCAACGCAGAATACCATCGGGAAAAAGTCCCGGATTTTCCCAAAAATGCACGGAACCACTATCACTCGTATTTCCGGGTATTTCAATAAATCTCGGCGCTTGATAAACGAGTTTCACTGCTTCCAAATCTTTCATTATAATACTAAAAATAAGACAAAACAGGTTATGGAGGGGTTAGCCCCAGGTTAATTTTCTATTTTCGGGCCAGCTATACCCACAGTCACGATGAGTAATTTCCCCGAAAATCCAGACGAAAGTGACTCCTACCTGACTTTGGCTGGGAAGAGCGCCGGAGTTTTCAAGGATCAGGGAAGCAAATTCCTCTACTTTGCCTTTCCCGTCAAATCCGAAGATGACATCAAAGCCCATCTGGCAGACCTTCGAAAAAATTATTTCGACGCGACCCACCATTGCTTCGCATGGATATTAGGCAAAGACGGTCAGTTTTTTCGTGCAAACGATGACGGCGAGCCCAACCATTCCGCTGGAGATCCCATTCTCGGGCAGATTCGCTCCCATCGGCTCACCAACGTCCTGATTGTAATTGTGCGCTATTTTGGGGGCACCAAGCTAGGCGTGAGCGGCCTCATCAAAGCTTATAAGACCGCGGCGTCTCTAGCCATAGAGGAAAATGTCGTCGTGAGAGAGTGGATGAAAATTTCGGTGAGACTGAAATTTCCCTACCCGGCGATGAATGAAGTGATGAAAGTGGTGAAAGGCCACGAACTCGAAGTTATTTCCCAAGAAATGGAATTGGATTGCAGGATGGTCTTATCGCTGAGAGAAGGACTGGCCGAACAGGTTTTGGGAAAACTGAATGAAATCGACGGGATAGTGATCAATCCCGACTGAATAAACTATCCAGATATCCCTCTTTTCGCAATAGGTTGAACACCTCCAGGCAAGCCCATGCGTCGGTGGCCGCATAGCGCTGTTGTTTTTCGGTCAGTGTTTCAGACTCCCAGTTGGACACCTGCTCGGTCTTGGAGATCCGGATCTTCAGCACCATTCCGCTTAGATTTCGGACGCCTACATTGTGAAAACCAACTTTTTTCAATTCATCATTCAGGTCAAAGAAAGATTGGGGGTAGAAACTATCGGTCAGCTTTTTCAGGCCCTTCAAATCGTCATGAACAGCAGCGCCGACCTTTACCAGATTCTCCTGCTCCATCAGATTACGCAGGGAATCGGGAAAGCCAATCTTGTTCAGTCTAAATAAGAAGGCTTGGCGGGAGGTGGAAAGCTGTAAAAGCGATACATGGTTAAACTGGCCTTTTCTGAACGAAGGTTTCGTCTCCGTATCAAACCCGATGATCCGCTGGCTAGCCAAAAACTCCACTGCCTCTTCCACCTGGTCAGGATGGTCAATCAGGAAAATCTCACCTTCAAACTGGCCCAAGGGCAACTCGTTAATTTCTTCTTTGCTAATACTGTAGGGAATCATACCAACTCTTCTTCCGGCTCATAATAGTGAATCCCGATTTTCAAATAACCGTACAGAATGGTCATGATCGGACTGATAATATTGAAAAAACAATAGGGTGCATAGGTCAAAGTCGCTACTCCCAAGACGGAGGCTTGGGTCGCGCCGCAGGTATTCCAAGGTACCAAGACCGACGTCACCGTTGCGGAGTCCTCGAGGGTTCGGCTAAGGTTTTCAGGCCTCAGTCCACGCTTTCGGTAGACGTCGGCATACATCCGGCCAGGCACCAAAATCGCAAGGTACTGGTCTGAGGTGGTCACATTGAAAAATATGCAGGTCGCCGCCGTGGATGCTATGAGCGAGCCCACAGAATGGACCTTTCTGATCACCGCCTCAGCCAAGACCTGGAGCATGCCGCTTTCTTCCATGATTCCTCCCAAGACCATCGCGCAAATGATCAGCCAAATGGTATTCAACATACCGCCCATTCCTCCCGTCGCCAAAAGCTCATTGACCACATCATTGTCTGTGACGATTTGTATCTCGCCGTAAAGCGCCATCATCACTGCCTTGAAGCCCAAATACAGGTAGTTTCCGCTATCGTTGGCGATGGTAGCCACGACCTCCGGCTGGAAAATCAAAGCAAAAACACCTCCCAACAACGCTCCCACCAGTAAAGCCGGGACGGCAGGAACCTTATTGACAATCATCAGAATCACCGCCAATGGAACGATAAACAGCCATCCGCTAATATTAAAGGCTCCCGAGATTACCTCCGAAATCGTCTTTACTTCCTCCACGCTTCCCGCTGTCTCATAGTTCAGCCCGATCACCGAAAATAAGATCAGGGTAATGATAATGGTCGGCACGGTTGTCTTTGCCATGTACCGGATATGGGTGAAAAGGTCTGTGCCCGCCATCGCAGGCGCCAGGTTGGTGGTATCGCTTAGAGGTGACATCTTATCCCCGAAATAGGCTCCGGAAATGATGGCTCCGGCTATAATTCCTTCCTCAAATCCAAGCGCTTTTCCAATCCCAAGGAGGGCCACGCCTACCGTCGCTACAGTAGTCCAACTGCTGCCGGTGGCCACAGAAACTACCGCACTGATAAAACAAGCTGCAAAAAGGAAAATCTCCGGACTCAACACCTTCAGCCCGTAATAGATCATAGCAGGTACGATCCCACTGAGAAGCCAAGTGCCTGCCAGTGCACCGATCAAAAATAGGATCAGGATGGCACTCATCGCCGAGCTTATACTTTTGATGATCCCGTCCTGTAGCGTTGCCCAATTTATCCCCAGCCTGAACACAGCGATGGAGGCCGCGACGGTAGCTGAAAGGATGAGAACCATCTGATTAGAGCCGGAAAGGCTGTCGGTTCCAAAGATTTGGATATTGATGATGAGAAGGACTATTAAGAATAGTATGGGAAACAGAGCGTCTATAATACGGGGAGCTTTTGGCTGGCCTTTCATTCAGTAAATCCTATTGTTTGGAGGGTTTGAATCTAAGTAAAAAAATCAAATTACATCTTGGAAAGAAGCCGGGAAAGCTCTTTGCCCACCTGCCATCCGATGGCAACTCCCATTCCACCAAGCCTTACCGCCACCGCAACCTTCTTTCCGATTGGCTGGATGAGCGGGGTTTTCTTGGGCCCAAATGCCATGATCCCCGTCCATTCCGTTTCCCATTCGATCTCCCGGCCTGGAAAAATCACTTCCCTTGCGAGACTGTCCAGATGGGACTTGATCTTTGGGTTTGTTCCAAATTCCAGCGTTTTCTCCTTTTCAAAGTCTTTGTTTCTGGCGCCACCCAGTAGTAGTCGCTCGTCAATCTGCCGAAAATAAACATAGCCTCTGTCCAAGTGAAACGATCCCTTCCAAGGAACCTGGCCTTCGATGGGTTTGCTAAGCAGTATCAAGCCCCGTCCCGGCTCCATTTCCGATTCAGGCCACAATTTCTTGGTAAAGGCATTGGTGCAGACAGCTACCCTCCCTCCCACAAATTCAAAAAGACCTTCTTTATTGCTGCTTTCAGCCAATACAATGCCCTCGTCCTTTTGCACCTCGACCACGGCTACACCGGTCAATATCTTGACACCAAGCTTGGATGCCTCCTCCCAAAGTGCCGCCAGATACGCTCCTGGATCCAATTCCCCTTCAAATTGGTTTTCGACAACCATTTTGACGCGGGGCGAAAATCCGAATTTTTCCGGCTTTTTGACCACCGAGAAAACATTCTTGTTAAACACCTTTTTCAGCATCCTGTTCACCTCAGCCATTTGGTCTACCGCCGTGATGTTTTTTTCCTCCAGGATCTCAAAGCCATGGCTTTCCTGATATCGCAGCGCCTTGTCCCCAAACTTTTGACGGATTTGACAGAGGCCTCTGTATCTCATCTCTACCAAAGTGGTCACTTCCTCAGGCGTCATCTTCCAGAAGTCATCCAAGATTTCCGTTAGGCTTCCAAAGCAGGCAAATCCTGCATTTTTTGTACTTGCCCCTGTCGGAAACACGCCTTTCTCCAAGACCAAGACTCTCGATTTGGGGTGTTTCTTCTTATAATTTATTGCCGTAGACAAGCCTGTAAAGCCAGAGCCGACTACAATCAGGTTATAGCTGAAAAAGTTTTTGCGTTCCCAATAACTCAACATTGCTCGGATATCGTTTATTTTCTGGAGTGAGTTATCTAATTTGAATTCAAACTACCGCATTTAAACCCAAAAAACTATGAGAAAAATTGATTTGCTCCTGGAGGAGTATGGCGAAAGCCACCGTAACCACACCAACAAGCTGATCCATTGGTTTTGTGTGCCAGCTATATTTTTCAGCGTGGTTGGACTGATTTTTAGTATCCCAACAGGCTTTCTGCCTGAGGCTCTGCCGTTTTTGGGCAACTTCGCGAACTGGGCGACGATAGTACTGTTCTTGGTATTGATCTACTACATCTCGCTTTCGGCTCCACTGACTCTGGGCATGCTTTTCTTTTCGGCATTGTGTCTTGCATTGGCCAATTTCATCCAACTTGCCCTGCCAGGTAAACTCTGGCTGGTCAGTCTGGCGATTTTTGTCGTGGCCTGGATCATCCAGTTTGTTGGACATAAGATCGAAGGCAAGAAGCCTTCATTTTTTAAGGACGTGCAATTTCTGATGATAGGCCCAGCTTGGCTGATGCATTTTATCTACAAGAAAATCGGGGTTCCTTATTGACCAAGAATCTGGTCAGTTCAATTTTTAGCCGGAAAAATACGCTGGACTTTTTCGATGGATTGTCGGTTTTTGTAGGAACCAATGCTGTTGATGATCGACCGTTTTTCCTTTGCCGTTAGCCTCCAGTTGAGTGATGCCCGCTGCATCGTTTCTTGGGAGCCCGTCAGTTCCTCTATTTGGACCTGCTCCGGTGCATACTCAAACTCTACCCGCTCCAGTTCGAAGGGCATCGACTCATTCATGTAATTGAACAAGACCTCGTTTTGGATAGTCTGAAGATTGTCCCAGTTGATGTATATGTTTTTCAAAGGGGTGAAGATTTTCTCGAAAATCCTCGGTGGTTCAGTTTGAGGGATCTCCGTCGACTTTTCGGAATCCCGGATGGTGACCAGGACTACCCCGCTCGTATTTTTGGAAATCCAATCCTGAAAGACGTAAAGAAACCGAAGCGCATCCTGCACGCCAAAATTGTCGGACAAGCCCGTATCCATCGTCTCCATGGTCGGTGTCGACGGGAGCTCCACGTTGGGTGTGATGAAGGGAAAGGTCGCGCTCATTCTCAATGCGCTCAGAAACCGAAGATTTCCCGAGTTATGCCTTGCAAAAAAACGGAGAAAATCGATGGACTGTTTTTTCTCGTCGGCTCCGGATTTGCCCATGATCGAACTTCCCAAATACGACATGGAATGCGGAGAAATGACGAGTTTTCTGCCATCGTTGGTCACGAGAGCTGTGACGGGCAAAAGGGGAATCTGACCTTTAGCTTCTGGAGTCCGATAGGATTCCAAGGGCTTGTCAAGGATCTTTTTCGTATTGATGTTCAACTGGTTTTCAAAAGCATAGCCCCGATCTTTGAGATGGCTGTATCCCCGATATTCAAATCGTTGGTTTCTTATCAAGAGGTCGTTGACCAATAAGGTAAACAGGATCGGATTTAAGTTGTCGTCGGAAATCTGCGCCAAGTACTTGGGGTCTTTCGGGTCAAAAGCAGGATCGGTGAGCGATCTAAGGTAGATTTCCCTGAAAAAGGCCTCGCCGATCACCCCGCCGGACGCACCGGTATACAATTCGGTGTGTTTGGTTATTTGCCCTTGTGTTTTCTCATGGATGGTCTGAAGGACATGGAGTGTCCAAAGTGCCGCCCGCTGCCCTCCCCCGCTCGCAGCCACGATTACAAACTTGGGGAGAGAATCGGCCGGGAATTTCGCCTTCCAATTCTCGAGGATTCGGATGGTGTTTTCCCGATCTTTTCTCAACGTGTCCGGATGGGTCAGGGAGTCCAATCGAGCCAAGGTGTACGGGGCAGGTTTCGCTCCATAGTCGATTCCATAAGCTTCGTGGGGACGGTTGAGAAAAGAAACGTTCGAGAGGTAATTGATGGTGATCAGCAGTAAAAAAACCACTAAGGTCGCCCAGCTTCTGAGCCAAAAACTCATCGCCCCCACCAGCATTACCAGGATCGCGAGCAGCAGGGTCACGCTCATCGCCGCAGGAAACTGCAGAATTTCCTTTTCTTTGAAAAAGCCCAAAAACAGCACAAAAAGAATCAGAAAAATCTGGATCAAAAAGAGGTTCAAGTGGTTTTGATCGAAGACCCGGAGGAGTTTTCTGGTCTCAAACCTGGAAATGTCCGGCCTTACTGGCACCAGCTTAAGACCGAGGTTGAAATAGCTGCTTACCTCGTCTTTTACGATTTTCAGTTCCTTGTATTGGCTCAGGACATTGGCCCGAGTAAATCTCACTTTTCGTAGACGCTTGTCCAGTGTCCCTGCAAAAAGCACAAAGAAATCCTTGTTTGTCCAAGCAAAGTAGCCAAAGATCAGACTGTAACTCACGAGCCCACCAAGTGAGAATCCCGCATAGAACTTGACCACCTCCCAGTTCGAGGCTAGATCGTTGTCGAGCTGAAAAATGACAAACTTGACACTGTAAACTATATAAAAAATAAGCGGAATGAGGGAGTTGTTGATGCAGAAATGGATAAAGGGCTTGGGCACGACCGCCAAAAACTTGAATTGCCTGCCATCCATGATATAGGTGGTCATGTGAAATGCCATCGTCAGGATGGCCATGCCTACCCCGATCAAAAAAAAGCTCAACCAGGAAACTTGGTGCAGGTATTCTGGATCCAAAAAAAGAAAAGGAATCCCCAAAACCACCCCAAAGTGCTCGAGAATCACACCCAACAAAACGACCCAAACCAACACCAAAGCCAGGTTTTTCCTCAAATGAAGCAGAAAAAGCTGTACAGGAAAGCTGTATAAAATCCTCTCGCGCATGGGTATATTGTTGGGACAAGATACTCTTTTTTAAATACCCATTTTTACCATTCAAGCCCGATCCAAGCCGGCAAACTTTCCCTATTGATTTTCAAGATGTTGCCAAAATCAACCACTCCCACCTGGAAGATATCTCGCTTAACAGTTCGCAGCTTTAGATTAGAAAAAGTACCTTCGAATCCCTAAAAGTGAAAAAGATGAGAACCTGGTTTTTGTGCAAAGTCAAATACGCAAAGGAAAATGAGGAAGGCCTCCTTAAGAGCATTTCCGAACAATACTTGGTGGATGCGGTGTCATTTACCGAAGCCGAGGCAATTCTATATGACCGTTTGGGTTCTCAGATCCGGGGAGACTTTCAAGTGACCGGCATCAGCAAAAGCAATATCGTGGATGTCTTTTACTACGAAGACGCAGACCAATGGCACAAGTGCAAGATCACTTACCTGATCGCAGACGGGGAAAATGGCAAAGAAAAGAAAGTCACCCAATACATGATCGTGACTGCTGAGGATGTACGCCAGGCCTATGACAGAATTCAAGAAAGCCTCAGCAATATGCTGGTAAGTTTCCGGGTTCCAGACATTACGGAGAGTCCAATCGTAGAAGTTTTCCCCTTCGAAAAAGACGAAGTAGCCGAACAGCTTCCTCCGGGCAACTTTCGCCCAGTAAACCAAGCAGAGGAAGAATCCTAAATAGAAAAAAGTGGCCGCCGAGAATGATCTGCGGCCATTTTACTATCCGAGGTTCGCGGCAGGCTGATTGTCGATGACAAACTGGATTAAATAATCAAGGGAAATTCCGGCCCGTTCACAGGCATCATTGATGTCTTCCCTGCTCACTTGCGCCGCAAAAGTTTTATCCTTCAAGCGCTTCTTCACACCCTTGACTTCCATCCCGACGTAGCCTTCGGGCCTCATTAGAGAATAGGCATGGACAAAGCCACTTATTTCATCGAAGGCATACAGCATCTTGTCCATTTCAGTCACTGGTTCAACTCCAAAATACCTCGGCCCGTGGGATGCAATAGCCCTTATGATATCAGGATCAAGATTTCTGTCTTCCAGTTCGGCTATGATTTTTTTGCAATGCTGACCCGGCCATTGGTCCCAATCGGCATCATGTAGGAGGCCAGCCAGGTACCATTTGTGGCCGATTTCTTTTCCGAAGGATTTGGATTCGGAAAATGCTCTCATCAAATGGGCCACTTGCTTCATATGGACTTTGAGCTTCTCATTTTTCACCCATTCATCCAACAGCACATTGGCTTCCTGTTCCGACAAAGTGTTCCCCGAATTTATCGGATCACCAAAGGTTGACCTATTTAAAAACAGAGCTAAATTATTCATTTTAAATAATTATTTATGTATTTTAAATTAATTTAATTGTTTTTTGAATACATTTTCCGATAATTCGACTATTTTTGGCAATGCAAGATTGGGACTCAATGCAAGTTTTTGGGAAACTTGCCAATATTTCCGAACATTTTCTCCAAATCTCCCTGGATAAATCGGGCCGAGTGATCTCGTCCGATTCGGGTATTGGCCCTGTCCCCTCATTTTTCGACAATAAAGAAAAGACCCTTCAGTTTGAAGACTGCTTTTTGTCAACTGATTGGGCAAAATTCGAAACCAGCCGAATAAGAGCTTGGAAGAACAGCCATCAATCGTTCATGGTCGATTTGCAAAAAATCAACCATTCGGATAATACCACGATCCTGACAAAATGGGAATTCTTTTTCATTGCGGACGATTTTGGAACGTGCTTGGGCTTGGGGCATCCGGTAGAGCCACTTCGTCCTTACAATTTGGGATTGGGAGATTTCATAGATGGGATTTCATCCGACAATGAGTTGCTCAATATCCTTCTCGAAAATAAACTTCTTGGATTTTGGGAGTTTGACCCGGAAAACAAAACTGACTACATCAGCAGCGGTCTTGCCCAAATGCTTGGCTACCGGTCAGAAGAACTCGAAGACTTGAAAAAAATTTCATGGCAAAACCATATCAACTCCGAAGACTACCCAGGGATCTTGCGTGATCTATTGCAGCATTTTAAATCGACCGGAAATTTACCGCTTCGAAGGGAGTTCCGGATTATTTCCAAAGGCAACCAGACGATCTGGGTGATAGGCTTTGGAAAGACGGTCAAATGGGATAAGGAGGGACGCCCGAAAAAAATCCAAGGCTTGCTCATCGACATCACCGAGAAGAAGAAGCAGGAAATTTGGTTGAGAGACCATCACTATTTTCTTCAGGATTTGGCTTTTCAGCAGTCTCACTCCTTGAGGGCCAGAGTCGCCAATATTCTTGGCGTATTGCAAATACTGGAATCTGAAAACCATACCGCAGAATCCAGAAAGCTTCTCGACATTCTGAGAAAGGAATCCAAGCTACTGGACCAATCCCTGAAAAAAAGCATCAAAGAATCTGTCAGCCAAAACCAATCCTGGGAAAGAGGTCTCAATCTGGAATGATCATGCATTCCTGATTTTCCATTTTGCTTTCAAATAGCCCCAAATCAGACTGGGGCTTAGCGCTTTTTTCCCCTGGCAACCTCCATCATGTCCCACATTTCCTGAGGTATCTGGTCTAGATTGCTGAATTCCCCCGCCCCCTTGAGCCATTCGCCTCCATCTATAGTAACCACTTCTCCATTGACGTAGGAGGAGAAGTCAGAAACTAAGTAAGCTGCTAGATTGGCAAGCTCCTGATGCTCACCTACTCGGCCAACGGGCACTTTTTTGGCTGGATCAAACTTTTTGGCCAAATCGCCGGGAAGCAATCTGCTCCAAGCTCCTTCAGTTGGAAATGGCCCTGGGGCAATTGCATTGGATCGGATCCCGTATTTGGCCCATTCTACAGCCAGAGAGCGCGTCAATGCCATAACACCTGCCTTGGCCGCAGCCGATGGAACTACATAGCCGGATCCAGTCCAGGCATAAGTCGTGACAATATTCAAAAAGGTGCCAGCTTGTTTTTCGGCTATCCAGTCTTTTCCCGCAGTCAAGGTAACTTGTGATGTCCCTTTCAATACAATGTCTAGTATTGTATTAAAGGCATGGGTAGAGAGTCTTTCCGTGGGGCTGATAAAATTGCCAGCGGCATTATTCAGCACAACGTGGATTTGCCCCAGTTCTCCTTTTGCTTTTTCCCACATGGCCTCCACTTGATCGATGTCTCGGACGTCGCAGGCGACTGGAACTACTATATTTCCACTATCTGCAGACATTTCCTTTGCAGTCTTCTCAAGCACGTCAAGCTTGCGAGACGAAATCACCACATTTGCTCCAAGCTTCAAAAAATACTCGCTCATCGATCTCCCGAGGCCAGTTCCTCCACCCGTCACCAGAATATTTTTATCTTTGAGCGCTCCTTCCCGGAGCATCCCTTCGTCGAATTTCATGCCTCTGATTTATGTCGTTTCAGTCCAAGATAGCAATCAGGCGCGGTAATTGAAAGGAACCCCGAATAAGCAAATACCATGAAAAATTCTTTAGTCCTTTTTTCGATCCTAGCGCTCCTTTGGTCGTGTACCGAAGAGGTGAGTAGAGACATCAATACCGACTTGACACAGGAGGCCGAGCAGTTCTATCGCTTTTCCGAAGCAATAGGCGAAGCGTCCTATCTTGCGAATATCTCCCAATCGGAATATTCCAGCATACTTTCCCAAGAACTTCCGGGCTGCCCAAGTATCACCCATAGCCTTGATTCCCTTATAATCACCTTGGATTATTCTTCCGACGAAGTATGTGAGCAGGAAAACAAAATTCCCCGAACAGGGAAAATCATCTTGGATTTTACCCTTTCCGATTCGGCCAATTCCCTTTGGTCGCTGTCTTACGAAGATTACACCTACAGAGGCGGAAAGATCGAGGGGCAACGAAACTTTGAAGGGGCTTCTCCAGAAGAGAGCCAAGAGATTTTTGAAAATTTAAGAATAGAATTGGCAAATGGAATTGGCTTCACCGCTGATGGTGAATTGTCCTATGTTATTTCCAGTGAAGAGCTCAAGCCTTCTTCGATCACTAGCAGGGGTAAAATCACTGGGATGAACCCTGCAGGCAGAGATTTCTCCATTGTTACTAGTACAGCGAAGGTCCAGCTTTTCCAGTGCTACGGGCAAGGCTGGGATCTACCCCAATCCGGGGAGGAGCTATGGATGGTATCTAGAGGAGGAACTGCAGAATTGGAATACGAGGTGACTTTTCAAAATACGGAGACCTGCAATCCCATTGTGACCTCTTCTCTCCCAGATGGGAGAATCTTTCAATTAAACCCATAAAAAAAGTCCCAGATCTCTCCGGGACTTTAATAAGCAACTTATTCTCAAAATCAATATCTGTAGTACTCAGGCTTGAATGGGCCTTGAACCTCCACACCGATATACTGCGCCTGGTCTTCGGAGAGTGTATCGAGCTCCACGCCCAGTTTGCTCAGGTGAAGTGAAGCCACCTTCTCATCCAAATGCTTGGGCAATACATAGACGCCCGGCTGGTAGTCCCCATGATTTTCCCATAGCTCCAGCTGAGCCAGCGTTTGGTTGGTAAAGGAATTGGACATCACAAAAGACGGGTGTCCGGTCGCACAGCCCAGGTTGACTAGGCGGCCTTCGGCCAAAACGATGATTTCCTTGCCGTCCAGGTCATAAAGATCCACCTGTGGCTTGATTATATTTTTAGTCTGTCCATAGTTTTTGTTCAGCCAAGCCATGTCGATTTCGTTGTCAAAATGGCCGATGTTACACACGATCGCCTTGTCCTTCATCGCCTTGAAGTGCTCGCCGGTGATGATGTCTTTGTTGCCGGTGGCGGTCACCACGATGTCGGCTTCTTTCACCGCATCAGCCATTTTCTTGACCGCAAATCCATCCATGGCGGCCTGGAGAGCGCAGATCGGGTCGATTTCGGTCACGATCACCCGCGCACCAGCGCCCCGGAGGGAGGCCGCAGAGCCCTTTCCTACGTCACCGTATCCGGCCACGACGGCCACTTTGCCAGCCATCATCACATCCGTGGCACGGCGGATCGCATCTACCAGGGATTCTTTACAGCCGTATTTGTTGTCAAATTTCGACTTGGTCACAGAATCGTTGACGTTGATCGCCGGCATGGGAAGCGTCCCGTTTTTCATCCGCTCATACAAGCGGTGAACCCCTGTGGTGGTTTCCTCGGACAATCCCCTGATTCCGGCAACCAATTCCGGATACTGGTCCAAGACCATGTTGGTCAGATCTCCGCCGTCGTCCAGGATCATGTTCAAAGGCTGTCTGGACTCCCCAAAAAACAGCGTCTGCTCGATACACCAGTCAAACTCCTCGGCCGACTGGCCCTTCCAGGCATACACTTGAATCCCTGCCGCGGCGATAGCCGCTGCCGCGTGGTCCTGGGTGGAGAAAATATTGCAGGAAGACCAGGTCACCTCGGCCCCCAGCGCCACCAACGTCTCAATCAATACTGCTGTCTGGATAGTCATGTGAAGACAGCCTGCAATCCTCGCTCCCTTGAGGGGCTGCGAAGGTCCAAACTCAGCCCTCAAAGCCATCAAACCCGGCATTTCCGCCTCGGCCAGTCGAATTTCCTTTCTTCCCCACTCGGCCAGGGAGATGTCCTTTACTTTGTATTGAATGAATTTTTCAGATTTGATTTCTGACATGTTATTGATAGTTAAAGAATTAAAATCATGGAATGGCCGCAAAGTTACCGCTTAATTTGTGAATTGAAAACTTACTCAAACGTCGGGAAAGGAAATTTCCTTTAGACCAAAAGACCGTATGCCGCCATTTCGAAGGCTTACCATAAGCATTCCTTCCTTGGAAATTCCAGAGATTTTCCCTTCGAATTCTAACCCATTTTCCGCGAAAATGTTCCATTGGTCTTTCAAAAATAGGTGCCCGAGATAGTCTTGTCTGACTCCTTCAAGCTTGCCTTTTTTCAGCGCAATCACCCCAAGTTCTATTTGTGAGATGAGCAGCTTGAACAGTTCCTCCAAGTCGTACCTTCCCCCCGCTAATTGCGCCAGTGAGGTAGCTTTTCTCGAGCCAAAACCGCACTGGTTGATATTGAGCCCAATGCCAACCACAGCGAACTCCCAAACATTAGAACTGAGAATATTCTCGATTAGAATTCCCCCGATCTTCCCCCTCCCTGGCACCACCAGATCGTTGGGCCACTTCACCTGTAAATCTGGAAGGTAATCCTGCAACAACCTCCTGATACTGTTTGAAATCATCATATTGAGATAAAACTGCTCGGATACATCCAGAAAATTAGGCTTCAGCACCAGAGAAAAGGTCAAATTTTGTCCAGACTCTGCCTCCCACTTATTTCCACGCTGACCCTTTCCTGCCGTTTGATGGTCGCAGATGACAATCGCGCCGTCTTTAATCACTCCGGCCCGGATCAATTCAAAGGCCTTGTCATTGGTGGAGTGACACTCTGGCAGAAAAAGGACCTGTTTGCCCAAAAAAATCGTGTTGGCAAGAATTTTATACATAATTTTTCTGTTCGGCTGATTTGGGTAATTTAATTGCCGTGTAAAATTAAATCAATATATGACAGCAGAGGCTTTGAGCAAGGTTATCGTCAAGGGAATGGAAGAAAAAAAGGCTTCTGAAATCCTAGTCCTAGATCTTAGAAAAATCAAAAATGCAGTGACCGAGTTCTTCGTGATCTGCTCCGGCAACTCCGACACCCAACTCGAGGCTATCTCCAAATCAATCGAAGACGAAGTGCACAAGTCAGGCGAAAAGCCTGCGTGGAGAGTGGAGGGCAAAGCTAATGGCGAGTGGGTCTTGATGGACTTCGTCAATGTGGTCGTACACATCTTCCTCAAAGACAAGCGTGAATACTATGGCTTGGAGGAGCTATGGGGAGATGCGAAAACCACGCTGATCAATTAATCAAGGATAAACTTTCAAGAGTTTAAGCCGTTTTACCTTAAGTTTACAGAATTACCATAAATGCGATGAGCGAAAAAAATAAGAGTAAAAATTTTGTCCCTAAAGCGCCACAAAAGCCCAATTTCCAGCTTTGGCTAATTATTGCGGCTGTGCTTGTGCTTCTGGGATTGACCTGGATACAGCAACGCGGCGCGGTGATCGACATCACCCAAAAGCGCTTCGAGGACATGTATCTGGCTGGCGACGTGTCCAAAGTGGTGATCGTGCGAAATATGAACCGAGTGGATGTGACATTGAAGCCATCAGCCCTGCAAAACGCCAAGTACAAAACCGAACTGGAGTCCAACTCCTCCTTTTTCAATCCATCCGGTCCGCACTACGCACTTCAGGTGACCACTTCGGACAAGTTCCAAACGGATTTTCAGGCTCTGGAAGAAAAGGTACCTGAGGAAGATAGGATCGGAGCTTCCGTCACCAATGAGGAAAACTGGAGCAGCTACTTCGGCAGCTTCGGATTTCTGATTTTGTTATTCGTCTTCTTCTGGTTTATGATGAGGAGAATGGCTGGCCCATCCGGTCCCGGCGGGCAGATCTTCAATGTGGGCAAATCCAAAGCCCAGCTTTTCGATGCCGAAAACAAAGTAAAGATCACCTTTGACAATGTGGCAGGCTTGGATGAAGCCAAGGAAGAGATTCAGGAAATCGTCGAATTCCTCAAAAATCCGGGAAAATTCACCAAGCTCGGAGGTAAGATTCCAAAAGGCGCCCTCTTGGTAGGACCTCCAGGAACCGGTAAAACTCTGCTTGCCAAAGCCGTAGCCGGTGAGGCAGGTGTACCGTTCTTTACCCTCTCGGGTTCCGATTTTGTCGAAATGTTCGTCGGAGTTGGTGCTGCGCGTGTTCGGGATTTGTTTAAGCAAGCAAAAGAAAAAGCCCCTTGTATCATCTTCATTGACGAAATAGATGCCATCGGACGATCCAGAGGCAAAGGCCAGATGCCTGGATCCAACGACGAAAGAGAAAATACCCTCAACTCCCTTCTTGTCGAGATGGACGGATTTGGGACTGATACAGGAGTTATCGTATTGGCTGCCACCAACAGACCGGATGTCCTTGATAGTGCTTTGCTGAGGCCGGGTCGATTTGACCGTCAGATCTCCATCGACAAGCCGGATATCGTAGGTCGCGAGGCGATCTTCAAGGTGCACCTAGCGCCGATCAAGATCTCCAACGACATCGACCCAAAAAAATTGGCGGCTCAAACCCCTGGCTTTGCCGGTGCCGAAATCGCCAACGTATGTAACGAAGCCGCATTGATTGCCGCACGTAGAAATAAGACTGCGGTGGATATGCAAGACTTTCAGGATGCCGTGGACCGGGTGATCGGTGGACTTGAAAAGAAAAACAAGATCATCTCACCGGAAGAGAAGCGTATTGTCGCTTATCACGAAGCAGGACATGCCGTGGCAGGTTGGTTCCTAGAGCATGCAGACCCATTGGTAAAAGTGAGTATCGTTCCTCGTGGGGTAGCAGCTTTGGGCTACGCCCAATACCTGCCTAAGGAGCAATTCCTCTACCAAACCGAACAACTCATGGACGAGATGTGCATGACGCTTGGTGGTCGCGCAGCTGAGCAAATCATCTTTGGAAAGATCTCTACCGGAGCACTGAGCGATTTGGAAAGAATCACGAAACTTGCTTATTCCATCGTTTCCGTTTATGGTATGAATGAGAAACTTGGCAATATATCCTTCTTCGACAGCAAGAGCGATGGCTACAAAATGACCAAGCCTTACTCTGAGGCCACAGCTGAACTGATTGACCAAGAGGTAAGCAATTTGATACAGGTAGCCTATGATAGAACACTTGCGTTGCTGAATGAGCATCGCGAACATTTGGAAATACTCGCACAGGAACTGCTCGAAAAAGAGATCCTTTTCCAGGCAGATTTGGAAAACCTGATCGGAAAGCGCCCTTTTGCCAAAGAGACCACCTATCAGGCATTTACCAACAAAAAGGAAAAGAAGACAACTCCTCCGCTGGACACGAAGGCAGAGGACGGGGATACGGTCATCGAGCCCGCTAAGACGGAAGTGCCGGAAACCAATCCAGAAAAATAGTCCTGAAAGCCCCGCTCCAATCGGGGCTTTCTTATTTTTGTCCCTCGACCCTATCTTTGGTACATGCTAGCTAACACGCCGGATTTTCCCCTGAATGGCAAAAAACTCTATTTCGCGTCCGACTTTCACCTAGGAGCACCGGATTCAGAGACCAGCAAGGCTAGGGAAAGAAAGATCATCAGCTGGCTGGACATGATAGCTGACGACGCTGCGGCAATCTTTTTGGTCGGTGACATTTTCGACTTCTGGTTTGAGTACAAGCAGGTAGTTCCAAAGGGCTTTATTCCGTTTATCTCGAAAATCTCACAGCTTCGCGACAGGGGGATACCTATCCTTTTCTTTACTGGTAACCATGACCTGTGGATGAAGGATTATTTCACCGAAGAGCTTGGAATTCCTGTCTATCACCATCCGATTGAACTTGTCGTGGAGGGACAAAAAATCCTCGTCGGACACGGAGATGGCTTGGGTCCAGGCGACCACTTTTACAAGCTGCTAAAACGTGTGTTCACCAACCCTTTTGCCCAATGGATCTTTCGCTGGGTTCATCCGGACTTGGGGATCAAACTGGCCAAGGCATGGTCGGGACACAGCCGCATCTCCAATCTTGAAAAGAACGAAAACCATTTTTTGGGAGACGACGAATGGCTCTGGCAATATTGCAAAGAAGTCGAATCGAAATTTCACCACGATCTCTACATCTTTGGACATCGCCACCTCCCTCTTCAGCTTGAAGTTTCACCGGAATCAACTTACTTCAACCTAGGAGAATGGGTCACACAATACACCTATCTCGTATATGACGGAAATGAAGCCAAGCTCGTGAAATTTGAATCATGAAACTCTCACTGATCCTATTTTTCGGCTTTTTGTCCAAGGCGATCTATTCTCAGGACGTCCTGATTTTCGAAGCACCGATGGCCGAAATCCCCGTAGAGTTTCTTGACTTGGTGTCCCTGGACACCAAAGACCAAATCTACGCGAGCAATACCTCCGGGGACATCTATCTTTTTGATCAAAAAGGAAAACAAACCAACGTCTATTCACCCACGCGCCAGGCTCGGTTACATCAACTTGAAGCCTCCTGGACTGTGAATATTTTTGGCTTTTCGGCGGATCTGCAAGAATACCGGGTTTTGGACAGATTTCTAAACCCGATTGCCGAAAACAACTTTCAACTTAATGAGGTGACTCTTCCCAAAGCGGCTACACTGGGCAACAACAACGTGATCTGGGTGTGGGACGAGTCGGATCTTTCCCTCAAAACCCTAGACTATCTCCGAAATCTGGTCATCCAATCCCAGCCTCTCAACCTCATCCTCGACTCCGAAGACCTAAAAGTCTCCGAAATTCGAGAGTTCAAAAACAGACTTTTTATGAATGTCCCAGACAGTGGGATCTTTATCTTTGACAACCAAGGCAACTTTCTGAAAAAAGTGACGCTGAGGATCGATCAGCGAATGTGTTTTTACAAAGAAAGCCTGTTTTGGGTCGAAGGCAGAAGCCTCAAAATGTATTCCCTGCAGTCACAAGCCATTTTCGACTTGGGAACACTTCCCTCCAAGGATGTCCAATACCTTCAAATTGGCCAAGAACACATCGCGCTCGTCAAAAAAAACCTGATCAGTATCTATCCGCTTCCCCAAGGCTTGAGGCAAATGAAGTGAGTGCGGTGGTCAGCCAGTCCCTCCAGGCAACAAAAAACCGACAGAGTCCACTCCATCGGTTGTTGTACTGGATATTTCATCCGCCACGTAGGCATTACGCCATTTAGCTGATTGCAACCAGTTCTATATCGAAAATCAGATCCTTTCCGGCAAGCTGGTGGTTGGCATCCAAGACGATTTTTTCGTCCGTCAGATCTACCACGGTCACTTGCATGGGCTGTCCGCCTCCGCCCTGCAGAACCAGCTGAAGTCCAATCTCCGGCTGAATATTGGGCGGAACCTGACTCAAAGGCACCTCTATCATCATGTCATCTCTTCGCTCTCCATAAGCCTCTGCCGCAGGGATCGTCACGGTTTTCTTGTCTCCGATGACCATGCCATACACTGCCGCATCGAAACCTTTGATCATATTTCCGTCGCCCAGCGTGAAGCCTAGCGGTTCGCGGGACTCTGAACTGTCAAAAACACTTCCATCATCCAGTCTTCCAGTGTAGTGCACCTTGACGGCATCTCCTTTCTTTGCTTGCATGAGTTTTAATTTAGTGAAATACAAAGGTAGGGATAATTAATTGTTCGCCCAATCGGACAAAACTGTCCGAAAACAGTATATATTCGTACAATTTCGTACACTTTTTTGTTAAAATTACCGCTCAAGTGCTTCAATTGTACTTGGCATCATTTTCCCAATACCCTGCAAAACAATTGACCATGGAAGCTCAGACACTAGGCAAAATACTGATCATCGACGACAACGAGGATTTGCTTTTCGCCGCCAAAATGCTTTTGAAAAAGCACGCCAAGGAAGTAGTAATTGAAAAAGACCCCCGACGAATCCCCTTTTTGATCAACAATAACAATTTTGACGTCATTCTCTTGGACATGAACTTCCGTGAGGACACCACCTCAGGCAAGGAAGGATTCTACTGGCTCAGCCAAATCAAGGAAATTGACCCCAAGGCGGTAGTGATCCTGATCACGGCCTTTGGGGATGTTGAAATGGCCGTGCAGGCCCTCAAAGAGGGAGCGACTGACTTTATCCTCAAGCCTTGGCAAAATGAAAAGCTCATCGCCACTCTCTCGGCAGCCATCAAGCTCAAAGAGAGCTATAACGAGGTGGACAAGCTACAAAAGAAACAAAAACAGCTGCAGACCGATCTCAAAAAGCCTTACGCGGACATCATCGGTGCATCGGCGTCGATGAAAAACATCTTTTCGATCATCGACAAAGTAGCCCAAACCGATGCCAACGTATTGATTCTAGGAGAAAACGGAACCGGAAAGGAACTGATCGCAAGGGCCATACATGAACGTTCCCTCCGAAAAGACGAAATCTTCGTCGGCGTGGACATGGGTGCAATTACGGAGACGCTTTTCGAATCAGAGCTCTTTGGACATAAGCGTGGCGCTTTTACCGATGCCAAAGACGATCGGGCAGGCCGGTTTGAAATCGCCGACAAGGGAACGCTCTTCCTGGATGAAATTGGCAACCTGTCGATGCCACTCCAGTCCAAGCTTCTGACTGTCCTACAGCGAAGAGAAGTGACCCGAATCGGGACAAACAAGGCTATCCCAGTGGACATCCGCCTGATCTGTGCTACCAACATGCACGTGCATGAGATGGTGATGGAAAACACCTTCCGCCAGGATTTGTTATACCGGATCAATACCGTGGAGATCTTCCTTCCTCCACTCAGAGAAAGACAGGATGACATCCCTACTCTAGCCAACTATTTCCTGAAAAACTATTCCCAGAAGTACCGCAAAAACTTCGTCGGCTTCAAACCCGCCGCTATGGAATTGCTTCAGCGCTACCAATGGCCGGGCAACATCCGAGAACTTCAGCATGCCATCGAACGGGCCATAATCATGGCCGAAGGCGATGAACTGGACACGAGGGACTTCTTTTTCCTTTCCGCAAAGCCAGCCTCCGACAAAGCTCCGACCTCCATCACCCTCAACCTCGACGATATGGAGCGCAGCACCATACAGCGCGCCATCGACAAGAACGGCGGGAATATCTCCAAGGCGGCCAAGGAGCTGGGACTAACCCGCGCCTCGCTCTACCGAAGACTGGAAAAATATGGACTATAGAGTTGGCCTGCTGGGCCGCATCGCGCTGGTCGCGGCCTCGCTGTTTCTACTAGCCTACGCCATTATCGATGATTGGGGAGTCTTTATGATTTCCCTGTTTTTGATTTTCGTGGTATTCCAAATCATCTTTTTGGTGAGATATTCGGAGAGTTCCTTCAAAAAAGTCCGGCTTTTCCTGGACAACATCAAACAGGACAAGTATTCCCAGCTCTATCCAGTCAAGTTTGACGGTACGGAGACGGACGACCTCCATATTGAGTTCAACGCGATCTTGGCAAAGCTCAAGGAGGACCAGGCGGAAAAAGAGGCCAACTACCAGTACTTTCGCTCGGTCTTCAAGCACCTGAGTATCGGCCTGATCACTTTTGGGGAGGATGGGGAAATCCAAATCCTCAACGTCGCCGCCAAGCGAATCCTAAACATCGATGACCTCAAGAACATCTCAGACATTGAGAGCATCAACAAGGAACTCCACCTTGCGGTACAAAACCTCCGGACGGGCGGCTCCGAACTGATCAAAATCGCCCATCCGGACGGCATCATGCAGCTATCCGTCTATGTGATCGAACTCCTGATGCGGGGCGAGCGCTTCAAGTTGGTATCATTGCAAAACATCCAGTCCGAACTCGAGGAAAAGGAAATGGAAGCCTGGCAAAACCTGGTCAAGATCCTCACCCACGAGATCATGAACTCCATCGCGCCGATCTCCTCACTTGCAGGCACGCTAAAGGCCGACATAGAACACAAAATCGAAAACAACGAACGGGCCACAGAGGAAGAGCTCGAAGACTTCCTCATGGGAATGAGTACGATCGAAAAACGCAGCGAGGGACTGATCAATTTTGTCTCCGACTTCCGCAGTCTGGCCCATATTCCCACTCCGAAATTCACCAGTATCGGAATAGCCAAGCTTTTTGAACATTTGGAGATCCTGCTGCAGCACCAGCTGGAGTCCGGGGGAATCACGCTGAAAAAGGAACTCAACCCCAGGGAACTCATCCTATTTGGCGATCAAAACCTCATCGAACAAGTCCTGATCAACCTCCTTCAAAATGCCATCCAAGCCTTGGAAGACGCAGACGAAAAGACAATCACCCTGAAAGCTTTCATCGATGAGGCCGGAAAGATCATCTTGGAGGTGTGCGATACCGGAAAAGGAATAGAAGAAGAAGCCTTGGGGAAGATCTTCATCCCCTTCTTCACCACCAAAAAGAAAGGGTCCGGCATCGGGCTCAGCCTTTCCAAGCAGATCATGCGTCGACACAAGGGAAACATCCAGGTTCGCTCCAAGCTCGGGGAAGGCACGACATTCAAATTGATCTTCAATGGATAAGATTCATGACTACTTCGGAATAGTTCCGAGAAATTTCCCTTTCCTGTAATGAAAAATCAATGGCACACGTCTTGTCGAAGAATGGCCGAAAATCCGACAGAAGTTCGAAGGCCAAGAAAATAGATCGACGACGACATGAGCGCTACCTCCCGTAAGTACTTTCATTGCTATGCCACAGCCAATGATTCATTTTTCTACTACAAGGATCTACGAAATCTAAAAAGGATCAAAAACCTTGATCCTGGAGTTGACCAGGTGTTTTTGTTTCTGGCGATCAGCGATGTTCGCAAGTCAAATCCCATAGACCGACTTTTTTTAAAAATGGCAAAGGCCATGTTCAAAGATCATCCTACCGTCACACTTGTGGAAGTTTTCCGCAAATCCAATATTGGGCGGGACTTTAGTTCCTATCAAATGCTCTTGGACAAAGTTAGACCGTTGGCCACAGCCAGTGATTACATCCTGTTTCAAAACCGTAGCGGCTACGGTCCTTTTCGCACAGAGTGGTACAAGAGATTCGTGACGCAATTCGAAAGATTTGGGGATGTGGCAATATGTGGCAGTACGATCAACTTTCTGGATCACCCGTCCAGGAGTTTGAAAGATGATTTGCCCCATATTCAAACCTATTCCTTTCTGTCCACCCTATTTTTCATGAACATGCTTGGAGCGGCATTCCCTGGTGCAAAGGAGACGGACAGGTGTGACATTATCACCAAGGGCGAGATTGGCCTAAGCCAGTTTTTTTTGGAAAGGGGATATAAGATCACCTGCATCGAGTGGCCAGAATTGGCGATCTCCAACCAATCCCAGTCTCCTAGCTCAATTGATGTTAAAAAAAGCGTCACGGCAAAGCATTGCTTTTATCATAGAAGATATTCCAAAAGGAAACTGCTCCTGCGGAATCTTATCCGATGATCTCAGTCTCCAAGGTATCCTGCCTAACCAATTGGTCACACGCTGTGAGTTCAAGCCCCAATGACTTTGGCCTGTAATTGGCCCTGTCGTAATACCCCATTGAGAATGTCGGGATTGGTGTCGCTTGCTTGCTTTTGAGGGTTCTAATTTTGGTCAAACGAATCAACAAAAGCTATGAAACCATCCAAATCCACTGTTATTATCTACTGGGCTGCCACGACCTTCATCTTCCTTTTTGAGGGTGTGATGCCCGCTCTCTACTCTCAGTCTGAGCTCGGCAAGGAAGGCGTTCGCCATTTGGGCTATCCCGATTACTTTGGCCTCGCACTGGTCGTGTTCAAGATCGCAGGATCCGTTCTTATCATGATACCCAGCCTTCCCAAGCGGGTCAAGGAGTGGGTGTATGCGGGATTTGCCTTTGACTTTATCTTCGCCTGCATCAGCCACTGGGTAGTGGATGGCATGGGTTTTCAGACCATCATGCCCCTAATCATACTGGGTATCCTGATTGTCTCCTATGTAAACTATCACAAGATTTACGGCTACCGGACCCTCGCTTAGCCCTTCTTAACCGGTGGTCCATATCAAAAATTTGGACCACCGCTTAGGTTTGCCAAGTCCTCAAAGGGTGAACACTACCCCATCGTGCCCAGAAACAAGTGTCGAAGCAATGACTGAGGAAAACGCGTTCAACATGCAAAGGGCTTTGAGACCCAATACCTACCTTCCATTTTCAAAGCCTATTCTATAACTTAACGGTATGCACCGACGCCCCTTTCTCCAAAAAATCAGCCTCCTTGGCACCTCGCTAATGACTCTACCTTTTATCTCCTACGGGAAGATGGACTTCCCGAAAGCCACCCGTCTCAAATTCATCACCGCCTCGGACGGACATTTTGGACAACCCAACACAGATTTTGAAACTTCCCATAGCCAATTGATTGAAGCGATCAACAAAGAGGAAAATGTCGATTTTGTGGTTTTTAACGGAGATCTGATCCACGACGATCCCAAGTGGATGCCGGAGGTGAAAAATGTATATGACCGACTGCCTGTCCCTTACTACACTACAAGAGGTAACCATGACCGGGTTTCGGATCAAGTTTGGCAGCAAACCTGGGGGCGGCCGGACAATTTTGGCTGGATCAGCAAGGAAAACCACGGGATCATACTATCCAGCTCTTCCAATGAAAAGGGAGAGTACCTCTGCGCGGACACTGGTTTTCTGAAATCAAAACTGGAATCCTACAAAGACCTTTCCCATGTCTTTCTTTTTGTCCACATCTCCCAAAACGACTGGACCCGACATGGTATCGCCTGCGAGGAGATGCTTGATCTGATCGCCAGCTATCCAAATCTCCGCGCGACCTTCCATGGCCATGACCACGACGTAGACGGAATTATGCTTTACAAGAAGAAGCCCTTCCTTTGGTCCGGCCACTTTGGAGGCAGCTGGGGTAATCCTTTCCCCTGCTATCGCGTCTGCGAAGTCGGCGAAGACGGCAAAGCCATCACCTATCTCAAGACTGTAAAAGATGGAACTATTCTGAACGGGAATAATCTGTAGGTGATAAATCCTTTTTGACAATCAATAGCCAACGTGCGCTAGTAAGTTCCAAGGGCAGTGTACGACGTAGGTCTTTGGTCACCCGACAATTAAGCATACAGGACAAAGACTTCTCGAAATTCTTTTATCTTGTCCTCTGAAGCTCAAAAACCCAATTTACTAACCTATGCACTACCGGACACTTGGAAAAACAGGCCTGGAAGTCTCCATTCTTGGTTTTGGAGCTTCTCCCATGGGCAATGTATTTGACCCTGTGGACGAAAGCGAGGCAATTTCGACGGTGCATTACGCACTGGATCATGGAGTCAATTTCTTCGATGTGTCGCCTTTTTATGGTTTGACTTTAGCAGAAAGCCGATTGGGAAAAGCCCTAGAGGGAACGCGAAAAGACATCATCCTGGCCAGTAAATGCGGTAGATATGGTTTACAGGACTTTGATTTCTCCAGAAAAAAAATCCTTCAGAGTATTGACGAATCCCTCACACGGCTGAAAACCGATTACCTCGACCTCTTTCAGTTACACGACATTGAGTTTGTGGATAAACGGATCATCCTTGAAGAAGCTGTCCCCGCAATTCAGGAAGTGCTAAAGTCCGGAAAAGCCCGTTTCTGGGGCATCACCGGTCTGCCAGTTCGCTATCTCGCCCAAATCGCCAGAGAAACCAATCCCGACACGGTACTCTCCTGGGGGCATTACAACCTTCTGGAAGATGAGATCAACGACGAACTAGTACCTCTTTCGAAGGAGATGGGCTTCGGGCTGATGAATGCAGCGCCGCTGATGCAGCGTATACTCTCCGACGGGAGTTTGCCGCCTTGGCACCGATCCCCGGACGAGGTCAAGGCTTTGCAACCGGTTATGTTGGAGCTCTGCAAGAGCTATGGCGTCCGTCTAAGCGATGTGGCGCTACGTTATGCGTTGAAACATCCGAATGTCGTGACCACGATTGTAGGCATGTGCGAACTGAATGTGGTGAAGCAAAACGTTGCTGCGGTGGACTTTGAAATCCCTTCGGAATTGTTGGAAAAAATTCAAGCGCTTGTCGCACCTTATAAAAACCGCATGTGGTTTGAGGGAAAGGCGGAAAACAATATTTAAGCTGGATGTTCGATGTTGGAAGAAGGGAGACCGGAGTCCGAAGCGTGAGCCGACTCCCCTTTATTCTCAAGCCCAACCTGGAATACCAACCTGACAAAAAGAGGGCAGGGGGACTTAGATTGCTGACCAAGTTGAAAGTCCTATGTCAGAAAAAGAAACTAAAAACAAAACTAGTATCGGCTGCGGACTGTTGTCCGTCAACTGTTGACTGAAATTATGAAAGCACTTTTTCTTACCGAAATCGGAAAATCAGAAGTTCGCGAGATCGAAAAGCCCTCGCCCAAAGCAGGAGAAGTCCTGCTGGAAGTGGGGATGGTCGGATTTTGCGGTGGAGACATGAACGGCTTCAAAGGGCTTTTTCCGCTGCAGGAATATCCGAATATCCTCGGTCACGAAGTCGGAGCCATCGTGGTGGACTTGGGCTCCGATGTGCCGGACACCATCCAAATTCGCGACCAAGTCACGCTTTACCCCTATCTAGCCTGCGGCAACTGTGTAGCTTGCCGAAAAGGCCGCCCCAATGCCTGCAAGACCAACAAAACCATGGGCGTGCGTCGACCTGGCGCCATGACCCGATATATCTGTGCGCCTTGGAAAGATCTCTTTATCTCCAAGAAACTTAGCCTACGTGAACTTGCCCTCGCAGAGCCGCTGACTGTAGGCTTTCACGCAGCTGCCCGCGGTCGGGTCAGTGCTGAAGATACCGTCGCAGTGATGGGTTGCGGCATCGTGGGACTCGGCGCAGTCGCCTCGGCCGTAAGCCGAAAAGCCACCGTGATTGCCATAGACATCGACGATAGTAAACTGGAAATCGCCAAAAAAATCGGCGTAGCCCACACCATAAACCCCTCCAAAGTTGATCTTCACGAAAAACTCCAAGAGCTGACCAATGGCGACGGTCCCGATGTCATCATCGAAGCCGTGGGAAGCCCACTTACCTATCGAAGTGCCGTTGAGGAAGTCGCGTTCCTAGGCCGGGTGGTGTGCATCGGCTACGCCAAGGCACCCGTGGAGTTTAACACATCGCTATTTGTGCAGAAAGAAATCGAAATCTTGGGGTCCAGAAACTGCGTGGGAAGAGAGGATTTTCCGGAAGTCATCTCCTATCTGGAGGAAGGCAAATTCCCCGTCGACGAAGTTATCTCAAAAGTCATCTCGATCGACGAAGGCCCCGAAACGCTAAAGTCCTGGTCGGAAAATCCACAAGGAATTATCAAAATCATGATAGATTTTGACCGATAAGCTATGATTCGATCTGCCGTTACCATCAACTTGATTGACACCATGAGCTCCGGGCCATGGATCTATTGGCATGACTTAGAGGAAAGCCTGCGAAAAGCCGCTGAACTGGGCTTTGACGGGGTAGAACTCTTCACACGCTCCGGAAATGACTTGAATGTCGAACATCTGCGCCAAAGGCTGGATCACTACGGATTGCTAGTCGCGGCTGTGGGTACCGGGGCGGGAAAAGTGCTCCATGGACTCACCCTGACTGATCCCGATTTGGAGATCAGGAAAAATGCCCTTTCGTTTATCTCAGAGATGATTTCCTTCGGAGCCAAATTTGGCGCACCGGCGATTATTGGTTCGATGCAGGGCAACTGGGGATTGGGAAGCGGGCCTAAAATGGAAGAGGCCTTTGGCTTTTTTGTCGAAGCCTTGGAGCAACTTGGCGATCAGGCAGACCAAGAGGGCGTGCCACTGCTTATAGAACCGCTGAATAGGTATGAGTGCAACGGTTTCAATCAACTCTTTGTCTTTGACAACCTCCAGCCCTACTTAAAGACCCGCAACGTCAAGGTGCTGGCAGACCTCTTTCACATGAACATCGAGGAGGAAAATCTATCCCAGACCATCCGGGATTTCGGAAAGTACATTGGACATGTGCATTTCGCAGACTCCAACCGAAGACCAATGGGAATGGGCCATACCGACATGGCGCCGATCGCGGAAGCGCTCAAGAATATCGGCTATTCTGGCTATGTGTCCGCGGAGGCCTTCCCCTATCCAAATCCCGATGCGGCGGCGGAGCAAACGATCAAGGCGTTTCGGGAATACTTTAGCACAAAGTATTAAGTACAAAGTACCAATTAGCGCGACGACAACTTTGCAACTTTCTGGCTCAGCAATATCCCAATTTTCCAATATTTCAATTTTAGAATCCCCTCCATGAAACGCTTCTGCCTCACCCTTGACCTCATTGACGACCCCGAATCCATCCGCATTTATGAGCAACACCACGCCCCCGGAGCGGCATGGCCGGAGGTTACCCAACACGACATTGACTGTGGCATCCTGAACATTGAGATCTTCCGTACCGGTAACCGGATGTTTATGATTTTGGAGACGGTGGATGAGTTCACTTTTGAGAAAAAGGCGGAAATGGACGCTGCAAATCCCATCATAGCCAAGTGGGAGGAACTGATGTGGGGTTTTCAGCAGCCTATCCCTTGGGCAAAGCCCGGGGATAAGTGGGTGCTAATGGATCGGATTTTCAAATCTGGCTTGTAGTCCGGCTAGGGCGATTAGCGATTTGCATGGGAAGTAAATTTCAGGAAAAAAGCCAGCCAATTTGGATAGCTGGCTTTCATCTCTGGTTTTTGGCCTGACTTCTATAGTCTCACTTGTTACACTTTTGTCGCAGGCCTGATTGCTCCTGATCCATGCTTGACGGGAGTTGGGCCAGCAAGTTCCTTCATTTTTTCCTCGTTGAACTCTCCCTCCACTTTCACCGTGTATTCAAACTTGTCCGTCGGAAAACCTTTGTGAACCAAATGAATCGTGGTGAACTTTTCTGCCATATCCGCAAGCACAAATCTCGCTTCGTCACCATCCGAATCACTCCCTTTGTCAATTGACTTTTCCTTTTTGTTGAAATACTCTCCGCTCGCGTACTTTGCACAAACACAAATATCCGCTCCAGCCTTACCATCAGTTTTTTTGATCGTTACAATCACTTTGTCGAATGGTGAAGGAGCAACAAAAAAGGTCCGCTCCGTGACTATTAAAGTTCCGGTTACTTTTTTGGTAGGAATCACCAAATCTCGGGCGCCAATCTGAGCACCGCTTCCTCCTGCTATTTTCCCATAGCTTTTCAGGAGATCGGTCTGCAGATCTATTGCGCCATCAATTAATTTCTCCAACTGCTCTTGGGACGCCCCTGTACCGGGGATGATCGTATCCACGAATACTTTCGCGGCTTCTTTTCTAAAATCCTGGTATTTATCCAGGTAGTCACCTGCCACTTTGATGAGTGAAGAGGTGACGCTTTGACAACTTGCCATAACACTTGATATTTAAGATGAAAAATAATTATATCCCAAAGGTCAAAAATGAGTGCGCGCGCTCTCTTATCCTTTTGGATGATATTATCCCGCAATCGTGAAAACGACAGAAAAAACAACGGGCTTTGAAACCTTCGATGACTATTTCTTCATCAACCCCCGCAATCGGGCGATAGCAGCAGTTCTGGACGCCACTTCTAATTTCAGATAGAAATTATTGATGTGCTTTTTAATGGTATTGATCGATACAAAAAGCTCCTCGGCGATTTGCTGATTGGTTTTCCCGTCATAGATCAGCATCAAAACCTCGAATTCCCGGATGCTTAGATGGCTTTGGAGTTGCCTGTTTATCTCCTGCAAACTGATATCCGGAAAGCCTTTATTGTTAGTAAGCGCAAAATTCGAAATAGCAATTTCCAAAGTTGCCATTATTGTATTCTCATTAAACGGCTTGACGATATAACCCCAGGGCTTCACCAATTTTGCCTGCTCTATAGTCTCTTTGTCCGCATAGGAAGTGAGAAAAACAAAGGGGATAGCATACCTCTTGTTAATCAATTCGGCGATTTCTATCCCATTCATTCCTCCTCCAAGATTGATATCTAGAATGGCTGCGTCGGCAATTCCTGTTTCTAAAATGGCTTTGGCCTCTTCGTCATCATATGCGATTCCACATACCTTAAAGCTGTGATTGTTGAGGTAGTGAGCGATATGCGCTGCAATCACAGGTTCGTCTTCCACTATCAGGACTTGAATCTCACTCATCTGAAAAATCGCTTTACTACCCCTAGATATTCCAACTGGCCTTAATCAGTGTCGGAAACCGACCTATGAAAGACGCATTTTCCGAATATGGAGCAAGGTACAGGCACCATTATCATTAAACACTTCCAGCTTTGCTTTCAGCTTTTTTGCAAATGCCTTTACCAGTTTATAGCCAAAAGAATCTGAGGTAAAGACATTCATTCCAAAAGGGAAGCCGACTCCATTATCCTTTACTTTCAATAGAATGCCGGATTCAGAACTCTTTAAAGCTATCTGTAGCTTCCCGTGGTTATTGTCTTTGAACGCATACTTGAGTGAATTACTGATCAATTCATTCAAGACCAATCCAATGGGGATCACCATCTCAACATCAAGGAGCAGAGGATCGATATCAGTTTCCAGTTCAACGCTATTTTCGTCGGGCTTGTAGGAGTGGAAAAGGTTCTGTACCAGCTTATCGATATAGTCGCTCATTTCAATGCCGACGAAGTTTTCCTTTTTGTATAGGTTTTGATGGATCAGAGCCATGCTGAAAACCCGGTTTCGACTTTCCTTGATCGCCTCCGAAGCTTTGCTGTCCTTTATCGACAGTGATTGCAGATCAAGCAAACTTGAAATAACCTGAAGGTTGTTTTTTACGCGATGGTGTATTTCCCTGATCAGCACTTCAAGGTGGTCTGCCTGTTTTTTGATGATCAGTTTTTTTGCCGTCTGCTTGCAGCGAAGCACCAATAATCAAATGCAGTCGGATTTTCCTTTCTTTCGCCAGCTGCATTTCCTTCAAATAATTTTCCCTAGAAAGAGCTTCCTTCAATGCAAGTTCATTGGCAAGTTGCGAACTCTTGAGTTGGTTTTCGCTCGCTAGTAGACGATTGTATTGTCTGGCACTATTCACCACAGAGTCCTTCAACAAGTTTTCCCTTGTTAGGGCCTCTTTGATTGCTTTGGCTTCTGCGAGCCTGACAGCACTCAATTCATTCTGAGCACCGAGCATCAGGATATCCTTTTCCTTCTTTTCCGTTTCGTATTTTGCCTGAAGATCCAGCAAGTTTTCCCTGTGCTGCATCTGGATAATACTGTCCTTCAGCATAAACAGCCTATCCGCTTCCCGGAGAGCAGCTTGAGCACTATCAGTTTGCTTCAATAGCCTATATGCGATCAATGAATTCGCATAAAGCTGGTGGATATCCTTACTTTTTTCGAAAAAATCCTGATTCTTCCTGACGTACACCAGCGCAGAATCCAGTTGCTGTGCTTCTTCGTAGAAATTCGCGATGTAGTTGTTAGCAAGCAACGCCTTTACGCTATGGCCATTGTTTCTGAGTTCCGCTTCTACCGCTTTCATAAATGCGATTTTGCTGTCCAATGGCTTTGTCTTCCAATCAATAAACAGCATACTGTGAACCGGATCTTTAGAAAAATCGAGTTTTGAGCTTTGCATCATTTCTGCCCGCTCATTCAAGAGATTCGCGAACTGCTCAGGTTTTTCCCATTGAAAGTACATATCTGCAAATTCGCTCAGCAAGCTTCCATGATCCATCCTGATGCCTACAGGTTTGGTAATTTGATAGGCTTTCAAAAAATACTGCTCCGATTCTCCATAGGCCTCCACATTTTTGTACATGCGTGCTATCGAGTAGTACACCGCCCAATTCTTGTAGGGATTCTCCCGATTGTTTAAAGCTTCCAGCTCATGATAGGAAAGCAACGCCGAATCGGTTTGATGTAGGTTGTCAAAAAGTCGGCCTTGTAAATACAGGTACTTATAACTCAGTTCATACGAGTTGGCATTTACGGCATGGGGGGATGCAGCTCTCAGTAATGAAAGTCCGTTTTCATATTCCAATTTGAAAAAAGAGACATAGGCTTCTTGGATAAGATAGTTGGCGATGAGTTGGTCGTCACCTGTTTTTGTAGCGAATGGTTGGCCCTTGTCTAGAAAAAATCTAGTGCTGTCAAACTTCCCTCGCTTGAACTGTACAAGAGCAAGCTGAAATAGCGTATCGGCTTTTTCTCGGTCTGATTTTAAGAAAGCAAATTTGTCATCAGTTTGTTGTGCGGCTGTTGTAGTAATTGTACAGATTGCCAGCAGTAAGTAAAAAATGTAGGTTTTCATGGCAGATGTGGCTTCTGATTAAATTTACGCTTTAGTCTGCTGCATATTCGATAACATATGTAAATATTCGGCTAAATTTTATTCATTATCCGATAAAAAGAATAATAGATAAATAGATGTGCAGAATAATATTTCGTCAAACATCTTCGTTGACAATCATAGGCTTGTAGGCACTGAAATATTAGGAACTCTACCGTCTAAGGTCTTTCGGTATTTGTTTGGCTGACAACCGATACTTTTTGAGCGTTCTTTGAGCAATAATCGTAGTTCGGAATCCTGAACATCGAGATCTTCCGCACCGGCAACCGGATGTGTATGATCTTGGAGACGGTCGACGAATTCACTTTTGAGAGAAAAGCGGAGCAGGACGCCACGAACCCCATCATCGCCAAATGGGAGCATTTAATGTGGGGGTTCCAACAGCCTATTCCTTGGGCAAAACCCGGAGAAAAATGGGTGCTGATGGACAGGATTTTTAAGTCTGGACTTTAATCATTTTAGTACTATTTTATCCCTTTATAAATAGATCCCTTCTCTTCGGCAAAAGACACAGAGAAAATTATGCGGTTTATTTTTCGTACCTTAAAAAGAAATGAAAATTGCTTTTTTAGGGACTTACCCACCACGTGAATGCGGGATTGGGATTTTTACCAAAAATCTTTTTGACTCCATTATCCCCAATTCGTCAACTGCCAATACTTCTTCACGTGCGGAAATTAAACCCCTCGAAGGCTATGTAGTTGCCATGAATGATCATGACAACACTTATTCCTATCCCGGAGAGGTGAAGCTGACCATCCGACAGGAACACCAGCGCGACTACCTTGAGGCAGTCAAATACATCAACTTAAGCGGTGCGGACCTTTGTATTCTGGAACACGAGTTTGGGATTTTTGGGGGTCAAAACGGCATCTACATCCTTCCGCTCCTTCACAGGCTGGAAATTCCCCTGATTGTAACCCTGCATACGGTCGTGGAAAGAAGTTCCTATACTGAAAAGGCAGTCTTGATGCAAATCTGCAAGATGGCCTATCGGGTGGTAGTGATGAGCCATAAGGCCATCGAATTTTTGGTCAACCTTTATGGAGTTCCCAGAGAAAAAATTGAATTCATCGAACATGGCGTCCCGGATATTCACTTCAATCAGGAAGATTCCAAAAAAGAATTCAAACTCGACAATAAAAAACTCCTGCTTACTTTTGGCATTTTAAGCCGGAATAAGGGAATAGAAACCGTCATACGGGCCTTACCCAAGGTGATCGAAAAACATCCCGAAGTCATCTACATGATCTTGGGAAAAACCCATCCCAATGTGCTCTATCATTCCGGAGAAGAATACCGGACCTACCTTCAATTGTTGGTGAAGAACCATAAACTCAAAGACCATGTGGTTTTTCTGAATGAGTTTATTGGCCAAAGGGAATTGTTCAAATATCTATCTGCATCAGATATCTACATTACTCCCTATCTGAATGAAGCTCAGATTACCAGCGGAACGCTGTCCTATGCCGTGGGAGTCGGTTCGGCGGTGGTGTCCACACCCTATTGGCATGCCTTGGAACTTTTGGCAGAAGGTAGGGGGAAGCTTTTCAAATTCAACGATTCCGATGAACTCTCAACTATCCTCCTTTCACTGTTGGATAATCCAAAAGATCTCAATCAAATCCGAAAAAAAGCATACGACTATGGACGAACCATCACTTGGCCTAAGTCCGGTGAAAAGTACCTGAACCTCCTGAAGGAGGTGCTGAAAGCCAATCCTGAAGTCATTTTCAAACCGGAAACTCTGATTGACCCGCTTTTGCTTCCGCCCTTTTCCCTGGATCATATCGTGCGGCTCACCGATGACACTGGGATTATCCAGCATGCAAAATATGGGATCCCGAACCTCAAGGAAGGCTATTGCTTGGATGACAACTCTAGAGCTTTACTGATGGTGCTCATGTCTTACTGTCAGACCAAGGACAAACAGGCTTTGAAATTGGCCCCTATCTACCTGAGCTACATCCACTATATGCAAAACAAAGACGGAACATTTCGGAATTTCCTCAGTTTCAGCAGGGATTTTTTGGATGAAGTCGGTTCCGAAGATTCCTTTGGAAGGACGATCTGGGCTCTGGGTTACTTATTGGCCAATGCGCCCAATGATGCCTATTACCAAACGGGCCGATTGGTGTTTTTCGATGCAGTACCCAATTTCGAGAAAATAAAGTCGATCAGAGGCATCGCCAATACCATCTTGGGGATCTGCTATTACCTCAAAACCAACCCTTCGGACGACGCCATGACAGAAACTCTCAAAAGACTGACGGGAGTTTTGATCGAGCATTACGAAAGAAACAGCACACCGGACTGGCCTTGGTTTGAATCGCTTTTTGCATATGACAATGGAATCTTACCCCTTGCACTGTTACATTCCGCTGAGCTTTTGAATGATGAAAAAGTAACCCAGATTGGCATTCAATCGATGGAATTTCTAACAGAGATCACGCTGAAAGACGGATATCTGTCCATCATTGGCAATGAAAACTGGTACAAACAGGGTGGGGAAAGAGCCATGTTTGCCCAACAGCCCTTGGATGCCTTGGCGATGGTCTTGATGTTCCACCAGGCCTACCACATCACCCGGGAAAAAGAATATCTCAGGAAGTTGTTTTCTTCCTTCATGTGGTTTCTCGGAGAAAACGACCTCCGGATGAGCTTATTCGATTTTGAAACCAAAGGTTGCTGCGATGGACTCGAAAGCTATGGCATCAACCGAAACCAAGGCGCTGAAAGCTCCCTGGCCTATCTGATTTCCTATTTGACGGTCTTGCAGGCTTTCGAACGAATCGAAGAAAAAGAGCTGGTAAATTGAGTAGGTTTTGGAAACGCAAAAGGAAAGCTACTCGCTACCGAAAAATCCAAAAATTCCCTTTTGATCCGGCTCCCCACTCTACCACCGGCTAGTCTGTCTAGTTGATTGACAAATTTCACTTTCCAATCTAACGCATGCGAATAGCCATTCTGTCACCAATTGCCTGGAGAACGCCTCCTTTGAACTACGGTCCTTGGGAACAGGTCGCCTCCAATCTCGCTGAGGGATTGGTGAAAAAAAATATTGACGTTACCCTGTTTGCCACCGGCAACTCCATTACAGCGGGCAAACTTCAATCTGCCTCCCATGAAGGCTATGCTGAAAACCCCGAGATAGACCCCAAAGTCTGGGAATGCCTCCATATCAGTAATCTGATGGAACAGGCCGGCAAATTTGATCTGATACATAACCATTTCGACTTTCTGCCTCTCACCTATTCCGGTCTGATCAAGACCCCGATGCTGACCACCATCCACGGCTTTTCTTCGGAGAAAATCGTCCCGGTGTACAAAAAATACAACAGTACCAATGCCTTCGTTTCCATCAGTAATTCCGACCGCCATCCGGATCTGGATTACCTCGGGACTGTGTACAATGGGATAAATCCGGATCAATTTACCTTTCAAGAAAAACCTAAGGACTACTTGTTGTTTTTCGGCCGAATCCATCCGGAAAAAGGCACCTACGAATCCATTGAGATTGCAAAAAAATCGGGGAGAAAACTCATCATCTCAGGGCTGATCCAGGATCAGGAGTATTTTGACCGCAAAGTAAAACCATCCATTGACGGCGATTCAGTGGTATATGTGGGCAATTCGGGGCCAAAAGAAAGAAACAAGCTGCTGGGAGAGGCCGCCGCTCTACTGCATCCCATCAGTTTCAGGGAACCGTTTGGCCTCAGTGTGGCTGAGGCAATGATGTGCGGCACGCCGGTGATAGCATTCAACCTCGGATCTATGCCGGAACTGATCCAAGACGGACAATCGGGCTTCTTGGTGAATACTATAGAAGAAGCAGTCACCGCAGTGGATAACCTCAGCCATATTAAGCGCGAAAACTGCAGAGCCCATGCCCTTGCCAAATTCAGTAAGGGTACAATGACAGACAACTATCTGTGCCTATACCGTAAGCTATTGAAAAGATAGACTAATCGGATTGGCTGCCGAGCTGACCATTTTCCAGGCAGCAAGAAAAAAAATGGACTTGTTCCAAAAATCCCAGGATGTAATAATCAACTCACCAAAACAAAACTATCACCCATGCCAACTAAAAAACCCTTGGTAAAAAGAAACCGAACCAAGATCATCCGAAACTCCTCCAGGGTAATCACTCGAGCGCATATTCCGGAGATAGCTCGCATTCCAAAAATCATCGCCAGAGTAGCCAACCTTTCGGAAGAAAAAGCCGACGAAATACTCCACTCGGTTAACGGCAACTTCATTACAAGACACAAAAACATTGAGGCGGTTTTTAGAGAAAATTACGACAAGATCTCCAGGTACATCACGAAAGAGCCTCAGCTAAGCACCACGAAACAACTTCTGATCGGAGCGTTTTTCACCATGGAGTATTCCATCGAATCCGCAGCGTTATTTAATCCTTCGATGGTGCCACATCCCGATCAGTCGGGCCTAGCAAGTGGGGCCCTGAGATTCATCATGAGTCTAAGAGCTACCGGAGAAGGTCATATCTCTTCAATTGTATTCCGAAGCGGTGTACTCAGAGAAGACTGCAGCTTCTTGATCGATCCGGTCAGCGAATATTTGGAAACTCCCACAATCCGGCACGACCAGTCCTATGACACGCATTTGTTTCAGACTAAATTGAAAAGCATGAAAATTCATGGTGATACCATTGACCGGGTTTTCAAAAAATTGCCGGCCCAATTCACCTTCGATGAGTTAAAAACCAGGATTTCATCCCTTCAGTTAAAAAATAAGGAGGGAATAGACAAGGAAATCTTGCAAAACATCAATTGGCTGGCTGACTCCAATTATTTTATCCGGTTCGACTCCCGAAACGATATTTCCGAGCGGGTGATTTTCCCGCTTTCAGAAAATGAAAACAGAGGAATCGAAGATGCCCGATTTGTCAGATTTATAGAAGAAGACAAAGAACCAATCTACTATGCCACCTATACCGCTTACAACGGCATCCGCATCCTTCCCCAACTGCTGGTGACCTCCGATTTCCTGAACTTTGACATCCTCACACTCAACGGAAAAGCTGTTCAAAACAAAGGAATGGCACTTTTCCCCAGAAAAATTGATGGGAAATATGTTATGCTGTCCCGTCAGGACGGTGAAAACAATTACATCATGTTTTCCGACAACATGCATTTCTGGGACACAGCAAAAATGATTCAGGAGCCTGAGTTGCCCTGGGAGTTTTTTCAGATTGGCAATTGCGGCTCGCCGATCGAATTAAAAGAAGGCTGGCTGGTTTTGACCCACGGCGTTGGGGCTATGAGGCAATATTCAATTGGAGCAGTGCTGCTGGATCTGAAAGATCCCTCGAAGATGATCGCTCGGCTGGAAGAACCCCTGCTCACCCCCAACGAGGAAGAGCGGGAGGGATATGTCCCAAATGTGGTGTATTCCTGTGGCGGACTGATCCACCAAGACACCCTAATCATCCCATATGCTATGTCGGACATCAGCTCGGGAATTTCTTCAGTAAAATTGAGTGAGCTAATAGCCAGCATGGTACCCTACAACTAAAAATCCTTAATCCTCCAAGACCGTCAAAACTTCATTCTTTCTTCCGGAATTTCTCTTCCAAAACGCCGATGGGCAAAACAGCACCTACCGACCAAGTAATGCCCTCCCACTTTCTCGAAATTTCCCTTGGCGGCGCATCTTCCAAAGTCACCGTTTACTGCCTGTTGGTACCCAGAGCGAAAAAATGACCTACTTCAAGATTTAGAAAGCTCGAATTGAACATGCGGATTTTGGAATGAACTCCGGTTTTAAAGAAAAAAGGACTTTTAGTCTCCGGCGTAAGTGAATACTTAAGTTCTTCATCTTCACCGCGTATAGACCCAGCTCGTGAATCATCGCCTTTCAGAAAAATCAAGGAGCAATTGCTGGTGAGAAAAGCCCCCAAACGGATATTCTCCTTTTCTCCGGTTGGAATGTCGTAGCGAAAGGTAAAGGGCAGCACCAAAGCGGCCAAGTCAGAATTCATCACATATTCCTCTCTTTCCCAAATCGGAAAGTAAACCGCACTGGACGTGTGGTGATATAAAGAAAGACCCGATTCCAAGGACAAATTACCTTTTCTATACCCAACCCCCATTCCATAGTACAAGGTTAGATCCTGCAAACCCGAAAAAAGCGGATCTGGATTTTGACCATACCGCATGCCAAATTGAGGCTGCAAAAATAAGCCATCGTCATCGCTCAGCTTTCGATAGGTATCCTTTCTCTCAAGCCGTGAAGCTTTCTTGAGTGCGTTGGTCTGGACTTGGGAAAAAGCGGTTGAAGAAATGATGAAAAAAACCAAAAATAGGAAATGTTTATTCATAGGAAGGAATTGGAAATGGAAAAACCACTTCTATAACTAAACTCCACCTTGTTTTATTATAACCGTTATAAAAAATAGCTACCGTTCTTTGGGCTCCTTCTTATGCCAATAAGAGGCCAGTATCGAACCCGAAATATTCATCACCGGACCAAATACTGCTGCTGCCAGGCCAACGGTCGCGATCTTTCCCATTTCCTTGGCAATCCCAGACGCCAATCCGGCATTTTGCATCCCCACTTCGATGGCAACGGTACGACAGTCTTTCTCACTCATCCTGAACAACCTGGCAAACCAATATCCGATCGCGTAGCCGGAAAAGTTATGGATCAACACCAGCCCGATCAAAAGCAAGCCGATGTCGAGTAAGGCATCTCTACCCGCAGCCGTGATTACGACGATGATCAACCCGATCCCGATCATGGATACAAGTGGCATGGCTTTATCCAGCCAACCTGATTTGCCTCTGAATATTTTGTTGAAAATCAAGCCAGCGCCGATGGGAATGATGATCATCTTGAAGATGTCCCACATCATTTTCACCAAATCAATCTCGATAAATTCTCCCGCCAGCATTTTCATCAAAAAAGGGGTCATCAGCGGTGCCAGCATTGTCGTCACGGCGGTCAATGTGATCGAAAGCGCCAAATTTGCCTTCGCCAGATAGGTCATCACATTGCTGGCCAAGCCACTCGGCGAACTTCCGATCAAGACCAGTCCGGCGGCAATCTCGGGAGGAAGACCACTTAACCATGCGAGCGTAAGTCCCAGCACAGGCATGATCAAAAACTGGGCACCTACGCCAATCAAAACAGCCTGTGGTGTTTTGACCACTCCGGCAAAATCCCTGATGCTCATGGAAGTCCCCATTCCAAACATAATTACCTGAATCAAGGGAGTGATCAGATTGGAGAATTTGTATCCCTTATACTCCTGAAAAAATGCCGGATAAAACATGGCCATAGTCACCGCGGCTAAAATCATCAGCGAATAGGTCAGGCCTTTTAGGGACTCGTAGCCCCTGCTCCCAATCCCCAGGAGGACAAAAAACAGGATAAGCAATGGTCCAACCCATGGGTTGAAATCACCCATCCAGGCAAGCAAAGCGAGTAATAAGACTAAGAAAGAGCTATAGAGAAAATACAAATAGGGCTTAGAATTCAAAACAGCGGTAATTTTGGGTGGAAGGAAAGATAAAAAATCTCCGCCGAAAAACAGGTGAATTCCGACGGAGAATGAGCGATAAATCAACTATACGTACGGTCGTGGGAACGCTTCTCTGTCCACTCGTCGGTCGGCGCGAAATATGTCTTGTCCGTTTGGTGCAGGTGCTCTTTGACAACCTCTTCGTTCAGCTCAATACCAAGACCAGGTGCGGTCAGCGGCACAGGTGCGTAGCCTTTGTCAATGAGCTTGTCTCCTCCTGTCGTGTTCACGAGACTTTCCCACCACGGCACATCCACCGAATGGTGTTCGAGCGAGAGGAAGTTTTGCGTAGCCGCCGCACAATGGACATTGGCCATAAAGGAAACCGGAGTTCCAGCTTGGTGCATCGCCATCGCAATTCCAAATTCCTCTGCGTAGTCTCCGATACGTTTGGTTTCAAGCAATCCTCCACTGGATGCCAAATCTGGGTGAACAATATCCACTGCACGGTTGTGGATCAAATCTTTAAAGCCATTCAGCAAGAAAATATCCTCTCCAGTGAGATTTGGCGTATCCAGGGTGTCGGTAATGACCTTGTGTTGCTGCCACATTTGCCAGGGCACCATGTCTTCAAACCAAGCCAATCGGTATTTATCCAAAGCTTTACCCAATCGGATACAGTTATTCATGTCGATGTGACCATAGTGGTCAGTCGAAATCGGAACCTCATAGCCAACCATTTCGCGGACGTTGTGCACGATCTTTTCGAGCTCTTCTAGGCCTTTTTCCGTGATTTGTATTCCTGTGAACGGATGTGCCGTATTAGAATAAGACATGAATCCGCCCTGCCATTGGCTGGATCCCCCATTGTTGAAAATCTCCGTGTTGACCAAACAGCCGGGAATATCTTTGATTTCATTGATGGAGACGTCCATTTTGAGCCAAGTGTATCCCTGATCTTCCATGCGGTACTTGATCTTTTGCTTTTGATCTTCCGGATCTCGCCCCTCGGGGGTATCCGCATAGAGCCGCACCTTGTCCCGATATCGACCCCCGAGCAGTTGCCAAGCTGGTACATTGTAGGCTTTGCCGCAAAGATCCCACAAGGCCATCTCCACCGCACATACTCCGCCGGCTTGTCGCGCAGGGCCTCCAAACTGACGGATGATTTTAAACACTCGTTCCACATTGCAGGGATTTTCTCCCATAATTCGGCTCTTCAGCATAAGTGCGTAGCGAGGGTCTGCCCCATCTCGAACTTCTCCAAGTCCATAAATCCCTTGATTGGTATCAATTCTGATAATGGCAGTCCTGCCCATGACTGCGGTGACGCAGTAGCGAAGGTCGGTGATCTTGAGATCCGCTGGGGCAGAGGCGCGCTTTACATTGCGGGTGGTCTCTGCCATCGTATCCTCAAAAGTGAGTCCAGTCAGAGCTGCCAAACTAAAGCCTCCCAGGGCAGTTTTCTTTAGAAAGTCCCTCCTATTAGCGCCGGTGAGCGGGTTTTCCATTTCCACTTTTCGCTGTGCGGCATAGTGCTGCTCTTCCGCCCGCTGCTGGGCGATGATTTCTTGAAGTCTGTTTTTCATATGTCAGTTGTTTTGGGTTATTGTTTTTTGAAAAAACGGGTGATAAGTCCAGCTACCAGTTTCTCTCTTTAAAGTAATTGTCCAACTCAGCCTTGGTCATCGGAAGCTTACCGGGGTAGTTTTCCAACCAATTCAAAAAATCCTTTTTGATCTCCTCAGTCCATTCTGAGTCGATTTGACCTGCGAGGTATTTCTTTTCCCGAAGTCGCTGATGACCAAACTCGTCCCGCAGCCCGGTAATTTCCGAGGTAATCACCAGGTCTTCGACCAAGTGGGCCGGGATAAAAATCACCCCATATTTCTTCGCCAACACCACGTCGCCTGGAAGTACCGTAGCTCTACCGATTCTGATGGGAGCATTGATCGAGGTCAGCATCATCTCCCGGATAAAAGAAGGATCTTGCCCCTTGTGCCAAGCGTTGAACCCTTTTATTTCCGACAGGCCCTCCTGATCCCTGACCGAACCATAAAAAATGACGCCCCTTTGGGACTTTGCATAGATGGAGTTGCCGAGGTTATCACCGATAAGCGTTCCGTCGGCAATTTTCCCATAGCCGTCCGCCACGTAGATATCCCCATTGGTCAGGATGTCAATCGGCCAGGAGTTGGTCCCTCCTTTGGGCGACCTCCCCTCTTTGTCCACACCTTGGGTTTTGATCTGGTTTTGGTAGTCGGGCCGCAAGGGCATGTATTGGGCGGTGACCACCCGGCCAGTCATAGCTTCCTCAGGCCAAATTAGCTGCCAGTCGCCTTCGTACTGGTTGTTGTAGCCTTTGTTGCGAAGTACTCCCCAGGCCTCCTCGATGGAGATGTTTTTTAGTCGCTCCAAGATAGAATCCGAAACTTTAGGCCGACCATCGGGGAATCGCTCCCCCTTCCATTCGGAAGTCAAGGCTTGGATAAATTCGGGGCTTGCCCCTACTTCCTGTGAAAAAGCCTGCGATGTCAGACCCAGGGTGAGACAGGCCAGGGTGAGCAAGCGAGTTGTTTTTTTTGAAATCATGGTTATTGGGTTATTGACAATTGGTTATTGATTTATTGATAATTGAGCATTGACTATTTATTCAAAAAAAGGAATTCCGGGTTGTGCGTATTTCTTCATCCCTTCCTCATTGATTTCGACACCTATGCCGGGCTTCTCGGAAAGCGTGATAAAGCTGTTTTCTGTCCTCGGCCCGTCGTAGGTCACGATATCCTGCCAAAGCTGATCTGTATCCATGTAAATCTGCCACTCCATGATCTGGAAATTGGGAACGGAAGCGCATACATGGCAGGATGCCATCGCTCCCAAGAAGGACGCGACCATGTGAGGAGAAAATGGCACGTAGTAAAGGTTGGACAAGTTCGCGATTCGCTGAGCCTCACCCAATCCGCCGGCCTTTTGCAAATCAGGCATGATGATATCGATGGCATTGTCGGCAAGCAATCGGGTAAATCCATAGGCCAAATAGATATTCTCACCTGCACAGATCGGAGTAGATGTCTCTTGGGTAATTTTCTTGTAGACATCGACGTTGTCTGCCGGAACTGGCTCCTCAAGCCACATCAGATTTAGAGGTTCGTACATTTTGGCCATCTTCAGTCCCGTGACCGCATCGTATCTACCGTGCATGTCCACGCAGATATCGATATTGGGTCCCACCGCTTCTCTCACGGCAGCAATGGAGTTGTACATTCGCTCGATTTCCATCGGGTTGGCAGTCCAATTGAACCGATCGTACTTATTTGGATCGCGGCCGTTGTCCACGTCAAATTTGACGGCATTGTAGCCTTTGCCCACGGCATTTTTTGCGGCCGCGGCATAGTCATCCGGGGTGGGATTAGTCGATGAATAAAGTGCTGTATCGCAGTAAACCCGAATTCTATCGCGGAACTTCCCTCCCAAAAGCTGGTAAACTGGGAGACCAAAAACCTTTCCGGTTAAGTCCCAAAGTGCTGTTTCGATCGCCGTCAAAACCGCCACGTAAACTCCAGACTGAGCTCCGCCGAAAAACGCGCCTTTACGAAGCTGCTCCGCCAGACGATTCGGGTTCAAAGGGCTTTGCCCTTTGATTTGATCACCCATCCTTTTCACCATGTAGTAGGTTCCCTGGATCGCATCTACCGCTTCGCCACATCCCCAGACATCCTGATTGGTGTAGATTTTAACGTACACTGCGCCACGAACATAACCGCACTTCACGTCAGTGATCTTGAGATCTGAAGGAGAGGATGCTTGGGGAGTTCTCTCCACCGCTGCCTCCAATCCGGATCCAAAAGTGCTCAAAAAGGCTGCTCCGGTCAGGCCAATGCTTTTTTGAAAAAACTCTCGTCTGTTTTTCATTTTTTGATTCATCAGAAGGTGGATTATGGGTTACCAGGTTCGGTTTTTTAGGAATTCTTGGATTTGCTCACGGGAAACTGGGAGCTCGTCGATGTGATCATTAAGCCATTTGGAAAAATCCCGCTCAATCTCATCGGACCAACGGGTATCAATCTGGCCAGCAGTGTATACCCCTTCTCTCAAGCGCTCGTGGCCAAACATATCCCGAAGGCGAACGATTTCGGAGGTTATTACTACTTTTTCAACCAAATGCGCAGGTATAAAAGATACTCCTCCATCTCTTCCCAGGACTACATCTCCAGCCATGACCGTCGCTTGGCGGATTTTAGTGGGATGATTGATGCCTACCAGCATGGTATTGAGATTGCCCTGCTGGTTGTGATGGGAAGGGTGATAGCTGGTGTAATAGGAGGTAAACCCTCCAATCTCCCTAAGACCGGCGATATCTCTGACAGCTCCATCGTAGACGATTCCATTGCCGGATTTGGCAAAAATGGCATTCCCTACATTATCTCCGATCGTCGGTCCATTCACATGAATACCAAACTGATCGGCTACGTAGACATCACCTTTGACCAAAAGATCGACAGGCCAAGAGTTTTGCCCTTTTTTGCCTGCTGCTTTGCCCCGCTCATCGATCGCATTGTGGATATCAGGCCTTCCCGGCAAAAAAGTCGCAGTCACAGCTCTACCAATCAAAATGCTGTCGGGATTGATTACTTCCCAGCCATCGGCATATTGATAGAAGTATCCGGCATTTTTCATCACCGCCCAGGCTTCGTCGTGGGTAACCAAGCGCATGCGTTTTAGCAATTCATCCGACACCTTAGGCCGCCCATCCTCGAATCGTTCTCCTGTCCATTCTCGGGTGAGATAGATAAGTTCCTCCTTGGATATCTGCTGCGCAAAGGACAAAAGAGAACAAGTCAGCAAATGCAAGCTGATAAGCAAAATTCTTTTCATAAAGCTGATTTTAATAACAGGAAAATGTGGCCCGGTTTATCCGGGCCACTTGTTCTATTTATGCCACCAGACTTTGGTCGCCAAATCGTCCGGTCCTTGTGCGGATATCGCGGCGCCGACGTTCTCCCCGTTCACGGATATTTCCGAATTCGGGTAAGTCAAGCGGTTAATAAATGGTACTTCACGGCCTGGAAATGGGTTTTCTTCCAAAACAGGAAAGCCACTTCTCCTAAAATTTGCAAATGCCTCGGGGCCATTCAAGAACGAGGAAATCCAATATTGAGTATTAATCTGCTCCAGTGCTCTGGCCGGGTCAAAAGGATTGGCGGCCAAATACTGGTCTATGGCTGCCTGGGGAATGGTTGAAGCAGGATCAATGGAACTGATCTGGTTCATGTGGGCGGCCACCGCATTTTCATAATACTCCTCCGCCGTTCCTGCAGTAATCCATCCCCGGACTCGAGCCTCAGCAAGCAGAAGGAGATTCTGTGAGGCGGTCACCAAGAAGCTGGGAGATTGTAGCTTGGTTATTCTCCTGCGATCCACTTGGCTAAACTCGTAAAAGCTGGCCAATCCTGCATCAGCCGCGGCTTTCACCGCACCTGCATTGTCGTTGCCCATTGGCATTCCCACTTGGATAGCTGGATCGAAACTGGCGTTTTCAGGAGTTTGTTCCGGTCCGGACTTTGCGCCAACGTATGTGACCGCTATGGCGCGCAGGCGCGGATCTCCCGTTGTCTTGAGATGGTTGACAAAAGGCTCTGCCAGAAAGAAGTTGGATGCCTCCGTAGAGTTGAGCATGAAGCCGATCGGGTTGGTATAGTTGGCATCATGAGCAATCAATGCATTGCCATCATTCGAAAGAATCACCCCAGGAGCCGCTTTGGTGACGACCTGCTGGGCAGTTGCGGGATCCACATTCACTAAACGCATGCCCGCCCTAAGAAGGAGTGAGTTTGCGTAGGCTTTCCACTGTGGAATATTGCCCTTGAAGAGGATGTCAGCCGTTTCTATTTTCCCCGTTAAGCTCAGTGCAGCCCCAGCCTCTTCCAGCTCTTGGATGATTCTGGGATAGATGCTTTCCTGCGTGTCATAGGAAGGGAAGAAAATCTGATCCGAGTAACCTCTTCCTGCCTCTGTAAAAGGAACGCTTCCGTACGAATCCGTCAGAATCATAAAGGCATGAGCCTGGACGATGCGTGCCATATTGTACACATTTGAATAGGCTGCATCATCTTTGGTCCTGTCGATAACGTCTCCGGTGTTCTTGATGACGTTCTGGTAATAATTTTGCCAGTTGACCTGCGTGGAAGCACGGTTGTCCTGGTTGTAGTTTGCTCCAGTGAGCACCCCGGAATTGGGAGAGATCACCTGCTGTACTACCCCCACTTCGTATATCACGGTTGCTGTAGGATAAGCCAGACCAAGCGATGCGGCATTCAGCTGGATGATGGGGTCGAGGGTCGTCGCCCTCACCTTGTTGGTATTGAGCTCGTCAAAGCCCTCGTCACAGGAACTGGCCAAAACGCAAAGCGTCAAGAAAGCCAGGTAGATATAGGTCTTTTTCATGTGTTTATTATTTGATTTTTTTAGGCCACATGGAATCTCGCATCGATTTTTTCCATCCCTGGTTAAGTCATCGGTGATGCTCGATTTCATGATAGATAGCGTTAGAATTTCACATTCAGGTTGAATCCAAGGCCCCTGGTAGTGGGCAAACCGGTAGATTCCATCCCGACTAGATTGTCTGAAGAGTAGCCAAACGACTCGGGATCGATGTTGTCAACCCATTTTTTGATCATGAGCACATTGTTGGCCACCAGTGAAAGCTTCACAGCCCGAAACGGCTGGTCTGCAGGCAGGTGCTTCGTAAAATCGTAGCTTAAGGTGATCTGACGAAGCTTCCAATAGCCAGCGTCATAGATGACCGGCTCGACAAGCGCCTGCGAGCGCACTACTTCCCAATAGGACTGTACTGGAGCCACTGCGGTATTGGTTTCGCCGGCTTCATTTACCCCGTCGCCTACTACCCCGCCTTCTCGGCCTTCAAGCGTCATCTTGTGGAGTCCGTGGCGGGTAGCGTTGAAGTTGGTACCGGAAAGCATCTTCCCTCCAAGTTTGAAGTCAATCAAGAACGATAGCGCGATGCCTTTGTAGTTGAAGGAGTTGTTCCATCCACCTATCCATTTTGGAAGCGCACTGCCAAAGTTGACAAGGTCAGGTGTGCGGATGGGAAGACCATTTGCAGCGAAGATCCTTCGGCCCTGCTCGTCGCGCTTGTAGCCAAATCCCGCGATTTGCGCCATTTCCATTCCCACGATCTGTCGAAGCTCGCCGTTGAACACGTGCGTACCTACCGTGATTCGCTCACCGGGAGTGTCCGTTAGTAGGCTCAATACCTCCGTGATATTGTAGGCGACGTTGAAGGTCGATTCCCAGACAAATTCATCGTTTTCAATTGGCACTAGCGTCAAAAGTGCTTCGATGCCTTTGTTGCTGCTTTGGCCACTATTGATGGAAGTGTTCAAATATCCGGAAGCGTCGGAAATCTGGGCGCTCACGATTTGGTCGGTGGTGATCTTGCGATAAGCGGCGACATCCAGGTTGACTCGGCTGTTGAGCATATTGAGCTCAAAGCCCACTTCAGTCTCCCCGATACGCATGGGACGCAGATTGGGATTCGGGAGAGTTCCCCCCAGTGGCCCACCCACGGGCTGACCATTGAGTAGGTTGGCGTTTACATTATAAAACAAGACGTTGGAATAAGCACCCACATCTGAATCACTACCCACTTCAGCATAGGCCACACGCAGCTTTCCAAAATTGATCAAGCCACTTGAAACAGACTCGGTAAAAACCCAGCTGGCAGACACAGAAGGATAAAGGATGCTTCTATTGTCTTTGGAAAGGGTGGAAAACCAGTCGTTTCTTAAAGTACCATTCAAGAATAGTCTGTCTTTGAAGGAGACTTCAGCCGATCCATAAAGGGAATTAACCGCCCTTTCATTTAGATCGTAGATTGGATCTTTGGCTCTGCCATTCTGCACGGTGTATAGGTCTCTGATGACAAAGTCCGTGACCTGCACGCTGTTGAGATCAGATCTGCGCTGCATGTGGTTGCCACCAAAAGTAATGTTGGTTCCGAAGTCCCCGAAGGTTTTGTTGGCGGAAATGAGAAAGTCCGTGTTGATTTCCCGAAACCTTCTTGACTCTTGGGTGTAAATACCGTTGACAAATCCGGCAGGCGCTGGAGGTCGAGAAGCTTGTCCGGTAGGGAAGTTATTGTAATCTTGGTCTCTGGACCAGTAGTCTTGACCTACACGGCCTTGGACGGAAAGCCAAGGAAGCAATTTGTATTTGACATAAACGTTGCCGAAAATCCGATCTCTTCGAATATTCTGAAACTGCTTGTCTAGGGTAAAATACGGGTTGGTCCGGTTTCTGAATCTAGAGTAGACGATTTCGTCACCGACCTCATTGTAGGCATTTTCCTTCAAGATCTCCAAAGGCATGGAATTCGCCATATTGTATAGCGCAACGGGAATGGTATTATCCTGCTGGCCGACATTGGGCGCATTCTCGTTTTCCTCCTGGGAGTAGTTGATATTCCCCCCAAAGCTAAACTTGGGCGTAAGGTCGTAGCTGAAGCCCAGGTTCAAGGTCTTTCTGTTGTAGGTATTGTTTGGCACAATGCCTTTGCTGTCCAGATTGGCGAAGGAAAGACTAAGTCCGCCCTTGTCTCCCGTGGAGGTCAAGGTGACGGAGTTGGTCACATTCTGACCATTGCGAAAAAAGTCGCCAATGATTCCCTTTTGAGGGACATAGGGCACTTCAATGCCATCATACAAGATATGCGTCATTCCAGGTTGGAATTTTTCCCCGAATGACCACTGACCGGAAGTTGGATTGGGCGAAGTAGGACGCACTCCCTGCTCTCCTTGGCCGTACTCATACTGGTAGTCTGTGAAGTCGAGCGGGGCCTCATTAGTGTAGTTGAGATTATAAGTCACGCCAATCCCCTTGGAATCGCCTTTGGTTTTGGTCGTGATCATGATGACACCATCCTTGGCTCTAGACCCATAGAGGGCAGCGGCAGCGGCGCCTTTGAGGATGGTCATGGTTTCGACATCGTCCGGGTTGATACTGGAGAGGCCATCTCCCCCATCAGAGGTATTTCCTCCACCCCGTACACCAATCGAATTGTCGGAAGCGTTGTTTCCTGGATTTGTACCGAAGTTGGTGTTGTCAATGGGCACGCCATTGATAACTATCAGGGGGTTGTTTTGACCGGATATGGAAGATTGGCCTCGGATTCGGATTTTGGAAGTACCGCCCGGACCAGTTCCCAATGAAGAAATGTTCACCCCTGCCACTTTTCCCTGTAGAGCATTCATCAGGTTTGGAGTCCGGTTGATGGTCAGCTCATCGGACTTGACTTTTGAAGTGGCAAAACCCAGGCTCTTGGCGGATTTTTCTATACCCAGCGCGGTGACGATCACCTCTTCGAGATTACTTTCGTCCACTTGCATTGTGACGTCCACTACCGAGCGGTTCTGTACGGCGACTTCTTCGGAGACGTAGCCCACAAAGGAAAAAACCAACACGGCATTTCCGTCGGGGACGCTGATCGTATATTCTCCATTTGCGTTGGTCACAGCCCCTGTACTGGTGCCTTTTACCAGGATATTGACTCCTGGAAATCCATTGCCATTTTCGTCGAATACCTTGCCCGTGATTGTCACGTCAAAGCCGCGCGTCCGGTCCGAGCGACTGGAAACTGTCATACTTGAGTAGGTAGGGACTCCTGAAAAACCCGCAAGAGAGGCAGTCAATGGCGGAATAACACTTCCATCTGGCTTTGTTTTTTCTCCTTTCTTAGGGTAGATCACAAAAAAACTGTCACCAGCCTTTTCGTAGGTCAATCCTGAATTTTTCAACAGTTCATCGAGCCCTTCCTCCACCGTCCTGAATTTCTTCTTGGACGCCCGGACGGTCTTTTGGGCTACCAAATCGTCTTTAAAGGCGATCGAGACGTCAAATTGCCTTTCCAATAAGGTCAGGCCATCCTTAAGCATAAAACTTGGCACCACACTTTCCTCTGACTGAAACTTGTCAGAGGACGCCAGTACTTCCTTGTACTGGGCAAGCGCCCATTGGGCACCAGCTCCGTACAAACAGAGAATTAGTAAAAGCTTTTTCATAGGATAAATTGGGTTTTTGTTTTAACTGGTACGCTTTACTATCTATTTCTACTCGATATAGTAGACCGAATCGCGGTAGGCTACCTGGACATTAAACACCCTGGCCGTCAGCTGCATGAAGGAGGCTCCGTCAGAAAGTGGCATCGATCCAGATGCGCTTTGGGCCAGGTCTACGCCTGTCCCTACTTTCACTGTCATGCCGTAGTTTTCCTCAGCCATCCTGACCATCTCTGCCAGACTCGTGCTTTCCAATTGGAGAACCTTCCGAGTCCAAGAGACATAGGGCTCTGGATTCACTCGCTTTTTCTGGATCTTTTGCCGGTCATACTCCACCAGATCCCCTGGAGACATCAGAATCTTGGAGGGTTTGGGACTGTCTGTGAAGTTCATCGTCACATTCCCTTCGCTGAGGAGGACTTTGGTGTGATTTTTCCTGTGGTAGACGTTGAACCGGGTCCCCAACACCTCCACCTCCACTCCAGAAGCAGGATAGACTTTGAAAGGCTGGTGCCCCTCGAGATGCCGCACGTCAAAAAACGCCTCTCCTTCAACCCAAACCTCCCGGATTTCCATTGCATCCCAGTCCTTGGAGTAGGTTAAAATTGAATTGGCATTCAGCATGACCTCTGAGCTATCCGGTAGGATGATCGCAAGTGTCTCGCCGTTGCCGGTTTGATGGACAACTTTGCCTGGGCCTTGGTCCAGAAAGAAAAAGAGGGCAATGCAAGCTACAACAGCAAAACAAGCTGCAGCCGATGCAGGCCGGAAATGCCTAATCGCAGACTTCTTGACTACCAGTAGGGATTGGGGATGGATGTCTTGCTGGATCTTTCTCCACACTCCTTGGATATCCCCTTCACCCAGCTGAAAAGGAGGGGTATTTATTTCATGCAAAATCTTCCTAGCCTCTTTGATTTGGGACTGGCTCGCGGGATTCTCGGAAATCCATTTGCGCCAGTAGTCTTCAAGTGATTGGTCCGGACGCAAGACCCAATCCTGAAAAAGGGGATCTTCCAAAAATCTCTGGAGAGGATAGGAGGGTTCTGAATCTGAGAATCTGTCCACTAGAATTTGGCTTTGTACACTCTAGAGCAAACTCCAACCTCAAACTCACCATTTTTCCATCATTTTATTTTTGGAAGAGTAAATTAGCTGCGAAGCTTCTCCCTCAAGAGACAAATGGCTTTGGAGACGAGATTGTGCACCGCCTCCACCGAAATGCCCATTACCTCGGCTATCTGCCTACTCTCCATACCATTGTAAAACCTCAGCACCACTACCTCCCGCTGGCGGCGGGTCAGCTCACGCACGGCGTGTTGCACGAGTCTGGAAGTTTGAATCGCCTCTTCCTCCTCTATCCATTCGGCTTCTTTGGAGCTCTCAGGCTCCAGCATCTCCTCATCCCAAAAATCCGGATGCAGGTCTTTTTTCCGCTCAGAGATCCTCGCAAACAAAAGGTTACGATAAGACCGGAACAAGTAGGCCTTCACGAATACCACTTCAGAAAGCGAGTCCTTCTTTTGCCAAATCGAAGTAAAAAGCTCCTGTATGCAATCCTTAGCTAGGTCTTGGTCTGGAAAAAAATGCATCCCATAGTTATACAGGGGGTTGACAAACTTTTTGAACAGGGACGAGAAAGCAAGTTCATTTCCTCTTTTCAAACTTTCCCACAACGCCATATCTTCGGAAGCGACTGGTCCAGTCACTTTGTTAAAAAGCATTTTATTTGGGTGGTTTGCCATAATCCCAATTTTTACAACTGCCAAAAGTCCATTCAAGGTACATAATAGAGACAGCGATGTCAACTAGGAAAATTAGTCAAAATCAATAACAGACATTTGCCTAACCCTTTCAGCATCAAATGGATCGCCGGCTTTTAGCGATTACGGGGCTTGATCATCAAGCTGGGCAGGAAAGTTCACGGATGGATAACCCTACTCCAAAATTTTATTCGTACTTTTGCGCCTTCAATTAGGCAAACCATGCAGAATATTCGGAATATCGCGATCATCGCACACGTTGACCACGGCAAAACAACCCTCGTGGACAAGATCATCCACGCATCCAAAATCTTCAGAGAAAATCAGCAGTTTGACGATCTGATCTTGGACAACAATGATCTGGAACGTGAAAGAGGGATTACTATTCTTTCCAAAAACGTATCGGTGCGCTACAGAGACACCAAAATCAACATCATCGACACCCCTGGTCACGCCGATTTCGGTGGTGAAGTGGAGCGGGTACTGAAGATGGCTGATGGGGTTATCCTATTGGTTGATGCGTTCGAAGGACCTATGCCTCAGACCCGATTTGTATTGGGCAAAGCCTTGGCTCTCGGACTTACTCCGATTGTAGTAGTAAACAAAGTTGATAAAGAAAACTGCCGTCCTGACGAAGTCCACGAATCTGTGTTCGAACTGATGTTCAACTTGGACGCAACTGAAGAGCAGTTGGAATTCCATACGCTTTACGGTTCTGCGAAGCAAAACTGGATGGGGCCAGATTGGAAAAACCCCACCGATTCTATCATTCCTTTGCTGGATGCAATCGTAGATTACATCCCAGCGCCAAAAATCGAAGAAGGAACGCTGCAAATGCAAATAACCTCATTGGATTACTCCAACTTCGTTGGGCGAATTGCAATTGGCCGAATCAAGAGAGGTTCAATCCAGGAAAACCAGCAGATTGCGCTTTGCAAGGCAGACGGTTCCATTAAAAAAATGAAGGTAAAAGAACTTCACACGTTTGAAGGTCTTGGTAAAAATAAAGTAACCGAAGCGTTTGCAGGTGACATTTGCGCCGTTACCGGTATCGATGATTTCGAAATCGGCGACACCATAGCCAACGCCGAAAACCCAGAGCCTCTTCCACGTATCGCCATTGATGAGCCTACGATGAACATGCTCTTTACCATCAACAACTCTCCTTTCTTCGGCAAAGAAGGCAAATTTGTGACTTCCCGTCACCTACGTGACCGTCTGATGAAGGAAACTGAGAAAAACCTGGCATTGAGAGTAGAATCAACTGATTCAGAAGACAAATTCCTCGTTTACGGACGTGGCATCCTTCACTTGTCTGTATTGATCGAGACCATGAGAAGAGAGGGCTACGAACTTCAGGTAGGCCAGCCTCAGGTGATCTTCAAGGACATCGACGGTGTAAAATGCGAACCAATCGAGACTTTGGTGGTAGACGTTCCTCAGGAAACTGCTGGTAAGGTAATCGAATTGGCTACCCAGCGCAAAGGTGAACTTTTGGTCATGGAGCCAAAAGGCGATCTACAGCATTTGGAGTTCAAAATTCCATCTAGAGGCCTGATCGGACTGAGAAACAACGTTTTGACTGCAACCCAAGGGGAAGCGATCATGAACCACAGATTCACAGACTACGAACCATTCAAAGGTCCAATTCCTGGCCGTATCAACGGTTCATTAATCTCCATGGAAGGTGGTCAGTGTACCGCTTACGCGATCGACAAACTACAGGATAGAGGTACTTTCTTCATCGATCCAGGAGATGAGCTTTATGCAGGCCAAGTAATTGGTGAAAACTCCCGTGACAATGACATCGTCGTAAACGTGCAGAAAGGCAAGAAATTGACCAATATGCGTGCTTCCGGTTCTGATGACAACGTGCGAATCGTACCTGCGAAAAAATTCTCTTTGGAAGAGTCTATGGAATATATCCAAAAGGATGAATACCTGGAGATCACGCCTAAGTCCATCCGGATGAGAAAAATCTACTTGGACGAAAACGAAAGAGCCAGAATGGCAAAAAAAGACGCCTAACAAACAGTCCTCCAATACCAAAAAATCCCGCAACTCTCATCGCGGGATTTTTTTTTGCTTTTTATTATAGGAAACTGTTTGAGATATAAACCTTATCACTAATCTTTCGTCAATAAAACTAAATCCAAATTATCCACTATGCACAAAGCTTTGTTTATTCTACCCCTCTCGCTTTCACTTGCAACACTCTCTTTTTCACAAACCAAGAATGACGTCATGCACCTTCTTGAAGGGCAGAAGGAGGTTCAAGTAAAGGAGGTTGGATTCAACACGATCAAGTACAGCTATCCCAACGAAAACACGGTCTATAGTGTCAGCAAGCATCAGGTAACTAAGATTGAGTATGCGAGCGGAAGGGAGGAAACCTTTGAGAGCCCGTTTAAACCCGTCAAGGGACTGGATGATGCAGAGCTAGTCTACATCACTTACAATCCCGAAGACATCGCCGGTTTGAATCCGAAAGGAGAACTCTTTAGCAAAGCTACAGGTGTGACGACGCTATCCTCGATCAATAATGTCAAAAACAGAGCCTTGGACAAGCTGAAAGCGGAAGCCGCCATGCTGGGCGCAAATGTGGTTTTTGTCGGGAACGTCTATCAGCGGGGAAATCAGTACGGAGGAGAAAACCAGCCCGGAAACTCGACCCAAACCACTTTTAGCGGTACCGGATATTCTACCGAGGCACTGGACAAAGAGGGAGTTAGACAGATCATCACCGGTCAAAAGTACCACCACTACCAAACCCATAAGCTCAACAGAAACGACTGGAATCCAACTCGGGAGATTGCTACCGTTTACGATAAAAGCCGAAAGCCTTTGATGTTTGAGTTTGACAAAATCATGGAAAAAGAAGATGGAATCTATGTATCCTCATCCCATATCCCCAGCAAAACAAAAGAGCTGAAGGTCATCCGGGCGGAAGAAGACGTAGTCATTTTGATGGAGCGAAACGACAAGACCATCACCAACTATTACCTGATTTCGAAAGAAAACAAGTATTTCAAAAACATGGCGAACAGAGTAGTACTGTAAACCAAAAAAGACCGGCTTCCCGGTCTTTTTCATTTGCATCCAGTACACTCCAAAATCAAAAAAGCGATTTATATTTCTATCTTTAATAGCCTTTTGGAAACCGGTGAATCCCACTGGCCACCTCCAATTGTCACATGACATGACCTCAAGAAGAAAAGCAATCCAAACCCTGGGCCTCGCAGCCGCTGCTGCTGCCCTACCTATTAATACGATAGCTAAGAATATGGCAAAGCAAAAAATGATTCACCAGGTTTACTTCTGGCTCCACGACGCAGGAAACACGCAAGAGTTTTTGACCGAGGCAGTACCCATGCTGGGTAGATGCCCGACTGTGGGAAAGTTCATCGCCGGTACTCCCGCAGACACAGAAAAGAGAGATGTGGTCGACCACTCTTGGCAAGTTTGCTGCACGGCATTTTTCGATAGCCTCGAGGACCAACTCGCTTACCAAAAAGAACCCCTTCACTTGGAGTTCATCGAGAAATATTCCCACATGTGGAAGACGGTGAAAGTGTATGACATCGCCATCTAAGGCAAATCTTGCCTTAGGACAATCCACCAAAAAACAGAAAAAATGAAAATCCCCTATTGGATCATTGGTATTGTCCTTTTCGGATCTTTCGCCTGTGATCCAAAAGAGGATCCTGTTCCTGTCGATCCGGAATTGGAGGTCAAAGAGGCCATCTTTGCCTCTATGAGTGAATGGTATTTCTGGAATGCGGAGCTTCCCGCGACGGTGGACTATTCAAAATACAACTCCAACGAAGCGCTGCTCGATGCTATCGTGTTCAAGCCATTGGATAGGTTTTCCTATCTCACCACGCAGGAGGCATTCAACAATTCTTTCGTCGGGAGAAATGCAGGACACGGATTCGGCTTTGCTTTTGCCGCGGACGAAAGGCTGTACATTTCATTTGTTTTTGACGAGTCTCCTGCCGGAAAAGACGGCTGGAAGCGAGGTTGGGAAATCGTACAGATCAACGGCAAGGCTATTGCTGAATATAAAACGGCATCCGGTAGTTACGACTTTAAACTGGGAAACCCAGACCCCGGAATCTCAAACACTTTTATGTTCAAGCTTCTGGACGGCAGTTCTACTACCCGCACCAACGTAAAGGCTGAGTATCAGTCCAATTCGGTTCTGGAGAAGAAAATTTTCGACCTCGGGGGCAAAAAAGTGGGATACTGGGTCTATCAAAGCTTCAAGGCCACGGCCGGTGTCAGCCCTACCAAAAGCACCGAAGTGGACGCTTCCATGGAGTTTTTCCAAAACCAGGGTATCCAAGAGCTGATCATCGATCTCCGTTACAATGGAGGCGGTTCGGTCGCGGTGGCAGAACAGATTTGCAACTACCTCATCCAGGGTTCGAATTCAAACAAGCTGATGTACACCAACAAGTTGAATTCGTTGAAGACCAAGCTGAACACGTCCAGAAATTTCTACAAAATAGGCACCATCGATTTGGATCGAATCATTATCATCACTTCCCGAGGCTCGGCTTCAGCCTCTGAATTGGTGATCAATAGCATGACTCCCTATTTGGACGTAGTTCTGATCGGCGACAATACCTATGGCAAGCCCGTAGGTTCCTTCCCGCTTTCATCCTACAACACTACGCTTAAAAACAACGATGTAGAGCTCGTCCCGATTACTTTCGCGATCGCCAATTCCGCCGGAAAGGCCGAATATTTTGACGGCTTTCCCGCAGACTTTTCCGTGGGAGACTCACCTCAATATCCTTGGGGAGACGAGCGGGACTTGCGACTAGCGGCTGCCTTGAGCTATCTAGAAAACGGAACAGTCAGTGGCAGGATGCTTAACACTTATTTCAAACCGAAATGGGAAATGATCGATGCGTTTAAAGGATTGGGCCAGGAGTTTCCGGCGTACTAAATAAGCCCGAAACTAGTTCGGGCCTATTTTATTTTTTCTTGTGTCTTGCGATCAAGACCTCCATCACTTCGTCGAGCTCGTAGCCTTTGGCTTCCAGCAGAACCAAATAATGATAAAGTAGGTCTGCCGCTTCGCCGAGGAACAAGTCTTTGTTGTCGTCTTTGGCTTCAATGACAATTTCGACAGCTTCCTCTCCTACTTTTTGGGCCACCTTGTTGATGCCTTTGGCAAAAAGAGAAGCAGTGTAAGACTTGTCGGAAGGATTATTCTTCCGGTCTTTGATGATGGATCGAAGCTGGTCTATAAAACCGGTCTTGGAAGAATTGGTCTCATCCCAGCAAGTATCCGCGCCGGTATGGCAAACAGGGCCGCGAGGGTTGGCTTTGACAAGGATAGAATCTCCGTCACAGTCCACCGTGATAGAAACCAGTTCCATAAAATTGCCGGAAGTCTCGCCTTTAGTCCAAAGTCGATTTTTACTCCGGCTAAAAAAGGTCACCTTTCCGGTTTCCTTGGTTTTTGCCAAAGCCTCTTCCGTCATGTAACCTTGCATCAGGACTTTGCCGCTAAGGGCGTCCTGCACAATTGCCGGCACTTGGCCGTTCATCTTGGCAAAATCTATTGTTCTTTTGTTCATCTCTTACTTTCTAATACTAATCCCTTCATTCGCCAAATAGCCTTTCAGCTCCGGAATCCCGATTTCCTTAAAGTGAAAAATACTTGCTGCCAAAGCCGCGTCGGCCTGACCAAAGGTAAACACATCCTTGAAATGCGCCATCGTCCCAGCACCACCCGAAGCGATCACTGGAATGGAAAGTGCAGCAGAAATTTCCGCCGTCAGTTCATTGGCAAATCCAGCCTTGGTTCCGTCATGGTCCATCGAAGTCAACAGAATCTCTCCGGCTCCGCGATCAGCGACCTCCTTCGCCCACGCCTGAGTCTTCAGCAGCGTCGGTTTTCTCCCTCCATGGGTATGGACAAAGTCAATCCCGTCCACATCCCGCGTATCGATTGCCACCACGATGCACTGTGAGCCAAACTCTCTAGCCATCTGATCAATCACACCTGGATTGTTCACCGCGGCCGAATTGATTGAGATCTTGTCCGCACCGGCATTGAGTAGAAACTTCACGTCTTCGACTGTGGAAATCCCGCCGCCGACGGTGAAGGGGATCGTGATCGCTTTGGCCACCTTGGTCACCAAGTCAGCCAAGGTCTTGCGCTTGTCCACGGTGGCCGTGATGTCCAGAAAGACGAGCTCGTCCGCCCCTTCATCGGAATAGACCTTGGCGAGCTCCACTGGGTCGCCCGCATCCCGAAGCTCGACAAAATTGACTCCCTTGACGGTACGGCCGTCTTTTATGTCTAGGCAGGGAATGATTCGTTTAGTAAGCATTTATGAATTGGAAGATTTTAAAATTGAAAGATTGGAAAATTGACGAGGTTTCAGCTTTCTGATATCAGAATTCTGACTTACGAAAACGTCGCTAGCTCCTCCAGCGTCACCCTTCCCTCATAGTAGGCCTTGCCGACAATCGTGCCGTAGACACCGATTTTTTCCAAGACTTCCAGATCTTTGACCGAAGAAACTCCCCCGCTGGCAATCAGTTTCAAGCCGGGGATTTCCTGGAGAATCTCTTCATACAATTCCACCGAAGGGCCTTGCAGCAAGCCGTCTTTGGCCACATCCGTGCAGATCACGTACTGAATTCCCAACTTGACATAGGATTGGATAAAAGGGATCAAATCCACCGCCGTCGTCTCCTCCCAGCCTCCCACGGCAATTTTTCTATCCTTGGCATCGGCCCCGAGAATGATCTTTTCCGAGCCGTAGTCCTTGATCCAAGACTTAAATAACTCGGGATTTTTCACCGCGATGCTGCCTCCGGTCACCTGCTTGGCACCCAACTCGAAGGCTTTTTCGATTTCCTCATCTGCTTGGATTCCACCTCCAAAGTCCACCTGCAAAGACGTTCCTTGGCTGATTCGCTCCAGCACGGATCCGTTGATGATCTTCTTGGCTTTGGCACCATCTAAGTCTACTAAATGCAGACGTTGGATCCCAACTCCTTCGAAGCGTTTGGCCATCTCGAGGGGGTCGTCGTGGTATTCTTTTTTGCTGCTATAGTCGCCTTGGCTGAGGCGAACGCACTTGCCTCCGATGAGGTCGATTGCGGGGATGATTTGCATTTGTGAAGTATCAAGTCGCAAGAATCAAATATCAAGACTTGCGGGTTTATAGGCTTTAAGTCATTTTCTTGGTCTGGACTCCGCTCAACCTGACACGCTCGCAGGTGGCAAGGAAGCCCACTGTCTTGTCTGGCTGAGCGGAGTCGAAGCCCTTTAATTTGGGCAAACTCTCACTCTAAATACTCAAGAAATTCTCCAGCAGCTTCTCCCCTACCGTGCTACTCTTTTCTGGGTGGGCTTGGATTGCCCAGTAGTTATCCCGGTGGAGGACAGCAGTGAAGTCATGGATATAATGCGTGCTGGCAATCGTCGCCTCACTCAGCTCCGCATAGTAGCTGTGCACATAGTAGACAAATCGGGAGTCCGGCAAATCTCTGAGAAGCGGGTTATCCGCCAAATTCTCCAGCTCATTCCACCCCACGTGTGGCACCTTGAACTCCTGGGAGTTTTCGGGAATAAAGCGCTTCACCTTGACGGGAAAAATCCCGAGGCATCCGGTGTTGTTTTCCTCCGAATGCTCGCAAAGCAACTGCAAACCCAGACAAACGCCCAAAAAGGGCTGCTTAATCTCTCGGATCAGCTGGTCGAGTTTACGTGCTTTCAGGTAGTTCATCGCTGTGCTGGCTTCACCCTGGCCGGGGAAGATCACACGATCGGCCCCGCGGATTTCGTCCGGATCATCTGTCAAAATAGCCTCGGCGCCCAAGCGTTCCAGCGCGTAAAGCACCGACTGCACATTTCCCGAGTTGTATTTGATTACCGCTGTTTTCATTTTTCGTCAAATGTCGAATGACCGATGTCCGATGCATTCATCCGACATCGTTCATCGGACTTCTATTTCTTGTTCAATATTTCCTCCAGTACTTCCTCAATCTCTGGAAGCGACTCGTAAAGCTGCTCGTAGCTTTCGATCACAAAGTATTTGTCCTGAAAGCGATCTTTCCAGTATTCCTGATTCAATATCCTCCGCACATCGTAAGGAAGATGCGCGGGTTCGTTCGAAATGCTGAATTTAGTCTCTCCAGCCGAACTTAGGATACCGGCACCATAAATCTTCAACTCCCCATCTTCTCGGATCAGCCCAAACTCGATGGTGAACCAATAGATCCGGCTCAGCAGCTGGATCGCCCAAGGGTTTTCGATATGCTTTAGGGCGATTCCCGAAAGGCTTTCCAAGAAATCCACGTAAGGCTGATTGGTCAGCAGAGGCATGTGTGCAAAGGCATCGTGAAACATGTCAGGCTCCTCTAGGTAGTCCAATTGCTCCATCTTCCGCAGCCAAGTGGATGAGGGAAAACGCCTATTATTCAACAAACCGAAAAACAAGTCGTCATCAATCAGCCCAGGCACAACCTGTACCGCCCAACCCGTGCTTTCTTTCAGAATAGCGTTTAGCTCTTCAAAGTTGGCGATTCGGTCAGCCGAAAACTTCACTGCCTTCACGCCATCCAAGTAGGCCTTGGACGCCGCTTTGGGAAGATTGGGCATCTGGCGTTCGAAGAGAATCTTCCAGACCTTAAAGTCTTCCTCGGTATACTGATCGTACTCCTGCCTCAGCTTTTGGAGTCGCAGGTCTTCAAAGACCCAGTTTTTCGGTTTCGTTTCCATCTGCATTTTATTTGGGTTTATATCTCATCAAGCTCATAACAAATTCGACTGGCCTTCATTGCGAGCCAAGCACGAAAACAAAAAGGCCTACTCCGAGAAGGAATAGGCCTGTCTATTTTTTTACCAAAAAACCATAGCAATCCTATCCCTTCATCTTTGATGATGGTAAGAATGATGCACGTAGGTTCTTGGTGTCGGATTCATGCTTTGAAGTTAAGGATGTTTCTACTTTGCACCAACTATTTTCAGATCAAGTCAAAAGTTTTTCTCTTCGCGAAAATCTCTCTGATCCAAGCTGCTAGCCTTGCACTCTGTGCAAAATCCAACGTCTGCTGCCCGTCGGAATAGGCCTTTTCGGGCACTTCATGGGATTCATAGATAATGCCGTCTGCACCGGCCATGACGCCGGCCAAAGCCATCTGCGGCACATAAGCACGAATACCTATCCCATGGGAAGGGTCTACGATTACCGGAAGATGGGATTTGGCTTTCAGGATGGGGATTGCATTCAGATCCAGCGTATTTCTCGAAGCGCGCTCATAAGTTCTGATGCCGCGCTCGCAGAGGATGAGTTTTTCATTGCCTCCGGCAAAGACATACTCGGCGGACTGCAAGAGTTCTTCTATGGTCCCGGATATGCCACGCTTGATCATCACTGCCTTGTCGACTTTGCCCAATTCGTCCAGCAAGTTGAAGTTTTGGGAGTTTCTCGCACCTACCTGGTAGATATCCACATAGGGATACATCGCCTCGATCTGGGAGGGCTGCATCACCTCGGTAACAATCTTAATTCCGGCCGGGGCCGCAATGGAATGCCAAAGCTGCAGCCCTTCGATCCCCATTCCGCGAAATGCGTACGGAGAAGTTCTTGGCTTGAACACGCCGCCCCGCATCATCGTGATCCCGTTTTCCACGCAGTGGGCCACCACTTTTCGGATCTGCTCCTCGGACTCAATGGAGCATGGACCAGTGATGATGGCCATTTCCCCGTCCTTGATGAAGACCCCGTCGCCGAGATCCACAGAGGTAGGCTTGGCCTTCCACTTTTTGGACACGAGCTTGTACTCATCGGAAACGATGTGAATATCCTTGATCCCGTCCATCTGTCCGACTTTACGGATATCAAACTCATTTTTCCCGATACCGATAATGTAGTCCCCTAGCTGGGTTTTGACCTCGGTGGTCTTGTATCCGATCTCGTTGACCTTGGCCAGGAGTTTTCCCTTTTGGGAATCTGTGATATCGGCTTGCAGCTGAATAATCATGGCTTAATTACGCTTTGGATATATTCCTGAATGTCCCCACTCAGGTCTTTTGAATCTTTGATTTTCTTGATAAAGGCGGAGCCGATGATGGCCCCATTGCTATATTGTGCAGCTTGTCCAAAAGTCTTGGCATCCGAAATTCCAAAGCCTATCAAGCGGGGATTTTTCAAACCCATCGCGGCCACCCGTTCGAAATAGGCCACCTGCTCGGGACTGATGTCTGCTTTGGCTCCTGTGATCGCGTGCGAAGAAACCATATAGATAAAACCGTCGGTATTTTCGTCGATTTCCCAGATGCGCTTTTCAGAGGTCTGGGGAGAGATCAGAAAAGTGTTCACCAATCCGAATTGGTCAAACATGGCCTTATAATCTTCCAGATACTGCTGCATGGGCAGATCAGGCACGATCAAACCGTCCACGCCGACCTCCTTGCACTTTTGGCAAAAGGCCTCCATCCCAAACTGGATGATTGGGTTTAGATACCCCATGAGCACCACAGGAAGGTGGACTTTTGCTCGGAAGCCCTTCAACTGCTCAAAGAGCAACTTCATGGACATACCATTGTCCAAGGCGATCTTGTTGCTGTCTTGGATAGTTGGACCATCAGCCACCGGATCGGAATAGGGAACACCGATTTCGATGACATCCGCTCCCCCGGCCTGAATAGCCTCCATGACTGCGACAGTGTCTTTCAAATTTGGAAATCCAGCGGTGAAGTAGATGGAAAGTACCCTTTCCTTTTTGGTATTGAATAGGTAATGTATTCGATTCATTTTTCAGTTGTTAATGGCTTGATGTCCGATGACCAAAGCGGAATGTTTGTTACATCCTACACCCGACATCCCAGATTAATATCCTCCCCACTTGATATAGGTCTCCAGATCTTTGTCTCCTCGGCCGGATAGGTTGATCACAATCACATCGTCTTTGCCATACGCTATCATATTGAGGGCATACAGCGCATGGGCAGACTCAATGGCTGGGATAATGCCTTCGAGTTTGCTCAGCTCGATCCCCGCCGCCATCGCATCCTTATCCTCCACTGCGACAAATTCACCTCTTCCCACATCAAAAAGATGGGCATGGACAGGACCAATACCCGGATAGTCGAGGCCAGCTGAGATTGAATGCGGCTCGACGACCTGTCCGTCCTCCGTCTGCATCAAAATAGTCTTGGAGCCGTGCAAAATACCAGGCGTGCCCAAAGCGGTCGTGGCAGCAGATTTCCCCGAACTCACCCCCAAGCCCGCAGCTTCAGCAGCGACTAGGCGCACTTCTGGAGTATTGTAGTAGTGATAGAAAGCCCCGGCCGCATTTGACCCACCGCCGACACAGGCTATCACGATGTCTGGATTTTCGCTACCCTCCTTTTCCTTCAGTTGCCACTTGATTTCCTCAGAAATCACCGACTGAAATCTGGCGACCATTTCTGGATAAGGATGTGGGCCAACCACCGAACCGATGATATAGTGCGTGTCCACGGGATTGTTGATCCAAGCCCGCATGGCTTCGTTGGTGGCGTCTTTGAGGGTCTTGGAGCCGGAGACAGCCGAAACGACCGTCGCTCCTAGGATCTTCATTCGCTCCACATTCGGTCGCTGACGTGCGATGTCAATTTCGCCCATGTACACAGTACATTCCATTCCCATCAGGGCGCAGACAGTTGCTGTTGCTACTCCATGCTGACCCGCGCCGGTTTCGGCAATGATGCGCTTCTTACCAAGCTTTCTAGCCAAGAGGATTTGCCCAATAGTATTGTTTACCTTGTGTGCGCCAGTATGGCAGAGATCTTCGCGCTTCAGATAGACTTTGGCTTCGTATTTCTCAGAAAGCCTTGACGCAAAATAGAGTGGAGTCGGTCGACCGACGTAGTCTTTCAACAAGCCTCGAAACTCTGCCTGAAAATCTGGTGAAGCCATAATTGCCTCATAATTCTCCCTCAATTCCTCCACGTTGGGATACAGCATCTCGGGGATATAGGCCCCTCCAAACTTGCCATAAAAACCCTTTTCATCAACTTTAATCATATATCGTACGGTTGATAGCTGATAGTCCAATGGACCAGCTTCTCTCAGCTATGGTCTAATTTTTCTTTAAAAATTTTCAAGATCTTGATATTCTTCAGCCCTGGCTCGTCTTCAAACTTGGAGTTCAGATCCACGCCTTGGAACTGTGGAATCCTTTCAGCCAAAGCCAAAAGCTCATCCGTACTCTCCGCGTCCAATCCGCCACTGAGAAGAAAACCTTTGTCAAAAGGATAGCCTTCCAGCGCCTTCCAGTCAAATTTCCTACCGGATCCACCGTGCTCCACGGTTGCCGTGTCAAAGAGAAACTTGTCCACCAAAGGCAAATACTCTCTAAAGGCTTCCCAGTCGATTTCGCTCTTGACAGAAATCACTTTCCAAATCTCTGCATCGGTCTTCTTTTTCAATTCCCGGACCGTTTCCACTGCTTCCTTCCCATGAAGCTGAATGGCAGACAGCCTAAACAAACCGACCTTTCGAAGTATCTCGTCCAACTCTTCGTTTACAAAGACACCGACTTTTCTTACTTCCAGTTGAGCCAGCTGTCCTGCGGCTTCATCTGGGACAAAACGTGGTGACTTGGGATAGAAGATCAATCCCATCCAATCTGGCTGGATTTCCCGGATCAGTTCCAGGGCATTCTCCCAGTCCCGCATGCCACAGACTTTGATTTCCATCAGGCCTTACTCAACTCGGAGGCTTGGGCCGAGAGCTTCTTGAATTCCTTGATAAAGTTATAGGCTGCCTGCTCGGGACGGCTGGATTTCATGAAGTTTTCCCCGATCAAAAAGCCGTCAAATCCGGCCTTTTTCAGCTCAATCATCGTCCTCGGGTCAGAAATCCCACTTTCGGAGACCATTACAAACTCTCCAGGAATCTGATCGGCCAGTGCCAAAGACGTGTCCACGGATACCTCAAAAGTCTTAAGATTTCGGTTGTTCACCCCAACTAGATCCAAATCGGGGCAGAGGCTTCTTTCCAGCTCCTCACCATCATGCACTTCCATGAGGATTTCCATTCCGAGCCCCTTTGCAAAAGAGGCTAGGGATTTCAACTTGGCAGGTTCCAAGGCAGCAGCGATAAGCAAGATGCAGTCCGCGCCGATGGATTTAGCTTCCAAAATCTGGTACTCATCCACTATGAAGTCCTTGCGGATAATTGGGCAGAAATTGTATTTCCGGGCGAGCTTCAAATCCTCGTTGCTTCCACCGAAGAATTCTTTGTCGGTCAAAATGGACAAAGCAGAAGCACCTGCCTGCATATAGCCAATGCTGACCTTCTCGACAGAAGCCGAGCTGTTGATCACTCCCTTGGAAGGCGACTTGCGCTTGAATTCAGCAATGATGCCCGATTTGTCGGGATGGGTCACATACTTCTTCATCGACACCACCGGGCCGTCGAAAAAAACGCTGCTCTCCAGCAGCTTGACCGGCACCAAACTTTTTCGCTCTTCCACTTCCTTATACTTGGAAGCGATGATTTTGTCTAAAATATTCATGGGTACTTGTTAGGCTAATGAAACAGACGTCTTGGGATTGACCAATCCGTCAAATACGCGGAGAGCCCTACCACTGAGCAGGACTTCCTCCGCCAAGGCTACCGCATCTACGAAGGACAGGTCTTCTTTGGCCGTGACCAAAGCAGCAGCCGCATTGGCCGTCACCACGGCATTCTGGCTTTCGCTACCTTTTCCTCTCAATACGCTTTCAAAAATCTTGGCCGATTCCTGAACGGTTGAGCCTCCGGCTATGCTATCAGCGGAAATTTTCTGCAACCCCAGATTCTCCGGTTGGAGTAGCTTTTCTCCTTGGTTTGAGATCATTTTAAAAGGTCCCGTGAGGGAAATCTCATCGTATCCATCAAGCGCATGGAGTATCGAAAATCTCCCCTCCATCTCCTGGTAGAGGTAAGCGTACAATCTCGCCAACTCCAGACTGAACACCCCCACGAGCTGTTTTTTGGGAAAACTGGGGTTTACCATGGGACCTAGCATGTTAAAGAAGGTTTTCACTCCCAACTCCTTTCTGATCGGCGCGACGTTTTTCATCGCAGGATGGAAAAGTGGAGCATGGAGAAAGCAAAGTCCGGCTTCGTCCAAAGAACGTCGGATCTCACTGATATCATTGGTAAACTCGTAACCAAAGTAGGAAAGCAGATTTGAAGAGCCACATATGGAGGAGACTCCCGTATTGCCGTGCTTGGCGACATTTTGCCCTGCACCCGCCACGATAAAGGAGGCCAAGGTCGAAATATTGAAGGTGTCTTTGCCGTCACCCCCAGTACCGCAAAGATCCATTGCGTCGTATTCTTCGATTTCCACGGGAATACACAGTTCCAGCATCGCCTCCCGAAATCCGCTCAGCTCCTCCACGGTGATGGAGCGCATCAAATAAACGGTCATGAAGGCGGCGATCTGGCTATGGTTATAGGCGCCTGTTGCCAGGTTTTTCAACACTTCCCTCGCTTGGCATTTGGACAGTGTCTTGTGTTCGATCAATTGGTTGAGGATGTCTTTCATTTCTTGTGGGTGGGTGGGGGGTCAGGGATTGGGGCATGGATCAGGACTCCAGCCAGTTTTGCATGATTTTGGCGCCGTTTTCTGTGAGGATACTTTCGGGGTGAAACTGGACCCCCCTTACGTTGAACTTTTTGTGCCTTACCGCCATGATTTGCTGGTCAGGTGTACGGGCAATCACCTCTAGGTCAGGAGAAAGGGTGGATTCTTCTATAACCCAAGAGTGATATCTTCCAATACTAAATGTATCGGGGATTTGCTTAAAAAGCAAGTCCTCCTGAACAGAAACCTTCGATGCCACCCCGTGCAAAACCTCAGAGAGATTGGTCAGACTCCCGCCGAAAGCCTCCCCGATGGCCTGATGTCCGAGGCACACCCCGAGAATTGACTTCTCCGCCGCATATCTAGCGATCAATTTTGGCATAATTCCAGCCTCGGAAGGCACCCCAGGACCTGGGGACAGAAGGATTTTATCATATTTCTCAACCTCCTCGAGGCTGATTTTGTCATTTCTATAGACATCCATCATCGCTCCGTAGCCTAACTGCCTAACTATATACACTAGATTGTAGGTGAAGGAGTCGTAGTTGTCTAATACCAATATTTTCATGCTTCGATAGGTTTAAATCTTTTCCGCCGCACGCAATGCGACTCTTAAGGCCTCCAGTTTATTCGCCACTTCCTGTAGCTCTGAGGGTATGGATGATTTGGCAACGACTCCCGCTCCAGCCTGGAATCTTAGGTGGTTGTTTTCGGAAACAAAAGAGCGGATCAGGATAGCATGGTTGAAATCTCCATTAAATCCAAGATAGCCGATTGCCCCTCCGTAAAACTGCCGACTGACGTTTTCCAAATCGTCGATGAGCTCCATCGCTCGGTACTTCGGTGCCCCAGTCAGCGTTCCAGCTGGGAAAGTATCCGCCACCAATTGTAGAGGATTGGCTGCCTCCGGCAGTTGTCCGGTCACTTTGGATACCAAATGAATCACGTGGGAGTAGTACTGTATCTCCTTGAATACGTCCACGTTCACCACGTCGGAAGAACGGGAAAGGTCATTTCGGGCCAAATCCACCAACATGACATGTTCTGAGTTTTCCTTGGGATCGTCGTAGAGCTTTCTCGCCAACTCCGCATCTTCGGCATCATTTCCTGTCCGGCGAAAGGTTCCAGCAATCGGATAAATTGTCGCCTTCCGATTGTGCACCACGATCTGAGCCTCCGGCGAGCTGCCGAATACCTTGAACGAACCATAGTCGAAATAGAAAAGATAAGGCGAGGGATTCACCGAACGCAGCGCTCTGTAGACGTTGAACTCGTCCCCTTTGAATTCGGTGGTGAACCTTCTCGAAAGCACGATCTGGAAAACATCCCCGCGAAAGCAATGTTCTCTTCCTTGGTTCAGAATTTTCAGAAACTGCTCATCAGTATAATTTGAAACTTCCTCTCCAACTTTCTTGAATGAATAGGCGGGAATGTTCTTGTTGTTGAGCAAGGTTTCAATCTCATCCATGTACTCGGGATTTTCAGCCCCAGCCACCCGGTGTTCGAAGAGATGCAGCTCATTTTTGTAGTGGTCGACCACGATGATGTTTTGATACATGGAGTACTGCATCATCGGGGTTTCGTTGGGCTTAGTATTGCCAAGTTTGATATCCTCAAAGTAAGCGAGTGTATCATACTGGATATAGCCAAAAAGCCCGTTGGTGCTAAATTTGAATTTGTCCGGAGTAGGATCAAATTTATTACCGAAAGATCTCAAACAATCCATCAGCCGCTTTTTGGCGGAGACCTGATACTCTAGGACCTCCCCTGCAGGAAGGCTCTCCCGAACGGTCCCGGCATTGAAACTAAAAGTAGCCAGTGGATTGAAACAGATGAATGAATAGCTGTTTTCCTGACCATGATAGTCAGAACTCTCCAGTAGGATCGGATTGGCAAAACGGTCTCTTATCTGCAAGTAAATGCTTACCGGAGTGATGGTATCGGCGAGTCTTTTGCGATAGGTGGTCAGGATCGGAAATTTCACTTGGCTCATTCGGGGATTTTTATTTAGCATGAAAAAAGGCTTACCGGGAAATCCAGTAAGCCTTTTACATATGTTGTTGCGCAAAATTTAGGCAACGGCTTTCTGAGCTTTCCCTTGGAAAGAAATAGAATGCCACCACCAGTATTTATTTGCGATCGTTTTCATAAGACTTCGGCAAATTTAGAAACGGTTTGGAATTTGCAAAGCATGGTTTCCCTTTTTTCCAAAAAAAATATTTCCAAAACGCTATTTTCCAAGAGAAACAAGATCACAAAGCTTGAAAACCCTGAAAATGAACGCTTCGTATAGTAGATCAAACTTTTATCCGACCTAGTCATGAAAAAATCCGCACTTCTCTCCCTTTTTGTAATTGGGCTGTGCTCAACACTCTTTGCCCAAAACCAGACCGGTTGGTCCCTTCCTCTACATGAGGCAAAATTCGTTGACGAAAGCGGCGAAACGATAAAATTGGCAATCGATCCCGGATTTGACTACGCCGATCTGATGGAGGGAAGCGACAAAGTCCGGTTTTTTTTCAATCGTAATCATCCAAACTTCCGCCAGGCGCGCATCATTGACCAGGACAGCAATGAGTTGGTTGCTAGAGGAAAGGGCGGATTTTTCTTTGGCGATGCAAAAATGGTCTTTGCCGACGGCAGCGTAGTCAATCTTAAAAAAATCAAAAATCCCAACGGATATGAGATAATCGGACCACACGGACCGCTTTTCAAAGTGGAAAATCAAGGGATAAAAGCGGTATCCACAATCGACCAGAAAGAGTTTCTCACCCAAACTTTCTTTGTTTTTGACCGCATACGCGCGACACAACAGCCACCTGCCGAAGTCATTTATGTGTACGCCTCCAGCACGCTTGGGAAATAAGGCATAGATTTGGAAAAAAAACATGGCCAAGGCGATCTCCCAATATTTCAAGCGGGTTTTTGACGACTATCAGGTGTTGGTGATGGTAAATCCGAACGAATTCACAGGCATAGAACTGATTGTCCATCCTGACGGCCGGATCGAAAAGACCGAGATGGAGTTTGACGAAGAGATTTTTGAGGACTTGGAAGTGGATGAGTTCCAACCTTGCAGTCCTTTGGAGTTCCAGCTATTTCTGGCAAAGGCATGAGCTAAGTACTGAACCCGGAACCGCTGCCTGTCACTTGACATAGACGCTTACTTCACTTTCATCTTCACACTCAGCCAGCATTTCGATTGAGCTTTTGTAGGTGATGGGGTGCTTCTTCTCTGGCAGTAGGGACGCCAGCGGAACCAACACAAACTTCCGTTTCGCAAGGAAGGGATGGGGAACTTTGAGCTGGTCTGTATCCAAGATCCGGTCGCCAAAATACAGGATATCAATATCCATGGTTCGGTCACCCCAGTGCTCATCCCGCTTCCTGCCGAGATTCTTTTCTATTGCCTGAATAATCCTCAGGACCTCCTCCGGATTCTTTTCCGTCAAGATTACCGCGATTTGGTTCAGAAAATTTCCCTGGGCGACACCTCCCCAAGCGCCTGTTTCGTAGATATCCGAGAGCTTGGTCACGCCAAACTGATCCCGCAAAGCCTCTACCGCCTGAGCCAATAAAAATTCCCGGTTACCCTTGTTTCCCCCCAAACTCAATACTGCTTCCGTATACATCACTTGTAGCTCTAGGATTGTAAAGGTCAGTCAAAAAAGGCTAATTTAGAGCCCAAATTCAAATCGCATGAAATTTCTTGGCAATGTGTTGGCCGTCATAGTCGGCCTTTTCATATTCTCGATTCTCGGTTTTCTTCTCTTTTTTGGCATTATAGGCATGATTGCCGCGTCCTCGGAGAAGGAAGTCTCAGTAAAAGAAAATACTGTCCTTCACCTGAATCTTAACGGCCGGATGCTGGTCGAAAGGACAGCGGAGGATGAGTTTGACCTCAGCGCATTCGGAAATCCTTTTGGAGGTGATCTCAATGCGGGATTGGTCAACCTTAAAAAGGCAATCTCGGAGGCAAAAACCAATGAAAACGTCAAAGGCATCTATCTAAATACAGGCCTGATAATCGCCGGACAAGCCAATCTTTTGGAGCTCAGGGAGGCACTGATCGACTTCAAAGATTCCGGCAAATTTGTCATCGCTTACGACGAAGCCTATTCAGAGGGAGGATACTTCCTTGCCTCGGCGGCAGATGAGGTCTTCTTGAATCCCATGGGAGCGATAGACTTCAACGGCTTTTCTTCAGAAGGAATTTTTCTGAAAGGTCTTTTTGACAAAGTGGGAATCAAGCCTGAGGTCTTCCGCGTCGGCGAGTTCAAAAGTGCGGTGGAGCCTTTTATCCTTGACAAAATGAGCCCCGAAAACAGGCTGCAAACCCAGTATTTCCTCAATGACATCAACGATTTGGCAGTTTCCAAAATCGCCGAATCCAGAAAAATTGCATTGGACAGCCTAAAAAAGATCAACTCGGAAATGCTGGTGAGAAAAGCTGAAGATGCGGTTGCCTATGGCCTGGCAACTGCCTTGGCCTATGAGGATGAGGTCCATGCCAAACTCCGCGAAAAACTCGGGCTCACAGAGGATGACGAGATCCCAACAATCAACGCAACAGATTTGGGCTCCTTGGCAAAATCCACCAATATCACTTCCAAAAACCGAATTGCCGTCATTATCGCAGAAGGGGATATAGTAGGCGGTGATGTGGACGGAGCATTGAGCTCAGACAAATTTGCCCGGGAAATCCGCAAGGCCAGAAAGGACGACAACATCAAGGCTATAGTACTCCGGGTGAATTCTCCAGGTGGCTCAATCGTCGCCTCGGACGTGATCTGGCGGGAGATGACCGAGGCCAAGAAAGCCAAGCCTTTGATCGTCTCCATGGGTGAAGTTGCAGCTTCGGGGGGCTACTACATCTCGGCTCCAGCCGACACGATCGTGGCCCAACCCAATACCATTACCGGTTCCATCGGGATATTTGGTCTCTGGTTTAATGTACAGGAATTGCTCAATGAGAAACTCGGGGTGACCACCGACGTGGTCTCTACCGGGCAGCTGTCCGACTTCATGAATCCAACCCGGGAGCTGTCTGAAGTAGAGCGGACCATTATCCAGCAAAACATAGAAGAAGGCTATGAGACGTTCATTTCCCGGGTGGCGGAAGGCCGAGGCATGCATCCCGACTCCGTCAAAAAAGTGGCATCGGGACGAGTGTGGACAGGCACACAAGCCAAGGAGCGCGGACTAGTCGATGTATTGGGCGGCTTGAATACAGCGATCAAAATAGCTGCGGACAAGCTGGATGCTGGTGATGACTATCGCGTGGTGTACTATCCAGAGCAGAAAACCTGGGTTGAAGAACTGATGAGCGACTTTGGTGACAAAGTAGAGCTCAAAGTCCTACAAGCCCAGCTTGGAGAAAACTTCCCTCTCATCCAAAAGATCAAAAACCTTCAGGATTACCAGGGCATTCAGGTGAGAATGCCTCAGGACATTGTGATCAAGTAGAAAACCATTCTACCAGCCAATTTGAAAAGCCCTCCTTCACCGGAGGGTTTCTTATTTCTGCACTATCCAGATTTAGAAAAGGAAGCATTATCAAAAGACTGTCTTGAAAAGCCGCCGTGCACTGCTACTTCTGCATCTCCCTCATTTATCAAGACTGGAGATTCGCTTTTCTCGCCAGTCTTCTCGCTTCCGCTACCCTCAAAAAGCTTATTTTTAGGAATTCACCCAATCTCGGAAAACATAATCCAGCAGCTATGAAAAAAATCCTCTTGTGCGCTCTCGTGATATCTCTCACCTATCTATCGTCTCAAACCACCATGGCTCAGACCGTTTTTGAAAAGCAAACGGTCTCAGACCTCAACAAGACACCAAATTATGTCTTTGGAGTAAGTGATGAGGATGGCCTGAAGGGAGCCTTATCCATGTACGACATTCTGTTGGAAAATGGAGTCCAGGTCGAAAATTTCGAAGTGGTGGTCAAAGGCCCTGTGGTGAAAACTATGGTCAATGGCTCAGAACTCGAGGCCTACTTTGACAAATATAAAGGCAAGGTCCGGATCAGTATTTGTAGCATCGCCATGAAAAGACTAGGTGTCACAAAGGACCAGCTTTTTTCAGGCCTAGACGTAGTGGAAACCTACACCATCCGAATTTTACAACTTCAAGCTTTAGGCTACAATTCCATGCAGTATTGAACACTTGGGTAGGCGAAAAACAAAAAAGCTTCCAGTTTTCACTGGAAGCTTTTCACCTGGTGACCTCGTCAGGATTCAAACCTGAAACCTCCTGAGCCGTAATCAGGTGCTCTATTCAGTTGAGCTACGAAGCCGAATTGGTTTGCAAAGGTATCCATAATTCTGTTTTTTGCAAATAACCGCTACCAAGAAAATTTACCAGACAAGCTTAAACCTTAAGAATAATTAAGATGGCCAAGGGGGTAAATCCTTTTGGATTTCATATTTTTGCCCACATTCCACTGATTTGAATTCTCGTTAATGAAAAAATTATTTACGCTGTCTCTCGCAATCTTGGCTTTCCATTTTGTGCAGGCACAGGAATCCGAAACTAAACCAAGAACTCCAATCGGAGGCCGTCCCAATATCCCCAGTGATCTTAATTTCGAATTTGGATTTAACCAGCTCACCAACCGACCTTCGGAAATCGGCGTGGATTTCATCGGTTCCAGGACCTTCAACATGTCCTATCAGGTTCCAGTTTATCTTTTTGGAAAAAGCTCGGGATTTACGTTAAACCCGGGTTTGGGAGTCGGATCAGACAAGATTGCCTTCAAAAACAACGAGAACCTCTTCACAAATGCCACATTGGGAGCCAACTCTTCGGAGCTTAAGGACATCACCGACGTCTATGGAGAAAATATCCTGATCAAGTCCAATAATTTCGCAGCCAACTATCTGGAGATCCCAATCGACCTGAGATACCATCTCAACAAAAACAACTACAGCAAAAGTTTTAGATTCAGCGTGGGTGGAAAAGTAGGCTTTCTATACGAGGCCCATACCAAAGTAAAGTATGAATCCGCCGCCTATGACAAGCGAAAAATCAAGGATAGCCAAGGCTACGGTCTGGAAAAGATCCGTTATGCAATCTCTGTCAAAGCTGGCTCTCCAGGCTTCTACGTTTGGGGAAATTTCTACCTGAATGACATGTGGGAAAAGGGACGTGGCCCTTATGCTACCCAAGCAAGTCAGCTGAATTTCGGCCTTGCGGTCACTGTGTTCTAAAAAGCGCCCGAACCGAGCCAAACTTCACCAAAAGACTCTCTACTCAAGACATACACGATCCGGCAATCCGGATCGTTTTTTTATGCCCAAATCCAGTTGAAACCAAGCCAACAAACCAAAAACCCAACTACCAAGCCAGTATAAATTTCAGTAGGCTTGTGGGCCTGAAGAAAAAGTCGGGAGGACGCCACAATGCCGCAAAGCAACAGCACACCCAAAAGCGGGTACAACACTTCAAATGTCGGGAACTTCCTGCCCAGAACCAGCACTACAGCTAGCAGCCCCCCCAGCCCAATCATATGGGCCGAGATTTTCCAGAAAAAACTCACCACCGCCAACAAGACTACGGCTATGCAGATGACCATCATCCCAAGCCAAAGAATTGGATCAAGATCTGTCTTTTGCTGCAAAAACCAAGTGGTGAGCAGAAAATAGAGTGCGGTGATGGTAAAGGGAAGCTTGCGGTCCTTGACCTCAGGCATGTGAAGGCTCTTGACCGTGCCGCTTAGGCGAAACCCAATGATAGTAACCATCGGAATTAATAAAGTGGAAAGGACAATCAAAAAGAAAATCCTATACTTGAATTCCTCGGGTATGCTGGTGGCTTGCGGCACTGCAAACAATAGCAGTCCGAAAACTAAGGTTGGCATGAGCAATGGTTGAAAAACCGCTGTTATCAGCAGGGCAATCGATCTCAGCACTACAGTTCCTTTCTTAGCCTTGCCACTGGAATCTGCAGCTGTTCCCTATATTTTGCTACTGTTCTTCTCGCGATGTTATAGCCTTTTTTGTTCAGCATCTTCACCAATTTGTCGTCGGACAGAGGCCGCTTCTTGTCCTCCGCATCTACCATAGCCTGGAGCACGGATTTCACCTCCCGGTTGCTCACGTCCTCGCCACTATCCGTGGCTATGCCTTCGGAGAAGAAGTATTTCAGCGGATAAACGCCAAACTCTGTCTGAATAGCCTTGCTGTTTGCCACTCTGGACACAGTGGAGATGTCCATATCTATCCTTTCCGCAATGTCTTTCAGGATCATCGGGCGAAGGTTGGTTTCATCTCCATCTATGAAAAATTCCCGCTGGTAGTTGAGAATTGCCTCCATGGTCCTTAGAAGTGTATTTTGCCGCTGCTTGATGGCATCGATAAACCACTTTGCCGAATCCAACTTCTGCTTGACAAAGGTGACGGTATCTTTCAGCTTCTTGTCCTTTTTGTCACTCTTGTCATAGGCATCAAACATCTCTGCGTAGGACCGCGATATCCTCAGCTCTGGTGCATTTCTTGAATTTAGGCTGACCTCCAGCTTCCCGCCCGTGTTTGTCAGGATAAAATCCGGGATAATGTACTGCGTCCGCACCAAGCCATCGGAGGTTCCGCCTGGTTTGGGATTGAGCCTCGTGATCAGGTTGACAGCATCTTTGATTTGCTCCTCGTCGAGATCGAGACGCTTTTGGATCTTTGAGTAGTGCTTCTTGGTAAACTCGTCGAAACATTCCTGAACAATCATCAAGGCGTGCTGCACCACTTGATCATCGGGATGCTCCTTACGTTCCAGCTGGATTATCAGGCATTCCTGCAGACTGCGTGCGGCTATGCCTGCCGGGTCAAAGTTCTGGATTTTGCGGAGGATCTCCTCCATTTCGTCAATATCAGTCTCGATATTCTGGCTGAAGGCAAGGTCATTGATGATCGCCTCCAGATCCCGCCTGATATATCCGTCATTTTCTATGCTTCCGATCAGCTGTTGGCCGATCATTTTCTGGCGCTCGTCGAGCTTCAAGAAGCTGAGTTGGGATATCAGTTGCTCATGGAGTGAGGCCTGGGAGGAAATCGGTATTTCGCGGTCTTCGTCGTCTGCGTTGTAGTTTCCGTCACCCTGCATCTTATATCCGCTATACTCATCATCGAGATAGTCGTCCAGATTGACCTCACTATCCTCCCGTGCCCGATCTTCCTCGTAAGAATCCTCGAAGTCATCCTCTTGGGTCTGTTCGGGCTCTTCATCTTTTCCCTCCTCCAAGGCAGGATTTACCTCAAGCTCTTCTTCGATCCTGGCATCCAGTTCTGCAGTAGGTACTTGGAGCAGTTTGATAAACTGGATTTGTTGGGGGGAAAGCTTCTGGGAAAGGGACTGACTAAGATTAAGCTTTTGCATGTAAATGAGATAAAACCTGCTACTGGGTGTTAAAAAAAGCTTTTTCATCCGAAAAAGCCCGTGAATCAAATTTAGGAAAAAGAGGCAAATTTTTGATAAAAAGGTGATTTAATCGTTTTTTTGCATTCCACTGAAAAACGGCCGGAAAAGCATCTTTTTCCAGCATAAACAATCTCCAATGGCATTCAACAAACGGGTCAAAATCAAGGCCGTCCTGGACCAAAATCTGATCGGACAAGAAATCACCCTAATGGGGTGGGTACGCACCAAAAGAAGCAACAAAAATGTCTCTTTTATCGCCCTCAATGACGGTTCCATCATCACCAATTACCAGGTTGTTGCCGATCCAAATCTGATCTCCGAGGAGATTTTGAAAAAGTGCAGCACAGGAGCTTGCCTGAAGGTCAGCGGAATCGTCGTGGAATCCCAGGGTGCCGGCCAATCTTCCGAGCTCCACGCCAAATCAATCGAAATCCTCGGCGAAGCCGATCCGGAAAAATTCCCGCTTCAGCCCAAAAAACACTCCCTTGAGTTCCTCAGGGACATTGCCCACCTCCGCATGCGCACCAATACCTTTGGCGCAGTGTTCCGGGTCAGGCATGCATTGGCCTTTGCCGTCCACAAGTATTTCAACGATCGTGGCTTTTTCTACATCCACACCCCCATCATCACCGCTTCGGATGCGGAAGGGGCCGGGGAAATGTTTCGAGTAACCACTCTCGACCTGAAAAACCTCCCAAAAGACGAGGCAGGGGGAATTGATTTCAAGCAGGATTTCTTCGAAAAAGAAACCAACTTGACGGTTTCCGGTCAGCTCGAAGGTGAATTGGCAGCCATGGCCCTAGGTGAGATCTACACTTTTGGCCCAACCTTCCGTGCTGAAAACTCCAACACCACCCGTCACTTGGCGGAATTTTGGATGATCGAGCCGGAGATGGCCTTCTACGATGCAGAAGACAATCAAAACCTGGCCGAAGACTTCCTGAAATATGTCATCAATTATGCTTTGGAAAACTGCGCCGAAGACCTGCAATTCTTGGATCAGCGCGCAGCCGAAGAAGAGAAAGCCAAGCCAGCCGAACAGCGTGCCGAGTTGGGACTGATCGAGAAGCTGAAATTCGTCGTCGAAAACGATTTTGTCCGTCTGACATACACGGAAGCGATTGACATCCTCCGCAACTCCAACCACAACAAGAAAAAGAAATTCCAATACCTAATCGATTCTTGGGGCGCTGACCTCCAGTCTGAGCACGAGCGATATCTGGTGGAAAAACACTTTAAAAAACCTGTCATTCTGACTGACTACCCGAAGGAAATCAAGGCTTTCTACATGAGGCAAAACGAAGACGGCAAGACAGTTGCGGCTATGGATATTCTATTTCCTGGTATCGGAGAGATAGTTGGAGGATCGCAGCGGGAAGAAAGATTGGACCGCCTGACCCAAAGAATGCAGGAGATGCACATCCCCGAAGAGGAGCTTTGGTGGTATCTGGATACCCGTAGATTTGGAGCCAACCCACACGCCGGCTTTGGTCTGGGCTTTGAGCGAATGGTTTTGTTCGTCACCGGCATGGGAAATATCCGGGATGTGATTGCCTTCCCGAGGACTCCGGGAAACGCAGAATTCTAAAAACTGAAAATCCCCGGCCGATGGTCGGGGATTCTTATTTTAGCGCTTTTGTAGATTTATTGATCCCTAGGCTCCTGCTGATAGAGGCCGGTATTCCCTTTTTCCAACAAGTTCACCAGCTCACCAACTTGATCTAACTTATTCCCGGCGATGTTTTTGGTTTGGAAAGGATCTGTCTCAAAGTCATACAATTCGAGTTCCCTTCCTTCTTTTCGAAAATATTCCGTCAGTCGATAGCGTGAATTACGGACTGAAATGCCTCGATTGTAGTAGGAATATGCATAGTTTCTCCAAGTTGGCAAATCCGGAAAATCCATCAACGCCACCATGCTCGCTCCATCCAAACCCTCTACCGGAGTCAAGCCCGCCAATTCCAAAACAGTTGGAAAAATATCCGTACTACTCACCACTTGCTCTATTTGGTTGCCGGATTTCCCTGGTCTACGGATCATCAAAACACTTTGCAAAGCTCTGTCGAAAAGCGTGTGTTTGCCCCACACCAGTTGGTCGCCCAAATGCCAGCCATGGTCGCCCCAAACGATCACAATGGTATTCTCCGCCAATCCCTGCCGCTGCAATTCATCCAAGACCTTACCAATCTGGGCGTCCACATAGCTGATAGCCGCCAAATACCCATGGCGAACTTTCCGGGAATATCCGTCGGACATCGCCGCGTCCAAGCTTGCCTTTTCTTCGCCTAGGATGTATTGGTTGAATTCTCCACTCTGGATAAGACTTGCTTTGGATGAATTTTCGGGAATGGCCGCGAATGGAGCCAGAGGAATTTCTGCCTCATCGTAAAGATCCCAGTACTTTTTAGGCGCGGTGAAAGGCAAATGGGGCTTAAAAAACCCAACACCCAAGAAAAACGGCTGCCCTTTCCCCTTTAATTCCTTCAACTTTTCAATCGCAAGATTGGCCGTAAGCGCATCCGGATAGTCCTCATCGGCTACATCCGCAGACTCATAGGGCTTCACTTGGCCTTTGAGCGTATTTCGGTTGGATCCATCTGCATAGCCAAAAAAAGCGTTGTGGGCAGTTCCCCATTTTCCTGAATCGAACAGCATCTCATCCCAACTTCCGGGAAGCTCGATCTGATCGCTTTTTGGCTCCAAATAGTCGTACACATAGCCGTCCGGATGATGGGATATCTTACCAATTCCAACAGTATAGTAGCCATTGCCCCTTAATTTTTCCAGAAAGGTCATCGGCCTCTCCCTTTCCTCCTTTTTTGAAATCATCTGGACAGCAGCTAGATTTCCAACCTCGGCAGTCGTTTTTGGCAGCTTACCCACGAGCAGATTATATCGGGATGCTCCGCATGTAGGAACCGTCGCAAAATGATTTTTGAAAAGACTGCTTTCAGCCGCTAGCCGATCCAAATGAGGAGAATGGACATAGTCCAGCCCATAAGCGCCCAATTCCGGCCTCAAATCGTCCACCGCAATGAACAGAAAATTGGGAGAATCTTGATTACTTGGATTTTGGCGGGCAAAGGATGTCCCGCATATCATACAAACCCATGTGATACACCAAAATTTAAAAACCTTCATCAGAAATGCTTCCAAAACCTTAAATCACTTCCAAGATAAAGACAAATCCGGTTTAGCTCACAACCTTCACCCTACGAGCCAAGGGAATACAGAGGATGCTGAAGAAAATAGCCAGATAGCCAACGATGTTAAAATGGGTCAACTGCCCAAGTTCATTTTCCCCAATGATCAACCCGGCGCCTAATGAAGCCAAACCCGCCGCGAGTTGTTGCACTGCGGAGTTGAAACTCAAAAAACTGCCTCGATTTTCGGGCTTTGCCGTCCCGGTGATAATGGCTGCCGCCGGCACATAGCGACCGTTGGAAGTCACAAAAAACATGGTAGTCACCACCAACACCAGGGGAATCGGAGTTACGCCGAGATGGGTAACAATCCCGATGGGAATCAGGTTGAGCAACATGAAGATCGTGAAGACCTTCAGCTTTCCGTGTCGATCGGACAGCTTGCCCACCCAAGGGGAAGTGAATATGGTAAAAGCTCCACCGGCGATATAGATATAGGTAAGCTGCAATTCAGTAAAGCCCACATTGGCGACGTTGTACGGGCTTAAAAACGGAATGATCATAAACTGCCCAAACATCATCATCACCGAGAGCGCTATCGCCCGCATTTGGTTGCCATCGCTGGTCACCCGCGAAATTACCTTCAGTGGATGGGGCCGCTTGAGTTCCTTTCCCAAATGATCCCTTATAGGCGGGATGAATTTGTAAATCATTGCAAAACTCATAATCGACAATCCAGCGAGGATGAAAAATGGGGTATGCCAGCTGGAAATACTGGCCAAAAACAAACCAATTGGAACGCCCATGACCGATGCAAAGGAAAAAGCCGCCATGACAAGCCCCATTGCCCTCCCCCTTCTTTCGTCGGGAATCACGTCGCCGATGATGGCGAGAATCAAGGCCGAAGTCAGTCCGCCGAAAACTCCGGACAAGACCCTTGCTACAAGCAAAATCCCATAGCTCGGAGAGAGAGCGCAGCCCAATGTCCCAATCGTAAAGCCGATATAGACCCAAATCAGGATCTTCTTCCGATCAAAGCGATCCAAGAAAAAGGCTCCGAAAAAACTGGAAATCCCAGCACTAAAGGTGTAAGAAGAAACCAACAAACTGAACTCGCTTGGGCCTATATCAAAGATTCTCATGAGCTGCGGTCCGAGCGGCATGAGAATCATAAAGTCTACGATGTGAATAAAGTTGATGGCAGCGAGCGTCCAGAGAATCGCCTTTTCGTTTTGCATGTCAAAAATCTATGGTTTGAAAACCCGGATGGATAGGATTAAGTTTGGCCCGGAGGTATTTTTTCAGGAAATATCAAGTCTCCGAAAAGTCTCCGGAATAGCTTCGACTATATCTGAAGCAATCGTACCCCGGCGCTTTCGTTCACCCGCAATCTCCCCCGCAAGCCCATGCTGATACACCCCGCAAATCATCGCTTGCTCCGGGCTGTAGCCCTGGCCAAGTAATGAGGTTAAAATTCCAGTGAGCACGTCCCCCGCTCCCGCAGTAGCCATGTAGTGCGTACCAGATGAGTTGAATATCTGCCTCCCGTCCGCCAAACAAATCACCGAATTGGCCCCTTTGATGAGCATGTTGAGACCCCACTTATTGCAAAAATCAGAGGCTTTCTCAAGCCTCTCAAGATGGTTTTCACTCCTTCCCAAGATACGATCAAATTCAACCAGATGAGGCGTGAGTATACTGCCTTTTGGAATCAGCTGAACCAAATCCGGTTTTTTGCCCAGCAAGGTGATCGCATCCGCATCGATGACCATGGGTTTTGGAAAGTTTTGGAACAGGTAGGCAAGAGTTCCGGCATTGTCGTCCACTCCTATAGCCGGCCCCACTCCAAGGGCATCGAACATCCCCAAATTCCCTTGCAAGCCGAAGCTGCACATGAGCTCAGGAGCCGCAGTCTGAACGACCTGCCTTTCACTTTCTGGAATCTGCACTGTGACCAAGCCGGAACCTGTGCGCAAGGCAGCTTTTCCCGCCAGCACCGCAGCCCCCATCTTTCCTATGCTTCCTGCAAACAACATTATTTTACCAAAATCACCCTTGTGGGAAAACCTGTGAAACGTCCTATGGTAGCTTTTCAGATCTTTTTTTATAAGAAAAAAATAAGGGCTCGGAAACTCTTGATAGTCCGAATCTTCTATTCCTATATCCACAAGCACCAATTTCCCGGTGACGGAGGCATGCTCCGGAAAGAGCAAAGAAAGCTTTGGAAAAGCAAATGTGACTGTAAAATCAGCCCTGACACAGAGTCCGTCAAGCAATCCGTCGGACGGCAAGCCGCTTGGAATATCAACCGAGATTTTCAACCCGGCAAGGGAATTTATCTTTTGGATCACCTCAACAGCTTCCTGTCTCAAGGGCCCTCTTAACCCAACTCCCAAATAAGCATCTATCACAATTGCTGATTCGCAGGGCGCAAATTCCGACCAATGCCTAACTTGGACACCATCCGGCAGAGACTGTTTGTTGAACAGCGCATCCGGACTCATACCAGAGGAATCAGTGAAACACTGGACAACAATAACTTCGAAGCCCAATCCATGCAAGAGTCGCGCTATAGCATATCCATCGCCTCCGTTGTTTCCTGCGCCACAAAAAACTACAACCGGAAGTTGTTTGTCAAAATCCATCGCTGTCCACCAGCCCACGAATCCAGACGCCGCGCTTTCCATCAAATTCAAACTGGAAATCCCTTTTCGATTAATATAAGCTGCGTCCAGCTCCTTGACTTGGTTGCCTGAGAGAATTTTCAGCATATTCAGGAAGGTTGGGCGGAAAGGGATTTTTTGGGTATGGTCACTAAAAGAAGAAACCCAAGTCCCACTACAAAGAATATTCCTAGTGAAACCGCGCTATTTCTCATGCTTCCAGTCATCTGCTCAATAATCCCATAGGAAAATGTCCCAAACACGATCGCCAGCTTCTCAGTCACATCGTAGAAGCTGAAAAATGACGCATGGTCGGTGGTTTCTTCAGGGATCAACTTGGAAAATGTGGACCTGGAGAGGGACTGGATTCCACCCATCACCATCCCCACGACAAAGGCCAAAGCATAGAACTCGTAAACTGAATAAACGTAGTAGGCGGCGCCGCAAATGCCAATCCATATTAGGACAAGTATCATCAAACTGACCTTGTTTCCGGAGACTTTTGAGATATAAGCAAAAAGGTAACTCCCCGCGATCGCCACGAATTGTATAATCAAAACAGTCAAAATCAATTGGTCGCCAGGCAATCCCAATTCCTTATCACCAAAAGAGGCGGCTAGGTACATCACCGTCTGAACGCCCATGGAGTAAAAAAAGAAAGACATCAAATATCGCTTCATCACCGGAATTTGCCTTACCTGGGAAAAAACCAAATTGATCTCTCGATAGCCTTTGAGAAGTAGCTTACTTTCAATCTTCTTTTTAAACGGGTTTTTCGGAAGAGTCTTGAAAGTGATCTGTGCAAAACCAGCCCACCAAAGACCCGTGATCAGAAACGAGAATCTGGGTGCAAAGCTACCCTCTGGCACTCCAAAAGCATCAGGAAACTGGATCAATGCCAGATTAAAAACCAACAATATCACGCTTCCGATGTATCCCAGTGCGAATCCCCTGGCACTCAGAAAATCATATTCGTGCTCCTCTGCTATCTCCGGGAGGTAAGCGTTGTAGAAAACAATACTCCCCGCGTATCCAATACTGGCCAATACACTGCAAATAATCCCAAACTCAAGATTGTCACCCTCAAAAAAGAAAAGACCGACACAGGACAGGGATCCCAAATAGGCGAAAGCTTTCATGAATGTCAGCTTTTTGCCGGAGGCATCGGCTATCCCAGAAAGCAGGGGAGAGAAAATAGCGATAACCAAAAAGGAAAACGAAATAGAATAAGAATACAACACCGTATTGACCACGTTCCATCCAAAAAAATCCACAATGTCTGAGCCATCAGCTCCCTTGGTGACGCTGTTGTAATACACCGGAAAGATGGTGGAGGTAATGACAAGACTATAAACGGAATTGGCCCAATCGTACATGGCCCAAGCCCTATGGATTTTCTTTCTATTCGCTAGTTCTACCTTCATAAATTCAAACAAAAAAGCCATTCGATAATCGAATGGCTTTAAATATAGATAATCTCAATATTTAATCTTCGTAGATTTTGCCTGTCGAAGCATAGAGCACACGTCGGGCATCTGCATTTCTCAATTCTGTCTGAACATCTGAGATTGGTCCCATCTTCACATCCTTATCGACCTTCATGGAGATGGTTATCATTCCACGGTCAGCCTCAGGCAGCTTGTCACGTTCCTGGTTCACCCACTGAACGATATCCGGAGCGGTAACCAAAACATCATTGGCCTGTACTCTAGGCTCTGAGCCGTATAGTGAAGTATTCTTAGGCTTACCGATGAAGAGGTAGGAAATCAAGCTCTTCTTCTGAAGCTTCTGCAACTGCGTAGCCTGAGGGATTTTCTGCTCTACCAAGATCTCCTGATCGCGCAACACAGTAGTCACCATGAAGAAAAACAGGAGCATGAAGATGATATCCGGAAGTGCCGAAGTAGGAATAGATGTTTCGGCTTTCGTCTTTTTCTTAAACTTTGACATATCAGTTTCCTCCTATTTTATCTGGTTCTGCGATAGAGATTGCCATTGGAAGATTTTCCTTACCCCTGTCCAAAAGAGCTTGGGTAGCTTCATCGTCACCAGTAAGTTGTCGATACTCCTCAGCGGTGAGCCCTACCCGTTCTCCGTAGATTTCAAAGTAGGCCTTTTTCGCCAAGTCAAACACCTCAAGAAAAAGCTCATAGCTGGTACCTCTGTTAGTCTTGATGGATACTACCGCTTCGGTAGGGTCATCAGAAGACTCAGGTCTTCTCAGTGCTTGGGCCTGAACTGTTGCCGGCAGCGTGTTGTACAATGCCACACCCTTCTCTGTTGGAGCTCCAAAATTCAAAACGAATTCTTTTATCTCCTTATCCAAACCGTCTGGACTTCTTCTATATTCCCCCTCAACCAACAAGTCGTCGTTGGCATTGATCAGAATAGTGTAGATGTTCCGCTCGTTCTTCTGGATGTCAGGGGGTGGTACATTTGGATCCAACTTCGGAGGCAGGATGTTCAAAATCCCTTTATCCGAAGCCATCGTCGTTGTGACTAGAAAGAAGATCAAGAGCAGAAACGCAATGTCCGCCATGGACCCTGCATTGACCTCCTGACTTCCTCTACTTTTACTTCTTGCCATAATTACTTAATAGCTTTGTTAATTTCCGTAACCAAAATACCAATAACAGCGACAATGGTCAAAACATAGGTAGTGATTAGAAATCCACCTACGAGTTGAGACATTTGCGGTGTCAAGTTAAATGGTTCGCTTTCAAATTGGGGCAATACTTCATTGGTGGAAATAGAAAAGCAAATGAAGAACAACACCAAAATAGCAACCACTCCCAGGCCAGTCTTCAACAAGCTCTTGGGATCGTCCAAAGACTTGATCAGCGGAAGCAGTATAGAAACCACTGCTCCCAATCCTACCAGCGCGTAGCTCACATAGAGCATGATATCATAAGTATCCATAGTATTTTCTTAAGTTAATTAGGAACTGATTTAGACAAAATAGAGGCAAGAATTACTTGCCAGTCAATTTGTGCTTAACCAACACGTCCACCAAAGAGATGGAGGCGTCTTCCATGTCGTTAACCAAAGAGTCGATTTTTGCTACCAGGTAGTTGTAGAACAACTGGAGGATGATCGCAACGATCAAACCAGCAACTGTAGTCAAAAGGGCGATTTTGATACCACCTGCTACGATGGATGGAGAAATATCACCAGCTGCCTGGATGGTATCGAAGGCGAAGATCATACCGATTACAGTACCCATGAAACCCAACATTGGAGCAAGAGAGATGAAAAGAGAGATCCAAACCAGACCTTTTTCCAATCTACCCATTTCTACAGATCCGTAAGCGATGATCGATTTTTCTACCATTTCAATCCCTTCGGAATATCTCATCAAGCCTTGGGTAAAGATGGAAGCAACAGGACCTTTGGTGTTTCTGGTCACGTCTTTTGCAGCTTCAATCCCACCAGATGCCAAAGCATCTTCCACTTTGTTGATCAGCTTCTTGGTATTGGTAGTCGCAAGGTTCAAAGTGATGATTCTCTCCAAGGCAATCGCAAGACCCAAGATCAAACAGATCAATACTGGGGTCATGTAGATGGGATCACCTTCGATGAACTTCTCTTTGATAACTTGGTGAAAGCTTTGCTCCTCTGCGACGATCTCATCGTCAACTACTGTAGGAGATGCAGCAGGGGTTTCCACTGCCGGGGTTGTGGTTGCAGCTGCCGAATCAGCATCTTGCGCGTTAGCGAAAACAGGAACAGTCATGATACCTGCAAGCATGAACAAAGCGATTAACTTTCTCATAATGTGTTTTTAATTAGACTTTTGATAAAGGTTAAATGGTTTCCAGATTAAAATCGAGTTTTAAAGTTATGATTTTTTAAATTCAAAAAACAATGGGGTGTTTTAACTTTTTTGAAAGAATCCGCTGTTTAGACCGAATTTAGGCCAATTTTACATGAATGGAACAACAAAACTGCTTTCTTTTCACACCTGAATTCACGCCCAAACTAGCTTTCGAAGTCGTTTCAACCAATCACTTTACATATTCTCATCGATCTCCAAGCTTATCCATTTTTTGCTGAAATACCCAACTCTTTCAGCGTTTTTTATAAAGAAAAGAGATGTTCAAGAAACTAGGCCAGGTTTATTAATGCTGGGGCTACTCTCCATTTCTCTTTTTGGTGAGCCAAATGCCTTCCTATGCTCTACCTGGCTTGAAAGGGATTTTCGGTCTGCTTTCAATCGCCGCTCCCGTTGCATCACACTTTAACGCTAGCCCTATTAGCTAATTCTCAGGAATGGCTTGAAGAAAATCCGATTCTATTAACTCTGAAAATCTCCATTAAATGATCTAGATCGCTCTAGGGTTCCCATACATTAAAGACATCAGCAAACACTTATCTATCAATAACTTAAGAGACCAATCCTCTTTCAAAGACACTCAATAGGCAATGTAAACACCATAAGCATCTAATTTTTGATCACTTGAATCCAGCCCTTGAATTCGTGTTTGCCTCCATCTTTGTCTACTGTATTTAAGATGTAGAAGTACGTGCCTGCTACTTGGCCTGGTGCATCCCAATCATTCTCGTAGTTTTCAATTTTAAATACGTGATCTCCGAACCTGTTAAAAATGACGATATCATTGCTGACAAACTTACCTAGTCCCTGAATCTCGAAGGTATCATTGTCTCCATCGTTATTTGGTGTGATCACGTTCGGGATATGGAACGGAAGGATTTCATTGACATCATCGTCTTGATTATCCATCTCGTCTGTGTCTGTTTCACCAGATGACACAGAAGCCAGATTGGTAATGATGCCTGGGTCTCCAGCCTTCACCTTAATTCTGATGACAAGTTCTGCATCTGCAGCAAAAACTGGTATGGTCCAAATGATCCTGTTGCCAGATACGGAACTGACCACCTCAGCATTGCTGGCATTGGTCACGATTTCGTCGCTCAGGTATGCGACATTGATAGGCAAATCATCAATCAGGACTACCTCGGTCGCATCTGTACCACCGATGTTTTTGAGTGTGACTTCATACTCAAATTCATCGCCTTCATAGATTTCGACTTCAAACGAAGTTTTCTCGACGGAAAGATTCACCTCATCATCTACCAGGAAGCATCTCAAGCCATAGTCGAAGTTGAATCTGGTCGGATTCTCCGTTGAAACGACTCCCGTCTGTACTATAGGAGTGGTCACTTCACAAACCAATCGGTTCGTCGCACTAGTCTCTGTGAGTCTTCCGGATGGATCTGGAAGCACTTTCACCAGACCAGATCCTCCCAAATTCAAGCCACGAGAATCGAATACCACGTCAGGCACCAGCGTGACTTCGTATTCTCCATAAGGAAGCGGTTGGGTAAGTTCGTGTTTCCAATAACCCAGCTGATTGACAGTTTCCAGCGCCTCGTAACCGTTCGGACCTTTGATCAAGATGTTTTGTCCACCAGGATTGCCAAAACCTGCTTTGTTAAGTTCTCCTTCGTTCTCAGGTCCTTCGTAGCTTCCGTCACCGTTCAAGTCAAACCATTCCCAACTGTAAACATTGATCGCTTGGCCTTGCGTAATGAAGTTTTGAGTAACATCTCCATTTCCGTCGGCATCAAACCATTCGTTTTCAACACCATCTCCATTTAAATCGTACCAAACGAAGCCTCTCAAGAATGGATTATTCGCAACAGGTCCTGAACCAGTACGGGCATACCTGAAATCAACCGGGTTATATTGACATGGTACGACAGTGATGTCCGCTTCATCCCCATCAATCGCCCTCAATCCTCTTGTAATCTCCAGATTTTGATCAAGTACTTTGACTTGGTAATCTCCTGCTGGCACACCTATGAATTGATATCTTCCGTTGCCATTGGTGATACTGATCAATGTATCGCCAGGTGTGTTTTCTCCTGGAAGAAGGATGACCGGTACATTTGCCAGGCCTTCCTGACCAATGATATGATATATCAATCCCGTGACCAGAGTTTCGCCGTTGCACTCTATTCTGGTGATCGCGTCATCCTGATCCGTCAGAGGATCTGCATCTATCGGGTTGGGGGCTGTCACATAGGCTATATTGACAACCGTGTCTCCTGAGGCAACATCTGCTTCAGTGATCGTATATGTGGTTACAAATTCCGTTGACTCTTGTGGAGCCAAACTGGCAATAGTCTGATCAAATCCCGTCAGTGGATCCGTCACATGGACATCAGTCAAATCAACATTTCCAGTATTAGTAACCAGCAAGGTGTAGGTGATCACCTGTCCACTCGCAATTGCAACGTCAATGTCCGCGGTCTTAACAATCTCAATGTCCGGTTTCGCATCCGTAACTACCACTGCATCGTCGCTATCCCCGACACTGTTTCCAATTGCGTCTGTAGCTGTCACACTGGCAATGTTGGTGATGCTACCCGCTTCCATATCCGATTGTGTCACCGTGTAGGTGGTAGTATAGGTAAGCGATTCTGCAGGTGTCATAGTCGGGATAGTCTCAACCAATCCTGACAACGGATCGGTCAGGATTACATTGTCCAAAGTCTCGTTTCCGGTGTTGCTCACTGTCAGGGTATAAGTGATTACATCACCAACTTGATCATAGGTTGCAACATCGGCTGTTTTCGTCAGATCAACTCCCGAAGACTGGACTGCCGTAACGGTAGCCGTGGCAGTGTCGCTCAAGTTGGTGTTGGTCGCATCCGTCGCAGTTACAGTCGCTACGTTCACCACAGAGCCTGAGTCGATATCAGACTGGGCAATGGTATAGCTTTCTGTCACTGTCACTACTTGGGCCGGTGCCAGGGTACCGATGGCCTGATTCAGTCCGGTCAAAGGATCTGTCAAGGTCACATTGTCCAGTGTTTCGTTGCCTGTATTGGTCACAGTCAAGGTATAAGTGATTACATCACCAACTTGATCATAGGTTGCTACATCGGCTGTTTTCGTCAGATCAACTCCCGAAGACTGGACTGCCGTAACGGTAGCCGTGGCAGTGTCGCTCAAGTTGGTATTGGTCGCATCCGTCGCAGTTACAGTCGCTACGTTCACCACAGAGCCTGAGTCGATATCAGACTGGGCAATGGTATAGCTTTCTGTCACTGTCACTACTTGGGCCGGTGCCAGGGTACCGATGGCCTGATTCAGTCCGGTCAAAGGATCTGTCAAGGTCACATTGTTCAGTGTTTCATTGCCCGTATTGGTCACAGTCAAGGTATAAGTGACCACATCACCTACTTGATCATAGGTTGCTACATCGGCTGTTTTCGTCAGATCAACTCCCGAAGACTGGACTGCTGTCACAGTCGCTGAAGCTGTGTCAGTTACTTGGGCATTGGAAGGAGCAGTGCCCACCACATTGGCTGTATTCAGCACTTGACCTGTGTCGATATCAGATTGAAGGACAGTATAAGTCGCAGTCTCAGTTACGACCTGACCTGGTGTAATTGTTCCTATTCCGATGTTCAGGTTTGTCAACGGATCTCTTAAGCTGACATTCGTCAGGGTCACGTTGCCTGTATTCGTCACCACCAGGCTGTAGCTGATCTGATCCCCGGATTGTGAATAGGTAGTTGGATTTGCGGTCTTGGTAAGACTGATGCCTGGGGTCTGGATGGAGGTGACTGTGGCCGTGGCCGTAGCGGCCTTGTCCGTGCCTCGGCTGTCGGTGCCTGTCGCCGTGGCAATGTTCACCACCTGACCTGCGTCTACGTCTGACTGGGTCACCGAATAGGTCTCGGTCACGCTCGCCGTCTGCTGTGGCTGGAGCGTACCCACCGGTTGGCTCAGGCCGGTCAGCGGATCGGTCACCACGACATTGTTCAGAACCAGGTTGCCCCCGTTTCTAACCACAAGCGTATAAGTGATCACATCCCCCTCCTGGTCATAGGTCGGCACATCTGCCGTCTTGCTCAGCTGCAGCTGCGATACCCCGATCGCCCTGACCACTTCACTGTCTGTCGTGCTCAGGCTACTATTGAACGGATCGGTACCTTCCGCAGTCGCCGTGTTGCTTACCGTGCCGTTGTCCACATCCGACTGTACAATCGTGTAAGTCGCCGGTACAACTGTCATAGCCCCAGGTGCCAATGTTCCCAGATTGGTATTGGTTCCTGTAAGCGGATCAGTAACCGTCACATTGTCCAGGGTCAGGTTGCCCGTATTGGTTACTTCCAAGGTATAGTTGATCACCTGGCCTGCCTGGATGTACAGTTTCGGCGTTGCGGTCTTGATCAGCTGGATGCCGCCTGCACGCACGCCCGGTACGGATTCCCCGTCTTTTGAGGCAACGGTTCTTCCACCTGGACCTTCCCCGCTCACGCTGGCCGTGTTGTCCACGGTGCCTGCGTCAAGGTCTGCCTGGGTAACCGTATAGCTGGTCGCTATTACGGTAGATGCTCCCGGCAACAGGTCGTTCAATGCCACCTGGGTAATTCCCGTCAACTGGTCATCCAGTACAATATTATCCAGGGTCACATTGCCTATGTTGGTAACCGTCAACGTGTAGTCGATCACATCGCCCGGCTGGGCATAGTTTGACGTGTTGCTCTGCTTGTCAATTTTGATCCCCGGCTGTCTTCTGGCCACTGACACTGCATTGTCCTTGTCGCTCACCGGTCTGGCAAGTGGCGTATCTTCCACCCCGTTTGCCGAGGCGAGGTTCGTAATCAGTCCCGCATCCAGATCAGCCTGGGTCACCACATAAGTGGTCGTGTACACCGATACATCCCCAGGATCCATCGTGCCGATGCTCTGGGTGAATCCTGTCAGGTCGTCGGTCAGTACCACCCCGGTCACCGTCACGTTACCGATGTTGGTCACCGTAATCTGGTAGTCTATCTGCTCGTTCACTGCACTGTAAACCTTGTGCAGCGATACCTTGTCCACTTCGATCGCACCGAAGTCCTGCGAGGCAATCACAGCCCTGTCTGTTGCCGTGGCCGTACTGTTGTCCGGTGCAGTGCCTGTCACCCCCGCCGTGTTGATCAGGATGCGGTTGTCTATGTCTGCCTGGGTCAGCGTATAAGTCGCCGTGAAGGTCTGGCTATCGCCAGGAGCCATGGTGCCGATGCTCTGGTTGTATGGGATCAACGGATCGCTCAGCAATACCCCTGTCAGGGTCACGTTGCCCACGTTGCTCACCTCAAACGTATAGGTCACCACTTCGCCCGCATTCACAAAGACCCTAGGATTGGCGGTCTTCACCAGATCCAGTGCCGGGGCCACATTGGCCAGTACCAGCTCGTCGTCCGTCGCGTCCACCGTCACATTCGCAGGCGACACACCCGTGGCCGTGGACGTGTTCAGGATTCCCCCTGCGTCCACGTCCGCCTGGGTCACCGTCAAGCCGACTGAATAACTTGCCGTCTGGCCGGGAGCCAGTTCAGGCAGGGTCGGAGAGGTAAAGTTGCGCAGCGGATCGGTCACCACCACTCCGTATAGGGTCACGTTGCCCGTGTTCTCCACTTCCAGCGTATAGGTGATCACATCACCGGCCTGGTCGTAGGTCTGTCTGTCAGCAGTCTTCGACAGACTGATCGATGGACTCTGGCCTGCCGTGATACGCTCAGGGGCCGTCACCGTCAGTACCGTATTGTTCGGATCGGTGCCCACCGCCGTGGCCACGTTGTCCACAAAGCCTCTGTCCAGATCTGCCTGGGTAATGGTCAGGATGCCGGATACCGATTCGGTCTGGCCGGGAACCAACGTGAAGCTTGGGGAAGTATAGTTGGCCAACGGATCATTGACCACCACATTGGTCAGGGTCACGTTGCCCGTGTTCTCTATCTCAAGGGTATAGCTGATCTGCTCACCCACCTGGCTGTAGGTATGCGGGCTGGCTGTTTTCTTCAGATCCAAAGCAGGTGTCTGGTTCGCAGTCACCGTCGCCGTGGCCGTAGCAGTCTGCGTTCCGCTGTTAGGATCCAGACCCGTCGCCGTAGCCGTGTTCACGAAGCTGCCGTTGTCAATGTCTGTCTGCGTGATCGTATAGCTGCCCGTTACCGTGGCGCTCTGGTTAGGTGCCAGTGTGCCTACCTGAGGGTTGTCAAGGCCCGTGCCCACGTCGCTTACCGCAACGCCGGTCAACGTCACGTTGCCTGAGTTGGTAACCACCAGCTCGTAACTGATCACCTCATCCAATTGGCTGTAATCCGTAGGAGTAGGGGTTTTCGTCAAGGCGATACCTGGGCTCTGAACTGCCGTCACTGTGGCCGTAGCCGTAGCCGTCTGGATCACACTGTTCGGATCCTCGCCCGTTACTGTTGCAATATTCACATAGCTGCCGCCATCCACATCTGACTGGGTTACCGTGTAGACGGCTCCAACCGTTGCACTCTGCCCAGGGGCCAACGTGCCCACCTGTGGATTGCCCATCGTCGTGCCCGCATCGCTTACCAACACATTGTCCAGGGTCACGTTGCCTGTATTCGTCACCACCAGGCTGTAGCTGATCTGATCCCCTGATTGTGAATAGGTAGTCGGATTGGCTTCCTTGGTCAAAGATATGCCCGGCGTCTGGATGGAGGTGACTGTCGCCGTGGCTGTGGTCAGCTTGTCTGCTCCCTGGCTGTCTTTTGCCGTCGCGGTCGCAATGTTCACCACCGATCCTGCATCGACATCTGCTTGGCTTACTGAATAGGTTTCATTTATCGTTGCGCTCTGCTGAGGTACCAGCGTGCCCACGTTGTAGGTCAGGTTGGTCAGTGGGTCTGTAATCACCACATCATTCAGGATCAGGTTGCCGCTGTTGGTCACCGTCAGGGTATAGCTGATCGCATCTCCTGCCTGGTCATACGTCGGTACATCCGCCATCTTGGTCAATCTCAACTGGGACACCCCGATTGCACGTACCACCTCGCTGTCCGTCGTGCCCAGGGTCGCGCCGAACGGATCCGTGCCTTCGGCCGTGGCCGTGTTGGTCACCCTGCCGTTGTCCACATCCGACTGCACGATCGTGTAAGTCGCCGGTACCACCGTCATAGCCCCAGGTGCCAATGTTCCCAGATTGGTATTGGTTCCTGTAAGCGGATCCGCAACAGTCACATTGTCCAGGGTCAGGTTGCCCGTATTGGTCACTTCTAGGCTGTAGTCGATCACCTGACCTGCTCTGAGATAGAGCTTAGGTGTAGCTGTCTTGACCAGCTGGATACCGCCCGCCCGTACCGCTGGTACCGATTCACTGTCTTTCGAAGATACAGTCCTTCCTCCGGTACCTTCCCCACTCACGCTCGCCGTGTTGTCAACGGTGCCTGCGTCAAGGTCTGCCTGGGTAACCGTATAGCTGGTCGCTATTACGGTAGATGCTCCCGGCAAAAGGTCGTTCAATGCCAGCTGGGTAATTCCTGTCAACTGGTCATCCAGTACAATATTGTCCAGGGTCACATTGCCTATGTTGGTAACCGTCAACGTGTAGTCGATCACATCCCCCGGCCGGGCATAGCTTGTTGTGCTGCTCTGCTTGTTCAGTTTGATTCCCGGCTGTCTTCTTGCCACAGAAACCGCATTGTCCTTATCACTTACAGGTCTTGCCAATGGCGTGTCTTCCACTCCCGTGGCCGTGGCCTCATTCGTGATCAGCCCTGCATCCAGGTCCTGCTGGGTGACCACGTAAGTCGTCGTGTAAACCGAACTTGCTCCAGGTGCCATCGTGCCAACTGACTGCGTCAATCCGGTCAGATCATCTGTCAACACCACGTTGTTGAGGGTCACGTTACCGATGTTGGTCACCGTAATCTCATATTCCAGTTGTTCCCCTACCGTACTGTATACCTGATCCAGCGATACCTTATCCACTTCGATCGCACCGAAGTCCTGCGAGGCAATCACAGCCCTGTCTGTTGCCGTGGCCGTACTGTTGTCCGGTGCAGTGCCTGTCACCCCCGCCGTGTTGATCAGGATGCGGTTGTCTATGTCTGCCTGGGTCAGCGTATAAGTCGCCGTGAAGGTCTGGCTATCGCCAGGAGCCATGGTGCCGATGCTCTGGTTGTATGGGATCAACGGATCGCTCAGCAATACCCCTGTCAGGGTCACGTTGCCCACGTTGCTCACCTCAAACGTATAGGTCACCACTTCGCCCGCATTCACAAAGACCCTAGGATTGGCGGTCTTCACCAGATCCAGTGCCGGGGCCACATTGGCCAGTACCAGCTCGTCGTCCGTCGCGTCCACCGTCACATTCGCAGGCGACACACCCGTGGCCGTGGACGTGTTCAGGATTCCCCCTGCGTCCACGTCCGCCTGGGTCACCGTCAAGCCGACTGAATAACTTGCCGTCTGGCCGGGAGCCAGTTCAGGCAGGGTCGGAGAGGTAAAGTTGCGCAGCGGATCGGTCACCACCACTCCGTATAGGGTCACGTTGCCCGTGTTCTCCACTTCCAGCGTATAGGTGATCACATCACCGGCCTGGTCGTAGGTCTGTCTGTCAGCAGTCTTCGACAGACTGATCGATGGACTCTGGCCTGCCGTGATACGCTCAGGGGCCGTCACCGTCAGTACCGTATTGTTCGGATCGGTGCCCACCGCCGTGGCCACGTTGTCCACAAAGCCTCTGTCCAGATCTGCCTGGGTAATGGTCAGGATGCCGGATACCGATTCGGTCTGGCCGGGAACCAACGTGAAGCTTGGGGAAGTATAGTTGGCCAACGGATCATTGACCACCACATTGGTCAGGGTCACGTTGCCCGTGTTCTCTATCTCAAGGGTATAGCTGATCTGCTCACCCACCTGGCTGTAGGTATGCGGGCTGGCTGTTTTCTTCAGATCCAAAGCAGGTGTCTGGTTCGCAGTCACCGTCGCCGTGGCCGTAGCAGTCTGCGTTCCGCTGTTAGGATCCAGACCCGTCGCCGTAGCCGTGTTCACGAAGCTGCCGTTGTCAATGTCTGTCTGCGTGATCGTATAGCTGCCCGTTACCGTGGCGCTCTGGTTAGGTGCCAGTGTGCCTACCTGAGGGTTGTCAAGGCCCGTGCCCACGTCGCTTACCGCAACGCCGGTCAACGTCACGTTGCCTGAGTTGGTAACCACCAGCTCGTAACTGATCACCTCATCCAATTGGCTGTAATCCGTAGGAGTAGGGGTTTTCGTCAAGGCGATACCTGGGCTCTGAACTGCCGTCACTGTGGCCGTAGCCGTAGCCGTCTGGATCACACTGTTCGGATCCTCGCCCGTTACTGTTGCAATATTCACATAGCTGCCGCCATCCACATCTGACTGGGTTACCGTGTAGACGGCTCCAACCGTTGCACTCTGCCCAGGGGCCAACGTGCCCACCTGTGGATTGCCCATCGTCGTGCCCGCATCGCTTACCAACACATTGTCCAGGGTCACGTTGCCTGTATTCGTCACCACCAGGCTGTAGCTGATCTGATCCCCTGATTGTGAATAGGTAGCCGGATTAGCTGTTTTCGTCAAACTGATGCCTGGGGTCTGGATGGAGGTGACTGAAGCAGATGCGTAGTCATTGACTTTTTGATTTTTCGGATCTACACCACTAGCTGTAGCAGAATTATGTATAATTCCTGCGTCTACATCGATTTGAGTAGCTGTATAAACTGTAGTTAAAGTATATGTGCCTGCCGGGTCCAAGCTTCCTATTCCTTGCCCCAAATTGGTAAGCGGATCTAGGACATTTACTTTATCCAAGGTCACATTACCGGCATTGGCAACTACTAAGGTGTAGCTAATAAGTTCTCCTGCACTAGAGAAGGTTGCCTTATCAGGAGTTTTGGTCAGTTCAATATCTGGACGACGTAATGACACCAGAGTGACATCATCCGAGTCGGTAACAGTCCCAGCATTTGGATCTGTGCCAATTACGGTAGCAGTATTGACCAAACTTCCATTATTGACATCCGCCTGGCTAATAGAGTACGAGGTAGTCAGGTCTATTTGGTCACCTGGATCCAAACTTCCCACATCCGTCGACAAAGAGGTCAACGGATCGGTCACGGTCACATCATTCAAAGTCACATTCCCGGTATTGCTCACCGTGAGTGTAAAAGTCGCCAACTGACCTGCCTGATTGTAAACTGATATATTTGATTTTTTGGTGATGGAAATATCCGGATTCTGAATTGCGGGTACCACCACAGCGTCAATAGCCTGTACGGATTGATTATTCGGATCTACTCCGGCAACCGTAGCAACATTGACTATGGAGCCTGCATCCAAGTCGGTCTGCTCTACCTGATAGCTTTCTGTATTGGTCACTGTCTGTCCTGGAAGCATAGTGCCGATATCCACGGAAAGTCCCGTGAGCGGATCTGTCAAGACCACACTACTCAAGGTAACATTACCGGTATTAGTTGCTACCAATTCATAATTGATCACATCTCCGAGTGCATCCACCTGATTGACATCGGCAGTTTTTGTCAAAGTAATTTCAGGCTGTTGATTGGCTTGAATAGTTACTGATGCCAGGCCATTGACTGAAGTGCCCTGAGGAGAGAAGCCTGTGACGGTTGCCACATTAGTCAGGGAACCTGCATCTACCTCTGATTGGGTAATGGTATGTGTCGCTGTGTACAACCAAACATCGCCAGGCACCATACCCGCTTTCACCTCCAGCACAGGAATTTGCTTGTCGGCCAGAGTTACCCCGATCAAGGAAGTGTTACCGGTATTGGTGACAGTAAGAGTATATTCTACCAAGTCACCTGCTTTTTGATAAGTAGCCACATTGGCCGTTTTGGTAATTCCAATGGCAGGTGCATTCGTTGCCGTGATTCTTTCGGTATCTACATCTCTATATCCTTTTCCTTTAGGTCCTGTACCAAATGCAGTCGCCTCATTGAAAATAAAGCCTCTGTTGAGATCCGCCAAGGTAACTGAATAGGTAGCGGTAGCCGTAACCACCTGGCCGGGAGCTAAGGATGCAAAATCTTGATCTAGAGAAAGCTGAGCATCTATAAGATTTACCGGTGCCAAAGTCAAATTTCCGGTATTTTCTATGACAAAAGTATAGGTGATCATTTCGCCCGGCACAGCATATACCTGAGGATTGGCTGTCTTGGTGATAGAGATTGCTCCGTTTTGGACCACATTGACCTTAGCATCATCCGTGTCTGACTTGTCCACACCATAAGATGTAGTACCATTTGCCGTGGCCACATTGACAACTGTACCCGCATCGATATCTGCTTGGGTGACTGTATAAATGGTAGTATAGGAAACCGAAGCGCCTGGTACCAACTCCAACTCGTATTCATTCAATCCAGTCATTGGATCGACCGTAGTCACATCTTCCAAGGTAAGATTACCTGAGTTGGTAACGACCACTGTGTAGGTGATGACTTCACCAGCGGTCGTTACTGTGCTTAGATCTGCATCTTTTTGGATATTAATGGCACCGTTTCTCTGCACCGACACATTTGCTCGATCGGTGTCAGAAACCGAGCTGTTGTTTGGAGCGTTAGCGCTGACCCTGGCCATGTTCAGAATAAACCCTCGATCCACATCTGCCTGTGTCGTTTGATAGGTTGCGGTGAAAATTTCCGACTGTCCAGGATTCAGATCAAAAGTACCCGGACTGAATCCAGCCAATCGGGTATCCACCAGCTGGGCTCCTGTCAAAGTCACGTTGCCGGAGTTGGTCACCGTGAAAGTATAGGTCAAATTCTCCCCAGTGCTAGAAATGGTCGATGGCCCCACATCTTTGACTAAAGTTATCTGTGGGTTCTGAACCGCATTAACCACCGCATCATCACTAGCGGACTGAGTTTTATTATCAGAATCCTGTGCGTTAACTGTCGCTGTATTGGTGATTGAACCCGCATCCAAATCCGCTTGGGTAACCGTGTAAGAAGCTGTGAATACCTCAGTTTGCCCAGGAGACATACTTGCAATGGACTGGGAATAGCTCAACCTAGCATCATCCAATTGGATATTGTTCAAGGTGAGTGTGCCAATGTTGGTAATACTCAATTCGTATTGGATGACTTCGTCGACCTGTGAATAAGTCCCTGTCAAGGCAGTTTTAGTCAAGTCGATTCCACCCTTGCCGTTGGAAATTGCCACGGCATTATCCTGACCGGTGGTTTTGCTTCCATTAGGTCTGGTTCCAGAGGATTGGACCACATTTCTAAACAAGCCATTATCCACGTCTTGCTGTGTCACAGTATAAACAGTGGCATAAGTCAACACCTCACCCGGGGCCAAAGTAGGCTCAGATTCAGAAAGACCTGTCAGAGGATCTTCTGTCTTCACCAAGCTGAGAGTGACGTTACCATTATTTTTCACCAAAATCTGATACGTCAGTACGTCCCCAGCATTGTTGTAGACCACAGGACTGACAGACTTGTCGACTTGGAGTTGGCTAAACTGAACAGCGGTCGCAGTCCAAGAGTCCGCATCCGTCAAGGCAGGGCCAGAAGGCTGGCTTGCCCTTACAGAAGCAGTATTTACAAAGCTTCCCCTATCCAGATCTGCTTGGGTGATGACATGGGTTCCTGTGTAGGTAAATGATTCCCCGGGGAGCAAGGTGCCAGCTTCATTGATTGCCAACTGGCTGTCCACGGTATTGACGTTAGTCAAGGTGACATTACCAGTATTGTTGACGATGATCGTATAGTTGATCACTGCATTGACCCCAGTGTAGAAGGATTGGTCACCCACTTTGATCAACTCAATCTGTGCATTTTGGTCCACGTCCACAGTAACTTCGTCATTGTCAGAAATTGTCTGACCTCCAGGAACAAGTCCTGTGACGGTCACCGGATTAACAATAGCGCCGCTGTCGATATCCGCCTGTGTGACAGTATATGTCGTGGAATAGGTCTGTGCATCACCCGGAAGCATTGTACCGATGGCTTGGGCAAATGGAATTCTGGAATCCACAAACTCCACATCGGTCAAAGTCTGGTTACCGGTATTTTCTACTACAAAAGTGTAAGTGATCAGCTCATTTGGAGCGCTTACCTGTGTGACATCAGCTGTTTTTTGAATTGAAATTTCCGGATCCTGAACCCCTACCGCTGCTTCTTGATCCGTGTCAGTTACAGTGACATTATTTGGATCTATACCAGTGGCTGTGGCAATATTTGGCACAGAACCACTGTCCAAGTCTGCTTGCGTCACTGTATAAGTTGCGGTGGTCGTATAGGTATCACCAGGTATCATGGTGCCTATTGCACTATTCACCGCTGTAAGAGGATCTAATAAGTTGACCTGATCCAATGTCACATTTCCGGTATTCTCAACAATCAAAGTGTAGTTGAGAACTTCGTTGAGCGAATCGTAGGAAACAGGATTTACTGTTTTGGTCACTTGGATTTCAGCGTCTTGTACTGCAGTGACGGTGACGGCATTGGTCAGGGTAGAAATTGGATCTGAATTGACATCAACTCCCTCCACCGAAGCGATGTTAATAATTCTACCTGTATCGATATCCGCTTGGGTTACTTGGTGTGAGGCAGAAACATTGAGTGTTTGGTTTGGTGCCAAAGAGGTGATCGGGCTTCCCCCGTTCACGGTAGCTTTCGCATCAGTTGTCACCAAATTTGATAGCGTGACATTGCCGGTATTGGTGACGGCAATGTTGTATTGAATGACTTCTCCCACCTGACTATAGGTCTGAACAGCTGAAGTCTTCACAGCGGCTAAACCAGGCGTCTGAACAGCAGTGATGGTTACTGTATTGGAAATGGACGAAATACTTCTGTCCTGAGGATCTTTGGCCTGCACGGTCGCTACGTTCACGATCGTTCCTGCGTCCAAATCAGCCTGAGTGACGGTATGGGTCGCAGTCACTGTGCGAACCGCATTGGGCTGCATGGAGAAAGGTCCTCCGGCCACTACTGTATTGTTGTCAAATACCCTAGTATTGTTTAATGTTACATTACCGGTATTTGTAATTACAAACTCATAATCGACTACCTCTCCTAAGGTAGAATAAGTGGGCTGTCCGGCACTTTTTACAATCTCCAAGTCTGGATTTTGAATGGCCGGTACAGTCACTTGATTCGAGTTTCTGTTAACGTCTTTATTATTTGGGTCCTTGGCTTTGGCAGAACCTGTATTTTGGTACAGACCTGCATTGAGATCCGCCTGTACCACTCGGTGTTCGGCTGTAATGGTAGCGGATTGTCCCGGTGACAAGGTAGCAATTGGATTTCCTCCTGTGATCTGTGCTTTTGGATCTGTCAATGTGATATTGGCCAAGGTCACATTCCCGGTATTTTCAACCACAAATGTGTATTCAATGACATCTCCAGGCGCATCATAGTCTGCTGTAGAGCTGGACTTGGTCACCGTATAGTCCGGAGTCTGAATCGCCGGCACTCTTACTTGGTTCGTCTGTTTGATGATCTGCGTTTTGTCCGGCTCAGATCCAGTTACAGTCGCCGTATTCACGTATTGTCCTGCATCGATATCAGCCTGCACCACGGTGTGTGCAGCATCTACCACCACAGTCTGTCCCGGAGCAATGGAAGGGATAGGCATAGTTGTGAGGATCTCTGCTTTAGGATCCTCCACAATGACATTGAACAAGGTCAAATTTCCTGTGTTTTCTACAGAGACATGGTATTCGATCACATCTCCCGTAGAGGAATAGTTAGAGGTCGTGGTGGACTTACCTACTACCATCTTTGGATCTGGGGTACCGATCAACAGTTTAGAATCTGTATCGGAAAGAATATTTCCATTGAAATCCCGACCAATAGCAGAGACCACATTGGTAATACTGCCCAGGTCAACATCTGCTTGGGTGACCGTATAATCCACATCAAATCTGGTGAGCACTCCCGGGCCAAATACCGCTATAGTGGTATCTAAGCCCACTTTGTTATCCACTACTTGGAGATCAAAAATGTTGATGTTTCCAGGGTTTTGGACAAAAATGGTGTAGTTGATGATTTCACCCGGCAGGTAATAGCCGCTCTGCAACACATCCTTAAAGAGGTTCAGACCTGGAGTCTGTGCACCGTTGATGATTTCGGTGGCTGTATCAGAAATGGTGGACTGATCAGGTTTGGTGCCTGTGGCAGTAGCTATATTTTCAATTTTACCGCGATCAATATCTGTCTGGATCACGGTGTAAGTTTCCTGATAGGATTTGCTATCTCCAGGATTCATTTTGGCGATGACATCAGAAAGTCCGGTATTTGGATCTTCTACCAGGACATTGGTCAAGGTCACATTCCCGGTGTTTCTCACCTCAATGGTATAATTCAATACATCTCCTACTTTGCTAAAACCATTTTGTGCGACATTTTTTGTAATGTCTATAGTTGTGGTCTGTATTGCCGGCACGATCTCATTGTCCACGGCATTGGCCAAAGTACCTCCAGCAGGATTTCCGGAAGCGGTTGCTGTATTTTCGTATTGTCCGGCATCGATATCCGCCTGTTTCGTGCTATAGTTGGCAGAATAGGTCCAAGACTCGGTCACCTCAAGTTTCTGGTTGTTATTTAGGTCACCGGATCTGTAGGTTGGTCCTGAAGTGGCTCCCGGATCTGAAACAGATACCGAACTGATGGTGACATTTCCTGTATTTCTGACAATAATATTGTAAGACAATCCTTGTCCAGGCCGATTGAAGGAATTCGGTTGGGTGGTACTAACTTTTTCCAAGGTCCAATCCGGTGTTTGAGTGCCTGTGACCGTTTCGGAGTCGGTTACATTTGGAATGGTGCCACTGCCCAGAGTTCCTGCCGCGGTGGCTGTATTGGTGAAGAATCCATTGTCCAAATCTGCCTGAATCACGGTATGATCCGCGGTATAAGTCCAGGTCTCAGTCAGACCAAGTTTATTATCGTTATCCGTATCTCCACTTACATAACTTGGAGTAGCATCTGCTTTTGGATCGGTGACTGTGACGTTGCCAACGCGGACATTTCCGGTATTGGTCACCAATATCTGATAAGAAAGTAAATCTCCCACTGCCTGATAGGTAGCCGGATTCGTCGTCGCAGTTTTGGAAATGGTCCATCCAGGCTGAACATCCGAAGGAACGGTGATATCGGTATTGTCACTTACATTTCCTGCGGTATCGGTTGACCCTGATGCTTGCGCGTCATTTTGGAAGCCTCCATCGTCCACATCATCTTGTGTGACGGTATAGCTGGTGGTATAAGTCCATATTTCCCCCGGAGAGAGAATGTCATCATTTCCTGCATCACCAGAGGTATACACCGGAGCATTTGTTTTAGGGTCAGTGACCTGAAGATTTTTTATGGTGATATTCCCGGTATTCTCTACCCTGATCGTGTAGTTGATGACGTCTCCCTCCGTATCGAAGATGCTCACATCGGCAGTTTTGGAAATGCTGATCTGTGGATTTTGAGCTACATCTGTAGTGGTGGAAGAATTTCTATCGTAAGTATTATTGTTGGCATCTGTCGCTGCCAGTTGGGCATCATTCTGGATTGCACCTGCATCCAAATCCGCCTGTGTCACAGTGTAAGACGTGGTGTAAGTCTGTACTTGATTTGGATCCAGTCTTACAATCGTCTCATCCAGATTAACCAAAGGATCTGTGACCTGGACATCAAACAATGAGATGTTTCCGGTATTGGCTACTCTAATGGTGTATGTGATCACATCTCCCACAGAATCGACAACCTTCGGATTAGAGATTTTCACAAAAATCACATTTGGATTTTGCGCAGCATCTACTACCGCGTTATCCTGAGAGAATACCCTTTGCCCTTTTGGACCGGTAGCTTCAGCCTGTGCAGTGTTGGTAATCGAACCGGCATTGACGTCATCTTGGGTCACCGTGTATGATACTACCCGTGTGATGGTTGCGCCCGGCGCCATGTCCGGAACAGGCAAACTAGTCTGTCTGACCAATGGATCACTCACCAGCACATTGCTCAGGGTGACATTGCCGGTGTTGTATAATGTAAATTGGTACTCAACGATATCCCCCGCGGTGTCGTACCCGGTGGTGATCGCTCTTTTATCCAATTCAATTTTAGGGGACTGGCTTCCCAGAATCAATTCTGCATCCGCATCTGACACGGTGGCAGAAAGATTTGTTTCGGTTCCTGAGGCAGATGCGAGGTTGGTGATTTCACCCAGATCCACATCCTGCTGGGTTACGACATAGCTCAGGTTGAAGGTTCTTCTTTGTCCTGGATTGAGGGTACCGATGTTGTTTTGGAAATTGAGCTTGGCATCCTGTACAGTGACATTCTCCAAGGTGGTATTGCCGTTGTTATGAACTACAATGGTGTATCCTACCACTTCGCCTGCGAAGGAGTATCCATTTGCATTTGCATTTTTCTCTACATCAATTCTAGGAGAAGGATTGCTGTCAATCCAATTGGTATCCGTATCCTCTACATCATCGCCGTTTGGATCCTGACCCGTAGCAGTGGCAGTATTGGTGATCTGTCCGTTGTCTACATCGGTTTGGGTGACGGTATAAGTACCTGTAACTGTAGCAGACTCTCCCGGATCCAGATCTCCTACATCAAATGTAGAAGGAGTGGTCAGCGGATCGTCGATCTCTACGTCATAGATCGTCACATTGCCTGTGTTGGTCACCACAAACTGGTACTCTACAACATCTCCCACATCCGACGGGGTATTGACGTTGGATTTATCCAGAGTCAACTCGGGGTCCTGTACTCCATTTAAGATGTCACTATCCGTATCCGTTGCTTGTCCACCTTGCGGATCTTGTCCCTCCACAGTGGCCGTGTTGGTAATTGACCCGTTATTGACATCATCTTGTGTAATGGTATAGTGAACTGTATAGGAAACAGTTTGACCCGGTGCCAAATCTCCAACGTCGATGTCATCTCCCGTCAGTGGGTCTATGACTTCCACATCCGAAAGGTTTACGTTTCCTGTATTTTCTACCACCAAGACATAATCCAACACGTCTCCAGCCTGGTCATATCCCGTATTGAGCACAGTCTTATTGATATCTACTGCAGGAGTAAAGGCTCCGTCTATAGTGATGTCATCCGTGCCGTCGACTGGGTTATTATTTGGATCTAAAGCATCAATAGAAGCGACATTGTTAATGGAGCCATTGTCCACATCCGTCTGGGTGACTGTATAGCTGGTATGTACCGTATAGGCTTGGCCAGGTGCCAAAGTAGGTCTTGTCACATCCAAGCCGGTCATCGGATCAGTGACATTCAGATCATCTAAGGTCACATTGCCTGTATTGGCTATCACGATAGTAAAGTCAATCACCTCTCCGGCATTGGTATAGCCTGAAGCGCTTGAAGTTTTCAGAATCTGAACATTTGGATTCTGGACGGCGTTGGCATCTACCTGGGTGTTGTCCTCTACGGTATTATTATCCGGATCGGTTCCTGAAGCTGTCAGTGTATTGCTCAGTGAGCCATTGTCAATATCTGCTTGGGTAACCGTATAAGTTCCGGTAAGTGATCTAGATTGTCCTGGTGCAAGGGTAGGGATCGTCTGAGAAAGGTTGATTTCCGGATCATCGACATCTATTCCAGAGAGTGTCATATTCCCTGTATTGGTGACCTCCAAGGTGTAGGTAATCACAGTTCCCGGAGTATCATAGGTGTTTGGACTTACAGTCTTATTGACAGAAATATCCGGGTTTTTGTCAGCAGTTATGGTTTCATCCGCAGTAGCAGGATCTAGTGTACCTTGGGATGGAGTACCTGTTGCAGTCGCGCTATTGGTAAAGCTACCTGAATCGATATCTGCCTGCGTAATCTGGTAAGTAGCCGTGAAAGTCCAAGTCTCAGATGGCTCCAACTTATTGTTGCTATTCGTATCACCGCTTTGCAAAGTAGGACCCGAAGTCACATTTGGATCGTCCAAAACCACATTGGAAATGGTAACATTCCCTGTATTCTCCAGTACAAAAGTGTAGGTAATCGTCTGATTAGCCTGATCATAAGTAGGCTGCGAAGCAGTTTTGTCCAAGTTCCAACTCGGATTGCTGGTAGCGGGAACAGTCTCGTCGTCTGTTTTCTCAGGAAGAGGCCCTATGACAGAGTTGCCATCTATCGTAGCAGTGTTGGTATATCCTCCAGCATCGACATCTGCCTGGGTGACGGTATATGTCGCTGCATAAGTCCAGCTTTCTCCTACATCCAAAATGCCTGTATTCGCTACATCACCAGAACTATAAGTTGGGCCAGAGTTGGCTTGAGGATCATAGACATTAATGCCGGAGATGGAAATATTGCCGGAGTTGGTCACCACGATATCATAGGTCAACACATCTCCTGCATTGGTAAATTCACTAGGGGTATTGGTATTGATTTTTTCTACAGTCCAGTCTGGGTTTTGATCACCAGGGGTAGTGATGGTAGAAGTCTCAGGAGACAAAGTCCCCGCGGCAGGCGTTCCATCTGCGGTGGCAGAGTTGGTAAAGCTTCCCGTGTCCATGTCTGCTTGAGTTACCGTATGGCTAGCTTCATAGGTCCAGACTTCTCCTACATCGAGTATCCCATCTGTATTACTGTCCCCAGAAACATAGGTAGGTCCGGTATCAGCATTTGGATCCGTAACCACCGGATTGGTTATCGTGATATTGCCGTCATTTTCCACGATAATGGTATAAGGAATCACCTCACCGGCATTGCCATATTGGGTAGTAGTCGTGGATTTATCAATTGCCAATCTTGGCGTCTGAGAAGCATTGATGACCAGGTCATCGCCTTTTTCCAGAGGATCTCCATTCGGGTCTGTGCCAGTGACGCTAGCCACATTATCAATGCTGCCTGAATCAATATCCGCTTGAGTTACAGTATAGGTGACTGTATAAGTCTGGGTTTGGCCAGGTGTGATGCTTGCCACTGGGAAAGTGTCCCCAGTATTCACATCCTCTACCTCAAACCCATTCAAGGTGACGTTTCCAGAGTTATTGATATTGATGTAATATTCGATGACATCACCTGCTGTATCATAGCCTGTGACATTAGAGGTCTTGATGATGTTGATGTTCGGATTCAACACCGCATCAATTGTATAACTTCCCGTGCCAGGAATCAGTGTGCCTTGAGAAGGTGTTCCATCAGCAGTAGCTTTATTGACGATTTGCCCTGCGTCCAAGTCCGCCTGAGTCACTTGATGAGTAAGTGTATAAACCCAAGTTTCTCCCGGAGCCATGATATCATCGTTGCCAGTATCGCCTGAGACATAGGTCGGACCTGTGGTGGCCAATGGATCATTTACCGACACATTGGAGATGGAGACGTTTCCTGTGTTTTCCACCTCTACCGTATAGGAAATTGAGTTTCCTACCTGACTATAATTGAGGGCTGTGGATGACTTATCTACTGTAAGCTCAGGATTCACAATAGCCGGAACGAGTACAGTATTACTACTTGCATCTGGCAAATTACCGCCGGCAGGAGTACCCGAGGCCGTAGCTGTATTGGTATGCTCACCCGCATCGATATCTGCCTGACTCACCGTATAAGTGGCGGTATAAGCCCAAGTTTCCCCTACATCCAAAGTGCCTGTTGGAGCGGAGTCGCCCGTGATTGTTCCACTGATCGTTGTGTTGGGATCAGTCAGCGTAACGCCGGAAATGGACACATTTCCAGTATTCTCCAAATAAAGCTCATAGCCGATCACATCCCCAGGACTAGCATAGTCAGGTGTAGAATTGGATTTAGTCAGAGTCCAGTCTGGCGTCTGGACGGCAGTAACGACCACTTGATTACTAGTGGCGTCTGGAAGAGTCCCCCCAGCGGGGGTGCCATTGGCTGTGGCAGTGTTACTGTGGCTTCCCGAGTCTATATCGGCTTGGGTGACCGTATAGCTCGCATTAAAAGTCCAGGTTTCTCCTACATCCAAGGTACTTATTGGTGCATTATCACCAGTATTGGTGCCAGAGATTGTAGTATTCGGATCAGTAAGTGTTATTCCTGAGATACTCACATTGCCAGTATTCACAAGAACAATTTCATAATTGATAATATCGCCTACAGCCGAATAACTTGACTCGGTAGCCGATTTGGTCAGCGTCCAGTCAGGAGTTTGTACAGCGGGAACCACCACCGTATTACTGGTGGCGTCGGCTAACGTTCCTCCAGCCGGAGTACCCATTGCTGTAGCAGTATTGGTATGGCTTCCAGCATCAATGTCCGCCTGAGTGATTATATAACTAGCAGAAAACGTCCAAGCTTCACCAACATCCAAGGTACCTATTGGTGTATTATCACCAGTGTAGGTGCTAGAAATTGTAGAATTCGGATCAGAAAGTGTTATTCCAGTGATACTTACATTTCCGGTATTCTCTAGTACTATTTCAAAGGAGACCACATCCCCAGGCTTGGAATAATCCGCAGTTTGGCTGGTTTTTGAGAGCCTCCAGTCAGGGTTTTGAATGGCATTGACTGTCTCAGAGTCTTCCGCGACCTGCAGGTCGCCGAGTGAATTTCCTGATGCGGTGGCTGTGTTTGTAAAACTGCCCCTGTCCACGTCATCTTGGCCTACCTCGTAAGAGGCCGAAAAAGTCCAAGATTCCCCCACGTCCAAAACGCCATTTCCGTTGTCCCCGCCACTGAGCCCGGGATCATCGGAAGCCTGCGGATCCAATATTTCCACATCCGAAATGGATACATTTCCAGTATTAGTAAGGACCAGCTGATAAGCGATAACGTCACCCGGACTGGAAAAAGAAGCTGTAGTTGAAGACTTGCTCAAAGTCCAGGCGGGATTGGCGACGGGATTGACGGAGACCGACGCAGAATTGTTGGAGTTGTCCGGATCTTCTTCACCGCTCTCGGTGATCGCAGCCGAATTTTCGTAATCCAAGCCTGCCTCCGGCTCCAAGACGGTCGCTATGACATTCAGCGTTGCACCAGAGCCCGAGGCCAGACTACCTACCGTCCATATCCCACCGACTTCTGCATAGCTACCCTGTGAGGTGGACGATGAGACATAATCTAAACCGCTAGGCAACTGGTCTATCACCCGTATACCCGTTGCAGGTGAAGGGCCATTGTTGAATACCGTGACGGTATAAGTTATCTGTGAACCAATGGCAACATTGGTAGAAGGCACAGACTTGGCGAGCTGTAGATCTGCCTGAGGAACAGGCGATACGGTGATGGAAGCCACGTTGTTCAAGGGATTCGGATCGACCTCATTTAAGCTGGCAGTTGCCACATTGGTGTGGCTTCCTTCACTGTTGACACGGACAGTGATCTCCAAACTCGTCTCCTCTCCGGCTGCCAGATCCCCGATAGTCCAAATTCCCGTATTTGAATCGAAGTTCCCAGTTGCATTGTCGCTGAGATAGGTAAATCCCAAAGGAAGGTTGTTCGTCACCATCACACCCGTCGCCGCCTCGTCACCGCGGTTGCTGACTTTAAGAGTAAAGATCAGAGAAGATCCGACATTGGGAGTCAGATTGCTTGCTTCCATCTCCATGTCAAGTTCCCTTACAAAAAAACCGGCAACTGATGATCCCTTCGGATCATAGTCTGCAGAAGCCGAATGCATGGGGGAAGGACCTGTAAAAACTATCTCAGAGGATTCATTTGCATTTAAGGTTGTTGGGTATGCAACTGCCTCTGCGTTGAAATACAAGCATGCAAAGTCTAAGATCAAAAAAACACCTAGAATCCTCCTCCTTATATTACTTAAGGTTGCCTGATAGGACATTTGTGAACCACTGAATGCGTAAAAATAATCCACGATGTATCTATTAAAATCTAAAAACTAGTATTAAAGATAATCTTTTGACCAAAAGAATAAATTAAAGTCAATTTTTTATTCTCTCACTCCTATAAAAAAATAATGAACACCTTCGGAAGATTAGCCCTATCAAGGCTTCGGCTAACAAAAACGCCTTAATTGGTCTCCAGAATCAGTTAGAAAATCCTCTTTTTAAACTTTTCTATCAATAAAATTCGGGAGTCACAACGCCTAGCGTTCACCCCAGTTCAAACTCTCAACTTGTCCTACAAATACTATATAGTGGCCGCACTATTATATTTAAAAAATGATAATACTGTATATGAAATGCACTTTAATAGCATTATTAATTTATCCTAACTGATAACACCAACTATTTTTATACTTCCTCAAACATCTAACCTAAACGATTAAGCATTTACAAAGATCTTAAACAAAATATGCTAAGCTTAGGCCTGCACTATATGCGCCTATTGAGACTCACCACTGAAAAAAGCGAAGAGTGCGAAGCAAGCCCTGCTCCCACATTCTGAATTCCTGAGAGGTTTGACTCTAAACTTCGAAAACCTACATCCCAAACAAACTCTCCTCCTCTTTCTTTTTCCCTTTCAGATTAAACGAAACGTGCGTCATAAGCCGATTTCCGGCCCAAGCCCTATTATTGGCCAGACTTTGGGACACAGGCATTTGATAGTTGGCGCCAAATGAAACCTGTCCTATATTGACCTCCACGCCCAGCACATTGCTTAGGAGATGCCCTCCGGACTGGTACACCTCGTATTTGAGATAAAGTACATCTTGGTGCTGTGTTTCATAAAGGAGGCCAGCATTGGGGGCGACACGGATCTTTTGCTTGATATTGAATTTGTAGTAGGCCAAAAGGTTTCCAGTAAACTTGTTTCCGTACCGGTAGTCATACTGGTTTTCGGTATTGAGCTTATAGCTGGTATTTAGGTTGACTCCAAGATCCATCAAACGGATGTCATAGGCTGCATTGAACAGAAAGTCCGTGCTGCCTGAACCGAGCTGGAAGTTCGGGGAGTGTGAATTTCCCCCTGAGCAATCTTTCCGCCTCGTTATAGTGGAGAAGGTCGAGTCAGACGGTATTCCATTTTTCAATTAAAGGATGAAATTTTAAATCTTGCTAAAATTTCGGCCAGAGAAAATCCCGTTAGATGCCTTTTGGATAACATCGAAAACTGAACTATACTCCTTTTAACAATGAACCGGCGACTATTTTTAAGAAACACCACCATGGCAAGTTTCGCTTTTGCATTGCCACAAATCTCGACTGCATTTGCCGGCAAACTCAAGCAAGCCGTCAAACTAGGGCTGATCACGGATTTGCACCAGGACATCATGCATGATGGCTACAAGCGGCTCAGCGTCTTTGTCGGGCAAGTGAAGAAACAAAAGCCGGACGCAATCATACAGATGGGAGACTTTGCCTATCCCAAACCCGAAAACGCCTCGGTGATCGAGCTTTTCAATCAAGCCCATGAAAAGTCCCTTCATATCCTCGGAAACCATGACACGGACGCCGGATATACCAAAACCCAATGTCTTGAAGTCTGGGGTATGCCAACACCGTACTATTCTGCAAACATCCAGGGAATCAAGCTGATCATCTTGGACGGAAACGAGCAAGGCTCGCCTACTCATAAAGGAGGATATGCGTCCTACATCGGCCCCGACCAAATAGTTTGGCTAACGAAGGAATTGGAGTCCACAGAAGATCCTGTCCTTATACTCTCCCACCAGCCTCTGGCCGGGACGATCGCAGTGGACAACGAAAAGGAGGTCCAGGATCTATTGAGCCAACATTCCGACAAGATCCTGCTTTGCGTCAACGGACATTCCCACATTGATCAGCATCTGAACATAGGAAATGTCAACTACCTCCACGTCAATTCAGCTTCCTACTATTGGGTGGGAGAAAAATACAAACACGCCGTTTACACTGAGCAGATCATCGAACACCATCCCTACATCGCGATGACCTGCCCGTATGAGGATAGCCTATTCACCTTCGTGACCATAGATCCAAAAAAGATGACCGTGACCGTCGAAGGCAGAAAATCAAGCTGGGAGGGAGAATCGCCAGATGAACTTGGCTTCCAAATTCCCGGTAATCCCCAACTCAACCGCTACATCATGCCTGAGATCCAAAACCGGAAAATTTCCTAAGCAATCAGTCAAACCCCGATCTACCAGATCAGAACCTCGTCAGTCTCTCTCCTTTCGTTAGGCCTGAAGATGTTGAACACCAGAGAAAATTCGTGTACGCCACCGGAGAGCAGGTAGCTCTTGGCCATGGGGTACTCATAGACATATCCAGCGCGAAACTTGCCAAAAAGGAAGCCAGCCTGTACACTGTTGGCATAGTTTACCCGATGGCCTAGCCCCACCCAGAACATATCACGCATGAGGAGCTTAAGATTAAAGTCAAACACTTCGGGAAGGTCCTTTCTGCTTCTATAAAATCCATTTGCGGAGACGGCAAGGTTTTCCCCCAAAGCCTCACGATAGCCAGCCATGATCATCTGCTCGGCTGGATAGCCGTCCATAAACTCGTCCCCATTTTGGATTTCGCCTCCAGTGACGCGCTGAACGCCATAGGAGAAATAATACTTGGCATGCGTGAGCGCTATTCCGAGGTTGAAATCGACGGTATTCATGTTGGAAAAAGTGCCAATGTAGTTTGCGATCGTAGGGTCATTGAGCTCCTCGGCGGTGAGGGAGTTGCCATCCAAGCGTATACTTTGGTAGTTGATCCCCGCTCCGAGGCGAAGATTGTGGCGCTCGGTAAGGCGGATGCGGGAAGCATAATTGAGCATCAGTTCGTTTTCGCGAAAAGCCCCAAAATTATCCTGGAGAAAATTAACTGAAACTGCGTTTTTGCCCATAAGGGCAGGGTCCATCTCTCCCGCCAGCTCCCCAAAGTCCAGCTCAGCATTGACAAAATAGGTCATCGGCGCCCCTTCGATACCTCCCCATTGGTTTCGGACAAAGCCCCGCACCACACTCCCTTCATAGCCAGTCAAGGCCGGGTTGAAGTAGCTTTGGAACTCGGAAAACTGGGAAACATATTTTCTGTTTTGTGCAAGGGAACTGACAGTGCTCAGCCCCCAAATCAGCACGACAATCACACAAGTAATATTTTTCATCTTAAATAGCAATTGAAAAGTCTCTAGCAATGGTGGGGAGAAGCCGGATACCCCTCCCCTTTTGATATAAGTTCTTATTGTCTGAGCAGCGTCAGGACACCGCGCCGCACTTCACCGGTTTCTCGGGACTCAAGAATCCACACATAGGAGCCCGAAGGCATCTCCTGACCCTCAAAGGTGCCGTCCCATCGTACTTCCGGTGACTCGGTATAGAAGATCCTTCTTCCGCTTCGGTCAAAGACCTGAACCCTTCCTCCTTGGAAGTATTGCAGGTCTGGCACGCCCCAGGTGTCGTTGCTACCATCCCCGTTAGGAGTGAAAGTGTTGAAAACCTCAATCTCGTCAACCGGGATTCGCGTACGCGTAATCACGAAAGTTCTTTCGATCATATTTCCAGCGCGGTCGGTGCTGCTGATCTGAATGGTAAAGCTTGTGCGACCCGGCAGAGACTCTTGGCTGCTCCAGTAGAGCCCGTCTCCCTGGATGGAGAAGTACTGGCCGTCGTTCTGTGCGGCATTCACCAACTGATAAGTGTGGACATTGTCAATTGGATCGAGCGTGGTAAAGAACCCTATCTGCTGCGCCGATTGACCGGCAACTGGCGTAAACTGATCTTCACTCAACATAATATCCTGAGGGGCGGCTTTTGGCAACACCTCGATCAGCAGCTCCGCCTGGATTCCCAGAGGATTTCGCAATACCCCAGACGTTGTAATTTGCCCACGGAAGCTTGTCACACCGCTGACCGTTGGACTGTAGTCGGCCAGGTTCCAGCTGACTGGCACATTGACAAACTCGCCCAAGCCGGTAATCGCGACCACTTCTGAACTTGGATTTAGTTGATTTATCGGTGTATCCCATGCCACCTGCAAAGTCTGGCTAACGACTTCGACTACAGACCTTTCGAAAATATAGTCAGGGAGGCCGTCGCCATCTCCATCCACAAAATCATTTGGATCAGTCGGGTTGGTACCCTCTTTTTCTTCTACATAATCCGGAACCTGGTCACCGTCCTCATCGGCATAATCTTGAGCATCAGCGGGGTTGGTACCATTTGCTTCCTCGACGTAATCCGGCACATCATCTTCATCGGTGTCTCGGTAGTCTCCGGGATCGTTTGGATCCGTGCCATCCTCGGATTCTACGACATCCGGTACGCCGTCTTCGTCAGAATCTCCGGATATGATTTCGAAATTAGCTCCAGTGAAAGCAATCGTATAGTTGACACTGGCACTAAGATTTCCCATTTCGATTGTATAGATTCCTACCTCTTCGCCTGGTGTTCTGGAGAGTTCTCCGCTCATCAGCTCAAGGCCATCGCCAACCGCAAATCCGGATGCTGAGTAGGTCAAAACAGGATCTGCCTCGCCCCAAACCTTGCTTTGATTCGAATCCACGACAACCTGAAGCGCTTTAGGAGTCAAGGTCAGGTCGGCGGTCAGGACCAAAGTGGTGAAGTTGCTGCCGCTGATCGTTGCCGTCACCTCTTGGGTTCCGACATCGGTTCGGCTGTTGTTGCTGTAGCTTACGCTGGCTCCACTTGGAAGTGTTCCTTCTATGGCCAGGGACTTGGCCAAACCGTCATACACAAAGCTGTCGTCGTCGAAGGTGATTCCGGTGATCGTGGCAGGCGTGATTGTCAGGTCGGCGGTCAGGACCAAAATGGTGAAGTTCGAGCCGCTGATCGTTGCCGTCACCTCCTGGCTTCCCACATCCGTTCTGCTGTTGCCTGCATAGCTGACCGAAGTTCCCGCAGGAAGCGTTCCGGCTATGGCCAGGGACTTGGCCGAACCGTCGTACACAAAGCTGTTATCCTCGAAGGTAATTCCCGTGATCGTCGCGGGAGTCACAGTCAGGTCGGCGGTCAGGACCAAAGTCGTGAAGTTGCTGCCGCTGATCGTCGCCGTCACCTCCTGGCTTCCCACATCCGTTCTGCTGTTGTTGCTGTAGCTCACGCTGGCTCCACTTGGAAGCGTTCCGGCTATGGCTAGCGACTTGGCCAAACCGTCATACACAAAGCTGTCATCCTCGAAGGTGATTCCGGTGATCGTGGCAGGCGTGATTGTCAGGTCGGCGGTCAGGACCAAAGTGGTGAAGTTCGAGCCGCTGATCGTTGCCGTCACCTCTTGGCTTCCCACATCCGTTCGGCTGTTGTCCGCATAGCTCACGCTGGCTCCACTTGGAAGCGTTCCTTCTATGGCCAGGGACTTGGCCAAACCGTCATACACAAAGCTGTCATCGTCGAAGGTGATTCCCGTGATCGTGGCAGGCGTGATTGTCAGGTCGGCGGTCAGGACCAAAGTGGTAAAGTTCGAGCCGCTGATCGTCGCGGTTACCTGCTGGCTTCCCACATCCGTTCGGCTGTTGTCCGCATAGCTCACGCTGGCTCCACTTGGAAGCGTTCCGGCTATGGCCAGGGACTTGGCCAAACCGTCATACACAAAGCTGTCATCCTCGAAGGTAATTCCCGTGATCGTCGCGGGAGTCACAGTCAGGTCGGCGGTCAGGACCAAAGTCGTGAAGTTGCTGCCGCTGATCGTCGCCGTTACCTCTTGGCTTCCCACATCCGTTCTGCTGTTGTTGCTGTAGCTTACGCTGGCTCCACTTGGAAGTGTTCCTTCTATGGCCAGGGACTTGGCCAAACCGTCATACACAAAGCTGTCGTCGTCGAAGGTGATTCCGGTGATCGTGGCAGGCGTGATTGTCAGGTCGGCGGTCAGGACCAAAGTGGTGAAGTTCGAGCCGCTGATCGTTGCCGTCACCTCTTGGCTTCCCACATCCGTTCGGCTGTTGTCCGCATAGCTCACGCTGGCTCCACTTGGAAGCGTTCCTTCTATGGCCAGGGACTTGGCCAAACCGTCATACACAAAGCTGTCATCCTCGAAGGTAATTCCCGTGATCGTGGCTGGCGTGATAGTGAGATCCGCGGTCAGAATCAAAGTGGTAAAGTTCGAGCCGCTGATCGTCGCGGTTACCTCTTGGGTGCCCACATCGGTTCGGCTGTTGCCTGCATAGCTGACCGAAGTTCCCGCAGGAAGCGTTCCGGCTATGGCCAGGGACTTGGCCAAACCGTCATACACAAAGCTGTCATCCTCGAAGGTAATTCCGGTGATCGTCGCGGAAGTCACAGTCAGGTCGGCGGTCAAGACCAAAGTGGTGAAGTTCGAGCCGCTGATCGTCGCGGTTACCTGCTGGCTTCCCACATCGGTTCGGCTGTTGTTGCTGTAGCTTACGCTGGTGCCAACTGGAAGTGTTCCTTCTATGGCCAGGGACTTGGCCAAACCGTCGTACACAAAGCTGTCATCCTCGAAGGTAATTCCGGTGATCGTGGCAGGCGTGATTGTCAGGTCGGCGGTCAGGACCAGAGTGGTGAAGTTCGAGCCGCTGATCGTCGCCGTCACCTCCTGGGTTCCGACATCAGTTCGGCTGTTGTCCGTATAGCTCACGCTGGCTCCATTTGGAAGCGTTCCGGCTATGGCCAGGGACTTGGCCAAACCGTCATACACAAAGCTGTCATCCTCGAAGGTAATTCCGGTGATCGTGGCTGGTGTGATTGTCAGGTCGGCGGTCAGGACCAGAGTGGTGAAGTTCGAGCCGCTGATCGTCGCCGTCACCTCTTGGGTTCCGACATCGGTTCGGCTGTTGTTGCTGTAGCTCACGCTGGCTCCACTTGGAAGCGTTCCGGCTATGACCAGTGACTTGGCCAAACCGTCATACACGAAGCTGTCGTCGTCGAAGGCAATTCCCGTGATCGTGGCAGGCGTGATTGTCAGGTCGGCGGTCAGGACCAAAGTGGTGAAGTTGCTGCCGCTGATCGTTGCCGTCACCTCCTGGGTTCCGACATCGGTTCGGCTGTTGTTGCCGTAGCTTACGCTGGCTCCACTTGGAAGCGTTCCGGCTATGGCCAGGGACTTGGCCAAACCGTCATACACAAAGCTGTCGTCGTCGAAGGTAATTCCCGTGATCGTGGCAGGCGTGATTGTCAGGTCGGCGGTCAGGACCAAAGTCGTGAAGTTGCTGCCGCTGATCGTCGCGGTTACCTCCTGGGTGCCCACATCGGTTCGGCTGTTGTCCGCATAGCTCACGCTGGCTCCACTTGGAAGCGTTCCGGCTATGACCAGTGACTTGGCCAAACCGTCATACACGAAGCTGTCGTCGTCGAAGGTAATTCCCGTGATCGTGGCAGGCGTGATTGTCAGGTCGGCGGTCAGGACCAGAGTGGTGAAGTTCGAGCCGCTGATCGTTGCCGTCACCTCTTGGGTTCCGACATCGGTTCGGCTGTTGTTGCTGTAGCTTACGCTGGCTCCACTTGGAAGTGTTCCTTCTATGGCCAGGGACTTGGCCAAACCGTCATACACAAAGCTGTCATCCTCGAAGGTAATTCCGGTGATCGTCGCGGTAGTCACAGTCAGGTCGGCGGTCAAGACCAAAGTGGTGAAGTTGCTGCCGCTGATCGTTGCCGTCACCTCCTGGCTTCCCACATCCGTTCTGCTGTTGCCTGCATAGCTGACCGAAGTTCCCGTAGGAAGCGTTCCGGCTATGGCCAGGGACTTGGCCAAACCGTCATACACAAAGCTGTCGTCATCAAAGGTAATTCCCGTGATCGTGGCTGGCGTGATAGTCAGGTCGGCGGTCAGGACCAAAGTCGTGAAATTCGAACCGCTGATCGTCGCGGTCACCTCCTGGGTTCCGACATCGGTTCGGCTGTTGTTGCCGTAGCTTACGCTGGCTCCACTTGGAAGCATTCCTGCTATGACCAGGGACTTGGCCAAACCGTCGTACACGAAGCTGTCGTCCTCGAAGGTAATTCCCGTGATCGTCGCGGGAGTCACAGTCAGGTCGGCGGTCAAGACCAAAGTGGTGAAGTTGCTGCCGCTGATCGTTGCCGTCACCTCCTGGGTTCCGACATCGGTTCTGCTGTTGTTGCTGTAGCTTACGCTGGCTCCACTTGGAAGCGTTCCGGCTATGGCCAGGGACTTGGCCAAACCGTCATACACAAAGCTGCCATCCTCGAAGGTGATTCCGGTGATCGAGGCTGGCGTGATAGTGAGATCCGCGGTCAGGACCAAAGTGGTAAAGTTCGAGCCGCTGATCGTTGCCGTCACCTCTTGGCTTCCCACATCGGTTCGGCTGTTGTTGCTGTAGCTTACGCTGGCTCCACTTGGAAGCGTTCCGGCTATGGCCAGGGACTTGGCCAAACCGTCATACACAAAGCTGTCATCGTCGAAGGTAATTCCGGTGATCGTGGCAGGCGTGATTGTCAGGTCGGCGGTCAAGACCAAAGTGGTGAAGTTGCTGCCGCTGATCGTCGCGGTTACCTCCTGGGTTCCCACATCCGTTCTGCTGTTGCCTGCATAGCTGACCGAAGTTCCCGCAGGAAGTGTTCCGTCAATGGCCAGGGACTTGGCCGAACCGTCATACACAAAGCTTTCATCCTCGAAGATGATTCCCGTGATCGTGGCTGGCGTGATAGTGAGATCCGCGGTCAGGACCAAAGTGGTAAAGTTCGAGCCGCTGATCGTTGCCGTCACCTCTTGGCTTCCCACATCGGTTCGGCTGTTGTTGCTGTAGCTTACGCTGGCTCCACTTGGAAGCGTTCCGGCTATGGCCAGGGACTTGGCCAAACCGTCATACACAAAGCTGTCATCGTCGAAGGTAATTCCGGTGATCGTGGCAGGCGTGATTGTCAGGTCGGCGGTCAAGACCAAAGTGGTGAAGTTGCTGCCGCTGATCGTCGCGGTTACCTCCTGGGTTCCCACATCCGTTCTGCTGTTGCCTGCATAGCTGACCGAAGTTCCCGCAGGAAGCGTTCCGGCTATGGCCAGGGACTTGGCCAAACCGTCATACACAAAGCTGTCATCCTCGAAGGTAATTCCGGTGATCGTCGCGGAAGTCACAGTCAGGTCGGCGGTCAAGACCAAAGTGGTGAAGTTCGAGCCGCTGATCGTCGCGGTTACCTGCTGGCTTCCCACATCGGTTCGGCTGTTGTTGCTGTAGCTTACGCTGGTGCCAACTGGAAGTGTTCCTTCTATGGCCAGGGACTTGGCCAAACCGTCGTACACAAAGCTGTCATCCTCGAAGGTAATTCCGGTGATCGTGGCTGGCGTGATAGCAAAATCAGCTCCAGTAAAATTGAGCGTATAGTTACTGCCCGCAGATAAAGTACCGATGTTTATAGCATAGATGCCTACATTTTCCCCAACCGCTCTGGACAAGGATCCGCTAAGAATAGTTACGTTATCGGGGCTTATAAACCCGCTTACCGAATAACTGAGGACTGGATCGCCACTACCGTATACCTTTTCAATACCCGAAGTTGCGCTGACGTCCAGTCCCTTTGGATTTACCGCCAAAGTCTGTGACACCGATGGTGCTGGATTTGTTTCAGTATCTCCGGCTTGGGTAGCTGTGATCAAAGTACTTCCCGCTTTCAAGATCGAAGCCGAATTGCCCGTGATTGACACCACGCTAGGGTCCGCAGCCGTATAGGTGATCGTGAGGCCTTCACTGGTATTGGCATCTCCCAGAACAAAAATGGCATCCCCATAGGTTTTCGACGCAATAGCCGGGAAGTTGATGGTCTGGTCTTCTTTTACCCCTACAATATCGAAGGTAACTGAAGCAACATTAGAATTTTCCGTGCCATCATTTGCAACAAAAGAAATTGTGCCAGCATCGGCTCCGTATAGATCAGGAGTCGGAGTGAAGGTTGCAGAACTGACTGCGGTATTGATCGCCGCCAAGGTTCCAGAAGCAGTGAAGCTAGTACTTCCGTTCCCTGATCCTCCAAAGGAGATTCCCGTGGTGCCAATAGTTAAGGTTCCACCAGCAATGGTAAAACTTAGCGTTTGGTCATCGCCGTCCGAGTCGCTTACCGACATACCCGTGAAGATTGCATCTGTGTCCTCTGTCACGGTCGGTGCAATAGCGGCGGTGGCGACTGGTGGGAGGTTGTCCAGTTTTAGCACCAAACTGGTCACCACATCTCCGTAGTTTCCCGCTGCATCTACAAGTCTGAACGTGAGCTCTATGTCTCCCGCTGCATACGCACTCAGGTCAATCCCTGTAATCTGTCCATTAATGCCCGTGACGATTCCATTCCCACTTTCGAAATCACAAGAAGATGGAATACCAATCGTGTAGTAGTAGCTTGCTCCCAGTTCCGCGCCGGTGTAGCTGAAGCTTACTGCATTGGCATTGGCTGGTGTGATCGGATTTTGATCGATCTGCACGCCGTATCCTGAAGGTGCCACCCCATCTACCAACACGCCCGATGTGCTACCGACACTGTTTAGGGTTAAGTTGGCGGCCGTGCCGCCTGAGCCGTTGATGGTAGCGCCGCTGAGCGAAATCGCATTGATGCTGATTCCGTCCGTGTCCATCGCATTGGTTTCGACGTAATAGACAAAGGTCAAACTGGACGTCCCGCCTCCCGAAAAAAGGTTTGCCGACTTGGTTTCAGAACCTATAGTCAATCCCAACTGCGGCGTTCCACCACTCACGGTTACACTTTTGTCAAAATTAACCGTAAAGCTCAGCGTCTGCCCAACTCCGTATGTCCCATTGGCTGGGACAGTGACACTCGTCACCACGGGTGCGGATTCTGTTACGGTAATCGTCACAGTTGCAGTGCTGCATTGTGAGGGAGAGCCGTTATCACAAACTTGGTATTGAAAACTGTCTCCACCAAAGTAGCCGACATTGGGTGTATAGGTAAAGCCACCGTCGGCATTGAGCACGACTGTGCCTTGAGAAGCAGCTGAAGTCAGTGAAGCAGTAAGCAAATTCCCTTCTATATCAGAATCGTTGGTCAATACATTGCCTGTGACCGCCACGTTCTGTTCGGTGCTCACGATATCACCGACTGCAGTGGGCGGATCATTGACAGCAGTGACATTCACTTGGACAATGCCCAGATTCACCGCCAATGGCCCACCAACTCCTGAGTTTCCATTGTCATTGATGGATACTTGCACAAATCCAACATTGACACCACTGATATTTGCATCAGGTCTGAAGTAGATATTGGTGGGAATGTCGATATACGCGTTCAGGTTGGCTAAAGTACCCGTGAAGGTGGCAGTCGAGGTGAGATGACCGGAGAGCGTAATTCCTGTTCCCGCAGCGAGATCAAAAATCCCCCCAGTAGCCTGAAGCATCAAGGTCATCATTCCACTTCCCGCATCCACATCACCGAGGGTCAGAGCCGAAATATTAAGAACGTCATCGACTGCGTCTTCCTCCACCGTGATAGAAGCTGGAAGTCCTGTACCAGTTGGGGCGTCATTTATGGCTGCAATATCAAATGTCACAGACGCCGTGTTGGAATTGCTAGTACCATCATAGGCAATGAAGGAAATCGTGCCGGCTCCGCTACCATTTAAATTTGAAGTAGGTGTGAAAACAGCTGCATCCAGTGCAGTGTTGATTGCCGCCAAAGTGCCTGAAGCCGTAAAGTTTGACGAACCATTGCCCGATCCCGCGAAAGCTATTCCGGTGGTTCCCAAGGACAAAGTGCCACCCGTAATGGTGAATGTCAAAGTTTGGTTATTCCCTTCCGCATCAGTTACTTGAATATTGTCTGGCAAGGCATAGGGAATATCTTCTTGGACTCCCGAAACACTCGGCGCTGTAGCTACTGGAGCGGTGTTGGCAAAGGACCATGCAAAATCGTCCAAATTGACCTGGTAAAAATCACTTGCCGTAAGCCTTACTTCATCGACGGTAAGGTTAAAAGTATAGGTACCGTTGGCACCGTTGGCAACAGACTGCGAAGCCCCTACTGGATTCCCGCCTAAATAGCCCTGTATGGTAACGGTGGTCCCTTCATCATTTCTTAGAAACAAACTTTTAAAACTAAAACTCGACCCGTCATTTCGCTTAATAGTTACTCTTTCTGTGGTACCTGTGTTAAAGATTGCAGATTCCAAATCGAGGGATGCCGAATTACCAGCTCCGAAATCGGGAATGTGGGAAAAGTCTCCTCCATCTCCATCCAAGGTGAACACAAAGTTAAACTGGACTCCGTTACTGACATGACTTACCGTCGATACTTCATCTGGCCCAGAATCGAATGGGATCGTATAAGTCTGCCCGATTACTTGAAATGCCGATAGCCATCCCAGTAACAGGAGAAAAAGGACTTTGAAATGGGTAATCCGGTAAATGTATTCCATGGTCTATGCGTACTGAAGGCGTGTGAGATTCTTGGTAAGTCTGAGATGGTTTTAAAAAGTCGGGAGATAAACTGTAGGAAGACAGGGAGTCATTCATCCCTGCCTTCACATTTCTCTAAAGAATAAATCTGTGCAGGGACTATTGCCTGGATGGGAAAATCCCTTGAAGAGCGATAATGTAGTTGACCCCCAAAAACGGCTGCATGTTGTTGACAGGTATATTTCCGCCCGTCATTCCCACGGTTACGCTCCCAGAGGCAGGACTATTTCCTGTGTTCAAGGCCACATTTGGTGTGGAGCTGTTGTAGATATCCACGCCTCTTCCCTGATTGGTGCTTGCTGCCAAAGTTGTCGCATTGTTGTTACCGGGAGTCTCTTCGGTTCCCGCTTCATTGGAAGCCATCATTTGTACTTGGATATTGCTCACCTGAGCTGGGTGCGTGTGCGCCGGTATATTCGCCACGGTCAGGGTGGTGTTTTCGGATCCAGCCATCTCGCCCTGATTTCTCAAGGTCAATCCCGGCCCCTGCCCCATGCCCACAGCGCAGCGACCTCGCAAATCCGGTAGGGCGAATGTAGTCCGGCCATCCCCACCGTATGTCGTTCCCAAAAGCGAAAACAACGCGGTGTTCTGGGCTATTGACAACAATTGCCCATTGCAAAGCGCCCATCCTCGGGGTGCAAAATCAAACCCTACCATCATGATCTGTCCTAAAAAAGGTTCCATAGTTATTTTGTTTTAGATAAAATTGTTTAATTGAAAATAAATTATGTATAACTCAAAATACCAACAATAAAATACACTTTAACGCTTTGAAAAACTCCAGACAGACCTAAATAACACTTCAAGGCTGGCTATTATCTCCTAAGGTAAATGGATGTATTTTTAAATAAAATGCGTGGAAAGAAACTCCTTCTACGGCCAATTATTCCACAAATTGTCCCAAAATCACGGCAAATTGTTGAAAATATGGGCAGAAATATAGATGAAATAGTTTGAAAAAAAAGGAAGACCTATAACAATGAAAACAAAAATAAAAGCGTTGAAAAGTAATCTCCCTATACCCATATCAAAAAATCAAATATAAATTGTCTATCGTATACTATTAAATGTTTTTTATATTTTTAAAATAATCTTTATCTATATAGTTTTTATATAAAAATTCCCTTTCCCTAAATGTAGCATCCAAGCAAAGGGGTTCTCTTTTGGAAAAACGATTTGCATTTTTCCCTCCATAAAAAAAGGGAAGGCATCTTTTCCAATTAGCCTCCCCTATTGATCAAACAAGTATATCTCTGCCCTATATAGCCCTGAACACTACGGTGGAATTGTGCCCCCCAAATCCAAAGGCATTACTCATTGCCACCTTTACATTTTTTTCCATTGCTTGATTCACTACGACTTGTATTCCCTCGGGAATCTGCGGATCGAGATTTTCGATGTTGATGGAAGCAGGAATCACATTCTCCGTGATTGACTTAACTGCTAGAATAGCCTCCACCGCCCCGGCTGCTCCAAGAAGGTGGCCGGTCATAGATTTGGTCGAACTTACCCAAAGGTTCGAGGAAGCGCCGAACACCTTGGCCACGGCATTCAGCTCAGCGATATCCCCGACAGGCGTAGATGTGGCATGAAGATTCAGGTAGTCGAGCTCAACGGCATTTACCTGTGCCTCCGCCAAGGCCCATTGCATGGCTTTCGCTGCTCCCAAACCTTCCGGATGGGGGGAAGTCATGTGGTAAGCGTCGGCCGTCATCGCCGCCCCAACCAGTTCCGCATAGATTTTCGCGCCACGTTTTTTTGCGTGCTCGTATTCTTCCAAGACCAGAGCTCCCGAACCCTCCGCCATCACAAATCCATCCCTATCCCGATCGAAAGGGCGACTCGCCGTTTCCGGGTCATCATTTCGTCCAGACATTGCCTTCATCGCTGCAAATCCCCCAAAAGATGCCGGGGTAATTGGAGCTTCAGAGCCTCCGGTCACGAATGCTTTGGCCTTGCCCAATCTGATGTAATTGAACGCATCCATCAGGGCGGTGTTGGAGGTGGCGCAAGCCGATACCGGCGCATAGTTGATACCTTGCAAGCCAAACTTCATCGAAATCAGTCCCGATGCCATGTTCAAAAGAAGCTTGGGAATAAAAAAGGGACTGAACCTCGGCGTATAGTCTCCCTTCACATAGTTTTCAACCTCTGTTTCGAAAGTTTCCATTCCGCCCTGACCTACGCCCCAGATCACTCCGATGTCAAAAGGATCGATGGCTTTCAAATCAAGTCCGGAATCCTCCAGTGCTTGGGATGCACTATATAAGGCGTATTGGGTAAAAAGGTCCGTCCGCTTGATCTCGTTTCTGTCGAGATACTTTGCAGGTTGGAAATCGGCCACCTCGCTGGCAATCTGAGACCGGAATTTCGACGCGTCAAATTTGGAGACAAGTCGGGTGTTGTTGACGCCTTTCAGCGCATTTTCCCAAAAAGTCTCCACGGAATCTCCCAGTGGATTAATGGTGCCCATGCCGGTTACGACTACTCTTTTCATTCGTTGGTTTGTTTCTGTTATGACTGTGCCGAACCTCTCCGGCGATGTGTCAACGACTATTTTACTTCCGAAAGTTCGCATTCAATTCGACAATTCTTCCTACCATCTGGCAAATTGGTAGCCCATGCCCAGTCTCTAAATAACCCATGAATCGAAGAAAATGGACTGATGAGATAAAAAATCGTAGAAATCCCGCTTTCCAAACAACTTAGCTCAATTGCCACTGGGAGCTCGTCAAGCCATCATTCCGCCGTTCAAACAGCATTTTTTCCATTCGGATTCAACCCTAAATCCAAATAAAACTACCGTTAAGCAGGATTGAATTTCCTGTTAACAATTACCGCAAAGATTAATGGATAGATAATCGGGCTTAGTTCAATCATGCCGCCAAACGAGAGCACTTTTGCGGCAAGAAAGGTGAACGCAAGCCTCTAAAAACAAAAGACCAAAAAAAAACAGTACATGTCCGGCTGACGGGACAGCGGTCTTTGTAAGCGATTTTAACTGACAGACATTTTTCCCGCCATCCCGGTACTTGGCGGACAAACGCACACTTTTCCCACTTTCCTATGCCAAAACCAATTAAACCTTACTTATTCTTATGGTAAAACCTCTCCGCAAACATTTTGCATCCATTTCAAGGATAGCTGTTGTGGCTCTCTCCGTCCAATGTTTGAGTCTGGGCGTCCTTCAGGCTGCCACGCCTAGGACGTTTGAGACCAGTACGTCTAAAGCCCGTCGGGCAGACGTGACCATCACAGGTACCGTGCGCAACGCCACAGGCGAGGCGATGCCCGGTGTCACAGTCCTGGTAGCGGGATCGACTACCGGTACGGTGACCGATCTCGACGGAAAGTACTCCCTCAGCGTCCCCGAGGGAGCGACTTTGGTATTCTCCTTTATTGGCTATGATGCACAAAGCATAGCCATTGGAGGCAGAAGCGTGATCGATGTAACTTTGACTGAAGGCTTGTCTGCCTTAGATGAAGTCGTGGTAGTGGGCTACGGGATCCAAAAGAAAGCCAACCTGACCGGCGCCGTAGATCAAGTCGACTCAGAAGTCTTCGAAAACCGGCCCATTTCCAACATAGCACAGGGCTTGGTCGGTGCTGTCCCCAACTTGAACATCAAGATGCTGGACGGAAAGCCTACCCAGTCACCTAGCTTTAACGTCCGCGGCACCACCTCCATCGGCCAGCAGGGCAGCGCGCTCGTGCTGATCGACGGCGTAGAGGGAGATCCCCGGATGCTCAATCCCAATGACATTGCTAGTGTCACGGTACTGAAAGATGCCGCTTCCGCATCGATATATGGCGCTAGAGCTGCCTTTGGAGTGGTGCTGATCACTACCAAATCCGCTACCGAAGGCAAAACTTCGATCACCTATTCGGCCAATTTCTCCTCAAAATCCCCGACGTCTGTTCCTGACAACATCACCGAATCCTACCCTTGGGCTAAAGGCTTCAACGATGCCTGGTCTGCCTGGAACGACAACGGCAATACGCCAACGGCGATCAACAAGACCTTGCCTTTTTCCCAGGCTTATTTGGCTGAGATCAAAAGGCGCTGGGAGGATCCTTCCCTGCCGCGCGTAGAGGTCAATCCATCCACCGGAGAGTATCAATACTACTATAGCACAGACTGGTACCGGGAATTGTATAAAGACAGCTTTTTTGCCCAAGACCATAACCTGACACTCACTGGAGGGGACAAGAAAACCTCCTACTATGTGAGCGGACGCTACAATGGACAAGACGGGCTTTTCAAGTACAATTCGGACACCTATGCGATGTACAACCTCCGCGCAAAGGGTACGATTCAGCTTACGCCATGGCTGCAAATAGAGAACAATACCGACTATTCCCGAATGGCTTATCACCAGCCGCTAAACGTGGGTGAGGGCAGCGGAATCTGGAGAAACATGGCCGACGAGGGACATCCTTTGGCGCCTTTGCTAAACCCTGATGGCACTTTGTCTTTCCCAGCGGCCTACACCGTGGGAGACTACTATATTGGCAAAAACGCCGTGGACCAAGTCCAGCGTTTTCTGAAAAACAGACTTGCTGCAAAGGCGGAGCTCTTCGAAAAGAAGATGACCATCAACGGAAACTTCACCTTCCAGACCACCGACAACAGCTACTTCCAAAAACGTGTCCAGGTACCTTACAGCAGATATGAAGGCGTAACGGGCTACACCGGAACAAACACCAATGACCTGCAGGATCGTAGAAACACCACCCAATACTACGCGACCAACCTGTACGCGAACTACCTGAAAACCTTTGGCGGCTCTCATAACCTAGGTTTGCTGGGCGGATTCAACTATGAGTCTTCCGTCTACGAAAACTTGACCGCAAGACGCAATGGGATTGTCTTTCCAGATGCCGAGGACCTCAACCTCGCGCTGGGCCAAAGCATCGTGACCACAGGCGGCTATCAGAAATGGGCGATTGCGGGAGGTTTCTTCAGGTTAAACTATGACTATCAAGGTCGCTATCTACTCGAAGTAAACGGGCGCTACGACGGCTCCTCCAAATTCCCAACGGATCAGCAATACGCCTTTTTCCCATCTGCTTCCATCGGTTGGGCCGTTTCCGAAGAGCCATTCTGGAAAGTAAGTCCAGGTCTATTGACCAGTTTGAAGTTCCGAGCGTCCTATGGATCACTGGGAAATGGCAACATCAACCCCTACTCTTTTACGGAGAACTTCTCGATCTCGCAGATGGGCCGAATCATCAACGGACAAAGACCGCAGGCCACCAGCATGCCGGGTGTAGTTCCAGCCGGCCTTACTTGGGAGACCTCTACCACGGGGGATATCGGATTGGATTTCGCCAGCTTGAACAACAGGCTGCAGTTTACCGGAGATGTGTACCGTCGCTGGACCTCAGACATGTTTACCGTTGGGCCTACCTTGCCGGCGATCTACGGCACGACGGTGCCAAAAGGAAACTATGCAGACTTGGAAACCACAGGTTGGGAAGTCTCCATCGCTTGGGCCGATGACTTTGCGCTTGCCGAAAAACCATTCAAATACAATGTGCGAGTGGTTATGTCGGACTACAAGGCTTTTGTCACCAAATACAACAATGCAGACAAGCGACTGACTGACTACTATGTGGGCCAACAAATCGGCGAAATCTGGGGCTATCAAGTCGAGGGGCTTTTCCGCTCCGAGGAGGAAATCCTAAACTCACCATCTCAAGCTAATATCCCCAACACAAACACCCGCAAAAACTATGTAGGAGATCTGAAATTCAAAAACCTGGACGGGGACGACGTGATCTACCACGGGCTCAATCAAGTTGGGAACTCAGGTGACAAAACCATCATCGGTAACTCTGAGCCGCGCTACTCCTACGGGATCAACCTGAACGCAGATTGGAATGGCTTCTTCATCGGGGCATTCTTCCAAGGCGTATTGAAGCAGGACTGGTATCCCTCTGCAGAGTCCAGGTTCTGGGGTCAATACAACCGTCCGTACAACCAGTATCCCAGCTGGCATGAGGACAATATGTTCAGGGAAGAGCTCGGCAATTTCGATGCTTATCTCCCTCGGTTGGTTGGCTACATCGCCCAGGGAACTGGTCGCGCTTTGAATATGCCCAATGACCGCTACTTGCAGAACGCCGCCTATATCCGCCTGCGAAACATTCAGATAGGATACACCTTGCCGCAAAATCTGACGTCAAAAATCCGGGCCAATGACGTAAAAGTATACCTGTCGGCCGAAAACCTCTGGACCTGGTCCCCGCTTTACAAGTGGACGCGGGATACAGACGTCACCAGCATCTACGGCTCCGATCGTGACTTGAGCGGTGGCAGCAGTGGGGACGGCTACAACTATCCCATGCTCAAGGCGATCTCTGCAGGCCTAACCGTCAACTTCTAATTAGAACACTCATGAAGATATTTCACTACATAACATCACTTCTGATTCTCGCCGCTATCACCTCCTGTAACCTGGACGAACTGCCGGTAGACACGGCCAGCAATGAAGCAATCTTCGGCTCAGCCAGCGGGCTGGAGCTTTACAGCAACTCTTTCTATGACATTCTGCCGGGTACGGACGTGGGCGTTTTTCAAGGCGACGATGTTTCTGACTTGGTTGCCCGAAACGGGGTAGACAATTATTTGGCTGTGAATGCCCTCAGCCCTATCACAAGTTCTGGATGGTCTTGGAGCCAATTGCGGAACATCAACTACTTCATCGAAAATGCTGAAAACAGCGAAGTAGCCCAGAAAAACCATTACATAGGTTTGGCGCGCTTTTTCAGAGCCTTGTTCTATTTCGACAAGGTGAAAAGATTCGGAGATGTGCCCTGGATTGACCAAACGATTGAGATCACGGACAGCGTCACGCTTTATGGACCAAGAGACGACAGATTTGAAGTGATGGATAAGGTGCTGGAAGATCTCAACTTTGCGATCGACAACATCACCTTGACCTCTGATGCCTCCTCCACCCGAATCACCAAAAATGTGGCTAGGGCCTACAAGACTAGAATCGCGCTTTATGAAGCTTCCTTCAGAAAGTACCACGCCGACTACGGGATGCAGAACACAGCCAATGCATGGTATGAGGAGGTGGTCAAAACGGCCAACGAGATCGACGGCTTCACCTTGCACAGAGGGGCAAACGCGGAGCGATCCTATCGCGAACTTTTTATCACGAAGACTCCTTTTGCTGACGAAACCATACTAGCCGTGGCCTTGGATGCAAGTCTGCAGGTCTTCAGTTCAGCAAACAGGAGATTTATCAGCCCCACCTATGGCAACCGCCCAAGCTTGACACGGAATTTTGTAAACACCTACCTCAAATTGGACGGAACACCATTTACCGACGATCCCGCATATAAGACCACACCTTTTGTAGAAGAAGTCAAAAACAGGGATCTCCGTCTGAAGCAGACCATTCGCCTGGGTGACTATAACCGAACCGAAAACGGTGTGCCTGTAGTGGCTCCACCAAATTTCAACCAGACCTTCACGGGCTACCAACCAATCAAGTGGTGCTACGACGAGCGATTCCCTTATGATGATGAGAGCAGGAATGACAACGCCCACATTATCATGCGCTACGCAGAAGTATTGCTGAACAAAGCGGAAGCCTTGGCTGAGTTGGGCATGATGAACGCAAACGAGTGGGCATTGACCATCGGGACTCTTCGGCAGCGCGCTGGAATTACAGGGCCTACCTTGACTACCGTGCCATCCGTCGCAGACCCGTATTTGGTAGCCTACTATAAAGGCAAGTTTTCCAACCCCATCTTGCTCGAAGTGTTACGTGAGCGTGCCGTCGAGCTGGTTTTCGAGGGGCTTCGTCCTGACGACCTACGAAGATGGCACCTCGGAGAACTGTTTGCACAAGCACCAATGAACGGCATGTATGTTCCTGCGTTGGGAGAATATGACCTCAATGGCGACGGGGTCATGGACGTGTACTTCTACCAGGGTTCCAAGCCTACTTCTTCCAATCCGGCGATCGCCTTCGTTGACGTAAGCCCATCCACGGCTACTGGCAGAATCCAGCTTTCCAATGGGACATCCGGTGAAGTCATCTTCAACCCAGGAGTACGCGAGTGGTTGGATAAAAAATACCTCTATCCAATCCCAGAAACCGACCGAATCATCAACCCAGCACTGGGACAAAATCCTGGCTGGTAACAAAAACCGCTAAAAAATTTCAAATACCTTACAGAAGTTTTCCTCACAGAAAACTTCTGTATTGTTCCTAACCAAAACCAAATGAAAAGATATCTGATCGTAATTTTTGCCTTGACACTTTCGATTTCGGCTTTTGCACAGCAAAACCCAGAGATCAAGGTCTCTAGCTACAACCTCCGAATGGACACTCCAAAGGACAGCCTAAATGCATGGCCACTCCGAAAAGACAAAGTAAAGGCACTAATCCAGTACCACGATTTTGACATTATTGGTACCCAAGAGGGTTTTATCCACCAAATCAAGGGCTTACTTGAAATGCCGGGTTTTGCCTATGTTGGCGCTGGGCGTGATGATGGGAAATCCGCCGGTGAGCATTCCGCAATTTTGTATAAAACGGAGTTGTTTAAGCTGCTTGACTCGGGTAATTTCTGGCTGAGAGAGAATCCTGAGGAGCCGGGATTAGGATGGGATGCCACTTGTTGCAACCGAATCGCCTCTTGGGCTCTGTTCGAGGACAAAAGAACCGGAAAGGAATTTTATGTTTTCAATGCCCATTTTGACCATCAAGGCGTGGTCGCCAGAAGAGAGTCAGGAAAACTGATGGTGAAAAAAATCCAAGAAATCGCCAAAGACAAGCCTGTGATCTGCACTGGTGACTTCAACTCCACTCCCGACACCGAGCAGATTGTGAGTCTGTCAGCCTTATTGGGTGATGCCTACACCGTCACCAAAATGCCTCCCTATGGCCCAGTGGGCACCAGCAACGGTTTTAGATTTACGGCTCCGATGAAAAACAGGATCGATTACATCTTCGTTAGCAAAGACTTCGAAGTGTCGAAATACGCTGTATTGACGGACGCGCTGGATCAGCGCTATCCTTCCGACCACCTCCCAGTAGTAGCGACAGTGCATTTTGCGAAGTAAGCTGTAGCCGACGAATAAAAAAGAGGCTGTCTCGCGCTGATGTGCCCCCAAAAAGTCAAACACTTATTTGGGGGCATTTTTTTGTGTAAAAACAGAAATCATCATTTCGAATTCCAATTTTATTGTAGGGGTCGTTCTCATCATTCTTGGTTTGATCGGTTTTTTCCTTAGCTCATTTTTTTTTGGTCGGATCAAAACTGTGATCCCGACACCTTTGACTCATCATTTACCAAAAACCAAATCACATGAACAAGGAATTGATCTTTCTCCGCACCTTTGCTGCCTCCGCGGCTGTAGCTTCCAGCCTTTTATTTTTCTCATCCTTCAAAGGCTCAGGGTATCAGCAATTCGAATCCATCGATGTGCAAAGGATTAATGTTGTGGAAGCCGATGGTACCACCAAAATGATTATCACGAATGCGGGACTATTCCCTACGGGAAACGAAAAAATCAATGGTCGCCCGACTAATACGGAACGTAAAAAACGGGCTGGCATGCTATTCTTCAATGAGGACGGCATCGAAGCTGGAGGCTTGATTTATGATGGATCAAAGCGGGAAAATGGTCACAGTGCTGGGCTTTCGCTGACTTTTGATCAATATGATGGTGATCAGGTCATGCAGCTCCTGACAACCGACACACAGCGTGGCGAGGATCGGTTTGTAAGCTCCACCTTGGTATTTAATGACCGCCCGGCAAAAGAATCCCAAGAAAAAACTGCCGAAATCATGAACGAACTCAGGGAGCTCAGAAAATCTGACCCTGAGGCATTTAATGCAAAATACGCCGAATATCAAGCCCAGGAATTGATAGGAGGCTCGCCTAGAATCATGCTCGGCAAATCAAGAAGTCAAAACAACGGGCTATTTTTATTCGATGATCAGGGAAGGCCAAGGGCGATGTTTTACCTCGACAAGGATAACCAACCCAAACTGGAAGCCTTTGACGAAGCGGGAAATATTACCAGTTCCTGGCCAGCATCAGCAAATTAACATTACGGGGGAGCGATCCCCCTTTGTCTCCTATTCACATGAAGAAGTTGCTTGGCTCGCTGCAGATTAGCCCGATTTATCTGGGAGTAATTTTCACTTTTGCCTATTTGGAATCTATCCGGGCAAGGGTCACACCGGGACAGACTATCAACTGGTACATCCTGACTCCCGAGGCGGCTGCAGGTACAGTCGTCAAGGCAATCCTTATCGCGTTCATCCTTCGCTTTGCCTTCAAAAGATACTATGGGGTTCTGGAATTTCCGATCAGAAAAAACGCTGCTCTTTCTGCTTTTGGGTTAGGATTGACAGCTTACCTGCTTGTTAGTAACGGGATGGCGATGGTGATCTCCATACTGTTTGGCACTTGGGAGCGCAACTTCACCGATCAGATTCTGCTTTCGGTGAACTTCTCCTATCTTTTGGATTTCATCGTGTATGGTGGATTTTATCTGACTTACCTGCTTTTTCAGGAATATAAAAATCATCAGCAAAAACTTGCCGCCTATGAATTGGCGCTCTCGGACTCCAGATTTGCACAGCTCAAGCAACAGCTCAACCCTCATTTCCTCTTCAACAATCTCAATGTCCTAGACCAACTTATCGAGGAAAATCCCAAATCCGCCTCCCTGTTTCTGCAAAATTTTGCGGAGCTCTATCGATATCCTCTGGAAAAACCCAACAGTAAGCTGGTTAGCCTGAGCGAGGAAGTCGAATTTGCCAAAGCGTATTTTTCACTCATGAGCGAAAAATATGGTCAGTCCTATCTGATGGAAATCGACTCGGCAATCCCATCTGGCAAGGTGCCGCCTCTCACCCTTCAACTACTAATCGAAAATGCCGTCTTACATAATTTTGGCACCCCGGAACAGCCAGTTATCCTAAGCGTAAAAATGACCGACAAACTTGAAGTCAGTAACAATAGGATTCCTTTTATCAAACCAAAGCACCAAGGTGGAAAGGGACTTGAAAACCTAAGAGGACAATACGAGCTGCTGTCTGACCAACCGATCGAAATCATCCAATCCGAAGACAAGTTTACTGTCAAACTCCCGCTAATTCCCATAAACGAATGACCCAAGTACTTCTCTTAGAAGATGAAATTCCGGCGCAGAGGAAAATCCTGAAAATCATTGAGGAATTGGGGTTAGAAGTGAGCGTGGTGTCCACCTTGGATTCTGTCCAATCTGCCAAAAGTTTTTTTTCTTCTCCAAGAAAAATAGACCTCATCATCTCAGATATCGAGCTCAGGGATGGAAATGCATTTGAGATTTTCGAAGAATCAGAGATTCCCTGTCCGATTATATTCACCACGGCCTACAATCAATTTTGGATGCAGGCTTTTGAGACAAACGGAATTGCCTACCTGCTCAAACCATTTGGCGTTGAAAAGTTTAAGAGTGCTTGGGAAAAATTCGTTCGGCTGACCCAGCAACCGGAGGACCAATTCGTCCTAATCCAGCAGTTGAAAAAAATGATTTACGACCCAATGCCTGACCGAATGGGAGCGAAATCCTTCAAGACCCGGCTCACCATTCCCAATGCTCGGGGCAATTACTTTGTCGAAATTGCTGAAGTGGTGTATTTCTATGCAGATCAGGGAGTGGTCTTTGGGGTAGATCAAACTGGAAAAAAACACCGGATGAGGGAAGAAACTCTCAAAGAGCTCGAAGATCAACTTGACTCAAACCATTTTTTCCGAATCAACAGATCGCAGCTTATCCAAAAAAGATACGTCCTATCAACCGAGCGGTATTCCAAAAATTCGGTCGCACTCAAACTCAAAGGAATGCAGGGACACTTGATCTGCAGCCAGAGTCAGACTCCCTCGTTCGTATCCTGGATTGAACAATGACCAAAAATCCCGGAGATTATCTACTCTCCCAAGCGTGGAATGCATCTACTTCGCATCGTCTTTGCGCCGTATCATCTTTTGCTCCGCGTCAATGATGAGTCGAAGGAAAGTCGAATAAACCATTGATGAAAAGGCAATGAAGGTATCTTTCTTTTCTATTTTTGAATACTTCGTCGATGACTAACAGTTCGGAAAAAAGGGGTCGAATTCGCAAGCTTCCGCGTTCTAGGCCTAGTGTTCGGGTTCTTCGGATTTATGAAGTACGATACACGCTCCGATAGCCATCGGCGTACGTGGTCTAATTGAACTTCAAGCGCCAATGATGATTCCGCTGGGCTTTTAAAAAAATGACCAGTTCAAACCTCTCGGTATCAATACCTGTATGCCAACAGAAAAATGATAACACTAAGACACGCTTCGACAGATGACCTTGAGCTGCTCAAGTATTGGGATGCAAAGCAACATGTGATCGACTGTGACCCGGACGACGACTGGAATTGGGAAGAAGAATTATGCCGTGATCCGGAATGGAGGGAACAGCTGATAGCGGAACTGGATGGTGAACCCCTGGGCTTTTTGCAAATCATTGATCCCCATGCCGAAGAAACTCACTATTGGGGAGAAGTCGGGCAGGATAAAAGAGCTATTGATATTTGGATAGGCGAAGAAAGGAACCTGAACAAGGGGTACGGAACGACCATGATGAACCTCGCTGTGCAGCGGTGTTTTAGCAATCCTACAGTTAATGGAATTCTGATTGATCCTTTAAAGACCAACACCGACGCACATCGGTTTTATGAAAGGCTGGGATTTGAAAAGATCGAAGAAAGAGAGTTTAACGGAACCGCCTGTTACGTCTATGAATTGAAACGGGAGCAATTGTTCAAGCTTAGTAAACGCTAGCTGAAGAATGGAATTACTGGGATTTTATAATTTAATCCATTGGTTGTGCCCGCAGTGACATCGAGCGTCACACCAGTGATCTTGCCTGCCAGATCCGAGGCGAGAAAGAGCGCCGCATTCGCAATGTCGGCCATCAAGGGCAACTGCTTCAGCATGGTGTCGTCTTCCAGTTTCCTAAGGAAGCTTTGCACCGCATCCTGATCATTGACCAGAGCATCCCGAAACGGCCGGGAGTCAGGAGATCCTGCCGACCGGATATTGACCACACGGACGCCATGCGGGCCCAGCTCAATCGCCAGATCCCTTGAAAAGCCCTCGATCGCGCAGCATGCCGGGCCAAAGCCTCCCACGAGCGGGTATCCTACGCCACCGGGAGTAGCAGTGAGTGAAAGGATGACACCGGATCCTTGCTTTACCATGATCCTGCCTGCAGCGGTGGCGGTCAGAAACTGTGTTTGCATCGCAATGGTGACCGGTCGGACAAAATCGTCAAGGGACATGTCAATCAGTGGAATGTCCTGCGTATCCTGGATGCAAATGCCATTGAATGAAATATCAACGGTGCCGGTCACTGCCAGTACAGACTCCAGGTGATCGGCAATTTCCCTTTCATTTAAGGCATCAACTTCTGCGGCTTCGGCTTTTCCGCCGGCTGCGATAATTTCATTCGCCACTTTTTTTACTTTCTCAAGTGAACGGCCGGTCAGAAAAACGCGGGCGCCTTCCCTGGCAAAGGCACGGGCAAATGCTCCAGCCATTGAATCGGAGACGCCATAGAGGACGGCATTTTTATTTTTCAGAAGCATAACTATGTTTTTTATGTTTATCCGACATTGCCAAAGATTAGCAAGGTTTGATGCTGGCCTCTAGCAAATCCCCCCTTCCCAAATGGGCTAGGGGGATATAAAACTCAATTTGAAATCAAATTTTGTAGATACCTGCAACATTCCGAATAGTCACATTTTTGATTGTAAACCTATTCTGTTCCAAACTATTAACGCGGTTGCGAACACGGCATTTTAGCGGGGTAATTGCGGCAGACATATGAGTTGCTAGCGTGCCTCGGAAACTGGAGCATTCAGAATCTTCCCTCAACAGGATGCTCATGTCCTAGTGGTATCGCGACAGGCGACATACCGGCTTAGCTAACCTCAGGCGATTAAACAATTGTGTCGCAAACCGCCTTGAATTTGTCGTTTAGACAACTCAATTTCAGACATACTCCTGATACTTTTATGATGGACTAGAGCTGGAAGACGAAAGCGTTATCAAATCGAGCATGACCCCTAAGTCACACAGAAGGAGGATTATCAGCCAAGTGCGATTCCATGTGGCCTTTTAAAATCAAACTATAAACAGATGAAATTCAAGACAACTATTTTTCAAAAAGGAAACAACTTGGGAATCGAGGTTCCCGAAACTGTCATCGAGCAATTGGGGGCGGGTAAACGGCCGCCTGTCTTGGTTGAAATCAAAAACTACTCCTACAAAAGCACCGTGGGGGTAATGGAAGGTAAACTCCTCATTCCGCTAAGCAGCGGGCATCGTAAAAATGTCCAAGTGGAAGGCGGCGAGACAGTTGAAGTCAATCTCGAACTGGACAGTCAACCACGAACCGTAGCACTTCCTGAGACCTTGGCAGAAAGGCTAAAGGCCAATGAAACGGCAAAAGAGTTTTTTGACACACTGGCTCCAAGTAGTAAAAAGAAGATTGTTGCCTTGATAGAATCCGCCAAGACCAAAGAGACGCTAACCAAGCGGCTTGAAAAAATCATGGTGGACTTAAATCAAAAGATCAGACCCTGATATCGGCCAAGAACGTGGGTTAGAATCGAAGTATGCATTGCAAATTAATCCATCTAAGAATAGAAACCGACTTATGGAAATCGAAGACTTTTTCAAAATTTATCAAAAATCTGCCTGGGACAAGGACGCCTCGGCTATGATCGATCTTTACGATGAGCATGCCCTTATCTTCGATATGTGGGATCAGGGTTACGTCTCGAATCCTTCAGAATGGCGCAAAATCATTACAGATTGGCTTGGTACGCTAGGCGAAGAAAAAGTAAAAGTTGAATTCGAAATGGTGAAAATCCATCAATCAGGCAATGTGGGATTTGCGAGTGCCTTAATTCAGTTTCAGGCAATTTCAGGGGATGGTACTGTTTTAAGAAGTATGAGGAATCGGATCTCCCTCGGATTCTCAAAAATTGAAGACGGATGGAAGGTGATCCATCAGCATACCTCAGCGCCGATCAGTTCAGATGGGCTGACTGCACTATTGGAAATCTAGGTTAGGTCAAGGACTCGATGATTTCGGATTGACTGGAATCGAGAACTCAGATCAATGAAAATTTTACCGCAAAAAATGAACACCATGAAAGCTGACCCATCGATGAAACTTGATATCTATATCAACTATCCCGGACATTGCGAGCAAGCATTCCGGTTTTACGAGGAGCATCTCGGCGGAAAGATAGTCCTGATGATGCCCCATCCCCAACCGCCTCCCCACTTTCCGAAGGAATGGGAGCGACCTATCCTTCATGCAATCATCGAGATCGGCGGTATTTTGGTCAGAGGGGCAGACGTGGTGAATGCCGAGTCCATGAGAAGCGCCTATTTGACGCTTAGGATTGATACGCCGGAGAAATCAGAAGAAGTCTATAAGCTGCTTTCCACGGATGGCGAAATCTTTATGAAGCTGGAAAAGACCTTCTTTGCCAATCGTTTTGCTATGCTCCGTGATAAGTTTGGTACCTCATGGATGTTGCTTAATGAAGAATAGAAGAGGCTTTTCGGCCCTGAGTGTAGTTTGACCTTGGGCTAGGTGTATTTTTCAAAACGCCTTCAAATCAACAAACGAATTTGCATTCGGCTAAAAACCGGGCTGCCTAAAATTCATAACTTCCTCGCAAGAGCATTTGAATCAGCCTTATCAAGGGTAAGGCGAATCACCCGATCAATACCATGTGGGGGCTTTAGTTAAATTATACGTAAATCATTAAAATTCGGAAATGGATAACGCAGCACTTGGGCTGAAATGGGCTAAGGAAATCTCCAATCGAAAGGAAAAAGAACGCATCGCCCAATTAGTCGCTCTCAGGGCGATTGATGGCGAAACGATAGGCGCCGGCTCGGGATCTACTTCTTTTTTAACCGTACTGGCATTGGGTGAGCGGGTAGAAAACGAGGGAATTTCCATCAGGATCGTTCCAACTTCCATTGAAATCGAACTGGCAGCCCATGCAGTAGGTTTGAACGTAATTTCATCCCTGGATAGGATGGTGGATTGGTGCTTTGACGGGGCGGACGAAGTAGACCCATCTGGCCGATTGATCAAGGGTCGAGGAGGAGCATTGCGACGTGAGAAGGCAGTTTTCAGGGCCTCCAAAAAAATTGTTTTGGTGGCGGATGCTTCCAAAGACGTCAAAAGGCTGGGTGAGAAACACCCCGTTCCGGTGGAAGTAGACCCCCAATGGGTCAGGAGGGTTTATGGCGATATTTCCAAAATGTCCAACGTAGCCGAAGTAATGCTGAGAATGGCCGTAAACAAAGACGGACCGGTTATCACTGAAAGGGGAAATCTGCTCTTGGATGTCCGGATGAACAAAATAGAGGAAGGTGATGAAGAACGATTGATGAAGATGCCCGGTGTATGTGAAACCGGTATTTTTTCGGGGTTTGAGTTTGAGAGGATCATTGGGTAACTCCCTCTTCTATGGACTCTTTGCGCCTAGTCTATCCTGCATTCAGGCAGTCGACAAAGTATCGATTGGATATTTTTCAGCGGTCCACAAACAGTCAATTCCAGTTACCATTTGATCTTCACGGGAACGTTCCTCTCATTCACGCCCTCCTTGTGTACTTGACCTTATTCCAAACCTGTCCCAAAGATTTGGGGATGCTCATTATGCTATAGATGGATTCTCACTATCGGGCGCTATTGATTGCAGCTTTTTGTTAAATGAAATTTAACCTACCTGTAAAACCGCCCATTTAAAATTTCTTTTCCTTTGCCGACAGAAATCAATGGGCAAGACCATCGCTCACCAATCCAGACATCGGAACCCTTCCCGCTAAACAAATTAGGAACAGGCATACCAGCTTCCTTCGTCCGGCGAAGGATAAACCTATTGAAAAACACCTATTCACCTATGAACCAGCCAGCAGAATTCGCCCAAAAAAAATGCAATGGATTTTTTTCAATCAGTGAGAAATTGAAAAGCAAATTCAGCGCAAGCATAGGGAGCATTAGTCTCCTGATTAGTCTCTTTAGCATTGCTGGAATGGGTGATACCTGGGGACAGAGCTTTAGCTATAATCCTTGGGAAGCTAAAAAGCCGGCACCTTTACCAGCACCTGCCAGTATTTTCGAGGGATTCTGGCTATCGGGCGATTTGCATTTACATTCCCGTCATAGCAAAGAATCCACCAATAACCCCTTGCCTAAGATTTTTGCCTTTGCAGAATCAATGGGAATGAGCTTTATATGCGTGACTGATCATGACAATCATGTGCAAGGGGATGTGGCCAACCATACCTGGGCAGATCCTGATTTCAAATCAGATTCACTGATTCTTTTATATGGAGCAGAATGGACTACAACGCGGGGGCATGGGAACACATTTTCAGCAACACCTTACGATCATCGGCTTTTTTACCATGTCCGTGATCAGCGAGACACTTTAATCGGACGAGTGAAAAATGAGATGGGCATACATTTGTCGGCCAATCATCCAAGCGGAAAAGATCATTTTGGCTACTCTTATGATATTATTAATTCTATAGAAGTATGGAATTCTGCCTTATGGGAGAAAAATGTGGAAGCAATCATGATTTGGGATGATATGCTTTCTTCTGGGCGAATGATCACTGGACGGGGAGGAAGTGATGCCCATCATGGCTATCCTGACAGTCCTGAAGAGGCTACAAAAAACACTCCTGAACGCGATTTCAATTATATAGGTACCCCTACTACTTGGGTTTTTGCAAGTGAAAAGTCGGGGGAAGCAGTGGTAGATGCGTTGACCAATGGACGAGTTTCCATCTCGGTGAATCCCAAATCCCCCAGAGTAGAGTTTTATGCTGATCTGAATGAAGATGGACTGATGGACATGATGATGGGAGACAATGCCCATGCTCCAGGACATCCGGTTAAATTCAGGGTGAAATTGGCAGGAACTACCCTCCTTGATTCAACATACACGATCAAGGTAATCAAAAACGGTAGGGAATTTGAAACCATAGAAGCTGCTGGAAAGGGCAAGGAGATTCAAGTTGAATTTTCGGATACGCCGGAGGAAATCGGGAGGACGTATTATAGAATTGCGGTGGAGGGAACGCCTACACCTTTCCCGGAGGTACCGAACTCTATGGGTATCAGTAAAAATAGGGTTGGATTGTCTAATCCTATTTATTTCAATTTTGATCCGGAATTCTGATTCGATGTTTTCGTGTTTGGCCAAGTTAGGTCAGTGCAAGCCAACTGGGTCCAGAAATTCTTTTATCCACTTTTAGGGATATTGTCCGGGATGGTGTCCGAAACTCAGAAACTTTTCCTAGCGGAACAGCTCGCGTGGAATCTTCGCACTAACTAATTAGGCAAAAAAAAAGATCGAAACTTAACTGTCTCGATCTTTCAAAAATTATTTTTTCTTGGATTTTTTCTTCTTTTGGGCAGCTATCTTCTTTGCTTTTTTTTCCTTCAACTTCTTTTGAGCCTTCTCTTTCTTCTTTTTTTCCTTTTTCTTTTTCTCTGCCTTCTTCTTAGCCTTTTTATCCTTTTCCTTCTTTTTATCGTTTTCCTCTTCCTTTTTATTTTTGATTTTCTCGCTCAGTTTTTTTGAGTCTTTGGACTTCTTTTTATTGGACCCTTTCGTTTTCTTATGCGACTTCACTGATTCTCCATTATTTCCCGCATGATTACTATTCTTGGTACCCGCATCTTCTTTTATTTCAGAAGTGACATTTGAAGAAGCGTCATCTTGAACTTCTGGTTGTTTTGTTTCCTGAGTACCCAGGTCCGTATTTTTAGTATCTGCCATTTCAATTATCTTTTTTAACTGTTTCACTGTTAACAAATTGTTAGGCAAATGTAGATAGTAGAGGCCGGAAGGTAATGTTAAGTTTTCATTTAGGCCAAAAACTTAATATTGGAAAATGCAGCCTTTCTCAAAACCTGAAGTTGTACCAGGGAAAATATCTGAAAACTCATCTCTTCTTGGATCTACCTCCCTAGATGTCCTCAATCCGCTCGAAGCACTGAGTGAAGATTATCCACCCTACTGCAAGCTGGCCCAAGACTAAAATCTTTCACAGAAAGAATTCATATGTTTATAATCTGATTTTTTAAGGCCATATGGAATGCCCTAGATTATCATCCCTCAGTGCATGAAGCCATTAACATGGGCATTTCTTGACGACTTTTCCTCCGCAATCCTGTAGGGCAAGCCCAGGGAGAAGGAGCTTGCGCAGCTGTGAATTGTCCTATAGTCGCATCGCACAAAATGTAATGTTGTGAAAGATGATCAAGATTATAAGCATGTCAAGCGCACTCAGCTGGATTACAGTTATGCTTTTTGGCTATCGGTGGCTTCAGAGATAGAGCGGGTGTAATTGGGGATAAAAGGTAAGGATGAGAATGCATCGGATTGACACCCGGAAACCCTATCATCTTATCCAGGACGAGCTCAGGGGTTGGGATAGGGACCGTTTGATTGCCATTCTAAAGGCAAAAGGTCTTCCCAATGATATTCCAGATCGAAACTGATTTCGATACTGTACCAAAAAACAAAACCCTAACTCACTCAAAAAAGGTAAGTTAGGGCTATAGCTTGCAGAGAGGAAGGGATTCGAACCCTCGATACCCTTTTGGAGTATACACACTTTCCAGGCGTGCTCCTTCAACCACTCGGACACCTCTCTAGGTTGATTTTCCGACCCTTTTTCTGAATCGGAGTGCAAAGAAAATTATTATTCCTCCCGAATCCAAACCCTTCAGCAGATTTCCGGGAAAAATCAAGCAGTAATCTCTCCTGCCAGGGATTGGGTCAGCTTGAGGCATATTTCCTCACGGGTGTAATTCTGCCCCAGGAGAAACATCAATTTGGTCACCGCTGCCTCTGTGGTCATGTCCGCCCCGCTGACCACGCCTACGGCGAGTAGTTCTTTGGAGGTCTCATACCTTCCTTGAATCACCCGGCCGCCATTGCACTGGGACACATTGAGAATGATTAGACCTTTTTTTATGGCTCGCTCCAGGGACTTCATAAACCAAGCTTCGGAGGGGCTATTTCCCGAACCGTAGGTCTCCAGCACAACTCCGCGCAAGCCGTCGATCTTGAAACAGGCATCCATGATTTTGTCAGTGATTCCCGGGAAAAGCTTCAGCACCATCACCCGGTTGTCGAGATGGCTCATCTTTACCAATTTCTTGTGCGGTTCGTATGGACGGATCGCATTGGTATTGTAGTCGATTACTATGCCAGCTTCCGCGAGACTGGGGTAGTTTTCCGACTCAAATGCATCAAAGTGAATGCTCTGCACCTTTTTCGATCGATTACCACGAAGCAACATGTGGTTGAAAAAGATGCAAACCTCCGGCACGATCGGGCGGCCTCCCATTTTCGCCGTAGCAATTTCGAGCGAGGTCATCAGGTTTTCACGCGCATCTGATCGCATTGCGGAAATCGGCAATTGGGCTCCCGTAAAGATTACCGGCTTATTCAGGCCATGGAGCATATAGCTCATCATTGACGCAGAATAGGCCATGGTATCCGTGCCGTGAAGCACGACGAAGCCATCGTAGCTATCGTAGTTTTCGTAGATGATATAGGACATATCCATCCAGTGGCGCATGGACACATTGGAGGAATCAATAGGCTCAGGAAAGGAAATCACCGTAATGGCGATATCCATATTGGAAAGGATGGGGATCTTCTCCAGAATCTGTCCAAAGTTGAAGGGAACGAGCGAACCAGACTCGTCGTAGGCCATCCCGAGAGTACCTCCGGTATAAATGATCAGTACAGAGGCTGTTTTGGCTGTCTTAAGCCCCGTGTTTAGGCGGACTATTTTATAATTCATACTGTGATTTCCTTGAATAAATTCAGCGCGTTGGCCTTGGTCACCAATGCCACTTCGCTCGCCGAGGTCTGGAGTAGGTCTCCCACACGCTGCGCAATGGCTGGCAAGTAAGCAGGGGTATTCCTTTTGCCGCGGTGAGGCACAGGAGCCAGATAGGGCGCATCTGTTTCCAAAACCAAATGTTCAGGACCGACAAATGGAACAACGGCGTCTAGCCCCCCATTTTTGTAAGTGGCGACTCCGCCTATTCCCAACAGGAATCCCAACTTGACAATCTTTTGCGCTTGCTCCAACGTGCCCGTAAAACAATGGAAAACACCGGAAAGAGTTCCATCTTGGGCTTTTTCGATGATTTCGATAGTCTCATCGATGGATTCCCTGCAATGCAGAACCACCGGAAGGTTGTGTTTTTTCGCCCATCCCAGCTGGATATTCAGCGCCTCTTTTTGGATTTCGAAGGTGGTTTTGTCCCAATAAAGATCGGTACCGATCTCCCCCACTGCCGCAAAGGACCGCTTGCCCAGCCAATCCTCCATCACGTAAAGCTGCTGCTCAAAACCCTCCTGGACATCGCAAGGGTGAAGGCCCATCATGGGAATACAAAGGTCTCCATAACGGGACTCGCATTCCAGCATTCGGTCGATGGTTTCAACATCCACATTGGGCATGTAGATCCGCTCGATGCCAGCTTCCCTGATCTCATCGATGACCTGGTCACGGTCCGCGTCAAACTTCGTGGAATAAATGTGGGCGTGGGTATCGATCAGGTTCATGGGTAACTACGGGACTTCCAGTGTACTTTGGAGGGCCAAAAGTAATAAAGAATCGTCAGGCTCAGACTTGCAATCTGGTAAAAATCAAAGAAAATCAAAGGGGAGAGCCTAATCTTTTCTCCTGCTCTATGGGCAAAAAATCGCAGAAATGACGATTGGCAAACTACCTTCAAAAACCATATCGCCAATCCGAGTTTCCACTCAAGCAGAAGAAGTGCAAGAACTGCGGGAAAAAACAAAAACTGAATCCCCATCAGGGCTTTCCAAGCCAGAGAAAGTGTCGCTGCCCCAGTCACCCAGCGTTTCCGCTGGCTAAGCAGGGAAGCCCAGCCTTCTTCCGCTTTTGTTTTCACCAGAAAGTCACTCGAAACCTGTTGATGAAGTTTATATCCGGCGCGCAAGACGGATCGGGAAATCTCCAGATCCTCGGTGACTGAGGACTTAACGCCCTCGAAGCCTCCACTTCCAAAGTATGCCTCGCGACTGATGATCATATTGTTCCCCAAGCCCGTTGTCGGAAGTCCCAAGTCGGTGACCGCCTTGACGATGCCAAGCGTATTCCACCATTCCAGCTCCTGCATCTTGGCAAAAAAACCAGGCCCCTTCACCTGCGTGACTCCAATTACGATCCCAATACCGTCTTCAAAACTCCCAATTCCCTCCTTGACCCAAGACTCCGGGACCTCACAGTCGGCATCTGTAAAAAAGAACAAATCCCCGATCGCTTCTTTGGCAACAATGGCCAAGGCATTGGCTTTTCCATTGCTTTGGAATCTTCCCACCTGATCCGCCCCAATGGAAATCAACCTTCGATTCGGTCGCCCCTTGCTCCAGTCAGCAATCAGCCCGGCAGTAGCATCCTCACTTTGATCATCCGCGATGAGGATTTCCAATTTATCCGCGGGATAGTTGAGCCGATCAAGACTTTTGAGGAGCTTTGGCAGTGACTTCTCCTCGTTTCTCGCCGCTATTAGAATCGATACCCTCGGAAAAGGGATAGGTCTGCTCGAACGCTGTTTCCAATTTACTCTTAACAAAATCCGCAAAAGCAGATACTGCACGATCAGCATTCCAGCAAAGCTCACCAGTACGGCCGCGCTCATAGCAACGCAGTTTCAAAGCCCATTTCCACCAAAAAATCAAGGTATGCCGGAAGTACTTTTGGAAGTACATCCTGGGTCTTTTGCTGGTCATGAAATACGACTATACTTCCCGCACGGGTATTTGCCATGGTTTTGTCCCTAATTCTCGACGGGGGAAGAGACAAATCATAATCTCCCGAAAGCACATCCCACATCAAAACCTTTTTCGATTTAAGGATTGATTTTGCTTGCGGGCCGGTGATCAATCCATAGGGGGGACGAAATAGATTCGTCTGGATACCGATTTTCTGCCCGACAGTTTCATCAAAAGCCCGAACATTTTGGAGGTATTCGCCAGCTGGGGTTTTCCAACCGTTGAGATGGTTGAGGGTATGATTGCCGATCCCGTGTCCCGCGTCCACCACCTCCATTGCCAAGCTTTGATGTTTGCGAACGTTGTCCCCCACCATGAAAAAAGTGGCTTTTTGCCCCCTTTTCTCGAGTTCGTTCAAGACATAGTCAGTGGCACCTGGCACCGGCCCATCGTCAAAGCTCAGAAAAACCCGATTTCCCGAGGGATCCCCCCTCCAGATTCGTTTTGGAAACAGCAATTGAACGGCGCGTGGAACGGTATGCCAAACCATGCCTTAGGTGAATCTAAGGCTGAGCAAGGTCAGGTCATCCCGAAGCGGAACGTCCTGGGTGAAAGCTTTCATTTGTTCAAAAAAGCCCGAATGAAAGTCCTCCGGATTCACGCAAAGATGTGAATCCACATAGCTGCGGAATCTATCCTCCCCAAATTCCTCTTCTTCAGAATTCATCGCCTCGGTCAGTCCGTCGGTGTAAAGGTGGATGGTGAAGTGGTCCAGATCCATCCGCTCCCCAATCTCCAAAAAAGGCAATTCCTCGAAAGCTCCAAGGATGGTCGTCCCAGCCTCTAGCAGCTCTGTACGCGAAGACTTTTCCCGACACAGGATAGGTGGATTGTGGCCCGCATTCACGAAGCGAAGCCGCTTGCTTTTGTAGTCGTACTCACCGAGGAAAAAGGTGATAAAACGCTCTCCCTTGGTGTTTTCGATGAGTGTATGGTTGAGCTGATGGATGATCACGTCAAAATCCGCATCGGTTCTGAGGAGTGTCCTGAGTGCCGCCTGAAAATTGGACATAAGCAGCGCCGCTGCGATCCCTTTGCCCGACACGTCCGCGATGCAGAAATACACTTTGTCCTCGCCCTTTCTGATCAGATCATAGTAGTCCCCGCCCACCATGCTGTGGGGATAGTAGGTCACTGTCGCTTTGAGTTCTTCGGTGTTCGGCAGTGAGTCAGGAAAAAGCATCTGCTGAACCTGCGAAGCGATCGCCACTTCCCGGTTGAGTACCTCCTGTTGCAGCTGTTTTCGCGCAAAACGCTTGTTTTCCAGCGCCACCACCAGAATATTGGCCAGGGCTTGGGTGAAATCCAGATCCAGCTCCGTGTCGGTGGATTTCCTTTTCAGGAAAAGGATGGCCAGCATCTTATCCTTATGATATACCGGCAAGTAGGTTTCCAATTCATCGAAACTGTATTCATCGCTCAGCTGTATCATGAGCTGTCCGGTCTCTTTTTGGTCATTGACCTGGTCGGTGCTGAGAGACAAGGGCACTTTGCCCTTTACCCCGTGGGAGATTTTTCTCTCAAAGGCTTCATCCTTGTAGACATAGAGGATCAAGGCCTTGATGTCCAAATGCACCAGACAGGTAAATTTGAAGATGTTCACCAAGACCGTTTCGGGCTGATTTTCATTGATCGCCTGGGTGATCTCCAAGAGAGCTTTCAGCTCTAGTCCTTTCCGTTCGTATTTGTAGGTTTCGTCTATCAAGGATTACAGGGCGTTATGGGCCATCAGGCCTTTTTTAGTAGCAAGAAAATAAAGGCTTCTGCCTTCCTCCAGTACATCGACCATGTCGAAGCGCTCTTCATCTGGGGATTGAAGGCATTTGATCAGCCCATCTCGGTATAGGGAATCCAGCGTGCTCAGCAGCAAATTTTCATCCCAGCCAAGCGAGTCCAATAGGTAATGGTAAGGCTGAACAAAGTAAAGCTCGTCCAGCAGGTCAAATTCCGCGTCACTCATAGGATTCAATTCAGAAGCTAAAATAAGCATTCTTCAATTGGCCCGTCCTTTCCATACAAATTTTCCCCGGACGGTACCGACAGTCACTGTCAGAATATAAAACGGGTGGAAAAAGGAAGTTTTCATAAAATCAACCAGCGAGCGTCGAAGATGTAGAGTGGTGAGCACCCGACCTAGGGTGAGCTTTTCCGCAACAACTTTACCGGCCCAAACAACAAAAAAGGCTAGAATCCCCTGAATACCCAAGCAAAACAACCCAGCGCTAGCCAACCATATCGCCTGGACTAAAAAAGCGCCAATGGCAGAAAAGGCATGGCCCCAATCCCCATGGTACTTCCACTTGCTAGCCCAGCGAATGCGCTGACTGATTAAATCGGAAAAAGTCGGCTGGGCTTTCGTATAGATCAGATTTTCCGTGCAAGGCAAATAAACACAGCTTTCCTTTCCAAACTTTGCAAGAATCTTTTTGAGCAAAAACTCATCATCCCCAGACCAGAACTGGAGATTTCCCCCATATCCTCCGACCTCCAGAAATGCGGATTTTCTGTAGGCAAAATTGGCCGCACTACATAGTAAGGGCCGCTTTTGGCTGAAGAAAAACTTCGTCACCAGCAGGATGCTGGCCCACTCTATCTGCTGGAACCGCTGAAAAAACCCAAGCTCCCCGGAAGTGATGACCGGACCGGCAACCAGCTGGACCTTGGAATCAAGGAAGGCTTCGGCCATTCTTTCCACCCAAACCTTCGGAAAACGACAGTCTGCATCCGAGCAAAGGATGAGCTCGGTCCTGGCAGCCTCCACACCGCATTGGATCGCAGCCTTTTTACCCGCGCCTGGGCTTTTGAGAACGCGGACTCTGGAGTCCCCCTTAGTCATTTCCTGCAAGGATGAGAAAGTCCCATCTTCGCTTTGATCATCAACGAGGAGGATTTCAAGCTTAGGATAGGCGATTTTGCCGAGTTCAGGTATCAGTGATTCGAGGTTTTCAAGTTCATTCCTCAGCGGGATCAACAGCGTAATCGCAGGAAGATAGCCTTCTGAATCCACTTCCCGCCTCTGTTTTGGCCACTTTCCCGCAAACCAATTCAGCAGGACAAAGTAGCTCATCGTCCAAAGGAGGTAAAAACAGATCATCTTTTCGGCTAACTTGCGGGGGTGAGTAAAGAAGTGAAAAAAGAGCCAAAGGAAAAAATCATCCTGGGAATCGACCCCGGCACAACCGTGATGGGATACGGATTGATTCTTACCGAGGGCAAAAAATATAAGATTCTACAGTATGGTGTCATTCATCTCAAAAAATACGAGACCCATGAATTGAAGCTTAAAAAAATCTTTGAGCGGATCTCTGGAATCATTGATGAGTTTGCGCCGGATTCGGTGGCACTGGAGGCGCCTTTTTATGGAGTCAACGTACAATCCATGCTCAAGCTCGGCCGCGCCCAGGGCGTAGCCATGGCGGCCGCACTTTCGAAGGAAATCCCGATTACCGAATACTCGCCAAAAAAGGTGAAGCAATCCGTGACCGGAAACGGCAATGCCTCCAAAGAGCAGGTCGCCGCGATGTTGCAGACTTTGCTTGGTATCACCGAACTCCCAAAATTGCTTGACGCGACGGATGCCCTTGCTGTAGCGTTATGCCACCACTTCCACGAGGGGAGAGTTCAGTCGCGGGGGCGAAACGAAGGTTGGAAGTCATTCATCGAAGAAAATCCCAATCGGATCAAAAAATAAGTCCTGGTCATCTCCGACCAGGACTTAAATCTTTCATACAAATGCCGCTGATGCCATATCCAGGAATCAGTCGAATACGTGTTATTTTCCGCCGAAGGTGTAGCCCGCGGAAATCTTAAACACTTGGTTTTTAAAATCAAAGTTATAGTAGTTGAGCGAGGTAAATCCCAAATCATAGCTTGCCTGGACATTGAAGCCCAATGGTAGCTTCACCTGCGCACCAAACACTCCACCGATATCATATCCTTTGGTAGCGTCAGAGCTGTCGCTGGTCTGATCTCCTTTTTGATACTTGCTCGATGCCAAGATCGAGGCCTGTGGACCCGCAAACACGTTAACCGAGGGAAGAAGCTTCAGTCTTACCAGAACGGGAATATCAATATACCCCAAAGTCTCTTTCACCTCTAACCCCGTCCCGGCTTCCTCGCCGGTGTATCCCTTTTGGGAATACTGGATGCCCGGCTCTACTGAAAGAAAATCCGCACCCAGAGTGTAATAGGCTCCAAGGTGAAATCCCGATTTCGGGTCAAAATCAGCATCGGAGAAATTGGCTGAATTGAAGCCAGCCCTCACCCCAAGTTGCGCTTGTGCAGCGGCAGAAAACCCTACCAGAAAGAAAACCAACAAAATTTTTCTCATGAGTCAATTATTTTTAATTTCCAGTAAAACTAACGCAAGAAACTTCATTTCTTGTTTAGGTACTCCATTTTTAAAAGCTGCAGATGGAAAAAATCCTGGGAATGTTTGATCAGTTTCCTAAACTCAGCGAGGAGGCAAAAACCGCTTTTACATCCAACGTCGAATTGCTGACCTTTGAACGCGGGGACCTATTGGAACAGGAAGGAAAGGTCTGCAGCCACCTCTACTATGTCAAAGACGGCTCTGCCAGAAGCTTTTACAACAAAGACAACAAGGATGTCACGGTGTCTTTTACACTCGAAGGGGAGTTTGTCACGTCCATGAGTTCCTTCATTTCCAGAAAGCCATCCTATGAAAACATCGAAGCCATGGAAAGGTCCACATTCGCACGGATCAGCTACGACAGCTTGCTTGGACTTTTTGAAATGCACAGTGAATTGGAGCGGGCCTATAGACTGATTCTGGAGCAGTATTACATCATGCTTGAGGAGCAGTTGATCTTCGCGAAGTTCAAATCTGCAAAGGACAGATACCTAGACCTGATGGAATTCCGTCCCAAAGTCATCCAAAAGGCATCTGTGGGGCAGATCGCCTCCTATCTCGACATGAGCATAGAGACACTCAGCCGAATCAGGGGCAAGATCTGATTATTTGATTTTTCTCAACAGCGTATTGTACTGCCAAAAGCTACTTTTGGGCAGAACACATTCTACAAAAACCCGAAATCCCATGCGAAAATCAATTCAAGCAGTTTTAGGCGTAGTCCTTGCCTCCGCGATTTTTTCTTGCGGCACGAGCACGACAGAGCAGACATTTGACTCTTCCAAACTCAGCAAGATGAGCCGAGAAGAAGTGGAAAAAGTGGTAGAGGCATTCATCATGGCCGAGGATTCCAGTACCATCGAAATCCCTGGGGGATTTTTTGAACTCAACACACAGCTAATCCTCGATAACAAGAAATCTGTCAGAATCAAGGGCGCGGGAATGGACAAAACGGTTCTTTCTTTCAGAAACTTAAAATCCGGCGGCGAAGGAGTAAAGATCGTGGGTAACAACATCACGGTGGAGGACCTGAGTATAGAGGACGCACCAGGAGATGGACTAAAGGCACAGCATTCGGATGGGGTTACCTTTAGGAAGGTCAATGTCACCTGGACGAACGGGGATAAGTCAAAAAACGGCACCTACGCCATCTATCCCGTTCAGTGCAAAAATGTGGTGATCGATCAGTGCATCGCCTCACACTCCAAAGATGCGGGAATCTACGTGGGACAATCCGAAAATATCATCGTCAAAAACTCCCTTGCTTTTGGCAATGTGGCTGGGATCGAAATCGAAAACTCGGACAATGCCGAGGTCTTTGGCAATACCGCAAGGGACAACTCCGGAGGGATTTTGGTATTCAATCTTCCGGGTCTGCCCAAGTCTGATGGCAAGGGCACCAAAATCTACGACAATGACATACTAAACAACAATCACGAAAACTTCGCCACTCCGATCGGCGAGGGGCCAAACGGGAACACCGTAACCATGATTCCGCCTGGATCTGGAATCATACTCCTGGCAGCCAAAGAAGTAGAAATATTCAACAACCGGATCCACAACAATAAAACCACCGGCGTGGCCATCGCAAGCTACCAAGTGACCGGTTTTCCTGCCGAAGCGCCAAATTGGTCTCCCTACACCACCGATGTATATGTGCATGACAATGCCTACGAGCGAAAAGCTCTTTCCATGCCTGATCTGACTCGGGAGCTCGGCCAGCTCGTAAGCGTCCACAACGCCTACGGCCCTGCCAAAACGCAGGACATCATCTATGACGGAATTTGGGACAAAGCAATCAGCGAAACCATCGACTCCAATCCTATGCGCGTCTGCATTCAGGAAGCAGGGATCGAAAACCTCCACTTTACCAGATTTTACCTCATGGAAGGGGAGGATAATATCGAGTCCTTCAAGGACTACCAGCACTTCCAAAACTGCAAGATAAATGTGGCCACGGATGTGTCCGCCATAGCAGCTTTGTAAATGGTTTCATCGAAAACAAAAGTCTGAGGAGATGAAAAAAAAGAATTGGAAAGCGGACGCCTACTTGATTTTAGTGGCTGTCACGCTGCTGATTTCCTGCGGCAAAAACGAGGAAAAAATTGCAGCGCTGCCCGAAGCCTTACTGGAAGAGACCGCAACCGGGATTTTCCCCTACAAGAAATTGTCGACCTATGGCTTTTTTGCAGGAGAACTCAAGACCTTGACACCCAAAGATGAGGTCACTTTTTATAAACCTGCTTCTTCCTTGTTTACAGATTATGCACTCAAAAGCCGATTTGTATTTATTCCCGATGGGGAACAAGCCCAAATCATGGAATCCAAAATAGAATTTCCAATCGGGTCAATCCTGATCAAAAACTTCTACTATCCCGAAGATTTCCGGAAGCCGGACGGAAATAGAAGAATCATCGAGACCCGCCTGCTGATCCGTGAAGATGATGGCTGGCAGGCCTATCCCTACCTATGGAATGAAGAGCAGACTGAAGCTTTGCTGAAGGTTGTCGGTGCAGAGACAGAGATTAGATTCATTGATTATTCCGGGAAAGATCAAGTCGTCAACTACATTGTCCCCAACAAAAACCAATGCAAAAGCTGCCACAACCAGTCCGAGACCATGGCACCCATTGGCGTGAAGCCCCAGCATCTCAACAACGAGCTGGACTATGGAACAAAGAAGGAAAACCAGTTGGCCTACTGGAGTGGAAAGAAAATCCTGGCGGGCTTTGAGGGTGCGGATGCCCATCCTGCTATGATAGACTACGAGGATCAATCCCAAGCAATCCCAGCCCGTGCAATGGCGTACCTCGACATCAACTGTGCCCATTGCCACAGCGCTGAAGGCCCAGCCAGTACTTCGGGTCTATTCTTAACCTACGATCAGACTGATCCATTGAAACTTGGAATCAACAAAACTCCCGTCGCTGCGGGGAAAGGTGCCGGAAGTTTCAAATTTGACATTGTCCCGGGCAAACCTGATGAGTCGATCCTTACCCACAGGATGAACTCCACCGAAGTTGGTGTAGCCATGCCAGAACTGGGGAGAACTACCGTGCACCAAGAGGGGGTCGAACTGATTCGGGAGTGGATCCTTAGTCTTCCCCAGTAGCCTTCTTTTCCAAATCATTGCTTCTTCCCAAGTTCCAAACGCCAATCAGATCGACGCTGCTCAACCCTTGGATCATCGAGTGGGGAGGTACTTAGGCAAAAAAAGGGGCTGTTCCAATGAAACAGCCCCTTACCAACACTCGATTAAAAAGTATAGCCTAAGGAGACTTTAAATCCCCTGTTGAAGACATCAGCATCGCTATCCTTGAAAATCGGAGTCATGCCGTAATCGTAAGATCCCTGTATGTTAAAGCCCTGCGGGAGATTATACCCTAAGCCAAAAACCAGGCCAGCGTCGGTGCTCTTCACGGCATCAGTCTCAAAGGACACGGTAGAGTCACCGATATCACCTTCAAACTTGGACTTGGTGAGAAATGAGACCTGCGGCCCCGCAAAGAGATTGAAGCCCTCGCCTACTTTGAACCTCAGCAAGACTGGCACATCCACATAGTCCAGAACCGCACGGCTCTCTAGACCATCGTCATTTTGGGTTCCCTTGATAGAGTAAAAGACCCCTGGCTCGATCGCAATAGGCCCTTCACCCAAAAAACTTGCGTAGATCCCGGCGTGGAACCCAGCCCTGTTGGTATAGTCATTTTCGGAAACGTCATCTCCTCCAAAATTGAAGAAATTCGCCCCTCCCCTGATCCCAAAGGCACTTTGGGCACTTGAGCCCGCAATCGTAAACGCCGACACGGCAACTAGCAGCAAAAACTTTTTCATGGTGTTTAAATAGTTGGTTCACCCAGCTGTTGCCTATTTCGGTGCCAAAAATCACCGGCTAAATGCAGACACACCGACGGTTTCAGACCACAATCTTTTCGACGTAGTCGGAATTCAACAGCCCCAAGGCGCCCATGTACTTTAGGTTAAAAGTCAATGTTTCACCCACTTTAAGGCCTTTTTGGTCTATCCCCAGATTGACGATGATCATGTCCGAGCTCGCTCCTAGAATCTCCAATTCCGGATCTTTTGGAAAAAGATATTCTGGCGAAACATCCAACAATCCCACATCCAAAATCGCCCGAAAGGAGGTCTTGCCGTAGAGAGATTCATCAATTTGGGCAATTTCGCCTCGGGGGTTCGATCCCAAGACGCCTGTGGGCAGGAGTGGTTTTTCCTGCAATTCGATAATTTCGGCGTGCAGTTCAAAAACATCTCCATGCATGCCTTCGATGATTTCCTCCTTCACCAGATCCACCCCAAAGTAGAGCGTCTCCCCCACGCGAAAGTGATTGATCCCTTGGGGTAGCTGGTGGGAGAGCATCAAAGGTATGGTGACGGAGGTGCCGGCAGACAGCCATGGGATTTCATGTCCGAATTTCAGTTCGATGATCTGCTTGTAGAGCGAGAGCTGGATGAGCTTGTCTGTGCTGGGCATGACCCCGTTGAGACAATTGAGATTGGTGCCAAGGCCGATCACTTCGATCCCAGGAAGCTGAAAGACCTCCTCATAAAAATCTATCAATTGCTCTCCCATCACGCCTTCGCGCAGGTCTCCTGTCTCGACCATGATGATGATCTTGTGGTTCTTCCCCTGGAGCACCGACTCAGCACTGATCATGCGGATGGTCTCCAGCTCAGAATTGAGGCTTACATCGGCAAACTCGACCATCTTGCCGACATTCTTTTTGGAAACGGGTTTGATGTAGACCGTCTGAACCTCGCGCTTAATGCGCTTGACCATGGCAAGATTGGATATGCGGCTGTCATGCACCTCAGTGATTCCGAGGTTGATCAGTTCTTGTAGAAAAAGCTTGTTGCCGCAGAGCATCTTTGAAACTACACCCCAGTCCACTCCTCGCTCCTCAAAAAGCCGGGTCAATACTTGGTAGTTCGTTCTGAGTTTTTCCCTGTTTAGGGTCAATACCGCCATTTTAATTTTTGTTTAATCGCATTTCAAGGTACTTATTGGTAAAGCCGAGGCGTTCGTAGAGCTTTCTGGCTGGATTGTCCGGTTCCACATGCAGAGCGATGGCACCATTGGCCATTTTGATCGCCAAGTCAAGGATTTTCTTGCCGATTCCATTTCCACGCATCCGCTCATCGACCGCGATATAAACGAGGATATTTTCCGGAATATACCCAGACATTCCGGTCTTGTTCATCACCAGTGCACCCACCACATTCCCTTTTTCTCTTGCCAAAATGACGAAACCGCCTGCCTGCAATCCTGCGTCGAGTGCGTAGTCGAGGCACTTCATGATATCTTCTTTGGGATCTCCAAACTTCCCCAGATGGACCAAAAGGAAATCTGCGATCTCGTTTTTTTGCAGGTACGTGGCATTGTCTATGGCAGACAGCGATTCTAATTGGATCATAGTTATTTCTATTTTCGTTGGTTTGAGATTTTGTACACTATCCAAAAGGCCGATGTGGAAACCAGAATGCCGTAGAAATTCGGGTCCAAGCCCAACGGCATCGCTATTTCGAAAAACGAAAGCCCGGCGGTGACAGTTCCTCCTGAGATCATTGCCGCGATGGCTGCCGGAGGATTCTTTAGGTTGAAAAACAACCCAGCAATGACCGGAACCAAAAGCCCTGAGACCATGAATCCGTAGGAATAGAGCATCAGCGTGAGCACCTCGGTCATCTGCCAAGCGAGCAACACCGCCAAGATCCCAATTCCCAGCGTGACTCCCTGAGTGAGCCTGAGCTCTTGGGAGTGCGAGCTCGGGGTAAAAAACTTCCGCAGCAAGTCCGTTACCAAGTTTCCAGAAGCCGCCATGAGACAGGAATCAGCCGTGGACAAGACCGCCGAAAAGTACGCGGACATCATCAAACCCAGGATTCCCGCCGGCAAAATCTGGCTGAGCAATACCGGAAGCCCTAGCTCGGGATCCATGGCCGTGGTAAAACCCTCCAAAGCGCCCTGCTCTACGGCAACGCGAGAAAGCAACCCAAGAAATACCCCCATAAAAGCCATCAGCGGCCATTCGAAAAGACCGGCAATGAACCAGGCTTTTTTGGCAGACTTTTCATCCTTGGCAGCGAAGATCCGCTGATAGAGCGTCATCCCCACAAACCAGATTGGAACAATGGTAATCCCCCAGTTGACCGCGTCCTGCCATCCCAATTGGGATAAGGATAAAAACTCCGGAGGAAGGGTATCGTGGATGCCCTGCCATCCGCCTACAAAGAGGAAAGCAGCCGGGATGCCAATCCCAATCAATCCCAGCATTAAAATTATCCACTGTATGGTGTCGGTATAGATCACAGCTTTCAGTCCGCCCATCACGGTGTACACCACCGCTACCGTACCCATGATCACGAGTGCCGTAGAAAGCTCGAGCTCCGGAAAAGTACCTGACGCGAGCTTTGCCCCAGCCAACAATTGGGAAGAGGTAAATCCAAGATAGCCTAGGAAACAAATCACCGAAGCCACTAAAGCCGTCTTGGAATCAAAAAGGTGTCCTATGATCTGCGGAAAAGTGTAGAACTTGGAAAAAGCCGGATCGGACTTGACTCGGGGAATCAGAAAAACCGCAGCCAGCCAGGCTCCGACAAGTCCAGTAAAAAGCATCCAGGAACCTGAAATCCCCATCGCAAATCCCAGTCCTCCCAAACCTATGGAGAATCCTCCTCCTACGTCAGTGGCAACTACGGAAAGGCCGATGTGCCAGCTCCCTATCGAACGTCCCCCAACATAATAATCCTCCTGGCTGGTGTTCTTTCTCATGTAATAATACCCTATTCCCAACATGGCTCCCATGTAGGCGATGAAGATCACCAGATCCAGAAAATTCATTATGTTTTTGACTATTTAACAAAAGCTCTTTAAAATATAATTTTTCAAAGTTACAAAAACTTAAGCAAAAGGCCAATTTTATTTCGTTTATGAGGCAAATCCATTCTTTCAGTGCAATTTTTTCTTCCTTATTTCACAATGTGAAATTTTCTGGAAAAATCTTATCGAAGCAAACCCGCTATCAAAACCCAATTATTTGTCCCAAAAACAAAAAAAGCCAGGCCCAAGGCCTGGCTTTGAAAATCAAACCAACTAAGATCAGACGTTATCGCTACTCATCACCGCTGAGAAGTATTCCCTGTTCATCCGGGCTATATTCGTGATGGAGATTCCCTTTGGACATTCAGCTTCGCAGGCACCGGTGTTGGTACAGGCACCAAATCCTTCGGCGTCCATCTGTGCGACCATCTTCTCCGCTCTGGTCTTGCGCTCCACCTGCCCCTGCGGCAGCAAAGCCAACTGGGAAACCTTGGCGGAGGTAAAGAGCATGGCTGAGGCATTTTTGCAGGCAGCTACGCAGGCGCCGCATCCGATACACTGGGCGGCGTCCATGGCCAGGTCGGCAATGGTTTTCGCAACAGGAATTTCGTTGGCATCAGGCACACCGCCAGTGTTGACGTTGACATAGCCCCCGGCTTGGATGATTCGGTCAAAAGCCTCCCGATCCACGACGAGGTCTTTCACCACGGGAAAAGCCTTGGCACGCCATGGCTCGATGGTGATGGTCTCCCCATCATTGAAAGAGCGCATGTGAAGCTGGCAAGTGGTCGTCTGCAATGGACCATGTGGCTTGCCGTTGATGTATAGGGAGCACATCCCGCAGATGCCCTCCCGGCAGTCATGGTCGAAGTGTACTGGGTCCTCCCCTTTTTCGGTCAGCTCTTCATTGAGCACATCCAGCATTTCGAGGAAAGACATGTCTTTGGAAACATGATCGACAGGATAGGTCGCAAAGCCACCCTTGTCCGACGAATTTTTCTGTCTCCAGATTTTTAAAGTCAATTTCATATCTGTTCGGTCTATGAATTTTGTCCACTAATTATTTGTAAGAACGCTGGGTCAGCTTCACGTTTTCAAAAACCAAAGGCTCCTTGTTCAATTCCTCAGCCTGTCCTTCACCCATATACTTCCAGGCGGCCACGTAGGCAAAGTTTTCGTCGTCGCGTAGCGCTTCGCCCTCAGGTGTCTGGTACTCTTCACGGAAGTGTCCTCCGCAGGACTCGTCTCTGTTGAGCGCGTCATCTACCATCAACTCACCCAGCTCGAGGAAGTCCGCCACGCGATGGGCTTTTTCGAGGGAGAGGTTCAATTCCTCATTGGTACCGAGCACTTTTACATCAGCCCAAAACTCTTTTCTCAGTTCTTGGATTTCGGCTTTTGCTTGCTTCAGTCCCTCGGCGGTACGGGCCATGCCGCAGTGGTTCCACATGATCTTTCCCAGCTTTTTGTGGAAGTGGTCGACAGTCTTTTTACCGTTGATCGTCAGCAGCCTGTTGATGCGAGCTTTTACTTCCTGTGCTACTTTCGCAAACTCGGGATGGCTATCGTCTACCTTCTTGGGCGGAGTTTGAGCGAGATAGTCACCGATGGTGTATGGAATCACAAAATACCCGTCAGCCAGTCCCTGCATCAGCGCTGAGGCTCCCAGACGGTTGGCACCGTGGTCGGAGAAGTTGGCTTCACCCAGGGAGTAAAGCCCAGGAATAGTCGTCATCAGGTTATAATCCACCCAAAGACCACCCATGGTATAGTGTACCGCAGGATAGATCATCATCGGCACCTCGTAGGGGTCTTCGCCGGTGATCTGCTTGTACATGTCAAAGAGGTTGCCGTATTTCTGCTCGATCACCTGCTTGCCGTCACGCTTGATCGCATCGCGAAAATCCAAGAATACCGCTTCTCCGGTTTCGTTGACACCACGGCCTTCATCGCATACATATTTGGCGTTTCTTGAGGCCACGTCACGTGGCACCAAGTTTCCAAATGAGGGATATTTTCTCTCCAGGAAGTAGTCCCTGTCCTCTTCCTTGAGGTCGGAGACTTTGATCTGGCCTTTTCTGAGCTTCTCGGCGTTTTCTTTGGTTGCAGGCACCCACACTCGACCATCGTTTCGCAGGGATTCGGACATAAGCGTCAGCTTGGACTGATGGTCCCCAGAGACCGGAATACAGGTCGGGTGGATCTGCGTAAAGCAAGGGTTGGCAAAGTAAGCGCCGCGCTTGTGAGCTCTCCAAGCCGCCGTTACGTTGCAACCCATTGCGTTCGTAGAAAGGAAGAACACGTTGCCGTATCCCCCTGTGCAGAGCAAAACTGCGTGTGCAGCGTGCGTTTCCACTGCTCCAGTGATCAGGTTGCGTGTCACTATTCCTCGGGCATGTCCGTCGATCATCACCACATCCATCATCTCGGTACGGGGATAAAGCTTCACTTTACCGGTGGCCACCTGGCGGCTAAGGGCGGAATAAGCTCCCAAAAGCAGCTGCTGTCCGGTTTGCCCACGGGCATAGAAGGTCCTGGACACCTGGGCCCCACCAAATGATCGGTTGGCCAGCAAGCCTCCATATTCGCGGGCAAAAGGAACGCCTTGGGCCACGCATTGGTCTATGATCTTCACGGATACCTCGGCCAGACGGTATACGTTGGCCTCGCGGGCCCTGTAGTCGCCCCCTTTTATCGTATCATAGAAAAGTCTGAAAATCGAATCTCCGTCGTTTTGGTAGTTTTTGGCAGCATTGATCCCACCCTGTGCAGCAATGGAGTGTGCTCTTCTCGGGCTATCGTGAAATGTAAATGCCTTGACATTGTAACCCAACTCAGCCAAGGAGGCCGCGGCAGAAGCGCCGGCAAGACCAGTCCCGACTACAATGACATCATATTTTCTTTTGTTTGCCGGGTTGACCAGTTTGCTGTTAAACTTGTGCTTAGTCCATTTTTCTGCCAAAGGACCAGCAGGAATTTTGGAATCTAGTATCATATTGGGACTTCAGATTAGCTGGTGAAATAGATGTAAAGTGGCATTGCCGCAAACAGAACCGGCACCACAATGCAATAGAACTGGCCTATCGCCTTGATGGCAGGAGAATACTTCTTGTGATTCCATCCCAAAGTCTGAAATGCCGAGGCAAAACCATGGGACAGGTGAAATGCCAAAAACGCCATCGCTACCACATATCCTATTACCATGAAGATGTTTTGGAATGCGAAATTCACAATGCTGTAAAGGTCTTTGTATTCCTCTCCATCATAGGTTACCACCGGAAGGTCTCCCCAATGCATCTGGGCCCAGAAGCTTTGCATATGGACTACCAAAAAAATCAGGATTATGGTGCCCAGAATACCCATGTTTCTGGATGCCCAGCGACTGTTGGTAGATGCTTTGGACTCAGCGTACCCAATCGGTCTCGCCGACTTGTTTTGTCTAGACAATATGATGGAATAAATCACATGGGCGATCACCGAAATATAGGTTAGGTAGGAAAGTACCTTCACCGCCGGATTCGTAGTCATAAACTTGGCATAAATATTAAATGCCTCACCGCCGTCGTTCTTGAACAACAGCATGTTGCCCGATACGTGACCGGTCAAAAAGAGAATCAGAAAAAGGCCCGTGAGCGCCATAATCAACTTTCTGCCAAGGGTGCTTTTCAAGGTTTTGGTAACCCAGCTCATATAAATTTGCGATTAATTTTAGAACGAAAGTCTTTGTTTATTTGCCTTCAAATTTACATGCGGAAGCGATAGCAAACAATGCAATCGAATGCCGCTTCCTTATTTTAAACAGTTCTAAATAGCTCTGGAAAATAAGCGGGCGATTAAAACGTTAATTCCAAAATTGAACAGTACGAATCGCCTATTGTTTGAAATTCCGGGTATTTTCTGTTTACTTCCAGTTATTTCTTAGTCGGTTAGTCCTGAGTATGGATTTTGGGATTAACTTTTGGGATTCCAACACGTTTTCAGGATAGCATCACCAAAGTCAACCAGGCATGAAGCTCAAACTTTCCCTCGCGGTCTTTTTTATTTATTTGGTAGCAGGTATCAGCTCCGCGTGGGCCACCCACATACGCGCCGGAGAAATCATCGCAGAACGGATCTCTGTCCAAACCCTCACCTACCGGATTACTGTCGTGGGATATACCGATACGCGATCAAGCGTAATATTCGGGCCTGGGCTGATCAATTTTGGAGATGGCAGGGAAGTACAGCTGAATACGGAAAGCGATTTCTCCACAGTGGAGGACCTTGGTGACATGATCGAAAAAAACACCTTTGTGATCACCCACACCTTCCAAGGTCCCGGGCGATACAAAATACGTTTTCAGGAATTCAACCGAAATGACCTGACCCTTAACATGGACAATTCGGTGGATACACCTTTTTATGTCGAGACAGAGATCAACATCGACCCTTTCATCGGAGTCAACAACTCCCCGGTGCTAACCATCCCCCCTGTGGACAACGGAGCCATCAACGTGCGGTATATCCACAATCCCGGAGCCTTTGACCCGGATGGAGACAGCCTTTCTTACGCAATGGACGTCCCAAAGCAGCAGCTCGAACGACCTGTAAACAACTACCGAAGCCCAGCTAGTGCAGAATTCAGCCAAAGCCAACAAGACGGCACGACACCGGCATTTCTGAGCATAGATCCGGTATTCGGAGATTTAATCTGGGACGCACCAGGGACGGCGGGCCAATTCAACGTCGCTTTCCGGATCATCGAATGGCGAAAGATCAACGGCAAATTTGAGCAGATCGGGTATGTGGTGCGGGACATGCAGATCATCATCGAAAACTCCAACAACCGCAGACCTGAATTGATTCTTCCTGATGACCTCTGCGTAGAGGCGGGTACATTGATCGAAGAAATCATCCAGGGAACTGACCCAGATGGAGATCCGGTCAAAATTGAGGTATTTGGTGAGCCCATAGAAATCACCACGTCCCCTGCCTCCTACGATCCGGAGAGTGAATTTCAGCCCCAGCCCGGAGTTGTCAACTTCACCTGGCAGACCGTCTGTCAGCATGTGAGGGCAAGAGAATACGACGTTCGAGTACGCATCACGGACCAGCCTAGGTCCGGCCCAAAACTGGTGGACATCAAAACCTGGAGAATCAAAGTAGTCGGTCCCCCGCCAGTCTGGGATGATCTGGAGCAGCAGTCCGGCAGAACGGTAGAACTCAACTGGGACCCTTATGTATGCGGCAACTCGGCCAGTGAGATGCAGATCTGGAGAAGGATCAACTCGGATCCCTATCAGCCTGACAGCTGCGAGACCGGCATCCGACCAGGATACGAATTGGTGGGCACGACGAACATGCAGACCTTTACCTTCACTGACCTAAACGGCGGCGAGGGCCTTGCACCAGGAAACACCTACTGCTACAGATTGGTGGCAGCGTTCCCAGAGCCAAGACTGGGAGAAAGCGTAGTGTCTGAGGAAATCTGCATCACGATCGACGTGGACGTGCCGATCATTACCAATGTCAGCGTAGAAGAAACTGACCCTGCCACTGGACAAATTTTCGTGAAATGGACTCCTCCATACGACATCGACAAGGTCCAATACCCCGGCCCATATTCCTATGAACTGCTGAGGAGCGAAGGATTCACAGGCAATTCCAACAGAGTTTCTCTAGGAATCACCTCTGACACGCTTTTTACTGACACTGGACTAAACACCGAAAATCTCGTGTACAATTACCGGGTGGTCTTGCTGGACAACAATACCAAAATCGATACCTCCTCCTCGGCTTCCTCCGTTTGGCTACAGCCAACTATCATCAACGAGGCGATCGAATTGAATTGGACATTCAATGTTCCTTGGAACAATCTGGTAGGACAGTTCAAGCATGAGGTATATCGTAACCGGACTGATGCCAACGCGGCCGACACCGATACTTTTGTGAAAATAGCCGAAGTGGACGTTACCCAAAATAGCTTCAAATACCTGGACGACGGAAGCTTCAACGGGATGCCGCTGGTGAAGGAACTGGAGTATTGCTACTACGTCATCACCAAGGGTTCCTACAACGTGGCTGGATTGGTTTATCCTTTGGAAAACAAATCCCAAATCACCTGTGCGCTTCCCGACGACAACAGGCTACCCTGCCCCCCGGTCTTGACTTTTGAAGGGCCAGAGTGCTCAGCCTACGTGGCAGAACAACCTTGCAACAATGCCACATTTGAACACGAGCTGAGCTGGACACCAGATTTCACTGGCGAATGCGATGATGAATTGAGCGGATACAAGCTCTACTTCACTCCTGACGGAGAAGAAGGCGTTTTCAACCTCGTACGCGAACTTAGCTCGCTCGAGCTCGAAACGACGATTTCGAATCTGCCAAACTATCGCGGATGCTACTATATCACCGCGGTGGATAGATCCGGAAATGAAAGTGAGCCAAGCAACGTGGTATGCGTAGAAAACTGTCCAGTCTACAACCTGCCCAACGCATTCACGCCTAACGGAGATGGCAACAATGACACCTTCATCGCTTTTGACAATCCATTCTCCGCTTGCCCTCGCTTCGTCAATGGCGTGGAGATCTTCATCGTCAATCGATGGGGGGCGGAAGTATTCCGATACAACAGCCTTGAATCCAACGAAAATGATATCTACATCCGTTGGGATGGCAAAGATAAAAACGGCAATGAGCTGCCCGCAGGCACATACTACTATTCCGGTACGGTCAGCTTTGACGTCTTAGATCCGGCCCAAAAAGAACGAGAACTGAAGGGCACCATCCAACTCCTTAGATGAGCAAGCAGAAATCGGTCATCCTTTTTGATGGAGTCTGCAACCTGTGTAATACTTCGGTAGATTTTGTCCTGAAAAGAGACAAGGAGGACAAATTCCTTGTCGGGGCATTACAAGGCGCGGAAGGGAAAAAATTACTCGAAAGATTCGATGCCAATCCAAAATATCTGGATTCTATCGTATTGATCGAAGATGGAAAGATCTTTTTTCGCAGTACGGCGGCGCTTCGGATCGCTAGAAAGCTTCCCGGACTATGGCCTTTGCTATATGGACTGATCGCGCTGCCCCCATTTATCCGGGATGGCATTTACGACTGGATCGGGAAAAACCGTTATCGTTGGTATGGAAAAAAGGAAACATGCCGCCTTCCCACTCCGGAGGAAAAAGCAAAGTTCATCTGACAGTCTGCGGACCAGTCTGGGTTTTGACGGCCAAGTCCAAAAAAGAAAAGGCCTATATTTGTCCCTCCAATCAAAAAACAACGGATGAAATCGAGCAGGTCGCGGGTGACTCATCAAGGGGTCAACCTTCAAAATGCTTGATTCCATATGGCCGATTAGATCAAACCACAATTCCATGAAAGCATTTGTTTTTCCGGGCCAAGGCGCCCAATTTCCCGGAATGGGAAAATCCCTCTATGAAACCAACCCAACCGCAAAGGCTTTTTTTGAGCAGGCCAACGAGGTATTGGGATTTCGGATCACCGACATCATGTTTGAGGGAACGGACGAGGAACTGAAGCAGACCAAAGTCACCCAGCCCGCCATCTTTCTCCACTCTGTGATCTTGGCAAAGACCACTCCGGAATTTATCCCAGACATGGTGGCAGGACACTCTTTGGGTGAATTCTCCGCTTTGGTAGCCAATGGTACTTTGGGCTTTGAAGATGGTCTGAAGCTAGTCTATCAGCGAGCCATAGCCATGCAGGAGGCTTGTGAGATCAATCCGTCCACGATGGCGGCAATCCTTGGGCTCGCCGACGAGAAAGTCGAAGAAATATGCACCAGCATCACCGACGAAATCGTCGTTCCAGCCAACTACAATTGCCCTGGCCAATTGGTCATTTCCGGCACCATGAAAGGAATCGAGATCGCCTGCGAAAAGATGAAAGCGGCTGGAGCAAAACGTGCCCTCCCTCTGCCAGTAGGCGGAGCGTTCCACTCTCCGCTCATGGAGCCCGCACGAGAAAAACTGCAGAAAGCAATCGAAGAAACCGAATTTCGGGCTCCGGGCTGCAAAATCTACCAAAACGTCAATACCGTGGCCACGCTCAATGTCAATGACATCAAGGCCAATCTCATCGCCCAGCTGACCGCTCCGGTCAAATGGACCCAATCAGTACAAAATATGGTCAAAGACGGTGCAACACAATTCATAGAGTGTGGGCCGGGCAAGGTCCTACAGGGACTGGTCAAAAAGATCCACGCTGAGGCGGAAGTTTCTGGCCTATAAACACCAAGTCCCGCCCAATCGGCGGGATTTTTTTTAGCCAAAAGCTTCCAAGTTTTTGAATGTTGGAAGGTCTTATCTACCCCTTCTGCAGTAGGTACTTCCACGCCAAGTCCACCTGCCCTTTTTCCAACTCCTCCTTCGCCCGGAGATGCAGGTGGTCGATCCAGGAATCCCGGTCATTGACAAACCTCCTTCGCATTTCCTGAATTTCCTCCGACTGCGAAAAATCCGCCAATTCTGCATCTGAAGGCAGCTTCATGACGTTCCCCAGCCGACCAAGATTGTTCCCGGTGAGGATTGGACTGTTTCTGATTTGCTCTGGGATCTGGTCCACGCCTATTCCGAGATTGGTCAGCGGCTTCGGAATTTGAAAAAGTGAATCCGGCGTGATCCTAGAATACCAGCTCCCCCCAAGTCTGGCGACAGGATCGAGTTTATGGGGATCAATGACGCCTTTTTCATCCAAGATCTTCTCGTCTAGATGGATCGCGATGACCTCGCAAATCACGAGATTTCCCGCACCGCCGCCAGTCCCCAGGGGCTTTATTTCCAAGACCTTGCACTCCATCGCCACTGCCGCTTCCTTGACTCGAAGTGGCGCTACCAAGTCGGACTTGAGGGCCGTGAGCCCAGACTTTTCAAACTCGTTGACACCTCTTGGGTACTCGGTACTGGCAAGCGACATCTGCTCGACCCGCTCGTAGCCCACGATGTGGATCACCACTTCGGGTACTTCGCCCACATTTTCTAAGGTATGCTTCACCGAGTTGTCCCTGACCCTTCTGGATGGGGAAAAAATAAGGATCGGTGGATTTGCGCTGAACATGTTGAAAAAACTAAAAGGGCTCAGGTTTGGATTGCCGTCCCTGTCCACGGTACTGGCAAAAGCGATGGGCCTGGGTGTAACCGCCCCTTGTAAAATCGTCTGTACCTCCACCGGGCTCAGGTCTTTCGGATAAAAGGTTTTCATCTGTCTGTAATTGTTCCTTAATTGTCAGATGGAATCTTGCACGTCACCTGATCATTCCCTTGCGTGAAGTTCCCTGTCGTGCTCGATTTCATTTGGTCAAAATAGCATGCAACTTTAAAGTTAAAAGTCTTTTTCACCAATTATTCTAGATTTTATGAATCTCAAAACCCTGTTGACGCTTCTCTTCCCATTTGCTTTGGCACAAGTCCAGGCCCAAAATCATCAGTTTGCCACCTTCAATATCCGCTGGGACAATCCAGGTGATGCGGGAAACCTCTGGGAAGACCGGGCTTCCAAGGTGATTCACCTGATACAATTCCACAAAATCGGACTGGTCGGAACTCAGGAAGGGCTCCATCACCAAATCGAGGAATTGAGCAAAGGGTTGGGCTATGAGTATTTGGGAGTGGGCAGGGACGATGGGGCACAAAAAGGCGAGTACACGGCAATCTTGTATGATCCCAAGCTTTACAAAATGGAGGACTCGGGCACCTTTTGGCTCTCTCCAACCCCGGAAAAACCCAGCAAGGGATGGGATGCTTCCCTGAACAGAATCTGTTCTTGGGGCCAATTCAAGGACAAAGACGGCAAGCGTTTTTATGTATTCAATATCCACTATGATCACATAGGACAGCAAGCACGGGAGGAAAGCAGCAAACTAGTGGCAACCAAGGCAAAGGAAATCAACAAGGGGAATTTCCCTGCGATCTGGATGGGGGACTTCAACGTCACTCCAGACAATCCCGCCTACCAGACCATTACCTCCAACCCGGCTTGGAAGGACGCCCGCCTCATCTCCAAAATCCCCGCTTATGGGCCGGCGGGTACGTTTACAGCTTTCGACTGGGAGAAAATGCCGGATGGCATCATAGATCACATCTTTGTCAGTGGCAAGATCGAAGTCCTCCGACATGGCATTCTGACTGATAACTATGGGAAAAAATATCCCTCCGACCACTTTCCTGTGATGGTCGAGTTAAAGTTTTAAACCCTTACACCAGCTCCAAATGAGTTCAACCCGGGATTTATTGCTAAGCATGCTCGAGCAAAACAAGCTCACCTGTTCGTTTGCCCTAGATCGGGTGTCAAGCGAAAATTCAACTTGGCGACTCAATCCTCAAACAGCCAGCATCGGTTTTATCTATCGGCACATCGGCGAAACCATGAACCTTTTTGGCTACTTCTTTGGTATCCCGCCAAAAGTCCCAAATACGACCATGGGGCAAACGGATAAAGGGCAGCGCTTCGACTTAGAGGAAAGTCACCGATACCTTTCCATCGGATTTGAGATGCTGGAAAACCTCATCAGAAAAACTCCGGATTCAGCTTGGGCTGAGCAGGTAGAAACTCCATTTTTTGGTACAGTCTCGAAAATCAGGCTGTTTTCCCACATTCTTTACCACAATGCACACCATGCGGGCCAGATTGCTTTGACCCTTTCTAAAGGAAAATAAACGACAAAGGCCAGCTTTTCAGCTGGCCTTTTCCAGTTTTTCCCCTTTCCGGATTACTCCGCTAAAGCAGCAACACCCGGCAGGACCTTTCCTTCCATATGTTCGAGCAAAGCACCTCCGCCGGTGGAGACATAAGACACTTGGTCGGAGTAGCCAAACTTGTTGACCGCGGCGGCTGAATCACCCCCACCGATCAGGGAATATGCCCCAGCCTTGGTCGCCTGTGCCACATATTCCGCCACAGCTTTGGTTCCCTTGTCAAATGAATCCATCTCAAACACCCCCATCGGTCCGTTCCAAAGGATGGTCTTAGACTCCAAAATCACCTTCCCAAAGAGCTCGCGAGACTCGGGTCCGATATCCAGACCCATCCAGTTGTCGGGAATCTCACCTCTTTTGGCTATGTTTTGATTGGCTTCGTTGGAAAACGCGTCTGCGATCACCGTATCCACGGGAAGAATGAGGTTCACTCCTTTCGCTTTGGCCTTTTCCATGAGCTCGAGTACAAAATCAAGCTTGTCCGCTTCCAAAAGCGAGGTGCCTATAGATCCACCCTGTGCCTTGGCAAAGGTATAGGACATGCCACCGCCAATGATCAGGTTGTCCACCTTCTCAAGCAGTCGCTCTATGATCAGGATTTTGTCGGCGATTTTCGCTCCGCCCATGATTGCAGTATAGGGACGCTCAGGATTGCCGAGAACTTTGTCAGCGTTGGTCAGCTCAGATTCCATGAGGTATCCAGCGACTTTGTCTTTGAAAAACTGCGCAATCACTGCCGTGGATGCGTGGGCACGGTGAGCGGTACCAAAGGCGTCGTTGACATAGATGTCGCCGAGCTTGGCTAGCTTTCCAGCAAAGTCCACATCACCTTTTTCTTCTTCCTTGTAAAACCTCAGGTTTTCCAGCAAGAGCACTTCGCCAGCGCCCAATCCAGACGCCAATTCTGCCGCTTCTGTACCGATGCAGTCAGCCGCAAATTTGATTTTGGTCCCAAGTGCAGCTTCTACTGCCGGGATGATATGTTTTAGGGAATATTTGTCCTCAGGGCCTCCTTTCGGACGGCCAAGGTGCGACATCAGGATGGCAGAACCGCCTTCGCCGAGAATTTTCTTGATCGTAGGGACGGCTGCTTGGATACGGGTATCATCAGTGACATTGAAATTCTCATCCAAAGGCACGTTGAAATCCACTCGGATCAGGGCCTTTTTGCCTGCAAAATTCAGGCTATCCACATTTTTCACGGTTGAACTCATAGAAATGGTTTAATAGATTTTGATTGGCTTCTGTTAAAAAGAGCCTCAAGTTAACCTTTGAGATTGGAAAATTGAAAGATTTTAAAATTGGAAGATTCAGATGACCCGATAGCTACTCGCAAATCAAAAACGTAGCTTAACGTTTTGAAACTTCGACTCCGCTCAGCCTGAACCGCTCCACGCATAAATCGCAAATCAAAAATCCAGAATCACTTCGCAGCTGCTCTTCGCAATCGATCGTTGATGGCCTTGCCCAAACCGATCTCGGGCATTAGTTCCGCCAAGATCACGGTGGCAGGACTTTCGTCCAGCTGACGCATGGCTGCAAAGAGATTCTTCGCGGCTTCATGGAGGTTTCTGTCGGGGCTGAGCACGATTTGTCTGTCTCTCTCTAATCCGTCAAAAGTCTCGGAAAAGCTTAACACCGCAAAGTCAAGACCTTTGGCTTTCTTCCCTTCGATCATTTGCTTCAGATCTCCCAATACAAAGGGCTTTCGTGGCGCATAATGGCTCTCCAATTGACCAGGAGCGGCAGGGTTGCTGGAGCTGTGGTCTTTGATCCGAACGGATCCAACAAGCCTCTCTATCTCCGAAATCTCAAGGCCTCCGAGGCGATACACCACGACTTTGCCATCTTCCAAGCCCACGATAGTACTTTCCAATCCCACCGTACACGGCCCACCATCCAAGATGTAGGGAATCTTTTCACCGAGCTGATCCTCTACATGGGAAGGACGGGTCGGGCTGATGTACCCAAAAGGATTTGCACTGGGCGCGGCCAGAGGAAATGGAAGTGCCTCGAGCAAAGCCAAGGTGAGCAGGTGATTGGGCACGCGTACCGCCACACGATCTAGCCCAGAAGTCACGAGATCGGGGACAATTTCCTTTCTAGGCAGCAACAAAGTCAAAGGCCCAGGCCAAAAATGCCCCGCCAAAGTTTTCAAAGCCTCAGGAAAGGAAGTAACAAAGTCCGCAACCTTGTCCGTCGACGAAGTATGAAGAATCAATGGGTCAAAGCCCGGGCGGTTTTTGGTCTCAAAAATCAAGGCAACCGCCTCTGGATCGAGCGCATTTCCGGCAAGCCCATAGACTGTCTCGGTAGGAATTCCCACGAGTTCTCCTTTCTCCAAGAAGGTTTTTGCCGATGAGATGTCTTTGCCGATCAGCGCCATCTTAGTTTTCGCAGAAATCCTTGATCCAAGTTTCCGCCTCCGAATAGCCTAGAGACAAGGCCATTTTCAGGTCTGCGCAACCTTCGCCCTTTTGCCCCAAAGCACTCATCCGCGTCACGCCGAGCAGATAGTAGGCCTCGGCGTTTTTGGGATCGAGATTCACCGTATTGGTTAATGACTCCATTCCGTGCATGGGGTCATTCATGCCGAGTTCGGCTTTCGCCTTGCGAAAATGAGCCTCCGCTTGATTGGGTGTAGCTTGTAGCACGGTCTGAAAATCCAGCAACGCATCCTCATACTCTTCCATGTTCAGAAGCGCCGTGCCACGGTTAAAAAAGATATCGGATTGGGAGGGATCAAGTGCTGTCGCCATGTTGAAGTCAGCCAATGCCTCCTTATATTTTTCCTGCTCCATCTTAGCATTGCCCCTGTTAAACCAAGGCTTATAGCTAGAGGAGTCCGCGAGAATGGCCGCATCGAAGGCCGGAATAGCCTCTTCTATTTTTCCCTGCTGAAAAAGCGCCACGCCTTTGGCATTGAGTGCTTGGGCGTTTTCGGGATTTATTTCCAGCAGCTGATCAAAAAGCGCCACAGCTTCAGGCCAAGCCTGAGCATCCATTTTTCCAATTCCTGCCTTCAGCAATTCTTCCTCATTTGGCATGCATGCGAATAGACTCGCCGCCAGCAAACCCAAGATCCAAAGTTTTTTCATGTGTTTAAGATCGTTTTTTCGGCCACATGGAATCTCGCATGGTAGAGGCCTATTCCTCCGCATGGCATTCCCGTAGTGTCGATTTCACGGGGTAAATTTTCGGCAAAGATAGGGAATTTACGGCTTAGCCCGCAGCCAACTTCAATCTGTACTCCTCAGGTACTGGCACCGGCTTCATCGTCTTCATGTCAACGGCGACCATCACACAGCGGCACATGGCATATGCATGTTCAACTCCATTTTTGTCTTGCCCCACCAAAATCTGCTCCAGGTCAAAAGAGGAATTGCCGATCCGGCTGCACTTCACAAATACCTGAACCCGGTCCTCTAAGTGTATGGGGCGAAGGTAGTCTATTTCTATCCTGCCCACCACAGTGCCGACGGCCATCACATCCCAGTTGCAGACTTCGTATAGGAACACCGCCCTACCATGCTCAAAATAGTTGAAGTACACTCCGTTGTTGACATGCAGGTAACCGTCGATGTCTGAAAATCTAATCTGTATAGGAGTGGAAAAGGGAAAGGCGCTTTTTAAATCCGCTGGATTCAGGCTTGTTTTCAAAGGAGTATTTCTGATTTGCTGGTCTTCTCGAGCATCCTAAGGATAGATGGGTTGTATCCGATCATATCGACGACAGAATCAAAAGCGATCCATGCCAGAGAGATGCTCTCGTCGCTCATCTGAAGCGGTTCGTTGATGTCAGCCTCCAGCAAGTATCTCACGTCAAAATGAAAGTGCTGAGGCACATGTGGCCGCTCGGGAATGATATGTTTGTCGATATCGAATATGGTCAGATCGACCAAGCGCAGAGAGGTGAGACCGCTCTCTTCGCTCGCTTCCTGCAAGGCCACCTCCATGAGGTTTTCATTGCCATCGGCATGTCCTCCAAGCTGTAGCCATCTCCCCAGCTTACGGTGCAGCGTCAGGAGAGTATGGGTCCGCTCATGGTTGACGATCCAGGAAGATGCGGTAAAGTGTCCCTCTAGCCGCTCCCGCTTGTAGGCAAGAGGATCAGCGGTGAGCTCCGCAAAATCAGCGATAAATGCCGCTTCCTCCTCGTAGGGAGTCCGGTATTTTCCGAGTTGGTTTCTAAGCTTGATTCTATCCATCTGAATGTTTTTCAAAGATTCGATCCATCAACTGGTCGAATGGTTTGGCATCTTGGTATAGACGATCGGAATATACCGTCGCCAGCAATTTGATAAAACTGGGCTTATTGTCAACACTCACTTTCTCCAACGCCACATTTCCGTATAGCTGAGAAATCAACTCTCCTTCGGCCGGAAGTTGAAGGGGAGGTTTAAAATAAAATTTCTCGCTCACCTTCACCTGGTCGTTGATTTCTTCGAATTTCCGATCCAAGCTCACCTGCTCATAACCCAAAGCTAGAATCCTTTGGCTAAAAGCCAAAAAAAGCCGGGAAAATGATTTTTGGTCAAAGGGCGGCTGATACGCGACTGCAAACCCGTTGGCATAGGGAGAATCAAATACATGAACCTGGGGATTGTCATTGATGCCCGTCCGCTTGAAATGGTAGTTTTTATAAACCAAAGCGAAAAAAAACTCGCAGTTTTCGGATCCCATCCAGTCCACTAGGTCATTTCGTTCAGATTCCTTGATCACAAAGTTCTCCCTGACCTTCATCGGAGCCTTTTCCGGAGATCCAAAGATGTTCTTCAAGAAATCGTCAAAGAAGTTACCCATTGGATAGTGTCAAAATGCCGTCGCTGGAAGATTTGATGATCTGATTCTCTTCTATTAACCGGCGAAGCAAGGTGAGATTAGCGTTGGATCTTGGCTTTTTGAGTGTCGAAAACAAGTCCTGCTCTGTTAACCCATCTGATTCGGCCAAAGTTTCCAGAATCTTTTGCTTCAGCCGATCCTCTTGGCTTTGGGGAGCCAGTTTTTTCTTGGCTTCTATACAGACATCGCAAATCCCGCATACCTCATCGGTCTTTTCCCCAAAGTATTCCTGGATAAACTGCGTGCGGCAGAGTTTAGATTGGCTGGTATAGGCAACCATGCTCTTTGCCTTTTCGAGGGTTAGTTCCTTGCGAGCCGCAATCCGGGGAAGATTGAAGGGCAGTTTGCCAGCATCATATCGAGGAGTCAGAAATGTCAGCTGGGGCTTGTCTTTGCGCTGATCGTAGTCCATCACCTCTAGCTTCTGCAAATCGAGGAGGGCCTTTACTAGCTCAGATTCTTTCATCGAAAGGGACTTGGCAAGCTTGCCCTCCTGAATTCGGATAAATTCCGAGAAAAGATTGCCTCCATAGGTCCGCAATAGCATCTTGACCACGGGATCGAGCTTGGCGTAAGCGATCTGCACTTCGTAAAGTCTGCTGGGATCAACTTGGAAGTGCACCCGGGACGGGGAAAAAAAGCTCTCGTTGACCTCGACAAATCCCTCTTCCGCCAATACCTTGAGCGCATAGAACGTATCCAAGACCTGCAGTCCATAAGTCTGGCAAAAATCCGAAATGTCAAAGTCAAAGCTGCTCAGCATGTTACTTCCGACAGCCAGTTGATAGTAGTTTGCTAGGCATTGGTAGACTCTCTTCAGATAGTCCAACGGCGGGTAGACCAGCTCGGCCCTTGTGCTGAGCTGCTCAAAATCCTGCTCATTGGCGAGAAGAACTGCAAACGATTTTCTTCCGTCCCGACCAGCCCGGCCTGCCTCCTGATAGTAGTTTTCAAGGTTTTCGGGGAGATCGCTGTGGATCACCACCCGTACATCCGGCTTGTCGATTCCCATTCCAAACGCATTGGTGCTGACCATCACCCGCACGCGATCGGACTTCCAAGCCTCCTGTCGATCAGCGCGGTCGGCATTTGACAAACCCGCATGGTAGGCAGCGGCGGAGATCCCCAGTTGCGAGAGCGCCTTGGCGATCTGCTGGGTAGCCTGCCGGTTTCTCACGTACCAAATGGCCGTGCCGGGAATGCTGTTGAGAATCTCGATGCCTTTTTCAAGTTTATTCTCCACCAAGCGTACGCTGTAGCTCAGGTTTTTTCGGGCAAAGCTCTGGTGAAATTCCCGATGGGCTTTCATCTCGAGCTTTGCAATGATATCGGCACATACTTTCGGCGTAGCTGAGGCGGTGAGTGCCAATACACTTACTCGGGGATGAAAAGAACGGATAGCGGCAATCTCCAGATAGGGCGGTCGGAAATCATAACCCCATTGCGAGATGCAATGCGCCTCATCTACCGCGATCAGGTTAATGTTCATCTGCCGAAACCGCTCGATGAAGAGCTCCTGCTTGAGCCGCTCCGGAGAAACGTAGAGGAATTTGAAATCCCCGTAGATGCAATTATCCAGAGTCGTGTCTATCTCTCGATAGCTCATGCCCGAATAGATGGCCGCCGCCTTTACCCCCTTGGCTTTGAGATTGTCCACCTGGTCTTTCATCAACGCGATGAGCGGGGACACGACCAGACAAATCCCCTCCTTCGCCAAACCAGGGATTTGGTAGCAAAGGCTTTTACCACCGCCTGTAGGCAAAAGCGCCAATGTGTCTTTTCCCTCCATGACGGAGTCTATGACTTGCTTCTGGACGGGACGAAAATCCTCCAGTCCAAAAACTTCACTCAGAATATAGTGGAGATGATTTTCCAATTTACCAGTCGGGCTTGGTTTTGGACAAAAAAGCCGCCACACCCTTCACGCAATCCGCGTGGCTCCGTGTCTTTGCGTTAGCATCGGCTGCCAAATTCAAAGCCTCTTCGCGAGCTTTTTTGCCCAGGCTTCGGAGCAGGCGCTTGGTCTCCTGCATGGAAAAAGAAGAATTCCCCTCCACCAGTCTCATGGCAAATTCGCGAACGCTTTCCTGAAGGGCTTCATACGCCACCACTTCTGTGACCAGCCCAAGTCCCAAAGCTTTGGCAGCCGAAATCACTTCCGCGGAAAGCAGTAGCTCCGTGGCTCTGGCTTGGCTTAGCTGCTCGGCCAGAAAAACGGACACCAAAGCGGGGACAAAACCAATCTTTGCCTCCGTATAGCCAAATTTGGCTTCGGGCACAGCAAATGCAAAATCACAGACCGTTACCAAGCCGCAGCCTCCAGCCAAGGCATGACCCTGCACTTGGGCGATCACCGGCTTTGGAAATTCATAAATCTGCGAGAAAAGCGCCTTCAATCGATGACTGTCCTCCAAATTCTCCTCGAGTGAATTTTGCTGCAATCTCTCCAAATAGGCCAGGTCCGCCCCAGCACAAAAGGCCTTGCCTTCAGCCCTCACGACCACGACCTTCACCTCGCCGTTGCGCTCAAATTCCGAAAATGTCTTCGCCAATTCTTCGATCATTTCCGGATTTAAAGCATTGCGCTTGTCCGGGCGGTTTAGGGTGACAAATCCGATTCGTTTCTCTATTTGCGTGAGGACGGGAGTCTGCATGGGGTCTTTTTGCTACGAAAGGATAAATTACAGGGAGAAAAACCTAACGCCAAGCAAGCCGTCAGAAAACTACCCGAAAAGCGCCATTGTTTGCTATAAGGGAGTCTATGGGAAGCGGCTCACAAGATCCATCTGGCAAAACCCGCTCGATTAGCAGTGGCCTTCTCCCACCCCAGAGAAACTTGTTTCTGCCCGCCTCAAACTGGTAGCCAAACAGGGGAAAGGAAAGCACCTTGCCTTCCCGCACAGCCAGTGCAGACTCGGGAAACTGTGGACGATGCGCCGCAATCCGATTGGGATCAATGGAAAAGCTGATCTGCTCGGGCGGCAAATTTTCGTTCCAGGAGAAGTGCTGCCCGCCGGCCCTGAAGTCCAACAGGACACCTTTTTCCCCTGAAAATACCAGCAGCTCAGCCGGTGGGCGCGACACTTCCCGCATCAAGCGATCTCCGGACCACAGCAGAAAGAGCACAAGCGCAAGATAGATTAAACTCTTTCTATCGCCCCATTCCCAGTTTGCCCACACAAACAACAATACCCATATCAGCAGCATCCCCCAAAAAGTAATCGTCAGGCGCTCGAGATTGCCACCAGGCAAATCCTGGACGACCCGTGTGAACCAGTTTTGAAGCCAGATCAGTCCACTCACCGACAGCCCCAGCACCTTTCCCAGCCAAGGGACCCAACTGAGTGCAAGCATCACGATCCCTGCATTCATCACCACAAAAGAGAGCGGAATGATGACCAGATTGGCGATCAGGAAGTAGCTCGGAAAAATATGGAAGTAGAGAATTGATAGTGGAAAGGTCGCCAATTGGGCGGCCAAGCTCACCGCGGTGATCTGCCAAAAATATTCCAAGATCTTATTGGGCGGCAGCCACCATTTCAAAATAATGGGCTGCAGGAGCAAAATCCCAGCTACGGCTAGGTAGGAAAGTTGGAATCCCACTTCGAAAATGACTGCCGGATCCATTGAAATAATGAGCAGGGCCGAGAAAGCGAGAATATTCCAGGAAGAGGGCTTTCGTTCCCTCATTTGCCCAGCCGTAAAAAGCGAAAACATGGTCGCAGCCCGGACCACCGAGGGCGAAAAACCCGTCAAAACAGCGTAGAGCCAGATCAAAAGAATCACTAAAATCAGATATAGCTTCCTGCTTCTGGCCTTTGTACGGATGCCCTTTAGAGGGAAAAGTAGAATCGCATAGATAATCCCGACATGCAATCCCGATACCGCCAAGATATGCATCGTCCCCGTCTCGGCATAGGCTTCGCGTATCTCCCGATCCAGCGTTTCCTTTTGGCCCAGTAGCAAAGCAACGGCGATCTGTCTTGATTCAGGATTGGGCACGAGCTCATCGATCACTGCCGCCAGGTGCTTCCTAGTCCGCTGCAACCAAAAACGAGGCGCTCCCTGCGCTGTAGAGTCCACTATCCGAAAATCATTTCCAATAAAGTGTCGGAAATGGATTTCTTTTCTGGCAAGGAAGCTGCTGTAGTCAAATTCGTTGGGAAAAAGCGGTGGGGGAATCGGCTCCGGGGACTTTTTCACCAAAATCACCTGGCCAGGGATCAGGGGAGCGGCACCTCGGTGATAGACCAACACTTTTCCTTTGGAAGAAATCCAGCCCGTGCTATCCTTGATCTGTATCACATCCACTAGATTTTCCAGAGAGTTTGGCTTGGGGACATCGTATTTTTCAACTCTGGCAAGATAGAAATCACACTCGCCCAATTTTACATCCACAGACTCCCCCCTCAGAATTTTCTGGTTTTCAGAAAGCAACACTCCCAAGAGAAATAGCATTCCATAGGCCAATGCGGCCGGAACCAGTTTTGTCACCTTCCTTTTGGCAAAGATCAAATAGGCATAAAGTACCCAAAAAATCCCGATCAAGCTTGCCAAGGGTGCCACCGGAATCAAGGGACTGTCTTGGGAGAGCAGGACGCCCAAAACCAGGAACGGCAGATACCTCAAAAATGGAAAATCGGCAAATCTCATCGCTAAAAAATTAAAAACTTAAGTTAGAAAAATCTGTGCAAAAAAAAGAGCCCCGAAGGACTCTTGCGTTTTCTTTCGCAGAAAGTTAAAATCTATAACCCAAGCTAAATCCAGCATTGGGTTCTATGGCGGTGAACTTGTCTGATACCACCTCACTGAAATTGCGGGCAACACTCGCATAGGGTCCGAAAGCAAAGTGCTCGGAAACTTCCCATTTGTACCCAAATCCAGCTCCCAGAATAAATGCCGTCATATCGGTAGTGGAGACAGCACCTGGAGATGGATCCTCAAAATCCCCAAATCTGAATTTCAGGAATGGATAGACGTAAAATCTCCCATTGGGATTATTTCCAAAGTAGAAATTCATCCCGGACTGGATTGAATTGGTTTTGTAGTTTTTGCCATCTTTCTGGGAATTGTAGCCGAAGCGGTCGTTGATGTGAAGCTGGAAATCCAAGGAATGGCTATCGCTCAAAAAGCGCTCATAGCCCACTTCAAATGAACCCAAGACGATGAGGTTTAGAAAGTTCAGTTTGATTTCATTGTCAAAGGCGCCGATGTTTGGATTATTGGTTCCTGAAGAAGAAATGACCTGCTGACTGAATGCTGAAAGGGCAAGTCCTACAACAAAAAAAGCGGAAAGGATATGTTTTCTCATAGTTGGATTAGTTGAATGGCTGGCTTACGGCAAGGATTAAGCCAACTCCATCTTGTAGTGCTTGATGTTGCACTCTTCGAACATTTCACCGACTTTCTCAAAGCCGAATTTGGAATAAAGCGGCACAGCCGTCAATTGGGCATGAAGGTATTTGACCTTCCCTTCGGCATCGGGAGTTGAATTCACGTCCTCCAAAACCGCGGCAACCAGCGCCTGGCCCACACCTTTCCCACGTGCATCTTTCAATACCGCAAACCGCTCCATCTTCACTCCGTTTTTGGTAAACCTCCAACGTGCCGTGCCCACCGGCCTACCCTCCAAACGCGCAAGAAAATGCGTCGAAGTATCCTCGAACTCATCGTATTCCTCAGCGCGATCCACCTCCTGCTCCACGACAAACACCATCTCGCGAATTGCGAAAACCTCTTCGAGAGTCTTTTTATCCGTTACCTTTTCTACTGTTGGCTTCATAGCGCTGCTGATCTCTATCTTCTTGGTCTTTTTCGTAGGCTTCGATGATCGCCTTGACCAGCTTATGCCTGATGACATCTTTGCCGCTGAGGCTGACCACCCCGATTCCTTTTACATTTTTGAGGATTTTGAGTGCTTCTGCCAAGCCTGATTTTTGCCTGACCGGCAGATCCACCTGAGTTTGGTCTCCGGTAATGATCACCTTGGAGTTAGGGCCCATCCGGGTGAGAAACATCTTGATTTGCTCGCTGGTGGTATTCTGTGCCTCGTCCAGAAGCACAAAAGCATCATGCAGCGTACGCCCTCTCATGTAGGCCAATGGCGCTATCTCGATCACCCTCGTCTCCTGATAATATTTGAGCTTCTCTGGCGGTACCATGTCCTGTAGCGCATCGTAGATGGGACGGAGGTATGGATCGAGTTTTTCTTGCAAGTCTCCAGGTAGAAAGCCGAGATTTTCTCCTGCTTCCACTGCAGGCCGGGTGATGATGATGCGTTTGACTTCCCGGTTTTTCAAAGCGCGCACTGCAAGGGCGACCGCTATGTAAGTTTTGCCGGTACCAGCAGGCCCGAGCGCAAAAACAAGGTCATTGTTCATGGCTGCCTCGACGAGCTTACGCTGATTGGCTGACTTGGGCTTGATGACCAGACCCTTGTTACCAAAGACGATCACCTGGTCGCGACTAGCTTCCTCAAAGGGTATCCCCTCGATGTCGAGGTAGTCTTTGACGTTTTCGGGAGTGAGGTGACCAAAGCGATCGAAGTGCTCCAGCAGGAGATTGATCAGGTCATTGATCCGCAAAATCTCTGGTGCGCCTCCTTGAATGCGGATTTCGTTGCCTCGCGACACGATCTTGCTCTGGGGAAAAGCCTGGGCAATCTGCCGAATATTTTCATTGCCGGCGCCCAAAAATTCCGCCAGAGGCACGTTCTCTAAGGTGATTACTTTTTCGACCAAACTTGTTTTTTGATTTAGGTTAACCTAGAAGGCTAAAGAATAAAATTTCTATTTTTGTTCGCTCCCCCTCAAACAAAATTACACAATTTTAATAGACTTGCTTGTATGGCATTGGTGACATTCCTCTCTGACTTTGGGGACAAAGACTACTACGTACCTGCCGTGAAGGCCAAGATGCTCTCGATCAACCCACAGCTGAATATCATCGACATTTCCCACAGCGTTGCTCCATACGATATCGAACATGCGGCTTTCATCCTTCGATCCACCTTCCGGGAATTTCCCAAGGGAACCGTCCATCTCGTCGGCATCAACACCGTAGGCGCCATGACCCACGGCTATATCGGAGTAAAGCTGGAGGAACATATTTTTGTGGGACCAAACAACGGGATCCTCAGCCTGCTGGCAGATCAAGATCCGGGAATCCTCGTGCAGTTCGCTGACATTCATGTAAAGGATACCACTTTTCCAACCCGCGATATTCTAGCCCCAATTGTTGCCAAGGTGGCGAGCGGGGCCGCTATCCATGACTTTGGAGGCCCATTGGCTAATTTCCGCAAACTGATGTCCCGTCAGGCCAAAGCGACCCGAGAGCACATCATCGGACATGTGATCCGCATCGACCGATACGGCAATCTATTGACCAACATCCGCAGGGAAGTATTCGAAAAGCTTAACCCCGGGAAATTCAACATCCAGTTTGGGCGCGAATCTGTAAACAAGCTTCAGAACGGATACGATCAAGTGGAGGCCGGAGATCCCTTTGCATTTTTCAACAGCCTCGACATCCTAGAGATCGGCATCAACCATGGAGATGCGGGAAAACTATTGGGACTGAAGCAGGACAGTGTCGTCTACATTCACTTCGGAGGGTAATGCTAGTCAGGATCGTCCGTATGACTTTTAGACCGGATGCGGTCGCTGAGTTTCTGGCGAATTTCGAGACTCACAAAAACTCTATCCGCCATTTTCCGGGCTGCAAGCATCTGGAGCTATGGCAGGATGTTTTAGAAAAAAATATTTTCACCACCTATAGCCACTGGGAAAGCGAGGAAGCACTCGATCAGTATCGTGATTCTGAGCTATTTAAATCCGTCTGGAAAGCTACTAAGACGCTTTTCTCAGCCAAACCCAAAGCTTTCAGCTCAAAAAAAACATTGGAAGTACCTTGAGCAAGTTGGAAGAAAAATAAAATGTTTTCATATTTGCAGCCCGTTCGGCAAGGAACGGAAACACAAGTCTGATCTGATCAGGCGTGTACCATGCCCAGGTGGCGGAATCGGTAGACGCGTTGGTCTCAAACACCAATGAGGTTACACTCGTGCCGGTTCGACTCCGGCCCTGGGTACAGAAAACCCCTTCAGAAGCGATTTTGAAGGGGTTTTTGCTTTTCTTGGCAAACTATTTAAACCTCACCTCCCCAGCCACCAATAGATCAGCACCGTCACCAGACAAAGTGCCAAAGACAGCGGCTTGGCATACTTCCATTCCTGCAGATTGAGTGGCCCTTGGGTGGAGATGACAGGAGACTGTGAAGGATACCTCATACTTACCAGATACATCACAGCCAGATTGAGCAGGAACTCTATGCCCCAAATATGGATAAAGTGGATGTCGACCGCAATCCAAAATGTCGTGACCAGATAAAACACAAAGCCGACCAGCAAACCTGCTTTTGCTCCTGCGGCGGAAACTTTGGGAATGAAAAAACCTGCGATCAATACGGAAGCTATGGGGATAAAAAAGATCCCGTTGAGCTGCTGCATGAGTTGATATAGCCCCTCGGGAGCATTGGCGACCATCGGGGCGATCAGGATGGAGACCACCGCGAGGATCAGTGAGCTCAACTTTCCGACCTTGACTAGCTTGCTGTCTGAGGCGCTAGGCTGGATGATCTTTTTGTAAATATCCAAGCTAAAGATCGTAGATGCAGAATTCAGAACAGAGTTGAATGTACTGAGAACCGCCCCCAAAACCACCGCTGCAAAAAAACCAATCAGGCTCAGAGGAAGCACCTTTTTCACCAAAACAGGATAGATGTAATCCTGGTCCGAGTAGTACTGCTCACCATAGTAGTAGAAGGCAATTACTCCTGGCAAGACGATGATCAAAGGGATGAGGATTTTGAAAATCCCAGTATACAGCAATCCTTTCTGCGCTTCTGCCATATTCTTGGCACCCAAGGCACGCTGGATAATGGTCTGGTTCATACCCCAGAAATACAGCTGGTTGATCATCAAACCGGTGAAAAGCGTACTGAACGGCAGGACGGAATCCTCTGCACCGATGACGTTGAACTTATCCGGAATGGCCTCATAGACCTTGCCCATACCAGCCGCCACATCACCCGATCCTATATCCCAAAGAGCAAGAATCGGCACCAGCAAGCCCCCAATCATCAGCCCAACAGCATTGATCATATCGGAGTAGGCCACCGCCTTCAAGCCTCCGAGGATGGCATAGACCGAACCGATGACTCCTATGGTAATGACAGTGAGCCAAATCCCCTGCGTCTTGGTGATATGAAATACCTCGGAAACATCGAAGATGCTCTCCAGATTGATCGCTCCAGTGTAGAGTACGATGGGCAGCAGCGTGAATACGAAGGAAAGCATCAAGAGCAGAGACACTATGGTCTTGGTGGTATCGTCGTAGCGGATCGCCAAGTATTGGGGGATGGTCGCGAGTCCCAGCCTCAGATAGATCGGCAAAAAGTATAGCGCGGCGATCACCAAAGCAATAGCCGAAGTCACCTCCCAGGCTATGATGATCATGCCGTTTTTGTAAGCGGAGCCGTTCATCCCGATCAGATGCTCTGTGGAGATATTGGTCAGCAGCATAGATCCGGCGATCACCCCTCCTGTCAGACTCCTACCTCCCAGGAAGTAGCCATCACGGGATCGGAGATTTTCTTTTCTCAGTTTGTACCAGGAAAACAAAGCAACAAATAGCGTGAATCCCACAAAGGAAATGGCGGTAAGCATGAAATGTATTTTGGGTTTGTAAGAAATAAAAAAAGAAAGGGGATAGCTGCCTATCCCCCCTGGGTCGGTGGCTCTTAAAATCTCAGCGTCGCCGGAAGATATTTGGCCACAAGATCCTCGTAGTAAGGCTTCAAGGCCTTCGCATCCGGTGGCACGGGAACTTTAGAATAAAGATCGTACGGATTGAACTTGTCCACCCACTTGAACATCTCCCGGTCATGGTCACTGAGGAGATGGTCGTAGGCATTTTCCCGATGCTGAGCATAGAAAGAATGGTAGCGGATCATGTAAAGCGCTGGCTCAGGCATGTAATTCTTCACCATTTGATAGAGGTATTCGTCATGCCCCCAAGACATCTTCACCTGATCCAGCCCGCAGTGATGAGAGTACACCCCGTATTTGGTATTGTACCGACCGTCTTCGGTATCGGGATTCAGATTGAAAAATTCGGGATAGACAATGCGATCTGAATACTGACATCCTACCGGAAAAGTATCTCCCACGACCGCCCATTGCGGTTCGCCAAATAGGCAAAGTACTTTCCCCAAATCATGGATAAAGCCAGTCAACACAAACCAATCGGGATGACCATCCGCACGGATCGCCTCGGAGGTTTGCAGCAAGTGCTGTAATTGATCGAGATTGGTGTCGGGATCAGAATCGTCCACCAAGGTATTGAGGAAGCTGACCGCATCCCAGAAGGGCATTTCCTTTTTCTCAAACTTTAAAAACTCGCCTTCCTTTTCTTTCACAAAATCATAGGTCTGGTAAGTATGGTTGAGCTTATAAAACTCCCTGACCGTATCCACCCGCTCGGAGTCGTGGTAGTTTCGGTAGTCGTCTTTGGCTTTTGCCTGCTTATCCTTAGGCTCTGGATATCGGGTCAATAGGTCATCTTCCCAATCCTCGATTGATTGAAGAGGAGCCTTTTCGTTTTCTGAGAGTTTGATATTCATATGATCATGATTTTTTTTAATGGCCATATGGAATCTCGCATGGATTGTAATCATCCCTTACGACGCTTACATCACGCTCGATTTCATGGGTTTATCGATTGTCTAGAAAGATAGAAACAAAAAGCGGTCTATTGCAAGCTGACAATGCCATTATTGAGGCTATTCCACCACCACAAGATCATCCAGAACCAGACATCTTCCGCAACTCCCCAATCTCCGTCTGCATCTTGGCCATCATCCGCATCAGCTGGCGTATATCGGCTTCCTGCTCGGGTATCTCCCGGCTGGTGTAGGCATAAAAAGCCCATATCTCCAGCACTTCCTCCACCGGTACAGTATATGGATCAAAAAGCGGATTGAGAGATTTCAGCAAAATTCTCCCATCCTGCCCTAGAGTCACCAGCTTGAACACAAAATCCTGACCTTCCTTTAAGATAACTATGCAAGGCGTGTCCGGCTTGAGCACCGTCCAGTCCGCGACATACTGCGCGATCACGTCGCTTCCCTCGGGTATCGGCTCCATCGAGTCTCCTGTCGTTGGAAAAATTCGAAATGTCCCGCTTCCGGGCAGATTGGGCAGGGAGTATTTGGGCAAAGCGGCAATAAACTCCGGGTCATTGTAGCCCGCACGATAGCCTGCCTTGGCCTTAACGGGCACGTATTCCACGTTCTCATTATTGTCCCTGTCCACGCTGATAGCCAGCACACGAAGGTTGCCCCCACGAATGTAAACATCATTTCCCGCCTCCAGCTCCCGCAGCTTCAGCTCCCCCAGCTTTCCCAACTCCACACGGATCAGACTGTCTATACTGATCCCAAAGAGTTCCGATACACTCAAAAGATCATCCATCACAGGAGACTTGGTCTGACCCGACTCAAGCGCATTGACTTTAGACCGGGTTGCACCCAGCCTGTCAGCCAGCTCCTGCTGTGTCATCTTGCGTCTCTCTCGGAGAAATCTCAGGTTTTCCGCAAAGAAATTCTTTGACTTTGCCATAGCATTTTGGTATTATTAGAGTCAATATTTTGACATGATTAGTGTCAAATATAGATAAACTGGAGAAAGGATGAAAACATTAGGAGACAAAAATGAATCCATACGCCAGCTCAAAGCCAAGATCATGGAATTGGAAGGCTTCAGTTCCTCCTCAAAACCGCCTTCTGCTCCCCTTGGACTAGGCCCGATCGAATCCTCTTTCCCAGGAGGAAATTTTCCGTTAGGCACCGTACACGAATTCATCAGCCTTCATCCCGCCGATGCGGCATCCACCAACGGATTCATCTCTGGACTACTGGCATCCATGGTCAGCAAAGGAGGATTTTGCTTATGGATCAGCAATCGGCGCAGCATTTTCCCCCCTGGATTAAAACGCTTCGGAATCGAACCCGACCGAGTGATTTTCATTGATCTGAAAAAGGAAAAAGACGTGCTCTGGGCCATGGAGCTGGGACTCAAATGCAGTACACTCTCTGCCGTGGTGGGCGAGCTGCAGGAGCTCAGTTTTACCGAGTCCCAACGTCTGCAGCTGGCGGTAGAGCAAAGCAAAGTAACCGGGCTGCTACATCGCCACAATCCCAAGCAACAACATGCCTTGGCCTGTACAACTCGATGGAAAATCGTTTCGCTGGGCAGTAATTTGCCGGGAGGAATGCCCGGGGTAGGTTTTGCAACTTGGAACGTCGCCCTACTCAAAGTACGAAATGGCAGACCTGGCGAATGGAAAATGGAATGGAAGGACGGCCGATTCCTGCCGCTCACTCCGCTAGAGTCCCGCAAGCAAATCCACCTTTCCCGAGATCAGCACTATGCCTAAGCGATTCCTTTCCCTTTGGTTTCCATTCCTTCATACCGATCGACTAGCGATCAGAAAGCCAGCTCTTCGGAATCAAGCGTTCGTCTTTGCCTCTCCGCAGCGTGGGAGGATGACGATCACGGCATCCAGCCTCTACGCTGTCAAGCTTGGCATACGTCCAGGCATGGCTGTCGCTGATGCGCGGGCTTTGAAACCTGATCTGTTGATTTTTCCCGAAAAGCCCGGTCGGGGAGAAAAATTGCTCAGGAATTTGGCTGAATGGTGCCTTTGCTACACCCCAGTGGCGGCCATCGACGCTCCCGATGGACTTGTTCTGGAGATTTCGGGCTGTCCACATCTCTGGGGAGGAGAGGAGTCATACCTCCGAGATCTCACCACTACTCTCCGCAGCAAAGGATATCATAACCGCGCAGCGATAGCCGACACCATTGGCACCGCCTGGGGAATGGCCAGGCACCACAAAACGTCAAGTATCACCGCGAGAGACAATCAGCGAAACGCCCTACTGACACTTCCCCCGGCAGCTTTGCGGCTTGATGCAGCTACATTGGAAAGAATGGAAAAACTGGGATTTCGCCAGATCGGGCAATTCATCGACATCCCCATACCGACGCTCCGCAAGCGCTTTGGCGAAGGAATTCTTGTCCGATTGGAGCAGGCCTTGGGCACAGGCCATGAGCCTCTGGAGCCGATCACTCCTCAAGAACCCTATTTGGAACGGCTACCTTGCATGGATCCGATTCGTACTGCGCCGGGGATCAAGATTGCACTGGAAGAGCTCTTGAATACTATTTGCAAAAGACTCTCCAAGGAAAAGAAAGGAATGCGAAAAGGGATCTTCCGCGGGCATCGCCTAGACGGCAAAGTCGAAGAAATCTCCATTGGCACCCACCTGCCATCTTACAATCCCAAGCACCTCTTTCGCCTATTTGAGCTCAAAATCCCCAATATCGAACCAGATCTGGGCATTGAACTCTTTGAGATCGAGGCATTGCTGGTAGAGAAAATCAGCGAGACTCAAGAGTCGCTTTGGCAAAAAAACGAAAATGACGTCACTGCCCTATCAGAGCTTCTTGACAAAATGGCCGGCAAGATGGGACCGAAAACCATCCATCGCTATTTGCCACAGGAACAACACTGGCCGGAACACTCCATCCGTGAGGCCCATTCCCTAGAAGACAAACCGAGTACCGAATGGACAACGGAACGGGCTCGACCACTACACTTGCTCTCTCTTCCTGAGCGGATCGATGTGATGGTACCCTTGCCTGACTATCCTCCTTTGCACTTTCGCTATCGGGGAGAGATCCTCCGCGTGGCAAAGGCAGACGGACCCGAACGCATCGAGCAGGAATGGTGGCAGCAATCCGGCCCTCCACGGGATTACTATGTGATCGAGGATGAACATGGAAAGCGATACTGGCTATTCCGGCTGGGCCTGTATGGCAAAGAAAATCCGCAATGGTTTATCCATGGTTTTTTCGCTTAGATGGAAAAATCTATCATGAAGTTTCAGAGCAATGGGAGAAAAACTTCTCGCCTAGCGCCTCCGCGAGAAAACTGCTCTCGCAAGGCGGAGAGCCGTAACGAATTAAAAAAAACGTCCAGCTTCTGGAGAAGCAAGACAATTGAACTTAAAAATTAAACCCTCCATTTTCTCTCGCCCTCTGTGGTAAAAGTAGAAGCAGTAGAAAAACATCATGGACTACATCGAGCTACAAGTCACGTCCAACTTCACCTTTCTCCGGGGAGGTTCCCATCCTGAGGAGCTGATCGATCAGGCTGTCAAATTGGGCTATCAATGTCTTGCCATTACCGACCGCAACACATTGGCTGGCATCGTCCGGGCGCATGCAGCGGCTCGCGGCAAGGCCATTCGCTTTATCCCAGCTTGTCGCTTGGACCTTCTGGATGGGCCCAGTCTGCTCGCTTATCCAACCGATCAGACGAGCTACAGCCAGCTCTCTGCCCTACTCACTCTGGGTAACCTCCGTGCAGAAAAAGGGGAATGCCATCTTTACAAAAAGGATGTGTTTGAGCATGCCGCAAACAACAAATTCATCGCCTTGCCACCTGAGCTGCTTCAACCGGACTTTTCCTTTCCGGAATACTTTACCTCCACACTGAAGGAATACCGGGAGACACTTGGAAGCAAGCTTTATTTAGGGGCAAGTTTCTCCTATAGTGGAGCAGACCAGAAGCGGCTTTTTCAGCTTTCCCAACTTTCCTCCAAACTTCACATCCCGATGGTCGCCACCAATGATGTGCACTACCATGCTCCGGAAAGAAGGGAACTCCAAGATGTCCTCACCTGCATACGTGAGAAATGCACCATCCTCAATGCGGGCTTTCGCCTCCACCCCAATGCCGAGCGTCATCTCAAATCCCAACAGGAAATGACTCGTCTATTCAGGGAATATCCCGAAGCTATCGAATGCACACAGGAGATCGCCAATGCCTGCAATTTCTCCCTCGACCAATTGACCTATATCTATCCGGAGGAAATTGTGTCTGAGGGAAGAACGCCGCAAGAGGAGTTGGTTCGCTTAACTTGGGAGGGTGCCAAAGCCCATTTTGGAGAAATCATCCCGGAGAAAATCAGGGAAACAATCACCTACGAACTCGATTTCATGGAGCGTAAAAACTACGCTTCCTACTTTCTCACCGTCTATGACTTTGTCCGCTTTGCCCGTGAAAAAGAAATCCTCTGCCAAGGTCGAGGCTCTGCCGCCAATTCCGTAGTTTGCTATTGTCTCGGCATCACTTCCGTCGACCCTTCCAAGTTCAAACTGCTCTTTGCCCGCTTCATGTCGGATGCCCGGGACGAGCCGCCGGATATTGACGTTGACTTCGAGCACGAGCGCCGGGAGGAAGTGATGCAGTACATCTACGAAAAATACGGGCGAGACCGCGCCGGCATAGTGGCCACCGTCACTCAAGTGCATTGGAAAGGTGCGATCCGGGATGTGGGGAAAGCCATGGGACTGACAGTTGACACCATCGACCGGCTTTCCAAAACCAGCTACGAGCTTACCGAAGACTGGTATCAAGGCGACAAACCTTCACCTGAAGGCTTTGATTCCCGAGACAGCCACCTCCTGAAGGTTTTGGAACTAACAGGGCAATACATCGGCTTTCCCCGACAGCTCGGGCAGCATACCGGGGGCTTTGTCATCACCCAAAACAAACTCTCCGACCTCTGCCCAATCCTCAATGCCCGCATGGAAAACCGCACCTGCATTGAGTGGAACAAAGACGACGTGGATGCGCTCGGATTTCTGAAAGTCGACGTGCTTGCCCTCGGCATGCTGACCTGCATCCGCAAGGGGTTTGACCTCGCCCGTCAACATTATGGACTTGAGCTGACACTGGCCAATATTCCTCAAGAAGATGAGAAGGTCTATGAGATGATCTGTCATGCGGATACCTTGGGCGTATTCCAGATTGAAAGCCGGGCACAGATGTCCATGCTACCCAGACTTCGACCCAATAGCTTCTACGACCTGGTCATTGAAGTAGCCATCGTTCGTCCGGGTCCGATTCAGGGGGACATGGTACATCCCTATCTCAAAAGACGAAATGGAGAAGAGCCAGTCGAATATCCCTCGAGGGAGTTGGAAGAGATTCTAGGCAGAACACTTGGCGTGCCTCTTTTTCAGGAGCAAGCGATGGAAATCGCCATTGTGGCAGCTGGCTTTACACCTGCTGAAGCCGACGGGCTCCGCCGCAGCATGGCTACTTTCAAAGCCAAAGGACTGGTGAGCCAATGGGAGGAAAAACTGGTCAGCGGCATGATGGCCAAAGGCTACACCGAAGACTTTGCCAAGCGGGTATTCCGCCAGTTGGAAGGCTTTGGGAGCTATGGTTTTCCGGAAAGCCACGCTGCCAGCTTTGCCCTGCTGGTGTACATCTCCTCTTGGATTAAATGCTACTATCCCGACATCTTTGCCGCTTCCTTGCTCAACAGTCAACCTATGGGCTTCTACCAGCCAGCACAGATCGTGAGCGATGCTCGCAAGCATGGCGTAGAGGTAAGGCCCATCGACATCAACCATTCCTTTTGGGATAATACCCTGGAGAAAACTTCAGAGAAATGGCATGCGCTACGACTTGGTTTTCGTCAGATCAAAGGTTTTTCCGAAGAAGATGCCCAGCGCCTCTCCGCGGCCAGACTCCAACCTTTCACTCGCATCATTGACTTGGCCAATACCGGGATTTCCCAAGCAGCCATGGAAAAACTTGCGGACGCTGATGCTTTTCGCTCCATGGGATTTGACCGAAGACAAGCACTTTGGGAAGTTTCGGCACTGCAGGGTCGATTCACTGGAATCTTCGAGGATCAACCCGCAGAAGACCCTACTAAAGCTCAAATTGTCTTGCCCAGCATCTCCCCCATGGAACACGTCATGCGGGACTATTCTTCCACGACTTTGTCTCTGAAAGCCCACCCGGTCAGCTTTGCCCGTCCCCACCTCGACCAGCTCGGCGTCCTCCCGACCGCCAGACTGAAGGACCTTAAAAATGGCTGGTCTGCCAAAGTCTGCGGACTGATCACCGTGCGACAGCGTCCCGGCACTGCGAAAGGGGTACTCTTCGTCACGATCGAGGACGAAACAGGCTTTGCCAATCTGGTGATCTGGGCTAAGACCTTTGAAAAATACCGTAAGGTCATCGTCCAGTCGAAACTATTCATGGTGACCGGCAAAGTCCAGATCGAAGGCGAAGTCATCCATGTCGTAGTGCACACCTGCCACAACCTGACTTCGCTGATGAATCTCGATGCAGAAGCCCGAGACCTAGGCACCGTCCAGCCTCGGGTATCCAAAAAGATGTTGGAAGAAAACTCCAAAAAACAAGTGAAGGCTTTCCAAGGGGAATTGTTTCCTTCGAGGGATTTTAGGTAAAATTCATCCTATGGCATTAAGTTCTTTCTCAGAAACTTCTCAACATATTCAGTACTACTCTCACCACTAGCAAAAAATGTCTCCAATTTATCTCGAAGAGCAGTGTAGTTATTTTTTTTGTTATCTTTTGCTTCTTCTACTATAAGATCAAACTCTTCCTTCTTAATCTCATTTACGTTTCCGAAATAATCCTTAACGGTAAACTTGTAAAACTTCTCAATTGCCAAATCACTATAAGCCACCTCGATTTGATCCGCAAACTGAACCCAGAAAAGCTCCAATTTTTCATTTTCACTCAGGGAAAAGCAAGAAACCCACTTCGTCATACCTGCTTGACCAGAATTAAACCTCACCATAACATTTACAGCCACATTCTTAGCTCCGTTTTTCAGATACCAACTATCCTTAAAACCTTCCACCTTTATAGGCCTATCAATTGAAACAAAAAGTAATGGTCTAATCTGAAGTCGATTGAAAGCATCTGTGGCTCGATTAGCCATAAACGAAATTACACCAAGTACAATTAAGTTAGCCCAACCTAAAAAATATCCGTTGAAAACTGCAAAATCAGCCCAAATGTTCGAAGAATCCGACATCTGTCCATAAAACTTGCTGAAATATAATATCATTCCCACCACAGGAATCAGAAGTGAAACAGGTAGCACTATTCTTAGAAAACTCTTACCTTGATTTATGCTGTTTGGGACATCCATAAACTAAAATCATCAAAAAATCCCTTATGCGCAATCTGCCAAAAACTATCCACCCTGGAGAAATACTGCAAGAGGAGTTTCTGGCTCCAATGGACATCTCCGCCTATCGCTTGGCAAAGGAGACATTCATCCCCCAGACCCGAATCTCGGAAATCATCAAGGGAAATCGTCGAATCACCGCCGACACCGCTTTGCGGTTTGCCAAGTTTTTTGGCAACAGCGCCAAGTTTTGGTTGGGACTACAGAATGACTTTGACTTGGAGGAAGAACAGGCACTAAAAAGCAAGGAGTTGGAAAGCATTAAACCTGCTAAAGAAAGTGCAGCTTGATTTACTTCCTCCCAATGCAATTCAAAACCCACACCATCGGACAAATCCAGATCGCTGAACTCAGTGGGGAGGAGGCGTTGATCTCCTCCACACAAGACGCGGTCGACCTGCTCGGGAATCTTTACTATCAAGGATTGGATCGGGTGATCCTTCATGAGCGCAATCTGGCCCCAAACTTTTTCGACCTTAATAACGGCATCGCAGGAGAGATCCTTCAGAAGTTTTCCAACTATCGCGTACGGCTTGCTATAGTCGGAGATTTTGACAAATACAGCAGCAAGAGTCTCCAGGACTTTATCCGCGAAAGCAACCGAGGCCGACAGCTCAACTTTGTCAGCATGCTGGAGGAAGCCTTAGACAGACTGACCAATTCCTGATTTAAAAACCTCTAATCAGCCATTTCCCCTCAATATCTCCATTGGCGGTTGATTGATGATCTTTCGTCCATTGAGCCATCCCAGGACGATAGTCAGTCCGGTGATGGCCAAGTACATGATCAGCCCTTCTTTCCAAGCGAGGCTAAAATTCATGTTGAACACAAACTCGCCCAAAAGGAAAGTCGCCAGGAAAGACAACAAAATCCCCGAGAGCGAGGCCAAGCTACCTAGGAAGAAATACTCTAGCGTATTGATTTGAGTGACGATGGATGAACTCGCGCCGAGCGTACGAAGCAAAATACTCTCCCGCATCCGCTGGTATTTGCTGATGATCAGAGAGCTGATCAGCACGAGAATACCCGTAGCAATGGAGAAAAAGGCCATAAATTGAATCACAAAACTGATCTTGCCCAAGATTTCCTCTAGCGTGGCAACGATGGTGCCGAGGTTGATGATCGAGATATTTGGATAGGCTCGTACGATCTCCGCCTGCACGTCAGCCGCTTCCCGGTCATTCTTGGTCTTGGTGATGATCACATGGAATTTGGGAGCTTGTTCCAAAACCCCGGTGGGAAACAAGACCAAGAAGTTGGTCGAGACCTGATTGAACTTCACATCCCTGAAGCTCCCAATGTAGGTTTTGATTGGCCTACCTTGGACATTGAACTCCAGCTCATCGCCAATCTTCAGTCCATTTCCTTCCCCAAAACCTTTTTCCAAAGAGACAAATACACTGTCCCCTCGTGCGCCAAGCGGAATCAAGTCCCCCGCGGTAAGCGTCTCCGAGGAAATCAGCGTATCTCGATAGGTCACGCGAAATTCGCGATTGTAAAGCCAGCGGGAATAGTTTTCCTCATCTGGTAATTCTTCGTTTCCCTTTTTGTCCACGCCATTGATTTCGTTGAGATTCATGGTGACGATGGCCACTTCCTGCATGATTGGCAACTCGCGCGCCTTTACCTTGCCTCGCACCTCGTCCAACTGAGCTGACTGGATGTCAAACATGAGCATATTGGGCTGGTCTTCTTTGTCGGCAAACCGGGCTTCTTCGAGCAATTGGTTTTGGAGAAAAAAAAGCGTGGCGATCATTGCCGTACCCAAACCTATCGTCGCGATCAGGGAGATGGTTTGGTTGTTTGGACGATAAAGATTCGCCAAAGCCTGCCTCCAAGTATAGCGCAGCGTGATGGGAAGGAACTTTCTCACCGACCACATGATCAGCTGTCCTACACCCCATAGCGAACCAAAAGCGATCAGCACAAATCCCGTGAATCCCAGGGCAAGCTTCCAATCCCCCAAAAGGTAAAAACTAAATCCCCAGATAAACAGCAAAATTCCCAAAATCACCAACCAACGAAGCGGGTCTTTCAACAAGGTGGTATCGGCGGTTTCCGGCCGAAGCGTAGCCATGGGCGACACATTTCGCACCTTCAGCAAGGGCAAAAGCGCAAACAGGATTGATACGAACAGACCGGTGATGATACCAAAACCTACAGAGATCCAGGAGATCCCGACGTTGACCTCTACCGGTAAGAAATCTGCGAAAACTGCCGGAAGGATGTATTGAAGCGCTGAGCCAAGTGCTGCGCCAAGCAACGCTCCTACCAAGCCCATCACTTTGATTTCGACCAAGTAGATAAGCAATACGTCTCGGGACGAAACCCCAAGACATCTCAGGACGGCAACCGAGGCCAGTTTTTCTTTCACAAAGACATTGACGGCAGAGGCCACCCCCACGCATCCCAGCAACAGGGCGATGAATGCTACCAAGCTCAGAAAGTTGGAAAGGTTTTCAAAAGACCTCCCAGTGGAGCGCTTTTGGTCTTCCACCGTATCGGCATCCAAACGATCGAGTTCCCATTGGTCTTCGTAGGGTTTGATCAGTTCGTCCACATCCGTACCCGTAGTGAACATCAAATACCTTCTATACTCAACCCGGCTGCCATACTGGACCAAGCCAGTTTCGGCCAGAAAATCCATGGGAATGTATACCGCAGGCGCAACGGTGGCAGTGATCCCAGTCTGTCCGGGTACTTTTTGCAGTTCGCCCGCAATTTGAAATGTAACAGCCCCGACCTTAATGGAGTCACCAACTTGGGCATTGAACTGCGCCATGAGGGTTTTCTCTACGAGAGCCATACGGCCTCCACTTCTGAAATCAGAATCGCCTTCCAAGGGGATGGTTTCCAGCTTTCCATAAAAAGGAAAATCCCCTTCCAAAGCCCTGACCTGCGTCAGTCGGCTCGCCCCAGTTTGGGGAAAGGCCACCATGGAAGCAAAGTTCACTTCGGCAGCCATCTCCGTAGCCGTAGAATCCACTGGCTGATCACCGATAGGCTTGTTGTTTTCCAAAACCAAGTCAGCCCCGAGAAGTTCCTTCGCTTGATTGTCGATGTCTTTGGTCAGATTTTCCCCAAAGCTGCTGATAGCCACCAAGGCCGCAATGCCCACCACGATGGAGGAGACGAAAAGCAAAAGGCGGGAAAGGTTCTTCCGGAAGTCCCGAAGAGCCATTTTCAAGATCCAGGCAAAATCAGGCATGTGCTTCCTCCTGTATTTTACCTCCTTTGATATGGATGATACGCTGGGTTTTCGCCGCTAAATCCAAATCGTGCGTGACGAGCACCAGTGTAGTTCCTTTTTCCCTGTTGAGGTCAAAAATCAATTTTTCGATCATTTCCCCGGTTTCAGTATCCAGATTGCCCGTCGGCTCATCCGCAAAAAGTATCTTGGGCTCGTTGGCAAAGGCCCGGGCGATAGATACCCGCTGCTGCTCTCCCCCCGAAAGCTGTGTAGGATAGTGCGTTGCACGGTCCTTTAGCCCAACCTTTTCAAGAAGGTCCATAGCCTTGGCACGGGCATCCTTGCGCTTTTTCAGCTCAAGCGGCACCATCACATTTTCGAGTGCGGTCAGCGTCGGCAGCAACTGGAAGTTTTGAAAAATGAACCCTACGTCGTGATTTCTCACCGCGGCTCGCTGGTCTTCATTCAGCTTTTCGAGCGCTTTTCCGTTCAGCACAACGCTGCCGGTGGACCCGGAATCGAGCCCAGCGCAGAGACCTAGCAGGGTGGTCTTGCCACTGCCTGAGGGGCCGACTATAGAGATGATCTCGCCTGATTGGATCGAAAAAGTCACTTCATCCAGGACAGTCAACTTTCGACTGCCACTTTGGTAAACCTTGCTCAGGTTTGCTACTGATAAAATTGTCATACGGGGTAAAGGAGTCTGTGGGGTTGGACAAAGGCTTAACGATAAACCTTCGCAATGGTTGAGGGAATATAGTGATCGAGCCACAAACCAGCAATCTCACCTGATTCAAATGGAAAAACCCTTATATAACAGGCGTTTGGACTTCGATAGCCCACCTCTCCCAATAGTCCAGAACCGGGTTTGTTAAATTTATTTAAAACAAATCTAAATAATCTTGTGGATTTTTGAAGCCAGCCCCTACTTTTGCACCGTCTATAATCAATCTAAATAAACATGAAGGGAATTTTTACCTTTTATACCCTATTCTTCTCCCTGGCCCTTGCGGCTTTTGGCCAATCCAAGCACGAGCTCAAGGGTTCGATCTCCGATGTCGGAGGCCAACCTCTGATCGGAGCCAGCATCCAGGTTAGCGGTACATCCTTTGGTACGGTGACTGATATCGATGGAAAGTATAGCTTGGTTTTCGATAAGACAGGCGACTATAACCTGAAGCTGTCATTCATTGGTTTTGAAACGATAACAGAAAAAATCTCAATCACTAAAGCTTCGCATACTAGAAATTTCCAATTGCAAGAAGCCGTTTCAGGCCTACAGGAAGTGGAAATTCTCGGCAGAAAAGAAGAAGGGTATAAAAACACGGCCACTTTTATCGGCAGCAAGACCCAGACAAACATCAAGGACCTGCCCCAGTCCGTCTCCTATGCCACCAAAGAATTGATCCTAGACCAAGGTTTGATGAGAGTCGGCGAAACTGTGAAAAACTTCTCCGGCGTGAGCCAATTCACCTTCTACGACGACATTACCATCCGTGGCTTCCGCATCAATGGAGGAAGCAATACCCAATTGGTGAATGGCATGCGTTCCACTTCTGGTTTTTGGAAACAGCCATTGATCAACTACCTCGAGCGGGTGGAAGTGCTAAAAGGCCCATCATCTGCCCTTTTCGGAAATGCCAGCCCAGGTGGTGTAGTCAACCGAGTGACCAAAAAGCCGCTGGACGTGAATCGCAACACCTTAAATTTTTCCTTGGGAAGCTTCAATAATTTCAGAGGATTGGCGGATTTCACAGGACCAGCCAATGAATCCAAGACTTTGCTCTATCGTCTGAATATTGGCTACGAAGATGCCCAAAACTTCAGGGACCTGCAGTTTGACAAGAACATCGTCGTGGCCCCATCCCTTTCGTTTGTGGCTTCAGAAAAGACCCGCGTAAACCTCGACTTGGTGTTCAACAACTCCAGCAGCCGGCTTGACCGCGGACAGTCGACTTTTGAAAATGACCTCTACTCCACCCCGATTTCCAGGTCCTTAAACACGGCCAATGACTATTTGAAGGAGCAGACTTACACCATCACCACCTCTTTGAATCATCAGTTGAACAAGTCCATCAGCCTGAACGCATCCTACATGAAAACAGGTTATAGCGAAGACCTGCAAGAGCACCGCTCATCCAACAGCTATGCCGTGGACGGTGAGGGAAACACCATCGGTACACAAGTGGGACGTCAGGTTTTTATCCGCAAGAGGCAGCGTTTTGTGGACAACTTGTCTTCTTACTTCAACATCAACACGAGGACAGGAACCCTTTCCCACAAATTGGTAATAGGCTATGACTATGCCCGCGAAACCTTGGCGGCTGGAGGTTCTCAGCTGACCGCAAGCGGCTACAGAAATGCCTCAAATACCGGCTCCATCGCCCGGTTTGATCCTACCAAACCACAAAACTATTTGCTGGACGCCGCCGGAAACCCGGTGCCCAACGTACCGCATTTCGACTTGGAAAACCCCATTCCTTCGCAAGCCATGCAGGACATGAGCAAGTATTTCTATGCAAAAGTTGGCTATGATCCTACGCTCTATTACCTAAATGGCTTTTACGCTCAGGACCAAATCACCTTTGGCAAGCTCGAAGCGATGGTCGGCGTTCGCTACGAGATCTACTCCGACTTTGAAAACTACAAGAAAGAAGGAGAGCAAAAGGTCAATCAAACCGCCCTACTTCCTCGACTAGGACTGGTGTACAAAGCCAATGAACACGTCAACATCTACGGCACCTATGTGGAAGGCTACAATCCCCAAACTGCTTCCGTGATCGCAAACCCCAATGCTGGCGGGCCTTTTGATCCCCTGGAAAGCTCCATGGTGGAGTTTGGGATGAAGTCGGACTGGTTTAACAAAAGACTGGAACTGACCACCGGAGTCTACCAAATCAAACAGAAAAACACGCTTTATCCGGTAGCTGGAGAAACCGATCTTTTGGAGCAAATCGGAGAGGAAGAAGCCAAAGGCGTGGAAGTGGATCTGACAGGCCGGATCTTGATGAACTGGAGCGTGATGGCTTCCTATGCTTACAACGTCGCCGAAATCACCGAAAGCCCCAACGAGAGTGATCTTGACAAGCAAAAGCCCAATGCGCCAAAACACCAAGGGAACCTTTGGACCAAGTACGAGTTTGACCAGGGCGCATTGTCCGGCTTGGGCATAGGTTTTGGCACCAACTTCGTGACCGAGCGTAACCTTTCCCTCAGCGCCACCCAAATCATCCCGGGCTATACCCTGATGAACGCCGCGCTCTACTACACCGCCGGGAACGTTCGCCTTCAGCTGAATGTCAACAACCTGACGGACAAGACCCATTGGGTAGGCGGATACGATTACTTGAGGCTATTCCCTGGCGCGCCGAGAAATCTGCTGGGAACCATCACCTTCTCCTTCTAAAACGGCAAAGTGGCAGCACAAAAATCCAAAAACATACTCTGGAAAATCCATCAATGGGTCGGCCTCTATGTGGGGATCGTCATAGCAGCGCTCAGTTTGACTGGCGCTGTAGCGGTTTTTATACCTGAGATCGATTCATTCTTGGAAAGGGATTTCCTGCTGCAAAATTCGCTTAATAACCTTCAGCCTGTAAGCGGGATTGTTTCCGCCGTGCAGAGCCAATATCCGGAATTCCAGATTCTAGGTGCCCAGCCGCCACCCTCGGACCTCCATCCACTCATCATAGACATTTATAAGGAGCAGGCACCCTATGATTCTGAACGATATCAGGTCTTTGTCAACCCCTACTCAGGCGAAATCCTAGGCACCAAGGATCACCTCAACAGCCTCAGCAACTATCTTCGCCAAGTGCATGTGCGCTTGATGGATGCTTGGTGGGGTCGACAGCTGGTTGGATTGGCTGGGATCGGACTCGTGATGCTCTGCGTGACAGGCTTGCTGATTTATGGGCAGTTCATGAAGAATCAGGTTTTCGGGGCTATCAGAAAAAAGAACCTCCGCATCCTCATGGCCGACTGGCACAAAATGGTGGGGGTATCTGCTTTGGCATTCAATCTAATGATCGGAGCTACAGGAGCCTGGCTTGGACTTCAGCCTGTGCTGATCAAATGGCTGGACATCAAGGCTCCCAATGCCTATAAAAGAGCGGATAAAATCCTCGATCCCAAAGATGATGTTTTGCAACCCTATGACTATTGGCAGGCGCTAACGATCGCCAAGAGCGAAATACCCGGATTTATTCCTACCCAGGTGATCCCTTCCAAAGACGGAACCAATACACTTGAGATAAAAGGCGATGCGGGACGACTTCCTTTCGAGCCCCACATCTCCAAAGTCGTACTGGACAAGACTAGCCTGGAAATCCTCAATAGCTACGACATCCGAGAACAAGCGCTCCTCGACAAATTCTATTACTTGCAAGAAGGCTTACACTTTGGGAGATTTGGGGGGATCTTCCTGAAAATCGCCTATGCCCTACTTGGCCTAACTTCGGGAATCCTCTCGATCACCGGATTTTTCATCTATTTGATTCGAAAGAAAAAAACCGCTGATGAAAAAGCAGAAGTCAAGAAGACGATTTTCATATACTCCATTTCCACCATATTCCTCATTGTCTTACTGGGGGCCGCAGTGATCTTCATCGGCTATGCCTATGCGACCATGGTGGTAACTCCCGCAGTCTACCTTTTCCTGCTTACCTTCATCTCCTATCATCTTTTCAAGTACTGGAAAAGAGAAAAGGAGCCCAAGAAACTGATCCATGAAAACAGCTAGAAAAGCCACAGAACATTATCTTTTGCCTCTGAACTTGGCTTTTCTGTCGTTCTTTGGCCTCTTCCTTATCTATGAATTGGATAAATGGATGTACAAAGAGTCCGCGGAAGCTACTTCAATTTTTGCAGTGGGCCTTATCGGTCTATGCACGCTTTTGTTGATTTGCGCAGTAAAATTCCGAAACCCTTACTTTCAGGCATTTTGCGCCTTATTAGCAATTATTGCGCTGGCGTTTTTAATCTAAAGACCAGAAATCCCTATTTTTCGAAAACCTTTATCCCAAAAATCCTTTTGGGTATATAGTTTTACAATTCAATATCCTGTACACTATGAATCTTTCCCTCAAAGGTTTCATCCACTATACGCTTATCGCCCTATTCGCTGTGACCCTAGCCTCCTGTTCAAGAGGGGAGAAAAAATCGAATGAAACAACGGACGAATCCACTGCGAATACCGAAACCCAGGCTAAAAAGAAAACCATCCTGTTTTTTGGCAACAGTCTGACTGCGGGATATGGAATCGATCCGGAGGATGCTTTTGCAGGCTTGACCCAAGAGAGAATTGACAGCTTGGGGAAAAACTATAGAGTAATCAATGGTGGACTTAGTGGGGAAACTACTGCCGGAGGGCTGAGCCGCTTGGATTGGTTTCTGGAAGAAGAGCCTAATATCTTCGTCTTGGAGCTCGGAGGAAACGATGGGCTTAGAGGTATTCAACTCAGTGAAACGAAAAACAACCTGCTTGCCATCATTGACAAAGTCAGGGCGAAATATCCCCAAACCCATATCATCCTAGCTGGCATGCAGATCCCTCCAAACATGGGACAGGAGTACACTGATGAGTTTCAGAAAATATACCCCGCAGTAGCTGCAGAGAAAAATGTCACACTGATTCCTTTTCTTTTAGAGGGCGTGGCGGGTGATCCGGCACTGAATCTTCCCGATGGGATCCACCCTACAGAGGAAGGTCATCAGATCGTTTTCGAAACGGTTTGGCCATTTATCGAAGCTTCTATTTAAGCTTGCCGATAGGCTGGTGGCAAATGCCTCTGCCGGCCTATCTATTTTTTTGCTCGCTCTAACTAAGCCCGTCTATTTTTAATGGATTTAAATTAGATCATTCCTATCCCCTACATCCCCAAATTCCTCCACTCGATGTAGTAAGCATTTCAATAGCCATTTTTTTTGGCTTAAATTTTCGACTTCATTGAAAATTTTAAAGATGAGCTTTCAGATAAAAGAAACCCCAGACTCCTATGACGTGATCATCGTGGGCTCTGGAGCGGGTGGGGGCATGGCCTCCAAGATCCTCTCCGAGGCCGGTTTGAGTGTCGCGGTCGTGGAGGCG